>Ga0315312_1000005_pt1 | contig 1096759 bp, 1270 predicted proteins | sample TDP7_MG_FD_203629 | JGI IMG/M metagenome (GOLD analysis project Ga0315312, IMG submission 203629) | Freshwater sediment microbial communities from Lake Towuti, South Sulawesi, Indonesia - TDP7 | ecosystem: Environmental > Aquatic > Freshwater > Lake > Sediment | place: Indonesia: South...
TAGAGGCCACCTAGGGGAACGAAGAAGACCTAACCCAGAACCCTTATGGTCAGGCTCTTACGCGACCTGCTCAGAGAAACAATCCTCAAGGATCTTTCTAAGGCTTTGGGATCTACCGCAAGCGTTTGTTGTCCGGCCACAAAGCCTACTACACCCACAAAGAGTTTTGCAAACATTTGGAGGGAGCTGATGTCAAGAAATTAGCGAAAATGCTCCGTATCCTCAGCTTCTTAACACAAACAAAAGTTTACCTGTTTTGGAGCGCGCGCATGTCGCGAGTTTTATAAGTACGAACTAGCTTGAATCTTTGGAGAGATAGAGTTGAGTGATGTTCCTGAGCATGTTCAGAAATTTATTAGGTTTTTGCGTGATGCAAATTGGCATAGATCTCTTTTGAAAATGATTACGGATTTCCTTGAAGGACATCGCTACTCAGCGTCAGAAATTGATTCTCTGATGATGTCCGTGACAAAGGCTGTGGAAACAAATCTGAGAGATGCAGTAACTCGTTGTCAAGAGAGTCCGGTTCCAAGAAATGTCTCTTATGGAATAAGACTACTTAACTATGCGGTAAATTGTGGTCTCATTCGAAATCGTGAAGAACCGATTTATGCACTTTTGTATTGGATTTTCAAAGAGCCTAGAAATACCTCTCATCATGAATTCGTAAGTTACCCGTATAACACACTAGTGTTGTTTATGTCTGAAGCAAATGAAGCGCTGGAACGAATTGAACACTTAATTGAATATCCGTATAGAGCTCACTTTAACATGATCTACGATCAAGAAGAGCAAAAAATAAAGATAGAAAACGCCAAAATATGGAGACCTAATGGCACCCCTCTACCTACTGATCAAAAAGTTGAAATCTCAATAAATTTTCCAGATCGAACATTGAAGACGATACCATTAAGCCCCCACGAAAATGGGTATTGGAGGGGGGAATACGATGCGCGAGGACAACTATGCGGCACGGTATATACTTATCTAGGAGTTGTAAATCATGGAACGCGTTTTGTAGTATCTAGTGGGTCTACCATTGCAGTTACCTTCCCATCCGGCGAATCTTGTCCATATTGTGGAAGTCTTATAACATGGGATACATCTATTTGTCCATACTGTGGAAAGAGATTAAGAGTGATATAATTTTAACTTTCTACAGAAAGCGTTTATTGTCAGGTAGTAAAGCGTACTACACTCACAAGGAGTTTTGTAGCCGAGTGGACCGGGCTGGCGCCGACAAGCTGGCTAAGATGCTCCACATCCTCAGCTTCCTCACACAAACAAAAGTCTACCTATTTTGGAAAAGTCATAATGGGAGCCGGGGTAGGTGAAGAGGAAAGAATCTTTCGAACTGTGCGCTCTTTTAGGTGGCTTTTGGGTTGTTCCAGACTTCGACGAAGGATTTTAACGCGTTGATTCGCTGGTTGGAGTTGTTTGTTTTGTATAGTGTTCTCTTGCCGTATTGGACGCTGGTGACCAGGTCTGCCTCCTCTAAGAGCTTCATTTGCTTTCTGACGGCGATGTAGTTGGAACCGATCTCCTTGGCGATCCTGGATATGGGGAGGTGCATGTCTCGCTCGATGAGGAGTCGGAGCACGGCCATGGCGATCTTGGAGTTTAGGATATCATCCGCGATTAGGGGTGAGACTTCTTTCATGGTTAACCACAACCATTCGTATGAGACCTAAAGAATAGTAGGGTTATTTATTAAATTATTGCAAATAATGGAATAAAATTCTAGATAAGCTTTTCCCTTCTTTGAACATATCTTGTTTATCAAGAGTCCTTTTTTATTCACAAAGGGACTCAAAATCGTTGTTTTTATAATTAAATGTAGAAAAGTTATATATAAATCTTGTAGAACATTAATACGGTTTTTGGGTTGGTTCGCCGTAGGAGCCATTTGGAAATTGTGGCTGACATCCTAACCGAGGCTCTGAACGGCGCGAACAAGACGAGGCTCGTTTATAGGGCGAACCTGAACTTTCTGAGGACCCACAGGTATCTTTCTGAGTTGCTGAAGAAGGGGCTTCTCGTTAAGGAGGGTGAGGACAAATACCGAACGACGGATGAGGGGAGGCGCTTCATCAGGATCATAAGGAATGCAGAGGCGATCATCTCGTCGTGATCTCAACTATCCGATTTTGCTTATCGCTATTTCCTTCGGTTTCTCGTTGAGGAAATATGCAGCTTTCGATTAGACAAAGCATATTTGTGGGTTGTGCGGATATGATGAGGAAAAGGTTGGAAAGCCATGGGATTGGCAAGGCAGATTCTCAAGCTTCTAAGGGAGGAGCCTAGGCAGACACCCCGTTCCATGATGGAAAGGATGAACTTGTCCAAGACAACCGTAATGACCGTATTAAAGGTTCTCTCCGATCTGGGCTTGGTCGAAGCCAGAGTGAGAGGGCTCTATGAGATCACGCCCCTTGGAGAGTACATGTTAGAAAAGAGCGGCAAAGAGGGAAAGTGAGGTAGGCTATCTGAGCTTGCTCACCGCCAGTTCCCTCAGCCTCTCGTTGGCCCTCACCCAGAATTCTAGTTCCACGTCTGTTAGGTTTCTGATGACCACGTCTTGTATGGTTATGCTACCCTCTGGGGGCACGATGATGGTACCCACCGCGGGTTTTTTCTCAGCGTCTTTACGCCAGTCCAACGTAATCGCTAAGTGAATTGAGCCACCTTCTATTTAAGCTTCGAGAACCCCACGTTAGGACCTCACGTCAGAACCAGAGGTCAGAACCTGGCGTCAGAACCTATGGTTCTGATGGCTTATAAGGTTCTTGACAGAAATTCATAGAAGACGTTGAAGGGACTTCTATAAAAAATTTGGGGGTTCCCATCCACTCCTGTTAGGGAGGGATCAGAGAGTGTGTAATCTAGGTGAGTGGAAGCGGCTGGTGGATGACGTTAGGGTGCAGTGGAGACTGCTGTGGCGTGATCGGATCGACGACAGGGTGAGGGCCGAGGGCATCGCTAATCAGGACTACTCCCTCTTGTTTGTGGATCAGGGGGATGTGATCATCGCCACGAGGGACTTTAGGCCCTTGAGCTTTAGGGGGATCCTGCTACAGCACATGCCGTCTGAGGTTGAGGCGGAAAGGGTGATTCCTCCCATTCCTTCGATTGGTGGTTGGGGAAAGTTTATTCGCGATGTGGTGAGGAAGCAGAAACATCTCACCGAACGAAGAAGGTCAGCGCCCCTAGAGCTGGATCACGACAAGAAACAGCAGTTGAAGAAGGGTGGTAGGGGCTGGCTTCACTTCAGATTTAGAAGAAAGTAAACTGGTTCCAAATATATAATGATTGGAGTTTCTACGTTGGTTCTTAACCGGAGGAGCCGTCTAGAGGTTGTTGCCGATATTCTGATCGAGGCTTTGAACGGGGCGAATAAGACGAGGCTCGTTTATAGGGCGAATCTGAACTTTCTCAGGTTTCAAAGGTATTTTTCTGATTTGCTGGAAAGGGAGCTGATTGTTGAGGAGAACACCTCTGACGGGAGGGTTTATCGAACGACGGATAAGGGGAGGCATTTTCTCAGGTTCATAAGCGATGCAGAGGAGATTATCTCGTCATGAGTTCAGCTATCTGATTTTGCTCACGCTAGTTCCATAAAATTTCGACTCTTACCCGCATAGGCTTTTAGGTTCTCTGAAGGTTTGGGGATTTTGATGGGCGGGCATAGAAACAGGTTGGAGATCATAGCGGACATTCTGTGCATCGCTAAGAGGGGTGCTAGGAAGACGCGGATTATGCGTCAGGCTGGGTTGAGTTATACGCTTCTTTGTCGATACCTGACCGAGGTTGTGAAGGCCGACCTTGTTTATTGTGAAAGTAAGAATTATTTGCTCACGAGGAAGGGTGAAAGGTTTCTTAACAAATTCCGTGAGTACTCTCAGCATTGCCAGCGCCTTGATGACCACTTGAACACGGTTAGCGGTGAGAGGATGGAACTGGAGAAGATGTGCTCCGCTTAATGTCATGATCGTTTTGTTGGGATTTTAGCTGGAGAGGGTGATGCCGTGAGCGTGCTGGTCGTCGATGAGATCCTAGAGTTGCTCAACGACGGAAAGTGGCACAGCCTAAGCGAGGTCGTGGAGAAGTCCCGACTAAGCGAATTTAAGGCTGAGACAGTAATGGGCTTCTTAGCAGAATACCACTTCATCCAACTGGACAGGGAGCGCAAGAAGGCGAGACTCACCCCACCAGCCCTCAGCTTCCTCGAGGAGATTCAACGAGTTGATAAGGAAACTAGGCGAGTCATTTTAGTTGACCAGAAGGCTTCAAGTGGGGAGTTCCTCAAAAGATATGGGGAGTTTGCGAAGCGTTGAAGGAGGCTTGAAGGTCTGTCTAACGATGTTAACAGGGAAAGGTGACGCGGTTTTGACGTTTAATCTGAAGCCTCTGCTCGTTTCCTTTCTCCTTTTAGCTTTTACGCCCCCTATTTTTGTTCTGAGAGCCCATGCTTCAAGTGAGGATGTGGCTACCTCGGCTGTTAGCCAAGCTGAGCAAGCTTTGGCCTCTGCTTATGAGGCTGTTTTAGAGGCTGAGCAGGCAGGGGCGGACGTTTCAGACTTGTTGGTTCGACTGAGTGAGGCTGGAGATCTCTTGGCTCAGGCCCACGTTTCGAACAGGTTGGGGGATTTTGATGGTGCAGCACGTTTCGCTGACCTTTGCAGTCAGATTGGGGAAGAGGTGAGGGTTGAGGCTCGTGGGTTGAGGGGTTTGGCATTGGAGGAGGCTGTTCAACGTTTCAGGTGGACCATGATTGGATCGATTCTCGGCGTGGCCATCGTTGTGGGTGCGAGTTTTTTGGGCTGGCGCATTTTCAAACTGCGCTACTGTCGGCGAGTCTTGGGGATGAGGCCGGAGGTGGTTTCCGGTGAATCTTGAGGAATATCGCACCCTGTTTGCAGTAACCACAGTAGGTTTGATGTTGACCGCTGCCTTTCCCACGCTGAGTTTGGTTGTGCCGTTTCCTAGGAGCGCGGAGAGGTTTTCTGAGCTCTGGGTTTTGGGTCCAAACCATATGGCTGAGGATTATCCTTTCAACGTTCGTGTTGGCGAGCAGTATCAAGTTTTCGTAGGCGTGGGCAATCACATGGGCTCTTCGTCGTATTACACGGTTTATGTGAAGTTTCGAAATCCGTCTCAGCCCCTGCCGGACGCATCCAATTCTACGCCTAGTCCGTTGCCCTCCCTTTACGAGTTTCGATTCTTGATTGCGGATGGTGGGAGCTGGGAGGCTCCGTTAGCCTTCGCGTTTCTAGAGGTTTCAGGCTTGGAGGAAGCTTGTCTTGTACGTCGCATGTCCATTAACGATGTGGTTTTCTCGGTGGATTCCCCCTCAACATGGGACTTAGAAAACAACGGGTTTTACTATCAGTTGTTTTTCGAGCTATGGCTATACGACGTAGCGTCGCGAAGCTTCCAGTTTCACGACCGCTTTGTTGGGATTTGGCTGAACGTGACGGTTTCTTAGGGGTCTTGGATTATTTGGGTTACGTGGATGGAAATTGGTGACTTTTAAGTACTTTTGGTTGTTTTTTGTTGTTTTTGGTGTTTGTGTTCTCTCTTTTATGGGGTTCGTCTTGTCTCGATTGAGTTTGCTCATACGGCGCAGCATCGTAGGGTTTTCTGCTAACTTGGAGTGAGTTTTGAAGGGAAAGGGCTTAATGTGAAGGTTCCTTTGGCTAAGCCGATTTTTGATGAGGAGATGAAGAATGCGGCGTTGGATGCTTTGCAGAATGAGAGGTTTGTGATGGGGGAGAGTGTTTTCAGGTTTGAGGAGGAGTTTGCCAGGTATTGTGGCGCTAGGTATGCGGTTTCTACGGGTTCTGGAACCTCTGCATGGTGCCCGTTTCGATTTAAATTAGCGGGTTGGCTTCTATGAAGGGTGTAATTTTAGCTGCGGGTGAAGGTACGAGGATAAGAAGGGTTACGTATGGGGCGTTTCCAAAGGAGCTTCTTCCTATAGGTAATGTTCCGACGATTCGCTTTCCGATAGAGGCTCTTAGACTTGTTGGCGTAAAGGATATCTTGATAGTGATAGCTCCACAAACTTCAAAGTGGTGAGAGAATTGGTGTTAATATTTGTTATGTTGTTCAAGAAAAGAATGAAAAAGGATTATCGGGATTAGGTCAAGCCATTCTCTCGACGAGGGGCTGGATAAGGGAGAATGAGAATTTCATAGTTGCTTGTGGGGATTTCTATACTTTGCGATTTTTCGTTAAACAATCTGTTAGATTGCCTTAAGCCGTTATTGAAAGTCCATTCACTTACAAACGCTCTTGCGACAATTGTTGTATATCCAACAATTTTGAATCCTACGAGGTTCGGTGTTGTAAAGTTCAGGCGTCTATGCAAGAGTAAAGGGATTTTGTATGGGGAACTGGAAAAGTTGGTTGAGAAGCCAAGTTTAGAGGTTGCTGAAGTCTACGAGGTTAATGGATATTATCATATTATAGCTGGTTATTACGCTTTTAAACCCGGGATTTTTTCCTACATCGAGAAGACGAAGCCTGGTATAAAAAATGAGGTGCAAATTACTGATGCTATGGCTTTAGCTTTAGAGAATGGAGAAAGGGTTTGTGCGGTTGTTCATGGGAAGATCTCTCGTACTCGGTCGGCGACACCTTGGATAATTCGGCTCTGATCTTGTGGATTCCTCGCATGAGCTTGGGTTCCCTTAACTTTTCCATTTTTCACACTCGTCTGAATGGGATCCTCCAGTCCGTGCCAATTACTTTTCTATTATGAGTTTGTTGCCCTTGATAACTTTGAAGGAAAACTTCGAGAGGAAGTTCATGCCTAAAATGAAGTCGTCAGCTAGCCAGGTTTCAACCTTTTCGACAGATAATTTTGTGTTTGGGATGTCAAGCCTATCTAAAACTATATAGTCGTACGTCGTTTTAGCACCGGCGATTTGAATGTTTTTGTCGGTGCCTGCGATTTGTAGCCTTAGTATTTCTTTGTTTACGATTAGTGGTACGGAGCATTTGGTGGCTCCGGTGTCTAAGAGGAAGTCGGCGGTGAGAAGTCCTTCGGCATACTTCAAGCGTATTGGGATGTAGAAGTGAGAATCGGTGCTTTTGAATTCTGCGGCGTGGCCTAAAGCCTTCTTGATTATCAGCGGGAGGGGGTTCAGCGGAGCATCACCATGCCTCTTTTGGGTATGCGGAAAAGAGACATGATGCTCCTTTTACCAGATGTGACGAGTTTGTTGATGTCTTTGTCTGCTAGAACTCTGCCGTCATCCAGAACTGCGATCCACATCCCTTGGAGTTGTTCTCTAAACTTGTCTCTTAAGCTTTCAATGGTCTCTAGCCTAGGATCGAAGCCCTCGACCTTGACCTCTTCCATACGAAGTCCTCCACATGTTTATGGAGTAAAGGGTGAATTAATGTATTTAAGTCTGTTGAATCGGGAAGGTGGAGTTTTCGCCGTTTTAGTCTAAGGTGTCTTTGAAGTGAGGATCCCATTAGCTAAGCCTGTTTTTGATCAAGAGATGAAGAGTGCGGCATTGGATGCTTTGCGGGGTGAGAGGTGGGTGTTGGGGGAGAGTGTTTTCAGGTTTGAGGAGGAGTTCGCTAGGTATTGCGGAACTAGATATGCGGTTTCTACGGGTTCTGGAACCTCTGCTTTGCAGCTTTCTCTTCTTGCTTTGGGCGTTAAGCGCGGGGATCGTGTTGTTACTTCGCCAGCTTCGTTTGTCGCAACTGCGAACGTTGCCTTGCATGTGAACGCTGTTCCCGTGTTTGCGGACATAGACATTCGGACTTACAATATTGACCCGGAGCTTGTGAAAGCGAATGCGACTAATGGAACCAGGGCGTTGATTCCGGTTCACTTGTATGGTTTTCCAGCGGACATGGATGCGATTTTGGAGATTTCGCAGAAGCATGGGTTGTTGGTGTCAGGCTCGAAGTAGACTAAACAAAGAAGAGAAGCCTAGATAGTGATCCATATGATAATAGCGTGTGTACCTGCCTACAACGAAGATAAGACCATAGCGAAGGTCATAATTTTGGCACAAAAACATGTGGATAAAGTGATTGTGTGCGACGATGGTTCTGTGGATATGACTGGGGAGATCGCTAGAAGGCTTGGTGCTGAAGTGTTAAGACACGAGAGGAATATAGGTTATGGGGATGCCCTTGGAACTTTATTCAGGCGTGCCAAAGAATTGGATGCTGATGTTGTGGTTACGATTGATTCAGATGGGCAGCATGATCCTGAGGATATCCCTCTGCTAGTTAAGCCTTTACTGACGGGCAATGCAGACATCGTTATTGGGTCGAGGTTTATAGGTAAGGAGGGAAATGTAGATATGCCTTGGTATAGATCTAAGGGCATAAGGATGATCACAGATCTTACCAATAAAGTGACCGATTTGGGTTTGAGTGATGCTCAATGTGGTTTTAGGGCTTATTCTAAGAGGGCCTTAAAGGTTATTAACCCTTCTGAGCCTGGTATGGGTGTAAGTACAGAAATTTTGGAGAAGGCTGCAGAGGCTGGTTTAGGGGTTATAGAGATCCCTGTTTCTGTGCGGTACAAAGGGCTTGAAGTTTCAACACATTATCCGCTGTTTCATGGATTAGATGTGGTGGCTACGACGTTAAAACGTCTTTCAATTAGGCATCCTTTATTATTTTATGGCTTACCCGCTCTAGTCTTTGTCGCTATGGGGATGTTTTTTGGCGTTTGGGCCATGCAAGTGTACGTTTTCGAAAGACAACTTTGGACGAACGCGGCTTTGATAGCTGCAGCTTCGGTGATCATAGGGTTGATGCTTGGAACCACGGCTGTAATACTCTACACATTAATTAGCGTTATAAGAGAACATAAATTGTAATCCTGATCAGGAAGATATGACAACTTTTAGGTATCTTACTTTTCAACAAAAAAGATAAAAGTCTGGTGGAAAGAGACTTCGTTTTCTCTTTTGTGAGATTGGAATCATCCTGTTTGATCTTACGTTCGTACGGAGAGACTATTCGACTTTGATTTATAATAACACAAACATATTAAGCATCGATTTAGAAGAGTGGTTCCACCCAGAATACGTTCAAAAGAAAGTAACTAATCCTCTAAGGAGTGAATATTATATTACCCATAGTTTGTCTAAAGTACTTCAAATACTCGATGAATACAAGATATGTGCTACTTTCTTTATTGTTGGTGAAATTGCAGAAAAATTCCCGAATATTGTAGAAGAGATATGTGTTCGAGGGCATGAAGTTGCGTTTCATAGATTTTTTCATGAGCCGATGTGGATGCTAGATGCGAAGTCATTTCAATCCGAAATTGAAAAATTTGATTCAATCGTTCACTCTATAACAGGCGAAGAGTGTCTAGGTTTTAGAGCGCCTTCCTTTTCCTTGAATAATGAAACTCGATGGGCCTTAGATGTTCTTGAAGAATCAGGATACATCTATGACTCTAGTGTTTTTCCGACAAAAACGTCTTTGTATGGTGTTCCTTCTGCTCCAGTTATCCCTTATCGCCCGTCCCACGACAGTATAATTAAAGAAGATGAAGACCGAAAATTGTTTGAGTTCCCACTTCTTATATACCAGATCGCGTGTTTTAGGATACCAGCAGCGGGTGGATTTTACAATCGATTTCTTCCCATAACTATTATAGAGAGAGCAATTAAAAAAATGAATTCGAGCGGCAATCCAGCGGTCCTTTTCTTTCACCCCTGGGAAGTCGACAAAAGCACTCCTAAGCTCAAACTTGGGCTCATGAAGTCATTCATCACATATCATAACCTGAATAAAACGGAGGAAAAGTTGAGATATCTTTTGTCCAGATTTCGCTTCACAAGTTTTAGAGATTTCATTGAAGAATGGAAATCACAATTTTGAACTATCTCGCATTTTAAGTCCTTACTAATCGATTCTCCGGAGGAGAGAATGAGTGTCGGTAAGTATAGTTATACCAACAAAGAGTAATGAAAATGAACTGGAAAGATGCTTATTATCTATTTTCAATCTTGATTTTCCCAATTTTGAAGTCATCGTTGTGGATGGTCACAGTCAAGATAATACCGTAGAAATTGCCAAAAAATATGGATGCAGGGTCCTCTATGAGAATAAAGGAACAAGAGCTGCGGCCATTAACATTGGAGTACGATTTGCCAAAGGGGAGTATGTTGCATTTACTGATGCCGATGCGGCAGTTGAAAAACATTGGCTAGCCAATTTGGTAAATGTTCTAAAGGGAGAATCCGTTATAGGAGCAGCCATGGGCCGACAATTAATACCTAAAGATGCTAATTTCTTCACTAAATGTGTAATGAAGGCTTGGCAAACATTTTTTGGAGGAGGCACATTACAGGCCATAGGTGAGAGACCTGTACAACTATATGTCGATCACCCGGTTGGCGTGAACTCGATAGTCAAGAAAACTGTTTTCGAGCAAGTTGGAGGTTTAAGCGAAGACCTAGTGACAGCAGAAGATGTTGAACTAGGTTTTAACATAAGAAGCCTTGGATATAAAATTGCTTATGTGTCAGATGCGATCGTACTTCATTACAGACTTGCCCATCCGCTTGGGTTTTTTAAGCGTATGATACAATATGGCTATGGTCGCGCACAACTATTTAAAAAAAATAGAAGGACCCTCAAATTTAAGAATTTGGCGCCCACGCTTCTGATTTTTCTATTCGCATTCTCATGGTTATTAGGTTTATTCGAAAATCGGCTTCTTCTTTTGTCACTTTTCTACTTTTTACTAGCTATGACTGCTGGATTTGTTAAAGGCAGCAACCTTAAGGAAAAAATCGGGATCTTCTGTGCGATCATCCTTTCACACATTGGATACGGAATCGGTTTCATACGTTGTATTCTCAAAAGATAAAAGGAGGGGGATCCTCTGTACTCCAATTTTTTGAGGAAAGGAGCAAGAGGTCTTATTAATGGCATTGACTTTCACGTGCATCATTTTCTAAACAAAGGAATGAAACCTACATTTCTGATTCTTGAAGTAACTGAAAGATGCAATGGCAAGTGCGTTATGTGTCATATGTGGAGGAAAAAAAATAAAAAAGAATTAGACCTCAGTAAGTTTTCTAAATTATTAGAAAATGAGAGTTTCTCCAGTCTTTGGTGGGTAAATATAACCGGTGGCGAACCATTTCTTAGAGAAGATATAGCAGATATAGTTAAAATCTTATGCGAAAAATGTAAGTCGCTTAAAGGTATATCTATACCCACAAATGGATTACTTACAGATATTATTGTTAAATCAACTGAAAGTATGCTAAACGAGTTAGGGAATACTTTCCTTAGCGTTACCGTATCGATTGATTGTTTCGAAAAAGTACACGACATGATTAGAGGCGTACCCGGGATTTTCAAAAAAGCAATTACAACGTTAGAACGCCTGTCAAATATCAATAGAGATAATTTTGCCACTGGTGTTGAAACCGTAGTTTTTGACAAAAATATCTCTCAACTAGAGGAATTTTACAACTATCTGAGGAATTTCACCGATCACATTAGCATTGTTCCTGTATCTTTCTCGGAAAATTATTTTGATAATGTTAATTTCTCGAAAGAGTTATCTCTATCAAGAGATAATATAAACAGGCTGATTCTTTTTCTTCAGAAGATTTCACTGAAAGAATCGGCATATGCATATTATTACTATAAGCTTAGGGATATTTTAATTCACAAAAAAAGAACGCTTCCCTGTCTTGCAGGGTATAGAACAATGTATATTGACGCCTTATGCCGTGTCCATCTTTGTCATTATTTACCAAAATCATTTTGCATTGGAAATGCAACAGAAGGTACAATTAACTCTATATGGTTCTCCAAAAAAGCGAATGATATTAGAAGGAGAATTAAAACCACAGAATACTGTAAAATGTGTTCAAATGATTGCGACTTAGCTAATATTATAACCCAAGAATTTTTTGATTTTGGTTTTTTTCTTTTGAAAAAACGGGGCTTTATTAAAAAAATAATCGAAGAGGTTAGTAGGAAGAAATACCTGATGGGTTACTTAAAATGAAAGGGGGGTGTAATAGCTCCGGTGAAGAAAGTTATGGTAGCTCTGAAACGATGGAAAAAGGCCCAAAAAATTGAGGATACTTATTGGGCGCCAACTGGAGATTTAGAACAAGTAAAAAAACGTAAAATCTCTTCTCTCTATGATTTCGGGCACGTCAACAAATTCAAGAAAAAAAAGATTCTAGAGGTGGGATGTACCCCCAGAGCAGTAATTAATTTCATTGCGTCGGGAGAAACTCGAATCGGAATAGAACCCCTCATTTCCTCATATGCTAAACGATTCTCTCTACGTAACGGAGTACACTATATACAAAGTATAGGAGAGAACTTACCTATTCATGACAATTCTATCGATATAGTAATGTGCTTTAACACTCTAGATCACGTGTATGATCCAAGAAAAGTTATTAGTGAAACCCATCGTGTATTAAAAGAAGGTGGAGAACTTCTTTTATCGGTTCACGTCTTTCGCTCGATAGTTAAATTTCTATCACCGATTGTTGCTCAACTGGATCGTGTTCACCCCCATCATCTCACATTCTTAGAAACCGTTAAAATGCTGCAGAAACAAGGCTTTATGATCACAAAAAGATTAACAAGAGAGTTAGATATTCATTCGCCGTTGACTCCTGGATGGAAAAAATGGGCAGCAAAATCAGTTGCATTCGATTTAGCTATTTTAGCCAAAAAACCACGTTCAAAATAATGGCGGGTTACCGTTTAGATATTTTGCCATGAATTATCAAACTCTTCAAATAGCAGGAACAGCGGCCATCTTCTCACTAATAACCACAGATAAAGTTTGGTGAAATGTTTAATGGAAAGCTCTACCCCATTTGTCTCATTCATAATTATAACGAAAAATTCGGCAAACAGGATTCACAAGTGTCTGCTGTCAATAGAAGAAATTGACTATCCGAAGGATTGCCTTGAAATCATGGTAATTGATGCAGGATCAAAGGATGGCACAGTTGAGATTGCCGAGCAATATGGAGGTAAGGTAATACTCTACGAGGTAAATGGTCCACAATGTTTAGGAGTGACGCAAGGGGCATTTAGTAAAAGCAGAAACGCAGGTCTTGCGATCGCCCGGGGCGAATTAGTCGCATTTGTGGATGATGATGCGGTATTGTCTCGGGAATGGCTTAAGGAACTTGTTGAAAAGGCTTTTCAAAATGGAGACGTTGCTGGAGCAACTGGGCTCAACTTTCTTCCAGCAAAAATTTCACGTATCGGCCGCTATATTGGAGTTTTACCGTTATCTATGCCGTCGGTAGAGGAATTAGCACCATTGCCCTTCCTAAAATCGGATTTCACGACGGTAAAGATTAGTCAAGATTTTGACGTGAATTTTGCTTGCGGAGATTATATGATTTCTGCAAAACACTGCATTTATCGTAAGTCAGCGTTAGAAGAGGTTGGAAAATTTGATGAAAAAGCGTTTGCCGATGATGATACCGATGTTAACGCAAGACTGCTCAAAAAGGGTTATAAGCTTGCCTTTATTCCAGAGGCTAAATCTTGGCATGAGCCGCGTCAAAATCTACGTTCCCTCTTTAAGCAGCAAATTAGGTATGGACTTGGTGTATCACATAGCCTTCAGAAATACGTTGAACTGATTAGGCTTAGATGGTTTGTTCCTCCGCTGGGAATGCTATCTTTATTTGTTTTAACCGCATTATCTTTCGTTTCAAACTTAGCTATTATGCTCTTGATAAGCCTTTTGCTGACATATCTTCTGTTTCAAATTTCTTACGGTGTTCGGGCGGCTATGAAGCATAAAGATCTTGATATGATTGTGGGAGTACCTTTAGTTTGTATTGTATGGCAACTAAGTTGGTGTTTTGGCTTTCTTTACGGATTAATTTTCAGACGACCACAACCGGTTAAAGTGATCGAATTCATAGGAGATATAAAATAAATGCCAACTTAGAGGTTAGCATATGCATCTCTTGTTAATTTTTCTTGATGGCTTTAGATACGACTATTTGAGTAGTGGTTCAACGCCGTTCCTCTACGACATGGCTCGAAAGGGTTTTTATGCTAAGCTTGAAACGTTACTAGGATTTAGTGCCGGTATTCATGCTTCCATCTGGAGCGGCACTAAGCCAAGAACACATGGAAAGTGGACAAAATATTTTTATGAACCCTATACTCCCCGAAGCTATCTTTGCCATTTGTTTAACTTTTTGCCATTAAAGACGATCAAAAGTGGAATCAAAGTGATGTACCAATCGTACTTAGGAAGGGACCCAAGCCTCCTACCTGGATTGCCTCCCTGTTTATCCTCTTTATTCAGAGAGGAGTCATGGCTTGCTGATACACACGAAAACTATGTTAGGCACTTCGAAAATAATTCTCTTAGAGTCTCTACATTATTTGATATCTTGAGAAAAAATTGCATTCCATATTCGTTTCACTTCTATCGAATAAATCAAGCCAGGGAAAAGCAGATTTTATTAGGTTCAGCATTGTACGAAGGTAATGTTTGCCATGTAAGTCTTATATACATAGACTCAATTGACAAGGTGGGACATATACATGGTCCTCACTCGGCAAAAGTTGGCGAAGAACTTAAAAAACTAGATACAACTCTAAGCAAATTAGTTGAAAAGCTTAGTTTTGAAGATGATTTGCATATCACCCTATTTTCGGACCATGGGATGACTCAGGTGCAAAGATTTGCAAACATTCAAGGATTACTGAAAAACCCTGACTTAACTTTGGGAAAGGACTATATCGCGTTTCACGACGCAACTTTATCACGGTTTTGGTTCCGTAGCAATTCAGCAAAAGAGAAGTTGATTTCTACACTGAGCGCAGTATCTTTCGGAAAAATTTTGAAAGATCAAGACCTAAAAACATATGGAATAGATTTTAATAAGAACGATAAACGGAAATTCGGTGAACTGATATTTCTTGTTGACCCAGGTGTATACATTTTCCCAAACTATCTTCATTGTACATATGCCCTTTATCATAAAGCTTCCCATGGTTACGACCCTAAACATGAGTCTTCGTATGGCGCTTTTCTCTACTGCGGCCCTCTAAACGATAGATTTAAGGACATAGAAAAAATCAGCATCCTTGATATCCTCCCAACGATACTAGATATACTCGACATACCAGTATCAGCAACGTGCGACGGAGTTTCCGCACTTTCAGATACTTAAAGAAGTGCTCGCGCTAATTGAAGAAAGAAATTTCTTTCGTCAATTGGTTATTTCAACGTAATTAAATTTGCACGTGGGACTAGATGTCAAAAGAGTTTTAGTCTACGTTCTGATGGTGTGAATAATGCTTGGTGGAATACTCGTCGATGACTTGAAATTTCCATCATTAGATGAGAAACAAACTAGAGATCTGAGGATGGCCTTACTTACTACAGTAAGTAAGTTGGGTCTTAACTGGAATATCCTTGCGATTATAGCATATAGTTCTCTAATCACAGGTGAAGGCGCTCCACCATTTAGCGACTTGGAATTATACATACTTACCCGATTCTATGACCCATTCCTAATAAAAAAGTTAGAAAGCACTTTTATAAGGTACAATCCTCCTGTCACAATCAGTATAGGTCAACTCAACCTCTCACGTTTCAAAAAATTGAAATCAATACAGGTATATGACATTAAGTCAGGTGGAAAAGTGATTTATGGTAACCCAAAGATCTTAGATTCGATCAGGATTTTGCCAAGTCAAATATTAAAGTATGAGTCTATTAGACTTCTTCTAAACTTAGGCGTCATGAAATTAAATGTTGCAATGTCAAAAGATATTTTAACACACTCCAATATTTTTGGCCTTCAGAAAAGAAAATTTATTTATAATTGTGCCAAGGCGAATATCACCGTATGTGCAGCTCTCCTCAATTTTATAGGAAAATATCGTTATGGACTCGTTAATAGAGCGATGTTTTTTAGGGATAACTATAAAATTGACTTTACCCCTTTAAACGAAGTTAATCCTGAGCTAGTTGAAAATGTGGTGCTGTCAACCCATATTAAATTAAATTGCGATTACAAGAAAATTAAAGATCCGATCAGTTTCTGGTTTAAAACACGAAAAAATGTTGAGGATGCACTGATTTTTTTGCTCAGAAGATATTTTAATTCAGACTCATCTGATCTGATTCGTTTGATAATTTTACTTGAAAAGCTTCCACATAATTTCGTTAATAGTTTGCTCTACTCGTTTCGCTTCATTTTGGAAAAAAGAAAAATCCCTCCGTTTCGAAGTTTCTTAATTGAACCCGTTGTCAGGGTGCATATAGCAGGTACTTTTATTCTTTGGGCAGTCGACTCTAGCAGAGCAATCAATGAAAAATTTGTGAAATGTGCTTATGAAAAACTACGAGAGATTTATCCCTTAAATAAATTTACGATGTTTAATTCTGAGACATGGAATACCCTTAAGAAGATTTGTGTAACCTTAAATGAAAAACTGCCTATTCCCCAACTGCGTTTAAGCAGAGATTATTTTTAGCCTATGTAACGATTGATAATTGAATCTTCTTTAGCTAAGGGAATTTCAAGATGTCATCATTGGCCAATAAAATACTCGTAATTGGATTAGATGGGGCATCATTAGAGTTAATTGATCCATGGATAAAGGAAAACAAACTGCCGAATATTGCAAAAATCATAAAAAACGGCGTCTCAGGAAATCTTAAATCCACACTACCACCTTACTCCGCCCCAGCGTGGTCCTCGATTATAACCGGAAAAAATCCCGGGAAGCACGGAGTATTCGGATTTACGATGAGAAAAAGTGATGATTATGATGTAATGCCAGTAAATTCTAGTTTACGGAAAAGTAAAGATTTATGGGAAATATTAAATGAACATGGTAAAAAGGTTATCGTCATAAACGTTCCTCTCACATACCCTACAAGAAAGGTCAATGGCTTCCTGATCACTGGATTAATGACACCTCGTGGCGCTAATGACTTCACGTACCCAGATTCTCTGAAAGAGGAGATCAGGAAGATAGCCCCTGAATATAAGATTGAGCCCGATGAATACTACGTAAAGGGAAGGGAAGACATCTTCTTGAAGGATCTATATACAACAACTGAAAATTTGACAAAAACGACTTTGTACTTTATTAAGAAACATAAGTGGGACTTCTTCATGGTCGTATTCACAGGCACAGATAGGATACAACACGCCTTATGGCATTGTATGGATTCCAATCATCCAGCATACAATCCAAAAAACGGAAAGAAATTTGGTGACGCTATTTTGAAGTTCTACCAAAAGGTAGATGACATTGTGGGGAAAATGCTTGATAGAATCGACGAAAACACAACGATAATTATTTTGTCAGATCACGGTGCACAACCAGTGCACCGATTACTTCATATTAGCAATCTGCTAATGAAGATAGGATTGTTAAAACTCAAAAAGGGTATTTACACGCGCTTTAAATATCTATTGTTTAAACTTAGTTTTACACCATTAAATCTATATAAGTTGCTTTTGAAACTCGGTCTCGGAAAACTAAGACAAACGATTCAAACAAAAACTGGCAAGAAAAAAATCAAAAGTCAACTGCAAAAAATTTTCCTTTCTTTAGAAGATATTGATTGGTCTCGAACTAAGGCTTATGCAGGGGGGCAGAACCAGGTTTGGGTGAATCTTCGGGGCAGAGAGCCAAAAGGCATCATCAAGCCCGGAGTGGAATATGAAGAAGTCAGAAGCATGATAATTGATGAGTTCAAGAAGTTTAAAGATCCGCAGGGCGGTCAAGAGATTTTTCAACTTGTGTTGAAAAAAGAGGATGCGTACAAAGGTGAATATTTAGGCCAAGCTCCGGATATTGTGGTTTTGCCAAATTCTACGTACAGTATCTTTTTTGGCCATGAATTTGGATCCAATTTGATAATTGATTGGCCTTTCGATTATACGTATTCCGATCACTCAATGAACGGAATTTTAACATTGACGGGTCCCTTCATTAAGAAGGGAAAAACACTGAATGGAGAAGTTGTGGACGTCGCACCTACGATCTTATATTTGCTCCAGATCCCGATTCAGTCGGATATGGATGGGAAAATCCTAACAGAGGCGATTGAACCCACATACTTGAGGTTGAACCCGATTAGGCGGGAACAGGTTACGCCCGAAACTGACCTGACCCGATACCAGTTCTCAAGGGAGGAAGAGGAGGAAGTTAAAGCGCGACTAAGGGCATTAGGGTATCTATCGTAATATTGATTTGGTAAGTGTTCTACTTTATATTGTTGCTGTCCTAGGTTCATTTCGTTTTAGAAAGCAAGATAGATTATCGCCGAGATGCCGACATAAATAATGCAGAACATACATCGGGAGCGTTATAGATATGTCAATTAAATCTGATAAACTGCATCTTGTTTCAATTTTGTCATTTTATTTGATTACGTGCGGTTCCATATTGTTCCTTAGTTATGAATGGTCTATTGACCTCGGCGCCTCTGAACTACCTTTAGCTTTTCTATTCATAGGCGTGTCAATGCTTGCGGCTGGAAGCGCTTTTTTGTGGGTTGGAGTCAAAAGAAATCATGCCATGTTATTTTTAATTTCTCTTTATTTATTATCGTTAACTCTTCTTCTAGTAAATTCATTTCGTTTCAAGGTCCTCGTAGGGTCAGATAATCTTTGGGAATATAGAGCTGCAAGGGATACTTTAGAAATGGGCCGATGGCCACTAGAGCGAGTAGAAATCAGCGGTGACTACTCCTCACTGGCAACATCAATTTTGCCGGCAATCTTCACTGAAGTAACTGAGATAGATTTGCTTCTCATATTTAGGTTTTTGTTTATGATAGTTGGGGGAATTATTCCACTATTATTATTCATTGTCGTTAGAGGGATATTCGATGAAAAAGTAGCGTCTACTGCCTCCATTCTATTTGCACAAAGTGAATTCTTTTTCAGCGCAATTCATACCCACATAAAAATGATGGTAGCGCTAATCTTTTTACTTTTAACCCTTTTCCTTATCTTTAAGAATATGAGGAATAAAAGGAAAAACCCATTATTGCGTATTCTTTGTCTTGTTTTTATGTTTGGAATCGTATTCAGCCATTATTATATGGTCTATTTTTCAATAGGAATATTTTTAGCGTTTATGCTGAGTTATCCGATTAAATTAATTCCATTGAGTTTCATGAAAATTCAGTCAATGACACATCCCTTGATAAAGCGGTACTTTGATTCTCAAATGCTTTTTTATTTTCTCGTTTTAGCATTTTCTTGGTTTATTTTTAACGTTTTTTCCCTCTTCATTAAGCATGTAAATTTGGGTAGGCATGTTCTTTTGTGTCTGGCAGGGCTGGGAACAAGTCAGTTGGCGGTAATCGAATATAATCCTCTAACGTTTAGTCCTAGAGGCTCAATTATATCAGCATGGTTTTTCTTTGTTATTTTCTTGTCATTCATAAGTATTCCTTATGTTTGGTTAAGGTTAAAAAAAGACGATAAGAAAATCCTTTGGATACTCGGAGGAACCACGATTAGTTTATTTTTTCTAATATGGACTCTGACACCTGGTGTAACAAGTTTTTCATCACCCTTCAGAATACTTCTAGTTTGTAATTTATTTCTTTACTCGTTCTTATCGTTAATGTTAGTAACGTTTTTCAAGAAATCGGGGAGCTTAAGAACCTTAGTTTTTGTCTTTCTCAGCCTAAATTTAGCAATGAATTTGCGGATTCCAGCGCATGAGACCATGGTTTTGTATCATCCCCAGAACAGTTTACCGTTCATTGAGTCAATAAAAGAACGACATAACACAGAGACCGGTTTTGTGTTGGCGGGCTGGATTGTTAATTATGTCCCTTCAAATGAGATTATTTCCACCGATGCTCGTGTGTATGATGAGTTGTATTTTACGAAAAACATAATTATTACAGTTCAGATCCCAGAATTCGCTCGTTACCTTAATTCCATTTCTATGTTTTTAGTAATTCCGCACTATTATGCAAAGAATTCTCTGTGGGTTACTCGTCCGTCACCCACGATAGACATCGTATCTGAGATTAATTACACGCTTAATTACGATACAGTGAATATCATATATAGTAGCGGCTATCATACCGTGGTTACACGATATTAAGTTAAAGCGAGGAGAATTGATGCTCTTTAATGTAGATTTACATAATCGAAAAGTTAAATGCCAGGTATTTCGATGCATGTCCCTTATATAGAAATAGACTACGCATTTGAAGTCGGGGAACTGATGAGAAGTGTGGGCCAGAGAAAGATGGTGTGTCTATAGGAACACTAAGTTTTGATGAGTTAATATCCAAAATAAATAAAATTTTATCTTGTAAGGGAAAAATTGGCAAATAAAAGGCTTTACTAAATCAAAATGTTAAATACAAAATTGAAAATTATTGCTACTTCATTCTTCAGGCTGGCAGTTGAATCAAGACCACAGCGTAGCCATATAAGGTAACGTGCAAAGGATTTGAGTAGGCGTTCGTTAAGGCCTGTATTCCATTTAAATTTTTATCTATTTTAAATATCATCGCATTAGTCATCGCTCCAACACCATTAATTTGAACTTCTACATCTGTAACGATATCTTTTTTACCTATCAGAAGGATGTTATAATACGCTGAGTTTTTCCACGCTAGAGATGAGAGCGCCGTAAAGCTAGAACTTGAAGAACTATATACAACATCTCCCATCGAGAGATAGTTTCCAAATAAATAATTCGCCCAGTATTGGTAATGTACAGCGTAATCCGGAGGATTTCCGCCTTCTAATAAGTCCCAATAACTTTCGGAAGATGGTTCTGGATTCATGAATGTTCTGAAGAAAACGCTGTATGCTGGGCTGCCGTCAAGAATTTGAGCCCTAAGTAATTCTGCGTAGAAAGCTGCTCCAAAGGGAGTATAGTTTCGAGAATCTCCCTTAGCTGCGTTAAGTCCCGTTTCCAGGTTCAAGACGGGCAACCATTGACCGGTTTTGTCATACCATCTTTGACGAAACTCCTTTGGTTCTAGACCACCATTCTTGGTTAATCGATCTGCTATAGACATGCATTCATCGTTATCGAAATAGCCAGACTGTCCCGGAACATCAGTCCAACAAGCCCATTTATGATAGCCTAAGAAACCAACACCCTGAACATTAGATGCAAAATAGTCTAGGAAAGCTCCGTTGTTAAAACCATCACATCCTACTAAGGCATCCGGATCAACATTATGTATGTATTCGGCGACCCGACCGAATACCACCGCGTAATTGGCAACCTTATCAGCATAATATGCTATTTTACTTCCAACATCATCGTACACTTCCCAATATTTAACCCCGTAGCCCTTCTCTATGTTGATGTGATAAACAATATCCGCTGCCCACTTGCCTAAACTCTCTGGATTTGGAAATCCTGTTCCTTGATAATCTGATTCCATGCCTGGAGGCAGCCATCGATTGCTGCCAACTAGGCAGATAGAAACATCTCCGTATCTTCTCATCCATCCAATAATTTTGTCTAGAGCATTCCAGTTGTAATATCCAGTTTGCGTTGATTCATCCCAAGTCCAATCCCATGCGTAGATATAAACCCATGTCCTTAACAAGCCGAAATGTAAATCCCTAATTTTTTCATTAAAGACAGGATCGTCATATCCTAGCCAAGAATCAATATACCAAACTTGCACATTCCCCGCCAAAAATAGATTATTCGATCCAATCTGATTGCCGAAGTCCACCTCTACATACTCTTGTTTGTGATCTATATACTTCACAGTTCCCAAAATTGGAATCCGCGTATCACCTGTCATACCTACATACGGCAAAATAGCCAAACAAAGAAGAAATACTAGGAGTATGGGTAAAGTATGCGAGGTCATTTCTCGTTACCTACGCAGTAATCTTATTGTCATCTTATGTATTAAGTCTTACGATAATTAATATGTATTTCTTGGCTCATTTAAATGAATCGGTAACCGCTAAGTGGTGTTGAGACTGTTAAAGGAATTCGCGGTAGTAGGCCACATAGGGAAGGACCAGTACTTTCGCATAAGCAACCTGGATCGCCTACCAAAAGGGTTTGCTGGATTAGTGAAGACCTCAACTAAAGTTTCATGCATCCTTGAAGCATTAGGTAAAAACTGGAACTTTGACAGAGTGATACGATGTTTAAATGAACATGCCATAAAGCCTGTCGACTATAGTTACGGTGGACGCGCAGCCCATGTAGCTTACCAAGCTGCTAAGCTTGACGACAGCGTGAACCTACTGTCGGAAATGGGCGACGACTTGGACATTACTTACCCCGGCTTCTTCGATGGGGGATATCGAAGGCATCTGGAACAGGCGGGCGTGAACATGAGCATCCTAAAAGTAGAGGTTCCGAATGAGCTTTGGGAAAACTCTTCGAGGCTTAGAAAGTTCCTAGTTGATAACTACAGCCCAGAAATAGAGACAACCGGGGTTTTACAGGTTGCCAACAAGGATATTTCAACCATCATTTGCGTCCATGACCAGAAAGGTAGAGACCTCTATTTTTACGATGACATAAGATCCGCCAGCAAGATCGAAGAAGCTAGACCTGTTCCTTTGAAGTTGCTTGAAAACGTCGGCGGCGTATTCATCACGTCAGGAGCAAAGGGATTTAACCTAGAAGTCGCTAGACAAGCATACAAACTTGACTTGCCGATCATTTTTGACATCGGATTTTATGACTTAAACCCAGCTTACGTCAAGTCCATAATCCCGTACGTTGAAATACTCCTTGGCAATGACAAGGAAATAGGCGAGGTATGCAAGGCCTTCAGCTGCAAAAAACCTATGGAACTATTTAAAGCAACCAAAAGTAGCCCACGGTACGTCTTGGTACACGATAAATGGAAGGGAGATGCATGGATCTTCGAGAGAGACAAAAAACCTCGTCACATAGGTCCGGTGAGCGCAAATAAAACAGGAACCAGCACCGGTTGCTGCGACGGCTTCGCTGCAGGGGTCCTAGCCTTTTACCAAAACGGCAAAGAAATAGAAGAGTGCTGCCAAGCCGGCTTAATAATCTCATCCTTCATCTGGGAAACAATAGGAGTACAAGAGGGGATGCCAGACAAGCAAAAATTTACAAAAAAATACCAAAAAGAGTTTAAAAGTACACCTTTTAGGTAATTTTTCATTCTTTACGCAAATAAGATATTCCTACCGGAACTATTTTCTGCTGTTACTTAATGGTAGATCGATTATCAAGCTTCTTATCCTAACTACTTCCGGTTATGACGAGGTCAAAGCTGAAGCTCGTTATCCCGCTTACGTCATCGGACACCGACAGGGTCAGCACCACCGGAACGACCTCGTCTGGACTGATCGATTGCCCGCCGTAGTCCCAGCTAAGGGTGATGTAGCTTGAGGCCTCGGGCGGGGTCCAGTTCTCCGTCCTCATCGAAAGAGTCACATCCGTATCCCCCTCGTTCCTCACATACACCGTCATATTCTCGATAGACCCCACCTCAACATCACCAACGTCAACCGAAGAAACCTCGTCGGAACATCCTATATCCCAGTAAACCCCAACCTCAACCGTTGGGGGCGGAGGCGGAGGAGGCGGTGGCGGAGGAGACGGGGTGGTAACCTCCCCCGTATAGGGAATTACCAGGCTCGCTATCAAAGCGGGGCTGGCAAGGGTAACCGCTACGAATGTGGCTGCTATGATTGCTAATAGGATGCCAGCGATCCTGATTTGCAATATTGGTCAAGAATAAATGTGTCTCAAGACTTAATAAGCCTTATTGTGGAATCGTTCTACGCAAATACAACATTCAAAACCTAGGAAGAAGTGAGTTTCATGGTTCCAAGTGAACGAACGAAGCAGGGGTGAAGTGATTTGGAGGATTACACCCAAAAAGCAAACGAAGTTGAGGCTTTGCTCAGGAAGATTCGAGAGCTTGAAGACGAGAAGGAATTCTTAAGACGCGAGCTGTGGAAGTCCAGGGGTAAGCCGCCTGAAATCCTCGGCCTTCTATTCATTCCCTACGGAGCCATAGCCTTCATCCTATCGGTTCTCTTCAACTCCCTCATCCTATCCTACATCGGATTAGGCCTCACCCTCTGGGGCGCCCTACTACTACTCATCAAACAGACCAAATACGTGAAAAACAAACTCCTAGATTCCACAGCCATGTCATCACTCACAACCATTGACCAAGTGATAGAAGCCTTAAACTACAAGGGAAAGGGCCTATACCTGCCTCCACGATACTTAAAGGCATTCAAGGGCGGAACCATATTTATCCCATACAAAAAAGACCTAGTCATCCCTCCCATAGAGGAGGTAGCCCAAGAAAAGGTCTTTCTAAGAAACCCAAAAGGAGTATGCCTCACCCCACCAGGACTGAGTCTCGCAAACCTGTACGAAGACGAGTTGGGAACAGACTTCGCCACAGTCAACCTAGAATACCTACAAAGCAACCTACCCAAACTCTTCGTCAAAGGCCTGGAAATAGCTGAAGACCTAGAAATGAACATAAACAAAAACGCAATCCACGTCAAAATAGTAAATTCGACCTACAAAGGCTTTTGCAAAGAGGCTAGAAAGCTCTCAAACGTCTGCAGTTCCATCGGCTGCCCCCTCTGCAGCTCCATCGCATGTGCCCTAACCCGAGTCACCGGAAAACCTATCATCATCGAAAAGGCAAGCCTCTCCACAGATGACTACACCATCGAAGCCAGCTACCGAATCATTGAGGAGTGAGAAAATGCAGTTTCCTATGTCCTTTTGGGACTTCGACCTCTGGCTGGCCGTCGTCTCCATCATCTTCCTAGCAACAACAGAGATCGTTTCCTCATACTACGGAGAAGCGACCATCTTCATCGAAAAAAACCGATTAAGAACAGCCGCACTAATTCTAGGCCTACTATTCATATTCACCGTCGCACTACGAGTCTATGAAATAATAGCACTACCCTAACAACTGAAGTTAGCCCGCTGCAACTGAGAACTTATCATCTGACTACTTGTCAAGCTATGACTGTTTCTCTTCATCTTAATCTCTAAGTCACGAAGAGTGAGATTAGTGGGAAAGCATAGGAGTAGGCTGCAGATCGTAGCAGACATTCTTTTTGTGGCTAGAGACGGCGCCAAGAAGACCCAGATCATGCGCCGAGCAAACCTAAGTTACAGGCTTCTAGGCCGATACCTACCCGACGTCATAGAAGCCGGCCTAGTTAGATTCGGGGATGCGGGCTCTTACACCCTCACGCCAAGGGGAGGGGAGTTCCTGAACGGATACAAAGAGTATTCGAGGCGTCACAGACAGCTCGAAGAGCAGCTTAATGGCATCAGCCATCAAAGGATCTTGTTAGAGAAGATGTGTTTCAATATGAACACGGTGGATAACAATTTAAAGAACATGAGAAATCTAAAAAGAGGATAACCTGAACACCACTTTTGCTCTGAAGGTTTTACCGTTTTCTCAATTCTTCCCTTTTTAGTGTCTTAATAACCTTAAGAGAAATCCTTATTTAAGATGCTTTACTTGAGTACAATGCGGTAGACGCGGTTGCGGAGACAATCAAAGCACTATCTAGAGTTGAATCGCAAGTACCTAACCGAAGGGGAGGCCCTCTTGGCGAAGGGCGATTCCACACAAGCCAGCGAGAAGTTTTGGGGCGCAGCCGCGGAGATGGTTAAGGCGGTTGCAGCAAATAGAGGCCTAGAGCTTAGGACACACGCCGACCTCTGGGCATTCGTAACTAAGCTCAGAGATGAACTCAACGAACCCGAGATAACAAGGCTCTTCGGTCTCGCCGGTATGCTTCACCAAAACTTCTACGAGGCTTCCATGACCCTTGAAGCCGTGAAAGACCACGCCGAAGCCTTGAAAAAATTCGTCAGCAACCTCCAGAACCTAATAACCAAGGAACATTGAAAACAACTCCTCCCAAAAAGGATCATTCTAAACAGATTTTCTGCCAATTTAGCGCCATAATTGAATTAGAAGTTTTCCCCCAACGAATTTATAAGAAACATCATGGAGCCTCAGCCAAAAATGAAGGCTTTACATCCCCACATTCCACGCAACGAGTTGGCAATGAGCATCAAAGCCGCCACCATTATACTCGCCACTATAGCCATCTACCACCAAGACCTAACCATATTAGGAAACGAGGCTATTCAAAGCGAGCTCATGAACTACATGCTAGCCATACCTTTCCTGCTCACGTACCTGCTCTACCGAAAGAGAAGAATGCTGAGAGCCGTCATCCCACCATTCGAAACGTCCACGACCAAAAGAAAAACAACCTTTTCTAACGAAGCCTTCATCGGTTCCCTACTATGCGTCACAGCCTTCCTACTCTACTGGCACGGATCCTACACCTTCCACCCACTAGAATACCACATAATCACCTTGCCCATCTTCATCGCCGGATGCACCCTAATAATATTCAGCGCAAAAACTTTGAAGGCCCTAGCCTTCCCCACAGCCTTCCTCCTCCTATTCACACCCCCACCAATACAAACAGTCTACGCAGCGGGTTCAACCCTATCCCTCATCAGCTCAGAAGCCGCCTACCAAGTCCTTAAAACGATAGGCCTGCCCGTCACCTTAGCCACCCAATACGGGACACCCGTCATAACCATCCAATCTCAAGGAGCACCGCTCACCTTCGCCATAGACATAGCTTGCGCGGGCATACACCCACTTATTCAATTCAGCATCTTCGCAATCTTCGTCGCGTATATCACAAGAGGAAGCCTACTGCAAAAGACAACCACCCTCCTAGCCGGCTTCCCCCTGATCTACGCCCTCAACGTCACCCGAATAATAATCATCCTGCTAATAGGCTACCAGCACGGAATGGAAACAGCCATGAAAGCATTCCACCTTTTTGGAGGCCTAGCCCTCATCTTCCTAGGAACAATCATCCTACTTTTCCTATCCGAGAAAATATGGAAAACCCAAATCTTTACCACAAAACATAAAACAGAACCATGCCCAAACTGCAGCCAGAGCCTAGAAAAGGAAAAAAACTTCTGCTTCGCCTGCGGAAAACTCCTAAAAAACATGAACATCGAGATCTCCAAACGAGACATAGGCAAAATAGCCGCCATCCTGATAAGCGCCAGCCTCATCACAACCCTGGAAGTGCCCGTCTTCGCCCTAACCCAAGGTCCCGCGGAAGTCATCACCCGATCACCAGTAGATCAACTCAGCAAGCAAGCAACCACACAAGTGCTTCCCGAAATTCCAGGTTATACGCTCCAATTCAGCTACCGAGATAAAAATTTCGAACAATTAGCCGAACTAGACGCATCTCTCGGCTACATATATGTTCCCCTTGAGAAAAAGCAGACAAAGATCTGGGTGATGATAGACATAGCCAAATCCAGATCCCCACTTCACCGCTGGGAAGTGTGCCTTATTGAATATGGCGGTGGCAGCGCAACACAGTTAGACCTACGAGACACAACGCTCTTACAGAACCCGCCCATAACCGCACGATTCTTCGCGTTCGAGCACATCAAATCAAACACAACCCAAGTGATCCTCTACTGGTACGAGAGCGCCCCCTTCAACACAACCCAAGGCTCCCAACAAGAACACGTAAAAATAAGTCTCATAACCACAGCCGAAGAACCACAAGAAATCCAAGAAACCGAAAACCGGCTCCAACCAATCGGCGAAGCAATCGCCAACCACTGGCAGCCCATAAAAACCTGGTCCCAAATCGCCCTAACCATCGCCCAAAACGGAGCACAACTCACAATAATACCAATCCTTCTTCTAACGATGACACTAACATACTATTACCTAAAAAACCGGGAGAGAAAAAAATCCAAACAAAACTTCTACCATAAATTAGCCTTAAAAGAGGACAGGCTCATCCTACAAGCCGCACATCAAGCCGCCAAAGCAGACAAACCGACCGGCAACACAATAGCCTCATACTTCCAAAAGATCGCAGGAAAACCCATCGAACCAGAACTACTCCACAAAAAACTCAAAGAAGCCGAAAAAGCAGGCCTAATCAAAAGGGAAATAACAAGCCAAGAAGACGAACCAACCCTCATCTGGAAAAACCAAATCCCATCCATAAAATAGAAAATAGAGTCCGATTTTACTTACACATTTAAATGATAGAAAGTACGATAAATTCTGCAGGAAATTAATTTCAAATGGAAACGTGTTGATAATTGCCTACAAAGATATTCCATTACATTATCATCACATTAGTTTTGATTATCTTGCCAGTTTCTACGGCTAAGGCCTTAACAATCAATGTAGACGTGGATCCACCAACGATCTTTCCAGGGGAGTCTACTACAATCACGGTGGTATGTGATTCAGAAGGTGAAGGAAAGATATGGGTTAAGCCCCCAGATGGAGGAGGCCCAGCTAAAAGCGTTGATATCTCGTTCCCCGATGGTGGTGGTTCCGTTTCAAAGGTGTATCCAGGTGATTTCGGCCCCGACGCTAGCTCAACCACCCTAGGAGAGTATGAAGTGCACGTTGTCGTGCACGACCGTAGCGTGGCAAAGTCATTTTGGGTTTCTTGGGAAGTCATTCCGGTAAGTCCGATAGGCTCAATCGGCTTGCTACTAACCTTGTTCGCAGCCTTCGGAATCTACGCCTTGACCAAAAGAAAAACACTTGTAAAGCTTTAAGGTAACACTTGATCTTTCTTTATTATCGCCCCACTTATCCAAACTATATCAATCCTCATAGATCCAGCTGATGATACTAGATCAACCAATCCTATGGACCAGCAGAATGGTTGTCGTAATAATTTTACCATAGACGAGACGAACCAGCTTGCAGAAAAATCAGCCAACACTCCCAACAATCGACCGATACATAATAGAGGCGGCTAGGAAAAACAATCCGGAAACCGTTGAGCAACTCACCAAACTAGTGCAGCAAAAACATCCTTTACCCGAGAGAGAAATCATAGAACACGTACTACACCTGCAGAGTCAGAGAAAACTCGTGTTAAGGGAACATACAACTCGACTTCCCCGCACAACGGAGGGCTACCTCTTCACAATGCAAGCCGCATGGTTCTGGGCCATCATCGCCTTAGCCATCCTAACCACAACCCTCGTCTTCACCATCCCAGAAAACGCCTACCCACTCGTCTACGCAAGATACGTGCTCGGATCAATCTTCGTCCTATGGCTGCCAGGCTACAGCTTCATCAAAGCGTTGTTCCCAGCCAAGGAACTCGACAACATCGAACGCATCGCCCTCAGCATAGGAATGAGCCTAGCCCTCGTCCCCATCACCGGCCTCCTCCTCAACTACACACCGTGGGGCATAAGAGTCACGCCGGTCACCATCAGCCTCCTCGCCTTCACCATAATCTTCGCTACAGCTGCGGTTATGAGAGAATTCCACCTCATTCGGATACACGAGAACAGCACATGTCAATGACAGTAAATCTATACCATGGTTTCATAAGAATTCAAAAATCTGCAGAAAACACAGATGAATAAATGTTCATGAGGTGGTTTCACGTTTTCTGTCGGACACCTGGCCATGAGTTACCTGTTGGGGAAGACATCATCTAAGCTTCTGAACGTGGATGTGAATGTTCCCCTCCTGTTTTTTGTCTCCCTTTTACCCGACATGGATCTGCTGATACCCGGCTTAGAGCATCGAGGGCCTACACACTCACTAATCATCTTCTTCCTTCTCTTCCTACCCGCCTTCGTGCTCTATGGAAAAAGAGTCACCCCCTACCTCATCGCCTTAGCCCAGCACTCCCTCATAGGCGACTACCTCACAGGGGGCACACAACTATTCTGGCCCATAACCACCAACTGGTACGGCACACAAGTATCAAGCCTATCGAGTATCCCCCTAGAATGGATCGTCTTTCTAGCCTCCTCAATGCTGATGCTCAAAACGAAGGATGTCTGGACCCTCTTCAGGCCCCACCCCACAAACCTCACCCTATGCGTACCATTGGCCGCCATCTTCCTGTCCACCTTCCTCAGCTTCCCCTTACCCGTTCCCCCAGAACTTATAGCTCCCCATCTCATATACTTAGTAATCTTTGGCCTTTCCTTTCTCGTAGACATCAAGCCTCGCTTAAAGAAATCTTAGAACCATCCTTATGCGTTGCGAAAACTTGAGGCGCCTCACTTGGAAGTCAATAATATAGCCAGAGGAACCTTTCAAATAACGTTGACCAACGCTCTCCAATACCTAGTCATGGGGCTCTTCTACATCATCGTCACAAAAACGAGTGCCCTAACCCCAACCGACCTAGGAGTCCTGTCCATCCTCTCCTTCCTCGCCTCCACCTTCTCCCTCCTAACCGGAATAGGCTTACCCACAGCCCTAACCAAATTCGCCTCCGAAAACCTAGGGAAAAATCAGCGAGAAGAAGCCACAGCGGTACAAAAAACCGTAACAAGAGCCGTCCTCATGCTGTCCATAGCGGGCTTCGCGGTGGCTGCCTTCTCCTCAGAACTGCTTTCACAATACTTTTGGAACACGTCTGCTTACGCGCCCCTCATAGTTTTAATGCTTACCTACGCGTTCCTGTTCAACATAGTAACCATATGCAACTCCACCCTGCAGGCGCTCTACCTCTTCGGAAAAATGGCTATGGTAACCATCATGTTCATAATTTCAAGCCGAACAGTAGCGGCTGTACTAGCCATGCTTCACATGGGCGTACAAGGAGTATTAATCGGCTACATAACAGGATCATCCATAGCCCTCGCCGCTGCCATAGCCTTTATGCGCGGCAAACTGCTACAAATAAAGAACAACGCGCCTCTGAAGCCCTTGCTCCACTTCAGCCTTCCCCTATTCTTGAGCTCCCTGACGCTGCTCGTCTTAAACTGGGCGGACATCGTGATCATAGCCTCCATGACCCTAAACTACTCCTTAGCGGGAATCTACTACATCGCAGTCAACAGCGTGAGCGTCCTCTCCATACTATGGATACCGATCACGACCACCATCTTCCCATCCCTCTCAGCCCGACACGGCCTCAAAAACCCCCAAGGCATAAGCAGCATCCTAAAAACCACAAGCCGATACCTCGCCTACATCATCTTCCCCAGCTGTCTAGGCCTAGCAGCCATAGCCCCAACCGCCCTAAGCTTCTTCTATGGCTCCAGCTATGCACCGGGAGCGACACCGCTATCCATACTATCCATCGCCACCATCATCATAGCCCTCTACTCACTCTTCACAACCACCCTAACAGCCATAGGAAAAACAGACCAAATACTAAAAATTAACACCATTTCAGCCCTCTCATCCATCATCATGCTCCTAGCCCTCGTGCCATTCTTTGAAGCGACTGGAGCAGCCCTAGCCCGCCTGGCCACGCAGGTGATAAGCCTCATCCTCGCAACCTACGCGCTTCGCAGAGAAGTTGAAGTTCAGCTGGACAGGGAGGCGCTATGGAAATCGGCCTTAGCCTCCACAGCCACCGTCCCGTTCCTAATCGCAATCGAGTCAACCTTGAGCGTAAAACTGCCCACCATTCAAACCCTCGCCATAGAAGTCATCACAGCCGCCGGAATCTACGCGCTCTCCCTCTACACCCTAAAAGCCCTAAACAGCCAAGACTTCGAACTGCTTAGACAAACCTTCCCAAAACCGCTGACAAAATACATCAACATCCTCGAAAGCATCATTGTTCAGCCCTAAACTCAACTCAACCAATTACCGCCTTACAGCCGCTTAGTATCGACCGGTTATTCTGCCGGAATACCATGCAAGTCCGGCGACCGGCGATACCAAGTGTAAACCATCAAAATAACCGCGCGCTGCGGGCATGGTCTTGCATGTATGCTGGTATCGATGTGCGGGAGGTGAGGAAGTCGTGAGGAAGTTAGCCCTCATCCTGGTTTGGCTCGTGGAGGACCCGGAAGCCTACGAGGGAAAGACCAACGCCGACGTCGAAAAGGAGATCCTGGAAATGGGGTAGGTCGTACATAAGTAAAGGTAAAAACGCGCCTATATCAGAAAACAAACGTTTTTAGGGTTGTTTCCCCTAGCCTCTAACCGCCACCGCGTCTCATAGCTTCCACATTCACTGAAGCCAACTCTTTGATTACTCGTTTAAGAGTTAATCCCTTTCTTTTGACTTGACCTTTACCTTTAGTCCAATTCCCTTCTCTGGTATCTGGATGTTTGGATGTGCCTCGATATAGCTTGGTACATCGCATTTTGCTTCTCTCTCTTTATCACACTTGTCCTGGTGCCAATAATCGATTCTTTCTTCCGCTTCCTCCCTCCATAAGCAATATCTTCTATGATATTTTTCGTGCATTATCCTTATATGCAGAGTGTAGCAGATTACTACCAAATGTGATGCAGAATGGTGCTTCGAAAATCCATCACGATAAGCGAAGAATCCAGGAAGAGGGCAGAAGAAATCAAAAGCATGCTACCCTACCTAAAATCCTTCGGTGCCGTAGTGGAGTACTGCATCACCCACGTGCACGAAGAGGTAGTCGGCAAGAAACCGGAAACCCGAAAAAACAACAAACGGACATGACAACTATTTTATGTCTTCTGTGCCAACAACACCACAACCCGACTGGGTCGCAGATCCTCTAACCTTTTCTTCCACCTACCATCCCTCCCACAGAACACAGGCAGAACATTAGAAGGCGATTCCTGGTCTCTCAACAGACTCACCTAATCCATCATATAAAAACAAAAAGAATCGTTTAAACATGCCTTCCATTTGCTTGTGCAACAATTCTAATGTTACAGATTTTATAAAAGTAGAAAAAAGAGGAGAGAATTTTATGGTTTTACTTCATTTCTACCCATTTAATGGATTTGTGTGTACATCTTCTGTGTTTAAGACAAAAGATTAAAAAGAAACAAGCCCCAAAGAAGCGTCCATGCCAAAGAAGAAGCGCGTCACCGCATACATCCCAGAAGAGATCCACAAAGAGCTTATGAAAGAAGTCTTAACCAGGGTTAAAAAGCGAGTCCAGTTCAGAGGCATAGTCAGCGAGGTAATAACCGAAGCTTTGGAACTGTGGGTGCAGAAAAAGCAGATAGGGCAAAATAGAGGTTAGATGTCTCTTCTCTTAAAGACTTCTTGACACTGCTGGCTTAAACTATTTGTAGAAGTATGGCTCAAAATTAGACGGAGATGGCGAGGTTTACACGCGAGGACGCAGCAGTCAAAAGGGCATACAAATTTCCAATAGAATCCTTTGAGAAAGCCCTTGTAGAAATGAATTTTTACAAGACTAAAACAACCCCTATGACTGTACACTATAAAAGGCTGATGGACTACACGTGGTTCTAAGCAGCAGAACACAGAAAAAGGGAAGACCATGTCGAAAAGCGAGAAAAGAGATAGGAAAGGGAAAAATAACCATAATAAAGGTTCACAAAGACGATTTACTCACGCATTAAGCAACCAAACTTGACGCCTCCGAACGTGGGAAATTCTTTTCAGAATTAACTTCCCTCGCATATCGATTTTCTTAACACAGACATGACTTTACTTTTCGCCGATCCGAATGAGATGGAGACGTAAGGTTAAGGGCATAATTTATGATGAAAGAGGGAGACTCAGCTGGTTTAGGTTCCACCTTGAGAAATCTCCCTTAAAACAAGCACTTTGGCACGGTATAAGTATCCGCCTTCCCTTAGCTCTTCCATTTCTGGCATCTGCCCGGTAAAATATGGATTCCGGGAATGCTCGATCATATACAACTTAATCGCTTTCTCTTGCATTCGTCGTCGAACCTCAGGCCAAAACGAACCAGTCATTGTTCTACCTCTTCTATTAGTTTCATAAGGATGAAACGATGGCATGGCGGATTTTTCTCGTAACAAATCAATCGAACACTACGGGTTCTCGCCAACTCCTTAATTTCCCTTAACTTCGCCATGGCCCTCGGGTTACTCAGAATCTCCCTTTTATACCGTTCTTCGTACCCACTTAGCTCCCACGCCCTCTCTCGCCTAAACTTTTTCTTCAGTCGGTTAAACTCGCTCAGCAATTCTCGGCTTGGGGCTAGGACGCTGGGCCTCGCCACCCGAACCTTAACCTCATCCCTCGGATAATTCCTCCATTTGGCGACGTATCCCTCGAATATTCGGGGTTTATTCATTTTATCCGCCATACTTTGAGCCTCAAACAAAAAGAGGGAAAGCGCTACTTAAGCCATTGGTCAGATCTCTGTAACCGTGACCTTCTCCACTTCCTTCATCCAAGGGATCCTGGCTGGTTCCCTTGAGAGCTCCTCCAAGATCTCCCTCTCGATCTCCTCGTTCGGCTTTTCAGCGCTTTCCTCCACCAGAGAAACCACAATAACCGCTTTTTTGCCCATTCTAGCATCACCATTAGTAAAATGAGGCTCTTTTCTATAAATAGAATTGGACAACGCCCATGTGAACATTTAAAGCCGATTTTATGGAAATTCACACATGGATTTAAGGATGTTTTCTCCTTGGGTGACGGTTAGCTGTGGGCTTTTCTTCTTGTTTTGTATCGTATGGTGTGCATGTCGATGAGGGTTCCTGTGGCGATAGCGTTTACTCCGCTTGAAAAGGATACAAACATGAGGAGCATATCATGTATGTTCTCTATGGCGGCGCTTTCTTGCCAGCTAGTTCACCTAAATAAGCCGAAAACCTCCCTACATGATTACATGATGGTGGCGGGGGTGGGATTTGAACCTACGACGTTGCCTATGTACTCGGTGTCTCAGCCAAGCATTTGAGCTTCGCCCCTTAGCCTCGCCTTAACTCCGAGTTAAGCCGAGCGCCTTATTGTGGACGCCAAACCATAAGCTTTAGACCCAGTTTTCTAAATAGTTCGTGCATTTGCCTCTGTTTCTCGCTCAATTTTTCTTTAGGACGCTTTATTTCTACGAAGATAATTTCACCATCTTTCTCAATTGCTCTATCGGGAAAACCATACTTGTAAATTTTGTACCCTTTAGATTCGGCCCATTCGTCAAACTTTTTCTCTGTTAATCCATGATTTTGATGTATACCATTCTTTTGATGCTTTCCCGCTATTCGTCCGCCTTTTCTTCGAGCTTCTGTTGGAATCAGACATCCATATTTTCGATGCTGAATTAATGCTCCAAGTCTTGCGATTTCTTTTCTACGTTCTGGGTCTTTGGCTGGCATCTTTCATCACTAACCATTGTCATAGCCAACCTTCACATATGTTTTTGCTTGGCTATCCATTTCAGCCGTGCTTGGCTACCCCGCCCCTTGGCGCTGGGTGGGAGAATTGAACTCCATCGCAAGCGATCACCTGATTTCCAGCGGGACTCCAGTCCTGTAGCATTCCTTACCTCGATTCCTGTGAAGGATGCTTCAAGTCAGGGGCACGGACCAGACGTGCTTCACCCAGCACAAAAATAAGCTTTAGCGGGACAAGTATGATAACGACAGCAATGATGAAAGCGAACTTTGTAGGTACACGTTCATACTTACTCCCTTGTATCGAGGGATGACACCATGGATTTATAAATATTTTGTGGTTTTAGAGCGAGCCACTTGGCTTCTCGTACGCGTTTTTCCAGCAGGTGTCTAAACTCCCCGATTCAAATATAAAGGTGCAGCTACCACAAATTATTGAGCAATCATGAAGAGAGATGAGATGACGAGGATCGTTAAGTCGGAGCTTGAGCGTATACCTAAGGGTGGTAAGGGCTCCCCTCAAAACGAGTTGAGGTTTCTCTACAACGCCAAGAGAAGGCGGGATCTAGTCAAAACCAGCAAGGGCAAGGAGGAAATCCTGCAAGACTGTGTCAAGACCCTGAAGGAGAAATACCCCAACTTCCTTCCTACATACGACGAAAACTTCTTCAAAATGCCGAAGAGGGGTCCCCTTCAGAGAATACTTGGCTGGATGAAAGGATAGATGTAGTCCAAAGACTGGCTATCGTAGGTATTAGGTTAGGGTCCTTTGAAACGTAATCAAAAATTCATAATCCATAGCAAGGCTGAATGGGCTCAAGTTAAAGAGGCTGCGGAGAGATTCATCCCTCACCTGGGCTGATAAACTCAAACAAATTAAAAGCATAGGAATATGAGCTGCATAAAGAGTTAAAGCTTCCTTATTTTTCCTGGTTGTGGCTGGTAGAGCAGTCCCTGCTGAGTTAGGCGCCATATCGCGGTTTCAACCGCAGCCTTTTCGACGCCGGTTTCTTCGGCAGCTAGCTCGACAAGGTCCTCTATGGCCGTCAGCTCCTCTGGCAGGTTCTCCACGAGCCATTTCAACGCTTGACTTGAACCCTTAGTTTGGACGGTTTCAGGCATCCATAATTCTCCTCTACCCAAAGCTCTGGGGCCTTGTGGTTTGGGTTCAGCCTCGACTGGCTTTGGAGCTGGGTAGACTGGCAATTTCTCCTCTGGCCTAGGAGTAAGGGGCATTGTTAAGGTTGGCTTGGCTTCTTGTTTAAGCATTTGTGGGAGCTTTCTGTTTAGTTCCTTGATGATCTTCCTCATCTTCTTAGCCCGTGTCATGCTGGACCAGTAGAAGGCCTCGTCTAGCGTGTTTTCAGCGATCAGGATTGTGACTTTGCCGGCTACTCGTCGTCCTGTTCTTCCTCGGCGCTGTATGTACCGTATCTCACTTGGGACAGGCTCGTAGAAGATGACGTGATCCACTTCAGGGATGTCTAAGCCCTCCTCGGCTATGCTGGTGGCCACGAGGACGTTCAGCTCCCCGTTTCGTAGCCTCTCCAAAACCTCGTGTTGTTGCTCTTGGGTCATGCCTGGGTCGCCCTCTCGAAAGCCTTGACCCACAAAACGGGTGATCCTAAGGTTTGATTGTTTCTCCAGCGTTTTGAGTACGGCTTTAACCGTGTCCCGATACTGCGTGAAGATGATGGTTCTCGAGTTGGGGTTTGCCTCTATCTGCTGGTTCAAGACTTTGATGAGTTCTTGCACCTTTGGGTTTTCAACTTTCATGCAGCTTGTTAAGTGCTGTTTTGCCTGCATGAACAAGGGGTCGTTTAGGATGGATTTATGTCCTCTGCTTCCCTCAGCTGCCATGCGCCTCAAAGAGTTTTGGATAAAAGCCTGAAGGGTTTCTGGTCCCTGCGTCTCGATAAGCTCGATCATATGCATTATGCTGAGGGCCGCTGTTGCCTGAACCTTCAACTGGTATAGGTAGCCTCCCTCGCCGCCTCCAAGCCTGCGCTGCAGCTCCTCGTTCAGCTCCACTAGGTCTCGTCTCGTTATGAAGGCCGGTTGCTTGTCTGAGAGCACGCCCATCGATTGTAAGCCCTTGACCCTTTCAACAATCATTTCTCTAAGCCTGTCTCTCACCTGCAAGTAGGCTTCTGGAGGCTTAACCCGCGTCCACCCCATATCGATGGGCTGAATGTAGGGCTTAACATCCTTATCCTCGTCTACTCGATACTCGATGGCCTCTATACCCAGGTTTCGGCACACCTCAGCTATTTTCTCCTCGTATCCACCTGGAGAAGCCGTCAAACCCAAGACCATAGGCTGCGAGCCCTGTCTAGAATAGTACTGGGCTATGCCAACATAGGCGTAGTTTCCCCTCGCCCTATGGGCCTCATCAAAAATTATGAGGGAGGCATCCTCCAAGCTTAAAACCCTGTTTTTCAAGTCGTTCCATACGCATTGAGGCGTGGCGAAAACCACCCTTCCGCTCCTGTAGAGGACCGCTCTCTTGGCTGGTGGAAACCTCCCCGTGACCAGGATAAGCTCTTGGTCTTCAATGAAGGTTTTGTCGCAGAAGGTTTGGTGATGCTGCTCCACGAGGGGTCTTGTGGGCGCTAGAAAGAACACTTTTCCATGCTTGATTCTTTGGATTGCCAGCAGCAGCGCGATAACGGTTTTCCCGAGGGCTGTTGGCAAAACAACCAGCGTGCTCCTCTGCCTAGCTGTTTCCAAAATCTTGTTTTGGTATATTCTGTCCTCCACGGCTTGGGGCCGAAGCCACTCATCAGTTACATGTTTCTTCTCAACAAGTGCTTCGGAGATTGCTGGCTCGGTCACCCTTAAAAGCCCAGAATTAGATTTGTCTATTTTGCTTTTAAATTTAACTTATACGAGCGAGAATACTTTCACTCACCTCTCTCGCCGCTGTGGGCTGTCGTTGGGTCAAAGGCTTTAAAAGCGTACAGATGCGACCGCTTAAACGGTGTGCACACCTTGCCTAAAAAGAATGGGCTGCATCTAAACTCGGCTAGGGCCATGGTCGGCAGCCACGTGAACCTCCACCTGAGGGACGGCTCGGTCATCGTCAACGTTCGTGTTGCGGAGGCTCTTCATGGGAGCCCCAGCATCCTCTGCTACAAGGCATCGGACAGGAGGAAGGCGTACAAGGTTCCGTTGAGGGACGTGGACTGGCTGGAGCCCCTCAACCCCTATCTGTTCACGCTTGCTTAAGGGGGCTGCCTTCATGGGTAGATCCGTTAGGAAGCGGGCTTCGTCCGTGAGGGTGGAGCGCTGCCAAAACCCCTGGAACGGTCAATGCCGAAGCACGGACATAGAAGTCTACATCATGTATAGGGGCAAGCGGCTCCCCATTTGTAGGCGCTGCTGGAGCATGCTGGGGGAAAAACCAGTCGAGTGGGGAGAGTCATCGCCAGCTAAGACTTTGGAGCGCTAAGGAGGGTTCATGTTGGAGCTGGAAGAGATTAAGGGTGTTGGCGAAGCCGTAGCCAAGAGGCTGAGAGGCGCCGGATTCATAAACGTTGAATCCGTGGCGGTTACCCCAGCCAGAGAGTTGAAGGACAGGCTTAAGTACGAGAAACTTAAGCCCGCCACCAGGATTGTGGAGGCTGCTAGGGAGGCCTTGGGCACCAAGTTCATGACCGCCTGGGAGCACTGGCAGATGACAAAAAACCGGATGAGATGCACAACCGGAAGCAAAGCCTTGGACGCCCTGCTTGGAGGGGGAATAGAAACCCAGTCCATAACAGAGCTCGCAGGCGAGTACGGAGCAGGAAAAAGCCAGCTGTGCTTCAGCCTGTGCGTGAGGGTCCAGCTTAAGCCTGGGGAGGGGGGACTTGGCGGCAACGTCTTGTTCTTCGACACGGAGGGAACCTTCAGCTCCGAGCGCGTGTACCAGATTGCCAGCCACAACGGCTACGACGCCGACGAGCTGCTCCACAACATAATCCTGTCGAGGGTCTACACCTCGGACCATCAGATGTTTCTGCTGGACCACGCCTTCCAGCTCTGCGCCGAGCAAAACGTCAAGCTTGTGGTGGTGGACTCAGCCATATCCCACTTCAGGGGAGAATACCTGGGGAGGGAGTCTTTGTCGGAGAGGCAGCAGAAACTAAACCAATACGTGCACAAGCTGCTACGCCTAGCAGAGATCTACAACCTAGCCGTGGTGATCACCAACCAAGCTCAAGCTGAACCCGTCGTGTCCTACATTCCGAAACCAATGCAGGGTCGACCCACAGGAGGCAACATCATGGGCCATGCCTCTAACACAAGGGTTTGGCTGAAGAGGGCAAAAGAATCCATAAGGGTAGCCAGAGTCTTCGACTCGCCCTGCCTACCAGAAGGCGAGTGCATCTTCCGCATAACCGACAAGGGAATAGAAGACGTGCCAGAGGCAGAAAGCACAAAGATTAAGCAGAAGCTGGAAGAGCAACAGCAAGAGGAAGAAGAGGAGCCGTAGCCACGCTCACGTTTAGGGCTGGATATGCTTTTGGCGCGAATATGCAGCAGGCTGGTTCGAATACGTTACTACAGCAAGTCCAGCTATGAATACAGAGCATTGTGGCTCCATCTGCCCAAGAAGTTTCACGGCATCCTCGAGCCCTACATCAACCAGGACTTGGACATTCACATGCAGAAAAGGAACGGAAAGATACATATAGTGTTGGCTCCGAAACAGTCGAAATCCTAGCCAAAACGTTTTTGTGCACAAAAAATCCGGTCGAAAACCCCAGCGTGATTAACTCCAAAACTAAGCTCAAAACCCTGTTTTTAACATTATAATGTCTATTCGCCTTAAATGTTTGTTAACAAAAAAGTTAGCGTATAAGGGCATTTTTGTTAACAAAAACATTTTCGCCGAGTTTTCGCCATACAAAAGCGTGCCTATAAACATGATAGCCTACTTTTGCACCATTTTTCTCTTCAGCGGGCTGCTGGGTCGGTATGTCGTGTGGCGAAGGGCAAGGCGAAAAGTGGAAGACTCTCAGTTTTCAAAGGCAAAGAAGCAAGGCTCAACAGAGCCATATTCCAGCTCCTTGCCCTAAAAAGCCCGCAAGCAACATGGGACATCTTTAGGCAGTTTAGAAAACGAAAAGACCTGGCACACGTCAGATATTCAGTTTTAATCCGTAGAATGCAGGCACTCCAAGAATCAGACTACCTCATAAAAGTAGGTGAAAGAAGAACAAGACCTGGATCCGAAACTGCACTCTATCAACTAACGCCCAGAGCAGAACTCGCCATTGCTTTAGACCAAACCAACCTAAACAAGTTCATCAGAGAAGCAGACTACCATCGAATCATCAGCGCACTAGAAGCTTTCAAACATCTGGAACAATAGAACACACAACATCCTTCAACCCGAATAGTCGCTTTGCAGGGGTCTACAAAGCGAATATTCGCTTTGCTGATGCCGGAAAGTCCTTAAACTTTTGAAGCAACACAGTAGAAGGTGAAACCAGTTTGGTCAACCTGGTTCAAGATTGGGAAGTTCTAGAAGAATACGCTGAAAGTCACAAACGAGGCTTCTATCAAGTCTTAGGCGATGCCAAAAACGTGGAAATTCGCATAGCCGTAGGTGGACTAGGCTTCAAAAAAGAATTCGACAACCCGGAGGATCCATTGCTTAACCGCATTCTAGCCTTCTGCAAATCCCAGAAATACATCAAAGTCAGCGAGAACATCAGAGACGAATACTTCTTCAAATAAGCCGGCGGATGCGAGTCATGAACAGTAGCATATGGTGAAATGTAAATGAGCCAAGCCATCCCAAAGGGTTCAGTAGTCTATATCCGGTACAAGGACCACGTTCTCTACAGGAACACGCCTCAGCCCATCGAAGACGCTGCTGAACGTGAAACCGTGGGATGGCTAACCCAAGAAAACAACGAACTCCTATGCATCCAACACGACAGAACCGTTGAAAGCCCCAATTACTCAAGTGGAACAGCCAGCGGCTTGGTCCTGCTGAAGAGTTGCGTCCTAGAAATCCATGCACTACCATTACAAAATATTCCAAGCGGGTCTTTAAGTTGCCCCAACGACAAAGCTACTAACGCTGAGTATGCGCTTCAGAGCGAGAAGCGAAAAACTCAGCCAAAGTAAAACGGGACAGGAGCGAAAACAATGCAGGCGATAACCATAACCCACAGCCCCCTCGGCAAAAAACTCAAACAACCCCTAACGCTTTCAGTACCCGACCCTCGAAACGCAAGCGACGAAAAACTTCAACAATACATAATCGACAGCCTCTCATGGAAAATGCCCAGCCTAGTGCCCTTCACATTCAACAACGCCTCAGCCCTCGAATTAGCCAAACACCTCCTACGCCACCGAACAGCCAGCACAGCCACACTCTACCAATACATCTACGGAGTGCACCGCTTCTGCCGATGGACAAACACCCAACCAGACCAACTCATTGAAGGTTGCCAAGACCCAGAAGGCGACCCAGACCCCAAGGCTTTAGCCAAATACAGCAGACTCCTCGACGACTTCGTGGGCAACCTACAAGCAGAAGGACTAGCGCCAGGAACAGTGGCCAACCACGTTAAAGGCGTCAAAGCTCTATTCCGCGTCAACCGACTCAAACTAGAGCTACCCTACAGCCTCAGCAAACGAACAATATACAGCGACAGAGCACCTACACCCGAGGAACTCCAACACCTACTCGACATCGCCGACCTACGCCTAAAAGTCATCGCGTCAATGTTAGCCCTAGGCGGCTTCCGAATAGGCACATTGGTCAAGCTTCAATATCGCCACATCAAACGCGACCTAGAAAAGATGACAATACCCATACACATCCACGTCGAAGCCGAAATCACCAAAGGCAAATACCATGACTACGACACCTTCATAGGTCAAGAAGCAGCCGAATACCTCAGAGCCTACTTAGAAATAAGGCGCCAAGGAACCAACAAAATCCCACCAGAAAACATCCACGATGAAACGCCAATCATACGCAACCAACAAAACAAACACGCAATCCCACTTACGCCTCCGGCAATCCACAAGCTCATCCACGACCTATACGTCAAAGCTGGCCTAGTCCAAGCCAAACCATTCGGTAGACGCTACGACCTCCGAGCCCACAGCATCCGCAAGTTCTTCCGAACTCAGATGGCAGCTTTAGGTGTTGACAGAGATTACATCGAATATATGATGGGCCACACAATCAGCGCCTACCACGACATCAAAATGAAAGGCGTCGAATTCCTACGAGGCATCTACATAGCGTCAGGCCTCTCAATAAAGCCAAAAACACGCATAAGCAAAATCGAAGCCCTCAAAGAAATCATACGCGCATGGGGAATGAACCCAGAGGAAATCCTAACCAAACAAGCCTTGACACAGCCACACAGAACAATAGTCAGCCAAGGTCAACTCGAAGACAACCAAATCCACCAACTAACCATCGCCCTCAAACAGCAAATGCTCAAAGAATTGCGAGAGAATTCCCAATGAAAAATAGTATAAATTCAACTCTGGCGTATGGTATCCCCCGGGCTACCAAAGATTTTAAGAACTTTTTTCATGAAAGGAGCATGGAAACAGCCCGAAAGTGTATGATGTGCATGCATACAGATGCGTGTAAATTTCGAGTTTTGTGAAGTGCGTCAATTCAAGAAGCGTTTAATAGTGTGATTGTTAAGCATAGTATGATGGTGTCTGTATGGGTGAAAAGTTGACTTTTTCTAGTGTTGTGTGGAGGGAGGAAGACCTTTATGTTGCTTGGTGCCCTGACTTGGATATCGCAAGCCAGGGAAAGAGCGTTGAAGAGGCTTTAGGCAACCTTAGAGAGGCCATTGAGCTTTATCTAGAGGATGAAGATGCTGTAATACCCAAGGAAAAGCCTACACCCATCGTAACTACCGTGAGTGTTGAGGCTCATGCAAAAACTGCCGGTGGTCTCAAGCCACGAAGTAATTAAAGCGTTAACTAAGGCCGGCTTTGAAGTGGTGGGAAGAAAAGGTAGTCACGTTAGGCTGAAAAAGAAGACGCCCAACAAAACGTACATTGCTATAGTGCCTCTTCATCCAGAAATAAAGATGGGAACGCTTAAGTCGATCCTCAGACAAGCAGGGCTAACAAGGGAGGAGTTCATCGAACTAATCAGGTAGAAGCAAAGATATAGGTGTTTTATAAATTTGTTTTTCGTGAATCCCATGACCCGATAGTTGACTATTGTGGGATAAGAAAAGGAATCGTAGCCAAGCATGTAGTGAGACTGTTGAAAACTGAACTTCTTCTCATGCTGTAAAAAACCACTAAGAGAGTTTATTAAATGCAAGAAATTTAAACGCAAGAATACATCTACCCCGGGCTACCAATTCATATACGTGAAATTGCACTAACCCTATTTTTGTTACGTTGCCTGCATTAGCCTTAATTTAAGGACGGGGGTGCACAGAAGGTTAAGTGTGGGGTAGGATTCGAACACAATTTTCGCGAGGTCGGACTCCACAGTCGCTTTTAAACCGTAGACTGTTTAAGGAACCCGGCGCAAGAGATACAAGGCAAGGTGGCGATAAGTGCGCGAAAAGATATTAGAGATAGATAGAAACTATGTTGTCCAACTGTTAAAGAAGCTGATTGAAATCGATAGTGTAAACCCCCATGTGGAAGGCGGGGCTGGAGAAGCAGATATCTCGAATTTCATTGCTGACCATCTGGAATCCGTTGGGATGGAGGTTAATACACAGGATGTAGTCGACGACAGGTTTAACGTCATTGGCGTTCTTAGGGGAAGAGGCGGCGGCCGAAGCCTTATGATGAACGGTCATACCGACACAGTCGGCGTGAAAGGAATGACCATAGAACCCTTCAAGCCGTTCATCGAAGACGACAATATGCACGGAAGAGGCGCCTGTGACATGAAAGGCCCTCTCGCTGGGATGATAACCGCTGTGAAAGCGTTAGTGGACTCGGGCGTTAAACTCAGAGGAGACCTTTTGATCTCCGCCGTAGTGGATGAGGAATACAAGAGCATCGGGACACAGAGACTGATACAGGAATACCGCTCCGATGCCGTGATCGTCGGAGAACCCACCAACCACCAGATAGCAATCGCCCATAAAGGGTTTGTTTGGCTGGAGATAGAGACTCGTGGAAAGGCTGCCCACGGCTCAGTCCCTGAAAAGGGGATTGACGCCATAGCCAAGATGGCAAAGATCATTTCACGGCTATCCACGCTGGAGGAATCATACGCAAGAAAGAGACACAACCTCGTAGGTTTCCCCAAGATCCACACATCCATGATCCAGGGTGGTTCCGAATGGAGCATCGTTCCCGACTTCTGTCGTTTAAGACTAGAGCGACGCACCGTTCCAGGCGAGACCTCCTCGATGGTGATGGACGAACTCGACCAGCTCTTAGACGAGCTTTCTAGGGAAGACCCCATGCTTAGCGCCAAGATCATGAAAATCTTTGAGGGGTCACCCATGGAGATAGCCGCATCAGAGGCTATCGTGGAGAAATTGCAACTTGCTGTTCGGGAAATTAAAAAAAGCGAACCCAAAATCGCCGGGACACCCTACTGGACCGACGCCGCTCTCTTCGTTAACAACGCCGCTATCCCAGCGTGTCTCTTCGGCCCAGGCGACATTGGCTTAGCCCACTCCGCGGACGAGTTCATCAAGATAAGTGATGTGGTTGACTCCGCGAAGATCTACGCTCTCACAGCCCAAACTTTCTGCGGACTCTAAATCATCCGCCTCATCGTCAAAACGTACTGCGGAATCGAGATCCTTGAGGGGGCGGGTGGAGTGGAGATAATTCTAAATGACCGGGTTTCGTCAATTATCTGAGGGACTCTAATGAAGGTGGCAATTGCTGGTAAAGGCGGGGTTGGAAAGACCGTAATGGCGGCTACGTTGTCACGATTGTTAGCTCATGACGACTATAGGGTTTTGGCCATCGACGCTGACCCAGCCATGAACCTCGCGTATGCCTTAGGCATTTCAGCAGACATAGCCTCAAAAATCGTTCCCATATGCCAAAATACCAGATTGATTGAGGAGAGAACCGGCTCCAGACCTGGTTCCGGCTTCGGTGGGATATTCAGTCTGACACCAACAGTAAACGACATAGCTGACAGGTTCGGCGTATCTGGACCAGATGGAGTTAGACTGTTGGTGATGGGAACCGTGAGGGGTGGTGGAACAGGCTGCATGTGCCCCGCTAACGCTCTCTTGAGAGCACTAATTCAACACATAATGCTGGAAAGGAAGGAGGCGGTAGTCATGGACATGGAAGCGGGACTAGAACACTTGGGACGAGCCACCATAAGGGGCGTCGACGCCGTAATCGTGGTGGTCGAGCCGGGAGCCCAATCAATTGAAACAGCGAGAAGGATCAAGGAACTAGCATTAGACATTGGGTTGAAGGAGGTTTTAGCTGTTGGAAACAAAGTGAGGACAAACGAAGACAAAAGGTTCATTGAGGAATCACTAAAAAAGACAGGTCTGTCCCCATCCTGCATGATCCCATTCGATCAAAGGATTCTGCAAGCCGACATGATGCATGTTGCGCCGATAGATTTTGCCCCATCATCCCCTGCCATTCAAGCTATAAGGGAATTAGAAGCCATGCTAAAGCAAAGATACCCATAACGACACCACCCTACATAACATAAAATTACAGACGCCATGCAAAAGAAATTTACAATACGTAACAGAAATTCATAATTTATAAAGTACAATTCGTAGCAACCTTAGTTTTCGGTGTGTTTATGATCCTAAAGGTTGACGACGTGATGATTGAGGACGTCATAACCGTGGACTCCGATGCAACAGTGATGGAGGCCGTGGAACTCATGAACAAGCACGAGATAGGATGCTTGATCGTTACGAGGAAAGGGAAGGCCGTCGGAATCGTGACGGAAAGAGACTTTCTAAGAAGAGTTTTGGCCGAGTCCAGAGACCCTAAAAAGACTAGGGTTCGGCAGATCATGTCGAAGCCTCTTATCTTCGGGGAACCCGACATGGATATCGAAGACGCGGCGAGGCTCATGTTCAGGAAGAAGATCAAGAAGCTTCCCGTGGTGGAAAACGGGAGACTCCTTGGCTTGGTGACGTTGACAGACCTTGCTCGCTTTCAACCGCAGATAATGAAGCTATTAAAGCAAATCGCCAACAAGGAGCTTGCCCCTAGGAGGATGAAGAAGGTCTTCGATTATTACGTGGTTTAAGGCAGGAAGCGTAAACCAAGGGGAATGCCCCAGTCTCCCTTGCCAGTGCTCAAATCTCGAATATTTTATGTAGGTTAAGGACACTTCAGAGAAGTAATCTGCATATCCGGCTATTCTCTTGTGTCCTTTTTTACGAAATTCAGCGGTCCGTTATTATTCTGTGGATAAGGTTCGCGTTGCAGGCTAGGCAATAGGCTGTGTCTTTTATATTTGTGAACTTGATAAATATTGAAGAAACGTGGTGATGATGAGTCGAGGAAGGAAGGAACCCAAGTTTAGGTTATTCCCGAAGCAAGGGTACATTCTGTTGATGGTTGGAATATTGGTGGGCTTCCTGATTTTCGTAGCTGTCTCCTTTACCTTCCTAAGAGTGGGTCTAGGAGAAGGCGCTGAAGGCGGCATACCACCCTCTATTGAGTTTGAGTTCCTCTATACAAGCGAGAAACAAAGCTGGATTGAGGAGGTAACCCCAAGCTTTGAACAGTGGTTTCGTGGAAGGTTTGGCATTGATGTTCATGTGAAGCTCACCGTTGGAGGAACACACGAAACAGTAAATCTCATCCTTTGGAAAAGCGTAACTCCGGCCGCTTGGAGTCCAGCCTCAAGCATCTGGATACCCTACATCAACATGAGATACGGCGAAAACATCGCGGCAGACTGGGTTCCACTAGTTTTATCCCCAATTGTTATAGCCGGTTGGAGATCCTTCCTTCAAAAATACAACGTAACCAGCTTCAGGGACCTATATGAACTGGCAGAACAGGGTGTTAGTTATAAGTATGGTCACCCCGACCCGTTGCTGAGCAACGGCGGGACCATGGCGGTGGTTCTACAGTTTGCCGAGGCGGCCGGCAAAAAGCCGGAAGAACTCATTGTTGACGATTTAGAAAAAGAAGCTGTCTTAAACTTCGTGAGAGTTATCGAATCTAGAGCGGTACAGTATGGAAAAAGCACGGGGTTCTTCGGCACGTGGGCGGCGGAGAGCGGTCCAATCGCTATCGACTGTTTCAGTGTCTACGAAAGTGTTGTTTTAGACAACGCATTGAAAGCGCAGAAAAAGTGGAATGACCCCATTATTGCAGTCTACCCTCGAAGTGGAACACTATTATCTGATCATCCCTTCGTGGTACTCAACGCACCTTGGGTTACTAAATGGCAACGATTCGCCGCAACGCAGTACCTCTATTACCTTTTAAACGAGGAGAGCCAAAGCAAAGCCCAGAAGCATGGATTTAGACCAGCTAACCCGAGCGTTCCCCTTGATCCTAACGTTTTCAGTGAAGAAAATGGAGTTCAATACGAGATTCGTGTACCTATTCTGAAGGCTTTAACAGGCGAAGCTATGGAAGCCCTCTTTACTGTTTGGACTGTGGTGAAGAATCCGGGAGTATAGCCCACCAGGAGGAATCCCTTGCTTCAGTTAGCAAAATATTTGGACCCAAGAAAAGCGATTGCCGAGATCAGCGCACTTGCAACCGCAATCAGCCTTATTGTTTTTGTGCTCCTGCCAACCTTCTTCTTGATTTCTATCCCCTTTACTAGGTGGGAAGAGATCTACAACCAAGTTTTTGCGAATCCTCTTATCGGTGGTGACCTATGGGTTGAAATGCAAAGAGTGTTAGCCCTGTCCTTTCGAATCGCTGTTTTTGCGGTTGCATTAGACTTCATCTTCGGTATACCCCTCGCATACCTACTAGCTCGCAAGAAGTTCATGGGGAAAGCCTTGCTGGAGGACATCATCACCTTTCCTCTTGTGATTCCAACCTCAGGTTTCGGCTTCGCCACGCTAATCACTTGGACCGCTATCGTTGGAGCACCCTCTTTAATCCCGTTCATTAATGTTCCATTGCTAATCCTAGTTGTGCATGTTGCACTAACCTTTCCATACATAGTTCGAACGGTTCAAGCAAAGCTTGAGGATCTACAGCCCATATTTGAGCAAGCCTCGAGAACCTTAGGCGCCTCCTCCTTCACAACCTTTAGGAAAATAATCTTTCCTCTCACGCTTCCCGCCATTTTTTCAGGTGGAGTTCTAGCCTTTGCGAGATCGCTTGGAGAGACCGGTGCAACCATGGTGGTCGCAAGCATCTACGAAACCGCTTCTATGCTCATTGTCCGTTTGGTGTTTGAGTTTAGATTGCCAGCAGCGTCATTCCTCGGATGCATCTTGATTGTCATTGCGAGCGCAATAATCCTCCCCGTGGAATTCTACATGCAGAGAAAAGGTGTTACCAAGCTACCTCGCGTATTTTCGTCCTTTCGCGTTGAAAAAAAGGTTTTGAGAAGCGAGAAAGCTATGTCTGGAAAGGCATTATCATGGTTCAAGGACCTTCTTAGTTTGGGTGCGGTTGTGGTGACGGTTATCATACCAATGATCGTGGTGTCGAATCTAGTGGTAATGTACTGGTCCCATCACCCCTACACCGGTAAGCCTGAGGGAGGTGTACTCTACCAACTCTTCGGGCCTTCAAACTACTTTTCCACTTTGTTAAGAGCCACTCTTGTTTCGGTAACTGCTGCATGCATCTCCACGTATGTGGCGGCGTGCATAGCGATTCCCTCAGTGTACCTCATTGAGCGCCATAGACTCGGTAGAATCATCAGATCCATACTTAGAATCCCCCTCATTGTTCCTACGTCAGCACTGGGTTTATCGGTTCTTCTTCTATGGGGACCAGGCGGATTAAAGCTAGTTAATCCAGGTATCTGGCTCATAATTCTAACTCACATCGTGTTCTCTGTTCCTGTGGTGGTCGAGCCCACTATAGCTGCTTTTGAAGGATCGGAAATTTCTATGTACGAAGGAGCCGCCCGCACTCTTGGTGCAACGCCGTATGACGCGGCTGAAACCGTCTCCTTACCCATGTTGAAAAGAGGAATTCTTGCGGGTGTAATTCTATCCTTTACCCATTCACTGGGCGAGACCGGAGCAACCTTTTTAGTGATGGGGGGCGATGTGACGGTTCCTCCGCTTGTGGTTAACATGGTCGAAGCATACGCGATACCTGCCGCCCTTTTTGCCTCCACGTATCTCATTGTTTTAGCGTTAGTACTACTCTTGATTTTTAGGGTGGTGATGAAGAGGTGAAGTGTGATGCCAGACGTTAAGCTCGTGAATCTGACCAAAACCTTTGATAAGGGACGCATTATTGCAGTTGATCATGTAAATCTTCATGTAAATGACAAGGAATATTTGACCCTGCTTGGACCCAGCGGCTGCGGAAAAACCACCGCACTGAGGATGATAGCAGGCTTAATTGAACCGGATGAGGGAAGCATCTACATAGACGACAAGTTGATAACAGGGGTCCCTCCTGAGGACAGAGACATAGGGTACGTCTTCCAGCAGTACGCACTGTTTCCCCACATGGATGTTTGGGACAATGTAACCTATGGTCCTAGGGTGAAAGGCTGGGAACCCGAGGAAAGTGAGAAAATAGGACGAGAAATGTTGGAGATGGTTAGGCTCTATGAACGTTTAGACGCTTCACCATTCGAGCTCAGCGGGGGAATGATGCAAAGAGTTGCGCTGGCGAGAGCCCTAGCCGCTGGGGCCAAACTGTTGCTGCTGGATGAGCCCTTAGGAGCCCTTGACGCAAAAATCAGGTTCGAATTGAGGTACGAGCTGAGAAAGCTTGTGAAAGACCTTGGATTAACAGCGATCCACGTAACCCATGACCAAGGAGAGGCTATGGCGATCTCTGACAGAATTGCGGTGATGAAAAAGGGGGGAATTCTACAGGTTGGCACTCCGGAGGAGCTTTACATGCACCCCAAACACGTTTTCGTGGCAAACTTCATCGGGGAATCAAACTTCTTAGAGGGCTACATCACCCAAGCGAACGAAAAGAAGTCCATAATCGAACTGCGCGGCGGTGTTTTGGTTCACACGCCGGATAAGACAAAAAAGAGGGGTGAAAAGGTGGTCGTTGCCATAAGACCAGAGGTTCTCTCCATTGACAAAGGCAGAAGAAGAAAGGTTAATGCAATTTTTGGTCATGTTGAAAGATTGCGATTCGAGGGAACAAACATTAGGTACGAGATCAGACTAGAAAACGAGGATTTCGTTGTGGTTGTTCGCCCAGCGTTGATAGGGGAGTGGCTAGACATGGGGGAAAGGGTCACTGTCAGCTTTCCTGTCGAGAAAAGCTTTGTTTTTCCCTATCCTGAGAGGGGGTTAAGGGAGGAGTTGGCCCTCGAATAAAGGGGGAGGGAAACATTCTTTAAATATATGGTTTAAGCAGTGGTATAGAGTATACATCATGGCTTCCATTTAGAAGGGTGAATACCATGGAAAACTGGTTTGCTAAACGCCGGAGGTCTAAGGTTTTAGACATAGCCCACAGGCAAATGACGCTGGCAATAGACACCGTAAAGGAACTGGAAAAGTCTGTCAACGCGGCTTTAAATGGCAACAAAGAGGAGGCAAAATTATCCTTCCAGAGACTTTCTCTCGTAGAACACGAGATCGACGAGCTTAGAAGAACAGTTTTCGAGGAGTTAACTAGAGGGAGTCTTCCGTTCAAAGACCGAGAGGACATCATGCATCTAGTTAAAAGGCTAGATGTGATGGCGGACCATGTGAAGGATTCGGGGAGAAGCGTCATGGTTCTCCTTGAGGCGAAGGTTGTGAGGGAGATTTGGGAACAATTCGTCGAAATCGCAAAGGACTTAGTGGCTTGCTCAACCACCCTGCGTAAGGCCTTAGATATGCTAGGAACGAATCCTTCCGAAGCTAGGGAGCTCTCAAAAAAGGTTGACGAAGTCGAAAGCATGGTTGATGAAAAATATTTGAAGACAAAGGCGCTGCTGCTGAAATATGCAGATAAAATGGATTCCGCTACCCTGATGCTGCTTAGGGATTTACTCGAATCCATGGAACACGTGGCAGACAGCTGCGACGACACCGCCGACTACATAAGAATCCTAACAGTCGCCAGAGAAACCGCGTAATCTCCCTTTACAAAATTATGAAAACTGTATTCTAAGAGAAACGGAAGACATCCAGTTAACCATGTTCATACATAAATATCGAAAAAGTTTAGTTTAACGTTCACATCACCGTTTTGATGTAGGGCCGGTAGTTCAGCCTGGCATGAGCAACGGAGAAAACCGCTGGTGCAAACGCCTGACTTGCAAGCAGCTAAGCCGAGAACTCAGGAGGACGCGGGTTCAAATCCCGCCCGGTCCACCATTCTAAATCAGCTTTTAAGCAGGGTGTCATCGCTGGTCATGTTCTATTTCAATGCGGCGTCACTCTTTTTAACGTACGAGGAAGCTAATATTTTCAGATATTCGAATTCCAGTAAAAACAATATGACCATACTTAATTCCGCTTAAACCATCGAAAAATGGCTTCGTACGCCAGCAAAACGTTTAATAAATCTTGGGCATCCTCTAAGGGAAAGGATTGAAAGAGGCGAGAGTATGAAAACACGACCAAGCTGGCGAGAGAAATTAGAAAAAGGACAAGAACCAAAAATAGTTGACATACCACCGAAGATGGTGAAAAGACTGGGAACGGGAAAGATGCTCATTCCCAAGCCGCTCGATGTTGACACTTTAATTCGTAAGGTTGAGAAAGGAAGGCTTGTAACCCAAAATCAGATTAGAGAGCAATTGGCGAAAGATTTCGGCGCTGATGTTACGTGTCCAATAACTACTGGAATTTTCATCCGAATAGCCGCTGAAGCAGCAGAAGAAGATTTACGATCTAGGAGTAAGGGAATAACTCCATATTGGCGAGTAATTAAGTCAGACGGTGGCTTAAACCCGAAATTTCCGGGAGGCGTAGAGGCGCAAGCGGTTCATTTGAGAGAAGAGGGACACACCATTCTAAAAGGTGTGGGCAAGAAGCCGCCTCGCGTGAAAGATTTTGAAAAATATCTACAAAAGCTATAAAGGATTGAATTGTAGGCGAAACCATGAAAAAATATCCCATTATTGGTGCTTGCGGCCTTGACTGCGGACTCTGCCCCCGCTACTATACAGAAGGTAGGTCGAAATGCGACGGTTGTGGTTCTCCAACGAGTTATCCCGGGTGTTCAATTCACCGATGCTGTGTTAAGGTAAATGGATTTGAAGCCTGTGCAGAATGCAAAGATTTCCCATGTTCAAGATTCAAAGGTGCATGGGAAGAATATGATTCGTTCTTAACTCACAAAAAAATGTTGCCTAATTTGAACCACATTAAAGATAATGGTGCTGAAGCCCATGTGCATCAACTCAAAGAGAGGATGGAACTACTCGAAGAAATGTTGAGAGAATTTAATGAAGGAAGGTCCAAGAGTTTTTATTGTGTGGCAGCAGCCTTACTTTCTGTAGAGAGTATTAAAAAATCGATAGATTCTGCTAAGAAAAAAGTAGATATGTTAGGTATTAAAAGAGAAGACCTCAAAAGCAGAGCTAAAATTCTAAAAGAAATTATTAATGACGTTGCCGTAAAGGACCTTGTTGACTTAAAGTTGAGGAAAATCCCTACGCGCACGTAACCTTTACCTTGCCCAATCGAGGTACGGTTCCGCGTCGGTTAAAAGAAACACGTAGACGAAGAGGAAATTAACACAATAGCAAGACTGATCAAGGGAATCGGTGGCGGTCAGAAAGAGGCCCGCGAAGTAAAAAGCGTGTTCCAAGAAGCGATGTGGAGAAACGTAGGCATAGTCAGAAATAGGAGTAGTTTAGAGGAAGCTTTAGGTTTGATAGAAGAGCAATATGGACTTATGGAAGAAATCAAAGCTAGGATCCCCATCAAGATAACCGAGGCACTAGAGCTTTTTAACATGCTGACTGTAGGAAAGCTAATGGCTCTTACAGCTTTAACGAGGACAGAGAGTAGAGGAGCACATTATAGGTCAGACTATCCAACGAGAGACGACAAAAATTGGTTAAAAAACATTATGGTGTACAGAGATAAAAAGGTGAAGCCAAGGTAAAGCTAAGCGAAATCGTGACCACGACAATCAAGGAGCCAACAGTCGCAGCACCATTTGGAGTACCTAAAGCTTTATTCGACGATGATGATAGCTTTAAAATTCGCCAGTTTCCAACATTCTTAAGCCGTTTGTGGTTTTAATTGAATGACACCGAGTGTATTTGCCAAAAACAGCAGATATATGAACAGTAAAATGGCGCCTTCTTTCCAGCGTAGCCTCCCGTGGACCAAAAAAATACCAGAAAAACAGATTAGCGATTAGAGAAAAGATGACAAGGTTTTGAAAAACAAGCATGTTCATGGTTAAAGATGACCCCAATAGCACGGGAACGAAAAATGTGATCCCTAGAATCAAAGTTTAGGAAACTACTTCCGATCATATTACCGAGGGCCAGCGCTGGACGACCCTTAAGACAGGCTTTCAAGCCCAGAGTGAGCTCTGGGAGGCTTATGCCGAATGCAATTATTGTGGCTCCTATTGGAGTTCTAGGTATGCCTGCAAATTCCGCTACTGCAACAGCGGATTCCACAATTAACTCAGGTAAGGATGGGGAAAAAGCGAGCAAACTGAAGCCGACAGCAATCTTCCCAAGCTGGGCTATACCAGAAACTTTAATCGCATTTGTTATTGCCAAGTGGATTGCCTGATCTAATGTTATTAACGAGGTTAGAATAACCAGTAAATTCACTATTGTCTTCATGTTGCGCTCACCGCAAAATCACGTTAAGGATTGCGGTCGATAAAATAATTACAGACGTAAACCTTTACTCATCAAGCATGACAGCCTTAAAATGTGTCCCGGCTTCAGGACTTCTAGTTCTTTGGGAGCTTACCCGTGCCTTTGAGTTCACTAGCCTCTTCATGTAAGCCTAGTTTTTCCAGAGTTCCAAGTTTCGGGATGCCTGTTTCAAGATCCCAACCGCGAAGCATATAGTATTCATCCAGCATAACCTGAAGGTTAACCAACTGACCCTTCCCGGGCCCTTCGGGCATGGGTTCCTCGAGGAAGCGCTTTGGAAGTGTATCGTCTTTCCGGGTTATTCCTTCACGGGCATTGAAGCAGCGTTCAAGGTTAACTATTCGATTTCCGATAACAAGGAGTTCATCAATCTTACCAAAGGAGGGCTCACCCGTGGCTACAGGCAGTATCTTTGCGAAATCCTCGATCCAAAGGATTGGTGGCCAACTCACACAATACCAGCATTGAATGATGCAGTCGCGCACTGCGTATACGTCCTCTGTGGTTTTAACCACCATGGCTTTCCATTTTTCCGTGTAGGGGTTGCATACGTCGGGTAGTTTGTCTGCACCCCACCTTTTTTCGGCGACTTCCTCGTAACCTAGCTGGTCAACGGTTACCAGTGAACGCAGATGGTCTGCTCCTCTGCTGGCTGTTGCATGGGATAGCCCGATGGAGCGATGGGTTCTGCCATCTTGCCCTGAGACGTCCAACTTTTTCACGTGGAGCGCGTATCTTTCCGCTCCTTTACCGATCTTCTTGGCTGTCTGATAACTCCCCTCAGCGAGCAGGTTTCCGATTCCTTCTCGCTTTGCAATTTTAGGTATCAGAGCGATGATGGCGTCGGAGTTTCCCCAAGATAAGTCGATGCCGTCCACATCACTTTTGCTGATGATCTTGTTTTCATAACACTCCATGAGGAAGGCTATGATGCAGCCGGTGGATATCGTGTCTAATCCATACTTGTCGCACAGCAGGTTGGCATACACAATAGATGGGAAATCCGCGTTGTAGCAATTCGTCCCAAAAGCCATTATGGTCTCGTATTCTGGTCCTTCACATAACGTTCCTGCGTAAGGCCCCGTTTTTACGGTGTTTACCTTCTTGCACATAGTTCGGCAAGCAAAGCAAGACCGTGTCTTCACCCAATAGTTCTTTCGGATGGTTTCAGCGCTTACGGCTTCAGCCTGCGGAAAGATTCCCGTCAAATGATTTTTTGTAGGCAATTCACCAATCGTTTGCTTATACCCCACCAGAAGCGGTGTCCCGTAGAGCGACATTTCCTTCGCTTGAGGGTGATTCAAGATACGCCAGTGAGCCTCCTCCGTAAGCTCCATAAATTTGTCAAAATCCGCTACTTCCACGGGTGTGGTTCCTCGAACCGCGATAGCTTTCAACTTTTTGTATCCCATAACGGCACCTAGGCCGGTCCTGCCCGCGGCACGATAAAAATTCGTTATTATGCTAGCGTATCGTACCAGATTCTCTCCTGCCGCTCCGATGCAGGCAATTTGGGCCCCCTTATCAAAGTCTTCATGAAGAACTTGAGTTGCTTCATGCGTGTCCTTTCCCCAAAGGTGAGAGGCATCTCGGATCTCAACTTCCTCATTCTCTATCTTCAAATAAACGGATTTTTCTGCACGCCCTTCGATAAGAACCGCGTCATAACCCGCATACTTCAACTCCGGGCCTAGGTGTCCACCTGAGTGGGACTCTCCCCATATCCCGGTTAAAGGCGACTTTGCGGCGAACATATACCGTCCCGTAGAGGGCCAAAATGTCCCTGTCAGGGGGCCTGTCCCCAAGAAAAGCTTGTTTTTCGGGCTTAGAGGATCAATCCCGGGCTCAATTTCATCATAAAGTATTCTGGCGGCGAAGCCGCTACCGCCAATGTAGCCACGAGCCAACTTCTTCGTTAATGGCCGTTTCTCTACAGTGTTTTTCGTTAAATTTACTCTTAGAAACTGGCCCGCGTATCCTTTATATGAGAATTTCATTATCCACCACCAACCGGTGGAAAAATCGCGATTACGTCGCCATCTTTGACCTCTGTATCCAAGCCTTCACGAAGGCTTAGTCGAATGCCGTTAACGAGTATGCTGTAGAAGGGCTTTATTCGACCAGTTTCTTTATCCAAAAGTGTTTCCCGAAGTTTGGAACCGTACTTTTCAACGAGTTTCTCAACGATCTCGGCTACGGTGTCGCCTCTAACCTCTGTTTGTTTTTCGCCTGTCAACTCCCTTAGGGTGGTAAAAAATTTAACTACAACCCTCGCCATCTCACCCACTCCCCATAATCACCGGCTCTAACAGGTTAGCCATCTTCTCCGCTCCTTTCCGCTTCTTCACCATGACCATGCGATCCGCCCCAACGTATTGTAGCGCCTCTGTAGGGCAATATTTCACGCACAGAGGATCCCCGCCACATAAGTCGCACTTAACCATTCTTTCCTTGTCTGGGTCTATGGAGATTGCTCCGAAGGGGCACTTGTCAATGCATAGTCGGCAACCGATACAAACATCGTCATTGATCAGGACTGCGCCGGTTTTTTCGTCGCGGTAGAATGCCTCAACAGGGCAAGCCTCTACACATGGAGGTTTGATGCATTGTTGGCAAACTGTGGGTACGTCGAGTCCCTTTCCATCCCATTTAACGATGTGAATACGCGACTTTGCCGGGTTGAAGGATCGCTCGTGGTGAGCCGAGCAAGCTAATTCACAAACTCGACAACCTACGCATTGATCAGAGTTCACAAACAGAACCTTGTATAATGCTGGTTTCATCTCGTATCCTCCTTAAGTACCAATGCCCGCGTCGGACAGATGCTCACGCAAAGACCACAACCATAGCATTTATCCTCGTCGATCACGACTTTAAGGGTTCTTCCCTCTCCAATGAGCTTAATCGCGTGATAGTTGCATACTTGCTCACAAATCTTGCAGCCTTTGCAGAGATCTTCATCAACAAATGGCGGGATAGCCTTAGTTCTTAGCGGTTTTTCAGGTAAATACGGCAGCGCCATTCCCCGAATATCCTCAATAGAGTCATACCCATGATCTTTCAAAAAGCTCCTAATCTCATCCGCAATCCTTCTATAAATGGTTGGACCCTCCAAGATAGCCCCACTACAAACCTGTATTGCCGACGCTCCTGCCATTATGTGTTCGATGGCGTCAGCCCCGTTCATAATGCCTCCCACCCCTAACACAGGAATTTTCACAGTTCTCGCGATATCCGCGACGCACCTTATTGCAAGCGGCTTTATAGCTGGACCTGAGAGCCATCCGAAGCCGTCTTTGCCACCGAGTAGAGGTTTCCCTGTTTCAATATCTATGTGGAGACATGGCCCCAGCGAGTTGATTGCAACGATGCCGTCTGCGCCTGCCGCCTTCACCGCCTTTGCAAACATGGCGATATCCACCACATGGGGGCTGAGCTTAGCAAAGATTGGTATCTCAACCACTTCTCTCAGCGTCTTTGTAACTTCTATGATGGGTTTAGGGTCTGCTCCTAGATAATGGGTTGAAAATTCTATGGCGTCTACTCCCGCTCGTTGTACTAGAGGACCAAGCTTCATCACCTCATCCGCTGTGTAACCGATGCTGGCAATCAATGGGAGCCCCGTCATCTTAGCCACGCCGTACTCTTTCTCCAACCATTGCTCGTAGGGGAGATCCGACCAAAGTTCGACATTCATTAATCCTCGAGGAACCTTCAATGTGCTCCTAGTCACGCGCACAAGCCTCTCTTGAAGCGCGAACAACCCGTGAAAATGGAGTTCGCCCCGGTCAACGACGATCATGCATGGCCGAGGTACTTCCGCTGGATTAACACTGATTGTCTTGGCTACGAGTGCCCCAGCACCGCCCTTAGCAACTTCTTGAAGCGCCTCGCCGTTTCTCCCCGGAGGGCCAGCCGCATTCATGACCGGGTTCCTAAACTCAATGCCTGCAATTTTCACAGAAATCTTAACCATACACATCCCTCTATGGAAGCTTTTCCATCCTCTCTAACTGGTCGGCTACGTGCCCTAGTCCGAATTTTTCAAGGGTTCTGCGAGGTATCAACCCGGTTGCTTTGTCCCACTCACGTAGTTCGTAATATTCATGAAGCATGGACTCAAGGTGGCAGACATGCCCCTTTGCCGGTCCGCTCGGCATAGGCTCTTTCGTGAACCGTGGATGCAGAGCATCGTCTTTCCTTGTTATACCCTCTCTAATGTTAAACGCTCTTCTTAGGTTGCATATTCTTTCAGCCGTTAACCTCAGATATTTGAGGTCGCCATACTCCTTCATACCAGTTAAGGGCGGGATCAGTTTCGCAAGATCATCAAAATAATACACTGGCGGCCACATGGTCCCGTACTTGCATATTAACAGGGAATCAACAATCGCATATAGGTCCTCTACGTCCTTCACAACCTGCGCCTTATACGTTGTAGAGAGAAGATTCTGAATCTCTGCAGCCTTTTCCTTTCCGAATCTCTTCTCGATGGTCTTACCGAATCCCAACTCCTCGAGGCTGCTCAGAGCTCTTAAATGATCAGCACCTCGACACGAAATAGCGTGAGTCAGCCCAACCGATTTTTGGGCTCGCGAATCTTGTCCCGAAACTTCCATTCCCTTCCCATGTATCGCGTACCGCTCCGCCCCCTTGCCAATGATCTCGGCGGCTCTCTTAACTCCCTCAGCTAAAATGTTTCCGAGTCCTTCTCGTTTCGCGATTTTGTGTATCAGCGTAATTATGGCTTCCGGGTTGCCCCATGTCAAATCCACCCCGTCAGCGTCCTCCTTGCGTAATATCTTGTTTTCGTAGCATTCCATCGCAAAGGAGATGGTCTTTCCGCAGGAAATGGTGTCGATTCCGTACAGGTCGCAGAGCTGGTTGGCGTGAATGATCGCTTCAATGTCGTCATTCAAACAATTGGATCCGAGGGCCATGATTGTCTCAAATTCCGGACCGCCGGTTATCGTGTCTTTGTAAGGTCCCCTTTTAACCCGTGAAATAAACTTGCATTGAATGCCGCAGGTGAAGCACGACTCCCTCGCAATTCGATAATTCTCCCTGAGGATGTCCGGACCTATTTTCTCCGCCGTTTCGAAGACTCCTGTCCAATGATTCTTTGTGGGAAGCCTCCCAATCGCATTAACAGCGGACACCAGATTAGGGGTTCCATACATGCCTAGTGAGGATTCACAAACCTCTCCCCATGTGCCTGTTGTAATTTTCTTGAAAGCGTAATCCGCCACTTCCATGTATCTTTCTGGATCCGCAACCTCAACGCTTCCTGTTCCACGCACGGCTACCGCCTTTAGGTTTTTGGCACCCATCACCGTGCCTAACCCGGTTCTGCCAGCCGCTCGATAAAAGTCCACCATGATGCAACCATATCGCACCATGTTTTCTCCGGCTGGTCCAATGCAGGCGACCTCAATGGTGTCGTCGCCCAGTTCTTCACGGATGCTTTTTATTGTTTCTCTGGTGTCCTTACCCCACAAGTGACGGGCCTCTCGCAACTCAAGATACTCGTCGTCGATGTAAAGGTAGACCGGTTTCTCTGATTTTCCTTGAAAAATTATGAAGTCATACCCCGCGTACTTTAATTCGGGACCCCAATGTCCTCCGGAGTGGGATTCTCCCCAGATTCCTGTTAACGGCGATTTCGCGGCTATCACAAATCTTCCGGCAGGAGTAAAGAAGGCGCCGGTGAGGGGTCCTGTGGCGAAAATCAATCGATTTTCTGGCTCTAAAGAGCCGACTCCTGGACCGACTTCGTCCCAGAGAATTTTAGCGCAAAAACCTGTTCCACCTAAATAGTCTTGGGCGAGGCTTTCCGGCAAAGGATTCTTTTGAATTCGGCTTGTGGACAAATTAACCCGCAGATAAGTCCCTTTGTAGCCCTTATATCCAAACATTGAGACCACCTTCATACTCCCAACGCTATGGTTATCATTTTTGAAATCTTTCCCGCGCTGGTCTTTTTCCTCACGATTCCAACCCTGTCAGCTTTCAAGTACTCCACTGCTCTTCTTGGGCAATATTCAACACATCGCGGTTCTCCGCCGCATAGGTCGCATTTGATGGTCATCATTGTCAGAGGATCAATGGAGGGGCCGCCAAATGGGCAGGCATAGATGCACATTCTGCAACCGATGCACTTTTCCTCATCGATCAGCAAGGCTCCAGTTTTCTCATCGCGGTAGGTGGCTCCGGTTGGACAAGCTTCTTGGCAAAGTGGAACTTCGCATTGTTGGCAGACCATCGGTATATTGATCCCTGTTTCCTCGTTTCGCAAAACAGCGATTCGCGCCCGCTTTGGGTTAAACTCCTTTGTATGATAAAAGGAGCAAACCAGCTCACAGATTCGACAACCAGTGCAGTTCTCCGGGTCTATCACCAAAAACTTTCTAACCACCCGGTTCACCGTCCATGAGTGTTTTGATTATGCTTTCAAACATCGCTTCTTCACAAAATATATTAGAGAGGCTAATAACCTTTTGTTCGCAAAACCTTTACGCGAATATGCTACTTTTAAAGGGGTCTTGGAGGTAAAATCTTGGTCGATATTCTCATTCAACACGGAATCGTTGTGACTGTGGATCCTCAGCGACGCATAATCGAGGATGGAGCCGTCGCCATTGAAGGCGACAAAATCGTAGCTGTCGGCAAAACTGAAAAAGTGAAAAAGGAATATTCCTCCGCAGAGAGGGTTTTCGACGCGTCTCGAATGATAATCATGCCGGGGCTGATAGATTGTCATGTCCATCTTGCTCAAGCCTTGATTCGAGGGTGCGCCGACGATGTTTCATTAGTGGAATGGCTTAAGGAGAGGGTTTGGCCCCTTCAGGGACATTACACGAAAGAAGACGGAAAGATAAGCGCTCTTCTCTGCATGCTCGAAATGATCAAGTCGGGCACGGTTGGCTTCGTCGAATCAATGCTTCATACACGATACGGGTTTGACGGCATTGCGGAAGCGGTTAAGCAATCCGGGATGAGGGCGGTCTTGTCTAAAACGGTCATGGATATGGCTGGGTATGGAACACAGAAAGCTATCATGCACGAGGGAATGATCGAAACCAGAGAGCAGTCTCTCAATGAGGCTGTTCAAATGATCCGAAAATGGAATGGAGAAGCCGATGGGCGAATTCATGTGTGGTTTGGTCCCAGGACACCTGGGGCATGTACGCCTGAACTATATCGAGAGGTTAGTCAACTCGCTAAGGAATACCGCACCGGCATTACCATGCACTTGGCTGAGGTTAAGGAGGATGTCGAGTACACTAAGAAAGAGTTCGACTTGCTCCCTGTGGAGTTTGCGAAAAGCGTTGATCTCCTAGGTCCAAACGTCCTTCTGGCCCACGCGGTTTGGTTAACATCCAAAGAAATCCGTATGCTGGCAAAATCGGGTACAAGGGTTTGCCACTGTCCCGCATCCAACATGAAGCTTGCGTCGGGGATCGCTAGGGTCCCAGAGATGTTGCAAGTTGGTGTAACAGTTTCACTTGGATGCGACGGAGGCCCCAGCAATAACTGTTACGATATGATTCGCGAAATGAAGCTTGCCGCACTGCTTCACAAGGTTCATTCCCTGGACCCGGTGGTCATGCCCGCAGAGTCGGTTATAGAAACGGCTACGGTCAATGGGAGTGAGGCAATAGGCTTAAGCAACGAGATCGGAGCCATCATGCCGGGCAAAAAGGCTGACATCATACTAGTAGATTTTAAGAAGCCACACTTGACGCCGCTGCATAACCCAGTCTCTCACATGGTGTACGCCGCCAACGGCAGTGATGTTCACACAGTCATCGTAGATGGCAAGATCCTCATGGAAAACCGAGAAGTGAAAACTATAGATGAACAACGGGTGTTGGAGGAGGCGGAGGAACGAGGCTTGGCTGTCACCAGAAGAGCCAACATAACGATAAAATCGAAATGGTCTTTCTAACGCAACTATCTTTACTCTTAGGGTTTAAAGTTAGTCATGGTTTTATGCTCAATCCTTTAAATTAGATTCTGAGGAAAAGAGGTTGGACTGGCTGAGGGAAGTTAAGGAGGATTTGCGAAGCGCTAAGACTGTGAAGCTCCGCCTTCCAGACGGGGTTGAGTATGATTATATCGTCAATTCACTGTCCACTGGTTTTCCCAGCGTATCGTCTAAAATGCTCTGGGGGTGCACCTTCGAAATCGCACGAACAATAGATCTCGAGGGGGTGGACAGAATTCTCACTCCCGAAGCCATGGGGATTCATCTGGCAGCAGCCTTGTCCATGGTTACGGGAATCCCCATGAACGTAATTCGTAAGCGCAAGTATGGGTTGCCCGATGAGATTGAGGTAGCGAAACGAACTGGTTATGAAGAGACTAAGATGTACATCAACGAGGTGAAGCCAAGAGAAACAGTAGTTCTCGTGGACTCTATCATCGCCACCGGCGGCACTTTCGCCTCCATTATTAAGGCTCTTAAACAACATGAGGTGATTGTTCACGATCTTGTTGCGGTTATTGAGCGAACTGAATTTAATGGAGTTTCCTTTGTGAAAAGGGAAACAGGACACGTTGTAAAAACTTTGATCAAAGTTACGCTGAAGGACGGAAAAGTGACAATTCTTTAATTTTAAGCCGTGTTTGTTATGAAAATGTGTAACAAAACTCAGTAAGGTAGGTCAAGTATTATGTCCTTTGTCAGCGAGTTAAGGTGCGCTCGTTGTGGGGCAGAGTATTCCCCAGAAACAAAGATTTGTATGTGTGCTCGTAAAGACGCCGGACGCCTCGACATTCACTACGACTACACATCGCTAGCGAAAAGAGTGACGAAAAGAACCTTTGTTGAGCGTCCTCTTGGTGTGTGGAGATATCGTGAGCTCCTTCCAATTCTAGACGAAAGGAACATTATTACGCTGGGGGAGGGCGCCACTCCCCTCCTTAAAGCGGATAACCTTTCTAAGAAAATAGGCCTAAAAACCCTCTACCTAAAGGATGAAACCAGAAACCCCACAGGATCCTTTAAGGATCGCTCCATGGCGGTGGGAATCTCTAAAGCACTTGAATTTAATGCCCGAAACGTGGTGATAGCTTCCAGCGGTAACGCTGCGGCTTCTCTCGCGGCATATTCTGCGAAAGCCGGATTGAAATGCTATGCCTTCGTTTTAGAGTTCGCGTCCCTTGCTAAGATTGCTCAGATTCACCTGTATGGAGCACGTGTTACGAAGGTGAGGGCGGTGAAGAAGGACGTGGACCCCACGGTGCAAATGTTGCGCATGGTAGTCGAAAAGTATGGTTGGTATCCCTGTCCCAGCTTTGGACCCTTCAACCCCTATCAAGTTGAGGGACCTAAGACCATGTCATATGAGATAGTGGAGCAGTTAGGCTGGAAGGTGCCAGACTGGATCATGGTTCCAACTGGTTCAGCCTGCCTCCTCACCGGAGTTTGGAAGGGCTTCAAAGACTTTTACCGTCTTGGCTTTGTCGACTCCATGCCAAAATTTGCTGCTATACAACCAGTCGGGTGCGCTCCTTTGGTGAGAGCCTTCAAGGAGGGAAAGGGTCCGTTTGAAATCAAGCCGTGGGAACATCCTGACACCATCGCTGGGGGGCTAGCTGACGTGTTTCCGTGGGATGGAGACGCCGGCCTGATAGCCTTAAGGGAAACCGGAGGAACAGCTGAAGGGGTTTCTGACGAGGATATACTTGAGGCTCAAAGGCTTCTTGCCTCCACAGAAGGGGTATTCGCCGAGCCATCAGGGGTCGCCTCACTCGCCGGGTTGATTAAACTTCTTGATGAAGGCATTGTGGGAAAAGATGAAACCATCGTCGTGTTGATCACTGGAACCGGATTAAAGGATCCTGAGGTGGTCGTGAGAAGGTTTAAAGAGGTCCCTACGATCAGACCTAGGATCGAGGATTTTGAAAAATCGATAAAATAGCTTGGATACGTTGATCTCAGCTTTGCGGGCTTTATTCTCCTAGTGTTAATGCCAAAACAGCCATCTTCGTGTAGAGGCCGTTCTCTGCTTGATCGTAGATCACCGAGCGGTTACTATCCATAACCTCGTCTTCAGCTTCCTCCCCTCGAAACACGGGCATAACGTGCGTTACGATCGCTTTCCTATCCATCAGATCCACAAGCCCACTCGTGAGAGTCCAGTCTCTATATTTTTCATGAAGCCTCAACTCGTTCTCTCTCCCAAATTCCCTTGCACCAACCTTAAGTAAAGCCGCACTGGCCCAATTCCTCGGAAAAACTGCATGCGCTCCCTCTAAGGCGGACTTATAGTCGCGATTGATCTCGAAGCTTCCTCCGCTGTTGGCGGCGTTGCTTTTTGCAGCATCCACAAGTTTGGGGTCCAACTCAAATCCAAGCGGGTGAGTGACCACCACGTCCATCCCAAAACGGGTCATAATCAGCATTTCCTCTTGGATGCTACACCTTCCTCTGAATTTCCTTGAATATCCCCACATGATCACGTATTTTTTCCCTTTAACTTCACCCAGTCTGTCTCGAACGGTCATTAGGTCCGCTAGTCCTTGTGTGGGGTGGAAGGAGCAGCAAGCCATGTTAATGACTGGGATTCGTGCGTGCTGCGCGTATTCGCGTACCACCCTATTTCCTTTGCCGTATACGTAGTCTATTACTTCGTCAAGCACCCGTATTCCAAGTCCTTGACCGTAGACTTCATACATTCTCGCCACGTCTTTGATTGCCTCATCTTCCCCAAGTCTTGTTGTGGAAACGTCGATAAACTGCGCGTGACCCCCCAATAGAGTCATAGCCGCCTCAAAGGCAGCTCTTGTTCTCGTGGAGGGTGCGTAGAAAAGCATGAAGAAGGTTTTCCTTTTGAGTAGCTCAGGGACCTCGCCTTTGGCGTATTTGCTTCTAAACTCTTTAGCGAGGTTTAATGTGGCTTCTATTTCCTCTATCGTCCATTCCTGCGTCGTTATCAGGTCCTTTCCACGTAATTCGATCTGTGTCAATCATCTCAGCTCCTTAAAACATTCGCTTATTCGGTCATAAAAATAGCTCGGTCAGCCGGGACATGGACACGCAAAATTCCGGTTTAGACAGCAAGACACCAAGAGCGCCTTCGTTCGGGGATGTTGTTGGCTAATCCTTATCTTATCCTCTTATAGGGCTTGCCCAGTCCAGCCGGCCCCTTAACCCTTCGACCTACCAGAAGCAAGGCTATTAGTGTGGTGAGGTAGGGTAGCATTAGAGCGAACTGGTGGGGGAACCATGTTATTCCTGAGGCTTGTATCCTCAGCTGCAGCGCATCGATAAAGGCGAACAACGAGCCAGCGACAAGGAAACGAAAGGGCATCCATCGGCCCAAGATAATCAACGCTATGACGATGTAGCCTCTACCCATTGTCATATTGTCTAAGAACATATTGTATTGCGATATCGATAGCAGGGAGCCAGCCACGCCGGAAAGGATTCCTTCAAGGGCAAGCAGAGCATAGCGGATCCTGTGGGTGCTTATTCCAAGATACTCGGCTATAAGGGGGTCTTCACCTGTTGCCCGAATGTTCAGCCCCCAAGCCGTCTTCGACAATAAGTAGGCTGAAAGCAAAATGAATGCAACTGCAAGGTAGGTGAAGGGATTATGGCTGAAAAGGGCTGAGCCCACTATAGGTAGATCCGATAAGACAGGTAACCTTACATCGGTGATCAGTCTTTCCACATGCGGAGGTACAGGGCTGACGTACCAGCCGAAGGTCGCCCTATAGATGTAGGATGTAGCACCTATAGCCACTAAGTTAAAGGCTAAGCCTGAGACTACCTGATCCAAAGAAAAAGTAACAGTCAAAAGCCCGAAAAGGAGCGCTACTGCTAAACCTGACAAGGCCGCGACCAAGACCCCTAGCCATGGATCGTCAAAAAAGTAGGTAACCATGAAACTGGCGAAGGCCCCTATAAGCATCATGCCCTCCACGCTCAAGTTAAGTACGCCGCCCCTCTCCACCAGTAACTCGCCCACTCCCGCAAGTAGGAGAGGCGTGACAAGTCGAATCGATGCTGTAATCATCCCCACGATAATCTCTTCAAGCAGGTCTATGTTCCTCCAGTCTTTCAAAAAGCCTTGCGGCCAACCTCTCCTGAATTAAATAACCGACCATTATAAACAGGATAGCCAGACTTTGTATTAGGTAAGCCATTCCTACAGGTATGCGGGCCATTCTATGCATGGTGGTGCTACCATTCATAACTCCGCCCATGAAGAGCGAGGCAAGCAATATGCCGAAGGGGTTAAGATATCCGAGGAGGGCTACAGCTATTCCTGTGTAACCGTAGCCTGGCGAGATCTCCATTCTCATCTTGTGCTGAATTCCTAGCACCTCTACGCCGCCAGCAACACCAGCCAAGAACCCGCTGAAAACCAAACCTAATACGATTTCTTTAACAATATTTATTCCCGAGTAGCGAGCGGCTTCTGGGTTTGCTCCCAATATAGCTAGGCGCATACCGAAGACTGTCTTTTTAAGTATAAAGTAGACGACCGGTGTAGCGATGAACACTGTCAGCAGCACGCCTGCATGAAGCCTTGTGCCTTGAAGCATGATGGGCAGCCAGAGCTCCTTGCTTATCGTCTGCGTTTCAGGAAACTGTGAGACAGGGTCTCTGAAAGGCCCTAATAACAGGTAGCTAACAATGTATAATGCGACGTAGTTTAACATCAATGTCGTGAATACCTCGTTTATTTCATAGTAGGCTTTGAGCAAAGCCGGTATCAAAGCCCAGAATGCTCCAGCCAAACCCGCCAAAAGCAAGATAACAGGAATTGCCGAGTAACCGGGCAGACCCTGAAGCATAATAGCGGCTATAGAGGCTAGCATCCCACCCATATACAATTGACCCTCTGCGCCTATGTTCCACAGCTTGGCGGTAAACGCCACAGCTAAACCCTGGCTCACTAATAATATCGGGGTCGATCTGACGAGGGTTTCAACCATGATGGACACACCACCCAAGGAGCCCTGATACATCCAATAGTAAGCCGTGAACGGGTTAGATCCAGCCAGCACTATGAATACGGCTCCAACCAGTAAGGTTAAACCAACTGCGAAAAGGGAGGTAGCCATGCGTATGAGGAACAACTGGTACTGCAGCCTGCGTTCATCCGTTTTTTTGATGCGGTTTATCGTCTTTTCAACGCGATTCAAGATCTGGCTCACCCTTCAGCATGCATGCGCCTATCCGCTGGGGTGTAGCTTCAGACGCACTGAAGACGGCAACTATCCTTCCGTTGTAGATGACGCCTATGCGGTCACTCACTGCTAAGATTTCGTCTAGGTCCGTGGATATGAGCAGGGCACTGACGCCTCTACCCTTCAGCTCGAGGAGCGACTCACAGACCCGGTTGATCGTTCTTACGTCGAGTCCGGCTGTCGGCTGCTCGGCTATGAGAACCCTTAGAACAGTCTCAAACTCTCTTCCAGCGATTAACTTTTGAATGTTGCCACCTGAGAGAAATTTGACTGGCGTGTCCAAGGAGGGCATCATTACTTCAAACCTCTTAACAACCCTTTTAGCGAATTCCACTATCTTCGACTTGTTCACTAGGCCTCTATGCGCGAAATCTTTTTCCATCAACTTCTTTAGTGAAGAGTTGATGGATAAGTCAAGGTCCACGGCTATTCCCCTTCCGAGTCTATCAGCCGGCACATACGCCCCTCCAGCCATAATAAAGCGGGCGGGGGATCCTGTTATATGCGTCTCGCCCAGATGAACGCTGCCTTTGACTGGCTCACGTAAGCCCACTATGGCTTCAACCAGCTCCTTCTGACCGTTTCCTTCTACCCCTGCTAAACCGAAGATCTCCCCCTCCTTGACGGACAGGGAGGCCCCTCTAACAGCTAGGCTACCTCGGTCGTCCTTAACATGTAAATCATTGATGACTAACACATCCCTGGCTAAAGCAGGGGCAAAGACCTTTGGAGCTGCGACAGGGAAACCAACCCTGCCTATAATCAATTCGATTAGCCTCTCCTCCGACGCTTCGCTGCGGCTCATTGTTGCTACTGCTGACCCCCCTCTCAAAACTGTGAGACGATCGCTTATCGCTAGAGCCTCCTTTACCTTATGTGTGACGAAGACTATGGAGCAACCTCTGGAGGCTAACTGTTTAAGAGTGTTAAACAGAGAGTCTACCTCAGATCCACAAAGCATCGATGTGGGTTCGTCGAAAATCAGAATCTCAGCTTCACGGTAGAGGAGACGTAGAATCTCAGCTCTTTGCTTTTCGCCTACGGACAGCGTGTACACGGATGCTCTTGGATCTACATGAAGCCCTGTTTTGCTGGCAAGAGCTTCAATCTCGCCTACAGCCTTTTCTAAGTCAAGTATGGGTCCCTTCTGCTCTAGGCCTAACATTATATTCTCAACGACGCTTAAGGACGGAATCAAAGTGAAGTGCTGATGAACCATGCCTATCTTATGCTTGAGAGCCTCCCTCGGAGAGCGGAATTGAATCTCTCGTCCATCTACGATTATCTTGCCCACTGTAGGCTTCAAACAACCCGAGAGTATCTTCATTAATGTGGTTTTACCGGCGCCATTCTCACCTAGTAAAGCGTGTATTTCGCCCCTGCCAACATCGAAGTCGATGTTCCTATTGGCTACAACGCCGCCTGGGTAGATTTTGGTGATGCCCTCCATGACTACGCGAGGCTCGATGTCTTCGCCAGAAAAAAATGAGGGGTGGTGTTGGCGAGTCACTCCCATCGTTCTGGCTTCCAGTCTTCATAGATCGGAACATCTAGCTTGCCTGCAATTATGTCTTCCTGCGCCTTTTCCACCTTGCTCAGAACGTCGGAGGGCAATTTGGCCTTGAGCGTAGGGTTCCATATAAGTTTGGCCCAGCCCTCCTTCATGCCCCAGCGAACGATGCCGCCTTTCCATTCATCCGCCCTCTTCATGTCCACGAGCTGCTTAACAAAGGTTTTTAAGTCCCATGCTACACTTGCAAGCACTATATCCGGAGCTAGTTCGGTCTGGTCAACGATGTTGCCGAAGGCATAAGCCGGTTTCCCGCTTTCCTTGATGGCTTCAAAGACTCCGAATCTCTCAGCGTATATGAAGTCGGCCCCAGCCTCTAGCAGGGCTAAGGCAGCCTCCTTGCCCTTAACGGGGTCAAACCAGCTCTCTAAGAAGATAACCTTAGCCTTTACAGCCGGGTTCTCGGATCTGGCACCTGCTATGAAAGCGTTAACAAGCCTGTTGACATCGGGGACCGCGAAGGCCGTTACTACCCCTATGATGTTGGTCTTGGTCATGAGGCCGGCCGTCATTCCGGCTAGGTAAGCGGCGTCTTCAATCCAATAGTCATACATCACAACATTGGGGGGATATTGTATATCTGTTGGTCCTGAGCCTTGGGCGAAGGATACGTCGGGGAACTCTTCGGCTACCTTAATTGTTACCGGGTGAAAGCCCCAGCTGTGAGCGAATATGATCTCGTATCCCGCAGCGATGTATTCTCTCTCCACTCGTTCCACATCAGCCGTGTCAACTTTTTCAGAGTAAACGTATTCAACATCTAACTCCTCAGCGGCCCACGTCATAGCCTCATGCAGCACCGTGTTCCAAGGCTCCTCGATCGGCGTCACGTAGATCACAGCCACACGTAGCTTCTTAGGAGGCGCGGGAGGGGGCGCAGCGTAAAATTGGTAGTAAGCGTATCCTGCAATGGCTGCAACTACGACCAGTATAGCGACGACTACTACCCAAGCGGTCCTAGCTATTCCTTTCAATGTTGGTTCCACTCTTTTAATACCAGCCAAAAAGGTATATAGCCGTGCATAATCAAGACTTTTCATCTCAATTAACTCAATAATCAATTCCCATAAAGTCTCTCAAACCCACATCGTCCAACCCTCGAAAGTTTTAATAGCGGTCAAAAACAAATCTTGCTCTGCAATGAAAAGAAATAAGCTGATTGAAGAAATTAGGGAAATGGTTGTCCGTTTCGACGAGGAAGGAATAAAAAGAGTAGCTTACCAGGTGCTGGAAGCGGGCATTGACCCTCTTGATGTGATAAAGGAAGGGCTTCAGAAAGGCATGGATATCATGGGAAAGAAGTATGAGAAGCTCGAAGTCTACCTACCTGAACTTATGATGGCTGCTGACACGGCATACGCAGCCCTAAACATCCTACTACCAAAGATATCGGTTGAGGCGGCGAAGACGCTGAAGCGTGGAAAGGTAGTTATCGGAACCATATTCGGCGACATTCACGATATAGGAAAGAACATTGTAGCCACGCTTCTGCGTATCAGCGGGTACGAGGTGTACGACTTAGGGTCAGACGTGGATACAAAGCTTTTCGTCGAAACAGCGATCAAAGAGAAGGCCGAAATCATAGCGATATCATGCCTCCTCTCCCCATCCATGTATTATATGAGGGACGTTGTTCAAAGACTCAAGGATATGGGGATCCGCGACAACCACTATGTCATAATCGGCGGAGCGGCTGTTTACCCTGAATGGACTGAGGAGATAGGTGCTGACGGCTGGGCTAAAGACGCCGAGGGAGCTGTAGAACTCTGTAAACGACTATTAGAGAAGGGCAAAGAAGCTGAGAAACCTCTAATAATAGGGGCTCGGAGATGAAAATAAAATGGTTTTAAGACTATTAGATGTTCTTGATAAAACTCTGACAGGCCCGATTACCAACAAGAAGGAGTGGGATATAAAGATAGTTCCAACTCGGACTAGAAGTTTCCTGAAGGAGCGTGGGCTTGAAAAAGTCTTTGACCCCCTCAACCCGATAAACACTGACCTGAGCCTAGCAGACGAGTTCTGGGAAGCAGGCTACGCGTTAGCTCTGGAGCTGGGTATGTACTGCCCTGAAACCGAAAGGATCATCCAGTTCAGTGAAAATGAGGTGAAAGAGAGCCTACGAAACTGTCCCACAGAAGTTACCTTGGGATTCGGCAAAGACAGAATAACAGTTAAGTCTCGAAGACCCGAAGACCCGAAGCCGCCAATAACAGCCATGTCAGCTTTAGGCCTATCAGTCTCGGAGGAACTCTACATCCCCGTATGCCAATCTATAGCTCAGTATAGGGTTGTAGATATGCTTCTGGGAGGTACCCTCGACAAAATTCATGGCAGAGAAGTTCGCTCACGAACACCGTACGAAACGCTGGCCGGATTCTACGAAGCTGTACTGGTGAAGGAGGCTGTGAGACGCGCTGGAAGACCCGGCATGGCGGTCTTCGGCGTCGAGGGTGCACCCACAGAGTACGGCTTCTTTGGAGGTTTCGGTGTGAAGGGTGGCTTTGAGCCGGACCGCTCGTTTGCCATCTGCCTCATACCAGAACCAGTGGTTCTCTCCTACAGGATACTTCACAGAGTTGTTGCCGCAACGCACGTGGGGGCTCCCATAGAGGCGGGTCACATGCTCACCATAGGAGGATACTTCGGCTCCCCTGAGGGAGCCGTTGTGGGCAGCATTGCGGCTCAGATACTTCAGGCGGCATCTATGTTACCCACTGTGGTGGAAAGTACAATACTTGATGGACGCTACTTTGGGAACTGTGGGCGTGAAGCTCTTTGGGCTTCGAGCGTAAGCCACCAGGCTCGCAGCGGAAACAGCCACGTAATGAACCTAGGCATCACAAGCCAGGTCAGCGGACCCTCCACGGACATGATCCTCTATGAGACGGCCTCCATATCTATCGCTGACACCGTGTCAGGCGTAGCGATAGAGATAGGCACTAGACCCAACGCCTGCAAGTATCCAAACTACTGCAGCGGACTGGAGAACAAGTTCTGCGCCGAAGTTCTCAAAGCTTCAACCAAGCTTAAGCTAAGTGATGCTAACGAAATCGTTAAGACCTTGATACCCAAATATGAAGACCGCCTTGGAGACCCGCCGAAAGGCAAGAAATTCACCGAATGTACAAACCTAAAGACCCTGCAGCCCACACAGGAATGGCTCGAAATATATGAGCGGGTATGGAAGGAGCTGGAAGAGCTGGGTCTGCAAAGGCCTTAGATAAGGCAAGCACATGGAAAGCCATTGAAATAGACCCTCAGGATTCAAAACTACCGCAATGAGGTCAGATGCGCATTTTCCGGGAACTAGGCTTACGGATATGGCATTTGCGGATACGCAAAATTCAATTCGGTGAGTTCTTTCAATAAGGAATCTATTGTTCTCGCTCTAGTTTATGTAATGTAAACATGTTAAAAAACCTTTTATAGGCAGTGAAAATTTAAACTTAACCGGAAAAGAAAGGAGGAATGGTTTCATCTTGCAGAAAGTATGGGGTTACGCGATCGCGACCTTAATTATAGGTTTAGTGATTGGAGCGGCAGTCGGTTACGTTATGAAGCCTGTTCCGGCGCCTGTGGGGATGGTTCCAAAAGAGGATTATGATGCGTTAAAATCTGACTACGACAGCATCAAAGCCCAAGTTGACAAAGTTCAAACGGATCTAGCTGCAGAGCAAGCAAAAACCAAAACGTTAGAGGCGGAGATCGAGAAGTTAAAGAAAGGCGTGCCCTTGAAAGCTGCTTGGATCTACGTAGGTCCCATTGGAGACTACGGGTGGAGTCACGCACATGAGCAAGGACGCTTGTACGTTCAGAAGAAGTTTGGATGGCTTGAGGCCCTACCGCCTGCAGAGGCCGTGGCAGAGGCCGATGTTGATCGATACTTAGACAGGTTCGTCGTCGAAGAGGGGGCCGACATCGTCTTCACCACAAGCTTTGGGTACATGGACGCCACCGTAGCGGCCGGGGGCAAGTATCCCAACAAGATATTCTTCCACTGCTCTGGGTACAAGAGGGCGCCTAACGTGGGCACGTACTTCGCTGAGTTCTATCAATTGTACTACTTGAACGGGCTCATGGCAGGAGCCCTTACTAAAAGTGGCAAAGTCGGTTACGTGGCAGCCCACCCAATACCCGAGGTGGTTAGGCACATAAACGCCTTTGCACTGGGAGTCAGGGAGGTCAACCCCACCGCAGAGGTGCATGTGCGATGGCTATATGCATGGTATGACCCGACGAAGGCAAGGTTGGCAGCCGAGGCCCTCATAGCCGAAGGGTGCGACGCCCTTGCGTTCACAGAGGACTCCCCCACCGTCATCGAGGTTGGTCAGGAGTACTGTGAAAAAGGTCAAACCGTTTACACCTTCAGTCACTACAGTCCCATGCAGCGGTTCGGTGAGGACTCGTGTGTTAGTGGACAGCTCGTTCACTGGGAGATCATATACGAGGACATACTGGCTAAAGTCCGCATGGGAATCTACACCAACACTAACATGGAGGAAGTCGATTATTGGTGGATGTTGAGGGAGGGAGCAGCGGAACTCGGTGGAGAAATAGGCGTCCCTATTAATCCAAAGTTCGTCCCGGCTCTTAAGGAGAAGATAGTAACGGATCCGTTGCTGGGCGAGATCAGCGTGTATGATTTGGTAATGATCAGATTAGAGCAGATGAGCGAAGAGACTGTGTTGTTCGACCCATTCACTGGGCCAATCAAGGACCAAGCTGGAACAACAAGAATAGAGGCGGGACGCAGAGCGACCCACGACGAACTCTGGCTCATGGACTATTTCGTCGAGGGCGTGGTCGGCACTGTAGGCTAAGTCCACATCCCCTCTTTTTTTAAAAAAACTCGAACCGACGCCGAGAAATATTTAAACTTTAAATGGATTAGAGGTCTTCTAAGAAAGTTTAAAGCCATTGGGGTAGCAATGACGGTGCCCTCGGCCGCAACTAAGGTCATAACGAAAGTTCTTAAACCATTCGGTAAGAGACGCCGCTTGCAGGCGCCACACATCAGCCCAGAGAAAAAAACAAACCGCGGAGGAATCGTTGTAAAGATGAAGGAAATCGTCAAGAGATTTCCCGACGTGGTCGCCAACGATCACATAGACTTCGATATCAAGGCTGGCGAGATTCACGCATTGTTGGGGGAGAACGGCGCTGGAAAAACGACTCTGATGAACATCTTGTTTGGGATATACCATCCCGAAGAGGGCGAGATATACATCAAAGGCGAAAGGGCCACAATAAAGTCGCCAAAGGATGCTATTGAGCTGGGCATGGGCATGGTGCACCAGCATTTTATGTTGGTCTATCCGCACACGGTCTCCGAAAATATCGCCTTAGGTCTATCCACCTCTAGATTCTTCTTTCCCGCTAGGGGGGTTGAGAAAGAGGTTCTGGAGCTTTCAGAGAAATATGGTTTGAAGGTAGATCCGAAGGCAAGGATATGGCAGCTCTCGGTTGGGGAGCAGCAACGCGTCGAGATAATCAAGGTGCTGTATCGGGGCGCGCGAGTGCTCATCCTCGATGAGCCAACATCTGTACTGACCCCCGGTGAGATAGAAGAGCTGTTCATGATTCTTCGGCGCATAGCAAAGGAAGGGCGGGCAATCGTGTTCATCACCCACAAGCTGGATGAGGCTTTGGCTATAAGCGACCGCACCACGGTGCTGAGGCGCGGGAGAGTGGTGAAGACCGTCGACACCTCTAAGACGAACAAGCGAGAGCTGGCCAGCATGATGGTGGGCCGCGAGGTGCTGTTCCGACTGGAGAGGAAACGCGTTGAGAGGGGCAAAGTTGTGTTAGAGATCAGGAACCTACACGCCCTGAACGACAAAAGGTTGCCGGCCGTTAAGGGTGTTTCGTTTACCGTGCGCGAAGGCGAGATTTTAGGTGTAGCGGGAGTGGCTGGAAACGGCCAGAGAGAGCTCGTCGAGGTTATCACCGGTTTACGCAACGCTACGAAAGGCGAAGTATTAATCCTCGGGGCGGATGTAGCGAACCGTTCGCCAGGGGAGATTGCAGACAAGGGGGTGGCACACATTCCTGAAGAACGCATAAGAATGGGGCTCGTCCCAAACATGAGTGTTGCCGAAAACCTAATCCTAAAGAATTATCGTCACGCACCCCTTTCCAATAAACTCTTTCTGAGTTTCACCTCTATAGATGAGAGGGCTGAGAAACTGATCTCACAGTATAATATAATAACGCCAAGCAAAGAGACTCCAGCTAAACTCCTTTCTGGTGGCAATATCCAGAGGCTCATTCTGGCTAGGGAAACATCCGAAAACCCCCGCTTGGTTGTGGCTGCTCACCCAACCTACGGACTTGACGTTGGAGCGACCGAGCACATCCGCTTGTTACTGCTGAAACAAAGGGAGAGGGGCGTCGCCATCCTGTTAGTCTCTGAGGATTTAGAGGAGATCATGTCCCTGAGCGACCGCATCGCAGTCATGTTTGAGGGTGAGATCATGGGGATAGTTGACGCGGAAGGCGCGAAAAAGGAGGATATAGGATTGATGATGACTGGCTCTAAGAGAATCACCGACGCTCTGGAGGAAAGCCCATGAGACCGAAATTGAAAATGGAAAAAAGGTTAGTAACGCCGAGACGGGTAATGCTTGCAGTTTCCGTTTTATCAATAGTATTAGCCTTGCTCGCTATCGCTTTTGTTTTTATTCAATACGGCGTCGACCCCCTCTACGCCTATACGGAAATCTTCGTCGGGTCTTTCGGAAGTGTTTACGGATTGTCTGAAACGATAGTCAAGGCGATTCCCCTCATCCTATGTGGAGTGGGGTTAACCGTCGCCTTCAAGGCTCTTGTATGGAATATTGGTGCCGAGGGTCAGCTACTGATGGGGGCCATCGCAGCCACCGGTATTGCGCTGTACGTATTTCCGGACGCCCCACCTACGGTGGTTATACCTAGCATGTTTGCCACAGGATTCTTGAGCGGCGCGATCTGGGGGATTGTTCCCGCCATCCTAAAGGCCAAGCTTAGGGCTAATGAAGTGATTACCACTTTGATGATGAACTACATCGCAAGTAATCTGGTGGACTATCTGGTGTACGGCCCTTGGAAGGGATTAAAAGAATGGGGATTTCCCTACACAGACAAGTTCTCGCCATCGGCTTGGCTTCCCGTTCTGCCCCCACTCGTTCCAGGCATGTCACACCGCATTCACTACCCAACCCTTATTCTCGCACTTACGCTGGCCGTAGTGATCTATGTCCTGGTCATGAAAACTAAGTTAGGCTACGAAATACGGGTCACGGGCGAGAACCCTGACGCCGCCAAATACGCTGGTATGAGCTACTTCAAGACAATCGTGCTCGCCATGCTCATCAGCGGCGGGGTCGCCGGATTGGCTGGGGTGGGGGAGGTGGCAGGCGTTCACTACCGCCTTAGGTATGCTAGGGGTATTTCCCCAGGCTACGGGTTCATCGCGATTATTGTAGCCTGGCTTGGGAGGCTTAACCCGCTAGCAATTATACCTTCCTCTCTGTTGTTTGGAGGCTTATTGGTGGGAGGGGACGCCATCCAAGTATCGTTAGGCTTACCAGTTGCCGCAATAGGCATCTTCAACGGAGTCATCCTATTCTTCGTGGTCGGCGCCGAACTCCTTATGCGATATAAAATCACCCTCCAATGGGGGAGAGAAAGATGAGCCTAGAAGCCTTTGTTGCGTCTCTACTGCACGACGCGATTCGTTCAGGGACACCGCTCCTCCTCGGAACCCTAGGTGAGATTTACGCGGAGCGCTCAGGCGTGTTGAACCTCGGAGTCGAGGGAATGATGATCATGGGGGCCGTAACGGGTTTCGGCGTAACATTGGTCACCGGCAACGTTTGGCTAGGGATCCTAGCAGGGGCCCTAGTCGGTGGACTTTCAGCCTTGATTCACGCGTTCCTGAGCATAACCCTGCGAGCCAACCAGGTCGTGTCAGGGCTCGCCCTCACGATGTTTGGGTTAGGCATGAGCGGGCTGATAGGCGGGTTGTTCGTAGGCTTACCACTGCTTTGTCCGTTACGCCCAATTTCCATACCTGTACTAAGCAATATCCCAATTCTGGGTCCCTTCCTATTTGAGCATGACCTGTTGGTCTACTTTTCGATCGCGTTCGTTCCCTTGCTGTGGTTCATCCTATTCAAAACCAGAGCGGGGATCAATATCAGATCCGTGGGAGAGAGCCCGGCCACCGCTGACGCGCTCGGAGTAAACGTTTTTCGGGTTCGCTACCTCTGTGTTTTCTTGGGAGGTCTCCTTGCAGGGCTCGGCGGAGCCTACCTCTCAGTGGCGTATAGACCGGCATGGACGGAGGGCATGACGGCGGGCATAGGCTGGATAGTGATAGCCCTTACGATCTTTGCTATGTGGAGCCCTGGCCGCGCCCTTATAGGGTCATACCTCTTCGGAGGTGTTGAGGCCCTCCAGTTCAGGCTTCAGCCCCCTCCTCCTCACGGCCTAGGGATTTCACCCAATCTCTTAGCCATGTTACCCTACGCGCTAGCCGTAATCGTTCTGCTCGCTGGAACGAGGGAGACTATAAGGAAGAGAATGGGTGCGCCCTCCGCCCTCGGCACACCGTATGTGAGAGGAGAGAAATGACTTCGGTAATTATGTTGCCGTAATAAGGCTTAGTCTATAAGCTTCCCTATTTTGGCGAGATCCTCTGCGACATCATTTAAGCCTAGTTTTCGTAGCGTGGAGCGAAGAGGCAGACCAGTCTTTTTATCCCATCCGCGGCGCTTATAGTACTCATCAAGCATCCTGCTCAACTCCACTACATGCCCCTTCGCTGGTCCCTTAGGCGCTGGCTCCTTTGTTAAACGATCCGGAAGGGTGTCGTCCTTACGGCTTATCCCCTCCCTAACGTTAAAGGCTCTGTTCAGGTTCACGATGCGCTCCCCGATGAGTCTCAGTTCTTTCTCAGAGATTTTCATTCCGGTGGTTGCTTGCAGGGCCCGGGCGATGTCTTCATAGTAGAAGACGGGCGGGATTTGTGTCCCGTATTTGCAGACTCCCACCGACTCCACCACAACCATGAAGTCCTCGCACTCCTTCACCATGAAACCCTTGTACTTTGGGTTGAGCCTGTCAGAGATTTCCGGCAGATACCCGTCTCCAAACCTGTCCCGTATTGTATCCTCAAACCCTACCTCATCAAGGACTGGGAAGGCGTAGAGGTGATCGGCCCCTCTAGCCGCTGTGGCTGCGGCTAAGCCCATGGATTTTTGAGCTCGAGATTCTTGGGCTGCGATTTCCTGCTTCTTAACGTGCATCACGTATTTCTCTGAGCCCTTTCCAATTTTTTGGGAGGCTCGGTAGCTTCCCTCAGCGAGGATTTTGCCAAAGCCCTCACGCCTTGCTATCTTGGGGATCAGCCGGATCAAGGCTTCGTGGTTTCCCCAAGATAGGTCTATTCCATCGGTGTCCTTCTTGGTAAGGATTCCCAAATCGTAGCACTCCATGGCCCAGGAGACGGTGGCGCCTGTGGATATTCCGTCTAATCCATAGGCGTTGCAGAGATAATGGGCGTATAACAGGGCTTCAGTGTGGGATATTCCGCATCTGGACCCTAAGCAACACTGGGTCTCAAACTCTGGGCTTCCACCAACATAAGCGTAGGGTCCCTCCTTCACCGCAGTGTATCGACCGCAGCGCTGGAGACAGGCAAAATCGGCCCTAGCCTTTATCAGATAATGCCTTCGAATGGTTTCACCACTGATCTTCTCGTACTCATCAAAGACGCCTTGACGCATGTTATAGGTTGGTAGGCGTCCAATCTCCTGCATAAGTTCAATTAAACTGGTTGTACCATACTTTGCTCTGTTCTCCGTGAAGGGGTGAGCCAGCATCTTTCCGTGCAACTCCACGATGAGTTTAAGATAGCCTTCGGCGTCGGCTACCTCAATATCCTTGCTTCCTCGAACCACTATAGCCTTCAACTTTTTAGATCCCATCACCGCGCCCATGCCCGATCGAGCGGCGCAACGATCCCGATCATTCATGATACACGCATAGCGCACCAAACTTTCCCCAGCCGGCCCAATCGACGCCACCTTAACCTGACTGTCGTCCCACTCCTCTTTCAAGGCGTCGTCAGTTTCATAACACGTTTTGCCCCAAAGATGCTCAGCTCTTCTAATCTCCACACGCTCGTCATCGATGGCTAAGTATACAGGCTCACTTGACCGACCCTCAACGATGATCCCGTCGTACCCTGCAAACTTCAGCTCTGGACCCCAGTGTCCAGCCGCGTGAGACTCGCCCCATACATCTGTTAGGGGAGACTTCGCGGCAACAAGATGTCGTGACGCTTGAGGAAACAGGGTGCCTGTCAGGGGTCCGGTTGCAAACATCAGCACATTTTCAGGACCCAGAGGATCAATTCCTGGCTTGATTTTGTCATACAGGATTCTGGAACAGAATCCCGCACCCCCAAGATAGTCTCGAGCCAGCTTCTCATCGAGAGGAATCTTCTTCAAGCTTTTATGGGTGAGATCGACGTGAAGAAAAGCTCCAGCATACCCCTTTAGCGTCAAGGTTTTCCCTCCATAATCTTTAGACACCGAACCGGACAATGTTTCACGCACAACCCGCACAAGGTGCAGTTGATTGCCACCTGCTTATCAGAATGAAAGAACATTGCCTCATAGGGGCAAGCATCTATGCAGATTCTGCATCCATTGCATTTCTTGCTGTCGACGAACACCATCCCCGTTTTTCGAGTCTTTCTGATGGCTTCAACCGGACAAACCTTGGCGCAAGCGGGCTCTTCGCAATGCATACACGCGATTGGCTCATCAATGGCTGGCTCTGACCGTTTGATCCTTAATCTCGCTTTTTTCGGGTTTAAGACGCGTTCGTGAAGGAACGAGCAGAAGAGTTCGCATATTCTGCATCCGGTGCATTCTAAGGGGTCTGCGTATAGATGTGGCGTGTTTAACCCTCCATGTGCATAGGAACAAACTTCCCAAATCCTGACTTTCCCGTTATTTCCCCATTCTCCGCAACAACTTCTCCACGAGCAATCGTCATCGTGGGCCAACCCGTTAAGGTCATGCCCTCGTAGGGGGACCACCCGCACTTATGATGAAGCTCACCTGATCTCACTTTCCTCTTCTTTTTTAAGTCGATCACCGTTAGGTCAGCGTCGGATCCTACCATGATCGCGCCCTTTCTCGGGTATAGTCCAAAGATTCTCGCGGGCCTTTCGCAAAGGATACTACAAAGATTTTCCAGGGTCAGCCTTCCTTTGTTTACTCCCTCACTTATCAAAACCGGAAGCATGGTTTCAATGCCGGGTAGGCCGCCCCAGGCTTGCCAGATATCCTTCCAACCGATCTCCTTTTCGTCTCGTGTTCCGGGAGCGTGTTCTGAGGTTACTATGTCGATGGCTCCAGCCTTTAACCCATTCCACAAAGCCTTTAGATCCTCCCTAGATTTTAGCGGAGGGTTCACCTTCAAGTATGGACCACGCCTTTGTACATCATGTTTGGTGAAGGTCAGATAGTGGGGACACGTTTCAGTGGTCACATGAAGGCCATCGCGCTTTGCGTCTTCAATTAATTTGAGTCCCTCCTTCGTGGTTAAGTGCGAAATATGTAGATGAACACCTATGGAAGAAGCCAACGATATCGCTTGGGAAACCGCCCTTTCCTCAGCGATATTAGGTCGTGACTCGTTGTGAGCAAGCGGATCCACTCTGCCCTCTTGCTTCAATTTCTCCGTCAATTCCCAGATGGTTTCCTCATCCTCCGCGTGAACATTCACGATTCCGTGGTGCCTCACAACCTTTTCCATGATGAGGGAAAGCGTCTTTTCGTCGACTCGATAAGGAGCACACATAAACGCCTTAAACGACGCAACGCCTAGCCTCACGATCTCTGAAATCCACTTAACGTTTCCATCGTTCATCATCCCAGCGTGCAAGCTGAAATCCACCAAGGATTCGTGTTCACCCACCGCAATTTTCTCCCGAATCCTATTTGGGTTATCCACTGGACTTTGTAAAACCATCTCAATGATGGTGGTGACCCCTCCAGCAGCAGCCGCCATGGTTCCTGTCTTAAAATCCTCTCGATAAGCATACTTCGGATCATAGATGTGGGCGTGAGCATCGACTCCTCCAGGAAAGATGTATCTGCCGCTCACATCGATTTCCCTATCCGCCTTAGGTAGGTGCTGGCTCTTGGCTATTGCTACGATTTTCCCTTCTTTAATCGCTAGATCAGCTTTAACGATCCCCTTGGGAGTTACTACTTTTCCTCCCCTGATCACGAGACTTTCCAAGAATCCACCCTAACCGGGAGCATTTACCTAAATTTCCTTAGTCAAACATAAGAATGTTGCTAGATCCTTGGATACTCCACGTGCGGTTTTGTGACGCTAAGCCTTTCCCAAAGTTTTTCGGCTGCTTTTTGCGAGATTGCGTTTGCGTCCTCTTCGTTGACGATCAAAACCTTTCGGTTCTCCATCAGAATCTCCCCATCGACGATCACTGTTTGCACATCATCCCCGTCAACCGTGTTTACTAGGTGCCCCAAAACACTTTGAGGCGCCAGTGGGGTCGGTAGAACGTCAGGCTTGATTACGATGATGTCTGCCCTTTTCCCAACCTCTAATGACCCGATTTCCTTCTCTAAACCGTATAGTTCTGCCCCCTTTATCGTAGCCATTTCCAGGACGGTTTGTGGATCCATCACTCTTGGGTCTCGATGATGAACTTTATGAAGCAGAAACGTGGTTCTAATGTTCTCAAACCCGTCAAATATGTATCCGTCGTTTCCAAGCCCAACAGTTATTCCCTCCTTCAGCATTTTTACGATGGGCGCTACCCCCACGGCATTCAACATGTTACTCATAGGGTTGTGAGCCACCTTAGCCCCCGTTTTCCTCACCATGCTGATTTCATCATCATTTAGCTGGACGCAGTGGGCTAAAACCACGTCTGAGCCAAGAACCCCCACGTCATGAAGCCTTTCCACCGTTCTTTTCCCATATTTTTCAATGTTATGGTAAAGGTCTCCCAGTCCTTCAGAAGTGTGAATAGTTAGTGGTACCTTATAATTATCTGCGAGTTGGCGAACACTTTTCATCAATTGATCGGAAACCGTAAACGAGGCATGTATGCTGAACATGCCCCTGACTTTCTTCTCCCTTCCTTTACCAATCTTCTCTACAAACCTCACATTTTCCTTGACCCCCTTTACTCCCTCTTCAGGACTATGTCTTTCCGTTGCCTCGTAGGCTAAGATTCCTCGAATCCCAACCTGCTTTACAGCCTTCGCTATATGATCGAGGCTTAGGTGTATGGAGTTTGGTCCAGAATAGGTGTCAGCGAAGCAGGTTGTTCCTGTCTTCAGGAAATCCAAGCATCCGACCAGAGCGCTCGCGTATGCGTCACTTGTGGTCATCGCCTCATCCATGGGCCACCAAACTCTCTGCAGAACCTGCGAGAAGTCGACGGGTGGATCGATTTCGAGGTGGGCTCCACGGAGAAGCATACCGTATAAGTGGGTGTGAGAGCAGATCAAACCAGGTAATACTATCCTTCCTCTCGCGTCAATGACTCTTTCAGCTTTACGCTTCCCCTCGACTTCACCAGTCTTTCCAACACTCGTAATCTTCCCATTATCAACCGCTATGGTTCCCCTTTCTAGGATACGCCGTTGTTTGTCCATCGTGACAACAAGTCCGTTTTCTATTACTAAACTCACTGTGCTTTTCACCTTCAATCAGCGCGTGACCTTTTATTCTATGATCTCCCAGTCGGCTTGATATTTGTCCAATTCACGGATGGTGTATTCATCCATAGGGTGTTCACGTTCCGGAATCTCCACCTCTTTTACCTCTCCGCAGAGTTCGGTTGACAGATATCTCTGCCCAGTATCGTTGACCATTGTTACAATTGTCTTTAGTTCTGGGTGGCGTTTGGCAATCTTCACGGCTGCAGCCACGTTACAACCTGAAGAGATTCCACAAAAGACTCCTTCCTCTAAAGATAACCTCTTTGCCATGGTAATGGCTTCTTCTGAAGTGGTAGTTACAATTCCCCTAAGGCGACTTAGGTCCAAGTTGAGGGGCACAAAACCATCTCCGATGCCCTCGATCTTGTGGAACCCCCACTCTCGTTTCGACAATATCGGCGCTTCGGCTGGCTCAACCGCGTACAGAACTATTTCAGGATCCTTTTCTTTCAAAAATCTGCCAACACCAGTCAACGTTCCGCCAGTACCCTGTGATGCGACGAAACAATCCACTTTCCCCCTCGTTTGTTGCCAGATCTCTGGGCCGGTTGTTTTATAGTGGGCATTCGGGTTGTTAGGGTTACTAAACTGATCTGCCCACCAATATTTACCTGGATTTGCCTTCTTCAACTCTATTATTTTTTTTAGGCATAGGTCAACATCACTTTCGGCGCCAGGTGTGAAAATTATGTCTCCCCCATAGGCGCGAATGATCTTCATTCTCTCTCGACTCATCCCAGCGGGCATAACTATCGTAACCTTATAACCTAAGATCCCTCCGACAAATGCGCAGGATATCCCCGCGTTTCCCGTCGAAGCTTCAATAATCTCTATTCCTGGTTTCAAATCACCAGTCTCGATCGCCTTTTTTATCATCTCAAGGTATATCCTATCCTTCAAGCTCCCCGTAGGATTAACGTATTCCAGCTTCACCAGAATGTTGGCATCTATCCCCTCGGCCTTCGGAATTTTCCCTAGCATAACTAGGGGGGTTCTACCGATGACTTGAAGTAAGCCGTCTAAAACCTCTCTGGTTCTGTCCCACTCAATGTTCATTTCACTATTCTCCTCGAAACTAACCGTCGTCTTCAAGTCCTCAGCGTAAACCTACTTGCAGCCACCCATTACGAGGGCCATGATTGCCTTCTGGGCGTGGAGTCTGTTCTCCGCCTCGTCGAATACTACAGAGTGCGGTCCGTCGATGACCTCGTCCGTTACCTCCATTCCCCTGTCAGCCGGCAGGCAGTGCATGTAGATCACGTCTCTTGCGCAGAGATCAAGCTTCTCGGTTGTGGTGATCCAGACCTTATGCTTGTTCATCAGCTTTAGCATCCCTTCCTCGTTCACCTTGGACACCTTTGGGGGCATGAACTCAAGGGACCCCCAGGACTTCGGGTAAACCACATCTGCTCCTTCAAAGGCTTTGTCCATGTTATAGCTTATCTCGAAGCTTCCTCCACTCTCGTCAGCGTTCTTCCTCGCCCATCTTATGATCTCTGGATCAAGTTCCAGCCCTTTGGGGTGTGCCAGAACCACGTCCGCTCCGAACCTCGTGAAGTTCAGGACGCAGCTCTGAGGAACCGCGACGGGCTTTATTCCGCCGGAATAAGCCCAACTCACGGCCACCTTCTTTCCCTCAAGGGCCCTTAGCTTCTCTTTTATCGTGAGCACATCCGCCATAGCTTGGCATGGGTGAAACATGTCGCACTCCATGTTTATCACCGGGATGTCAGCCCACGTTGCGAACTCTCTTACGATCTGGTTGCCCCTTCCATAGATCCAGTTTACAGATTCTCCATAGATTCTGATGGATATAGCATCGCCAAACCTACTTAGCACTCTGGCCACATCGGATATTCTCTCTGTCACGTATGGAATCTCATCTCCCGCAAGGGCCGGCCTATACACATCTGTCGGGGTGAGGTATATCCCCTGTCCACCCAGCTGAAAGATCCCAGTCTCGAAGCTGTTCCTAGTCCTCAGAGATGGGTTGTAAAAAAGCAAGTACAGGGTCTTCCCCTCAAGCAACTTATGTGAAATCCCCCTCCTCTGCTTCTTCTTCAGCTCTGCAGCCAGCTCTATGGCTCTATCTAACTCCTCCCTGCTCCACTCCTGCGTTGTGATGAGGTCCCTGCCCTTAAGACCCTTCGACATTCACAAATCACCTCTCATGTGAAACTTTAACACTCCTATTTAAATCACTATTTAAGTCCTTAACGTTTACCCTCTACGCTTCAATTCCCATAAAAGACGGCGCCCATCAGAGAAACGCTCTGCGTCAAGCAACACATTTGTGTCTGGGAAAGGGAAGCCTCAAATTATTTTCCAAGAAACCCATGCGGAATCAATTTCATGTTTATGTAAATTTTTCGCTTTACTTTAGTCGAAATATTTTCCCTCAACAAATAGGTTTATTCACTGCCATGTGCATTGCAGCAATGGCATATTATATCGGGATATCTTTGATTCTTAGCAAGTTTTTTAGGCGCAAACCTACCCAAGTTCTTCGTGGAGGTCTCCACAAGCCGTTTCACATGAAGGGGCAAAACCGCTAGTTTTTCGTAGGAAGTTCGCTTAACTCTGCTGAGGGGTTAAAGCGATGTGGAGGCCCCAACAAACCAAAAATTAAGATTGGATATTGCTATAGTTATCTATAGATTAACCGCCAGACAAGAAACACGTCCATTACGAGGTCTCAATACCCCTGCTCCTTATTCGCCATTTTTTGAACGTGATCAATCCCATGAACACGTGGGGGTTCAGCCGTTCGGCCCACTCGATTTCTCTTAAGTGAACCTTTCTCATCCTCTTGGTGGGTGTCGTGTAGTAGACGGTTACCCTTTTTCCATGGTTTTTCCGCTCAACTTCAGTGATCAGCACATTGATGATAACGGATCCATCCTTTAGGTGGAGGTTCACGTTATGTCCAACAACCGACCGCGCCGAATTCAGATCAAACCTCTCCATGATCTCACCACTCAACGTTTTTGTTTGCGATGTCGCGCCAGCATCCTCGACAGATGGGTAGCCGCTTGCCCTTATAGTAAATGTAGACCTCGATGTCCTTATTGTTGCATCCGCCGTTCCAAGGGTTTTTGCAGTATTCAATCAGCTTCTTCATGGATGCCCCTTAACATAGTCGCTTAAGTTTGCCTACATTTAAAATGCTCGACGTAACAGCAATTCATAAAGTGGAGAGACTAGGGTGAAAGTAAAATGGTTCATTTTTATTTCAGCCGGAGAACCAGTTCATCTATGGTTCTTAACACACGTTAACATTTATTCCGTCGCCCTTAGATTTTTAGGATTTCCGGCTCGATTCTTTCCTTGGTTACTTTCAACAGGGCGATGGTCGGTTTTGTTAGGAAGGGAGGAAGGGGGTTCGTGGAGCTTCCAGGGTTGATGAACAGGATTCCTTCTTCCCACGTGAAAGCGGGCCTGTGGGTGTGTCCAAAAACTAGCACATCGAGGTTATTTTGCTTGGCAATCCTTTTCATCCTCCCTGTTCCCCATAAGGCTCCGGGGTCGTGAATGACCCCAATCTTCCACCCATAAACCTCCACAGACTCCAGCTTTGGCAGTCTGTCCCTAACGTCAGGTTCATCCATGTTTCCATAAACCGCCACGACTTGAGCCAGCCTTTCCAAGTCCGAGAGAACACGAAGCTGAGTCAGGTCTCCAGCGTGCATGATGAGGTTTGAGCCTACAAAGACCTCAAAAACTCTTGGAGGAATGGCATTGGCCCTTGTGGGGATGTGGGTGTCTGAGATCAGCCCAACCACCTTCAAGTTCTACACCCTCCAGTTTCAAGTCTTTTACATTGACAAGGCCGGTGTCATTCGATTCTTCGCTGACGCCAAACGTTGTAGGGACATTGCCCCCAGCAATAGGCGCTTCCTTTCAGGGAGCAGACTTTGCACTCTGCACTCTCGAAGGGTCTAAATCTCCTAACCCTCCTAGCCAAGCCCCAGTCCCCACCAAAAGAAACGCCGTGGAGTAATATAAACGTCAAATCGGAAAAATCCTCTAAAAGTTAAGAGGTTGGGGGAACCTCGTATAGGACGCCCTCCTCAGATAGGACCAAGACGCTGCCACATTTCAAGCATTTGTAGTATTGATTCATGCCCCTCTCTCCCTTTTCCGTACCCAGAAGTTCTACTTCGCCATGAGGGCACCTTTTCTCACTCAATCTTCTTACCAAAAAACAATAATAATAGCTTAGATTTTAAAGTTGCCCCCTAATGCTGTGTAAAAACCATTAATTTTGGGTCCTACTAAAAGTTCAATAATACCAGTTCCATACGTTTAAATGGAGGTTTTAAAACGATTGACTCCTACGACTTTGGTCGAATCGTCATAAATGGTCGGCGGTACACCACCGATGTCGTAATCTTCCCAGACCGGGTTATGGATGGTTGGTGGAGGAGGGAAGGACACCGACTTCACGTGGACGACCTGAAGGAGGTTCTTCAAGAAAGACCTGAGGTGCTTATCGTAGGCACAGGCTACTCAGGACTGATGAGAGTCCCGAACGAGGTTAGCGATTATGTGAAGACCAAGGGGATCGAGCTGATCGTCCAGAGCACCAGGGAGGCTTGCAAAATCTTTAACCGCCTCATTCAATCTAGGCGAGTTGTAGCCGCCCTTCACCTAACCTGCTAAATCAAAGGTTAACCTGTTAAAAGCTATGTCATGTCTGTTTCTGTTATCTTCTTTCATCAACCTTGTAATGCGTGTCGCTCAAGGGCTCATTGGTTTATTCCTTCAGAAGAAGCACCAATAGGAATGACATTGCGAAGAAAATTGCTGAGGCATAAAATGAGGCTATCGGGCCATAAGCCTCCCAGAGGTACCCCCCGACGAGGGGGCCGATCGTGAAGCCTAGTCGTACGGCTGTCTGTCTAAAACCTATGGTGATTCCTCTCTTTAATGTCGGAGTTAAATCCATCAGATAGGCCGTTGAGGCAGGCCAAGTTGTGCTCCAGAGTCCCGTGATCAGCATAAAGAGGATCAGCAGCTGAAGGTAGCTGTTCAGCCACGGCCAGAGCATGGATAAAACCGGGATCATCGAAACGCAACAGGCCATAAACTTTTTGCGTCCATATTTGTCAGCGAGCAGCCCGCTGGGAATCTGGGCCATAAGGGTTGCCACCCCTAAGCCCGCCGAGAAAAAGAATCCCACTTGTGTTTTACTTGTCTGAAATCTCTCGGTTAGATAAACAGGAATTACTGGATCAAGTATTCCTCGTCCCGTATTCCCAAAAATCTGGAAGAAAGAGTAAACTGCCAAGATGAAGAGCACTTTTCTGTTAAAAAAGGTTTCTTGGAGCTTCTTTTCCTTTTCTTTTCCGCCTCCTCTAGAGGGTTCTCGAAGCAGAAAAGCCGGAATTAGACAGAATGTAGATATGCAGGTGACGAGGTAAAAGGAGTAGTTCCAGCAGTAGTAGTCTGCCAGAAAGCCCCCGATGATTGGTCCGACTATGCTGCCTATAGGCCAAGCAATATTCATGATGCCGTAGACCGTCGCTCTAGTCTCCGGTTCGGTGCTGTCCGCGATCAAGGTCATTCTTGAAGGCAAGAAAACAGAAAAGGCCCCCATAAACATCATTGCCCAAGGGATCGTCTGCTCCCAGCTCGTGACAAAGGTCAAGAAGAGAGGGGGTAGCCCCAGCATTAAGGTACTCAGAGCTATCATGTCTTTTCGGCTGTATCTATCGGATAGAAAGCCGCTGGGGATCATCAGCACAGTGGAAAGGAGTCCCTGTGCAAAGAGTACCAGGCTTATTTCAAAAACAGAGGCTCCTAGGCTCTTGATAAAGAGCGGGAAAAGAGGAATATCATATCTATGCACACCGCCGTGATCAAGTTGATGATAAAGAGCAGCGTCAAGTTTCGACCTATTCCAAGCATTCCTCTGACCTTTTCTAGCCGTCTTCCCCATTTCTGGAATCTCATATAGTAGCCATGAGCTACCTAATAAGAAGACCGTTAGATTGCCGTTTAGAAAGAGAAAAGTTTGGGATTATCCTTGTCTTTTCTACTTATCACCTCAAAATCCAACGGTTGTGCCCAGCACAAACATCTCAATAAAGGTCAAAGCGATTATGAGGGCTAGCAAAAAGATGGCCCTTGACTCTTGGACCGCGTACAGGACTTTGGGGCCTACGTAGAGTTGGAGAAGGAGAGAGTAAAAGCCAGCGAAGAGAGAAAGGTACGGTAGAAAGCCTCCGAGGACGCAGGGGCCAACCCCGTAGCACATGGCCTTCCAAGCGTTTAGAGCCGAACCCCTACCTCCCATGAGTTTATAGATTACGTGCAGAAGACCTGTCCCAAAAACCAGTATTATACAAGCGAAACCCAAAATCAAAAGGGCCTCAATGAAGTATGCGTAAAGCCCGTATTGATCAAGCAGAGAGTTCTGTATAAGCCTATAAGCTATGATCTGGGCTTGATAGGAGGAAGAAAAGTCCGTGCTCTCGACACCGAGGTAGTTCACAATGGGTGTGGCTATTGAAAGAAGCACCGTGATTTGTAGGAAAAACTTGAAGGACGGTTTCCAGCCCTCGAGTCTCGCGCTTTCGAAAAATCCGCTCGGATTCTTGAGTAAGGGTATCATTCTTCTCAATTATTCACGCTCCCAACTGCATCTGCTATCTAATTAAGCCTTCAAGAATCTCTTTAACTTTCTCAGAATGCGAGTTTTTTAGCTTCCATAGGGTCTTCGATTCCCCTCTGGACGATGTCCTTGACCTCGCTAACCTTAGTAACCACTTTCACTCCTCCTCCATTTCAATCTTCTTAATCTTTCCAGCCTCCATGAACAGAAGGTGAAGCTAGTGAGTTCGAGAGGCCTATCAGATTGTTATGGAAAACCTGTGAGGCATCAGGGGAATCGAAGAGTTTTGTCGGCCGTAGTCGTGGAAGAGATAATTTCCCTTTCGAGAGAGCAAAAGGCGCGATCCTGAACATAAAATCAGCAGCTCTCTTTGGACGTGAAGCTTTATTAGTGAGCGCAGTAACATTTATATTTGCAAAGACGCCGATTTTCAAATTTGGCGGTATGAATTGCACGCCCGTGGCTTTGACGGCGGCGTCAACCCTGACGTGAAGGCGTTTCGCCCCTGAATGAGGTGTTGACCTCCGGTCACGGGAACAGTGATGAGGACCCGAGCGCGCTTATGCTTAGGTCTGAGGTGGGCTTGGCGCTAATCCTCCAATTCCAGCTGGCTTTGCGGCATATAGCTCCACTTAACTCCGGTTGATCCTGCCGGACCCTACTGCTATCGGGATAGGACTAAGCCATGCGAGTTGTGCGCCTTCGAGCCATGGCGGAGGCGCGGCATACGGCTCAGTAACACGTGGCTAACCTACCCTTGGGACGGAGACAACCCCGGGAAACTGGGGCTAATCTCCGGTGGGTGAGGAGGCCTGGAATGGTTCCTCGCTGAAAGGGCGCTGAAACCATGCTTTTCGGCGTTGCCCAAGGATGGGGCCGCGGCCGATCAGGTTGTTGGTGGGGTAACGGCTCACCAAGCCTTTGACCGGTACGGGCCGCGAGAGCGGGAGCCTGGAGATGGGCACTGAGACAAGGGCCCAGGCCCTACGGGGTGCAGCAGGCGCGAAAACTCCGCAATGCGCGAAAGCGTGACGGGGCTATCCCGAGTGCCGTCCGCTGAGGATGGCTTTTCCCCGGTGTAAGGAGCCGTGGGAATAAGGAGAGGGCAAGCCTGGTGTCAGCCGCCGCGGTAATACCAGCTCTCCGAGTGGTAGGGACGGTTATTGGGCTTAAAGCGTCCGTAGCCGGCTCGGTAAGTCTCTCGTTAAATCCAGCGACCTAATCGTTGGACTGCGGGAGATACTGTCGGGCTAGGGGGCGGGAGAAGCCGATGGTATTCCCGGGGTAGGGGTGAAATCCTATAATCCCGGGAGGACCACCAGTGGCGAAGGCGGTCGGCTAGAACGCGCTCGACGGTGATGGACGAAAGCTGGGGGAGCGAACCGGATTAGATACCCGGGTAGTCCCAGCCGTAAACGATGCGGGCTAGGTGTTGGGGAGGCTACGAGCCTCTTCAGTGCCGCAGCGAAAACGTTAAGCCCGCCGCCTGGGGAGTACGGCCGCAAGGCTGAAACTTAAAGGAATTGGCGGGGGAGCACCACAAGGGGTGAAGCTTGCGGTTCAATTGGAGTCAACGCCGGGAACCTTACCGGGGGCGACAGCAGAATGAAGGCCAGATTGAAGGTCTTGCTAGACGAGCTGAGAGGAGGTGCATGGCCGTCGCCAGTTCGTGCCGTGAGGTGTCCTGTTAAGTCAGGCAACGATCGAGACCCGCACTCCCTGTTGCCAGCGGATCCCGCTGGGATGCCGGGCACACTGGGGGGACTGCCGCCGATAAGGCGGAGGAAGGAGCGGGCCACGGCAGGTCAGTATGCCCCGAATCCCCCGGGCCACACGCGAGCTGCAATGGCTGGGACAATGGGTTTCGACCCTGAAAGGGGGAGGCAATCCCGAAACCCAGCCTCAGTTGGGATCGAGGGCTGCAACCCGCCCTCGTGAACATGGAATCCCTAGTAATCGCGCGTCATCACCACGCGGTGAATACGTCCCTGCTCCTTGCACACACCGCCCGTCGCTCCATCCGAGTGGGGTCTGGGTGAGGCGTGGTCCTTCGTGGTCACGTCGAATCTAGGCTTCGCGAGGAGGGAGAAGTCGTAACAAGGTGGCCGTAGGGGAACCTGCGGCCGGATCACCTCCTAAGTCAGCGCAGAAGCCAGCTGAAGGGGAAAAGCGTCCAAGCCCAATTGCCGCGATCTTTCGTGATAGAAGTATTTTGGTTTAGATTCCAAAAATGACCGTGTCAATTGTCTGTTTCGTCAGATAGCTTAGGGGCATCCATGCTTTATAGAAGTTTGGATGGAGGCGTTGGCTAGCGAGAATAGTTTAATTATTTCTGGGTTCTTATGTTCGTCGGCTAGCTTATCCATGAATTATCCAAAGTTCTCGATGGCTTTTTACCTCAATTGAAACGCTGGCGATGCACTCAGTCCCTAACTCGATGACATATCTTTCTAATTTTTCTAAATCTCTGTCTAGGGGGTTTACCCATCTTCACTTCTGAAATAATTTCCTTAAAAGCCCTATTGGCATCGCTTCCTTTATGAGAATATTTATGTGTCCTTCTGGAAGTGCCTTTTCTCACAGAACCTCTATAACTTCTCTACTCTAAATTGTGGCTTCCAGTAAACATAAGAAGACTGCTCAGATTTCCGTCTTCCATCAGAAGAAGCGTATAGGAGGTCTAGAAAGAGAGACATCCAAACCATAATACTCCCCGCATATAACAAAAGACTTATATCACCCATAAGCATTCAATAATACGGCGATTAAATTGCCAACCTGATAGCTCCACAAACGTGCAACCCTTGAGTTAAATCAAGGGTGAAGGGTGGAGTGAGCCTTTCTCGCGATGAACACCATGCACAGGCCCATCCCACGCTAACCAGACATCAACCACCGATTAGGCCCGACATGAAACGCCGTCTGGGGAATGGCTAGGCTTGAACGTCGAAGAAGGGCGCGGCAAGCTGCGAAAAGCCCCGGGTAGACGCATGCAGTCGTAGATCCGGGGATTCCTCAATGGGACTTCCTGCTGTGGGTTCCTTCGGGAACCTGCGGCGCTCCGTAGGGAGCGGGAACCCTCTGAACGGAAACATCTTACTAGGGGGAGGAAAAGAAACCAAACGGGATTCCCTCAGTAGCAGCGAGCGAAAGGGGAAAAGTCCAAACCGAACCCCACAAGGAAACCTGTGGGGGATGTAGGGTGGAGGACCAGCCGCCTCCTCACCGGCCAAGCCAAAGTGGCCTGGAAAGGCCCGCCAGAGAGGGTGATAGCCCCTTAGGCGCACGCCGGAAGGAGATGGGCTGGCATCCCGAGTACCATACCCTGGCTTGGGTTTGGGAAACCGGAAGCCACTAACTTCCAAGACTAAATACGATTCAAGACCGATAGCGCACTAGTACGGTGACGGAAAGCTGAAAAGCACCCCGGAAGGGGGGTGAAAAGAGCCTGAAACCAGACGGTTACCGACGTGTGCAGCCCAGAAGGACAGATCCCTCCCAAAGGAACCTACGGCGACGTACCAGTACGAGGGAGGGGGACCAGGGTTGCACTCTCCGTCTAGAAACACGGGCCGGGGAGTTCACAGCCACGGCAAGCCTAAGGGTTAAAAGCCCGTAAGCAAAGGGAAACCGATAGGCGCGCAACCAGCCACGCGCTGGCGAGGCGCAGGGTCTGAAAGGGCCCGGAGTCATGGCTGTGAAACTAGAAACCGGGCGATCTAGCCCTGGGCAGAGCGAAGCCAGGCGAAAGCCTGGTGGAGGCTCGAAGGGGTGATGACGTGCAATTCTCTCCCATGACCTGGGGCTAGGGGCGAAAGACCAATCTAGCCCGGTGATAGCTAGTTCCCTCCGAAGTAGGTTGCAGCCTAGCCTCGAGCGAGGCTGCCGGTGGGGTAGAGCACTGATTGGGGAGTAAGGGGTCGAAAGGCCCCGCTTTCCTTTCAAACTCCGAATCCATCGGCGTTGTAGACCTCGAGAGACGGGTTCTAGGGGGTAAGCTCCTAGACCGAAAGGGGAACAACCCAGAATGGGGTTAAGGCCCCAAAGTGCTGGCTAAGTGTTAAACTGAAAGGCGTCGTCAGCCATAGACAGCGGGGAGGTAGGCTTAGAAGCAGCCACCCTTTAAAGAAAGCGTAACAGCTCACCCGCCGAGGCTGACGGCCCTGAAAATGGACGGGGCTAAGCCAGCCGCCGAGACCCCAAGGTACAGCCAAGCGCTGTAATCCGGTAGGAGGGCGTCCCGACTGGGCGGAAGCCGGGCCGTGAGGTCCGGGGGACCGGTTCGGGATTGCATATCCCGGTGGTAGTAACAGCAAAGAGGGGTGAGAAACCCCTCCGCCGAAAGGGCCAGGGTTCCCCAGCGACGCGTCGTCAGCTGGGGGTAAGTCGGTCCTAAGGCTAGACTTAACCGAACTAGCCGAAAGGGAAGCCGGTTAAAATTCCGGCACCACGGAGGTACACGCGGCGACGCAAGCCCAACATCTGACGCTTCTGGGTAGGCTGAGCAAGGCTGTCGCCTTGTTTAACCGTATAAGCTTGGGGAGTGCCATAATGGCGAGAACCAGGCGAAAGCGGGAATAGCCGCCCGTTTTAGGGTGGTTCAGTCGATCCCTGGAGCCCATGAAAAGGGTGTTGGGAGGGATCCTCCGTGACCGTACCAAGAACCAACACAGGTGCCCCTAGGCGAGAAACCTAAGGCGTGTCGGGTGTACACCAAGCGAGGGAACTCGGCAAATTAGCCCCGTAACTTCGGGATAAGGGGTGCCTGCGGTTTTGGCCTCAGGCTGGGACCGCAGGTCGCAGTGACAAGGGGGTCCCGACTGTTTAATAAAAACACCGGAAGCCGCAAGCCCGAAAGGGTGTGAACGGCTTCTGAATCCTGGCCAGTACAGGTACCTAAAACCTGGGTCCAACCGGGCTAAGGGCCTGCAAACGCCGGGAGTAACTCTGACTCTCTCAAGGTAGCCAAATGCCTTGTCGGGTAAGTTCCGACGTGCATGAATGGAGCAACGAGGACCCCGCTGTCCCCGCTTGGTACCCGGTGAACCCACGTAACGTGGACGAACAGTCCACGGACTCCCAGCGGGAAAAGAAGACCCCGTGGAGTTTTACTGCAGCCTGTCGCTGGGATGTGGCTGCGTTTGCAGAGCGTAGTCGGGAGCCGTCGATCCTAGCCTCTCCGGGGGCTGGGGGAGGCGAAAATGGAACACCGACCTTTCGCAACCATGTCTCTTACCGGCGCCTTCGGGCGTCAGGACAACGATAGGTGGGCAGTTTGGCTGGGGCGGCACCCCCTTGAAAAAATATCGAGGGGGCCCAAAGATCGGCTCAGGCGGGACAGAAACCCGCCGCAGAGTGCAAAGGCAAAAGCCGGTCTGACTGGATCCTCCAAAGCAAGGGATCCAGAGGCGAAAGCCGGGCTTAGCGAACATCCACATCCCCCTTAGTGGGGGTTGGATATGACAGAAAAATTACCCCGGGGATAACAGGCTAGTCGCGGGCGAGAGTCCCCATCGACCCCGCGGCTTGGTACCTCGATGTCGGCTCTTCCTATCCTGGCCCTGCATAAGGGGCCAAGGGTGAGGCTGCTCGCCTACTAAAAGGGAACGTGAGCTGGGTTTAGACCGTCGTGAGACAGGTCGGACTTTATCTGCTGGGAGTGTTGGTCGCCTGAGGGGAAAGGGTTCCCAGTACGAGAGGAACGGGACGCTGCAGCCACTAGTTTACCGGTTGTCCGACAGGGCACTGCCGGGCAGCCACGCTGTTGTGGATAAGGGCTGAAAGCATCTAAGCCCGAAGCCCATCCCGAAAAGAGGCGGCCATTCCACGACACGAGATCCTGGTAACGGGGCCTCAGTTGTGGACGAGGGCTCCCATAGAAGATGGGGTTGATGGAGCCGGGGTGTACGCGTCGAGGCTTCGGCCGAGGCGCTTAGCCCGCGGCCCCCAATCGCCCAAGGTGTCGGGTTGAAAAAGTGGTCTGGTGTTTGGGCGATATGGGCTGGGCCTTTTGCATGGTGCAGTTTTCATAGATTCTCTTCTTGAGAACAGGGCAGTGTGGTTCGCCTCTGCGATCATTGAAGTATACACAGTTTCTGCAGACTCTATTTCGAAGTAAATATATTAACATTTTATACTTTGTGAAAAAGCGGTAAGGTTTATAATAAGAAAAAATCATATTATAAGAAATTGGGGTCTCACCGATGGGAGGTGAAGCTCACCACGCAAGACTAGCGAGGGAAAAGAGGGAGGCTGCCCTAGACGAGTTCGAGAGGGGCAGACACACGGTAGTTGGCAATCTAGCCCTGAAAGCTGTTGAACAAGCCATCGAAGCCGTTGCTGCCAAGGAAGGAAAACACTTCCACCTAAGCCCCAGAACCGCCCACGCTCAAAGAGTAACATGGACCAAGGAAAACTTCCCCGAAGTCGCCACCGACCTCGACGTAGTTTGGGGCGCCTACGGCGACTTAGGCTACGATGGACTCGATGGGAACAGAGCCAAGGAGGCGGTTGAGGCCATGGAGAGGATCATCCGTGAAATTGGAAAGCGAACTACAATCCGATTTGGATAGATTGACCAAAGCCATAACCTCTGTGGAGGGTGTCGTAGCCGTCATTCTCTTCGGAAGCAGAGCCAGGGGCGACTATGACGAATACTCCGACTACGATGTCCTCGTCGTCTTCCAAAGCGACGAGGTTATGTGGAGAAACCGCAGAAAGCTATACGAGAATGTTGGAAAGCTCGGCTTGTTCACCCAAGTCTTGACTCGAAGTATTAAGGAACTCGCTGAAAAAACTGAACCAACCTTTCTCCAAAACGTCCTCCAACAGGGAACCCTCCTGTACCTACACTATCCATTCAAGGCACCGGCCATCGCCCAAAACCTCACGCCCATAGCCATAGTGCGCTACAGCTTAAAAAACCTCACCCAAGAACAAAAGATGAAGATCATCTACCGCCTGTTCGGCAAGAAAACCAAAAGATACGCGTCAAAGGGCATCGTGGAAAAGAGTGGGGGCATCAAGCTCGGCGACGGATGCTTCATGATCCCCATGGAAAACCTAAAGAACGCAACGGAAATTCTAAACCAACATGACGTCCAATTCAAAGTCATAACCACATTTGCACCCGGCTGAGCCAGCGTTAAATGACCTTACGAACGTTTTCTTTCCAAAACTCTTATTGGAAACCATTGTGTAATCTTTCTGGGCTGGTGAGCTGGTGGACGGCTTTCGAATGCCGCAAGGCATTTGAGGAAACTCCGCCCACATGCAGACTCGCAGCGCTCGCAAGGGCGCAGGGCGAGAGCCTTGGCTCCGGAACAGAAACGAAACGTCCATCCAGCTTATGACAATGAGACGTGCTAAGTCGTTGAGAATGCCGGGCGGAAACGTTGAAACGTCCGACCTGCGAGGTGGAAGGGCAAATAGGCGCCCGTGAGGGTCTGCGCGAGGCGCGGGTAGCCCGTTGAGCCGAATGCCGTCAAAACAGAAGGCGGGTTACGACCAGCACACCAGCCTGACTTCAGTAAATTTTTAATTAATATTAGATGTGAAACGAAACAGGTGCTTGAAATGAAAGTTGTGGACAGTATTCTTGAGTTGGTTGGTAATACACCAATGATAAGGTTGCATAAAGTGACTAAGGGTATAGAAGCGAATGTGCTGGTGAAGTTAGAGTATCTTAACCCCAGCGGAAGTTACAAGGATAGGATAGCCCTCCGTATGATTAAAGACGCAGAAAAAGCTGGTATCCTCAAGTCGGGTTACACCATAATCGAATCTAGCTCCGGCAACACCGCTATTGCTTTGGCTTTTGTTGGCGCTGTAAAGGGATACAAAGTGAGAATATTTTATCCGCAAGAGGTATGGCAAGAGGAAAAGAAAAAGACGCTGTACCGTTTCGGTGCAGAAATTGAAACGGTGCCGCTAGTCGAGACGAAAATTGCGCGCGATGCCGGCGTTCATGGAGCAAGGGTTGAGATTCCCGGTAGAGTAAAATGTAAGGAGATAGAGGAAAGCAAACCGGATGTTTGGTGGGCCCGACAATTTAGCAACCCAAGTAACGTACTTGCGCATAATGATTTAGGTAGAGAGATTTTGAAGCAAACCGGAGGCAATGTTGATGTCTACGTGTCATCTATAGGTACTGGTGGCAATTTCATGGGCGTTGCCCAAGTTTTGAAGGAAAAGATTCCCCATGTGAAATGCGTTGCCGTTGAGCCAGCAGGGTGGCCAGGGTGGATAGATCCTCTTTCTCCAGAAGCGAGGTTCATTCCGGGAATAACCGGAGGAATTATGGAGCAAATGAGAGAAAGCGGCTTTGTTGACGAAGTAGTTTTCGTTGGCAATGAGGATGCCAGAAATATGGCATATAGATTATCTCAGGAAGAAGGGATGCTTTGCGGGATGTCTACGGGAGCAAACGTACTCGTAGCTATAAATGAAGCTAAGAAACTTGGACCAGGTAAGAATGTGGTTACCGTTGCGGTTGATAGCGGAAACAGATACTTCACCGACGAACGTTTCATCACGTAATCGATCCAGAGAGATTAATCACTTTCACACATTTGGCTACTGTGCTTCTTCTGTTAAGTTGGCCTGCGCGCGGTAGACCAGTCCGGTTTTGGTGCTGCTTTTATAGAACGAGAAGACACGGGTATAACTTATCTTATTCTTGGTGCACGTCCTTCGAAAAGAAGAATTATGTACGGGTCTCTGGAACGACCGCTAGGAAACGTAGGGCAAAGAAACGAAGACCTGGTTGTCCGTTTGGAAGGGGGCCTCTTTCCCGTTTACCTTCAGCTTTATAGCCCTCTCCAACTGGTCGCCCCATAATATAAACCAACTATTCGGGTTGCTCGGCGATGAACCCTTGTACAACAGGATCACCCTGAACTCTGCACTCCTGGCTAGAGCGTAGTTGTCTAACAGGTTCTGTATGAGCTGTTCACTCCAGTTGCAAAGGAGGGAAACCTCCAAGTCGTCCTCGTCCCTGGTTAAGAGGCGGAAGAAGTAGTCACCGACTGGAACCTCCTTGATGGGACAAGACTCGTCGGTCTTCTGGACAATCCCGATGCTGTTGACTATGAGGTATCTTTCACCCTGTCGGATGATTAAATAGAAACCGTTTCCCACGAAGGTCCTCATGAACTCTTTCATCAGCTCAACTTTTTTATCTGAACCAACTCTCTGAAGTTCCATCCTCTAACACCTTCTGTAGTTCTGTCAAACAGTTTTCGAGTTAGACGCGTATACAATATGTCCATTTTCGTACATATCAAGTAACAATATGGGAGACAACTATATAAGTGTTCTGATTCGGAAACCTCAATTATATTGAGTCGTGAGTCGTCCGACGCAAGATTTATATGCGGGAAATGCTAATACTGTAGTTGTGTAGTGGAGAGAAACACCATGGAAAAAACAGTGAACCAGAGAATGGAGGAGCTGGAACTCGAGAAACTGCAAAAAGAAAAATTCCTTATCAAGGAACAAGAGAGAATCGAGCAATTGGCTCGGATAGCCAAGCCTTCGGTTTTGGCTATAGGTATCGGCGGGGCTGGATGCAACGTAATTTCATGGGTAAAGGAGAGAGGTATTGCTGGAGGAAAACTTGTCTCAGTGAACACGGATGCAAACCATTTGGCAGTCTGCAAAGCTGATAGAAGAATTCTCATAGGTGAAAAGGCAACCGGGGGGCTCGGATGTGGAGGTTATCCGAAGCTGGGAGAGACAGCCATGGAAGAAACCATGGATGAGGTCGTAGAAGCAGTATCTGGAGCTAACATTATGTTTCTAATAGCCGGAATGGGTGGAGGCACCGGAACCGGTGGCATCTGCGCCCTAGCAGAGGAACTACGCAAAAAATATGGTGGAGGACCACAATTGATTGTAGGCGTAGCTACCCTTCCATTCGATATTGAAACGGCGAGAATGGAAATAGCGAGAGAGGGCTTACAGCGACTCCAACTAGCCTGCGACACCGTCGTTTTGATTGACAATAACAGGCTCATTAGAGTTGCTGGAAACCTTCCGTTCAGAGAGGCCCTGGGTGTGGCCAATACAATGGTGGGAAAATTCGTTAAGGGCGTAACCGAAACGATAACAACTGCAAGCTTAATTAACTTAGACTACGCAGACTTACGCGCTATCATGAGGGGTGGTGGCCTCGCTGCATTGGGAGTCGGTGAGGGTAAGGGAGATGGCAGAGTAGAGCACGCTGTGGAAAAGGCACTCCACACACGGTTGCTTGACGTAGAGGACGTAACCAAATCTCGTGGATTATTGATACACGTATCGGGTGGAGAAGACTTGTCCCTTTCCGAGGTCTACAGTGCAGGAGAGCTGGTGAAACGGTCTATCCCGCCGGATGCAAAGGTTATCTGGGGAGCAAGGGTGGAGAAAGAGTTAGAGGGAACCGCCAGTGTTATGACCGTCCTCACTGGTGTGGAGAGCGCATTCCTTAGGAAACCAAGAAAGAAATGGGGGCCCTTCAAAGTATATCACATGAAATACCAGCCATGGTAAAAGGGGACCCTGCCCTTTCTTTTATTCTATGAGAGAACGATTATTCAATGTTTCAGCTTAGTTAAGGAATAAACCTTTTTTGTAGCTCCACAACCTCAAGGCTGTCCTTAGCCCTAGCGTAGCTTTCTAAAAATTCTCGATTCAATTCGATAAAGTGGAGACCCCACTTGAAGATGGAAAGCAGACGCTCGGCCTTGTCCATGTAGCCAGTAATATATAATGCGGCGGCCAACGCCTCCACCGTGCTTAGCTTGGTGGGCACGCCGTAGTTCACGGGGTTTGCCGCTACTAAGTACGGTAGGCAACGTGAAGCCCCTCTTATGGAAAGCTCAAACACCTCGTCTGCGTGTGTCCAACTGCAGTCTATGGCAGCTAAGCCCTTCCTTTCCAGCCTCTCACGGTCTGCTGGAGAAAACGCCTTCTTAGAGAAGGGATTCAGAATAACTGCCCCACGAGGCAATCCTTTAATTCGATGAACCACCCTAGCGAGGTGGTGACGCCTCAGCTTTAGCGTGGTGCATTTTTTGGGGTCGCACTGCCTCGCATGATAGACGCAGATCTTAACGTCCTCAGAACGCACTTTTTCGCACCTTTACGTGAGACATGGGGTCGTTCATGACGCGTGGAATCCAGTCGATGATGTCTGTGGGAACCATGTGGTAGCCCTTCTCGCTCTGCACAAAGTCTCCGGCGGCTCCGTTGATGAAGGCTCCAGCCACGGCTGCCTCAAAGGGCTCGGCTCGCTGTGTTAGGAAGGCTCCGATGATGCCAGAGAGGGTGTCGCCGGTTCCGCCCACCGTCATCCCAGGGTTGCCTGTAAAGTTGAGTTTAACCCGTTTTCCGTCAGAGATCACGTCTACGTGCCCCTTCAACAGAATCACAGCCCCCAGTTCCTCGGCAGATTTTTTCACCTCGGCTGCCCTCTCCTCTAAGTCCTTAGACGGCTCCCTCCCGGTCAAGATTCGATATTCTCCGGCGTGGGGCGTCAAAACGAGGGGGAAGCCCAGCTTGCGCTTAAACTCAGCGAAGGCCTTGAGCCCATCAGCGTCTAACAACAACGGAGTCTTCGCTTCCTCCATCAAATTGACAATCTCCGCCACGGCTTTTTTGGTTTCCACGTGTAGCCCCAACCCCGGACCCATCACAACCGCATCAGAAGTTTCCAAATATCGTTTAATAACTGCCACGTTGCGCGGGTTGAGGTGATCCCCCTCCAGCTTAATGGTAATCAGGTCTGGAGACATGGAGGAAATAGCGTAGGCGGTTTTGTGCGGAGCAGCGATGTAGGTAAGGTCGACGCCTGTGCGGAAAGCCGCCATGGCTACGAGAGTTGGAGCCCCTGAAAACACTTCGCTTCCCCCTACCACCAAGAGCCTGCCGAACTCACCCTTGTGAGCCTCTGGTGGACGGGGCCAAACAACCAGTGAAACGTCGCCGGGACCCGCGAACCGCTCAAATTCAGAAGGCAGCCCTATATCCCTCACCACCAGCTGTCCCGTGTATCGTTTTGCTTTTACCAGTCCCGGCTTCTTTTTATGAAACGTCACTGTTAGATTAGCTCTCACGGCTTTGCCCAAGACATCGCCGGAATCCGAATCAATACCCGTGGGGACATCTACAGAAACGCGAAAGGCCTTCATTTTGTTAATCTCTCTCACCATCTGTAAAACGGGTGGGCGTAGGGTTCCCTTTAAGCCTACCCCAAGCAAGGCGTCCACCAAGACCTCGGCTTCGATGCTTGGGATGAGGGATGAGTCTTGAACCTCGTGGATTGTGACCATGCCCTTCATGGGCTGTAGGGCGAGCCAATTCTTTCGGGATTCATCGTCTGCGATGCTTTCGGGTCTCCCGGCGAGTATCACGTCCACCTTGAAGCCTAAGCAGGTAAGGTGACGGGCTGTAACGAAGCCATCCCCCCCATTTCCGCCTAAGCCACAGAAAACAGCAACCCTCGCCTTGTCAGGTGTAAATCTTGAAGCAATTTCAGCGGCAACACTCCGCCCGGCGTTTTCCATCAACTGGAGCCTCGAAACACCGAAATACTCACAATTCATCTCTAGGGCGCGCATCTCCCTGCTCGTTATCATCTCCTTCACCATGCCCCCTGATCATGCCTACCTATTTTATACTTATGTAAACAAGCAATATTTTAGGATACTTTTGTAGAAGTAAAGAAAAATGTCTGAGTAATTCTTTTTGCTAGCTGGTCTCTTTCTTAGAAGGCATCAACAACCCCCTAGAAACGCTCGCATTCTACGGGCATGCAGAATACCGTAGCTTCCCGAGAAGTCTGAGCTGTGTCCTTAAAATCGAGAACCTTTTTCGCTTAGCCGTAAGTCTTGTAGTCAAACGGCGATTTCGCGTTCCTAACGTTACCTTCTTCTTTCTTAGGAGATCTTTGACCTGCTTGTAGCTCTGAAGGTATTTTAGGCCTTTGGGGGTTGTTTTATAGGTCGTTCCTCCGTTCTGTACAACGACTTCGACGAACTTTTTTCTAAGAAGAAAGGACAAATATTCATTCATCTGACCAAAGCTCAAATTTGCCTTATACACAATGGGGTTTTGAGGGCGCCGTCCTTTGCTATCTCGAGTATTTCCGCGATTATACTGAGGCGATCCCTGCGTTTAAGTGGGTTTCCGGGACAGTCGATCAGGCGGTCTTTTTTCATCATTTTTTATTCTCCCATTATGGTTTGGATGGTTTCGATTATTCGGTTGGATCCAGGGCTGCCTTGACATAAGGGAGGCCTATACCCTGTCTACCGTGGTTGAGAACTAAATTTATGCACAAAATTTTTTAGGTCATCAACCTAATGATAGGGCAAGGAAGGAGGGATTATACATGCCTATCGCATTTGTGCTCGTAAACGCTGAGATAGGCGGCGAGGAAGAGGTTCTTAAGGAGATCAAAAAGGTTGAGGGAGTGGAAGAAGCCCACACCGTCTACGGAGTCTACGATATCATAGTGAAAATCAAAGCCGAAACCATGGATAAGCTGAAAGAGGTTGTGACGTGGCATATACGAAGGATAAACAAGGTTCGATCTACCCTAACCATGATCGTCGTAGAGGGTTCATAAACAATAACATCCTCATTTTTTCTTGTTTCACATTTTCTCTTCCACAATAGGATTCAACCCGTGGGAGAAATTACTGTATGCCCATTATGGCTTTCTCTATATAATCCCAAACTCAGATCAAGCGTAGGCACCGGCGTTTGCGCTTGGCTTAGACACAGCATTATAACAGAAGTAACATTATTCCATTCTTGAAATATTCTCCTTAAGGGAACACTCCTTTTTAGGTCCATGCAGTAATCTTACAGAGGAACATTATAGAATAACTTTCAGGAGGTTCTAGGCTGGCTAAGGAAGGACGGAAAAACCCGTGGAAGCATAGGGGTCGCCTATGCATAATGGCGGAGATCCTGGAGATAGCGAAGAACGGCGCCCTCAAAACCCCCATTATGTGTAGGGCTAACCTATGCTCTGCACAATTAGATGAGTACTTGTATCTTCTTCTCGAAATAGGGCTTCTCGAAGCCGTCAACAGAAGTGAGAAAACCCTCTACAAAACAACTGCTCGGGGCCTTCACTACATTCAAGGCCACAAGAAACTCGCGGCTTTATTAGAAAGAGAAGGAGAATGGAATATTCATGAACGCAGAAGCGCTTCTTTTTCTCTTCTATGATTATAGTGGTTGAGAGAACATAATCATCAACCGTTTTTCGCGTCCATAGTTTGAGGAGAAATCCCTCCGACAACTGAAGCTTCTTATCATCGCGATACTTCATATTAAATATGCTGAGCTGACGCCGATGACTACAATGCATATTGGATTCGACGACACAGACTCGCCGAGGACGGGCTGCACCACCTACGTAGCTGCGCTTCTAGTGGAAAAACTGCACAGACTGGGCGCTTTCTTCATTGATTACCCCAACCTTATCCGGCTGAACCCCAATGTTCCTTGGAAAACCCGTGGAAACGGTGCTCTCTGTCTAAGGATCAGGTGCGGCGAAGAAATCACAGAGGAAATCAAGGAAACGGTGATTGAGACCGTCGAGGAAAACGCTGACCTAAGCTATGCTGGCACCGACCCGGGTGTCGTTTTCTTTTTCAACAACATACCCACAGAGCTCAAAGACTTCGCTAAGAGAACCATACAGAGCGTGGTGAAAATGAAGGAAGCTCTAAAGCTCGTCCATATGTTCGAGGCCGAGGCCGTGGGCTTCAAGACCGGACGTGGCATCATTGGAGGTCTAGCCGCCATCGGAGAATCTCTAGGTAACGACCACACCTACGAGATCATAGCTTACCGAACAAGGGAAAATCGTGGCACACCACGGAGAATAGAGGGTACATCTATCGAGGCAATGAACGAGAAAACCGCGCCTCTCACCTTCAACAACATAGACCCGGAGAAAGGCAGGCTCCTCATAACCCCCAGAGGACCGGATCCAATCCTTTACGGCATTCGAGGGGAGACTCCGGAGGTCGTTAAGCAAGCCCACGAACTGATCCGCTCGCAGGAAACGATCGAGCGGTGGGTCATCTTCCGCACGAACCATGGAACCGACGCTCACCTACGAAGGATCAGCTCCATTGGTGAGGTACAACCCTTCAACCCTGTGGTTGTTCGCGGAGCCGTAACCAAGAAGCCTCAAGTCATCCCCGGGGGGCACGTTATCTTTCCAATCAAAGACGAAAGTGGGCGGGTAGATTGCGCAGCCTACGAACCCACGGGGGCTCTTCGAGAGGTCGCAAAGAACCTGATCGACGGAGACCTTGTTGAGGCTTGTGGTGGAGTTCGCCCCGCTTCATCAAGGCATCCCATCACCATCAACATGGAAAAGATTCGAGTTTTGAAGCTGGCTCCCAAAATCGTTTTCCACAATCCAATGTGTCCTCAGTGTGGCAAGCGGATGAAATCAATGGGGACGGGTAAGGGATTTAGGTGTGAGAGGTGTGGCTTTCGTTCCCCCAAGCTGAGTAAGGTGGCTGTTGAGACGAAGCGAGACCTTAAGGAGGGGCTTTACATCACTTCTCCTCGATCTCAGAGACACCTAACCAAGCCTTTCTGTCGATACGGGAGAGAAAAATCCGGTACGCCGAAGGAGCTGATTAAGGATTGGCACTTTCCATGACCCTTCTTAAAACTTGCTAAGCTTCTGTCACTTTAAACATTTCACAGAGAAGCTCATAGAGTTCTTTTCCGCCCTCAACCCCGGAAAAAAGGTCCTTCTCCGCCTTCAAGATTCTTCCCACCATCTCGTAGGTTTTTCTCCACTCCAGCTCCCTCCACATGATCCTGTAATTTTTCATTTCGATCCAAGCTCGAAACACCAAAACGAGGAACATGGCCAGCATAATCATCAGGTTTAGCAGATAGATGTTCACCAATGTTAACTCCAACCTATCACCCCAAAGCGTCCCTTATTATGTTTAAACCGAAGATACTGAGAGGAAATGAAGATTTAAACCATTTCCATCCTCTCCGCGCAGGGGTTCTGAGATGGTGACAACAAAAAGTGAAGACATCAAATGAGAAAACTGGAAATGGAAGAAAACGCTAAATAGGGTGTGAAAAATCTGCTTAAATTTTGTGGAGAGAACACATGGCCTTTGACCTGATTGTTGTTGGTCATTTAACGCACGATACCATCGTAACCCCTGACAAGAGAACTCATAAGACCTTAGGTGGTGTTGCAGCGTATACCTCGCTTACTGCAGCTAAGCTCGGAGCGGTTGTGGGAGTTACAACAACGGTCGGAATGGATTTCAGACGTGCGTACTTGGAATACCTCCAGAGAGCAAAAATTAACCTCTTAGGCTTAAAAGTGAAAATGGGGAAGACCACAGCTTTTGAAAATGCCTATGATGAAAACTGGAAGAGAACCCAGCGACTTCTAAGCTACAGTCAACCTATAGAGACCGGGGATGTTCCTGCCGCCTATATTAACGCTAGATGTTTTCACTTCGGCCCTGTATATCATGAAGTTTCATGTGACATTATCAAGTTTGCTCATGAAAAAGGTATTTTAACGTCGCTTGATCCTCAAGGCTACTGCAGAGAGCGCGGACCGCGTTCTATTGTGAAGATTCGCAGCTGGAAGGAAGCAAAAGAAACCTTGCCCTATGTTGACATTCTCAAATGTGATGAAACTGAAGCTGAAAAATTAACTGAAACGGGCGATTTAAACAGGGCAGCGAGAATCATTCAAGGCTTTGGACCGGAAATCGTACTAGTAACGCAGGGAGTGAAGGGCCTGGTCTTTTGCCATGAGAACACGGTGGAGAGAATTCCGGTCATTCCGGCAGAGAAACTTGTTGACCCCACGGGTGCCGGAGATGCCTACTCAGCGGGTTTCATCGTGGAATACTTGAGAACCAAAGACCCGAAGCACTCGGCTCTATTCGCTTTATGTGTTGCATCCTTTGTAGTGGAAGGGATCGGAACAGCCACGTTACCAACGAGAGAGATGGTTATGGAGCGTTTAGACAGGTACATGAGAAGGTCAACATGAACACTGTTGAATGCGCTACTTCTCTAAAGCTGTATTCGGATAGTTATTTGTTTTTCGCAAAAGGATTCTGCTATCCTCAAACAAAAAAGGAAGGTTGTTGATGTTGAGTCCGTTTCACTTTTCCTTTATAGTTGCGATAAACTCATCTATGGGTATGGCTGGCAAAGTCATGATTCTAACCGTTCCTCGAGACCCAAGTTCCACAGAAACACGGGCAACCGTCGTGTTATCGGGAGCTTCAATAACGTTGACAAAGTCATAGGGTCCTAGTACCGCGTATTGAGAGAGGACCTTCACTCCGAAGGCTTCGATCTCCTTGTTCACCTCTCGAATTCTTTCAGGCCTTTCCTTAATGGTCTTTCCTCCCTCAGCCGTTAGGGTGGAAAGAAGGATGTATATGGGCATTCTCTACCTCCGAAAAACTATTCGTATTCATATTATTTCTCTTTTTCGCCAAAGAAACATAATTTGGCTCTAGCACTCCCCTCCGTGAAAAACGTCTCTTAATCAAATCCGAGTTCCACGGTCTCGCATAACAAAATCTGGCGCACGGATTAGACGCATACCTTCACCCTGAAACTTGAAAAATTGGGAAAGAAGTTGGTGTCACGATTTAATGGATGACTGCCTTTGAAGCAGTTAGTGCGAAGTTGGTCGTTTCTTCTAAGAAATCGGCAATTTTTCTCCCAGACGATGCCAGTTTGTAGGTCCTAGGTCTTTTTTGGGCAAAAACTAGTTTTCTCTCTCTTAATCTACGCAGATACTTGTAGGTTCTTCTAATGGTTATACCAACCACTTTGGAAAGTTTACGCACGGATATACCATCCTCTGGAATGGCGTCAAAAATCCTTTTCTCGGTCGGTGAAAACCTCGCATCCGGCTCTTCTCTTGCTTTGAAATAGAAAACTTGGTCAGAGCGTTTAGTCCGGATCTTTATCAACCCTTTCTCTCGCAGCCTTCTTATGGCTCTCGACAAACTTTCTTGAGCTATTGACCCAACTAACTCGTCATGAGTCTTCGGTCCGCTCAGTAGTCTCCTTAACACAAGTTCTTCATAGCAACGAGAACGAACCGGCAGTACATTTCGAAAATTGAATCTGCTCACTAGATCGTGAAATTTTCGGCCATACAAGGTTAGCCCATATCTATTGTTGCCTTCTCTTACAAGCCCAACTTTTAACAATGGTTTGAGGTATTCACTCATTATGGTACGACGACTGTGATAATATCCATTGTTCTTTAGGTATTTCTGTAATTCCTTTATGTCATGAGGGTGTTTCGAAAGCGCATCCAAAATTCTTAATCGTCTCTTATTTTTCACAACGTTAAACAAGTTAAGAACGTGATTCTTTTCGCTTACAATTTTATTGATTTTCAAAAATTCGTTCTTTGCTTTCCATATTTCACATCGCTCAACGCAGGTTATGGGAGATATAGATTCGCAGTTTCCACAACGAATTTCAACTTGTTTCAAGATATCGGCTAAATTTGTACTATTCTTCACTATTGTAGATAATAATTGATGCGAGTTAATTTCAAGAATCATGTACTGGTCACCTAAACGACATTGTCATAGGAACGTCCATGTGGTTCTTATGACATACGTCATATTATATGACCTACGTCATACTTATATACGTTTCCACAACAATTGTTTGGTTGGTGAACCCTATCATGCTGATACCATGCGAGGTCGCGGTAAAGTCCGTGGTTCCAGCCATCAGAGCGATGATAGTTAGAGAATTAATACAATCGTATGGAATGAAGCAAAACGACGTAGCGAGTCTTTTAGGCATATCTCAAGCAGCGGTGAGCAAGTACACCGGGCATGTTCGAGGCAGAGTCCCCGAAATTGAAGACGTGGAAGAGATTCGGCCTATAATCACGAAAATCGTGGACTCGCTAGCTAATGGCCGCACATCCAGATATGAACTTGTGCCAAGGATTTGTGGCGTCTGCATCGTGATCAGACGAAAAAGGCTAATGTGCGAGCTATGCAAACGTTCGGATCCATCCATTAACGTGGAACAGTGTTTTATTTGTCAGTCCGAACCCTCGTTTTGTAAGAACGATAGCAAGTGAACGATGGAAGGCTTAAATCTTCTTCGTGAAGAGAGAACTAGTATCTTCACCGTCAATTCTAAATTAGCGAGCCGACGAAAGCTGTTACAGTAGAAGAATAAGGTAAATCTAAAAATGGAAAATATTATTTCTTCTTGAAAAACAACCAGTTCTCCTTTCCTTTGAACCTAACCAAACAATAAACACCCCTGAGCATCCTACCCTTTACTTCGAAAACCAGCTTGTCTTCGTCCCTTTCTATCAAAACGTATTGCCCTTTGTCCCAGATCTCCACGGTGCCCGCGCCGTATTCACCCTCTGGAATGGTTCCTTCAAAGTCTGCGTATTCAACGGGATGATCCTCCACTTGCACCGCCAGTCTTTTCACGCCTCTTTCCGTGGGAGGCGTTTTCGGGACTGCCCAACTCTTTAGAACTCCATCCATTTCCAACCTCAGGTCATAATGCAGATGTGTAGCGTCGTGTTTTTGAATCACATAGATTTTTCCGCCGTCTGTTTTCTCTTCACCCTTAGGTTCTCTTGTTTTCTCAAAATCCCTCTTCTTCCAATACTGTTCCAGTTCCATCTTTCTCACCTTACTCCTTGTCTTGTTACCGCCTCTGGCACCCATATAGGACTCCGAGGCAAGACTATTAAAAATTGTCATTTCAATACCAGTTTTGCGGAGTACATTTCTATCTGACGAGTTAGACGTCTAGGTGATGATCAAAATTAAGAGATTCTGGTGAATTAGAGGAAGTGAGGATGGTGGAAATACACGAAATTAACCCTGGCATTCCAATCAGTGGCTCCAACCAGTATAGTCCTCCTTCAATTCCATTTATTCATGTTTTTCACTTTCGGTCATTTTTGCAGCCATTTAAAATAAAGGTCGAAGTATGAGCCTAAATGAAGAGTGATAAATGCAAGCTCGATAGAACTCTAAGTTGTTTCCCGCTGCTGAGGTTGTGAGAAGAAGTCAAAGGAAAGGCTTAAAAGCACCTCTTCAGTAGCGAAATCCACTAACCCCTCAACAGTCTCGGGCTCATAACATTGTTGTGATTTTCCAGATGGTCTATGACATATGTCATATTTAAGTTTTTCTTGTGGCAAAGCGAATCAAACCTACAGTTTGATCGCGGTGCTTTTCTGTATGCATTCTTTGCGTTCTCTAAGCGTAATGTTAATCTACTTTGGTTTAACTCCAACTAGGCTGGACGCCTCTAAGAGTACTGCGGTTTAAGGGTGACAATATGAGTGATTGGAAATCCCTGTTGAAAGCAGATCCAACAGACTGGCTGTTAGAGAACAATCCGTCAATTCGATACTGGACATTGAAAGATCTACTACACAAGAGTGAGAGCGAACCAGAAGTAACAAGGGCAAAAGGAAGAATTTCCGAAAGCAAAGAGGTACAGATGATTTTCTCTAAAACTAACTTTAATGGCGGGCCATTTTGGTCCAAGTCAAACGGAGATATCTATTGGGGAACTTTCTCTACCGGAAGTGTCCTTTGCTTTCTTGCTGAAACAGGGTTGACGAGAGAGGATCCCAAAATCGAAGATTTGGCAAGGTTTCTTTTTGGATATCAATCTGCGGAGGGCTTCTTCAAACTGAGCCCAAGTGGTCCAGGATGGTGGTCTTGTTTCACAGCCACGGTTCTTGGAGCCCTTTTGAGGTTCGGCTATATCAATGATGGAAGAGTCGACAAGGGTGTTGAGTGGCTTTTTAATACACAAAGGCTCGATGGAGGATGGTATTGCGCAAAAAACGCCTTAAAAGGTGGCCCGAAAGAAAAGCTTGACAGTTGCCCTCATGCGGTTCTAAACGTCCTTTGGGCATTTATGAACACTCCTGAACTGCGTAACCGTAAAGAACTTATTTCTGCGGTAGAATTTCTTCTGCGCCATTGGGAAACCAAGATACCTATTCCTAATGTCGATCGGGGAAGATACGGGATTGGTTCCCGTTTCAAGTGGATAAGGTACCCGCTATTCGAATATCACCTTTTGAAATACGTTTATGTATTGTCCCATTATGATTATGCCTTGACAGACAATAGGTTAAGAGAAGCGGTAGACCTCCTGATATCCAAGCAAGACACCCAAGGACATTGGGTAATAGACAAACCCTATCCGGGTTGGGAAGAATTCGAGTTTGGGAAAAAAGGCAGTCCAAGTAAGTGGGCTACATTAAATGCTCTGAGGGTACTAAAGAGACTTTGTAGTTAATAGACACACTGTTAAGAGTTCTAGGCTTTCTCAAAAAGTCTAATAGCGCCCGCATATCGGCAAAAAGACGACAAAAAGGAGAATTTTAGCCATAGTGCGGGGGGCGGGATTTGAACCCGCGGAGGCCTACGCCAGAGGATTTCTTACACGACGTTTAGCCGACTTAAGTCCTCCCCCTTTTCCTAGGGTTTTGACCCACTACTTAGACCTGGCTCGGGTACCCCCGCCACCCTCTATTCATTTCAACGCCCAACTTAAATATTACCGATAACGTGGAAAGGCTAAACCCGGTTGACTCGTTAAGTTTCAGCTCAGTGGCTAGCCTGACCTTCTAATATCCTTATTAATGGTTCCTTCACCTGTAGCTTGGTTGTTTCGTAAACGAGGAGAGTCTCGGTTTTTTTAACCGCAGACAGATTCTGTATTTTCCTTAATAGACTTCTTAGTTCATTGATGTCTCTAACAATAGCCTCTACGAGGATGTCAAATCTTCCTAAAAGATAATGGATTTGAGAGATTTCCTGGAATTTCTTAATGATCTCATTTGTTTCTTTTCGAAACTCTGTCTGCGGTTCTGCAACGATCAAGATATAAGCCCTTAACCTGAGACCGATGTCTCTCGGATCAAGGTCAACCGTGAATTGCACACCTTTCCTTCTGAACTCATCGAGTTTACCGTAAACGCTCTGCCTTGTTATGCCACATTTTTTAGCCAACGTAATGATTTTTTGCCTGCTATCCCTGATAAGTTCCTTTAAAAGCAAGTTATCTTTATCGTCAAACATAATTGAAACTGTTTGTAGAATAGTATTTAAACTTTTGGTCACTTTGTAAATTTTTGGAACACAGAAATAACAAAATGTCAAAAAAGAGACTTAAAAACTTATTTTTATGTCCGAGTATCTTTAACTTGAAAACATGATTACGACAGGGTTAAAATGTTAAGCAATTACGTGACAAACGAAAAATCAAGAGAAAAAAATACTAAATTCGCAGGCTCAAGTACACTGGATAAAATTTTGGAAGTAACAAACGATATTCTCAAACCAAACGAAACCTACAGAGCAAAGGCAAATCTCGAAGGCGTTGGTGTAGAATTCATCACTAATAATCCTCATCAGTTTGATTTCTGGAAGGAAAACTGGTGGTCAGCATCTGAAGACGTGCCAACACGCGTATTCCTCTATTCCGTAATAGGAATCGAGGGAATCGAACCAACCATCTACTATTGTCAAGAGAGACGCACATCGGTTTTCGTCAACTTCGATTACTATGGACAGTGCAAGAGTCGTGGGGCATTAGGACCATCGTCCGCCATCCTAGAGAGAGAATTCCATACGCACTCAATTCACGGAGCATGCGTTGACTTCAATGGAAAAGGAATAATCATCATCGCGCCAACTGGCACAGGAAAAACCACCCAATCCTTTAAGTTGCTCCTGAAAACGGAGGGTAGGATCCTCGGTGACGACTGGTTATACATAAAATATCCGAAGAAAAACAACCCAAATTCACCTTTAGTAGGGACTCAACCAGAGAAAAGTTTGTACATGCGAACGGAAAATGAAAAGGACCATCCGTGGCTTCGCCCTATTTTTGATGTATCCAGATGTGAAAACATTGTAATGAAGAAAGAGGACTGCGAAAATGCGATATGTATGGAAGAGTGCAAGAACAACCAGAGGACATGCGTTTTTGACCAGAGAAGAAACTGGTGTTACTATGCTTTTGGAAACTCTAGGGCTATGGTACCGCGTGAACTATTGCAAGGTAAGGACAAAGTTGTTGACAAAGTCAAGATTGACTTGGTTGTTCTTTTAAGAAGAGACTACGAAAATCCAGCGGAAGTAAAACTGAAGCCAGATGAGGCGATCGAAGTGTTGCGTAGAGGAGAATTTATGGTTCAGCCGGGTAATGGTCCTAAAGAAATGTGGGGCAAGATGAGCAACGAGCCATGGTTCAACCCATACCCGTATTCCGTGGACTTAGACTCAAAGATACAGGAATACTACTTCTTAAAACTATTTTCAGAATACAAAATACCCTGCATCTTGCTAAACACGGGCGTCGAAACCGTGGAACAAACACATGCAAGGATTATGAACGCCCTAAAAAACTATTCAAATTAAGACATCAAGAGGAAAATGAGTTGGGTGCGGTGGCGGATTCAAAATTTCTCCGCTAAAGAAGAAGATGTGGCAAGACCTGGCGTAGGTCGTTGCCCTTAACAACCACGTCCGCGTGGTTTTCTACGACCTTTTTCCGGGGATCAAAGGCTATTCCTAGGCCCACCTTCTCAAAGAGGGGAATCAGTGTTTCGTCGTCGCCGACGGCTGCGCACTCATCTGGTGTTACGCCGAATTTTTTCAGGATGCGATGCAAGACTTCGTCTTTGTTGTGAAACGAAACGTTCACCTTCACTTCGCCGGTGAGGAAGCCGTTTTTCACGACTAACTCGTTGGCTAGGGAGTCGTCAACCCCTATCTCCCGTCTAACTCTATCCGTTATGATGGATAAGCCGGCGCTCAATAGAACCACCAGGAGCCCTCTCCTTCTTAGGGTTGTTATGGCGTCACGCGCCCCGTCCGTATAGGGTATATCATTAACTATTCGCAGGACCCTCTCCAGAGGCAGGCCCTTCCATAGAGAGACATTCAGCGTAGCCCAATCCTCATACGTGATGTTTCCCTGAAAGAACTGTTTAGCGTATTTTCTTTCTCTATCCCAGGTGCCTAACTCTCTATTCAAAAGTTTCCAGCTACTCTTAGCCTTTATTAGAGTTCCATCCACGTCAAAAACCACTAACTTGAGTTTCTTCAACTTTTTCACTCTTTCAGCTAAAAAGTTATAGATATTTTAAAAGAAAAAGCTTATCCAAGGGATAGTTAAATTATAAAAGGAATAAAAATGCTCAAAAACACTTTTTTACACGTTCCAAGCGTTGGTTATAAGACAGAAAAGAAGTTATGGGAAAGAGAGATCTTTTCGTGGAGCCGTTTTCTTGAGAAGTCAAAAATACCGGGTTTCTCGAAAAGAAGTCTGGCAAGAACAAATGAATATTTATTTAATTCAATGGAAGCTTTGAAGAAGAAGGACATTAATTTTTTCGCTAAAAATCTGCCAAGCAGGGAGTGGTGGCGGCTATACCCTGAGTTTAATGATCATGTTGCATTTTTAGACATCGAAACTACGGGGCTATCTCGGTATTACGACGACGTGACTCTAATTGGGTTATTTGACGGAAAAAAAATGAATATCTACATTCAGAGGCAGAATCTAGATGACTTCTTTGATGAAATTCGGAAGTACTCGATAATTGTTACTTACAACGGCACCTTATTCGATTTGCCTTTTCTTGTTTCGAAGTTTGAGTTATTAGAGTTGCCTCCGGTCCATATCGACTTACGATTTTTCTTGAGGCGGTTGGGCTATAAAGGTGGATTGAAATTGATAGAAGAACGGTTTGGCATCGTCAGAGAGAAGGAAATTCAAGAAATAGATGGATTCGGTGCTGCAGTATTATGGAACAGGTATTTGCGGGGAAGTGCTGATGCTTTAGAACTGTTGGTGAAGTACAATGTTGCAGATACGACAAATCTGAAAACATTGATGGATATAGGTTGCCGCATGATGAGGGAGAAGTTACTGCGCAACCGTGAACCCTCTCGTCGTGATATTAGTGCAAAGACGCTCAAGTTCGGTGTTCATGTTGGGAGGATAGATGATTGGAATCTAAACTTTGTAGTGGGCAAGAATAGTCCCCTTCCTATCGATCTTAAGCTCAATGAAACAGGTCGAATAGAGATTAGCATGTTGCTTTCAAAGTTCAAAGAGCCTGAAAAATATCCAAAAGTTGTTGGTATAGATTTGAGTGGTTCGGAGAAAAGGAAGACTGGATGGGCTATACTCCAAGGAAGGTTTGTAGAGACTAAAACATTGAAAACCGATAAAGAAATCATTGATCTTACGGTGAATGCTAAGCCTGATCTGATTTCTATAGATTCTCCTTTATCGCTACCTAAGGGAAGAGACTGCACTAAGGACAGTTGTGAGTGCAGGAAATTTGGGATTACTCGGGAATGTGAGAGAATACTTCGTAAAAGGGGGATTTTCATATTTCCTAGTTTAATTCGGAGTATGCAACCTCTTACTGAAAGAGGGGTGCGATTACGACAAGAATTTGAGAAATTCGGTTTTCAAGTTATTGAAAGCTATCCAGGTGCTACACAAGACATTTTAAGAATAATTAGAAAGAAAATAAATGTGGAAGAGCTGAAACAAGGTCTTTTAGACTTTGGATTAACTGGAGATTTTGAGACGCGAAGGGCCATACATGATGAACTTGATGCTGTCACATCTGCACTAGTCGGCTACTTCTATTTAGCTGATAGTTTCGAAGCTATTGGAAATTCGGAAGAGGGGTACTTAATTATCCCAAATCCACATGAGAAACTGAACCGAGCCCCAAAATTCTAATAAATCACATGGTAAGATAATGTAGCGAGTCGTTCATCGACTTTTGAGATCATCTTCAATGGAGTTTCGATAGCGATGGAGGAAAAGAAAGAAAGCCGTGTGGGTGAGATACTGGAAAAAGACCCCATGCCAAACGTGCATGGGGTTCTTCTTTCTGATGCCATTAAATATTTTATCGAAAAACATGGCTTAATTGAAAATTATGATTTAAATGAATGTTTACAACCAGCCAGTTACGATTTGAGGCTAGGCGAACAATGCGCAGTTGGGGGTAAGCGAAAAGTGTTGGGTGAAAAAGACCCCTTTTTAGAAATACCCCCGCATCAAGTTGCCATAGTTACCACGTATGAGAAAATTAATATGCCACGATTTTTGATTGGTCGCTGGAGTTCGCGCATTAAATGGACTTATCAAGGATTAGTTTGGGCGGGGGGCCCGCAAGTAGATCCAGGGTATCAAGGTCCGCTAATATGTCCTCTTTACAACCTATCTGATAAACCTGTCACGTTAAAACATAAGCAAAGAATAGTAAGCATAGATTTTGTAAAAACGACTCCATTCACTAAGAAGCAGTGCAAAGAATACCCACGGCCTAGAAGCATTGAGGAATACAACTGGGACCTAGCTAGTGCACCAGCTTATCTTGTATCCCGAGTCGATAGATTTGAAGAAGAATTAAGGGAGTTCAGAGAATCTATACAGACTTTCAGAAATGCGACTTTTGTCGTTTTAAGCATAATAATCGCAGCAATCTCATTAATCAGCGCTGCACCATTCCTACGGCAAGAAATTCCATATGCATTGCCCGTGTTTATAATTATTGGCGTACTTGTGATTGTTGCTTTAATTTTGACAATTTACACCTCATCGCATAACAAAGTTGGAGAGTGGTTTAAAAAATGGCTGAATTAATGATAGGTTTGTGAGGGAGTTTTTTGGGTGCGTACATAATAGTAGGCGGTCAATATGGCGGTGAGGGCAAGGGCAAAGTCGTTTCCTATCTAAGTTTGCATGACAAACCAGCTATAGTCGCTAGAAGTGGAGGACCCAATTCTGGTCACACAGTATACCATAAGGGTACGAAACACCGCTTAAGAATGGTTCCGTCTGGAATAATATGTGAAAGTTCAAGGCTCTTATTAGGAGCCGGTGCTCTTCTAGACCTAGAGATATTACATCATGAAATTGAAGAACTCGGAATTGGCAACAGAATTGGCATTGACTTTCATGCCGGAATAATCGAACCTACGCACAGAAAAAGAGAAATGGATGATGTACATCTGCGAGATAAAATTGGTTCAACATGCTCTGGGACTGGGGCCGCTGGTAGCGACCGAGCCTTAAGGAGATTAAAACTTGCAAAAGACGTTGAAGACCTCAAACCGTTCCTTACAGATGTAGCCTTGGAGATCAATCAAGCTGTTGACTTAGACTTTAATGTGCTAGTTGAAGGAACTCAAGGCTTCGGTTTGTCGCTCTACCACGGGTTCTATCCCTATGTAACTAGTTATGACACTACTGCATCTTCATTTGCGGCGAGTTTGGGTCTCGGCCCAAAGAAAATCGATGAAATAATAGTGGTTGTCAGAACTTTCCCAATAAGAGTTGCTACGGGACCCCTTAAAAATGAACTGCCATTCAGCCACATGAAACGATTGGGAATTGTGGAATATGGCACTGTGACAGGAAGGCTACGTAGAGTCGGAGAGTTTGACATGGAGTTAGTGCGAAGAGCGGTAATGATAAATTCTGCAACTCAAATAGCCTTAACTGGAGTTGATTATCTAAACGATGAAGCCCGAGTAATACAAGAATATAATGAGTTACCTGACGATGTAAAACTTTTCATATCTGAAATAGAAAACAAAACGAGGACTCCAGTAACCTTAATATCAACTGGTCCCGAAACTGAGAGCATGATTGACCTCAGAGACTCTCATCCATCTTTAAGAGGAAATAGGCTTGAGCAAACGCATATTGCACCTCGCCAGTTTCAACCACATGCTCAAACATGAATATACTGATCTCACCTGCCCTGACCCACTTGCACTAATCAATCTTGGTGATTTGATCAAACTTGACAAGGAAAAGACAATAAAGTTCCTACAAGAAGTTCTAATAAACTACAAAGACTATAACCCTGTAGATGACATTTCAATACGCACCGCTGTTTCACGTGAAGAAGAAAGACGAAAGCGTCCATACAAGCTATATCTGAAGCCAGAAGCAAGCAAAAAGAATGCCCTTTATGCCTATGAAATCTACAGAAAATTCTTAAAGCAAAATCCAAATATGAACCCTACAGACGCCTGGCTCATGTTTGCAATGAATAACCCAGAAATGTTCTCAGGAAACGTAAGCTCAGACATCTACTGGCCAGACAAAGTAATCATGGAAGTAACCGAGGGTCCTTACGCCCCACTAGCCTACGGAGAGATAACCAACCCTGAATCTTATATTCTAGACAGAAAAAGTGGCCAAATAGAATACAAAGAAGGAAGCAACTCACCCGTTGTCACTAAATTTCTCGGTAAAGGACTCAAAATGGAACAAATAGAAACCCTGATGATATTGGCAGCAACGAGACCATGCACGCTCGAATTCATTTACGGCCAGATCAGAAAAATCAACCGCACGGCTCCCTTGATTTTTGATATACGCGTTCTAGGAGACACGAAATGGGGGTTTTACAACACTAACGTGACATGGCACACATTGAACGGACACGACTTCTTATGCAAGCTGAATCTAATAGCAAGCATAGTAGCTGAGAAAAAAATCCATGCGAAACCAGAAAAGTCAAACCTACTAGTCAGCCCCACAGGCACTACGATCCAAATCGATCGAAAAAAACATAAAATTCGAGACCTATTCGAAATTGATATATTCTCTCCTCGACAAAAGGAAATCACCATCATAAAGGGCATTCCCGAAGAACCACGAACTCTTAATGACTACTTCTCAACAATAAGCTAAAATCTTGAAAAACTGTTCAGCGTATTTTCTGCCTCTGTCCCAGGTGCCCAGCTGTTCGTGGAGATGCTGCCAACTACTCTCAACCTTTATCAAGGTTCCATCCACATCGAAAACTACCAGCCTCAGCTTCTTCATCCTCGCCCTCTCGCCTATTTCCTGTAAACTTTGGATGCTCTCACCAAAAATAGTCTTTGGTAAACAATAAGCTAAAATTGCACCTTTTTCACCAATATACAGGGCGGAGTTGGGCGGGTATGGAAAGTTGATTAAAACTTTCTACCGAAGCCTAGTCAGGATAGGGCACAAGCCTCCTAAGCTTGTGGTCGCGGGTTCAAATCCCGTCCCGCCCGCATTGCTTCTTTTTGGCAAAAAAGGATAATGGAGTGCTTATTTTCAGCAAACAGTCTAACTAACGCCTTTTTAACTTATTGAAGATTTGATGCACAAATTAATTCCACTTTAAGCTTCAAAATTTTACAATTCAATGTTGAAAGTTTTATCTATTGTTTACTCTATAGAAATGTGAGGAAAGAAATCGCTGGTGGGTGCTTCAAAAGTCAAATTTACTAAGCGTGCTATTGAGAAGCTTAAAGTTGTGAAGCGTTATGGTATATAAAATCAAGTATGATGAGGACGCTGATGTCCTTACGGTTATACTTACAGATAAGGGCAAGCTTTCCCATGCAGAGGAGGTAGGAGACATTATACTCCATCTTGACGAAAATGGAAAACCTCTTTTCATGGAAATACTCAAGGCCGGTAAAATAGTTCTACTAATGGTTGAGGGCTTAGCTAGAAAAGAAGTAACAGTAGCTTGATCATAGATTAAAAATGGCAATTTTAATGGCGGCGGGACTATGTTTTCACCCGCCTTTGAAATCTACAATACCCTCTGTCTCTTGGCATACGGTCTTTTAACATCATGCTTTATGCATAAATTTTAATTCGTCGTCGTGCAAAATTTTCGGTATGGCCAAGGTGGGTAGACCGCCTCGTTATCGATGGGCGATCTTGGTTTTAGTCTTTCTAACGACGCTTATAGAGCATCTTCTCTTGTTCTCTTCTTCACCTCTGGTTTTGCAGATAATGCCGGAGATGAACCTCAACTACGCCCAAGCAGGCTTCATCCTCCCCATGAGCTTCCTAATGATCACCGTATTGCGCATTCCTTGGGGAATCTTCGGTGACCGTAGAGGGGTGAAGTTAACGATGGGACTGGCGATTGCCACCATGAGTGTCTCAGGGCTCTTACGAGGCTTTGCCATCAACTACTGGACGTTACTCATGTTTCAAGCATTTTTAGGAGTTGGAGTGGCAGCAATCATGCCTTGCTTACCAAAGCTGGCTGCTGCATGGTTTCCACCTGAAGAACTGGGCCTCGCAACCGGAATATATGTCGCTGGCTTCTCCATCGGTAACATGCTCGGGCTAGGCTTCACTCCCCATGTTCTTGCGGTAGTAGGCACTTGGAGAAACACCTATATTGTTTACGGCGTCTCGGGCTTAGTGTTAGCGGTTGCTTGGTGGTTTATAGCAAGAGAGCCCACAACTCAAAAAGCACAGTTAAAATCCTCGTTAAGGAAGGATATAGCTGCAATAGTGAGAATGAAAGACGTTTGGATTTTAACAGGGCTCCTCCTATGTGCTATGGGGAGTTATGACACCGTTTGTTACTGGCTTCCAAGCATACTAGAGCTTAAAGGCGTCCCATCAGTCACCGCGGGCCTCGTCGCTTCCATGCTGCCCCTCGGGTTTTTGGTTGCCAGCCTCACCATAGGCATCTCCTCTGATCGTGTCGGCCTAAGAAAACCCTTCATATGGATTCTTGGGCTCGTTAGCGGCCCTGCCATTCTAGCCATCGAGAAGTCTCAAGGGTTCCCTCTTTGGGTCACTGTATTCGTGAGCGGCTTTTGCACCATTGGGGTTCTGACCCTGGTGCTCCTGATACTGGCCGAACTTCCAGAGGTAGCGGGTTTTGTGGCAAGCGCCGCCGGATGGGTTTCTTCTCTCGCTAATATCGGCTCCGTCATCATGCCAACAGTGGCAGGGTATGTTAAAGATGTAACAGGATCCTTTCTTCCCGCTGTAATTATGATAGCCATTGTAGCCGAGATGACCCTAGTATTAGGTTTCGTGATTAAGGAAACGGGTAAAAGAACGGTCATTCACCAAAACGAGTCAAGCCCCTTTCCTCTAGGCACCAGCGAAGAGGCTACGCTATTATAGCGACGACTTCGAGTTGCTTATATAGGCAGTTTGCTCTTTCCTCATTGAGGCGATCCGAATGACCCCTTTAAATGTTGATGCGCGTTTATGGAGGCATCTCTTCACCCTATATAAGCTGGCGGAGATGGGCGCGGGCAACCGAACCGTGAAGGTCTCTACCGAGTATTTAGCCGAAAGGATGAGATCCTCCCAACAAACGGCCTCCCGCCACCTTATTCAGTTGGAGAAAAGGGGTTGGATCAAAAGAGTCGTCACCCCGGAAGGTTGTTTGATTAAAATCACTACGGTTGGAGTCAGTGAACTGAAAAAGCTGTATTCTAGCCTACGCCAGGTCATGGAGGCGGAATATCCTCCGTCCGTCACCCTGGAGGGGGTGGTGTTCACCGGCCTCGGTGAGGGAGCCTACTACGTGACTCAAGACGGATACCGTAGGCAGTTCATCGAAAAGCTGGGCTTTGACCCCTACCCTGGAACCCTTAACCTTAAGCTCACAGCCGAATACGACATGAAAACAAGATCCGAATTGGACATGTATCCCGCTATAGAGATCAAGGGGTTCGAGGACGAATCTAGAACCTTCGGACATGTGAGGTGCTTTCACGCTTTAATCAACAACAAGGCCAAGGGAGCAGTTGTGTGCGCCTTACGGAGTCACTACAACTCCTCTGTACTAGAGGTCATTGCCCCCACCTACCTGCGCGGTCAACTAAAATTGAAGGATGGAAACAAGGTGAAGGTGGAGGTTCTCACTTTTCCGCGAGGCAAGGAATAACGGTTATTCCTCGGTTTCTCTAATTATTTCCTCTACGTCGACGTACCATTTCTTGCTGGTCCCGATTTTGGCACGCATTTTCCACTTGAGACTCTTAGGTTCGTTCTCAATGGTCCGTAGCAGTTTATCTATCTTCAACGCTACGTCCTTCCGGTCTTCCCCTGTCAAAACGCTGAAATGGTTTAAGAAAGTTTTAACTTTATTCAAGTTGGTGGTTGCTGTATAGTAGAATCCCCAATCATTAGACATCAACTTTGCGATGTACCTCGAGTTTACCGTCTCCTTCTCACCCTCGCCTATGTCGTGCTCTCTGAGCATGATGATCATGTCCTTGATGTCTTTCTCATTTATCCTTACAATTTGCACCTTCTCGAGCAAAATATCTGACAATGTTATGGTTGGATAGTCTAACTCTAACCTACCCTTGAAATCGATGGTGTGACACATCTCAAGTCTTTCGAAGAAGACGTCAGCTTTAATGTTGCTTTTGTTGCTGTAGTATAGTTGCCTCTTATGTCCGTATAAAACATTAAACCTTTCGTATGGGGAATATCCGAGTTCTTTAAAGAGACTCTTTACCATTTGGTTAAACTTACTATAGCTCATGAGGTCTATATCTGAGAGGAGCCTATTCATTTCTTGGTAAAGGTACCCACACCTTGGGCAGTGAAGCACTATTGCACAAGCGCCCATTAACCTAAGCGTTATTCCTCTTTTCGTTGCGTGTTCAATAATCCTTTCCGCTTCCTTGATGAAGTCTTGAGAACCTATCTCGGACATTCCCAGATCCTTATCCGCTAAATATTACAAGCTTTTATCTATATAGCTTTTAACAATGTACAAGCGTGATGTGCGCAACTTTTAAAAACGCAGAAAAAACATTTTTAATCGAGTGTTGGCAGATGGCGAGAATATTCTTCGCCACCGATGTGCACGGAAGCACGGGTGTTTGGAAGAAATGGATCTCGGCACCCGATTTCTTTAAAGCGGATATATTGATGTTGTGTGGAGACCTTACTGGGAAAGCGTTGGTGCCGTTGATCAAGCAGAAAGACGGTTCCTATAGCTTGGCTTATTGGGGAATGAAGTTCAACCTAAAGACCGACAAAGAAATTGAAGAAATGGAGAAGAGGTTAGAAAATTCAGGGATTTACCCATTTAGGAGCACTCCGGAAGAGATCGTTGAGCTTAAGGAAAATCCGGCAAAAGTGGAAAGAATGATGATTGAAGCCATGATGAACAGAATGAGAGAATGGTTAGATATGGTTCTAGAAAAGATTGATACGAAGAAAATTCAAGTTTGGGTGATGCCTGGAAATGATGACTATTTCGAAATAGATGAGGTTATCAAATCTTATCAGGATAGAGGGATTGACTGGCTTCTTGACACCGTGGTTGAAATAGCTGGACTTGAGACAATAAGTTTATCCTACGTTAACCCGACTCCTTGGAACACCCCGAGGGAGGCAACCGAAGCGGAGCTTAGGAAGAAAATTGACAAACTGGTGGAGAAGCTCTCTAATCCGAGTCGATCGATCTTCAATTTTCATTGTCCCCCGTATGGTACGAAGCTTGATCTCGCGCCGGAGTTGGATAAGAACTTAAAACCAGTTACGGTTGGGGGTCAAGTGAAATTCATTCACGTGGGTAGCAAAGCTGTTTTAGAATCCGAATTGAAATACAAGCCGTTGATTGGACTTCATGGGCATATCCATGAATCATGCGCAATGGATCAAGTCGGAGACGTACCGGTTGTTAACCCTGGATCCGAGTATGGGGAGGGCGTACTTCGAGGGTTTATGATTGAAGCTTCCGAGGAGGGTATTAAGAATTTTTGGAGAGTTGAAGGGTAAGGAAACACGACAATCTAGTCTTTAAAGGGAAAAAAGAGGGGAGGTTTATTCTGGGGGTATCTCCGCGTAGATCTTCGATACGTCTATGCCTGCCTTAACGTTTTGAGCTTGTTTCCATGCGTATATGACAAAACCGATTGCGATGAAGAATGCCATAACTGCCGCAACTGCGTAGGTAAATTCCAGTATGGAGAAGCATACGATCCACCAGCCAGCTGCGATCGTGTAGAGGCCTAGGAGGGAGATTACTGGCACGCCTCCGATGGTCCATTGTACAGGAGATCGCTTAAAGATTTCTGGCTTCAGATATGGCAATAACAGTGCAGCAAATCCTAGCAACCAGAAGAAGTTGAGCATAGTGAAATCTAGAATTCCCAAGATGACATCCACAGAATAAGCCGCAATTACAACACCTACTAGTCCCCAAATCATGGTTACGTGCGCAGCCCATGTTGGTGAGCCTCTTTCATTAACCTCGCTGAATTTCTCAGGTATTGCCCTGTCAAAAGCGAGTCCGAAGAGGACCCTTGTGGTTGCCACAAAGATGGGAAGTATGCTGTTCGCGAACCATAAACACATTAACAACGACACTATTACGCCCAGCCATATATTACCCATTAGGGAAGCGGCGAAAAACGGCACCGACGGTGTAATAACAGGCATTATTGCACTGAGTGCATCCGGGGCCTTGTTAGCAAGGAAGACGTAAGCACCTATGAAATCACCATAGGAATAGTAAACTGCCCAAGACGCAATGACATACATGATTGCACAAGCGATAAAACCACCGCTAAAGCCGACGAGCATGCTACGCCTCGGCGACTTTACTTCTCCAGCAGCGAAAGATATGGCTTCGAATGCTGTCCAAGCCCAAAATGGAACTATGAGGGAGGCGATGGTGGCATCCATTGAGAAACCTGGAAATCCCCACCCATTCTTTGTTGCGGCATCCAAGATTTTTTGGTGTGTGCCTGCACCCCATATCTGATTAAACGCTGAAGGCGCGCCACCAGGACCCACCACAAGGAAAGTAATTATCGCTATAGCTGTTGCAACCATGGGAAGATAAAATATAGTTCTGGTAACCCATTTCACTGCTTTGATACTGTACAGTGTTACAACCCAGAAGAATAGAGTGAATACGGTGCCACCAACCGATTTCCATTCCATTGTGCCTAAAGCCTTTCCTGCCTCCAGTATCGCAGGTCCGGCGCCTCCATAGCCCGCCATGATCAACGCCCCACCAAACAAACCCGTCACGATGTAACCTAAGAGCCCTATAGCAATTGCGTATCCGATAACCATGCACCAAGAGGCCCAAAAGCCGATAGTTGGATTTATGACTCTGCTCACATGAACGTACATCCCTCCAGCCCTTGGCATCGAGGCGGACATCAATGCCAATGTGACCGCTAACGGCAAGAGAATAAGAGAGCTTACTAGAAACGACAACGCAGCGTTGCTTCCCGGATACGTGTACGCCATCCGCACTGAGTAGAAGTTTATGCCAGACGCAGCGGGAGCTGCAACTCCCCAGATAATCACGTCTTGGATGGTCAGTTCCCTGACCAGCCCTGACGCCCTTCTAGCAAAGACTACTTCTTCAGTCAAGTTCATTTCCTTCTGCCTAAATTTATTTCCTTCCAAAAGTTTTATTTTGTTTTTAAGTAGATATAAGCCTTTCCTAGAACGATTTTGATAAGTATATACTTACTTAGACAGCATGGCAAGCAAGCCATGGGCGCTCAGAGGTTGTCACTTCCATGTCTCGATGATCTTTCTCTTAATCTTTGAAGAGCTGTTCAGCTCTTCTTTTCCAAATCTCCCGATCTTCACAACTTGAACGCTGAGCACCTTTTCTGCGATCTCTTTTCGTACCTTCCTTTCTATTTCCCCTTGATCGTAGCCAACAGCTATGATGTCAGGCTTTATCTTTTCGATGGCCCCGCTTATGTCCAGTTCCTCGTAGCCTAAGATGGCCTCGTTCACCACCTTTAGAGATTCAACGAGGGCCCTTCGCTGATCCTCGGGCATCACCGGCTTCTTTCCCTTCATTTTCTCGAAGGTGCTGTCCCTAGCCACAATAACAACTAATTCGGCGTCTTCTCCGCCGGCTCTCTTCGCCTCCTCCAGATACTTCACGTGGCCTAGGTGCAGCAAATCGAACGTGCCTGAAGCTAAGACAACCTTCCTCTTCTTTCTCATCTCTTTGCCTCCCATGAGAATTCCACGATCCCCAGCAAGCGTAGGGCGTCCAGCAACCCTTCGCAATAGGCCACAGACGCCAAACTCGTTTCCAGCTTACTTTCATCTTGATAATATTTAGCGTCTTCCAAATAACGTTGGGCAGTCTCCACGGTGCCTCTAATTTCTCTCTGACTAACGTGTATCGCGCCTTGGGGAACCCTTATTTCGGCGAAGACTCGCTCGGTTTTTTGGATATACTTCGATACCAGTTCCTCCATCGTCATTCAACCCTCTCCCTTATGCTTTCCGGCGCCCCGGCTAAGGTGATGAGGGCTTCAGCCTCCATGAAGTGGAGCCTTCCCGGGAACACGACGGTGTGAGGAGGAGAGCCGAAGTCGTAGTTCATTATCTCTCCCACATAACCCGCTTTGACCGTGGGGTCCCTTGACCCTGCCCTGGCGATGCCCACCACGAGCGTGTCTAGGGTGATCACGTGACCTCTCTTTCGCCTTTCCACATCCAGAAGCGCCTGCAACCCCTCCCTAACAGTCATACACCGTCTTTCTTCCGCCCTAATGTCTAGGAAGCACAAGGTGTGAAGCTCCATCACCCTGTTTTCAAGGATCACTCGATAGGGAGTTTCAAAGGCAAAGCCCTCTTCAGAGAACGGAATAGTAACGCTTCTACCAAACTTATAATTTTGTAAGCCGCACAGCCCAACAACCGCGGAAACAATTGAAGCCCCGTGTATGAGGCGGGTTTTAATTCCCTGCTTCTCCGCGCGAACCCGCAGGTCCATGTGAGTGGTCGCTATCAGAGGGTCTCCAGGAACGAGCAGCACCGCCTTCCCCATCTTCGCCTCCTCCAGAATCATTCGTCCTCCTTCCTCCTCTAAATCCCTCCTTGAAACAACAAAAACCCCCCTTCCAACAAGCTTCTCCAGCTCCAGAACAGAAAATTCGGGCATCAAACTCGTGTAAAGCTCCATGAACACTGCGTCTGCCTCCCTCGTCTCCTCGAGCCCACGAAGCGAAATACCCCTCACATCGTGTAAGCCCAAACCCACGAAGACCAACTCACCCAAGGACTCAACCCCGTCACAACTTACCATACTCCAACAACCAGAATATTAGCGTAGCTATGCACCAGATCAGATAGGTACTCCGCTGAAAACGGTTAGTTCGGAAAAGAAAGAGTTATTAGAGGTGTTGTTAAGTAAGCCTTATCAGCGCTCTAAGGCCCGTAGCTTTCTTAGTCTGTCTCTCTTTCCAGACCCCTATATACCCCCGGGAAGAGGGTTTTTTGTGATCTGAGTATTAGTGGTTAAAACCAGTGTGGTTTTGGTCGCCTCTCTCTGATGCATAAATCGTATTGGAGCGAAGGCTTATGGTGAACCTTAAAGATTTCGAAACTAGCTGCTTGTGTCTGGCACCCCGATTTCGCTGGACCAAATGTTTATTTACAGAAAGCAATAGACAAACGATACGAGGCATTCACGGACCAGAAAGAAGGAAACAATGAAGCGATCTTACAGAAAACTATCCTTTCACAAGATCGAAAACATCCAAATGTTGGCCAAGGCAGGCCTGTCGCTCGAACAAATTTCAGCGCAACTCGATGTGCCTAAAACGACTGTTTACCATTACGCCAAAGAGTATTGTAAAAAGATGACATATATGGACATGGATGCTCTTTCTGAGATGGAGCTTGGGTATTTAGTGGGTGTGTTTGTTGGAGACGGCTGTTTTATTGTTAGGCTGAAAAATGGGACATATATCACTAAATTTACGCTGGATGCAACAAGAGATGAAGACATTGCTAACTTTCTGCAAAGCCTCTTTGAGAAAACTGGCAAGAAAGTGGGAAGATGCATAGAAAAAAGCAGTATTATATTTAGGGTTCATTCGAAAGATTTAGTGGAATTTCTATCACAATACGTGAAGTGTATTAAGCAAATCGAAAGTCCTCGAAACGTTAAGGTGCTGACCAACCGTGAAAAATGGGCGACACCGCTCAAGCTTGGCTTCATTGGTGGACTGATAGATAGTGATGGACACGTGTACTATAATAAGAAACGAACAAGACATTTTGGTGTGCTCATCAAGACAGCTAGTGAACCCTTGAGAGACGACGTAGTCAGAATCCTATTCAGCTTAGGAATTAAAGTAACCACCTATCTCGCCAAGTCTTATGAAGGATCATATTCGGGTAATCCCAGATACGTTGTGTACGTTCCTTCGGCGGAGTTAAAAAAGATCGTTCGTAAAATTCCAGCCGTGAAGCTTGAGAGATATGGAAGGTAAGTTCGCTTTTTCAATAAGCTAAAATTAATAAAGGAAAACCTGATGTTCCATAATAGGGCCCGTAGCTTAGCAAGGTAGAGCGGCGGACTAGTATGGAACTAGGTTGAGGCTCTTAACCCGTAAAGGCAACAGAATGTTTGTTGTTTCGGGAAGGTCAGGGGTTCAATTCCCCTCGGGCCCGCCACATTCCTCATCTCCGTCTCATTTTCTTGAAACAAATCTGTTTTCTTTTATGTAGAATCTCCACGGTTTGTCGAGGCCTGCTTTTACTCCAATCCTTTTTGTGGACAATATTTCAGGAAACTCTTTTTCTTCTGGGTCGTGGATGAATAATTTTCCTTCTTTGGTGAGGTCTAAGCCGTTTTGTTTCTTCGTTATGTTTAGGGCTTGGGTTAGTTTGCCGGGGCCGTTGGTTAGGTTTGAGAGGCTTTTGGTTCCTCTGTTTTTCTGCATGATTTCCATCCCTTTCACTGGTTCTAGGGCTCTGAACAAGACGGCTCCTGGGACGCCCACTCTTTCGGTGGTTACGTTGAGGCAGTGGTGGTTTCCATAGATGAAGTAGACGTAGGCGATGCCAGCCTTCCCGAACATGAGTTTGTTTCTCGGGCTCTCTCCCCTGTAGGCGTGGCTGGCCGGATCGTCGGAACCCCTGTAGGCCTCCACCTCAACGATCTTGCCGACCATCTCCCCTTCCTTCACCCGTCTAACGAGATGCTTACCTAGCAGTTCTTTCGCCACGATCAAGGTGTTCCTCGCATAGAAAGCCCGTGGCAAGACCTTCATGGCGCCCTTTCCCTATTCTCCCTTTAGACGACGAAGCGTAAAGGCTTTCCGTTATCTACTCGTGTCAAAACGAAGAAGAAAACACCATAGGAATTTAAACGTGTTTTGGCTTGATTTTAGGGGGGCAACGATGTCTGAGGCGCCCTGCTTGAGGGTTCCTAAGGCCCTCGGTGAGAGGGCCATAACCCTAGCAAGAAGTCTTCATCTCCTTGACCGAGAGTTAAGGGTTCAGCGGGTGGGAGACTACGTCTACATACCTCTAACCAGCTTCCCCCCTCCTACGCTCATCCAAAAACTAGAGGAGGGCCTACCCGAATTCGAAATCTCTACGCATAGGTTTCCCGAACGAGCAAAACGTCCCCTCAAGCTCCTTGATGCTTTGGAGGATAGGTTGCCACCCCACCTTTTGGCGAGTATTCCACAAGCCATCGATTTCGTGGGAGACGTTGCCGTTCTTGAGGTTCCCCCGGAACTTGAGGGCTATAAAGGGATCATTGGAGAGGCGATACTGGACACCCACAAGCGGGTGCGCACGGTTTTGGCGAAGTCTGGTGCGGTGGAAGGGATTTATCGGTTAAGAGACTTTGAGGTAATCGCCGGCGTGGACAAGACTGAGACGGTCCATAGGGAGCATGGATGCGTCTATCATGTGGACCTAGCGAGGGCCTACTTTTCCCCTAGGCTCTCTTATGAGCACCATCGAGTTGCGTCGCTGGTTAAAGATGGCGAAACCGTAGTGGATATGTTCGCCGGAGTTGGACCCTTCTCCATCCTAATCGCGAAGCGGCTCAAGGACGTGCGAGTGTGCGCCATCGACATAAACCCGGATGCCGTCTATTATTTGAAGAAAAATATCGCCGCGAATCATGTTCAGGAAAAGATTACACCGATTCTTGGCGATGTTAAGGAAGTCGTCGATGAAAGGTTAACCGGGATAGCGGATCGAGTTATCATGAACTTGCCGGAAAGGGCGGCAGAATACGTTAACGTGGCTTGCAAAGCCCTCAGGCTCAAGGGCGGCGTTATGCACTACTACGAGTTCACAAGCGTTCCCGATCCAATGGAAGCCGCAAGGGTTCGATTGGCCCAAGCCGTGAACCAAAATAATCGTGATTTGAAAATCTTGTTGGTGAGAATAGTTCGAGCGATCGCGTCCTTCACTTGGCAGGTGGCGGTGGACGCCGAAATTCACTAACGTCTTCCACCGTTAGCGTTATCCTTACCCTTTGATACGGATCTCGCAACTTTTCAACGATCTTTCTCGAAATGTCGATGGCAGCTTTATCCGCCCTTATGGCTATTGTTCGACCACAAACGTAATCGCTCTTTCTCACCACTAAGTCCGTGGGGTGGAGAAACAGCAATCGGGGACTCCCCTTGGCGTTGACAACTTCCTTGAGGCCGCCAGCCTCGATCGTTATCGCGATTCGTGCACCTTCTTTTTTCGCGGCTTCCTTAAATCTTGGATACAAGCCCACCGCTCCCTTCGTCGCGTCCACGGCAACAACGCAATCGCCGCGCTTGGTGAGAGCCTTCTCTCTTGTGATCTCAAAGGTTGTTTTGTGGGTTGCCTGAATATTTTCGTGTCCGCGCGCGTGAATAACTTCAGTTATTTTCATAACGATCCCGGAAGTTCCATCAAATCTACATAAGAGGGCCTACTGGTGGCAAACATGGATTGAAATGGCTATACTAAACTATTCGAGAACCTCTATGGAGTCTACTTTTCCGTCTCCGTCTAGGTCGAATCCTTGAATCACGGTCGCAAACTTTTCTTCGTCGCTGAAGTTCTTGAGGACATTCGTCCAGAATTTAGTTAGGGCTATGACGCAGGCTTTGGTTCCCACCGCCTTGTTGCCAGCGAGAGCGATGATCCTCTTTTCCTTGTTCCAGGGATTTACGATCTTAGCGATCACCCCTATGGTGTCGCTGGTGTAAACGTTCCTAGTTCTTTCAGAGACTAGGCCTCCAAGTAGGAATCCCTGCTCGGTGGGCATCATATTGAACCGTATCGGTAAAAACTCGTTGATCTCCTCGGTGATGAGGTTGGTCCCGGGACCACCCACCAGAATCAGGTTGCTGCCCTCTTCTTTCTCCGCCTTCACGTCCACATCCAGTTTTATGGCGAAATCCTCCGGTAGGTCCACGAACTGTCCGAGGAAGAGGGTTAGATAGGAGGCGTAGTGTCCGTCTCTCGCCCTAGCCTTGAAGGGACCGTGTGGGTCAGGACTGCCCACAACGATCTTCCCATCGAAGCTGGTGTCCTCGAGAAAGGGACTGAAGAACTGTTTCATTTTCTCGTCCATGGCCGAGACTGAAATGGTCTTAATTCTTCGGTGGCCAAAGGGAAGCTCCACTCCGAAGGCGGGGAAAGAAGCTTTATAGTACTTTGCGATGGCTCCCTTCCTCATCTCCTCCCTCACAACCTTCACTATGCCGGCCTTCACAAGCCTTCTGACGTGATAGTAAACCTTCTGATCGTGCACTTTCAGCCTCCTCGCGATCTCTATGGGGTACATCTCCCTTTCACCCAGAAGCTCAAGGATACTCCAGCCCATTTTACTTAAAACAGCCCTCAGCCTCTCAGGCTGATCAAAAACGGCGATGTCCTTCACCTCGTATTCTTTCCTTTCCTCGCTGAGTAACAACTTCTTCTTCATGGAGTCTCCGCCTGTTGGTTGTGGAGCAGTTTACAGCTCCTAAGTATGGAGTTACGGTTCCCTTATAAATATTTTTTTAACGGTTGAAACTTGAACCGGTAAAAAGCCCATAAGCCTTTATAGCCCTACTTTTAGTCCTAAAACCATTTTCTGAAAAAAGCTTATAGAGTCCGATTAAGTGAAATATTTCAACTGGTTATTAACCAGTTCAGTAGAGTGCGAGTGAAGTTAATCTGACAAGGAAGTTGCGAGGCGTCGCTCATGTGCGGAATCTTTGGTTGCATCCTCAAGGACGGAAGCGCGGCACCCATTATCCACGCCGCCCTAAAAAGGCTGGAGTATCGGGGTTACGACTCTGTGGGGGAGGCAACCCTTCATGAAAACACGCTCCTCATAAAAAAGGATCAAGGGAGGATCAACGATGTCCACGCGCTCCACAACCTAGACGACCTCCCCGGTCGGATGGGAATAGGACACACGAGATGGGCAACGCACGGAGCCCCCTCTCAGGTCAACGCTCATCCACACGTCGATTGCCATAAGCAGATTGCCGTCGTCCACAATGGGATTATTGAAAACTTCGCAGAGCTGAGGAGGGAGCTTGAGGAGCAGGGGCATGTCTTTCGATCTAAAACCGACAGCGAAGTGATTCCCCACCTTATAGAAGAGGAAATGAAGAGGGGATCAGCCTACATGGAAGCAGTGCGTGGGGCCATAAATCGATTAGAGGGCTCCTACGCCATCGTCATTCTTTCCACCAGAGAGCCGGACAAGATCCTCTGCGCCCGAAGAGAAAGCCCCCTCGTGGTGGGCATCGCTGAAAACGCCGCCTACTGTGCCTCAGACATCCCCGCCTTCCTCCCATTAACTAACAAGGCGGTTATCATCGAAGATGGGGAGCTTGTAGTTCTCAGCGATAAAGGGTGCGAAATCCGAAAACTCATGGACTGGAGCCTAGTGACAAGAGAACCCAGGCTTATCGATTGGAGCCCCGAGATGGCGGTAAAACAAGGGTACCCCCACTTCATGCTTAAGGAGATCCACGAGCAACCCGTATGTCTCAAGAACTCTCTTCGATTACAAGAACAGTACCTAGAGTTGATGACCACCTTCCTCGACCGCGCTGGAGAGGTCTTCTTGGTGGCGTGTGGAACCTCTTATCACGCTTGCCTCGCTGCCTCCTATATGTTTTCTAAATTGGCTTTTTTAGCAACTCATCCTGTTATCGCTTCGGAGTTCGTGGAGCAACACGGAAGGTCCGTCAACATCGATAGCACCCTCCTAGTCGTTAGCCAATCTGGGGAGACCGCCGACACGCTAGCCGCTCTGGAACACGCGAGGCTACGCGCCGCCACCATCCTCGGACTAACCAACATCATTGGTTCCACTCTAACCCGCGTTTCTCGAGTTTATGTTTGCCAACAATCGGGTCCAGAAATAGGGGTTGCAGCCACCAAAACCTTCACCACCCAGCTTTCCGTGCTCGCCCAACTCGCTCTAAGACTCGCAAAAAAGAGGGGGAAGATCTCCCACGAGGAGATCGAACAGCTAGAAGAACAGCTGGAACAAATCCCTAGCATCGCTGAAACCATTCTCCGAACCCAAGAGACGCAGATAAAACAACTCGCCAAGAAATACCGAAACAAACCGTGCTTCTTCTTTCTGGGGCGGGGAATAAGCTCGGCTACTGCCCTCGAGGGTAGACTGAAGCTCCTAGAGATAGCCTATGTACCCTCCATAGCCTTCCCAGCTGGAGAAAGCAAGCACGGCCCCATCAGCCTCATTGAGCCCGGCTTTCCGGTGATTTTTATCTGTCCGAAAGACGAAACCCGCAAAACTGTTATGGGGAACATTATGGAGATGAAGGCTCGAGGGGCATCCATCATCGCCATCATCGAAGAGGGAGACGAAGAGGTCAAAAGCATAGCCAACGATTACGTGGAGATCGTTAAAGGTGTACCTGAGGTTCTTTCACCTATCCTGTACGTGATCCCACTGCAACTCTTCGCATACTACATGGCCGTCGAGAAGGGGTGCGACCCAGACATGCCTAGGAACCTAGCCAAGTCGGTCACGGTCAAGTAGTCCTGCTTCGCTCCTCCTTTCTGGGTTGCTGAAACGATTTAGAACTCTAAGACAGGGTTAGGAGGATACCGGCTGCAAAATCTTAAGCATGCGTCTCCTCTTATTGTATAAGGATGAAAGATGGAAAAGAGAGCTTGGGAGGAATTGGTTCAGAGTCTAGTGCGGGAGGGGATTCTCCGGTCACCTCAGGTGATTAGGGCCTTGCGGAAGGTTCCTCGAGGGCCCTTTCTCCCTGAGGACGTGAGGTCACATGCGGCGGTGGATACCCCACTTCCCATAGGGTATGGGCAGACTATTTCGGCGCCTCACAGCTGATCCTGCACGGTTGGCTGGGCGAAACATGGTTTCCATCATGGATGAGGCCCTCGAGTTGGAGGTGGGGCATAAGGTCCTAGAGATCGGCGCAGGTTCGGGCTGGCACGCCTCTACCATAGCTGAGATCGTGGCTCCAACCGATACACCAGAGGAGGAACGGGGACACGTTTACACCGTTGAAATCGTTCCTGAGCTAGCTGAATTCGCGAGAAAAAACATGGAGAAGACGGGATACGGTAACCGCGTCACCGTGATTTGCGGAGATGGCTCTGAAGGATACCCGAGGGAGGCTCCATATGACCGTGTCTTGGTCACGGCGGCGGCTCCGGATGTCCCCAAGCCCTTGGTGGAGCAGCTGAAGACTGGAGGGGTCTTGGTCATTCCGGTGGGGGGCATCTACCTCTACCAAACCCTCGTGCGCGTCAGAAAAGTGAACCGAAAGCTCGTTCACGAGAATTTGGGCGGGGTCGCCTTCGTGCCCCTAACCGGAAAGCACGGATATAAACTCTGAATAACTGCGCCACGTTCTCGCGATGTTAAGAGAAGAAATCCTCGAGGCTTACTTTTCCCTTAATCTTTCTTAGGCCTTCGATCATCTTGTCTAGAGCCTTTTGTACGCGTTCCTCAGAGAAGTCTCTCTCGCGACATAAAAAGTCGATGACACCTTTTGTGTCGGGTTCTTTCCAAGCGAGGCGGTAGTGGTCGGTAACCTTTGGATGAAGGAAGATTTCCCGTATTCGTTCAGGTTCAACTGGGAACTCCGCCTCTTCCAGCGTTGGTAACAGGTTTTCGAGGCTTCCATATTCTTTGACGAGTTTGAGGGCGGTTTTGGGGCCGATGCCCTTGACTCCTTCAGGGTTGAAGTCGGTTCCTAGGAGGATGCCGATGTCGATGAGCTGCTGGTGAGTGATGCCTAATTCCTCGAGGACGCGATCGAGCTCGACGATTTCAGGCACTACCTGAATGTACACCCTTTTCCTTGGAAGCTTTCTGCGGCCGCTAATGGTGACGTTTCGCACGAGTTGCGGAGCGCCGAAGAGGAGGCTATCGTAGTCTTGGCTGGCGCAGAGGTTGGTGTCTTTCTTTTTGGCGAGGTGGGCGGCTTGGGCTTCTCCTTCGCTGGGTGCTTGGACCCATGGGATGCCTAGGAGGTTGAGGAGGCGCACGGCGTCTTCTTTCATGTAGTCCTTGAGGCGGCTGGTAGCCTGGGCGTAAGTTCGGGCCTCTTCGAGTCTGCCAGCTTTCAGGGCTTGCTCGTACTTGACGGCGGCCTCTTCCTTAACCCTCATGCGGCGCTTAATCTCCACCTCCTTGAGGGCGGGCGGCACGCCGTCGAAGACGTAGACGGGCTTGATGCCCATCTCGACGAGGTTGGAGGTTCGGTAGAGCAAGCCGCTTAGGTGGCTGGTGATTCTTCCGGTGTGGTCCTTGAGGGGGGTTCCGTCTGGTTGGCGGATGATGGCGAGGAACTGGTAGAGGGCGTTGTAGGCGTCAATGGCGATGGACTTTCCGCTCAAACTCTTAAGGTTGACTGTAGTTTTGGGCACTAAGCCTCCTAGGTTCACTCCCAAGATTTTACACCATTATTTTAAGCATTAGCGGATCGGTAATAAACTTGCTCCTTCACTTGTAGGCTAGCCTTTTTAGCCACTCGTTGTATTTTCCCAAAACCTACTTCTTGCCCTCTACCAACTCAACTCTTCTTTTGCCCCTGGTGAGGGTGGAAACGTGAATCTTCCCCTCAATCTCCATCCTCATCAACGTCTGGTTCAGGTTTCCAAAGCCGATATCTCCGTAGCTCTCCTTCAACAAGTCGTAAAGCTCGACATCGGTTAAGGGACCCCGCTTCCCCAAAAGCTCCACAATCGCTAAGTAAAGAGGATGAGGCCTCCAAGTTTTTATCGACATGTTCCACTCCAGACGCTACGCTACAGGAGTGGTGGGCTTCTCCACCCTCCGAACCTTCGTCATGAAGCTCTTATACCAAACCTCCATGTCCGGCATTATGCTTGGCCCAGTCTTCTCCATAGCCTCTTTGAAGTCCGCTAGGGAAACCTCCTTGGCCTTGATATCCCTCCGCAAAGCGTGAAGGGCAGCCTCCCGGCAAAGTGCCTCGATATCCGCCCCAGAGTAGTTCTTGGCCATGCTGGTCAACTGGTCTAAGTCCACATCTTTCCCTAAGGGCATATCTTTCGTATAGATCTTAAAGATTTGGAGCCTAGCCTCTTTGTCCGGCTCCGGAACATAAATCAGGCGATCAAACCTTCCTGGCCGAAGAACCGCAGGGTCAACGATGTCGGGTCTGTTGGTAGCGGCGATCACCACCACGTCCTCCAAGGTCATGATTCCATCCATCTCCGTCAGAAGTTGACTGATAACCCGCTCCGTTACACCGCTGTCAGCGTAGCCCATTCCTCTCCTCGGCACCAGCGAGTCAAATTCATCGAAGAAGATCACGGCTGGAGAAGCCATCCTTGCCTTCCTGAACACTTCACGGATCGCCTTCTCCGACTCCCCAACCCACTTGGAAAATACCTCAGGGCCCTTGATGGTGATGAAGTTCGCTTCGCTCTCCGTGGCAACCGCCCTGGCCAACAAGGTCTTTCCACAGCCAGGCGGTCCATAAAGCAGAATCCCCTTAGGAGGCCGTATTCCCATTCTCTTGAAGACCTCTGGGTTCCTTAATGGCCATTCAACGGCCTCCTGAAGCTCCTGTTTCACGCCCTCCAAACCGCCTATGTCATTCCAGTGAACCGCTGGCACCTCTACGTAAACCTCCCTCATGGCGGTCGGCGTAATTTCCTTGTAGGCATTATGGAAGTCCTCCATCCTTATCTCCATCTTCTCCAGAACACTGGGTGGAATGCGTTCCTCCTCCAGATTTATCTCAGGCAGGTATCGACGCAGGGCCTTCATGGCAGTTTCGCGGCACAACGCGGCTAAGTCAGCCCCAGTATAACCATGCGTCATCTCTGCAAGCCTTGCCAAATCCACATCTTTCTCTTTTAACGGCATCCCTCTCGTGTGTATCTGCAATATTTCATATCGCCCCTTCTTGTCCGGCACTCCAATTTCTACCTCGCGATCGAACCGACCGGGGCGTCTTAAGGCTGGATCGAGGGCGTTGACCCTGTTCGTGGCACCGATGACGATAACATTTCCTCTCCCCGTCAACCCGTCCATCAACGCGAGAAGCTGAGCAACTACCCTCCTCTCCACTTCGCCGGTAACCTCCTCCCTTTTAGGTGCGATGGCGTCAAGCTCATCAATGAAAATAATGCTCGGCGCATTCTTCTGAGCTTGCTGAAAGATCTCTCGAAGCCTAGCCTCTGACTCACCGTAAAACTTGCTCATAATCTCCGGGCCGTTAATCGAGAAGAAGTTGGCCTCTGACTCGTTTGCCACAGCCCTCGCCAACAAGGTCTTTCCACAACCAGACGGGCCGTGGAGCAACACCCCCTTAGGAGGCTCTATTCCAAGTCTTTGAAAGAGCTCGGGGTGTCGTAGTGGGAGCTCCACCATTTCTCGTACGCGCTGGACCTCCTCGTGAAGTCCTCCTACGTCTTCGTAGGTGGTGCGTGGCACGCCCTTCGCCTCTGGAACGGGTTCGTTCAAAATCTGAACGTTAGTTTCGTATGTCATCCTGACGATTCCATGGGGGCGGGTTTTGGATACCGAGAAGGGTATGGCTTGGCCCAGCATCATAACGAGGGTGGTGTCTCCCTCGACGAGGGTTCTTTCCATGAGCCTGTTTTTTACAAAATTGGTGAAGTCTTCGTCAACATTTAACCGCATATCGATGGGAGCCAAGACGATGCTTATTGCATCCTTCACTTTTCCTGGACGAGCTGTAACGTACTCGTTTATCGCCACTCCCGCGTTTTTGCGAGTAAATCCATCAATACGAATGATCTCCCGGCCTTGATCCTCGGAGTAGGCTGGCCAAGCTATCGCCGCGGTGGTTCGCTTCCCCTTAATTTCGATGACATCGCCCGCGGAGATACCCAGCCTTTGCATGGTTCTCTGGTCGATTCGGGCGATTCCTCTGCCTACGTCTCGTTGTTTGGCGTCTCCAACTCTCAGTTGAACCTCGCTCATGCCTTCACTTTCCATAGGTTTCGAGCGCCTTATTTCGAAAACATCACATTCCTATATAAACCCTACTATGGCAATAGTATGTTTCCCTTAATTGCCAATATACTCCAAAATTCCTAACGGGTGCTTAACGCCCACATGCATTTGAAGAAAGTGTACATCACCAATTTCTTTACGGACATCAGCGATATGAACCGTTCTATCATCTACGTAAAGTATCTGGTTTGGCTCTAACATAACGCCTTCGTTCATCAACTTCTTCAGTATATTTTTTATCATGAGGTGTTTGTCTGGGTGGAAATGAGCCTCAACGACCCTAAAGTATTCATTAACCTTAAAGAGTTGAAGAGCTTGCGTTACGTGTTCTGGCTTATTCCAGGTGGCGAGCGTTATGATCATCTCTCGCTTAACGAGAACCCTAAGCAGTTTTCTAACACCCTTAAGTAGACGGACTTTTTCCCCATTAGCATCCACTATCGTGTCTCGCTTAATTAGCCTAAATGGAGGAAACAAAGCTGAAAGATCTTGATGATCCCAAAGAACTCCGTCCCCATCCAAAATCACTAGTCGAATCTTCATGCACGCAACCCCAAAACGATTAGAGCGGATTTATCGGTGATACTTGGATATATTTTGCTTTCATGTCAACTTAATTCCGTGTTTTCTCAAATAATCTTCGTAATGGTTCATTCTTTAGGCCCTCCGAACCATTATTGTTTCTATCTCGCTAATTTCATCAATTCCTCGCAAGCATTTCTCCACCTCATCTAGACCGCCGGGTTTATCTTCAGGAACAACGATGTGGGCGATTAATGCGACTAGACCAAAGGCTATGGGTTCCTCGACGAATCTGTAAACCGAAGCATACTCCGGAAGGCTTCTCTCTATTTTCTGTTTTAACAAGCCAAGGTCAACCGTGATGTCGGATGGAAAGATTTTTACGGAAACAATAACCTTCGCCATATGCTTCCCCTATGGTCCACTAAATCCACATTTTGGGCAACGGTAGGGCCTGCCGAACTTACGACAGCGGGAACAGCGCCAAATAACTATTTCCCCACAGTTTGGACATGGAAACCTTGTTGCCTCCGTGCCTGGGGCAATTATCCGATGGCAAGAACTGCACGTGGGCATGGCGATGCTCGTTCTTTCACTCACGCTGACACCTCGAAGGAGATTGGATATAGATGTCACTTCCTTATATTTCCTCTGGAATTTTACGATTTTCGCTTAGAAATGATGTTTTCACCGAAAGAATGAAGACCGTTTGCTTAGAAGCATTAAGGCATTGGTGGTATAGAGGCGGAATCGTTAAAGGTATTTCCACAAGACTTAGTTAAGATTAGTAGCTAGCTGAGGAAGAAGTGTGAACAAAGAGACTGACATCGCCGTTGTTGGAGGTGGTCCCTGCGGTTCCTTCTCGGCTTTGACAGCGGCGAAACTGGGTGCGAAGGTGGTGGTGTGCGAAGAGCATAGGGAGATAGGTGTTCCTACGCACTGCCCAGGTCATATAAGCCTCAGAGGCTTAGAACGCTTGAAGTTGCGCTTACCACAAGAAATCATTGAAAATAAAGTCAAGGGAGCTGTTTTCTATTCACCGCTCGGTGAGGAGTTCGGGGTAAGATGCTCTTCTCCGGTGAGCCTTGTCGTTAACAGAGAAGCACTTGACAAGTATCTTTCAGACCTTGCCATGAAGGCGGGGGTCCAATACTTACTAGAGTCAAGAGCGGAATCATTTTTCTTAGACTCAGGTTTTATCACTGGAGTTACGGTCAGAAAGAGAGGAACCAAGGAAACCTTAGGGTCTCATGTGGTGATAGATGCTGAGGGATGCTCGTCCGTACTACTAAAAAGAGCTGGGCTACAAACGCTTGATAGGTCTATGGTCGTTAATGCGGTTCACGCAGAAGTGGACTGGGTGGGTGAAGTAAGCCTTGACACGGTTGAGGTGTATCTTGGGCGAAGATTCGCGCCAGGCTTTTTCGCTTGGATCATTCCTAAAAGAGACTTTTCAGCTAAGGTGGGCCTAGCCACCAAGAAAGGTGACCCCCGAGTTTACCTGCGTCGGTTCATGCGAGATCACCCTATAGCGTCCAAAAAGTTGAGCAAAAGCAAGATTAGCAGGCTTTCCCTTCACCCCATTCCCCTCGGTGGACCCATTCCTAAGACGTATTCAAATGGGCTCCTCATCGTGGGAGACGCAGCCTCACAAGTCAAACCAACCACCGGAGGCGGCGTCATCTTTGGTCTGCTGTGCTCCCAGATGGCGGGTGAAGTTGCCTATCAAGCCGTAAAGAACCGCAATTATTCTGAGAACTTTCTTTCGCGATACCAGTCCCGATGGAAGAAAGCAGTAGGCTTTGATATGATGGTGATGCGCCAAGCAAGGAAACTGCTTAATCACCTGACCGATGAAAAAATCGATAAAATCATTAGGCTCTGTGCAAAATTGGGAGTAGATAAGAGCCTTGAAGAAGTTAAAGACCTAGACTTTCAAGGGAAGTTGCTGATTCGCTTGATTCAACATCCGGCTACGTCTATTGCAGCTCTTTACTTCCTTCTTACTTCGCTCACTTCATCAACTCATTCGCTTTTCCATGAGAGCCCGCCCAACTCAGGTTCAGAGCGGACCATATCGTAACTCGATATATATCCATGAATAGATTATTTTTGTTTGCGCAACAATTTCCATATATTGAGACACAATAAATAACCTTGAAGACAAATGAAGCAATACAGTTATGAACGGATTCAAGAAATCATTAGAAGGCGAGAAAGAAGCCTAGAGATAACGCAGAAACTGTTAAAACTGAAGTTAATTAGGAAAAGGACAGGCTTAACAATTCTTATGATCTATTACAGGGTTTGCAACGCGATATTGAGAGTCGTAATCAAGATAGCCGTTCATTCCTCTCTCAATTTCACCACGTGATCTGACGAACTTTACAAGTTTTCGCCTACATAAAATCTTTTATGCTTCAAAAATAAGCGGCTGTTCTGCATAGACTTCACACCGCCTAAGCACATTTAAATCCATCGAAAATAATTAAGGTGCCGAGTGTACATGTCCATATTTGAGTATAAGCAGGTCATTGTTGTGCGCGCTGATCTAAAAATGAGTATGGGGAAGATCGCGGTTCAGGCAGGGCACGCGGCTGTTTCTGGGGCTGAGGAGGCGAGGAATAAGCGCCCTGATTGGTGGAACGCATGGTTAGCAGAGGGACAATGCAAGATAGCAGTAAAAGTAGCATCTGAACAAGAGCTTTTGGAACTGGAGAAAGAAGCCAAGGAGTTAAAGTTACCCTCCGCCTTGATTTATGATCGGGGTTTGACCGAGCTTCCGCCAGGTACCATAACATGCTTGGGAATAGGTCCTGCGCCTTCTTATCGGGTGGACAAAATAACGGGGAAGCTTCCCCTTTTTTGAGGCGATACCTTGAGGGTTCCTAGGCTGGAGAGGGAGCTGGGCATAGAGGTTTACGCCTCTCGGTCTCTTGGGGTCGGTGGGAGAATCCGCCAGTTTCCTGAGGACTTTGTGGTGGAAGAGATCTTGGTGGACGGATCAAAGGCCAAGACCTCCCCAGTCGAACCTCAACCACTTGCCGGGAACGGTCGCTATCTTGTTTGTGTTCTAGTGAAGCGCGACTGGGACACGCTTCTCTCCGTTAAGGAGGTTGCGAAGCGGTTGGGCATAAGTCATAAGCGCATCCAAATAGGGGGTATAAAGGATGCTAAGGCCCTTACGGCTCAACACGTTAGCCTCTATGGCGTCGCGCCTGAGCGGATTCAACAAGTGAGAATCAAGGACATCACTCTTTATCCACTACGGTTTTGCGATGAAGCAATTTTTCCATATCTTCTCTTCGGAAACCAGTTTCATATCATAACCAGGGCAATGTCTCATACCTCCTCTACGATTGAGCAGCGGGTTAAAAGAGTGCAAAGCGAGCTATCGAATTCAGGCGGTTTTCCCAACTTTTTTGGGCATCAACGCTTTGGAACCATTCGACCCGTCACCCACCTAGTGGGCAGTTTTCTTGTGAGAGGCGACCTAGAAAAGGCGGCGCTCACTTTTCTCGCTCAACCAAGCCCGCATGAGAACCCCGAATCAAGGGAGGCGCGACAACAGCTTTTAGATACGCAAGACTTCGAAGAGGCGGCTCGTAGCTTCCCAAAGCACCTCAGGTATGAGCGCTGGATGCTCAGCCACTTGGCGAAACGACCAAGGGACTTCGTGGGAGCGTTCCGGAGGCTACCCAAGAAGCTGCGCGAACTCTTTATCCAGGCCTATCAATCCTTCCTCTTCAACAAGTTTCTCAGCCAAAGGATCCAGCGAGGCGTTCCCATAGACGAGGCCCAGATCGGAGACTATGCATTAAGCCTTGACGATTATGGGCTTCCCACAACCCAATTCACACAGGTGACCGACCAATCTATCCAAGACGTTGAGAAAGCTTTAACAGAGGGAAGGACGTGTATTGCCGTTCCGCTCATAGGGTTTAAACAGCCTCCTTCCAATGGGATTCAAGGCGAGATTGAACGAGAAATCATTGAGAGCGAAGGGGTTTCACCGCGAGATTTCCATGTTTCATCCATGCCAGAAATCAGCGCCCCCGGAGGACTGCGAACCACACTGGCACCCATAATCCATCTTTCCACAGAGGGGGCATCAAGCGACTCTGTAAATCCATCCAAGCGAAAAGTGAAACTAAGCTTCACGCTGCATCGAGGCTCCTACGCAACCATACTCCTAAGAGAATTCATGAAGCCACGGGACATAATAGAAGCAGGATTTTAGCCAATAGCGTAACAATTCAGCTATTAGCGAACCAGCTCCCGCTTCTTCCACCGCAAATTCGTGCCCCTGCAATTCCTGCACTTCTTGGCCGTGGGCGCGTTCCGAGCCCCACAATCCCTACAAATCTTCATTACCAACCTACGCTGCTGGGCAATCGTCTTCTTGAAGGGATCAGTGATGGGCACCGCGTAATCCTCCTCTTCACCTTGACATCAGCGACGTTTCAGAGTCTGCTCACTCAAATATACTTTTCCTTCTCCAGTTTCTGAGCCAACAGCCTCGCTACATCGCCAGGTTTTTCTGCCACGCTTACACCAGCCGCCTCAAAGGTCTCAATCTTACTCCGAGCTGTACCAGCCCTACCCATAATGATGGCCCCAGCGTGACCCATCCTCTTTCCCGGGGGTGCGGTTCTGCCGGCCACAAAAGCGACAATGGGCTTCGTATAACCCTGAGCGGAGACAAACTCAGCGGCCAATTCCTCTAGGTTCCCGCCGATCTCACCAATTAGGGCAACAGCCTTAGTGTGTTCGTCTCTCTCAAACATTTTAAGAACCTCGACAAAGCTTAACCCGACGATAGGGTCTCCCCCCAAGCCAACACAAGTCGACTGCCCTAGCCCCTTGGCGGAAAGCCCCGCGGCAATCTCGTAGGTTAAGGTTCCGCTCCTCGAGGCCATTCCCACGATCCCCGGCCTAAAAACATGGGCTGGCATGACCCCGAGCTTGCACTCACCCGTTGTCATAACCCCAGGCGTGTTAGGGCCGATGACAACCACGCCATGTTGTTTCGCATACGCCATAACCTGTATAGCATCCTTCACAGGGATATGCTCCGTGATAATTACGACGGTTTTTAACCCACTCTCCATCGCTTCATAGGCGGCGTCAGCGGCGAAGGGAGCGGGAACAAAGATGATGGAGGCATCTGCTTCGTGCTCTTTCACCGCCTCCTCCACGGTATCGTAGACCGGAATTCCGTGAAGTTGGGTTCCTCCTCTTCCCGGGGTCACACCCGCGACGATACGGGTTCCGTAATCAAGCATGAGCCTCGTGTGGAAACTGCCCTGGGTTCCAGTGATGCCCTGGACTATAGCTTTAGTTTGCTTACTCACAAGTATGCCCAAGGTTCATCCCTCGTTTTTGGCGATCCTCACTGCCCTTTCGGCTGCCGCTTCCATGCTGTCTAAGACCGGAACGCCAGCCTCTGTTAGAATACGCTTTCCTTCCTCCTCGTTCGTTCCCACCAGCCTTATAACCATGGGTTTAAGGAGACCGATCCGACTCCTTGCCTCCAAAATGCCCTTAGCGATCTCGTCGCATCGAGTTATGCCGCCCAGAATGTTGATAAAAACGACTCTAACTTGGGGATCAGAGAGAACAAGGTTAAGGGCTACAGCCATTCTATCAGCAGAGGCCCCGCCGCCCACGTCAAGAAAGTTGGCTGGACTCCCCCCATACAGCTGAACCACGTCTAGGGTAGCCATCACGAGGCCAGCGCCGTTTCCAATCACGCCTATGTTTCCTTCGAGTTTAACGTATGCCAACCCGCTTTTTCGAGCTTCGAGCTCTTGAGGGATTAGTTCGACCTCCGCCTCTTCTATTAGTCGCTTCTTAAACTCAGGGTGACGATAGAGTGCACTGTCGTCTATGATGATGCGGGTGTCTGCCGCAACAAACTTTCCTTCAGGTGTTTCGATAAGCGGGTTCATTTCGATTAATTCAGCGTCATGATCTACTGCTATCCTGTACTGTTTAAGAAAGATGTTTGCCAGTTCCGCCATTTGTCCTCCCGCATAGCCCAGTTTCTTGGCGATTTGACTAGCATGATAAGGGCGGAACCCACATAGGGGGTCAATGATAACCTTGATGATTCTTTCCGGCATAGCGGCGGCCACTTCTTCTATCTCCATTCCCCCTTCAGAGGAGGCGATAGCTATGTAGCTGCGCTTCGAGCGATCAACGGTTATGCCAAAATACAATTCCTTATGTATGGGAACTTTTTCTTCCACCAAAAGGCTTTGAACCCTAATACCCCTTATCTCTGTGCGTAACAGTCTTTTTGCCGCGAGCTCAGTTTCTGCAGGTGATTGCGCAAAAAGGATTCCTCCAGCCCTTCCCCTACCCGCGACGAGAACTTGTGCCTTTATGACAACCGGAGCGTTCAGCCGTGTGGCTATCTCTTGGGCTTGCGCTGGAGAGGTCGCCAACTCTCCAAAAGGGACTGGTACCTCATATTTGGAGAAAATCGCCTTGGCTTCATGCTCAAAAAGTTTCAATGAAAACCCTCCGAAGCCTATTTCAAGATTTGGATGGTGATATAAGATTTTGTGTCTTGAATCCCTTCTACCGAAGCTAGGTTTCTGAGGGCCTTATCGAGCCTCTCCCGCTCCACTACAAGAATGGCGTCCATGTCGCCAGCCACCCTAAAAACCCTTTGAACAGGAAAATGCGTTATTCTCTGATATGCTTCCTCTCTTCTGAGGGGGGAGACCTTAATAAACACGAAGACGGGATTCGCTGACACCCCCAGCACGTTCAAACCCTTCTCCGTTACATCAATAAATCCCCTGCCTGTTCGAATGTATCCCTGATCCCGAAGCTTACGCAGATGAACGTTTAATGCTTGCCGACTGATCTCGAGTTGTTTTGCCAACTCGCTTTGCTTTACTAGAACAGTGTAGGTTGTCACGGGCTTCCCTTGCTCATATAACATGTGAAGCAGACGAAGCGGTCTTCCACTCGGAATCTCTTTACTCATAGGACCAACCTTCCTTAGTTAAATATTCTCTTTACATACATCAAAGAGTATAAAAACCCTCTGGAAGAATATTAAAAGTACCGCAACATATTTATTGCGGACGCAAAGCATAAAAACGCTTTAACCTAGATAAGACCAAAGGATGAGGCGGTGAAATGTCAGAGAGAAATGATGTGCTTATCGGGCGAAAGCCAGCGATGAACTATGTGCTAGCTTGCATAACCCTCTTCCATAGCGGGGCAAAGGAAGTAAACGTGAAGGCGCGAGGTCGAGCCATCAGCCGAGCCGTTGATGTCGTAGAGATTGTCAGACGCCGGTTCTTGCCAGATGTAAAAGTAAAAAACATCGACATCGGTACCGACCAGATAGCACCCGTCGAAGAGAGTGGCACGCCAACAAACGTGAGCACCATTGAAATCACCTTAATAAGATAGACGGCTTGAGCGACCGAAGACACTTCGCCCATCTCTTATCTCAGGGCTTCCAAAATTACTTGACGTTAGTTAGGCTAAGGTTTAAAAATTTAAAGAGAGCAACTTGAACGATCACCTGGAATTATATTCTCACCTTCCCGCAAAGTTTTGAGGTTCACAGCTTCGGAAGGTTTTGTCCTTTAAGTGGTTAATAATATGCTACATTAACTGCGATAATGACGACCAAGAACCGAAACATGTGAATTTCGCTCGGTAAGTTTATATGATCTTAACGCTTTTTCTGTATGATACCCCTCCAAGGCAAATGAGGAAGATGGTATATAAATGCCGAAGATGGCAAACGTTTGTCTTTTCTGCTTAAAGAGCGGGATACTCTGCCGTAAGTGCCAAGCGAAACTTAGGTCAGGAGAGGTAAGTGAGTTGGACCTAAGAGTTGGCCGCTTACTTTTGTCCCTTGAAAGCAAATTCCCCTCTCTCCAAGAAATTTGTTTTCACAAGGCAGTGGAGGCAAATGAAGTATTAGCCTTGATCGTTGGACGGGGTGACATGGCCCGTTTGTTAAGTTACGGTGGAAAAATCATTAGGGAAGTGGGGAAAACGATTGGAAAATCAATTCGCGTCTTAGAACACGGAGTAGACACTAGAAAATTTTTAGAAGATTTATTTGCGCCACTAAGTATCATCACAATAAACACTATTTGGCTACCTGACGGGAGCACTGAAACTAGGGTGATCCTGAGAAAGAGGGGAACGAAGCGACCTCCCCTCCATGCGGACGCGTTAAAAGAAATCGCTCAAAAGGTCCGAGGGATAACCCTAAGAGTAGAGTTTGCAAGCTAATGTGGAGGGTCCTTTTTTGGAAGTTGACCAGTTGAGGGACTGGCGTAGAACCCATTATTCGGACAACATCAAACCTGAACTGGACGGAAGGGAAGTCATCGTCTTAGGCTGGGTTCGGGATATTAGGGATCTAGGCGGCATAAGATTTGTGGTTCTGCAGGATAGGGAGGGGATAGTTCAGATTACTATCCCCCGTGACGAGGTCGATGAGGTGGTGATGAAAAAGGCCGATTCCCTCCAACGGCAGTACAGTATTGGCGTGAAGGGGACTGTGAAAAAAATGGAAAAGGCCCCAGGAGGGGCTGAAATCATTCCTAGCGAGATTCGAATATTGGGCATCGCCCGACACCCCCTTCCTCTGGATATAACAGGTCGAACTCCCGCGGAGATTGATGTGAGACTAGATGCCCGCGTTCTCGACCTGCGTCGAGACGAAAATCAGGCAATCTTCAGAATTCAACACGTCGCACTGGAAGTTGTACGCAACTTCTTCTGCAGACACGGCTTCACAGAAGTGCATACCCCAAGAATTATCGCTACCGCCACTGAAGGAGGAGCGGCGCTTTTCCCCGTGGCGTACTTTGAGCGCGAGGCCTTCCTCGCACAGAGTCCTCAGTTGTATAAAGAAGAGTTGATCATGGACTTTGAGAAGGTCTTTGAAATAGGGGCCTTCTTCCGTGCCGAGGAATCGCACACCCGCCGCCACCTAAGTGAGTTCGTTTCCATCGATATCGAACAAGCGTTTGCAACAGCAGAAGATGTGATGATGATTCTGGAAGAACTCATGCAACACACATGCCAGGTTGTGAAGGAAGGCTGCAAAAGAGAGCTAAAGATTCTGAGACGCAGGGTTGATGTGCCGAAAACTCCTTTTAAGCGCTTTACCTACGACGAAATTCTCGAGGAGCTAAGGAAAAGGGGAGTAGAGATTCCGTGGGGTGAGGACATCCCCACCGAGGCCTTTAGAATCTTAGGCAAGCTTTATCCCTACTTTTACTTCATTACCGACTGGCCGACCAAATCAAAGCCTTTTTACATAAAGCCTCGAGACGACAACCCGGACCTTTGCGAAGCCTTCGACTTGATGTGGCGCTGGATAGAACTCGCCTCGGGAGGAACCCGTGTTCACTCCAAGGACCTTTTGGTGAAGAGAATGATGGAGCAGGGACTGCGCCCCGAGTCCTTCAAACATCATCTGCAGGTGTTCGATTACGGCATGCCTCCCCACGCTGGGTGGGCTACTGGTCTTGAAAGGTTAATGATGGTGCTGACTGGAAAACGAAACATTCGTGAAGTTGTGCTGTTTCCGAGAGACCGCTTCAGGCTAACGCCCTGACGTTTTTAGGACATTGATCTTGCTCAGAAGGGCTTGAGACCGGTTTGCTTTGGGTTTTGTTTTGGAGTTTGGTTTTGCTTGGATTGCGCATTTTCGGCGTGACAAATCGTTATTACGAAAAGTATAAAGGATTTAGCCCACGTTTAAAGTTTGTAGGGCCGGTAGTCCAGCGTGGTTAAAACATTGTGACCATGACGTCGCCCTCACGCGGCGAAGATCGCCGGTTCAAATCCGGCCCGGCCCATTTTTGCATTTTTGTACTCCTTATTATGTTAAGATTAATCTAAAATGTCGCCTAATGCATTGCGGATAAAAGAAGTTTGCCGAGGCAATTTGGGGAAATCTTTGACTTCCCTTTTATCAGCTGTTATACGCTGTCGGCGAAGGAATATTTTTACACTATTATGACATCAATAAAGGTGCTATTAAGAAACCAAACACATCATTTATTCCATGAACTACGATACATGGCCAAATGCTTCGCTCTTTAAGATAAAGAATTACAAGTCCTGCTGAAAGAACCCCCACGTCTAATGTTGGTCCCAAACCGAAAAACTTGAGGTGTACAAAAGTAAAGGCTATCCAAGATATGAGTCCTGCCAACCAACTTTTTCCTGTCAGCGAAGTCGATCTTTCAATAATGTATCCCCGGTAGAATATTTCTTCAAGAAAAGTCCCGGTAAGGAATAGACTAAAGAGAATGAGGAAGCTGTATTCCTTTATCATAGGCTGGAGACTCCTTAGCCCCTCAAGTCCAATTGCTTTCAGAGCGAAACTATTACTAGTCCAAACAACTATGAGTATGAGGTATGTCAGAATACCTATCCACAAATATCTCCATTTGAACTTTCCAAATCCAATGCTTCCTAACTTGTTGCCCTCAATTTTAGGAATCCAGAAGGCAAGCAATATTAAAAGAATCAGCCATTCTACTAAAACAGCTATTCCAATGTTAATATCTCTTGCATGCTCTGGGAGAAAAACATCACGTAATATAAACTCACTTCCTAAAATAACGACTAACCCAATTACATAAAGCCACTTTTTGGAAAGTTTTACTATTGTCTTTTCTTCATTTTGACCTGTTCTTTCCATAAATTCACCTATCAATCAGACGCCCTGAAGCCGATTGCGTATAACTACTATTAAACGTTTAACCTATTATCTTTAAGTTCAACGATCCTTTTGGTTGTCCCGAATAGCGCGCTAAAAGGGATTCACTTAATTTTTTAATTGTATACGGCCCGGCCCACCATCCAAGACTTCGCAGGTTTGAAATATACGAGTTTCTCGTGGATTTAAGCGAAAAGTTAATGTGGGAAAAGTCCTCGTGGTTATTGGGGTTGCCGGTCAGAGGGCGCGGGACCCACCCGATCCCGTTCCGAAAATAAGAGGCACACCGGAAATGTCTGCCTCTTACCGGTAGCTCGGAAGTTAAACCGCGCTCCGTTTCCGGCGTTAGTGTGGTCTTCGGCCACGCGAAGCCGGGAAAGCTGGCAGCCCCAAAGACCCGGTATGGTTATGGAGGGGAAATCCTCAAAATTTATTACTGACCGTGAGCAGACTTTCAGAGAGGGCGAGAGCTGATGCTTCCGGAGATATCGCAAGTGTTTCCCGGGCAGGATAACTTCTTAGGGTGGATTTTGCAGTTAGTTTGGATCCTTTTCTTTGTGGTTTTCATGTTTTATGGGCAGCGTATCCAGATGTGGCTCATGCTGAAGGAGATTGAGGGCTCTCTAGTACGCCTCAAGTTTATGAGGGACGAGGGAAGAAAAGCCGCTATATCAACCATAAAGGAGCTAGGGAAGCCAGAGGGAGACCCAACCGCTAGAGTAGACCAGTTCCTAGAATATGTAACCCTTGCACCTCAAGACATGGACCCTTCAGGCGTCGTTTGGAAGTTGGAACACCTGCTGGACGTTCGAGATGTCCGCTTTAAGGATGAGGTAAAGATCATGGCGCCCCAAGCGGATGAAACCCAGATGAACAACTTAGAGAACACGCTTGAGGCAGCCCTCGCCCTAAACATCATCTACAAGGTAATAAGGCACTTTTACATGCTCGGTAAAAAAACCCTGAGCCTCTACATCGTCATGCAGCTCCAAATGGTGCTTCCCCTCATCATGCAAGAGGCAGAGGCCTTCGCCAGCGCCTTGAAAGCCTTCACCTATGGTCAGCCCATAGGCGATGGTGCAGGCGCTCTTGTCGCCGCTAAGCTCATGTATGGGCATGAAAAGAAAAAAATATCCAAGGACGTTGTCGTTGCCAAGGTGCCTATTGAGGGTCGAACGGCATACGTTTTGAAAGCGGAGGGTCCGGGCGGAAATGTGGGGAAGCCCGGGGATGCAATAAAGCAAATTATAGAGGAAAACGAGGGGAAAATCGCTACAATAATCGCCATAGACGCTGCACAGAAGCTTGAGGGGGAGAAACCGGGCGAGGTGGCTGGGGGAGTAGGCGTAGCGATCGGTGGACCAGGGGTCGAACAATTCAAGGTGGAAGAAACAGTCCTTAAATACAAGATTCCGGTGAACGCCGTCGTTATTAAGGAAGACATCGGGGACGCGGTCTCTCCGATGAGAAAGGAAATCTTCGACGCCGCTGATACCGCCATTGAACAAGTTAAGCGCTTGATTCTGGAACGGACAAAGGAGGGCGACTCGGTTATAATAGCGGGCATAGGCAACTCCATAGGGATCGGACAATAGGTGATAAGATGAGCGAAACAGCCCCTCCAGCGAGCAGGATTTCTTCCTTGTTCCTAATGATCATCTTAATAACGCTTGTTCTGGCAGTTGCCGCGCTTTATCAAGCGATTCACGCCTTTAGAAATCAGGACTTCAACACAGGGATCAATTTCGCGATGATAGGCGCCACTACCCTCGCTTTGTCAATGTACATGCTGTTTCAATCAAGAAGAAAAATGCAAAAGTTTACCCTTAAGATGCAGCGAGTAGCTACAACAATCTTATGCCAAAAGTGCGGCTTCAAGACCATTCGAGACTTCCAGCGCGGTGACTACATCTTCAAAGAGGCAGAGGAGTGCCCCAAATGCAACGAAAAAATGTTGATAGCCTCCATCTATCGTGAGGCCAAGGAGAAGGAAAGCTAAGTTAACACCATGCATCCGTTCTCCACGATCAAAACAGTGTGCTCCGCCTGCGCTACGGGTTTTCCGCTAGCCTCTATGAGAACGGGGTACGACATTAAGCTCTTCGAGGAAAGAAGCTCTGAGAAAGCGGGTTTATAGCAGTCAAGTGGCACTTGTCCTTGGAGCCACCGCTCAGTGAAAGGAAGGCCCTGAAAATTTTCCTTGATAAAGTTTAGTAGCTGCTTAGCATAAGGGTTCCTAAAAGGCCTATGCTTCAAAAATCGGAAGATGTACGCTTCAGAACCGCTCTTAACCTTACCAACTGCGTTAGCAACGGTTACAAAGGGCTCAACCCCATAAACCTCCCCCACATTTACTCTAGTGGTGGAAACGTGAAACACGTTAGGCAGGGATTTTCCCGCGTGCAGCAGGTATCGTTCAACCTTGTGCCCAGTAAGATTCGAAATGGGTTCGAAGCCTCGGTTCTTTATGGTCTTTTGAAGGATTGAACCGAACTGCGACGTAAGCAAACCCGGACGAAGGATTTCGATGGCTTTCTTAAGGGCTTCTTCCGCCGCTTGCACGAGGCTCTCATGCTGTGGGTCAAAGCACACGGTGAAGGCGGTATCAGCAATATAACCATCCACGTGAACGCCTAGGTCTATCTTCACGATGGAGTTCTCGGGAATCCTTCTTCTGTCTTGGGGAGGCGAGGTATAGTGCGCTGCGATCTCATTTATAGACACGTTGCAGGGAAACGCGGTCTTTCCTCCCATCTCCCGAATCAGAGACTCCGTCTTTTCACATAAATCAATGATAAGCATGCCCTCACGAACGGTCCTCCTCGCCTCCTCTCGAACCTTAGCAGCGATTTTACCCGCCTGCTGATACTTTTGAAAGATTTCTTCAGGAATGACCATCGCCTGCACGCAGATTCTTTTAAATGCATAGGAAGTTAAAAAAGTTTAGAAAAAGAGGAAGATGAACGTGGCAAAAATAAGGTGGCTGGGACATTCCGGCTTTGAAATCGAACTACTAAACAAGATAGTCTTGGTAGACCCGTGGTTGGATGGAAATCCTTTGGCCCCCATGAGGGCTGCGGACCTCGAGAAAGCCGACATCATTTGCGTCACCCACGATCACCCGGACCACCTTGGCGACGCCATTCAAATCTGCAAACAAACCGAAGCCACCTTCGTCGGCATATACGAACTGAGCGTCTACGCCCAGGAAGAAGGCGTAAAAGAGGCTGTTGGAATCAACATCGGCGGAACCATCAACGTGAAGGAAATAAGGTTATCCATGGTTCAGGCTTTCCACTCCTCCAAACGAGGAGCTCCCACGGGCTTCGTTATAAAGGCGGAGGGAAAAACCATCTATCACGCTGGCGACACGAGTCTCTTCGGAGACATGCGGCTTATCGGCGAAATCCACCATCCAGACATAGCATTGATCCCCATCGGAGGCTACTATACGATGGGCCCGATGGAGGCAGCTGAGGCGGTGAAGCTCATTAAATCAGCCGTCGTCATCCCCATGCACTACCAAACCTATCCGGTGTTAAGTCCCTCAGCTGAGGGCTTCGTCAAAATCGTGAAAGAAAAAACTCCGGAGGTAAGAGTTATCGTACTAAAACCTAGTGAAGCGTACCGGTTCTGACCTAGCAAAGCGTCCGATTCGTTTCTGTTAGCATGGCCGAGAAGCCGTTTCCGTGCATTTACCGAAAACCAGTTTTCACATTACAGGCGTGATTATCTCAGGGGACAAGGTTACGAAGTCGTCCCCTCCCATGTGATAGATCGGTTTCACCCTTTTGAGGTCAAGCCTTCTAACGAAAACTCCTTCGTTCGCGTAAGCCATTAGGACATCGCCTATGAAAATCGTGTGGTCTCCCGTCGATATCTGTTGACGCAATTTACACTCTAAGTGCGCCACGCATTCCTTAATGATGGGTGGTTGAACCATCTTTGCTGGAAGAGGGGTTAACCGCGCTTCCTTAAACTTGTCGTATTCTCTTCCAGTTATCCTACCGCAAAGCAAGGTTTCTTTAAGGAAATCCATTGTTGGAATATTGACCACGAATTCCTTGGTTTCTTCAATTAGTTGGTGGGAGTACCTTCCGGGAGCAATGCCCGTGGCAAGCATCGGCGGTAAGATGGACGCGGGCATGGACCAAGCCAGGGTTATGACATTTGCTTTCCCCGCCATGTCCATACAGCTCACCAACACCACCTGCCTTGGGTACAATAACCGATAGGCTGAAGACAAATCAACCTTAACCTTCTTGGTCTCCAACTAGATTCGCCTCATCGCACAATTTACAAGATGAAGTAAATCGCGGTTTTAAGAAAGTTAAACTATTTGATGAAAAACTTCTCTATAATATTCTTTGCTTCCTCCCTTTTCCTTTGATGCTCCCTTAGAAACCTCTTTACCCTATCCGCCAAGAGGGCTTTACATTCGCCGCAAACAACCTCCCCTAACCTGCATTCCTTTTCGAGCTCCTTGACCCTCTCGTCGCTTTCTTCAAACAGATGATAATAGTATTGAAAGATGGAGCATATTGACGGTTCTCCTCCGTATTTTCTCTGCTCTCTTTCCGTTGGCTTGCCCCCTGTGAAGGCGTTCCAGATTTTCCTTTCCGCCACTTCTGGGGGGTCCACGGTGAATATGCACGTTTCAGGTAGGGACGCCGACATCTTTCCACCCTTCCCCAAACCAGGCAAGAACTTGCAGTGAATTTGAGCCGGTTTATAATACCCCAGCTTTGGAGCTATATCCCTGGTTACCCTCCAGTAGGGGTCTTGGTCGATCGCTGCGGGGATCAAGCATGGCACCTTCTTTCCCGTTAGAAACGATTCTAGAAAGGCAGGGGCTGCCTGAAGGGCGGGGAAGAATATGATCCCTATGTTTGAGCTGTCCTCAAAGCCGAAGACCGCCTTCACAGTGGAAAACGTCACGTGCTTAGCGATTCTTATGGCTAAGTCGTAAAGAGCACTGATATGTTTGACGTCTGAGATGATCACCGTTTTTTCTGGGTCGAAGCCAACGGCGATAACGTCTAAGGCGTTTTCATAAGTGAAGCCAAGGGACTTCTCCACGGTAAATTCAGGGTGTATCAGAAACTTCTCGTCGTCGGTCATCTGGAAATAGAGTTTTGCTTCAAAGGCATCTTGAATGTGCTTTGTAAAAATCCAGGGGATGAGATGCCCAATGTGAACCGGGCCGGAGGGACCCCTGCCCGTGTATAACACGAATCTTTCCCCCGCCTCGTACAAATCAAGGATCCAGTCTAGGTCTCGGTGCGAGAAAAACAGCCTCCTTTGCAGTTGCGGATGTAGCTCTCCCGTGTGTTTCCTTATTCTTTCCAGAAGCTCGTCGGTGATGGGCTGTGTTCCAAACTGCCGTATCAATTTGTCGTAGTCGATCTTGCCCGAAACCTCCCAGGGCGTAACAACCATTTCCTCTTCTTCATTAACCACGACTTAACACCCGTCCATCGCTGATCCGCTCGAACAAGCATTCTCTTAAGGATTCAAGACAAAATATAAATAACCTTTGTGTTTATATCCAATAGCTGGTGAAGGGATGCCCCACCAATTTCCATTCTTTGGCTTCTGATCCCGTTTTTGACGAGCTTAGAGCATATGACTTCATTGAAACCTTTTAAGGAGTTTTATCATAGTGCTAAAACTGCATTGTCAACCTCTGATAATGGAGTTGAAAACCAGTAGATTGTGGAGGAGGCATCATGCCTGAGCTTAGAGAGCATGAACAAAAAACCTTGCTTGCGTTGGAAAAGCTGAGGGGTAGAGGACGCGTCGATCAGATAGTCGAGGTCAGCGGTTTAGTCCACGCGGCGGTTATGCGTGCCGCTCTCTCCCTCAAGACGAAGAACCTGACAAAGCTCCATGAGCAAAAAAGGACAATAATTGCGCTAAGTGAAGAAGGAAAGTATCATGCTAGGAAAGGGCTGCCGGAAAGGCGTTTAGTCGATTCGTTAGTCCAGTTGAGTGGTGAGGCTTCGGTTGAGGACGTTGTTGAGAAGGCAGCCCTGGAAAAGAGGTTTTTAACCATAGCGCTTGGTTGGCTACATCGTAAGGGCTGGGCGACTATAAGGAAAAGAGAACGGGTTCTCAAAGCCTTAAGAGAGCCACAGGTGGGAATCGATGAAAAGCTCATTTCTCTGCTAGAGGAAAAGGGTCCCCTAGTTGTTGAGGAGTTGAGCGAAGAACTCCAAAACGCAGCTTCAGCTCTCAAGAGACGGAAACTTGTGAAGGTCAAAGAAAAAATCTTGAGGGAATTGGAGTTATCGGAGAGCGGTTGGGAACTGATTAGACTGGGAATAGAGATTGTGGAGGAGATCAGCCAGTTAACCCCCGATCTCATTCGAACCGGAAGGTGGAAGAAAGGTAAACTTCGACGCTTCGATGTGACGGCTCCGGGTCCTGTGGTGTATCCTGGAAAGATTCACCCGGCTCAACAGATCATTCAGAGAGTCAGGGAGATTTTCCTCGAGATGGGCTTCACGGAAATTCGGGGTCCCATTGTGGAAACGGCCTTCTGGAACTTCGATGCCTTGTTCCAGCCTCAAGATCACCCAGCGAGAGAGATGATGGACACCTTCTATCTTGCATACCCTCAAAGGGGAGGGTTGCCAAGAAAAAATGTTGTGGAAGCCGTGGCTAAAACCCACGAGAATGGTTGGATAACGGGTTCAAGAGGTTGGGAGTACACGTGGAGCCCTGAAGAGGCAAGGAAGCTCATACTGCGGACCCATACCACTGCGGTAACCATCCGCCACCTGGCTGAGCACAGGAAACCCCCTGTAAAGGTGTTCTCGGTGGACCGGGTGTATCGAAACGAGAAGGTGGACTACAAACACCTTGCAGAGTTCCACCAAATTGAAGGGATCGTCATGGACAAGAACGTCAGCTTACGAGACTTGATGGGAACGCTGAAGGAATTTTACCTCAAGCTCGGATTAAAGAAAGTGCAGTTTTGGCCCAGCTACTTCCCCTACACAGAGCCTTCCGTGCAATCCACCGTCTACGTTCCCCAGTACAAGGCATGGATCGAGCTCTGCGGAATGGGCATCTTTCGACCAGAGGTTTTGGAGCCCCTCGGCATAACGTATCCCGTGTTGGCTTGGGGAGGGGGGCTAGAACGCCTGATTATGCTGAAACTCGGGGTGGACGATGTGCGGTTCCTATACAAAAACGACTTAGGATGGATTAGGAGGAGTCCAGTGTGCCGGTGATCACCCTAAATAGGGAGCGTTTCTGCTCCTTTATCGGTCGACGAATCACCGTGGAGGAAATGGCTAAGTGGCTCCCTTGGTTGGGTGTGGACATAGAGGAAGTCGGACCTGACTACGTGAAAATCGAGTTTAACCCTAATCGAGTGGATTTTTCGAGCTATGCTGGGGTGTCGCGGGCGTTCTGCGGGCTCATGGAGTGGGAAACCGGCCTACGCAAATACCAAGTGGCGGAAGGAGAAATCGTCTTGAATGTGGATGCGAAGGTGGCTGAGGTTAGGCCCTATGTCGTATCCGCGGTCGTCCGCAACGTAAAGCTGGACGACGAATCTGTGCGGGAGCTTATGGAGATGCAGGAGGACCTCCATTGGGGGGTGGGCAGGAACCGGAGAAAGGCCTCCATTGGTGTGCACGACCTAGACAAGGTACAGGCGCCGTTCTTATACACAGCTGAGGATCCAGACGCCGTAAGGTTCGTTCCACTGGACAAGACAGAGGAAATGAGCCTGCGAGAAATCCTGGAGAAGCACGAAAAGGGCATCGCTTACCGACACATCGTGGACTGGGCTCCAAGGTATCCGTTACTCGTGGACCGCGAGGGAAGGGTTCTGTCCATGCCACCCATCATCAACGGCGAACTCACCCGAGTCAAAAGCCAAACCCAAAACTTGTTCATCGACATCACTGGAACCGACCAAAACGCGATCACGAGGGGCTTAAACGTTTTGGTCACGGCCCTAGCAGACATGGGCGCAACCATCGAGAGCGTTCACGTCAAGTACCCAGATCATGCAGTTGTTTCCCCTAATTTAGTACCTCAACAAATGACCCTCAGAATCGACTATGCTTGCAGGTTACTGGGTCTTAAGCTTTCGGAAGCTAAGGCTATAGAATGCCTCAGAAAGTGTAGGATGGACGCGAAAAGGGTGAGCAGAGGAGTTTTGGAGGTCTTAATTCCCCCCTATCGAATCGACATAATGCATGAGGTGGACCTCGTGGAGGAGGTGGCGATCGGCTACGGCTTTTATAAACTAAGGCCCACCAAGCCAACCACTGTAACAACAGGCAAGCAACATAGAGCGAGTGCCGTGGCCAATGATGTCCGAAAAATCATGATCGGGTTGGGATTTGCAGAGGCAATGAACTTCATCCTCACCAACGAGAATATTCACTTTCAGAGGATGAGAAAGAGGGCCAGAGAAACGGTTAGGCTTGCGAACCCCGTCTCCACGGAATATTCTATAACCCGAGAAGACTTGTTGCCTAGTTTAATGAAGAATTTGATGGACAATAAGCATGAAAGCTTTCCTCAACGATTGTTCGAGGTTTCAGACGTTATAGAAATCAGCGAAAAAGCCGAAACCCGAAGCGATCGAAGGCTTCATGTGGCGGGTGTCTCCTCTCACGCAACGGCCAACTTCACGGAAACAAAATCCTACGTGGAAGCGTTGCTCTCTAACCTCGGTCTAAGGCGGTGGAAGGTGACGGAGACAAGAGACCCAAGCTTTATAGAGGGAAGGGTGGCAGCCATCCAGGCTAAAGGCAAGAAGATAGGCGTTTTCGGGGAGATTCACCCGGAAGTTCTCAATAACTTCGAACTAGAAAATCCAGTCGGCGCCTTCGAAATCGACCTAGAAGATTTCTTCTAAGTAACACTTATCTCCATCCCTTATTCCTTTTTATTTGAGCGATGATACGAGCGGGATGGAATCCCACCGGAACCTTGACGGCTCATGCAGACGGACCCAATAGAGGGAGGTGCCTTCACCTAACCATGATAGCGGGTTTACCCAGGCATGGGACACGGTGGGCGCGGGCGCCCGAACCCACGCCAGAGAGAGCTTAACTGAGAGGAGCGGAAGGCTCTGCAGTGAGGTTAAGTGTTAGTTACGGGGGGCACAGCGCCCGCGATAAGAAATTTTAAGTGAATCGATGTCGAAACATTAAGGGGCGATGAGCTTGGATATCGAGAAAAGAATGAACCTCACTATGAGGAACGCGGAGGAGGTCGTCACCCCGGAAGAGTTGCGCGTGCTACTAGAAACGGAGGCTAGGCCCAGAGCGTATTGGGGTTTTGAGAGTTCTGGACAGTGGGCGTAAAGGAAGACGCTCACCCAGAATAATGCACATCGGAATGGGCTTGGTCTGCGGTTCCAAAATCAAGGACATGGTAAAGGCCGGCTTCCACTTCATCATATTTCTTGCCGACTGGCACTCTTGGATAAACAATAAACTCGGCGCAGATATGGAAAGGATTCACTTATGCGGCGAGTATTTTAAGCACTGCTTCACCGCCCTAGGAATCAAGCCAGAAAGCGTGCAGTACCTTTGGGCTTCCGACCTGACCAAAGACGTGGAATATTGGGAAAAGGTTGTTCGAATAGCTAAAAGCGTCTCCCTTCAAAGAACTTGGCGGGCGCTACCCATTATGGGTCGAGAAATGAGTTTAACGGACATGGAAACAGCGTGGGTATACTACCCATGCATGCAGTCAGCCGACATTTTCCACATGAACCTCGATGTTGCCTGCGCAGGAATGGATCAGAGGAAAGCCCACATGCTAGCAAGGGATGCCGCCGAAAAACTCGGCTGGAAAAAACCCGCATGCGTCCATACCCACCTTGTCATGGGACTTCAAGGACCGGAAAGGGCCGAGGCACAATTTGATGAGAATACAGACATAAACCTGCAGATTAGCTCAAAAATGTCTAAAAGCATCCCCAGAACCTGCATATACATACACGACACGCCCAACGATATCCAAACCAAGATAAGGGCCGCCTACTGCCCGCCTAAACAAGCGAAGGAAAACCCCATCCTTGAACTGGCCAAGTACGTAATCTTCCCGGAAAGGGAACGCTTGGAGATTCCACGACCGTCCAAGTACGGGGGACCGGAAACCTTTGAAAGCTACGGAGAGATGGAGAAAGCCTATGTGAAAGGGAAGCTTCACCCCCTTGACCTGAAAAACGGTGTAGCGGAAGCCTTGGTGGAGATTCTCAGTCCAGTAAGAGAGTATTTTCATCACCACCCACAAATCTTAAAGAAAATGGCCGAGATAGAGATCACAAGGTAAGATCGTTGTCAAATACATTGAGGAAAAAAAGGGAAAACCTTTTGCAACTTTTAGAAAGACTTGCCGAGACTTCAGCGAAAGGCATACCAGTAATTGTAGAGGGACAAAAGGACGTTAACGCTCTGCACGCCCTGGATGTAAAGGGTGACATCATCTCGGCTAAAACCTCTGGAAGATGCTTTCTAGACGTTCTTAGCGAGGTGGGAAAGCGAGGAAAACGTGAGGCAATCCTTTTGATGGACTTTGATAGACGCGGCAAGGAATGGACCAAACGCTTGGCGAAACACCTTGAGGAAATGAGGGTGAAGCCCAATCTGTTTTTCTGGAGGAGGCTTCAGGATCTTGTGGGACAAGACGTTAAAGACGTTGAGGGCTTGGCGACCTACATGAAGACCTTAAAGGAAAGATTAGAGTAAAGTATAAGAGACACAAAGCGATTAAAGGCTAGGAAACCTCTTAATCGTAGTGAGGTTAAAAAATGATAGAGGTGAAAGTTCATGGGATCATCGCAAACGGTTACTGTCAAGTACGTTATTCGCGCCAGCTTCGAAGTAGAGGGGGTTGTTGAAAAACCAGACGTAATCGGAGCTGTTTTTGGGCAAACTGAAGGATTGTTTGGGACCGAACTAGACCTTCGAGAACTTCAAAAATCGGGGAGAATAGGAAGAATAGAAATCGAGCTGCAGTCGAAGAAAGACAAAACAACAGGCATGATACTCATTCCCACTAGCTTAGATCGAGTCTCCGCAGCGATTATCGCGGCAAGCATCGAGAGCATAAATAGGGTTGGACCATGCTCAGCGAAGGTCACGTTAGAAAAAATGGAAGACGTGCGTGACGAGAGGCGGAGAGTGATCATAGAGAGAGCCAAAGAAATCCTTCAAGCGTGGACCATCGAAGCTCTCCCTAGCACCGAGGAAATCTTCAAAGAAGTTTCAGAGACCCTAAGGTTAGCTAGAGTCGAAAAGTATGGACCCGAAGAGTTAACAGCGGGACCTGACATTGAAGGCGCAAAGGAAATAATAATTGTGGAAGGAAGGGCTGACGTAATAAACTTACTAAAATGCGGAATTCAAAACGTCATCGCCCTAGAGGGCGCCAAGGTTCCAGAAAGCATCATACGCTTGTGCCGAGAGAAAGAGGCTACGGCCCTCCTCGACGGAGATCGAGGGGGACACCTTATCCTCAAGGAGCTGCAGCAGGTAACAAACGTTAAGTATGTTGCTAGAGCGCCGCCAGGCAGAGAAGTAGAGGATCTAACCCCCAAAGAAGTCGCCGCCGCTCTTGAGCATAAGGTTCCCATGGAAGAAATTAAGGTCAAAAAAGCAAGAGAGCGCCAGAAAATCCTCGTTCCCAAACAAATCGTGGACGCGGCAAAAGATTTAGAAGGGACTCTAGAGGCGGTGTTGTTTACCGAAAAGATGGAGCAGATACAACGATTACCCGTGAGTGAGCTTGCGGAAAGACTTCAGCAGGTTGAAGGCGTGGACACTGTTGTTTTTGATGGTGTGATAACGCAGAGACTTGTGGACGTTGCAAGCGAAAAGAACGTCAAGTATCTTGTGGCAGCCCGCATTTCGGATGTAATAAAACAGCCGTTGAACCTACATCTACTAACATTCGCGGACATTCAGGACTAACTCTTCATAAACTTAGAAAGAGAGGGCGTTTCAGAGGGCAATAGCTCATCGTCAGTTACGTTAAACAAACTTAGAATCCGGGAAGCCGCTGGCACCACCTGATTCGTCACATAGTACTCGATGTCTATCTCGTCGTAAGAGGCTAAAACATAGGGCTTCGCTTTCTCATGGAGGCGGCCGGGACCAGCCACAATGACGTAACCAATTTTATCTCCCAATGACAGATCCCAGCCTTCCTTCATCAGCATCTTCGCAGCTTCAACGTGGGGAGCCCTCACAGCGTATTCTTCCAAGGATTTCGCCAGGGACTTCCATATAATGAGGCCTCGATACGACACCTTCTTTCCCCGCAAATCCACAATGTACTGACGAACGAACTGGGTAGCCTTCTCCGGCGACTGCTCCTTAAGGATTATTTCTAACACCCTTTCTTGCACGTTTTTGGCAACCGCTGCCCAATCCCCCCTTATGACCTCCAAACCCACTATGTCCAGTTGTCCATCCGGCAAAAGCCCGCAGTACCGTTTTTTGGCCTCAGTGAACAAGACGCGGGTATAGATCTTGTCAGGCTTTATCTCTAATCCGAGCATCTCGTTGATTTCTTTGGAGAGTTTCTCGATTTTATCCGGGTCATGCTGGATGAAGATGCTGTCGGTGTCGCCGTATACAACCTTTAATCCGGCCTTCTCCGCTAGTTCGATGGTGTTTAAGATGGCTTGTCGACCCCAAGCTGTTGTGGCTTCGGCCACTGGTTTGATGTACCAACGAGCACCTATCCAACCCGTATATCCGTAGGAGGCGTTGGTGATCACCTTCACCGCCTTTTGCCGAGCGTCAAGGACACGGTATTCCACGCTTTTGAGATCAAGCTCCTTTAGCTTGGGTCTGATTTTGTCTCGAGCGGCTATGAGGTGGGACAACACTTCTTTGTAAAAGCCGGGCGGTTCCGCACGGAATCTATGCTTTACTTCTGGGGCTACGTTCACGCCGCATGGAGGCTCAGGCTCCTTGGGCCGGACATAGGTGTCGGGGGAGACGTTTTGGGTAATCATGATGTTAGGGTACAAGGCCTTAAAGTCAAGCACCGCAATGTTTTCGTGAACCCCTGGTTTCGGCTTGATAACCACGGCTCCTACGTAGGGGAAGTATGGGCGTTCGATCCTCTTGGGGACAAGCTCGCCAATCTTGTATGCCTCCCGAATCAGGAACCACTCAACCCTAAAGCCCACCGCGGCGGTTCCTACATGATCAAGGGGTAGGCCAACAAGATTAGACAACTGCATGGCGAAGTCCAGCATGGCATCGGCTATACCCATGATGCACTGAGTGTTTTCCTTAGAGAACCTCAGCAAAAGGGGGCGTTTTTCAGGATCATCCCAGTAGGTGGGTACGTCTATGTCTTCGATGAGGGTGCGTTTCTCGAGCTTCATAACATTCAGGAAGTCGGCTACGTTTTCCAGAGTTTTTACCTTTACCTCGGGAAGATCTTCCGCGAAGTCAAAGAAGTCAATGTTTGCTCGGCCCATGATCGACACGTGACCATATACGCTGGTGTGGGGCTCAGTGTTTGCTCGGTCTACGAATAGGTTGACGCCCAGTTTTCTAGAGCGAACAAGCAGATAGGGCCAGTCCTGTCGATTGGTTCCGTAGCCCACAGTTATGTCGGGATCAAAATCCCTGACATATTGTACAAAGGTCTCCAGAACAGGTTTGTCGTCAGAATTTTTGGCTACAAACTGCTTTTCGTCGCCGGTATTCGTGGCCGCAGAGATGACCGCTACGGGGTTTTTCTCTGGCTTAGGAGCGCCCCTAGGACTATAACAGATCATGGAGAATCCTAGAATCCTCAGCTTTGGAACTTCTGTTTTTTCAATGCTCTGAGGAAGGGATCTCGCTAAATATACCTTATCAACCTGAACCTCTAACTCCTTTTCTGTCTCCTCCACCTCTATCTCGTGCCAACCGCAGGGAGTTACGCCGTGGTCAATGAGGTAGCGCATAGAATAGCGGATGTCGTCCTCGAGATAATCCTTTACGCCTTCAATTTTTCGAAGACCCTTCGCATACTTTGGTATGAGATCGGGGTCTTGACAAAAAACCTTGATCACTTTCGCAGGTCTTCCAAAAAACCTTCGATCTACAGGCTCTAACCTAACTATAGAGGGAAAATCTGATTTGCGGGATAGGATCCTCTCTATGACGGGATGAGGATCTTCCTGATCCTCAACTACGAGATAAAAATAGGAAAGAAAATTCCGGTCAATGATGAGGAGGCGTTTCCCTTCTTCGTCTATGCCCCAGATCCACATCTCGGGTTGATGATCCTTCACTTCATAGTTGATGTCTAGGAGCCAGAAGGTCTTCTTCACCCCTTTGACCTCCACAGAGATAAGGGCCAATATATTTTTAATACCTTTTGATCATGACTCTTTTATTGCACGTACGCTAATTGGAAAATGGAGCCAGTGTTTTTGAAGGTCCTTGAGATGAACCTTAAAAAGCGCATCGTGAGGGTTTTGCCAGAGAGTTTAGACGATCTCTGGCACCTGTATAACATTGTGGCGCCTAAGGATGAGGTGTATGCGCAAACCACTCGACTGGTGAAAGTGGAAGAGCTCTATGCTCGTCCTAAAAAGGGGAGGAGAATCTCGGTCTTTCTGGGCATTAAGGTGGAGAAGGTGGCTTGGGATAGAAGCCTAAACCGATTGAGAGCGCATGGAATCGTCTGCGAAGCGCCCGAGGAACTTAATGTAACAGGGTCACATCACACCATAAACGTCACCTTAGACAAGCCCATCACCATCATAAAACCCGAATGGCTGAAACATCAAATCGATCGATTAGAGAGAGCCAGCAGGGTAACATTAGCTCCCATCATCGTGGTGTCCATAGACGACGAAGATTACTGCGTGGCCGTTTTGAGACAGTACGGCATCGACGTGAAAGCGGAGGAAAGGATAAGGCTCCCAGGAAAGCTGGAGGCGGAAAAGAGGGAAAAAGCGAAACGCGAATTCTTCAAGATAGCCTTGAAATTCCTTAGGGAAACATGGATAAACCTTCGCAGTCCCATTGTCATTATCGGACCGGGATTTGTGAAGAACGAGTTTGCTAACTATGTAAAGACGGAAGCCTCAGATACTGGGCGTGCCATTGTTGATGTCAAGGGCGTGAACAGCGCGGGAGTAGCCGGGGTGCAGGAAGCGCTGCGTTCCGGAGTCTTAACAAGGGCGTTGGGGCATGTGCGGATAGTTGAAGAAGCAAAGGTTGTGGAAGAAGCCCTTAAACGGTTAGGGAAGGGGAGTTTAGAAGTGACGTATGGATCTACCGAGGTGAAAAAGGCGAGCATGTTTGGCGCTGTTGAAAAACTTCTTCTAGCAGACAGCACGTTGAGGGACGCGTCTGACGATGAAAGAAGAGACCTAGAAAAGCTCATGAGAGAGGTCGAAGAAAGGGGAGGGCAGATCATCGTCATTAGCACCGAGCATGAGGCTGGAGTAAAGTTGCTTGCTCTAGGAGGAATCGCCGCGCTCCTCCGTTTTCCGGTGAGTTAAAGGCTAGTTTTATCGATTTAGTTAAGCCTCTAATCCTTACGTGCTTAAGAAACAATCTATAATTATTTTCCAAACAGCTTAATGCGTCTACGGACCGCGGGGTTTTGATCTGCGAGCTTTTTCAGAACCATTTCAAACGTCTCGTCAGGTGACAGTTCCCTTTCAATGAAGACCCCGGTTCTGCCGACCTCGTTGCGACGTATAAGGGCGTGAACTCGATCCAACACGGTTTCAAGAGAGACGCCCAACAGATGAGCTACAGTCTCTTCACGACCCACAATGGTGCTTTCCACATGACCCTCCGGCGTTGGCTCGATCAGCATGAGCCTCTTGTCCACGCCCGCGACGCGCACATCCTGTTTAAGCATGGGAAGGGACAATTCGCCACTAAACCTGTAGAAGTCTCTTTCTACACGGCGAAGCTTTACGAGTGGGAAGGAAACGGACCGTTGCGTGTCTATTTCGAGGTATCCCTTCACTGCGTATAGGGGGGTGGCTTGCACCACGATGCGCCGATCGACGGAAACGCCAGCTCGCTCAAGAGCCGTTTCGATGATGAAGGAGGAGGGCGGGTCTGGCACAAAAACGTCGATGTCACTCTTCTTTGAGATGTCGCCTCGAGCAATGCTTCCATGCGTGATGGAGGGCAAATGAAATCGGTCTAGAACTTCCATGATTTGAATAGCTTTGGATCTCAACTCGCTTAGCAGTTCCCAACGTTTCTTTTCGTAGATAACTTCCACGCGTTCGGCACGAATAACCGGTTTCTTAGCCATGGCCGCTCACCGATTGAAGGGAAGCGCCTATCCAGTCTAAGTACGATGGCAAACCCTCTATTACAGGAAGTGCGATGATCTCCGGCACTTGATAACTGTGAATCTCCTTTGCTCTTTCTGAAAGCCTCTCAAATAATTTCTTTTTTGACTTCATAAAAACTAGAAATTCGTCGGTCTCGTCGATTTTCTCCTCCCACCAAAAGAGTGAAGAGATCGGACCAACGATGTTTGCGCAGGCAATCAGTCTTTCGCTGAGCAGATGGTGAACGATTTTCACAGCCTCTTCTTTGTTTGCGGCGGTCATGATCACAACGATGTAAGATGACACGGAACTTCCCCATAAACGACTACGTTAAAGTATTATTTAGTTAGTTCTCTTAAACAAACGGGCGAGCGAACATCCTAAGCTTCATTAAGTACGGCCTGCTCTCAATCTAGGATGAAACGAGATGTCCACATGCACGCTCTGCAAAAAGAGAGACCCTGTCTTTCTGCGCCCCTACTCCGGAGAGAAACTCTGCGGAAGATGCTTTCTTGAGTCTATAGAAAACAAGGTTCGAGGAACCATCGCCAAGTACGACATGCTCAAACCAGACGACAAAATCATTGTGGCCGTGTCCGGCGGAAAAGACAGCGTAACCCTCCTCCACCTACTAGCCAAACTCGAGAAGGCCTTTCCCAAAGCTAAGCTATGCGCGGTCACCGTCGACGAGGGAATAAGGGGTTATAGGGACGAGGCCCTAAAGGTCGCCGTAAAGAACTGCCGAAAACTAGGCATTGAACACATTCTAACCTCCTTCAAGGAAATGTTCGGATACAAACTCGACGAAATCGTAGGCATCACTCAGAAAAGGGGAGAAGGAGTAACGCCTTGCTCCTACTGTGGAGTTTTAAGGAGGCGGGCTTTAAACACGGCTGCTCGAGAGGCGGGCGTGGATAAGCTTGCCACAGCCCATAGCTTGGACGATGAGACTCAAACAATAATCTTGAACATCATTCACGGTGACGCTCTGCGGATAGCGCGTGTCAAGCCAGTGCTGTCAGCGACGCATCCCAAACTTATACAGCGCATAAAACCTCTCTGCGAGGTGCCGGAGAAGGAAATTGCCTTTTATGCATACCTAAGGAAAATCGAGTTTCAGAATACTCCATGCCCCTACGCTCGAACCGCCCTGAGGAACGACATACGAACTATGCTCAACAGAATGGAGGAGAAGCATGCCGGGGTGAAGTTCACTATCTTTAAGTCGGTAGAGAGAATTAGGCCAGCGCTGGAAGCAACATTGAAAGAGGCAAGCATGAAAGACTGCAAAATATGTGGGGAGCCAACCGCCAGAGAAGTTTGCAAAACGTGCCAAATGCTTCAACAACTATCTATTCTCTAGTAGGCGGCGGGTCACCGAGGCTCGACGCCCAGTTTTCACCAAGCCTCCCAACCCCTTTACTCATACCCGCACCCCCCTGAGCGCTGAACGCCCAAGCTTAGGTTGCTCCCTCCCGGGCCTGGCCAGGTTCGCCTGACAAACGCGGTTCACGGCTTCCCTACGAAAGCCGTCCCACGACCGCCAGCCCCAAGGGACGGATACTCATGACTCAGAGGCTGAGGGACCTGACGATCTTTGACGCCTCACCCCAGCTGTCAGCCCGTCCTATAGAGGGTTTACGGTCGAAGCCGAAGCCTCTCAGGGGACCCCTAGCCCCCCGCCTAAGGCCCGCCGCCCAAAAATATTTGATGGTTCCCGAGGCTATAAAACTTTACCAACCTTAGAAGAATGAACTCGCAGATGTACGATGCGAAGATTTTTATTGAGCCGTCATCAGACCATCATGTTCTAAGGGAATGGGAACGTTTCATGAAGAAGAACAGGGTTAAACAAGCCTTGAGGGAGGGAAAAACGGTCATTGGAACCATGATCACGGAGTTTAGGACACCAGAGATCGCCCACATGATGGCTGCGGCAGGTTTCGACTTCATCTTTATCGACACCGAACATTCCCCCTTCACCCTAGAGACAGTAGTTGACATCGTGAGAGCGTGTAGAGCCGTGGATCTGGTCTGCCTAGTCCGAGTCCCAGACGCCGAGTACCATCTCATCGCCCGCGCTCTAGACGCCGGCGCCGATGGTCTCATGATCCCCCGGGTGGAGACCCGAGAAGTGGTTGAACAGATAATTCAGGCGGCCAAGTACCCACCATGGGGCGTGAGAGGCTACGGCTTAAGGGCCATAACAACGAATTATGAGAAAGCAGAGGTGGGAGATTGGATTGAATGGCTCAACGAAAACACTATGATTGTCATCCAGATCGAGAGAAAGAGGGCCATAGAGAACGTAGACCAGCTCGTTTCGGTGAGGGGAGTGGACGCAGCCTTCATCGGCCCCCACGACCTCTCCATCTCCTTGGGGGTCCCTGGACAGTTCGACCACCCCAGAATGGTGGAAGCCATCCAGAGGGTGGTGGACACCTGCAAACGCCACAATATCGCTTCTGGGATTCACGTCAGAGACCTTCAGAAACTCCTATACTGGAAGGAAAGGGGCATAAGGATGCTAACGTACTCCACGGATGTAAACATGATCATGTCCGCCGCTGCTAAAGCTGTTGAGGAATTAAGAAAGCACAAATAACCTTCCTTGGTTAAGGCTCAGTAATCTTATAATGTGCGAAAAGTCAGTCCATGTGATCAACGCCATACGATTATGACGCGCAAAATCGGGGAAGTTTAACAACGTATAAATATTACATAGATGTATTACATTTACGGTGAAAATATGCCCGTGAAGACCACCATCATTTTGAAAGACGAGATATATGAATATCTAATGAAGAAAGTTGGGAGAAGAAAGATTTCAGAAACAATAAACAAAATCCTCATGAAACAGCTCTTCACCAGTGATAAGAGCATGTTTGGTGTTGACCCGTGGCTTACAATTGAAGGCTTAAGAGACGAGGAAGAACCACATGAAAGCCCTTGACTCCTTCGCTTGGATAGAGTACTTTATGGGTTCGAAACGAGGGGTTAAGGTAAAAGGGTACGTCGAAGGAGAGGGACCTCTCTATACCCCAGCAATTTGCCTAACCGAAATTAAATCAAGGTACTTAAGGGAGGGAAAGGACTCCGCAAGCAGAATCGACCTTATTGTAGACAGAAGCCTAATCATTTCCGTAAATACGGAAATAGCGCTCTTAGCAGCAGACATCAAACAAAAGTACAAACTTCATACAGTTGACGCAATCGTCTACGCATCTTCCCAATTTAAAAATTTAACCTTGGTTACAGGCGACCAACACTTTAGAAACTTACCCGATATCGAGATGATATAATGCTTCATCGCTAAAACAGCACAAAAATGAACTTGGCGCGGGGTGCGGGATTTGAACCCGCGCGGCCCAAAGGACCACAGGCTTAGCAGGCCTAGGCCTCGTCTGTCTGCCCCCTACCAGGCTAGGGCAACCCCGCCTTTTCGATTATTCTTTGAAGGCGCGAGTATCCTAAAAATGTTCCCATTCGGTCGCTATGGGAACTCATACTTCGTGGTGCAGCACGCTAACCTTATTTACACATACCTAATTAAGATATGAAGGGCCGGTCGTCTAGCGTGGTAGGACATCTTGGACCTAAAGCAGCCCTTACGAGGCTGAGGTCGCAGGTTCAAGTCCTGCCCGGCCCACCACTCACTGAACCAAGGATACACGCATATTCTAATCATATTTGATCATATAGAAGACTGGTTTGGACGGAAGAGGAGGAAGTGTTGGCAACTTAGAGAAACTGTCTATGGATGATTTGTTGTATTTTTCTTGGACAGAACGGTGCAAGCGTGGCTGTGGGAAGTAGGGGTCCAAGCTTTGGTATGAGCCCTACGGCTTCGGTTCCCAGCTTGCAAACAATGGCGTGTTCAAGCAGCCCCAGCTGTTCGACTTTGATGATGTCGCGACGGTGTTTCGACGCTTTTATTTCGCGTTCGACATGGGGGGAGAGCGCTCCTAAAACGACCAGTCGGTCAACATTGGAGCGGATCCAGCGTGTAATCTGAGACAGTTGCGCTTCCGAAAGCACGGCAACAACACGTTCGTTTTCAGCATTTACGTGGCCAACCATCTTAACCTCAAAGGGCAGATGATCATAGAGGCAGAAGAGTTCGATTATCCTCTGAAGCGGAAGCTTTTTCCCGTCAGCGAGCTGAGCCTGAAGGCTTTGTAAAGGAACCGCAGCGTCACAGATCTTGGGAGAAGAGACCCCTATATCCACATAGAGCTCGCTCCTACTCTTTCCAGAAGAGACAACCTTTCCTCGAATGGTGGAAAATCTCTTCAACTCGTTCACAGAAGCTGGGGCCAAGCCCACTTTTCGATCGAGGTAACGCAAGGCGACGGTTTCATCCTCGCCGGAGACCTCGATTTCGACCCATCCACGGTTCGTTTCGCCGACAACTTCCAGACTAACCTTAAGCCCTTTGCAGAGCGATGAAAGGGTGGGCTCAAGCATTTTGGAAGAAACGGGGCCGTATACCTTTTCAAGTAGGGTGACCCTCGGCATCGAAATCCCCGATCAGAGACGAAAACTCGTTCTGCAGCTCTTTCATTCTCTTAATGGAGGGGTGTGCCCCACCGAGCTCAACAGAAAACTTTTGGATGGTTCGTTCAATGCGAACCCTACGCGACCCCTCAATCAGCTTATCCGCATAGTTTACAATCTTCTCTTCTATGGTTTGAGGAAGATAGCTTTTCACGGGCCAACCCAGTTTCTCGGCTTCATCATGGGTTATGCCCCCACCCACGTGACGCTCAATAATAGACACCACCGAGTTAGGTAAGTTTAGAGACTTAGCGATCTCCGCTCCCATGATGACGTGATCAACATGGTGGGTTCTGGAACGACCGATGTCGTGCAGAAGCGCGCCAACTTCAACGAGCTGAGTGTTGACGCTTAACCCCCTACCTTTGCAGGCTCGAGCGATCTTTGCGGCAAGGGCTGCGACTGCCTTGCAATGCCTTATGACCTCTGGTGAGCACCCGCTCTGAACAAGAAGGCTCAGCGCCCTCCGTTTGGAAGGCAGCGGCTCACTCACTCAATTCCTTCCTTAACTGCTCAACCTTCTCGGTAAGAGCCTCGATGATCCGACCATTGTCAAAGTGCATCAGCGGTTTGTTGCACGTGGGGCATCGAAAAACAAGCTCCATCGCCTCTTTGAAGGGGATTTTCCGACATCCCGGCGTATAGCAATAGTAAAAGTCATGGTTTTTCTCGTAGTCAAGCCGAGTTTCCAGTTTTTCCAGAACGCGCCGCTTTTGATTTAAGATAAAACCCTCCAATTGATCCGGCTGAAGCCTCCAGTGGAAAATGAACCACCCAGTGGTTTCGTCACGGGACCTCCTCAGCGTCACGAGGGAATGATCATAAAGTTTGTAAAGAATCTTGCGAACAGAATTGAGACGTATTCCGGTTCGAGAGACAATCTCCTCGTCCGTAGTTTCATCAACGACCCTGAGGACGTCAACGACCTTGACGGCCTCTTCGCCGCCGAGTACCTCAGCAACCTTTCTTAAGGTTTCATCGTCCACGAAGTACAATGATAGAAACCTCCGAAGACATATCAATAATAGTTGGTCGGCAAAACTTAAATCTCTTTACCGCGCAAGCCGTGACGGTCACGCCTTAAGCACCTTCTTTCCTCGAGGTTGAGAAACTACCCTTATTTTTGCGCCCTCAAATTCACTTAACAAACCTCGGCCTTCGAAGAACCGATCTAGAAAAACCGCTAAGCTTGAGCACTCTGAGTGGGGCTGGTTTCCAATCGCCACGTTAAAGTCAGAAACTTCCTCAGAAAAAAATTCCGTAGGAACCTTTCGACTACCTACTAAGACCAATACATCCTTGCCCGCCGCCTTGATCCTTTGCATAACATCACTCGTCTGAACGTTTTCCCCGTAGGCCGTGAGATGAACCACCACACCGCCTTTCGCTTTCCAATCCTTAACCACTTGCTTCCAAGGTTTTCCCATTTCAAAGAGGAAGGGACCGCCCCAACGCTCCACCACCCTGTCAATTGTGGCCTTGACCTTATCGTCTCGAACGTCGGCTAGAATTAGTCCGGAGGCTCCTAGGGCTCGGGCGGCTAGGGCAACGTGAGCCGTGAGCCTCTTGTCCCTCTCCCTATGCCCCCACCTTAAAACTACAACCCTCGGTGAGTCACGGATTGAAAATTCCGCCAAATTGTTTCACTCGCCCTCTAACCTTGTCTGCAAACCAAGGAATCGACTCAAAAACAACGCTTACGCTGCCACCATCGTATTTGACATCGCGTATGTCGGCTCGACTGAAGAGCCATGAGAGGAAGGACATGGATTCGTCTGTTACCGGAATGGAAAAGGATGCCTGAACATAGCCCTTAAGATGATTCGCTATCTCCTGCTTAAGCAAACCTATGTTTGTTTCATATAGGGCGGAAACTGGCACCAAATTGGGTGCAACGTCCTTCAAAATCTCAACTTCGCGCTGTACCTCACTCTCTGACAGCATATCGATCTTGTTGAGCACGGTTACTATAGGAATTCCAGCCGCCCCTATTTTTTGGATAGTGTCGAGACAGCAATTTAGTTTCCTTTCGATCTCCTGGTGGGGCTCGTTTATGTCCACAATGAGGAGGATCAGATCTGAGAAGATGGTTTCCTCCAGGGTAGAGTGAAAGGCCTCGATGAGCGTTAAGGGTAGATGATCAATAAAACCAACGGTGTCTGTGAGCAGAGCCCTCTTCCCGAAGAGACCTACCGCTCGAGTTGTGGTGGAGAGAGTGGTAAACAAGCCTGGATCCACCGGAACCGCTTCCTCAGCGAGGACGTTAAACAACGAGCTCTTTCCCGCGTTGGTGTATCCCGCCAAAGAGATCAAGGAAAAGCCTAGCTCGAGTCTTCGAGTGCGATGTAGGTGCCGCTTCTCTCGTATTTTTCTTAGTTTATCGTTAATGGAATGGATTCTTCGCCTTACGGCCTCATAGTAAACATCCACCTCGTAGGCTCCCAGCCCCATAAAACCCGGTTGCTCGCCCATCTTGGCCAGCCTTACCCTCTCTTTTGCGCGAGCCAGTTCGTATCGAAGCTGGGCCAGTTGTATCTGAAGCTTGGCTTCGTCGGTGGAGGCTCTCCGAGCGAAGATTTCGAGGATGAGCTGGAAACGGTCAATAGCCTCCACGCCCGTGGCTTTGGCTAAGTTGTACGCCTGAACAGGTTTTAGTTCATTGTCAAAGATCGTTTTTTCGACACCTTTTTTGGCAACAAGCTCAGCCAGCTCCTTTGTCTTGCCGCTGCCGATCTGATACCGCGGGTCAGATTCTCTAATTTGTTCAAGTGACCCCACAACGGTGTATCCAGCTGACTCGGCAAGGCTTTGAAGCTCATCTAAGCTGGAACGCTCAGATGGGAGTCGCCGTTGAACTATGATGGCTTTCGTTCAGCTACCTCCGTCTTCTTTTTCTTAAGATGAACCCTCTCCCCCAGAGTAACCTCACGTGGAGGGGGCAACCCTACTGAGGGGACCTTGGGTTCTGAGGTGGGGACAAGTAGCTTAACTTGAAGCGCGTGCCCTAGTTTATTCGCAAGTCCATGGTCTGGAACCATTTTCCCGCTTTCAATCTTCCGAAGAACCGAAACCTTTTCCCCGATTCTCCTCCCCAAATCCTCGTGGGTTAATCCCAGTTTTTCTCTTCCTTGCCTCACGCGTGAACCAAAATCATCCACGAGCTCTAAAGCCTCGGTGATCATTAGAGGCGGCTTTCTTTTAGAGATTCTAGGTGGAGGCTGGACCACCCTTTTCCGGCGTTGTGGAGCCCGCGTTTCCCAATAGATCGAGCCCAGCTTGACGCATTCTCCGCAAACCGTCAGGATGGCGCCTTCAATCACCGCCTTGTGGGGCTTCCCAAAAATTCTGCGACCACAGACTTCACATCGCACGAAAGCCATCACCTAAACTGTTTTAATCTCCGGTTCTTCTCTATACTTGTCAAAATTAATGGTGAAAGAATGCGAGATAAACTTAGCGCTCTTCAAAGAATCAGAAGCATAGCCAACTACCAGTTTGGAAAAGGTGTGGGGGAAAGGCTTTTTCCAGACGACGTTAGGATCGTTCTCTCGAAGAGAACTGGAAGAATACGACACGTGTACCTAGATGAGAACAGATTGGCTACCCTACGACCGCCCGATGGTCTCTTTTCCTTAACCATCACGGGAGCCAAAAGGATAATGGAGGGCGAAGAGAGCCCACGCTTGTGGGTTAAGGTTCAGAAGGAGGCCGCGCCCTTCATCGCCAAGGGAAAGAGCTTTTTTGCCAAACACGTGATGGACGCTGACGATGAGATACGCCCCCACGAGGAGGTGATCGTCATAGATGAAGAAAACGAGGTCTTAGCCGTGGGGAAGGCCATGCTTTCTGGGAGGGAGATGAAGGCCTTCAAAAGAGGGGTCGCGGTGCGGGTGCGGAGGGGCGCCGCAGAGGTTAAGAAGACCTGTGGGGATTATGGTAAATGAGGGGGCCGTGATGCGAAGAAGAATAAGCCCTAGAGAGGCAAGAAGGATGATGCAGCGCATGGGTCTCAGTATGGGTCAGATGCCCGACGTTCAAGAAGTTATCTTCCGAACGGGCACAAAAGAGATTATCGTGGAGAACCCTGAGGTTGCGGTGCTTGACCTCCATGGGCAGAAAATCTTCCAAGTGACAGGGGAGAGGATTACCGAAAAGACGGTTGAGAAAAGAATGGCAATCCCTGAAGAGGACATTAGGCTTGTTGCGGATCAGACTGGAAAGAGCACGGAGGCGGCGAAGAGGGCCCTAGAAGAGACGGAAGGCGATCTGGCGAAGGCTATACTTCTTCTCCAAACAGGGAGTTAAAAGTCGTCCTCAACTATGCTCTTTTGAATTTGTTAATCTTCTCACTTATCAGCGTCAAAATTGTTTAAGGATGTCCTGTTTTTCCATGATGTAGCCGCAGTAGTGGCACTTCAAGCGAAGCGGCTCTTCCTTCTCCACGTAGAAGGTTGGCAGTATGGGTTCGCCGCTGTTCGAGACGCATGCAGGGTTGACACACTTCACCATCCCACGTATAACATTTGGAAGCTTAACCCTCTGCTTTTCCATCACCTTGTAGTCCCGGATGATGTTGATGGTGGCGTGGGGAGCCAGCAAAGCGATTTTATCCACCTCTTCCGAGTTTAGTTCTCTTCCCTCAACCTTCACCACGTCTTTCACGCCGAGCTTCTTGCTAGAAACGTTTATGGCGACGGTTAAAACCCCCCCGGCGCGTCCAGTGATTCCCAGAATCTTTAGCACATCTAGCGCGTGACCGCTTGTGATGTGATCGATGACCGTGCCGCTCCTGATTTTGGAGACCCGCAGGGTTTTTCTAGCCATATCCACCAATCCCCTAAACTACTATTACGCTTAAAGGATAAAAAGAGTTATTTGTGAATTGTGAAAGTTTGTTTGGTGACGAAGTTGGAATTTAAGGGACGAGACATTATCTCGATTAAGGATTTTACGCGAGAGGAAATTGATTATATCTTGAAGATAGCTGAGGCTATGGAGCCTGTTGCAAAAAGCGGCTCAGACATGCTTCGCGGAAAGACGCTGGCAACCCTCTTCTTTGAGCCCAGCACGCGAACTCGGCTCAGCTTCGAGGCAGCTATGCATAAACTGGGGGGGTTCGCCATAGGGTTTGCTGGACCGGAAGCTGCCTCCATTCAGAAAGGAGAGAACCTAGCGGACACTGTTCGTGTTGTGCAAAACTATGCGGACGTTATTGTGTTACGACACCCGTTGGAGGGAGCAGCTCGACTCGCCGCCGAATTCGCTGACGTACCCATAATCAACGCGGGCTCCGGCGCGGAAGAACACCCAACACAGGCTCTACTGGATTTGTATACAATCTTGAAGGAGAGGGGTCAAATCGACGGTCTGAACATCACGTTAATGGGCGATCTGCGTTACGGGCGGACGGTCCATTCCCTCGCGTACGCCCTTTCCCTTTACAACGTGAGACTGCACCTGGTTTCGCCAGAACTTCTTCGAATGCGCAGAGAGGTGCTAGAATCCGTCAGAGGGAAGATAAAGGTGGTGGAAAAAACCGGGATCGAAGAGAACTTGCCCGAAATGGATGTGCTTTATGTAACGAGGATTCAGAAGGAGCGCTTCCCGGATCTGGCCGAGTACGCGAAGGTGAAGGATTCGTACAGAATCGATCTTAACATGCTGAAGGACGCAAAGAAGGACTTAATCATTCTCCATCCCCTTCCGAGGGTTGGGGAAATCGCTGCCGAGGTGGACGAGACATCACACGCCCGATACTTCCAGCAGGTGTGGAACGGCATTGTCGTGAGAATGGCTCTCTTGGCACTCATACTGGGCGCGACAGAGTGAACTTATACAGGAAATGAAGAAACAGAAGAGGAGCGTAGGGCTGAGGACATCTTTAATGCGGAAAGTAAGCCCTTAACAGAGAAGGAGAAAGCCATCATTCGACGCATTAAAAGAGAAAGAGATTGAGCGATAAAGTATTTAGGTTTTCTGAAGACAAGGTAATCATGTGATCAAATAATTGGAGGGGAGGAGTATTTCGGCTGATTATAGTCCTGAATCCTTGAGGGTTATAATTCCGGTCGGCGGGATAGCGAAGCGTTTAATACCTCTCACAGCCGAGGTTTCTAAGGCGTGTATTAGGCTTATAAACCGTCCGCTTATCGAAATCTCCTTGTTGACTTTGGCTAGGCAGGGAGTGAGAAACTTTATCTTTGGCGTAAAGGGGTACACCAATTATAAAAGTTTGCATGACTACTTCAAGTCGGGCATCGGTTTCTCAGCCAGATACAGCATTGAGCCGCGTGTCCACATCAAGTATCAGCCAAACGTTGAAGATTGTGGAAGCGCCGACTCGGCGAGAATAAACATTGAATACTATGGTGTTAAAGACCCGGTTTTCGCTGTTCAGGGCGATAACATATTCGATATTGATCTTGAAAATGTCTTAGCCTTTCATCAGAGTAAAGGCGCCTTCATGACGATTGGACTGATGCCCGTAACCGATGTTACAGGATACGGAATTGCTGACATCGATAAGGATATGAGGATATCAAGGTTTGTTGAGAAGCCCCACCCGAAGGAGGCCCCGTCCAACTTAGCCAATACGGGGCTTTACCTAGTCTCTCCGGAGATCAGGGAGGTCTTTAAAGAGAGGACGGTTCAAGAGATGCTACAGAAACGTCTAGACTTCGGTTACGATTTAATACCTTACATCGTGGAGACCGGTAGACCACTTTATGGCTATGCCTTAACGGGAGCATGGTACGATGTCGGGACGCCGGAAAGGTATCTTGAGGCCATGGAAGGTATACTTCACGGTCAATTGAAAAGTTTGCAAGACTTCGGCGGCAGAATATCCGATTCCACTGTATGGATTCAAGGAGAAAGCATTGAATCTGTTCGGAGGAGAGAAGAGATTCTAAGAAAAATCATAGAGGGAAGGATTGAACTGGGAGGCTCTGTTTTGATTGGAAGGCACTGCGAGATATCGGATGGCGCAAGAATAGTGGACTCTTGCATCGACAACTATACTCGAATTGGAAGAAACGTGACTGTTGAGGGGTCGGCTGTTATGGACCGGGTTATAATTGGCGACGGCGCAGAGATTCGAGACAGCATCATAGGAAGACATTCGACCATAAAATCCAGCTCAACCGATGTAACAAGGATTCTTCAAACCTCAGTGATCGCCGACGACGCCACCCTAGATGCGGGATGCCAACTTATAGCTACAAAAGTCTACCCGCATAGACACGTGAAAAAACAAGACTTTTTCAAGAAGATCATAGCCTAAACCAATATCAAATTGGTTAGGAGTCTGTTTAACCCTGCCTCGCCGACGCAAGGTTTGCTGGCTACACCCACGCCTACGCTTATAGGACAAGAACCAACTCCACACCACAAGCATATCCCGATAAGAAACCAGCCACACCCTACAACAACACGAAATCCCTGAAAAAGGAGAGCTATATAGGGGGTCTAGAATGGAGAACACCCCCGTATACGATATTCATCTCGCAGAAGAGTGTTAATAGGTTACATTTTGGTTCTGTATCGATCCAGAAGTTCTCTCTTTTTCCCTTCGTTCCATCCACTCACTGCTTGGTAATAGCCGGTTACCCTCGACCACCATTCTACCCTTGAAGACCCACAGCTGGGGCACTGCTCATAAATGGGTGATGTCACCCTTCCACAACTGTTGCAGATCGTCAAGTCCTTTGTGTAAGCGTAGTAGCCCACATGGGTCTGGGTGGAGATTCTCTTGGTTAGTTTATAGAGCGCCTCAGGGTCTGGAGAGGCGTCTCCGAGCCATATGTGAAGCATGTTGCCGCCATTAAGGAGCGGGAAGAACTTTTGCTCTATGTCCACCCTTTCAATCAGGCCGATATCGGCCCCGACATAAACGTGGGTCCCGTTGCTGTAGTACACGGGAACATCCTTCTCCCCTTCAGCAAGCATAGACTTGGCTCTTTGTAGGTCTCCTTTAACGACCTTCTCGGCTTTATCGCGGTAGTCTGCGGTTAGAAGATCCGCTATAGCGAATCTCTGGGCTGTGGACTCGGCCGGGGTTCTAGCCAGAGCGAGCTTGAGGCCGCTTCTCTCTTCAAGTACCTCCTTATACTTTTGCATCTGGAGAATGAGCTTCACAAGAATCTTAACCGCCTCTGGATGCTCGTGAAGCTGGTAGCCAGTATGCCACTGAGCCATCTCATTTCCGCCCACTAAACCTATTGTAAAGACGAGTTCATCAAAGTCCACGGCTGGAGTCCCTTTCTCCCCGTTTTTTGGATCCAACGGGCGTTGGGTGGCGAAGGGTATCCGATTGTGTTCTACGATCAGGTTCATCCACTTCTTTTTCATCCTAAATATTTCAACGGCGGAGTCCATCAGTCGCCGGCTTTCCTCAAACAGTTTTTCGTCGTTTCCGTTCGCCCCATAGGCCATCCTCGGAAGGTTTAAGCTTACAACCTGCCAGCTCCCCATGGTGAAGTGCTTTCCATCGACGAAGTAGAGCTTGTCCCCGAACTCCGAACTGCTCTCAGGCGTCTCAACAAAGCAGTACGCACAACACTGATAGCAGGAAACGCCCTTACCATACCCTCTGTACGCCGGCATCAAGTTGTCAAAGTAGGGCGTTCCAAATTTACCCACAACCCTATGAACGTCAAGCCAAAACTCATCGTACTCAGGCTTCAAAAACTCGGGACTGATACTGTTTTCAAGTTTTGGAAAATTGAAGGGCTTCCCCCAATAGTCGCCTTGGAGGGCCACATCGTAAAGCGCCCTAAACATAAGGCCAACCTCGTCCTCATAGTCTCCGTAGACATCCGGTCCAACCCGCCCCCTCGCCACCGCGGGAACATCTCTCCAAAGCTCTGGAACTCCCGGTTGCACCTGAACGTTGCTAAAGACAAGCTGTCCTCCCCTGGCCACATAAGCTTGAGTGTACTCAAAAAACATCATTTGCATAAGTTGCTTAATCTGGCGGTAGTCCAGTCCCCTCATGTAGGGAGCGAGGAAAACTAGGAAGTTGTAAAAGCCTTCACCTCCCGCAAAGTTCGTCTGCGCAGAAGCCAAGATCTTTGCGGTGTGAAGAATGGCGACCTCCGGATGCTTAGCCGGCCCCGCGATGCTTGTTCTCGTGCCAATTCCGTCTGGCATTAAGCCATAGTAGAAGAAATAGCGGAGGTCCCAATCTTGGCAGAATGGCCTCGTTCCAAAGTATTCCAGATCATGTATGTGCAGGTCCCCGGCTAAGTGAGCGTCGGCAAGCTTAGGAGGCATCAAGAGCAGGTACTCTTCTCCCGAAACCCAGTCCGCTTTCCTTTTATGAGCAGTTTCTGGGTTCGGCTGAAGATTCGCGTTTTCATTAGCCTTGAAACCTTGTCCCAAATCCATCAGGTACGCGTCGTGAACCGGAGCTCCCACCCTCGTTAGGATGTTCCTGTAAATGGCGTACTCCGGCTTTTCCCTCGACTTGTCGAGTAAGACGCTGTTTACTAGCTCTCTTATCAGTGGGCCGCTTATGAACCTAAGACTCAAATCAAAGATCTTCTTCTCCACATCGATGGCTATCTCATCAGCCTCTTCTCTACTTATTGGCCTCACCTCGTAGAATTCTTTCGCGAGCTTCGTCTCTGTTAGAAGCTGTTTCACAATGGCTTGTCGGTCCCACGGTACGATAAAGCCGTCACTTCTCCGAACCATCGGCCGAATCTGTTGGAGGCCCAGTTCACTTCTGCCCATTTACCTCCTCTCCAAAACGTCCAAAATATTGCTCTTAACGGACCCGTCCCCAGCAAAAATCTGGTCTTCTGTGTAGACCGTTCCTTTAACCTCCAGAGCGGGTGCCGACAGGACGAATATGTTTCTCATGATCAGATTCGCCATGACCTCCACATCCTCTAGGCTTCTTTCCTCAAAATCTGCATGTCTGTTTCTCAACCACCCTTTTAGTGCAGCGCACTTAGGGCATCCACTAGACGTGTAAACTATAACCTTTCTGTCTTGTAGAGAAGGGCTTTCAAGAGTGCCAAAGGGATGCTCTGAAGAAGCCATGGAGACCCCAGCAGTGAACAGAGTAATACGGAGAGACTACTTTAAGATTATAGAACAAATTGTATAAAATTCTGTATAAAGAAGCTCCGAAATTGTCATGTGAGTTGTCTATTTGGAACAACACAAACGCTAGTTTAACATTGGAAAACTCCATTAAACTCTTCAGCGAGGCTTAAAAGGCAATGTTGCGTTGACAGGAGCAAGCAAAAATCTGAAGTATCCCGTATAGAATTTACACATAAATGGATTCAAACTAACACGTAGGATGCCCGCTCACCTAAAGCAAGGCGTTGAGCAGGTGCCCAGTGGGACGCGGGCAAATATTTTGCCGATATGCGACTGAAGCAAATCAGCATATTAATGGACCCGCAAACTGGGCATTTAGGCGGTATGCCATAACAGGTATTTTGGCAATGAGCGCAGTAGGCTAGGTTTCGATTATAGGTGTAAAGCCCGATGCTGTAGCTACCCACGATGTGTTTTGTGGCCGACAAAAGCTCGTTAGGGTCATGCTCTGAGTCAGCAAGTTGCAGGACAGCGAGGTGACCACCCGGGCTTAGCTTATGAAATTCCCCCTCGATGTCTAAGCGCTCCTTCCAAGAAACCTTCGTGTTTAAGGGCACAGCGATCATGTCTGTATAGAAGGGTTGTTCCTTGGTGCCTCGCGCACGAACCTCTGCCCAGCCGTACCTCTCTACGTCCAACTCTGCCAGTCTTTTCGCCGCAGCAGGGTTGGGCACCATGGAGACTGTTGCGCGGGTTTCTGGCTTTTTTGCATACCTCTGAACAGTCTTCAGGATATGCCTCACCATCTCCCTAGCGAAATCTAGAGCCTTGCCATTCTCGTGAATGGCTTTCCCAAACAGTGACTGAACCGCTTCATTTAACCCAATGAAGCTGACGAGACGAGAGGCGTTTTCAATTCTGAAGTAGTGGTTACCGTTGGCTTTTTGTGTGAGGAAGGGAAGCAGCCCCTCCCTTGCTCGCTGCTTGATTGTTTGATACTTTATTTCTAGAGCGCGTAACGCCATCTCTAGCTGCTCTTCCAAAAGCCTAAAAAACTTGACCTGTTTTCCCTTAGCATCGTAGGATGCCCTTGGCAAATTTATCATGACGCTATCGATATTTCCTGTTTGTAGAGTGTCGAGCTCCCAGTCACCTTTCCATTCAGCGGCGAATCTGCATCCCGTTGCGGTGTAGGAGGCGTGCTTCTGCCCTTTAGGACAGAGGTTAGCGAAGTAGGGGAGCCCCTTCTCGGCCGCAAGTCGGTGAGCCTGAAAGAGAAGACCCTCACACTCTTTATCTTTCAGCGCTTCTGGGCGCAGTTTCACGATCAAGCTGGGGTTGAAAACGGGTTTGCGCTTATCGTCCTCAAACATCGTTTCAAAGAGAAGGGAGGCAAGGAGGCGGCTCCCCTCGACAAAATCCCCATAATGGCCAACTTTGCTCCCTCCGGGTCCGATAGCCTCTTCCTCCTCTAGGAAGTCGGGAATAACAAGCTCTAGGCCCAGTGAGGCCCTGATGGGAAAGCCTTCTTTTGAGAGGAATTGATTCAAGTTGAAGATAAAGAAGCGCAAACCCTCTCTAATTCTTTCCTCCGAAAGCCCTTGAGCGAAGGGAGCCAGAAAAACATTAAAAAAATCTAGCGCTTGTTCTCCGGATATTTCTGTGGTGGCGATTTTAAGAAGGTTAGACGCCATTAAAAGGGCGGACTCGAAACTTTTTGGAGGAAAATATGAGGACCCTGTGTGGTCAATCCTTCCAAGGTTTAGTCCCCCACGAAGAAAAAAGCGAAGGTCGTGCATGAACTCCTCCGGTTTTAAGATCCAGCAGCCGAGGTTGTTGATGTGCAGTGTTCCGAACATATGGGCGTCGGCGATATCTCTGGGAAGCACGTTTAGGAGGGTGTATTCCTCGATGACGCGGTCGCCCGCTGCCTTGTGAACGGCTTCCACGCCTAAAGAAGTGGCCCCTATGGACTTCATTAGTTGGGTGACATCGTGAACGGGAAACCCTAAGCGCGTGAGCTTGTGTCGGTATTCTTCAAGCCCCTTCTCTATCAAGACGGCATTGACAAACTCTCGTATAAGGGGGGCTGTTAGGTATTTGGTTTGGAACTTCAGTAAGCGTCCCTCGGTTTCTCGTGCAATCTTTTGAGCCAAATCTATGGGGACGCCCGCCTCCCTAACAAGAGACTCCGCGATCTTGTTTCTATCAAACTCTTCCATGGCTAAGCGCGATGTGCGAACCATCATCTTCCTTCGTTTAAAAACGCGCTCTTCGATGCTCTCGGTGACGCCAACAATCATTCGACCGAGGTCGGTGAGGCGGTATTTCCTAGTCTTCACGTCGGGCTCAATGAGGTCTGTCTTAAGGAGAGACTTCAAATGATACGCGAATCGGCCAGCGTCTTGGCTAGGGCTAAGGCGTAAAATGTCCATGATTTCTGTATAGGAAAGGGGTCCCGTATCGAAAAGAAGGTTTAAAATCTGCAGCCTTAAGGGTGACGAAACCGCCTTAAGCACTCTCACACCTAACCGACGAGACAAGAAGCAACCCACACGTGACTAGTAAAATATGTTGGTTTGGTTTAAAAAATTAAAGTCTAACTCTGTCTAATAAACCTCATGAAGACAACCCTTATGTAAGGCTTATGGCAACAACATGTTCTGGGGCCGTCGGCTAGCATGGTCTAGGCTCTGAGACTCGGGAGCAAGAGGAAGAAGCCTTTGCGCAGGGAACTCTCGGGACCCCGGTTCAAATCCGGGCGGCCCCACCAATTTAAGGGACTCCGCAACTATCGAACATAGCACCTCTGTGGATTTGCGTCTCTAAGGAACCCTGTAGAGTGTTAGTTGGTTGCTTTCTCCCTTTTGATGATCTCTCTAGCGACGATGACGCCTGACACAGAGGCTTGGACGAGCCCCCTGGTTACTCCGGCTCCGTCTCCTATCGTGAAGAGGTTGCGGATGTTTGTTTCTAGATAGTCGCTTAGTTGAAGCCTCGAGGAGTAGAACTTTACTTCCACACCATACAGTAGCGTGTCTTTGGAGTGTACCCCAGGCGTGATCTGATCTAAGGCCTGAAGCATCTCGCGAATATCGGCTAGGTAGCGATAAGGCAGGACAAAACTGAGGTCCCCCGGGGTGGCGTTCTTCAACGTCGGAACCACGACACTCCTTTGGATCCTCTCCTCGGTGGACCTCCTCCCAGCTTCGAGGTCGCCCAGCCTCTGAACGATTACCCCCCCGCTAAGGAGGTTGGAGAGCCTCGCAAGATATTTTCCATAGGCGATGGGCTCCCTGAAGGGTTCGGTGAAGGATGTGCTCACAAGGATGGCGAAGTTTGTGTTTCCTGTTTTCTTCTCAGCGTAGCTCTGACCATTGACGGTTATGATGCCCTCATAGGATTCAGTGATCACTTCCCCTTCGGGAGCGATGCAAAAGGTTCTCACCTGATCGTCAAAGGATTTTGAATAATAAATGAGCTTGGGCTCATACAGCGCGTCGGTGAGCACCTGCATAACCGAGGCTTGGACCTCAACCCGAAGGCCCACATCGACGGGATTGTTCAACGTTTTCAGACCCAACAACTGAGCCTCGCATTTCAACCACTCAGCCCCACTCCTTCCGGGAGCCACGATAACGTATTTTCCAGAAACCCTTTCGCCCGTAGTGGTCTCCACACCCTCAAGTTTGCCATTTTTCACCAGAAGACCCTTCACTTCGGTTCTAGTTCGGACCTCAACCTTGTCTTTTAGGTGGCGACGCATTTTACGTAGGATGTCAGCACATTTTTCAGTGCCCAAGTGACGTAGTTTTTGCGGAATCAATTTGAGACCTGCAAAGGATGCTTTCCGCTCGATTTCCTCGATTTTGTCTAGGTCGGTTCCGTAAAGGTGTTGAGGAGCACCAAATCTCAGGTAGATCTCATCTACGTAGCCTATAAGGTCGGCGAGTTTTCCCTTGCTACAGTATTCGTTGAGCCAACCGCCAACCTCAGTGGATAGGGTGAGCTTTCCATCGCTAAAGGCTCCGGCGCCGCCCCATCCGGACAAAAGCGTGCAAGGATCACAGTTTATGCACCCCAAGCCCCTGCTCGCGGGACACTTGCGCTGGTCGATGTCGGGGCCCTTATCCAGCATAAGGATGCTTAGAGGCGTGTTCTGGGTCAATTCAAGGGCTGAGAAGATACCAGCCGGTCCGGCACCCACAATTATCACGTCAAATTGCAACGAGCATCCTTCCAAAGACCCAAAACTACATGTCACAACTTCCATATATGTTTTAGGCACTTCATAGTACCTTGGGGTTCTAGATGGGAACTCTAGACGGAATAAGGGTGTTGGACTTAACGAGGTTGTTGCCGGGAGACTACTGCACGCTACTCCTAGGAGACATGGGAGCCGAGGTTATCAAGGTGGAAGAGCCTAGGCTAGGCGACACCATACGCTGGTTGCCTCCACTCATAGAGGGTCAAAGCGTCTTACACTTCATACTGAACAGGAACAAGAAAAGCATGAAGTTGAACTTGAAATCTGAGAAGAGCAGGGAGGTCTTCTATAGGTTGGTGGAGAGATCCGACGTCGTCGTCGAAGGCTTTCGACCCGGCGTGGTGAAGAGGCTGGGCATCGACTATGATTCGGTCAATGAGGCTAACCCACGCATAGTTTACTGCTCCATGTCTGGCTACGGTCAAGACGGACCCTACAGAGGCAAGCCCGGCCACGACATAAACTACATAGGGTATGGCGGCGTCCTTAGCCTCGTCGCGCCGACTAACGGTGCTCCTGTGATACCCGGCGTTCAAATCGCCGACCTGACCACGGCCCTCATGGCAGCTACGGCGATACTGGCTGCCCTCCTCGCCCGCGAAAAAATGGGGAAAGGACAGTACATCGACGTGTCCTTCCTTGATGTTGCAATCTCTATGACGATGCTGCCTGCTGCTTCCTATTTCGCGGAAGGAAAACTCCCGAGGCCTGGGAGGTGGTGGCTAAACGGTGGTTACCCCTTCTACAATGTCTATGAGACAAAAGACGGAAAGTACATAACCATAGGATGCATCGAGGAGAGGTTTTGGGTCAACCTTTGTAGAGCGTTGGGCGTCATGGATTTCGCCAAATGGCAGTATGCAGGGGAGGACAAGCTTAGGGAGATGTTTGAAGCTATCCGAAGCATCTTTAAATCAAGATCCTTGGACGAGTGGCTTCACGTATTGTCAAAAGAAGACGTGCCCTGCGGTCCAGTTTACGAGCTGAACGAGGTGTTCGAGGACCCTCAAACACTACACCGAAAAATGATCGTGGAGACTGAGCATCCGGCTGTGGGTAAAATCAAACAACTGGGTATCCCTTTAAAGTTCTCTGAGACCCCCTGTGAGATACGAAGCCCCCCTCCCCGATTGGGAGAGCACACAGAACAGATTCTGAGATGGCTTGGATACGGGGAAGGAGAAATATTGGATATGCGCAAGAGAGGCGTCATATAGCCAATAAATTGTTGGGTCGACTCGAGAGGCTCACGGCTATTAAAACGCTCAGATGAGTCGAGGGATGTGAGAAAGCATGTGGCCATGGTCCTCTATCAGGTTTAGTCCTTGATGGCCTCAAGAAGGCTCATCACGTTCCACAGTTTCACCCTAGTGTAGGGGGGCATGTTAGGGTCTTGCAAGATTTCGTCGAGGATGGATATGGCGTTAGATGCTCTGTGGGCTGGGGTGTGTTGGGCTAGCTGGAGGGCGTCCATCGACCCCTTTGCGGCCCTCCTGATATTGCGAGGGGTGGTGGTGTCTTCGGAAACCTGCCCAAGGATGACCAAGGCCTGATTTATTCTCTCCTCATACTCCTTTAGCTTCTTTTTACTCACCATGCAAAAGCCTCCGACGGATCTTTAGCGATATACAAATACCTACTGTTATGTATTATCCTTCCGCTCATTTATACAATTCGTAAATCAAAACAACTGTTCCAAAATAGGCCAAATTCTTGGCTTGATGCCTTCACAATTACGACCCAGAACAATCGGACATGCGAATTAGGGAAAGCGTAAGCCCAGTATAGGAGGGATGCCTATAGGTAGCGCCGTGGTGCTTATTACCCACCGCTAACTAAAATTGTTCTGAGGCTTCAGGTTGTCTGAAGAATCAAAGCGCTTTCAAATCATGACGGATCTCCTTCGACAGGGCGCCACCCTCACAGAACTTCCCTGTCCCGCGTGCTCTTCACCCCTATTCAAGTTAAGAAGCGGAGACATCTGGTGCGCTCAATGTCAAAAGCGCGTGATAGTGGTGAAGGAAGGGGAGTCACTCACCAAGGCAACGAGCTCCATGCTCCTCACCTCCTTAGAGTCCACCCTCCTCACCAAGATACAGGAGATGGAAAGAAGAATCAGAGAAGAAGCGGACATTGAAAAACTGCAAGAACTAGGAGGGATTCTCTCCACCCTCCTTGAGAACCTCGAAAGAGTAAGGAAAATTAAAAGTGCGTAATCTGCCCCAGCGAGGGTGTGGAGGGTGCTTGGTCACTACGAAAACTTTCCTGAGGCCATTCATGGCGTTGCACAATTCACCCATCGCCTTTCCGTGAGAAAGCTACAGCAAGCCATTCTTCATGTCTTCCATCGATTAAATCAAGAGACCCGCAATTTAGACGCCATCGCACCCTTCTCTTCGTTAAAATGTGAGGTTAGCTTCGAGTTTGGGGTTGCGGAGGGCGACGTATTCAATTATTTGGACAAGGAAGAGCTAGATAGGCTTCAGGGGGACATCGTCAAAAGCGCGTTGCCCATTCTTGACCTCCTTTGCGTTTTCAAATACCACATCATTAAGGAAGGAAAACGAGTTCCATTAAGGTTTGATTACCATTTGCTCCGTCTTATGTTTCAGAGACGCAGCGTGCAGTTGCAAATCTTCCACGAGCGAGGCACTCAACGTGTTTCTCTTGAAGACCTTATCACCTTCGTAACAAACTGCATAGAGGACGAGCTTTCCCAGAGGCATCTAAAGCCGCTGTCTTTGAAATACTCGCGAACGCTCTAACACTTTAAAAAGTTGAGTGTAACTTCCAAGATGTTTTTGGAAACCTCGTCCGCTGGTCTATTCGCGTTAATGGGCGTTAACCGTCCACTTTGTACCAGCTTCATGTAAACCTCCTGAACCCTTCGCTGAACCTGCAACCTCTCCATCACCGACCTTTTTCGCTTCATTCTCTTCACCACCACCTCTGGCGGGACATCGAGGTAGATCGCTAGGTCGGGCGAAATGGCTGCTCTATTAATTTCCTCGATCCACTTCATGTTCAGTCCCGCTGCTCCTTGATAGGCTATGGACGAGAACATGTACCTATCGCAAACTACGACCTTTCCCTCCTGCAGCGCTGGCTTGATCCTTCCCTCCACATGGTCAATGCGGTCCACGGCGAAGAGGAGTGCTTCCACAACGCTGGGCACGCGCTTCCTCCTCTGGAGAATACGCTCCCGTATGAACCTCCCAATCTCTCCTGAACTTGGCTCAGTGGTGTACACCGCTTCAAAGCCCCTTCGTTTCAGGTTCCTTACTAGCCTACGCGCTTGGGTGGTTTTTCCGCTGGCGTCCAATCCCTCGATGCAGATGAGGAACCCCTGTCTCTTCATGTGTCAGCCCGCCACCTTTCAATATAAATCGATCACCTTAATAATGATGTTCAAGATTGAGAAAGCTAGGAGAGTTTATAATGCGGCGGTACTGGGGTGAGATTAAGGACCCTGTTTATGGATATGTCTACATCACGGAGGCTGAGAAGGAGGTCATCGATTCCTTTCCATTGCAGAGGCTTCGCCGACTGAGGCAGCTCGCGGGCGCGGAGTTCGTGTATCCTGGTGCCAACCACACCCGATTTGAGCACTCAATCGGCGTTATGTATCTCGCGGGTCTTTTAGCGGAAAACCCGAACCTCACCCAACACCTCTCTGAAGACAACATCCAAATGATTAGAATAGCTGCCCTGCTCCACGACGTGGGGCATGGACCATTCTCGCACGTTTTCGAGCATCTCCTCGTAAAATTTCTGGACAAAACCCATGAGGACATGAACGTCTGGGTTGTTCAAGAGTCTAAATTGAAGGATACAATTAATGAACTTGGATATGACCCGAGCGTAGTGGCGAAGCTTTCGGTGGGACGGTTGCATAAGCCCGGGGAGGCCTTCATGGATCAGATCATCCGCAGCGCGGTGGATGTGGACAAGCTGGATTTTGTTGTTCGAGACACCCATCACACGGGCGCCGAATACGGGTACGTGGACATCTTCCGCATCATCCATATGCTAGATGTCATCGATGAAAACCTCGCCGTGGACCTCGGCGCCCTCTCAGCCCTCGAATCCTTTATACTCGCCCGGATTGAATCCTTCAAGAGCATATACTTCCACCGAGTTGGCCGAGCAGCTCAGATCATGATCGCTGAGGCCATGGAAGTCGCGAAGGATGAGCTAGGCCTTGTAGACTTCAAATCTCCCGAGGACTACTTGGCTTTCGACGACTGCACGGTGTGGGCTATGCTGAAAAAGTGCAAAAAATCTAGGGGGATCATAGAGAATTTGGAAAGGCGCAGGTTGCTGAAGTGCGCCTACGATCAAACCTTCTATGTGAGAGACAAAACCGTATCCAGCATTTTCAGCGTGGACAAAGTACGGAATCAAATTCGGGACCAGATCGCCTTAGAGGCGGGAGTTAAACCAGAATCCGTTGTGATCGACGTGCCAACCCTTCCGTCTGTGCCGTACCGACACTCAGTTTTGCTGGAGCCCATGGAAATCCCCGTGTTTTACAAGACCCGGGACGGGCGCAAGGTTCCCCAGAGGCTCAGCGACATATCCGGAATCTTCGACGTGCTCAAGGGATTCATCAACATTCTGCGCGTGTATACAAGGGAAGAGTATCGCGAAAAGGTGGGGGAAGCAGCAGCAAAAATGCTCGGCGGAATCCCTTCATCCGCAAAGATATCCTTCTAAATTCCCGTGTATATTAGTGGCATTTCATGGAGAGAGCGCAATGAGAATTACGAAATTGAAGGGACGTTCAATTGTTCCCGGACATGGCAGAGGACCAGCACTAGTTTCCATGAAGCCCATCAGTTTCCTCGGCGGGGTGGACCCCAACACTGGGCTAATCATTGAAAGAGGTCACGATTTGAAGGGAAGAAATGTGGCAGGTAAGATTCTCTGTTTCCCGTACGGCCACGGTTCTACGGTGGGCAGTTACGTGCTTTACTCCTTGGCAAAAAGGGGGCTGGGGCCCAAAGCTATCGTTAACCAAACAGCGGATCCCGTGGTTGTGGTGGGGGCCATCATCGCAGAAATCCCCATGATTGATAAGGTGGACATTCAACAGATCACGACCGACGACGATGTGGAGGTTGACGGCCATAAGGGGATAGTGAAGATTGTAAGGGGAAATAGACCATGTACCTAACCCCAGAAGAAGAAAGGGTATACGATGGCGAATACGGCTGGGCGTATCAGGTTTCCATGAAAATCCTCGTTCGTCTAGGCGATTTGTATGGAGCCGCCCGACTAATCCCCATCAAGTCCGCCCACATATCCGGTGTTTCCTACAAAACAATAGGGGACACGCCTATCGATTTTCTTCAGGCCTTAGCGAACGAGGGTGGGAAGGCGCAAGTCCCTTGCACAGCCAACCCCTCAGGCTTCGATCAGGATTACCTATCCGAAATGAACATTCCTCGGGAGTATGTAGACAAGCAGTTGCGCATCATCGAACTCTACAAGAAGATGGGAGTAGAACCTATCCTCACATGCACACCTTATTACTTGCGTAAACCAAGGCCTGAATGGCACCTCGCTTGGGCAGAGTCCTCCGCAGTGATGTACGCCAACTCGGTCTTGGGCTCTTGGACAAACAGGGAGGGCGGTCCAAGTGCGCTCGCGGCTGCCCTTATAGGAAAGGTGCCTGAATACGGCATGCATCAAGCCGAGAACCGCCAAGCTAACACCCTCATCAAAGTGGAGTCAAGTCCCAAGAACGAAGCCGAGTTTGGAGCCTTAGGAATTTACGCGGGAAAGTTGCTGAAAGACAGAATTCCCCTTTTCGAAGGACTATCCAACTACACAAATGACGACTTGAAGCAATTGGGTGCAGCGCTGGCGTCCAGCGGAATGGCACCCATGTTCCGCCATCACAAACCATATAGAAGGAAGGAACTGGAAGCTATTTTTATCGGAGAAGGGGACATAAAAAGCACTATTGAAAGCCTGTCTACAGCCTCCGAGGCTCCGAACCTGATTTTCATCGGATGCCCCCACTGCTCTCTGGATGAAATTCGAGGCATAGCCCAAGCTCTTCGCGGCAAAAGAGTGAGAAAAGAAGTGAAACTATGGGTCTGCGCATCCCGACACATCAAGAAAAGGGCCAAAACCTATGTGGACGTTATCGAAGAATCGGGCGGCCACGTACTTTGCGACACGTGCGCCATCGTTACATGGATAAGAAACCTTGGGATGGATGTCATGATGACCAACTCGGCGAAGGCGGCTTATTATGCTCCCACCTTAAATGAGATAGACGTAACCCTCGCTTCGTTAAGTAAGTGTATTCAAACAGCCTGCAAAGGCTAACTGCTTTTATCGCTAGGTTACTGCCTTCACCCAAAATTTTGCTCAGAGCGTCTCGCTTTTCAAGCCCTTCCTTATCTCGTTTACGATCTTGACAACTTTTTCATTTGTTGGGATCCTTGCTCGCTCAAATGTCTCGCGAGGTCTTGTTAATGGGCGGGTTGCGTCGATGCCGAGCTTTGTGGTTAGGCCCGTCTCTTGGTCAGCGGATGGGTCAAGAGTTGATCCCCTTGCTTGCGGGATAACCATCAGATCTTCACTTGCTTGGAAGCGGGTGGCGACAGCCCACTCCACCTCTTCGAGATCGAAAACGTCGATGTCAGCGTCAACAACTACGGCGTGCTTGAGGCTTGGATGAGCGCCGAAAGCGGCCAACAAGGCGTTTTTCCCGTCCCCATCGGTTTGTTTTTCGATGGATATGATGGCGTGGAGCCATCCGCCCCCGCCGCTGGAGAGGTTTACGGCCTTCACGATGGGCACGACCCCGGTGACAGCCTCCCAGATCATGGTTTCTCGAGGCAGACCCATCAAGAGCTTGTGTTCCGCTCCAGATGGCAACAGGGCTTGGTATAGGTAGTCTTCACGATGCATCATGCCTACCAATTCGATGATCGGTTGGCTCCTTTGGATGTCGTAGGTCCCGATTATGTCAACGAGGGGGCCCTCCATGGTTTCTTCCGTCGTCGACATGGCCCCCTCTAATATGATTTCGGCCTCTGCTGGAGCATACGCGCCTACTCTCTCACATTTTATTAAGCGCATTTTATTTTCAAGCAAGGCGTTGGCTATGCCAAACTCGCTCACGCCAAACGGGACGGACGACGAGGCGGCCAGCAAGACCGCTGGGTGCAAGCCGATGGCTATGGCAACCTCTAAATCCTTCTTCTCCTCCTTGGACATTTCCCACAACTTGAAGAGATGCCTTGGGACCAAACGAATGGCTAGGTGAGTGTCGTCCAGGATCAGGAGGCGGTGGATGGAAACATTTTCAATCTTTCCATCAGGGCTTCGAGCCGATACTATGGCGGAGGTTATGTATGGTCCAGCGTCCTTCTCAAAATGGGTCAAAACTGGAATCCTTGATAAACTTGCCTTCTCAACCACCTCCTTGACCGGGCCCTCCTTAACAATCTTCGGCGGGATTGGTGAGCGCGATGCGCTTATCAGTTTCTTGTAAAGGTTTTCTGGGCTAATCCTTAAGGCTGAACAGATTCTTCGGCGGGTTCCGCAAATGTTCGCCACAATCCTTGTATCGTGGCCTTCCACATTTTCGAAAAAGAGGATGGAGCCGCCATTAAACGCCTTTATGATGGATGAAACCTCAAAGCGGGGCGAGACCTGATCCTTGACACGAACCACCTCTCTTTCTTTTTCCATTTCCTCTAGAAAACTTCGCAGGCTCATTTCTCGGCCTCCTCCTTTCCAACGATCTTTTCGAAGAGTTTGAGAAGGATGGGACCGGCTTCCCTTTCATCGATGGTTTTGGCAAAGACTGATGCCAAGGCGATCTTGTCCGTTTTCTGGGCGAGGCGCTCGGCCAATATGCGGGTGATCATTACGTTTCGGTCGCCCAGCAAGATGGAGGACAGGGGCGGGCCAATTCTTTCTCGAGTTCTTGGTATGGCCACCGCCAGTGTACCCAACTGGTCTTCCCCCTCGCTCAAAAGTATCAGACCTGCGTTCCTCATTTCCAAATAAAGGCCCAGGAAGCGCTTGTCTCTTTCCCAAATCTCTTCCTGAACCATCCTAGCCCTTGACATGCTTAACCCTGCCATGTTTATCTATAGCATTACGTATTACTATTTTGTGTTTTCAAGTGGGCGAGGCGCCGCTATGACAAGTAGCAGGGCTAAGGAGATTCTTCAAATCCTTCAAAAAAACTTTCCCCTTCCAGCTTGGGTCGGGTCAACTAGAGACCCGTTTCGAACGCTGATTGTGACAGTGATCTCTCAAAACACCGCCGACAAAAACACGACTAGAGCTTTTAAAAGCCTTTCAAGCCGATTCCCGATAACTCCAGAAGCCCTAGCAAAGGCGAGAGTCGAGGATATCGAGGAAGCCATAAGGGTGGCGGGCTTGTATAGGAACAAGTCCAGAATCATGAAGGAAATCTCTCGCATCATCCTCGAGGAGTTCGGTGGTTCCCTCGATTTCATCCACTCCGCACCCTTTGAGGAGGCTCGGAAAACGCTTCTGCGCCTCCCAGGAGTGGGCCCTAAAACCGCTGATGTGGTTCTCCTCTTTTGCGCTGAAGGGCCCACGGTCCCTGTAGACACCCATGTGAACCGCGTTTCGAAAAGGCTGGGGCTAGCATCGTCAAACGCGGATTATGAAGGGGTTCGAAAGGCGCTTCAGTCCCTTTACCCCCCGAGGGACTACCTTCCTGTTCATGTGTTGCTCATTTCCCTGGGACGAAGATATTGTAAGGCACAAAAACCCTTGTGCAAAACATGTCCCGTCAATGCCCTATGCCCATCCAAGCGAACAGAGGACTAAGCGACATGTCAAGCCTTCTCGGAGGGGCTGCGGATTACTTTCCCTACTCCAGTGTTAGACCCTATCAAGACGTGTTTACTAACACGATTTATGAGGCGGTGAAAGCCGGGAATCACGTTCTACTCGAGGGAAGCAACGGCTTGGGCAAGACTGTGGCAGCTTTATCCGCGTGCCTGCCCATGGCCAAGGAGAAGGGCTTGCAGATCCTTTATACGGCGAAGACCCATCGTCAGCACGACCGTGTCATCGAAGAGCTTAGAGCCATCTCTAAGAAACAAGAGGTTTCTGGGCTTTCCATTCGAGGTAGGTCTCAGATGTGCTTCCATCCCTTCGTTGCTCGTCACGCACCCGACGCTAGGTCGGCCATGGAAATCTGCGAATTGCTGAAGGCTAGGGAACAGTGTCCCTATCATGAAAAGCTCCAGAAAAACTTTGACCGATACGCTCAACTTCAGTCACACATCTTGTCTAGGCCCTGCACGGCCTCTGAGATTCAAGAAATCTGCAGAGCCGAGGGCTTCTGCCCCTTCGAAACCGTTAAGCTCATGGTGGGTGAGGTGGATGTCGTTGCCTTAAGCTATTTGTACGTTTTTGATCCTGTGATCCGCGGCGCCTTCCTAAAGCAGCTGGAAAGATCCTTGCGTGAAACCATCTTGGTCGTGGACGAGGCCCATAACTTGCCCGACACAGCCATAGGGATAGCAAGTGACAGCCTTTCCCTCTTCACGGTTCGACAAGCCGAACAAGAAGCGAAAAAACACAACTACCAAGAAATCGCCGCATTCTCCAGAGGGTTTAAAGCAGTAATAGAAAAAATGGCTGCGCGAGTGGAGGAGGAAGCCCATGTTCCTCCCGATTTCTTGATAGAGACCCTTAAAACAAAGATAGGAATCGATGCGCCCCTTACCTTTTTTGAAAACCTGCACAGCAAGGGGAGCACCGTCAAACGTAGGTTGCTGGCGCAAGGAAAGTATCCCCGCTCCTACATCCACAGGCTGGGCGAGTTCCTTCTAAAATGGTTAGAAACCTCAGATGACGCCTCCTTCACCCATGTTTTGAGTAGGTATGTGGCGAAGACCGGAGCACCCTCGGCTCAACTGGAGATAGTGGCCCTCGACCCTTCGAAGATCACGGCCCCCGTTTTTTCATCCGTGCACTGCAGCCTAGGCATGTCAGGGACGCTGGAGCCCCTGGAATCCTACGCAAGAATTACCCGCCTTCCCGAAACCACCATCCAAAAGGCGGTTCCCTCACCCTTCCCGAGGGAGCATGTCTTGTCCCTCGCTTGCTGCGGCGTCACCACCGCCATGAAGCAACGAACCAAGAGCATGTACAAAAAGTTGGTGAAGCGCATAGCCGAGGTGGTTCACTACACCCCAGCCAACGTGGGCGTGTTCACCGCTTCCTACGAGGTCTTGGAGGGACTGCTGGAGGCTAGGCTGGAAGAGGTCGTGAATAAGCCCCTCTTCTCTGAGTATAGAGCCATGTCCTCGAAGGAAAACGAGCTACTCGTGAACCGATTTAAGTCGTATGCCAATCGAGGCGGCGCGGTTCTCCTCGGGGTTCAGGGTGGCCGATCGTCTGAGGGGGTAGACTATCCGGGGGACACGATGAACTCGGTGGCAGTGGTAGGGGTCCCCTACGCTGAACCCACCTCCAGGTCAAGTGCCCAGATCAAATACTATGAAAACTGCTTCCCAGGGCACGGCCGCGAGTATGGTTACGTCCTTCCAGCCCTAAAGAAGGCCTCTCAAGCCGCGGGTAGACCCATACGAACCCTAGAGGATCGAGGAGCCATCATATTCCTGGACTACCGCTTCGCCACCAGATACTGCCAACGCTTCCTCCCCCTATGGATACGCCGCGGCCTCAAAACCTTGCCCGACGAGGATGGAAGCATCGCCCAAGAGTTCATCCTCTTCTACGGCTTTCCAGAGGACTAGACCCTCCCGTAAGGGTTCTCAAAAATCATTTCAGCCAAAGCTCACGCTTAAAAGCCACTATCACACCTTCATAAAGGGGATGCTTCCTTGATCGATTGGATAAACCTACTAAGAGCTTGCTCCCAAAGAATGAGGGCGCAGGTTCTGGGCCTCTTTCGGTCCGCTGAGGCAGGCGTCGGATTTGGCGTGGGTGCAGGCGGCGACATCATGAAGAAAATCGACTTGGTCGCGGAGGGCGCCCTCATCGCCACCCTCCAGGATCACTATGTGTCGTGCACCCTCATCAGCGAAGAGACGGGAATCAAGAAAATCGGCTCCGCGCCATCTGACTTCTATGTTACCACCGACCCCTTAGACGGAACAACCAATGCCGTTCGCGGAATACCCTTCATGGCAACCTCTATCGCGGTGTCAACGGCTCCCTACCTTCAAGGCGTGGAGACAGCCCTCGTGTCCGACCTACTCCATGACATCACCTACACCGCTCAGAGGGGACAGGGTGCTCTGCGAAACGAACACAAGATCAAGCCCTCCTCGACGTCCTCACTAGAGGAAGCAGTGATTGGCGTCGATTTTACCACCTTCAAGAGAAAGGAGCTTGCCACTCGATTGGCAGTAGCGCTTGAAAGAACGAGATACATCCGCCACCTCGGAGCCAACGCCCTAGAGGTTTGCTACGTGGCAGACGGCACCATCGATGCCTTCCTCGACCTCAGGGGCAAGCTAAGGGTTACGGACATCGCGGCCGCGTACCTCATCCTACGAGAGGCTGGAGGCTTCATAGTTACGCCGGAAGGAGCAGAAATGAACGTTCCATTAGCGCCCACTCAGCAAGTCTCCTTCATCGCAGCCGCAAATAGGTCACTGCTTGAAGTTATTAGGGAAGGTTTAGCCTCAGCTGGGTGTCAACGAAAACCGCACTGATATATGTATGCAAAGAATCACTTATTTATCATGGTTAAAGTGTCCTCCTCTTTAATGCCCATAAAGCCCTTCCCCGCCATGCTCTTACGAAGGGGACCTAAACGAGTCTTGGTAGTTGCGGACCTCCACATTGGTTGGGAGGTCGCGCTGGCACAGCAAGGGATTCACGTTCCATCTCAAACACCAAAGATTCTAGACAGGATGTTTCAATTGATCAAATCGTGCAAGCCAACCACCTTAATCTTCCTCGGAGACGTAAAGCACACCATTGCGAAGGCAGAGATGGAAGAATGGCGCGATATCCCAGACTTCTTTGAGGCCCTAGGCAAAGCGATGCCAGATATTCAAGTGATTCCGGGAAACCATGACGGAAACCTTGAACCCCTTCTGCCTGAAGCCGTGAAAATCTTGCCCTTTACGGGTGTTGTTCTTGGGGATGTCGGCCTCTTCCATGGACACGCTTGGCCGGCTCCCGAACTTCTGGGATGCCGAAGCCTTATCACTGGCCACCTTCATCCGATGATAGCCTTCCGCGACCCCATGGGCTTCCAGATAACGAGGCAGGTTTGGGTTAAAGCCGAATGTGACGGCACGCAATTAGCGAGGTCCCTCCTCAAACACCTAAGTGTCAAAATTGGCAATGACCCAGCCGCTTTGCTGGAAGACCGCTTCAACGTAAAGTTGAGATCATCAAAATTCTTCGTTATGCCCTCCTTCAACGATTTTCTAGGAGGTCAGCCTATCAACAAAAGGGGCATAGGCAAAACCGTTAAAGCTAGGCAGTTCATCGGCCCGGTTTTACGTTCGGGGAGCGTCGATACTGGCAACGCAGAAGCGTATCTTCTCGACGGAACCTTCCTAGGGACCGTTAATCAATTGAGAAGCCTGACTTAATTTTTCAGCTGCTCTCTGTTTTGCGAGACATTTTTATAGTTCTGATGGTTTCACTCATAATAGAGGTGAAGAATTATGGCTGGAGAGCACTTTCCAGAATGGTTTAGGAGGAGGATGCGCCGATCTCCTTTCTTCAGAAACTGGTTTTTCGGGGACATCGATGAAATGATGAGGGACATCGAGGAGATGATGGAGAGGGAATTTAGGGAGTTCACCAACCGCATCCCGAAGGATTACGTGCGGGAACGCAAACTCCCAGACGGCACAACCGTGCGGGAGTGGGGACCCTTTGTATATGGCTACTCTATGACGATCGGTCCAGATGGGAAGCCGAGGATAAGGGAGTTCGGAAACGTGAAGCCCTCACTCAAACCAGAAGCCTTCGGAATCGCGAGACCCAGGCTCGATGTGAAGGAGGAACGCGAACCACTAGTGGACGTGATAAGTACTGATGGTGAAGTTAAAGTCATAGCCGAATTGCCTGGAGTTGAAAAGGAAGACATCAAGCTGCATGGAGCAGAAAACACACTAACCCTTTCCGTGGATACACCTCAACGTAAATATTTTAAAGACATTGAACTGCCAGCGAAGGTTAAGATCAAAGAGGTAAAGACGACCTACAAGAACGGGGTCTTAGAGGTTACTTTACCAAAAATCGTAGAGAAAGAGAAGCCGAAAGGGGAACCAATAAAAATCGAATAGGCAAATCAGAGAAAGTACCATTCGCTACCTTTTTTCTCTCGTGAAGCCAAGCGCCTTCTCGATTAGCGGGCGCGGCTATTCCATCGCAAAAGCGATAAGCTCTGCAAGTTTAGCGGTTAACCTGCCCTCTCGATCTTTATCCGCATTGAATTCTGTGACCTCCATGCCGAGGAAACGATCGCTTTGTGCAAATAACTTCAGTGCCGTGCTACCTCTTCTAAGGTCAAACCGTTCAAGTGAGGAACAATCGCCTCCTAGTATTATGGGGTTAAACCCATTATCTAGGGCTCTTTTAACCTTCTCTGCCACAAGCCTACAAACTTTCGCGACAGCAAACTTATTCTGGGCTTTAGGATCATCGAGGTCAAGGATGAAATGAGAAGACTCGGCATCACCATAGTCAATCACTTTATGTCCAGCCTCTTTGAGTTTTTCAACTAATCGAACTCCACGGAGTGCAGCTGGAGCCTTTTCCTGTCCCTTAGCCCTTGCACCAGCACTTGAAGGAACACCCATTATCGCAAGTTTCAATTCAATCCGCCCTTGTGGATAAAGATTTAATTCGATTAAAGATATGTATGTATGTATTGGAGGCTTTTGGGCGAGTTGCTACCCTATGATGAGACAGCCGTTCTAGAAATAGTGGAGAAGGTAAGCCGATGCGTGGTCAACGTAAGCACCGTTAGGCTGGTTCACGATGTCTTCTATCAAGCGGTCCCCGTCAAGGGAATGGGTTCAGGAACCATCATCGATCCCAAAGGATACATTCTGACAAACAATCACGTCATTGAAGGAGCGAGGAGGATCGAGGTGACGCTAGCCACAGGCGAAGTATTACCCGGCAGACTGGACGGGAGCTGCAAAAGCGACGACATAGCCGTCATCAAGGTAGAGGCAAAGGACCTGCCAGCCGCAGAGTTGGGTAATTCCGATGAGCTGAGAGTGGGACAGAGGGTTTTCGCCATCGGCAATCCATTTGGCCTAGCCGGTGGTCCCTCAGTAACTTCCGGAGTGATAAGCGCGGTAAAGAGGTCTATAAAGTCAGAAAGGGGGGTCATTGAAAATCTTGTTCAAACAGACGCTGCCATTAACCCGGGAAATAGTGGCGGCCCCCTCGTGGACATCCACGGGAAGGTGATTGCCATCAACACGGCCATCATACCCTTTGCCCAAGGAATAGGCTTTGCCATACCCGTGAACACCGCCAAGAGATGCTCCGATGAAATCATCGTTCACGGCATGGTCATCAGGCCCTGGTTGGGCATAACTGGGTTAGGTCTTACCAAAGAGATATCCGCGTACTACGGTTTGCATGTTGAAAAGGGAGTTCTCGTGACTGGAATAGTGTCTGATGGTCCCGCGGATCGCGCTGGAATAATTGTGGGAGACATCATTCTTAGATTCGACGGCGCCCCTATAGACAGCATAGAAGACTTGAGGAGAGAGATACATAAAAGAAGTGTAGAGGAAAGGGTAGGGTTGCTCATTCTTCGAGGCGCCCAAAGAGGGGTCGTCGAAGCTACGCTGGAAAGAACACCATAAACAATCCTCGATAAAATAAATGCTAAAAATGTCCATTCGCAGCACGATTGATCTGGGAGTGCCATGCATGGAAAAACCATCAGAACCTAATGTGCTCAAAGAAATCTGTAGGGAGATTCAAGCGGAGAAGCAAGTGACGGATGCTCATCTTACCCGGCTTTCCTTGGAGTTTGGCTCGCGATTTGATAGAGCTTGGGAGGCCTTGAGGAAGGGGAGAATCAAGAAATATGTCTTCAAGCCGAGCGGTAGGACTATTTGGATCGTGGTGGGCAAGCGGCGTGACTACCTCATTATGCCTGACGCTGAGTTTTGTTCTTGTGAGGATTTTTACTTCAAGTTTGACAAAGGTCATCTGTGTTACCACATCATCGCACAAAAACTGGCGGAGGCCACGGATCGATTTGATTTGATCCAGGATGATGACAGTTTTTATGACGTTTTAATAAAGGAGTGGAAGGCCGTGGAGACAAGAGTTTCGAAGAAGCATCAAGAAAAGGCACCCTTAAATAGTCTGTCACCAAAATAAGGCAAGGGACCCTTCATGGATCCAGGGGCATACTTTGAAACGGTCGTCATCACCGTCCTAATGGCTCTAACTTTCATCGCACTACTTTTAGCCTTCCTATACCTCCTCTACGGCAAAGAGGAAACAACCGCTTAATTTTAACGATTAGCTTTCAATGTAGGGTGGATCTTGGAACAAGGAATCCCCACTGTAAAGGATTAATCATTCAGCCCCAATTTCCTAATCTTATTATGCTCTTTTCCGTAATGTGAGGAACAAGATCACGCCGAGAATTGTTAGAATGGCAGCAAGCATAATTGCCCAAAGGGAGTACGGCCCAGCGCCCAGTATTATCGGGATTGGGCCCAGAAATATTACGGTGCCAATGGTAGCAGGAGCCCCCGAGAGAACGGCGGTAACCGTCACGACAATCATCCCTATGAAGATCAGGAGAAAGCCGAAGAGGAAGAGTTTAAAGGGCATTGACCACGTGAAAGCTTCCACTGTCGGCGCAGGAGCTCCGGGTTTGAGACGGCTATAGCAATCCGAGCAAACCCATGTGCGGGGTTCTATGCATACTTCACAGACCTTGCGACCGCACTCTTGACAAACGTATCTAGCTGAACGCTTACCGCAAACCTCACAAGCTCCAACCTGCATACCGATTCTCTCCTTCACTTAAAGGCGTAGTAAGAGAACGCCATAAACACCAATAAGAGCACGATTAGGGCTATAGATAGCAGAAGAATTACCTTGACAGATTCTTTATCAGTGCCAAAAACTATTGGGAAGGGTCCAATGATCACCGCTCCCCCACCCCTAACCTTTCCTCCACGCTTTACAGTCATAAAAATCCACAAAAGAACAGCGATGAGGGTGATGACAAACCCTGTGAAAACCAGCATAACTCCAAGCATGTTGAAGAGCGCTTGATCCATCCATCCTCCACCTTTCACAGAATTAAAAGGAACAGATTTAAATAAACTTTAACAATAGTGCAACCTTGACTCCTTTGACAAGTTGCAGGGAAGGAGAATGGGCCTCGAGGAGATTGTTCAACGAATCCTATCGTTTCGTGGGGACCTTACGCGTGAGGAGATCCTGAGAACGATCGAGGAGAAAAAAAGGACGGCAGAGGGATTTCTTACTGATGAGGCCGCGGCGCGCATCGTGGCCTCAGAGTTGGGAGTGGAAGTTTTGAGGGAGCCAATCCGACCAGAGGTTTGGATTCGGGATCTTGTCTCTGGTTTAAACGACGTGACAGTTGTTGGGCGTGCCATTGCTGTTTATCCTCCTCAAACCTTCAACCGCCCAGATGGAACGGAGGGAAAGGTCGCCCGTCTACTCATTGCGGATAAAACTGGAACGTTGAAGGTGGTTCTTTGGGACGATAAAGTAAGCCTGGCAGAGGCCGGAAAGGTTGAGACGGGGCGAATAATCAAGGTCTCACATGGATATGTTCGCGAGGGGTTGGACGGAAGGCTGGAGCTACACGTTGGGTTGCGCGGAGACGTTCAAGTTTCCCCGCCGGGCGCCGTGGAGAGCGACTATCCTCCCATTGCGGACTTCATACAAAAGATCGGAAAAATAACAGGAAAACACAAGAAAGCAAGCGTTCTCGGGGTAGTGCAAAACGTTTACCCCGCTTCCGAATTCACGAGGAGAGATGGAACATGCGGCAAGGTCATGAGACTAGATTTAAGTGACGATACTGGCCAAATAACCGTCGTCCTTTGGAATGAGAAGGTAGATGAGTTGGGCGACATCAAAAGGGGAGACCGCTTGCAAATCATAAACGGCAGGGTGAAAGAGCGCCTCGATGGCCGACTTGAGTTGCACGTGGAAAAAGCGACGTACATCGAGTCCCCTGCGGAAGTACCATCACCCCCCTCCGCTCCCCCTACACGATTTACAAAAATAAGGGAACTAAGTCCAGCCATGCCCGAAGTGAACGTCTTAGCTAGGGTTATGGACGCTGGGGAAATTAGAGAATTCAGACGATCAAGCGGCGAGACAGGACGAGTATCCACGCTTCTAATGAGGGATGAAACGGGCTCCATTCGCCTTAACCTTTGGGAGGACAAAGCGACCCTTGCCAAACAAATTCAACCGGGGGACATCGTGCTAGCTGAGGGAGCATACCCACGGGAACGATTTGGAAAGTTGAACCTAAATCTTGGAAGGCGGGGAATTTTGACACTAAACCCTACGGTGGCCGAGGCGACTGGGCTTCCGCCGTACAAGGAGGAAAACACGAAAATAGCTGAGATAAAGGAGGAAGGTGGACCGATTAACGTTGAAGGAACCTTTGCAACAACTCCTACCATTAGGGAAGTCACCACAACACGCGAGGAGAGAATCACGGTTGCCTCCCTTGACCTAGCAGATGACACTGGGAAAATCAGAGTTTCTATCTGGAGAAAACTGGTGGACGTTGTAAGGGCTCTACCGATCGGAACCCGGGTCAAGATCAAAAACGCATATGTGAAAAAGGGTTTTTCGGATCAGCTAGAACTCACCTCACGCGTGTCAACATCCATAAAGGTCCTGTCTAAGCCTGAAGAGTCTTCTGGATGAGAGACTACTTCATCAAAAACAAAACTCATATAGTAACGCTAGAAATACTTAAAACGATACATGCTCGCCATATACGAGTGAAAAATGGTTATTTTTCTTTCTCGACCTCTGTAATTACGTCCTCAATGATTTCTAGGCTGGCATCCACGAGTTCTCTTGTTATGTTGAGCGGGGGAGCCACTCTGAGGGTGGATACGCCGCAGGTGATGATGGCGATTCCGCGCTTCCAGCATCTCATCATGACCTCTTTTGCCTCGTCTATCCCCGGCTTTTTGCTTTTTTTGTCTTTCACGATCTCGGCTCCGATCATCAGCCCCTTTCCTCGGACATCTCCGACGATTTCGCACTCGTCTTTCAGGGTTTCCAGCCGTTTTATGATGTAGTTGCCCTGTTTTGTGGCGTTTTCAAGAAGACCCTCCTCCTTAATCACCTCTATAACCGCTAGTGATGCGGCGCAAGCCACAGGGTTTCCACCGAAGGTGCTGGCGTGAGAGCCCGCCTCCCAATCCATAAGCCGGGCTCGGGCCACTATCGTGCCTAGGGGCAGCCCGGAGGCAATGGCTTTGGCCACGCAAATAACGTCTGGATCGATTTTCCAGTGTTCAATAGCGAACCATCGCCCGGTTCTGCCCATCCCTGACTGAATCTCATCATCGATCAGGAGGAAGCCGTACTTGTCGGTTAGTTTTTTAAGCCGCTGAAAGTATTCTGGAGGTGGAACCACGTATCCGCCCTCCCCTTGGATGGGTTCAAGAACAATGCCAGCAACCTCTTCAGGAGGAACGTGTTTTTGGAGAATAAACTCGTCGATAAAGTCTACGCACCAATAATCACAGTCTGGGTATGATAGTTTAAAGGGGCAGCGATAACAGTTGGGGTAGGGCACGTGGGTAACCCCTGGAAGCAGCGGGAAGAAGTATCTTTTTTGAACAGGCTTACTGGCGGTGAAAGCCAGCGAACCTAACGTTCGACCATGAAAGCCTCCGATAAATGCTATGAACCGATGCTTGCGTGTGTGCCACTTGGAAAGCTTGATTGCCGCTTCAAACGCCTCGGTTCCGCTGTTCCCAAAGTATACCCTTTTCTCAAACCGTCCAGGGGCTATCTCACACAGTTTCTCGGCTAGGTTAACAACCACTTCATAGTAGAAGTCTGTGTTGGAGTAATGCAAAAACTTCTGGCACTGACTATTTATTGCATCAACAACCTTAGGATGGCAGTGTCCGACGTTTAGGCACACCAGCCCGGAGTTGAAGTCGATATATTCGTTTCCATCCACATCCCTCACTATGCAGCCCTTTCCGGATTCAATAACAAGTGGATAGAAGCGAACATAGGAGGGAGAAACTAAAGCCTCGTCCTTTCCGACGAGTTCTCTTGTCTTGGGACCTGGCGGGCGAACAACAATTCTCGGGAAACTACCCATATGCGTCACCTGTGGAATAACTCTGTGGGATGCAAGACTTTTATAGCTATCTACGACAAACCCTCATCACAAAACAGCGGAAACGAATCATTATAATAAGAAGAATCAAGCATCAGCAACGAACGGATGTTCTGGATTCATTCACCTAAGACGTCACTGAGACTTCGCTTTAGCTACCGTTATTTCGATGGTTGAAACGTTGGATTTTTGACCCTCAAGTCTTGTTATTTCTTGGGTTCCGACTTGGATGTCTTTGAGCTCTAGATCCTTCACAAAGGCGCGGCGAAGCAATTCAACGGTGTCAACAGCCCTGCTAATCGCCCGCCCCCTTGCTTTAACCACAACCTCCTTCTCTCCAGCGTTGAAAAAAGTGAGGCAGGCAACCACGTAGTTCATCACTGGTTTTTTGCCGATGAGAACCACATTCTCGGCTGACTTTTCAGCTTCTCTAGTTACTTCCTCCTTCTCAGGTTTTACCTGTTTTTCTTGCGCCATGCTTTCCCCTCCTGACCACGCGTTCGTTATGGACTATAGACTGATTTGTAGCTTCTTATAGTTTTTCCCACATGCCACCAATTCGATTCCTTCGTTAAGTGCTCAAAACAGCCTCCTGCTTCTTGGTCCCCTGATTTTGTATCTTCTTAGGACGCTTGGTAATTTTAAATGTTTGAGGAAAACCTATATCTAACGCCCTCTAAACTGAATGAAAGAATGGAGGAAATCAAAGGTGGTACTGTTTCAAGAGATCCGATGGCATGGCAGAGGTGGACAAGGAGCTTGGACCGCAAGCGGGCTACTCGCAAAAGCAGCGGTTCATGAAGGAAAATACATCCAATCCTTCCCCGAGTTCGGACCAGAGCGCATGGGAGCACCCCTGCGCGCCTTCACCAGAATCAGCGACAAACCCATCAGCATGCATTGCGCCATATACACGCCAGACGTGGTGGTCGTCCTCGACCCAACCCTGCTGAAGACGATTCCCTTAACTGAAGGGCTTGCTGAAGACGGCGTTCTCGTTGTAAATAGCCGGGAGAGCCCTGCCGAAGTTCGAGAGCAACTAAACCTTATCGGACGTAAGGTGTGGACCGTCCCTGCAACAGATATTGCGGTCAAGATACTGGGAAGATCCATCACTAACACTGCTATGCTCGGGGCTGTTGCACGAGCAACGGGGATAGTGGACCTTAAAAGCATAGAAAAAGCCATAAAAGAAGAGTTCCCGCTCAAAATCGCCGAGAAGAATGTTGAAGTGGTGAAAGAAGCATACAAGGAGGCGAGGTTAGGATGACATCTGAACAGAAGGGTTGGAAAGAGATACCCATTGCCGGAGTGTGCTGGATTCCATCCACAGAATACATCACGGGAGACTGGAGAACTTTCAAACCAGTGCGAGACTTAGAAAAATGTAACAAATGTCTAATATGTCACATACACTGCCCGGATGGAGCCATCGAATGGAAGTCTGAAACTGAGGACATCGAATTTAACTACAAATACTGTAAGGGGTGTGGCATCTGCGCCAACGAATGTCCAAAAAAGGCCATAGAAATGATACTCGAATAAGGAGGACAACACGAAATGGCAATAGTCACACAAAAAACGCTTGCACTAAATGGTAACGAAGCCGTGGCCTATGCTGTCAAACAATCGCACGTGGATGTGGTAGCCGCGTATCCGATAACGCCACAGACCATAATCGTTGAAAGGTTCAGCGAGTATGTACACAACGGAGAAGTGGACACAGAATTCGTATGTGTAGAATCTGAGCACAGTGCTCTAACTGCATGCCTAACCGCTGCAACCGTTGGCGCAAGAACATTTACTGCATCTGCGTCCGCTGGTCTAGCGCTAATGCATGAAATCCTCTACGTAACATCGGGTTGCCGAGCACCAGTCGTAATGGCGATAACAAGCCGCGCTCTGTCTGCGCCCATCTGTATACACTGCGACCACTCGGACAGCATGGTGGAACGAGACGCAGGCTGGATACAAATTTATGTCGAGAACTCTCAAGAAGCGTACGACTCTATCATACAAGGATTCAGAATAGCCGAACATCCAGATGTCCTCTTGCCTGCTATGGTAATGCTAGACGGATTCTTCCTTAGCCACACGCTGGAAAGCGTTAATGCACTGCCTGACGAAGCTGTCCGTCAATTCGTTGGAACACGACAAATACCATTGGTAAAGGGCCATGAAGATAAACTGGTACCCTTCAGACTGGACCCAGAGAACCCTGTAACAATGGGGCCACTTGATCTATACGACTACTACTTTGAACATAAAAGGCAACAAGAAGTCGCCATGCAAAAAGCACCGCAAATAATCAAGCAAGTGCACGATGAGTACGGGGAAATAAGCGGACGAAGATATGGAAACGGGTTTATCGAACCCTACTGCCTAGAAGACGCAGAGATAGCAACCGTCTGCGTAGGATCAACCGCTGGAACCACCAAAACTGTTGTGGACCAGCTACGCGATAAAGGAATAAAAGCGGGATTACTCCGCGTACGCACTTACCGTCCATTCCCCACACAAGACATACTAAACGCGCTAGAATCCGTGAAAGCCCTAGCGGTCATGGATCGAAGCCACAGCTTTGGAGCTCAGGGAGGACCGATATTCCACGAGATACGTCATACCTTTTATGACGCTCCAGTGCGCCCGCATATAGTCGATTATATATATGGACTCGGAGGAAGAGACATGCCACAAAACCTTATACATCAAATCTACAAGGACCTACAAAGGATCCTCGAAACAAAACGAGTTGAGAGGCTCGTGCAATTTATAGGAGTGAGGGAGTAGAGGGAGGCGAGAAAAATGGGATTAGAATGGAAATTCACGATAAAGGACCTCGCAGAAAAACCTGAGCTTCTGATGCCAGGACATAGAGCATGCGCAGGATGTGGACCAGCCACCACATATCGGCAGATACTAAAGGCCGCTCGAGGACCAATAATAGCAACGAACGCGACGGGATGCATGGAGGTCGTCACGACTATTTACCCTTACACTTCGTGGAGGATTCCCTGGATTCACACGGCGTTTGAAAATGTAGCTGCTAACGCAGCGGGAATCGAAGCAACTTTAAAGGCCATGAAAAAGAGGGGACAGCTCAAATACGATCATGTCGATGTTATAGCCTTCGCAGGAGATGGAGGGACTTACGATATCGGTATACAAGCCCTGTCAGGGGCTGTGGAAAGAGGCCACGACTTCCTTTATGTCCTCTATGACAATGAAGCCTACATGAACACGGGCATACAAAGGAGCGGTGGCACGCCACATGGGGCTTGGACCACCACTTCGCCTGCTGGTCGCGTGATCCCAGGTAAGCCTGAGCATAAGAAGCCCATCGCAGACATCATGGTGGCGCACGGCATTCCGTATGTGGCCACGGCCTCTCCTGCTTATTGGCGGGATTTGATTACAAAGGCTCGAAAGGGGTTAGAGGTTGTGGGGCCTGCTTTCTTACATGCACTGGCGCCTTGTCCACGCGGTTGGCGTTATGATACAAGCAAAACCATTGAGGTTGCGCGTTTGGCCGTGGAGACATGCTTTTTCCCATTGTGGGAGGCAGTTGATGGCGAATATTCCTTGTCGGCTCCCAGTAAGGTTCTTGCTTTGAAGCCGGAGCGGAAGAAGCCAGTTCGGGAGTATCTGAGGATTCAGGGTCGCTTTCAGCATTTGTTTGTGCCTGAGTTTGAACATGTCATCGATGAGATTCAGCGTGAAGTTGATGAGAGTTGGAGGCGGTTGCTTAAGAGGTGCGGCATGGCTTGAATCTTCTCTGGTCTTTCATGAGCCATAGGTAGCAACATCGTTTACCCTATAATTTCATTTCCCTTAATCTGCGCTCTCTGTTAGTGTTAGCTGGTTTATCATAGAAAATTGACATCACCAATGACACGAAGCTATAGAAGAGTAAGCAAAATGGTCAGAAGAGCGCCGGTTACTGGGAACAGCGAAATAGCCAGCTTTTTGGCTTGTTTGGCTGTTTTTTCGGCAAGAAGACCTAGGTCTTCTATTTGTTTTTCTCCGATAACCTTTACGTCAGGTATGGTCACTGTGCGCCATGATGCTTGTGCGGGTTCCAAATCGTCTAAGGCTCTTATCGCGGCTTGTCTAATATAGTTAATTAGTTTCGCTTGGTCCATGACCTCGCCTATTGGGTGGTAGCCACGCGGGGTTAGTACAATACCGCTCACTAGGTGGGTGTCGGTGGTGAGAACCTCTCCATCAACGATGCCAATTTCCTGAAGCATCGAGAGAATCTTTTCTCGTAGTCCCCCTATCATGTTGTTGCCATCAATGGTTATATATGCTGTTTTCTGTTCGCCGATCCTCGCTACGATAACGGTTATTCCTCCTAGTCCCATGCCCTCCTTGATAGTAAACTCTTTGGGAATCACCTTTGCAGCTCCTATCTCGAAAGGAGAGAACGTGTGGGCCGATGCTTGTTCTAGGCTGGTTACAGCGGCTATTCTCAGAGGAGCAATCACTTCCTTAGGATCGAAGGGACCTTCGATACAGTTGTGAGCATCAATGACAATAGCCGAGGAAAGCCCTCGCTTTTCGGCTTCATCAACAATCATGTTGTCCAATGCTTGAGGCAGATCCTCCATGGTTTTAGGCGAGAGGGTTAATGTGAGAAGGGCGCAGTCACCAAATATTTGGCAGCTTGCCCACGCTCCGTTTTTCCAGGTTCGCATTAAGGGTGTGGCCTTAGATTCGAAAAAGAGGAAATCAATGGAGCCAAGGACGCCCTCTACAATCTTTCTATTCTGCAACTGCGAAGTGAGGTCAAACTCGTGCCCGGATAATCCATGGGGAACGGAAACTGTGCATTGCAGCTTATTTTCCAATGCCGTTTGAAGCAGATGGGGAAGCTGGCTACTTCCAACGTTTTTGAAGGGGCCAGGATGTAGGGCGGGGACGACCATAACCGCCTTTATCCTTTCCTTAGCTCTGAAGGCTAGTAAAGAAAGCTTTATGTTTTGTTTATGGCCGAACCTCTCAAGAAGGCTTTCGAGGGGAGCGTTTAGATCTTCCGTCCAATTTGCCATGAAGACTCTAAAAACAAAGAGGGAATCCACTCCGAGGCTTTCTCTGCCAACACGATTTACAAAGAAGACAAAGAGAGAGACGGTTAGCGCAGCAATGAGGATGGAAAGTGGGAGGAAAAGGAGAAGATAAGTCTCTAGGCTATACCCAATGGTAGAACTCATGAAGACGACGGGGACGATGCACAACGCGGGTTGTAAGAGGGACGAGACAAAAACCCTTCCGAAGCTGGCAAATGAAGTGGTGGAAAGCACCAACAAACGAAGTATAAGCGCGGCAAAAAACCCCAAAAGAAAAAGTTTCACCCAAACATCGGAGCTTTCAAGGACAGCGCTGATGACACTGCCCAGTAAAATGAAGCCAAACCATGTTAGGCTGGAAAAAAGGGAAAGGCCGGAGCAACGCCTTAGGTTAAAAATCGGATCCGTTTTCATGCAACAGTGATGAATCACGAGGTCTGATACCAGGGTGATGGAGAAGAGAATTATGCCAAAAATCAAGCCCACAGCGAACCCATAATATGACGGGTCCAATAAGAACACCCCTGAACCCCCGCCGAGCACGCATAGCCCGCAAAGCAAGACAACGATTCTTCTGTGAGACGGTAGGGTGAATAGCGAAGAATAACGCTTAACCGTTCTGCTCATGTGTTCATCCAACGAGATGTTTGAAGCCAACTCCCATGCTCCTTGCTGATAGATATAGAACGAAGGTTCAAAAAAGTTGAGGTCATAAACGCCATAAGGCGAGCCACATGGTGTCCGTTTTTTAAAAAACAAGCTTTCAGTCACCAAAGTCTCCATGACACTCCGTGCTTCGAGGAGCAGAAAGACAAAGTTTACATCAATATGGGAAGAACAACTGCGAAATATCGCGATTATTTCAGGGAAAAAGGAAAAGTCGTGGAGAAGAATTTCAGCGAATGGGATGTTTAATGTTTAAAGATGGGCTTATGGAACTTGATTGTTTAATCCGGAGGTGGGATAAAGTTTTATCCTTGAACCTTGTATCATTTTGCAGATAGTTATGCCTGAAGGCGGCCCGCCTCCATCCGTGTTTCATATGCTTGAGCGAAGCATAGGACGAAGAATACTAGCGATCTTAGATCCTGCCTATGGATTTGAGGGAACATTAGCCGCTGTTACCCGAGAACCCCCTGGAATCTGGCTCTCCGAGGCCGACGCCATCATACTGCGATCCACCATTGCACAGCCGATACCGCAGGTCGTAAGTAAAGAAGAGAGAAGTGAGATATTCATCAACCTGAATTCGGTTCAACGCATCGAGGTCCTACACAAGAGCTCATAATTCTCGTTTTCTAAGCTCATTAAGTCGATGCATCCGGCTAAGCACTCTATGTGAGTATTCATTCATCTGAATCAGGCTTGAACATGAAAAGAGGTAAGAACAGTCCAAGAGAATGCTCTTCTAAGGAAGAGGAAGCAAGCGTAAGGCGTGGAGTTGGGCTAGGACGCAAGCTACTATCAGTGCCACCGTTAAGATCACAACTAGTTCGGGCTTCACCCGTATGCCCCGGGTCTCCTCTTCAAAAAATCGGAGCAAACCAGCGCTCATGGCGGGCATAGGGGCACCCTTCTGACGCCTTTTCTCTCTCCTACTACTCATTGGCTATAGTCTCCAAGTGATTATACCAAGAAGTTTCCACTAATTAAAGTTGCGCTGGTCCAAAGCTTTTATTTTGCTAGCAATTGGATATAGTGGTGAGGTGCTTTTATGAACTCTGCCCGTGAGTATTACGAAAAAACGTTGGAGCTGCTCCACCAGCATCACAAGTGGTTTCAAGGGACGATCCCACTCATTGCAAGTGAGAACGTGCCCAGTCCAGCAGTACGCGAGGCATTGACGACTGACTTTGGAAATCGGTACGCAGAAGGCTGGCCTGGAGAGTAGCTAGCCTCAGCTAGCTGCCCAGTTAGCGCGTTTACGCCGGCTGCGTCTTCATTGATCAAGTGGAACTTATTTGCATCGAGCTGATGAAGAGGCTGTTCAACGCTGAATTCGTCGACGTTCGTCCAGTGTCAGGGGTTGTTGCAAATCTAGTGGTTTACACAGCCTTCACAAGTCCAGGCGACGTTATGATGGCCCTGTCCATCCCTTGTGGAGGCCACATTAGCATGGGGATGAAGAAGCTGGGAGGAACCGCGGGGGCAGTCCACGACTTGGTGGTGGAATACCTTCCCTTAGATTATAAGGAGCTGAACATTGATGTGGACAGAGCGAAGAAGGGGGTTGAGAAATTAACACAGGAGGGTAAGTCCCCCAAGTTGGTGATGTTTGGCGCCAGCGTTTTCCCGTTTCCTCATCCCGTGCAGGAGTTGGCCGATACGTTTCGTGAGGTTGGCGCTACCGTGGCGTACGACGCAGCTCATGTGGCTGGTTTAATCGCTGGGGGCTGTTTCCAAGACCCCTTGCGAGAGGGAGCTGACGTCGTTACACTCAGCACCCACAAGACCCTGTTTGGTCCCCAGCATGGGGCAGTGCTATCTTGGGAAAAATATACGGACGGGATCAAGCGAGCAACCTTTCCGGGGATGGTGAGCAACCATCACCTTCACGCGGTGGCGGGGGTTGCCATAGCCTGCGCAGAAATGCTTGAGTTCGGAAGGGAATACGCTCAGCGGGTTATCAAAAACTCGAAGACCCTGGGTCAAGCCCTCTATGAGCGGGGCTTTGACGTTTTGGCGGAGCATAAGGGTTTCAGCGAGTCGCATGTGCTCCTCATCGACATAACGAAATACGGCGATGGTGGTACTATCGAAAAAGAGCTGGAGAGAGCAAACATCATCATAAACCGGAACCTGCTCCCCTGGGACATAAAGGCTGGACGCCACTTCATGCATCCAGGTGGGATTCGTCTTGGGACGTCAGAAGTCACGAGACTGGGAATGAAGGAAGCCGAAATGGTGGAAATTGCCGAGTTCATTAAAAGGGTAGTCATCAATAAAGAAGATGTAGAAAAAGTTAAGAAAGACGTGATAGAGTTCAGAAAGAACTATCAAAAGGTGCATTACTGCTTTGAAAACGCTACAGAAGCCTACAAATACGTCAAGATACGCTAAAAATTCCAATTAAACTCGAAAACTATGAAATTACTCCAACCCAAAAGAGGCGACTGTTATCTCAAAGAATGAAATTTTAGAAATCTCACGTAGCCCAACAGGCCTTTGACGAACAAGGGATATGAACGAAAACATGGAGAAAACTATGCAACAAACTACCCCGGGCAAAGTTGCGGTATGGACCATCGGTCACAGCAATCGATCTATAGAGAAATTTCTGGATTTGCTTCAAGATCACAAGATCGAAACATTAGTGGATGTTCGCAGCTTTCCAACATCCAAAATCGAGCATTTCAAGAGGGAGCGGATGGAACAATGGTTACCTGAGCACGGGATCAATTACATTTGGCTAGGCAAGGAGCTGGGTGGTTATCGTCGGGGCGGATACAAAGCTCATATGAACACCAAGCTGTTTGAAGACGGAATAAAAAAGCTTCTCGAAATCGCTAAGCAAAAGAGAACGAGCATCATGTGCATGGAGCCTAACCCAAAGTATTGCCACCGACGCTTTATCTCAGCATATCTAGAGAGAAAGGGTGTCGAAGTGATCCACATCCTTAAAAAGGGACAAACAACCCTTATCAGCTTCAAAAGTTATATTGAGAAATAATTTGAGTACAACGAGATAAAGTGACTAGGCTTAAACTGTTCGCGCAGGTTGCTTTGTAATAGCCTTCTAACACACAAGGAAAATTATCTTATAAGAATCTCGAAAGTTACTCAGCTTAGAAAAGAACAAGTTGTCGTCATGACCTTCTCTTTTGTTTTCATGGAAGGTAAAGAATTTCATCCCAAAGAAACAACAGTAAATGTCCATTAATATAACATGATGATAGAATTGCAGATTATTTATAAATACCTTGCAACTGTATTGACAAGGTTTTTATAATAATCTTGATAATAAATTGTAGGGATTTAATGATGGCCTTCCCCAGTTTTGTAGAGCAGAACCCGTGGTGGCGAGACGCGAGCGCCATAATGCAAGACCCTTTAGTTCAGAATTGGATGCGATCCGCATTCCAGTGGAAGCCAAGACTGGGAGAGATATTCCAATGGGACGTGAATGTATTATATACCTTGAGGGGACCCCGACAAGTTGGCAAATCTACTCTTATCAAACTAAAGATAAAGAATTTAATCGAGAATGGTGTAAATCCTAGAACAATCTTCTACTGGACTTGTGACTTAGTGGACACCTATGAAAAACTCGTCACACTAATAAAAGAGTATATAAGTTCGATCAGGGCGTCGTCAAAAGATAGACTTTACATTTTCCTCGATGAAATCTCTGCTGTTAAAGACTGGCAAAAGGGGATAAAATACCTCTACGACTTAGGTATGTTTGTAGATTGCTTACTAGTTCTGACAGGTTCCCATAGCATTGACATAAGAAAGTCCACAGAAAGTCTTTCAGGGCGTAGAGGAGAGGTTGGAAAACTTAGAGATAAAATGCCTGATAAAATTCTTGTTCCGTTGAAGTTCGCAGAATATGCAGAAACACTTAATGAAAACATACGTAACGCCCTCAGGAAGCTGTACCTTCTGTCACTGTCTCGAAGACTCGAAGTCTTGAGCCAAATTATGCATGGTTCGGTACCAGAGGAGCTAGATGAACTCAGATTATATTCCAGCGAATTACATACTCTTTTTGAAGACTATCTTATCACTGGTGGAATCCCACGGGCGATAGATTGTTATCTTTCTAAGGGTACGATTTCCCGAGATATTTTCAGCACTTACACTGACTTAGTTGTGAGGGACGTAGGGAAATGGGGCGTAAAGGAGATGTTTCTACGACAAATCCTGCGTCGAATAATTGAAACTTTAGCAGAACCTATCAGCTATAAAGCGCTGACGAAAGATACGGAGATATCTTCACACAATACAGCAGCCGAATATGTCGAGGTGCTTCGAGACAGTTTTATAGTGTCCTATCTCTACCAGCTCGATAAGGAGAAGGGGCTTCCTATCTATAGAAAACCAAAGAAAATCTACTTTCAGGACCCGTTTTTTTTCCATGCCATAAGAAGCTGGGTTTTTGGCAGGGAGCCTTTTCAAGATACACTTGAATACCTTAAAACCGATGAACTTAAGCACAGACTCGTCAAGTCCGTAGTATGTAACCATCTCATTCGGTTAATGTTTAATCTCTTCCCAAGTACACGGTTCGAGTATACCGACAAAGCTTTCTATTGGCGGAGCAAAAGAAAACGAGAATTAGACTTCGTTATAAGATTTCAAAACGAATACCTGCCAATAGAATTAAAGTATAAACGTTCTTTGAGCAGAAAGGACACCTATGAAGTTCTTGACTTTTTGAAAACTGGTACCTCCATTAATGGAATCATTCTCAGCGACGATGTTTATAGATTCAAAAAGAGCTATGCGATTCTCCCTGTTTATCTCTTCTTGTTGCTTGTGTAGACCTATTATAACCATCGAATCAGAATTGCTATGACAGCCACGAACAACGTTATTATGCTAAGTACGAATCCAAGCAAGTTATTTGCTCTGGTTCTGCGATCTTCGACGACACAACCTACGTCTTGAAGCAATCTTCTGACGCCATCTCTATGACTTGACAGTGAGGAGTAGTAAAGCGTCAACGAGATCTATGATTCTAGATTAGGAAAACGCACTTGAGGCCCGAACCACTTTGTCAAAAAATTATTAAGTCCTTCCTCATACGCTATGAATCGCTCTTGCAAATCAGTAAATTCTTTCTCGACTTTTCTGATCTTGGTTCTGCATATTGCTTCAAATAACCCTACCCGAACGTCGTTGGCTGCCTTTAGCATTTTGCCTATGTCGATCCTAAATTTGACCAGTTCTGATGTCAAGTCCGTCATTTCTTTCACTCCCTCGACTTCCCATCTTAGCGTGGTCAATTCAATTCCACCGAACAATTTCCCAGTTGCCGCGCATCTTTTTAAGCTTTCTCAACAGAGTCTGCCACCGCCGCTTTATTCTCGGCACATGTAGAGAGAAAGGGTGATCCATATCCTTAAAAAGGGACAAATAAGGCTTATCAGCTTTAAAAACGCTATAGAAAAGACAGCATAAGTTATATCAAGGGGATGCAGCATGCACATTCGCGAGTTTCAGAGGATGATGCGGCGGATTTATTTCCACCGAGACTCGGAGCGTGGGAAGGACGGGACGTACAGTTGGCTTGTGGACGAGGTAAAAGAGCTAGGAGAAGCGGTAGAGGAGCAGGACACGAAGGCTCTGGAGGACGAGTTTGCCGATGTCTTTGCCTGGTTAGCCTCCCTAGCCAACGTCGTTAACATAGATTTAGAGAAAGCCGCATTAACAAAATACAATAATACGTGTCCCAAGTGTCAAAAAGCACCATGCGAATGCCCCTTTGAAAGGCGTTGACCCTGACCCCTTATCCACGTCGGACTTATGCGTTCGACGCGCAGATTACGAGGTTCTCTATTGTCTCACAAAAGAAAAAATTTATTGTCGGACAAATAAAGACCTTAAACACCTCATCACTTGAAGGCGAGGCAAATAGGATTATTTCTTGTCCCCGACAAAAGTTATCCATTTCATACTTACGTTAGCACACAAACTGAAAGCTTCTTGAGAAATACTATTTTTCTGCTGGGCTTAGACTCGTAACCGAGGGGATAATAATGTCTGCGAGAGCCTCAAGCTTGTCTCTTGAGGTGATACCGGTCAGCACGCCTATACACGCCTTTACCTTGGCGTTCTTCCCCATAACCATATCAACGTGTGAGTCGCCGACCACAACAGAGTCACTTGGATGACATCCTGCTATTCTGCAGGCTTCCAGCACCATATCCGCTGCAGGTTTACCTCTCGGAACATCGTCAGCTCCCACTACAACATCAAAATAGTCGTGGAGATTCAGTGCCTTCAACGTTTCAGAAGACCGCCAATGCCTGTCGGTAGATGCGAGGGCAATCTTGAGGCCACGAAGGGCTTTGAGGCGGCGAAGGGTTTCTGGCGCTCCGGCAACTGGAACCGCTCCAAAGGGAGGCTTCATTGATTTGTCAGCCTCCTCAAATGCTGTTTCGGCTAGGCGCTTTGCCTCATCCCAACTCCACCCACACTGATAGAGGACGGTTGCCGCCACTAACATCTCTTCACTGGTGGGCGCGATTCCGAACGGACCCTCTGGATCAATCCACCCACTACGTAAATCGACCCCAACGGCCTTAGACCATACGTTAGCCACCCGCTCACCTGCTAAACGTTGGATACTCATAAACCGAGCATTCGCAAGAGAAAGCAGCGATGATCTCCAATCCACGATAGTGCCATCCTTATCAAAGATTAGGAGGAGACACTCAACCGTCTTATCGCCTGCAATTATCTTCGCCATTAACGACCCCTCACATCCTCTCATTTCACAAAATAATCCAGCTAATTACGCTTACTTACCCCTTAAGTTTGTTAATCGTTGCTGTCCAGCGCCCGTTAATTCCCAAGAGTAGGGTTTTTTGCCCTTCCTCAGGACGATGTCTTCAACCTCGAGAAGGTGGAGGTGGTGAAGAACAGCCACATAGGTTAAACCGGTCTCCTGTACAAGAGTTTTAGCGTTACAAGCCCTCCTTTCTAGGAGTGCAACTATTCGTGTCCTAGCGACTAAACCCGGTCGAACGTTTCTTCGCAGAGACAAAAAGGCCTTAGGGTGGTAGGCTTCCTTGAACATGTCTCCTCAGAACAAATTCCTCGTTGGTGTAGAAAAAGTTTCCACTCATTTTTAAGCGATGAACTCTGCCAGGCCCACTTGTCTGGGTTTTTTTCCTTCGAACAAGGAGTTGATTTCATCTTCAATAAGAGAGAGCCGCTGAGCATAGTATTCGGGAAGACCATACTTCTGTATCAGCTGATGCGCCGCCTCTAGATATTTGTCGATTCCACCGCGATAGACCGTCAGGGTCAAGGCTCCTCCACATTCTAGACACTTTCCCTTGAGGGGTAGTCTCCTAAAACGTTTGTTGCAGGCTTTGCATCGAAAGTTTTGGGTGGTGAAGGCGCGCAGGTTGCCCGCTATATCGCGGATGAAGTGAGTTGTTAAAACCTTCCTTGCAACCATCTCGGCGTCAACCGCCTCGATCTTCTCTGCTAAGGTGAGCTGGCTGTTTAGCTTGTCGATCATTCGCCTTAATCGCTTATACGTGCTTTCTGGATTGCCCAGATTCATGTTTGAAACAGGAACCGTATAGCGGAAACCTTGAAACTGCGCTTCAGTGCCTAATCGATGCTCAACCATATCTATCAGCCCTTTAACTCCCTGAGGGGCCACCCTCTGCCAAGTTTTTTCATAAAACACTAGGGGATACGCCGCAGCAACATCTACATCATGAGCTTGCCGTTGAACCTCCTGAGGATTCACTGCAGGAATTACGAAAAGGGGTGCGTCCATTATTCCCCCTATCTGAGCCGGCAAGTAGGCCTTGGAGAAGTTTAAGACCGTGTCTAAAGCTAGCATCAACGTATCCTCATCTCCATCACAATCCCTGCGTTTCGCCGAGTGCCACAGGGGATGAGCGTAGCAAACGTTCAGAGGGGTGAAGCCGAGAATCCTTCCAAGGATGCCCACCGAGGTGTGAGGAGCCAAGCCCAAGATAAGATGCCCTACTAGATCATCCACCTTCTTAACATTGTAGTATGAGGGGAGTTCATACACCTTCTCAAGAAGCTCGTCCATGAATCCGGCCACCTGAACAAAGTACTCCGCGCTTTTAAGAGGAATAATAACGTCTTGGGTCTTGAGTTCGCATACTTGAGAAGGATTCACAAGAGGGTTTCCGTCAGAGTCATGGTGATAGCCCAGTTGTCGAAGCTTTTCAACAGGCACGCCAATCTCCTCAGGTCTAAAGTGAGTTAGCGGTGCATTGGTAGCATCAAAGCGTATGGTTCCATCCTTAAAGACGGAGAGGTCATACTTTGCCCGTAGGATACCCTTCTCGACAATCTCGGCGGTTTTTGTCTCGTTCATTAAACCCCTTACACCCTTCACGAGCGTGGGGACCGGAGTGTTCAACTTCTGACAGGCTTCATCCATTAACTCCCTAAGATTAACAGACTGCTTCTCGTAACTTCTCCCTTGGACTCTGCAGACGGGGCAAACGCTTTCTTTTAGAACCCTCCTACACTGGGGACAAATGATTTCAAGAATGGTCTCTGCGCCACACCTTGGGCATTTTATTTGGAAGGTCAAAGTTCGACACCTGGGACATCGACGTTTAACGAGGTCAACCTCGATCACAACCTTGTTTAATGCCTCCGTAAGGTTTCGTTGAGAGCCGCCCGCTAGACCGATAGGGAAGAGAACGTGGACCATAGGCCTCATCTCCCTCCTCTTCGCCTTTTCTGGACGCCCCATTCTGGCGCCGATGAGCGTCGGAGCCTTTTCTCGGACAAGAACACCTGAAAGTTCTTGAATGATCTCGTGAACAGGCTTTGTTCGGACTATCCTTCCCTTAGGGGCTCGCAACCCCAAGCAGAAAGCAAAGATGTGTGCCTCATCCCTTTCTATCATGACCCTGTCTTCAATCACCTTATGAGGTATACCGATTCTTTCAAGGATCCCCTTTATCGCCTTATCCATCGCACCCCTTACCTCGTGAACAACCTCACCCTCCACTCGTACCTCAGAACTAAGGAGCCATTTCCGCAGTGCTTGAAACTCCTCGGAGGAAATGTCGGACCAGAAATACGTGAAGAAGGGGTGAAGGGGAATCTGGAAGGTTGAGGCCAACGCTATTGCTTCTTCAGCGGTGGGCTTATTCCTAAAGGGATCGTTTACGATGTCTACAAGACGAGGGGCAGAGATCCCCGCGGCTGCCGCGGCTTCTCCCGTGCGTCCATTGAAGTTCTGCATGATGGCTGAGCGGAGTTCCTCACGCCACCACTCCTCGGTGAAGCCGGAGGGTAGGAGGGATTTGTTGTTATATAAGAAGTCCCCGAAGCTTATGAGGATATCTCCGAGAAAGAGGATCTTTTCAATCATATCTTTTATCTGTTCAAAATTTTCAGACGAAACGCGAATGACGGATCCATCCCTTAACCGCACAATCGGAGGCTCTATCGTATCTACGGGAAGAACTACCCCTGCTTTTCCGGGGCCCTCGATGCGCAACTGTGTGCCTGCGGCGAGAAAGTGTTGAAGAACCATCATGGTGGCTGGGTGGATGCCTACGGCGGCTAGGCCGGTGTTCCTGGACCTTCCGTAGCGAAGCCTAAATCCTCCGTGTCTAGAGGGAAAGGAGAAGATCGGGCGGCCAGCAATGACATCCTCCATAAACCCTGCAGTTCTTTTTTCTTCGATTTCCCTGATTCTTCTCAACCAGTCCCATCCTTCGATCCCCAGTTTTTCCACGATTGTCCATACCTTTGCGGAGCGGCCTACAATCCCATCGTTTACAACCCGGAGAGCGCCTCCCCGTACTCGGTTTGTTTCGATACGAGGTAAGTTGCGGAAGGACGAAACTTCGACGGGGTTCGTTTCCGTGCCAGTGACCTCCACAGGAATATATTCAACAGCCTTTCTCAGCTCCTCATCAGAAACGTGGTACTGGAATCGACCTACAGAACGCTCAAACAATCGAACCTCCTCGAGGAAACGCCCAATCTCCTCCTCGGTTGGTTTGTAACGGTCTAAGCCAAGTAAGCGGCGAACAAAGTCCCCAACCACTAGGGTCAAGGCTTGTTCTGTGCCCCCAGCAGAACGGATAGGGCCAGCAAAATAAACGGCTAGATATCCCGTTCGATCGGGGTTAAATTTGGCGGCTACCCGCGCTACTCCTTGCAAGGGCGCGGCGGTGATGCCTTCGGTCAATGTGGCGAGGGCAGTTCTTATCGCCTGTTCAGCTGCTTCTCGTGCACTCATGTGGCCGAATTTCCCGTACACGATTTCCTCGGCGATCTTGAAGGCGAGTTCCTCTCTTGAAAGCTTCTTGCTTAATTCTCGTATGCTTTCAGCCACGCCGCGAGGACCCACCAGCCCCTCAACAAGCTCGGCCAGGTCCTTCGCCACTTCAGGCTCAGGTTTAGGGGCGGGGTCTAATCCCCTTTCTCTCGCCCTCCTCGCAACCTCGTATATGCCTTCGAGCTTGTCTTCTAAGTTGATCACGTATTGCTGATGTTCCTCGCTCATCCTGACGCCCAAGATCATCCTCCTCCAATAATGTACATGAAGTAGATATTCAGTCTTTCCAACATAAATAAGGAAGCCAAAGGGATTAGAGGTATCCTACTTGCTCCTTATGCCTTCAACTAGTTCCCTGATTTTCTCCCCCACCTTACATTCCTCAACCACCGTGCCCGTCACGAGGATGTCAGCTCCAGCACTTACCATCTCCTTCACCTGTTGACTGGTTCTGATCCCCCCACCCACAACCACACGAACACTGACGAGATCTTTCACCATTCTTATCATATCACTTGGCACTGATTGCTTAGCTCCGGATCCCGCCTCCAAATACACAAAGCGCATACCGAAATATTGCGCCGCTAATGCATACGCAGCGGCCAGCTCGGGTTTATTGTACGGAATAGGGCAGGCTCGCCCTATTACTCCAGCTACGCCGCCCTCCCCAACAATTATGTAGCCAAGAGGGATGGCTTCCAAGCCGAATTTTCTTATTATGGGAGCGCCCAAAACCTGGGCCCCAGCGAGGAAGTATGGGTCTGAGGAGTTAAGGAGAGACATGAACCATATAGCATCCGCATACTTACTAATACCAGTTATGTTGCTCGGGAAAAGGATTACAGGAATCTTCACCGCCCTCTTTATCGTTTTTACAACACCGTCTAAACGGGAGATTGAAACGAAGGTGGATCCGCCCACCATGACAGCCGCTGTTCCAGCGGATTCAGCCTCGCGAGCTATGCGGGATGCCATTAGAGGAGTTGCCTTCTCGGGGTCGATGAGAGTGATGTGGACGGCTCCGTCTTTCCGAATTTTGTTCTCAAGGTATTTTTCTACTTGACCAACCATGCCAATCCCGCTACGCGCTGGTTGCTCCGGAGTAGAACTTGTCGGTGAAGCGACAGTATACGTCGACCTCACGGAAGGCGGGCTTGATAGGAAATTCGTCGCTTAGACCACAACTCCCACATTGCACCATGGCGTGCCCGCGACTCCTGAATAGCTCAACTCTAATCGCTTCTTTTCCGCACCTCGGGCACAGGAAAACCTTGGGCAAGCGCCTCTTAGGAATGCGAACTACTTTTCTACGCCTTCTACCCATGCTCAGCACCTTGGAGGATAATCGAAATGCTCTAGTTTAATGATCAGTGTAGTTATCGCTTAAAAATTTGTCCTAACGGCGCTAATTTCGATTCCACAGAACCATTTTGTAACCTGCTCATCAACTTCTCGAGAACAATCCGGCTATTTGAATGCCTTCACGGCTTTCTCTATTCGATCCAACGCTTCTTCGATCTTGTTATAGGCGGTTGCATAAGAGAAACGCAGGTACCCCTCGCCGTGCTTACCAAAGGCGGACCCTGGCACAGTCACCACCTTCCCCTTATTAAAGAGATACTCAACAAACTTTTCGGATGGAACCCCGAAGCCTTCAATGTTCGGAAACATGTAAAACGCTCCCTTCGGCAGAGTGGCCCGAAAGCCTTTAATTTCGTTGATCCTCGAATGAAGAAGCTGTCGTCGCCTATCAAACTCCCGCACCATATCCTCCACGAAGTCTTGGGGCCCCTCTAACGCCGCTAATGCAGCGTATTGCGCTGAACCATCGACACATGCAACAGCAAACTGTTGCATCGTCACCATAGAGGAAATCAACTCCTTAGGCCCCAACGCGTACCCAACACGGAGACCCGTCATGGCATACGTCTTAGAAAAAGCGTTCACCACCAAAGTCCGCTCCCACATACCGGGAAAGGTAGCCAAGCAATAATGCCTAGCGTCATCATATACAATCTTCTCATAAACCTCATCCGAGATCACGATCAAATCACGCTCCACCGCGAGCTTGGCCAGTCTCATCGTGTCATCATAGGATAAGACGGATCCCGTTGGGTTGTTGGGAGAATTTATGATCATCACGCGTGATCTATCTGTGATGAGGCGGATCACATCTTGGGCATCAAGCCTAAAGCCCTTTTCTTCATATTGAGGCATCGATACCGGGACACCGCCCGCCATCAAAACATCGGACTCGTAACATACAAACCCAGGATCCGGAATCAACACCGCGTCGCCTGGATTTATAAGTGCGTGCAAACCAAGAAAAAGCGCTTCGGTTCCGCCTACCGTGATCAAAATCTCCGACTCCGGGTCATACGACAAACCATAATCGCGCTTTAGCTTCTTTGCCAAAGCCTCAAGCAACTCCGGAATTCCCGCATTGGGCGTATAGTGGGTTTTCCCTTCATCCAAAGCTCGCTTAGCCCCCTCTAGGACATGAGGGGGAGGGACAAAATCCGGCTCACCCAGTCCCATACTGATCACGCCGGGGACGGCTTGCGCCAAAGCGAACATACGGCGAATTCCGGAGGGTCTAATTCCCCTGAGCCTCGCTGCAGTCTCGATGCCTTTCAAAATAACCACCCATGTACTATCTCTTCTTTGATAAATCTCCATGTCTATCATATTAAACATATCGTTGTTCTACTAAGAACAGGTGGACAGTCAAATATCCAGATCAACCACAAGCTTTTTCTGCTTGTATACAAAACTGTATCCCATACGCCTTGTTGCTGGTGGAAAAATCGAATCTCAAAGAAAATGTCCAAAAATGGTTAATGCGCACATTAAAGGACCCCATCACAAAAACTTTGGCAGAAAATAGCAACTTAACCAAAACGCAGCTTGAAACTATCTTAATTGATATTTTGGCTGCCAATCTAGCCGAAAAATCCTTGAAGACTCAAGAAAAGGCAAAATTACGGCTTTTGAAGGAGGAAATAAGCCGCGGTTCCTTCAATAGAACACTGAGGCAGGCTAGGACAAACGTGATCCGATCAATCTACACCGTGCTCCTCCTTGGGTATTTAGGGGTTTTTGAGGAGACTCGTCTAGAGCCCTTTCTAGAAGTTGCAAACAAGCTTCAAACCTACGTGAGCGCCTACAAAGCTATGACGAGAGGCGAGGGCATCATGGATGAGCACCTAAGACTCATGAAAATGCTACGGGAGGAGCTGGAAGCGAGTCTAGAGAAGTTATCTAAGCCGAGCACGCTAGGAAGCGTGTGATATCACAGGTCACACCTGACTAATATTATTTGGCCAAAAAGGTTAAGACTCAAGTTAGTACTCAAATAAGAGGCTAAATTAGGCTTTTTAGAAGGAATAAAGGCTTTGGCACCTCTATAAGCAGAGACGACAAAGAAAAGGAATTATACTGTGATATTGTGTGATGTGTGATGTCACGTCACGACGTATCTTGTCGATGCACACCATCTTTCCATTGTAGTGGGTCATGTAAACCCACACATTGAAGGTATGACCGAGGTTTCTGATGGTTGTCACCTACTAAAAAGGGCAAAGGTCCATGATCATAACAGTCTTGTGATCTCAACGTGATCTCTGTGATTTCCTCTTGGCATCACGCTTTTGCAAACATTCCTATAAGCTTATTTTTATGTTTAGTGTTTAAGTATTCGAGGGATCATAGGTGTATGACCCGCTTTTGATGGTTACCCTCTTCCTCTTACTCGTAACGATCGTTGCGGCCATTTTACATTATAGACGAGTGAAGATGGTTCATGAGGAATATAAGAAGGCAAAAGGCGTTGTGGAGGATATCGTCATAAGTTTTAATAGGCAAACGCAGAAGCAGGAGGATAGGCTTAGCCTTATTGCCTATAAAACCGAGGCCGTCTCTTCTAAATTGGGAAAAATGGAAAAAAAGGCTCAAGGACACGACCAGCAATTAGCTGATGTGACCAGCAAGGTTGAAGGCTTGTCGAAGATTGAACAGAAAGTAGCTGAGCAAATTAAGACAATGAACACACGATTTGAAGAGGTGATCGCGACGCAAGAGGGGGTGGTGAAGAAAATCGAAGAGATGGAAAAGGCCGAGTATAGGGCCCCGGCAGTGCCTGAGGCAAAAGTAGAGGCCGTCATCCCTATCAAGAAAGAGAAGGCGCTGGCACCGTTGACTGAAACCGAGCTCAGTGTCCTAGACATTCTCGCCACTGAAGGGGCAAAGACCGCTCCCGAGATTAGAGACAGGATAAAGCTTACAAGGGAGCACACCGCTCGCTTGATGAAAAAATTGTATGAAGCCGGTTACTTGGAGCGGGATACACGAAAAATGCCCTACGCGTATCGTGTCAAGAAAGAGATGCTAAGGATCTTAAAGAAGACGGAAGCCAAGGCTTAACGCAAAACCCACCAACCCGCTATTTTAGCAATTCGTCTCCAGCTTGACGAATTCTTTTGAGCCTTTCGTCCATTTCAGAGATTGGCTTCGATGGGGCGAGTTTATAATTGACTCTCCCCCTTTCATCGAGGTACTCAGGATAGTGTATGACCTTAATGGGGACGGCGAAACGAATCTTGGGCTCAGAAATGAGTAGTGCCTCCCCCACGTCGAGCATCTTTATCTCGGTGTCACTGTACTCCAAATAAGGCGTGTTTTCAGTGAGGTAGTCCCTGTCCTTACATAGCTCCGTCTTCATGATGACCTTGGTCCAGAGTTCGGCGAAGACGTTGGGGTTTATTCTCGAAGGCCGCGGTGTCACAGCGTTAAGCCCAACACGATACTTTCGATACGTCAGGGCGATGTCAGAGAATATGGTTTTAGGTAGGTTGGGGTCGAGGAACTCGTGGGCCTCTTCTAGTGTTATTAGGAGTGTTGGAAGCTTTTTCCACTCCTCAAAATTGCCTTCCCACGTACGCTTGTAATGCAGGGCCACGTTAGAAGCCGTGAGACATGTAACGTTATATTGCTCTTCAGAACTGAGACCTGAAATGTCAATGAGACAGGTGAGACCTTTGCTTATGTTCTGAACCACATCATCAACAAAACTGTAGTCAGAAGGCGGGAAGAGGTCTGGAGACAAACTTGAAAGTTTGAGCATAAGAGCATCTATCACAGCTTTGCCTTTGTAGTCGGTGAGCCCAGCCACTCCTTTGTACCCTTCTCTACCATAAGCTTCTTGCGACTGTTCTATCCAAGTGCTTCCCAACCGCTCATAGAGTTTTTTAGCAACCCTAACTTGGTGATGTGTAATGTCAGGAAAGAGCGTTGAAAGTTTTTTGGGGTGAATCGTATACAAGCCAACAAGCATCTTCTGCTCTCTGGCCGAATAGTAGCGAACTTTCGTGTGAAAGAGTGGATGATTCCTTAGTCCTCGTTGAGGCTTCAACTCCTTTCCCTCAAGAAGTTGACCCGCAAAGTCGAAAATTAGACCAACAGTGCTTGGACTCGAATCTATAATGCGAGCGTTAAGCATCAATTCACAATTGGTTTTTCCAGACCCTGTCATTCCAAACATGCCCATCATGAGGGGAATGGCTTCAACACTTATGCCTACAGGACCAAGCACTTGTTCTCCTGAGCGTAAGCGCCCGATCTCCAAATCTCCACCAAGCCTCAAAACCGAACAGTCCTCTTGGCTGGCGACGTACACTTTGTCCATGTAGTTGGGGTTGAAGGTTGGAGAACGTATTCTTCCAGCTTCCTTCTCAAGGAATAGGATGGCGTCAACGTGCCTGTAGCTGGAATAAGGCCCAAAGGATTCTTTTCCCTCTGCTTCCCGAAGTTGCTCGTCCGTTTTCAGCGTAGAGGAACTCCCAGCATCCACGACCCGCGCATAAAAGCTTCTACTGTCCGAGTCTACTCTCACTATCTGACCAAACGAAAGGTTGGCTCCTCTGTTAAGGAAGAAGGAAACTTTATCCCCTTTCACTTCACGAATAAACCCTACAGGCTCAGACATGCTCAATCCACTCCCACTCAAACGCATGTTTTATTCCATGAAGTTCATCTGCAAAGCTGCATGAAAGCTCTTCTCTGCGTAGAGCTTCAAGCAGACCAGCATTTTTCAGTGCTTCCTCAGTTTGGTCGTGGTAAGAAAGTAACATGGAGTCAGAGGGCGCAGAAAACTCGTGAGCCAACCAGAGAGCAATTGGATAACCGAGACATCGCGGGTCTTCGGCTACGGCTGTCAATGGAGAGAGTACCTCACTTATTTCCCGATTTGTTAGATATTCCATGATGTCACATCGAAAAACACGCGGACTATCTTTACACAGCTTTACTACAGATATGTTGCCATACAAACTTTTGTCTTTGTCAGCCTCTCTGACCGGGTGATAAACCCATTCACTGTAAGGGGAGAGAGTATACGTAGTAGCTATGAAATCTCGTCCGTTTTCATCGTGCAGCGAAGGAGAGTTCTTACTAATGGCCAGAAGATTGATTCCGTCTTTTTCACACTTTTCATAAAGCCATATTCGAAATTTCCTTTCTCCACCAAAGTAGCCACCACCATCCAGAAGGAGGTATATACTACGTAGATCCCCATCTACGTAGTATAGTTTAGATGCTTCTTGGGTGAGAAGGTTCAAGGCAAGCTGGCTTTCCATTTCGATTCTAAAGTCTTGTAAAAAGCCATAGCGAGCGTGTGCGTCCCCAACAACTGTGCACATTCTTTCACTGTAACCCCAGTCAACAGTGCGTTCTTTAATGGTGGCGTATGCTGCTCGCATGAGGTAGATGCCCCAGTTGTTTGCTCTTTTCAGCGTTCTAGTCGAGCAGTCAACTGCCAGGAATTGTCCGTCGAATTTACCCATCTTTTTTAAGGGTTTAATCCTCGCTGGATCTGGTTTCACCGCTATCACAGGTTCCTCTCTTACCTCATGATAACCTACTTCGCGCCCTTTATCGACGTATTCTTTCAGTTTCTTTTTCATTTCAGTCAGATCTTCATTGATCCTGTTGCTCATTCAGTCTCCCCCCTAAGAACCATTTTCATAAGCCTGGAGCTGATGGGTGCTCCTAATCATCCTCTTTGAGTCAACTCACTTATTACCTTTTAGAAGAGTTAACGCACTTTCAGATGCCCCAGTTACAGCCTTGTAGTGGCGACGATTGGACATCCCGCCCTTCTTAAGAAGCCCGCGGTCAGCCATTCTAGACAAATAGGTGGAGACTGTGCTTAGAGGAATGGGTTCCTTAAACTCCTGTTCGTACATGGATTGAACATCCTTAGAAGAGAACCACGCGATCGGGAAGCGCTTCTGCACAATTACGTGGACCTTCTCAAACTTTGACGACTCAGAAGCAGCACTTCCCCATTCGGGACTGACCCCAGGCATGCCCCCAAGCAATTCTATGAGGTCTAATAGGCGGAGGGCTTTCTCTCTTGTCACCTGCCCCTCAAAGGTGACAGTATAACGGTTCCCACTCCCATCGAAGACCTCCACCCTCATCTTCTTGACCGGCATCTCAAACACCTTAACAGCGCGCTTTAAAAGTTAACGCTTCACAAGTTATAGATTTTATGGTGGAACAAGACAGACGAAAATGCAGAATCGCGCTTTAAACTAGAAAAGAAGCAAAATATTCGCCTCATCTGTTTCACACAATTCACTTGAATAAGGTTCTGCAAAATAGAGAGAGAAAGAGTCAAGGCTTGCATTTTCCAGTGGAAGACAAGGGGTCATCCCTTTGCGCCAAAAAATCAGAAAACAGTGTTTATAGAAAAAATAACACGTAAAAAAGCCCCTAGCCCACTAAAGTTCACAAACATTCACAAGCATTATACAGTGAACAAGCATCCAACAAAAAGGAAAAGGACCTTAAAGGTGTTCCTCTTGCCTCGAAACGCGTTCTTTATTATAACCCTCATCGTCCCTCCGACCCCTCGGTTTCCACTGGACCAACAAATTTGGTATGTAAACAGAAAATATCCCTTTTAACAAAAATTTTATAAAATACTCGAAACTCGTCTACAAGAATCATTAAATTGAAAATATCTAATAACCCTCTGGAGTCTATTCTTTCTAAAGTAAAGAACACAGTTTTATAACAACAACTCAATTTCCATAGGAAATGCAGGGGTGCGGGGCTCCAAATTTACTGATGTCCTAAGGCTAACCTGTTTTCACTAAATGGTAATTTGTCTCACTTGCCTTTTGAGTTTTTACGCGTTTTGTTCAGTTTTTTGTACGGCAGTTTTTATTTTTGCTTAAACTGATGGCGGGGCAGTGCGTTTGCATTTTATTAGTGGAGGCCCCCCTTGCATGAGTGAGTCCAGCGTACTAGACGATGTTTTTGAGCGATTTTTGAAAGGAACCCGTATCTTTAGGGATAGGGAGGTGCTTCGCCATGACTATGTTCCCCGCCAGCTCCCACATCGCGGGGAGCAGATCCGTTACCTCGGCGAGATCCTGGCCCCTGTTTTAAGGGGTTCTCGATGCTCTAACATCTTTATCTATGGGAAAACCGGAACGGGAAAAACTGCCGTCGTGAAATATGTGCTAAATAAGTTGGTGCGCAAGGCTCGCGAATTTGGAGCTCCAGTCAAGGTCTGTTATGTAAACTGTCGGTCAGCTGGCACAGAGTACAGGGTGTTCTCGAGTTTATGTAGTGCCTTGGGCGCGAAGGTTCCGTTCACAGGGCTGTCTGTGGGCGAAGTTTTTGACCGATTCAAAGTGGGCATAGATTCGCATAAACTCCTCTTCATCGTTATCCTAGACGAAATCGATGCGCTTGTTAAGGCGCGAGGTGACCTCTTGCTCTATGAACTAACAAGAATAAATGAAACCCTTCGTCATAGCAAAACCTCAATCGTGGGAATCTCTAACGACCTGCGATTCAAGGAATTCCTTGACCCTAGGGTTTTGAGTTCTCTGAGCGAGGAGGAAACCGTTTTTAGGCCGTATAATGCAGACGAGCTTCAGGACATCCTCTGGGATCGTGCTCGGTCAGCTTTTTGTGATGGCGTGGTATATGATGGGGCTATAAGTTTGTGCGCTGCGCTGGCAGCCGCGGAGCATGGTGACGCTCGACGTGCACTCGATCTTCTTCGTGTTGCTGGGGAGTTGGCGGAGCGTGAAGACTCTGATGCTATCCTAGAGGATCATGTACGCCGGGCTGAGAAAAGAATTGAGCATGATCGAGTTATGGAAGCCTTGAGAAATCTCCCACCTCACTCCAAAATTGTCTTATGCAGCGTCTACCTACTTGGCAAAGCAAAGACTGACAGCGCTATCACCGGCGATGTCTACGAAATTTATTGTGAGCTTTGTAGTCTGCTAAGGCTCACGGCGTTAAGTCAAAGAAGCGTGAGCGGATTAATTAACGAACTAGACGTGATAGGACTGTTGAACTCGCGTGTCATGAGCATGGGGCGATATGGTCGTTCGAAAAAGATTCGCTTGGGTATCGCGCGTAGTCTTATTAGAGAGGTTTTCACTACTGATGATAGACTAGGGTGCCTGATTAATTATGCACCCAGATGCTTGGTGGGAGTTTCGAGTAATAGGAGTTGAGGACGGGGGCTTCACTAGGCCATCATTAGGCCGCAGTTTTCTGAAGACCCTGCTCGTTTGTGTTTTATTACGAGGAACATGTATCGAGGATTTTCGAGCAGATATGATAACAGTGGACGGTTTGGATGCCTCCGAGAAGCTGATCACTATGCTTCGCAAGCTATCCTTTGATGCTATTATGTTAGCCGGAGTTTCGTTTGCGGGCTTCAACTTGGTGGACCCTACCTTAGTTTTTGAAAAATTTCACAAACCCATTATTGTAGTCTCGAGAACAAAACCAAACAATATAGCTGTGAAAAACGCTTTGATCCTACACTTTGAAGATTGGCAGGCTCGATGGAGCGTCTTCCAGAAACTTGGTCCAATACATGAGGTTTATTCCATTCCTGGGGAGCCACCTGTCTATGTAGAAGTGATCGGCGCCACCTTTGACTGGGCGACTAAATTGATTCGCGCATCAGCCTCTTGCTGTAGAATACCTGAACCTCTGCGGGTCGCTAGGCTTATCGCACGGGGGCTTACGCGTAAGGCGCAGCGAAGCTGATGCGCGAGACTTGCAACGTTTGGAGACTCACAATGGGAACTATCCCTGGAGTGGGATCTAGCCCCATCGCTTTTTGGTATTCGGTTTGCTTTTGCCAAGCGCCTGAATTTACCATGAGGACCCCTCGATACGTATCGTATTTTAACACGTGTACATGTCCGCTGTGAAAAATGTCCGGCGCTCTTTCTATAACCATGAAGTCTCGCTTTTCTGGGGCTATCGGAGTCCTTTGCCCGTAAATGGGCGCCAAGTGTCGGCTTTGTAAGAGGAGTTTCATGGCCTTCTCCGGCGTTTGAAAGCTTACGTTTGGAACAGTGGCCACGAGGTCGTCTAGACTGCGTCCGTGATAAAGAAGAAGCTCTACCCCGTGAAGACCCACTGTGGCCGGATTCCCGAGGGAATACACCTTTCTAGCTTCATACAACGGTTCCGCGTAATTCCTAGGTAGGGCTGGTTGAGGAAGGGCCTTTCGAGACGCGTCGTGATTACCGGGTATGATGATGAGTTCAATGTAATCCGGAATTTGTTCAAGGAATCCAGAGACCTCTCGATACTGGTCATAGATGTCTCTTATCGCTAACTCCTTTATCTGCTTTGGATAAACCCCTATTCCATCTACAAGGTCACCAGCGATGACCACGTATTTAACGTGGCCCGCCATCTTCCTCAGATTACTGTTTCCAAACTTCCCGTTCAACCAAAGCACAAAGCGACTGAACTCCTCAGCCATAAACATCTTGCTTCCCACATGCAAATCTGATGTCAGCGCTGCGTAAACCGGCGAAGGAGCCTTGTTTGGAGTTTTTTGAGGCATGTCGGGCCAGATGAAGTCTTCTGCAATCAGCAGATCGTTTCTTCCTTTAATAGCGTTTACGCAAATGACCTGATCCATCAATATGACCTGCGCCTTTTCTATTACATCGGGGTTTGCATGTCGAGACACGAACACCGTGGCGCTAGCTTCCAGATCTTCAATTCTCAAAAACATCTGTTGCTTGTATTCTCGTCTCTCGGTAATCATGCCAATAATCTTAACTTTCGAATTGATTGAGGCTCTAAGTGCCTGTGATATGGGCATAGCGTCTTTGGCGTCCATCCTTTGTCTCAAAAATCTCTGCATTTTTTTGAAGCGGTCTCGAAAATATTCTAAGTATTCCTCAATAGACCCAGTTGCACATATTTTATCCGTAGGATCCTCTATCACTTTTATGTCCGCATCGACGTCTTTCGCGTACGGATGGAAAATCTTCTTTGCTTCAATGATGGGAAGCGGTAACGGCTCCGCCTTTTTCACCTTTGGAAGAAGCTCCCTCATTACCTCCTCCAAGAAGCCTCGACCAATAAACATTGGTTTTTCAGGGAGACGCTCTATCCTTTTGATAGCCTCCTTAATCAACGCAATCGGGTCCTCCGTTTGAGACAATTCCTTCAAAAGGTCAAAAGCTTCTTTGTCGAGTTGGTACCCCGCGGCTATTGCAAAAGAAACGGCCTCTTGGAGCTTTTCGCTCAAAGCTCTAGCCTCCTCCAATCCCGCTTCAATGGAACGACGATATAACCCTCTTTTTCATCTCCTACTAATTCTGTTTTTCCCTGCAGGTGAAGGTGTCCTGTTAACGCTGCTGTTATGGCATCAATTTCGTGAGGTGTCAATGGGCGTACCTCTAGGTCCCCCTTCAGACCCAGGTGTAGGAAAAGCGTTTGAATCTTCTCCCAGTCCTTGGCAGGCATGTTTAGGGCCTTGCGAGCAGAGGCTGGATGAACTTCGATAACATCAAATCCCCTTCCCGAGATTTCTTGGGCTATTTTCATCGCCCGTAAGGTCAGCTTTTCCATGCTTGGAAAGCGTGGTGGGAAAACGGGATATCCGCGTTTATACATCTCTCTGTCTGCCCCTCTCATGATATCCTTTGATGGCAAATTCAGGGGTGCATCTATCGCGACGAGGGAGGGGCCACAATCGAACGACCGCCTTAGGATTTCCTCATTCTGGTATAATTGGCAAGCTGAGACCACTTTATTCTTCCACAGAGCCCATCCGGTTGGATTCTTCGCCGTTCCCGCTAAATCTATACCCACTATGATATTTTTCTGCAATTCTAATGTTGCCTACTAACTTTTAATAATATTCTTATTTGGACGAATACATATTTATATTGAGGTTTTCATATGGAGCTTCGAAAGGTTCAACGAACGAGTGGTGGAACGTTCTTCGTTTGTCTGCCTAAGGGTTGGGCTGAACGAAACGGGCTTAATCGTGGCTCTACTGTTGCTATCTCTGAGACATCGGATGGGCGTCTTGTTGTTGATGCGAAATATGGGGTGGAGCGGGCTCCGCAGGTGGTGGTGATTAGACCTACGCCGCTTCTTGACCGTGAAATTGTTGAAAAGTATCTGTTGGGGTATGATGTCATTCGGGTTGAGGCGAAGGAAAGAATGGGCCCGGGTGATCGTGAACAAGTTAAGCAGGCTTCTAGTCGATTAATCGGCTTGGAAATCATTGAGGAGGACTACTCTAGGATTGTTCTGCAGTCTCTCTTGGAACCCTCCGCTCTTCTTCCTGAGAAAATTCTTCGACGCGAATACTCTATTGCGTCTGGGATGCATCGAGATGCGGTAACTGCCTTGATCGAAGGTGATGTCCATTTGGCTAAAAACGTTGTTGCAAGGGATAATGAGGTTAACAGATTGTATTTTCTTTTGGTGCGGATCCTTCGGACGGTTATTCAAAACCCGGATTTGAGTGAAAAGCTGGAAATCCTCCCCATTGATTGTTTAGACTATCGTTTGACAGCGAGCCTAGTTGAGGCAATAGGTGACCAATCCGCTCAGATTGCTGAAAAAGTCATTAGATTAGGAGGCGCAAAGGCCACAAAAGAACTTTCTTTATTGATTTTAAAGTTCAGTACGGTTGTGCATGAGGCTCATGAAAACGCTCTGAAGGCGTTATTTTCTCGTGATGTTTCGGTGGCTGAGGCGGTGAGAACCGAGCGAGAGGCTGTTACAGCTCTCTTTAATGAGATTGAAACGATTGTCCACACGCAACCTATTGAGATCGCTCCATGTATCCTCGCAGCAGTCTCCTCCATAAGTCGAATCTATGATCATAGCGTGGATATAGCAGACCTCGTCATGCCAAAACCTCTTTAAGAAGCTCCTCACCGTTTCCACAAGCTTCTGTAACTGCTTTCCCGCGAAAAGAAAAGCAAAGGCTATGAAAAGCGGGAAAGCGAGTTTCCGAAAGAGATTTAAACTGCTATTTAATTTTATGGCGAAGTGATTTGAATACCATCCAGCTTACTCTGAGCAGCGTTTTTACGGCCCTCGCGTTAGCGATACCCCTTCTCTTTCGTGGAACGCTCCAATTCGTGATTCCGACAGTTGGGTATTCTGCCACTTTGGCCTCCCATGTTCCCGTGATGCTCTCCATAATAGCTGGGCCTGAGGTGGCCGCCTTAGTGGGCCTCGCTTCAACTATAGGGTTCTTAGCAACCCTTGGGCCTGTAGTTGCAGCTAGGGCAGCTACCCACATCCTTTTTGGTGTCGCGGCTGCTTTTGCGGTAAAGAAAGGCATGTCCTTCCCCAAGGCACTTTTCCTCATCGCACTACCGCTTCACTCCATACCTGAAGGATTAGTGGTCATACCCTTCGGCATACCCCTTGTCGGAGCTTTCATTAACCTCGTAGGAGGTACAGTCCACCACATTGTAGACTCCATCATATCCATCATCATCCTAAAAGCGTCTGGTCCGGTTATAAGAAGTTTGAAGCTTCCCGGTGCTTCCAAAGCTTGAAATTTTCGCCAAAGTGTGAAATTGTAAAAATAGGCGTTCTGGGGCCTTGGAGAAGATATTGAAATAGCTCTCGAGAATTTGTGAAAATTAATAAAGTCGCTGCTTTCCAGTTATTCCGGTGAGCTGGGTGCATCGTATATCGGAGGAAAGACCCGTTTTTGAGGGAGGAAAACAGTACCATATCGCCTGCAAACTAGGAGATCTTGCGAAGTACCTTCTTCTTCCCGGCGACCCTGAAAGGGTTCCGAAGATTGCAAGCTTTTGGGACGAGGCTAAGGAAATAGCCTATCATAGGGAGTTCCGGTCCTTCACTGGAAGGTATAAAGGGGTGAGTCTCTCGGCCATGTCCAGCGGCATAGGGCCTTCCTGCGTAGCCATCGTGGTGAACGAGGCGGCCAGTATCGGCGTCGAAACGTTCATAAGGGTGGGCAGCACGGGGGCGATCCAGCGGGACATTCGCTGTGGGGACCTTGTCATTTCTACAGCCGCTGTTCGCTTAGACGGGACGAGCCACCACTATGTTATACCCGAGTTTCCGGCAGTTGCAAGCTACGAGGTGGTGCTGGCGCTGATTGAAGCCGCTGAAAGCTTAGGGGTGGAGTATCACGTGGGAATCACCGCCACCACCTCCGACTTTTACGCTGGTCAAGCGAGGCGACCACTTCATGATTTTTGGCAACCCCAACCGGGCGGCATCATTTCCAGCCTTCAAAAGGCAGGCGTCTTAAACTTTGAAATGGAAGCCGCCACCCTCTTTGTCCTATCTAACCTTTTCAAGCTGAGGGCGGGAGCAGTGTGTGCGGTGTATGCGAACCGATGCACCAACACCTTTGAACCTGGGGCTGGAGAAGTGGAGTGCGTTAAGGTTGCCAACGAGGCGGTAAGGATTTTGAGCACATGGGACACCGAAAAAGAGAAGAAAAAGAAAGAATGGCTATACCCAAGCATGTTGAGATAAGGTGAGGCCTTCAACGCGATCATGAAAGTATCTTTATAAATGGCAACAACTCTAAAAGCTTAAAGCGCCGGGGTGACAGAGCGGAAAAAAGGCGAACCCTAGACCAATCATTTTTTGACCATTTCTCGACCAAGATTTTAAAAAGGAGGGAGTGAAATGAGGTTATTGATAAAACTTGGAAAATTACAGCAGAAATGGCGAGAAAAGAGGCAGAATTGGGCGTTTTCCGAGGTTAAGCAGTGACCAAATTAGAGCAATACAAAACATGGTTAAAGAGGGGTCTTCTCTTCGGAGTGTTGCGCGACAAACTAACGTCGATTATTCAGTTGTGCATCGTATTGCTGGGCGTTATGCCAAGAAACAGATGAAATTGGATTTAAGTGCTCTAAACGAACGTGAACTTGGATACATTGTTGGATTTTTTGTAGGAGATGGAAGTCGGTTTTCAAGGAGGAAAAGCGGACATTATGGTGTAAAGTTTACTTTAGACGCGAAGAGAGATACGGAGATTGCCTCTTTCTTGTGTAATATATTTGCCAAAGCTGGTAAACAAACCAATCCATACAAGGAAGAAACATCGCTTATTGTGAAAGTGTATTCGCAAAAGCTGCTGGCGTTCTTGTCATGTTTTGTAGATTACGTCGAGATTGAAGGCAGAAAACGTAAAATGCTAGTTAACTTTGATGACTGGCCTTACAAATTTAGACTTGGCTTCATGAGTGGGTTAATCGATTCAGATGGATATGTCCATCGAAATAAAAGAGGACATGGACATTTTGGTGCTGACATAACAACCATGAATCTGGCATTAGCCAAACAACTAGTTGATCTTTTCAAAAGTTTAGGTCTTCTATCTACAATAGGAGAGATAAGACCAGGCAAAAATTCTTTCAACAAAAGACCCACGTATATTGTGAAGATGAGTAAACCGGAATTCTCCAAGATATGCTCACAATTGAATAGCGTAAAGCACAAGCAAACCGGATGCGTAAAATACTTTAAGATGTAAAAGATTCTATGAATCCATCAAAAGCCGGGATGGCAGAGTGGTAATGCGCTGGACACTCTCTTTGAGGATTTGGGGTTAGAGAGGCAGACTCGAGATCCAGTGGGCCTTCGGGCTCACAGGGGTTCAAATCCCCTTCCCGGCGCCACTTGTTTGTTCTTTGATCTGTATTCAAAAATTCCCGCATGGTAGTTACAATTAATATTAAAGTGTTCTTCGAGGGAAAGGTTGAAATCGTGAGCTATTGCGATACTTCTCACTCGAAGAGTGATGGTTTGCATAAGGAGTGATGGGAAATGGTTGAAGGAAAGTTGCAAGGAAATGTGGCAATTGTAACAGGTAGCGGTCGAGGCATCGGAAAAGCAATAAGTTTGGAGTTTGCAAGGCAGGGTGCTGATGTTGTCGTTAATGCTCATAGCGATGTAAAGGCAATGTTTAAAACAGCAGAAGAAATACGAGCGCTAGGATGTGGATCATTACCCGTGGTAGCGGATGTATCTAACACTAACGATGTAAAGAGATTGGTAAGTGAAACTACAAAAGAATTCGGAAAAATCGACATACTCGTCAACAATGCCGGAATCATGAAGCCAGCCCCTATCGAGAAATTATCTGAGGAGGCCTGGGATAGTGTTATGAATGTTAATCTTAAAGGAGCCTTTCTCTGCAGTAAATACGTTGGTCATCAGATGATCACGCGAAAAAATGGAGTAATAATAAACATAGCTTCAATAGCCGGATTTGTTCCAGAAGTTTTTGCCGGCGCTTACAGCCCCAGTAAAGCGGGACTTATTAGTCTGACGCAACTTTTAGCATTAGAATGGGCAAAGTATAATATAAGAGTGAATGCCATCTGCCCGGGGGCAATCGAGACAGCAATAACCAATGCCGAATGGCCAGGCAAGAAACGAGAGGCAAGAATCAAAGCTATACCGCTCAAGAGATTCGGTAAGCCTGAAGAGGTGGCGAAAACAGCAGTTTTCCTTGCGTGCAGTGATTCAAGCTACATTACGGGACATGCCCTCGTTATGGACGGCGGTTCCTCGCAAAGCATGTACTCTTTGGTAAACCTCTTGATTGGTTAGCAAAACTTTAATCCTTAATATGGTGGCGCTAAAATTCCCCCTTGCTAAGATAATTCTCTATTCTTTCCTATTTTCTTTAAGTAATCCTCTATTACTCTAGACAGAGACTTTCCTATGTTTGGAATCTTTTCTAGACCATCCACTCCGGTTCTCCGGTAGATGGCACTGACATTTTCTTTTAATTCGTCTATCGTCCAAGCGGCTTTCCTATACGCCCAGATTCTGCGAGGTGATTCGCAGTTCACTTCCATGCGATAGGTGTCAAGGAACAGCTTTTCCGAGATTCTCTTGTTGGTTTCGAGTTCTCCAGGTAAGATGTAACGAGGCATCCTGTCGGCGATTTTATATTTTTCGCAAAATCTTGCTACCTTCCTTGCGATTTCTCCCGAATATTCTGGATCTGGGCTATAGCCTCCCCTGTACAATTTCTCGTATTTTGCTGCGAGGTGTGGGTAAAATTTTTGGAGGACCTGCATGTAGCGGGAAGCCTGGGCACCGCTCATGGTAAGACTAGCCGCCAAAATAAAGGAACCTCCACTTTCAGATGTCTTCTTCACCACAGCCTCTAGGTTTTCATCGTTGTCGCAGATGTAGGGGAGGATCGGCATGAAGGCTGTGCCCGTGGGGATGCCTGCCTCAGAGATTTTCTTCATGGCAGCGAATCGGCTTTCGATGGTTGGAGAGTGAGGCTCAAACCTTTCTAGATATCCCTGAGACTGGTGGTTTGCGATGCTCCAAAGGACGCAGGCCCACGTTTTACGGTTTATCCCCCTAATAACATCTATGTCTCTAAGCACTAAGGGAGATTTCTCGTTGATCAGAACTGGAAAGCCCAGTTGAAGGCAGACTTCCAGGATCCTTCGGGAAAGACGAAACCTGGCTTCCGCAGGTTGATAATCTCCGGTGACAATAACGTCTTTGGGAACCCTGCTCAGCTCCTTCTCTAAAAGCTCGGGGGCGTTCTCCTTTACCTTTATATACTGGGAGAAAGGGTCAGGTAGCCCACGAGCCGCTTCCTCCCTCGCTAGCATGTTGTATTTCTCGTCTCGCCAGTAGCAGTATTCGCAGCCGTGCTCGCATCCCACGTAGGGGTGGGCTGAGTACTTGCTCCAAAACCAACCGCCATCTATGTGTTTGTGAACGTTGAGAACTCGCTTAGCCTTATACAAGACGTATCTGGGCTTCACTTCCATCAACACTGCCTTTCAGTTCGACCCCAGTGATCGTCTATTGTGTTTCACCTATTTTTTGTGCGCATCTCTGATGATTTCCCTGACATCAACCTATTGTAGTAAACCTAATTCATGGAGTTTGGCTGACTTTGGGGTTCCTGTTTTTCCATCCCAATTCATCATCTCATAAAACAGTTCAATTGCTTTCTTGAGGTCATCCTTTGATATTTTAGCTCCTTCTTTTGGCCCTGACTTTAACGGTTCAAAGAATCTCTCGGGTAGCCAGTCATCGGCCTCGGTGAACCCTTCTCTTAGGTTAAATATCCTGGCTAAATTCAGCGATCTTTCTGCAGTCATCATGAGCTCTAAGAGGCTTGTGTCCCACCCAGTCACCGCGTTCACGATTTCAACAAGGTGGTTAATCTTAAACACTCCAACCGGATGGGGGATAAACACAAATTTACACGCGCAAACACAATCTAATAGGCTCCACCATAAATGTAGGTATTTGAATAATCTCACTTTTTCCGGTCCTAAACTCAACCGATCAACGGCCTCCAGAATTCCCAGGGGCTTGATTTCATCCACACTATTTTCGAAGGATGGGTCGTGGGCGGCTTGCAGATGATCCGCCCCTGAGGGTGACAAAGCATATTGCAACGCTAGACCTGTTTTTCCACGCGGTTCATGCATCGGTATCTCCTTACCCTTCACATGCAACGCGTACCTTTCGGCACCTTTACCGATCTTCTCAGAGGCTCTCTTAACACCCTCAGCCAAAACATCACCTAAGCCTTCCCTTTTGGCGATTATCTCAACAAGCTTGACCATAGCGTTCATATTTCCAAACCTTAGCTCCAAACCGTTTGTGTCATCCTTTGTTAATATCCCATTTTCGTAACACTCCATTGCGAAGGCTATCACGCAACCCGTGCTGATGGTGTCTAAGCCATACGCATTGCATAGCTGATTGGCAAGCGCCACAGCACTTATATCATTCACAGCGCATAGAGATCCGAAAGCCGCTATTGTTTCATACTCTGGCCCGCCGTAGCTCGGATCTGTCACGTACGGTTCAAGGCCTTTAACCATTCTCTTGCATCTGAGTGGGCAGGCGAAACAACCCTCGCTATTTATACCGATTTTGTTTTTCATCTCCTCCCCAGATATCCTTTCAACCTCTTCAAAGGCCCCCTCCTTAAAGTTTCTGGTGGGCAAAGTCCCGTCAGCGTTCAGGGGCAAAACCGCCCCAGCCGTACCATACCTGCTTCTTGACAAGGCTGGGGGGTGCTTCCTCCAATTTTCACTGAACCACTTTGCAAATCCCTTTATTTTTTCGGGATCTTTACAGTCCACTCTTTTGTGCCCACGTACTGCTATGGCTTTCAGGTTCTTTGAGCCCATAACCGCTCCTAGACCGTTCCTTCCGTTAGCGTATTTCAGCTCATTCAGTATGCAGGCAAATCGAACGAGGTTCTCCCCAGCAGGACCAATTGAGGCCACCCTAACCAGCGGGTCACCAATCTCCTTGCGTATCGCTTCCTGGGCTCCCTTTGTTGTTTTGCCCCAAATATGAGAAGCGTCCCTTATCTCGGCATCGTTATCATGTATCCATAGGTAAACGGGTTTACTAGACATACCTTCAACTATGATGATGTCAAAACCCGCGAACTTTAACTCGGGTCCCCAAAGCCCTCCGGCCTCTGCTTCCCCAAAACCATCGGTTAAGGGGGATTTCGCAACAACACTATACCTAGAGAAGCCCGCTAAAGGTATGCCTGTTGTGACTCCGGTCGCAAAAATCAGCATGCTTTCAGGTCCCAAGGGATCCGTTTGAGGTTTTAGCTCTCTGAGAAGAAAGTACAGGGCTAAACCCCTTCCTCCCAGATGTTCTCTGTAAGCCTTCTCGTCTAGCTCCTCAACCCTAATATCATTAGTCGTTAAATTTACCCGCAACACCTTATTGTTAAAGCCATACATTCGGTTGCACCTCTACGTAATATTCATGGCTCATTTTATTAAAAGGTCAGATTTATGAACTTCGCATCCCATATCCTGCATCTTCGCGGGCGGAAGCCCCACATCAGGGGTCCAGTGAAGGCTTCCCGCTATTTCCTTATGGAGGTTTTTCTTAGGGGTTTTCTTCTTAGTTCGGTGCCGCAGACTTGGCAAGATTTGAACTTATAGTCGGAGGGGTATTTCCGATGGCATGCCGGGCAATATAAAATCCAGTATAGACGATAGCGTATGCCAAACGTCATGAGGGACGCAAAGTCTACGCCTATCTGGTTGGCTACGTTTTGGATAGAATAGTCGTCCGTGACGATCAAGGGATCGTGGCCGGTGCTCTTGAGCTCAAGGGCTAAGGCCAAAACCTGCAAATCCACCTGAGAAAGATAGAGCACGTCTCCAACAGTCTTGGAGGATTCTTTAACCCTGTCTAGGAAATGTATGCTTGGCGTCTTAACCCTCAATTTTCCAATCTCCACGGCGGTTTTAAACCGCACCCAAGGAAGGGAGTTCGAGACGAGTTCCTCCTCTACCGTGGGGACAGAGTACTGTTCCTTGTCAAGTGAGAGGGGATCGAAACCCGCGATGAACGCGGAGGTGTCAAGAACTATGACCTTCTCTCTTGTCGTCAGCGTCTCTTCCCTCGCGAAAAAAGGAGCCTACCCTTTAGGCGTTGGTAAAAGTCGTCTTTAAATCGAACAAAAGAGGTTTCGTACTCCGACTTTGTAATTGTCACACGCGGGTTCTGTGGTTCAATTTCCCTTCGGTGATGGCCATCCAGCACCACCACCGCCCTCTTGGGTCTCAGCACCTCTATGCTTATAGTGGATCCTGCGGGAAGAACCATTGGGCGAAAGGCGAGGAGCGGACAAACAGGGGTCAAAACGAAAGCGTTAACATCAGGGTCGAGCACTGGTCCGCCCGCCGAGAGGGAATACCCTGTGGACCCAACCTGAGAAGCGACCATGACTCCGTCGGCTCGGCACTCCGCTACCGCCGTGCCGTCCCTCCATATCTTAGCGTATAAGAGCTTCACCGGAGCGTCAGCCGTAACGAAGACCTCGTTTAAAGCGTCGGGTAATCTGGTGCCTCCTATAAAGGAGGCGAGTTTCATGCAGCGTTGAAGCACGAATTCTCCCTTGAGGCATTTATCCACTGCCTCTAACCCCTCCATGGGGAGCGTCTCGGTTAGGAAGCCGCGCACACCCATGTTGATGGCGAGGATGGGTGGTTCAGGCTTGGGGATCGCGAGGCAGGTCCTTAGGACGGTTCCGTCGCCCCCTATAGTGATGATCAGGTCAGCCCTCATTTCTTCTAGTGGTAGAGCGGCCTCCATCCTGTTGACGTATTTCGCTAACCTTGGCTCCAGAAATACGGATAGTTCCCTCGCTTCTAGATGATCGAGTAATTTCGCTGCAAGTTTCAGCGCTTGTTTTCTATCCACACGCGCGACTAGGCCCACAGCCTTAAACAACGCGGTCACCATATACAAGTGTAGCGATAACTTAATTAAACTATAAATTCACGATTGTAAAGGTTGCTGTTAGTGAGGCGATGGGAATGAGCAAGCCCATGGAAATAGGGGCCTTAAGGGTTGGCAGTTATGTCGTCATTGAAGGCGAGCCCTGTCGCATCGTTGACTTGTCGAAGTCAAAGCCCGGGAAACATGGATCTGCCAAGGCTCGAGTGGTTGCCATTGGCGTGTTTGATGGAGTGAAGAGAAGCTTTGTAAAGCCTGTTGACGCACAGGCAGAGGTGCCCATCATTGAGAAACGAGGCGGCCAGGTGATAGCACTCTTGCCAGCGACCATGCAGGTGATGGATCTAGAAACCTATGAAATCTTTGAAACCCCCATACCAGAAGAAGACGAGATAAAATCCAGGCTGGGCCCTGGCGTGGAGATCGAATACTTCCGTATTTTAGGCCGAACAAAAATCATGCGAACAAAAGGTTAATTCTGGTTTCGTATAAGTTTTCAGTTCCAGATTAAACACTCACACGCGAGTTCAAGTGGTTTTTTTAAATCGCCAATGCTATGTGTAATGATGAGGTGAAAGCTTTGAGGTACGTGAAGCAAATGAAACTGCGGCGAGGAATCACCGTAGGCGCGCTCGTCGACGAAATGAGGGCTTGCGGGGTGCTTGGAGCCGGAAGAATCGGGAAAGCGACCGAACTGGCGGCTGAAATGTTTAGCAACCCAGAGTACACCGTGTTTCTAACGATGGCTGGGCCCTTGGTTCCCGGCGGGCTTCGAGGAATCGTTAGCGACTTAGTTGATGAAGGATATGTGAATGTGGTGGTCACCACCGGGGCCAACGTAGTGCACGACATGGTGGAGGCGCTAGGCTACAGGCATATGATAGGCACCTTCTTGGCTGAAGACCAGCGGCTCAAGGCTGAAAACATCGGTAGAATTGGAGACATCTACATCGAGCAAAAAGCCTTCGCGGATTTGGAAAAATGGATGCGCGAAGTACTGGAGGCCATACCAGAGGAAAAAAGAGAGCGCATATCCGTGGCGGAACTTCTGTTTGAGATGGGAAAACAGGTTCCAGACCCCGAATCAATTCTCAGTGTGGCGGCGAGGAAGGGGGTCCCCATTATATGTCCCGCCTTTGTCGACTCCATCGCAGGTTTTCACCTCTGGGTCTTCGGCCAAGACCGAAAGCTCAGGATCGATCCCCTTCTTGATGTGGGTAGGCTGATGGACAAGGTGTTTGAGGCAAAGAAAGTGGGCATCATCATCTTAGGTGGAGGGCATCCTAAGCATTTCGCGCTCTTCGCCAACACCTTTCGAGAGGGTGTTGACTCGGCGATTCAGGTCACCATGGACAGACCCGAGCACGGAGGCTTGAGCGGGGCCACCCTAGAAGAGGCCATCAGCTGGGGCAAGATTAAACCAGAAGGCAAAGCCGTAACAGTCATCTGCGACGTGACCATAGCCTTCCCTCTTATAGTGGCTGCAACACTAGAAAAGCTTGGAAAGTTCCATTAGGAAGCGGGAATGAGTTTTATCGAAGCCGGTGATGCAAGAAGAGCCGTCGGGCTTGTGAAGACCCTTATGAACGCTGAGGCTTTACGCTTTTGAATCATTCCACCTTAATCTCGTAGCCCCTCCTTCTCGGAAGGTGTATTTCTAGAATCCCGCGCTTGAAGTAAACTTTCATGCGTTTCATGTTGACGGGCACCGGAACACGAACCTGACAACGGAAGGAAGAGAACTCTCCCTCTCGATGCGTTATGCCAAAGTCGTCAAAGCGCAACTTTTGCCTCATCTTCGCCCCGATCTCGAGACGGTCTTCACCTATCGCCTCCACCTTCACGGTTTCAGGTTCTGTGTAGGGCATGTCGGCGGTAACCACCACCTCGTCGGCCGTAACAAAGACGTTGCATAGAGGCTCGAGGCAGCTGGACCGGGCATCCCAGCTGGGTCGTTCAGCAATTGCCAACTCGGCCATTTCCTCAGCCGCTGCCTCAAAGTCTTCCATGTATTCCCTCATTAGATCGAAAATTGAACGTCTTCTCTTTCTGGACATGAGGCTTCCCTCCTAAACATAGAGCGGAAGGTCGTATTCCTGCGATTTTTTCATCTGGGTTAACTCCCGCTGGGTTCGTTTCATGACATCCCTCGCCCTCAATCGAATCTCCTCTCCCTTTTCCAGCAATTTGGAGACCTCCACCTTTAATTTCGTGATCTTTGTAAGCTCCTGGAGGGCCGCAGCCGCCGCCTCCGGGTCAGGGTAGTTGTAGAAGGACTGGGCTAAGAGGGCAATGGCCGGTAGGTTCCTCTCGGCGCAGTATCGCATGATAAGCGCGTACGGACCCACCATATAACCCTCCTTTAAGATCTTTACACCTTTTGCACTCAACGTACTAAGAAGGGACAAGGTGGATGCGGCACCAAAAACCTGGGGGTCCTTGATGTCTTGACGGTCGGGCACAGGCATTCCTCCGATGGAGACCATCAGCCTCATCTTCTTGGATTGACCCCAGTCGACGAGGGCTCGCATGATGGGTTGAATAGCTTTTGCGGGGATTGCCGTTTCCGAGATGGAGACTATTAATTCATTGTTCCCAAAGATTCTTAGGGGGGCGTGGGGAAACCCTTCATGGAGCACCACCACAGGCGGGAGAAGATCCGACTCCACGTGGGCGATATCGGTTAACTCAAGCTGTGATATAATGTGGGCGGCGGCGATGAGCCCAACCAGGCCCACATCAGGAAGCCCCTGCAGTATTATGGCTTCAGAGGGTACATGTTTCTTTTCCACTATCCTAACGGGCTTAGACAAGACAAGGCTCACCGAGCTTAAGTTCTTTAGGCGAGAAAAAAGAGTTACGGTGAATAAGAGCCCTAGAGGGTTTTATCCCAAGCATCAACGCCGAGCTGGAATAAAAAGAGGGAGTGGCCCTAACAACGGCGCACAGTTCACAACCGCAATGGCTGTTGTAGCCGTGCATGCGCCGAGCGGAAAGATGCGGGCAAGTACCGCGCCGCATAAATAAATAGAAGCTATAGAATAGATATAGCATAAGAATAGAAAGGATCATGAAAGAACAATGGCACTCGAAACGATAGGGAAGAACCTGTACGAAGCTTTGAGAAAGGTTTTTCGAGCCCCGGTTGTGGATGAGGCAACCGTTAAGGAGCTGGTTCGTGATCTTCAGCGGGTGTTGCTGCAGGCGGATGTGAACGTGAAGCTGGTTCTGGAAATCTCTAAACGGATTGAGGACAAGGCCTTAAGGGAGAAGGTTCCGCCGGGCATCTCCAGGCGGGAACACGTGATAAAGGTAGTCTACGAAGAGCTGACCCGCTTTTTGGGCGAAAGGCCTGTTCCTCTTGAGATAGAACCGGGGAAACGAAAGGTCCTCATGCTCGTGGGAATCCAGGGCTCAGGCAAGACCACCACCACCGCAAAACTAGCGAGATACTTCCAAAAGAGAGGGCTAAAAACAGCGCTCATCTGCTCAGACACTTTCAGGCCCGGAGCGTACGCTCAGCTAGAACAACTGGCAAAACGAGCCAATGTGCCCGTCTACGGAGACTTGAAGGCCAAAACCTCCATCGAAATTGCCCGAAAGGGACTAAAGAGATTTAACGACTACGATGTCGTTATCATCGACACTGCGGGGCGCCACAAGGACGAGAAGAGCTTAATCGAGGAGATGAAGACGTTGGAAAAGGCCATAAGGCCCGACGAGGTGGTTTTGGTTATTGACGGAACCATTGGTCAACAGGCAGCGACGCAAGCTAAGGCGTTCCACGAGGCCACGCCCATAGGGTCCATCTTTGTCGCGAAACTCGACGGCTCTGCGAGGGGTGGGGGCGCCTTGTCAGCGGTTGCAGCCATTGGGGCTCCCATCAAGTTTATCGGCACCGGCGAAAAAATTGATGATGTTGAGCCCTTTGTTCCGTCGAGGTTTGTGGGCAAATTGTTGGGCATGGGCGATCTTCAGAGCCTCATCGAAAAGGTGCGCGAGGCGGAGGTGAAGATACCCGAAAAAAGGGCTCGGGCTTTTTTGAGCGGAAAGTTCACCCTCACGGACATGTACGAGCAACTCGAAGCCATGAAGAGCATGGGACCCTTCAAGCGTCTCCTCAAAATGGTTCCAGGAATCACCTACAACATACCCGAGGAAATGATGGAGACGGCGGAAGACAGCCTAAAAAAGTGGCGAGTGATCATCCAGTCCATGACTCCAGAGGAGAGAGAAAACCCGAAGGTCTTTAACGCTTCCAGAATACGGCGAGTAGCTCATGGTTCAGGCACCGGCGAGAAGGAGGTAAAAGAGCTTCTAGAGCGATACTCCATGATGAAAAAGATGTTTAAGACCCTGAGAAGGAGGGGTCTTCGGCTTCCATTCTTAGGTAAGAGATTTCCCACAGGGTATTAGAGAAAATGAAGTTGACGCTTAGAACATGCGGCGAGTGAAAAAGAAGATGGCCGTAGGAATGCTGGAAAAGGCGCAGAAAATGCTGGAAAAATATGCTCTTTGCAACCATTGCCTGGGGAGACAATTCGCCCTCTTAGGCTACGGATTGGACAACCGAGAACGAGGCGAGGCCCTCAAACTTGTGTTAACCATGAAAGGCCATCAATTAGCACTTTCTGGAGAGAAAGCAGGGGTATCACTCCTTAAAACCTTGGCCACGAACGGATCTTTTGACATGGCTGCTGGAATGCTAAGGAAACTGAGAAGGAGAGCTGGGGAAAAGAAAGAATGCTACCTCTGCAAGGGGCGATTCAACCTCCTAAACGAGCTAGTGAGCAGCTCTCTCAAAGAACTGAAAGGTTACGAGTACACCACGTTCTTGGTGGGCATAGAGTTGCCAACCGAAGTCGAGGAGAGAGAAGACGAGTTCAAGGCTGAGTTCGAGGTGAAACACGGAGAAAGCATGCGAAATGAGTTCAGCCGCGACATTGGGAAGAGAATGTGTGAAATCACACAAAAAGCAGCGGATTACAAGAAGCCAGAAATCGTGGTTCTACTAAACCCCTTTACAGACAGCGTTACCCTCCAGGTAAACCCCCTGTACGTCGCGGGTAGATACAGAAAACTGGCCCGTGGGGTTCCTCAATCCAAATGGGTCTGTGTAAGATGCCGAGGGAAGGGGTGCCCGCGGTGCAACTGGACCGGAAAAATGTATCCGGAATCTGTGGAGGAAATCATTGCCGAGCCAACATTAAAGAAAACCCTTGGAGAGGAGGCCTCGTTCCACGCGGCTGGACGAGAAGACATCGACGCTCGCATGCTGGGACGCGGTAGGCCCTTCGTTATCGAGGTGAAAAAGCCAAAAAGGCGTTTCATCGACCTGCAAGATCTCGCCCGAACCATCAATACGCAGGCGATGGACAAGGTAAAGGTTATGAATCTGCATTTGGCTAGCAGGGACACTGTTAAGAAATTGAAGAAAACGGAGGCGGCCGAGAAACTGTATAGGGCTATTGTTGAGTTTGATAGAAGCGTTTCTGATGAGGAGTTAGAGACCCTCGAGAAAACGCTTACCAATGCGGTGATTCATCAACAAACACCTCTCCGTGTGTTGCATCGAAGGGCAGATCGTATCCGAGAGAAGCACATATATGAGGCGAAGATAAAGAGGTTGACATCTAACCGCGCGGAAATGAGGGTGCGTTGTCAGGGGGGACTTTATATTAAAGAGTTAATAACCGGTGATGAAGGCCGGACTGACCCTAATGTGGCAAACATCGTTAGCGCAAAGGCTGTGCCTCTAGAACTAGATGTCCTTAACGTAGTTATGAGGGGGTCTTAGTGGGCAGGAAAGCGAAGGGCTACCGTTCAAAGACTCGCTCTCTCTTACGAAAAAAGCCCCGAGAGAGAGGGAAAATCGGCCTTAGCCAAATTCTTCACGAGTATAAGCCCGGGGAGAGGGTGGTGGTGAAGATCAATCCAACGGTTCATGAAGGTATGCCTCATCGAAGGTATCATGGAAGGGTCGGCGTCATCATGGATAAGAGGGGAAGGGCCTACGTCGTGAATGTCACGCAAGGGGAGGCCATTAAAGAAATCACCGTTCGCCCTGAGCATCTTAAACCTTATGCAGAGGAATGATAATGCCTGGAAAGACGTTAAAGGAGCGAGCTATAACAATTCCAGAGGTAAAAGGAATACTGGAATCTATGGGTGAAGAGTCCTTGGATCAGTTTCAGCGAAGGTCGCTGGATTACGCCGCAAAGTTCTCTAAGGTCGATGTCCATACAGCAGAAGAGCTTTTGAACAAACTCGTGAAGCAGTTTGAACTGGGAGAGGAAGAGGCGGTTCAAATAGTTAACTGCATGCCGGAAAGCGTGGAGGAAATTAGAGCTTTTCTGGCTGGTGGGCGCAGAATTGTCGAAACCTCTAAGCTAGAAGGAATCTTAGCCCTCTTGAATGAGCATAGAAAAAAGGAATAAGAAGTTTTTAAATAATCTATTGTCGATATAGGCGAGGAAAATGGAAAAAAGATACGAGGAATACGCGTACGTCCTCGACTATCTTCCCCATGGGAGACCAGGATCTCGGCCTGGATATCGAGCAGGAGCCTTGGTTCAGGTTATCGGAGAAGATTATTTCACTCTTCTTGAGGCGGTGGTAAAGGAGGGCGTTCCTCTTAGATCCTACGATAGGGTGTACGTAGGGAAGGACTCCCGGGACAAAATCACCTACATCATCGGTCGAATCGGCTACGATGAGTTAACCACTAACGCGAAGATGGAACTGGCCGCAGTCGTGGAGAAAATCGTGCTAAATCGTGAAGGTTGGTTTGTCGACTTCTTCAACAAGGCTCAGGCGATTACCCCAAGAATGCATGCCATAGAGCTCATCCCAGGCATTGGGAAAAAATACATGTGGCAAATCCTCAATGAACGAGAGAAGAGCCCCTTCGAAAGCTTTGAGAATTTGCAGCAACGCGCCAACATACCCAACCCCGCTAAGCTCATCACAAAGAGAATCCTAGAGGAACTAGCTGGCGAAAGCAAATATCGGCTGTTCACTCGGGCACCCTAGTGGCTGAACGATGGATCTTTTTCGGCGAGCGAAACATCTCCTACGCCTTTACAAGGTTTTGCCGAAGAAACGCTTAGGGCAAAACTTTGTGGTAGACAGCTCCTTACTGCTAAAAATGATCTCCTATGCATCCCTCAACCGAGGGGATGTTGTTCTAGAGATAGGAGCCGGATTAGGGTTTCTTACGCAACTCCTTTCTGAAAGATGTGGAAGAGTGATTGCCATTGAGATAGACCCTACACTGACAAAAATGTTGAAAGAGCGGCTCCAAGGCTTGCAGAATGTGGATTTGATAGAGGGAGACTTACTCAGGGTCTCTGTTCCCCTGTTCAACAAGGTAGTTTCTACTCCCCCTTACTCCATCTCATCTCCCCTATTGTTTTGGCTTCTGAAGAGAAGGTTTGATTGCGCCGTGATGACCTTTCAGCGGGAATTCGCAGAGAGGTTAGCTGCTCCTGTGGGCAGCAAGGACTATGCAAGACTGACGGTGAATGCCTACTACCGGGCTGAGGTGGAGCTTCTAGACCACGTGCCCAGAAGCATGTTTTATCCACCACCAGATGTGGATTCCATAATCGTGCGTTTAAAGCCGAGGAGGGAGCCACCTTTTTACGTAGGGGATAAAGAGGTCTTTTTCGAGCTTGTACAGACCCTCTTTACTCAACGAAACAAGAGAGTGAGAAACGCGATCCTTCCCTTTCTGCGCAAGCGCGGAATGAAGAGGGAAAACGCCATAAGAATAGCGGACTCCCTAACCTTTCACGATAAAAGAGTTCGCGAGTTGGCACCAGAAGATTTTGGGGCTCTAACCGATGAGGTCATCCGAAAAAGTAATGAAAAGGGTCTTCTTCAATAATTGCATCTTCTGCGTTGAAAAGAACGTTTACGAGCCTGCAGAAGATACCTTCCTCCTCGCGGAAAACCTCGTGGTAGACGAACACGACGTTGTGCTGGACATAGGCACTGGATGCGGAATCATCGGGATTCTTGCGGCGAAAAGGGCCAGAAAAGTGGTGGCGGTAGACGTGAATCCCCACGCCGTCCGATGCGCTGAAACGAATGCAAGGCTTAACGGCATCATGGAGAAGATGGACATACGAAGAGGAGACCTCTTCGAGCCCATCGGGAAAGACGAGAAATTTGATATCATCGTTTTTAACGCTCCTTATTTGCCTTCTGAGGTAAGAGAACAGAAAACGTGGATAGGGCGGGCTTGGGCTGGAGGACCTAACGGAAGGCAACTCATCGATCGTTTCATATCTCGAGCGCCCAGTTATTTGAACGAAGGCGGCAAGATTCTGTTGGTTCAGTCTACTCTCTCGAATGTAGATGAGACCCTGCGAAGGCTTGAGGGAGAAGGATTACGGGCGAGTATTCTCGCGAAGAAGAAGGTTGCGTTTGAAACGATTGTCTTGATAAAAGCGGAGCGTCGTTAGCGCTTCATTTTCTACCCTTTCCTCTTTTCCAACCGTTTGCCGAGCTGACGCATTAAGGGTGATATTTCTTGCCATCGGTGAATCCTTTGTGAACTGCAAAATGCGCTCTTCAGCGGGAACTACCTCGTTCTGGGCTTCGCTATGATCTCCTTTACTATTAAGTCAAAGATTCTTGTAGAGTTTGCTGGTCGAATAACCAATGCGGTGTCTGCGCCACGGCTCGTTCCCGCTATAGCAATAACGTCTTTATCGATGGGTATCAAACCGCCATCCGCCGCCATCATCGTGATTTCAACTGCAACCTTTGTCCCTTCGCTAAAGATTTTCAACGTTTCAGCCATAATTTCAGCTATGCAATAAGTGCCAAATTTGTACCTAATAGCTCTGTCGACACCTGCAAAGGCATGCATACACGTATGAATTTTGCCTCCGTTCTTTTCTATCTTCCTCCGGTTTTCATCGCTCATTTGCTGCACTCCTAGTTCCTCAAAGCCTGTATAATGAGAGACGATAACGACGTTGAAACCTTTGAAAACTTCAGAAGCTCTAACTCCGGTTTCGCCTCTTGTTGAAGCAACCACAATGTCCTTTATGTTCAACTCCTCGGCTCGCTCCTTTGCCAACCTCAAGACTTCCTCGGTATTCTGTGGACCGGGGCTATCAAAGTAAACGATCGCCTTTCGAGTATGGGGCATGCACAACACCTTGAGATGCTATTGTATGAGACAAATTTAAGATTAATCCGATATTGGGAATCTTTGAATTTTGCGGAAGAAGTATTATAATACAAGCGTGTGTACTGTTAGTGAAGGTGAAAATAGTATGTGTGTTCTCGGAAAAAGCAGGTTGATAGAGCTCATCGAGAGGTATAAGTGCATCTACCCCTATGACTATAATCTCTTAGATGGAGACAGCTACGTTCTAACGGTGAAGGAGGAGACCACGCTGCATTATCTGGAGCATAAAAACCTCATCTCCTACGAGATCGTGTTCACGCCACCCGATTACGTGGCTCATCTCACAGCCAAGAGCAGATAAGGGAAAAATGGCTAACAGTCAGAGATAATGTTTAGAAACAGTCTGGACAGGTGCACGGTCTATTTTGGCAGTAGGGGTCAGGACAATAGAGAAAGTCTCCTCTAGGGCTCTTATATGCATTCCACAGAATCCTAGAAAGTTTGATTTTTTCTATTTTCAGTTTTTCCTCTTTATGGTAGGACGAGTAATACTGCATTATGACTCCAGATATGAATCCCAATTTTGATACAAGAGATGCAATCCATGAAAAAACATCAGCTAATTCATTTTCAAGTTCTTCTTTTATATTTTTAAGTTTCACTTTTTCCTCCTCACTAAGTTTTCCTTTGTCTTCAAACGAGGATAGCTTTAACATCTCTCTAGCCACTTCACCAACTTCTTCTAAGAAGTGAAAGCAAATGTTCTCTATGGAAAGGTCGAGGTGAGCCTTTTCGTAGATTGCTTGAAACATGTCCACCCATTCATCCAAGGTACTTGGCATCTTTCCTCTTCGCTTTCTATTCTCTGCCACCCGGTCGGCTACTTCCTTCGCGTCAATTTTTCCTCTAAAGATTGGGCACATACAAGGATAGCGACCACAAGAAGGACACAACCAAGGATATTTATTCCAAACAATCTCTGAGAGCGGCTTATCCAAGAGGTACACTCTATCTATGTTGTTGCGTTTGAGGTCTTTGTCATTGCATTTAGCTATAAAGCCAGTAAGCCAACAAAATACATGAGCTAGTTCCTTGAAGGCTAATTCCAATTGGTCGTTTCTTATAGTTTCACCAACTTTGCTTGCATTTTCTACAAGGTGTAGCCACATGTTGGAAACAGTCCTTTTTCTGTCCTTATCTTTGTAAATTTCGTAAAAGTCTTCTACCCAATCATCTAAATTACTTGTTTCCAAGGTCTTTTCGCCAATCATTAAATCACACCCATTATGATCTTCCTTAAATTTCGGTAAAGCTCTTCTAATGTTCCCTCATTTAGGAGCATGAAGTCCGCTACCATCATCGCGTTACCAATTCCAAAAATTTTTAATTGTTCCCTATCGATCTTTAAGAATTCCTCGTAATCCGTAACGTCAATGTTAGTCCTTTGTCTTTTTTGTCCTCTTAGAAATCGTGTCCAAGGGGAGGCATAAATTCCGACTACGCATAAATCCTTACCATATCTTTCTCGCAAGAAATCCACTTCTTCAATGTTGCGGATACCATTGAATACGTATTTAAAACTTGAAAAATCAACGGAAGAATCTAACGTGCGCTCCACATTCATCTGCATCCAAGGAATCCACTCTTCCACAGCTCTTTTGGCGACAACAGCTAGACCCTCCTTTCTTCTCAATTCGATTGACATCGCGTGAAGAGTATCGTTAGTGAGAGGAACTTTTCTTTTCTTTATTTCCTCTGCCACTATCATGCCAAGATCAATTACAAGATAGCCGAGTTCTTTTTCTAGATATCGAGCGCATACATCTTTTCCCGCATTGCGCATTCCGATCAAACCAACGTATTTGAATTTACACTGCCCAGTCATGCTTTTTCACGTTAGTTATTGATAATAAATCGATATTAAAACATATCTGCTAGGTTGCTAGCATGGCTGATCTTCCACGTTTTTCAATCTTTAAGACAGCTTTCTCTATTGAGCGGACAAGTTTCTCTGGAGAAATTGTGCCATCAAGAATCATTCGTGGTACGTCAGACTCATAGAGTTTGTGAAAGTCTTCCAGATACATTTGGACCAAACGTAAAAATTCAAAGTCAAGGGAAGCTATTTCTGGCATATTTCTTTCTAATTGCCGTGTAACACTTATTTTAATGGGGATATCCAAATAAACGTAAAGGTCTGGCTTCAGGATTTTTCCAGTCATTGTGGCAAGTTGGTAATGCATCAGGTAAATGTCATATCCAATTGTTTTATTTCGAGTGCTTCTTGCTCTTGCATATGCGAGATTAAGGCTGTGGAAATTGTCAAGAACTATTCTCTTTCCTTGCTCTTTGAGAATCTTCACTCTCTCTTCTCTTCGTATTTCTTCATCTAAGATGTAAATTTCACTGCGTAGATCCGCATTAGGACCAACAATCATGCCGTGTTTTGAAGCGAGTGTTGCGACTTCTGGAAAATATTCCCAATGATTTTTTTCAAACATCTTCCCAATAGTTGTTTTGCCGGAGCCAGGTAACCCTTCTAGAACTAGTACGAAGCCTTTTCTCTCATTCAATCTCTTCACCGTTCGATTGGGCTCTCTTGTAGATGAAATCCACTATTTAGCCATCATGATTTTTGGGGAGTCAGGCTTAAAGGTTTTATTCTATAAAACCTAATTATGAGCGCAGGGAAACAATATGTGCATTCTGGGTAAAAACAAATTGATTGAACTTATTGAAAAATACAGATGCATTTATCCATTCGATTACAACCTCCTAGATGGAGACAGCTACGTTCTAACAGTGAAGGAGGAAACGTCGCTGCATTATTTAGAACATAAGAATATTACCTCTTATGAGATCGTGTTCGTACCACCGCAATGTGTAGCATATTTAACTGCAAAGAGTCGGTATGGCAGAATGGGGCTGTCCTTTTTAAATGCCGCAAAGGTTCACAGCGGCTTCATTGGACGACTAGCCCTAGAACTCGTTAACCTAAGCAACGAAAGGCAACCGATAACCATTAAGAGGGGAGCCCCCTTCATGCACATAGACTTCATGACCAGGGAGGGTGAGCCCTCCCCTTACCTTGGCGAATACCAGTTTCAATACGTAACCGAAGACGAAAAGAAGATATACGTCCCTATCTTGAAGAAGGTGTTTCCAAACTTTGAAGAACTAGCCAAAATATGGTTTAAAAGCAAACCAATATAGGGACCGGATCAAAACTCTACTGTTCGCCTCTATATGGGTATATGTGAAATTTACAAAACAAAAGGTGTAAACCGTCACTCACGTCTTGACGCTGAGAACAGCAACATTTTAGCCTAATTTCCCTTTAATTAAAAGGGGGATAGATGAAGGGATGCCAATAACTATCCTCGACGTTGCCCACGCTTTACTCTTCATATTTCCTGCTTACTGCGCCAACGCTGCACCCGTGATTTTTGGTGGAGGCTTCCCCATAGATGGGGGCAGAACCTTTCTAGACGGAAGGCCCATATTTGGCTCGCACAAAACCCTTAGGGGATTTTTTTCGGGTTTGGTTGTTGGAACGCTTGTGGGTTTTGTTGAGGGCGCTCTGTTTCAGTATAATGTGCTGCTTGGATTTGCACTCTCAATGGGGGCGTTGGTAGGGGACCTCGTGGGGTCCTTCCTTAAGCGAAGACTGAACCTCCCTCCTGGGTCCACCCTTCCCGTAGTTGACCAGCTTGGCTTCATCCTAGGGGCCCTCCTCTTTTCCCTTCCGGTTTCACCGCCCACTTTCCCCATCGTCTTGATCATCATGATTATAACGCCCCCCATACACCTTTTAACCAACTTCCTAGCCTATCTTTTGGGCGTGAAAAAGAGACTTTGGTAATCTTATGTCCCGTACCCTGCTAATTTTCTTGTGCTTGCTTAATAGGGAGCGCTCAGCTTCAGCCATATAACATACTCGATGTATAGATAAGCGATAACGATGAAGGTAGCGCCGATTAACAGAAAAATGAACGCTTGGCGGGGTTTGTAGGCGTATTTGGTGCTTTGATAAGTTAACCATAACCCCGTAGCTCCTATGGCATAAAGGAGCATGGCGATTAGGCTGTCGAGAACTGACTGCTCATGAACAGTGTAAGGGTAGTAAAAAATCCATCTACCCTGAAAGGGAATTGCCGTAAGCGGCTTTTCTAGGATGTCGTAGACCCCGCCACCCAAAAGGAAAATGGAGAAAGCGACCGCCGCAACGCCGATAGCAAGCACAGACGGTTTAGCCGTTACTATTTTACCGTAAGCTTTTCGTGTATAGAAGGCAAAAGACGCCAGTTTCCTCCTAATCTTACTCATGACCTTCGGTCACCCCGCTTTTCCTGAGATGTTCCGCCACTTCCCTAGCCCAAGAGCCCGTGTATGAATTCTTTGTAACCTCGTTTAAATATTCCTCCCATGAGAGGTTCAAAGCGCTTCTCCAAGCATCGTACCTCTTGACGATGTTTCTGTATGCTCTCTCATGTAGGTCGCAATACCTATCCACCGCTTCTCGTTTGCAGATTTCGCACATCATGGTCTTGGCTCCTTTCGTGGGCAATCTGGGTTAAAGCATAACATCCACGGTCTCCTAGCTCTTATCCGCACCTGCACCAATGGCCACCCACACGCTCGACAATTCTTTCTCGCTGGTTTCGCCGTTCCTAGTTGGGGAAGAGGAAATGATGTTTTGCAAAGGCCCTTGAAGTAGTTGGTGCAGCCAATAAAGCGCTTTTTCGTTTTTCGTGAATACAAGATCATTAACTTTCCTGTGCCGCATTTTGGGCAGTTGCCTATAATTCGTTCTTGCATCTGCGCTCGTTTAATGGCGTCGCTCAACACTTGACCGATTGTTTCCTCTTTTTTCTTAAGCTCTTCCAACATCGGCTTCAACCGATCAACCGCCTCCATAAGAACGTTCTCCCTTCTCTCACTGTTGCGCTGAATCTGCTCCATCCTTTCCTCAAGATCTCGAGTAAGCTTCACTGAAATCACTCCTGGACAATATTTTCGGAGAACTTCAATAACGTCAAACCCTAAATCAGTGACCAGAATCCGCTCTTCTGTGATGTATCGCCTGTCATAGAGTGTCTCAATAATGTCCGCTCTCGTAGCCTTTGTTCCAATCCCCTCCTCCCCCATTCTTTTCAGTAAGCTACTCGGATTGTAGCGTGGAGGAGGATTAGTGAACTTATCTTCTGCTGTCACTTTCTTCAATAGGATGGTTTCTCCCTCTTTTATAGGAGGCAAAAGCACTTCCTCGGTTCTTATGTATGGTTTGTAGAAGCGCATCCAACCGTCTTTTAAGACTTGTCTTCCCCGCAGATAGAAGTGGTGACCATTCACCTCTATGCTCGCTTTCATGCTTTGCTTAAGTGCTGGCTCGCCAAAGACCGCCATGAAACGCCTAACAATCAGGTCCCAAATTCTCTTTTCATACTCGCTTAACGCCCTTTCCGGCAAGTTGCCCGTCGGATATACTGCTGGATGCGCAGGATCTTCCTTTTTTCCCTCGTTTGGCTTCAGTTCTTTCCTTTCAAGAAGCTCCGAGGCGAGGCCTTTGTAAGCGGTTTCCTTGCTTAATCCGCTGAGTATCGCCTTGTAATTGATCACTGGCGGCAGTTTCTGACTGCTGGTTCTTGGGTAGGAGATCAGTGCCTCTAGATATAAGCGCTCAGCGATGTTCCCGGTTTGTCTTGGGGTGTATCTAAACAGTCCGTATGCTTCGGTTTGTAGTGAACCCAAGTCGAAGGGGGTCGGTGGTGCTTGCTGAAACTTTTTCACGTCAATGCTCTTTACCACGCCGGTTTTTCTCCTGCACGCCTCTACCACGGCGTCCGCCTCTATCCTTCTGTCGATCTCTTTTCTTTCGTATTCCGCCTCGTACGTAGAGCCCTCTATGTCCACTTCTGCCCTTATGCTCCAATATGGGGTAGGCACAAAACACCCAATCTCCACCTCCCTACTCACCAAAAATCTTAAGGTTGGACCCTGAACCCTCCCTGTGCTTAATGTGGCGTATCTCCCGCTCCAACGATTAGCCGCCAAGGTTAATGCCCGCGAGAGATTTACCCCGTACAGCCAGTCCACTTCATGTCTCGTCTTTCCAGCCTCAATCAGGGTAAAGTCAAGTTGGGACAAGGGCTCTTCATAGGCCTTCTCTAGTTCACTTTTGGTTAGGGTGGAAAACTTCATTCTTTTTGCTACGCCCTCTTTGTTTTCGCAAGCATACCTTAGTATGCAGTAGCCGATGAGGCTTCCCTCAAGGTCGTAGTCGCAAGAGTCTATGAACTCCTCCGCGTTGCTTGCCAGCTTTGAAATAACTTCAATCCAGTTGCGAGTTTGTTCCGCGCCCTTTTCCGCCGCATGCCGTGGTGCCCACTTGAAGCTAAAAACAGGGTAGTAGTTTCTTCCTCCCCTCTCGTGAACCACCGTGTATAAGTGTCCAAGGGCTGGAACCACCACGAGTTTTCTGTCTCGGTGAGCGAGGAAATAGGGCACCCCCTTTTCCTCAATTTTCTTCGGCTTTTCCTTATGATCGAGTGCTTGTGCTATTCGCTGGGCGGCATCCGGCTTCTCGGTGATGATCAAAGTGTATTTTTCCACGGAATCTCCTTCCTTTCTCCTTCAGATACACGCGCAAGTTATATAAACTAATCCTAGACACGTAGGCATATTCTGAAATAATCTTTTCTCCATACCTCAAAAGATGTTAAGAATGTTTAGTATTTGTATAGAACACGTTAGTCCAAGAAATGTCCTACCGTTTTTCGCCCTTCTTTTCGAGTTTTTCCCAGTCTTCCTTCTTAAGCACAAGCTTATGAACTATGTAAGATGTCAAATGTAACAGAATCTCGTTCCGAGGAATGGGAACCACCTTTTCTTTTCCCTTACCCCCAACATTATAAACACGATAAATCCAATAGTCAGGGTACTTCTTCATGGTTTTGTACTGTTTAGGAAGAAGAGTGATGTGATGCCCTGCTGGGTTAGGTATGTTTTTCTCGGTGCCTTTTACTTCAATTTTTCGACCTTTTGATTCTACATCGTAACCCAATTTCTCTATCCTAACGTCTTCTGCCTTTCTGCCCTTGGAAGGTTCATACACCTGTACAACAAATTTGACGGCTTTGTCATCGATTTCTTTCTCTTGGATTTCTCCATTCGAACAATCTCCTTTGATATTTTGAATGCCTTTAAATAAAAAATTTGTGCTAATCTAAGAAGTTACACTCTGTGAGAGGAAAGCACCTCTAGACTACAAGTGTCAATGATATAGCAAGGTGTTACTATTGGATAAAATCCTACAACAGCTTGCCAAGACCATTACTGCCGGCTAGAACATGCTTACACAGATACACAACACATATAAGGTAATCTCCCGTACTGCTCCGAAATGGTCTTCCTACCGATCTGGGTCTTCACCTTACACTTGTTAGGGACCACCTAAACGTCTAAGTCGCCGTTTGAAAACGACTCAGCATCAAAACATTGTCTTTCACCAGAAAACATAAAAACTCTTGAACTTAAAATGTCAAGTTGATCCATATGAATCCGATTCTTTCTTTCTCCAAGCCGGTTCTTGAGCTAGAGACTGCCAAGACCTTTCAGTACTCGGACATGGCGGCTGCGCTGGCAAAGAAGGGAATGGAAATCATCTCCTTCGGAATAGGTCAACCCGAGTTCCCTACCCCAAAACACATCGTGGACGCGGGCATAGAGGCGCTGAGAGAAGGCTTTACGTGGTATGTCTCACCTCCAGGCATTCCAGAGCTCAGAGAGGAAATTGCTGAGTACGTTTCCGCTTTTACTGGGGCCGGAGACGTAAAGCCTAAGGAGACATTAGTGCTTCCAGGGGCTAAACCAGGCATGTTTTTCGCAATAGCTAGCTACATCAAACCCGGTGATGAAGTAATAATCCCTGATCCCGGTTTCTATTCTTATGACAACGTGACTAGGTATGCTGGGGGAAACCCCGTCTTTGTGCCTCTTAAAGAGGAAAACCACTTCAGGATGGCCCCCGAGGATGTCCAAGCCGCGATAACAGACAAAACCAAGATGATCATCCTGAACTCTCCTCACAACCCTACGGGAGGGATGTTGACCAGATCTGATGTCAAAGGAATTCTTGAGCTAGCAAAGGATAAGGGTATACTGGTGGTTTCCGACGAAATCTATGACCACTACACGTATGAAAATGGTTTCACCAGCGCCCTCAGCGACCCAGACTGGAGAGATTTCGTCGTCTGCGTCAACGGCCTATCCAAGACCTATTCTATGACCGGATGGCGCCTAGGCTACGTGGTGGCTAGGGAGGAAGCCATCAAGCGGTTCACCTTGTTTACCGAGAATACCTTCTCCTGCACAACCTCGTTCGTACAGAGGGCGGGCATAGCCGCACTGAAAGGTCCTCAAGACTTCTTAGAGAAGGTACTTGAAGATTATAGGAAAAGAAGAGACCTCTTGCACAGGGAACTTAACAGGATATCAGGTATCAGAGCGGAAAAACCCACCGGGGCCTTCTATATCTTTCCTAACATCAAGGAAATCTTAGAGAGGAAGAAACTAACAACTGAGGAGCTTGCACTAAAGCTTATGAGAGAAACAGGGGTTGTCACCCTCCCAGGATCGGCTTTCCCAAGCAAGGCAGGAGAGGGCTACTTGCGCCTTTCATACGCGTTGCCCATTGAAAGCATAAAGAAGGGATTAGAAAGATTTAAGGCTTGGATTGACTAGCTCGAGTCTCCCTTATGCGCTATCTTCTCGTTTAGCTACCGTGTACCTCTGCAGTTTTTCCAACGCACTGCCTTTCCTTTGATGAAAATTTACCCATCTTGTTTATTTCCTTTATGAAGTAATCGCTGCTTTTCTTGAACTCTTTAACCATTGACTTAACTTCTTCTTCGCATTGCTGAAGGTTTTATCCCTTTGACTCTTCTCAATAAAACTTCTAGTTCCTCTCAAATTAAAACCACAATCCCAACCGTATAGGCGGTCAATAGCAGTTTTTCTCTAATCATGGGAAATGTTAAAATTAGTCAAAATTAATTTAGGGGTCCTATAACAGGTTAACGAGGGGCCGATGTGAGCAAATATGAGGAAATGTCCGGTGTACAGTTTTTATTGGGTAACCACGCCATCGCAGAGGGAGCTATAGCTGCTGGATGCCGATACTTTGCTGGTTATCCGATCACACCAGCGAGCGAGATAGCAGAGAGAATGTCTGAGAGGATGCCTCAGGTGGGTGGTAGGTTTATCCAGATGGAGGATGAGATAGGATCCATATTCTCTGTAGTAGGAGCATCTCTTGCTGGTGTTAAAGCGATGACTGCAACGGCAAGCGCGGGCTATAATTACATGCAAGAGGGAATCGGTTTCGCTGTTACCCTGGAGGTCCCGTGCGTCATAGTGGATGTTCAAAGAACGAGACAAGATATACAGCCCACGCAGGCTGATGTTATGCAAGTTAGGTGGGGAACTAGCGGAGATTATGAGGTTATCTGTCTAGCTCCTTCGTCTGTTCAGGAAGCTTTCGATCTCATGATTGATGCTTTTAATTTCGCTGAAAAATATAGAAACCCAGTAGTAGTGATATCCGACTCCCTAATAAGCCATACGCGAGGCAAGATTGTCATTCCTAAATACGACAAGATAAAGATCATAAACCGAAAAACACCGAAAGTGCCTCCAGAGGAATACCTACCATTCAAAGCAGAGGAAGACGGTGTGCCACCTATGTCAAAGATAGGCGACGGTTATAGAGTTTTATATACTATGAATCCTCATGATGAAAGAGGCAGAATCGTAGATGTCGCAGCAAATCCAGATCTTTATGAAAAACTCTATGACAGGATTTGTGGAAAGATTTTACGCGACGCTGATAACATAACAAAATATGTAACCCAGTTTCTTGATGATGCTGATATAGCTATTCTTTCTTACGGAGTTGAGGCAAGAATAGCTCTTGACGCTGTTATAAAGGCGAGAAAAGAGGGAATAAAAGCGGCGAGCGTGAAGCTTACAACGATATGGCCTACCCCATCTAAACTTTTGGAGGACATATCCGAAAGAGTGAAAACGATAATTGTTCCCGAGATGAACCTAGGAAAGTATTTCCGCGAAGTGCAAAGAGTTTGCTGCGGAAAAACAAAGCTCATTTCTATGCCTAAAAACAGAGGAGAACCACATACATCTGAAGAGATATTAAACATTATCCGGAGGGAATCAAAGTGAAGGCTCACTCAAATATTAAGTTCATAAGGAGCGGCGCCTTCCCCCATAGTTTTTGCCCCGGCTGTGGGTGCGGTCAGATTATGAACTACTTTCTTTATGCAATTGATGAGCTTAAACTAGATAGAGATAAGATGGCCTTAGTAACCGGAGTTGGTTGCAGCGCTAGAATACCGGTGTACATAGATGCGTATGTCGTTCACGGTGTTCATGGAAGAACTTTCCCAATATCGACTGGTATAAAACTTGCAAATCCAGAGGTGAATGTAGTTGTGTTCACGGGAGATGGAGACTGTGCAGCGATTGGAGGCAACCATTTCATTCAGGCGGCGAGACGGAACCTCGACGTGACGGTGATACTCGTTAACAACGGGGTTTACGGAATGACCGGGGGTCAGGTCGCCCCTACGACACCAAGCGATGCCAGAACGTCCACGACACCTTGGGGTAACATCGAGCGCCCATACGATCTCTGCAAGTTGGCAGAGGCGGCGGGCGCTACCTATGTTAGTAGGTGGACAACGGCCCACCCGAAGTCTGCCATAAAAGCCATCAAGAAGGGCATACAGCACAAAGGTTTCTCGTTTATTGAGATAGTTTCTCAGTGTCCCACATACTTTGGCAGATATGTTTTACGGCTCACTGAACCAGAAGAGTACCTAAATTGGCTTCGGAAGAACTCTGTATCTACGGAAAAGGCCAGTAAGATGAGCCATGAAGAGCTCATGGGAAAAATCGTTGTGGGGGAGTTCGTTGATAAGCGTGAACCAACCTTACTTGAGAGATACCTAGAAATGGAAAAAACGATGGTTAGGATGTGAGGTAAATGCCTAGCAGAATCAATGTTAGGTTCGGCGGATTCGGTGGGCAAGGAATCATTATGGCGTCGGTGGTTCTCGGGATGGCTGCGGCAGTATATGACAAAAAAGACGCCATTCAAAGCCAATCCTACGGACAACAAGCGAGAGGCGGCGAGTGTAGATCTGAGGTCATCATCTCGGACGAGCCAATCGTATACCCTGTAGTGGATAAAGCCGACATTCTGGTAGTCATGTCCAGACCGGCGTTTGAAGGATACATAGCTAGCTTGAAAACAGGTGGGTGCCTAATATTAGACCCAGATGTTATAGGGTGTGTCCCTGATAGAGAAGACATCGAGGTAATCGAAATACCGGCAACCATGATGGCTACTAAATTGGGAAGAACCATAACCGCCAACATGGTCATGCTTGGAGCGCTGGTAGAGAAGACGAAGATTGTTTCAGAAGAGGCATTTAGAAAAGCCATAAGGGACTTAGTTCCCTCATCCATGGTTGATCTCAACCTTAAGGCCGCGGAAGAAGGCAGGAAACTCATGAGGTCAATGCTAAGGTGATATAAATTGGTTGATATCTATATCGATGAAAGATTTTGCAAGGGCTGCAAATACTGTATAACCTTGTGCCCCACCAAGGTTCTAGTGCTGTCCGATAAGTTAGGTCCGAAAGGCTACTTTCCCGCCATAGTAAAGAACCCGGACGGCTGTATGGCCTGCAGATTGTGCGAGATAATCTGTCCAGATTTCGCTATATCCATAGACACAGGCGAGTCCTAATCCCTCCAAGGTCTTAATCCTAAAGTGTGCAGGGTCCTGTATAGTGTTTGAATCCTTCGGACCTGAAGAAAAAGGAGATAGTAAACAACCTGCTATTCTATCTCTTTAGAAACGGTGACACTAGTCTAGGAATATCTCTAGGATATTTCACTATGATTACTCCAGCACCTTTCAAGGCCTCTGTTTTGCTGGTCGCTGAGCCTTTACCTCGCTCAATTATTGCTCCAGCATGACCCATTCTTTTTCCTTTCGGGGCATACCTGCCAACTATTAACCCAATTACTGGCTTAGTTATATTGTCCTTGATGTATTCCGCGGCTCTTTCTTCCATGGTCCCGCCAACCTCACCCAAGAGCACAATAACCTCTGTTTCATCATCCTCCTCAAACATCTCCAGTATATCGATCTCGGTGAGGCCCCAAATAGGTCCCCCTCCAATGCCCACCACAGTTGATTGCCCTATCCCGTTCTCGGTCAAGATTTTACAGGTGTCGTAAGAGAGGGAACCGCTCTTGGAGACAACGCCTACGTTCCCCTCCATAAACATTCTATGTGGGTGAACGCCCACCTTGGATTTTCCCGGAGATATGACTCCAGGGGTGTCTGGGCCAAGAAGTAACGTGCCTCGCTCCTTCGCATACCTAATAAGTTTTAAAACATCAAGATTCGGTATGCCCTCTGGGATCAAGACAATAAGATCTAGTCCACCGTCAAGGGCCTCGAAAGCCGAGTCTGTTGCATAAGGCCCAGGAACAAAACTTATGGCAACGTTAGGCTCATGAATTGCGGCCTCCTCAACAAGATCGTATACCGGAACCCCATGTATGCTTGTTCCACCTTTCCCAGGCGTTACACCAGCCACAACGTTTGTTCCGTACTCTGTCATTATTTTTGTTTGGAAGGAACCCACTCGACCCGTTATCCCTTGAACCAACACCCTAGTCTTTTCATTGATAAGGATAGCCATATCATCTACTCCTCGCCAATTCCATGATCTTTTCAACTGCATCATAGACATTGTCGTAGGAGCTGATTCCAACTCTCTTAAGCATCTCCCTTCCCGCATCCTCCATGGTGCCAGTCATCCTCACCACAATCGGTACAAAAGTCCCCTTCTCATGTAAGAATCTGGTTATGCCCTCAGCCATTTCATCCATTCGATTTAGGCCACCAATAAAATTTACCAGCAACACCTCCACCTTTGGGTTTGAAAGAACAATCTCCATCGCATTTTCCATTAATGTGGGGCTTGTTACCCCACCCAGTTCACAAAAATTCGCTGGCTCTCCTCCAGAATCCTTGACAATGTCCAAAGTAAGCATACCAGTACCTGCGCCATCGCAAATGATTCCGATGTTACCATCCAGTTCAAAGTAGGAGGTAAGGCCCGCTTCAACCGCTTTAGCCTCACGAAGCTTAGCACCAGCCGCTGGCCTAACAAATTCTTTCTGTACCTCATCAATTAATTCTCTGTGCCTGAATGACGCCTTGGCGTCAATGTTCAATTTTGCATCAACGGCGACAAACTCATCGTTTGGGGTGAGGGCCAAGGGGTTGATTTCAACCAGCTCAGCATCGTATTTTTCAAAAATGTTATACAGAATTTTGAGAATTCTAGCGAAGGGTTCTGCTCTTTTTTCGTTAAGACAGACCTTCTTGGCTATGCTTCTTCCCTCATAATCTAAAAAACTCTTGAAAACATCTGTCTTCCTTTCGATAATTTTCTCAGGAGATCTCTCAGCGACCAGCTCGATCTCCACCCCACCTTCACTAGTGGCAATAACCGTTGGTGTCCTCGCTTCTTGGTCGATGGTCACACCTGTATAGAACTCGCTTCTTATCGGTATTTTCTCTTCCACTAATATTTTTTTGATCTCCTCTCCTTTTATCTCCAAGGCAAACATCTTCTCAGCTAACTCCCTCGCCTCTAATGGGTTCTCAGCGAACTTGACTCCACCAGCTAATCCCCTGCCGCCCACAAGGACTTGTGCTTTTAACGCGACGGATCCTCCTAGCTCCTTAGCTATTTCCTCCGCTTCTAACGCATCTGTCGCAACTCCACCCCCCGGTACCGGAATTCCTTCTCGTCCAAAGATTCTCTTAGCTTGAAACTCAAACAACTTCATTAACCGGGGACCTCCAAGGAGGGGTGATTAACAAAATAAGAATTTTACTTATTAAAATTGTGTTAGTGGAAACAATGAAAATTACAGGAAATTAGAGAAGCATATGAAGGCTTTTTGAGCGTAAAAATATGCTCTAGAGAGAAACGAAGTTAACAGGAGGGTTAAACCGCTGTTATATTGCGATGAGGCTTCGAATGGCGCTTTATAGAGAAAGATGCATAATATTTTGAATATGGCTTGAATAGCGATGGAAATCCGCATTGGGAGGTTGAATGCCCAAGCCTTAGGGGAGGTAATAAAGTCTATAAGATGGAGTGTGATGTAAAAGGATGTAAGTTATATCGGTGATTAGATGTATGCTGATCGATTGATATGTGTTCGATGCGGGTCCAGCTTTGATGTCCAAGAAAAAATTTGGGCATGCAAAGATTGCGGCTCTTTACTCGATGTGAAGTACGACTACGAAGAAGTGCAGAAAAGTTTTAACAAAAATGGTCTTCCAAACCGGGTCTCCTCTCTTTGGAGATACAAGGAGCTACTACCCGTACAGCAAACAAAAAGTATCTGTTCTTTGGGGGAAGGATGGACCTACGTTCAAAAGTCCAGCAACTATGGAAACATGTTTGGGTTGAAAAGGCTTTTTTTCAAGCTAGAGTATCTTAATCCGACAGGATCCTTCAAAGACAGGGGATCAACGGTTCTCGTCTCCAAGGCTAAGGAGCTCCAAGTGAAGTCCGTGATCGATGATTCTTCTGGAAATGCGGGCTCTTCCCTTGCTGCGTACTGTGCTAAGGCGGGCATTGAAAGCTTCATTTATGTCCCAGCCAGTGCCCCAGCCGGGAAGGCCGCCCAAGTAAAGATGTATGGAGCGCAGTTGGTGAGAATTGATGGTACGAGGGAAGACGTTGCCAAGGCCGCGCATGAGGCTTGTAGGACAGAGGGAAAATACTACGGATCGCACAACATGAATCCCTACTTTTTGGAGGGAAACAAAACCTTCGCTTACGAAGTCGCTGAACAAATGGGTTGGGCGGTCCCTAATCACATGGTCTTTCCGGTTGGGGGCGGCACCCTAATTGTTGGGGCGTGGAAGGGCTTCGACGAGCTTGTGAAGATCGGTTGGATTGAAAGGGTTCCTAGGTTGCATTGTATCCAAGCAGAGGCCTGTATGCCTATAGTCCACGCCTACCAGAAAGGATTGGATTATATAGAGGAGGTCGAGGAGAGGGAAACCGTAGCTGGAGGAGTGAGGATTAGAAGACCAGCTAGGGGAGAACAAGTGTTAGATGCCGTTAGGGAAACTGGCGGAACCGCTCTTGCCGTCGCTGACAAGGAACTGCTGCACCATCAGAAAGTTCTGGCTCGAAGGGAGGGAATCTTTGCTGAACCGACCTCCTGTGTAGCCTTGGCCGGTTTAGCCAAGCTTTGCGAAAACAAAGAAATTGACCATGACGAAACGGTCGTCGTACCGATTACGGGCTTTGGCTTGAAGGACGTTGAGACCGCTAAAAAGCAAGTGGGTCTATGATCATGGATGTGGGATTATGCCTCAACGGGTGATCTGTCAGGGATGCGGTGCAGTTCTTTACGAAGGTATAGAATTGGTGCCTCCGGATGAGGTTATTCAGCGTTACGACGGTAAATGTCCTAGGTGTGGGAAAAAGCTGTCCTTTACCCCAATGAACGTTGAAGTGAAGCCTGTTGAATAAATAAGTGTTTGGAGGTTGTTCCTTGAGTCAACCTGTACGAAAAACCCATCTCCACGGTTTTCACAGCCTAAGGGGTCGGATGGTTTCTTTTGCTGGGTTTGAAATGCCGATGTGGTATAAAGGAATTATTCCGGAGCATATGGCGGTGCGAAACGCGGTTGGCATTTTCGACGTTACGCATATGGGGCGGGTGCTGATTGATGGTCCCGAGGCTGAAGCGTTTCTGGATTACGTAACAACGAATAACGTTGCTGCCTTGACCCCGCTATCCGCGCATTACTCAACGATGTGCAACGAGCTAGGCGGCATAAAAGATGACTTCATCGTATCTAGATTGGAAACGGAAAAATTCCTTTTGGTTCCCAATGCGATTAATCGAGTGAAGGATTTCGAGTGGTTAGTTAAACAATCCCAAGCCTTTGATGTGAAGATAGAGGATGTTTCTGACAATATTGCCATGTTTGCGGTGCAGGGTCCCAAAGCTGAGCAGACCCTGCAGGAGACATGCGATGAAGACTTAACCAAAATCCAGCGCTTCAAGGGTGGTTGGGCCAAATTAGCCGGAGTTGACGTTTATGTTTCAAGAACAGGGTATACTGGCGAAGACGGGTTCGAACTCTTCACTTGGAACACCCCCCTGTCGAACCCTGACAATGCCATCAAGGTGTGGAACGCTGTTTTAGAGGCTGGGCAAGGTGTTGGAATTGAACCATGCGGCTTGGGTGCCAGAGACACCCTAAGGCTCGAGGCTGGCATGTGCCTTTACGGTAACGACATCGACGAAAACACCACCCCCCTAGAAGCAGGACTGGGTTTTGTTGTGAAGTTCAATAAGGGAGGCTTCATTGGCAAAGAAGCCTTGCTGAAACAGAAAACCGAAGGATTAAAGAGGAAGCGAGTTGGCGTGCGAATGCTTGAAAGGGGGATTCCACGCCCCCATCATGAGGTTTGGAGAAAGGGAGAAAAAATAGGGTATGTGACTAGTGGAACCTTCTCGCCTATACTTAAGCGGGGAATAGCCATGGCATACCTTTCTACTGAATATGCGGTGGAGGGTATAACCGTTGAGTTGAGGATAAGGGATAAGTTTGTAAAGGGGGAGGTGGTTACGTTTCCCTTCTACGATGTTGCGCAGTATGGCTTCAGGCGGGAAACATGATGCATACGCAGGATTATGAAATACCTGACGAGCTCTACTACTCCAAGGAACACGAGTGGGCTCGTCTAGAAGGGGAATACGCCGTAGTGGGAATAACAGATTACGCCCAAAAGGCTCTTCACGAAATCGTCTATGTCGAAACTCCCTTGGTTGGATCCAAACTCAAGCATATGGAAGTGATGGGTGTGGTTGAGTCGGTGAAGGCAGTTTCAGACATCTTTGCTCCGATCTCTGGTGAAGTTGTTGAGGTTAACCAAGCCCTCGCACAAAGTCCGGAGCTTGTAAATAAAGACCCCTACGGCGACGGCTGGATCGCAAAGATTCTTCCAACCAACCTTAAAAATGACCTCAAAAACTTGATGAACGCTCAACAATACGCTGACCATCTCAGAAAGCTTGAAGAAAAATAGATCCAGCAACTAGCACTTGCTTCTCTCTTCCTTGATTAGAATCGTTGTCCTGAGAGGGAACCGCAAATCAAATAAAAGCGTTCCCCGAATGTTTGGCAAGAGGAAGGCTACTGTAGTATGGAAATCAGGAGGTTGCTTGGTAAGGGTTTCGGAAAGGCAACTGAGGCTTTGAAGGGCTTTAAGGCCCTTCGCTTCAGAGTCTCCCATTCTTCACTTATGCATGTTTCTCTACTTCTTCTCATTCTTTTCATCGCTTTTATGGTTAGGTTGCTTCCCCTCCGCTGGGGCTTTTACCTCTCCGAGTTTGACCCCTATTATCAGTATCGCCTAACAAAACACATGGTCGAAAACGGGTTCTTCGCTTGGACCTCTTGGCATGACACCATGAGCTGGTATCCCTACGGGCGTGATGTTCCGCGAACCTCTTTTCCGGGGCTAGCCCTAACCGCTGCCTTTTTCTACGTCATATTGAGGACGTTGGGTTTGCCTCTGACTCCCGCCTTTGCCTTCGACCCTCTTACCTCTGACCCGCTTTTCAATTTCTGCGTGATTTTTCCTGTGATAATGGGGACAGTGACATGTTTGGTCATGTACTTTTTGGGCAAAGATATTGGCGGTAAGGAAATGGGTCTTTTTTCAGCGTTCTTTCTAGCCTTAAACTCCTCCTATATCGGCCGCACCTCCCTAGGGTTTTTTGACGATGAAACCGTGGGAATTTTTGGCATCCTTCTCTTTATTCTCTTCTTTCTAAGATCTATTGAAACCGAGAGGCCTTTGAAAACCAGTTTGATTTATGGGGTTGCCGCTGGTTTGTCTCTTGGTTATCTTTTCTCTTCGTGGGGAGCCGCGCGCTATCCGGTAGGGATGGCGGTTCTTTTTGTTTTTGTCTTGCTTTTGCTACGTAGGTATTCATCTCGCTTGCTTTTCTCTTACAGTACAACCTTTGGCATAGCCCTTTTCGTAGCCATCAACGTGCCATATTTAGGCCCCAAGTTTTTGATCGACTCATCTATTCTACCTGTTTCTGGAATCTTCTTATTGCTATGCGCTTGCGAGGCGACTAGCCATATAAAAACCCTTAAGATGAAAGCGCTATTTGTGCTCGTTTTCCTTGCTTTAAGCGCTGTCTTAGTTTTCATGATTTTGCATTTCGGGTACTTTAAGCCCCTCGAGACTAAGTTTTTGGCGGTTTTGAATCCGTATGAGCGTCTAGCGCATCCTCTCGTGCAGTCCGTGCAAGAGCATAGACCCGCTGCTTGGGGGTCCTTTTATTACGACTTTGGAGTTGGGGTCTTCTTCATACCTTTCGGTTTGTTCTTCGCTGTGCAGAATCCCACGAGCCGAAACGTCTTCTTAAGCATCTTCGGCTTGACCTCCATATACTTCGCTGGTTCCATGGTGCGGCTAACCTTGCTTATGGCTCCGGCCTTCAGTCTTTTATGGGCATTGGCCTTGGTTCGACTGCTAAGGCCTTTTGTGACGATTTTGAAGGAGGTCCCCGGGGTTCCAAGGAGAAAAATGCGTTTTGGGGCATATGTGGGGAAGGAATTTAGCGGAGCCTTCTTGATTATGATGTTTCTTTTGCTTACGTTCACCTTCGTTTTGCCTACTCAACAGATGCCGTATCCGAGGGTTGTCGATCATGCATACTCACCCACCACGATAGCGTCGGCAAGTGTGCCCCTAAAGCCTGACGAAACCATCTACGATTGGATTGAAGCTCTAAATTGGATGCGGGAAAACTTGCCGCAAACCGCTGTGGTAGCTAGTTGGTGGGATTATGGCTACTGGATCACGACCGTTTCCAACAAAACAACCCTTGTCGATAATGCCACGTGGAACTGGACTCAAATAAGTCGAGTGGCGACAATGTTCATGTCAAATGAGACTGAAGCCGTAAACATCTTGAAAAAATACGACGCAACCCACGTAGTGGTTTTTGTGACGTTCTATTATGACGGCGTTGACTGGGGATGGGGTGACGAAGCCAAGTGGAAATGGATGGCGCGCATTGCAGGTTTGAATGAGTCGGATTACGGGGAACAGACGAGAACACAGGATGGTAGGCCTTACTGGGAGTGGAACACGCATCCAGGTCAGGACGCGGTCATATACAAACTGATGACGTGCGGAAAAGAAACGAAACTGTACGGCTTTTCACCGAGCGTCTCTCTGGAGCATTTCAATTTGGTGTATTTTTCTAAAGGGTCTGCAATCAAGCGAGCATATTATGCGCTTGTGTGTGTCTACGAAATCAAATACTGATTGAGAACGACCTACGAGATATAAGTAATCCTTTCCTCTTCCTCCCTACGCATTTTTCTTGCATACATTTCTCTTTTCTTCTCTATCTCTTGCATTCTCTCCGCAATCTTCTCAGATTTCTCAATCTCCCCGTCTATTTTACCTAAATCCAGCTCGATTTCCAAAATTTTTTGCAAAACATCCAGAGCACTCTTTGCCGCCTTGGGATCTGGAAGATAGCCACGGGTTTCTCCCAAGAGGCAAAGAGCGTCTATGTTCCTAAATCTCGCCAAGCCTAGGAGCAAACCCGCTGTACCAACGATGGGGTTTCCGGCGGGGCTAGCCACAGCCTCTGCTTGCAACGCTTTTTTCAAGAGTTCTGCGTTGGTTGAAACGGCCACCACCTTGGGTGCTTCCGCCTCCTTCCGGTATCCTCCGATCGTGATGATCGTCTTCACACCATATTGTTGGGCAAAGTCAAGTATGCAGCTGGCCACATCATATTGGCCCTCGATCGTTTGCGCTTGACTGTCGCCGGTTAAGAGTATAAGGTCGTTTTTTTCAGCCTTATTTTTCCAGAAAAAGAAGTCTCCGCGAAGAAGCCTAGCGCTCCCCTTTTTGCTTACAAGAACGTAGTAGGGAAAGTGGGGGGAATACAGCTCTGCAAGTTTTTTTGCCTTTAGCTGTTTGATGAGGAATCGTGTGGCTATTCTTCCCACCATTCCCAATCCGGGGAGCCCCTCTATTAGAATAGGATTTTCTAATTTGACCTTCACTTCTTCTTTGATGGTCGTTCTTTTCATCTTAACCTGTGCCTCTCATTGCTCGCCTATACTTTGCATACTTATCCTTCGGTGAAAACTTGGCTGGATGAGGTATGCTCACTCTCCCTCCACAATAAGGACACTTTTCCTGATATAACGTATATTTTTTACACTTTTGGCATTTTCTAAGCAACCAAACCATTATTTTTCCCTCTCAAAGGCGCCTTGCCCCCCGACTTTTGTTATAGTCATTAGAGCTGTTTCCGCGGCTCTCTGGAGGATTCTCTCAGCCTCTTTGTAATCTTCAGCTGAAACTTCAATGCGGTATCTCGGCGGGGCAACCACGTAGACACGAACCCTCGCCCCCAGAGGTTTTCCAATTTCTTGAGCGCTCAACAGAGCCTCTTGGATGAGAGCAACTCCCTTGGGTTTTGTGCATTGAAGTTTCAAGATCCCTTTTACCTTTACCATGCGTATTCTAATCTTTTCTTTTGCGATTTCCGCAATTGCTTCTGCTATCTCCTTAGGCATGCCTATTCCTATTAGAACTTCCGCTCCTTCCTTAGCAGCTTTCTCCAGCCCCTCATATACTCCACCAAACTCACGTTCAATTAATGATCCTGCTTTTTCATAGATTTCCTCAAAGGGTATTTTCAGCTTTTCGGAGGCGCTCCGCAACAGGCTATCTGATTTTCTGTCTTTCTTCCAAGAGAGAATTTTTTCTCTTTTCTCACGCTTCGTAACCCTCCTAAGCGAGAGGTCCACATGTCCCTTTTCGGCGTCGACTCGTAAGACCTTCAAAACGACCTTTTGTCCCTCTCGTACGAAGTGGCGAATGTTTCTGATCCATCCTGATGAAACCTCGGATATGTGCAACAAGCCCTCTTTGCCGTATTCGTCTAGGTGGACGTAGGCGCCATAGTCTGTTATTCTTTCGATTGTAGCGATTACGAGATCGCCAACCTCTGGCCACGCTGTCTCTTTGAGCGTCATTTTTCTTCTCTCCGCTCTCGCCTTTACTCTAGTGTGGCGACCACTTCCCCTTTGATGACTGCTTTTCCTCCGGACGGCTCAGCCAGTGTTGCTCCGCAAATATTGCAGTGGATGGTGCTTGTAGCGTGGTTGAAGACTATTTGCTCGTTTCCGCAATCCGGGCATTTTACCCGGAGAAACCTGCTTCTTGGTCTAGGTATGAGTTTTTCCCATTCGCTCATTTTCCTCCCTCCTAATCGATGGTTAGCTTTTTGAGGCGCATTCCCTTCTTGTGTCTTGTGTAGCCGCAAGTTTTGCATTTTAGTTTCAGCGTTTGCTTTTTCGTGGTTTTGGCAAATTTTCGCTGGAGCGGGTATTTTTGCCCCCCATATCCGCTTTTCTCCCTTTTATGGTGCCGTTCGCCCTTAGCCAGTGTCCTCCTTTTCCCAGCCTTGTATAGGGAAACCGTGTGGGGTTGATGGGATTTACATCTTGGGCAATACGTCGTGGTCTCTTTAGGCGCTTTCATCCTAATCACGAGCTAATCTGTATAGAACAGCCCCCTTAATTACTATTTAACCGTTTTTAGGCGCATATTTAAACCCTTATCCTGTGTTTTGTACATCTCTCTCTTTTAGTACCCTAAGCCCTCTAGGGCCTGCTAGGAACTAGGCAACTTTTAACAATTATTCCATTTTCTTTTGCCGGACATGTCCAAACGTCTCTGTGAATAGTGGATGGCATGAGGGATTTGTCAAAGATGGTAAGGAGAACTGAAGGGGACGCGAATTTCTTGCTTTGGCAATATAGACCTGTGAAACTTCGCAATTTTACAACTTTGCCTCTATTTCCAGGGCGACACCCTGCTTAATTAGGACCTTGGCGTTTTCGGGGGGCAGGGTTGCTATGTCTTCAGGTTTAAATGGGCCATACGTTTTCATGTCGGATCCGATTATGGCTGGGATTTCCTGTAGAATTCGCACCACGATCGTTTTCGGTTTCTCCTTTTTCTCAAGGTATGGTGGTCGCCCTGTGAGGATTTTTTTTAAAAAAACTTGATAGGCTTCCATTGAAGGTGGAATGCCCCGCTGAAGCTCCTCCTCTTCCTCGGTCAAGACATCCCGTGGCACGATTTTTCCAGTCATGGCTTTTCTCAAAGCTTTGTCGTAGCGAAGTCGAATCAGATCCCTAACGAGTTTTTTCACATTTTTGAACTCGCGTTGCATGAGCCTAGCCCTTATTGTTTTTTCGTCCAGCATCCGGCCCTCTTCCCTTATCCTCTTCACGTAGTCAGCCAGCCTAACAAAAAAGTCCCTTGGAAGCCTTTGAACTTCTGCGTTCTCCCGCTCCTCTCTCCAAGCCTCATAGAGCTCGTCGTACAAATCTATTCCACCACCCCTGCAGCCCCTTTGCATAAAAGCAACATCGCCACAGCCGTGGGCAACTCTATTTTCTGCTCTTTGTACGGACCGTATATTTCGTCCTCCAGTTTAAGTTTGGGGGCCTCCGACACAAAAACCGTCACCGTGCCCTCTTTGAAGGCTACGGCGCTTTTAAAAGGGTCAAAGTGTTCAAGCTTGGTGAGAGGAACTTCAGTTTTCTTTAAACCAGTTTTTCCATGTAGCGTGTTGGTGAGCCTTATTAAACGATGGATGTCCGTGGTGACCACTGTATCGATTTTCGCAGACTCTCTTTCCACGCTAAGCTGAGCGATTTTTCTGCCGCCTTTTATGCCGATGATTCCCCAAGGACCCTTTTCTTTCCAGCTTTGTATAAGTCTTTCTTTATGCGTCTCGATGGCGTTGATGATCCTCTTCTGTAATCCAACCTCTTCAAGTTTTTCTGGAGTTGCTTTGAGAAGAAAATCGTAGGTGCCTCTAGCGATCCTTCCCCTCCATCCTAAGTCATCTAATCTAGGTCCGCTAATTTTTTCTAAACCGTGAAATTCGGGTTCCAATCCTATCCCTACAATATAGTCAACGATTTCCTTCCGAGCCATCGGATCGAGTGACAGAATTTCATCGCTCTCCACATGAAGATGATAGCCCCTATGCCCAGAAAAAGATGCATTCATTTTTTCCGAGGGGAATCCAAAGTCATCCATTAATGCTTCAACGAGTTTCATCGTTTCTCTCTTAGCAGATTCTAGGCAAACTTCACACGGCCACGTTTTTTCATCAAACCTTGCCTCTCCACATGCAGGACATTTTTCAGGTGTTACACCTTTACCAACAAAGCCACAATTGTTGCAGGTCCACTTGTCATGGATTTTGTTACATGGGGTTGGAATGTGATCCGCGTCGATGTCAAAGATCAAGTCAGCACCTAGCCAAACCTTCTCCTCCATCTCCTCCTCCGGCTTTTCGTAATAGGCGCCCGAGTAGTAAACGTCTGAGGGAACTCTTTTCTTCAAAAACTCTCGGAGATCATCCACATTCCTAAAGCCCTTATGCCTGAGCATAATTTTCTCTTGCTCAAAGAGAAAGCCGAACTCACGTTTCTCAATAGAGGTAGGGGGTGGAACGGTGGAAGCGTATTTCTTATAGTACTCAGTGAATTTGCCTTTAATGAAGGTTTTCGTTTCGACTTTCTTCACGCCCGCTCCCCTGGCGCTTCCGTTCTAATGGTCCTTAGCTTTCTTCGATAATAAGCAAGCGGGTGACGTATCCTTTTGCATATTTCATTCATGCCGGGACATACTCCGTGAGTGCGCAGTGTGTCGCATCTGGGAGGAATATATTTTGTTCGGGAGCCTCTGCCGCCAGCTATATGCTCCACCTGATAGCGGGTCATTCTTTCATCAAAGTCGGATAGGGAGCGAAACAGATCGATCACGTTTTCCACGCTCATGCCTATGCTTATCAAAAATGAGGTTAATGCAAAACGACCGATATGAGAGATGCCATGTCCAGACGCTATCGTATCGTATGACTTCTTTATACAAGGTGGAAACGCGGCGATAATCAATCCTTTGGGAAACTCCTCAAACCGGATTTTCGATCTTTTTTCTATGAACAAATGTTTCAGTCGGTCGACACGATCTGTGATGCTCTGCGGCAGTAATCCCACCTTTGTCTCGAGTTTTCCTTCAATGTACCTGCGCACCTCTTCTTCTAGGAGGCGACTAGTCTCACTTTTTGTAAGGTATACCTCTCCATTCGACACGAGGCGATTGACAAGTTTCCATTTCTTATCTTGAATAACCGTTGCATTTTTTAGGAAATGTGTAAAATGGAGCGCAAAATCATAGGTTAATGAGCCAACGTGAATCTTGACCGGTCTGATCTTCCAGTTAAACCTCTCTGCAATTCCCATGAGAATTTCGTCGCGGTCGTCTTTTAGCAAATCAGAAACCCGTTTTGCTTCAGCCAACGCGTATCTTCTTTTTAGAAACGAGTCGGCTGTCGCAGCCACCATCATTACCGCTATTGGAAAGGAGGAAATTTCAACAGCGTCGTTAGACCATTCTTTGTTAACTAGGTTGTAAAGGATGGCCTCTTTTATTCGATTTTCAGCTCTGTCGAGTATTTTGTCGTAATCTGAACTGGCCAATTCATTGATGTCGATGTCTAAGGGTTTCATGTATTCAGCCGCTTTTGAGATGAAGGGGTATTTAGCCATGTCTCTTTCTGTGAATACCGGCCTCCCCTCCGCCTCTGTCATGCTATTCCACTTCTATACGGGGCGCCAAATAGAATGTTAACTTTCCCTCTTTTGGCTGTTGGAAGTCCAGTCGAACAGGCATGTCGGTGGAGAATTCTATGGTGGCGATGTCGGAGGTTGCGACCGCCGCCTTGACGATCTCGGATAGGTAGCTGAGGCTGAAGGTGGCCTTCGAGGGCTCCTTGGCTTCAAGGTCTAGGAGGGCATCGCTTCCCGTCTTTAACTCGATAGTGGCTCCCATAAGGTCGCCGGTGGCGCGCATCAGCATTTTTTCTTGGTCCACTTCCACCCGAACGTGATCGCTTACTAGGGAGGCGTCCTCGATGGCTTGACGCAGTCCCTCTGTTGTAGTCTTCACCCTTACGTTGAAGGCGATCTTTGGGGTGGGTACCTCCTCCTCCATGGCTTCTAAGGTGGGCATGTTGAATGTGCGGACGTATTTTCCCTTAATAGTCATTTGCAGTCGTCCCGTTTTTTCATCGAGTGAAAGTTCAACAGATTCATCTTTCCCCGCCCTTCTAAGTAACTTGAGCATTTCGCTGATGTTTATGCACATTTTCATTGCCTCACTGCAGACGTACTCGTCGAAAACTGTTTTTGGCCAAGCAAAATCCACCATAGCGACTCGTGAGGGGTCCATGGCTCGGAGTTTGATTCCTTCTGTGGTGATGTCGAAGGTAGCCTCGTCGATGAGGGTGGAGATAGCGGTGATCATGTCCCTGAGAAGCTTCGCGTCTGCCACCTTAACCCTAAACACTCATAAACCTCCTCCTACGCTTATGTTTAGCCCCTCTTTTCATTTTAACCTTACCTATGCCGGCGGAGTGTAGAATGGCTTGAGTGTTGCGCGAAATTTGGAACGTTAAGAGGGGTTGCGTGTATGATAAATTGTGATTAGGGCTAGTTCAGCTGTATTCTCGGAAGGTGTAGTTGCACTTTGTGCATCTGAAAAACTGCGTTGAGGATTCATCGCTTCCTCTGGTTTGCACCTGCCAAACGTAGGCTAGGTTGTTTCCACACCTTGGGCACTCTGTCTTGACCGTGGGCAGGGTTCGCAGTTTCTGCTCCTCCCTCCCTATCACCACTATGCGCTCTTGCGGAGTATGCTCTATAATCTTCGGGATGGGCTCAGGCGTGGACACTGCTGGTTTTTTGTAGCCACACTTTGGGCATAAGAGCAGCAGGGTCATCTTTCCCCCCTGTTTTCTTCGGCTTGGGGCCAACCTCGTCCCGCACTTAGGGCAAAACTCCATTCTGTGTCACCGCGTTTCGTTCCTTTTCCATTCCTCTCGAGTCTTTTAAATCTTTCTTTTAATCCGCGCTGTCGCGTTTTCTTCTATACTAGTGGAAAGAAGACGTATTTTCACCCTTAAACAAGTAAATTCGTACCGAAAACTAAATAGTCACTAATATTGAACCTATAATCGAGTTGGAGGATTATGAAATCATCCACCCAAGTTATCCGGGAATTAAAATCAAAGGAGGAGACAGAAGTTCTCGGGAAGACATGTTGTGATATTCTGCGGACGTTGACGGTTCTTCACGGGAGTGCTTGGGATTCGGATCTAACAGCCACCCTAAGCGAGTTATGGAGAATGAAGAATTTAAACGAGGATCAGATAAGCAACTTGCAGGGAAAAATTAAGGGGGCGTTAAAGATTCTAAACGAAAACAAGATCGTGGTTTCTCAGATGAGAATGAGGGCGGACCTGTCAAAAACCGGTCCAACGGAGGAAACACTGCACTCGGCTCTTGACTTCATAACATTGCTGAGGGAGTTTGGAGGCGACAGGGACGTTCTCAGATATAGGCGCGAAATCATGGGCTACTATTGAGGAAGGTTAAGGTTTGGATAACCAGTGAAAGACTTACACCGGTTTTAGCTGTCACCGGATTCCTTTTCTTTCAATTGAGCTAATCCCGATGCTATGATATGCGCCACTCGCAAGGCTTCTGGAAAGTTGCTTCGTGTGGATGTTTTCCTCAAAATTTTTTCCGCATCCGCCTCTGAAAGCCCCGCGATTTGCATGTAAATGGGTCTCTCTCCCCTCCGCGTACATACCTCGATTATCTTTCCTGCTTTTTTCACCGCTTCCCATCGTCTTTCATGATCAGGAAGATTCATAAGAGCCTCCTTTATTTCCTCGAGGTTGGGCTTCTCTCGGGTGACTGCTATAACGGGTAGTCTCAGTTTTTTGAAAAGCTCTTGTATGTCTGCTACATTGAAGCCGGCGAGGGTGATGCCGTTTAGCGTCACCACTCGAAGCTGATCATAATGGGGCGAGTTCGTTATCATGGTGGATATCTTTTCTGTTGCGTCCACGCCGTCAATTTCCACCTCTGTTCTCATAACTCCGTCAAGCCAGTACCCACCGCGATACACGACCCCAATAACGTCCACTAAACCCTTTGTGTGGGGAACAAAGATTCCGTCGTCGATGCCCAAGATCCTTATCTCGGGTTTTATGGAGCGAATCTTGACAGTTCTTCCTTCGCGCACAGTTACACAGCCTGCCATAACTGTTTGAGTTCTAATGAACTTAAGTAGTTATTGATGCTTGAAGCATAAATGGAGATCGTCGCTTATGGGGTTGGGGTTCTCCCTTTTTAACTGAAGTTTACACCTGAATGCTTTTCAGCGCCTTTTCGTAATTTAACTAACCAGCTACTTAGAGGTGTTTGTTCATGTTTGGTGTTAAGCGCACCACCGTTGTAGAGAAGTTTCCCTTTGTTCCGTCATATACGGGTCTGCGCGAAATCCTAACGGATCACAAGCTTGCTGCTTTGGGAGACACTTACGTGAATTTTGTTTACTCCTTGGCTCTCTCAAAAAAGATGGGCGCGCCTACAGGCGTTAGGGTAGATAGCCGGATACTCGCTGAGGCTCTTAGAAGGGCGGGATTGAGAGATCTCTTGCCTCCAAGAACCGACCGCCATAAGCAAGCGGACGCCGCTGAAGCCTTGATCGTGTACGCTTGGGTCCAGGGTTTAATGACCATCGCAAAGACAGTGAACATTCTAGAACAGCATGAGGATGCGACGGAGGCCTTTTGCTCCCTTGTCCTCACAGCAAGAAAGAAGCTTAAGCTATAAAGTGTGCATTTCCGAGTTGGCTTGTCTGTCTTTACTTTTGCTGCCACTCTTTTAATGCATTTTCGACGATCGTTCCGAACTCTCTGCTTCGCCTTTGTATCTTTTCTACCGCTTCTCGCAGGGCGATTTCTGGATTTCGACGCCCCTTGGTGCGGACGTAAACTATGGGGTGGGAGATGAGTGGATGCGGAATGTCGTAGGCGGCCATTTCGATGGTGTCGTCTTCTAGGAGGGCTTTCTGCAACACGTTGCAAAAGGTGTGGCCCTCCCCCTCAATTTCCACTTTTAGTTCATTAGATTTCCTTTCCAAGATCGTGACCTTCATTTTCTTTCCCCTATATCTCGCCTTCCCCGTAATCTAAGGCTATTTTTCGTCCTTCAATTTTTCCGCACCTAGTGCATCGCATTCTTGTTCGCTGTAGGGTTAGCATGTGTCCACATTGTGAACAGAAAGCGTAGATGACACCTAGGCTTTTGTCCGCAGTTGACAGGTGGTATGTTCTATTTTTGTCGCTGGCCACCTTGGCTCGCATGATATCGCCGGTTTTGCACACGTCAAACATGGTCTCCACGTAACCTGGGCTTACGTCGGAGATATGTAGGACGCCCGTGAAATGACCCGAGATGGATCGCCTTTCCACCTTGAATATGCGCAATGTGGCGGTTTTGCTTTGAGTGTCTGACACCTGACCGACGACCGTGTTCCCAGGCCTGGGGACGCCCACGGCGTGAATCAAGGGGTACACCGAAACCCTCTTGTTTAGCATATCTAAGAGGGCGCGTCCCGTAATCTTAGAATATATGGTCCCTTTTTCCACGTATGTTCCGGGGCCCGGCATAAATTCCTCAATAACCCCCAACCGGTCTCCGGGAACAAGAAACTGCCCGCTTGTTCTCGATTCATGCATATGACTTTCCTTCCACTCGATATAGGTCGACCTTAACGCGGTGTTTCCTTTTTCTATGGAATTCGAAGGTTCTCGGAATGTCTATATTCATGGGAAAGATGCCTGTAATTCTTCCCCTGTTCCTCTCAATAAACCTTTTGATAAATTCTTGGTTTTGCTTTCCACCCTTGTGAAGCGAGTATATGGTATGACCCAGCTCTAAGGACTTTTTTATGAACTTCCGATCTGCCTCCCTTCTCTGCACGCCAAAGGGAGGGTTCTGCAGAACCGCGTGAAAGAGCCCTCGGACGGCATCGATGTCCGCCACGATCCAGCGCGTCTTCTCCTTCACTCCCATCTTTTCCGCATTTTTCTGCGCCGCCGTCACCGCCACTCTGTCTATATCCACGCCCGTCGCTTCCCTTGCTCCGAGAAGAGCCGCTCCGATGGCGAGTCTTCCTGTGCCACAGCCCAGGTCTACGACGGTCTTGTTAATGATGTCGTCGTAAATGTATGCGGCTATGTAGAGGATCTCCGCGGCGACCTGCGGTGGTATCGTATACTGCTCCAGATAAGCCTTAGGCGTAGGATGAGGCTGAATCTCAGAGATGGCTTTTTCTAGGTCGAGCTTTCGAACCAGCCTCTTCTGCATAATTCCTCCCAGTCCATCCTCCCCAATAAGACAAGAGCCTCGTTTAATGTGACGACCGGTTTGAGAAACCTTGATGCATCGTCTAGGGACACTCGAGGACAGCCGGTGTTTACAAATGCGTCTATGCCGGGAAACTGCATGAGGGCCTCGGGGCTGATCTCCTTCAGCGCGAGCAAGGTAGCCTTCCTACCGCCCCTCTCCCATTCCACCTTGAGTCTAATTGCTTCTTCCACCCTCTTTTGTCCAATTTTCAAGCCTATCAACACCCCAAGGATTTCTGCCTTTTTCGCCTCGCAGATGCTCGCCCACCGTTGCTTGAGGATTCTTTGAACCATGTTGTCAATTGCATAGGCTCTCTTTTCATAGGGGTCGGCGATGATCGTCGGTTTTCCTGTGGCTAAGGCTGCACCTATGGCGTGGAATTTTCCTCCTCCAACAAAAAGAAGCGCTTCAATGTCATTCGAAACGGCTTTGGCGTTGCTATAGTCGCAGCCAGTTACCTGTCCACCGTATTTCATGTGGCCTGCGTCCCCCATGACAACCGCTTTTCCAGCCTTAAGGAGCGCTTCCCTCGCTTCTTCGAGGGCGTGAATGTGTTGAACCGTTGTTATCAGCCCTATGCTTGTCCAAGGCTTGAGGTAGGGTATTGCCTTTTCCACCGCCTCCTTAACGCTGACCTTCGCCCTAGCCTCTAAGTAAATCGTTGGCACTTGTTCTTGCTTAACCATTTCACTGTGCCCGTAGTGGACAACCAAGTCTGCACCAAGGCTCTCAGCGTCGAGGGTTGCTAGGTCGCAAGCGCCGTAGCATGGGTCGGCTGAAAGGATCGCAACCGCCCCAGCCTTTTCAACGAGGGCTGCCAAGCGGGGTCCCACCGCCTTTAATCCTTCGGGGAGCTGTATAAGAACTCGTTTGGCTTGTCGCCTGCTTACTTCTTCCCTTAGTCGTTCCTCTTCAAGGTCAAAGGTCAATGTGTATTTGCACTCTCCGCACCGACGCGAAAACAAACTGTGTTGTTAGGTTATAATGGGCACCTATCTAATTGACTCATCCCACTCAGAAGTCCATTCCCACTCTTTCCTAGAAACCTCAGATGAGCGCTCCCTTCCGCGTTCGCGTGCCTCAGCTAAACGCTCCAGCAAAATCTTCTGCTCGAGGCTAGCAACCAGTCGCCTTGTACTGACCACCGCGTCGGCGTTCACCGATATACTATCTATGCCACAGCGGACAAGGAACTCAGCGAAGTCTGGTAAGTTTGAGGGTCCCTCACCGCAGATGGAAACGGTGCACCCGTGTTTATGGGCTACCTTGATTAGGTGGGCGAGGATTCGTTTAATAGCGGGGTCTCGTTCATCAAAGTATCCCATTAACCCGAGCCGCTCTGAATCGCGGTCAATCATGAGGATGCCCTGCGTCATATCGTTTGACCCTATAGAAAATCCATCACACAGCTTTGAGAACTCGTCTGCCATAATGGCGATAGCCGGGGTCTCGGCCATAAACCATACTTGAAAGTCCCTAGTCCTCTCTAGTCCCTCCTCCCTCATGATCTCTAGGCATCTTTTCGCCTCCCAAACCGTTCTGATCATAGGCAGCATCACCCAAACGTTCTTGAGCTTCCATTCCTCCCTACACTTTCGAATTGCCTTACACTCTAGTCTGAACGCCTTTTCATACCACTCGCTTATGTATCTGCTCGCGCCCCGCCAACCCAGCATCGGGTTTGCCTCTACTATTTCATATTTTTCTCCGCCCTTCAGCTCCCTATACTCGTTGGTCTTGAAGTCACTGAACCTCACAACCACCGGCCTAGGCTGTATGGCTCTCGCAACCGTAGCTATTCCCTCAGCCAGCTTGTTCACAAACTTTTCGGCTTGCCCCGTTTCCAAAAGGTACACGGGATGCTCTCCTATGTAGCTGGCCAAGATGAACTCGATGCGCATAAGTCCTATACCATCAAAAGGTAAGGTTTTGTACTCCTCGATCATCTCGGGGACACCCAAGTTAAGGTAAATTTTTGTAGCGGTAACTGGAGCAGACTCAAGCATGGTCGGCGCGGTGGGAGTTGCCTGCGTTGGTGCGTCAAGCTTCGGAATCTCCTCTATGATCCCTTCGTATACCACGCCGCTTTTCGCGTCAACCGTGTACTCTCGATCTGTCATCATTACTTGCGTGGCGTTTTCCGTCGCCACAACGCATGGGATGCCTAACTCACGGCTCACGATGGCTGCATGACACGTTACCCCTCCCTTGTCCGTGACGATGGCTCCCGCCATCTTCATAAACGGCACGTAATCGGGGTTGGTCATGGTCGTGACCAGCACGTCTCCCTTCGTCATGAGCTTCGAGGCATCCTCAGGTGTCATAACAACCTTTGCCATGCCGGCTCCTATGTCCCTCTTTCCAGCCGCGATCCCCTTCACAACGACCTTTCGTTCCAAGGGTCGCGTGGGTGGGGTAGGCGGCTTCGGCGCCTCGACTTTGGGCGGTGCCATCTTGAGGCTCCATACGGTTTCAGGTCTCGACTGGACAATGAAGACGTTTTCCGGGAAAGGGATGTCTTGGTCGATCGCCCACTCGATGTCTTGGGGTCTTCCTCCATAGTGTTCTTCGATGTGCTTGGCGAGTTCAGCGAGCTTGATGATTTCCTCATCGGTTAGGCAGGGTTGATTCTGTCTTTCAGCAGGCACGTCAACGTGAATTGTTTTCCCGGTCTTCGGGTCCCGAAGGTACTCCACCGTCTTCTTGGCAACCCTTCTTTCGAGGATTTTCAGCGTGTTTTTGTCTACGATGTAGTCATCCGGGGTGACCGCTCCAGACACAACAGACTCGCCCAGTCCCCAGTTAGCCTCAATAACGATCTGGTTTGGTTCTCCAGTAACAGGGTTTATGGTGAAGGTTACACCAGCAGCCTTGGCGTTGACCATCTGCTGGACGCCCACGCTAATGAGAACATCCTCATGCTTGAACCCCTTCTGGGTTCGGTAGAAAATGGCCCTTGGCGTGAAAAGACTCGACCAGCATTTCACGGTCTTTTGAAGTAGTTCCTCGGCTCCTCTGACGTTTAGGTAGGTCTCCTGCTGCCCAGCGAAAGAGGCGTCGGGCAAATCTTCAGCTGTGGCGCTTGACCGCACAGCCACAAACACTTTAGATGACCGAGTTCTTTTATTGAGTCTACCGTAGGAGTCTTTGATGGCGCTCTCAATTTTGCGCGACACAGGGGTTGTTTCAATAAGCTTTCGCACCTTTTTAGAGGCTTCTTCATACTGCTTGGGATCGTTCACGTCAGTAACCGTTTCTTCAATGAATTTGTATATTTTCTCGGCAATCCCCGTTTCTGTAATAAACTTCTTATAGGCGTGGGCGGTGACCGCAAACCCAGGCGGAACAGGTATCCCTGCGTTAAGCATCTCACCTAGGTTCGCGTTTTTGCCCCCCACTAGGGGAATATCCTTCTTGGTTAAGTCCTCAAACCAGAGGACAAGCTCCTCTCTAGAGGATGGGTTCCTTCCTTTTCGGAAAGCTCGCAACATGGTTCACCTCACTCTAGTCTGCAATCCTTTCGATGACTATTCGGCAAGGCACGGGTAGCTTATCCTCTCCCCGCTTCATGGCCTCTTTAGCGGCTTCGAGACCGTTCTCATTCACGTTGATCATGATAATAGGTTGGTTCGGTTTCACTCTGGCGGCGGTTCCTACGGGTTTGCCGAAGGCCCTTCTCATCCCGTCTTGAAGTCGGTCTGCGTGGGGCCCAAAGATCATCTTATTTTCTCGAAGCACGGCATGCGGATAGGGCAAGATTCGTAAACAGTACTCCGTTCCCAATTTACCTGAAAGAACTCGGTTGGATGCAACACGTGCCGCCTCTAACGCGTTATGACGAACCTGCGCCTCCTTTCCGGCGACAAGAAAAACTTGATACTCAAATTTACCTGCGGGATCGCCCATGGTAAATTTGGTGATCTTCGGTGGAGGAGAGCCTCGAATGTATTCCTTTCTAGTATAAGGCTGTCCCTTCACCTGTCGATAGTTGCGTGCCCTCATGGCTTTCCCATCCCTCAGCATAGGAGAGATGGCAATATTTAAAGTGTTTGTTGGCAGCATCGATTTGAAAGGGGTAACCGTGCTATCCACTATAGTCTCGAATGCCAGCCCTCTCTATGCTAAGGTAACAATACGCAGGCCGCTTGCGCTTCGGGTGTTTTTCCATGACGACCTTTATTACGCGCGTTTGACTGGTGTGCTTTAGATCGAGAACGATATCTGACCAGAACTTGAGAACTCGCGTGGCCACGGGCTCTATGCTAACCCGCTCTTGTACAAGAACACTTCGAACCTGGCTAGTGAGGAGGGTGGCTATCTTGTGGGTCTTGGCGATCTGTGCTAGGCAAGCAACCTGCCTATTCAACTCACGATTTAAAGTAAAGGTTTCTTTGGGGTCTCCCAGCTCAGCGCGGTATAGCGACGTGACGGTATCTACGATCAGAAGTCCAACTCTTCTGGTTATGTATTCGTCAAGATGATCTATTGCAAAGGCTTGCTCTTGAAAGGTGGTCGGCTTCGCCAAAACTATCTGGGGAGACACGTCCTCAAAGTCATGGTAGGCTATTTGTGACAGCCGCCTTGGAGAAAAGGTGCCGTCCGAGTCTACAAAGATCGCCTTGTAGCCCTCTCTGGCGACGTTAACAGCGCATTGAATGGCGAGAGAGGTTTTACCCGTTTCCGCCTCTCCGTAAATGAGGGAAACGCCATCCGTAGGTAGACCTCCTCCCAACACCTTATCCAGCGAACCACAACCCGTAGGAACCACACGCAGCAAGAGCCCCACATTAAAGCGAATATAAACCCAAAGTTAATAATTTTGTCTTGTGTTATGCATAAAGGGCGGCGCCATGAAAGCGGAAATAGCGCTTGTAACAGTTTCCGGGAAAGCCTACTATAGGTTGGTGAAGGAGCTTAAGGGGAGAAACCTGCCCTTTTTGAGCCTAACCCCCAGAGATCACATACCCCTCGACATCAAGGTTGTCATCACGACCCGGGAAGAACATCATCTCATCAAGCACCCTAACATCCTCGTTTTCAAAGATGAGAGTGACGCCGCAACGATTGTTGATGAGGCCGTTCGGGTTTCTCAAGGGAAGCGGAACTACGATAGGGTTGTAATCGGGGTAGATCCAGGTAAAACCGTTGGTATCGCGGTTTTGGCTGATGGAAACCTTTTGGAAACCCACACCTGTTCAAGTTTGGAGGAAACCAAAAGCACCATTCTGAAGGCTTTAGAAAAGGCGCCAGCTACGGTGAGCACAATAAAGATAGGAAACGGCGCACCCATTTATGCAAAAGAGTTGCTATATTTATTAGACGAAGCCATACCAAAGGGGGTCGTAATAGAAACCGTAAGCGAGGCAGGAACAAGCCGTTTCGTAAAAGGAACTATCCACCGAAGGGAAGCGAGAGACTTGATGTCTGCTATGAAAATCGCGGAGAGAAAAGGTCAAGTTTTTCCTAGGAAGGGGATGAAATGAAGTATACTGTTAAAAAAGGAAAAACCCTGCTCGTAGATGGCCCAGCGTCCGTAAACCTGCTTTCTGGAGGGACCAATGTCTTAGGTGCAATGCTGAAAGCAGGAGAAAAAGTTGTGATACGAGAAGGAAAGCGCATGCCTTTCGAGGTTAACAAGCAGGTCGTCTTTGATTTGATGCTGGGCGAGAGCGCCACCTTTGAAGAAATAGAAGGGAGCACGATTCCACCGTCTTGGGAAAACGCCTCCATGGAGATCGTTTCGTATGAAAAACCGGTTACGGTTATGGTGATGGGTGGGGTTGACTCGGGTAAAACAAGTTTTTGTACCTATCTCGCCAACAAAGCATTAAAAAGGAGAAGGAAGATTGCCATTATTGACGGCGACCTGGGACAGTCTGATATAGGGCCGCCTTCTACCATTGGATTCAGCTTTGTTAGAACACCGATAAAAGACGTTTTTGAGATGGAGGCGGAAAACGCGTACTTTGTTGGGTTGACCAGCCCGAGCAGAGCCGTAAACACGGTCTTAGAGGGGCTAAACACGTTGAAAGGCAAGGTCTTAGAGACAGGGGTCAACTTTTTGATCATTAACACAGATGGCTGGATTGAGGGTGAAGACGCCGCGAGATATAAGGTTCGGTTGACGGAAAGAGTCGCTCCTGACATAGTTGTCGGGATACAGCAGGAGGATGAGCTGACACCCATATTAACCGCGTTAAAGGGAATGAAGACTCTGATAATAGACTCCCCGCCAGCGATACATAAGAGAAACCGGGAGAAAAGGAAGGTCCTACGCGATCTGAGTTATAAGAAGTATCTGAAGGAAGCTAGGGTGCAGTCCTTTCCCCTAAGCTGGGTTAAAGTTGAAGGAGCCCCCTTCGGAACGGGCGTCCCCCTGACTGTAGAGCAGATGGAGAAGGTGAGAAGGTCGCTGGGGATAAGTCTTGTTTATGGTGAAGAAACATCCACCACAGTTTTTATTGTTTTAAAGGGAGACCAGTGGATTAACGAGGAGTTGGTGAAGAGGGTTAAAGAGGGCTTCGGAAAAACGGTGAAGATGATAAAGGAAGGCGAGGAACAAGGCCTGCTTCTGGGGTTGCTAGATGCGCCAGGGAACTTTCTCGGGATCGGTGTTTTGTGTGGAGTTGACTACAAGAGAAGGGTGATGAAGGTTTACACGCCCGTAAGCGAGAACGTCTCCACCATTCACGTCGGCCAGATGAAACTAGACAAAACGGGCGGAGAAGTCGGCGTGAATCCTCTTTTTATGGACTACGAACCATAGAAATTTTTCTTCCCCTCGGGAAAAGGGATAAGGCTCAAACAGTTTTTAAAAGAGATGTTGCAATTCCTTTAGGTGGAAGGTCAAGGTAGAGCGGGGGTCGCCGAGCCAGGTCAAAGGCGCAGAGTGTTGTCAAGACACGTGGTTGCTTCAGGAGCCTGTCCCGTAGGGGTTCGTGGGTTCAAATCCCACCCCCCGCACTATTTGACGAGCCCACTGCACTTTTAGACTTGCGATTTGCGCTTTCAGGGATCTTGACACTATTCATTTCCGTGATGTATCGAAACCGGTCTTTACCAATTAACATGCTTCCTGAACGGTTTTAGCAACCTTTAAAACATATTCGTCGTCAGCGAAGTTTAGGTTTAAAACCCGTTTTTCTAAATTATAAAGTATTTGGGGCAGAGTTCTGTTTTCTCGACCCAGAAGGATACCTGTAAGTCTTTAACACCTGGTATCTTTCCGATATCAGCGCCTATGTTAATCAAATGTTCAAAATCTTTAGCTACACCGATAGCTAATAGGTCATGGTCTCCAACAGTCTTTGTAGCCAAAATTATGTTTCGCATCTGGATCAACTTATCCAAGATCAGTGACGAATCAATAGTAGCCTCGGTTGCTAAGATATGTGAAGGCGAGGCGTCTATTAGAAACACAGCCATGCCGTGATATCCAATTTTCTTCGGGTTGATTACGACTGTAGATCCACGGATTACGCCTTTTTCTTGCAATGTTTCATATCGGTTTATCACTGTGTCCGGTGAGATTCCAAGTTCCTTCGCGATTTTTCTGAAAGACGTACGGGCATCTTCCGTTAATTTCTTGATTATAGACAAGTCTATTTCGTCCATCTCTATCACTACTTTTTAAGATGGTCGAATTCGAAATTTTCTGGACATAGCAATATTTCATCAACCCAAATGCTCGTCGTTACCTCTCTAACGAGGGGATGCCCTTTTATCAAATCTTTCACTTGGCTCAGCCGACCAACATTCCTAAGAACTGCGATGCAGAATATGTCATGTCTGCCCATAGACGTGGTGTAGAAGACTATCTCAGGCATCCTTTGGATCAACTCAACAACCTTTTCCAAGTGCGGGTAGCCAACATCAATACCTATGCTTGCAACGCAATCATGACCGAAGCTTTTGGGGTTCAACAGGATCGTTGTCCCTCTGATAATACCGGCTCTCTTCATTTTTCTGAATCGTTTGCTTATCGTATCAGTTGACACGCCACAATCCCTCGCTATGTCCGCAAAATTGACGCGTGCATCTCTTTGTAGATCCCTGATAATAGCTATGTCAATCTCATCAACTTTGATCTTAGGTGGCATACAGTATCCCATTTGACCCAGAATGATATCGCATTATGATTCTTATAGTTTATGCTATTTTGGCTTAAAAATCTTATGATGTCGTTTTTCGCCAAAATTTTCTCACCAGAATCCTTACACGCATTATCAGACTTCTGGTTCATTGAGTAATAAATTGTTCGATTATTTGATAGTTTTTCGGACAAAATATATATAACGGGTTATTTTTATAATCCTTTAAGAGGTGACTGTGATGAAGTGTGAGTATCCTGAATGCAACGAAGAAGGAGAAAAGACATTTTTCGACTTGAATTTGTGCAAAAAACATAGACACTTAATGCAATTTGCGGTTAAGTTGTTCGGGAAATTTTCCTCCCAAATAGAAGAGTCTTAGCAGTAAAAGGCGGTTACGTGAAAGCCCTATTATTAACTGAAAAAGACATCCATCAGCTTCTATCTATAGATGAGGTTATGGAAGCTGTTGAATCGGCATTCAAGGAGAAGGGCCTAAGCCGGGTGCAGTTGCCACCGAAACCATACTTATTTTATAGTAAATACAATGGCGACCTGAGGGTCATGCCATCGTACCTTGAGGAATTCGACATCTCCGCCGTAAAAATCGTCAACGTTCACCCAAACAACCCAGTAAAGTACAAGCTTCCCTCGGTAATGGCAACAGTAATCCTGGTGGATCCCAAAAATGGCGAACCTCTGGCCATAATGGGAGGTGCTTGGATCACCGCGATGAGGACGGGTGCTGCTGGAGGTGTAGCTGCAAAATATCTAGCTAGGGCCGGTTCAAAAGTCATAGGGATAGTTGGAGCCGGAGTACAGGCTAGAACCCAATTGATGGCTTTAAAAGAGGTTTTAAAGAAAATAGAAGAGGTTAGGGTCACAGATATAATAAAAGCCTCAAGAGAAAAATATGCTGAGGAGATGTCTGAAAAACTGGGGCTTAACGTTAGGCCTGTTAACAACATTAAAGAGACTGTTAGAGGAGTGGATGTTGTAGTAACAGTCACCCCGACGCGAGTACCGATCGTAAAGAGTGATTGGACTGGACCAGGCACCCACATAAATGCCATTGGAGCAGACGCTCCGGGTAAGCAGGAGCTTGACCCAGAGCTCCTGAAGAGGGCCAAGATTGTGATTGATGACTGGGAACAAGCGTCCCGCAGTGGCGAGATCAACGTTCCGTTAGCCGAGGGGGTCATAACAAAGGAAAATATCTGGGGTGAGATAGGTGAGATCGTAGCAGGCTTAAAGCTAGGTAGAACTTCTCCTGATGAAATAACTGTTTTCGACTCGACTGGATTAGCAATACAGGACGCCGTTACAGCGAACCTTGCTTACAAAAATGCTTTGGCGAAAAGCATCGGAGTTTACATAGACCTAGGCTACAGATGACCGCGGTTTGAAATGAAAAACATTTTGACAAAGATCGAAACGTTATAGGATTAATCTTACATTGTCGATTATCCTGGGTCCAAACCGCACAAAAGCTATATATATTACAATAATAGTCTTACATTGTGTGATTACTGTTGGAAATAGAGGAGATAATCGAGGAAATCAGAAGCAGAAAGAACGCTGGTCACTTATCGAGGAAGAGACTTGCTTGCGCCCATTGTGGAAACAGCTGGATTGAACTGGCTGGGTTGATTGTCGGACATAAAGAGAGGTCCGAGGATCTTTGTCTTCGCATCGGTATGGAATCAGAAAATTGTCAAACATGCAGGTATAGACCTTTGGAATGTCAAGAATGTGGCTCAAAAGATGTGTATGAAATAATATTTGCTGAGGAGATATCTGAAGAGGTTCCGTTAAGCTTCAAGGGTATAAAAAAGATTACCCGAAGTTCAGATGCCAAACCCTTATGAAACCTTCACTTCTGGCGACATAGGAAGCAGATAATTGACTCGTGGGGTGCTATGAAATTTGGCGGAAAGTGTTCCTGAATACAGCAAAGTCGACAAGATTATCGAGAGTTATTCTTGCGAAGGGTCAGCGTTAATTGCTATATTGCAAGAGATTGAGAATTTGTATGGTTATCTTCCTGCTTGGGCGTTGAGACGCGTATCTGAAAGGCTTAATGTTCCTATGATTCAGGTGTACGGTGTAGCTTCCTTCTACGATGCATTTCACCTGACACCACGCGGTAAGCACCTCATTCGTGTCTGTCTTGGAACTGCCTGCTACCTCAGAGGATCAGCTCGGGTTCTGGAGGCTTTGGAAAAAGAGCTAGACATAAAAAGCGGCGAGACGACGCCTGATCTAAGGTTTAGTCTTCAATTGGTTCATTGCGTTGGTGCATGTGCATTAGCACCAGTTATGGTAGTCGGCGAACGCTACTTCGACAAAATGACGCCAACGAAAGTTCGTAGTGTGTTAAGTCGGGTGCAGAGCAAAAATGAAAAAAATTAGAACTCCTCAAGAGCTGAAGGCTCTACGAAACTCGTTGCTCCAACGGACAGACCCCAATAAGCCATGCGTAAGAGTATGCCTTGGAACTGGTTGCCGAGCACGTGGCAGCGCAGATGTCGTAGAGGCTTTCACGAATGAAATTAAAAGGCAGGGTCTAGAAATTCAGGTAGATTGCAAGCAAACTGGTTGTCATGGCTTCTGCGAAAGAGGTCCTGTCGTGGTAATAGGACCAAAAGAAATCTTTTATCAGAGGGTAAAGCCACATGATGTTCCTGAAATCGTTTCGAAAACCTTACTCAATGGAGAGGTTGTTGATAGTCTTCTTTATATAGATCCAGTAACGGGTCAAAAAGTCCTATGTGAATATGAAGTGCCTTTTTACAAAAAACAGACAAGGCTAGTTCTTGCTAACAATGGACGAATCGACCCCACAAACATACTTGACTACATTGCTATCGGCGGTTATCAAGCTCTCGCGAAAGCTATTACAACCATGTCTTGCGAGGAAATCATCGATACTATTGAAAAATCTGGGCTACGTGGCCTTGGCGGAGGAGGCTTCCCAACCGGGAGAAAATGGAGGCTATGCAGAAAAGCCCCTGGAGACGTTAAGTTCGCAATCGGAAACGGCGATGAGGGTGATCCAGGAGCCTTCAGCGATAGAAGCCTCATGGAAGCGAATCCTCACAGCATTCTAGAAGGGATGATCATAGGAGCTTACGCTATAGGAGCGAATCAAGGTTACCTATACGTCCGCGCTGAATATCCTCTAGCATTAAAGCACCTCCAGATAGCAATAGACCAAGCTGGAGAATACGGGTTCCTAGGGAAAAACATATTCAACTCCGGATTTGGCTTCAACATCAAGATAAATCGGGGCGGAGGCGCGTTTGTATGCGGTGAATCCTCTGCCTTAGTAACCTCGATAGAAGGTAAAATGGGTGAGCCCAGAGCAAAATATATCCATACAGTCGAGCGGGGGCTATGGAATAAACCGACCGTTCTAAACAACGTTAAGACTTGGGCCAATGTGCCCTTAATTATCAACAATGGCGCGGACTGGTATGCAAAAATTGGGACGGAGAAGAGTAAAGGCACAGGAATCTTCTCTCTTGTTGGAAAGGTTAACAATACAGGCCTCGTCGAAATTCCAATGGGAACCCCGCTCAAGCAGATTATTTACGACATAGGTGGAGGAATACTTGATGGTAAAAAGTTTAAGGCCGTCCAGACTGGTGGCCCTTCAGGTGGCTGCATACCTGAAGAATTACTCCACCTACCTGTGGACTTTGAGAAGTTAACCGAAGCCGGCTCAATGATGGGTTCCGGTGGTATGATAGTGATGGATGAAAATACTTGTATGGTTGATGTAGCTCGATATTTCCTCGATTTCCTGCGGGATGAATCTTGTGGTAAATGTGTTCCTTGCCGTGAGGGAATTAAAAGAATGCTTGAGATCGTAACCGATATAACCGAGGGTCGAGGGAAGGAGGAAGATCTGGAGCTTCTTCAAGAGTTGGCGGAGATGGTTAAAGACTTCTCTCTTTGCGCTCTAGGTGGAACAGCCCCAAATCCGGTCTTGTCAACTCTAAGGTATTTTAGAGATGAGTATGGGGCTCACGTGAGAGATAAAAAGTGTCCTGCTGGCATTTGCAAAGATCTGATCGAATATTTCATTCTTGAAGACAAATGCACAGGATGTGGTGCCTGCTTGAAACTCTGTCCTCAACAAGCCATACAAGGTGAGCCAAAGAAACCTCACATAATTGACTCTACCAAATGCATTAGATGCAATATCTGTCGAGATGCTTGTGCATTTGAAGCAATAATGGTTAAATAAGGAGTGATTAGATGATAACCCTCACTATTGATGGAGTAAAGGTTCAAGCAGAAGAAGGCTCTACCATACTTGAAGTTGCAAGATTATACGGAATCAATATTCTAACTCTGTGTTACCATGACGAGTTAACTCCTTACGGCGCCTGCCGTTTATGCATGGTAGAGGTTGACGACGGAAGAAGGACAAGACTGGTAGCTTCTTGTCTTTACCCTGTTAAGGAAGGGATAAGGGTGAAAACGAATACGGAGAGTGTGGTAAAGGGGCGAAAGTTATTATTAGAATTATTGCTTGCCAGATGTCCCAGCTCGAAGACCCTGCAAGACCTAGCCTCCAAGATGGGATTGGAGAAGGTTAGATTCAAGATGGAAAATGAAGACTGCATCTTATGCGGGTTGTGTGTAAGGATGTGTGCTGAACAGATGGGAAGCGGGGCCATAGGTTTTGTGGGTAGAGGCCAAAATAGGGAGGTCGTCACTCCCTTCCGTATGGCCAGTGACATCTGCCGTAACTGCGGAGCCTGCATGTATATTTGTCCTGTAGTAGAACTGCAGTGCCGTGGGGTTAGGTCTCCCGGAGAACTTTGCAACTCTTGCCTTGTCTTCACCCCACGATGTTTAGAAAAGTACGGTCAAGTCATGTGTACTCTAGACTCATGTGGAGCATGTGTAGAAAAGGAGGAAAAATAGCATGAGCTATTCAAAACCAAATGCGAGCGCAGCAACCCTAACCAAAACCAGAACCGAACCATGTCCGATCAGCGGACTTTGCGTCACCTGCATAGATGGATGCCCAGGTCCCTGTGAAGTTGCGAAATCCGCCATAAGAGGCGGCGAAGTCATCTATCCAGCGCCTTTCGGAATAATAACCACCGCGTCCCAGAAGAACTATCCCGTGAACCTTTCCCATTTTAACATTATGGGAACAACCGTTGGAGCAGTCGGCATTGAAGCTGATAGTGATAAAGCCATATTTCCCAATGTTGACTTGGAAACCAAAATTGGTCAAGGTAAAGGTCTAAGATTAAAAGTTCCATGGTTTACATCCGCGCTTGGTTCGACAAAAATCGCCAAGGACAACTGGAAAGAATTGGCCATTGGCGCGGCAATATCGGGAACTATGCAAGTGATAGGTGAAAATGTATGCGGTATGGATGCTGATTCGAAAATTGAGAATGGAAGAGTGGTTCATTCTCCAGAACTGGAATGGAGAGTGAAAACCTATAATGAATGGAGAGAAGAAGGCTACGGTGCCATTGCTGTTCAAGCCAACGTAGAAGATACAAGGCTTGGAGTCCTTGAATACGCTATCTCAGATTTGGAAGTAGATGCCGTTGAACTAAAATGGGGCCAAGGCGCCAAGGATATCGGTGGCGAAGTTAAAATTAAAGATCTAGCTAAAGCGCAGCTTCTAAAGAGAAGAGGATACATAGTTCTCCCCGATCCTGAGAACCCAGATATTATTGAAGCATTCAAGAAAAGACACTTTACAGAGTTTGAAAGACACTCCCGGGTTGGTATGGTTACGGAAGAGGATTTCGTAAATAGGGTAAAAGAACTGAGAAGTTTAGGTGCTAAGTGTATTTTCCTAAAGACAGGGGCTTACCGACCGGCAGACGTGGCAAGGGCTGTAAAATTCTCATCGGAGGCCCGAATCGACCTACTTACCGTTGATGGCGCGGGCGGTGGAACGGGGATGAGCCCTTGGCGTATGATGAACGAGTGGGGAATACCTAGCGTAGAGATATGGTCATTAACGTATCAATGTGCAGATAGACTAGCGAAGAAAGGAGAATACGTACCCAGCATAGCCTTCGCGGGAGGCATTACCATGGAAGACCACATCTTCAAGGCACTGGCTCTGGGTGCACCCTACGTCAAAGCTGTAGGTATGGCTAGAGCCCCCCTCACTGCGGCTATGGTAAGTAAAAACGTAGGTAAGGGGGTCAGTGAAGGCGATCTTCCCGTCTACTATGCAAGATATGGAAACACCGTTGAGTCAATCTTTGTCGAGGCAAGCAAGCTGAAGAATAGGTTCGGGAAAAAGTTTGCAGATATACCAACAGGGGCAATCGGTCTCTACACCTACAATCAGAGACTGATCCAAGGATTAAAACAATTAATGTGTGGGGCCCGAAAATTTGCGATTCACCTAATCACCCGAGATGATATCGTCGCTTTAACTCCTGAAGCTGCACAAGCGTCAGGGATTAAGTACGTTATGGATGCGGACAAGGAAGAAGTAGAAAAGATCTTAAGCTAACTTAAGAAAACCTAAGCGAAGAATATGGGATAATGTCGATTACCTAACAAAAATATTCAGCCTTAATTCAAAGTGTAATGGAGCAAAAACTTGGAATATAAACGTGTATATGAACCTAACCCTCGCACCATCATTGTCTTAATTTCCTCGTTTCTATAGGATATTTGAACACATGTTTGAACATAGTTGGTCTTGAAACTGTTAACTTTTGATAAGCTTCCTATTTCCCTTACATCACCTGTCTAATTTTGCTCGTTCTTCTCCTTCAAGAATGTAAACTATATCCCTTATGTTCCAGAGGATTTCGTGGCTATATTCCTCAAAAGCCTTGAAATTAGTGTCCCCTTTGGGAATCAAGAAGAATCTCATTCCAACGTTTTTTGCGCAGAGGGCGTCCATGGGATGGTCACCAATCAGGACCGTCTCTGATGGCTTGACACCTAGAAGCTTCATCAAGTATCGTGGATGCTCAGGATCTGGCTTCGGCTTCAAGACGTCGTCACGAGCCGCCACGGCTTCGATCAGTTTCTCTAAATCGAACTTTTCAAGAATCCGATTTGCATACTCTCTGCAACTCCGTGTGATGATCCCTATTTTCAATCCTTGCTTCTTCAACTTCTCTAGAGTCTCGGCAACACCATTGAGGAGTTTGGCATCCTGTATGGCCTCAAGTTCGATTTCGTTCATAATCTCAGCGACTTTCTGGAAGATTCTTTGAATCTCCTCCTCTGAAACCCCCTTTGTTCTTAGGTCCTCAATGGCTCGCCTCTCAATATCGTAGTTAAGCATTTCCTGCGTTAAGAGCCCTTGCTTAACGCCTGAAGCCTCAAGGAGCCTAATGTTCTTCCTTTTCATCTTCCGGAAGTCAATCTTGGAATCAATGAGAGTTCCGTCGAGATCAAAGATCACAGCCTTCAAAATTTGGACACGCCCTTCAAGATTGATAAAACTAGTGTTTAGTAAAAAACTTTGAGGCTGGAAAGAGGTTTTAGGACTCGTGGCGAAAGCTTTCATGATTCAAATCCACCCCTGCGCTTTCTAGCAAGCCCGTTTCATTGTTTTATATGCCTCGAAGATAGTAGCAAATAATATAAGGCTAGCAAAGTTTCCTTTGAAAGTGTGAAACTGATTACCAATAGAGGAAAAGAACCATCCTTAGCGTTTGGCGGACAGGCGGTATTAGAGGGGGTGATGATCCGCTCTAAGAAGCACATGGTTATTTGCGTTAGGCAACCAAATAATGAAATATTGACAAAAACAGAGGAAATAAAATCCGTGTCTGAAAAATACGGAGTGCTGAGATTACCGTTACTAAGAGGCGTTGTAGCATTGTTTGAAACCTTATACTTAGGCATGAAAGGTCTCTATTTCTCTGCAAGCGCAGGTCTGGAGGAAGGCGAAGAAATTGAGCCTAGGGAAATGGCCATAGCCGTCGCTATAGCTCTGGGTTTAGCGATATTCTTGTTCACTATCATACCCTTTCTCTTAACCACATTTTTCAACCTTAGAGGAGTAGTCTTCAATGTTGTAGAGGGTGCGGTTCGGCTTAGCATTTTTCTATTGTTCTTAGCGTTGATGGCTGTGGTTAGAGACCTCAAAAGAGTGCTTCAGTATCACGGTGCAGAACACATGGCTATCAACGCCTATGAAGCTGGGGTTGAATTAGATGTTAAGAACGCTAAGAGATTTTCTCGATTTCACCCAAGATGCGGAACGTCTTTCGTTCTGATCGTTACTCTAATCAGCATTATCTTATTCTCAGTCATGCCGGATTTCGGGTTTTTTACGAGACTAGCGTATAGAATAGTTCTTATTCCCGTAATTGGCTCCATATCTTACGAAGTTTTGAAGCTTAGTGATAGATACAAGGGTTCAAAGATTATGAAGATTCTGATATTGCCGGGTTTAGGGCTTCAACATTTAACAACAAGAAAGCCAGATGAGGACATGATCGCAGTCGCTTTGAAAGCCGTAAAGGAAACAGATACATTGGTGCAACGGTTGCAATAGTTTCATAAGTGTTCTGGTGGGTTAGAAGAAGAAATGGGGTTGGAGTGTAGGTCGAGTGTCTGGGGCGGGGACTCTCTTGAGTTTTGAGCATTATATTTTTGTTTGAACCGAAAGGTTAAATAGGTAGACCTCTACTATGTTCATCCCTACTGTGGTAGGTCTAGCATGTTTAAGGCGGGTTTCTTTCGGGGAAGGGGCGGGATAAGCCCTGTGCAGTTCCTCATCCTTTTGCAACTAAAGAAACAACCGAAATACGGTTACGAAATTTTGAAGGCGTTACGAGAACAGTTTGGAGACGTATGGGAGCCAAAAACGGGTACGATTTATCCTGCGCTGAGGAGGTTAGAGGTAAGGGGCTTTGTCGAAACAGAAGTGAAGGATGAAAAGGAGTTCTATTCCCTAACGGAGAAGGGGGAGAGACTCTTGAGGGATGCTGGGGATTTCCTGGAAAGCGACCTCGAGTTCGGTGACAAATACTACAAATTTGTGTCAAGATGCATACCGCCCTTTCTAAGGGGTAAGCTCATAGAGCATATAAAGGAGGGATTATCCCGACAGGATGAGTGGCCGCCCATTTTCTTCCATCTCCTCCTCAATGAGATCGCAGACAAAAAGTCGAGGCTGGAGATCTTAAAGAGTCTAAGAGAGTTTCTCCAAACAAGACTCGTTTTCCTCGATGAAAGAATCAAGGAATTGGAGGGGGAAAAGTAGAGTTGCGGGGAGAAAGGGTGGAGAACATGGAGTGGATCATTGAAGTCGTAAACGCCAAAAAGATCTATAGGATGGGGAAGGTGGAGGTTCCAGCACTCAATGTAGTAAACCTTAGAGTTAAAAGGGGCGAGTTTATGAGCGTCATGGGGCCTTCAGGCAGTGGAAAAACAACCCTACTCAACCTCATAGGCGCTTTGGACAGGCCGTCTGAAGGAAGAGTGCTTATAAAGGGGGTGGACATCTCTAGGCTTAGTGATGATGAACTGGCTGAGCTCAGAAATCGGGAGATAGGCTTCGTTTTTCAATTCTTTAACCTTATCCCCAGAATGACTGCCATAAAGAACGTTGAGCTTCCGATGGCTTTTTCCGGGGTGTCGCCTGAGCAGCGCAGAAGAAGGGCAATAGAACTCTTAGAAAAGGTAGGACTGGGAGATAGACTCCACCATCGACCTGCAGAACTAAGCGGGGGAGAACAGCAGAGGGTAGCCGTCGCTAGAGCTTTAGTTAATAATCCCTCGGTGATGCTTTGCGATGAGATTACTGGAAACTTAGACACAAAGACAGGAGAAGAAATCCTTAGGCTTCTTCGAGAGTTAAACAAGGAGCAGCAGCAGACCTTTGTGGTGGTCACCCACGCCCCCAAAGTAGCCCGCTCCACCGATCGAATAGCCTACATGCAGGATGGGATGATCGTAAAAGAAGAATTAATGGGGTGAAGGGATCTTTGAGAAAGCGAAGTTTGATGATTTTGTCAATGTGCCTTCTCTCATTGCTTACTGTGGCAGTTATACCGCTAACTATTGCGCACCCTCAACCATTGTTAGAGGTCGACGTGAGCGAGAATTACCTGATGGCAGGCGATGAGGACGAAATCCGTATTTCTATTACTAACGTTGGCAACGAAACTGCCTACAACGTTAAGGCCTCCTTGACGGTCCCTCAAACCATTCTAGGAATAGCAGTTGTAAAGGAGTCCTACAGAGTATTTGAAGAGATAGAGGACGGGGACACAGAACGCATGTACCCTGTGTTGCACATTGCGAGCAGTTGCCCTCTCGGCGCCTACTCTTTAACATTTATGCTGGAATACCAAGATGAAAGTGGGCAATTGTATATGGACAAGAATATACCGATTGGTATCGTTGTGGAAGCCATAAAGCCGACAAAACTGGTTATTGACGTGGAGGTGGATGATTACAGGGTCACCGCTGGCACCGAGAACGAAATAGGCATAACTCTGACTAACACTGGTGAGGAAGCAGTTTACGATGTCAAGGCAACATTAACCTCAACCAGTCCAGGCATCGTTGTTTTAAAGAGACAGTCCCACCTAGTTGATGAGGTTGACGTTGGAGAGGATTTTCACTTTCGACCCTTGCTTGGCATCTCCAGAAATATTGCGCTAGGCGCGTACCCATTAACACTCACTTTAGACTACAAGGACTCAGATGGTGCTACCTATCGAGATAGCGTAACTATAGGCGTTTTCGTAGACTCTGTTGAGCCGACAGGCCGCACAACCATCCTGATTCGAGATTTTCAAATTATACCCTCTGAAGTTCACTCTGGCGATGAATTGACCGTAAAGATGGAAATGAAAAACTTAGGGGCAGACGCCTACGACGTTCGGGTACAACTAGTAACGCCTGTCGGGAGCCCACTTGTCCCCCTGAGTCCCACGCTCATTTTTGTGGGGGATTTAGGATCAAACCAGACCGCCGCAGTCATCTATAATCTGCAGGTTAGCGGAGACGCCGAGGCGATATCTTACCCGCTTCAATTAAACGTCTCCTATTATGATGTGTACGGTCAATTGAATAGCATATCTGAAACCGTATCCGTAGGCGTGACCAGTATCATTAACTTCCGCCTACTCAACGTTCAGCCCTCAAGTTTAACAGCGGAGCCTGGAGAAATCGTGACGGTTGAGGCTGACCTGCTTTTGATTGGAACTGAAACAGTTGATTTTGTCCAGATCGAGATCGTTGAGAATCGTTCAATCAACCCATTTGTGTCGATTCCTGAAAGCTACGAATACATCGGCCGCGTAGATCCGGATAGCCCTGTTCCCTTCGATGTTGAATTTATGGTGGATCCAAACGCCAGTCCCGGAGACTATAGGCTTCAAATGGGAGTTAGTTGCTGGGATGAATACAATCGGGAGCGCCAAACCATCATAGAGGTTCCAGTCGTCGTTGAAGAGTTCGTAAAGGAAGGGGAGGAAGGCGGTCTAACATTTTGGGACATGATTTGGAGGGTAATAAGGATTCTTCTGGGGGTGATGCCGTAGGTGGTTTCCACATGAAGCTTCAAGACGTAGTGTTCATGGCTGTAGACGGTGTAAAAGAACGTAAGTTTAGGGTAGCCTTAAACATTGTGGGCATATTTATAGGAATTTCAGCTATGACCGCCCTCATCTCCATCACGCAAGGAATGAGCATAGCCATAAATGAGCAGATGGAACTTCTGGGTCCAACGACTATAGCCGTCATGCCTGGGGGATTTGGGGTGCACGGAGGAACTTTAACGTTAAGAGACATCGACCGAATAGAGCGCATACCGGATGTGGTCACGGTAACCCCGATGGTAATTGGCATGGCGGAGATCAACATAGGCGACTACTCGGGTCTTACGTATATTATGGGTATAATCCCCGAGGAGATTATTCGAGTTATGAGAAACATCCAAATAGCAGAGGGTAGACTCCTACAGCGAAGCGACAGAGTGTCTGCCATTTTAGGAGCTAACGTAGCTCATCCTCCACACCTTGAAGAACCAATAGCGCATGTTGGGGACCGAATAACGGTCGTCGTCAACTCTAGGGAAGAGAAGAAAACATTTGCCCTCAGGGTCGCGGGAATTCTAGATAAGGTTGGGCAAGGCTTCGGTACCTCGCTAGACGACGGTGTCTATGTTACTATCCGAACGGCTCAGGAGGCTTTCAATACTGGCAACGTGGTTGACCGAATCATGATAGAAGCCAAGGACGTGGAATCCGTTGACCACGTTGTGGAAGAAGTTCAAGATGAGCTTGGTGAAGGTGCGATGGTGATGTCGGCAGGTTTCATAAGGGAGACTGTAGGAAGCATAGCCACCATACTTGGGGGCGTACTTGGTGGAATCGCCGCGATATCCCTCATCGTCGCTGGGATTGGAGTTATCAATACTATGACGATCTCGGTTATGGAGCGGACGCGTGAGATAGGGGTCATGAAGGCCCTAGGTGCGAAGACTAAAGATGTTTTGTTAATGTTTCTCACAGAATCCTTGTTAACAGGATTAATTGGCGGGGTGATCGGCGTGGTCTTTGGATTCCTTCTCAGCCACGTAGTGGCGGCCATCGCAACCTTCACGTTAAATATCCCCTTAACACCTGCGCCCTCACTGGAAGTTGGAATGGCTGGGATAGGGTTTGCAGTTATTACGGGGACTCTGGCTGGGCTTTATCCAGCTCGAAAAGCATCAAGGCTTGAACCGGTGGAGGCTTTGAGATATGAATAAAAGGGAAGATAAAGAACCAGGTTTCATAGGACAAGTCATAGGGTGCCTAACATCTCCTCGCGTCTCCTTTAAGTCCATACTGGAAAAGCCAAGCCTCTTGAAGGCGGCGACACTAATCCTCCTGGTAGCCATTGTTGCATCATGGGCGAGCTACAATTACTCGGGAAAACTTCCTCTACCCACAATAATTGAACGAGAAACGATGGGACAGTTTCCGGGTCAGGGAGTGCTTATTAGCCCTCAACAGCTTCGCCAAACTCTGGTGATTCTAAACACTATAACAGGGTTCTTCAGCATCTTTGGAAGCTGGTTGATAAGTTCAGCCGTCGTTCATGGCCTTTCAAGGGGTCGGAAGGGAAAGGGAACCTTTAAGAGCATGCTAACGCTGGCTGGATACGCATCGACGCCCCTCCTAATACAACATCTCCTTCGCCTTATAGACTCCCTTATGGTTACCGAACAAGGGTTGCTCCAACTTTCAGGGGCGACTCAAGTGTTCAACCAACCGCTTCTTAATGCGATTGCAAATGCTACTATAGACGTCTTCAGCATCTTCAAGCTATGGTCAATAGCCCTTTTCGTAATAGCTGTCCGCGAAAACTATGAGATATCTACGGCTAGGTCGGTGGTCAATGTCGTTGCGACGTACATCGTAATGCTGTTTCTTTCGGTTTTTCTTCCCTTATAATTTGCATTGTGGAGTTTAAAATGCAGTGCTACATTGAAACGGACGACTTAAGGAGCTCCTCAAAGTTTCATAACGAAATATGAGGGTGAAATTAAATGCCGTCCATCATAAAAACAGAGAAACTAACCAAAGTTTATTCCGGCGGAATAAAAGCCGTAAACAACGTGTCCTTTGAGGTGGAGGAAGGAGAAATATATGGGTTCCTCGGTCCGAATGGCGCAGGGAAGACAACCACCATCTTGATGTTGATCACGTTGTTAAAACCAACCAGTGGCAAGGCAACAGTCTGCGGCTTCGACATTGCTAGGGAACCATCGAAGGTTCGGGAAAGCATAGGATATGTTTCTCAAGATGTCGCAGTTGATGAAAACCTAACTGGACGAGAGAATCTGCTGTTACAAGGTCGCTTCTACCATTTACCCAAGGATGTTCTAGAAAAATGCATCAAAGATGTTCTCCAAATGGTAGACCTCACCGACCGAGCTGACCACCTAGTCGCGACTTACTCGGGAGGAATGAGGAAGAGACTCGATATTGCAGAAGGCTTGATTCATCGGTCCAAAGTCCTCTTCCTTGACGAGCCGACTCTAGGTCTGGACATACAAACCCGGCACAAGATCTGGGAATATATCCAACGTTTGCGGAAAGAGGCCAACATGACAATCTTTCTAACGACCCACTACATGGACGAAGCCGATACGTTATGCGACCGAGTAAGCATAATCGATTATGGCCAAATTAAGATCGTGGGTAAACCAAACGACTTGAAGAGCCAAGTAGGTGGAGATATCGTCACGTTGAGGTTTACGAAAGCCACAAACACCCTAGCCGAAGAAGCCGTCGAATCCATCAGAAAAATGCCGTTTGTAGAAAACGTCATATCAACAGAGGATTCCTACAACATAATCGCAAGAAATGGAGAAACCATAATACCGAAGATCTTCGAGGCGGTTAGCAGAGTGGGAGCCGCCCTAGAGTCGATTTCGATGAAAAGGCCCACTTTAGATGACGTATTTTTGGCATATACCGGTAGAGCGTTTCGGGAAGAGGAAGGCAACCGAGAGAAACTGATGAGTGAAAGAATTAGGTTGAGGAGGGTAAGAGCATGAGCATGGCCTTTGACACCTTGAATGTTTGCTGGAGAGAGTTAAAACGTTTTGTTCGTCAGCCAGCAAGAGTCATCATGTCAATCGTACAGCCCATCATTTGGTTAAGCCTAATGGGCAACATGTTTCAAATGGTGGGCAAACTCCCTGGCTTTCCAACTTCGAGCTACTTGGATTACATGGCACCGGGAATAGTTATCATGACAACCCTTTTTGGAGGAGTCTTCGGGGGCTTGTCTGTCGTTTGGGATCGCCACTTCGGTTTCCTAAACAAGATGCTTGCGGCTCCGATTTCCCGGTCTTCTATACCGGTTGGTAAAATGCTGGCCTCGACCATTCAGTCTGGACTCCAAGCGAGCATTATACTGAGTGTAGCGCTTCTCATGGGAGTGCGGTGCTCGACCGGCATTCCTGGGGTAATTGCGATAATTCTGATAGCAATGCTTTTGTGTTTAGCGCTTTCCGGCCTATCCCTTGCCCTCGGTGCCATGATCAAGACTCACGAATCCCTTATGGTAATCATGAACTTCCTAACCCTGCCCTTAGTATTTACGAGCAGCGCACTGTTCCCACTGGAGTTCATGCCTTCCTGGTTGGCGGCGATTGCCAAATGGAACCCGTTAACCCATGCCATCAACCCAATCAGAACATTAATGACCAAGGGCTGGAACTGGACAATAGTCCTACCAGATGTAGCTGCCGTAGCGGCCTTCGCACTCGTCATAATAAGCGTTGCAACGCTTTTGTTCAGAAGAAGCATAACCTAAAATTGAGGCTTGATGGCGAGAGAAGGAAAGCTTTTTTGGAAGAACCCCCTTAAGCCATTTGGGATTGACCGTGAGGATCGGCACTCAGATGGAGAACATTCTCCTCGCAATGCTGAAAGCTGAGAAGGATCCGTCCTCACAAATAGGTCAGGTTATGGTCAAAAACGCCGAGGCATACGGAGCCCCAGGGTTGGGAACGATGGATTTGATGAAGTTCCTAAAGGGCAAACTGGCGTTAGACGCTAAGGGAAAGTATAAACACCCCGTTAGACGCAGCTACTGGCGTTCCCTCAAAACCCTTGTTAGATATGGCTTCATCCAAGTGGTCCTAAAGAAGAGCCCAGGCAGACACGGCTACCTCTACCGGTTGACACCAAAGGGTCGAAGGAAAGCCGAGGAGACCTGGGCCAAGGTCAGCATGTTTATTGATGAGTACTCTAAGCTCCTTTGAATCGTTTTCCAGAAACAGTCACTGCAGACATATGTTTCTCAGCGTGAGATTTGTCCTCGAATATAATTTACCATCTTCTCAGCCCAGAGCTCTAGATACTCCTCCCCCTTCTCTGCCTCTGCCTTGCGGGGGTCGCCGATTACGCCAATCTCTGTTAGAGCCTTTATACCTTGACTGATCACGAGGTCTATCTTGTCCTCGAATCTTCCTACGAAGCCTTCTTTGGCTCGCTTCATGTTCACTAGGCCTTTGCGTATGGCCAAAACCATTGATGTTTCAGACTCCCCTGCGTGGGCTCCCGACTCGCTTGCTGGAATTCCACGTTTTGCTGAAAACTCGGCGAGGAATTTTAGAAGGCCTTCTAGGTCAGTGTAAGCTATGATGTTGACGTCCTTGAGACTTTGACGCAGCTCCTCAACAGCCTCTCGTACAGCCTCAAAGTTGCCACCGTGAGACGGCAGTATGATGATGTTCTTGAATCCGTGCTTCGCGAGGCTAACGCAGTAGTCACGGATTAGGCCCTTTAGGGTTTCAGGTTTGAGTGTGATGGTTCCAGGGAATGCCATGTGGTGTTGAGAGCATCCCACGTTTATGGTGGGCGCTTGAAGGGCGTTACCAAGCTTTTTAGCCACCTTATAGGCTAACGCCTCGCCGATCAAGGAGTCAGTGCTGGTGGGTAAATGGGGGCCATGCTGTTCATTCGATCCTACTGCGAAAACGACCGTCTTGACACCTCTTTCCAAAGCCTTTTGTGTCTCAACCCAACTCATCTCAGAAAGCAGAATCTTATTAGTCATTCATTTCTCACCACGTGAGGTCTCCGATTCACAGACAGTGCGTTTTCTTAACAGGTACTTAAGCTTTATCGAAACAGATGAAATCATATTCGCTTTTTGGTACCTCTTTAAAGCGTTTTATCCATTTTCGAGGGATGACATAAGGTTTATAAGACTCTGCCACTAGGTGGTCCCGGTGGTTTTCTTGGACTCTGTTGAAGAGGAATTAATAAGATTTCTTCGGGAACAGGTGAAGCTGGAGGAGGAAATCATCGAATCTATGGGTCGAACTTTGGACATGGTAACAAACCCTGTAGCGAAAGGGGTTTTGAAAGGGATTTCTTTAGATTCCTTAAAGCATGCTGAGATATACAAAGCAGCCATAGAGGTGGCCTCTGTTCCACAAGCTCTCACCGAGAAAGAATTTTATCATCTGAAACAGGATGTGAAAAGGCATATTGAAAACGAGGAAAGGGTGATTGGGCGCCTAAAAAAGGCCATAGAGGAAATGAAAAACGAAAAGGTGAAGTTTCTGCTTCAATCCATAGCCGCGGATGAGGAGAGACACCATGCACTCTTAAGCGAGATCATGGACATCGTGGTGAGGGGGGAAACCATCACCGAAGCCGACTGGTGGGATTTCCTCTGGAGGAACGTTCCCTTTCACGGTGCACCGGGAGGATAGCAGTTAAAGGCAAAACACTCTGCGCAAACTTTTAAACCGATAAAATCGCATCGAAGTTAAAAAAGGGCAACGCTAACTTGTGCTTCCCAGAATTTCTTCTAGGAGTTTTTTTATCTCCACTACTCTCTGTTCCCTTTTTTCCATGTTTCGTAAGACCACCTTCCCCTCCTTTAGCTCTTCAGGACCCATAATGATAGCGTAGGCAACGGCCCTTCTATCCGCGTCTGAAAGCGCCTTAGAGACGGTGCGCCCCATAACCTCCACCTCAGTCGATATTCCAGCCCCCCTCAACATTGTTGAAAGCTCGAAGGCCTTTGCCTGCAATTCTTCCTTGACAGGAATGACCATAACTCGTCCTTCTCTTCGAACTTTCACGGGAATCCTCTGTTTTTTCATGGCGAGAACGAGACGGTCTATGCCCGGAGCCACCCCCACTGCGGGGGTTGGTTCCCCTCCGAAGAGCTCGATCAGCTTATCGTAGCGCCCTCCGCCGACTAGGGCTATGTCCATCTCCGGAACGTATGACTCAAAGATCATGCCAGTATAATACTCAAGGCCTCGCGCAAACCCAACCTCAATGAGCGTCTCAAAATTGATGCCACCCTCACTCGTTAACTGGAGGATTTGCTGAAGATTCTCCACAGCGGCAACAGAACTTTCATAGTTCTGAACGAGTTCCTTTGCCTCTTTAAGAACCTGAGAGGAGTCGTTTCCCCTCGTTTTAAGGATCGTTTTAAGGGTGGTTATGCACCTTTGTGGGGCACCCAGATCACGCACGACATTTAGCGCTTCCTCCCAGCGTTTCTTGTCGAGCAGCTGCATGATCCTATTTTGCTGTTCTTCGCCTACGCCCTCTTCGCTCAAGATTCCCCGAAGGATTCCCACGTGCCCAATCTTAATGTAATAGCTGCGGAAGCCCAGTCTCCTCATTAACTCGTTAGTGAGGGCAAGGATTTCCGCGTCTGCTTCTGGTCGACTTGAGCCGATAAGCTCATAATCGGATTGCCAAAACTCTCGAAAGCGTCCGTACTGGGGCTCGTCGTAACGATAAAGGGTCCCCACGCAAAAGAGCTTTAGCGGTTTGGGCGCGTGTCTCATTTTGGTCGCCACCAACCTGGCTATGGAAGCAGTGAACTCTGGTCGTAAAGCCACCCTCCGACCACCCATGTCCTTGAAGGCGTACATACGCTCTCGAATTTCCTCCCCAGATTTCGCCGCCAAGAGCTCGTAGCGTTCCATGACTGGGGTGATGACCTCCTCGTAGCCGTAGAGTTGAGCCAGCTCCCTGGAAACCTGCTCTACGTACCTCATCCTTTCTGCGTATCCGGGTAGAAAGTCCCTCATTCCCCGAAGCAGTCTGAAAGTTGTCATTCCATCACCTCTAACCAAGCGTTCCCGCGATTACCGCGATGGTGATTACAACCGTCATAGTTCTCACTTTAGGGTTAGTTGTGAGATGGAGTAATAGACTACTTCCCCCCTTCTATTAATAACCGCCAGCACCAACTTCTTTTTTAGGCTTTGAACATGCCTTAAAGCCCTTGCCAAATCTTCCACCGAAACGGGCTGTCCCTCCTGAATCCCGAGAATCAGGTATTTGGCGGTCTCCTTCCCGTACTCGCCCCGCTCGTAGACGCGAAAGTCGATTCCTAGCCCGAATCCCTCCCTCGCCACGTATCCTCGACTCCTCAAATCTCGATAGATCAAATACTTCACCCAAGCGTTTTCATCCACCAACCGAAATCGTTTGAGGAGGCTTGGAAAGTCCACCTGTCCCCCAGTTTTCTCGTCCTCAGCCTCGAGAATTCCCTTGCTAAGCAGAAACAGAGCCTCATAAAAAGTAAGCACCAACTTTCCGTTTTCAGAAACACCATAGCCCCGCGAGGAGAGGTCCTCAATATCCTCTGGTGAAGAAACCAGAACATCACTCTCTCTCAAAGAGGCCCTTACCTTTAATTCAGCCTCGCGCTTTGACTGCTCCAAAGCCGTGACCTTCCAACCACCCACCAACGCTATCATATGCACGTTGTAATTTAAATCCTCTCAAAAGAGGCACGTTTAAACCGTCGCCAACCTCTGAAAATCGGTTGAGGATAAGACGCCGGTTTCGCAAACGATGGCGCTCACGTATTTCATGGGGGTAACGTCAAAGGCCGGGTTTAATGCCTTCACTCCTTTCGGAGCGATTCTTTTGGAGTGGAAATGCGTCACTTCCCTTGGATCCCTCTCTTCAATCACTGCATCCTTAGAAGTGCGAGTTAGATCAAAGGTGGATGTAGGGGCGGCGACATAGAACGGAACGCCATGTTCGTGAGCTAGCACCGCGATAGTATAGGTGCCGATCTTGTTTATCACCGCGTCTCGAACAATCCTATCCGCTCCTACAACGACCTTGTCTATTGCTTGCTTAGACATCACGTATCCGACCATGCTGTCTGTAATCAGCGTGACCGGTATGCCATCGCGTTGTAGCTCATAGACTGTAAGTCTGGCACCCTGTAGTTTCGGCCTGGTTTCCGTAGCGATCACCCTGATGTTCTTGCCTTGGTTCCACGCCGCTCGTATAACTCCCAACGCGGTTCCATAATCCACCGTAGCTAGACCGCCCGCGTTGCAATGAGTAAGGACCACATCTTCATCATTGATTAGCTTGGAACCATGCTCGCCAATCTTACGGTTGACTTGGACATCCTCATCTGCCATCTTCCGGGCCTCATCAACAATGGCCTGAGCGACGGCCTTGGCGCCTCCTGAGGTTTCTTGCGCCTTTTTTATGATTCGATCTACGGCCCAGAATAGGTTCACAGCCGTCGGCCTCGTCTTCCTCAAAATTTCCGCCGACTCATCAATCTCTTTTATCAGGTCCTCCTTTTCCTCGGCTTTTGAAAAGTAAGCGGTGAGGGCTATGGCGTAGGCTGCAGCCACACCCAAGAGAGGGGCTCCTCGTATTTTCATGTTCCTTATGGCTGAGGCTACTTGATGACATGTCCTCATCTTTAGAAAGACCACTTCATGGGGTAGCCTCATCTGATCTATAGTAACCACCGTACCATCCTTCCACTCTATGGTTCTCACAGGACACTCCACCAATCTTCTCTATGACATTGATTGATTTTATCTTTGCCATGCACGGAATTAAAGCAATCTCATCTGTCTAAGAGCGTAAAATCGGATTCGCCACTCTTATAATGATCCGGCACATCATTATTTAGGGGGAATTTCCTTCATGAACAGGAAAATCTCGAAGATGTTGGTCGAGAATTTTGGGCAAACTTATTCGGAGATTTTGGGAATTGATTTGAGGGGCAGAAACGATGGAGAGATTTTCAAATGGTTTTTGGCTTCAGTTCTGTTTGGTGCCCCTATTAGTGAGACTTCTGTCATAAGGACGTTCAAGTGCTTTGAGAAGCATAGGGTGCTAACCCCCGAGAAGGTTCTGGAGACGGGCTGGAATGGTTTGGTGGGCATCCTCGACGAGGGAGGCTACACAAGATACGACTTTAAGACAAGTGACAAGCTCTTGGAGGTTATGGGCAATCTGACAGCAAAATACGGAGGAAGCCTAAATCTCCTTCATGAGAAGGCTTCGGGATCTTACGATCTCGAGAAACGCTTAAAGGACTTGGGGAAAGGCATAGGAGACGTGACCGTAAGCATTTTCCTGCGAGAATTGAGGGATGTCTGGGAGAAAGCCGACCCCAAGCCCACCCCTCTAGTTATTCTAGCTGCAAAAAATATGGGGATGATAAAAGGAGAAAGCCCTGAAAAAGCGTTAGGGGAACTGAAGGAATTTTGGAGAAAAAACGAGGTTCCTAGGACGACATTTGTAAACTTTGAAACGGCTTTGCTTCGGCTCGGCAAGGGCTTCTGCAGAAAGGGGAAATGCAGACAATGTGTGCTCAAACCATATTGTTTGGCTGCTACGCCGGCTTGAGTTTTGCCACGACCTCAACTGGGCAGTTCTTGGGAAGGTTTAATTTTCCCCGCCATTCTTCTCCTACGGCGATGAGGGAGAAGACCCCTGAGACTTCTGCTTTCGCCATTTGAACGAGTTTGACGAGGGCAGCCTGGGTTTCCCCAGTTTTTATCATGTCGTCCACGATGAGCACGCTATCCCTTCTTTTGAGGGCATCCTTCGGTATATACAGTGTCATGGTTACACCAGAGTCCTTCAATACATAGGTTTCATCCAAAAAAGCTGGGACACCCACCTCCTTGCTCCTCTTCGCTATTACAAAGTTAACACCCAAAGAATTTGCCACCATCGTTGCCAGTGGTATACCGTCCACTGCGGCGGTGAGGATTTTTGTTACTCGCCTTCCCGCGAAGGTTGCGAGGGCGTGATGGGCAGCGTGCCTGAGGAGGTTGAAGTCGCCTATGATCCATGTGTTGTCAAAATACCCTTGGTCATCAAATCGCACCCTTCTGCGAAGCTCAATCTCCAAACCAACGAGGTTGGTTAGGGTCTTCCAGAGCTGTCGAGCTCGTTCCGCGTTTGGCAAAACGTGACCCTTGGCATACCTGCTTAAAACCGTCACAGGCAAGTCCGTTTTCGCGGATAACTCCCGGTAAGTATATCGCTTTTTAGCGGTTCGAAGCAGCTCGATAGTCATTAACCGAAGCTTCAAGTCCTCAGCATGCGTACTCATTTTCCAACCTCTTTTACACCAAAACGGCAATATGGGTTCGTGGGATATAGTATTTTTAGCTTAAGTCCATTTAAAATTTTGCTTTACTTTAGAAGACTTCGAAGGTGGTTCGATTATATTGTGGTTAGATTTGAGCGTCCCCTATCTTACCGAGAGTTTGAATTCATGAATCTGAAACGCGAAAACACAAGCTTACCTGTATGAAGGATCCGAAGCGTTTCTAAACAAGCGTTGTTTGGTTTGAAGTTAAAGAGTAGAGGGGGGAATCTTGAAGCAGGTTCTGCGTGAAGGCGAGAGGCGAAGGATTAGTTAAAGAGATAAGGGAGTTCAGTAAAGGAACTCAAGGGCGAACCGCCATCTCCTCGAGGGGGAGGTACAGCGCTAACGGGCCCGTGGCCTAGCATGGATAAGGCGTCGGCCTTCTATGGCAGGGAGAGAGCCGGAAATCCGGGGTTCAAATCCCCGCGGGCCCGTCATTCTACTCACTATCGCCGTGCGCACCTTGTTTTCAGATGGTTCTGCCGTAAGCTACGTCTTGTGGTGGGGTCCTGGATGTTATTGGCTACAAGTAATCCAATACCGTGATGTAGGTTGAGTCACTTAGCCTACTTCTTCTAGGGAGAGCAGCTTGTTTCGAAACCTTCTCCTGCCGATTTCTGCGGCTAAGTCCACCAACCGTACCGCCTTGTCGATGAGGACCGCGTCGCTGCTGGAGATAATTTCTCCGTGTTTTAAGGCAAAAACGTCTGCTTGCCTCACGACGTGAGCCTCTCCGCGCAGCCCGTACTCCGTGAGGAGCGTGCGTGTTTGGCCGCCAACTCACCGCTGAAGCTTACTTGAGCGTCAAAGGAAAAAAGGACCTCTGAGGGCTGTAGTTCTCGAAGCAGGTCTAAGAGAAGCTGTAGTGCTTCCGTGGTTGTTCTTGCGGGCTTATGTCTTCCGTGAATGGCGGAGATATCCCGAGCAAACCCGTCGTCACAAAACACAACTGTCCTATCTTCTATGAGGCTTTCAATCGTGATGAGAGTGTTGTACCCGTCGACGGCAATCCTCCTTCCCCTTACGGCTGAAACCGGAACCATTTTGCTCATATGAGCCTCCGCCGTTTTTTCGTCATAAACGGCTCTGTAAAGCGTCAAGCGCTGCCGACGATTCAGCTGGTACCGATCGCCCACAAATCTCACAGCGCTTTCACGGTTGTATCCTCGGTTAAGGAGGTAGCGGAGGTCTTTTACGGCTTCCAAGAAGCCAAGTTTGGAGGTCATGAGCAGGCCTGTGGAAGGTTATTCGATATAAATGGCGGGCCGGTACGGTCTCGCTAGTCCAGCCCTCCGCTTGGGGTCGTGGCGCTTCGGGTCATCTTCGTGGTAGGCAAAGACTTCCGCCCCCAACTCCCTTTCTAAAAAGCTTCTAGCCTCTCTAAGGATTTGGCTTTCATCCAAGATTCCTATCTGTAGTTGTCGGCGTTTTCTATCGTCAGGCATCCGGTTGACCTCCTCGATAATCTGCTGGGCAAACTTCGCAACCCTCTCTGCTATCCTCCTCAGTTCGGAATCCCTCATCAGTTCTCTCATGAAATCGCTCAGAACAATTCTGGCAGAAACCGACTTCTCCAGCGACTTCAAATATACATTCCACTTCCATGGCGCTGCGGCGTAATAGCACACCCTTTTGGGAGCTATTCCCGTTGCTTTGACGATGTTGAGCGTGTCCTCCAGAACGCTTCTAACGAGAGCCTCGCTCTCCTCTGCCCTTATGTCCACTCTTTTCTCTTCGTAGGTTGGCCAAGAAGCCAGGGAAACGAAGCCCTCCCCACCCATCTTCTCCCAAATTTCTTCGCAAAGGTGGGGAGCTACCGGGGCTAGCATCCTAACCTGCGCGTCTAGGATGTCATTAAACACTCTGGCGATTGTTGCCCTTCTCTCTAGGTTTTCTCTCTCCTCCACGATCCGCCGTAGATACCACTGCAAGTCTTGATCCAACATGTACAGCGCACTGTGGATGGCTTTCCTCACCATTAACTTGTCCATGGCTTCGGTTGCTGTGTTAATGTGTTCCTGCAGACGACTGAGCACCCACCGGTCTATGGTCGTCAAGGGTCCGTCTACGATGTCTCCCTTCATTTGCGTGACTTCTATGGCGAATCGATGAAAGCGTTCTAGCCGGTCCCGCATGGACCTCGCTAGGGCAGAACTAAAATCAGCGTCCTGCAGAAGTTCTGCGGTGATGAGTACTGCCAGCCTGAGGGGGTCTGCTCCAAATGTTTTAATGGCCTCTCGTAAGGGTATGATGTTGCCCAGGGATTTGCTCATTTTTTGACCCTCCATCAGCACGCTACCGTTTACAACGATCTGACGGGGCCACATATTCTCCGGGAAAATCGCTGTGTGGATGAAGATCATGAAGGTGAGGTGATTTGGGACTAGGTCCCTGCCCGAGTGGCGGCTGTTCAGCGGGTAGAAGTATAGGAACTCACGGCGTATCCCTTCTAAGACTTTAGGATCCAAGCTGGCTTCTTCTGCTATTTTTTTTAAGTCTCCGATGCCGAGGAACATGAAGTCGAAAACGGCGTCGGTGAGTTGATCGGGTTGGATATTGTGCTCCCTGATTTGCTTAACGATCACGTAGTAGGCCATGTATATGACGGAGTCCGATAGAGACTCGATAATCCACTCGGGGGCCCAAGGCAGTTTTGTGCCGAGGCCAGCCTTTCTAGCACAAGCCTTCTCATGAAGCCAATCGATGACGTAATTGAATTCTGGGCGCAGGTCTTCAGGTAGGATGCCCATTCCATCGAGGCACTTGTGCGCTAGGGCTTTCCATTCAGGGCTTCCGTAGTTGATGAACCACTGGTCCTCAAATATCTTCACGATGCACTCGGTTCCGCACCGACAAAAAACTGGCTTATTGATGAGCTCATACATGGTTCCGGCCTTTCCCTCTTTCATCAGGTCCTCTTTGATCTTGCCCTTGGCCTCAGCCACCGAGAGCCCCGAGTACCTCCCCGTGTTTTCCCTCATGGTTCCACTGTGGAACTCGTGTCGGTAAACCTCCTTTGTGGCGTCTTCGAGACCCGGGTCCAACTGGTTTTGTATACCCATCTGCTTGACGACATCGGCCGCGGGAATCTCAGAGTATTTGGGAACCTTGATGATGGAAATCGCTTGGATGTCAGCGATGACTTCCGGGGCTAGCCCGTACTCTTTAAGTCGATAAGTTTCTCTCTTCAGGCTCTCTAGGGCCACGTAGTCGTAGGGGGCGTGTCCTGGAACGGACATGACCACCCCGGTTGCGTTTTTTGGGTCAACGAAATCCGCTGGGAGGATGAGGATCTTTCCATTAGTGACCGGGTTTGTGATCTCCTCTCCTATGAGCTTTTTCCCTAGAAAGGCTTCCATTATGTCAACATGGTGACCTAAGTACCGTAGTTTTTCGGCGCCTTCTTTGGTGACGATCCATTGTTCATTGTCCACCCTTGCTTTTACGTGTTCCACCCTAGGGTTTAGCCACATGTTCGTGACGCCGAACACTGTTTCGGGTCGCAGAGTGGCGGCGGGCAAAACGTATTCGCCATACTGGAATTTTATAAGGGTGAACTCCTCAAATTCGGGCTCCACGTCTCCCTTGGTGTCGTGTTGACCCACCGGGTTTCCACAACTGGGGCACCATCCCACGGGGTGACTTCCCTGTGATATGTAGCCGGCCTCGCGGAGTTTGTGGAACTGCCACTCGATGAAGCGACTGTATTGAGGGTCGATGGTGGTGAACTCCCGCCTCCAATCAATGGAGTAGCCTATTTCCCTCATCCCCGTCTTTATTTCCTCATGGAAGTATCGGGCGATCTTGATGGGCTCAGCAAACTTACTCAGGATTTCTTGAGGCACCTTGTATATCCGCACGAAGGTATCCATGAGGTCCTCATCGCCAGCGGCTAGGCGCTTTGACATGGCGAGGATGGGGGTTCCTGTGTAGTGGAACGCCATGGGAAAGAGCACGTTGTATCCGCGCATGCGCATGTAGCGAGCGTGAACATCCGTCAAGGTGTACGTTCTGCCGTGCCCGATGTGCTGGGGAGAGTTTGGGTACGGGTACGCCACGGTAATAAAATACTTGGGTTTATCCGAGGGAGGATCTACCTCGAAGATCTTTGCCTTTTCCCAAGCCTTTTGCCACTTTTCTTCGATTTGCCTTAGAACCTCCATGAAAGACTGTGGATTGCCTCGAGGTTTATTAAAGGTTTGGTTAGTCGCCGGGGAGGAAACGATCCCTCATGTTCAGCACCGCCAAACTATATGGCTAGGCCTCTTTTAATCTATTTCCCTTCTCCTAACTGCTCTCTGATAACTTCCTCAGCCTTCTGAAGCGCCTCTGGCACTTTCCTGATTAAGGTTCCGCCTCCTTGGGCGAAATCGGGTCTGCCGCTGCCCCCACCACCCAGTATAGAAGCCGTTGCGTCAGCGATATTGCGAGCGTTTATGCCGCGCTTCGCGGCTTCCTTTCCAGCCATCACCACGATCCTCGCGGTTCTGTTCACCCCGCAAAGCACCGCTACCATCCTTGGCTCCGTCTTAACCAGTTCGCTGGCTGTTTTAATGAGGCGATCCACATCGACCTCCCTGACCGCCTGAGTCACAACCTTTAGTTCCTGGATTTCCTTCGCGGTGGACAGGTACTCTTTTGCCTTGAACTTGGCAATCTCCTTGAGGAGGCGCTCCTTCTCGCGTCTAGCCCCTTTCCAATCCTCAACCAAACGGTCCGCTGTTTTTTCAACCTTTTCGAGGGGAACGTTAAGTGCCTCAGAGACTCTCCAAAGCGCCCTCTCGTTTTCCTGCACGGCTTTCAGGGCTGGGAGCCCTGCGCTGAACACTATTCGTTCAACCCCGTCCTGAATTCTCTCAGTATGAACGATCTTGATGAATCCGATTTCTCCCGTGTTTTTCAGGTGGGTTCCCCCACAGGCTTCTACCTCCCAGTCCCTTGTTCTTACGACGCGGATTTCTCTTCCAGGCACCACTCCTCCCTGATACAATCTGAAGCCGTATTGTTTCTCGGCTTGCTCCCTGGGCATCCATGAGGTTTCGACTGGTAGGTTTCGTATCACCGCTTGGTTCGCTAGCCTTTCGATCTCATGGATCTCCTCCAGCGTTAGTCGCCTGAAGTGGGAAACGTCCAGCCTACTCTTGTCAACGTCCTTTTGAGCCCCCGCTTGCCAAACGTGCTCCCCGAGTACACGCCTTGCCGCACCCATGAGAAGGTGGGTTGCCGTATGGTGCTTCATGAGGCTGCTCCTCCGCTCCCAGTCAATGGACCCCCACACCGTGTCCTCCTCTCGGGGAACCCGACCCTTTATGGTATGAACGATGACGTTTCCAATTTTCTGAACGTCCATCACCTCTGACCGCGTTCCATTAAACTTTAAGTAGCCGTGGTCTGCAGGTTGACCGCCTCCCTCGGGATAGAAGGCCGTTTTCTCCAGCACCATGTGTTGGTTGTTCAAGACTCGAAGAACCCGTGCCTGAAACTCGGAGAGATAGGGATCTTCATAGTAGAGCATGCGCGTCTCAGGAAGATCCGAAACCATGACTTCCAGTTCTTTGGTCACCTCCGCTTCCCGTGGTGGAGGGGCTTGAACGTGCCTAGCGGCGACCATCATGTAGAAGTTCTCGGGCACGCTTACCTCAATCCCTTCCTTTTCAGCCGTCTCTCTAACAACCTCTGGTGGAAGACCGTGGGAGTCGTAGAGCTCTATGAGCGTTTCCATTGGAATTTGAGAAACCCTTTTTTCTTTTAGTTCCCGAGCTATTCTTCTGACGAGAGAGCCTCCCCTCTTGAGGGTTTCCCTAAACTTGTTCCGTTCCACGGAAAGGATTTCCAAGATTTCGTCCCTCATTTCCTTTAAATGCGGAAAATCTTGGGACCAGAAGGCGATCTGCGTGTCGATGATGTCGGGGAGCCTTTCCTCAATGGTGAGGGTTCTGAGGAGTCGGTAGGTTCGTCGGATCATCAGTCTGGTCAAGTATCCCTCACGCACGTTGGAGGGCACAACACCCTCAGCGAGCATGAACACCAAGCATTTGGTGTGATCCGCAATGGCATAGGCGCTTTCGATGGGAGTCATCATTTTGTGAAGCTCGTCCACGCCCATACCCACGTGCTCAGCGACCCTTTTCCGAGCTTCCCTTGTGTCGGCTGCCTTCTCTAGGCTCATGACGCTGGAGAACTTTGCTACTCTCACTAGCAACTCCTCGTCAATGTCGCTTACGCCCGCTATTTTTAGGAGTTCAACCAAAACCGGACCGTATATGGCGTGGAAGCAGCTCGGGGACGCCTGCGACAACCATGTGTACCGTTCGATTCCGTATCCAGTGTCCACGGTTCGTATGGGTAGTTCAACGAACCTGTCGCCTATCACCTTGAACTTCATAAATACTAAGGTGGCAACTTCCAGGCCTCGAACGATGCTCTCCACGTCTGGACCCGCGTTTCCTCCTCCAGACCACACCCCTTCTTTGTAGAAAATCTCTTCAGATGGTACTCCCAGCTCCTTTGTAACGAACTCGTGATGGTACCGCACGGTTTGGTCTTTCCAGTAGACCTCCTTTTCCGGGTAGTTGAAGGCGTGGTGGCCCCCCATTTCAAAGATGGTTAGGTGGCGGCCAAAGGTGGGTCCAACGTTGTCTACGTCCACGAACCTGATGCAGGGCTGGCTTATTACGAGGGGATTGGCCGGCGGGGGAATGATCCCCTCGGTGACGTAGGGCTGAAAGTCGATGATGCTGGCGTGGGTGAAGTAAAGGTCGTCTCTCCATCTAGCCACGACAGGATATGGCTGGATTCTTTGATGCTCCCGCTTCTCGAAGAAGGAGAGAAAGGACTCTCGCATCTCTCGCACGGTATAACGCCTGCGCGTGGGCGAATTGTTTATGAAAGTGTAGGGTGCGCATCCCTCTGGAGTGGCCTCTCCACAGGTCTTCTGATCTGGGTTTGGCGTCCAAAAGTACTCCTCACAAACCGGGCAGAGCTTTCGAACGTACCCAAGCTCGTCAAAGAAGGGGACGTGATACTCGCTCTCTGGAAAACGCTTCAAGCGTCGTCCTCCAATATAGACATGAAACTGGATGGCTCTCAGAGGTTAATGTTTGAAGGAAGATTTAATTATTTGCGGTTTATCGGTAGGGGTCCACTAGTCCTGTGTGACAATTATTAGTTGAGAAGCAAACTGCTTTATCCAAATAGAGCTCCGAGGCCCTCCAGGGCTGCCTCTTCCTTCTCTTTCTCCTCTTCCTCTTTCTTCTTCTTTTCTTCTTTTGGTTTTTCTTCTGGTGCTGGAGCGGCGGCTGGTGCTGATGGCATGGGCATAAAAGCCGGTGCGGATTTTATGGCTTCTTCAATGTTGACCTCGGCTAAGGAAGCCACAAGAGCCTTCACCCTTATGGGGTCTGCGTTGATCCCTGCGGCGCCAAGCACCTGGGTTAGGTTCTCCTCGTTGATGGCTTTTCCAGCCTTGTGTAGGAGCATCGCAGCATACACGTATTCCATATTCCTTCCCTCCATCTTTTCCGTCATCCTTCCTTTTCAACCTTTCTTAACCAAATCCGTGGGCGCTGCCTTTTCGTTCATCATAGCTGATCTTCTACTTAAACTTGCCTGATACAGATTCAAGCCTGATCTACTCTATCTAGTCACAGACCAATATGAATCTGCCTTCACAACTTTTCCCTTATATCTGCGCATACACGGGATGCGGTACGACAAAACTAGTCAAGCGTGATTTTGTACCCAGCCGAGTTTAGCCTTCCGCTTAGACTTAACATTTCCGCGTGGGCTTTTCTTATGAAGTCTGCCACTGTGCTAGGGGTGAATACGCCTGCATGGAGAGCCAGCTGATACGCTCTCTGATGTGCCATCTGAAGGAGAAGCTCAATGTTTTCTGGCAGCGGATACGCGGCACTCAAGGAAAGGTTAAAAGCGCGGGTGTAGGCCTCCTCGATGTCTTGTCGAACCCCCTCCAGATCCAGCCGCAACCGGTCCTCGGTGATGACGAGTCCTTCGTCGTACACCGCTCTCAGCGTTAGCCCAACCTCCACCGGTTTTATGCCAAGCTTTGATAGCACGCCCGCTAATCTCGCTGTTATGACCTCTCCCTTCTTCGCCACCAAGGTGTCGCGGTTCACCCAGACGCTTCCAGCCTCGATTCTTGTGGGCAAGCCTACGGCGCTAAACTGGCTGATGATGGGGCCTGGAGGCAGTCCGGTGTTTCCGGCTGGGATAATTACGTCATAGGCTGCTACATCTCCAGCCTTGGCGGTTGTTTTCACCCTGCTCTTCTCCAGGAGTAACGCGAGCTTAAAGGGGTTAATCCTGGTGAAGAGGTAGATGTTTGATCCGCTGATATGGTCTTCAAGGCCTTTAAGTCCGGGCTTGTCTTCGCACTTGGCAATAGCCCTCTTTATTAGGGTGTTTTTGATCACACGGAGGTACGCGCTACCCTCTAGCTTTCTCCTCAACTCCTGGAGCTGAGCTGCCCTCACCTTTTGTAAGCTCGCCACCCCTATAACCCTGTAGCGTTGCATAAGGTCTTCTACTTCTTCAGCCTCTTTGGCCTTTTCCGATGCTGTGCGGCTTGATGACACAATCCTTCCCCTACATCTTCACTCTGATCGGTGGACCCATGGTTGTCTTTAGCCGGATGGACCTGATGTTTTTGATTCCTTTCTTAAGCTTTCGCTCGATTTCCCTCATTACCGTTTGGAGGTTCTCATTGATTTGCTCGTCTGGCATGTCTTCGGTTCCAATGCGGCATTGAAGAACCGGTTGCCCCCTCAACCGGATCAACAACATTTTTCGATACCTTTTCATGTGATCTTCTATGCTGGCGGCTGGAGGCACCGGGGTCGGCATCCTCCCCCTTGGTCCTAGCGTTGCGCCCAAAACCCTTCCCACTAGGGGCATTAGGGGGGCCTCGGCAAGAAAGAAGTCGTAGGTCTTCGCTAACTCCTTCTGTTTTTTCTTGTCGCCCGTCAAGGCTTCTAGGTCGCTTTTCTCCATAACCAGATCCGCACCTGCCTTCCTAGCTTTTAGAGCCATCTCGCCGGAGGCAAATACGCATATCTTGGTTTCCTCTCCCGCGGGATAGGGCAACTCAATGAGTTCTTGAATTCTGCTTTCAGGCTTTTTTGGGTCTATGTCTCTCAGGTTCACAATGAGGTCTATGGATTGCACGAAGCTTCTCTTTTCAGACTTCTCTTTCGCCTCTTTGATCGCCTCAAGGGTGCTCTTCGGGTCCAACGGCATTTTTAAGCCTCGACCCAGACACGTATAAGAACCATTATAAAAAGATTGTTACTCCTCTTTTGGGAAGAGGGCGTCGTATTTTCCTTCGTCGATCTCCTTCTGCACCTCTGTTGGGTCTGAGCCTTCCACCGTCACGCCCATGCTTACGCAGCTTCCTAGAATTTCTTTAACCGCAGCCTTTAGGTTCCTCGCCAAAAGCTCAACGTGCTTCGTCTTAGCTATCTTTACGACCTGCGCCATAGATAGGTTTCCGATTTTTTCGGTTTTCGGGGTTCCTGATCCCTTTTCAACTCCCAGTTCACTGATGATGAGCGCGGAGGCGGTAGGTGTGCCAACACTCACCTCAAACTCCTTAGTTTCCGTGTCTACGATGATCTTAACAGGCACTTTCATGCCGGCATAATGCTTCGTGATCTCGTTGATCTTGTTCACTATGGCGAGGACGTTGACGCCAAGTGGTCCCAGGGCGGGCCCCAGTGGTGGTCCAGCGGTTGCTTGTCCACCGCTCACCAGCGCCTCTACAACTTTCTTCTCGCTCACTTTGCTTCTCCCCTTTTCGCCTTCTCCACCAGCTTTATGTAGTCTGCATGAACTGTGATGGGTAGGGTGAAGGTTGCCTCCAACAACTCCAGGGTTACTTCCTCCTTTGGCCTGTCTATCCTCGTGATCTTCGCCCTCATCCCTTTGAATGGTCCTCCCACGACCTCCACGAGGTCTTCGACATCCAGCTCTTCGATCACGGGCTTGATAACGATGTACCTCTCTACCTCCGGGAAACTTACGATTCCTGGAACCCGAGACCTCACGTGCTTTATTCCTGCTATGGCCTCCTCAACGAAGTGTGGTCCGCCTGCCTCAAGGAACACGTAGCCCTTGGGCATTTCCGGCACAAGAATGGCCTTGATGGGCAACTGGTGAGTTTCAACCCTGGCCGCGATGAGTTCCGCCACGTTCTTTTCTTGCCCCGCCGTGGTTCGCACGGCAAAGATCGCTGTGGGAATTCTTCCCTCTTCTTCTTTCAAGGTTGTGCTCTCCTATTATGCAAACCCTTGGATTACGCCAGATATGAGCTTGATGATAAACCCGACCGCCCCGACTGCGAGAATACCGAGTAGACAGATCCTCACGGAAAGCCAGAGCTCTCCTCTACCGGGCTTTTTCGCAAGCCTCAGCAGTCTTGAACACGATTGAAGAAATGATCTCAGTCCCAAGGTTTCTCGACCTTTCAAACAATTAGTTCTCCTATAAATTTGTATCTGTATCATCCCTGGTATTCTGCAGGTGACCTAAACTCTTTTATGCAAAGAAACTAGTTTGATGAGATGGTGAGATGAGATGGCGGAAGCTGTGAAAGGTTTTGGTGAAACTCTGGCACAACTAATCGATAAGCTCGCAGGGAAGGGATCCGATGTCAAGCTTAGCTTTCAGGACCTAACGCTGGAAATTGGCATGTTGAAAGCCAAACTGAACGGATCTGTCGTGTTGGATATTCTGTACGTCTCGGAAAAGAAGTGATCCCTTTCCTTTTGTGGTGGAGCCTTGCAAATACCGATGTGGCTGGTTCACGCTCTCAAATCAGGAGAAGCCAGCCTTTTCACTAGTGGGGTAGAGACTCTTAAGCTGAAAGTTGAAAACAAGAAAATTGATGTCAACTTAATGAACAAAGAACTACTGCAGGATATACTGAGGGTCGGGGTTGAGGCAAAAGGAAAATCCCTCATAGGGAGGCTTACACAGCTCAAGAACATTGCTAAAGAATTAAAGAAAGAGGGACTTACGGTGACAATTTCTCACAAAGGCTGCATTGTACTTACATTAGGTTCAGGAGCAAATCCCACAATTGGGAAGCTCGTAACGAGAACAAACGCAATAGAAATCAACAACCCAAGCAAGTTGATACAACTCGTTATCTAAGACTTTAGATAATGTTGACCACAAGATAATGAAGGGGAACCATTTCATTCCGCGCTTAGAACAACAGATTCTGCCTCATGAGAAAAACTAACCTTTTTCTATAGGTACACCGATTTCGCCCAGTATTGCACTTAACCTGCCTTTGTCTACGCCTCGGATTCCCTTCCAGTCAAGAAACGCTAATTCCACGGTTTCCATCGTTTTGTCAACGCACTGTTTCACCATCTTGGCGTCCACTTGCGGAATAGCGTACTTCGGGATCATGTGCCCAAAGGCTCTTTGCGTGCTTAGGGCGATTTTGGTGAATTCCTTGTTGTAGTGCGGTCCCCCGATGCCTAGCACCGCACAATACCTCGACCGTTTCGAGACAGCCGCCAAGGCAGCATGAGCCACAACCTCAGCCGCCCTCAAGTCCCTCCACTGTTTTGGCGAACTGCCCAGCTCCACGAACATGGTGGGCACGTCCAGAGACGGTCCGTGATGCGTGCACTCATAGGAAACCTGATAATCCAGCTTCATCTCTTCCTTCAGCTTCGCCATCTCTAGGAGGGCATCCCTCATGGCGCTTGCCGGAGAAATAGAAACTTTCTTGGGGACGCCTCCGAGGTCTGCTCTGCCAAGGTTGCCCGGTGTGTGGGTGGAGAGGGTGGGAATCGCGCTTAGGCTGCTGTGCCTAGATATGAACACCAAAAGCTCAGGGGTGAAAAACTCGGCGATAAATTGTGTGTAGACGGGTTCTACGTCGATGAAGACAAGCCGAACTTCCCGATTCTGAACCTCCTTTGAATACACCGGTTTTCCACGGAATACTTCGGGGAGCCTCTCAAATCCATAATGCTCTAGGATTTGATGAGCAATGTTCACGCTCGCTATGTCCTTCGTTGAGGCCACGATCAAGATCATGTTCGTGCCCCTTCTAAGGAACCACGGTCGCGGACGTGAGGGTTTAGAGGATAAGGGCTAAGAGAGCCTTGGAGGTGTGTAGCCTGTTTTCTGCTTGATCCCACACGATAGATTTTGGTCCATCGATGACATCCGTGGTGACTTCTTCCTCGCGGTGTGCGGGCAGGCAGTGCATAAAGACGGCGTCTTCAGCGGCGTACTTGAAGAGGTTCCCATTTACCTGATATTTAGGGATGAAGACGCGTAGTCTCTCTTCGCGCTCCGCCTCCATGCCCATGGAGATGAACGTATCTGTGTAGATGATGTTTGCCTTCTCCACAGCTCTGCGAGGGTCAGTTGTGATCTCCACTTTTGACCCGGCCTGTCTGGCGTTCTCCAGAGCCCATTCTACCGCCCTCTCGTAGGGTCGATACCCATCCGGACACGCGACGCTGATGTTTACCCCAACCTTGCTGCAACCGATGAGCAGGGAGTTGCAAACGTTGTTTCCGTCTCCCACGTAGACGAGCTTTAATCCCTCTAAGGCCCCCCACTTTTCCCAGATCGTGTAGAGGTCGCAGAGGATCTGGCAGGGGTGATAGAGGTCTGATAGGGCGTTGATAATGGGAATCTTTGCATATCGTGCCATCTCCTCTAAGTCGCTTTGAGCAAAAACCCTCGCCACGATTCCGTCGACGTATCGATCTAATACGCGAGCCGTGTCTGCAACGGTTTCTCCCCTTCCAAGCTGCAGTTGTTGCCAGCCTAAGTAGAGGGCATGACCACCCAGTTGCCGCACGGCCACCTCAAAGGAAACATGGGTTCTCGTGGAGGGTTTCTGGAAGATCATGGCCACGTTTTTGCCAGCGAGGATGCGACTCGACTCTTCAGGTGAGCTTTCATGCTTCAACTTATGCGTCATTTTTAAGATTTGCCAGATTTCTTCACGCGTGTAGTCTTGAAGTGTTAAAAGGTCGCGACCCCGCAACCTCTAGCCTCCTAGTGGACTCTAAATTGTGTTAAGCTATTTAGTCTTAGTGGCGCCGTTAGGGACCAAGGATTCGGTTTACTAGGAAATCTGGTTTGAAGGGTTCCACATCCTCGTATCGTTGTCCTGTCCCCAAAAAGAGGATGGGCTTCTTTGTTACGTGTGTTATGGAGATGGCCGCTCCTCCCTTTGCGTCTGCGTCCACCTTTGTTAAGATGGAGGCGCTGATGTGGACATACTTGTCAAATTCTTGGGCCTGGGTCACCGCGTCGTTGCCGGTTAAGGCGTCGCCAATAAAGAGGACGATGTCGGGTTTGATCACTCGAATGATCTTTTCCATTTCCTTCATAAGGTTGAGGTTCGTCTGCATCCGGCCCGCCGTGTCAATGAGGACAGCGTTTATGCCTCGTGCCTCCGCGTAACGCACGGCGTCAAAAGCCACCGCAGCGGCGTCTGCTCCATACTGATGCTTGATCGTGCGGACACCCAGTCGCCCGGCGTGTTCCTCCAACTGCTCGATAGACCCCGCTCGATAGGTGTCGCTGCAGGCGAGGACAACAGAGTATCCGTGTTTCATGAGAAACTTTGCTGTCTTGGCTATGGTCGTGGTCTTGCCTGTTCCGTGAATTCCCACGAAGACGATCACGCAAGGCTTTTTCATTGAGCGCTTCTTTTCAACCGCTTCTACCAGATCTATTTTTTCACCCGTGGTTAAGGTGTCTAACAAAACCTTGCGGAGGGCCTTCTCCACGATCTTCCTCCGGTCCTCCAGTCTCCTCACCTGAACTCCCTCCAATTGCCTTTCTATGGCTTCACAGATGTGGTCAGCCACCGAAACCGCCACATCGTTTTCGATTAGGGTTAATTTGAGGTCCCACAGGATTGGGCGGAGGTCCTCAGCCTTTAGTTCTGTTGTTGCAATCTTGTTGACGAGCTCGCTAAGTCCTTCCCTTAGCTTTTCGAACACCCTTTGGTCTCTCCGCCTCGCTTAACTTGGAGGACAATTCTTGAAACTTCGACCTTCCGTCTTGAATCTTTTCTAAAACCTGGGTTAGTTGCTGCTGGAGGGTGGTTCTTGTTTTCTCTAAATCAGTTATGCGACTCTCAAGGTTCTCTCTGGCTTCCTTTATGGTTCTCTCGATGGCCACCCCAGCCCCTATTCCAACAGTCACCGTCTCGGTGCTTTCCAGTTTTGCCTTCACGTAGGAGCCTCCCCCTATTGGAACGAAAAGGGATGTCTCTTCTTTCTCCTTCTCCATTCCTTCCAGCGTCATGCTGGCGACTCTGAGCTCGGTTAAGGCAGCGTTTACAAAATTTATCCTTGATTGTATGGCGTTAGCTGAGCCCTCCAGGATTCGAAGCTCCACGACCAGTCTTCGCAGAGTTTCTTCTTCACTCGACACCTTCCATTTCCCCTAAAGTTAGCTTCCTTATCAACGGGCTCTCGATTTCCTCTGGGCTCACCTCTTCCACCTTTACGATTTTGATTTGAAAGCGTTTGGCTCTATGCTTGCTCCCCATCTCCATGTAGACCCTTTCCACGGCTTCCTCCGGCCTCATCCCCCTAACCTCTTTCCGAAAGCTCGTTCGATAGTTCGGTTTTATGATTTCCCCTACAACTCGGAAAACCTTGACTTCAGGAGATCCTACTTCAGCCACGCGATCACACGCCACACAGCCTTTGAAACTAACTTGGCATATAAATATTTAAAGGGATGTGGTCGTTTCATCTGTGCTGTTTCAGGGCTAGTTTCACGAGTTTTGGTGAAAATCCCTTGAGAAGATATCTAGTTGCGAAGCCGTGAAATTGAGCGATCTTGTCGTCACTTTTCCTCCACCACATCGAGGGTTTGCCCGATGATGAATAGTTCCGGCCCCGTGGTGACGAATCCTGCCACTGCTCCACGCGTATTTCCTATGAGCCCCGTGGCTACGTATGGTATCCCACAGTTGACGGTTCCCACATCCACGTGGACCTTCAACACATCCATCAAAACCTTTCGCTCCTCCTCCTCAAGCAGTGGGTGGGCCAGCACACCCTTATTTGTTGCGATGGCGAGGGAGCCCACGTAGGGTAGTCCGGCGATTTCCCCTGGAACCGCTTCAACGCCTAAAGTATCCGCTATTTTTCTCACGTCTGCCTCCTTCAATTGGGGACTAACGAGCGCTCCACGATCATTCGCCAGAATCAGGTTTCCATAAGATGTCTTTTTTGTGTCCATAATGGAGACATTGAGATCTGAGTTTGCTCTTATTGCTTGAGTCTCCTCATGTCGCGTGTAGTGGGGGAGGATTATGCCATTGGAGTTTGCGCAAGCCAAGGCTCCTACAAGTATCGATTCTCCAATCGTGGTTTGAACAACCTTTGTCTTCAGCCACTCCTCAAGTTTTTGCGCCTTATCTTTAGGGACTTGTGGAGGGACTATTATCATCCCGTCGGTGGCTAGGGAATAAACCCCAATGCTAGCGCTACTAAAAAGACTGAAAAGAAAGATCGCCAAGTATTAGTCGCCTTCTGCGAGGTAGAGGGTGACGGTTCCCTCGCGGTCCTTCACCGCGCGAACCCTGATTCTTCTTGGAGGGTTCTCGATTCCTCTGCTCCAAATTCTTTCATTCACCTCGTTCCTAACAACAAGAGCCTCAGGCTTCATGTGTCTTTGGACAAAGCTTTTGACGAGGCGTATGGCTTTTGGGGCCCGCTTGTTCCGTGGGGAGACCCAGGCTCTTCGTAGAGGTATCGTGTAAGTCCTCTCCTCCACGATTTCCTCTTCTATTTCCTCCCTTCCTGGTTTTTTGACCTCTTTCTCCTCCGCCTCCGCCTCCTTGACTTCCTCCTCCGCTACCTCAACTTCCTCGACGACTTCTTCTTCCTCTTCAATGATTTCTTCTTCGGCTTCAGCGCTTTCCTTGATTTCTTCTTCGGCTTCTTCCATTACGCTCTTCCTCAAGCCTTTATTTTAGTCCGTCGCCAGTGTCTCCTCTTTGGGGTTGTTCTTACGCGCCCCATGGTTTTAGCGATAACCCATGTTGGGACGGCTTTCCTCTCTTTTCCCGCCTTTGCCAACCGTCGTTTTTTCGCAGCCTGCTTGTTTCTTGCCATCCTCAAACTCTCCTAATCTTGATCTCTCGGCGACCAGATTGTAGTCTGATCAGGATTTCCTTTAATTGTTCGTCCGTTATCGGGGTGCTTATTTTGCCTTGTTGCGCGAGCTGGATCAGTTGGAGTTCAAGTTGATCCGCGAATTCCGGCTTCACCATTTTTAGGTTGGTGAGGCGTTGCCTGGCGTCGGAGGTGAGAATTCTGCGGAGGATGGCTTGTTTTTCCATCTCGATTTGTTGCTGCATCTGAATCCGCTGTTGTTCTTGAGCCAGCCTCCTCCGAAGCTCGAGGAGTCGTCTCCTCCTCAGTTCTTCTACTTCCTCCTCGCTCATTTTGTACCCCCTAGTATTTTTCTAGTTCTGGATGCTTCTTTTCTAATTCTTCCTTGATTTCGGTGGCCAACCTGTCTAATATTCGTCTTCCTTCTTTAGTCACTACTCTCCCCTTGTTTCTTAAGGTTTCGACAAGGCCTGCAGCCTCCAGTTGCTGTAGGGCCTTTCTGATGATGGCTCCACCCCCCTTTCTTACGTGTTCCGATCTTACTCCTCGGTCCATCCTCCCCCCGTACTCTGAGCGGAGGCGAGATATGCCCACCGGACCCTTCACGTAGATTTTTCGCAGGAGGGAGGCGCATCGGGTGAACCACCAGTCCGGATCTTGTGGTGGTCTTTCGGCGTGAGAACTCGTCTTCACGAAGGAGGACCACGGGGGTGGGATGACCTCGTCTACGTTTTCCCGTAGGTATCGGGCTAACCTCTCGATCAGAATCGACGCCGGAACATCATAGGGTGTTGGCAAGGCTTCCCTTCCTAATGGATGCTTTTGACACTAATTCATGAAGCCTCTTATAAAAGTTCTCTGGACGCGGATTTTACCTTTACCCCCTTTTGTTCTATGGGACATGTTGCGTGCGCATGATTGGGACAGAAAACCCTCCAAAGGTTTCTGAAAATGTTAACTACATACCTTTGAAATTCTCTCTCCTAAAAATGATGTTCCGTTCCAAATACTGAATCTTCTCAACGGTTAGGTTTCCAAACTGGGTATTTTCCCTAACTCAGTAAATTAAAATATAGCAAAGTAGATATCAAGAGCATCAAAAGATACCGGGAGAAGGCTTCAGATGTCGATTCAACCGCAACGAGGACCCATCACGAAACGTTGCGATAATGCTAAGGTTGAGAACACCGACCAAACCGAAAACAAGGTTCTGAAACCTTCCTTAACCTTGTACGGCACTGCAGCGTCTACCTTCTTTTCAGACAGTCTTCTATGGTCCTTCCTTTTTCCATACGCGGTTGTGCTTAAAACGTCATTTGCACAAATGGGACTTATGAGGTCCGCTAGGAATCTTTGTGAGAACGTTTTTCAAGTAGGCTGGGGTAGCCTGTCAGAAAGATTTGGAAAGAGGATACTCGTTTTGATTGGCTACTTGTTCAGCGGTTTCTTGACAATTAGTTACCTAATTTTTCGAGCACCATTACAATTTTTAATTTTGGTTATTTTACAGTCGGTGGTTTGGTCTATTGCCGTTCCAGCTTGGAACGCCTTGCTAGGAGATTACACCAAAAAGGAAACGAGAGGGAGGATTTTAGGCAGAATAGGGGCTGTAAGCAGATTTTCAGGTGTTGGAGCCACGATACTTATTGCTCTATTTACCTTTATGGCGCCTCGTGAAATAGGGCCCTCGTCATTTATCGTTCCTTTTGTTCTGGCGGCTGGAGCAAGCATACTTGGAGCTCTATTGGTTGTATTCACCCAAGAAATTAAAGTGAAGACTAGTTCTTGGAGAAAAATTGACGTTTTTCTACCATTACAAGACCGGGATTTTCGTATATTTCTCGTTGCAAACGGAGTTCACTGGTTTACAATGGCCTTTGCTTGGCCCCTTTTCCCTTATGTGACGATTGACATCGTTCATGCCACAGTGTGGCAGATCGCAATCATAGCCACCGCGGAGGGATTGGTCACCGCCCTCGCCCAGCCAAAACTCGGAGCAATAGCGGACAAAATTGGGAGAAAACCCGTCTTAATAGTTGGCCGGGCCTCCTTCTTTCTGTTTCCCTTGCTATACGCGTTTTCAACTCATTGGCTTCACCTTTTGGCTGTTGGTGTGGCTCTTTCTGCTTTCATAGCGGCTGATGTTGTAACTACAACAACTTACATACTGGACTCTGCTCCAATAGATCGACGAACCACCTACACAGCCTCATACAACCTAATCTACGGAATCGCCACTTTCCTCGGCTCACTTGCAGGTGGGGCGTTTGCTGAGAGTTTGTCTGCTTTAAACGGCGTACACCAAACCGTTTTTGCGGGACTGATCATCTCAGCTATTATGAGGATAATTGCGAGCACAAGCTTTCTAACCATAAAAGAAACCCTCCACGAAATGAGGTAGTTTAGCCTTATCGTTTGCAGCAAGAGTAAGTTTGCTTCTAGAGGCAGTTACCTCTTATAAAGGCCTTTCACTTTGACGATTGTTTCTTTCTTTTCCGAGGTCTGTAGAGTATGAGGGTGTGCCCCCGAATGTCGATAAGGGTGGAACCCGTTTGCTGAGCGATCTTGGAAGCGATGCCTCTGGCCTCCTCATCTTTGAGGGCGCTCTTCAAAACCTTGACCTTCACCATCTCCCTCTTCTCCAGCTGCCTCGAGACCTCGTTCACCGTTTTCGGCGCGGCGCCTTCCTTTCCAACCCACACGGTGGGCTTCTCCCCGCTCAGCTCCCTCTTTATTCGCCGCTTCATCCTAGGCGTGGTCATGTTTTCTCCCTGCCTTTCAATGGTATGCGTGTGTGCTTGCCGCAATTAAAGCAGGTGACCACCACGTGGGGTTCCCTTCTGGATTGGATTCGAACGCGACAGTTCACACCCGGCAAGACAAAGCTCTTACAGTGTCTGCAAACCTGCCGCCTATATTCCCTAGGCAATCGCAGCTTTGTTCTCATGGCGATCTTTCTGGCGATCTCTACATACCGCTGCGCCAACGCGGGATTTTCGCGGATGTTTTCTCCGGCGAGGCGGAAGAGAGTGCGAATGCGTTGCATGGCTATCTCTTTCGTGGAGACCACCTACTTGAAGGGTCCTAATAGTTTCCATTAGGTTTTTAATCAAATAAATGTGGTGATATCGCGCGCCTAGGGCTTCTTTAAAATGCTTTTAACTTGCTCACTTCATTTCAATGTTGTTTGTCTCTCTAAAATCTCTCTGATTTTCCTCAGCTCGGCCAGCATCTGACGGGTGGCTTCTTCAGGGGCAGCGGCTTCGACTCCCGCCTCGACCGCAACAGGCCTAAGTCCCCTCACCAAATTTATGATAAATTCTCTTATCTCTTCAAAGTTTTTAATGCCGAAGATGGTTGCCTCCGCGACTCTTGCGTAGCTTCCAGTCGCGCTATAACCGGCTGTTTGAACTTTAACGTTTGCTAAGCCAAAGTGTCGGGATACGGGGCCTTGGACAACGTCGATGTTGGTGATGCGGTTGTATGGAACGGTGCTCTTGTGCCTCCACCAAACCCCCCTCTCAACAACAATCTCGCTTTGGGTGAAAACATAGGATATTGAAGAGCAGTATTTGGGAATCCAGAAGGCTATGAAGCCCACCACCAACAGAAATGGAATGAGAAACAGAGCTGAGGCGCTCAACGCATCAATGAATGGCAAATAGAGGAAAGCGGCTATAAGCCCAGGCAAAATCGTTGATATGAGGAGGATGGCTGAAGGTATCAATAAATAACTGTAATACAGCGTCCTGAAATCCGGATGCGGCCTAACCCTTTCACCAATCTTCACAAACATCGCCCTCATTGCAGCACAGTTAATGGACAATATTTAAAGATTTCTTTCAAAACCTATCAACGAGTTTTCGTCCAGAGCAAGCGAGCGGCACTTGTATGCCACAGCATTTTTGGAATGTAATTGAAGATGGATAATCAGGTTTTAATTTGAGTTGCTATTTTGTTCCCGAACTCTTTGCATTTAGGAAGTTCTGCCTCTGAAATTGGGCCCTTTATCCCTTGAACTTTTATTGATAATCCAGGAGCTATTTGTTTCAGCTCGGGAACCTTTTCGTTTATTCTTTTCTCCATTTTCTTCACTGCCTTTTCGAAGTCTTTTTCAATGTATGTGTCAAAAACAGCAAACAGTTTTCCCTTTAAGGGAAGTTTGCCAAGTTTGTCGATAAACTTCTTCACACTTCTGGTTGGTCCACCGAAATGATTCGGAGAACCCACCAGAATCGCATCATAATTAGGAATCATGTCAAGGTCAACTTCCTTGAGTTCACCAAGGGCAGTTTCTATTCCTTCAACTTGCCTCATCCCCTCTATGATTTTTTCCGCTACGAGTTTGGTGTTACCATACTTTGACTCGTAAACGACGATAACTTTCGCCAATGCGTTCACCCTTCGTGATGTCTAGTTCACAATGCAGCAGATAAAACTTTCACGCATGAGGGTGATTTTGTCTTACAAAGCATGGAACTTATGAGAGGATTTGTCTAGCGATATCCATTCCGTATTGCTGACACATCTCGGAGATTTCTTCCCATCTGTCGCCTGATGCCCTTATGATTCCGGGGATCATCTTTAGTTTATGATGCAAGCCCAACGCTAATTCCAGCATTCTAATGCAATCGTTGCCATCCCTGCGTGTTCCTGAGGATGTAAAGCATCCGCCAACCTTGTCTCTCAGTTGATACGCCCTGTTGTATAGGGCTATTGACTCATCGATGAGCTTCTTTACCTGCCATGCCACATTGCTGAAATACGTGGGAGAGCCTATCACAATTCCGTCCGCTTCAACTAGGTCGTTAAGCCTGCATTCCTCAACCCTTTTTACCTCCACCTTGACTCCTGGTTGTTCGGCTCCTCTGCCGATTTCCTCAGCCATCCTTTTGGTGTTGCCTGTTCCGCTGTAGTACGTGATAAGTAGCCGCTTGGCCACCAACCTTTTCACCTATCCATGGACCGTTCCATTGAGCAGAGAATTATGCCATTAAGTTTTTATTCAGATAGGCTTTTCCCTACCAACGAGGGTTAAGTTTGCTTATTCTGATACTAGCAGAGTCGGCCTTGGAGACGATTCCTGAGGGCTTGTGGAGGCACCCCTCTATCCGACGCCACTCAAAAAGGCGCGGGAAGCATCCACAGTTCCTTCTCCTTGATCGGTCTTACCACCACACCGCCATGAAAAACCTCGAGGAAGGCGAGAAAAGGGGAAGGCCGGACATCATCCATTTTGCTCTGCTAGAGGCTTTAGGTTCACCCCTCAACAAGGAGGGCCTTCTTCAAACCTACGTGCACACGATCCAAGATTGCGTGGTCACGGTGAACCCAGAAGCTCGCCTGCCAAGGAACTACCTTCGATTTGTCGGTCTCGTGGAGCAATTGTTTGAATCGGGGAGGGTTCCACCTACTGGACCCGCCTTGCTCAAGTTAGAGCGCAAAACCCTGCCGCAACTTCTCCACGAGATCAAGCCCAGCCACGTTACGGCCTTCAGCAGAAAGGGAAAACCTCAGCTGCTTGAGGAGGCTGTTTCTAGGCTTTCAGAGAAGGAGAAACCAGCGGTAGTCATAGGTGGTTTTCCGCGCGGGCACTTTTCGGAAACCACCATTAGACTGGCGAAGGAGGTTATCTGCATAGACCCAGAAATGCTCGAAGCATGGACCGTAACCTCAAGGGTCATCTACGAATATGAGCGCGCAACCTCTCTTTCCGCAAAAAGACTTAAGCGTTGATCGCAAAGTCCAATATGAAGCAAAATGCATTAACGTTAAGAGCCAAAAGCTCAAGGTCATTCTAGGTGCAGAAAATTGACCATTAAGGTTATTGACACTGATGTGTTAGTCATTGGGAGTGGGGCGGCTGGACTTAGAGCGGCTATTGAAGCGCGGAGGCGAGGAGTTGAGGTTCTTCTTGCCTCCAAGTCTGTTACGGGCTTAGCCAACTGCTCCGTCTACTCAGGGGGAGCCTTCACTGCTTCGGTGGGTAAAATGACCAAAGAAGAGCACTTTAGGATGACCATAGCAACAGGCAAGTACATTAATGATCAGAGACTTGTCGGAGTGCTCGTTGACGAAGCAACGTCTCGCCTTCTTGAGCTACAGGAGTATGGGGTGAAGCTCGCTATGCACGATGGAGATTGCCGTGTTGTTAATGGGTCCTTCCCTACGCAGGGCGCTGGGTTAATCAATCCTTTAACAAAGTATGCCAAAGATGCTGGAGTGGAGATGCTTGAGAGCACTATGATAACAGACCTGTCGAGCGAAGAAACCGTTAACGGAGCCTTTGGCTTCAACGTGTTAAATGGAAGGCGCATAACGGTAAACGCTAAGGCGGTTGTTTTAGCAACCGGAGGCGCTGGTCAGACTTATCGAAGAAACGACAACCCCGTTCGCATGACCGGCGACGGATACGCTATGGCTTACGAAATGGGGTTACCCCTCATTGATATGGAGTTCATTCAGTGTTTACCAACCGGATGCGCCGAGCCTGGGTACCCTATGTTTATGCTTTTGCTTCCACCATCGATTCTTCAATGTGGAGTGCTTCAAAACATCTATGGTGAAGACATCGTTAAGAAGTATGGTCTAGATCCGAAACTGGCGTATTCTACGCATAGAGACGCCTGGACCATCGCCATCGCCAAGGAGGTTCACGACGGGAAAGGAAAAGAAGACACCATCCTACTAAACTTGACGAACCTGCCTAAAGGTCTACAAGAGCATCAGTTCGTCCAGTTTCTTTCAGAGCTTTTTAAAAGCTTCCCCGTGTTAACGAAGCCCATGCATGTAACTCCATTGATGCATACTTTCCTAGGAGGAATTCAGATCGACGAGAAGTGTAGAACAGGCTTGCCGGGACTGTTTGCCGCTGGCGAAGCAACAGGAGGAATTCACGGGGCCAACCGAGTGGGAGGAAACGCCCTAACCGAATGCATCGTTTACGGAGCTAGAGCCGGACAATACGCCGCGGAGCACGCTAAAACCACCCCAAAGAAACAGGCGGACAAGACATGGGTTGAACAAAAACTCGAAAGAATTAATGAAATTGAGAGGAGAGAGCCTTCAAATCTAGGTAATGCCAAACTGGTGAAGTCAAGGATTAAGAAAATTATGTGGGAAAAAGCAGGCATTATAAGAAGCCAGCAAAGTTTGGCTGCGGCTCAAGCGGAGTTAACGCAGCTTAGAGACGAAAACCTGCCGAAGATCTATGGTAAGAAACCTTATGAGGTTAGGGAGGCTCTCGAAGCAATTAACCTGTTCAGCGTTGCTAGCTTGGTGGTAAAAGCCGCTCTCGTAAGGAAAGAGTCACGTGGGGCGCACTACAGAGCTGATTACCCAGATCAAGACGATAAAAAATGGCTCAAACACGTAGTTCTGACAAAGAAAACCGAGGGAACGGAGGTCCACGTCCGCCCGGTGATCCTGCCCAAGCGTTTCCCATGAGCAATGGACAAGCCTAAAATCTTCTCAGCGGAACCCTATAGGCCCATTGTTTAGTAAATTCTAACCAAGACATATACTTAGCCGAAGCAGCGGCTACTTTTTCACGAAGCAACGATGCTCTAAACTGTAGCGACCTAATTCTTCGAGGATTTGGGGATAGTTTTCGATGCATTTCTGCACCAGGTGCAGGTATCTTCCTAACCTCACGCTCTCCGGGCTTACCTCAAAGACTTTTCCGTTAACGATGACAAGGTGCTGGGTGGGAATGTTTGAACCAGTTATGAAGAGGGCTTGGTTCAGTGCGGCGTGCAACGCGAAGCAGTGGGGAGAACCCTCCATCGTCAAAACCTTGATTTCGCGAGGTTTGGAGCAGGCAATAATGGAAGCTAGCTTGCCCATAATCGACCCGACGCTCTCCGCCTCTGGGCAACTGGTTAAAACTGTGCGACCTTCGACAAATCGTTTGTAAAGATCGGGATAGACGCTTTGAACACACTCTCCAGCGAGGAGCAGAGATGCTTCCTTCAAAAAAGGTGCCTTGACCCATGTCTCTAACAACTTCATCCGTTTCACCACGAACACACGACCCTCACATTTCATGAAAGCCTTCCTATATTCCTTTTTCTATTCCTCTTCGGCCCAGCGTCGTCTAGTGAAACGTTATGCAGCGACGAAAAGCAATAGTAAGTTGGTTGGATGGTGCGGCCGCCGGGATTCGAACTCCCGGATCAATGTGCATCGATCTCCCGGGTGTCCGGTGGAATTAGATTGTTCCATCGCCGGCGTGGCAGGCCGATGTCCTAGACCAGGCTAGACTACGGCCGCACCGATTACCATTCTATCATAGCTCTCTAAAATCTTTTGGTGGGTGCCATTCATGGAGACGTTTAGAGTTGCTTGGATTAATGAGTCAAAGCGGTTGCACGTTCTCATCTTTGGATCGGTAGGATGCGAATCTTCTCGCCTTCTCTTCTTCTCTTATAGAAGGTGCAATCCTGTGGGATGCCTGGGTTTTGGATGACGCGCTTCCAGCCTTGACGCGTACACTCCCACCTACCAAAACTCTCGTTGAACTGCAGGAAGTGGCAGCCGAGACAGAAGGCTTGGGCCATGCGGTGAGGCTCCTTACGTTTCGAGGCAATATCACCAGACACCGATAACTTTATAAGTTTATTTGTTTGAAAGTTAACTTGTTAACAAAGTCTGGTGTTAACTGCCTTGCCCCGAGACACTATAGCCATCCGAGGACTGGACCAAGACCTTTACCATGGGATTTTCTCGAGGGCGAAGAAGGAGGGGAAGAGGGTTGCGGATTTGGTGAACGAGGCGCTTAGGAACCATCTTCACGCTGGGGAAGGCAACCCACACTCGCTCGGCAATCCCGGCCCCACCATTGAAAACGCTGGTTCCATGACCCTCTCGAGGATGGTTATCCTGAACCTTCACCAAGAACTGGGGGAGTTCCGCATTGAAAACAGTGGAAAGCTCGTCTTGGAGCGGGACGTTAGCAAGGAGACGCTGGAGTGCATTAAGGGGATCACTAACTCCAGCTCAGGAGTGATACGCGCGCCAAGAAGCGTTTACCACATGATCATCCTAAAATCCAAGAACCATGGGGCCCTTGAAATGTACTAACACGCATTACGCAACGCGAAGGGCTCTGTCTTTTGCTTAAGGCTTGTTATTTCATGCTTTTGCGTCTGAAAGGAATAGCCGATTATCGTGCGGTCTCGTCTTAGGGGCAAAAAGAATCGAGTAAATAATATCTTCTGCACGCTAGCCTAAATGGACAAGGAACCTGGATAGGAGGGGTATTCTAAACTTTCTTTTCACCTTCTCTAAAGGTTCGCCTACTATATCTATTAGTTCTAGGCGGCAAGTTCCAAGCCCGGTTTCCTCTGCTAAGCGCAGGTGTTTCACTCTCTTCGGAGGTATGCCCATCACAGCCGCGCCAACAGCGTCTACAGCAACAGGGTCTGTTCCCGCTATGACTAGATTCATTTCCACGGGGTTCCCACTGGTTTCATGCCCCTCGCCAGCGATTATTCCATCTATGACTGCTGCGCTTGGTTTGATAACTGAAGCCAAATCGACAATTTTTTGGCTTAAATGGTTGTGTATTGAGCCCTTCGGGGTCACTGCTCCCGTCATGTTCTTTAGACTCAAAGTTACGCCAGCCAGCCTATGGGGCTTGAGTTTCGGAACGCTGATAATTGTGCTTTCTAAGGCGGTTTTAGCTATTTCCACTCTCCTTAAAGCTAGTGGGTTTCTAGGTTTAACCTCAACGAATTCGTCTTTGTTAAGGTCTACCAGTTTTACGTTCCATTTCTCCGCTACGACATCAACGCCAGCAACCCTGAAGGCTTCGAAGGTGTCTGCGAATCCGCTTCCCTCGCCGATAATGATTTCTCTCACGTTGTGTTTCCTCAAAAACTTGACCACGCCCTCAATTACTCTGCTGTCGGTGGTGATTCCTGTTGATGGGTGTCTTGAATTTATGTAGTTGGGCTTTATCAAAACTGGCTTTCCTTTGGGAAGAGCTTCCTGGGCGGCTGTCATTTCTAAGGCTTTAACCGTCATATCCTGAGGGTTTGTTCCCCTTAGAATAGCAACTTTAGTCATGCAGACACCAGCGCTCTATTAAGAGTAGCCAAGTTTCACTGATATAAACGCCTCTTTGCTCAGAGCATGGATAAGCTTTTGCGCGAGCCACAAATCAGAGAGATTTTTCGAGGAAACATGGTGAAAGATCAATCTTTTGGAACATGAAAAATGGTGGGGCCGGTCGGACTTGAGTGTGTCCAGCAGAGTAATTTTCGATCTTGGCATGCGCGCAAGAAAAAATCAAAAGGAGAATACTGGCTGTTCTTACCCTCTCAGTAGGGTCCGATTCTATCGTCAATGGAATAACCAAATTTTCCTGGTAGGTACACTTTCTTGAATGCGTTGTTAAGATAGTCATCTGTCATTCCTGCAATGTAATCCCTGACGATTCCTACCGGATTGTTGTTCTCAATGTATTTTGACTTCATGTTTTTCAGGAAATGCTCGAAAATCCAGGAGGACTTGTTTTCTCTTTGTATATCGAGCAGAAAAGTTTCAAAAAGAAATCTAAACATCTTTTGTATTTTACTCGATTGGCTCTTGATTTCTGGGTTCAAGTAAATCCTTTCGTAGTTAAATTGTTTTAGTTTCCTTAGTGCCTCTGAAACATCTCTGCTTAGGCTCAAACGATCACTCTCAAGACTGTTTTCAATTAAATCTGTTACCAAAGTTTCGATAATTTTTGAATTTGTGTTTCCTAAAGTCGCGACACAATCTTCAGGCAAATCTTTCCTCTCGACCAACTTCACTGCAATAGCGTCTTCGACGTCTCTTCCAACATAGCTAAAAACGTCAGCGAATTTCACTACACAACCTTCTGGGGTCATAGGAATGAGGTCTACTTCTTTTCTTTTAGTCCTCTCTTCCATCTCTTTGTCAAGTGAGTCCCAAGATTTGTCCCTGTGAGGTTTCAGATATTCTGTGTGAACCTCTCCGTCATGACATAGTATGCCATCCAGTACTTGCAGAGTTAAATTCAAGCCGTCACCTCGTTTTTCTATCGCATCAAGAAATCTTACGCCTTGAACGTTGTGATGAAAACTGTAGATCCCATTCTCCTTGCATAGTTCAGATAGATACTGTTCTCCTTCATGTCCGAAGGGCGGATGACCGATGTCATGACCGAGTGCTATCGCCTCGATCAAATCTTCGTTCAAGCGCAAGGTTCGTCCAATGACTCTGGCAATTTTTGACACAAACTGAACGTGGAGCCCCCTATGTGTGATGAGGTCATTCTCGAAGAGAGAGAAAACCTGAGTCTTGTCGATGTACCTTGTGTAAGCTTGTGAATGAAGTATACGGTCCGTATCCCTAAAAAAGGTAGTTCTGTAGTCTTCCCTTTCCCTTCTTCTCCTCACGCCGTTCGAGCTCTTAGTGGCTAACTTTGATAGAACATACTTTTCTCTTTTATCATTTTGAAACTTGATTCGATTGAAAAGACTTTTACCCAAAATGACATACCCGTCTATTCTATTTGCACGGAAAGATATAAGACGCGCGCATATTTTCTTCAAAAAATCCTATTATAGTTTATCTATATGAAAAATCAAAAGAAAGTATCACTTTGGACTTACTAAATCGATGCATGTTAAGAAAATAACTACAAAACTCAAAGAGATTTCAAGGAAAACACGCTGAAAAGTCAATATTTTGGAACATGAAAAATGGTGGGGCCGGTCGGAATTGAACCGACGACCTTTCCCCGGAACAGATCATCTCCGCTCCTACGGGTTTCTTCACCGCTCCAGAAGCTCTTCATCCCATGTGGTCCGCAAACCCGTCTAGGCGTATTCTGGAGCCCGTCGTCATTCCTTTCTAGCGGCTTATCGCCGGATAGGCCGTGGCTAGACTACGGCTTGCTGCAAGAGGACGCCTATTCCTCTTGTCCCAACCTTAGCGGCCCCCATATCTAAGTCCCATTAGTAGTTTAAAAATTATTCGCGCGCTAGTTCATCCATCTTCTAGGAATGTTATTCAAGGGCCGATTCCCATAAATAACCACTGGTTTAATCCTCCTCCCTGAAAACACGTGTAGGTGCCTCTTCCTAACTATACGTAAGATCGTTTAGTTGTAAAAGGTGATTTAGGAAGACGGTCTCCCTATAGGTATTATGTATAGCGGTTGTTCTCCCTTCGTTAAGTTCAGGATTTCGACCACTTGGTCGTCATAGAAGGCTCCAACGGTGACCGCTCCAAGACCCATGGCGGTTGCCTGAAGGCATACGTTTTGGGCTGCGTGCCCCACTTCTATGTGTACGTATCTGACACCTCTTTCGCCATACTTTTTGGTGGTTCTCTCGTAAACGCCCGTGATTACGATGTCTATAGCCGCTTCCTCAACCCACCTCTGGCCCACAGCGGCTTTAGCCAAGTCCGCCCTCTTGTCCCCCTCCAAGACTTTCACTAACTCATGCTCATGAGGATTGTACCTGTAAACGCCCTTAGAGAGGTTTTCCACGTCTCCCACCACTACATAAACCTCGAGGGGGTAAAGGGCTCCAGCAGAGGGCGCTGTCCTGAAGCCTCTTGGATCGGTGATTCCTTGAGCAGCCCAAAGCAGCTGCGATACCTCTTGAAGGGTTAAGGGTTCTCCGGTGTAGTCTCGAATCGACCTCCTCTTTAAGAGGGCTTCCTCAAGGGAGACATCACTCCTATACCTCGGCTCTGGAAGCTTTATCTCCCCAACCCCGGTTAACTCTGGAGTTGGCCTTGAGGTTTGTTTCATAAGTATGTAGGTTGCTGTTAACCCCAATGCAACTAAGACAGTGAGTATCATAATCACAGCCACTCGTTTATACAACTTTTTCCACCACTAAAATTGAAAGGAATCCACTCGGTTAAATCTTTAAAGCCCACTCAAAAGAACGGTTGAAATAAACACGGTTCTTTATCAAAATAAGCCGAAAAGACACATTCGAGATTTTGGGTGGTGCCGCGGGCCGGACTTGAACCGGCGACAGCCCGGTCTTCAGCTTCACCCTCAAATTATTCATTGAGTCGGGTGCTCTCCCAGTCTGAGCTACCGCGGCACCCACTCACTCATATCCTATCATGTCTTTAAGTTTTTCTTTTATCTTCTCCAATTAAAAAACCACAGGGTTCAACATTAGAACAAAGGAAACGAGCTAGTTCCAATTCTGTTACTTACTCATGAATTAACAGATGAGGTTTAAGCCCGTCTGTTTATTAGAAAACCTCTTATCTCTTTATGTATTTCGAGGGTAGGTTTGTCAGCGTCTATTATTGTCCAGCCATACTTCCTGGCCAACCCCACGATTCTGGCTCTAATCTCTCCAAGCTCTTCGAGGCTTTCAAACATCTCCAGCTAAGGAGTTAACCCACTAGAAAGGCAGCTAAACCCAGAAGCATCCAGACCAAAACCCTCTGCTTTACTTTTCTGGCGTTCTCCCTAGACGGTTTTCTGAGAAGTGACACGGCGGATGCGATGAAGCCTAAGTCTGTGAGGGCTACTAGGGCTAGATACCGTATGGAAACTAGTCCCCAGATCCAAGGCAGGGGGCTTACAGCCACCGCTGACAGGTACAGCGCTGAAGCCATGTACGTCGCTGTTCTCTCCCCCTCCAGGACGGCGAGGGTTTTTATTCCGTGGGTTCTGTCCCCCTCAACGTCAATAATGCCCTTGGTAACCTCCCTACCTGTGTTGGAGAGGAAAGCCATCGAGGCAAACAAGAGGTTACTGGCGTTAAATCTGTCAATGACCAAGCTTCCGTAGATGAAGGGGGTGGCTATGCAGCTGCTCACCATGAGGTTTCCAATAAACCCCATCCGCTTACCCACAACCGTGTAGGTGGAGAAGAGAGTCCAAGCCACCATCGCCGCTAATAGGCTCCATAGATTAGTCATGTACGCCGCGACAAAGCCTACGATGGTCAGAGCAGCGGCGTAGGCGAGGGCCTCCCAGGGTTTCACTGCGCCGCTGGGTATGGGTCTGGTAGGCGCATTAACGGCGTCAATGAAGCGGTCGAAGTAGTCGTTGATGGCCATGGAAGCTCCGGTCAGAGAGAAGCCCGTGAGAAAACCCAGCAAGAGACTTGAGGAGTAGGCGTCAAAAGACAGCTTTGGATAGGCGAGATAGGCCCCAACCAACACGGCGAAACCCATCATCAAACAGTTAACTGGTCGGATTAAACGAAGCTTGGAAAGCAAATCCAAACCAGATACCGTCCAAAGAGAAGTAGGCTCAAACTCCTTTTAAAATTAATTTAACCTCCTACGCATTCTAGAAAGGAGGGTGTTAAAATTCAAAAAGCCAACGTTGGTTTTTCAAATGAATATGTATACCGCTTCGTCCCCGCTTTTAAATCAGCTGATGCCACGGGCATTTAACTGATGGAGATCTCAAAAGATGCGGGATTCTTTCCAGCTCGATAAAATGGACAAAGGCAGGGTATTCTATACTTAATATATAAGCGAGCTCGGTGTTTGTATGCTTGCCCCTTCAAAAATGTCTTATATTCGATTTGAATATTATGTAAGAGGTACTTGAGAAGAGCAAGAAGAGAGGTTTGGAATGATGGTTCCCCCTGAAGTCGCTTGGGTTGTTCCAGTGATCATTCCGTTTATCATCGGGCTATTAGTCGGCTTTATAGTAAAGCGCACCGTGAAACTGATCTTCTTGGTTATAGCTCTGGTTATAGTTCTCGTCGCAACAGGATTCGTGAGTTTGACCTTCCAAGGTATCTACGATGAGGCAATGAAGTTCCTGCCAACAATAATCGAAATGGGCGGAGGGTTCAAGAACGTTCTACCATACGCCTCCATGACCTTCTTGATCGGTCTAGCATTAGGATTATGGAAGGGGTAGTGAACCTTCTAAGAGCCACCGGTGGGTTTATTAAATCAGATGCATCAGTTGATAAGCACCTTAAGGAGCTGAAAGTCTGTGAAGTACGAGATAAAGTACAAGCCTTCGTATTCGATGCTGGTCATGACCTTGGACCCGGGCGAGAGCGTGACGGCCGAAGCTGGGGCAATGACCTACATGAGTCCAAGCATCGATGTCAAAACCAGGATGAGGGAGAAGAGCATCCTCGGAACCCTTGGTCTCACCATCTTGGGGCGTCAATCCTTCTTCGTCAACGACTACACCGCCCTAAGGGAGGGAGGAGAGGTGGGCTTCGTGTCTGCTCCCGTGGGAGACATTCAAACCTTGGAGGTAACCCCTAGTCGAGGGTATATCATCCAAAAAGCCGCCTACATCGCCTCCACCGAGAACGTCGATCTAGACGTCAAGTGGGAAGGGTTTACCAAAGGCCTCTTCGGCCAGGGCTTATTCATGATTAAGGTTACGGGGAAGGGGTGGCTGTTCATCAACACCTTCGGCGCCATCGACAAGCACACCCTTCAGCCGAGCCAGAAGTTGGTGGTGGACAATTTCCACCTCGTCGCCTTCAGCGACACCTGTCAATACAAGGTTACAAAGTTCGGGGGACTCAAGGAAACGGTTCTCGGCGGAGAGGGCTTGGTGACGGAGATCGCAGGGCCGGGAGAGGTTTACCTTCAGACGAAGAATCTGCGAGAGTTTGTGGAATGGCTTTGGACCCTCATCGAGCCGAGAGTGAGGGCTAGGGCCCGCTAACATGAAACAAAAATATGGATTCCAGAGAGATAAGGCATTAATAAGCTAAGGACCGAAGTATGGCCTAGGAGGTCTCAGCCATTCTAAGTTGGATCGTTTCCATAGCTCTCATCATGTTAGGGCTCATCATCCTTCTGTTCATCGTGAAAGCACTGTTCTTCTTCCTGCCCGCCGCCATCGTCGCCATCGTCGTTTGGTTCCTTACCAAGAGCGAGTTCTGGGCTGGCATAGCCTTCCTAATCATAGCCGTCCTTTCTATCGCAAAACACAAATAACACAAAAAGCGCGGAAAATCAAAAATACCTGCTATCTGCCAATCAACCGTCCAACTTCTGCGTTTTTCGCATAACTTTACTTTGAAGGCCATTTAGGTCTCTTTGATCAATTTCTTGGTGTAGGGTTTAGTTTTGCCTTCTTTTACTTACTTTCGGATGCTATTTTTCTTGTACGATGTCATATGTGTCCTTAGGGTCCTTTGAAAAAACCCTGCAGACTCAGAGAGAATAAAAGACCTCTGCTCACGCGCGATCGCCAAATTTTCTGTTGTCGTTCAGGAATAAAGGCATTCGTTTTCTCTTAATAAGGTCAAAGGACTGCTAGTCCGTAGGGCCTGGAGTATTCCACGTTCCCCGTGGACGGGTCAACCCTTAGACCCAATCCCTCAAAAACTGTAGTGCCAAGCAAGGGTTCAGGGGCATCCATGATGGCTATCAGGAAGATTCCTTCCCTGTCCAGTACCTTGATGTGGGCGAGGGACACGTCGGCTTCCACCACGCGCTTGTCTGCCAGCGTCACTCTCGTCCTCGCTGAAGGCTGAATACCAAGCCCCTTCGCGAGATCGGGCGGCACTATGGTGTAGAAGGCTCCAGTGTCGGCCAAAAACTCAACCTCCCTAGTCACGGTCCTTTGGGCATTACTTAATGTAGCCTTGACCTTAACGTATCCCACAGTTCACACCGTAGTTAACATGCATGCACCGAGCTATATACGTTTATAATGCCGTATGATCTTTGGACCGGACTGGAACCACGGCCCACGGCGCCCTGGACAGGTTTATTTGATGATTTTATTTCCAGTCTAGCGCGAAAATTGAGGGATAACCTTCTTGGCGAACAGCTTTGCGCCCTCTAAGCGTGGAAAGTCTAAGAATCTTAAGATGAAGTGTTCGACACCTATGTTGGTGAAGGCCTTGATCTGGTCTGTTACCTTCTCCGGGGTTCCAATGAAGTAGGCCTCGTTCTGTTTCGCCTTGAAGGGGCTTCTCTTGGCTATTTCCTGGGCCTCCTCTTCGTTTTCCGCGATGGCTACTATGTTTCCCAAGGTCTTCTTTATCTCTCCGGGCTCCCTGCCCTCTCTGGAGCAATGATTCCTGAGAATGTCCAGTTTGTGTTTGTAGGTTTCTAGGGTGACGTTAGGGAGGTTCCACCAGTTTGCGTGGCGCGCTACTACCCTCAGGGTCAGCCTTTCCCCTCCGCCTCCGATCATTATGGGAGGCGGCGGAACGGGTTTTGGATTGCAGTAGGCGTTCTTTATTCTGAAGTATTTGCCTTGGAAGCTGGCCTCCTCTTCCGTCCACATTTTTTTGATTATCTGCACTCCCTCCTCTAGTTGCCTGATCCTCACTGCGGAAGGTGGGAACTCGTAGCCATAGGCCATGTACTCGTCCTCCTTCCATCCAGCCCCTATACCTAGGATGAATCTGCCGTCGGTCAAGGCGTTCAAGGTTGCTCCCATCTTGGCTAGGAGTGCCGGGTTCCGATATGAATTGCACAAGACGATGCTTCCAAAGTCCAGTCTCTTGAAGACTCCTGAGAGGTAACTGATGGTTGTGAAACACTCTAGGTTGTCTGTTTCTTTGCTCAAGAACTCTGCCCACGGGACGAAGTGGTCATCAACCCAAGCCGAATCAAAGTCTCCTTCTAGTTCCCGCATGAACCTCATGACTTGACCAACAAACTCTGATCCTTTGCTGCCGTCAACGGGAAAGCTGGGGACCCTCAACCCAAATTCTACACGGGCCACCCTTCATCCTCCAAAGTATAGTGCGGTTTTTTGCCTTGAGAGCTATTTGCGGGTGCTTTTATTGGGGCGCTAGGTGAAGATTTTGAGATAAGGCTAGATGGTTACCTATGAACGCTGGGCGAATTTAAACAAGCGACCTTTATTGGGTTCCTATGGTGCTAGTAATGGCAAAAACCAGGGGGGACAGCTACCTAAACGAGGGAGCTATCTCTGTAAAGATTTTTTAATTAACTCTGAACCGACTTTTGCAAGTTCTTGAACTCTTATGGGATCTTGACTCTCCACATATATTCTGAAAACAGGTTCTGTACCGCTAGGTCTAAGTAGCATCCATGAGCCATCCGGATAAATGATTTTTATTCCGTCTATGGTGACAACCTCTGCTTCCTCACCTCTCTTCTTCCACTCTTTCAACGCGTTCATCATTACGCTATTCTTTAACGTTTCTGGGCAGTGGAAAGCTTCCTTTCTCATGTGAAACTTAGGGAACTCTTGTACGAGTTCTGAGAGAGATTTTTGTTCTCTTGCCATAATCTCAAGCATCTTAAGGGTTGCTAGAATCCAGTCACCATAAAGTATGGCTTCTGGCCAAATGTTTTTCCCTGTTTCCTCTACACCAAAAAGAGCCTTCACTCTCTTGAGGCCGCTCACAATGCAAGTGGGCCCGACCTTTGTGTATATTATTTTCCCATTATAAATGTTGCAAACCCACTTGATTAATTGCGAACTATTAATGGGGGAAACTACGACTCCGCCACGATGTTTCATTAAAATATCTTTAACAAAAACGCACCCTGAGGTGTCCCCCCATAATACTTTGCCCTCATTATCCACGAAGATGGCTCTATCACCATCTGCATCGGTAGCAGACCCAATATCAGCTCCACTCTCATCGACTTCTTTCACTAGCTCACTCAGGACTTCAGGTCTAGGATAAGGATCTCTGTTAGGGAACATTCCATTAGGTTCGCCGTTTATCACAACCACTTCAACACCAGCAGCTTGAAGAATTTTATCGCAAACAAGAGCTGATGCCCCACTTCCAGGATCTAACACCACTTTAAAGTCTGATGAAGATATTTTTCGAAGGTCAACATGCTCAAGAACGCTTCTAAGGTATAGATCAGACACATCGATCTCTGAGCATTTACCTACCTCGTTCCAAGCCACAACCTTAGGCTTGTTGAAAAAGATTTTCTCAAATTGATATGATTCTTCAACTGAGAGCTCAGCTGTATCGCTCATAAAAAACAAGAATCCGATGATCTCAGGCGGAGTGTGGCTACCAGTAACCACTGCTGCACCATCAAGTCCTCTTTTCTTAACGGCCCAAAGCACCGCAGGGGTGGGGGCAAGACCACAATCCTCAACATCAACACCACCAGCGAGAACTCCCGAGATAAAGGCATGGTGCAATAGCTTGGCTGGCAATCTAACGTCTCTTCCAACCGCAACCGTACCCTCATTACCCAAAAAGGAGGCGAAAGTTACTCCAAGCTTTGTCGCCATCTCAGGAGTTATTTCCACATTAGCTGTCCCTCGAATTCCTGAAGTCCCAAAAAGTCTAAGCCTTTTCACCGAATTCCCTCTTTACCCCTTCCTCGAACTCGATAGGCGGTGTCGTTTTACCCCCAAATATGGTTTCCCCTTCTTTAGCACGCACTTATAGAGTTGCCTCCTATGAAGCCTCAGTCCGTCCAGATCGACCTTCCTCATTTCAAAAGGATAAGAAGAAAAGTCTCCTTTTAACAATTCCTTTGACTTTCATCGCTTACCACAAGGAAGCCTAAATTACTTGGATCATCTCATCTTTAGCTGTGGAAAGGATGAATGGGTGGTTAGAGTGCCAGAAAGCGTGGTGAGGGATACGTCGCTTGCTTCGATAGGAAGAGACAAGCTGGAGTGGGCGGAGAGCTTTATGCCTGTGCTCGGAGAGATCAGGCGAGAATTGGAGAGCGCGAAGCCGCTAGATGGCTTAACGATCGGCTTGTGCCTTCACCTTGAAGCGAAGACCGTAGTTTTAGCGCGCACTCTCGCGGCGGGAGGAGCGAGGGTTATTGTTGCGTCGTGTAACCCGGAAACAACGCAGGATGATGTGGCAGCCGCGGCAACTGGCTTTGCCCACGTGTATGCTTGGAGAGGAGAGACCGCTAGTGAGTATGTGGAAAATCTGAGGCGTGTGCTGGATCATGATCCGGACATTGTTATCGATGATGGCGCCGACTTGATATGTATGTTGCATGAGGAGAGAGGCGACCTTCTGGGCAAGGTTATTGGGGGGTGCGAGGAAACCACAACCGGTGTGATGCGCTTAAGGAACATGGAGAGGGAGGGGAAGCTCGCGTTTCCCGTTATCGCTGTGAACGATGCTCAAATGAAGTATCTCATTGACAATCGATACGGGACCGGGGAATCCTCCCTCTTCGGCATACTCAACGCAACGAATCTCACCATGGCTGGAAAGACGGTCGTTGTCGCCGGCTATGGTTGGGTGGGTCAAGGTGTGGCGAAAAGAGCTCGAGGAATGGGCGCAAGGGTCATCGTAACAGAGGTTGATCCTATTAAAGCTTTTGAGGCGCATATGGAAGGCTTCCGTATTATGAGAATGATCGATGCCATCAAGGAGGCCGACATCGTGATTACTGCCACAGGCATGAGAGACATCGTGAGGAAGGAGCACCTAGAGGTGGCGAAGGATGGTTGCATCCTCTGCAATGCAGGTCACTTCAACGTGGAGATATCCATCCCAGACCTCGAATCACTAAGCGTAGACAAAAAGCCAATGCGGGAATTCGGGATCCCGTATGGAGAAAAGTTAGTCTGGGCGTATAAACTCAGGGATGGAAAGAGGCTCTTTCTTTTGGGTGGAGGAAGGCTCGTGAACCTGGTTTGCGGTCAAGGGCACGCCGCTGAAATCATGGATCTAAGCTTTTCCCTTCAAGCCGAGTCTGTGAGGCTTCTGGTGAGAAAGCGAGGAAAACTGCGGAATAGGATCTATAAGGTTCCACGGGAAGTGGATGAAAAGGTGGCCAGATTGAAGCTCAAGTGTCTTGGAATTTGCATTGACGGTCTGACAAAGGCGCAAAGAGAATATCGAAGGGAGTGGAGGTTTAAGCCGAGAGGAATTTCGTAAGCCAGAAAATCTGGGTTGAATAATTTGTCACATTTTATCGATATCTTCTTTACTAAAGTTTTTGCCTAATCCCTTAAGGATTTTGCTAAACATCGATTTGGAAGCAAAGACTTTTAAAATTAAGATGAACATTAACACTAACTGAGGTGAAGTTATGGCTAAAACGTCTGCTACAATTGTCGCGGGGATCGTTATAGCGTTAGTGATTGGAGCAGCAATCGGCTGGGTCGTATATCCGGCGGTAAATCCTCCGCCACCTCCTGGACCAGAATGGGTGAGCAAAGCGAGTTACGATGCACTAAAATCTGACTACGACGGCATCAAAGCAGAGCTTGATAAGACTAAAGCCGATCTTAGTGGGGTTCAAACGGATCTAGCCGAGGCATTAGCAGAAATTGAGAAGTTAACGAAGCCCAAAAAAGTTGGCCTTATAATTGCAACTGGTGGCTTAGGTGACAAATCCTTTAACGACATTTCATTTGCGGGTGTGAAGAGGGCAGAAGAGGAGCTGGGAATAGAATTCGATTATGTTGAGCCGAAGGCGATAGCTGAGTACGAGGGCTTCCAGAGGGACTTCGCGAAAACTGGCGAGTACGTGATCATCATTTGCGTCGGTTTCGATCAAGCAGATGCCCTTGATAAGATTGCAGGTGAATACCCTGACCAGAATTTCGCCCTTGTAGACATGTTCGTAGATAAGCCGAACGTGGCGGGTCTCCTCTTTAAGGCTAACGAAGGCTCCTTCCTAATTGGTGTGATAGCTGGAATGACGACTACTACGGGAAAAATTGGCTTCGTTGGAGGCATGGACATACCGTTGATTAGGGACTTCTTCATGGGATATGAGGCAGGCGCTAAATGGGCGAATCCTGATGTAACGGTACTCGACCCCGTCTTCGTTGGTGGTTGGGCCGATCTAACGAAGGGGAAGGAGTTGGCACTTGCACTAGCTGAGCTTGGGGGCGACGCTATATACGTTGCGGCAGGCAAGAGCGGATTGGGCAGCTTAGAGGCAGTACATGAAAAAGGAATTATAGGCTTTGGCGTAGACGCATGCCAAGACTATCTGTATCCAGAAATAATAGCTAGCATGACCAAGAGAGTCGATGTTGCAGTGTACGAGATGATAATGGCCGCTTTGCTGGGCACGTTCAAAGGCGGAATCTATAGTAAAGGTGTGAAGGAAAAATGGACTGGATGCTGCAGGCTGCCTGAGGAAGAAGGATTTTGGGAGGAAACGTTCAACTTCCAACATGATCCATTGCCAGCCGAGGTAATCAATAAAGTCAAAGAGGCGAGGGATAAAATCGCAGCCGGGGAGATTGCGGTACCGAGTGCTTTCTAAGCAGAAAAGTTAAATCCCTTCCCCCCCTCCTTTTTTTGAGTACCTATGACTACGGCCATCGAAATGAGAAGCATCACCAAAACCTTCCCCGGTGTGGTAGCCAACGATAAGATAGACTTCGTTGTAGAAAAGGCAGAAATTCACGGCTTACTCGGCGAGAATGGAGCAGGAAAAACGGTGTTGATGAGCATTCTTTACGGGCTGTATCGGCCGGATGAGGGACAAATTTTCGTGAATGGGAAAGAAGTAGAAATGGATAGTCCATCCACCGCGATAAAACTGGGTATAGGGATGGTTCATCAACACTTTATGCTCGTTCCAAGCCTCACCGTCGCGGAGAACATAATCTTAGGAAAAGAGCTAACGAAGAACAAGGTATTATTGGACATGAACAGGATGTTAAACGATGTTAAAGATTTTTGTGAACGTTTTAAGTTAGAAGTAGATCTGAAGGCCCCAGTATATACCCTTCCCGTTGGTGTACAGCAAAGGGTTGAAATCCTCAAGGCTTTGTATAGGGGGGCCGATATCCTCATTCTAGACGAGCCTACATCGGTTCTTACTCCTCAAGAGGTGGAAGAACTTTTCAAAGCAATTCGAGCCTTAAAAGAGCAAGGGAAGACTGTTGTCTTTATATCCCATAAGCTGAGGGAAGTCTTGGCAATTTGCGATAGAATAACGGTTTTAAGGAGGGGAAAGGTGGTGGGAACAGTCAAAGCAGATGAGACCGACGAGGGTGAACTAGCTAATATGATGGTGGGCAGAAAAGTTGTTTTTACATTCGAAAAGAAACGAGTAAGAGCAAGGAAAGTTGTTTTGAAAGTCGAAGATTTAAAGGCCATCGACGATAGGGGTCTACCTGCGTTAAGGGGGGTTACCTTTGAGGTTTGTGCCTTCGAAATCTTAGGGATAGCCGGTGTCGAAGGGAATGGACAAACTGAATTGGTTGAGGCCCTCACAGGGCTAAAGAAAGCCACCGAAGGAAAGATACTTCTAGACAACACTGATATAACAGGGACGCCCCCTGACGAAAGGATAAGATTAGGAATTTCTCACGTGCCAGAGGATAGACACAAAAGAGGCTTAATACTCGACTTTTCAGTGATGGAGAACTTAATCCTTGGAAGCCATAATAAGCCCCCGTTTGCAGCAGGGCGAGTCAGGCTCAACTTTGAAGAAGCCTCAAACTATGCGAAAAGGCTGATCAAGGATTTCTCCATAAAAACGCCGAGCAAAGATACCCCTGTGCGACATTTGTCGGGCGGAACCCAGCAGAGAGTGATTGTAGCAAGAGAGTTCAGTAGGAAACCGAAGCTGATCATAGCCTCTCAACCCACTCGAGGGTTAGACGTTGGTGCAACCGAATACGTCCGCAAGAAACTTGCGGAGATGCGTGATCAAGGGTGCGCGGTTTTGCTGATTTCCGCAGATCTTGATGAAATATGGGCGTTGAGCGACAGAATTGCGGTGATGTATGAAGGCGAGATGGTGGCGATAAAAGACCCCGAGAAAACAAGCGAGCAGGAACTTGGACTCTTGATGGCTGGTAGCAAACGTGGCTGAAAAAACACGAGAATTAAATCCGCAGGCTAAGGAATTGCTTCGTAAACTTTTGGCTAGGCTGAAGTTAGGACTACGAAGAATACTACCCCAAATAATAGCGATCCTTATGGCATTTTTGGCGGGGGCAATAGTGCTCCTAATAACCGGCTACTCCCCCCTAGAGGCGTACAGTGCATTGATGATGGGAGCATTTGGTGACGTATTTGGGATTGGGCAAACCTTCACGCAGGCAACCCCAATAATTTTTACGGCGCTGGCATTTTTATTTGCTTTCAAGTGTGGTCTTTTCAATATAGGAGCTGAAGGCCAGCTATTAGTCGGAGGATTCGCTGCCGCGCTCGTTGGAATATCTTTTGACGGGATGCCAACTTTCATTCATGCATTTATGGCTTTACTAGCCGGGGCTTTAGCTGGCGGACTGTGGGCTTTCATTCCAGCGATGTTAAAGGCAAAGCTTGGCGCGCATGAGGTCATTACAACCATGATGTTAAGCTATGTCGCATTTTACGTGACCGGATACATGGTCAATTACCCATATAAGGCACCAGGTTGGGTGGCTCAAACCGTCGCAATCGCGCCGTCCGCTGAACTTCCACGTATTCTACAACCTACGCAACTCTCTGCATCAATCTTCCTAGCAGCTATCTTGGTTGGGCTCACTCATTACACGCTTCAGAAAACGACGTTTGGTTATGAAGTGAGGGCTACGGGATTAAACCCCACCGCTGCTGAAAGCGGGGGTATAAGTATAAAGAGGGGGATGATTCTGGCACTGGTCATCAGCGGGGCCATGGCAGGGTTAGGAGGAGCAGGTGAAGTGATGGGTGTTCACAGACGCTTCATAGAGGGCTTTTCTCCAGGCTATGGCTGGGATGGGCTGGCGGTGGCCTTAGTGGGCGGACTGCACCCGGTAGGTGTGCTGCTTGCAGCGGTGTTGTTTGGGGCCCTAAGGAGCGGCGGCATGGTAATGAACAGAGTTACCGGGGTGCCCCTCGATATTGTATTTATTCTTCAAGCATTGGTTATCTTGTTCGTAGCAGCGCCTATGCTGATTAGGTATCTTCTGAAGAGAGGTGGGTTCAAATGGTGGAGCTCTTAGACGTAATCAACGTTGGGTTGTTTGCTGCAGCCCTGAGGATGGCGACTCCAATAGCCTTTGCGTCGCTTGGCGGAATTTTTTCGGAGAGGGTAGGTATCATTAATATAGGATTGGAAGGCATGATGTTAACCAGCGCTTTGACTGGAGTAACGGTAAGTTATTTCACCCTTAATCCTTGGCTTGGGGTATTGGCAGCTGTACTCGTGGGGGGGTTGCTAGGCCTCTTCCACGCGCTTCTAACCGTCAAATTCATTGGGGATCAGATTGTGAGCGGGACAGGCATAAACATCTTCGCCATGGGTTTTACGGCTTACATGAGCCAAATACTTTGGGGGTCAAGAGGTGCATCCGAGAGTGTTCAAGGACTTAAAGTGGTATCGATTCCGTTATTGAAGGACATACCAATCATCGGAGGAATTATTGGGGCCCACACCCCTCTCGTTTATCTAATGTTAATTGTAACCGTGCTTTCGTACATCGTGTTGTTCAAGACCCCAACTGGACTGAGGATAAGGGCTGTAGGTGAGCATCCCGCCGCTGCAGACACCGCCGGGATCAACGTTTTCAAAATGAAGTACTTATGCGTCATGGTGAGTGGGATGTTGGCTGGGCTAGGCGGAGCCTTTCTATCCCTAGGTCACTTAAACCTCTTTGCCTGGGGGATGACGGGGGGGCGTGGCTTCATAGCTATGGCGGCAATGATTTTCGGTAAGTGGATGCCTTTTGGCGCGTTTGGGGCCAGTGTCTTGTTTGGCTTCGCAGACGCGTTGCAGATGAGGCTTCAAGCATTAGGGTTACTTCCGCCGCAGATCATCTTAACTATCCCTTACATACTCACGGTAGCCGTTTTGGCTGGCGTGGTTAGGAAGGCTATTCCTCCAAGCAATTATAAGCCTTATGCAAAAGAGTGACCACTTTCAAGTAGTTTTATGGCTTCGAGCGAGATCTCTATCTCTCTTTTAACGGCTTCATGAACGATGGATGCCCCACGAGTATATCTGGAGACGGCTTCAACATCGCCAGCCTTTCCGTCCACCGCGATGATCGCCCCGCACCTTAGCCCTTTGACTGAACATTGAACGAACAGCACGGAGCATTCCATTTCAAAGGCTAGTGCCATCTTGAACCTCTCTATCCAAGGTTTGACTTCATAGAAGGAGTCAGCGCTGATGACCATGCCTCGATGGCATCGATAGCCCAGTTTTTCAGATGCTTCGATTAGGGATTTGACCACTTCAAAGGCCGCTATGGCGGGGTACTCTAGAGGCGCGTAGAAGGGACTTGTCCCGTCCTTGCGGATTGCGGAATCAACAATGATTATGTCTCCTGTCTTAACTTTTGGATCGACGTATCCACATGTTCCGACCCTTATGAAAGTCTTAACACCAAGCTGGGAAAGCTCGTGGATGGCTATTGATGTTGACGGCCCACCTATCCCCGTTGAGGTAGCGGCAACATCGATTCCCTCATATTTGCCAACGTAGGTCCAGAACTCTCGATGTTTAGAGATCTCGCGCGCGTCCTCGAGAAAGCTCGCTATTAACTCTGATCTCTTGGGATCGCCTGGGAGGAGCGCATACTTACCCAATGGTTTGTCCCACTTAAGGTGCGGTTGCATGTGGTCTCTCCTCTAAGATTTTTACTGCCTCGATGGCAATTCTAATCTCGTCCTCAATTGCCCTTTGAACGTGCTCATTTAGCTCTCCGGTCCTCTCGCCGGGTTCAAACTCGCCCTTCCTTATCCCCTTTATGAGATTGCTATCGACCGCCAAAATGGCTCCAGACCTCAGCCCTTTCAACCCTGCGAGCGTGAAAATGGCGGAGCACTCCATTTCGATGGATAAGACGTTTGCCTCACCGAATCGCCGTGTAGCTTCGGTGTTCTCGCCATAGTAGGAGTCTGAAGTCAAAACGATGCCCAGATGGACCTCTTTCTTCATCTTCCTAGATGCTTGAAGCAAGGCCGAAACTACGTCGAAATTTGCAACAGCAGGGTATTCGATTGGCAAGTAGGATCTGGTTGCGCCGTCTGCGCGCACCGCAGCAGTTGCAATAATGATGTCGCCAATTTCTATATCTGGTTGAAGAGCACCAGTGGTCCCCGCTCTAATGAAGGTCTCCGCGCCAATTTTCGCTAACTCCTCTGCAACAATCGCTGCCGACGGGCACCCTATACCTGTAGAGCAAGTTGAGATCCCTATGCCGTTCACCTTCCCCGAGTAGGTTACATACCCTCTATAATCCGCAACTTTGCGCGCCTCGTCGAAAAGCGCCGCAATTTTTTCCACCCTTTTAGGATCGCCGGAAAGCAGAACATACTTTGCAACATCTCCTACGCCGCACATTATGTGAGGCTGCATTCTTTTTTTCATCGTGATCCCTCAACTCGAATTTCAGAAAGTGTTTAAGCTTCCAGCTATAAATTCTGAGCGGTCTCCTACTACTTACGTCTTCTCGTGAGAAAAGCTCCAGGTGATGGTGCGGGGAGTTAGGTTTAAAACTCTGTTTAAACTCTCGGAATTGGGGTCCCCGACACAATGTACTTCGCAGCTTGTAAGATTCTGTGAAAGATAATTCTGGTTCTATTTCATGTGTTGGGATCTTTTCCATTAAATAGTCACTACCACAACCAGGGTAATAGCCTGTATCTTGCTTTTTTCGCATATTCGGGGTATCCATTCAATTCTCTATGAAGTGTTCTGTCTTCCAGCAATGTACGGACCACTATCAAAAGAACATAAATTCCAACCGGAATGAAAGTGTAAAGAGACCCAATTATTAAGGGAATTGATAAGGTGTACAAAATTCCTGCCAAATATCCGGGATGTCTCACAATCTTATACGGTCCACTAGTTATCACCCTATGACCTCTATCCTTTTGAATCCGAACAGTTTGCTCAAAATACGGGTTTACTAACATAGCCCAATTGATGAGAACCGTAGAAACAATAAACAAAACGAAGCCTACTACTGCAAAATGAATATCCAAACTTGACCAAAGAAACCTGCCAACGTCCAATCCTGCTATGACGGGTATGAGAATCAACACCATGAGATTGCTTACTCGCATCAGTATCTCATCCCACAGTTTGGAGCCTTCCCTTTTTCTCTTAAGTCTCTGAACAAGAAGTTCAGGGTTAAACTTGTACTGAACCGCTGTACTGATAGAGTAATGCAGAAAAGAAGCACAGAAGAAAATCCATGGTCGAGCATCAATAATGCGACCAGCAGAAAAAAAGAAGACTGTTATCTGTACAGACAGCATTATAGAGGCCACTAGGAGCTGTTTAATTCCAGCTATTCTAAATCGTTTGTCGTTTTTCTGCACAAGTCATCCTCTTCACGATACACTTCTTTTTAGGTTCTTATGACTTATGGAAGAAGATTAGATTTCAATGGTCTATAGTAGTACCAACACACTTGTAACAGATCAGATGACTGCTAAGACCAATGTCTCTTTGAAAATAGCGTTAGAAAGACGACCAAAGGGGTTCTTTAGCTGCAGTGCGGGGTGTGGGGTTTGAACCCACGCAGGCCTATGCCATCAGGTCCTAAGCCTGACTCCTTTGACCAGACTCGGACAACCCCGCTCACTGGAGTCCACCCATCAAAATCATAGTCATCGTATATAAGCATGAACCTCGACTCCTAGTGAAGGTTTCGAAACCCTTTAAAATGCGGTGAGGCTGTATTAAGGTGCGGTCATGGGCATATGAGCCTCGGTGGCCTAGCTGGTTAGGGCATCGCCTTGGTAAGGCGGAGGTCGCGGGCTCAAATCCCGCCCGAGGCTCCATCTGAAATGGTCAAAACAAGCATTTTTTGCTTCTTTTCGCCTGGTAACTGGACTTTGTTGTACCATGGTGAGCGTGGGTCGTTTCGGATTATGTCGACTACGGGTATGGCTTCGGCTTCATATGTCTAGGACCCATCTACATTCCCCAACCATTCCCCCCGGGCTCAACAACGGTGCAATGCCCAAATTGTGGCCGAGACATATAACCTTTCTGAGGGTTCACGCATAGAATAAACTTAAAATCTATACAGTATAATCTGATAGGAAGGATGCAAATTGATTAAGGCATTGGTTGCTTTAGGGTTTGAAGAAGTGTGGGCGCCTCCTAATCGGGGTTTAAGGGTGTTTGGTGGAGTGGAGGCTCGGCATCTCTTCATCGCTTGGCTTGCGTTGGGTTTTTGTTTCTCCGTACGTTGGCTATTTTATTCGCTAACTGTATTCCCCATCATGTTTGGTGTTGCCTTGATTACCTTGGGGGTTGGCTTTATATGCCATGAGTCCGCTCATAAGTTTGCGGCACAAAAATTTGGCTGTTGGGCCGAGTTTAGGTTGTGGCCTTGGGGCTTGGCTATGGCGTTCATGTTCGCTCTCCTATCCGATGGAACCCTTATCTTCGCTGCACCCGGGGCAGTCTATATAGTGCCCCTCATTTTCGGGTGGGGCGCGGGGATCGGTCGAAGGGAATACGGGCTGATATCGTTAGCTGGACCCATGGTAAACATTGTTATTGCTATACTTTTTTCTTCCCTAGCTGGTTTTGGTGGAATTCTGAATGCGATGGGGTGATGGGGCATCGGACAAATCTATGGTTAGCGGCCTTTAACATGCTCCCCCTCGGAGGATTAGACGGTCAAAAGGTATTCTCTTGGAGCCCCCTCATTTGGGCTGGAATCACCATTCCGCTATGGGCACTAACACTTCTATGGATCATCTAGCCGTATGCGTAAACACTTTCTCTATTCTCTCCATTGAGCACAAACTAATTTTGCTACACGATTATTGTTTATTGTATAGAGGTGTTAAAAATCGCGCGCTTGGATGCAGTATAGCCATCCCTGTTTTTGCGTATGAGGTCTATAGATTTGTTGACCCCGCTCTCTACCCACATGAAAGAAGAGACGTATACCCCTTCGTAGCGTTTGTTTCAATCTTATTCATCGCCGGGGTCCTGTTTGGTTATAGAGTGCTCACCCCCTATGTAATATTGGCTATGTTCCCATTCTTCCAAGCCTTGGGAGCGGAGTTCGTCATCTCGATAATGGACTTCTATACCATCCTATTCGTTATGACCTTGGTGACAGGGCTGACCTTCACCTTTCCAGCATTTTTCGTTCTCCTAGTGAAATACGGAATAGTGGGCACCGACATAGTTAGGAGGAATAGAAGGTACGTGTATGCAGCTTTTTTCATCATCGCCATGATTTTAACGCCGGATGGAGGATTTCCTCTAGGTAATTTGATGATATGGACCCCGATGGTCCTGCTCATGGAGATTGGAATCCTCTTTGCACGTCGTTACGAGAAGGGGGGCGAAGTGCGACGCGTAAGCTGGCTTCCAAAGAGACCAAGCTGCAAATATTGTGGAGCAGCTATTTCAGTTGGCACAACATTCTGTCCCAAGTGTGGAAAAGCGCAGAAATAACGTTTGAAATAGGTCCTTCTAGAAGACCTTTAAAAGCTTTGAGTTAACCGGCGGCGAAGGAGAGCTATCTCTGGGACCTATTGCATGCAGGGCAGAAATTGGTCCGTTTATCGATTTGGGCTCCACAGAATTTGCAGGGATGTGTATGAATCGTTGTTTTTTCAGCAGGAGGAGTTGCCCTTAGTTTCGATATCTCGCGCAAGGTTATTTTTCGTTGGGTAGAGATGGCGTTTGATATGCAGATGAGGAAACCGATGATTCCCAGGATTCCTCCTCCAAACTTTAAAGCCACGCCGATCAGGTCGAGGTAGGGCTCCGGAAAGATTGATGCTAACGGGCTTAGAAGGGCTTGGTGAAAAGTGATGGAGAAGCCGAGCTGGTAAATCACGAATCCACTAATCAAGATAAGCGTTCCGAAGGCAAAGGTTAGCTTCCCCATAAAGGCTACCCTGTTGTTGATAATCCTGTTTCAAACTTAAGAAGTTTTTCTTCTTTTATAATATGGTAATAGCGCCGCTTAGGCTCTGATTAACCCCCGCCAACCTCTTTCTTCCACAGCCTCGAAAACAGCAAGCCAGTCAATCTTCAGGATAAGGGCGATGATGAGAATTAGGAGAACTACGGCGACTGCCAGTCCCCAAACCCCGGTAACTTCGTAAAGGGCTCGGATGAACTTGAGAGAGAAGCGGCCACCATACGCCAAGCTAACGCACATGATCGTTTTCCCTAAGAAGCAGGCCGCCATCGCCTTAAAGAGGTTATATCGTAACATGCCAATGGGGATCATGATGAGATCAACGGGTAGCGGCGTCGCGGAAAAAACAAAAATTGCGACGGCGCCGTATCGCCCCAGGAGCTTCATGGCGTATTCAAGTTTATGACCGTATTTTGCGTCGATCAGCTTTCGACCCACCAAGCCGACGATGTATCCCGTAATCTCGCCGAGGGCGGCGCCCACGCCGCAAATTATGCCGAGGATGAGTGGGTCGAGGATAGTTCCGAGGGTGTAGACGGCGATGGCGTAAGGGATGGGAAAGAAGATTGTGGCGTTTGCCGAAACAGAGATGAGCTAAATGGTGTGTCTTTAGTCCAGTATCAAGTAAATTGGTTGAAGGGAAGGGGGTTCAAGAGGATAGTTCTAGCGATCAATAAAGAGGTACCGGTGGATGAGCTTCCTTCAGATGCTGTTCCATCCATTGAAACCGAGCCTTTAGGAACCGCTGGGGCTACTAGATTAGCTTTAGAAAAGATTGCGGATACCAAGGTCTACGTTATGAACGTGGATGACATAGTCTTCTATGATCCCATCGATTTATATGATCAAGCATACAAAGGAGCATCCATGTTAGTGTCCAAGCCTAGACTTCCTTTTGGTAGAATAACTCTATCAAGCAACAGGGATGTACTCAAATTCGAAGAGAAGCCCCTCCTAGACGTGTATGCCTCTTGTGGCCATTATGTCTTCAAAAAGAGGGCGATAGAAGAATACTTCCCAGATAGAGGAAATATTGAGGCACAAACATTCCAAATATTAGCCGATAGAAATCTTTTAAGGGCTCTTGAATACACTGGGGTTTGGCTAACCATCAACACATTCAAAGACCTTCTTGATGCCAGAAACCTCCTTAAGAGGGGGAAATAACATGGAAGTGATGAATCTTATTTGGAGACGGTTGTATGGCGGTGAAGGAGGCTGAACGCATTGAGATGCCAAAGCCGCCAAAGAAACGAGTTCTGAAAAAACATAAGAAACAAAAATGAGACTGAGTAGCACGCACTCCAGAGTTGAGCGCTTATTCTCCAGCTTTTGTTGATATCCAACCCTAAAAAGCTTGGGTAATCTTAAGGATCAGAGCAACAATGAGCCGAACACAAGCCGTGAAAGCCGTAAAACAAGCTCGATTGGAAATGCGCTTACAATGAAGATTAGAATGAGCGCAAGGGCGGCAAGCTTTCTGCCAATGGCGAGCTTTGAAACATCGTCCAACGAGCCCGGATGGGGTCGTAAGGATAGAAGGAGGGCTATCATGGCCATGGGCCAATGCCCAAGGACGAGCAGGGTCAAGATGCCGAGGAATGAAAGGATGGCGTGTGATCTTTTTCCCAGCAAGCCTCGCGTGGCATGACCACCATCCAGCATACCCACGGGCACCAGATTAAGCATGGTCACAAGCATGCCAATCCAACCCGCGAAAGCAACGGGATGTAGCCATGTCACATCGCCAGTTCCAGCAGGCGGAAACATGATGGCAATAAACTGGAACAGCATGGGCACTTGAATGAACCCCGTGCCTGGAGGCACCTCAGCGCGCGGGATAAGAAGGGACCATTGAACACCAAAAATAGTAACGATGATGGTCACTATGAACCCCACGATTGGACCACTAACGCCGAGATCAAATAGGGCATCACTATTCGGGGCGAGCGACCTTTGTTGAATCACCGCTCCAAATGTTCCGATTCCAATTGGTGCTGGGGGCCCTGGAATAAAATAAGGATAGCTGGCTTCGATACCGTGTTTATGGGCGGCAAGCTTGTGGGCCATCTCATGTGCACCGAATATGGCCATGATCGCAGCCGTAAACACCGCCGCTCCCACCATCGGGTGTTGCATTAAACCCCTCTCCACCCACCCAAGCGAGAGGACATATCCGGTGATTAGCGTGGTCACAATCGTCGCAAGGAATAGCAACACATTTATGATTCGTCGACCAGGCTTCATAAAGAGCTTACGAACAGTTTGCAACAATATTTCCTCCCCTCTTTTCCTAAGAACCGGAACAAATCCCACACCGTCCAAACGCTTAATAAGCCTCAAAAACGCCTGCTTTGAATCTTGCCCAAGCCTCACGCGAAAGGTTGGGATGCCATACTCAATGAAGCCCTCTTCCACATCAAACTCCGACCCTACCACACTGCTTAATTGCTCGAACTGAGCAACCTCACCAGAAGGCTCGAGGAGAGAATCGGTTGAAGATACACCAGACATGAATATTCAATATTGAACGCTAACTCGAGGCATTAAAATGTTCCGTCCCCTTATTTGCATGCAGTTAGTTTAACCTTTCAAGATTTGGTGCTTATTATGATATACGATATAGTTCAATTAGAAAGGGGTAGAGAATAACAACCAAGCAGAAACCCTCTCAATGGGTCCTAATAAGAGATTTATATCTAGCATTAAAGGCTCGCTGGTTGAGATTACAATGAAGTAAGCCGAGATTCCTATGAGTAATGCTTCCAGCATGCCAGCCCCGAGTCCTGCTCCTAAGCCGTAACATATACCATCCTTAGCAGCGCTGATCCTCTCTCTGAAGATGAATACTCCTGTAGGCTTAAGCAACTCCTCGAATACGCCAGCAAGCAAGGCTCCTGTAATAAGCACGTTAGGCTCCTCAAGAGTTCCTCTCTCGGGCATCTAGCGAAATGCCCCAAATGGAGAATAAAGCCAATGAAATGATTTGCTTTGGAAGCTGGGCAATAAACCAGCCTAGAGCTCCAAAGCCTAGTATGATCCAGAAGAGGCTGCCATACCGCCTTCGCCGCCAAATAAAGATTGCCACAGCCAAAGACGGGATTACTGCTAATATGAAAAGGGTTAAAACGATATTCTCAACGCCCATCTCCGCCCCCTTCGATGAGGCGACAAGCCTCCTCAACCGTCCCACCGACCCTGACCGTGAACTGGTCGTCTTTGGTTCTGAAGATGGCGTGTTCAAGGTCGATGTAAAAGGGTGGTGTTGATGTTCTGGTGGCCTAGGATCTTCTTGACGTGTAGGATGTCCTTGGTGCGTACTCCATGGTGCCCTTGAGGTGGTGTAGGCTGCAGAGGGATCGAGTTAAGCAACCGCTTCTGAATCCATGCTTGTTACCTAAGCTTCGTGCCGCATACGTCGCAGAACTTGGCGGTTTTCGGTAGTTCTTCACCGCAGTTGGTGCAGAATCGGACGTCCTTTGCAGATGCTACTGGAACAGCTCTTAGGCCTGGGGTTGCCTCTGGTTTATGCGATTCTCTAAGCGCCTCGATTTTTGCTCTGATGCTTCCTCATAGCTTGGACTCCGTGCGCTTGTAGGTTGCGGTGCCGATGCCCATTGCTAGGAGGGCGCCTCCTAGGGTCAGAACTCCGATGAGCCCGTGTGCAGCGATGTTCTTTCCCCACTCACCCGTTCCTAGGGCGACTTCAAAATCCTCAGGATGCCCTCTTATTATGCAGTCAAGGCTCCTTCTAGTGCCTGTCACGGTTCTGAAGAGGCCCTTCTTATCCATTTGGATCTGAAACCAAGAGGGAGGAGCCGTAGAATCCTTGTTCACCCTGTACTCAAAACCATTCTCCTTAGCGTAGTTGGCAACGTGCTCAGCAAGTTTTTCCAAGTCCACATTAAACCCCGTAAATCTTTCGTCTTTGCCCATATTACCCACCGAAAATGTTTAAACCCTTTCTACGTTTAAAAGCTTTTTCTAAAGTGTTCGTGGAAATTAGCCATGCATAATACGAACAAAGCGCTGCATGCTGTATAGCACGGGTAGTCCTATACACGTGCGTATATTTCTTTCCATTTCCTCCTCAATTCCCTAAATCGGTCAGGGTACTCTTCCTTCTTCTCCTCCTTGACCTCCTCTAAAACCTCTTCTAGCATCCTTCTCAGGTTTTCCGCCTCCACGTAATCGATCTTCTCACGCAGCTCCTTGTGGGTGGCTGCGTTCAGCCGCCTCTTCAACTTCTCCTCAATGCGCTTTGCATCCCCCTCATCGGTGAGGTTAACCTCGCTGGGAACTGGAAGCCTCAACATTCGGATGACCTTAATGAAGCAGGGCACCTCAGCAACCTCCAGCCACTTGCACGCAAGCATTAGACGCTATAAATGTTTTTATTATTCAAAAAGTTAAGTAATATCAAAGCAAGCTGTAGGAGAACTATGTTGGCGGTGAGCGCCGTTGAAAAAGGCTTTCGGATGCGTCCTGTGTACTGGTTACTGCTGATTGTGCTAGTTATTCTCATTTTCGTCATTTTTGTTGGCCGTGAAGTAGTGATTTTCTGGCTTAACCTTTCTGAGTTTGGGGAGCTTTTCATTCTGCCTATATACTTTGGTTTGCTGGGCGGGCTTGTCCTTTCAGCTCTCGCTTTCTTCAGGGTGGATTTCAAGAATAGGCGATCCATAGCCTGGTGGGTTATCAGGCTCATCATCAAGTCGATACGCTCTGGGAGAATCATGGAAGGGGTCTCACCAGAGTGGTTCGACTTTGATAGCTTCAGGTTGTCCCCTCTAAAATTTTTGGTTTGGCAGGTCACCAAGGTTTTGGTGGGCATGTTCTTCTTCACCAACGTGGTCTTCGGCATGGCGGTGAACGCGGTCATGCTAGGCTGGGAGTCAGGCCTAGGAGAGTTGCCGAGGATCTTTGGCCTTCCCTTCACGACTCCTCCTTTGGACATGGTCTATGCTGAAGCCAACGTCGTCCCCTTAATCCCTTCCTTAACACTTCTGGTTCCACCAGTACTTTCCGCCTTGGGGATACGTCTCATGCTCTTGGTAGGGGTAACCCATCTTACTCGTATCGTCGCGCCTTCGATCAAAGCCTACCTTTGGGGTCTGGAGCTGCCTAACCTAGGCAGGTTTACACCGACTATCCAAGCCCTGGCCGCTGTTTCCCTATTGTGGTTTATGTTTAGCGCGTTCTTTACTTCCTTTATAGATTATAATACGAGGTACTTGATCCTGGGTCTTGGTGTTGCTGGGGGCTCCTTGGTCGTGTTCGCCCTCTTGGATAGGAGGGGGATTAGAGGAGGAGGAGTAGGGTCACGTCTTGGCTTGCGTCGCCGTGTTTACCTTCGCCTAGGCGTCCTGGTTGTGATCGCTTTGTCCGTCAGCTCTGTGGTGCTGATCAACAACAGCATCGCGGATATGAGGAAAATAGAGTGGCTTGGTCCATACAACGCTCAGCTTATCTCTGTGAGCCGTGAACTCGCTGAGCTGGATGAGGTTCAGGAGGGTCCATACGAGTTTGGCTTGGCATCTATTCCCCCCGATCAGATCGACATCCACGTTGCACAAAACAGGGAGCTCCTAGACAAGGTGCGTCTATGGGATCATGCAGGGTCCTTTGACAAGCTTAGACCGCAGATAGGTTTGATACCTTATGTAGATTTCTCGGAAGCAGATATCCTACGCTTCAACGGCTCTCTCTACTGGAGCGCCTCTATGGATCTTATTCTACCTGCAACCGTCTTGCCGGCGGATCGATGGTACGCCTCCCACCTAGTGTACACCCATGTGCCCAGCGGCTTCCTGATGCTGGACGGTCACGGGGGGAGGATTGTTGATACAGCTAAGTTCTTTCAACAGAGGAGGGTCTACTATGGTGAGGGGGGGCTCTTCCGAGAGACCTGGGTTGCGTATCCCGTCGGAAGAGCTGAGAGCCAAGAGGTGGGAGGACACTTCTACGTTGGTAGAGGGGGAGTAGACGTTTCCCCGCCCTTGAGCTGGCTTTTCGAGCCTAACTTCCTCCTTTCCTATCCCACCACAACCATGCGGGTTCTCAGGTACAGAGACGTGCATGATCGCATGCGGCTGCTCTTCCCCTACTTCACTTACGAGTTCAGGGGAGGACGTGTGGACATATGGCCGGTGACCGACGGTGAACAAACCTTCTGGGCCATGCCCCTCATCGTGTTTCTGGACGCTAGGAACGTGCCGTGGAGCGGTGGGCATCCTCTGGGAAGACTTGTGGGCTACGCATTGATAGACGTGTACCATGGGGACATCCGGTTAATCATCCTGGGTGACGACTACTTCAGCCAGCTGTTCAAGAGGGTTTACAGTGAACACGTTTCCACGGAGGTGCCAGAATGGCTGAAGGCTCAATTAAGGTATCCTGAAGAGCTTTTCGAATGGAGAATCGACATGTACAACTTTTTCCACGTTACCGACCCCGCCACCTTTATCGCAGCCAAGGAGTTCTTCATGGTGCCTAAGGGCCTCGACACCTATTACATCATAGCCCAGCCTCACGGCTTCGAGGAACTAGAGTTTATAGGACTGCTGTCCCTAGAGCTTCGGGGAGCCCTGGGAGAAAACCTTGCCGGCTACATGGTGGTTAGAAACGACTACCCCCACACCGGCGAGATGATTTTCTACCGAGTACCCTTGGAGGCAGAGGCCAAGCTTTTGGGTCCAACTGCTGTAAATGAGGCCCTAGAAAGGAACCCAGACTTCGCCAAGTTAAAGACGCTTCTGCGGGATCCCCGTGTAGGGAATCACATCTTCTACAGGGTTGGTGACTACGACGTGTTCTTCATACCGGTCTACACAGCGCCTGGAGGGGGCGTTGTCACTCAGCTCGGAACCATCGCGACGGTAGGAGCGGACTTCACAGGGGAATACTATGTGGGTTTGGGCTCCACTATTGAGGAAAGCTTCCGGGCCTTCTTAGCCGAGATAGCTGGGGTTGAAGCCCCTCCACCCGAGCCTGAGCTCAGTAAGGAGGAGAGGATCGCCAAGCTGATCGAGGCCTTCGAGGAGGCTGGTCTAAGCGTGTTAACACCTACGACGATTAACCCAGACATTTCCTTCCTTGAGGGAAGCGTTAAGTACGTGTCTGAAGAGGACTGGAACAACACCCAAGCCCTCCTAAACTCGTTCCTGGAACTATGCGACGCACATAACGTCTCCAGAGTGTTCATGTGGACCGAGAATGCGAAGGTGAACTATGGAATCATGGTGCGCGTTGAAGAAGCACTTGAGCTACATTATATAATCATTGAGTTAACGTGAGCTAGAGGTGTAGCTTCATGAAAAGGAAGCGGAAGAACCCCGAAGACCCCCTAAACGTACTATCGATAATAAGCATAGCCGTAGTGGCTTTACTCCTAATCTTACTCTTCAAGGTTAAGGGAGGCATCCTGGGTATAGTTCTCGGAGCCGTCGCGGTGGCAACGCTGATCTACTGGCTGAGGGAGATGAAGAAAATCTTCAGGGAGGAAAAAGCCTACCCTAGGGATGAGGCGGAGTGGTTCTACGACCTCATCGATGACGGAGAGGGTGTGACCTTCATAGCCGAGGTGCCTGGGCCGGCTGAAGAGGTTAAAGTCAGACTCCACAAAGGCGTCTTGGAGATAAGGGGCGGCGGCAACTTTAAGCGAAGAGTACAAGTACCTAAAGAGGCTGAACTCCAAGACAAGTCGTACATTAACGGCGTGCTACACGTGAGGCTTCAAAGGCTAAAAAGGTCTAGAGGCTTCAAGAAGCTTATAAATGAATGGGCTTGAGCTTCTCACTAACCCAACGCGCGCGAGGATTTAGTCGATTTCTTTAAATTGGAAAATACAAGATATTAATGGGGTCGGTGTGAGCTACCTTACGTTTTCCTCGCCTACAAGAACCTTTGGGGAGCCGCTAACGATTTCTGTAATCATACCGACTCTAAACGAGGAGAAAGTCATAGATAGGTGTCTGAGGTCGCTTGCAACTCAAAGCTACCATAACCATGAGGTGATCGTTGTGGACGGGGGGAGTTCAGATAAAACCTTGGAGATAGCGGAACGTTACGGGAATAAAATTGTAAGGCTCTCCAAAAGGAGAACGCATGATGTGGGTCTTGCTAGAAACGTCGGGGCTCATCACGCAAGGGGGGATGTTCTCGTCTTCATTGATGCTGACACCGTGGTGCCTCCCACCTTCTTGGAGGTATTAAATAGATGTTTCCATGATCCGAAGGTTGTTGGAGTGATGTGTAGAGTTCTTCCCCTCGGAGGAAACGGCGTTGAGCAAGCTCTCTATGAGTGCAATAATTTCCTAATGAAGACCTCAAGCAGAATTCGCGTCCTTAAGACAAGCTACTTTTCCTGCACTTCTTACAGAAGAAACCCCTTCATTGAAGTAGACGGGTTTCGGGACAATTTAAACGCTTGTGAAGATTACGACCTCGCCCTAAGACTCAGTAAACATGGAAGAATAGTTTTCACGGATGAGGTCACCGTTTACATGTCTCCCCGCAGACTAAGAAGGTGGACGTGTTTAGGATACCTCGCGAGATATGTGAAATACCTAACTCAATATTACATATTTGACCATATTTATGATCATCACCACGCCATCAGGTGATTAGAATATGATGCGCGCTCAGCATCACATGTAGGGAATACTTAAAAAGAATTTTAGTTATTTGGTTGAACAGATGTGAGTGTTGTGGCGGTTAAGGTTCTCTATGAGGTTAATGTAACAGATTTGAAGATGGCGGACCGTAAGAAGCGGATTTTAAGGTCTGCCGTTTTGTTCATCTTTCAGCTGGCTCTCATCTTTGTCTTGGTCTCGATCCTGGGAATATGGGCAATATTGATATTCCTTTTAGCTATATACATGATACTTCCAACACCCCTCATTCCAGTACCCAGCAAGTATAAAATAACCAGCCAAGGCGTAATGCTCAATGAGCGTAGAGTGTTCTCTCTTAAAAGGGGTTATAGACTTCGATCCAATGAAAAAAGGAAGTTTGTTTCCGTTCTTCATGGCCGGAGAGGCGAAATGTTAAGGCTCTACACACCCGAACCAAAAAGAGTTATAAGGATTTTAGATGAACTGATTCCAAAACCTGGATAGTCTCCTTGAAGGTTTTTGGTAGTGCTGCTGTATGTTACGGCATCGGTTGTTTGATCCTCCACCTTCCCATCAATTCATCCAGTTTCTTCTGTTTGTGACATATAACATCTATTCTAATTGTTTCATGTGAAACATTCTGAAGAACATTGAATTTGGCTTGAGCTTGAGATAGATCACTTTCTTTTGCAGAATTTCCATGGGATCAACTTAGGAACTCTCTTCCTATACTCTTCATATTCATCGCCATATGCTTCCCTTAGCTCCTTCTACAAAGTGGATGACGATGTTGAACCAGAAGGCTACGAAGCCTGCTACAATTAAGGGGAATCCGAATAATAGACCGAGGCCAAGAGCAATGAACAGCGCCCCACAATATATGGGGTGGCGTACATAGGCATAGGGCCCAGATGTAACTAGAGGACCACATTTAACAGGAGCGATCCTCCGCCTCCCAGTAAACCATAGAATCGTGTGGGCTGTTGAACGAATAACACTTCTAGGAGGAAACACTTTGAAAGCCCATGCAAAAACAAAAGCACCGAAAGCAAGAATTAAAAATCCAGAAACAGCCAGCCATAGATTCAAATACAAATCCGTAGGCAATCCAAGAAAGACCCAAGCGACATAGGCTAAGAAATAGAGGGTGGAAATAATACAGAGAACACCAACAACCACCAAAACCTCAACAAGCATTTAAATCACTATCCTTTTTTCCTCACAGCGCGCGAAAGGTTGAGAGGGTTAACCTAGAGTAAAGTATATCCTATCGATATCCTTCCCCTTCGAGGCCCGCTTCAGTATACTTATCGAGCCGACCTCAAGGGTTCTCCGGACATGGGTTCCGACGCAGGCGGATATATCCCACCCTTGAACCTCTACGACCCTCACCCTCTCAGCCTGGGGGAGCTGGGATGGATCCTCTCCGTAGCTTCTGAACAGCTCCTCCGCTTCGATCCGGTTGAGTATTTGAGCCACCACTAGCCTGTCCTCTTGGACGATCCTGTTCGCCAGCGTCTCGACCTCTCCCAGCCTCCTTATGAGCGCATCCCTATCTGTCTTAACATCGAACCTGGAGCGTTCTACGCCGACCCGGGTTCCAACGACCTCCAAGTTTGGGATGGATTTCACTAGGGTTGCCCAGAGTATGTGGAGGGCTGTGTGGCTCCGCATCAACCTATACCTCCGATCCCAATCGAGGAGGCAGTGGACGCTGTCTCCCACCTTGAGCCCCACCTTATCCACCTCGTGGGATATGGAGCCCGAGAACCCCCCAACATAGACTATCCGAAAGGGTTCATCGCTTCTGATGAGTTCGCCGGTATCCCATGGCTGCCCCCCTCCTTCAGAATGGAAGATGGTCCGGTCTAGGATGACGTACTTCCCCTTTTCAACCGATAGAACCTCGGCGTCGCACTCCTTCAGGTAGCAATCCTCAAGATATAGAGCGTCAACCACGCGGGCATCCCCAAGAGTGATGAATGCCATAAGCCATCTACATTTCTTTACGGCCCAATAAAGGAGTTTCGTGCGGCGGTTCTCTCCCGCGCGAAGCGGGAGGTACGAGTAAAAGGTACGCGCTCAAGAACCCTTCCACATCGTACGTCCACATGCGACGCCTTTTAGGTTGTTAATCTTGGCTTTTCCTTGGAAAGAATCAAGCTAACAACTTTCGCTTTAAACAATAGGTCAGCGGTTAGCGTATTCGACAATGCATATTCCTGGCGGCATGCGCCCATTTTTTCTTTCTTACCAACCGTGCTTGATTGTCGAAGGCGGAGTTCTCTTGCTCTTTCGTTCTTCATGTTTCTCGGAACGCTTAAACTTATTTATTTTAACAACACCGCTTTCCAGTGCAACCCAATAATTGTTCATTAGATTTCGACGGTAAACAAATTTGTTTACCAATCTCTTCAGCTCTTTTGGGGGTAAGTTTTCAGAATCTACCAAAACCGTATTGCCACTTGAAGTGATATCAACCTTGAGTTTCGCACGCAAGAAATCGGACAGAGTTTCTCTTTCATTCTCCAATTCACCCAAATCCACTCTTAACCTCCTCTTCCTCCTCCGGAACAAACCACTCAACCTCTACCGAAAGAAGAGCCATTCCCACTTAAATGATGTTCAAGAAAATAGATGGGAAAAGCCGCTAAAGATGGTTAGAGAGTAGGGGAGGTTAAGGCCTTCTTTGATGAATGAAGTTCTCCAAGCACCTTAGGCTGCAAAACACAAACTGCTCAGATTCAGGCTCAGGCTCTGCCTTTAGAGCTAACCCCGCGCATCCAAATCTAGCATTTTAAGGTCTACCGCCATCGTCCAGCTCTTCCTCACCATAGCGACATCAGACTCACCACTCGGACACTTAGCCATACCCTTCCCTCCATCACAATGGAACACGGGCACCAATCTCAACGAATAAACACTTTCTAACATACCTTATATAAGCACAGTTCTCACCTCAGCGTGCTTATCCAGCAAACATAGCCCGAAATCGCAATGGAAAGAAAATGACAGATTTAAACGACAGCCCTCGTCTAGCCCGAGGCTCCAAAACAGCATTGATTGAGGCTTTTGCTGAACACTCGCTTAATCCGATTAAACCACAAGAAAAAATTAAAAGCGTGTAAGCGAACTCAAGGTGTTACGTGTGTCTCAAATGTCCATACCTGAACTTTTGGAAAAAATAGGGAAAACCGCCTACAGCTACGAAAGGGTTTACCACGGTTGCTCTCAAAGCGTATTAAAGGCGCTTCAAGAACACCTTCAGCTTGGTGGCGGGGATGCGTTTAGAGCAGCCAGCGCCTTCGCGGGCGGGGTCGCCCGCATGGGAGAGACCTGTGGAGCGTTATCAGGCGGGATTATGGCGATCGGGCTGGCGTATGGCCGCGAAAAACTAGAAGACACAATGCTCTCTCACGGATACGCAAAGGCTATGGGCCTCTCCATAAAGCTGTGTGAGAGATTTGAAAAGGAGTTTGGTAGCGTCAAATGCCGGGACATTCAAAGGTCTTTATTTGGGAGAGCTTTTGACTTCAAAAATCCAAGAGAGCGTGAAGAGTTCGTGAAGTCAGGAGGCTATGAAAAATGCCCAAAAGTTGTGAAAAAGGCCGCGCAGCTTGCCGCAGAGTTAATCTTAGAAGGCAAAACCTAATAGAGCAGAACAAACTTTTTCATAGTTTTGGCAGTGCCTATTTCAGTAGGCGAATATTGAGCCTCACGTTTTGTGGGCTAATGAGTAGGTAACGCCTTCGCATTAGGCTGAAACCATTTAAATCCCTAGAATTTACTTTATATATAACCTGAGGAAACCATGATCTTGATGAGGGAGTTGTTGTGAATTTTGAGCCTTGGTTATACGCGATAGTTGTGGGAGGTGCGGTTTTTGTGGCGCTGTTCTTCCTTTATGCTATGAGGACTGGGTGGAAAAAGGAGAAAGAGCCTTTGGAGGCGCCTCCAGCGGTGGAGGAGAAGTTGCCCCCTTTAAGGGCGGAGCGGAGTGTAACGGTTGCGGAGGCTAAAAGGGCGATGGATGAGCTCAAGACGCTGGATCTGGAAAGGGAGATTCTTAGCTTTGCCATCCGGCGCCTCTACGAGGCTCATGCAGAAGGGAAGATAACTGAAGAGGAGAGGGAGCGCCTAGCCCACAGATACAAGTCCAGAATGGCCAAAATCAAAGGAACCATTTCACGCAGCGAGTCGATAGTAGCGCTACATGAGTTAGAGGCCATGCGGGGGGACCTCATGAAGCTCTTCAGTGAACGTTTTGATGAGGTAAATGAAAAAATTGAGGAGATAAGGTCCCGCATCGGAATTAAGCCGGTGATGGAGGTGCCGGCTCCCGCCCCCACCCCGGCCCCGCCTGTAAAGGAAAAAAGGAGGGTGCGGAGGCCTCCAAGTCCGCCAACTAAAACAGAGGCTGAGAAAAGGATCGAGGAGATTAAGGCTGAGGTAGAGAAGGTTCTGGAAAGGCTGGGGCAGATTGAGGTTGAGGCGTAAAGGGGTGGGTTGGAGAGAGGAAGCCAAGAAAAGAGCCGCCCTAGAAGCGGTAAAGCACCTGAAAGACGGTTTCACGCTTGGGTTAGGAAGTGGGAGCACAGCCGCTTACGCCATTCGAGAGATAGGGAGAAAAATCCAGCAAGAGAATTTGCAAATCTTAGGGGTTCCAACATCCTATCAAGCCTTTCTGTTGGCGGTGGACTGCGGCATATCGCTCACCACACTAAACGAACACCCCCAACTCGACCTAACCATCGACGGCGCAGACCAGATCGATAAAGCATTGAACCTGATCAAGGGCATGGGTGGAGCCCTAACCAGGGAGAAAATTGTTGCCTCAGCCTCGAAACAGCTTGTGATAGTGGCGGATGAAACAAAACTGGTGGAAAAGTTGGGGACCAACCATCCAGTGCCGGTTGAGACGCTGCCCTTCGCCTTACCAACAGTCATGTCAAAAGTGCAGGAAATGGGGGGAAGACCTGTTTTGCGAGAGGGAAGGGGGAAGGTTGGTCCTGTCGTGACGGACAACGGCAACTTCATTGTGGACGTAGACTTTGGTCTCATCGACGACCCGAAAGAGTTAAACTCGCGGCTCAAGCTGATTCCTGGCGTCGTTGAGACAGGATTGTTCATCGATATGGCAGATATCGTTTACGTAGGCAAACCGGCTTTAGTTGAAAAGCTTGAGAGAAAAAAGTGACTTTGAAACCAGATAGCCTAAACTGCACGGGAGTATCCTTAACTACATACAACCAAAGTAGGCGTCAGAAAGCCCTAAATCAAACTTCTTCCCAGAAATAGGATGGACGATAGGAGCCGGGGTAGCCTAGCCTGGTTAGGGCGCCAGACTCATAATCTGGAGAACAACAAATGGGGCAAAGTGCGCCTGATGTCCAGAGGTCGCGGGCTCGAATCCCAGAGCGAGAATCCCGCCCCCGGCACCATTCTGGAAGCCCGCGCTGCACGAGTCAAGCCGTGGTTCGTTTCTCTTTCTTTGATCGTTTTTTGACTGCCCAGCTGAGCTTTCGGATGGTCATCTGGAAGATTTCTTTCTCCTTGGTGAGGATTTCGACGGATTCTGCAAGTTTCTCCCTTTCAGTGCGTAAGTTTTCTACTTCCTTTTGAAGCCCCAAGACTCTGCGTCTCGATTCCTCCCTCTCCTTAATGAGGCCCGCAACCTCTTTTTTAAGCGCCTCTGCCTCCTTGGCTAAGGCCTCCACCTGCTCCCTCAACCTATCCCTCTCTTTTTGCAACTCCTCGTACTTAGACCTCCGAACCAGGCCGAAAGCCACGAAAACACCTCTGACAGCAAACAAGGCGACTGTTAGACACTAATTATGCTTTATTCATTTATATAACTAAAACGTCCGGAGAAATAAGCTGGGAGAAAAGAGTTCATTCAGTGATTTTATAATAAAATTCCGGTCTTCTTTCCTCAAATAATGGCAGTTCGAACTCGCCAGGAGCGATCACGACACGCTTGTTTCAAGTTCCCATTAGGTCAAGCTCAGCGTAAATTACCTCCTCCTCTAAGGCGTTAGCTTCAGCTATGGTTCGCCCAGTGTAATCAACAATTTTACTTTGTCCTATGAACCTGAAACCCCGCTCAGCTCCTACACGGTTGACGGCAATGAAGTTCACCCTATTCTCATATGCCCTTGTGTTGATCACATACTGAGGGACACCCTCTGCGCCTACAGGCCAGTTGGTGGGCAGAGCAATGATCTCCGCGCCTTGAAGAGCCATAACCCTAGCGCTCTCCGGAAACCTTACATCAAAACATATGTTCACGCCCACCCTTCCAACCACAGTTTCAAAGACTCTGAAGGATTGATCGCCATGCGTGGCGAAGCGGTCGATTCCTAAATGTGGCAGATGAATCTTCCTGTATTTTCCTACCAGACCTTTAGGGCCAGCAAAGACCAAAGCGTTGTAAATCTTCATGCCATCTTTTTCAAGTAACCCCACAACAGCGTAGACGTCCAACTCCTTGCACATCCTTATGATGGCTTCTGTGGAGGACCCTGGAATAGACTCAGCTATAGGAAAGGCCTCGTCAAGGCTGGAGAAGCAGTACCCAGTTAAGGAACATTCGGGGAAAATCAACAGTTTCGCCCCATTTTCAGCCGCGGTCCGCATAAGGCTAAGGCATTTTTCAAGGTTCCTTTCCTTCATCAAAATTTTAGGATCCATTTGAACTCCAGCAACTCTTACATAGCCATCCACCACTAACCCTCCAAAACACAACTGTATCCCTCCAAATAGCGGTATCCCCTATCTATCATTTTCCCTTTTGTTTTCGGCTTTTTCATAGGCTCCTAGAAGTAGGTGATTCCCATCTCTAGAAACAGTAACGTTTCCCTTTAAAAATTTAAACGAGTTTTGAGGCATATATGGGAAGGGGAGCCCCTTGTCTATTGAAATCGATTATCTACGCAAGAAGGCGACTCATTTCCGACACCGCCAAATTGTTGGGTTGGCCATGACCGGCTTTGGCCTTGTGGTTATGGTTTTCGCGCATTTTTTGGTCCCCATCCTAGCGCCCTTTAGTGCCGAGCCATGGGAGAGGTTAGAAACCTACACAACTTGGTCCATGGCTGCGGGTAGCCTCATCGCTCTTTTCGGTATCGTCGTCACCGTCCATTATTCCAGGAAACTATCGGAATTTATTACCGACTGGTCGAGGATGATGGAGGAATTAGAAAGGAAAATCAAAGAGATCGAAGATTAAAAACACAGCTTACTCCACTCAGAAACCTTAATTTAAAGCATACTCATGAAATACATCCAGAAATAATGAGGGGCTGTCGGCTAGCATGGTCTAGGCTCTGAGACTTGGGAGCGAGGAGGAGACACCTCCAAGCAAAGAGCTCTCGGGACCCCGGTTCAAATCCGGGCAGCCCCACCAACTTGTTTGTTTTCATGAAGATTATGTTGATGTTTGTATGGATGCATTAATCCCTCCCACATAGACTAGCACGTTGAATTCCATCCGACTCGATTTGACAAAGAGGAATAACTTAATAAATGGTACATCAATTAAGACTAAAACACAACGATGTCCCTCGAATTTGGATTAACAATAACTCTGCTCGGGGCAGTTTCCGTGTTCTCAGATATCGGATTGGTCGCGGTTATCTGCGGAATACTAAAAAGGGTCTTAAAGGAGGAAACTGGGCTGGCTCCTCCGTCGGCGTCTCTGCCTACGGCCGCAGAGGCTTCTCCTTTAAAGAAAGAGGAAATACCCGAAGTTGAGATACCGACGGCGAAGTCGAGGCGTTTCAAGATCATAATGGAAGGAGAAGAACATGAGGTGAGGGTGGAGGACGCAGGGATCCTAGGAGAAGAAACGGAAGATGTCACACCTGGGTTCAAGATTGAAAGAGAGGTCAAAGTCTTAGTAGGTGGCAAGGAGTATAAAGTGAGGGTTGAAGAGACTGGGGTCATCCCTCCCATCGTGAAGGAAGAAGTCCGGGTTAAGGAGGCGGTTGAGAAAGAAGAGGAGAAAGTGATAAAGTCCCCGATGCAGGGCACCGTCACTCGAATACCAGTCAGGGTTGGGGACAAGGTGGAAAACGGAGACGTGGTGGTGGTGCTGGAGGCAATGAAGATGGAGAATGAAATAGAAAGTTCCGTATCGGGTGTTGTGAAGACTATAAAAGTGTCGCAAGGTGACACTGTGGCTGCGGGGGATATCCTCGTTGTGGTGGATTAATCTAGAGGGAGGAAGCACCCTATAAAGAAAAAGCTTGAGTACAGAATGTATTGCCGTGAATGCAAAAAACTTGTAGGTGTCTACGAGTGTCACAGAGAAGAAAGGGTTTTGCCCGAACTTAAGCCCGAGTTTGACCTCGTTACTTGGTGCTGCTCCGATTGTGGTCAGCCCATTATTGAGGTGACAGAGCTACACAAGGATTAAGGGAGAAGGGAAGGAAATGCCAGAAAGAATTGTCAGGCGATCGAGAGGCTTTTCGCCAAATTTGTACTTCAAAGTGCCCTTTGAGACTAAAAAGAGGTTTAAAATAAAAAGAGGAGACACCATTAGATGCACCCTTAAGAGGATCATCGGCTCACAGGGCAACGTCATAAGAGACGTGAACAAAGAGATAGAGTGCAAGGTTCTGCGAAGGGACGACTGTTTCTATCTGGCTCCGCAGTTAGTTCAGGAGCTCAACCTCTTTGGGGGCGAATACTATGAGCTCATCCTGCAAAAGCAAATTACAATAGACGGAAAAGAGGCTGAAATCTACCCAGGAAAGCTCATGGATAGAGATAAAGGAAGGTTAATTAAGGAATAGAATTCCAATCAAAAGATGAAAAGAAAACATCCAGTATAATTCAGGGAAGATAAAATGTCAACAGATATTAGTGAGAAAGAAGCCGCGCTGGTTTCGGCAGCTATAGCCGCTTATCTGGCTAAGCCTAGTTTGCCGAGGGTAGGTCCAAGCGAGGAGGTTCCAACAACTCAGCTCACGGCGGATCTTGGGTTGCTGTTAAGTCGGGTGGCAGAGCTGGAAAAGAAAATAGACAAGCTGGATGGAAGCATAAGGGATTTCAGAAGAAGAATGTGGAGATCTGAATATAGAGAAGTGAAGTGAAATGGTGCAGATTCATGAAATGATTTTTAGAGACGCACACCAGTCCATCCTCGCAACCCGTATGAGAACGGAGGACATGCTCCCCATAACCAAGACGATAGACCAGGTGGGTTTCTTTTCCTTAGAGGTTTGGGGCGGCGCTACCTTCGACGCTCCCATGAGGTTTCTGGCTGAGGACCCGTGGGAACGACTCAAAACGCTGAAGGAGCACATGCCAAACACGCCGATGCAGATGCTGGAGCGAGGCATGAACATCGTGGCGTACCGGCACTACCCAGACGACATCGTTCAGAAATTCATAGAGTTCGCGTACAAAAATGGGGTTGACTATTTTAGGATTTTTGACGCCCTCAACGACCTTCGGAACATGAAAGTTCCTATAGAGACCGTTAAAAAACTGGGTGCCCATGCGCAGGGGTGCCTGTGCTACACGATATCCCCGGTTCATACCGTTGAACATTACGTAAAACAGTTTAAAGAGCTGGAGAGAATGGGGTGCGACTCGTTGTGCATCAAGGATATGGCTGGGATGATCTCCCCCTCAAGGGCATACACCATTATACGCTCTTGTAAAGAGGAGGGAATAAGGATGCCCATAGACCTGCATTCTCACGCCACGTCTGGAATGACCGAGCTTTCCTACATGAAGGCTTGTGAGGCTGGCGTAGATATCCTGGACTGTGCCATGTCGCCCATCTCCGGTGGGGCTGGACACCCTCCTACCGAATCCGTTGTAGCGGCCCTACAAGACACTCCCTACGACACGGGCTACGACCTCGAGTTGTTGATGGAGTGTAGGGAGTACTTTTTGAAGGTGTGGGACAAATATAAGCATCTGCATCGGGAGGAAGCAATGAAAGTAGACCCCTCCGTGATGGTTCATCAGATACCTGGTGGGATGCTCTCCAACCTTGTCATCCAGCTGGAAAAATTTGGAGCAGCGGATAGGTACAATGAAGTGTTAATAGAAAGTCATCGCGTGCAAGAAGACCTTGGCTGGCCTCCCCTCGTGACCCCAACATCTCAGATCGTTGGGGTGCAGGCAGTTATGAATGTCCTCTTCGGAAGATACAAGCGCGTTATTGAAGAGACGAAGGAATACGTCAAGGGGATGTATGGTAAACCTCCGGGAAAGATCTCGGAGGAGATGTACGAAAAGATTCTCGGTGCGAACTGGAGAGATGAGGTCATTGATTGTCGACCAGCCGACCTGCTAGAGCCCATGTACAAGAAGTGTAAAGAGGAGCTGGAGGAGCTAGGGCTCCTAAGAAAGGAGGAGGATGTCATCTCATACGCCCTCTTCCCAGAGCAGACGAAGAAGCTCCTCAGCGGTGAAGCCAAGCCAGAGTTCACCTCCGCCGAACTTCCATTAGAGCAAGAAATGCTGGGAAGAAGATTCAAGGTTTTACTCAACAATGAGGAATATGAGGTGACCATCAGGAAAAAGACGCGCCAACAATAAACCATGACGAGGAAAAATACTTCCTTTCCCAGTCGACAACGCATCAGTAAATACCAAAAATTATTGTTGCAATGAAAAATTTAATAAACACGCTTATGGTTCATGGTTCTGAGTTGGGGGGCTGGTAGCGTTAATGTCATTAGAGTTCGGGTTAACCATGACCTTGGTTGGGATGGTATCCATGTTTTCAGCCCTTGCATTAATCGTAATTGCATGCGAGATTCTAAAGAGAAAGTTTAGAGAAAAGGGCTCTGAGTTAGCTCCAACCGAGCCGCCTCATAAGTTGACTTTATTGAAAAAAGAAGAGCTCAGCGAAGAGGAAGAAGCGGCAGTAACCGCAGCCATCATGGCTTACATGAGTGAAACGCCACATGTGCCCAGATCGATGACAACCCTTGGGAGACGCATAGAACCCGGAGTATGGAACATGGCCGGCAGAATGGAATTAATGAACATGAGGATTCGGGGGCGATGATACAATGAAAAGAAAATTTAGGGTTACCATTGGGGAAAAAACGCTCGTGGTGGAGGTGGAGGAAGTTAGCGGTGAAGCAGAACGACCAGCGCCGGTTTCCCCAGCTCCAACACCCCCAGCAAAGCCATCGGTGGAGAGAAGAGCACCAGAGACGCCAAAGATGGAGGCTGTGGAAAAGGCTAAGCCAGCTGTCAGCGAAGAAGGTGTGGTGAGGGCACCGCTATCCGGAGTGATCTTGTCTGTAAAATGTGGAGTTGATAGCGAGGTTAGGGCTGGTGACCCACTTTTAACGTTAGAGGCTATGAAGATGGAGAATGAAATCTATGCTCCTAAATCGGGCATCGTCAAAAAGGTGCTGGTGTTAGAAGGGCAAACCGTGAACTATGGTGATGTTCTGGTCGTAATCGACTGATCTTAGAGGAGGTGGAATAACGCTACCTTTCCTCATTGGAAACGCTGTAATGATAGTGGTGGGTTTTCTGCTTGTTTATTTGGCCATTAAGAAAAAGTATGAACCCCTATTGCTGCTTCCAATTGGTTTTGGGGCAATACTGGTGAACATACCCTACACGGGTCTTATGGAAGAGGGGGGTCTATTTCGCACTATTTACGACCTAGGCATTGTTAATGAGTTATTCCCATGTCTAATCTTTATAGGAATCGGCGCTATGTGCGACTTCGGGGCTCTTTTAGAACGCCCTTGGGTCATGCTGTTTTCTGTGCCAGCGCACTTGGGGGTTTTCGTCGCTCTTGTTGGTGCTTTATTAATAGGGTTTAAACCGTTTGAGGCATGTTCCATCGGGATAATTGGTGCCATGGATGGACCCACAGCTATCTATATTACATCCAAGTATGCCCCACACCTGCTTGGGGCGGTTACCGTGTGCGCGTACTCGTACATGGCGTGTATACCAATTATTCAGGTTCCAATAAGTAGAGCACTTACCACGCGCAAAGAAAGGCTAATTAGAATGGAATACAGGCCTAAGGCTTATCCCAAATCTATTCGAATACTATTTCCAGTAATAGTGACTTTAATAACCGGCATAATAGCGCCACAGGGAATACCACTCATGGGTTCTTTAATGCTTGGGAATTTTATAAAGGAAAGTGGAGTTGTAGATAGGCTCTCAAAGTCGGCGGAGAACGAACTGAATAACATTGTAACCCTGCTCCTAGGAATCACCATAGGCGGAACAATGTTGGCTAAGCAATTCTTAACCATTGAAACCCTCTTAGTATTCGCTCTGGGTATAGTGGCCTTCATCTCGGGGCTCGCTCTAGGAGTCATATTTGCTAAGATCGCATGCGTCCTCACAAAGGGGAAAATAAATCCATTGATCGGCGCAACCGCGGTATCGGCTTTTCCCATGGCAGCCAGAACGGCTCACATGATAGCTAGGCAGGAGGACCCCGACAATTGGCTGCTGATGCACGCGATGGCGGCCAATACCGGGGGTCAAATAGCCTCAGTGGTAGTTGGGGGAGCGGTTTTAACGTTCGCCCCCATTTTGTTAGGCTTATAGTCCGCCTTGGCGGATGGACGCGTCGCCGGAGAGAAATCTTTTGGTAGACCCGTTTTTTAGCTTGACTATTAACGCGCCGTCTTGGTCCACATCGATTGCCCTGCCCTCAAAGCGTTCATTAAAGCTTAGGACCTCCACATCCTTACCGATCATGTCAGTCAAGCTCTTCCACTCCTCTAAGATTTGAGCGAACCTTCCCCGTGTGAATTCGTTATAGTAGTGCTCCATTTCCTTTAACAGAGCCTGCAGAAACTCCTCACGCGGAATCTCACCCTTAGCTTCTTTTTTCAATGAGGTCAAGGAACTTCTCAGTTCTTTAGGAAAAGCGTTTGTATCCACGTTTGAGTTTATCCCGATACCGAGCACGACAAAATTTAGGTTGTCATCGCTTATGCTCGTTTCAGCTAAAAGGCCGCACACCTTCTTGTTGTGGACTAGGACGTCGTTGGGCCATTTAGTCTTGGCGGTTAGTCTCAGCATCTCTCTAATGGTTTTGGCGATGGCCACCGCTGCCATGAACACGATTTTGGGGGCGTCTTTAGACCCTATCGCTGGCCGAAGGACTACAGAAAACCATGTCCCACCCCTTGGAGATATCCACCTTCTCCCAAGTCTCCCCTTTCCATGCGTTTGGGTCTCTGCGATGACTACGGTTCCCTCCTTGACCCCCGTCTCGGCCAGTTCCTTAGCTAGATCATTAGTGGACGCCGCTTCCTCGAAGTAAAAAATCTTTTGTCCCATAAAGCTGGTTTCAAGGCCATCCTTGATTCTCTCAAGGGACAACTGGCTTTTTTCCTTCACTGCGACGCCTCTTCTAGGCTACACTGTTTTTTAGGCTTTATTAATCCATTTCCTCTGTACCAAGACAAGTGGGGAATCAGAAAAAAGCGAGGAAATAACCCTTCCGTGTATTTACAAAAACGATTTATTTGCCGCAACTATAAAGTCCCTTAGCAGTTCAATAAGGGTTCTTCGGAAAGGATACCGTCATGAAGCTTAGGGTGCAGGATATCCTCAATGTTGCTTTGTTTTCGGCTTTAACGGCAATTGGAGCTTTGATTAGCATTCCTTTGCCGTTGGTGCCAATCACTCTACAAACGCTGTTTACCTACATGGCTGGAACGCTTCTAGGCGGTTACTTAGGAGCATTAAGTCAGCTGATTTATGTTTTCATGGGTATTGCGGGACTGCCCATTTTTGCGAAGGGAAGCGCAGGTATTTCCGTGCTAGTTGGTCCAACAGGTGGTTACCTGGTTGGTTTCATCCTAGGGGCTTTCGTGATTGGAAAGTTGGCTGAGATAAAGAAGAACCCGAGCTTTCGATGGTTGCTGATTTGCATGACAGCCGGAACCGTGGTGATCTACGTTTTGGGGGTCCTTCAACTGATGAACTGGGTGAGAATCGACGTGAAGGAAGCCATCGTTGTTGGTGTCTTGCCGTTCATAGTTGGAGACGCGTTAAAGATGTTAGCGGCTGCTTACATGACCATCCGAATTAGAAAGGTTTTGCCCAAGTGACCCGCTAAAAATTGTCAAGCTAATAATTCCGGAACGAATACACTGGGTCACCGGCCAAACCGTCTTCGTAGACGGCGGATGGACAGTGTGACAAGCGGAGAAAACTTAAAACGAAAGAATGAACTACTTGCATGATGCTCCGGTTCGGCTCCGGTAGAAGAAAGGAGAAGACTTCTCCTCCTGCCAAGTATAGCTAGGTTAAACACGAAAATGAACCAAGTATTCCGGCCTTTCGAGCCGGAGACCCGGGTTCAAATCCCGGCCGGAGCACCATAAATTTCTGGCTTGTTTTAAGCTTATTCCAGCAAAAGAAGCTCGATTAGCAGGTTCATAATCAAGCGAAGATTGGAGCACGAATTTACTGGTAGCTTTTATGAAGCTATTTCAGTTATGGCTTTTGCCACTTGCTTTATGAGGCCGCTTTTTCTCGCATTCCAGATTTCTATGCCCATGATTTTTCCATTTTCGTCCAGTTCGAGGTGCACGTCAGGGTCTGCTTCTATTACTTCGTGGCTAGGTCCTTCTTTAAAAAGCAGGTAGAGTATGTCCACTGATTTATCGTACCATGCTCTTACTTTACTCTCTTCCATGCGCCTCTCACCGTCTTGGCTTTAAGGAGTCTGTCAAGTTTAGTAGTGTAGTAGAGTGTTATAACCTTAACTACCCCCGCCTCCATTCTATAGGCAAGAATGACAGATTTAGCGTTGACCTTTTTCACAGCTACTACTGTTCTATGTTCAACATCATTATAAACCTCGTCTGGAGACTTTATCGTGGCATATACATCTGAGGTCTTCACCTTTCTCCTACGCATCTTTTCCAAAGCATGACGACTAAACTGGACTGCCATGTTCACACACGGTCTTCATGTGTCAGAGTAGTTAGTTAATAAAGTAATTCACTTAAAAGCGTTAGAAAAAAGGATGCGGCAATCCACTCGGACAAGTCAGTATGAATTATACTCAGCGTTTGATAGCCCCGGGGAGATTCGAACTTTTGCCAAACGTATCTTAGGCATATTTTTACTGGTAAATTCCTGTCCCGATCCCGGCCGGAGCACCAATTTTATAAGCGCGGCATGTTCGTAAAAGGGGTTAAGTTAGCCGATGCGCCTCGCATGTTTTGATCAATTACTCGTTTGAAGATATGAAAAGTTGTGCATTTAGTGGGTCGCGTAGGTGAAAGCTCCATTTCGTGATTATGTATATACTGCCATTAACCTTAGTAGGTTTGCGTTCGTCAGGTCAAGACGGAAATACACGCCTGTAGGAATAAAGAACGGTATAATTATGTCTTGTTGCGCCTGTCCAGCAACGATTCTTGCTGTTGCAATTTCTGTTAGCGTTTCGGGGGTGTTTCCCATTTGGAGGAGGGCTGTGGCATCGGTTTCAATAGTGGGTGACATCCTTACATTTGCGTACATGAAGGTGGGTGCATGTCGGTTCACGTGCGTCTCGTCTGGCGGATACGCGCTCGTGACGTCTTTTATTCTTTTTTCCGGATCACTAAATCCGCCTATGTAATCCCAGCTGCTAATCCAGTTGATGGGGGTCCTATATTCTGTTGGGTTGTTGCCTAGTTCGGGGTCGCATTGTATCATGTTGGCTTCGGAAAGTATGGAAGAGACTGGCCCTGACACTTCGATGAAGAAGTTGTCTGTCGCGCTGTTCTTGTTGAACCAGTTGCTCGTAATTACGTATCTTGCCGCTTCTAGTTGTGGGTATTTGTTGTCGAAGTGAATCCGTATGGCTGCTCTGTAGGTGGTGTTCATGTTAAATTCATTGCCCAATATTCTTACTTTGTCGGTGTTGTCGAATTGACAATCGAAGGTCACTGGTCCCCATGCTTCAAAAATATTGGTTACTACAAAGACTTGCGTGGCTCCGAAGCATTTGAAGTATACTCCCTTGCCTTCCGTGAACATGTTGTTTGTTATCCAGTATTGGCCCGGTTGCTCTGGTTTAGGAAGGGAAACGCCTCTATAGTCGCAGTCAACCGCTGTTCCAAATCCTGAAAAGAGACAATGATCTATTGATAGGCCGTCAACGTTAGAGAGGTGTAGCCCAATCGAGTTTTTCGAGTCTGTTTTATCCACTAGCTTCAAATATTGGAATGAAAGCCCTGTAACGCCTCTTAGATCGTTGTTGTATGATGTTTGTATTGCAGGAGATGCCTTCGCTTCTATATGTGTGCCCCCTGCATAGTATGATTTGCCTAGAAAACTCGTTCCTACTATCGCTATGTTGCATTTTATGGGTATGGTAACCGTGGAGTCAAGGACGTAGATTCCCTCTTTTATTAGGATTAAGCCGCCGCTTGCGGGTAGAGCGTTTAGTGTGTTTTGCAGGACATCGCTAAAGCTGGCTCCATAATAATCGATTTTCCCCGTTGCCCCGTTTTTGTTGTAGTATCTGTTGTCCTCTATCCAAATGATGTAGGATGCGGTTTCCGTTTGGATATAGAATTCGCTATTGGCTCTGCTTGATGCGATAAGTAACGTTCCGTAGTGAATAATCGGTATCGTTACGATTACTGTAATGAGGACGGCGGTGATGGCGTACTTGATGGGTTTACCACGGCGAAAGGCATAGTCGGAATCCGAATCCAACTTTGAATGACCAGTTAATAACTAGTTAATACTCCTTTATAAGATTTACCGCTGTGCTGTAATAACAATTTCAAAGAGGGACTAGACTGGCGGCGTTAACTCCGTTGCGCTTAAGTACTAGGGGTGCAAAAGAAGATTATTTAGCGTGAAGCGAAACTGGAGGTGTATTGCACTCAGCAAGGTTTTGGCTGTTGAATCCTGGCCCCATCAGTCACTTGTCTCTCTTGAGCGACATATGGAGCGCAATTCTGAATCCATTTCATTGTTAGGGGGTGTTTAAGTTCGGAAAAGTAATTGTGACCGCGGCCTTGCCGTATGCCAACGGTGAAATCCATTTAGGGCATGTTACTTCGACCTACCTACCATCGGATATACTTGCGAGGTTTCTGAGGTTAAAAGGAGACGAAGTTGTTTTCGTTTGCGCCACCGACGATTTTGGAACCCCCATCTTGATTGAGGCTGAACGGGAGGGGAAAAGCCCGAGTGAATTCGTAGCTCATTGGTACAAAATAGACGACAAGGATTTCAGCGATTTAGGGATATCCTTTGACATCTTTTATCAAACAAGTTCAAGGGAAAACGTGGATTTGACACAATATTTCTTCAAGAAGCTCTACGAAAAGGGTTTCATTTTTAAGCGGTCAATCTGGCAACCGTACTGCGAGAACTGCAAGAAGTTCCTACCTGACCGATATGTTAAGGGAGTCTGTCCCTACTGCGGTGCACCTGATCAATACTCAGACAGCTGTGAGAAATGCGGAAGAACCTTTCAACCAGGAGAAATCAAAGATCCACATTGCGCAATCTGCGCGTCAAAACCAACAAGCAAACAAAGCGAGCATTATTTCTTTAAGCTCTCCCACTTTTCAGAGCCGTTGAAGAAATGGCTAGCAGAAAATCAGAAGTTGCAGTCCGAAATCAAGAATTACGTGTTAAACTGGATTGAGGAGGGATTGAAAGACTGGGATATCACTCGAGACATATCTTGGGGTGTTCCTATCCCCTTAGAAGAGGCTAAGGGGAAAGTGCTGTACGGCTGGTTTGACAATCATCTCTGCTACATTTCCACCGTATTAAAATATTTTTCAGATAGAAGACAGGACGGAACAAGGTTTTGGAACTCTTCAACGATCTATCACTTTATTGGAAAGGACATAGTCTATCATCACTATTTGTTCCTACCAGCCATGCGTATCGGCGTGGAAGAATTCAAGCTTCCGGAGTTTATACCGACCAGGGGGCATCTACTGCTTGAAGAAAAGAAATTCTCTAAAAGCAGAGGATGGTATGTTAGTTTGAGAGGCTTTCTAGATCAATTTCCAGCGGACTACTTGAGGTATTACTTAGCGGTTATCACTCCTTACGATCAATCCGACGTAAACTTTAACTGGGAAGATTTTGAAGCGAGAATAAACAATGAACTAATTGCAAACATCGGAAACTTCATCCATAGAACCCTGACGTTTATCTGGTCTAACTACGACGGAAAAGTGCCAAAAGCGGAAAAGTATGACAGCTTGGACCAAGAATTTAAGGAAAAAATTAAGGAATTAGCCAACCACGTGGGACAGAAGTTGGAAAAGATAGAGCTGAGCAGAGGACTAAGAAACGTCTTAGAATTTTCAAGTTTTTGCAATCAATATTTTCAACGGAAGCAACCTTGGGCTAACAAGGAAGATGCCAAGACCTGTTTATACCTTTGTGCCAACGCTGTCAAAAGTTTAGCCATTCTGCTCGAGCCCTACCTACCCTTCTCAGCCGAGAAACTCTGGAAACAACTAAACCTAAAGAGTTCTGTACACAAACAAAGTTGGAGCTCAGCTTCAAAATTAACTATAAAAGGCGGACACAAAATCAATAAACCGAGAGTACTGTTTAGAAAAGTACGAGACGAAGAAATAAAGAGGGAAAAAGAAAAACTGCTAAAACTAACCGTTAGCTAATCTTATACTGAACCTGGAAAGCAAAGTCTCACCAAAAATCGAGTTATAAGCAAAACAAAGTGAACAGTTTGACCCTGAAGATCGACCTTCACGTTCATACGTGCTATTCTTATGACGCTGTCACAACCCCGCGAGAGGTGGTTGCTTACTCTAAGAAGCGAGGTTTAGATGGAATTGCCATCACTGACCACGACACTCTTTGCGGAGCGCTCAAACTAACCCGAGAAAGTGAGCTCATCATTATCCCAGGGGTCGAGATAACCACCCGGCAGGGTCATGTCCTCGCCCTCAACATAACCACGCCGATCTCCCCGAGATTAGGCCTCTCTGAAACGGTCCAAAGGATTCATGACGTTGGCGGGATTGCGGTGGCTGCCCACCTCACTGCAGTTGGTAAGGAGGGGTTAGGGCTGGGACGAGTAACTCAAGCTTTAGACCTTGACGCCATCGAGGTAATCAACTCAGCAGCCTTCCCCTATTTTCTTTCCACCTATCTAAGCCGAAGACTCGCCGCTGAGCTTAGCCTCCCACAGACCGCCGGAAGCGACTCTCACATTCCTCAAACCATAGGCATGGCCTACACTATCATCGATGCTGACCCAGAGGTCGATGAAATCATCCGTGCCATTAAAAGGGGCGCAACTATCCCAACTGGAAGACCAATACCATGGATGATGAGACTTCAAAAGTTGGCGTTGAGCCTAAAGTGGGGGGATGAAAGCGCTATTCCTCAAAGTCCTCAAGCTGATCGAGGTTCAAATTGATCCGCAATACTTTTTCAGGCTCTGGGTCTAAGTCAAAAATCTTCTGATATTTGTTGGAGACGTCAATCAAAGTCCTCACGGCTCCTACTTGGTTAACATCGAGTAAGGGACGACCTAAAGGGCTCTGAGCGATTTCCTCAAGCTTTTTGACCTCAACCATGGTCACTGCGTGCTTCCCCAGTTTAGCCATTGCTTCTTCTCTCCCAAGCCTCCACGTTGAGGAGATCTCGAATTGCCACCCGGATAGCCTCAGCCCTGTTTGGGTAATATTTTTCGTTCACCAGCTGATCAAGCGCCCGAATGTACGGCTCAGGAAGATACAACGTAATCAGCTTCATCTATATCCCCCCGCAAACCAAAAGAACCAACGTTTACAATTATATCTGATTATATTTAATCTGAAATATGATTTAATTAGGAAGGCTCAAATTCTTATAAAGCTTTCTCTTATTTCCATCTGGCTTGTTGCTGTTTCATGTAAAAGAGGAATTTTTCGGAATCTTTATGTTTCCCTTATACGATTAAAAGCGTGACACTACTTTACTTAAGGTCTCATAATTGTTCAAATATACAGGCGGACAGAACCTGATGATGGAAGGGTCTAAACGGGTTTACGTTAGGAGCTTTGGTTGCCCCACAAACCTTGCTGATGGAGAATGTATGGCTGGGTGTTTATCCAGGGCCGGCTATAAAATTGTAGAAGGCGTAGGCGATGCGGATATCTTAATCTACAACACCTGCGCGGTGAAGACACCCACTGAAAATCGGGTAATGGAAATCTTGAGGGGGGCTCCAAGGAGCAAGAGGGTCATTGTAACCGGCTGTCTCCCCCTTATAAATTTTAATAGGTTGAAGGCTGAGGTGAGGTTTGATGGTGTCTTGGGGCCGGCTCCAGGTTCTGAAATCGTGGATGTTGTGCGTAGAGTGGATCGCGGAGAAAAGGTTGTTGCATTAAAGAAGAATTCCAAGCCTAATCTTGACCTTCCTAAGGTTCCCATAAACAGGGTTATTGGTATTATCCCCGTCAGTTATGGTTGCCGAGGGTCGTGTTCTTATTGTTGCGTCGTGTTTGCCAGGGGTCGCTTAAGAAGTTATTCAATCAATGAGGTGGTTAGAAGGATAGAACATGATTTGGCCTTGGGTGCTAGGGAAATATGGCTGACTTCTCAGGACACGGCTTCTTATGGAAGGGATATCGCCACCAACCTCGCGGATTTATTGACGGAAATTTGCAAAATCAAAGGGAAGTTTCTCGTTCGTGTGGGCATGATGACCCCTAATCATGCGATGGAGCTATTAGACGAATTGGTTGAAGCCTACAAAGACGAGAAGGTTTTCAAGTTTTTGCATCTGCCAGTTCAAAACGGGGACGATGAAGTGTTGAAGCTTATGAACCGTTTCTACTCAGTAGACGAATTTAAAACGATAATCTCCTCCTTTAGAAGGGAAATTCCAAACATGACGATAGCCACGGATGTTATTTGCGGCTTTCCCGGAGAAAGTCTGGAGGCCTTCGAGCGAACAATGGAGCTTGTCAAGGAGATTCAGCCCGATGTCGTTAACGTCTCCAAGTTTGCTCCAAGACCGGATACGCCTGCGGCAAAAATGGACCGGCTTCCTCATCAGGAGGTGAGAGAGAGGAGTCGAAGGATGTCGAAGCTGATGGGGAGGGTTTCGTTCGAAAGGAATAGGGCTTGGATGGGTTGGGAAGGGAACGTTCTCATTGATGAAAGGGGGAGAGGGAACTCATGGATAGGGAGGAACTTTGCTTACAAGCCTGTGGTGATAAAGGGTGACGAGTTTTTGTTGGGTAGATTTATGGACGTTCGAGTGGTGGAGGCGTTTCAAACGTATCTGGAAGCGGAAATCAGAAGTTGATCAACTTCTTACTCCTCTGTATGGATGACTTAGAACTGACTGTTAGAATTTTGATAGATTCTAGCTGTTTATTCCTGAATTTTCTCGTCTTAGCCTCCGCCCACTGGTGGTATGATGGCGAAGCTGTCCCCTTCCTCTAATCTTGTTTCGAATCCCTGTAGGGTTATTATGCTCTTGCCGTTGACTAGAAACTGTAGGTGGCCTCTCACCCTCCCCCTCTCGTTATACACGTAGTTAGTGAACCCTCGACCGTGCCTCTTCGATAGGAGGTTTAGCAAATCTGCCACCGTGATGGCGTTTGGCAACTCTATCTCCTCCTCTTTCTTTCCCGTCAACTCCCGAAGTTCGGTGAAGAACTTAACCGTAACCTTCATTTGCGGTCGCCTACTGAATGTATAGCCACACAGGATATGATTTATCACCGTGCTTTTTCGTTTCTAGGGTTTGTTGACCATTTTGTTGATGGCTTCTTCCATGGTGTGGCCGTGGCAGTAGACCAGCGCTTTTTTGACTCCCTTGATACCTGTGACTGCTTTCTTGATGTCCATGGCGAGCTTGAAGGCGATTGGGCAAAAGGGACTCGAGGGTATAAAGTCGATTTTTACTACGCCGGGCTCTTGCTCCTTCACGTCGGTGATCATTTTCATTTTACCAAATGTCAAACCAGTTTCGGGGTCCACCAATTTTTCCACTGCTTCTCGCACCCTATTTTCTAGGTCTGACAATTCACCCGCCTCACCAAGATATTATGTCTGGACTTAACATGAGGATAGTTGCTCATCCTAATAAGATTGTGGGCTTTGCAATGCCTTAAACTAGTCATAGTTTCGGTATTCGAAGAAAGACACCCTAGAGCCTAGTCCGTTTCAAGTGCATCCTCCAACTCAAGGCCATAGTTTTTGGGTGAGACGCTTTTGACTCATCTAATCGCGTTATGGCCGTGTTTTGTGGAGCCTCTAAGATGGCCTCGGGATTTGTGTACGCTTCCTCAGACGCCTTCCTCATTATTTCAATGAATCGATCTAGCTCCTCCCTCTCGTACGATTCAGTGGGCTCAATCATGAGCGCCTCCTCAACGATGAGGGGAAAGTAGGTTGTTGGCGCGTGGGCGCCATGGTCCAAAATCTTCTTGGAGATGTTAAGCGCGCGTACTCCCGTTTCTTTATGCATGGTTTTCGCACTAAAAACGCACTCATGCTTCCTCGGTCGCTTCTGTGCGTAGGGAAGTTCGTAGCCGCGAATTCTCTTCAATTTCTCTATGATGTAGTTGGCGTTTAACACGGAAATCTCCGCGGTTTCCTCTAATCCCTCTGCACCTAGGGTCAAGATGTAGGCGAATGCCTTTAGTAGGACCGCCACGTTTCCGTAGAATCCCTTGATTTTTCCAACGCTGTGGGGCTTCTCATAGTCTAGGTAGTAACGTTTACCATCGAAGGCGATCCTAGGAACCGGCAGAAACCTTTCCAGCTCTTTCGACACCCCAACAGGCCCTGATCCGGGTCCTCCTCCGCCATGAGGAGTTCCGAACGTTTTATGTATGTTTATGTGAACAATGTCGAATCCCATGTCTCCGGGTCTCGCCTTACCGAGAACGGCGTTGAGGTTTGCTCCGTCGTAATACAGCAGTCCACCCGCCTCATGAACGATCTTGGCGATTTCTTCGATGTTTTTCTCGAAAATCCCAAGGGTGTTGGGGTTTGTTAGCATCAGGCCAGCGGTTCGTTCTGAAACCGCTGCCTTCAGCGCCTCAAGGTCAACGCAACCGTCCTCGTCGGAGGGAACCACCACGATCTTGAATCCCGCCATGATTCCACTTGCGGGGTTTGTGCCATGCGCCGAATCGGGTACGATGAGCTCAGTTCTCTTCTCCAGTTCTTGGTTAAATTTGTGATGTGCCCGCATGATTAGGGTTCCCAAGAGTTCTCCGTGGGCACCGGCGGCTGGCTGCAAGCTCACCTCATGGGTTCCGGTGATTTCCGCCAGCCATCGAGACAGCGTGTACATGATTTCTAGGATGCCTTGAACTGTTCGTTCGTCTTGATATGGATGAATCGAGGTTATTGTAGGCAATTTTGCTAGGATTTCGTCGACTTTGGGGTTGTATTTCATTGTGCAGCTTCCCAGCGGGTAGAATCCCAGATCGACACCGTAATTCATTTGGGACAAACGGGTGTAGTGTCGTAATACCTCCACCTCAGAAAGCTCCGGCAGTTGTGGAGGTGTTTTCCTTCGCAACTTCTCTGGCAAGCAAGCCTTCACATCGCCTACTACCCGTTTAATTTCCTCTTCCACCCCGGGTACAAGGTGTCCCCTTCGTCCCGGCTGCCCCAGTTTGAAAATAACTGGCTCATCCCAGCGAGCTTGCCTAAACATTTAGGATCCCTCCCTCAAGACTTCCTCCAAGGCTTGGGCGAGGCGATCAATCTCCTCCTTGGAGTGTATTTCCGTGACGCAGTAAAGGGCGGTTTCGCCTAACTCAGGAAACTCCCTTACGATGTCTTTTCCTCCATGAGCTTGACGTTGCAGGAGCCCTTCGTGCACCTCCCGAACAGTCTTTCCCGCTTCATCAAAGTTCACCGTGAACTCCTTGAAGTGCACTGAATTAAACACAGGAGCCTTCACGCCTTCTATTTCCGCCAAGAGTTGCATGGCATAACGCGCCCTACACATAATGGCCTCCCCCAACTCCCTCATGCCCTGGGGCCCAAGCAAGGCCAAGTAAACCGCGGCCGCAACGGCGCACAGGGCTTCGTTAGAGCAAACATTGGATGTCGCCCGCTCTCTCCTGATGTGTTGCTCCCTGGTTTGCAGAGCCATACAAAACCCTACCCTTTTTCCGTCTAAAGTGGTGGTCATGCCGATCATGCGACCAGGCATCTGCCGAATCAACGTCATGTCGTCTCGGCAAGCGAGTATGCCGAGCAACGGTCCTCCATAGTTCATGGGGTTTCCGAGGGGCTGTCCCTCACCCACCACGATGTCCGCCCCGTACTCACCTGGTGGTTCCAGGACACCGAGCGAGGTGGGGTCAACTCCAACGATAAACAGCGCTCCATGGTCATGGGCTTCTTCGGCGATGTCCTCAACCTGAGTTTCGATGAAGCCAAGATACGTTGGATTTTCGATATACACAGCGGCGCTGTTTTCCGAAATCTTAGCCTTCAGGTCTTCTAGGTCGAGCTGTCCAGTCTCTGAATCATAACCGACAGGTTTGATGCGTAACCCTATCGGCTCAACGTACGTTTGGAGTGTTGCGGCCCTTTCAGGGTGAACGATTTTTGGAACAAGCGCTTCGGTTCGATGAGTCAACCGAGAGGCCATGCGGACGGCTTCGCCTAGGGCAGAGGACCAATCATACATGGAGCAGTTAGCCACCTCCATCCCAGCGACTTCACAGATCATGCTTTGATACTCGAAAAGGGCTTGCAACATTCCCTGCGAAATCTCCGGCTGGTAGGGGGTATACGAGGTAAGGAGTTCTGCCCGTTGGGTAACGGCATCCACAACTGCGGGCACATAATGGGGCCAGCAACCCGCGCCTAAAAACGTGGGCATATCTTTCTGGGTCTTGTTTTTGGATAAGAGGTCTTCAACACGTCTTCTCACCTCGTGTTCAGTCGCTGGCTTTGGGAGATTCAGCCTCCCCCTCAGCCTAAACTTCTGGGGGACATCAGCGTAAAGCTCCTCAATATTCTGTATCCCGATCTGCCGCATCATTTTTTTCTTCATTTCCGGAACAGAATTCGGTATGTAGGGATGGATAAAGGACTTGGCCAAGGTTTTCACCTAGAACTAAAGTAATCTTAGATTCCTTTCTTTAAGCTTTGTTCATCTATCCCAGCAATTTTGATTATTGTGAAGAAAAAGAATCTACTTGCAGGAGTAGCGTTCCAATCTGTGTCAACTATTAACTTGAACTCTTTAAGCTTGGAGAGGACGCTGCTGTTGCGGGCTTTCACCTTCGTGCGTGCATGCCCCTTTTTCCGTGCCTACCCTTAATCGAGGGAAGAGGTTTGTAATGTTTCGTGAATCTTATAGAGGAGAACCGCTATAGTATTAAGTGAGGAAGGTTCAGAAGGCGTATAAGGGATTAGGCAATGGGACTAGACTATAAGGAGATGTTGAAGCGTGCGTATTCGCAGCTTCCTCCCAAAATGTTTGAGTGGAAGCGATTCGAGATTCCCAAGCCTCGTTGCTTTACTATTGGCATGCGAACCATCTTTCATAACTTTAAGGAAATTTGTGACGCCCTCAATCGAGACCCGCATCAAGTGTTAAGGTTTCTCTCTAGAGAGATGGCTACCGCCGGGAACATAGACGGGGCACGAGCGATCTTCCAGGGGAAATTTCCCCACGACACCATCGAACGACTAATCAAAAGATACATCGACGAGTTCGTGATATGCCCCATTTGTAAGCGTCCCGATACAAAAATCGTAAAAGAGAGACGCTTCCATTTCCTAATATGTGAGGCATGCGGGGCAAAGTCGTCTATAAGACCCGTATAAAAGTGCTCGATCTTGGAAGTCTACGTGAACGTGCGAAAGTGGGGCCGGTACGTGCTTCTCGCGACTTGCGACGCTGAACTGCTGGGGAAGATCCTCAGGGAGGGCAAGATCGTTTTCGAGGTGCGGGAAGAATTTTACAAAGGGTCAAGGGTGAGCGTGGAGGAGGCCATTGACCTCATGAAGCAGTCCACCATCGTAAACATGATAGGACAAAACATCGTTGAGAAGGCCATCGAGAGGGGACTCGTCCATCCCGAGGCCGTGTTGAAGATTTCAGGTGTCCCTCACGCACAAATCGTCAAAATGTAGGAGAAACCTTCTCAAGGTGTTTAAGGGAGATTTCTTTCTCTAGTAGGAGAAGGAGTCGCTGAGGTGTGACATTTTTTAGAAGAGGGAGCACATTTGTTTAACAAAGGAAAAATTTTTTGTTTAACAAAAAAGAGGGGATTTTGAAATTCTTTTTGATACCACGAAACTCTAACCATTGTTGAAAAGTCACTAACCAAATATTCTTTGTTCTATTTTTTTACCTTTCCCGTGGTAATATACTGCTCAATGTCTTCTTGTTTCAACAATTTTTTCATGACGTGTAATTTGTTTCTTATTGTAGTTCATTGTTTCTCTTTTCTTTCTTGAGCCATAATGCAAAGTTTATTAAAGTGGTATCCCTTTCTGCTTCTGAGGTAGCTCTTTGGGGAAAAAGAAGGTCATTAGCGAGGAAGAGATCAGGGATGTGGTTCTTCCGGTTGCGAACGATGTGCTCTGCATAGCCGTTCGGCTCCTAGGTTTTGACAGGGTTTTTGTGAAGTGTCAGGATGGTCACGAACGCCTCTGTCGGATTCGAGGCAAGATGAAGAGGAGGGTTTGGATAAGAGAGGGAGATGTGGTCCTCGTTTCCCCATGGGACTTCCAATCCGACAAACGGGGCGACATTATCTGGCGATACACTAGGGGTCAGGCTGACTGGCTAAGAAAGAACGGATACATCACCATCTCGTGAGCATCGAATTAGCTTAATGTTGGTTTTTCGCCAAGGCTTGATTGATTTAGAATTTCTTGGATCAAGCCTTTGATTTCCGTAAAATTTCGGAGTCAAACCCCTTTTAAACAAGGGTGACGTAAATTAAATGAGAACTGGTATAACCATGGGAAGCAAAGCTACACGTCAAAGAAGTATGAGGGAGCGCTTAGATCGTCGGCTTCGGGTAGTGGAAAAAAGGGATAAGATGTTGATTAAAGACTTTACGTCCGATCGAGCGGTTTTAGAGGAAGTTTTTGATCGTTCCACGCTCATGACTGTCTACAACCTTTTGAACAAAAGGACGATCGATGAGATTTATGGAGCTGTGAAAGCCGGAAAGGAAGCTCGAATCTACTGGGGTAGAGACCCTGATGGGAAGGAGCTCGCCATAAAAATCTATCTTACGGTTTCAGCCGAGTTTAGGAAAGGCATGCTCCCCTACATCGAAGGAGATCCACGATTCGCTCATGTTCGGCGAGATACTCGTTCTCTCGTTTACGTTTGGGCTCAAAAGGAGTTCAAGAACTTACAGCGTGCCTTGGAGGCGGGGGTTAGAGTTCCCAAGCCTATTGACGTTGAAAAGAACGTGCTGGTGATGGAGTTTATCGGAAAAAACGGAGTCAGCGCCCCTCTCATGAGGGAAATCTCCCTCAAAAATCCCCAGCAAATTTATCGTCAACTTCTAACCTCTGTGAAGAAGCTGTATCAAAAGGCAGAACTCGTGCATGCCGACCTAAGCGAATACAACATCATGATATGGAGGGGTAAGCCCATTTTGTTTGACGTTTCACAAGCCGTACCCCTAAAACATCCCATGGCTGATCGATTCCTGCGAAGAGATCTAGAAAATCTGTATCGATATTTCAAGAGGCTAAACGTGGACGTGTTGTCGGTGGAGGAAATGTACAGGAGGGTTACGAGTGTCGGGGGGTAGCGTGTACGTTAAGATTCCGCGAGATCGCATCGGTGCGTTGATAGGTCCTGAGGGTTGCGTAAAGGGAAACATCGAGAAAAGGCTCTCGGTGAAGCTTCAAATCGATAGTGAAACCGGCGATATCGCAATCACATTAAACCCCACCGCGCAAGATCCCTCCCTTCTCTTTAGGTCAAAAGAGGTGATCACTGCCATTGGAAGGGGCTTTTCCCCTGAACGTGCCTTCAAACTGCTCAAAGATGACGAAGCCATGCTAAAGGTTATTGATCTACGAGAGGTTATGGGGAGGTCCCCGTCGGACATAAAGCGGTTAAAAGGTAGAGTCATTGGGAAAGAGGGGAAAACCAGAAGGATTATAGAAGAATTGACCGACGCTAACATCTCTGTGTATGGACACACCATCTCCATCATCGGAGATATGGATCAAGCCGAAGCGGCGAGTGAAGCGATTCAGATGTTGATGAGGGGAAGCCAACACAGCACCGTATACCGTTTCCTGCATAAAAAGAGGAGAGAACTAAAGAAAAAGAAGATGGAGCTATGGGAAACTAGAATGCCTTCCTGAGGTTAGGGTTGTGATCCACAAAACCGTATCGCATGGTCAAGACGAGGAACAGCGGAGCGTTCATTTTTACAATATTAAACTCAAAAATGAAACGAAATAAAATTAAAATAGAAAGAAAACTGCAAATTGATGTGTTCACATGCTATCGGGCTCTAATGATTTTCCACTGTTTTCAGCTAGTGGTTCTATAGAAAAAGCAATAGCAGAACGTTGTGCTTATCATGTAGTATCAAGAGAGGCGACTGGGTAGTGGTAACCTTTGAAGAAATTAGCCCTGCCGACTTTTTCTATCGTAACCGAGACATAGCTGGCTTCACTAACCCGGCTAGGGCAATCTTTGCGTCGGTGAGAGAGCTCACGGAAAACGCCTTAGACGCCTCAGACGTGGCACGCATTCTTCCTGAAATCTACATACGATTATCCACTGAGGGGGGATCAGGTTCTGGGGCCACCATTTACAGGTTGAGGGTTATGGATAATGGATCAGGCATACCCGCCCGCCACGTGCCGTCGGCGTTCGGCCAGGTTTTGTTTGGCTCAAAGTTCAAACTGAAACAAGCTCGAGGCACCTTTGGCCTCGGAGGAAAAATGGCCATTCTGTACGGACAAATCACTACCCACAAACCCGCTTATGTTGCCTCAAGCACAGGTACGTCCAAGATTTACGAGTACAAGCTAATGATAGACATTCAGAGAAACCGACCCATCGTTCTAGATCGCAAGATTCACGTAAACAAGGATCAATGGCACGGAACAGTGGTTGAATTTTGCCTCGAGGGAGACCACGTTAGGGCTATGCCCAAGATTTTAGAATACTTGAAACAGACCGCGGTGGTAAACCCCTACGCCAACATCGCCTTCGTCGATCCTAAAGGACTTCTATACAGCTTCACCCGAGTCACCACGAAAATGCCGCCTCCCCCAAAAGAAACGCTTCCACACCCCTACGGAGTGGATGTGGAGACCATTCAGCGCCTCACCAGCGTCACTGAGTGTCGGAGCATGCTGGATTTCATGAGGACCCACTTTCACAGAGTCGGTGAAAACATCTCCCTGAGTTTTTTGGAGTTCATTGGATTTATCAGAACGAAGGATCCAAAAAAGCTGACGCTTGACGAGATCGTGAGACTCGTGCAAACGATGCGGTCTTTCAAAGAATTTCCTAAGGAAGTGGATGTGGAGACCATTCAGCGCCTCACCAGCGTCACTGAGTGTCGGAGCATGCTGGATTTCATGAGGACCCACTTTCCCAATGTCCAGGAGAGTATCTCCCTTCGTGTATTACAGGTTGCTGGATTTATCAGAACGCTGGATCCGAAAAGGTTGATGCCGGATGAGATTGTGAGACTCGTACAGATGATGAAGAGGTTTAAGGGGTTTCTTCCTCCCGACGCGAGTTGCCTCTCTCCCTTGGGTGGGGAACTTTTAGAGGCTGGGATACTGAAGGAGCTGAACCCTGAGTTTGTTGCGGTTTATCAACGCAAGCCTTCCACCTACTCCGGTCACCCTTTTATTGTGGAGACAGCCGTAGCGTACGGGGGAAACGTGCCGAAGAAGGGAGATTTCATCCTCTATCGGTTCGCCAACAGAATTCCATTGTTATACGACGAAGTAAGCGACGTTTCATGGAAGATCATAAAGTCCATCAACTGGCGAAGATATAAGGTCACCCCTGACATGCCCATCGCCTTCTTGGTACATTTATGCAGCACGAAAGTTCCCTACAAGACCGTGGGAAAGGAGTTCATTGCCGACAGACCAGAGGTTAAAAGAGAGATCTTAAATGGACTGCGTGAGGTAGCCCGCCACTTGCAACGCTTTCTGTCTAGAAGGGAGCATGTGGAAAAAGAAAGGAGGAGGCTCGTCACCATTTCTAAGTATTTGCCCAAGATCGCCGCATACTCCACGGAACTGGCTGAAAAGGAGAAGCCACCAGATATTGAAAAATTGTTAAAGAGTGTGAAAAAATTTGAAGAAGATTAAAAGTTCCGCGATGGAGAGGAAAAAAGAGGTTCTGACAGGTTTGACAAACTTTGGAGGAAGGCTCTACGGCCAGATGGAAGAGGGGGTCTTTCCTTGGATTAAGATGCCAAGTCGGTCCATCGAAAACATCATGTATAGTCCAGAGGTTCGCCAGTACATTTTAGGCGGCAAAACCGTGCGGAGAAGCGCCGGAAACATTCGCCATATTCGGCCCTTCACCCAACTGGTTTGGGCAGCTTACTTCGCGAAGGAACTTGCAAAAAATCGAAAAACATCGACGCTTCGAGATGTGTACTACTCTGCGGAGGCTTACGATGTGCCCTTCAAGGATCAGCCGGAATCCAACAACATCATAACCGATCTTGAAACGATAGCCGGGTTCGCCCGGGAAGACTTTAATGTATTCCCAGAAGAACGCTCAGCCGTCTTCGGCGACCTAACCATCGAATACACGGTTCCAGGCTATGAAGGAAGGCAATTAAACCTAACCTCCCATCCTGACGGTGTCCTAATAGGACCCGCCCTCACTTCCGCCGAGTTCGTTGAAACCACCGCAGACAAGGTTATCGCTATTGAGAAGGGCGGTCTCTTCACCCGTTTCATTGAGGAGTTGGTTCACAAAAGGTTTAACGCTGTCCTAGTGCTCACCGCTGGTCAAGCACCCCGAGCCACAAGGCACTTCCTTCATAGGCTAAATAAGGAGCTTGACTTGCCAGTGCACATCTTCACCGACGGAGACCCTTGGGGCATGCACATAGCCATGGTTATCATTTCGGGCTCGGCGAACGCCGCCCACCTGAGAGAGCTCACCACCCCAGACGCGAAGTGGAGCGGTGTTTGGGCCACCGACATTGTGGACTACAAGCTACCCAGCGACCATCTGACTGAGGTGGACATTAAGCGCCTCTACGAGCTACAGAGGGACCCAAGATACAGCGGGGAACTATGGCAGAGGGAGGTCAAGACCTTTCTAAAGATCAAGAAGAAGGCGGAACAGGAAGCCTTTAGCCGATACGGACTAACCTACATCGTTGACGAGTATCTACCAGCGAAACTGGAGAAGGCAGACGATTAAGTCCGCCATTATCTCTTGACAAATTTAAAATAGAACTTTAGAAACCTAAGCAACCTTAGGATAGGGGGATGCGACGTGAGCAGGGAGGTTCCCGTGGGACTGGCCGTTGCGGAGAAGTTCTTAGGCTTGTTAATCATCATCATAGGCGCGATAATGATCTACGTCACCTACACTAACCCGCCTACCCAGCCGGTTGCGGCCTACTCCGGCATCTTTATGGCTGCCAGCATTCTGTTGATAGCCCTAGGCGTCCTTCTTATTCTGGCAAAGGCCGAGTGAAGACAGTTGGCGCCGCCGGACGGACTCGGACCGTCGACCAACGGGTTAACAGCCTCAGCCTCCATGGACGCAAGCCATAGGAGTCCGCTGCTCTACCTAACTGAGCTCTCGCCCACACAACGGTGCATAGAGCGTGTACGGCGGCTCGACGGCTTCAGCGGCGCCGCTTAATTTGAAATCTCGCGGGATATTTAAAGTTTAATTTATGGAAGAATTTGAGAACTGGCTGAAGATGCGAACTGAGGATAAAAAGGTGACAGAATGCTGAACTTAGATAGTCCTTAGCCATCGTTCTGCTTCTATGCAACAACAGGCACAGTTGAGGCATTTGTCGCAAGGATCTGAGCCAACCCATTTCTTCTCTAGGTGAATCTGATAGAAGACTCCGCACCCTTCGCATAGCGCGGTTAGGATGCGGGAACCAAAGCCTGATGCTGGGTCAAACCACAGCAGTATCGTGTCGCATGTTGGGCACCTTGCATTGTACACGAAGTCCGATGGCACGATTCTGATCACATCTTTGAATTCTTCTGCCACGCTCATAACGATCCCATTATATAATTAAACTATTTCTATGATAAGTCTTATGCAGCAAGCTTACTGCATTGCTTTTGATAAAACTTAACTTTGCATATGACATATCGCGTTATTTGCAGAGTGAACTGTTTGTTATTATCTGAAATTTGGTGGTGCGCTGATTGGAATCTTGTTCACCACCAAAGCATATTGTGGTTCTGTTTGTCTTGGACTCTGATTGGCGAGCGAATTTGCAAATGGATCGGGTGGGTGTGCAGAATGACATTATGAGGTGAAAATCCTTAAATCAGAATATGAGTATCGAATATGTTAGAGACATTAGAAGAGGGGGCCCGTAGCTCAGCTAGGTTAGAGCGACAGGCTCATAAACTTTCATTGAGAGACCTGTTGGTCGGGCGTTCAAATCGCCCCGGGCCCACTACTTTATTTATTAAGAAAGTTTGAATCCAGTGTTTTAATAGATTAAATGCTAAGGCAATGTTTACTCCGATTATAAGAGAACCAAATGACGTGATCCTTTATTTGGTGATCTGCGCATTAAAATAGAAGTGTGGAATGACGTTAAAGGGCTGTTATGTTCATGATTTCTATTGCGGCTATGTTTTCGTTTTCGCCGTAGTGTATTATGATTTTTCCGTCGTTTGTTGGTTCGCCTTCGGTGTTTTTTGCGTGTTTGAATCTTATGAAGAGGTCGCCTACATCGTCTCCATAATCTATCGTGATGACTTTTCTAGGCAGTTTCAATCCGTATTTTTTCTCTATTTTCTTCAAGACCTTTTTTATGTCTATGTCTAGGAGGGTTTCAACTTTTTGAATCGTTTGTACCTCCTCTCTTTTCTCCTAAAACTGGTGTAGTAAGCGGTTCTTATATAGCCTTCTCTATCCTCTTTACACTATATTACCACAAGATAATCAGATATTTCATGGATTAATCTTTTCAATGCATGAATAGCGCCTGTAGGGTCTAGTACACCTCGTCCGGATTCGATACAGCATCCATGACCCTAGCGATTTTATTTTCAAATTCAGGATGTCTCATAACTATATGCCTCCATCTTTCCTTAGTCAGCAAGACCTCAGTTCCATTAAATGCTATCGTACTACTCATTAACGTAACCTTCCAGTCTTGTCCCAAAACTCAAGTGCCGGACCTACTAATTTTGCCAAATCTAACGTTCCACCATTCATTCGTACGCGGCTTTGGTGAGTTTCTCCGCCTTGTCTTTGTGGACAAGCACGGTGTCTTCTATGCGGACGCCGCCGAAGTTGGTGATGTAGATTCCCGGCTCTAGGGTTATTACGTTTCCCACTTTCAAGGTTTCTTTGCTTTCAGGACCTAAGGTGGGTGGTTCGTGGATTTCGAGTCCGATGCCGTGGCCCAAGCCGTGAACGAAGTATTCGCCGTAGCCCTCCTTTTCGATGAGGCTTCTGGCGGCTGCGTCGGCGTCGCGGGCCCTGACTCCCGCGCGGACGCTTTGAAAGGCTCTCTCTTGGGCCTCTCTCACCACCTCATAAATCTTGGCTTGTTTTGGTGACGGTTTTCCAATAATTATGGTTCTGGTTAGGTCAGCTCGATAGTGTTGATAGGTGGCTCCTACGTCTATCACTACTAAGTCTCCCACTTGGATTTTTCGGTCGGTGCACCCTCCGTGGGGGAAGGCTGAGCGAGCGCCTGAGGCTACGATGGTGTCAAAGGCGACCCCCCCAGAGCCAAGTCTTCGCATCGCATACTCCATCTCCGCCGCTATTTCGTACTCTCGCAACCCCGCCTTAATCGTCTCAAAGGCTGCCCTCATGCCCTCGTCGGTGAGTTCAGCCGCCTTCTTGATACATGTTATCTCGGTTTCGTCCTTCACCTCGCGAAGATTCCAAACGAGGTTGCCTTGAGCCTTCAACCTGACGCCCTTTAATGCCTTTCTAAGCTTCAGGTAAGTGGAGGCTTCGACGGCATCAAAGCCCACACGCCTCAATTTAAGACTCTTAATTTGATCCGCGAGTTTTAAGTCGGCATCTTCACCCCTCTTCACGAGCTCAACTCTACAGCCCTTCGCCGTTTCCTTGGCTTCCTCGTAGTTTACCCCATAGACGTAGAGGACATTTTCACCCTCTTTTGGGGTCAGCAGTCTCGCTCCACCCAAGAAGCCTGTGAAGTATAGAATAGCGATTTCGTTGGCGACAAGGTATCCGTCTAGTTTTTGTGTGTCAAAGGCTTCTCTCAAAGCTTGAATTCGATTCTTCAAAACGCCGCCCTCTATCGTGAATCCATAGGAGGCATTTAACTATAACTTTTGTGTCAGTTTATGCTGTTCTCAGTATACATAACTAGGTCCGTTTCCTGAACTGTTCGCTTGTTTGCGTCTATTATGTATACGGCGTGTAGACGGAACTATCGAGAGCTTTTCTCCGCTTTGGTCAGCCTCCGCTTATGAGGGTCATCAAGGCGATTCTGTCGCCTCCTTTCAGCTTTGTTTTCATCCCGCTAAGCTGACCAATCAGAATGCCGTTAACAGTGACAATGAATGACGGGTCCAACACATTTCCCTTATCCGCATCAAAGAGGCTTTTGAGGCTTTCACCGTAAGTTTTGGCGAGTTTGTTTAGCAGGTCCGAGAGGAAAGCGCCTTCCTTGACGTCAACTTCCTCCTCTCTTTTCCCCAGTTTGCTACTGATTAGACCCAAGTATTGGACCCTTACCAGCATTTTTCCACCGGGCTTAACAATGTGATTTTACGGATAGACTCTAATATTTCTTGCGTGTCAGAAGGCGATGCATTACGCAATGCATTTAAATATTCCGATAATACTTTTAATTGTTTCTAGTAGTATGGAGGAGTAATGCTTGTTTGGATACGCTGGACGCATCTTGCGCGTAGACTTGTCAACTGGGAGCAGCAGGACAGAACCGCTAAGAGAAGACATGGCTAAGAAGTACATCGGAGGCATTGGACTCGGAATGCGCCTCCTTCTAGACAACTCCAAGCCAGGCGTAGAACCCCTCAGCCCTGCGAACCCGCTTCTTCTTATGACCGGACCTATGACTGGCACAATGGCGCCCACGGCTGGAAACGGCATCGCCTTTGTGTCCAAGTCTCCGCTAACGAATGGGGTGGGCGAAGCCAAGTCTCACGGGTTTTTTGGCGCTGACCTGAAGCGGGCCGGTTATGACGCGGTTATCTTCGAGGGCAGGTCGGAGAAGCCGGTGTATGTGTGGATCGACGACGACGCTGTCCAACTCATGGACGCTAAACACCTCTGGGGTAAGTCTCCCATGGATACGGAGGACGCCATCAGGGAAGAGCTGGGAGACTACTACGTTCGTGTGGCGGCCATTGGCCCGGCAGGGGAGAAACTGTCCAGAGTCGCCGCCATCATAAACGACAAGACCAGAGCGGCAGGAAGAACCGGCATGGGCACCGTTATGGGCTTCAAAAACCTGAAGGCTGTTGCCGTGCGCGGGACGAAGGATGTGGCTGTTGCGAAGCCTGAAGAGTTCAAAGAGTTTGTGAAGATGCTTCACGAACGGATGAAGGGCCCGGCTGCATCAAAATACAGAACCTTGGGAACCCCCCTAAACGTTCTTGTCCACAACTCCCTAGGGGCCTTGCCCACGAGAAACTTCACCAACGCCACCTTCGAAGGCGCTGATAAAGTCAGCGGGGAATACTTGAATGAACGCTTCGTCGCAAAAATCATCGGGTGTTCGTCATGCGCCATGCGCTGCGAGCACATAGCGGTTGTCCCGGAGGGCCCCTACAAAGGAGCACTCACACGCGTAGAGTATGAGCCCCTCTGGTCGCTTGGTCCGCACTGTGGCGTCGACCGCTTAGACGCCATCATCGAGGCAATGCACCTATGCAACTACTATGGGCTGGATTCCTTGAGCACCGGCAACATCATAGGATTCGCCATGGACTGCTACGAACACGGAGTTCTAACCAAAAAGGACACTGATGGCGTAGACCTCCGCTTTGGCAATGCCGAGGCCCTCGTAGAGATGGTACACAAGATAGGCAAGCGAGAAGGACTCGGAGACATTCTTGCTGAGGGTGTTAAGAGGGCCGCAGAGAAAATCGGCAAGGGTGCGGAGAAGTACGCCAACCACATCAAGGGCCTCGAGATGACAGGCTACGACATCAGAGGCCTGAAAACCGCGGCTATAGGCTACGCAGTCTCGTTCCGTGGAGCCGACCACAACCGACATGGAGCCTACGGGCTCGACCTCGGTGGAAAAGTGAACCGCTTCAAGGCGGAAAAGGGGAGAGGCAAACTCGTCATGGACATCGAAGACCTCTACACGATAATTGACTCCCTCATCCTGTGCAAGTTCTCCAGGGGCACGTACTACGAAACCTACCCAGACATTGCTCGTTACTACACGCTGGTCACCGGAATCGCAACAACTCCAGAAGAGCTCAGGATAACCGGTGAGAGAATAAACAACTTGGGGAGACTCGTTAACATTCGTGAGGGCTTCACCAGAAAGGACGACCATCTTCCAGCCAAGGTGATGAGCACCCCCATACCCGACGACACCGTCTCCAAGGGAAGCTACATCACCCAAGAGGAGCTGGACCTCATGCTCGACGACTACTACGCCAGCCGCGGATGGACAAAGGAAGGCATCCCAACCCTAGAAAAGCTCAAGGAATTAGGACTCGACGATCTCGCGTACATCGTCAAGCCAAAAATCGAGAAAAAAGAGAAACCAGAAACGAAGAAGAGTTAAATATGACATATGTAATATAAATGGAGGAGTGCATATGGCCACTGTTCCCGCAAGGAAGTTCGTCTCGGCGGATCCCGAGAAGTGCGTCGGATGCTCTGTTTGCGAATACGTGTGCTCCTTGGAAAAGGAGAAGGCTTTCAACCCACTGAAGTCTCGAATACGGGTCGTGCGTTTACACCCCCTTATTAACCTCTCAGTGACGTGTAGGCTTTGTGAAGACGCCCCGTGTGTGGCCGCTTGCCCAAGAGACGCCCTGGAGCAATCTGAGGAAACCGGCATCATTCTGGTTGATGAGGAAAAGTGTAATGGCTGCGGCTGGTGCATTGAGGCGTGCGATTACGGCGCTATCACACTGCATCCAGAGAAGAGGGTAGTGTTCGTTTGTGACCTTTGCAAGGAAAAGGGCCAGCCACAGTGCGTGGAGTGGTGCCCCGAAGAAGCCCTAGACTTCACGACTCGCGAACTTCTCGCTCAAAAGGCTCGAATGGCAGTCGTCAAGAAGCTGTTCCAAGAAGCCATGAAGACAGTGCCGGTTTAAACTCCATTTCCCCCTTTTATTTTAAAACGATGCGACTTCTTTCTTTACTTATATACTTATTATAGATGATAGTATAAATCATGGTTCAAGAAGCAAGAAGAAAATTTATAATAGGCGTTATGGGAGCAACCATAGGGGCTTTAGCTACTTATATCGGATTGAAGCCATCTTTAGATGCTTTGGTTGAAGAAAAGAATCGCCTTCAAACAAGATTACATGAGTTAGAATTTGCTGAAAAAATACCTTGGGAAAAAAACTTACTACGTGCTTTAAAATTTTTATTAGAATCTCAATATAATCCTAATCTTAAATTATGTAGAGAGGGAACGCAAGGAGTAGCAGCAAGTACTTATTGGCTATTAAGTGATAACCTATTGGCATCAAAAGTTTTTCAATATTTTAGACTGCATGATGTATCTGATACAATCACGCGTGAATTGACTGGGAGAAATTGGGTTCGTAATAATTTCCATGAAATTCTTTTTGGCTTAGATATTGATTTCCTCCCTAGAGTAGGACGAGTTATAGAAGTAGAGGTTGGACCCAATTACAGAATTTTAACTGAGTATCACGATGGAGCCGTGTTTTCGGATTATGATCAATACGCTGACTTATCAATCTACGGAGTTTTGCATCATTTGAGAAATGATGAAAAAAATTTAGCTTTAGAAATTTATAACAATGTATTGTCAATGTGGGACGGCTTAGGTTTAAGAGATAAAGTAGCGAAGGGAAAGAACATTTATTCAACATATAAATTAGCATTATTACTATATGCATCGAGTTCGCTTGAAAAAAATTTCGAATTCCGTTCTGATTTAGAAAATAGAATATGGAATAAGCAACAAAGAGATGATGGTGGAATAATTACAGATTATGATATTAATGGTTTTCCAACAGGTGACGCAAATACAGAAACGACTTCTTTATCCATTTTAGCTTACACTAATTCTTATGAACCATTTATTCATTAATCTTTAAGGAAGAAGTTTTGATAGAACGTCAGTCAAGTGTTTAGCGGTTTTCCTCAGTTCTGGGGTTAGGCCCTCCCCAAAACTGGTGTCTTTAGGCTGTATGGCGAGAAGAGTGATCTTAGCTCCGGTTGTCTTCGCAAGGTAGTCGCAAAAGATTTGTAGGGGCAAAAAATGAGTCGACACAATCGGTCCCACTAGTTGTTCTGGCTCCACTAGGTTGAAAGCTCCCGCTCGTAAGCCTAACAGGGCGGCGTCAATGATGAGAACATGCGTAGGTTTAAACTCGATGATGGGCTCTATAAAACTCTCCGGAACGGTCTCACACTCAATTAAGTAGACAGAAGACGAAACTTTACTCTGCAACCCCCTTACGACCTTGACCCCGACAAAGTCGTCTCTCCGAAGCGAACTTCCAACACCAGCCACTACCACCCTCCGAGCGTTTAAAAGCCAGTCCCGAAGCTTACCCTCCGTTTCCTTCTCGTTAGTCGTGCAATCTCTCCTCATTCGCAGTCCTCTAGGAAAAGGTTGACTTACTCAGCTGTGACGCTGAACTTAAACTATTCTCTGACGCATGGACTTATGTGTTGTTAATTGTAAAACTTTTTATTTTGAGAGTGGCCTAGGATCATGAGTAAGTGGTGGATATGCTTGGAGAGACTTTAAGGGAAGCTGAGTTGTTAAGGACCCTACTTAGTAACGTGGCTTCCGCGGAGCCTTGTGTAAGGGCAGTGTTGTTGTTTGGTTCCATGGCTAGGGGAGAGACCCTTGAGAGGAGCGATATCGACTTACTAGTCCTCCACAAGAACTGTGGTGTCAAGGATCCGGTGCTCCGAAGGAGGCGTCTCTACCATTTAATCCACGAGGCCCTAGGGGGGACTTACAAGGAGTTAACGGTTTTGGACATGGAGGTCGATGACTTCTTAAAGCCCAAGATCGTCACGCCATTGCTCTTAAACATTTACTGGGATGCCCAAGTGATCCTCGATAAGACGGGATCACTTCAGCCATTTCTAGAGTGTGTGAAGAAAAGAATTGTAGAGCACAGCCTAAGGAGGGTGAAGGACGGAAGGAGCTACTACTGGGTACTGCCAAAGCCCATGGAAAAAGTGGAATTATTATGAGCCTAGACCCGTTAAGCGATGTCAGGTATAAGTACAGGCTGGCCTCAGAGCACCTAACTAGAGCTGAAAAGCTTTTCTCTTTAGGGGACTGGGCTGGCACCGTATCTGCCGCCCAACTTTCGATAGAAAACTTTGCTAAGGCTGTGATAGCGCTGTTTGAAGTTCCAACATGGAGCCACGACCCCTCAAACCAACTGCACAGACTCATTAACAAGCTTCCTGATGATATTAGGGACATGACTAGAGAGCTTGCTTCCATGGCCCACGAAGTAGCCCCTGAACATGGGAGATCAAGCTACGGAGAGCCGAGCGCTGGACTAGCGCCTAGTGACATCTATATAAAGGGGCATGCCGAGGAAGCGTTGACAAAGGCTAAAGGAGCTAAAGAAACAGCGGAGAAGGCGCTAAACAGAATGAACGTGCAAGTTTAAAGATCCGATATGGCAAGATTTGAACCCTTTTACGCTAAGCAAGCTTTTAGAATAACGGCGAGTTATCTTTTCAAAGTTTTTAGTAACTTTTTCTCATGATCATAAATTTTTACTTCGAGAGGCATCTGACCGACTGCGAAGTGGGTGGCGCACGCGAAGCAGGGGTCATAGGCTCTGAAGGCCATTTCCACCATGTTCAACAAGCCTTCACTAACCGCTCCGCCACGTATAAGGCCTTTAGCCGCGTCCCTGATAGAGATGCAAATCGCTGGAGCGTTGTTCGTCGTAGCCACTATTAGATTGACTTTTTTGGCTAGGCCTTCTTCGTCGAGTTGGTAGTGGTGGATCAAGGTTCCCCTCGCTGCCTCAACTATTCCAACTCCTTCTCCAGGGCTGCCAGGCTTATTTCGAATGTCTTTGCTAGTGATCTCTTCATCCCGGCTCAGTTCCAGAGTCCTTTCCGCCGCGTATAGCAGTTCTACCAGCCTGGCCCAGTGAAAAGCTAAAGTCGAGTGCACCGGCTTTCCACCTAGGGTTTCGTACATCCTCTTATATTCTTGTTGGGCTAGAGGCGTTGCCATACCCTCCGAAGCGTTCAATCGTCCAAGGGGTCCAACTCGGTAGATGCCACTGGTGGGTCCGCCGACCAAGCCGTTCCACCCAACCTTCTTGAGGTAGGGCAATTTCACATAGGTCCAATCTTCTACATGTTCCTCGATCACGTCCAAGTAGCTGGATGGGGCAAACTTCACAAATTCCCTACCCTTTGGGTCAACCACTCGTACGTTTCCGTCGTAGAAGTTGACCTTGTTGTTTTGGTCAACCAAACCCATGTAATAGGTTGGTAGGGTGTATGCATCGCTCAGGATCAGGTTGACGTAGTTCTTGTTCTTCAGTACCACATCCTCAAAGATCTTCAAGGTGAACTTCGCAAACTCAACACTGGACTCCGCCATCTTCTCGATTTCCTGCCTCTCCTCCTCCGTCAATGGCTTGGAAATTCCCCCGGGCAGCCCGCACACCGGGTGGGTTGCCTTCCCACCAATTATAGCGGTGATCTTTTGTCCATAGGCCCTGTGCTTGATCACCTCTTTAGCGATGTCTAGGCCCACTTTCTTTATCACGCCGAGAATGTTCCTTTCCGCGGGTGGGGCGTCGGGACCTACAACGAAGTCTGGGGCTCCTAGAAAGTAGAAGTGAAGAGTGTGATCATACACGTAATAGCCGCTGTACATAAGCTCCCGAAGCTTTTTGGCAGCGGGAGGAGGGTCCACGTTGAACGCGGCGTCTAAGGCCTTCGTGGAGGCAAAGTGGTGGGCAACGGGGCAGACGCCGCAGATTCTGGGAGTTATCTGAGGCAGATCCTCCGCCTTCCTTCCCTCGCAGAACCTCTCAAATCCTCTAAGCTCTGGAACCTGCAAGTAGGCGTTTTCTACGTTTCCCTCTGCATCCAAGAAGATTATGATTTTTCCGTGACCCTCTAATCTTGTGATGGGTTCTATGGTTATTGTTTTTAGTTCACTCATTCTTTCATAACCCTCCTCCGAAGAACGGATGCGGGTAAGGAGTATCGGTAGAAGGTTCCAAGAGGATCTTTGATCTGGGCAATCAATGTTTCAGGGTTATACGTTTTTTCCTTTTCCTCCTCTACTCCAAGCAGTGACGAGAGGGCGCTTATCATCGCCGCCCCTTGCTCGATCTCGTTTGGACACGGACCCCCACATCCCGTACAAGGCATGTTTGCGCTGATACATTGTGCCTCGCATCCTCCACGGGTTGCGGGTCCCATACAAATGATTCCCTGCTCCAGAAGGCATTTCTCCGGCTCCGGTGTGATCTCATACACCCGGTATATCTTAGAGATCTTCTTTTGCTCCTTTTTCCTAGGACACTCATCACAAACAGATTTCAAAGGGCCGATCACCGAGCCTTTTGGAGGCAGCTCATTTTTGGCGATGGCTTCCACAGCCTTCGCCACCTGCTTGGCTGGCGGTGGGCAACCGGGCAAGTAGTAGTCTACGTCCACGGTTTGGTCTAAGGTCTTCACGGTGTCATAAAACTCTGGTAAGGTCAGTGTTCCCTCTTTGACTTGAACAGAGGTTTTTGGGATGGCAGAATCTGGGTTTGGAGTTGAGGGGCTTTGTAGGTATGCCCTCTGAAAAACCTCCTTTTTGTTCGCAACGTTCGCAAGTCCAGGAATGCCGCCTTGGTGGGCGCAGGAGCCGAAGGCCACCAAGACCTTCGATTTCTTCCTCAGCAGCTTGGCTATGTGTTCCTGTTCTTCGGTTCGAATGGAGCCGTTGAAGAAACAAACATCTATGCTCTTGTCTGGCATGGCTTCGACATCTTTATACTTGATGTCCATGGCCACTGGCCAGAAAACGATGTCGGCGAGGGCCACCACATCCAGAATTTTCTCGTTTACATCGAGGACTGCAATTTCGCAGCCTCCACAGCTGGCAGCCCAGTAGAAGGCGAATTTCAACTTTTCCACATGATCACCCACTTGGCGTTATTTCCCGCAACAATGGCTTACGTAATGTTACCACTTTAACATGATTATAGGGTACTTACGAGTTTAGACGCGTCTACTCGAAGTTCCTTTAGGGCGAGTTCTTCAGGGCTGAAGCCCATCGCCAACCCCAACAATTGTGGATAGTGGAGCACGGGTAAGCCGAAGGTTTCGTTGAACATCCGCTCTATTCGGGACTGGTTAGTGTCAAACATCATGTGGCAGAAGGGACAGACGGTGACCATTGCCTGTGCTCCCACATCCTTGATATGACTGAGCTTGTCCCTAGCCAACTGTAGAGGGATTTTCTCATTTACCCCGATGATCGGGGCGCCACAGCACTCGGTTTCGTCCATGTAGTCTAGGCACTTGGCGCCCGTGGCTTCAATCAGCTTCTTCAGCATGACCGGGTTTTCAGGGTCGTCAAAGCCGACGTATTTTACGGGACGCAGAACGTGGCATCCATTGTGTTCTGCCACTTTTAATGGGTTGAGCGGCTTCTGAACAGCCCCTTTAATTTTTTCGAAGCCTACGTCTTCTGCCAGCACTTGAATAAGGTGTTTCACTTCTATGGTGCCCTTAAATTCTAAGCCCGTTTCCTTCAAGTAACCGTTGACCAACTCTTTGAGCTTCTTGTCTTCCTTCAGCATCTTGTTGACTTTTCGGAGGGTTCCAGCACACCCCGGGCACAGGGTCATGATGTTTAAGCCTTGCTTCTCCGCCACGCATAGGTTTCGTGCTGCTAAGGCAAGCATGATATCATGGCTTATAGGGTCCATGGGCAAGCCGCAGCAGTTGTACTCCGGCATATCGACGAGCTCAATTCCGAGTTTTTCCGCCACTTTTCTAGTGGAAATTTCGTAAGCGGAGACCCTATACGGAATAGCGCAACCTAGGAAGAGCAGGTATTTGAGTTCTGCCATTTTAAGTCCTCCTCGTTTCAATCACTTTTGAAAAGCCAGTGGCCTCAGCCAACTTGTTTACGCTTTCCAAATCGGCTTTGGGGAGGGGAGGCAGTCCGATCTCCCCCCTCTTTTTGAGTCGTAGGTCCGGGATCTTGTAGGCGAGTCCGGTTTGTAGAATGTTGGAAGCCAGCTCCTTGTAAACGGCGGGCAGGAACCCCTCTTTAACGGCTAGATTTCGAAGCGCTCTTAGAACGCTAGCGATTTCTACGTCTTGCGGACAGTGGTCAACGCAGGTGAAGCAAGCCGCGCAAAGCCAGATAACATCGCTGGAGAGAACTCTCGATTTTAGTCCAAGCTGGGTCATTCGCAGAATCTGTCTCGGCCTATAGGTGTCGCTGAATCGTGCAATGGGACAGTCGGCGGTGCAAGTGCCGCATTGAAAGCACAGCATGATTTTCTCTGCGCCTGGAATCTTGCTGATTTCATACTTGAACTTGGGGTCCATTTCGGTGATTTTGAGCACTATTCGTTGTTCCGTCTCTTTTTCTTGGCTTTCTTTCTTTTCCGACACCGCTTTTAACCTCCAGCCCTTATGGGGCTTGGACCGAGTTTCTTTATTTGCTCGGTCATGTCCTTAATAACCGTTGCGAATCGGTCTCCCTCAGAGGCGGAGACCCACTCCAGTCTGAGACGTTCAGGCTCGAGGCCGAACTGTTCTAAAAGCTTTTTTAGCATGACCACTCTTCGTTGAACTTTGTAATTGCCGGCGAGGTAGTGGCAGTCGCCTGGGTGGCATCCGGCGACGAGAACCCCGTCCGCTCCACTTCTGAAGGCTTCAATGATGAAAATCGGGTCGACTCTGCCGGAGCACATCACCCTCACGATTCGAAGGGTTGGGGGATACTGAATTCGGCTAACCCCGGCTAGGTCAGCGCCGGCGTAAGAGCACCAGTTGCATAGAAAACCCACGATTCTCGGCTCAAATTCAGTCATATTTCGCTTCCTCCCTCAATGCTGCCCTAACTTGAGCAAGAATTTGATCGTCTGTGAAGTGAAGCATCGATATTGATCCCGTGGGGCAGGAGGAACCGCAAACACCACAACCTTTACACAGGGCTTCTAGGACGTGCGCCCTTAACTTTCCCTCCTTCTCCTTCATTTCGATGGCGCCATACTCACAAACGGACTCGCAGATTCGGCATCCACTGCAGAGGTCCTCGTCTACGTTTGCTATGGCTCCCTCCACCTCCAACGCCTTCTTAGACAGGATGGTGACGGCTCGGGCTGCAGCTGCACAAGCCTGCGCAATGCTTTCTTCAATGAACTTCGGCGAGTGCGCCAGTCCACACAAGAATACGCCTTCGGTGGCGAAGTCCACGGGGCGAAGCTTCATGTGTGCTTCTAGGAAGAAGCCATCTTTGGTGAGGGGGACCTTCAACATTTTTGCAATGCGTTCATTGTCGGGGTTCGCAATAGTCGCTGCGCTTAACACTAAAAGATCTGGCTCCACGGGAATCCATGTTTTTACCACGGGCTCCCAGAATAAAACCTGGGGCTCTCCGTTTTCTTGAGTGACCCTAGGCTTGTTTTCGTCGTCGTAACGTATGAATAAGACCCCTTTGGACGCGGCCTCACGATAATGGTCCTCTTTAAACGCGTAGGTTCGGATGTCCTTGTACAAAACGTAAACATCCGTTTCTGGGCTTAGCTCCTTGATTTTTAACGCGTTCTTGACCGCTTGAGCGCAGCATATTCGGGAGCAGTTTGGGCGCTGTTCATTTCTTGAGCCCACACATTGGATCATGGCAACCGTCTTTGCACCAAGCTTGCCGTTAGCCAGTCGCTCCTCCAACTCATGCTGAGTAATTACTCTTTCATCCACGCCGTAAAAATACTCGGTCGGCTTATACTCTTTGGCGCCTGTTGCTACAATCACGACGCCGTGTTCAATCTCCCTTTTCTCGCCATTGTGATTCAATGTTGTCTTAAAGTTTCCAACATACCCCTCAACATTAACGATTTCCGCATTTAGGTGAACGTGTATCTTCTTATTCTCCATAACCTCTTTGATTATTGACCTCAATTTTTCCTGCGGATCCTCAGATTCAAGCAAATAATAGATTGTGCGTAGGTGTCCTCCCAGTTCCTTCTCCCTCTCCACTAAGTGCACATCGAATCCTTGTTTTGCCAGCTCCAACGCGGCGGTTATTCCGGATAAGCCACCGCCAATGACGAGACCAGCTGGTGTAACGTTGATCGTAGGCTTGGGTAGCGGCTTCAGTAGGCGGGCTTTGGCCACGATTGACCTCACTAGGTCCTTTGCCTTTTCCGTAGCCTCCTCATGCTCGTGCATGTGCACCCACGAGCACTGGTCCCGAATGTTGGCCATCTCAAATAGGTAAATGTTCAGTCCGGCTTCTCGAACGGTTTCTCGGAAGAGGGGCTCGTGGGTTCTAGGCGTGCACGAAGCCACGATCACACGATTAAGGTTGAGATCCTTTATCTTCTCCCGTATTCTCTTCTGCGTGTCTTGTGAACATGTGTAGAGGTTATGCTCTGCGTAGGCCACGTTGGGTAGAGTTTTGACGTACTCCACCACCTCGGGCACGTTGACTACGCCGCCGATGTTGATGCCACAGTGACAAACAAACACGCCGATGCGAGGCTCTTCACGAGACACTTCCACCTCTGGTGGATACTCCTTCACCGCCGTGAGCTTCCCTCTTTCGGAGGCAATAACGCTAGCCGCCTTCGCCGCAGCGCCACTCGCTTGTGCCACGCTCTCCGGAATATCCTTGGGAGCGGCAAAGGCGCCGCAAACATAGATTCCCGGCCTAGAAGTTTCGATTGGCGAGAAGGTTTCGGTAGAGCAGAAGCTATACTTGTTGAGCTTGATGTCTAACGTCTTGGCGAGTTCCTCCGCGCGTTGGGGCGGTCTCATACCCACCGATAGAACTACGAGATCGAATTCTTCGTCCTTGGGTTCCTCCTCCACCACGTGTCTCACTATAAGATTTCCTGATCCCGGAACCTCCTCCACGCGAGAAACCCTGGACCGAACAAACCTGACGCCGTACTCTTCTTCGGCCCGACTGTAGTAGGCGTCAAACTCCTTGCCGTAGGCTCGCACGTCCATGAAGAAAATGGTGCACTGAACACCGGAAGTATGCTCCTTGGCTATAACTGCCTCCTTGATGCCGTACATGCAGCAGGCAGAGGAGCAATAATTGTTTCCCAGTTGAGCGTCCCGTGAACCTACACACTGGATAAACGCGATTTTTCGTGGAACCTCGCCGTCGGATGGGCGTAGGACCATTCCACCGTATGGGCCCGAGGCGCTTAAAACTCGTTCAAACTCGATGCTGGACACCACGTTTGGGTATCGGCCATAACCATACTCGCCTTTTAGGCTGGGGTCAAACTCCTCAAAGCCGGGTGCCAATATAATTGAACCCACGCTTAGCGCGGCTTCCTCTTCCTTGTCATCGTACATAACCGCGCCCGCTTTACACACCTCTTGGCATGTACCGCATCCGATGCACTTCTCCCGATCAATCATGTAGGTGAGGGGCACTGCTTGCGGATATTTGACAAAGATGCTGCTTCTGTCACCTAAGCCCTGATTGAACTCATCTATGGCTTCAACCGGGCATTTTTGAGCGCAAACACCGCATCCCGTGCACTTCTCCCCGTTCACGTATCGAGCTCTTCTCGTCATGGTAACCTTAAAATTGCCAGCCTCGCCGTCCGCCCTCTTTATCTCCGCATTGGTGATGAGGTGGATGTTAGGGTGCCTGCCAGCTCCCACCAGCTTTGGTGCAAGGATACACATGGCGCAGTCGTTGGTGGGGAAGGTCTTATCCAGCTGGGCCATGACGCCGCCTATGCTGGGCGACTCATCGAATAGGTAGACCTTAAATCCTGAGTCGGCTAGGTCCAAGGAGGCTTGTATTCCCGCGATTCCGCCTCCTACAACCAGGACAGCGCCTATCTTTTCTTTCATCTTCCCACCTCTAACGCAGCATATAGGGGAGTGGTTCCCTCAACCCGATCTACGGTGACCATGCCCCTTCGCCTCATAACCACAATGTGGCGCAACACCATCTGAGGGACTAAATTCAAACGCTTAGACAGCTCCTTCACTGATAGCGGCTCCTTCTTCACCATGAAATAGATTTTATTGCGCACATACTCGGCGGCGATGGCTTCATCCATGGCTTCATCCAACTCTTCTTGTGAAACCGCCTCCCCGTACACGTTTCCGTCATCGATCATTCCTTTCTCTCTACCCACTAGCACTCTCAGCCTGAAATCTCCAGCCGTTGCCTTAGCTGCCAACAAATCCTCCAGTATGTTCGGGTCTGGTTTCTCTCCAGCCAATGGAGAGGGGCCTAACGCCTTTATCTGCTCGGTAAAGTCTTTTACAAGCTCCGCGAATCGGCCACCCTCTGAGGCGGAGACCCATTCAAGGCGTAGGCGCTCGGGTTCTAAACCAGTCCGCGCGATTAGTTTCTTCAACATCTTAATCTTATGTTCAGTCTGAAGATTTCCCTCCACGTAGTGGCAGTCGCCCGGATGACAGCCCATCACCATGACGCCGTCTGCACCGTTAGCAAGTGTTTCCAAAACGAAGACTGGGTCAACCCTTCCACTGCACATTAACCGTATTATCCGTATGTTGGTTGGGTAGCTGATCCTGCTGACACCGGCTAAATCAGCGCCCGCGTAAGAACACCAATTGCACAAAAATCCAACGATCCTCGGCTCGAACGTCATGCGATCGCCCTCCCAAGCGCGGCAAGTGCCTGAGCGACAACTTGTTCGTCCGTGTAGTGGCGCATCGAAATCGCCTTTTCTGGACAACTCGCCCCGCAGGTGCCGCAACCCTTACACACAACCGCTGTCACTCTGGCAACGCCTTTCTCGTCCTTCTCTATGGCGCCGTACGGACAGATCTTCACACAGGTTCCACAGCCGCTACAGAGACTCTCATCCACCACGGCCGTGATTGCCTCGGTTCGTAGGCGCTTGACAGCCATGGGAATGGCGGCTCTCGAAGCAACCCCCAAAGCTTGAGATACGCACTCAGTCGTGTCCTTAGGACTGTGGGCCGTGCCGCACACATAGATTCCGTCGGTGGCGAAGTCGATCGGCCTCAACTTCACGTGAGCCTCGAAGAAGAAACCGTCTGGGCCCAGCGGCACTTTAAGCACTTGCGACAGCTCTTTGGCATCTTCATGCTGAACTAGAGGGGTCGACAGTACGACTAGGTCACTTTCGATTTTGACTTGTTCACCGAGGAGAGCATGATAAACATCAACGGTTAGTTTTCCATCGTGTCCAGCGACCACTTCTGGGGGTTTTTCCAGAGCGTATTTGATGAACTTGACGCCTCTATCTTGAGCCATTCGGTGCCAATCTTCATACTCCCTTCCGTACGTTTGAAGGTCTCGGAAAAGGATGTAAACGTCCGTTTCGGGATATAACTCCTTAACGAGCAGGGCGTTTTTGAGAGCCGTCATGCAACAGATTCGGGAGCAGTAGGTTCTTCCCTTTTCTTCCCTAGCCCCAGTGCACTGAACCATGACTACCCTTTCTGGCTTCTCCAGTTGGCCACTCTTGAGGAGTTGTTCCAGCTTAAACTGTGTTATCACATTGTCATATTTCTTGTATCCATACATTCCAACGGGCTCAAAAATATCCCCTCCGGTTGCCACGATGATGGTGCCCACCTCAAAATTTGCTGTCTCCCCGTTTCCCTTTTGAACACTAACGTCAAAGTTTCCGATGAAACCCTTAACCTGCTTAATAACAGTTGATGTCCATACCTCTATGTTTTTGTTTGGCTTCACAGCCTTGACGAGCTTATTCAGTCCTTCTGAGGCATCTATCATGGTTGGGTACAGCTTATGTAGATGTCGAAGCATCCCGCCTAGTTCTGGCTCCTTCTCAACCAAGTAAACCTTGAAACCTTGATTAGCGAGGCAGAGAGCAGCTGTCATCCCTGAGATGCCACCGCCAATGATCAAGGCAGAGGGCGCCACCTCTATCTCTGGCTCCTCCTGCGGCTTGAGTAGACGAGCCTTAGCCACCGCCATTCTCACAATGTCCTTTGCCTTTTCCGTGGCTTCCTCCGGCTCGTGCATGTGAGCCCAGGAGCAGTGTTCGCGGATGTTGGCCATTTCAAATAAGTATTTGTTTACGCCCGCCTCCTCACAAGTGGCACGGAACAGCGGCTCATGCGTCCTAGGGGTGCAGGAGGCGACAATAACCCTGTTAAGATTATATTTTCTTATGCCTTCCTTGATTTTGCTGAGCCCATCCGAAGAGCATGTGTAGAGGTTGTCCTCGGCGTAGACAACATTCGGCAATGTCATAGCATACTTCACCACCTCGGGCACGTTGACTACGCCGCCGATGTTGATGCCGCAGTGGCAAATGAACACACCGATTCTTGGAACCTCCTCCTCCGCGTTTCCCGTTTTAACGCACCTCCTTACCCGCCGACAGCACCATCACTTCCGCAGCTCTAGCCGCCGCTGCACTCGCCTGCGCCACTGACTCAGGAATATCCTTTGGGCTTTGGCAGTACCCACAAATGAAGACGCCTGGAACGTTGGTGTCGACGGGCGCGAAAAGAGAGTCTTTAGGCTTGAAGAAGCCATGCTCGTCCAGCTCCAGTCCTAGGATGACGCTCACTTCCTTATTGGCCGCCCTCGGAACCAGAGCGGGGCAAAGCACGACTATGTCTGCTCTTATACTTTTTGTCACGTTCTCTCTAGTATCTTCGTACCAAAGGGTAAGGTCGCCCGTTTTCGAATCCTCTACCACTTCTCCTGGGAGGGCTCTGACGTATTTTACGCCCCAATGATCTTGCGCCCTAGTGTGAAAGTCTTGGAAGCCTTTCCCAAAGACTTTGAGTTCATTGTAGAAAATGTAAACCTCGCATTCGGGCTCGTGCTCTCTAATCAGTATTGCCTCTTTTGTGGCGTACATGCAACAAGCGCTGGAGCAGAAGGAGACCCCGCCCTTCAGACTTCTGGAGCCGACGCATTGAATGAACGCGATCCTTTTAGGAATACGTCCATCTGACAATCTCAGTAGGTGTCCTCCGGTTGGCCCTGAAGCGGACAGTAGTCGTTCAAACTCCAAGCTTATCATGACGTTTTGGTATTTGCCGTAGCCGTACTCGCTTCTCCTCTGGACATCGAACAACTCGAAGCCCGTTGCCACCACAATAGCTCCCACATTAAGATCAACAGCTTCCGGCTTTTGATTGAGGTCTACAGCCTCTGCTTGGCACATTCTTTCGCATAGCCTGCACTTCAAACAGTGCTCTTCATCAACGGTATACTTGAGCGGAACCGCTTGAGGAAACGGAACGTAGATGGCTTTACGAACGCCAACACCCATGTCAAACTCGTTGGAAACCTCAACTGGACAGTGTTGAGCGCAGACTCCACAACCTGTGCATTTCTCCTCGTTGACAAATCTCGGCTTCTTAAGAATCTTGACCGTGAAATCGCCAGCTGAGCCGCTGACTTCCTGAACCTCAGAATACGTTAAGAGCGTAATGTTGGGGTGGCGGAAACACTCAATCATTTTCGGCGCCAAAATACATATCGAGCAGTCCATAGTTGGAAAGGTCTTGTCCAGCTGAGCCATCCTACCGCCGATGCTCGGGGTTTTCTCCACGAGGTAAACTTTTAACCCGCGGCTGGCTAGGTCGAGGGAGGCCTGCATTCCCGCGATTCCGCCACCGATAACCAAAACAGACTTGCTAGCTTCCATGATGTCCACCCCTACGTTAAATGCATCGCCTCCGCCACCAGCACTGACAGGTCGCGCATCTCCATCGTTACCTCCTCTGGGTTGACCGGCAGTTTTTCGCTGGTGACGCACTTCCAATGGATTTGACACTTCGGACACGCTGTAACTAATAATTTGGCTCCGGTGGCTTTCGCTTCCATCAGTCTTTCGATTTGGACCTCCTTCGAGTACTTGTTGCAAGATAGCCAAGCGTTCACTCCACAACAAACAGAATTTTCCCGGTTTCTACCCATCTCCACCATTTCTACTCCCGGGATACTGGCTATGACCTTTCTAGGGGCAGCATACACGCCCATGTGCCTCCCAAGTCTACACGGGTCGTGGTAAACCACCTTCCTCGGGAGTTTCCCTTCAAATTTGATTTGCCCCTTGTCCACTAATTCGGATAAGAGCTCAGAAACGTGCAGTACTTCGAAATCAAAATTGCTAAGCCGTTCAGCGTAATCTTTTTTGAGGGTTCTATAGCATTCGGGGCAAGCGGTAACTATTCTAGTTGCCCCAGTTTCCTTGAAGTCTGCCACGTTCATCTTCGCCAATTTTTCAAAATTTTCTACGTCTCCCGTCCATAGTAAATCGTGACCGCAACATTTCTCGTTGCCCAGCATGGCTGGCTTTATTCCGACTTTGTTGAGGGCTTTCACCACGCTCTGAGGGATCTTTAAGAGGTTTAGGTTAAAGTCTTCAAAAACCACATCAAAATACGGGAGACAGCCAACAAAGTAGAGCATGTCGCTTTTTTGGGAAATTTCCGCTCCGTTTGGGAGCCAGCCCATTCGTTCCTGCTTGATCTTCGGATTTGTCATGATCCTCGATAAGGACAGGGGGATCCCTCTATGGGCACAAAGTTCTTCCATCACCTCTTTGGAGGCCACGCTCCGACAAGCTCTAACAAACTCTGGAAACCGAACGTCGGATGGGCATCTTTCGCTGCATGTGAAACACGTTAGACACGTCCAAACATCTGTGCCAGAGAGCACCTTGTCCTCGTAACCCAGTAAGAATCTTTCAACGGTGCGTCTCGGCGAGTAGGCTTCGTTGATCCTTGATATCGGACAACTGCCAGAACACTTTCCACACTCTAGGCAGTATTGAACGTTCGTTTTCTTCAGCGCCTTAGAAACCACCTCCTTTGTGCTCACCGAAGCCTTGGGATTCCCCTCAGCCTTTAAAGGGTTCGGCCCCATTTTGCGTAGTTCTTCTGTGAAGCCTGTTACGACCTGGGCGAATTTTGCTCCCTCAGCGGTGGAAATCCACTCTAAACGTAGTCTCTCAGGTCCGAGCCCAAGCAACTTTAGGAGTTTCTTCGTGTTCAGCATTCTTTTTTCAGCTTTCAGGTTTCCACTCACGTAGTGGCAGTCGCCGGGATGGCAACCACTAACTAGGACGCCGTCGGCTCCCGTTTCAAAAGCTTGGATAACAAAAGCTGGGTCCACTCTTCCGGAGCACATTACCCGTATAGCTCTGATGTTTGGTGGATAGCTGATTCTGCTCATGCCTGCGAGGTCTGCTCCTGCATAACTACACCAGTTGCATAGAAAAGCCACGATTTTTGGTTCTGCTGTCATCAGGCTAACCTCCTATGGCCGCCGTTATCATGGCGTGGATTTGTTCGTCCGTGAAGTGCTTCATGGTAATGGCTCCAGTGGGACAGGCAACGGTGCAGGAACCGCAACCCTTACACTGGGCCTCCGTGACTCTAGCGACTAGCGTGGGCACTTTAGCAACAGGCTCCGCTTCTTCCACCTTAATGGCGTCGTATTCGCAGACTTCCTCACACCTGCCACAACCTTTACATAACTCTTCGTCCACGACCGCAACTATGGGCTCCACCTCAACCTTGCCCCTCGCTAAAGGAATCACTCCCTTCGCGGCGGCTGCGCTTCCCATGGCCGAGCTGTCAGTGATATCCTTAGGTCCTTGAGCTGTGCCAGCCAAGTAGATTCCGTCTAAAGGCGTGTCCAACGGCCTAAGCTTAGCATGGGCCTCTTGAAAGAAACCGTCCGCGCCCTTGGCGATTTTTAGTTTCGTTTGCACGTCGGAGGCATCTGCGCGTGGAACTATGCCAACATTTAAGACCACCAAGTCGGCGGGGATGGCTATGATTCGGTTATCAGTGAGCACATCTTCAACCGAAACCAGGAGACCGTTCGGTTCGCGTGAGACTACGGGCGGCGCTTCAGGCCTATAGTTAAGAAACAGGGTTAGAGCTTCGCCGGCTTTTCTATAGTAGTCTTCGTGTCCCCTTCCAAAGGTTCGTATATCACGGTAGAGATAGTATATCCTAGTAGCGGGGTACCGTTTCTTTATAGTTAAGGCGCTCTGTAAACTGGCCATACAACATACGCGAGAACAGTATCTGTTTAGCTGCTGGCCCTCTTTAATGGGCTGATAGACTCCTGGCTCTTGTCTCGATCCAACGCAGGAGATGAACACGATGCTCCTGGGTGGGGAGCCATTAAATAGTAGTCGACCCTTTGAAGGACCGTTTTCGTCCAGCAACCTCTCCAGCTGGGGAAGCATGATCACGTTGTCGTACACTTTGTAGCCGTACTCACCTTCCGGAGGCTCATATACGTCATGACCAGTCGCGACTATGATGGTTCCTATGTCAACCTCCATCCTCATCGGCTTCTCGTTAAGGTCGATGGCTCCTCTTTTACAAACCTCTACACACTTCCCGCACTTGTTACAGTTTTTATCGTCAACAACATACACGTGGGGTACCGCAGCGGAGAAAGGAAGATAGATCGCTTTTCTTTTACTCAGACCAAAATTAAATTCGTTTAAAACCTCAACAGGACACTCAGCTACGCATGCACCACAAGCGTCACATTCATTCGTAACATATCTCGGCTTTACAAGAACTTTCACCTTAAAGTTTCCAATAAACCCATCCACAGCCTCGATTTCTGAGTTGGTGAACAATCTGATTTTCGGATGAGACGAAACAACATCCATCATCGGCTTTATAATATCTAACGCATACTCGCCTGTTGGGTATACCTCGTTTAACTGGACGCTCCTGCCCCCAATGCTAGGAGCCTTTTCCACGGTATACACTTCAAAGCCCCTCTGGGCTAAGTCTAAAGCAGCTCTCATACCAGAGACGCCCGCGCCGATGACCAGGGCTCGTAGCGTCACGCCTACCTCCTTTTTCTGAAGCATTTCCAAGAACCGGGCTCGAGCCACCGACATCCTGATTAAGTCTTTAGCTTTTTTCGTTGCTTTTTCCGGCTCACGGGAATGAACCCAAGAGCAGTGTTCGCGGATGTTGGCCATTTCAAAAAGGTAGGGGTTGATTCCTCCTTCCTCGACGACCCTTCTAAAGGTGGGCTCATGCATTCTCGGAGAGCAAGACGCCACGATTACTCTGTTAAGCCCGTGTTCTTTGATGTCCGCCTTAATCATCTCTTGAGCCGGGGCAGAACACATGTAGACGTAGTGTTTTGCGAGAACTACGTTCGGTAACTCCTTCGCATATTTTGCTACCTCTTCCACATCGACCACGCCCGCTATGTTAACGCCGCAATGGCAGATGTAAACACCGATTCTAAGCTCTTCCCTGGGCATCCCTCTTACCCCTTAGCAATTATTGACGCCTTCATGGCTGCGGCGCTCGCTTGAGCGACCGTGTCAGGAATATCCTTTGGTCCCTCTGCCACGCCTGCCGTAAACACGCCCTCAAGAGATGTTGTAACCGGATCGATCTTGGGATGTGCAGAGGCGAAAAAACCATCGTCGCCAATCGGTATCGGTAGCACCTTTTTCATCTCATCTGTTACGGCCGCAACTATACCAGCCGATAAAATCACCATGTCCATTTCTTCCTCAATAAGCTCGTCTGACTCAATGTTTTCAGCTCTAATAAGCAGGTTCTTGGTGACGGTGTCTTCAATGATTTCTGCCACTCGACCCTTGACGTATTTAATGTTAAATTCCTCCTCAGCCCTTCTATAAAATTCTTCAAATCCCTTTCCGAAGGCTCGAATGTCCATGTAAAAGATCATTACCTCAGCGTCTGGAATGTGCTCTTTAATCAACTGCGCCTGTTTTGTGGCATACATGCAGCAGACTCTGGAGCAGTAAAGGTTCCCGACTTTTTCATCCCTAGATCCCACGCACTGTACAAAGGCAACTTTTCTGGGCATTTTTCCATCAGACGGCCTTACTATGCGTCCTCCGGTCGGTCCGGACGCGCTTAAAAGCCTCTCCAACGCTAACCCGGTCAAGACGTTATCATAAACGCCGTATCCATACTCCTCTTTCTTTCTCGCATCGAATAAGTCGTATCCCGTGGCAACGACGATCGCCCCAACTTCCACATTAAGCTCCTGTGGTTGTTGTTCGAGGTTGACGGCTTTCGCTCCGCAGACCTTTTCGCAGAGCCCGCACTCGAGGCAAGCTTCTTTATCGATCGTGTATATGAGCGGGACCGCTTGAGGAAACGGAACATAGATTGCCTTTCGAACACCGAGTCTTTCGTCAAATTCGTTGAGGGCTTCGACTGGGCAGTGTTGGGCGCAGATGCCGCAGCCAGTACACTTCGTCTCATCCACATACCTAGGCTTCTTAAGGACCCTAACTCGAAAGTTTTCTCCTGCCTTGGAGACTTCCCTTATTTCCGAGTAAGTGAGCAGTCGTATGTTTGGATGTCTTCCCACATCCACCATCTTCGGCGTCAATATGCAGGCGGAGCAGTCCATGGTGGGAAACGTCTTGTCCAGCTGAGCCATCCTCCCACCTATGCTCGGATTCTTCTCCACGAGATACACTATAAAACCTTGGTCTGCAAGGTCGAGAGAAGCTTGAATCCCAGCTATTCCTCCCCCTATCACGAGGACCCCACGTTTTTCACTCAAAATGGAGCCTCCGTGTAAGTTTTTCATTTAACTCGAGCTGTTTAAGTTTTAAATCTATCCCTTCATGATCTGTTTTTAGAAGCATAACTCGCTTCAACTTGCTTATTAAGATAGTGCCAGTCAGTCGGATAGATGTTATAGAGAGGATTCCGTTCACGCTTTGCCGAACCGCACGATTCAGCATCGACGTTTCCTTCGGATATTATCTGAGCAACGTGTGCTTCCGAGAGTATAAATCTTTCGGCAAATATGCTGTAACGGTACCGCAAACATTAAAACTAACTTGTCCCAAATATTTAGTGAGTTTAAAATGGCTGAGCGATGGCGTAGAATCAGCGTGAGACAAGAACTCGTCCAAGTAATAGAAGGAATTATGAAGGAGAAACCTGAACTCGGCTATGCCAGCATCTCCGATTTCATCACCGACGCAGTGAGGCGTAGGGTTGAGGAAATAATGAGCCCCGCGGAAATCCCCACCCTTGATAAGGCAATACGGGTTCTGGCGGAGCAAGAGATGCGGAGGCAAGCGATGGAGACCGCCCTGAAAAAGTGCTTTGCATTTGAGGGAGGTGAGTTCTGGCGTTGCATTGCGGGCTTCGTAAAGAAGGAAACCGAGGGCACTCAAGAATCAACTGAATAATAGTTCTCTTTATAATTTTAGGGTAAAATATATATTGCTTGAGTATACTGCAGTTAAAAGAGGTGAGGAAATGAGCTCGCTTGACTCTGATTTCATGCATGAGGTGGCGAACACTCCTAGGGGCAGAGGCATACTCTCCTGTATACAGTGTGGGAGGTGCTCGAGCAGCTGCCCCGTGGCGAGACTAGTGAGTGAACATAACCCAAGACGATTGATGGAAATGATCATCTTGGGGCTACGATCTGAAGTCTTGCCGACTCAATTACCATGGTATTGCTTATCGTGTTTCACATGCTTAGACAGATGCCCTCAAGGTGGCGATGTGGGCGAAGCTATGTTCGCCATCAGGAACCTCGCTGTAAGGGAGGGAAATCTGCCTGAGGGAATCGTGATTCAAGGAAGAAGCCTCATTGACACGGGGCGAGTTGTGAACCCCACCAGAATGGCTCTACTCGAGAGGGAGAAACTCGGTTTGGATAAGGGCCCATCAACATCGATAGAGGATGTTCAAAAAATCTTAAAGAGAACCAAGTTTGATAAAAAAATCGGCCGAAGATAGATGGTGGGAAAATGAAGTACGCCTTTTATTTGGGTTGTCTTATTCCAGCAAGGGAGTTCAGCTACGAGGTTTCTGTTCGAAAAGTTTTGCCCGCGTTAGGGGTGGAGTTGGTTGATATGGAAGGAACCAACTGCTGTGCCCCCTTCAGCATTCAGTCCTTGGACCATGCAAGCTGGATGGCGCTAGCAGCGAGGAACCTTTGCATCGCAGAAGAAATGGGACTTGACATCCTAACTTTATGCAACGACTGCTACGAGTCCCTCCTGATGGCGAACACAATTTTAAAGGAAAACCCAGACGTTAAGGATCAGGTAAATAAAGTGCTTTCTGAAGTGGGCAAGGAATTTAAGGGAACGATAGATGTCAAACACATGGTAGACGTTTTATATGACGATGTGGGCGTGGACAAGATTAAAGACGCTGTTAGCGAGCCCTTCAAGAGACTGACGGTTGCAACGCAACCTGGATGCCACCTAACCAAGCCGAAGAGGATACACTTTGGTGCTGTCCGAGGGTTTGGAGCACTTGACGATCTCGTAAGGGCTACGGGCGCTGAATCCATCGAGTATGACCGGAAAGAGATGTGTTGCGGAGGCCCCCTACGAGGCATAAACGATGAGCTCGCTAGACAGGTGGCGAGACTAAAGTTGACAAATATAAAGAACGCGGGTGTGCAGTGCATCGTTACCGTTTGCCCATTCTGCTATGTGGAGCTTGACTTAGGCCAGTTAGAGATTAAAAGGCACTTTAAGGAAGAATATAACCTGCCCGTTCTACACTTTGCAGAGCTTCTTCGGATGGCGATGGGCATGAAGTTAGAGGACTGGGAAGTTAAGTCCCATAAAGTTCCGTTAAATCAAGTTTTGAAAGGCCGATTATAGGAGGAATAAACGTTGGAACAACCTGCCGTGTTAATCATAGGCGGCGGAATATCAGGTATACAAGCTTCGTTAGACCTAGCAAGCAGAGGAATTAAGGTCTATCTCGTGGAGAAGTCCTCAAGCATAGGCGGGAGGATGGCTCAGCTGGACAAGACGTTTCCCACCATGGACTGCTCTATATGCATCCTCGCCCCCAAGATGATCGATTGCGCCCACCACCCAAACGTGAAACTGATGACATACTCTGAAGTGAAGGAAGTTAAGGGATCTGCGGGGGGCTTCACGGTGAAGGTTCTTAAGAAGCCTAGGTATGTGGATGAGACGAAGTGTACGGGCTGCGGCATCTGCTCCGACCACTGCCCCGCTGAGGTTCCCAACGAGTTCGATGAGAAGCTTGGGATGCGGAAGGCGATCTACATGCCCTTCCCACAAGCGGTGCCCAGAGTAGTTACGGTTGATAAAGAAAACTGTCTCGAGTGTGGGCTCTGCGAAAAGGTTTGCGGAGCGAAAGCCGTCAACCTCGAACAACAACCAGAGGAAGTCGAGCTCAATGTTGGCGCGATTATTGTGGCGACAGGTTTCGATCTTTTCGACCCCTCTGAGATTCCAACTTATGGCTACGGGCGCTACAAGGATGTGGTAACTGCCATGGAGCTGGAACGCTTGCTCTGCGCGTCCGGACCCACCGGGGGCCACCTAATAAGACCGTCAGACGGTAAGATACCAAAAAGCATTGCTTTCATACAGTGCGTGGGCTCAAGGGACAGAAGGGATTGGATTGGAAACGCCTACTGCTCCAGCATTTGCTGCAAATACGCGGTTAAAGACGCCGTTCTGGTCAGGGAGCACATTCCCGACGCCAGGGTCAGCATTTTCTACATCGATCTTCGAGCCTTTGGGAGAGGCTTCCAGGAGTTCGTTAACAGGGCTAAGACTGAGTATGGCATAAGATTTGTCCGAAGCAGCCCAGGCGAAATTATAGAAGATCCAGCAACAAAGAGTCTTACCTTATGGTTTGAGGATACAGCAACGAGGACTATACAAAACTTGACCTTTGATTTAGTGGTGCTCTGCCCAGCCTTAATACCTAGAAGGGATGTTAAAGACCTAGCCGAAATCTTGGGAATAGAGGTTGACCAGTATGGTTTTCTCAAAGCCTCAGACGCTATAGCTCAACCGGTGGATACCACAGTCCCTGGAATTTTTGCCAGCGGATACTGCTTGGGGCCAAAGACAGGGGACGTTCCAGACTCGATAACGCAGGGAAGCGCCACGGCTGCACGAGTGGCAGAGGTTATTGCTGTTAGGGGGTGAGCATATGAAAGAGGAGCCTAAGATTGGAGTGTTCATATGCCATTGCGGAGTTAACATCGGCGGCGTAGTCAACGTTCCAAAAGTTGTCGAGTATGCAAAGACTTTGCCGTGCGTCGTGTACGCCGAGGATAATCTATACACGTGCTCCGAAGCCGGATTAAGTGCCATTAAAAACGCAGTAAAGGAGCGTGGTCTTAACCGAGTGATCGTAGCTTCGTGCACACCGAGAACGCATGAACCACTATTCCGCTCAGCTTGCAAAGAGGTCGGATTGAACCCATACCTCTTCGAGATGGCGAACATTCGAGAACAGTGCTCTTGGGTTCATTCCCGTGAGCCGGAAAAAGCAACGGAAAAGGCGAAAGACATCGTGAGGATGGCTATAGCGAGGGCTGCGTGGCTGGAGCCGCAAACAGAGCCTGAAGTGGAAGTGAAGGACTCTGCTCTAGTAATTGGCGCTGGCGTAGCGGGAATGACCTCTGCGCTCAGCTTGGCTAATCAAGGCTTCAAAGTCTACTTAGTGGAAAAGGAACAGGAGCCTGGCGGGATTGTTCAGGGGCTCTACAAGCTATATCCCACGCTAGAAGACGCGGCAAAGATTGTCGGTCCTATGATCGAGGCAGTAAAGTCGCATAAAAACATCGAATTGCTAACTTCCTCAGAGGTAACAGACGTAGGAGGATATGTTGGAAACTTTAAAGTCACTGTTTCTAAAGACGAGAAGGAAAAAACAGAGCTTAACGTGGGCACCATCATCGTTGCCTGCGGCGCATTAAATTACGAACCACCCCAAGGACTGTATCAATACGGGATTTATGACAGAGTCATAACGCAAAAAGAACTAGATGAGAAGCTGAAGGAAGGAAAATTTGAAAAATCAGAGAGAATCGTGATGATACAATGCGTGGGAGCGAGGAAAGGAGAAATACGTGCATATGAGCTGGAAGCCTTCCCGAAATCCGACACCGCCGCCTTGTTGAGAAAGATCCTAAAGGCGAAGAAGGAAGAAGGCTGGCCCTACTGTTCCAGAATTTGTTGCATGAACGCCATTAAAAACGCAATACTCGTGAAGTCTCAATACCCTGAAACAGACGTCGTCATTCTTTACGGAGACCTTAGAGTGTATAAAGAATACGAAGACTTTTATTCAAAATCTCGCGAACTCGAGGTCAGATTCATAAGGCACATTGAGGAAATCCCCCCAGAAATCACTCAAGGACCAGAAAATAAGCTTAAAGTCTTGACTTATGACATGCTAGCTGGTCGAGAAGTGGAATTCTTAACTGATTGGGTTGTGTTGTCAACACCCCTTAGGCCTCGTAGGGGCGAGGTGTTATTGGCGCGGATGCTTAAAATACCCATAAGTCCAGACGGATTCCTAATGGAAGCTCATCTGAAGTTGAGACCCGTTGACACCACAGTGGACGGAATATTTCTTTCAGGAACGGCTTCTGGTCCGAAAGACGTTTCAGAATCCATAATATCGGGCAAGGCTGCAGCGGCAAGAGCGGCCATTCTCATGGCTAACAGAAGGGTAAAAACAGATGCTATTACGGCTATGGTGGATACAGATCTATGCATCGGATGTGGACTATGCGAAGAACTATGCCCATACGGCGCTCCTAAGGTTGAGGAGGGAAAATCCAAAGTTATCGAGGTTTTGTGTAGGGGTTGCGGGGCATGCGCGGCAGAGTGCCCCAGACGAGCCATAACCATGCGCCACTTCGGAGATCAACAAATTCTTGCACAGGTTCAAGCCGCACTCATCCCCGAAGCAGTTAAGATGGAGGGAGTTTAATGGAAAAAGCAGAATTCGAACCCGTCATCATAGCCTTTTGCTGCAACTGGTGCGCCTATGCAGGAGCAGACCTAGCGGGTACCAGCCGTTTTGAGTATCCACCCAACATCAGAATTGTTCGAGTCATGTGCAGTGGACGAATAGACCCCACCATCGTTCTCTCAGCCCTCCGGTGGGGGGCTGACGGTGTACTGATAGCTGGTTGCCACCCTGGCGACTGCCACTACGCCAAGGGGAACTACATGATGGAAAAAAGGTTCGGCTTCCTTAAAGAGGTTCTCAACCACCTTGGAATCGAGCCAGACAGACTCAGGTTGGAATGGATTTCTGCGGGTGAGGGAGCAAAATTTGCGGCTTTAATTCGAGACATGACAAGGGCAATCAAGGATTTAGGTCCCAGTCCGTTTAGGAGGGCATAAACCGATTGAGGTGATCGAATTTGAGTGAGCCTAGAAAGCTGATAAAAAAGACGGATGCGGCGATCGAAGCCTTCAAGACGCAGAGACTCCGATGGGTGCTCGGAATATCGCAGGTTGGGCTAAAAATCGATGAGGCAAAGTATCACTCGGTGGTAGATGGCATTATGAAGGACGAAATCGAGCGGCAGATGATCATCGGGGCGATTAAAGAAAGGGGACCGCTAACCATCAAGGAGCTCTCTGAGGTGACGGGCATCGTCCCCAACCAGGTATTACGGCACATGATCGCCCTAAGAAAGGCTGGCACGGTTTCTGAAGTCGGTGAAAAAGAGGGCGGATACCTCTATACGGTCTTATGATTTCGCGCTAAACATTAGCTGTCTACTATAATTTTTCTACACATTGTGGATGTACATCGCCCGGGTAGTCATGATCATAAAAGTAAACTTTGTTGTTTTCAAGGTCCACCTCAGCCCGATCATACGCCTTAGCCCTCGTTAACAAGCTCTCATAATCGCTGCGATCGGAAATTTGAATCGTCCTCAACATTTGTTCCTTTGCATCTATTACTCCGTTGCAGAACTCGCACAATCTCTCAGTGACCCTTATTACCTCAAAGGTCTTGCTTTTCATTTCCTCAAACCTCGTTATCCCTAGGGCTTTCCTCAACGCACGTTCTTCCCCTTTTTAGTCAGCAACGAGTAAACACAATTAATTGTCTCATTCTTAAGCTTTGATTTTCACTCAGCTGGTACGGAGTAGGTTCTCAAGCATCTCGCCAAAATCGAGGTTTCAATGTCAAGAGGTCCATAGAGTTTAGTTTGCTGCGCCCCTCAAGTTTCAACGGACAAATTCCAAGTGTTGAAGTGTTTCTGTTTAATAAAAAGCTGTAACATTTTTCGCACTTAAACTTAAGCAAGCTTCAGCATGAAATGAAAGCCTTTTTAACCAACAGATATTAAAGAAGAGTTCCTTTGTAGGTGACTGTTCGGGGGCATCCTAAACATCGATCCAACGTATAGTATGAGCACTCGAGGCATTTATCCCCACAAGGTGTGATATGTTTCTTTTCTTTTTCCATCGTCAATGGTAGAACGATATCCTTTGTTGGCGTTATGACAAAATCCAATTCGATATCAATAATATCAGGATTTCCCCTGATGTGTTTATCTATGCAAGCTATGATAGACCTCATGTTTTCACCTAATAAGAAAAGACATAGATTACGCTTTCCAGAGGTTACCAGACCATTCGCGTATAAAGGGCACTCTTTGAAAAAGTCTAGGACCCTCTGACTCTCTCTTGTTTCTATACCTACCTTAACAAGAAACAAACCAGATTTCTTTAAGTTTACACCCACCAAATGGGTTATTATTCCTTCATCCTTCAATTTTCTTATCCTTGCACCTACCGCAGGTTGGGAAATACCCAAAAACTCAGATATTTCGCTCTGGGATATCTCAGGATTCGTCGTCAGTAGTGAAATAATTTTTCTATCCACTTCGTCGATTCTTGCCATACTCTCCCTCTTAATATAAGCTAACAATAAATTTTTTCTTTTAATTTACAAATATTTCTGATAAATTTCTTATAATTAACAATAGTAAGATTTATGTGTGATAACTCCCATTAAAGTTTTGACATTCTAAAGAGGCTTATCTGTGGAACTAAATCGAACTTGCAGACTTATTGAAACGAAAGGTTGTCCTGGTTTATGGGCTTGTCATTTCCCAGACTTGTTTTGCAAATGTGCATATGATGAACATCAGAAGACAAAAGTAACGAATGGTTACACTGAAGGACAGCTCTGTGGATTTGAGCCCGTCCACGTGGTACAATCTTTTGTAGAAAATGAAATACGCGTCGCGAATCGAATGGGCAAAGAAAAATACGTTGACATGCTAAAACAAAAACCAAAACGATCAAAGTGCCCTACGATGTGAAACTAAGCCAAAAGCCTTCCGCCAGCTAAGCGATGAAGCCTCAATAATCCTAAACGAAAAACGTGATTCGCTCCCCTTCAGCGGTCAACTAAGCATATAAAATTATTCATTCTTAAAACAGAAACGTTGAACGGATAATCTACTCCTTAAAGAAAACCTAAGAGAAGTCTCCCGCTACGTTTTTAATTCAGTTTAGTGTTAATGAATGCAAGGCGTTGAGATTGCTTCCGCGTGAGGAAATCAAAAGGTTGGAACAAGTTTGGCTGGTTTTGGCAGAGCTTTACCAAGATTTATCTCGAAAGGATGTTCATGTTAATGTTGCTTCTGAGCTAAGAAACTGCAAAACTTTAATCCACTTTATACGAACGAACGTTCTTCACCCTCCCGTGAAAGAGCTTTCAACGGTCGATGAGTCTTTACGGAATTCATCGCAATTTCTAGGTAAAATAAAACATAGTTTAATCTCAGCGGCTCAAGGGGTTGGTGAAAACTACGCGAAGGACTGGATGGACAAAGTCGACAAGGCGGAACGCGCCGAGCTAGATTATAGTATGATTCACACAGTATCCAGTTTTGTTCCAGGTCTTCCCAAGGATCTTGAAAGGGGATGGATACGACTAACCTTGCCCAAAGCTATTGCTGAAGAAAGGGTGCAAGACGTTGCGGAGCAGTTTGGGGTAATAATCGAATTTGAAGACGACTTTCATGTGGTTATTCGCGGTGGGAAGACCTTAGTCAAAAAAGTGGCCCAAGATATCCACGATTTGTCTCTTGAATAGTCTTGGCTTTGATATAAGCGCAATACCTAAGCCAGCAGAATATAATTTGACTAGCGCGTCTTGATTTTCCGTTAAACTATGATCGCAGGGCTTTCTCAAAGACTAAACATGGCATCTCGTTTAACTTTTCGAAATTGCTGAATTCGTGTCGTCTCGTTTAAAAGAAGGTTTATAAGTGAATCGTTCGTTTAATTAGAGAATTAAAACAAAACTTTAATCGCGGTTAATGGTTTCCATAAAAGGATAATATGTGGGGATCAATTGTGGCTAGTCCTCAAAGAAACGTTGTGCGACTAGATGAGTTGGACATGAGTTTTGCGGAAGCTGTGGCTAAGGCTGGCGGAGAGAAGATAAACCTTTGCGTTCAATGCGGCACCTGCTCCGCTAGCTGTCCTTCAGGACCCAAAGCGGCTGTTAGAGCACGCCACATAATCAGAAGGGTGCAGTTAGGTTTTCGAGACGAGACCCTCTCAGATACGGGTCTTTGGTTATGCACAACATGCTCTACCTGTACACAACGTTGCCCTAGAGATGCAAATCCAATGGAGATACTCATTGGCGTGCGCAGCCTTCTCGTTGAAGAAGGACGCGTTCCACCCACCATAAAAGATGCCCTAGAAGGAGTTTTCAAGTATGGAAACCCGTGGGGACTAAGCCGAAGCAAGAGGTCTGACTGGGCCAAGGACCTAAAAGTAACGTATGCTTCAGAAGCTGAGAAGGTCCCGCTACTCTATTATGTTGGGTGCGCCGCATCCTACGATTCTCGTGCACAAGAAGTGGCTAGAGCACTAGTTAAGAACCTAAATAGGTTAGGCATCGAATTTGCGATACTGGGAAATAAGGAAACATGCTGCGGGAATGAAATATACTCGCTTGGAGAGAAAGGGCTCTTTGAAATGTTGGTCGAGGACAATTTAAACCTTCTAAACCGATATGATATTAACAAAATAATTACAACCTCGCCACACTGCTTTAACGCCTTCAAGAACAGATATGGAAAAGGAGCTCTTCCAGTTCAACATTACACGCAATATTTCGCAGATTTGGTCGATAAAGGAAAGCTCCGATTTTCAGGACGAGTCGAAAAAGTAGTAACCTACCAAGATCCCTGTTTTTTGGGCAAACACAATAACATCTACGATGAACCCAGAAAGATAATCGAGAGCATTCCAGGTATGAAATTCTTAGAACTAAAACTGTCGAGGAGTAGGAGCGTCTGCTGCGAGGGTGGAGGAGGAAGAATGTGGTATGACGTCCCAGGCGAACGCGCCGCTGAAACTCGCGTCAGGGAAGCCGTTAACCTTGGAGCAGAAATATTGGTTGTGGCATGCCCCTTCTGCCTATTAACGTTTGATGATGCCATCAAGACAACGGGTAACGAGGATAGAATTCAAGTCAAGGACATCATGGAACTAGTTGCTGAAGCTCTTTAAACTAAATGGAACATCCTTAAGTTCTGAGATCTTCAATATGGTTGCCACTTGTTTTTGTTTCGAAAGGCAAACGGTTAAAAGTTGCCTTTACTTATGAGTCATTCTCCTCTGAACGGAAGGTGAGATAGGTGTCTAGTAGGGAACGGAAGATAGACAGGTCGAAATTGGAGCCCATTCGCAAACGTCAAGAAGAACGTGGGCTTATCATAAAAGAACTCAAAAACCATCCGTCCACTATCCCAGAGGTTTCAAAGGCTACTGGTCTGGAGCCAAGCGGGGTTTTTAAGCACATTGTTGCCTTAATGCAGTTTGGAAAGGTTACTGTTGTTGGCCAGAGGGACGATCAGTTAATATTTACTTTATCTAAAAAATGAGAAGGTAGTCGTCTTCGTCCTCCTTAATTCCACACCTATCCCGTTGGGTGGACGAGGATAAACGACGAGTCTTTCTGCTTTGCAGGGTAGATATCAACAATTTAACGGTTGCTTCCTAAAATTTTCTAGGAAACTTGGATGCATTGTCCCGTTGCCTAACTCATATAGCCTTTTGAGTATCTTTGCTATAGAATTCTGAAGAATTTGAGTATCATGCGTATGCTTAGGGTCATGACTGTGATGCCTACTAATGTGCCTATCATTTTTTGAGGAAGTTTCTTGCATCCCCAGGCTGCTATGGGAGCGCATATTACTCCTCCGATGAGTAAGCCTAGGATGATTATCCAGCTGAATTGTTCGGGTCCAATTAGGATTATGAAGGTTATTGATTCGGTGAGGGTTACGAAGAATTCTGCGAAGTTAACCGAGCCTATGGCTTTGCTTGGTTCAACCTTGTTTGTGACTAGGGTGGTTGTGGCGATGGGTCCCCATCCTCCTCCACCTAGGGCGTCAAGAAAAGCGGCTACGTATCCCAGCCCCACAAGCATTTTTGAAGATGGGCGTTCTTTTCTAAAGTGAAGCACTTTTTTGAAAGTGAAACTAGAGAGTATTAGCAGTCCCATAAAGAGGAGTATACACCCGACCACCAATTGCAGGATATTGGCGGAAGCGTAGACAGCCACGAAGGCGCCTGTGGCGCCCCCTATTATGCCCGGCACTACTAAACGAAGAATCATGTCTTTTCGGACGTTGCCCAGTTTGAAGTGTGAAGCTCCTGAAACTAGGGTTGTGAATATTTCAGCTGTGTGGACGCTGGCGCTTGCAAGGGCAGGATAAACGCCAATAGAGACTAGGGCAGTTGTGGAGCTTACTCCGTAAGCCATTCCCAGTGTCCCATCGATTAGTTGGGCTAGAAATCCTACAAATAACCATATGAGGAAAGGTTCAAACATCAAGGTGCCCCCATGCCTTGAGCTTCATCCCATTCAACATTCAGAACTATTCCCGCTCCTACAGGTCCCCTCTTTCCCTCTATAACAAACCGTCCCAACGGCGGATATTCCGAATGATTTTCCACGCATAACGGATCTAAGGGTGAAAACTTGACTTCGCCCACGTTGCCCCTCTTCAACGTTTTGGGAGAAGTTGCGAGTGTAATGAGGTTTACTGGGTCGATCTCGGTTAGTATTTCTTCTACCTTGCATTTTTTCTCGGATGTTCCACAACGTATCGTGTGCACATCGCCATTTTTTATTTCAGTGTCTGAAAACAAGATTATCTCGGCTGTGAAGTCCTTTGCTTTTTTAGCTGGGTTTTCAGGATAACTTATAACCTCCCCTCTTTGAACATCTTGAACTTCCTTAATGATTAAGCCAACCGAGTCACCTGGCACGGCTTTTTCAAGCTGGTTGCCAAACATTTCTATCGATTTAACGGTTCCCTTCTTTCCGGATGGCGAAAAATAGACGGTTTTTCCAGCTTCCAGTATGCCTGTTTCGATTTTGCAGATCACCATTTCATTGTTTTCTAGTTCATACACGTCTTGGACGCAGCCACGCAGAGGTTTGTTGAGTGGCAATTGAACCGGCTTTACAGTATTATCTAACGTACCGATTAACGTTAAACCCTTGTACCATTTCATGTTTTGCGATTTTACGAAGACATTGTCTCCATTGAAAGCAGAAATCGGCACTTTAGGAACATTGTCAAAGCCCATAGACCTTAGGATTTCATCTAGAGCTTCACAGGTCTCCACGAAAATGTTTTCTTGATATCCCACTTGGTCCATTTTGTTGATTGCAACCACTAGTTGACTTATGCCTAGGGTTTTAACTAAGAATGCGTGTTGCTTGGTCTGGGCTTCTATTCCTTCTTTGGCGGAAACCACCAGAACAGCAGCGTCTGCTTGGGAGGCTCCTGTAAGCATTTTCTTAATGAATTCTCTGTGACCTGGACAGTCTATGATGGTGTATGTGTATTTTTTGGTTTTGAAGGGTGTTTGCATTATGTCTATTGTTAAGCCGCCTCTTCTTTCCTCCTCTAGAGTGTCAAGCAAAAATGCGAATCTGAAGCCTACGTCTCCAGCCTTTCTCAGCTCCGCTTCAACCTCCTGTAGCTTTTGTTCGGGAATCGCCTTCGAATCATAGAGTAGCCTACCTATCAAGGTGGATTTTCCATGGTCTTTGTGACCTATCACAACCAAGTTAATTTTGGGGAGCATCATCTTTGACACCTTTAATTTCTAAAAGATGATCAGAGTGAGTCCTACATGTAGCCTAAGGCGCGCAGCTTTTGCATCATATAGGCTTTTTCCTTGTCTTGCGATCTTCCAGCCCTTTCCGGAGTTTTAGAGGTTTCCAATTCCTTAACGATTTCATCTATTGTTTCCGCGTTGGAAGGAATTGGCACAGTGCAGGGCTTGCATCCCAGGCTTCGGTATCGTTTTCCGTTTTTTGCATAGTAGAGGGGGTTTATGGGTAGTTTTTCTTGTTTTACGTATTGCCATACGTTTAGTTCGGTCCAGTGTAGTATGGGGTGAACTCTCATGTGGGAGTAGTCTTCTGAGGGCTTTACGTACAGGTCCCACATTTCGGCTGGTTGATTCTTATAGTCCCATTTAAACTCCGTATCTCTAGGAGAGTAATATCTTTCTTTAGCTCGTATTCCATGCTCATCCCTTCGTATTGCGAGAATTAAAGCATCGAATTTTTCCTTCTCAATCAGTGTTTTTAGGGCCTCTGTTTTTAGTGAGGTGCAGCATTCGAGTCTTCCCTTCTCGGGGGAGACCCCCTTTTCGATGGCCTCCTCATTTTTGGCGATGATTAAATTAAAGTCCCATTCTTTTGCGATTTTATCTCTGAATTCGTAGATTTCTGCGAATTTATACCCCGTGTCGATGTGAATGACTGGAAAGGGGATTTTGCCGAAGAAGGCTTTTTTGCATAGCCAGATGGTTGTGGTTGAGTCCTTTCCAGTGCTCCAAAGAGCCGCTAGATGTTGAAACTGAGCCTTGGCTTCCCTTATGATCGCAATGCTTCTTTTTTCAAGCTCCTGAAGGTACAAGTCAACCTTCTGGTCTAGGCCCATTTACAAAGCCTCAAGTGCGCTCTGATGGCATTAGATTTTGATGATCTACTATTTAAGTGTTGTGTAACGGATATATAGAAGATATTTCACGTAGATAAAACGGTGACATCAAGTAAAACATTCGTGTAGGTACTTTAAAAAAGTTATGCCTAATATTATTGGAGCTAGGCGAGCGCCTATCAGCTCGCTCACCCATGGGACATAAGAGACGGAAATTCCTTAGCAACCGGTTTTTTAGTGGACGAGATAGATTTTGATCTCGTTTTTAAGTGTTGTATCAACCTAAAAACTGTAAGGAACATGCGCTAAACCGTTCTTGAATTCTGGAGCAAGTTACTTAGATTTATAAGCAATTTCAACCAATTATTTATCGTTGAAAGGGTTGTGAAATTTGTGAGGCTTTTCCATCACAGGGACGACTTTGGGACAAAAAAGAAGGAAGAACTGCAGGCGGTCCTGTATGAGAAGATGCCGCCTTCTAAAGACACTGAGAATGGATGTACATGAGTAGAGACAAAATTTCTCAGCTTTTGAGTGCCTGCGGACTTTATTGCGGTTGGTGTCCCTATTATGTTAAGAGGACCACCGAGTTCGGTTGTCCTAGTTGTTGGGAAAGAGAAAAGTGCCCCATTCGAGACTGCGCTAAGGAAAAGGGTCTCAAATTATGCACTTATTGTACTTCATTTCCTTGCTATACATTTTTGCAAGGTCCTCAGTGTGTGCTTGAGCGATGCGTATTATAAATTGAAGAAGGATTTTGTAAGGTCAGAGAAAAAGGATACAAGTAAGATATTTATGGTTCTCGTTAGCGGATTACCCTGTCTACCAACTTACCCTCAGAATCAAAGAGCTGGACATCTAAAGCCATACTGCCCCAAGCATGTGTTGCGCAACTCAAGCATGGGTCAAACGCTCGGATAACTGCTTCAACCCTATTGAGTAAACCTTCACTTAGTCGTTTCCCACTAATGTACCTCTTAGCAACCTGAGTTATAGCCATGTTGTAAGCAATGTTGTTATTCTCTGTTGCAATAATCATGTTAACCCAAGTTATCATGCCTTCTTTATTAACCCTATAGTGATGGATTAGCGTCCCTCTTGGAGCCTCTGCCACTCCTATCCCTTCCCTTCTGTTGGCGAATGCCTTAGCTTGGACATCCTCTGAGTAAATTTCTTGGTCTTCAAGGATCTCTTTGACACGTTCGAGGCAGAAGAGTATTTCCACTAAGCGTGCATGATGGTAGAGAAAGGTGCTATGCACAACTCCATTTCTACCAAACTGCTTAAACTCTTTAAGTTCTTCATCCGCAAGGGGTGTGCCACAGTGTGAGACTACGTTAAGTCTGGCCAGAGGTCCTACTCTATAAACTCCATGGGGATATCCTAATGGCTTGTAGTAGGGGAACTTCATATAGGTCCATGGTTCTACAGCTTCCCCAACGTATTCAAGATACTTTCTGGGATCGAGTTGGTCGGCAACGATCTTTCCCTCTGGGTTAACTATTCTTATTCCACCATCGTAGTGTTCGAGTCCACCATTCGGGGTTACCAGACCCATATAGTATGTTGGAAAGTTTCCAAAGTTTTGTATTTCCTCATCTAAACCCTTTAAACTCTTTTTGAACATTGAAATTGTTTTAAGCGTGATCTCCAAGGCTTCTGGCAGATTAGAGAGTAGCTTGTCGGCTTTTTCTTTTGAAAAAGGGGTCTTCACGCCGCCAGGTACAATCCAGTCACTGGAATGGATCCTTTTACCCGCCAAATATTCTATTATTTCTTGCCCAAACTTTCTCAGTTTAATACCTTGTCTAGCTAGATCGGAGTGGCTTTCTATTAAACCGAGGATGTTTCTCTTAGATGGGTCTGAATTCATTCCTAGAAGGAGGTCAGGTGAAGAGAGATGAAAAAAGTTTAGAGCATGTGACTGGATAATCTGCCCCATGTGCATGAGGCGACGTAACAGGATGGCTGTCCTAGGTACGCTTACAGCCAGTATTTCATCGCATGCCTTCACCGATGCGAGCAAATGGCTGACAGGACAGATGCCACAAGACCTTGAGGTTATGCTTGGCATTTCGTAAAATGGGCGTCCTTCACAGAACTTTTCAAACCCTCTAAAATCGGTGACTTGGAACCGGGCTTCCTTAACTGATCCATCCTTCCCAAGGTGAATGGAAACTTTGGCATGCCCCTCTATTCTCGTTATAGGGTTTATCACTATAGTGTCGTTCGTTTCTCTAACACCTCTTCAACCATACTTGAACCTGCCCTCCATGCTAGGAGTCCTTCCCAATAGCAATTCTGTTAAGACATAATTTATGAGATCTGCCGGTGGAGGGCATCCCGGGATATAATAATCCACCTTAACTATTTCATGTAACGCATGCGCTTGTTCTAGCAGTTTCGGAACCTCTGTTGGAATTTGAGAATTCACGTTGGCGGTTTCGACGTATGCCTTTTGGAGGACAGATTTAGCGCTGTCATTAAGAGCATTTCTTAGGGCAGTAACATTTCCTGTTACAGCGCAATCGCCTAGTGCGACCAGAACTTTTGTGCGCATTCTGACTTGTTTAAGTAAATTTAACTGTTCTTCGTTTCCTACGGCGCCTTCAATGAGAGTTATATCAACATCGTCAGGGAAGGTTTTAATGTCCGCAAGGGGACTGTAAATCAGTTGAACCTTCTTAGCTATCTCTATAAGGGCTTCATCTTGATCGAGAAATGACATGTGACATCCTGAACATCCGCTTAACCAAACGGTTGCCAAACTAGTTTTTTTCGATGTCTCCATTCACCGACGCCTCCTTTCCATAACGAATTTAGGTAGTTCCTCATCCTTGGTCTCGGAAAGTGGCTTACCTTCGATGTATATGGCCCCAACTGGGCAGACTACGGCACATTTCGTACATGAGGTGCAGGTGTGGGAGGAGCCCCAAGGCTCGTCAAGGTCGATGATGACTTTTGAGTCCTTTCCTCTCATCTTTAAGTCGAGGGTATGAACGCCCTCTACTTCGTCACAAACCCTAATGCAGCGCGTACAAAGTATGCATCTGTTTGGGTCAAGCACTAAATGCTCGTGAGAGGAGTCTATCTCATGCATGGTCCATTCACGTTCAAACCTAACATGGTCCACCCCCAGCTTTGTAGCCATTTCTTGAAGTTCGCAACTGCCATTGGCTACGCAAACCGAACATATGTGAGTTCTCTCGGAGAGGAGGAGTTCCACGATCATCCTACGATATTCCATTAGTTTGTCCGAGTTTATCATAACCTCCATCCCGTTGATCACTGGTGTTGTGCACGCGGGAAAGAGCCTCGGCGCCCCTTTCACTTCCACGAGGCAGAGGCGGCATCCCCCTAGGCTGGACAACCCCTCTAGATAACATAGTGTGAGAATGGAGATTCCATTTTCTTTTGCAACTTCAAGAATTGTGTCACCCTCTTTGGCGATAACCTCCTTGCCGTCTATCTTTAGCTTAATTGTTCTAACAGTCATGCCTTGCTCGCCTCTTTTTCATTTGTAAAGCACTTTCCTGCTGGGCACTTCTTGTCAACGATGTGTGTGGCGTATTCGTCCTTAAAGTAGCGTAACGTTGTCAGAACAGGATTTGGTGCTGTTTGGCCAAGACCGCAGAGGCTAGTTTCCCTGATAAGGCCACCCAATTTTTCTAGGAGGATTAAATCCTCCATCCTACCTTCTCCTCTGCTAATCTCTTCAAATATCTTTTTTACCTTAAGAAGACCTACTCTGCAAGGAACGCATTTGCCACACGATTCGTCTACACAAAAATCTGTGAAGAACTTTGCAGTATCGACCATACAAGACTTGTCGTCCATTACAACTATCCCGCCTGAGCCCATTATGGCTCCAGCCTTGGTTAGGGATTCGTAGTCTATCGGAAGGTCCAGCATATCTTCTGGAAGACATCCACCTGAAGGGCCACCTACTTGAACTGACTTAAACCTCCTACCCTCTGGCACGCCTCCACCTATATCAAACACAACCTCCCTCAATGTGATCCCCATCGGAACCTCTATCAGCCCTGGGTTGTTAACCTTACCAGTGAGTGAAAAACATTTAGTTCCACTGCATCCGAGGGAACCGATGCTCGAAAACCATGCTCCACCATTCATTATTATTAGTGGGATGTTCGCTAGAGTTTCAACGTTTTGTATGAGGGTTGGCTTCCCCCATAAGCCTGAGGTGGCGGGGTAGGGTGGACGTGGGCGCGGCATAGCCCTTCGGCCCTCTATCGAGGCAAGTATAGCTGTTTCCTCGCCAGCCACAAAGGCTCCCGCTCCCAACCTTATGTCAACATCGAACTTAAAGGAGGATTCAAGGACATTTGCCCCCAGAAGGCTTAGCGGCTTTGCCTGCTCAATAGCCTTTTTCAGAGTCTGTATAGCTAGAGGGTATTCAGTCCTTATGTATATGTAACCATGTTTCGCCCCTACAGCGTAAGCAGCTATGAGCATACCTTCGATTATCGCATGGGGGTCGGCTTCAGCAAGCGTTCGGTTCGCGAACACGCCTGGGTCTCCTTCATCCAAGTTAGCTACCACATACTTTGGGGATCCTGGGGCTCTTGCGACAAAATTCCATTTGTGACCCGCTGGGAAACCGGCACCGCCGCGGCCTCTTAGACCGCTAGCAGACACTTCGTCTATAACCTCGTTGGGGCTCATCTTAGTTAGACATTTAATCAGCGGTAGGAATCCCCCAACAGCTATATAGTCTTCAATTGTGAAAGGATCTATCTTTCCAGCGTTCCTGAGAACGAGCCTAAGCTGTTTCTTGAAGAAGCCCTCGTTACTGTAGAGTAGATTCTTTGAAGGCACTCCTTTAACTATATGCTCTTCTACTATTTCTCGAGCTTTTTCGGGGGTAACGCTCTGGTAGAGATAATCACCGGGTTCTACAACCACCGCCGGACCCACATAGCAGGTGCCTACACAGCCTGTCCTAGCAACCTTGCACTTCTCTTGGACACCGAATTCCTTAACAGCGTCTTCAAAAGCCTTTAGCACCTTCAATGCGCCAAAAGGTAAACAACCACTAGAACAGCATACATTTATTCTATACTTATACGATCTCCGGAGGTCTAGAGCCCTTTCTGCTAACTTAATAATGTCATCTGGTTTCAACCTTTCCATCTCCAATTGAAGTTTTTATTTTTTCTATTACTTCTTCCTCAGTAGCCTTACCTATCACTTCATCGTCAACTATTACGTTGGGAGCCATGGCGCATGCGCCTATACAACGTGTAACAAACAGTGAAAGCCTTCCATCGGCACTGGTTTCACCACGCGTGACGTCAAACTCACGCTCAACCGCCGAGATGATTGGCTCAACGCCTTTAACAAAGCACGCAGTCCCTAGGCATAAGGTGACCGTGTGCGTTCCAGGTTTTTTCAACTTGAAGAAGTTGTAGAAGGTTGCAACTCCATATACATGACTTGGGGGAAGATTTAGAGACTTAGAGATGTACAAAAGCAAATCCTTGTCCAGGTAACCGTAGAGTTCCTGGGCGTTATGAAGGATTTCAAGAAGAGAGTCCTTCCGATATTGATGCTGTATAATGGCTTTTTCAAGCAAGAAAAGGCGTTTATCACTTTTCAAGACAGTGTGTGGAATGTCTACTCTCAAACTTGTCATAGCGGAAGAAATTTAACCTTGTATTTAAGATTTGCCTCAGAGCAGTAATCCATAAACTCAAAAGACTTTAAGCCAGAAAGAACTCGACTCAAAACCATTGGATGAAGGCGCGGATTGCGGAAATGAAAAATGTAGGCTTGATTTCAGGCGGTTACGAGCTTTTCCTGAATTCTTAAGCGTTTCTCTCCAGGTACCGGTCCCATTTTTGAGATTCTGGCGTTGAAGGTTTCGAATACGTTGAGCACCTTATTGTATTCCGGAAGAGTCGTGGTGTAAGAAATTAGGCGGAGGGGTTCAATGCCATAGGCGCTTAGCCCCTTTTTCAGTTCCGTGGCATGTTCCCTCAAGGCTTCCTCCCTGAACACGCCACCGTGATCCTCAATGAGGACGACGCCGTCGGCTCCAGTCGCGAAGGCGTGCAGCAGATGTTTCAGGCCCACTCGCCCCGTGGTGGGCACGCTGATGATCTCCACATTGGGAGAATAGAATACTCTGGATTGTCCGGCTAAGTCCGCAGAACCGTAGGCAATTTCCTTCTCGAGAAAGGCGATGATCTTCGGCGGTCTACCTCCTGCACTCACCCCTCGGATTTGGGCGATCAGCTGGGCTTCGGTGCAGTGCTTAAGGTCGATCGCCTCTTCGGGGCATCTTGGCACGCAAATTCCGCATCCCACGCACGAGACTGGGTTGATGGTTATGCCGCTGGGAGACTTTTCCACTGCTGCAACAGGGCAGACCTCTACGCATACTCCGCAAGCATTACACTTCTCCGGGATGATGTAAGCTACTTCTGGTGACACCGGGATTTCGCCTTTCCCCACAAAGGTTGCAACCCTTGAGGCTGTCGCCATAGCCTCTAAGGCGGTTTCCCTCACGTCTTTTGGGCTCAAGGCGCACCCGGCAACAAACACTCCCTCCCGCTGGCTATCCACTGGCCTAAGCTTGTAGTGTCTCTCCAAGAAAAACTCGTCGGAACCAACTTGAATGCCAAGCTTTCGAGCCAACTCATGAGTGCCCGAGTTAGGAATGATTCCTAAGCAGAGCACCACCAGGTCGAATGTTCCCTCAATTTTGGTCCCTATAAGGGTGTCCTCCGCCCTCACCAGTACCTGATCACCATTCCACGGAACAACCTCCGCTACGCGACCCCTGACAAATCGCACGTTATGATCTTGAGCCGTGGCATAGAATTCTTCGTATCCCTTCCCATCGGCTCTTATGTCGGTGTAAAAGATCCATGGCTCGGCGTCTGGCACGATCTTTTGAACCAACATAGCCTGCTTAATCGCGGCCATGCAACCTATCTTGCAACAGTGTTCTACTCCCCTATCTTTGTTCATCATTCGGCTGCCCACGCAGAGTATGAAGGCGACCTTCTTTGCCACCTTCCCATTGGAGGGCTTGCGCATTTCATAGTTCATGAGTCGCTCTATCTGGAGGTTCGTTATGATGTCCGGGTGTAAGCCGAAGCTGTACTCCTCAAAGTCTTTCGGATCGAGTTGCTCAAATCCGGTACAGGCAACAATTGCGCCCACATCCAATTCCATGTTTTCCTCTTTCTGATCAAAATCGATGGCTTTTCCCTTGCAGAATCTTTCGCAAAGCCTACAGACTCCCTTGGAGAAGTATAGGCAGTGCTCCTTGTCTATGACGTAAGTCTTTGGAACTGCTTGCTTGAAGGGGGTGTAGATGGCCTTTCGCGGGAACAAGCCGGCCTCGAATTCGCTTGGAACCTTGACGGGGCAGACCTTCTCGCACTCTCCGCATGCCGTGCATTTGGATGCGTCCACAAACCTCGGGCGCTTCTTGATCAAGACCCTATAGTTTCCCGGCGAACCCTCCGCAGCTATGGGCTCCGCCATGCTGGCGATCTCGATGTTCGGATGCTGCCCTGCGTACACCATTTTTGGCGTAAGAATACACTGAGAGCAGTCAAGAGTGGGGAAGGTTTTGCTGAGCTGAGCCATATGCCCTCCTATGCTCGGGCTTCTCTCCACTAGGTATACCTGATAGCCCTTGTCCGCCAACTCAATGGAGGTGATGATGCCCGCGATTCCGCCCCCAATGACGAGGACATCCCTCTTCACCGGTATACTTTTGATCTCTAATGGCTCGAGGTAACGAGCTCGCTCCACCGCCCCACGCACAAGGTCGATCGCCTTTGACGTAGCAACCTCTATATCATCATGAACCCAACTGCACTGCTCCCTGATGTTCGCCATCTCAAGTAAATACGGGTTTAAACCCGCCGATTCTAGCGTTCGTCTAAAGGTGTCGAGGTGCATTCGCGGCGAACACGACGCTACCACGATCCGGTTGAGTCCATGCTCCCTTATTCCCTTTTTGATCATTTCTTGCCCGGGGTCGCTGCACACGTATTCGTAGGTCTCCGCAACTTTAACCCCTTCAAATTTGGCAACAGCTTCCCTCAACCTTGCCACGTCTACCGTATCACTGATGTTTCCTCCGCAGTGGCAGATGTACACCCCAACCCTCGCCTCTTCTTTCGCCATTTCGCCCCCCTCATGGAAGTTTTTCAGTAAAGTTTTGAATCTGAGCTTCGTTCTTATGCAAGCCTAAAAGCGTTTTGGTAAATGCAATCCCAGTTTCAATTAGCATCTTGCAAATGCCTTCCTTTGGCTAATATAAAGATATATGGGACGCTTGGATAAAAAACTGATACATTCCCCGTGAGGTTAGTCGTTGCGCGTTGAGGTCAAGGTTAGGGGCATCGTTCAAGGGGTGGGTTTTCGGCCCTTCGTGTATCGGATCGCCGTAAGCCATCGGCTAGTTGGCTACGTGCGTAATCGGGGAGACGCTGTTGTGGAGATCGTTGTTGAAGGGGAGAAAAGCAGCATTGAACGTTTTCTTCAGGATCTGAAACAAAAGAAGCCCCCCCTCGCTCGAATCTACGAAACGATCACCAATTATGGAGAGGACAGAAAGGAATTTGAAAGGTTCACGATTTTGCCTAGCTCTAAGGAAGCTAAACTTTCGGGGTCCGTCATTCCGCCAGATGTTTGCATATGCGACGAATGCCTGAGGGAGCTTCGGGACCCAAAAAATGAGCGCTACGAATATTTCTTCATCACGTGCACCAACTGCGGTCCACGATACACGATCATTGGGGGACTCCCCTACGATCGACCCAACACCACCATGCAAGAGTTTACGATGTGCGACTTCTGCTCCAAAGAATACAAGGACCCGTCCAATCGTCGATTCCACGCGCAAACCGTGGCGTGCACCAAGTGTGGCCCGCGGGTCTACCTCACCACTAACGACGGCCAGCCCATCGAACAAAAGGATCCCGTCTTGGAGGCGGGCAAGCTCCTAGAGGAGGGTTACATTGTGGCCATCAAAGGATACGGAGGCTTCCACGTCGCAACCGCCACTACCCGGTCTGAGCCCATAGCGAGGCTTAGGAGGATAAAGCATCGAGCCCAAAAGCCCTTCGCGATCATGGCTCGCGACCTCAAAGCCGTACGGTCGTTTGCGCAGGTGAGCCTAGAAGAGGCAGAACTGCTGACCTCCTACATTAAGCCGATTGTTTTGCTGAGAAAAAGAGACGATTACTACCTTTCGAAGCTGATCTCCCCAGGCTTGCATAACGTTGGTGTAATGCTTCCTTACACGGGCTTGCACGTCATGCTCTTTGATGGGGTGCGTGAGCCCGCCTTCGTGATGACAAGTGCTAATCCTCCCAACGAACCCATCGTCACGGGTAACACCGAAGCCTTAAAGAGGCTTGGGCCCGTGGTTGACTACTTCCTCTTCCATAGCAGGAGCATCGCCCACAGATGCGACGACTCGGTTGTTCGTCTTCATGGCGAAGCCCAGAGTATCATTCGTCGGTCAAGGGGCTACGCGCCCGAACCCATCCACCTAAAATGGTTAGCCAACCGCTGTGTCTTAGGGGTTGGGGGGGAGCTCAACGCCACCTCCTGCGTGCTGTTACAAGATAAGGCCTTCATTTCTCAGCACATCGGAGACGTAGAGAACCTCGAGACGCTGGATTTCCTAAAAGACGCCACCAACCATCTGATAAGATTGACGAACAGCAGGGTGGAGGTCGTCGCCCACGACCTGCATCCAAGATTCACCACCACGAGGCTGGCTCACGACTTAGGGAACGAACTTGAATGCCCCGTTGTTCCGGTTCAGCACCATCACGCCCATATCGCTTCCCTCATGGGCGAGCACAATATCGATGAGATGGTGGGCATCGCCTGCGACGGCTATGGCTACGGCTCGGACGGCGGTGCGTGGGGTGGAGAGGTTCTACACTGCCACCGAGAAGGTTTTCAGCGCTTAGGGCATCTTCAAGAGCAACCCATGGTGGGAGGCGACCTAGCGACGCTATACCCGTTAAGAATGGCTGCCGGAATCCTTCATAGCGTAATGGATGTTGAAGACTGGCTGCTGTCTAAAAGCGACCTCTTTCCCCATGGGGAAGAGGAGGTTGAAGTAGTCCTCAAACAGTTAGAGACTCGATCAGTGCCTAACACCACCAGTTGCGGAAGGGTACTAGACGCGGTCTCATCCATACTCGGCGTATGCTACGAACGAACCTATGAGGGGGAGCCAGCCATGAAGCTGGAGTCCGCCGCCGCCAAGGGGAAAGACGTGTTAAACCTAACACCTGAACTCAAAGGGAACACCATTAACACCACACTGCTCGTTCATGAAATCTTTAGCAAGAGGGACAACCACTCGGTTGCTGACCTAGCTTGCTCTGCCCAGTCCTATCTGGCCAGGGCGCTGGCTCAACTAGCCGTAGAGGAGGCGGAGCGACTGGGCGTTGGCGCCGTCGGCTTTTCGGGGGGCGTTGCGTACAACGAGCACATGACGTTAACCATGAGGAGGGTGGTGGAAGAGAGCGGCTTCAAGTTTATGGTTCATGGTCTGGTGCCGCCTGGGGATGGTGGCATATCCTTTGGGCAGACGATGGTTGCAGGTTTTATGCATGGTTAACCGGAATTAAAGAGCAAGGTATTATTTGAAATCGCAAACCAAGCGGGGCGGGACTAGACGATCACGGCAAGTGGCTAGGGAGTTCTGGGATAGAAAGGTTAATGTGTGAAGATTTTTACCTTTATTGAAGCGTGATTTGAAGGTGAGGCGGCTAAAACACGTTAAAACATGCGATTCTGGTTATCATAACCCTCATCATTGATTTATGTGAGGCGTTCCTGTTATAGGTGATATGCATGTGCCTCGCCATCCCTGCTAAGATCGTAGAAATCAATGGAGACATCGCTAAGGTGGATTTTGGCGAGGGGATCGTCCGAGACGTGAACGTCATGCTGGTGGACGCCAAAGTGGGAGAGTATGTTCTGGTTCACGCGGGGTACGCGATTCAAGTGATCGACCAGAAGGCGGCGGAGGAAACCCTCCAGTTATGGAATGAGATTCTCAGCCAAACCGAGCCGTCCCCCATGTAGTTGGAGGCGACGTGTTTGAGGGAAGTGGTTAAAGCCGAGGAGGGAGAGGTTTACGACATAGAGCTTGAAGCCGACATCTTGAAGGCCAACGAGAAACTGGCTGAGGAAAACAAAGAGCTTTTGCGGAAGCATCGCGTAGTGGCCGTTGACGTGATGGGCGCCATTGGTTCGGGAAAGACCTCCCTCATCGAGAAGATGGTTCAAGCACTGAAGGGAAAATATCGGATGGCAGCCTTCAAGGGCGACTTGACGACGACGATAGACGCAGAGCTGATTGGGAGACACGGCGTTGAGGTGGTGACCATCAACACGGGGAAGGAGTGCCACCTAGACGCCAACCTAGTGAGGAAGGCCCTTCAGAGGATCGACCTAGAAAAAACAGACGTCTTATTCATTGAGAACGTGGGAAACCTCATCTGCCCTGCAGAGTTTCCCTTGGGCTCAGAGAAGCGTGTGGTGGTGGTTAGCGTCACCGAAGGACCCTACATGGTGGTGAAACACCCCTTCATCTTCATGGAGGCCGATGTGGTGGTGATCAACAAGGTGGACCTAGCCCAAGCGATGGGAGTGAACGTGAAGAAACTACAAGCAGACGTGGAGAAGGTTAACCCGAGGGCGAGGGTTGTGGCCACCAACTGCCGAAGCGGAGAAGGCGTCAAGGAAGTGATCGACGCGTTGGGTCTCTAACCCCTTGTGAGGTTGTTTAGGGGTGCACGAGGGTTCTGTCACCACCCAGATCGTGGAGAACGTTCTCGAGGAGGCTAGAAAGCATGAAGCGAAGAGGGTTGCCGAGGTTCACCTGGTGATAGGGAAGCTGACCTTTCTTAATCCTGAACAGGTGAGGTTTTGGTACGAGGTGTTAACAAAAGACACGATCATGGAAGGCTCTAAGCTTCGCATCGAAGAAAAGAGCGGCCTAGTGAGATGTAACGAATGCGGCTATGAAGGAGGCTTCAAGTACGAAGATGACCCCATATACCATATTCCCACTCCAACGCTCCGCTGCCCAAAGTGCGGGAGCATCGTGGAAATCGTTGGGGGCAGAGACTGCCTGATAAAAAGCGTGAAACTGGTCATGTAGAGGGTTACGACCGATGAGGGAGCAGCTGAACTTCAGGGACCCAGCCTTGGCAAAGCGGGTCGCGGCTCAAATTCGTAGCTTGGCCCCACCCTATGAGGTTAAGTTCTGCCACGTATGTGGCACCCACGAATGGAGCATAACACATTATGGGCTGAGGTCGCTTCTCCCCGAGAAAGTGGATGTAATCGCCGGTCCGGGCTGCCCTGTTTGCGTGGTTCCCTCAGCCGAAATCGACGAGGCGATACTACTGGCTCTCGACGGAGTGACTGTCATCACGTTTGGTGACGTGATCCGGGTTCCCGGTTCTGAAATGTCGCTCCAAGAGGCTAGAGCCTCTGGCGGGGACGTTCGAATCGTGTACAGCGTGAGCGACGCCGTGAAGATGGCGGAGAAGGAGCCTAACAAGGCCTTCGCCTTCTTTGCGATCGGGTTTGAAACCACAGCGCCGTCCACCGCCGTTGAGATTCTTCATAATCCGCCCGGAAACCTCAGCTTTCTGGTTTCACATCGTTTGATTCCTCCAGCCATGGAACTGCTTCTCGGCGTCGGTGACCTTCACATCGACGGTTTCATCGCGCCCGGTCACGTCTCCACCATCATCGGCATGAAACCCTACGAGGTCTTTCCGAGGGCGTATCGCATGCCTACCGTCGTAGCTGGTTTTGAGCCTCTGGACATCCTCTTCGCCGTTTCCATGCTGCTGAAGCAGGTACGAGACGGTGAAGCCAGACTGGAGAACGAGTACACGCGCTCCGTTATGTGGGAGGGAAACCTCAAAGCCCAGCAACTCATTCAAAGAGTGTTCAATGTGGTCGGTGGACATTGGAGGGGGTTGGGGAAACTACCCTTATCCGCTCTAGCCTTGAAGGAGGAGTTCGAGCCCTATGATGCCAGAATAAAATACGGCGTAAAGGTTGAGCGGTCCAGAGACCTTTTGCCGGGATGTCTCTGTCACCTCGTTATGATCGGGAAGATTAAGCCTCCGGAATGCCCTCTTTTCATGAAGGCCTGCACTCCTCAGACCCCTAAGGGTCCGTGTATGGTTTCCTTTGAGGGCACGTGTGGAATCTGGGCTAAACACAAGATCACAGAAGCTTAACTAAAGAACGCGAGCTACTACATGGTTTGCTCAGAACTCAACGTGTCCAGTCATTTTTGCTGAAATACATTTTCTTTCCGCAAACTCTGAGAACATCTCGGCATATCATATATGATTCAAAAAGCTTTTTACAGTTGGTTACCTCAACTCCGGCAACAATGTCTGCGCCCCTTTTGAAGAAGGGTTCTGGTAGCATGCTAGAGGTGGGGCCCATAACAATGACGTCTTCTGCACCCTTACTGTACTCTAAGTAATCTTCTATGCCACCATACACCAGGGCAGAACCAGTTATGACCACGATAGAGGCGGTGCCAAGGGCTTCTCTAGCTCGGCTCGGAGGATACACACCTTCCATCCCTTTTCTTTCTATTATCCGGAGCTCCCTCGCTGAGGAAAATCTGGGCAGAAGAGGCTTGAAATAGCCCACCATGGCCACGATCTTGTTTTTTGGATCTATGTCATCTATAGGGTCGCCGTACCTCACCGATGATTTCGGGATGACTTGCCAAGAAAGGGCGTTGATCGCCGCAACTCCCAGCGACCTCTCTCCTAAATTGTCGCTCAACGCCAACTCCGCAACCGAAAATGCGTCTTTCCTCCTTACCCTTGGAGTTGAAGAGACAACGTCGTGGGGATAATACGCAACCCCACAGGTCCCTGAGCTGAGTTTCACGACCGCATACTTCACCCCTATGCTGTAGTCTTCTATCCTCAAACTGAGAAGCTCTGGCCTCTTCAAAAGTTCTAGTTCATCTTCCAATATGGAACTCATGACAGTATCCTCCCTTTCGCAAAGCTATTGGACTTGTACATGATTTTGCCTTTTTCTAGAACTTCCATGATGAACGGGCTTTTCCTGTCTTTCATCTGGGTGAATTCCTCTGGCGTGTATCCTACGGGTTCAATTGGAATTTTGAATGTGTTTATGTCCATTAGGGTTCGTATCCTGTCGAGAAAGGTTTCTTTAAAGTCGGCAACGACTAGGATATCGATGTCTGAGCCTTCGTTGATGTCGCCTGTGGCAAACGAGCCGAATAGGAGGATGAGGTCTGGATTAAGTTTTCTGACAACCTCGGCTACGTAGTCGTCTATTTTCTTAGAAACTTCTCCACTTCTTTCAATATCGACTCTGCATAGTTTACGCATCTTTTGGCAATCTCCTCTTCTTCATCGTGCAGAATACGAAGAAGACACAAAGTATCGTGAAAACTTTTAACGGACTCTCCTTCTTTCATTTGCTTCTCGTAAGTCGGCTAGCCGCTTATTCATAGACCGTCTGTTCGGATGCTCTTCAGTCCAGATTCGTGGAGGTTTCGTCTGTGACGGGTAATCAAAGCGTCTCTTACAACGCGGACAGCTAACAGGGTTTGGCTTGCGAACTATCCAAACATGAAAGCAGTCTTCATATGGGCACTCGCCAAGTCTCACTTTCATTCGGCATCACAATAAGAACAATAATAGTATTAGCATTTAACTCTTCTTCTCACTTAATGCTATTAATTTATCAAGGACTACCTCTCTATCTAGCATATTCTTGGTATGGGGTCTCCTATTGGTGGTGTTAGTATTCTTTTTCCGCCCACTATGGTTTCGAGGACGACTGCATGAAACCGCTTGGTTACTTCTCCTATTAGTTGGGCGTTCTTTCCTTCGTTTGTTTCTCTTAGCGCCGTCAACACTTCCGCAGCCTTTTTTGGCGCCACTCCTATTATCACTTTCCCTTCGTTTCCTACTTCCAGCGGGTCGATGCCCAGCATTTCGCAGGCTGCCTTCACGTCTCTCCGTATGGGTATCTCCTCCTCATGGATGAGTATGCCTACCTCCGACTTTTCGCTCCATTCGTTGAGGGCATTAGATAAGCCTCCTCGAGTCGGGTCCTTCATGGATACGATTCCCCCTACGTTTAAGAGGCGCATAATCAGCTTGTTTAATGGCGCTACGTCTGAGGCGATTCGGCCTCTGAATCCATAGCCCTCCTGAGCTGAGAGCACGGCTAATCCGTGGTCTCCGAGGGTTCCAGAAACGATGATCTTGTCCCCTTCTCGTAGGTTGGAGTCAAGGATCCAGCGGGCTTCGAAGGGGCGATGCCTTTTCACTTCTGCAATGTTCCTTTCTAGGGCTTCGTTTCTCTTGCCTATGCCCGAGGTGTTGATGACGCACCCCCCTAAGGAGCCCTTCTCCACCACTTTCGTGTCGCCGGTGATGATATGGACGCCGGCCTCCCTACAGGTTTCCCTCATGCTCGCTAGAATTCTTTCGAAGTCAGGTATTGGAAGCCCCTCTTCCAGCACAAAGCCAGAGGTGAGCGCCATGGGCTCGGCTCCCATCACCGCTATGTCGTTGACGGTGCCCGCCACCGCCAGTCTCCCTATGTCGCCGCCTGGAAAGAAGAGGGGCTTCACCGCGTGTGAGTCCGACTTCAAAACGATGCCGTCTATGACAGCCGCGTCGTCGAGGGCTTCCAGCGGTACCTCGGCGCCGCTTCCGCCCAAGTACCTCAACACATACCTCTTAACTAAGTCGTGCATGACGGTTCCGCCAGCACCATGAACCATGGTGATTCGTTCCATGAGCGATCGCTCCTCAACAACATTGGACAAAAGGCTTTCTTAAGAAGCTTATTCAAAACCGTAGGTACGATGAATCGTTGCATCGTTCCTATTTTTGGCGTTCAGGTAAGATATTATAAACACTATATTTGAAAATAATCCTTATAAGTGTCCCCGTGAAAGAACATACTTCCCAACGAGGGTTTAGGCATGTCAAGCGAGAGGCTGATTTATCCTCTCTTGGGTGAAACCCGAAGGCTCCTAATGGTGAATCTGCTCGGCAAAGAAGCCAACGCCATCGAGCTGGCGAGGAAATTAGGGATCAATGAGAGCGCCATTAGAAGACACCTTGACGCGCTCGAGAGGGAAGGCCTTGTCTCCTCCAAGTTCGAAAGGCGCAAGAGGGGTCGCCCAAAGAAAATGTTTTCCCTCACGACGGATGGGAGAGGGATGTTCCCGCGAAAAAGCGGGGTCCTCCTCTCGTTACTGATTCAGACGATCACGAGGAGATACGGAGAGGAGGAAGTGAGTTCTCTGATGTCTGCGATCGCGAAGGACTTTGCCGAAAAACTCATAACCAAAGAGATACGGGGAGACCTAGAAAACAGACTACGGCAAATGGTTCAACTTCTCGACGACTACGGCTTCTTCGCTTCTCTCTCCAAACTCGGGGATAAATACCTCATCGAGTATCGGAACTGCGTCTTCGAGGATATCATCCCCCACTTTGGGAAATACGTCTGCAACATAGATGAGGAGGTCACCAGAATAGTCGCTGGTGAGGCCAGCATTGAGTGGAAAGAACGAATAGCCGAGGGTGACAAAAGGTGTCTGCAGATCATTTCGCCCTCAGGTCCCCGCGATTGTCCAGACTCGCGTAGAGTCACACATATATACAAGTTTACAACGCCTAATACTTTTCAAACTAGGCACCTGCAACCAGTGCGTGGAGGGGAATAAGAGTGCCCATGAAACAGCTAAAAACGGAAACGGAGAACGAGCTCATCGTGGAAAGGGTTCATCACGCCAAGCGCTACTCGCTAACCCTCGACAAAGGCTTGTGCGTGGGCTGTGAGATTTGCAAGATAATCTGCCCCAAGGAAGCCATTGAAGTAAAGAAATTCCCTAAAGTGGCGGGAGATAAGGCTAAGCGGCCCGTCATAGACATCAACGAACAAAAGTGTCACTATTGTGGGATGTGTGATGTGATTTGCCCCTACGGAGCCATAACCGTGAGAACCAACGGCGAACCCGTGATCCCCGTGGTCGAGACAGAAAGCTTCCCCCAACTCCTCCGTGAAATAGAGGTTGACGCGACAAAGTGTGAGGTGGGTTGTGTGGAATGCGAGGAAGTCTGCCCACTAAGCCTCATCAAGGTGACTGTGCGAACCCCAGAAGGCGAGGAGATTCAGGATCTAGAGTCCATAGAGTCTAGATCAAACAAGGACAAGCTCACGGTTACGGTTGATATAAAGAAGGAACTTTGTCCTTGCTGCCGACTATGCGAGGTGAAGTGCCCTGACGAAGCCATTCGCGTGCGAAAAATGTTTTACGGCGTTATCAAGATAAACCGTGAAATGTGCCCAGTGGGCTGTCGAGATTGTCTGGACGTTTGCCCCATCACCGGCGCCCTGTGCCTCTCTGGGGATGGGAAGGTGTACGCTAACGAGTTGTATTGTGTATACTGTGGTGTCTGCAGGCTGGTCTGCCCCGTAGAGGGCGCACTGGAACTCCAGCGAACGTCCATACGCCACACGCCGATTCATTCCGGAGCCTGGAACAAGGCTCTAGAAAAGTTGACGTCCACCAAGGAGATGACGAAGGAACTACGAGCCAAGGGCTTAACCAAGGCTCGTGAATCCGTGGATAAGAGGCTCGCTTGGAGGGCAGCCTAATGTCAGAGGAACCAAGAATCGGGGTATTCATCTGCCACTGCGGTCTCAACATCGCCGGTGTCATCGACATAAGCGCTCTAGTCGAGTACGCAAAAACCTTGCCCAATGTCGTGTACGTGAAGGAAAATCGCTATACGTGCGCCGACCCGGGACAAGACGAGATTAGGAAGGGAATAAAGGAGCACAAGCTGAACAGGGTCATCGTGGCCGCTTGCTCACCGCGGCTGCATGAACCCACCTTCCGTAGGTGCATCGCTGAGGCTGGGCTAAACCCGTACGTTTTCGAGATGGCGAACATACGGGAGTTCTCCTCGTGGTGTCACCCCAGCACACCGAAGGAGGCCACAGAGAAGGCGAAGGAGATCATAAAGATGGCGGTGGCCAAGGCGAGGCTGCTTCAAGCCCTCGAAATCATACAGGTGCCTGTGACCAACAAGGCCCTCATTTTGGGGGGTGGAATCGCTGGAATCAGTGCCGCCCTAGACCTCGCTGACATGGGCTTCAAGGTATACCTTGTGGAAAAGGGCGAAAGCATAGGAGGCCACATGGCTCAGCTCGACAAGACCTTCCCCACCCTTGACTGCTCCATATGCATCGAAGGACCCAAAATGGTCGATGTCTCTCGCCATCCCAATATCGAAATCATATCGTACGCTGACATCCTTAGTGTGGAGGGCTTTGTGGGCAACTTCAAGGTGAAGGTTCGAAAGAACCCGAGGTACATCATTGCGGAGAATTGCACCGGCTGTGGTGAGTGCCGAGACGTTTGCCCCATTGAGTATCCCAACGAATGGGACATGAACATGGGTGTGAGAAAAGCCATATCGATTCCCTTCGATCAGGCGGTTCCCCTGCTTTACACCATTAACATGGACTACTGTATCGAGTGCTACAAGTGCGTGGACGCTTGTGGAGCACGCCAAGCCATCAACTTTGATCAAAAGCCAGAGGAGATCGAGCTTGAGGTGGGGACCATCATCGTAGCCACCGGATATGACATTTACCTGCCATACGACAACAGCTTATACGGATACGGAAGGTACGATAACGTCATCACGGCTCTGGAGCTGGAGAGACTTGTTTTGGCGGCTGGCCCAACAGGCGGCAAGGTGATACGTGCCTCTGATGGGAAGCACCCCCACACCGTGGCCTTCATACAGTGCGTGGGCTCAAGAGACGTCAACAAGTATGAGTACTGTTCGGGGTTCTGCTGCATGTATGCCTTGAAAGAGGCCATTCTAATCAAAGAACATGAGCCAGAATGCGAGATCTACATCATCTACATCGATATGCGCACCAACTTTAAGGGCTACGAGGAGTTTTATCGAAGAGCCCGAGACCTAGGCATCACCTTCATCCGAGGAAGAGCCTCCGAAATCATTGAAGACCCCAAGACGAAAAACCTCATCGTACGCGCTGAAGACATGACCCTTGGGGAACCCATCGAAATCGAAGCGGAACTAGTGGTTCTGAGCACCGCCGGCATCCCGAAGAAGGGTTCCGAGGAGGTAGCGAGGATCCTTAGCATCACACGAGGAGCCGACGGCTTCTTCATGGAAAGCCACCCAAAGCTGAAGCCCATCGACACACCAGTTGACGGAATCTTTCTGGCGGGGGCTTGCCAAGGACTGAAAGACATACCTTACAGCGTTTCTCAGGGGAGCGGAGCCGCCGCGAGAGCCGCCACCATTCTTTCAAAGCCTACTTGGAAGATTGAACCCATTATAGCGGTGGTGGACCCAGACAAGTGCCGGAACACGAGGGTGAAGTGCGGCATCTGTGCGGAGAGATGCCCCTATGGAGCCATAAAAGCTCCTGAAGGGCAGCCTGCTCAAGTCACGGCAGCCATGTGCCACGGCTGCGGCACCTGCGCCGCTGAATGCCCCGCGGACGCCATTACTCAAATGCACTTCAGTGACGCCCAAATCATTTCCCAGATTCGAGCCGCCTTGGAGGAGAACCCTGAGGACAAGATACTCGCCTTCCTCTGTAACTGGTGTAGTTACGCTGGCGCAGACCTCGCGGGAACCAGCCGCTTTGAGTATCCGCCTACCATACGAGCCATACGGGTGATGTGCTCGGGTCGTGTGGATCGAGACTTCGTTCTGGAGGCGTTCAGGCGGGGTGCTGGCATGGTTCTGGTGGCTGCTTGTCACCTGCCCTACGACTGCCATTATATCTCGGGCAACTGGAAGATGAAGGCGAGGATGGAAGCCTTAGCAAAGATATTTGAAAAGCTGGGTCTCAGCTCCGAACGGTTCCGAGTTGACTATATTTCCGCGGCAGAAGGGGTCAAATTCGCTGGGCTCGTTAAGGAAATGACTGAGCAGATGAAAACCCTGGGGAAGGAAAGAATTAGGGCAGAAAACGAGAAACTAAAACCGTTCCTCGAGAGGATGCTTGAGAAGAAAAAGGCATAATTCCCAGCAATCCAATAACCCATTCGTTGCCTTGTACTATCTTACATTACTTACTCTCAATACTTGTCTTTCACCTGCACGATTGTATACTGCTACATTTCCCTCTCCTAAATATGGATAAGCCACGATCATAATAATCCTGCCCATCGATCGATTTAGATCTGCAATTGAGGGCGTTAGGTTTCCGGATGGATGAGAATGCGCGGTGCCGATTATGGAGAAGTCGATGGGCATCCTATGCATCGGAAAACTGGCAAAGCCCTTCCCGTATGTTGCCGTTGGAGGAACCAGAACTTCAGATACGTGTATGGCATCTTTGCCTACCTTACCACGTAAAAGCAGAATCGCCTCTCTGGGATGCAAAACCTTAGCGTTTTCAAGAATAACTCCGAGCGCTTCTCGACTGATGGAAACCACGACACTCAAGTTCTTGCCTCTAATACCATTTAGTCAGAATCGTTAATGACCTTTTGCCATCTATTCTAGCAGGTCAGTTCGAAAATCAAATTAATTTAAAGGATCCACCACGTATGTAGTGGCGGGTAAAGTTGAGCGCTTGGAGGCTACTAAGACTAGAGACCAATGACGCCTTCACGAACATGGCTGTTGACGAGGCCATTATGACGGCTCGAATAGCGGGGTTGGTGCCGAACACCCTACGCTTTTACAGGTGGAAACCCTCAGCCGTGTCTATTGGGCGTTTTCAAGACGTTTTCAAGGAGGTTAACATTGAAAACTGCAGAAGATACGGGGTGGACGTTGTGAGAAGAATCAGCGGTGGAGGAGCCGTGTACCACGATCATGACGGCGAAATAACCTACAGCGTGGTCGTCAACGAAAAGGATCTAGGGTCCTTGGACGTGGTTTCCGCCTACAACGCAATATGTGATGGGCTCATTGAGGCCGCAAAAATCTTAGGAATTCGCGCCGATTTTCACCCGGGAGACCCAAAACATTGTCCAAATATTACCATAAATGGAAGGAAAATCTCGGGAAGCGCCCAGCATCACGGAAGAGGCGTCCTGCTTCAGCATGGAACGTTTTTGGTGGATGTAGACCTCGAGAAGATGTTCACGTTCCTTAAGGTTCCTTGGGCTAAAACCCTTATGGATGTGTTAACCATAGCTCAGAAAAGATTAACGTCCGTTCAGCACGAGCTTGGTTTCAATGTGTCTACGGAGGATGCGTGTCGTGCCCTAGTTAGGGGCTTTGAAAAGGTGTTAAAGATACAACTCGTGAAGGGGGAGTTAACGAGTTACGAGCAAACCCTCGCCGAAAAACTTCGCAAAGGAAAGTTTGCAACAGAGGATTGGAACCTCAAGGGCAGAGTTTAACTCAAAATTAGAGACTGTTAAGCTCGCTTGTAGTAGAATGAAGGGGTTCCCATACATACAAGGCTTGATAGATTTGAGTAATGATTTGTAGAAACCGCGTCGCTCACAGAATGAAAGTTCTTAGGATGAGGACGATGGCCGACGCGATTGCAGAGATGACTATCGCCTTGCTCCAAGTAACCTCGTGTGAGGAACGGATCGCAACCGCGCAGAGGGCCGCTGTCCATACGTCAATGGCGTAGGAGAGGTATGGTAACGCTTGAAATGCCCAGAGGGGGTACCAGTTTTCCTGCAGTTTTTGGTTTACTACGTCAACCGCGGCTTTGACTTCCTCGCTTGTGGCTTGCGGGTCCCAAGCCTTCCACGCTGGGGTTGGCAAATTTATTGACGGAAGTGCAGAGATGAGCGCTGCGTTGGCTAGGGCATAGACTATTGTGACAGAGAACACGTATCCTATAAGGCTGTAAAACATGGTCCATGGTTCCGTTTCTATGCGAGACATTTTGATAATTAAGAATAAAATTGCGGCGTACATAATCCAGTTGATGAAAAAGTGAAAGGCTGTGTTTATCAGATAGGGTACCACTAGTCCACCGAAGGAAGTAAATGCAAGCAAGGAGACATATCCTTCATTAAACTGGAGAAATATCTTGGAAGCACTAATGTACTGCGCACCTGCGGTGGTGATTATGATGAGGGCAAAGATCAGGAGAGGTCCCTTAAAGCTAGGGGTTTTCGCGATCTCCTCGAACGCCCTAACCGGAGAGTACAAAACCCTAAGCACTTGACGCTCGATCACCCCGCTCGTCACGTCTCCTTTACTCTACCTCACCTGTTGTGGCGTCCCAACACTTCTGTTAACACTATGAGGGTAAAGGTTCCGCCTCAGCCCATATATGGGTTTCCAAGGTCAGCTTGATTGTAAGTTTTCAGTGGGCAGCGAGGTAGCGCCTGCAATTGCAGTAACTAGCCATGAATGCCTCTTCAAGGCTTTGTGTTCTTGTTTCTTCTTCCTTAGAAACTTGGTAAACCAAAGTTAGGTTTCTTTAGGGGGCAACCTTAGCGGTAATTTAGCCTTTACTATGCGGACCTCGTCAACACCTTTTACGGCTACACTATGCTCATCCATAACCTTCGTTAGATCGCTATAATTTATGTTGGGTCCTCTAATCGTGATCTTGATGGTCTCTGTTTTGACATCAACCTCGCTAACTACCGCTTCAACCTCTTCCACGCCCTCAACGGAACACAACGCCTGTGATAAATCCAGGATCGATGTCTCTCTAGGCTTTAGAGCGTCAACGAGCAAACTTGTAATGCTTACAGACACAGGTTTCACCTCCTATACATGGACACGCTTCGCCCTTAAATTTTTCTCGCGGAGAGCGCTTCATCAAAACCTTTCAACCTCGGTTCAGGACTTTTGAGCAATTAGCGCCCCAAAAACGCTAGGAGGAGCAGAGCCGTTAGGATGCCCGCGCCCACCATTAGTAGACCGTGGATCCAAACGTTCTCGTGGGATACCTTTCCAAGGAAGACCCCTAGGGTGAAGAGGGTGAACAAGTTTAGAGTAAGGGAGGCTATGAGACCAGTTTCAAGCGGGATAATGTGGGCGAGGACCATGGCAAAGGGTATGAGGGGGATAGCTGCAGCCAAGGCGGGGGATAAGCCGTCTACGAGGGCGATCCATAGGGCGGCTGCCTTGGATGCCTTGTCGAGTATTGAGCCCTCTAGGTTTCTGAACATGTGGTTTTCTAGCTCCTTGAGGCTTCGGCGTCTCTCAGCCCTCTCAGCCATGTATGCACCCCAAGCGCCGGAGATTCCCATGGCTAGACTAGCGCCCGTGCCAGCGCCTATAATGACCCTTGGATTCACTTCTCTAGCCATGAAGGCGCCGAGGATCACTCCCAAGATAGTTAACGCTCCGTCGAAGGCGTTCATCACAAAGTAGCGGCGAGCAATGTCGCTTGCCCTGGCGACCTTTATGTAACTCCTAAACCTTCCAAGATAACTCTTCAAATCCGATGAAATTCTATCGATTAAAAATCTAAAACGTCTATACATACTCTTAACATCCGCCTAACAGAAGAATTTGTAGGAATTCGCCCGTCCGGCCCCATGAGGGACTGTTCCTTTCTGGGCTCAGCAAGATAACAAGTCTCATAGGATTGGGTAATTCCTGTACCTTAGGCGACAAGCTAGCCTAATCCACCGGGGTGCGGGATAGTGTGCAGATTCGGTGATTAATAAACCTTGTGTATCGTGCGTCAAATGTGTGGTACGCTTTGCAAATCCCTCAAGGGAGCAGAGGTAGGGGATGAGAACTTTTCGTTTGAGCCGAATTGATTAGATTTAAGAGATGGGTTATCAATAGTTATGGTTTGACTGAAAACCAGACTAAGGGTCGTAGAAAGTGGAAAAGGTATCGGGGTCACGCTTTCTTAGGCGCTTTTCCAAGGAATCCATCGTAGATATGGCGAGGAGGGGGGCCTTTAACCGTAATCCTCTGCTCGCCGCTTCTCATGAGTTGGTGTGTAAAGCTTGTGGTTGTACGCAGAAGATTACTTATCTTGAGCGCTTGAAGTCGGGGAGTTTTGAGTTGGGGAAGACGAGGGTGGTTGAAGTGGCGGTTGCAGCCCCTACGATCTCGGGTCTCTTTAGCACCACAGAGAGGATAACGCCGATCATAATGAAGGTTAGATGTAAGCGATGTGAAGCCGAAATCACGTGTACTCCCATAAGCCTGGAGTATTTGTTGTTCACGGCGAGAAAACCGCAAAAGTTAGAGTATATGTACGTGTGATTGTTGCCTGCAAAATTGTTGTCGGGTTAGTTAAAATGTTGGGATGGGTTGTTCCTCCTCCAAAGAAACCGGAAAAGACGAGAGAGGAGTTGTTGAGGGAGAGGAGGGAAAAGGTGAGGTGGTTGATTGAGGAGGGTTTTCTAAGGTGTCAACGGATACTTAAGGCGATGATGAAGGTTCCTAGGGAGGAGTTTGTGCCGGAGCCCTACCGAGACTACGCTTACCTCGAGGTTCCCCTACCCCTACCGGGAAGCGACGCCACGATTTCGTGTCCCCATAGCTATCCCATGTTTTACGAGGCGTTAGAGCTGAGAGAAAACGACAGGTTCTTGGAGGTGGGAGCGGGTTCTGGATACGGAGCGGCCTTGGCAAGAGAAATAGTTGGAGAAGGGGGAAGCGTGGTCACCATCGAGATAGACGAGGAAACCTACAAGTTTGCCAAAAGGAACCTAGAGAGAACGGGCTATTTGGACGTACTACTTCTACTAGGGGATGGTTCATTGGGTTATTCTGCCGGGGCACCTTATAACAAGATATGCATTACGGCTGCGTGTCCCAAGGTTCCAGATCCCCTGATCGGTCAACTGAAGCCAGGAGGAAAACTGGTAGCTCCGATAGGAAGCCCCGGGCTTGTTCAAGACCTGGTTTTGCTAGAGAAGGGGCGCGACGGAACTCTGAAAACGAGCTTCGTAGAGGAGGTCCTCTATGTTCCGCTACGAGGAAGATATGGCTGGTCAGAAAGCCCCCTGATGCGTGGCTAATTCTAGACAGCAGAAAAAGTCCAAACTAAAATGCCGTATTCCACTTGATGTATTTACAGGACAGCAGAGATGGCTTTATTTTGAATGGGCGAAGAAAACGCGTAAACCACCGGATCTGGGGATATGTTTCCGCAGGCGATTATGTTACTCCGCGATTATTGAGGTTTGGCTGATTTCTTTCTCTTCACTCTATATACAATGTATGAGATTAGAGCTGTGGTGGCGATGATGAAGGTTCCGGCTATTATTAACGCGTCGTCTAGTCCTTCAGCTTTTTTGTAGGTGTATGCAATGATTGTTATGGCTGTGGTTTCCGTGTTGGCGTCCGCTTCTTTCCATGGCTCCAAAGTTGTCATATTGTAATGTGTGATTATTCCTCCATCATCTCTTTGCAGGCTCCAAAGTATTTCCTCTAATTGACGCTGGAAAGGCAACGGTTCCTCTAGCACTTTTGAAACAAGCAGAAGCATGGACAACTTATATGTTTCGTATAATCCTTTTTCCGCAGTCCATCCTTCGGGCGGATCCTTTACGCCTTTACCAGTCCAAAGTTCCTTGGCATAGCTGAAATACTGATTTGCTTGTTCGACATCTCCTTTCCAAACAAGAGATAGAGAATGCAAGAGCAGTCTATCCGCGTATTCAGCTCAATCGACAAAATACTTAGCCTCATTTCTGACGTCCGCCTTTATGGTGTGGTTCTCGGTCTCCTCTATCATTAGTGTCATCATCTCTTTGTTCGGCACCGGAATCGGCTTTCCAAGCAGAGCATCGTAATGTTGATCTTCAGCGTAGCCTCTTCTCTTTAATTCGCTGTAGATTGCCTTTGAAATTTCTGGATAATAGTCTTTGAGAGCGTATTGAGCCAGCAAATTGTCGCTCAAAAGCCAATATACATTAGGCGCAGCCTTCGGCGCTTCTCTACACAGCCTCAAATCAGGATTATACTGTGTGTAAACAACGAAGTCAACTGCACGCTTCACATTTTCTTCGTAAAGTGAAGAAGTTGGCAGAACAGAAGGAACCGAGAATACACCTAAGAAGAGCAAAGCTACCAGAAAGAACGCCTCAGCAAAACTCCAACACGCCTTATGATAACCGCTTAAGCAAGGACGCTTCATAACGTCCACAATAATTTTCGCGCCTATAAGCCTAGCGACTCCCCAAACCCTCATCAACCCAAAAGTAAAAAACGATCCCACCGTCTAGAACGATTTATATACCCCCCTCCCTATAGGGTGTAACAAAACATTCTCCAACCCAACGTGTTATCTTCTCATGATTCTCCGAAACACAACAAGAAAGACGAAGAGAAGAAATTAAATTCCTAGCTTAAACCTCCTGTAAGTATCGTAATCCACGTATTCCACATGCTTGCTTTCAGCCTGATGCTGAACGGTAAACTTCTGCCGACCCCTCTTCTCCACTATCTGACTAGTCGTGATCAGGGAGTATGCATCACTTCCAGCCCCAGACCCGTAACTAACAATGATAACCCTCTCGTTCGGCTTAGCCCTGTCAAGAATAGCCGCTAATCCCATGGGTGAGGAACCGGAATACGTGTTGCCAAACCTAGCCACCTGAAGCCCCGGCATATACTGCTCCTCCTTAAAGCCCAGCTGCCTAGCCACCTCGATAGGGAACCCCAGGTTCGGCTGATGAGAAACAAAGTAATTCACGTCGCTAGGTTGGAGATTCAATCTCTCCATGAGCTTTCTACCAGCCTTCAGTATGTGCTTGAAGTAGGCGGGTTCACCGGTAAATCGACCACCATGCCTCGGGTAGGGTTGAAGATCCCTCCTCCAGAAATCTGGCGTATCCGAAGTGCAGGAGTACCAGCCCTCCACCTCAGCGATGACATCGTGCATGCCAAAGATAAAGGCGGAGCCACCATAACCAACAAAGAAATCTAGCTCTCCACCAAACTCATCCCGAGGGGCAGCCTGAGAATTGTCCGTGCCTATCACCATGACATAGGGCGTGCGGGCAACAGGATAATACACCAGTGCCGCTGCGTCCTTAAACATGCTTGTGGCAGCCTTACACGCAAACTCCGTGTCGATGGCGTCCACCCCCTGTACGCCCTCCGTTTTTTCCTCCTCACCAAGCTTTAGCACCTGAGCTACCTTGGAGGCTATGGGCTTAACAGCGTAGGGGTTAGACTCAGAACCCGCATACACCTTACCAACGAGCGAGGGGTCCACCCCAGAATGAATTAAGGCCATCTTTCCAGCCTCAACCGCCGCCGTGATGGCATCCTCGTCTATGAACGGCACAGACCTTTCTATGGTCCCCTCTTTAATCCTGAATTTGGAGACGTATACCCCGTATCCCACGATTCCCGGCGTTTCATACTCCTTCCTAGGCTTGACTATTTGATGTTCCTGATGGGGATAGTACTCGTCGGAAAAGGTAAAGGCTAGGGAAATGGTTGGAACGATGTCGCTCTGCTCCACAGTGTACCTTCTTCTGAACCTTGGAACGACCTCTCTATCCTCAAAGCTGGAGAAGTCTATTTCCTCCTCCTTCAAGAGGTGATCCGTCAATCTGCCTGGGACCCTCACTTTCCCATCGTGAAATGAAATAATCCCGTAAATGTAGGGCCCCAATTTCGTGAACTTGTTTGTGGTTTCCTTGACAAGGGTGCAAACTTCTAACGTACCCTTCTCATAAAAGAAATCGATGTCCTCTATTCTGCCAAAGCTCTTTCTTCCACATTCCCCACAGTAATCTCTCGTCCTGAAGTATTCCTTGCCACAGAGGCTGCATCGACTGCCTTTCACTCGGTCCCCAATGTAGGAGGCTCTTCTTTCGATCGGCTCGCTACTCAACTTTAATCCCTCCCTAAAACGGTCACGTAAGCCTTAGTTCCGAATCCCTCGAGCTCCAAGATGCATCCGAACCTTAGGTCTTTATCCGCATTCACTTGTCGTTCACCCGCTTCTCCCTTCAATTGCTGAACGACTTCAAAAACTTGGGCTCCACCAGTAGCGCCCAGCGGGTTTCCATCAGCCTTAAGGCCTCCGTTTGTGTTCACGAAAAGTTGCTTCCCATCGATTTCGTAAAATCCCTTATAGTCCTCACAACTGTTGTAGATGTCAAGCCAAGCCCTCCCCCTCTTTGAAAATCCTAGGTCTTCCAAGGACACCATTTCCAGCAGCGTGGACTGGTCATAAAGCTCAGCTATTTGTATGTCCCCTACCTCTATACCGGTCATTTTAAGCGCGTGCTCCATCGCTATCGTGCTTGCTACGAACCCTGTTCTGTCCTCACGCGAAGGAAAGGTGACATAATCGGTGGCTGAAAAGGAGCCAGCAACGTACACTGGTGTATCAACACGCATTTTAGCAGTTTCCGGGCTTGCCAGAATCAAGGCGGTGGCACCATCTGAGATAGGGGCAAAGTCGTAAAGCCCTAGGTTCTTATGCGCCTTGACTCTTTCCTTTAAGACCCTGTCTAAGCTGACCTCTCTTCGAAATTGTGCGTGTTCATTCTTTAGTGCATGACGATGGTTCTTAACCGATATTTGAGCTAGGGCTACATTAAGTGTTTCCAACGCCCTACCAGAAATCTTGTGTTTCTTGATGTATTCCCTAAGCATGAGTTCATGATTTGCCTCAGGGGTGCATCCAGTGTAATAGCTCCACGGGTCCCCTAAGAGCATGAGGTCGTCCCTAATCTTATCCCAGCGATCCGTCATTTTCTCCACTCCACCCACGAGGACAATTCCATACTTTCCTGACTGAACCGCGTGGCAGGCGTTAAGGAGAGCAGAACTGGACGACCTCATCTTTTCCATAGGAACGTGCAATTCTAACAGCTCAGACAAAAAGCCCTCTTCGATCCCGATTTTGTTGGTGATCTGAAGGAAGTAATCCGAGAAGTAGCAGGCATCTAAGTCTTTTCGCTCTATGCCGGCGGAATCCAAGGCTTTCAGTCCAGCCTCCTCCATCAGCTTTTCCGGCTCCCTTTCATAATGCTCGCCGAACTTCGTTCTGCCGACACCAATTATAGCCGGGTGTTTCGGCTTCATGGGCTCATAATCTCCTTTTCTGCCAAAATCTTATCCTTCATTATCGTCTTTTAAATGTTTGCCATCTTACAGAAAACCGCATAAAATTGCTAGAATAGGGGTTATGGTTAAGGCTTTGTGGTTGATTTTTGATGGATAAAATAAGTTTTGCGGGTCTCTACAGAGGGAGAGGGCAGATGATTTGTTGGGCATGGTTTTATTTAGGAATTGCTTACATCATGTTAGGGCTTGTTATGGGTAAGATTTATCGACTCGTCATCACTGTTAAGGAGATTCGAGGCCTGTGTCCCGTCTTTGGGGTTGGGGACAAGATCGTGGTTGAGGAGCCAGAGATCGCTGTAAAGAAAACAGACGCCCTCTGTGTTCATGCCTTTGGGTCCATGCTGTCCATGATCCTTCCCCTCAGCCGAGGCGTTAGTTTTAAGGAGCTGGGCTTGTCCAAGGAGGAAGGAGACACCGGCTATGTTCAATGCCTCGATCCCGGGCCTCCATACACTCCCGGCGGAACAGTGGTCTTCGAAGTGAAGCGAGAGGCAACGTAGTAAACCCTTTTATGGTGAGATGGTGATTATAGTAGGCAAATTGATGAGGAGGGATGTGGGTGCTTCCAATGATGTTTGCTCTAACAGCTTTCATCGTAAACCTGATCGTCATGACCGGTGTTTTCTACGTGGCTGGCGTTATAGTGGTTGGGAAAAAACGGGCCCTCCTCAGCGATGCCTTTGTAATTTCCCTCCTTGGAACGATTCTAGGCACGATATGCACCCTATTCATTCCATTGATCGGTGCCGTTGTCGCCTTCATTGTTTGGCTACTTCTAATCAGACACTATTACGAAACGGGTTGGCTGGGAGCCCTCGCTGTCGCGATATTGGCAGTGATCATATACGTGGTAATCCTATTCATCCTAGCGTTCTTTCTGGCGATTCCCTGGCTACTTTTTAGAGGGCTCACCTCGCTTCTCCGGGCAGTCATGATTCAAAGAATGTTCTAATCATGGCTGATTGTTTCCGGATAACTTAGCATCATTATGGGAGTGACCCTAGAAGAAGTTACGAACCATTAGTCTAAAGGGTTTATTGAAGATCGGGAAGTGATAGTGTGAACGACGCAAAAAGAACGATAACGCTTGGCTTGGCTTTTTTGATCTGCTTGGCATTGGCGTATGTTGAAAACTTGTCTTTCTTTCAATATTTAAGAGACATCTTTTTAAACCCTCCCGCAGCCGTTATCCTAGTGTTTCTCCACAATGTCCTTGCTATCTCCCTCATCGTGCTGAGCATGACGTTTTATGTGGAGTTTGTCGTAACCTTTCTTCCCAAAAGAAAGTACGAGCATGTGGTGCTTCATCATCCTCGTCCTTTCGCGCTGATATTTACGGTGATGATCCTAGCGATAAGCGTTCTCAGGGCGGGCACCCTTCTATACGGTCAAATTGTCGTAAACACGCTAGGTCTAATCATACTGGTGAGCGTGCCAAACGGGATCATCGAGGGATACGCCATATTTCAATCGATTCAGAAAACCTTGAAGAAGAGCATAACCATGAGAGACCTCGCCTTCATTTACTCCCTCTTCCTCTTGGCAGCGGTCATAGAAGTAGGATTTATACAGGTTCTGCGGTGGGTATCCCCAAAGTGAAAACCATAAAAGAACGTCCACTCTGCCAACCGCACCAGTTTAGCCGTAAACACTGAGCTTTTTAAATAAATAGAGGTACTAGTATGATAGAAGTTTGATCCATTGTTAAGGTGGTTTTATGAAAATGGGTGTTGTTGTGATTGATGTGTTAAACGACTTTGTGACCGGCGTCCTAAAGTGTGAGCGCGCGCCAAGGATCATCCCCAATATTCGGCGCCTCCTTGACTTCGCTCGGAAGAAGGGAACCCCCGTCATTTATACGAACGACACTCATCTGCCGGGTGTTGATAAAGAATTTGAGCTTTGGCCGCCCCACGCTGTAGTCGGAACCAAGGGGGCTGAGGTCATTGATGAATTAAAACCTAGGGAAGGCGACTACGTTATTCAAAAGCGGAGATACAGCGCATTTTATGAAACCAGCCTGGACCTTCTCTTACGAGAGCTGAAGGTTGACACACTGGTGCTCGTGGGATTAGCCACCAACGTTTGTGTTCGGCACACCGCAGCGGACGCATTCTTTCGAGGATACCGCATCATCGTCCCAGAAGACTGCGTGGAGGCCCTCACCGAGGAAGATCAAGAAACCGGAATCAAATATTTGAAAACGTTTTATGGATGTAAAATCACTAACCTACATGAATTAATGAAGATGAAATCGATTTAGAGGCGAAACATCATGCGCCTATTCCATTACGCAACCGATGAAGAGATAAAACGGGGAGAAACCACCGATATCTACTTCGTCAGAACCAAACAAATTCTTGAAGCCAAAAAAATGGAAAAACTGCAAGCTGTAGCGGAGGTTACCCCCGGCGAGCTTCCAGAGGAATGGCCTTGGGGAATCCTGTGCGGGATCGAGGAGGAAGCCCACCTGCTTGAGGGTTACCCTATTGATGTGTACGCCATGCCGGAGGGGAGCGTAGTATACCACAAGGACCATAACGGTGTCCGAGAACCAGTCATGTCCATAGAGGGTCCCTATGGAGACTTTTGTCTCCTCGAAACTCCTTTGCTCGGCCTGATTTGTCAAGCCTCGGGAGTGGCAACTCGGGCTGCAAGGATAAAGAAGGTTGCGGGCAAAAAAATTGTTGTGGCCTTTGGGATCCGTCGCATGCATCCAGCCTTGTCTCCCATGATTGATCGCGCCGCGTACATCGGTGGCTTCGACGCCGTTTCCAGCCTTAAAGGAGCTGAGATCATAGGGGCTAAACCCGCGGGGACGATGCCCCACGCGCTTATCATCGCTCTCCGTGATCAAGTGAAGGCTTGGAAAGCATTTGACGAGATCATGCCTCCAGAGGTTCCGAGGGTAGCCTTAACGGATACCTACTTCGACGAGAAAATCGAGTCCATAATGGCTGCAGAAGCCCTGAAGGACCGCCTAGAGGCTGTGCGCCTCGACACGCCTGGATCAAGAAAGGGAGACTTCGCCGAGATCGTTCGGGAGGTTCGATGGGAACTAGACGTGAGAGGATATCGACACGTCAAAATCTTTGTCTCCGGAGGCCTAAACGAAAACTCGGTGAAGGTTCTCAGCGAAGCTGGAGCCGAGGCCTTCGGCGTTGGAACATCCGTTAGCAATGCCCCCACTATCGACTTCGCCATGGACATCGTGGAGATCGAGGGAGAACCCACGGCTAAACGTGGCAAGCTGGGCGGCAAAAAACAGGTGTGGAGATGCCCCGAATGCTTGGTGGACACTGTACTGCCATTTACCGCCCCCAAGCCAAACTGCCCAAAGTGCGAAGGGGAAACTCAGCCAATGCTAAAGCCCTTCATTAGAGATGGCAAAATCGTCGCAAAACTTCCGAAGCCCCAAGAGATTCGCCAACACGTGCTAAGGCAACTTGAAAAGCTTTCTCTATAGAAAAACTGGAAGTTCCGGCTAAGCTTCCATGATTAATTATTTCTCTAAAAACGAGTTAGTCGAATCACGAATCCTCGGTTTTGAATCGAAACGCCTATTTAATTAGTTTTCTTCAATATGAATTAAGGGTTCTACATGATGGAACTTGAGGGATGTAAAATCAAGAAAATTAGGAAAAGGGATGGAAGAATAGTCGATTTTAACCCCATCAAAATTGCGGATGCCATATGGAAGGCGGCAAAAGCTGTTGGAGGTAGGGATAGAGAACTCTCCAATAGGCTCGCTTTGCAAGTCGTGAAGAGCCTCGAAAAACAGCTTAAGCCAGATGAGATACCGAGCGTTGAGCAAGTTCAAGACATGGTTGAAAAGATTCTGATAGAAAATGGGCACGCAAGAACAGCAAAAGCTTACATTCTTTACCGGCAAAAGAGGGCTGAAACAAGAAGAGTGAAGGCTTTATTGGGAGTGGTCGACGAGCTTAAACTCCCCTTAAACGCCATTCTCGTGTTGGAACGAAGATACCTTAGGAAAGATGAGAAAGGCAGAGTCATAGAGTCAACCGGTCAGATGTTTAGAAGAGTCGCCAAGTGCATGGGTGAAGTTGAGAAGCAATATGGTAAAAGCGACGCCGAGGTGACTAAGTACGAGGACGAATTTTACCGAATGATGACCAGCCTAGAGTTCATACCCAACTCGCCTACGCTTATGAACGCAGGCACCATGTTCGGACAGCTCAGCGCCTGCTTCGTCTTGCCCATAGATGACTCTATAGAAGGCATATTCGACACGCTGAAGACAGCCGCCATAATTCACAAAACTGGCGGCGGAACCGGATTCTCTTTTTCACGACTTAGGCCAAGAGGAGACATTGTCAAAACAACCAGTGGCATAGCCTCTGGAGCGATATCCTTCGCCAAAATCTACGACACAGCCACAGAGGTGATGAAGCAAGGAGGTCGCCGCAGAGGCGCCAATATGGGCATATTGCGCGTAGACCACCCTGAAATCATGGACTTCATTGTTGCGAAGGAGAAGGAAGGTGTACTCAGAAACTTCAACATTTCTGTGGCTGTCACTGACAAGTTTATGGAGGCTATTGAGAAAGACGGTGACTTTGAGCTGATAAACCCGCGAAACGGTGAAGTCGTGAAAACACTGAAGGCAAGGGCGCTATGGAACCTGATAATAATGATGGCTTGGAAAAACGGTGAGCCTGGAGTGCTTTTCCTCGACACAATTAACCGTCACAATCCAACACCTCACATTGGGCAAATAGAGTCCACCAACCCGTGCGGCGAACAGCCACTTCTGCCCTATGAATCCTGCAACCTAGGAAGCATCGACGTAAGCAGGTTCGTTTCCGAAGATGGCAAGATGGACTGGGACAGGCTGAGGCAAACAGTAAGGCTGGCAGTTAAGTTCCTTGACAACGTCGTGGACGCCAACGTGTACACGCTACCCGAGATAGAGAAGGTGACCAAGGGCAACCGAAAGATAGGCTTGGGAGTGATGGGTTTCGCCGACATGCTCATCAAATTGGGCATCAAGTACGATACCAAAGAGGGCTTGCAAGCGGGAGAGGATCTCATGAGATTCATAGACACAGAGGCTAAGAAGATGAGCGCGGAGTTGGGCGAGGAGAAAGGAAGCTTTCCGAGCTTCAAGGGAAGCATCTGGGAGAAACAGTTCAAAACCATGAGAAACGCCACAGTCACAACCGTTGCTCCCACCGGCACCATAAGCATTATCGCCGGGTGTTCGCAGGGGATTGAGCCGCTTTTCGCCATCGCTTACGTTCGTGAAGTCGCTGAAAGCCTCGGAAGAAGTCTTGTAGAGGTGAATCCGTTGTTCGAGAGGATAGCTTTAAAAGAAGGCTTTTACAGCGAGGAATTGATGAAAAAAATGGCCAAGAAGACTTCTATCCAAGACGTAAACGAAATTCCGGAGCAAATAAGGAGGCTCTTCGTCACGGCTCATGACATAGACGCCGAGTGGCACGTCCGTATGCAGGCAGCTTTTCAGAAGTACACCGACAACGCGGTTTCAAAGACCATTAACTTCCCCAATTGGGCTACCCCAGACGACATTGATAGGGCCTATATGCTCGCCTACAAGCTGGGGTGCAAGGGCATAACCGTCTACCGGCACGGCAGCAGAGAGATACAGGTTCTGCGGCCCATCGAAAGTGAGGGAACAGTCGCGGACTTCAGTAAGGAATGTCCAACCTGCGTCTAATATCTAGTATTAAAATCTTAAATAGTTCCCATTATTACTAATATGGTTGAGGTCGAATGGCGGAAATTTGTCCGGTGTGTGGGCTTCCTAGCGACATATGTGTTTGTGGAGAAATCAGCAAGGAGCAACAGCGAATCCGGGTTCGTTTAGAAACACGGAAGTGGCGTCGAGATGTGACTATAATCGAGGGCATTGACGATAAAGACACGGACCTCGGGCGGCTTGCACAGAAACTTAAAACCTTTTGTGCTTGCGGAGGAACAGCTAAAAACAATCAGATCATGTTGCAAGGCGATCATCGGGAAAGGGTGCGTTCCTATCTGATTCGGCTGGGATATCCGGCGGAAAACGTTGAAATTCAGTGACTGAATGGAGCAGAGAGTGTGGGCATACTTGAAGGTGTGCGTGAGGTACTTAAAGGACTGAAACGAAGGAAACTGGTTCCTAAATTTTGCCCTAGGTGTGGAAGCTCTAAACTCCGGCTCTCTAGCCGCTTTGATATATGGTTGACTCCTGAGCAGTATGTTTGTGAGAACTGCGGCTATAAGGGGCCGGTGGTGATGGAGATAGAAGAGGAAGAGGAGCGGAGGGCAGCGTAGGTGTTCTTATTGATACTTGACTGAGTCACTAATCTGGCAACTCAAGCTTGAGCTGCCTCTTGAGGTTCTTATAACGATTTCTAACAGTAACCTCAGTCACGCCCGCAGCTTCGGCAATGTCCTTCTGCGTTTTCTTTTCATTGTTTTGCAAGCAGGCGATGTACAAGGCAGCGGCGGCGAGCCCCATGGGGTCTTTGCCGGAGGCAGCACGTTTTAGCCTTGCTTCATTAAGAATTTTTATGGCGAGCCCTTGAGTTTGGCCGCTGATACCGGTTCTTTCAGCGATTTTGGAGACATAGGTGAGAGGATCAGCGATAGGCATCTGAACCTCCAGTTCGCGAAGCAGGAGCCGGTAGCATCGGGCAACGTCCTTCCTATCGACAAGGCTGGCCTCAGAAATCTCCCGAAGCGTTCTTGGAGTTTCAGTGGTTCGGCAAGCCGCGTAAAGGGCGGCGGCCGCGATGGCGGCGATAGACCTCCCACGCACCAAGCCCTTATCGAGGGCCTTGCGGTAAATGACTGCGGCTTTCTCCTTAACTGGCCCAGGTATGTAGACCTTGTCAGAGAGGCGGTCCAGTTCTGCCATGGCTTGAGCGAGGTTTCGATCCACAGAGGAGTGAACCCGAGAGCGTATCTGCCACTTTCTCAGTCGCCACATCTGGAGTCTTGTGGAGAGGGGGAGTTTGCGGCCAAAAGCATCGCGATCCACTCGTCCTATGGCAGTGGATAAGCCCTTGTCGTGCACGGAATAGGAGGTGGGAATGCCCACGCGGCTTCTAGACTCCTTCTCCTCTTGGGTGAAGGCTCGCCACTCTGGCCCTTTATCCATCATCTGCTCGTGGAGAACGAGTCCACAACTTCCACAAACAGTCTCTCCCGTATCATAATCGTGAATAAGGTTTGTGCCACCGCACTCAGGGCATTTGTCGGTGGTCCGCTGGCGCTCCGCCATGGTCCTCCTCCTCGATAGACATGTCTAGGGATAAAACCGTCACAATGCATGGTTCTTCATCAGAATTTCAGAATCAGGATCGTCCATCTGGCCCCGTGCTAACACAATGAAAATGTTTTAATATATAAGCTTTGCGGTCCTCCTCAACATATTCTTCATCAGTTTAGAGAAAGTCACGTGGGGCAATAGCTAATTATGCCCGCGAAAAAGTTGTAACAGATTTATTAGGCGGATAAAACTCTCATCTTAGTTGCCCGGTAACTAGCCCGGTGGTGTAGCGGTCAAAGCAAAAGCGATCAAGCATGGCGGGCTCTGGGCAGAGGAAGCTTCCATTCTTGGGAGAGACCCGCTGACGGGAGTTCGAATCTCCCCCGGGCTACCAAAAATAACATTTTTCGCAGTTATTTTGAGCGTAAACGTTGCTTAGCTAGTTTATAACAGTTTTAAGTGGTTTTCGATTTTTTCGTTTTTAAAGAATGGATCTTTTCATATCGAAAATAATGATTAGATGTTCATAAATTTAAATGCTTTCGCAAATCATTTCAGAATTTAGTAGCGAATATTAATATTCAGCGGAACGACAAACTGATCCGAAAATGAAAGGGAAAACAAATGATCCACAAAGGAGTGAACAGAATAATCTTTAACGGCTTGATTTTTCTCTCATTGATGTTACTACTGTTTGAATCAGTGAACACGATAGAGCAAGTTTCTGTCGCTCCGAGTGACTATTCTCCTGAGAGGCTCTTCCTAACCGTATACGCTGATGGGAAGGTGGATGTGGAATACGTGGTTTTTGTAGATTCCTCCCTGGTGAGTGTTAATATCTCCCTTCCAGGGGCACTTTATGAAAACCTGCTTGTGGTAAGTGAAGGTGGCCTTCCCCTTGATTACTCAATTTTAGACGGCAAGGTATTGGTATATACATTAGGTTCGTGGAAACTGGAGTTCTTCTATACCACTCCAGATCTGACTAGTAAGGTAGGGCGTGTCTGGACCCTCAGCATTACCTCGCCTATCGAATTTACAGTGAAGCTCCCAGCGGATACTACGATTGTTGCATTAAGTATGGAGCCTACCTCAATTGGGGTTGTAGACGGACATCACTTCCTTACCATGCCCGCTGGTGAGCAAGAAATCAGCTACATCATAGGGGTGATCGGGAGCAAGGAGCGGGCCCTTATGCTAATTAATGAAGCCGAGCGGGTAATAGGAGAGGCAAAGATTAAGGGCGCCGACGTAACTCAAGCAGAAGCTAAACTTGAAGATGCGAAAACTGCTTTAGAGGAGGGGAAGTATGCTGAAGCCGAGTTGTTAGCGGTGGAGGCTAAGTGGATGGCGGAGGAGGCTCTCGCCAAAATCGGCGTCTTCCCTCTTGATCCCTTCTGGATTTTTGTGGGAGTATTAGCTGGAGGTTTAGCCGTCGCTTTCGTCTTTCTCCGGCTCCGAAGAAAAGCTCCACCACCGAAGCTGGAAAGGGAGTTTCGTCAGATCGATGTGCATAGGATTCTAGAAAGGGCGAAACACCTGCGGCTAGAGGATCGAGAAGCCATAGAGTTCATAGCTTTGGCAGGAGGAGAAGTTTTCGAAGCTGAACTTAGAGAGAAGTTTAAACTTCCAAAATCCACGGCGTGGCGCATGGTCAAGAGGTTAAAAAGGGAAGGGTTCGTTGAAGTCGTAAAGGTTGGAGGACAGAACCTTGTACGGCTCATTGAAAAGTGATCACAGCGCAACCAGGTTAATAGAACTTCATTGGCCTCATTTTTACTTATTTTAATGTTCTGCAGTAGTGAAACTTAGTGAAACGAATGTTTCAGCGGGTTCTTAATATGAAGCTATTCGTAACCAGAAATACAGATTCGTAATTCATATTGTTTAAATCGAGTGAAATCCAGATTGAGGTGATATTAATGATCAAGTACTCACTACTTGAAAAAATTCCTTTGCAGAAACTTAGCGTTTTTGGACTAATTGTAATACTGGCTTTTTCAGCATCCGCTAAAACTCATGCGCAGGAGCCTTTCTCGCCTCGAAGCCTCACAGTACAAATTTTCGCTGACGGGGTTGCAAGTATAGAGTATGTATTGGATGTGGATGTAACCTATGCCTCAATACAGGTGCCTCTCTTTGGAAGGAGCTTCGAGAACCTGCTTGTCTTGAATCACTTGGGTGAGCTCCTAGACTATGTGTCGATCGAGAGGGGCATTAGGATTTACACGTTGGGTACATATCGAGTGCGAATAACGTATGAAACGATGGATTTAACTAGCGGGGTAGGAGGAATCTGGACCTTTAGCATGGTTAGTCCAATAAATGTAGAGATAGTGTTGCCGAGAGATTCGGATATCATAAGCATTAATCAGCCTCCAATCAGCATCGAATCGGTTGAGGATAAAACGGTGCTAACAATGCCCGCTGGCGACTTAGAAGTGGTATACACCATAGTTGTGCCTGTGGAGGAGCTTAAAATATACCAGCCGGTACGCCTCACCTTTCAACTCTTTGCCGATGGAGTCGCCCATGTGAACTATGTGATTGAGTCCGACATCACACATTTAACGGTTGAAGTATCCCTCTTTGGACAGAGATTTGAGAATCTTATAATTACGAATCAGCATGGAGAGCCTCTGGATTACAATGTTGTTAACGGCTACTTAATTGTACACACGCTGCGAGCGTATTTAGTTAATATAGAATTTGATACGGGTGATCTAATACGGGAACAAGCTGGAATATGGACCTTCACAGTTCAAGTTCCCATAGAATCAGTCATAATATTGCCCGCAAAAACCGAGATCGTCAGCCTTAATACCTCGCCCTTAAGCGTAGACAAAGTAAACGATAGAACTCAACTTGTTATGCCCCAAGGGAACATAGAAATAGTTTACATGTTAATAGTTAAACCCACGCCAACACCGACGCCCACGCCCGCTGAAGAATTGTTTCCAACAGAGTTGATTATGGTTGCAGTCGCGGTTGTCACTTTAGTTGTCGTAGCGGCTATGCTCTTGAAGCGTAGAAAAGGTGGATAGAATACGCGCATTAGTTGGTTGAAACTTGGTGAAACGGGTGTTTCGGCGGGTTCTTAATACGAATCCAGTTATTATTAGTTTTATTGAAAACTGGAAAGGAGGTGGATCGTGAATGAACAAAAAACTGTTAACGTTGCTGGTAGTTCCCATTCTTCTAGCGGCAACTACCGCGGCAGTATATGGGCAAGCGGCTCCCATGGAAGATGGAGTCACCGTTGATGCATTATTGGAGCTCTTTGACAATGCCAATGCTACCATCTACACTGTTTTGACGACAATAGAGGATCGAGGCGTAACCATACCCCCTGAAGTTTGGGACAATTATGACAAAGGACTCGCTAAAGCTGGAGAAGCCGTGCAACTAAGAGATGCAGGTAATTTTGCGGAGGCTAAGGGAAAAGTCTTAGAGGCAATGCAACACTTAAGAGCTGCGATACTCGCTGTAGCAGAGGACCTTGAAGGGGTTGAGACGCCGGAAGAGCAAGAAGCCCGCAAAGCTGCTGGCATACAGGATGCTATCGAACGAATAGAAACGAGGATTGACAGACTGGAAGCCATGGCCGATAACGCAGAAGCACAAGGTCTAGATGCCTCAAAAATAACAGACAGATTAACTTTGGTTAAAGGACTACTAGAGGATGTTAAGGGGCATATCGATGCTGGCGATATGAGTGCTGCAGAGGAAGGGGTGGAGATGTCTCAGCGGGAGTTTGGCGAAGCGATGGCGGAGCTTAGACCCATAACAGATGCTATCAAGGTTAATCAAGCTGGAAGATTCTTAGACACGGCCGAGGAACGCCTATCAAGCATATCGGGCACGATAACTGATGTCATCGAGGACTTGCCCATTCCAGAACTGGCCAAAAACATGATTAGACAACGTGTAGGGCAGGGTATACAAACGGCTCAAGATAAAATAGCTGAAATCCGAAGCCTTCTCCAAGAAGGAAGAGTTAATGAAGCAATGCCAATGTTGGATGAGTTGAGAGCGGATATAGCGAATGTCATGGCAGAAGTGGAGCAGCAGATACCTGGCATAGGCGTAGCATTAGAGAACATCGATCGACGCGAGATCGTTCTTGAGGTTCTAGAGGATACAGCTGAAATACTCTCAGGAAAAGGTGTGGATGTGTCTACACTGTTAGGCAAAATCGAAGAAGCTCGCGGTCTAGTTCTGGCTGCTGTTGAAAGCCTGAAGGAAGGAAACCTAGAAGCTGTAGAAGCCAAATTGGCTCAAGTTGACGGCATCATCGAGGAAGCTAAGGATCTGGCAGATCAACTCGTGGCTCAAGGATGAAACTATTAGTTAAGCTCCCCTATTTTTAGGTTTTCACTTTATTTTAATCAAGCTTTTTAGGGGCTACCAGCGCGCACTATAAGTAGGGAGGATAAATAACCCATTCATCGTTGAATCTAATTCTTCCTCCAGCTTTTCCAGGTGTTATAAAGTTCCATGTAGGGTCAAGTTTCCAGTAAATACCGTTTTCGTCTATATAACCCACCAATGCATAATTGCCACGAATCGCTACCTAAACCCTACCTGCAGGCACTCCAATCTTGAACCTAATAATTGCACAGAGAAGTATGGCATACTCTTCACAATCATCATCTATTGAATTATCATATACTTGATCTGAACTCCACCAAGTCTCAACAACATCCGCCTTGTAGGTTATATAACCATGCACCCAGTGAGTAGCCGATATAACCATTTGAAGTTCTGTTGTACCGGAGGTATCGGCGAGGTCATAAGTTCCGAATACGATGAACTCATCACCCTTACCATCTAACATCATCTCAGATTAGCGGTACATCTTCATTCATGCCTGAATTTGCAAGATTTAAACGCAAGAATACATCCCCGGGCTACCAAAAACCTCTAGTCTGGTAAACTTTCAACTTGCTAATCATGACAGTTCACTTCCTTTTTCATTGAGAAGTGCATGCACTGAGCAATGTGTTTTTCTTCTGTAAACGATGACCGGGTTCTCGGATGGGACGGCGAAACGCTTGGGGTCCAAGCCAGACAAAAAAGGGAAATGGCTGTTCTTGTCGTCCTTACATAGGTTGCATGCTTTCGAAGATAGCGAACTGGTTGCCCTCTGGGTCGAGAGCTAGAGCCCACCAACCTATCCCGGGAACTTCTGTTTTAGGACAAAGGACCTTACCGCCCAGAGTTTCGATCTTCTTAACGTATTCGTCTACAGACTCCACCGAGATGTAGTCGACTGGCTTATGTTCTGGGTGCTGCCTCTTCATCATTCCTCCGTTGACACCCGGCCTGATGGGCATCCCCTTCTCGTTAACGGGCACCGTTTCTATTGTCCAATATTCCGTTGGTCCTGGCATCTTCTCGATCTTCCATCCGAAGAGTTCACTGTAAAATTTTCTCAACTTCTGCACATCATCGGCGGGAATCTCGAAATGCACAATTGTATGGTCTACCATATCTCGCAACATCCAGTTTATGAATTAGATTCAAGCATTAAATAAGATTTTACCAGTTTATGCAAGACTGCTACCCCATCAGACGAAAAAACAATGAGTAATGTCTTTCCCAATTAACGACGGTTTCGTAAGCCTAAGGGCAAAATTTTTAAGCAAGGTTTTATTGTTGTTCAATCTGTTGCAGAGGCACTGTATTCTTTGGCGACAGTGAAGCGACTTACAAAGAATACGACGGTTCTATACCAACGATTAGGGCATTTTGACGAGCATTTAGCAAGTTTCTATTCTCTAGCCTACGGAGAACCCCACATCTACAAGGACACGTATCTGCTGTATTATGACCGTTTCAGCAAAATACTCTACTTAAGCCTCTTTGAGCTTAACGGACACGAAGACAAACTTCAATGCGTTGAAACTACTTCGAAACTATTTGAACCAGAAGAAATAGTGATCACTTCTCCAGAAAAGTTACAGACAGATATTGAAGATTTTCACTGTGTAAACATAGATTTCGACAAAGACTATCAAATCTATCTCCCCAAGTTTGACGAAACCCTAAAAGGTAACGCGTACAAAGACTTGAGGTATCGAGTTCACAACGCCATAAAAAGAGGATATTATCTAGAAATTGGAAAGAAAATGACTCCGGCTCATTACCATCTCGTGGCTTGCCATGAAGTGTCGAAGGAGTGTAGCTTGTGGGATAACCAGCTTTACTTAGGCGTAAGAGACTACTTACAAAATTTTGCGTCTCCCCTACTTTTCAACGTAATTTCGAACAAAGTTTTAATAGGGTTTGATCTAGTCGACTTTCTGAACGACACAATGACCATACCATTAGGGTTCTACTTAGACTATCCATCGCTAGCAGACTTCATTCTGTTCAAAGAAATCGTATACGCCAAGGAAAAGGGCTACACATGGCTTGACTTGGGATGGGCGTGCAACTCTGGGGTGGAGTCGTTCAAAAGGAAATGGATGGCTGAGCCGAAATTCGAAATTTGGACGCAAGATTACATGAGAAACCGAGTTAAAGACAGGGAACCGATATTTGCACAAAAAAATTGTGAAGCATTTTAGTTGGCGCCGCTCGGGCTGGGTTTACCACAAGTTTTATTTCTGCTTTGATATGAATGATATTCGTAGTTTGAGGTGCTAATGTACGTTTAGGACTCTGGAAGTCCTCGGTCCTGAACACGAATTTTCTCTGGTTGATGAAAATCTGCATCCTTTGCCTATTGTAGACATGGTGATTAAAGAACTAAACGGACGCATTGCGAATTACGCGAGATTGAAGAGTTATACTTTTGGGAAAGAGTTGCAGTCACACGTTGCGGAGTTCAAAGCAAACATGCCTTTCTATTCGCCGAAGACCTTCGAGGAAAACATGCAAAGGGCGGTTCTAGAAATCGCTGATTTTATAGAGAGAAAGCATGATGCGAAGTTGCTTGGCACAGGGATGCATCCCTTGTTACGGCTGGAAGAGGCGAAGGTTTGGTCACATCGAGACCGCAAGATTTACGAAGCCTTAAGCCGCGTTTTCAACTTTTATCAACATGGTTGGCTGAACATTCAAGCCTTTCAACTCAACCTCTCCTATGGCAACGAGAAAGAAGCCATACAGCTTCACAATGCCTTAGCGAATCTTCTAGCTTATGTTCCGGCCATATCAGCCTCTTCACCAGTCTACGAATCTAAAATCAGCGAATACACAGACAGCCGCCTACATTTCTATCGCATAAATCAGAAAGAAATTCCGTCGATAACTGGAAATATAATTCCAGAATACGTAAACTCCTTTAAAGAATATCGGCAAATCACTATAAACAAGTATACGGAAGAACTGCAGAAATTAAATGCTTCAGAAGGTCTTCTAAACAAGGAATGGCTGAACTCCCGTGGCGCAGTTTTCCGATTTGACCGAAAGGCTATAGAAATCCGAATAATGGATGAACAGGAGTGTATTAAGGCTGATGTAGCTTTAAGTTGCTTCATAAGAGCCAGTTTGAGAGGAATGTTTTCCCAAAGGATGCCGTATTTGCCACGTGAGGCTTTGATTAAAGACCTAAACTCTATAATCAAGGATGGTTTAGAAGCGAAGGTGCAGCATCCAAGGGGACCCACAGCCAGAGACGTGTGCAAATACTATTTTAGGATAGCTTTGGAAAATGCCTCGGTCGAGGAGAAGACATGCTTGCCAATTGTTATTAAGCGAATTGAGGAAGGCAGCCTCTCAGACCTTATTCGAAGAGATGTCACGAAAAAAGCGCAGAAGACGGATTTACGTGAAGCGATTTTAAGCGTTTATTTGAGGCTGGTGGAAAATTTAACGGAGAACGAAGTGTATTCCTAGCGCTTCAAAAATCGATAAAGGAAAAGCTGGAACTTTATGGAAAAAGACATAAACAGCACCCCAAGGCAAAACAACTTTTTCCAAGTATGCAGCAAGTGCGAGTTCAACTGTTGCAAAGGCGCAAAACCACCAATAACGTGGAAGAGGAAAAAAATCATAGAAAACTATCTCGCATTTCAAGGCTTAAGGATTGAAAAACCCTTTGACAATACAACTTACACCTTCGTAAGAGAAGCAAGTGACGGCTTTTGCATTTTATTCGATAGCAAAACCGGGAAATGTCTTGTGCATGTGGTAAAGCCGGAAACGTGTGTCGCTGGTCCAATCACTTTCGACATAAACCCGCAAACTGGCAAAATCGAGTGGTTTTTAAAGTCTGAAAGCATCTGCCCCCTCGCCAGCATCTTGTATAAGAATAAGGAAGCATTGGAAAAGCATTTGAGTCCAGCTAAAAGAGAGGTGCAAACGCTCGTTCAAGAACTCGACGCCAAGGCCTTATGCGCCATATTAAAGATCGAAGAGCCTAAAACCTTCAAAATAGGGGAAGATTCATTAAGCCCAGAAACTCTGAAAAAAATAACCAAAAATAAAAGCAATTTTTCTCATTCCACGCCCTACAAATAGATTCTTGCAAATGCAACTGGAAATAGATTCGACACTCATACTCGTCTTTAACTGGTTTGTCAACAAACAAAAAAGGATTTGTGAAAGAAAGTTTGGCCGTGAAGAGCGCTAGGCGCTAAGTTTGAGTTTGGGTCCCCTCACCCGCAGCAGGTACACCAGCAGGTAACTCTGGGAATTTCTCTTTTATTCTTTGTTCGGCTATGGTCGCTGCTTCGGTTAGGATCTTTTGGGCGTCTTCATTTGCCGCCCCAAAGCTTAGGGTTAATCCGGTGATTTGACCAGCATCCATGATTATCCCGCTGAGCATTGTTCCGATTTGTTCAAGTTCTCTTCCAGCGTCAGGTAAGACGCCGGCTATTGCTGTCCTTACATTGCGAAGCACGCCCACAACTGGGGCGAGTGTGGCAACCATGCCACCGAGCTCTGTAACTGTCTTTAGCCTAAGGACAATTTGTTCTAAGGCAAGTCTCGCATTCATTACCGTTTTCGTCATTTTCCGTATCTCAGCTAGCTCGTTAGCGAAGATATTAGCGTGCGCCAGATCATGCTTTGAGTAAGCTTCAACAACTTTTGCAAACATGGACTTGTCGCGTTCCGAGAAGCGTTCAGCAGCTTCATCCATCCTTTGGATCTGCACCTCTATGCGCCTAACCGCCAAATCTAGGCGTGGCTTCAATGGGCCCGGAGGGCGAACTGTCTCCTTAATCCTTGTGGCGAAAGGTGGCTGATACTCCTCTCTTTCTCCCCACTTCTTAACAAATTTCTCCGGCAACCTTCTCTCCTCCGAGAGGGGAGACGCTTTTGACCTTATATTGCATTATTAACATGCGAACAACATCGTTGTATATGCATTTACCGTATATCTTCGCTTTATTGCGTTTTCAAATTTAAATTCTCAACCAAACACAGCGAACACGGCATTTTTAAATAAACAAGATCATGTAAGCTAGGTCTCGGAGAACGGCTTTAGATGCTAAAAGCAACGTAACGTGATGGGAGGAATAGTAAAGAGGTAGAAAAATTCGATTGAACGAACCGGATGATCGTTTCCCCAAATCCAGTTATATCTGTAACTCTCACATGGTTTGTGATTGCCAGACAGCTAGCTCTATCTAAAGCCCACAAAGGCAAGAAGAATTAGGGGGTTAATCAACGAACGCTTACTTCTGCCTCAGGTTCCTCTCGCCTATCCAAGTCACCGGCTCATATAAGGCTCAACCTCTTTCAAGGTTAACAATCTAAATTTCTTAGTGCCAGAGGGGATCACGGCTATTCTGATTGTTGATTTCTCTCCCCGGGCTTCAATGGCCTTGATGAGACACTTTACAGCGAGCTTAATAGCCTCAACAAGTTTCAGATCCCCATGGTATTCCTCCTTCAAAATGGCTTCAGCCACTTCGCGCCCGGAGCCTAACGCAACGGCTCTGTAAGCCCGGTAGGAGCCACTTGGGTCGGTGGCAAACAGCCTGCTTCCCGTTTTGTCAACGCCACCAAAAATTATTGAGACTCCGAAGGGTCTGACCCATGCGCGTTGGGTGTACACCTGTTCTACGTCTGCGATTTGTTTCGTGAGGACCTCCACATCTATGGGCTCGTCGTATGTCAGCTTGTTGATCTGGGCGTAGATCCTTGCTTGGTCGATGAGGATCCGAGCGTCGGACGCTAAACCAACGACGACTGCCCCAACATGATCGTCTGCTTTATGGATCTTCCAGCTGAAGTTGGGGTCCTGTAGTTCTGTTTGAACGTGCTCATCCGCCCCCAAAACGATCCCCTCAGAACAGGCGATCCCCAGCACGGTTGCCCCGCGGTTCACAGCTTCAACGGCGTACTCGACCTGAAGGAGGCGTCCTTCTGGGGAAAACATGGTTATAAGCTGATCGTAGGTTCCGGGCTCTGCAAACATGGAAACCCCTATCCGCCTTGAAACTAGCTAGCTGGTGATTAGGACCTCGCATTCCTCCAGCTTTTGCTGAAGCTTTTCTACGGCCTCGTAGATGTCCTTCTCCTTCTTTGCTCCCACGCAGACGATCTTGCCGGTGGAGAAGATGAGAAAGACCACCCCCGGGCTCTCCCATCGGTAGATCAGGGCGGGAAACTGCTCCGGCTCGAAGATGATCTTGCCGGTCATCCTCTCGGACAAGTAGAGTTTGTCGAGGTCGATGACTCTGTCGAGGATCGCCGAGGCGACTATGTTCGTGATTTGGATCTCCGGTTTTCCCGCGACATTGATACCCCCCTTCTTCAGTTTCCGAACAAGGGTTAGAATCGCTTTTCTAGCCTCCTCCTCTCCCTCACCTCCAGTGCAAACCATCTTTCCCGTCTTGAAGATGAGCATGGTCGTCTTAGGTCTCTTCAACCTGAAGACGAGGCCCGGAAAACGCCCCTTAAACTCGGTGTCCCAAGGGAAGGCGTTAGCTATAGTGTTCAGGTCGAAGGTTTGGTTGAAGGCTGCTGAGGCCACCACATTCTGAATCTGGAGTGTCAAGGGCTTCATCGTTTATCCTTCTTCGGGTTTAACTACGTCCCTCAATTCCGTCCGTTCTCGCCATCACTGCAAAGGTTATCGAGCCGACGGATATCTTCTTTAGAGCCAAGTCAAAGGCGTTAAGCTCAAAAACTGGACTGACCGCCTTTCCACTTGTTGCGAAAAAATCTTTTGGAATCATCTTTTGTTCTCTTCTTTATTGCTGGGCGTTCCCTAACCTTTCTAAAACGGCCTTTACAATCAAGGGGAGAGCGATGGTCGCGTCACAATAACACGTTACGAAGTCTCCGGTATGTTTGTCTTTCCCCCAGCTTATGCCCTCTTTAAAGGTGCATCCGGATAGGCCTCCCCATTCTGGTCTGTCGGTTGTTATTTGAAAACCATAGTCGTGTCCGCGATTACGTACGCCAAGTGTGTCTTCCAAATAGGACGTTTGCTGGATATAGTTCTTAGGAACGCCACCTCCTATGTAAATTACCCCGGTTTTCTTCGACGATTTTTTGATTTCGAGTATTTCTTGATTGTCTTTAATTTGATCAATCACGAGGGGTTTCAGTCCTTTCTTAATAGAATTGATGTAGTGTTTAGTTAGAGCTAAGCCTATGGAACTGTCGCATAGGGCTGGAACAAAAACCGGAACTTTATGCCGCCAGCAGTTCCAAAGAAACGAACCCTCCCTCTCGCCTTCTCTGCCCTCTCTGTCAATAAGCCCGCCCAGTTCGCGTACAAACTCTCTTGAAGACATAACCACTGCATCAGAGCTTTCTTTCCTAATTCTATCAGCCAGCGTCGTAATCTTTTCGTCTACCAACCGATATTTTTCTTCATCACCAAAAGTGTCATAAATCCTGTCGATTCTACGCCGATAAAGTTCAACGTCATTAGCCTCTGGCGAGCCCTTGTAGTGGCAATACCCGAAGCTTTCAACCAAATCATGATACGCGTTGGCGCCGGTGGTGACAATGACGTTCACCATTTTTCTCTTGACCATCGTTGAAATAACTTTCCTCATTCCAGCAGGAATCATGGCACCAGCTAGACCTAGGAAAATCGTTGGTTCATCTGGGTCTTCTAACATTTTTGTAAATATCTCGACGCACTGAGCTAGGTTCCTAGACTGGAAAGATGTTTCGTTGAACGCTGACAACATCCCTGAAATAGTATTGATCCCCTCAATATCGATGGGTATGATTCTTTTCTTCAAAAATTCTCGGGACAGCGGAGTCACCTTCCTCCCATCTAAACGCTCTCCTTAACCTCTAAATCTTCTTCCCGTATTTATGAAACTTTTTCCACAACACTCGTGTTGCTTAAATGAATTTTGCCTAAACTCCACTTCTCGATCGGTGTTTCGACCTCTTTTCCACACGGAGGACTTCTAGCCATTTGTAATTACGCCTTTATGGGCAGACTTCAAGGTTTAAATCAAAAAAGGATCAAAATCTCTAAACGTGGTTTCCGTCCTGATTTCGTAATGCGTCTTTAAGCGCTGCTACCACTCTTCTTCCTCAGGTTCCTCTTCTTCCTCTTCCTTCTTTTTCTTCTTTGCTGGTTTCCTCATGCACATGGTTTTATCCTCCTTCATAGCGGTGTTTGGCACGTGATAGCGCTTAGCAGAGGATGACCTAATAAAGTTATCGATGTTCCTCCTCCTAACTGTGGTGATAAAATAGTTTGTCTTGGCAAGTATAAGCCGGGGCAAAGCATTAAACTTTATCCGGTGATAACATTAATGATGAAATAGCCTAAAGGGTGGTGTTTGGTTGAGTAGGCTTGTTTTTACGACAATTTTAAATGAGGTCTTGAGGGGTGTGAGGTTTGATGTGGCTTTAAGCGATGGCGATAGGGAGCAGCTTTACCAGGAGCTTCTTTATTACTTTGGGTTGGTTGGTGGTTTAAATGTTTGTGAGGCTTTGGAAGCCGCATGGCAGGACCCTTACAATAGGAGCGAGATAAAGGATTTCGTTATTGCGTGGCTTCGGAAAAAGGCCAAGAAGAAGGAGAAAGCTGCAACCGGTGTTGTCTAAAGATTAAGGAGAAGCTATGAAACCGCGAATTACAATGAAGCCTAGCACTATTCATGCACATTACAAAACAAAGAACTGAGGGAAATTATGGCAAAGAAGGAACTTAAACGCCCTTAACGTTATCGTCTCATCACTCCAACGTCGCTGGTGATCTCTGTCTTTTCTATCGCAGGTGGTTTGCCTCCATGAACATGGCCCAGTACCTTTCGTTTCTGAAGGTGAAGATCGTCGGATTGACTTTGAGGATCTCGACTCCAGGCCTCTCCGCCCCGAACAGCTTCTTTACCCTCTTATGGCACGGTGTGCAGTAGGGTACATTCGGCAACGTGAAAATTATCTTCCCCTCGGTTTTTGATATGTCCATGCGCTCCTCCACTGGGCCGCAGCACAGGCAACAGCAGCTCGGCCAGCTCACGTATTGCTGATAAAGCATTGTCCTGAATTTGGGTTCCTTAGCGACCTCTCCGGCCACATACTCCAGAATGGATGCGGCTCGGGGGTCTTTCGCGCCTCTAAAGGCGTGGATTTTCCCTTTCTCGCTGGTCACGAAGACCATTCCATCGGCAATAACTGGATGAGATTTGATTTTTTCGTTTAGGTTGAACTCCCACCTCTTCATGAATCTTGAGACGTTGATGCCGAAAAGTTTCTTCCCGCCTAGAACCGCCGCAAATGCGAATTCGCCTCCCACCGCTGGCGCGCTGACGGAGCCTTCCTCTACGGTGGCCACCCAGTCCCATCCCGTGAACGATAGACCGGTTCTAGATAGGTCGTAGGCGTACAATCCTGCAGGCGTTTTGAACGTGGCGAAGACGACCCCTCTGCTTACAGTGGCTGAGGTAGCGTCAGAGCTAAATAGCCAACCCTGTTCCGCCCCGCTCGCGAGGTCAACCTTGCTTAGCCGTCCTTTCGAGTCGCAAGCTAGGACTATATTTCCCATGACGAAGGGGCAAGGGTTCGCTAAGTAGCCCTTTTGCTCCCAGACGAGCGAGCCGCTAGCGGCGTCGATGGCGTAGAGCTTTCTGCTGGTGAACCCGCTACCCGAAATCAACACCTTTCCTTCGGCTATCGTTGGGGCGGAATGGTCCTTGTAGTCGCTTTCGAAGGCCCATTTTCTCTGTCCTGTTTGGGCGTCGATGGCGTAGATGCGCTTGTCTTTGCAGCCGAAAAAGATCATGCCATGGCCCACTGCTGGGGTAGAGGAGATGTCGTTGCCCGCTGAAAACTCCCAGCGTTTTTGGCCTGTCTGGGCGTCGATGGCATAAAGGCGTTTGTCGTTGCTTGCAACGTAGACGGTTCCGTCAACTACAACCGGGGATGTGGTGATCGCCTTACGCGTTTTGAAGGTCCATTTTCTCTGCCCCGTGGCGGCGTCTAATGCGTAGACGTTGTTATCCTTGCTCCCGAAGAAGACCACGCCGTAGGTCACGGCTGGCGAGGATTCGATGTCGCCGCCCGCTCGAAACTCCCAAACCTTTTCCAGGGGGGCTTGAACAGGAGTTCCGTCGCTTCCCGTGTACGCGGCGTCGCGTCTAAGCATCGGCCAATCTTTCTCGCTCAGCGGTTTTTCTTGCGGGACCTCTGCTTCCACCGGCTGAGCCACAGCAGCCAGCTTCTTTCCGCAATTGCTACAGTACTCGAGGGAGCTTGGCATGACCTTGCCGCAACCGCTGCAGACTACACTTCCCTCGGATTGTCCTCTATCACTTAGACCCATGATCCTGTTTCCTCGGCGCTAGTCACACGCCGAACTGCTGTTTCAACATGAAGATGACGTTCAGTGTAACTGTCGATATCTTTTCTACGATGTGTCTGAATTCCGAGTAGTCGAGGCCTGAAACAGGTCTTCTCAGGACCATGAAGACCGCGTTTTGTGCGTCGCTGATCGCAAGGTGGGCCACATCCGTCTGAAAGTTGTTCCAGACAAGCAGCTGCCGATAGAAGGGGAGGAGATTCACCTTCGGCAGCGGACACACGGCTGCACTGAAAATCAGATCTGACCATGTTTGTCCCTTTGGCTTGACCACGGCAACCTCTGTTTTTATGTTCGCGTATGAGAGATCTGTGCTCGCCATCGGCATATCGCCCATCATCTTCTCTGACAGAGGGGATACCCTTGAATCGAGTTTCTTCAGGTAGCCGTTGATGAGTTTAACACCGTTCTTAAACTCAGAGTCAGATAACCCCATTCTTTACACCTCACTCCAAAAATACTCCACATATAGGTTTTAAGTTTATTGATCAATAGACGTGAGAAAAGCGCACGCGCAAAAATTGCGGTTGACGATTCAAGCTCCGATTTATTGAGTGCCTCCAAGGCATATCTACACTCATCTTCAGGGTGGACAATGGTTTCCGTCCAGTCTACAAAAATGCACTATAGTGAGATGGATAATTTTTCCTGAGCTTTCAGGATTAACGTTGCAGTTTAACAGATCATTTTGCCCTTTAACACGGTTACCGCTTGTCCGCCCACCCGCACTTTCGTGGGTTGTTTATTCCTATGCCGAACTTCCACGTGGATTGTGCTTGGTCTTTTGATCTCGTAGCCTTGTTCGATGATGAAGGTGAACGGCTTCTCGCTGATGGGCAGCGCTTTCCATCTGAGCAGATAGGATCCCAGCCCTCCAGCAGCGCTTCCCGTAGCCGAATCTTCCATGATTCCCACGCTTGGGGCAAAGAAGCGAACATGAACCGAAGCCTCTGGGCTTATGGTTTCAAAGGTGAAAACGGAGCAACCTATGAGCCCAAAGCTCTCCTCTAGTTGTTTTATGAGCAGAAAGTCCGGTTGGAGGTGGGCTAAAGTTTTCAGGCTCTTAATTGGCACCATCAATTGGTTTATGCCCGTGGAAACAATTTGAGGACTTAAACCCGTTTTGGTGATTTCTTCAGACGAAACCCTCAAACTCCTTGCCACAGCGTTGATGTCTTCGATAATGGGCCCGAAACGAGGTTCTCCCTGGGTCATCATGATCTTTTGCACAGCCTTGTTTTGGACGTATAGGTCTATGGGCAAAACTCCTATTCCAACCTCTTGATGAACAGTCGTTACTGGTTCTTTAAGGTGAAATCTCTGATCCTCAGCCAAGACGAAGGCGGTGCCCACAGATGGGTGACCAGCGAAGGGAATCTCCTTGGCTGGGGTAAATATGCGCGTCTTATAGGTCGCTTTGGGTTTGGTGGGGGGCAAAACAAAAGTGGTTTCTGAAAGGTTCATTTCCGCAGCGATTCTTTGCATCTCTTCACTGGTTAAGTCTCGGGCGTCCAACACGACCGCCAGCGGATTCCCTGTAAAGGCCTGCGTTGTAAAGACGTCTACCACTCTTACCTCCAGAAACTTCTTCTCACGCTCACTCGTCATCAATCATGACTCCCTCACGTTTCAAACGTCCTGTGCTAATGCCATTAACTTCAATTGAACGTTTTAAAGACTTCTCTAACGGAGCTTAAATCTACCTAGGCTCACCATACCCGTATTTTTTACAGCCACTTCAGTGCCCGCCAAGATCTGAACAGTTCGGCCTCAACAAAATGATCTCATTTAGCTTGTGAAGAAAAAAATAAGGGGGTATTTTCGTCGAATCATCCTGCTGGCTCAATGAGGGTTTCCGTGCTTTTGTTCTCTGGGATTGCGTTTACCTTACTTGTGAGGATGCTTAGGGCCTCGTAGGTGGGGGCTTCTGCGAAGGCAACGATATCATATCTGCCGAACACGAGGTGGGCGCTTTTGATCTCTGGGAACTTCTTTAGGGCGGCTAAGGCAGCCTTTCCCTTTCCTGGAAGAACCCTAATTAGGATGCAAGACTGCATTTTCCTCGATCCCTCCTAAAAGCTGACAAGAGTCTCCGTGGCTCTGACTCCCGGCAACCCATGAAGCTTCAACACAGTTTCACCAAGCGCCTTTGGGTCGGCAACCTCGATTTCAGCAACCGCATCCCATCGCCCATGAACACCAAACGCTCTCTTCACGCCCTTCATCTTCTTCAATTCCGCCGCGACTTCCTTAAACTTACCGGCCTGACAGCAAACCAAGATGCAAGCAACTACCATCTTCCATCATCAACACTCAACTAGAGTCAAGACAGCCATGTATACTTTTCCCTAACCGGCATTTGATCATAAATCTCCTTTAAATTTGGCAAACACGATTTAAACACACGGACAGCCGGCGCATGGTCTAAGTCTTATTGTCGAAAACAATGCGAGAAGAAATGTTGGAAATATTTGATCGTCATCTAACGTTAAGGAGTAAATTTGGCATCTCCCTTCGTGGAATATGGTAAACGTTATGAGGTTTTGATGCAATAGACGATAAGAGCCGGGGGGAACTCCTTGAAAAGGTTTGATGTGGTTGTGGTTGGCGCTGGAACAGGGGGGTGTATGGCTGCAAAGACCGTTGCCGAAGCCGGCTTAGAGGTTTGCCTAATCGATCGGAAGGGCAGGGAGGACATTGGCAAGAAGGTTTGTGGAGACGCGATAGGCAAGCACCACTTCGACGATCTGGGTCTAGACCACCCCCATGGCGAGGAGTTGGAGCGAAGGATCGTTGGAGCCAAGATCTATTCCCCCAGCCTAGAAACCGTTTTTCACGTCAAGTCAGAGGATCTCTTCGGATTTATGGTGAACCGCCACTCCTTTGGTCAGGGACTGTTAAGGGAGGCGATGGACGCCGGGGCAACCCTCCTAGAATCAAATCAGGCCCTAAAACCCATTATAAGCGGTAAGGTTGTCGCTGGGGTTTTAGTGAGAGACCTAAAAAGGGGAAGTAAAGCTGAGTTGCGTAGTCGAGTGATGGTGGAGGCGAGCGGTTTTTCAGCTGTTTTACGGAAGCAACTTCCTCCAGAAATCGGAATCGATATGGACATCAGCAAAGGAGACATGGTGATTTGTTATCGAGAAATCCGTGAGCTGAAAGAGCAAGTAGCTGACCCGGAATACATCGAACTCTATTTCAATCAAGGAATCACGCCTGGAGGATACCACTGGATCTTTGCAGAGGGCGGGACGAGGGTGAACGTGGGCTTGGGATTGACCATGTCCAATGAGTTCCCAAACCCCAAAAAACAGCTTTACAACCACGTTTTGTCCCGGCCTCTGTTTAGGGGGTCGTCCATTGTGAGTGGGGGCGGAGGGCATATTCCAACTCGGAGACCGCTTGACTGCATGGTGGGAGATGGCATCGTGGTTGTTGGAGATGCGGCTTGCCAAGCAAATCCGGTTCACGGTGGCGGTATGGGGCCCTCCATGCTAGGCGGAACCGCCGCGGGAAAAACTATCGTCGAGGCTATGGAGAGAGGGGATGTGAGCCGAGCTGGACTATGGCGATACAACGCTAGATACATTGAATCGTACGGAGCTAAGCAGGCGGGTCTCGACGTTCTCCGTGTGTTCCTTCTAGGGTTAAGTAACGATGACTTGAACTATGCTATGAAGTATCAGCTGATCACCGAAGGAGACCTCCTTAAAGCGAGTATGGGCGAAGACGCCCACCTCAACATAACCGAGGCAACCCTCCGAGTTTTTAGAGGTTTGGGAAGGCTCTCATTTCTTAAAAGGTTGCGCAACGCGTTTAATCTAACGAAAGAAGTGAAGGCCTTGTACCTGAACTACCCAACTTCTCCTCAGGGCTTCCATGAATGGAAGACGAAGGTGCACGAATTATTTGAAAAAGCAAGAAGGAAAAAATAATAAGGGACTGTGGTTGATTAAAGCTTGGGCTTGCCGTGAATGAGGAAACGGTATGACGCCCAGACGCTTGTTCAAAGATTGAATGAGGAGATAAGGAATCAGCTTAACCCGCGGGAAACCCTACTCTTGGGGGTGGTGCTGAAGGGTCTTCCCATCGCATACTGTTTGGCGAGGATAAATGAAGCCGTCGAGAACTTCATCCCCATCGTGGCTCATCGCCCTCTTCACATGCAACATCATGTAGACTCGTATTTTCCCAGCCCAGAGTGGCAAACCTACTTTCAGAGCCGGCTGGACAACTGCGACAATCTTCTCATCGCCGATGATGTGGTGAACACTGGCTTCACCAAGCAGAGGCTGGAGAGCATCGTGTACTCCCTCACCGGAGAAAAAGAGGTTCGGTGCCGGTTCGCCGCCTTGATCCTCAATCGAAGAAACCTCGCCAACCCCAGCTTTATCCGCCCCAATGATGTGTTCGTTTTGCGGGTGAACGCCAAGGAGGTGGAGTGCGACTGGGGTTTGTTCGCGGTTCCGCTATGGGACCTACCTATTGAAAAGGCGCGTCGACGATGCGAAGATTACTTTCAAAGATTTTGGCTAATGGAGCAACGTTCCATTACTATAACTTATTAACGTAGATTTGCATAGGTCAGTTGGTTGCGTAGCGAGGATGCACGTCGCAGCGCTGGTCACGGGCGGAAAAGACTCGGCTCTTGCTCTCTATCGCGCCCTAAAACAGGGTCATGAAGTGAGATGTCTAGTTACGATGCTTCCACAGCGAGAAGACAGCTGGATGTTCCATTTCCCTAACATCCACCTAACCGATCTCTTCGCTGAGGCGGTGGAAATCCCGCTGGTGAAGGCTGAGACCTCCGGGGTGAAGGAAACGGAGCTCCAAGACCTTAAGGGCCTGCTCGCAACCCTTGACATAGGGGGAGTCGTATCCGGAGCCATATCCTCCCGGTATCAGAAGGAGCGAATCGACCGAGTCTGCGGGGAACTAAACCTAAGGTCCATTGCACCCCTGTGGCAAGAGGATCCCATAAGGCTGATGAAGGAAATCATCCGCCTCAACTTCGAGGTCATCATTGTGGGCGCTTACGCCTACGGCTTCGATGAAGGCTGGCTTGGTAGAAAAATCAACTCAAAAACCTTGGACGACCTCGTTGAACTAAACAAAAAATATGAAATATCGCCGGTGGGTGAGGGCGGCGAATACGAAACCTTAGTTCTTGACGCGCCCTTTTTCAAGAAAAGAATTCGGTTGCTTCAAGTGGAGAAATTTTGGGAAAACCACAGCGGATACCTGCTCGTGAAAAAGGCTGAACTCATAGACAAGTAATCCTGAGGTAGCTCGCTGAAAAGCTTGAAAACGTTTATTAGTGATCTCGCGGCTCATAGCTATAAACTGCTTACGGATACACGTCCGTAGGGATGTAACCACGAGAGGTTGAACCTGAAAAGGTAGGATTGAAAATGGCTTACAAGTATATAGCGAGGGCTTGGAACAGGCCGGAAGCCTCCTTCGTGAAGGAGCTGATGTGGCAAAGGGTTATTGACTGGCGTACACAACCCACGATCCTCAGAATTGAAAGGCCGACGCGCCTTGATCGGGCGAGGAAGCTGGGATACAAAGCCAAGCAAGGGTTTGTGATAGCTCGGGTTCGCGTTCGACGCGGAGGCTTAAGAAGGCCTCGACCCAAAGCCGGGCGAAGACCCAAACGAATGGGTGTTGCCAAACTGAAGCCCGCAAAAAGCCTAAGGCTGATTGCTGAGGAGAGGGCGGCGAGAAAGTTTCCAAACATGGAGGTTCTAAACTCTTACTGGGTTTGGGAGGACGGCCGCTTCAAGTGGTTTGAAGTCATTATGGTAGATCGAACAAAAGTGCCTGAACTACAACTTGGAAAGGGGAGAGGGAGAGCTTTCAGGGGATTAACGAGCGCTGGTAAAAAGGTTAGAGGTTTGCAGCATAAAGGGAAAGCCTCGAAAATCAAAGGATATCGAAAACGAAAGAAATCTCTATAAAACATTTTAAGAGAAAAACTTGTCGCCATTAGTGATCTTAACTCTGAATCAGTGACTAGAAAAAAATCAAAGGAATAGAAAGACGGAAAACTCGGATCACTTTCTCTTCAATGCTTCATACGATCAGCTCTTACTCCTTCTTTACGTGAATCAGTGCTAAAACGTTGTCTCTGATCATCTCAAGCAGCGTTTCGAGAATGATCTTGTCTCGATCTTCTGCTATACTTGCCCTTATTTCCTCAGGCAAACTACTGACAATTTCAGACAATGTCGCACTGTGTGTTTTATCTAGAATTTCTAGGATCTCCTGTTTGAGTATTAGCCTACCCAATTTCTCCAGACTCAAATATTTTACCTCCTTTCGTTAGGAATCTTGTCATGTGAACGTTATAAGCTTTTGAAAGCTTCATAAACAACGGTGCAAACGGGACGCATATCGTGGACTAGTTTTTGTGAATAAACAGCGTCGGGAAACAGGTTCGGGGGCTTCGATATAAGAGCGTGGAGCCGAGTAGGCTCATCCGAGTCCTAGGGCTGCTCGGATATAAGGATATAAGGAGAGAGGAAAAATGAAGAGGCACGTAGTCGAGGGGTCATAAATTGTAGACTAACGCCGCTATAACGCATCCGTAATTGTCCATGGGCACTCTGGAAACTTCTATTCGATAATTGACCTTACTGATTTCTATGTTCCGTATCTTCGCCATCTCTCGAATTTTCCATTCGAGGGTCTCTTTGAGAGCCTTTCGGTCCATGTACCCGTGGGCCTCTGCCACAAGCCCGTACTTCTTGTCCTTTTCCCAAGCCCATGCGATCCCAGCGCCAATAGTGGTTCCCTCGTCTCCATCCATCCGAGCCATCACAGCATGGGTTATGCAACCGGCGGGTATCTTCTTCCACTTTCTTTGTTTACATCCCGGTGGGAGTATAGAACTCACCGAGACCAGGTTGCACTGAGCTATCCCAGCGTTTTTCAAAGCCAGATCGAAGGCGTTGAGTTCCGAAATGGGGCTGATGGCTTTTCCGCTTGTGATAAAAAACTCTTTCGGGATCATCCCTGTATTTATGCCTCACTTATTATTGCATGCAATAAACTTATAGTATTTATTAATTTTGTGGTGAGCACCTCTGCATAAGGAAAGCGTGGCAGATGGCCATGAAAACTCTTCTGAGACCTCGATTTAGCGATTTTTATATGAAGCAAAATGATAACCTAAATCAGGTTGAGTGGTGATGAGGGCTCATTCCGTAGTAAGAAAAAAGAATGGGAGAACGCGAAGGGGAAAGGGGTTTAGTAGGGGTGAACTAAGGGAGGCCGAACTGGATTGTAAGCAGGCGCTCAAGTTGAGCATACCCATTGATCGAAGAAGAAAAACGAAACACCAAGAAAACATTGAGATTCTTAAACAGCATCTCCGAAGCCAAGGCTCGATGGAAGAAGCCTAAGTGATGCGCAGGTTAAAAAAGACTAAAAAAGGAAACCCCCCGCGCATGCCCTAAGACCATACGGGCAGCCTACATCACTGCCAGCATTCTCGGTGTTCTACCCGAGTTTTTCGCCGATCAACTCCTCCTCGAGGTGGAGGAGAAGCCCAACACGACGTTCCCACCTCTTGAAGAATCGGTACTGCGCGAAGAGAGCATAGATACTGTAGATCAGAAAAGCAACTATGATGATTAAGAAAATGAAATCAGTAACGGCTCGCTGCCTAATCGCCATCAATAGCAAACGTGAAATAAAGAATATTAAGAGAACGCCCGAAGTGATCATGCCTATTAGTGACCCTAGCCTGAACTTATCCCATTCCTTGTTCAGCTCAAAGAGGAAGTCGTGTAGGGATCTTATTGGATAGGGCCTTTCCGGTTTTTCTTCAGCCATTCTTCTTCTCCCTTAACAAGTGAAGATTAAGAGATTCATATAACCTTGATGCACCAATAGTGAAACGAATCATTGTATGAACATCATAAATGGACTATTGTTTAACATGCACCTTTCTGATAGATTTTTAGGTTTTCACTTTTGGTGTATACCCATCGTGCGATGGCTTTTTTATTGTAAAATCCTAAAAGGAAACCAGGAGGAATGAGTATTGAAGACTAGTTCGAAGAGTTTAGTCATTGCAGCGCTAATAGCGGCCGTTGTGGTTTCGCTTGTGCTGTATCAACCTGTGATGGCAACCGAGGCCAACGACGATCTTCCGAACACAGAAGAAACGATGGTTGTAAAACCGAGATGTAGAGCGGGCTTAATCTTAAGCCTTCTAAAACGAGCAGAGCCAACAGTGGTGGAAGGGAAAGCGGTTGCGCTGGTAAAGAGCATCTTGGTAGTGGATGTTGATGGTGAACAGGTCAGAGTTTTGTTGCCGCCAACATGGACGACCACGGACGGTGAGGTTATAGCACGCGAAGTCTTAATAGAGAGCATTGGAGATCAAACAATAACCATAACCGGTTTACAGGCTAGCTTTGAGAATCCCCAAGGGGTCACAATAAGTATTATCTTGGGCTACGAAATCACCACCGAAGTAAGCGACTTCTACGCGGTTCTTCCATTCAACATAAACATCGGCTAAATCTTAAAATTGAGATATTAAAATCCCTCATTTTTATCCTGTAAGATTTTGATGCACCAAAGTAAATTGAAGCCTACATGATTGATGGTAAGGATTTACGTAACTCGGTGTATATCCTTCTCCCCTCACTCGTTAACCGGCAACATCCGTCATCGGTTTCCTCCACGAGCTTCCTCTCCTTGAGATAGGCGAGATGCCTCAAAAAATCGTCGTAGGAGAGGTTTGTTGCCCTCCGCCAAATGTAGGTACGGAGCTGGGGCTTAGGATTATAGTACAAGAATTCCAGAATCTCGAATCTGATTTGAACTGCGCCTTTTCGCATCCGGACCATGGGGTGCACCATTAAATCGGTACTATCTTATCACACAACTTAACTAAAAGCTTCACGTATGTTGACAACGGCCAACTTTGGGGTCAAGTTGCGAACACCCTATATTAGGCGGAAGCTAAATATTTTAGACAAAATAGAAACGTAAAATTGTTGTGTGACGTGGCTTTGCCTCAAATGCCCATAGCCTATATCGACATTCGGTTCTTCACTAATATTAGCTTCCACGTTTTGTGGGTGTGTGGTTCAGGGGTGGGTATGCATGCGTTTTTATAACCTTCAGATCACTAATCTTCCGCGTTCAGAGGTTTGGGAGAGGGTTCTAATTTTACACGTTTTTGGCTTCTTTTGCTAATCTGAGCGTTAAACTTGGTTAATCTCAGCGTTCGAGCCAAAAAAATAAAAACTTGTTCCGCTATCCTATACGCAGAGGAATAGTATGGAGCGAGGAAGGAAATCCAGAATTGCGCGTGGCTTGGACATTGGGCACACCGCTCTAATAGGTGAGAGCGCTGAAGTTTTGTATCCATCACCAAAACTTCCAGTAGAAGAGTGGTCGGAATTTGAGATAGGGCATGTCATCGGGCTGATCGAGGGGGAGGGCTCCTTTTTTGTCCATCTTGTAAGGTCAAGATTAATAAAAAACTATATCCTACCACCAGAGCAAAGAGTTTACAGATACAACTACATAATACCCTACTTCAACCTCCGCATGACTGACGAACAACCCGTAAGAAAGATACAAGAAGCCTTCCACATTGGCTTCACTATCACACCACCAAAACTCCCAAGAGTCAAAGCCTACACAGCCAGAACCACAAAAGCAGAAGAAGCCATAGTCATCGCCCAATGGGCATTACCTCTACTCACACCACAAACCCGCGCATGGAAAGAAGCCAAATACATGCTAACCATATTCAAAGAAACACCAGCCATCACAATAACACCTCAACAAGCCCGAACCCTACTACCAATAAGAAAAGGAGAAAGATGGGAAACCCTACTAGACTGGCGATCGCGCGGACTAATATAACGGTTGTATTGGTGATTCTTTAGACATTTCCGAGAAAATGAGTGCGCGTTGATATGCAATAAATTCTAAAATCAGGGCTATTAATAATAGGTTATAGGAGACTCAGAAATGGGTGAAGAAGTAAGCATAACATACAAGTACAAGATACCAAAGCCTAAGGAACTTTTTGAGAGTTTTTGTGCCGAATTTTCAAGTGTTACTTTGCCAGATCGTTGGCAGGCTTCGGAACCGTGGACAAGTACTATACTAGGAGCCTTCGATAGCATTGGACGTAGTTTTGGCTACGTACCAAATAAGGAGTGGCTAAGGCTAGATCAAACATGGGAAATAAGACACCGCGACATTTCAGTAATCGTCCTAGCCCTAGAACATGAGAATACGTCTCGTGTAGAGGACATTTTGGACGATGAGCTTCAAAAGCTTCTCGATGTTAAAGCACTTCTAAAGGTTCTTGTTTTATATCCACCTATTCCAGCGATAGCGATGGAAGGAAGGTTTAGCTTCCCAGAAATTCAAGAGAAGATATACTCAGCAAGAATCAAGAATCCTGATGAAAAATACGTAGTTTTCAGCATAACAAAGACTGATGGAGAACTTGAGCTCAGTGCATGCTCACTTGATCTTGATGGAAAAGCCGAGGAGTTAGGGTTGTTTCGAGTTAAGTACAGTTCAAAAGATTAGACTGACGATGAAGGTTTAGAATAGATGAACAGTAGTGCGCGTGATATAACCGCAATTGATATACGCGTCATAGCCCACGCAACCGAAGATGTAAATAAGGTTGTCCAAGCGGCGCAGCGCATTCTACCACCTGATTATGTCGATGGCATATTGTTTAAGAGGAGTAGTTTGCGGGGACACTATGGTAACCCCATCACCCTCTTCGAAACGAGGATAAAGGGAAGGGAAATGGTCAAGGCTTTCATTGAGAACCTCTCCACCAGTCTCAGTGGGTTGGATAAGGAGACCTTGCTGAGCGAAATTGGACTGCATGTAGAGAAGGGAAGTCTCTACATTCGACTAGACAAGCAGGCCGCCCTCCAAGGCGATTTCAAGCTCTGCGCCGCCGACCCTATTCGCGTGCGCATTCGATTCAGGAAAAAGAAACTGGAAGACATCATCAAGGTTTGTCGAGAGATTGGGGCACTGCCATGAGAAAGTTTGTCGATCTCCATCTACGTCCATCCATCGAAGATCTTGATCAAGTGGAGAACATGGTTAGGAAGTCCTCTGAACTAGGATATCATCTAGTGGGCATATCCCTTCCACTCCACATCAAACGAGATGAAGTCAGCCAATTGCAAAAAATCTGCAGAGACTCTAAGACAGACCTTGTTACGAGGGCGGATTTTGTCCCTAAAACACGCCGTGAACTACTTAACAATTTGCGTCGTTTCAGACGAAGGTTTGAGGTCATATCCGTGATGTGCACCTCGAAGACGGTTGCAAGGCAGGCGGCTAAGGACCGGAGGGTGGATCTCCTCTCCTTCCCTTCCACTGACCCTCGTGGACGCTTCTTTGATGATGCCGAGGCAGAACTCGCTTCGAAGGCGTTATCATCCCTTGAAATCGACATGGCCTTGCTTCTTTCGTCAAAGGGCTTTTCGAGAATCCGCCTCCTATCTTGTCTCAGAAAAGATGTGGCTATCGCAAAAAGGCTTCGTGTGCCCGTCGTGATTTCCAGCGGTGCAGCCCATGAGCACCTCATGAGGAGACCCCACGACTACGCCTCCCTCGCCTTTCTATTTAACATGACTCCGTCCCTTGCTTTGCGTGCCCTCTCAGAGGACCCCCTAGCCATGGTTGAGCGGAATCGAGGAAAACTAAGCCCAGATTACGTAGCCGAAGGCGTACGCATCATAAGGAGGAAAAACGATTGCCTCAACGTGTGAGAAGGCGCTACCTGGCTCTCAGAGTCGTAAGCGAACAACTAGTCAGCCAAAAGGACATTATGAGCGCCTTTTGGAACACTCTTCTTCAGCTTTTCGGGGAGTACGGAGCCAGCCAAGTCGGCTTTAGCCTGATTGATTATAACCCACAAAAGAGCGAAGCCATCGTGCGCTGTTCCCACAAAGCCCTCGAAATGGTGCGAGCCTCCATCGCTTCCATAACAGAAATCAATGAAAAGCCGGCCGCTATCCACGTTATGGGAGTTTCTGGAACCCTGAGGGCGCTTCGCAAAAAGGCCCTGTCGTGAAGGATATCGTTACCCACCGCAAGGCTTTTTCCTCCACGATCACAACGATTGACAAAAATTTTGTAAAGTCTTACAAAAATAAGTCATTTTAGGCTTAGAAAGCAATTAAGAATGGTGGGCCGGGATAGCTTTACACTTTCGTTTATACTCTCAGATAAGGTAAAGGTAATTCGTTGTGGATGATTGACTCTTCGTTCACTATTGATTATTATCGGTATATATTCATATCAATTTCTTTCCGATAGAGATTCCGATATGAAATTTTTGTGCCTTTAACAATTGCCAAAATAGTTAAAAAGGTGAATGGTTAAGTTTAAGTAGTTTGCCAAATAATTATAAAAGGTGAATTAACATGTCCAATTACTTGAAGGAGTTTCATGAAAGGTTGAGAGAATGGAGGGGGAGTTTGGTTAGAGTTAAGTCTTTAAAAAGCATTGAACCGAACGCCAAGGAATACTTGAATAAGTTGTCCAAAGAGGGGTTGATTGAAAGAGTCAAGTGGGGCTGGTACTGGGTTCCTACCGAGATTAAGGATGTTTGGGATTTCTTGGAAAAAGACAAGAATTTTAAGGTAATTTCTGCTCAAACCGCTGCATCTTTCTGGAACTACGACTTTATCCATAGAGACGTTTACGTCTTGAAGGTTAGGGACAAATCTTTTGGAAAAGCATTGAAGGAATTTGCGAGGAGAAGGGGATGGAACGTTGAAGCAGAATATTCAAAAGACTTTTCCAAAGCTAAATATAAAAAATTTGGAAAATTGTTGGTTGAAGATATGGAAGACAACGTGATTGAATGCTTGCAGAACTGGGCTTTCACAGATGCCTTTGCAACTTTGTATTCAAATAGGGACAGGATCAGTTTAGATAGATTGTACAAAGAATCTTATTGGAAAAGAGTTTCCAAAACAGATGTAAGAGTTAGGCAGGCCTTAGAATATGGTTGTCATCGAATAAATGAGTTGAGCGGAAAGGAGTTGTTCCCCTCTAGAGAACCTAAATTGGAAGACGACTTTGTTAGAAGAGAAATTGATGAAGCTGTAGAAAAGGTTGTTGAACTTGGTTAGTCCTGTAGAGATCATGAAATTAAGGGAGAAAGAGATCGGAAGATTAACAGAAGATTTATTTAATAAATCAGACGGATTTGAAAATCCGAAGCTCGTTATGATAGGTGGTTATGCACTTAGAGCATTTGTTCCGTTCTCAAGATACACAAGAGATTGCGATTTTGTCTTAAAGAAACTGAATGGTTGGAATCTAGACAAAATAAAGGGATTGTTGCCTAAAGATTTGGACATAGAAGCTTTTGAGAAAAGGGATAATTATGGTTTTTTGAGATGTATCAAAATTTTAAAGGTTAATAAGAGAAGTGCAAAGGTTTCACTCGATTTCATGGAAGGCGAAGTAAGGGGGAGAACAGAAGAACAAACATTCCTTATTACTGATGAATTTTTGCAGAAAATCAGAAAAGTAAAAATTCCTGTTGCTGACAAAGAAATTGAAATTTACGTTCCAGATTACACGGATTATTTGATTTTGAAATTCGTTTCTGCTAGATCCAGCGACATAAAAGACATAGCAACGTTGGTCTGGAAAAATGGTATTCCTGAGGATTTAAAAGGAAGAGCAAGGAAAATGTTAGCGCACCCCGAAATACTAAAGAAAAACTTAGAGCTAACAATTAGAATTATCACAGATAGAAGATTTTTAGATTCATGGAAAGGAACATTCATCACAACCGAATTTACGGAGAAAACAAAAGAAGAAGTTCTAACAGAATTAAAGAGATTGTAATTTATCAAATCTGCGGAACCTGAAAGAATGTTAACTATTTATGTGCATTAACTTCCTCAAACTTTTTCTCCAACCTTAAATCTTCAATTATTTTCTTCACTTTTCTGACAAACCCTTCATCCTCTTTTAATGCTTCCAAAACTTTAGCTACAGCTTCATCTTTCTCTTTCCATGCTAGGCTTAAATCCAAAAAGGGGTCAATTTGAGCTTATTTTGTTAATTTTGAATGGTGGGCCGGGAGAGATTTGCACTCTACCGACCCTGGCGAAATCTCCCGCGAACCCCCTTTTTTTCTGAAAATTGTCCAGCATGCGCAAATGATTTTTGGCTCCGTGTGGGTTATTTTGTTTTGCCGGATGAGGAGAAGGCATTAGTTTGACATTGCTGGATGAGATCTCAGAGTTACTCCGACGGCAAAGGCAACCTTTTACACACGCGCGCTAAATGGCGTGTGCGCATGAAATAAGTTTAAATATTTTTGGTGCTTTCTTGAGGCGGCGGGGTCTATGATGAAAAAGTTGACTACTGCTAGTGTGAAAGTTAGCAGGGTTATGACTAAGAATCTGATTACTGTTTCTCTTGGCAGTATGGTAGAGGAAGCTGTGAAGAAGATGGTTGACCTTGATGTTGAATGTCTTCCCGTCGTTGATGCAGAAGGAATCTTGCACGGCTTGCTCACTTTAGGGATATAGTGACGAAGGTTGTCTATCCGCAAGCTAAGGTGAGGAAATCTAAGGTTGAAGAAATAATGGCTAAGGGTTTGGTGACTTGTGACCTTAATTGTACAGTCCTTGACGTTGTGAAAGTAATGAAGAACAGACATCTCAGGCGGATTCCAGTTGTAAACTCTAGAAATAAACTCATGGGATTGGTCACTGACTTTGACTTGGCATTGTTTGGATGGGACTTCGAGTAAATATTAGCGCGTCTGGCTAAAGCCAAATAGTGTTTATCGCGGGCGGGAGGGATAAAATCCCTATCCCACACACCAGATTTAAAATCATATGAATGCAGCATTATACAGGGAGGTGGATAATTGGCTCATAAAGTGTGGGGAGGGCGTCATCTAACAAGAGATGAAATAGAATCTTTTCTTAAAGAGGCTAAGATCGCAAGATTCTGTAGTCTCAACGATGACGGAACTATACATGTGGCTCCTGTCTGATTCAAATATGAGAACGGGAAAATCGTTATTCTAACACCAGACCATAGCCATAAAGCCAGAAATGTCAAACGCAATAGAAAATGCCACAGCAAGTTCAGAGTCGCCTTAAGCAAACGAAAAATATGAGCCCAATGCATCCTCATAATAAAGGAACTCTAGCTCGCACTTAGCTCCTCTTTTTCTCATTTTGTCCCAGTAGGACCTCTAATATTAGTTTGTGGCGCAAGACCTCAGCAAGGTCCGCTCTTTCTATGGCTTCTTCCAAAGCATCAAGTTCTCTTTGTATAGACTTTCTCATTTCTTCGTTGATTTTGATTTCTCTCATTCGTCTCTGATATAATTCGTCCGCCTCTCCTCTAAGTCTCCAATAACGCTCTAGCAAAGATTCTTTCTTGGTTTGCTCCATTATTTACACATCACTTTTTTGGTTGGTTCTTTTGGTCTGCCTTGATTTCTATTTGTAACAACTTGCATTAGTAATTTGGCGTATCGCGCGCTCTTTCATTATCAATCTTTTTCAAAAGTGTGGCAAGGATTTTTCCTTTTGTTCTCAATTCCTGTTCGGAAATCGTCGATCCCCTTGAACATAAATACGCTGAGAAAGGGGCAATTGGTAGTTATCGGGGTGTGGCGCGGGCTTGAAAAAATCCAGTAATATGGCTTCCAATACGTTTTAAAAACAATGCTGTTAACGCGCACGAGCTTGACTTAATGACTGAACTTATATGTATTGGCCACTAATGCTCTTAAGATAGAGGATTGCCTAAGATGTCGACTCCCACAGCGAAGACTCCTCCTCCAACTAGTCTGCCTTGCAACCGATATTGGACGAGCCTCCGCCCTGAATGTAAAAAATGTAAGGATAAAATGAAGTGCCCTATGTATCTCGCGCACTGGAAGAAACATCAGAAACTTATAAGGTGATGAAAGTGACCGTAAAAGAGCTTGTAAAGTCGTGTTTCTTCAAATACACTGCATAAATGTGTACACACTAACTATTTTTGATGACGCTTACTTTTCCGCTTCTACCAACCTTTAACTGATGTACACCTCTAAACTCGATAACATTCGCGTTTTCAACTTGAATGAGATCACCCGCAGAAATTTCATCCGCTTGTTTGTTCCATAAAGGCAATTGGATGGCTCCAGTTTCGTCAGTAACAAGGACGTTTATCACATTAGCGTAGAAACCAAAACGGGTTGCGACCACCCTTGGCTGAGATACTTCGAGAACCCTTGCCTTTATGTTAATCTGTTTCATTCCAACCCTTAAGTCTCCAATCTGATAGTGGTTTGATTTAGCTTCTTGGTCTGAGTTCCTCATAAACGCCGACCTATAGGTGAACTCTTTGAGTGGATTGGTTTTTGCAAGAATATGCACAGGTATAGGAAATTGCGCAACCACTTTATGACTGTTGGTTATAAGAAAGATTGCGTAATCCCGCGTCTTCACACGGCATTCAATCGATAGTTCTCCACACGTAGCTTCTTCATGTTGAAAAGCATCAAGAAAACTACTAAAAAATTTGCCTGAATCGATTTCGTTTTTCACTGAAATTCTAGCGAGATACTCGAGAAGCCGAATGTCACCATACGAGTGAAACCTACCAGGGGGTCGACCTCGCGTTGTCCATACTTTGTTTCGCATTTTACTTGTTTCCTACTCTCGTATCAGAGTGATTTCGATCGTTGAAACCATTCTTGCTCTGCTTTCGCCTTCTCTTGGTGGCATTTCTTGGGTTCCTATGGTGATTTTGCCTATCTTCAAGTCTCTCACGAATCTGTGTCTGGTTATCTCGACGGCATCGACTGCAGTAGTTATTGCTTGTCCTCTAGCCTTCAAAGTAACTTCTTTGGTGTTGGTTCCGCTGAAGCCTGTTATAATTCCCAACACGTAATTCATCGGGGGCTTTCTACCCACGTATATGACGTTTGGTTCTCTAGACAAAATTTGACTTCCTCTTGTTGCTGTTGACAAAGACAATAGGCGAACCACACTTTTAAACACCACTAACATTCTCTAATAGCTAAAATGCACAGGCGTCTACTTAGCGGCACCATCTACTAGGATCATGTCGGGCTGAATTGCTTGCCAGAACTACCTGTTCTGATGATCCATCTGTGCATGCGTTGAACAGGAAAGAAACATTGAGGGATTCTATCGAATTGGTTATAAGTGTCACGTGCTCTATTGGGTATGCCCCTAGAAAGAAGCAAGGAGAGGAAAATAGATGAGATATACATTTGAAGAGGAAGAGCCAGAAAAATCAGAAGAAACTGAAGAGGAAGAATTTGAAGAAGACGAATGGTGACATTCTCTCATAAATTCTTCTTGCCTTTTTTTGTCTGTTTAGATCAACCATATAAAGTGGATGTTTGGGCTCGATAAGATGTATTGCATTTCTACATGTAAACTTATCAAATCCGTTACATGTTGTCATCTCGGTATAAAAAGTAGGGACAAAATACGTTCATGAGCAATTGAGTGACCAAGGTGTAGCCACAAGCCTCCTCAAGCTCTCCTAACCTCGTTTTCCGCTGGTGTCTCACAGAGCAAGCACGCTAAGCAATCCCCTAGAATGTTGGACGACATTGTCAAGTCGTGCCGTAAGTTCGATTTCCATTTTGACTGAACTTTGACTCCTAGCATTCGAAAAAATTCCAAACAACATTTCTCCCTTCAAAAAATTGTTAATTTATTGTTAATGACCATATTTGGGCAGATTTTGGATAATGTGTTAAGATAGCGAGTACATACGAAATTATATATATAGAAATCGCTGAATTGTAGATTTGAGGTCGCAATCTTGTCTAAAAGTCCAACCGGAAAGAAGAAAAAAGTAAGTAAAAAGAAAACTAAATAGAGAGCTAACAACGATAGGGTTACTCTCCCTTTTTCCTCACATTTTGGTGCATCTTTGCATTGAAGCAGGCGATAGATTGGTGAAGCCGCTGAAAGCCCCAGTTGCATAGTCCAGGTTGACTGCTACAACTATATATTCTTAGGATGCACAGCAGATTTAATGAGTAATTTTCTATGAAAACGTAAATTATCTAGCGAACTTCTTTGGATGGCGTTTGAATTTTTTCTTGCAACTAGTAGAGCAGAAGTAGTATGTTTCTCCTTCAAAATTTATCTTGAATTTTGCTGTCTTTTCGTCAAGTACAGTGCCGCACACAGGATCTCTCAATCAATGCCCTTACGTTCTTTGATGAAAGTACAATATAAGATAGAATGGTTTCAGCGATGCTTGACAAATACGGGATGGAACAATTCTCTAACATTTCAACGCTCACAGAACTTTTATCTGTTCAATTTTTCGGGTCAGGATCTCAATGATCCAGTCGTTGTTGATGTGCATCATTGGTTTGTTGCAGACGGGACATTTGAAGAGAAGCTCAAATGCCTCTGCGAAGGGGAATCGCTTGCAGCCTGGCGTTTGGCAGGTGTAGAATATGTGGCTTTTCTCGTAGTCAAGCCGGGTTTCCAGTTTTTCTAGGACACGGCGTTTTTGGCTTAGGATAAAGCTTTCCATCTGGTCGGGTTGGAGTCGCCAGTTGAAGATGAACCAGCCTGTTTCTTTGTCGCGGGATTGCCTGAGAGCCACGAGGGAGTGGTCGTAGAGTCTGTAGAGCGTCTTGCGAACCATGTTGAGGCGTATTTGGGTTTTATCCGCTATCTCATTGTCTGTAATCTCGTGAACACCTTTGAGAGTCTCAACTACTCTAACCGCGTCCTCTCCGAACAACGCAGCCACTTTCTTTAGCGTCTCGTCATCTACAAAGAACAGTTGGAAACGCCTCTGCTTAGACAACTCGCAGACGAGCTCCGCCTGAAGAGAATATCACCCTAATAGATGTTGACTCTTCAAGCCCTTTTTTCGAAGCTCTTTTGCTCCCTTACTTAGTAGCATTCAAGGCGATTAACCCTTTCCCATCCTAAGAAAGCTATAAAATACGCGCGCATTCAGAACCCTTCTCAGTCTTATTCTTCCTCTCTGGAGGGCATGCCTTCTGCCTTTGGTTTTGTTGCGGCGATCACGTCGTCGATTCTTAGGATCATGGAGACCACTTCGGTTGCCGACTTTAAGGCATGTTGCTTGACCCAAACCGGTTCAATGACACCCTTCTCTAGCATGTTCGTGACATCGCCTGAAAAAACGTCGACGCCCATTGTACCTCCCTTCTCTTTCTGGTGGGCTGACCTTAGGGTCACTAGCATATCGATGGTGTTGAGGCCTGCGTTCTCCGCCAGGGTTTTGGGGATTGCCTCCACGGAGTCGGCGAAGGCTTCGATGGCGAGCTGTTCTCTTCCTCCCACTTTTGTTGCGTAGTCGCGGAGTTCTTTGGCTAATTCGGCTTCAACGGCTCCTCCGCCCGCAACGACTTGGTTTTTTTCGATTACGTCTGCAACGACGGATAGGGCGTCGTGGATGGCCCTCTCAGCCTCATCTATCATTTTCTCAAGGCCTGCACGAATTAGTATGGAAACGGATTTTGGGTCCTTGCATTTCTCTATGAAGACCATCTTGTCGTTGCCGATCTTGCGTTCTTCCACCAGTCCAGCCTCTCCCAAATCTTTAGCTTTCAAGTCGTCTAGGTTATTGATGATTCTCCCGCCTGTTGCCTTGGCCAGTTTTTCCATGTCAGATTCCTTGGCTCTTCTCGCGGCCATGATTCCCTCCTTGGCTAGGAGGTGTTGGGCTAGGTCATCGATGCCCTTCTGGCAGATTAGCACGTTAGCGCCTGCCTTCTCAACTTTCTCCACCATGTCCTTGAGCATGCGGTTCTCTTGGTCTAGAAAGGCTTTCATTTGAGTGGGTTCGCGTATTCTGATTTCGGCGCTGATCTCTGTCTTCTTAACTTCCAGAGCGGCGTTTATGAGGGCTATTTTGGCTTTCTCGATCCGCCTAGGCATGCCGGGGTGGACCACTTCCTTGTCCAGTATTATTCCTTGGATGAGCTCTGTGTCAGCTAGGCTTTTTCCTTCTTTCTTAATTATTTGGATGTTGTCGATGTCGGCAGTATTTTTCTCGCCCCTCTGCTCAACGATCTGCTTCACGGCGTCGACGGCGATCTTCGCCAAGTGTTGCCTCGCTTCGCCCACCACCTTGCTCGCCATAGAGGTCACAGCGACCTTACGTAAAGTTTCCCGGTCCTCAAGATCCACAGGGATTCCGAGCTTTTGAAGAACCTCTTCGGCCTTCTGAAAGGCCTTTCCGTAGCCACTAACAACCATAGTTGAATGAATTTTTTGATCCAAAAGCTCCTCCGCCTTTCCCAGGAGTTCCCCAGCCAAGATCACGGCGGTGGTGGTTCCGTCGCCGACCATGTCATCCTGTGTCTGGGCCACCTCCACCATCATCTTAGCCGCTGGATGTTCCACGTCAATCTCTTTTAGAATGACAGCGCCATCGTTAGTTATCTTGATGTCACCCATACCACTGATGAGCATCTTGTCCATGCCCCGCGGACCCAGAGTGGTCTTTATGGCTTCGGCAATAATTCTGGCCGCCATTATGTTGTTTCTCTGAGCCTCTTTTCCCTTACTTCGACCAGTTCCCTCCTTCAAAATGAGAACGGGCTGTCCCGTTTCAGTTGTTGTTAAATAAGCCACTTAAATTTCCTCCATTTCAATTAAGATTGAATCTGGTTTTGATTAAATAAACGTGCCTATTCTACCAAAAGCGCTTTCTAAATTTTGACCTCGTTCCTTCTTAGATAAGTTCCTTTAGTGTTTTGCAAGCAATTTCCCAAGCAGAAATGTCAAAAGGTATCAACAAGAGCGTTTGTAGCATTTCCTGAGGATGAGATCAATAGCTTCAAATGTGCGCTAAAACCAAAAATGCCTAGGCAAGTGGTTAAAAACTCTTAAATATTGCAATTTTTAACTTCGTTCTGGAAGGCATAAAAATGCTTCAATATTTTGAGGCTGCAAGGGTTGGGAGTTGGTTTGGGTGGATTTTCAATTTTGGTTTTGGGAGTGTTCTCTTTGGTGTGCTTCCTTTTGAGCCTACTGTGATGGTCTTCTTTGCTTTCTCACTTGCCACGGCCAGCGTCTTCGTTTTGAATCAATATTTTGATCGCGAGGCGGATCGAGAGAATGAGGTTAAGTCGAACCTGCCTGTTGCCTCTGGTCGGATAACGCCGAGGAGAACTTTAATCTTCTCTTTCTTACTGGTCATTTCATGTTTGATTTTGGTGTTCATTGCCAACGTTCATGTTCTCCCTTTGTTTATTGTTTACTTAGGACTATGGACTGCTTATTCCACTCCCCCATTCAGACTGAAAAGCGTACCAGTTGCAGACTTCGTTATCTCAGGTATAGGCGCTGGCTTTCTGCCATTCTTAATTGGAGGAGTGTTAACTGACAAGCTAATCTCCAACATTCCATCGATTATGTTGGGTGCCATGCCGCTAATTCTAATTCACTGTGGTGGCCATATTGTTCAAGCGGTTGGAGACTACGAAGCAGACCGTAAAACTGGGGTTCACACTTTTGTTGTTAGGTGTGGAAGGAAGAAGGGTGTTATTGTCGCTGGATTTATGTTTTTGATAGCAGGTCTCTCGCCATTCGTCTATTCAGCTTTTGGTTTACTCTCCTACAGACATTTATTCTTGTTTTTTATACTGTTCCCCCTTTCCATACCCATTATCATGCGTTATGTGAATGTGTTAAAGAACCCGTCAACAAAAAATGTCATTAACATACAGAAAACTACGAAAAAGTATGGAATTATTGGAGTAACTGTGATCTGGGCTTACGCATTACTCGTAAAAATAGCCAGGTTTTAAAGGGCTGAGGGCGCAGCTTTGAAAAGGTATATACGAGTTTTCTGCACCTAACTATAACCAATCACCTAAATGCGAAGTGAATGCTGTGTCTAAAACCGGTCAAGGCGTCATCGTGAGTTGTCGGAGGGGACCGAAAACCCAGAAGCCCAAGGAATACATCCTCCGTTTTCCCGGCATTGAATCAGTTGGCGGGGCGGCGCGACTCATAGGTCGAAAGGTCGCGTGGCCTGTCAGAAAACATGAGGCTCGAGGAAAAATCGTGGCGTTGCATGGAAAGAACGGCCTCGTTAGGGCTCGTTTCAGAAAAGGGGTGCCGGGCCAAGCGCTGGGAAGTCCAATAGAAATAATCGGTTAAATTAGATCTATGTGTCTTCGGCTTAAGGTAGTGTAGAACGAATGATGGTGCGAAAGCGGGGAAGACCGCGAAAACACGAATGGATCGAGTTCAAGGATCTTGATAACAATTATTCGCCAGAGGCACAATATTTAAAGTGGGCTGGAGTCAATAATTCGACGTTAGCCCGTCTTGGATCTTATGGTTGCCCACAATGTAGCAGCAAAAACTTCAAACTTCGGCATGATAAAAAATTCAAAAACATAAGATTCTATTGTCAAGAATGCGGTCACGAAACTTCATTTCGAATCAAAAAACCACCAAAACACAATCTACGCATCATACAAATTCACAATGATAAGGGCATTCTGATTGGCGAAAAAACTGCAGATAATTATCATGAAAAAACTACGCGAGAAATCGTTGATTCAGCAGTTCTACTTGCAGAGCAAAAATTGGATTTAGGCGGTGAATGGTTCGACGGTGTTTCAGGGATTCATGAACAGGATCGATATTTAACCCGTGAGGAAGCGTTAGAGCGTATTAAAAGAAACTATATGGAAGCGATGTTGGAAGCGATGCTCAAGGAAATTGAATACAAGGAAGAAGAAGATAGATCAGCAGACTTGGAAGCTGAAACCTCATGTGATGATGGCAAGAATTGATTTTCTGTAATATAGAGTGAGGAGAACAAAAGGTCTTCTACGCGTCAAGCCGCGCAAAAACGCCAACCGCTATTGTTTGATCCCAGTAAAACTATATGCGAGTCATCTGTGGGTAGAAAACTGGAGAATGCTAACTTAGAAAAACTTACCTCTCAAAAATGAGATTAATACTACATGCATCATACCTCCGTCAGTAGCGCTATTGAGGGTCGCTTAAGACTCAAGCCTTTTTAGGCATCCGCGACTTTTAGCGGAAACCGAATTAAAGCCACCTAACTCAACATTTCATATTCACCGTTTTATTTTGCCTGAATAGGCAAGAACTTATTCCGCAGGATACCTTTTCACTGGAAATGCGCGCGCAGACTGCTTTAGCCTTCCTAGAACATATGGCTAGGCTTTTGGAGATTCTGCCTAAGGAGGCTTCAAAACTTGGAAGACTGGCATATGTGGAAGGCGTGTATGGAATGTCGATTGGTGCCGTGGCAGGTCTTTTAGTTGATGCTATGAATGTTGATGTGGGTATATGTTACAAGGTGAGAGAAAAAGGTTGGGTGAACTTATCTATCCGGGAAGGAGAAGACTTGAAATTCACCTTGGAGAGGCAACAAAACGTTTGGCTAGGAGATATGACGGCTTTGGAGGAGGACACAAGAGGGCGGGCGGGGCAAGTATTCCAAGAAAAGACTGCATAGCGTTCATCAAAGACCTTGAGATAGAGCTGTGTTAAAGAAAGACCAAACTGTTTGCCGTAGTTTTTGTAACTCGGAAATTGTGGGCTAGGATACATTCAAGTATACTGCGTCTTATGTAATATTCAGTATGCGTGAGGGGTATTTGGTTTTCACGGGGAGGCCTAATGCGGGCAAGAGTAGCATCATCAGAGGAGTCGTAGGCTTGGATGTGGCAATCGGTAAACGACCAGGAACTACGCGACGGATTTCAAAATATCCCTTGAGTGGCGATTTGGTGCTTGTAGATATGCCGGGGTTTGGTAGGATTATGGGAGTTTCTAAACGTTTGGAGGATAAGAAAAATGATCAGATCATCAAGTTCCTGGAGTCCTATGCTCAGAGCATAGCTTTAGCCGTCCATGTTTTAGACATATCCACGTTCTCGGAGGTAACGTGGCGTTTGGAGAAGAAGGGTTTTATCTCAGTGGACGTGGAGATGGTTCAGTTTTTGACAGAGACTTTAGGTGAGTTTCCTTTAGTGGCGGCTAACAAGATAGATAAGGCGGATAAGGAGGAGTTAGCGGCCAACCTTGAAGAGTTCATACATCAAGTAGGCAAAGGTTATCCATTTGCTGTTGGAGAGCACGTATTCCCAGTGAGCGCAAAGACAGGAGAAGGACTGGGCGCTTTGAAGAACTCCATCCACAAAAGGTTGGTGGCGAAAGGATATAGAACGCCATTTAAAGTAGGCTTATAGTTCTTCCAGAGGTGTTTAAGCCAAACCCCCCTTTTTGATATTCGACAGCTTAACCCCACAATCGCAAATACGTGTTTTATCTCTTCATACGTTGATTTGCTTTATTTTGTGAATACATTCTTTTGCCTCTTGAAGCGCATTGTTGCCTTTAATCTTCATTCCTTATGGCGCCTCCCCGCTTTCAGTTTTCTCATAAACCACATAACTTTTACCTTTCTCAGTCAAGTTTACTCGTTTAGGAGCAACCATCTTCATCTCATCAATATAGATTAAACCTTGGTTTTCTAATTCTTTGATGTCACGCATCCATCCAGGCAGCTCATACAAAGGCATTGATACTCCGCCTTCCGCCAGGACCTTCAGTATCTGCTTCCTGTAACTCTCCCTTCCTGGGGTGCCTTTTATAGATTTGACTTCTTTAACTCTATCTAGCAGTTTTCGTTCACCTCAAAGTATGCGCGCGCATCCAGGACGTAAATCCCTTTTAAACTCTCAATTATATCGCTCATTGAAATTCCCTTTAACGTTTATCGCCTAAGCGTTTTCTAAGTAAACCTTAGCCAAATAAGGCATTATTTGACTAATTATCTTAGCCACTCTAAGCCTACTCTCAGTAATAGCCGTATAAGTGGTTTCACTTACTTTATTGTTTAGATTACTGTTTATTTCATTATTGTTTAGTGTGTGTGGGTTTGGGAATTAATAATTTAAGCACACACAAAAACAATTGGGTCAAACCTTGTTTGATAATAGAAGTTTCTTCCTTGAATCTTTAATACAAACTTGGAATGATATATCGGTAATAACAATGCTAATCATTGAAACTCTGGCTGAAGAGATGTAAAATAAATGGGTAGAAAAGAACGATGTCCTCAATGTGGGAGTAAGAAGATTACGATAACTGGAAATCTGAAAAAATGTGAAGTTTGCAAATATGCATGGGCAGGAAAACCTAGAAGGAAAACTTCTAAGAAAGAAAAAATCCGATTTAGGTGAGAAATGCGGAAAAGTTATAGCGGAACCAAAAGAACTGATAAGAATAGCATAATGACAATTTTATACTTTTTTGACAAACCATATTGGTCTTACTTTAGATGCAACATCGGAGAGCTCTTTACAAACCTTGATTTCTATAACCCTATCGGGCACATTGCAAAACTTAGGGCACCAATGGTACGGTCCAGCTCTACACAAAATCTCCTTGGCAGTTGGGAATCTTCCACTTGCCCATGCATTCTCCAACTCTAGACAAGGAAGCGTGGAATTCTTGTATCTGACTTTATCCTCAATGCATTCCTTACAGACGGTCATCCCACGCAAAGTTCAATTGCCTCACATTGTCCATATGGAAGTTTTCTCCTTAAATTATTAACCACTCCCCCAAGAGAATGGAAGAACACGGAATAATCAAAAAATACGAGGCTGTTGTTGACCCAGAGAAAGCTGGCATACGGCAAATCACTGCACTGATGACCATAACGGCTGATCCGAAAGAAAATGAGAGCATAGCGAAGAAGCTGTCAGGATTCAGTGAAGTCTTGGAGGTTTCAACTTCTTTTTCTGAAGAACTAGTCATCGTTGCAAAGGTGGTGACTTAGGATCAGGCTGAACCTTATTCTTTTATTGCCAAGTCGATTGATGTGATGTTCTAATGATATTGGGAGAAAGGATTTAGTGCTTCTATCAGAAATATATCTAGTGGCGTTGAAGATTGAGCGAAGTTCAGCTGAGAGTTCTGGATTCCAGACAGAGAGATGTGGCAAGAGGAATCGCTAGAATAGACCAGAGAACAATGCAAAAGTTAAGGGTTTCATCTGGAGACGTAATAGAGATTCTCGGGAAGAAAAAGACGTCGGCGATCGCCTGGCCATCGTACTCTGAAGACCAGGATCTAGGCATTATGCGAATAGATGGGTTCTTACGTAAAAATGCCGGCGTATCAATAAACGAGTACGTTGTAGTTCGCAAGGCTGAAGTTAAAAATGTTATGAGCATAGTGCTTGCTCCAGTGGATATGCGATTGAACTTTGACGAAGACTTCACAAATTTTGTGAAGAACAGACTTATGGATAGGACGTTTGTTGAGGGAGACACGACGCTCGTTATGATGCTTGGTCATTCTGTTCAGTTCACTGTTGCCAAGACGCAGCCCCACGGAATAGTCAAGATGACTCACGATACTAAATTGCAGATATTGACTGAACCTTTTGCGGAAGCTAAAGGTGTACCACGTACCACCTATGAGGACTTAGGAGGCTTGGAGGAGGAGATTCAACGGATAAGGGAGATGGTTGAACTTCCAATGCGGCATCCCGAGATTTTCCAGAGGCTTGGAATAGATCCTCCGAAAGGGGTTCTACTACTCGGTCCACCCGGCTGCGGAAAGACACTCCTAGCTAGAGCAGTAGCGAATGAGTCGGATGCAAACTTCTTCTCGATAAATGGCCCGGAAATAATGAGCAAGTTTTATGGAGAGTCGGAGGCGAGGCTCCGAGAGATATTTCAACAGGCTCAACAGAACGCTCCGAGCATCATACTCATAGACGAGCTGGACTCCATAGCGCCCAAACGTGAGGAGGTTACGGGTGAAGTGGAGAGAAGGGTTGTCGCTCAGCTTCTAGCTCTTATGGACGGATTGTCTGGTAGAGGAAATGTCATAGTAATAGGTGCAACGAACAGGCCGAATTCCTTGGATCCAGCTCTCAGGAGACCCGGGAGGTTTGACCGCGAGATAGAGATAGGGATCCCAGACAAGCTGGGGCGTCATGAAATATTGTTGATTCATAGCAGAGGTATGCCCTTAGCCGGTGATGTTGACTTAAAGGTGCTTGCTGAGCGGACGCACGGTTACACGGGTGCCGATTTGGCCGCCCTGTGTAGGGAGACAGCTATGAAAGCTCTACGCAGGTATCTTCCCGAGATAAATCTGGAGGAAGAGCGAATACCTCCCAGCGTCCTGGAGAAGATGGAGGTTCGGATGGATGATTTCATGAACGCCTTCAAGGAGATTACGCCTACAGCTATGAGGGAGGTTGCTGTGGAAGTCCCGGTTGTTCATTGGGATGAAGTGGGAGGCTTGGAGGAGGTTAAAGAGGAGTTAAAGGAGGCTGTTGAGTGGCCATTGAAAAATCCTGAAGTATTTAAAAGAATGGGGATTCAGCCGCCTAAAGGTATACTGTTAATAGGCCCGCCCGGGTGTGGGAAGACGATGCTGGCCAGGGCTGTTGCAACTGAGAGCGAGGCAAACTTCATCTCGATTAAGGGTCCGGAGGTCTTCTCTAAGTGGGTCGGCGAGTCTGAAAGGGCTATTCGAGAGGTCTTCAGGAAGGCTAGAATGGCTTCGCCAGCCGTCATATTCTTCGATGAGGTTGACTCTCTTGTTCCAAGGAGGGGGCTGGGTTACAGCGACAGCGGCGTAACTGAACGCGTCATCAGCCAGCTTTTAACAGAAATGGATGGAATAATGCCCTTAGAAAACATCATAGTTATAGCTACGACAAATAGGCCCGACATCGTCGACCCAGCTGTATTAAGACCAGGCAGATTCGATCGGCTGATCTATGTTCCAGAACCTGACGAAGCTGCTAGGCTTGAAATCTTAAAGATTCATACGAAGAACATGCCACTATCAAAGGATGTGGACATAAAGGAGCATCGCATGACGAAAGGTTACTCCGGCGCTGATATATCATCCGTATGCAGAGAGGCTGCTATGAACGCCTTGAGAAGAGACATCAACGCAAAAGAGGTTACCTTCAGCGATTTTGAGAAAGCTATGGAGAAGGTTCCGCCAAGCATATCGCCAGAAATTGAGAATTGGTACAGGAGCTTCATGAAGCAGGTTCGAAGGCTGCAGAAGCCTACGCCTTTTGTAGTGTAATCCCGGAAGCGACAGATAAACGTCAATTCACGCTTCTCTCCAGCCGACCTTTTTGATTCCTTCAAGGACATGAAAACTTTCAGAAGACTATGTTGTTGGCAGTTTAGTGTTTTACCCAGTGAATTCCTTCTTTTCTAGTCTGGCAAGTGCGCTAGGGCTTCCAGGGTTACTATTTGAACGTGTATGACATCGATTCAGCCTTATCAGGGCTTGAAGGACGGCTTCTCGGTTCCTTGGAAGAAGAGTAAGCCTGAAAACTTCAAGAATCCTATGGACTTATTGGTAGCGGACGGGGAGGCATTTGAAATAACTGGGGCCGTTTACATATTCCATTGGTGCGGGTCGGATGCCTTCATCAATGTAGTAGCCTTGATAGTGTGCCACGTAAAACGCGATTTGATGGATGTCCACGACACCGAAAAGAAACTCATATCTAGCTTTACACACGCGTTTAAACCCTCGTTTTGATAAGAATAAAACCATTAGCAATCTTAATAGGCGGCGACTTGGTAAGTTAATTTTTCAACGTGGCTTACCTGTGGCTGAAAAGTAAATGCCCAAGTTGAAGGTTTTTTTGCTGACCGGTCGAACCATTCGCCAGGGACAGGGAAAAGAGTACGGGAAGCTCTCTGAAAGGTATTGGAAAAGCGTGACGATCTGCGAAATCGACCCAGAAGACATGAAATATCTGGGCGTAAAAGAGAACCAAAACGTAAAAATAACCACAGACTATGGCTCAATTGTTGTCAGAGCCGTGAAATCGTTGAGGGCGCCTCATCGAGGAGCGGTTTTTGTTCCTTACGGGCCTTGGACAAGTATTGTTGTAAATCCTAAAACTCATGGGACAGGCATGCCCTCTTTTAAGGGAATAGAAGCCATCATTGAACCCGCCCCCAACGAACAAGTTTTGCGCCTGCAAGAGTTGCTTCAGCAGCATTACAAGAAGGAATGACCCATGCCGGCGCCCGCAATCACTTTTTAGCTTGTTCCTTTGCTGGCTCATATTCTGCATTATGAAAAAATGGGCTAGAAATTATTAGACAGCTGTGGCCCTGTTACAAGCAGTCGGCACATTATACAAAACGGCTATTCTAAGAAGTGCTTTAACGTCGATGTCGTGAGGAAGAGATTGCAAAGGATCCCAGAAGAAAATCAGGTAGTCCACTTTCTCATTAGCAATCAAAGCGCCAATCTCCATGTCTCCTCCATAAGACCCGCCTTTAAGCAAAGTGATCCTTAGATTAGTTTTCTCCATAATCCTCTTCCCAGTATCACCAGTCGCATACAAGCTGTGAAGAGCCAAAGTCCCCCTGTTGAAAACAGCCCACTCCACCAAATCATCCTTCTTATTATCATGCGCCACCAACGCAATGCTTCTCTTAGGAATCAAGATCTCACATCAGACCAAGCCCAGTATGTTCTAAGAGTTTAAACGTTTCTGAACCGCCAATCGTTTACGCGCGCTAAATTCAACATAAACTCTAAGAGTATATCCTTTTTCGGAAAAGGGTATACTCTGATTTTATTTGAGTTTTGAGTCAAGTTCTGCCCCTCTATCTTGCTACCTGCTCTGAACCTCACCGATGGTTACCTACTCTCAAACAATATTACCTTTTCAGCACACACGCGCACTAGCACGTCACTTCACCTGCGCATCTTGATTTTGTGTGTGCATTAATAATTTAAGGAGAAATCAACACATACAGCTTTCTTAGGGCGAAAGAATTTGTTTAAGGTTTTTCCATGAGGTTAGAGAGACTATTGTGGTGAGAGACTTACCAAATTTCAACTGTTTGAATCGTTACTCTTTTCATTCAATGGAGACACAAACTTGAGATTAAGCAAGAATGTTCTGTATTAAGGTAGGAGAAAAAAAAGAGAAATGCCTGTATTTGTTGAATGGAGATGGCAAGAAAGATTCAAGTCTTTTCTTGTGATATTTCATTTCTATGATGATTTCTCAAGACCTAACCTTAGAGTTAAGAAGTATGAAAAAGGACATCTGTTTATGGCTAGGCACTCTAGGGTATTGAGTTCAAAAAAAGCTTGGATGACTTGGGTACCTTCTCATCTAGAACTCGCATTACTAACTGAACTACTCAGTTATGCAAACAGAATAGACGGATTAAAGGAATTTGAAAAAGGAGAATTAAGGGCTAAATTAGAAGGTGTAAGAAAAGGAGGATATGACCCTGAAACAGAAGAATATGATGAAGACCTAGTAATTGCTGACGCAGGTGAAATTCTTAAGGAAATAGGTAAAGACAAGTTGCACTTTATCTACATAGAAAAAGATGAACCTGGACTTGACTTACGTTTATGTGTGGAATTATGTCAAGAATACATCGACTATCTCAAAAAAACTATTGAAAAAATACTCCTAAGGATTTGATTTGAATTTCCTGTCCTAGATTCTCTAAAGGGATTTTCTGTAATGGTTCATGAATATCTTGAATTATCATTTTTCTTTCCTTCGGTTAAGAGCATCTCTTACACAATTACATCTTTGAGCTTCCCATCTAAAATAATCACAACAGTTGAAAACATCTTTTATAGAATCTTTGAAACTATAGTCATACCAACAAAAGATTTTAAAAGGATACTCATAAGAACCATGAAAAGTACAATTGCCACAACATTTTAGTTGTTGATATTTACTTACCACGTTTCTTAATCCTCCTTTCTTGGCAATAATTTCTAGCAGGACATCTCTTGCAACTTTTCTGTCCTGCTCTTAATTTGCACACTTTATTCCTCTTCTTCCAATTCTACTATTTCTTCTTCAATTATAGGTTCTTCTTTAAGGGGGATAAATCCTTCAGGTGCATTGTTCCATTCATATTTACATTTTGGACACATAGCGTCATAGTTTGTTCTAGCATTCTTTGATGCGCACGCGCTGAACGATTTCCTCTGGTGGAGTAAGTTCAACGCCTTCATAGAGAATTGCGCCACACTTTGAACACAGCACCTTTTGAGGCATCATATCGCGCCCACAATTTTAACACGGATTAAAAATCGCTCAGAGTACTTAAATGTAACATGCCCGCGCATACAAAACGTCAGGAAGATGCGGTCACGCTCAAACTTATGGTAATAAGCTAATCTCTATTCTTTCCTTTCCCTTTCCGGGTTTCTTTCCTCTTTTTACTTGAATCTCCCCGATTTCACTCGAATTTTTAACATGGGTCCCTCCACATTTCATTGCGGGAAAGAGCTCCATTTTCCAATATCTTTTGCCGTTCTCACTCCATGTTTTGATCTCATAGCCTTTTTTATGATTTGATTGGCAATCTCTTCAACCAACTTGAGTTTCTCCTCGTCTAACTTCTCTTCAAAGAGATAATCTGACCTCTCTTTCTCTTCGTCCAAAAGACCTGAAGAGGCTGGTTTCCAATCTTCTCCAAAAACCTCTTGCATGAGAAAATAGACTATGTGAGCCGCAGAGTGCAGCCTCATTATCTTAGACCTTCTTTCCCAATCTATTTTCGCATGAACCAAGGCCCCAACACTGAAAAACGGCTTTATTTCAAGAATGTGAGCGATGTCTGTTTCTTCGCCCGGTTGTGTGTCAACCACCCTGATTCCATTGAGGTATCCTGTGTCCCCAACCTGACCTCCGCCTTGCGGATAAAAACCTGTAGCATCTAGAACAACACTGTTTCCAATAATCTTAGTTATGGTTGCATCGAACTCAACTTGATATTGATTCTCCCAAAACAACTTCTTTGTCATGGCCCTTCCTCTAAATTTTCGTCTACACATTTTTAATACTAATCTTAAACTACGCAGATTAATATTTGGCTAAAGTGATTATGGAGGAAGAAGAATCTTGTTCAAGTCTACCCATTTGGCAATTTCCTGTAGTTTGTGAGAGTTTGGGAAAGTAACCGGTCCAGCGAAGGATATATAAAAATTGGACTTGATGCACTGTTCAGCCATTTCTCTGCTTCCTGAGAAACAGTGCATTATACCGCTTATTTTTCCTTTGAATCTCGACAGCATTTCAAGAGTGTTGACATGCGCTTCTCTATCGCCGCGCGCAGTCAACTGCACCCGTTCTCTATGTTCTCTAATAATTTTTGGAAAATAAGTGCCTAATTCATGAAAGAAATGAAATGATAGGATTTTAACTCCAAACGCAACCTTTGAACATAGCGCGCGGGGGGTGCCACCAACGAGTGAGCGGTGTGAGTTCTTAGATGAGGAAAAACGCAAGTGCAGGGCCGTCCTAGTCCGCGTGCTAAACTCCGATGGAAAGGCGCGTAGCGATCACCGAGACCTCAGCGACTTCGACATCAGAAGATGTAGGCTATATTGGCGTCGTTGCCCAGATCGTCTCATGGCAAGGAGAAGTTAGCAACCGTCCGAGAGAGAGCGTAAATCAAACGCACGCCAGTTGTTAACCGTGAGTCATTATTTTACGTTCGTATGAACAAAAAAGGTCGCTGGGGAATACCTCCACCTACTACAATGTGTTCTATGTGCTTATGCTCCTATACGTTAGAACACAGTTTTCGGCTTCGCGGTCGCCATGTTCAGCGCTGTTTCCTATCTTATTCCATATCAAATTCAAGCTGTTCTTGGATTTGATACTGCTGTTCTTGGAAACATTGGGAATAGTAGCTTTTTTGCCAAATCAAGTGAAGTATCCATACGGTTGTGAATAGAAGTTGTATCCCAAACCCAAAGATCTTGGCGCGCGAATTTGAATATTGCGTTTAACCTATAAGTTTGAATGGTTCTTTAATGTTCATCTTAGGGGACGACTAATGGAAGTTTATGCGGTTGTCCATAGGCAGGGGAAATCAAGAAAAGGTAAAGGTTTCAGCAGAGGGGAATTGAAGGAAGTAGGCTTAAGCCTTAAGCAAGCCTTGAAGCTGGGAATACAAATCGATCCTAGAAGATCAACCAAGCACGGTGAAAACGTGAAAACCCTTAAGACGTATCTAAGTGAAGAGGTGCCACCCCCAAAGACTCTCGTGGGCCTCACTGAAGTTGAAGGCATCAGTCAGAAAGGATTTGAACAGCTCAAAGCCATAGGTAGAGACTCGGTTAAGAAACTAGCAGAAAGCGATCCTAAAGAAATAGCACAGAAACTTGAAGTCTCAGAGAAAACATCTTCCAGATGGATCAAGGATGTGAATAATCTCTTAACAAAAGAATAGTTATTAGAAAAGAATCTCAAAAATATCGCGCGCGCAATAGTTAAAGCTCATGGTGAAGGAGCACGTTTCACCAACAAATAAAACATGAGTAAACGCGCGCGAAGCAGTGAACAAAGCTACAAAAGGCAAAATATTTGAAGAAGAAGGTTTTGAAATTATCGCTATTCAAATCCTATATTTAGCCTAGGCTAATTGTGTAAAAGGTACCTGCCTTGCCCTCTGGATCCTTATCTTTTTCTGAAATGCTTCTTTAATCGGATAGTTCTTTCCTTCGCATCTTCTCCTGCATGCTTCAACACGATTGTATTTGCAAATATGCTAAAGACTGGGTAAAGGCTGTCAAGGTTTTTAACACATTGGACTTGTCAATCAGAGTTAGATTCAAAGAACGTGAACACGGACTAGGCATCTACATTGATGCACTAAGAAAGATGTGCATAAGGCATGCGATCACAGGCATTAGCCGTACGCTGAAGCCAACAAGGAAGACGAAGACCTTAATCCTACCTCTATTCTGATTGCATATTGTTTGGATTTAATTGTCGATAAACAATGAGTTTAAATCTTTTTCTTTTGTAATAAAGGTCAAGTGATTTAATGAGTAAAGATGTGCGCGCGCGCAAATTGAGGAGGATTAGTTAGAAATTGACAACGGAATTGGCTGGAACCCCTGTTCTCATATTGCGGGAGGGAGCATCCCGTTCTAGAGGAAGAGACGCCCTACACGCCAATATCATGGCAGCAAAAATAGTTGCTGAATCTGTAAAGAGCGCCATGGGACCCAAAGGCATGGACAAGATGCTAGTCGACAGCTTTGGCGACGTCACAATAACCAGTGACGGGAGAACCATTTTGAGCGAAATGGACATTCAACACCCAGCCGCCAAAATGATGGTTGAGGTGGCTAAGGCACAAGACGACGAAGTCGGCGACGGCACAACGAGCGCCGTAATCACAGCAGGTGAACTTCTCAACAAGGCAGAAGAACTCATCGACAAAGGCGTTCATCCAACAGTCATCATAGACGGCTACAGAAAAGCTGGAGAAAAAGCCTTAGAAATCTTGGAAAAGATCGCTATTCCAGTTCGCTCTCTTGAACGCCAATGGTTGAAAAAAGTCGCCGTGACGTCGATGGCCAGCAAACTTGTGGTTGAACACAAGGAGCAGTTAGCCGACATCGCTTCGCAAGCGGTCTTGCACGTTGCCGAAAAGGGTGAAAAAGAATTCAAGGTAGACATCGACGACGTTATGGTTGAAAAGAAGCCAGGCGAATCGTTGACGGAGACTAAGCTCATTAATGGCATAGTTGTTGACAAGGAAGTGGTTCACCCAGGAATGCCCAAACGGGTTGAGAAAGCAAAGATTGCACTCCTCGACACTCCACTGGAGATTGAAAAGACCGAGTTCGATGCTAAAATCAACATTGAAAGCCCAGAGCAGATGGAAGCTTTCCTGCAGCAAGAGGAAAACATGCTGAAAGACATGGTTGAAAAAGTCGCAAAAACAGGCGCAAACGTAATCATCGCTCAGAAAGGCCTAGACGACTTAGCCCAGCATTTCTTAGCTAGAAAACAGATTTTGGCGCTTAGACGTGTCAAGAAGTCTGACATGGAGAAACTTGCGAAGGCTACTGGCGGAAAGATAATCACCAACCTTGATGATATGTCAGACAATGACTTGGGCTACGCAGAGCTGGTGGAAGAACGCAAGATAGGCGACGACAAAATGACCTTCATTGAAGGATGCAAGAATCCGAAATCTGTTGCCATCCTCATTAGAGGAGGAACAGAAAGAATAGTGGCTGAAGCCGAAAGGTCAATACACGACGCCTTGTGTGTCGCTCGCGACGTTGTTCGAGAACCAAAGATAGTGGCTGGAGGAGGTGCACCAGAGCTGGAAGTGGCCAGAGCCTTGAGAGAATACGCACAGACCCTCCTGGGAAGAGAACAACTTGCGGTAGTGTCTTACTCTGAAGCGTTAGAATCAATACCATTGACCCTTGCCGAAAACGCTGGATTAGATCCCATTGATATTCTTTCAGAGCTGAGAGCCCGCCACGAAAAGGGTGAACTCTGGGCTGGAATTGAGGTTCTTGAAGGCAAAGCAAAAAACATGGAGAAGGCAGGCGTCTTTGAACCCTTAGCGGTCAAAAAGCAAATAATCAAGTCTGCAACCGAAGCAGCCACAATGATTCTAAAGATAGACGACGTAATCGCCTCTGGAAAGATGAAAGCCCCGCCGATGCCACCGGGAGGCGCTCCAGGAATGGGTGGTCTCGGCGGAATGGGGGCCTGAAGGCGCTGGAGAGTTCTAGCATAACCGCCGAAGAAAAGAAAATCTGGGTTGGTCCACCTAAACTAACACGCTTTGAAAGAGCCCTACAAATCCCATGGGCGCTCCCATTTTAGTGGAGCCTTCTTCAAGCCTATCCAACCCCGCTTCTCTGTTCCACACTGCTTATCACCTTAAACAGTGATTCGCGCGCGCATGGGCTTCAGAATTTTTAGACTTTTCTGTGAATTAACTCTTACTTAATAAATTGTGAAAAACTAAGGTAATTTCTTTTCTTAACTGTGGGGGTGGTCACTGCGACGCGCGCGCCAGTTGCCCTAACTGGTTTAATATTAACAGCCAGCGATAACGTGCCAATCAAAAGAAGTGTAACTAACATTTAACAATTCTCCACCAATCAGGCTTCGGAGTTGTTGGAGCTACGCTAGAAGCCTTGATAGTGTCCTTAATGAGAGCCGTAATACTACCTTAACAATAACAGGTATTTAGTTACATGATACAGAATTTTTCTTGGGAATAAAAATAAAGATTAGAAAGTTTAAGGTCTGAAAAACTTCATGTCAAATCCTCTTTGTACGAAACTGCGATAGGTCGATTTTATCAATTCTTCTTCGCTTGGATATGTAAATCGAGCTTCCATTTCGTCTAAAACAATGTGTCCGTTAGCGATTCTAATATAGTCAGTTAAGGTGTCGTGATGAGCAATGGCTACCATTCCTCTAAGCCAGCTTCTTATTCCTTTTTCAGAATGGTAATAATCCGAATATCTATGGTCAGGTCCATGAACTGTTAATCCTCTGTCCAATCTATCATGAACAGTGTCGCCATCAGTTGCTTCCCTAATTATTCCATGTTCCTTCAGATAATCATCAAATCTAAGATGAACTCTTCTAACTGGCAACGCTTCTACCCCATCTTTTACTTGATGTTATTGTGATTTCTAATATTTGCCATTCTCCTCGAATTTTGCGCTGCTGTGTTACATTTATTACAAACTTGACGCCTCGCTTTAGCAGGCGCCTATTAGCGCGCGAGAGAACATATGTATTTTTCAATGACTCACCCTACCTACCTTAAAAGTGCGCGCGCTAAGAAAGAACGGATACCTGAAGATTTAACGAGAAGAATTTAGTGTTCATGACGTATCAGGTTTTTATCTTCTAGTTTTCGGTGAAGTTTTATTACTGCCTGATGCACATCCTCCTCTTTCCTGGCGCCGGTGCACACAAGTTTCCCGCTTGAGAATATTAAGAAGACCGCCCTCGGATCCTCCATTCGGTAGATTAACCCGGGAAACTGTTCCGGCTCATAAACAATGCTTCCACGCATGTCTCTTTCAGACTCGTACAATTCTAAAAGATCAACGGACCCCCCGAGGTTTACGGTGGCAACGACGTTTACTATCTTTATTTCTGGTTTATCCATAATAAGTATGCCACCTTCCTTCAACACCTTAACAAGCTTTCGCAAGGCCCTTTCCGCTTCCTTTTCTGATCTCGCCCCAGTGCAGATCATCTTGCCGGAGCCGAAGATCAGGGTGGAGGTTTTGGGCTTTTTCAGTCGAAAGACTAACCCCGGAAATCGTCCCGGGCGGTATTCCGCGTCTGGAAACGCCTTCACCACCGCGTTTAACTCAATCTTATGTTTCACTGTGGCAGAGGCAACGATATTTTCAATATTAATAATTGGCTCAACCTTTGGCATCTAAATTTACCTCACCAGAACGAATAGAGAACCTAGATAAGTTCATGTAAAGCGCGCTCTAAATAACCTTTCAGTATGTTTACGGAATTAAATCGTTATAAGAGAATGTCAGTTGTGTTTAAAAGTGAGGTCCGCCTATTATGTTCATCAACACCGACAATGAGGAAGTCAAAATTGTCTAGGGAACCAAACGTCATATACGTGGGTAGAAAGCCGCCGATGAATTACGTGTTGGGGATCATTACAAGTTTCAGCGGGTCCAACACTAAGGAAGTTACCTTGAAGGCGAGAGGACAATCAATAACTACTGCCGTCGACGCCGTCGAGATAACAAGACACAGATTCATGAAAGACCTGAGCATAGGCAAAATCACCATAGGGACCGAAGAAATGCCACCAAGAGAAGGCGAAACAAGAGCAATGAACGTCTCAACGATAGAAATCACTTTAACCAAAGAAACCAAACCCAACGAAGAGGCGAAAGCAATGCAGGAAGCTCAAGCAGCTAAAGAAAAAGTCGCATCATCATCATCACAAGTGTGAAAGGAGGAAGACGCTCTATGAGTTATGAGAGAAGACGCGGTTATGGTGGGGGCTTTAAGCCTTGCCCAGTTGAGATGGGAAAGGAATACGAAGTGGACATAACGGAAACGAGTCGCCAAGGGGAAGGCATAGCCAGAATCCAAGGTTTCGTAATATTCGTTGCCAACGCAAAGCCTAGAGATCATGTGAAAATAAAGATCACGAGGATAGGCCGTAGAGCCGCAAACGCAGAAATAGTCAAATAAAACTTTTTATTTTTGCTGTTTATCCTATAAAAGCACCAAAAATGCCTCAGATTAACTTGTGGACCTTGCCCTTTTAAATTTCGATGAGGAAAACCATGTTCTTAAGATAGATTTGTCTTTTCGTCATGGGTTGATGTCTATATGGCCAGGTAGGTTTTGTGTGATCAGCCACCTTCTGTACCTTTCCCAAGTGCTTTTGAGGGCACCTAACCGCTACAACCTTCTTGTCTTCGCTGATCCACACTATTGTGGCTTCATGACCTTCAGGACATTTGAAACTGTCTCCCACCTTCAACTCCATTCTTCCTATTTTTTAAAGTGCGCCTCTGGCTTTCCTTTGCCTTCTTCTCCTTGCGCGTGCCTGCTCTCTGTGTTTTTTCTTCTTAGCTCTCTTCTTGAAAGGCAAATTTCTCCCCTACATTAATATTAACTAAACTATAAGTAAGTCAAGCTTTAGGTTAGCGCGCGCGCCGCTATAACTTGTGCTTCAAGGCTTGCTTGCTTAACTCCTCTAAAACTTATCGAACTTCAGGGTAATAGGATATCTCATGCTTATAGTTGTTAAGCAATTCTTCATAATCAGTTAGCCGAAAACGATCAAACCAGTACTTAATATTGTACCATTCCACTCTTTCTTCACCAATTGAAATGTTCAAATAAAACTTTAATGTTTTTTCTAAATCGCCATGCCTAGTTTTTATTCTCTTAGAAAGCGGATGGTCTTGCGAAATATTTTCCACGTTATTTTCTAGCCATTTTAAAAGCAAGCTCTCGCCACTTTTCACGCCAGCTTTTCCACCCGGTTTTTACGAGTTTTTCTCTGATTTTGGGTTTTTCCGCAACCCATTCTAGAAGCGCCCAGAAGCGTCTCTCGTCTTCCAGTCTTTCTGCCGGCACACCTACTTCTCTGCACCATCTTACGTAGCTTCTCTCAACCATCTCTTGGAGTTCGCCTGTGATTTCCACTTCTTCCACGTTGAATCCTTGGTTTCGCAGGCGTCTACGTATGCTGGAGAGAACGTACCCTGAGCAGACTTTGAAACGGGTTTCCATGTCAGGCTGCATCACCTCAACAATCTCCTCGGCAATCTTCACGGCGTCATCTAGGTACTGTTTATTTTCGAAGTTGGGCGACTGGAAGGAGGAGACCGGGATTCTGCGTTCCATGTACCTGCGGTCTGGAGGTTTGAAGGCGCCTATCACCACACCCAGAATGAGATCTCCCCAGCCAGCATCATCGATCATTATCTCCTTGAATTTTTCTGATGGGAACGCATTTGGCCCCATAACTTGTGCCACGTGTAAATGTTCACGTTTTTGATATACACATCACACTTACACATTAATGGGAGGTTCCTCTACTATAACTATATGACGAGGTTAAGAGAGTGAGTTTATCTGTCCAAATATTTTTCTCCAGAAAATGCCTTTCATCGTTTAAAAAATCGTTTCGAGGCGAGCGGTAGTTGAAGCTAATGGTTTATAGGGATTCTGAAAGTATAAAAAGAAGAAGTTGGCTTTAGCTAGTTAACAAATGGATGAAGGAGAAAAAGTTGGAGTTAAGTCGTCAAAGAATGCGGGAGCACACACTCGAGCAATTCAGACATATTAGAACATGCATATTAGCTAGGGAGCTTTGCCTGCTTGTGCGCACCAACAGGGTGGCATTCAATGCAGAAGACGCCCGTGAACAATGTGCACTTATCGCCAAACTATGCGTTGAGGCGGGTTGTAAAGAGCAAAGTGACTTGTGCAGCAAAGCCGCTGAAGCGGTTCTAACAAGTGAAGAGAAATACCTTGAACTTTGTGAGCAGAGCTGTGTGAAGTGCGGCGAATCTAGGAGAAACCCGTCGAGACCCGCGCCAGAAAGAACGGCGTATGTTGCGTAACACTCTTCGCAGCGAAGTTGATTGTCAAGCGCGCGCAGCGAAGAACCATGAGATCTCATGTTTGCAAGGATTGTACCAAGAGCAAGAAAGAAGTTGAGGAGTGTAGAGTAAGGGTGTACGTTTACAGGGTTTTCGGTTACTATTGTCCTAGAGAGGAGGAGAGAGACAAAAAATAAGGTTTTCTTTACACTTTCTTTCATTATCCATCTTTTTCAAGAGTTTGTCAAGGATTTTTGCTTTCGTTCTCAATTCTTGTTCTGAAATTGTGTGTCCCATTGGACATAATTCATCAATTGTGGCACCTTCATTTGCCAGATGTACCACCGGATAGAGATAGCATCCCAAGGGTCTCTTCCCATAGACTCGGCATTTCTTATCAGCGAGACTGTAGAAATAGCACCACCCTTCAACGTTTCTGAGCCGAGTCACACCATCCTCTATAACTGCAAATTCCTTTCTGCGATAACCCGCTTCCTCTAATCTTTCGATGTCCTCGCTTGAAAGCTCCATCTCAGTTTTTTCACAACATTTTCCACAATCTGAACAACGCACGAGAAGCTTACTCCCCAAATATCATAACGAAACGACATCGGGATTATAGTCGTTTTGGTGCGCGCCCATTGAGAGACCATATACTGGGTCAAGTGATAACAATCGATTGCTGTGAAAAAATGAAAGCACACGGTCTAACTGACAAACAGACTGTTGAACTCTGTGATAGCGTTGGAAAAATGCTTGCAATGGAACTTGAATCTGAAACTGTGAAAGGCAAAGTCAAGGAACTGGTCTCTGACTACGTTAAGAAGAATAAAATAGACATCAACCCAGCAGGTTTGAATGATAAACTGGACTGGCGCGTACAGGTACGGATCAAGAAATATAGGTAACTCTACGGTTTTAAATACGTTGCCTACATACTCTTTGAGAAGTAGAACATTGTAGTGCTTCGGCCTTGGCAACCATTCTTTTCACAATTCTTAAAGTAGTTATCCCCTTTAGGGCATACTGCGTTAAATTTGGTAAATGCTGACAGACAGCACACTTATGTTGAAGTGATTAGGCTTCCGTAATACCTCGAGACCTACCCCCTACCCTCTAGGTTTTTCTCTGAAGAATTTGGGATTTCAAGGCAATTGATAGAGACCTGCTCTAGTAGAGGGCGTGGAAATAAAAAAATTATTTTTTTAACATTCAGGAACATTCGGTCTGCGTTATAGTTCAGACTAAGCACGGCGCAATAGTTCAGACTATTGAGTTGCTTCCCTGCTCTATAGTCGTGACTATTGCTGCGGGTTTAGTCATGACTATTGAGGTGGCTCTATGTTTCTATGGGTGAAATTTTATCGTATACGGACCTACCCCCCGTATTTTTCAGCATACCCTAAAGAAAATGGATACGAAAACTATGCCATTTTGCCTACCCTCTCCCCCTACGTTTTTTAATTCGTTGGAAGAGGCTTCATTCCTTCGATGTCAAAGGCTCTATTAAACAATGTGTCTCGAGGTGTAGGAATTTTAGGCAAAAAGGAGACGATAACGCCGTAGAGTTAAAAAATCGTAGGGGGTATTCATTTTAGGAAGTGAATCACTCGTAAAATTGACTGTTTCGTTGTTCTAACCCTAGCCAAATGGACCCGTCTTTGTTGTTGTGATGAAAATAAACACAGAAAAAGACGCACAACCTCCACTCAGCTTACTTGACGTTGCTCACTACGAGATTTGCGCCATAGAAAAAACCTAGAGGGTAGGGGGTAGGTCTCGAGGTATTACGGAAGCCTAATTGTCTAACTGCCTATAGCAATGTATATGTTCTCATTTATAACACAGATGAATAACGGGCTTTCCAACGAAAACACTACAGCGCAAATCAAGCCGCTTCTACCATACCAGTGAAATGTATAGCCCTAGCCTTAGCCTAGAGCCTTCCAAAACCATGTCCCAAACAGAGGGAACGCCCCTTCCAGCCAAGGTATGTGGAAACTGCCAAGTCTTCAATCTCATGCGGTCAAGAAGCATAGCAACGCTGATTTGGCTAACAGAATTTAGTAAATCGTCCACCATGGATTTTTGGAGCCCAAACATGGTAAAGGCAGTCGAATCCGTTGCCAAACTTCACACGTGGCGAGCCTACTGCAAAACAGAAAACGCATACGTCACTATGTTCGAAAAAGCATGCTCCTTCTTCACCTTAAAGAGCCAGGAACCAAAGTTTTGACTCTTCACCAGCTGCAACGGGTCGTCATTAATGAAATTGACTGCAGATTAGTGTCACTTTAGAAATTTTCTTCTGTGACACTAAAGACCCACTTAGAATTTTAATTTGTTTTTCAATCGCCCGAAGTGTGCGCTGGGGAAATTACCCATGCCAAATTTCATATTTCGCTGGTAGTATAGTGCGCACTATGGCTGCGGATTTAGTGTACACTATAGATCCGAGGATACCCAGAGCTTGCGGAACCTGTATTTGTCCGACTTTAAATTTTCTTTGTCCGACAAATCCGAGATAATTTGATGTTGAATGTTACTTTTAGAAGAAAAACTAGCCTTAAAAACCATACCTCCCCTCTATTTTTTTAAGGCTTCATGCTACAACTTTGCTATGTGAGCAATACAACAAACCAATTCACTCATTTGACTGTCAAAATCTTTTTTCCTTCGACTGTCAAACACAGCCTAATAGTCCCAACAATTTTCTCCTTTGGATCTCAACTGGTCCAAGCCGCTCTCTAGGTCCATGTCGGATTCTCCGACTCTCGCGGTTTTTCTCAATGACGACTGTTAAGATTGAAAAAGCCTGGGGAGGGGGTCTTAAAAGATTATAGGTTAACAAGTTTCTCCAGTGAAGTCAATAGGCTTCCGTAATACCCCAGGCCAATCCCGTGCATCTAGGCCTCTTGTTTTCCTTCCGTTTCTGATGACTATCGTAATGTGTCTCTCAACGAAGGCGCCAAAATTTTTCAGTTTTGTCTGATAGTCTTCAATCTCCTTGATGACAAAAGCCTTAATGTCTTCATCTTGCACCCAAGCATTCATCCATTTTTTAGGGTTTTCCATCCCGCACCAACCTACGAATGCGCCCGGACTCTGCGGAAAACTAAGGAAGCCAGTAAAGTAGAAAAACCAACAGACCTTCTTCTCCAATGAGTCTCCTGGAATCCACGAACGCCCGGGTTCAAACGCGTTTTGATCAATCACCACTGCTTGCAGACGGCATAGAGCCATTTTGCCAACACCAATTCTATCGAAATAATCCCACTTTCCAAAAACCAACGGAAGCAAAGAAGCATATTTCATTATGATTTTACGGACTTGATCATAATTCCATTCTTCTGTGTCCGCAGACGCAAGCTCCCCGCTAAGAAGAGAAAGAACCCCCTTCAAAGTTAAATCATAGATTTTCGCTGTCGTTCTCTTGACAGTTTGCTTCTTTCCTATTAGCTTCACTAATCCGCGTTTTTCTAACTCTTTGATGGCGTTGAACATGAGCGAATAACTCCTACCGGTTTTTTTCTGGACATAATAGATGGATGTGGGGCTTTCGTTTGCTAATGTGGAAAGAGCCACGACCTGACTTTCTAACAAAGGAGCTGGAAATTCCAATCTTTTTATGGGCTCCATTTTAACCATGATATCAATCCAGTATGGTATCTTTTTGATAGCATGCTATCTTTTCTTCAAGATATATAAGACTTGTGTTACACAGAGGTTACGGAGAAGACACCTATGGAACAAGAGAAACTTGTCCAACTGAACGTGAGAATCCCTAGAACACTCAAAGAACTCATGAAGGAATACATCGAGTTAGACGCCCACAAAGACATGTCCGAATTCACCAGAGACGCTCTGCGCGAGAAAATTCAACGAGACGCTCCAAACCTCTATAAGAAACAGTTTGAAAAGGAGCCCGAGAAATGAGCATCGATGAGAAATCGCAAAGACTAGGCGAGATGCTGGCACAAATCCGCAACAATTTTCAGGGCACAATAGAAGCCATCGACACTTTCTTAAATTTCTTGGGCAAGCCCATGGGTTCAGAACACCCTGAAATCTATGAGAAATTCAACTGGGAAACTAGAACCGGCAACAAAGGCGAATACCAGATGGTACGCAAAGACAACTGCAACGACACACAACTCTTCAACCACCTCGAAGCCATACTGAAACAAAACAAAAACAACATCACAATCGGCGATTACCACTACTGGGCGGGGGAACAAGGCTACGTCTTCAGACGAAAACGAAAAACCAGCAAGTAAAGACGAGGACCACACCAGTGACTCCTGACACTGGACCACCCCTCAAGCGAGAAAACAGCAAAAGACACGCACCGCCAAACCCTTACAGTATAACTGGGGTTAACCCCAAACACTCTCATGGACTAGGCATATGGGGCAACCCCCGTGTTGTTATGGGTGTTAGAGTGGATTCGGAGCTTAAAAAACGCTTTAATCTGGTAGCTAGGCGCGTTTTCGGCTCCGTCTGCAACCCCATAGAGTCGTTCATGGCAACAGTAGTTTCGTGTGCAGAAAGTGGGGTTAACTTTGGTAACACTATAGAGGTTGGAACAATTGTAATTGAGCGGAACTTAAGGGAGAGGCGCAGCCTTATTGTCGAGAAAGCTAAGCCTACAGCAACTCCAGACGTGAAGTGCGATTTCTGCGGCAGGGCTCCTGTGATTGGGACTTTTCGTCATACGAGCGGTATCCAGAAGCATGCTTGCGGTTATCATGCAGGAATCTTGAAGAACCATGCGAAATGGGAGATTGCAAACGACGTGAATCCAAGACCCAGCAGGGGAAGTGAGGAGACGAAATAGTGGCAGAGGGAGAGGCTGGCTTCCACAACGACGAGCATACTTGGCAAAGCGACTCAAACAACGGGAAGTTGGAGCCTTCAGCTCCAGTCGCCCAGCCCCCTAAATGCCCAGAATGCGGCAGCCAAAAACTCTGGAAAGACGGCCTAAGATACAATCGAAGCACCAAGGACCCAGTTCAACGATGGTTCTGCAGAAGTTGCGGATACCGTTTCTCACATTGGAACGGCTCTGATAGCTCTCAACCCGTTCAAAAAGTTCATAGACAGATTTTAAATTCGCTCAAACCCTTACTTTCTAGCTGCCAAGTAGGCGTCAGCCAAACAAAGGCGATGATAAACTTGGCCACAGTAGACCAGACCCGAACCCAAGAAAAGGCAGCGGGAGCCACACCAACAACATCAACCCCGGCCGACATCAAAGGAAAGCTAATAGAATTCGCATGGTGGATGAAAAAGCAAGGATACGCCGAAATCACAGTTATCTCAAGAGTCAAGCTACTAACAATTCTAGTCAAACGAGGCGGAAACCTACTCGACCCAGAATCAATCAAAGAAACCATAGCCAAACAAGAATGGTGCAACAAAAGAAAACTCAACGCAGTAGACGCATACGCATGCTTCCTAAGAATGCACAACCTAACATGGACACCACCAACATACAAAGTCGCCCGAAAACTACCCTTCATACCAACAGAAACCGAAATCGACCAACTAATCGCAGGCTGTGCAAGAAAGTTCACGCCACTCCTCCAACTACTGAAGGAAACAGGCATCAGAATAGGCGAGGCCGCTCAGCTAAAATGGATCGATGTTGACCTAGAAACAGGAACCGTTCGAGTGACCCCAGAGAAAGGAAGCGAACCCAGACTGTTCAAAATATCCAGCAAACTCAGGGCCATGCTCACCGAACTCCAAGCTAGAGAAACCTCAGAAAAAGTCTTCCCAAGAAGCGTAAGAAACCAACGAAGGATATTTCAAAGGCAACGTAAAAGAGTGGCTGCAAAACTCCACAACCCACGAATCGAAAACATCACATTCCACACATTCCGCCACTGGAAAGCCACCATGGAATACCACAAAACCAAAGACATCCTCTACGTAATGAAAATCCTCGGCCACAGATCCATCAGCAACACCTTGGTATACACGCAACTCGTAGCCTTCAAAGACGACGAATACATCTCAAAGGTTGCGACCAACACAGACGAAGCATGCAAACTCGTCGAGGCAGGCTTTGAACACGTCTGCGAAATAAACGACACTCACGTATTCCGCAAAAGAAAGTAGCCGCGAAAGCAAAAATGGGCCGAGTGAATACGTGGTGGGCCGGGAGAGATTTGAACTCTCGACCTTTCGGTTTCTGCTACACATCCCTTATCAGCCGAACGCTCTTTTTGGCCATTCTTAGATGGAAACCAAACTGAGCTACCGGCCCCTATATTATGTAAAGTGTCAATTTATTAAAGTGTTTCTTGAAGCATGGTTCAGGATGTTGCTTGAAGGGATAGGCTAAACCCGTAAGGAAATCTTTTAATCCCCTGCTCCACAGTTTATTCCGGAGGGCCCGTAGCCCAGCCCGGATCAAGGCGCCGGCCTTCGGAGCCGGAGATTACAACAAACCGGAAACCCAGGGTTCAAATCCCTGCGGGCCCGCCAGTCAGGCCGGTTCGATGTCCCTTGCTCCGCGGGGTCATTCTATGCTGGTTTAGTGTATATGTGGTGAACACGAGCACGGAAAGATTTATTAAATATTAGGATAACCGATATTGACAGCGATCGTATGCAAAATATGGAGGGGGGCGCAAATGCATAAATCGGGGTCCCTCCATTGCCCCTACGTGAAATGTGGGAGGGTATTCGAAAAGCCCCTTGTGTTGACTGATATGTCTAAGACACCACGAGAGACCTACTACGCTTGTCCCTACTGCTTGTCTAAGGTGGAGATCGTCGTTAAAGACGAAAAAGGCCTAAGCTCGGTTTCCGTTGAAACCTCTGACAACCCGAGAGAAATGCCTCCCCTCGAATGTCCGCATCATTTTGGGTATCTAAAAAGCCTTCCGGAGAATGCCTCGATTCCTGACGAATGCCTAACGTGCCCTCATCTAATCCAATGTTTCATTAAAAAATGAGAGACTGACTGAACACTTTTGCCCTTCCTTGTCCAAATTACTTCATCGCTAACCAGCTACCCTATACTCTTTGGGGTGTTTCACTGTTGTGGTTTTGAGATTGAGATCTATGTTGAGGCTCGATGTCTGTTAGTCATCGATGGTCGACGGGGTACACACGGAGGAGCCCAGTTTTACTTTTTGTATCCTATCTTTCTTAGAAACTCTTTTCTCCATCGTATGCCCTTTTCGTCCTCGATTCCCTTGGATCTTAGACCATCCACGACTCCGAGAATACCCCTGCCTTGATCGGTTTCGGCAACAATAACTTCCAGGGGGTTGGCTGTTGCAGCGTGGATAGTGCATACTTCTGGCACCCCTTTTATGGCGTTCAGCACGTTAATCGGATACGCATTGCGCAGGAAAATGAGGAAAGAATGGCCGCATCCTAAGTTCAGCGCGTTCTTAGCCGCTGCCTCCTTTAGTTCCTCATCTGTCCCGTCCACACGGACCAAGCACTCACCAGAGCTCTCACAAAAAGCTAAGCCACACTTAATGTTTGGAACCGAGTTTACGAGGGTTTCGTATAGGTCTTCCACCGTTTTTATAAAATGGGAAGTGCCCAGGATAACGTTGCACTCTTCAGGTAACTTTATTTTCACTACTTTAAGCTCCATCTGTTATCACCTCAACTTGTTTTATTAACACCTTCTTCTTAATCTGATTTTATTAAGAGAAAGATATATTCTGCTATTGATTTAAGCCGTGAGACTTCCGTTTGTATTTAGCCCGTTTCCATGGGTCTTTATTGATTATGAAAATGTTTGTTTTAGGGTATTTCTCTGCCGATGCCATTTTTTACCTGAAGAAATTCTAGGGTGGATTCTAAATAACATCTAGGCTTTTTATTAGTTACATAAGAATTTTTATGCCCTTTGGTTTTTCAAAAGTTGGAGGTTATTCATTTAGCCGAGGAATTATTGAGCTTAAGTTATCATAGGGAAAAGATCTATTGGATGAAGTTAATTCTAGAGCTCAGAAATGAAAAACGTTGAACGAGTTAGGATAAAAGTTTTAAACTTACAAGGAAAGATAAAACAGTGAGCCTCTTTTGGTTCACAAAGCTGACTCAGAGGTTAAAATAAGCCATACGTTGGTGCGATGATACAATATCACACGCACTCGTCTTTGATTGAATCTTGAATCTTGGAACTATTGGCACATATAGAGTCGTTTGGAGGAGAGGTGAAGAACATCCAAGTGTTGGTCGATAGTTATAAAAAACTAACGACCTCCAAAAAATATAAGGACTCAAACTTAGCCTTAAGAGCTAAGATCACATACCATTTGAGAAATTTAGAAAGTAGACAGTTGATTGAGAAGATACCGAACATAAGGGGCATGAGAATAAAGATAACCCCTCTTGGCAAGGTCTTCGTTACTCCTAGAATCCTTAAAAAAGTAAAGGAAGAATAGCAGAACTCTGAACATAATAATTTCTTATTTCTAAGGTAGGAATGTGCGAGAGTAATAAACGAATTTCTGAAAATAAATTCTGGTTTTTAATATATGATTGATCTTGGAATAAAATTTAGAAGGAGAGAATTAATAAAGAGCTTAGGATGCTGGTGAATGGATAAAAAAGCTATTATCGAGATATCTCTTGTGGAGGAGAGCGCTGAAAAGGCGAACGAGGAGATTGAGAAAGAGATAATGGAGGAGCTTTCAAAGCATCCTCCAATGATTCCATGGTTAAAGAAAGTGGAGAAGGTCACGGTTACTAAGGCTTAGAACTTATTCAGCTTATATTAAGAGGTTTACCATTAAGCCCAGAATTTTGTCCTTTGCCTCCAAAATGGCTTTGATTTTCTTCTCGCCTTTGTCGGTCAGCGTGTAAACCCTTTTTCTCCGACTCCACATGCCTCTTATTAACCCGTCCCTCTCCATACAATATAAAAGGGAATAGACCGTGCCGGAACTAACCAGCATACGAAATTTCTTATCAATAAGGGTGACAACATCATAACCGCTCATAGGGCTGTCCCGCTCTCTTAACTTCACCAAAACAATCGTATCCAAGAAACTCCTAACTATCCTCTCATGCATTTCATTCAAAATTTCGCTTTCCAAACATATCACCTCCCAAATTTTTAAGGCACAAATTTCTTGAAAGGTTGAAAGCCCCTGCGGACTTTACGCTAAAAACCTAAAAGCTCCATCCCTCTCACCCCATCTCTCTCTCGCGAGATTCTTTGCATTTTTAGAATATAAAATTTGTTATTGGAGTCAGAATCAGAATCTAACTAATAACCGAAAAAATTAAACACTTACACACAGGATAAATTAAATGTGAGGGAGAGAGATGGGGTTACTTTCTAAAGTAATGAGAAATCCGACCATCGGGGGTATGTTATTTAAAATTATGAAGAAGAAGGCCTTTAAACCTTATAGAGTGTCACCGGAAAAGATCCATGAAAAGCAAAGTGTAATGCTAGAACGCAAATTTGGTAGAATGGAAGCAACAGAAATCGGAAAGAAACTGGGCGTTTGTAAGGGCGTGAAGCTTCAGAATTTGCCAATCATTGACTACGGTTTCTATGAGACGTTTTTCAGCAATCCGACTCCAAGCGCATTTATGTATCCTCTTAAAGACTATGTGAGGACAAAGACGAGCGGAACGGCGGGAAAGGAGAAATGGTTCCTAATACCTCGGGAGGAGATTAAAAAGTCGTTTTTTGAAACGGCTCTAGGTGTGCTTTTTTCCGTCTTTCATGATGGTGAGAAATCAACGTTAGAATATGGTGACACGCTCTATGTTAATACCGCTCCAAGACCCTTCGCTGGTGGGTTTCTAGTTTCTGAAGCACAAGGAACCAGCGTAATCAACGTGGTTCCAAACGTAAACCTTCCTTACCACGATAAGGTCCGCTATTTCATCTTAAACCATAAAAAGGTGGATGGAGCTTTGATGCTGGCCTCAACTTTAATCTCAAAGATTATACCAGAAATTGAGGAACCAATTAAACTAAAGGGAATTTTACTTTTTGATTCGATAACCGCTGACGTTTACAAAAGGGAAATAGAGGAATTCACTGGAGTTTCTCCTAAGACCTGCTATTATAGCACAGAAACCTTTGTATGCTCAATTCCATCGGTTCAATATCCGCTCGGGTTTATGCTCGATTGGCGTCGAGGTCTATTTGAGTTTCTTCGAGTCAAAGAGAAAGAGATTGAGATGGAACCCATCGAAATAGATCAAGTCGAGGTAGGTGAGACTTATCAACTTGTTTTCACATCGTTCATAAGCGAGTTGACTAGATACAACAAAAAAGATTCTCTTAAGTGTATAGCGATTGGAGATGATATTCTGGGTGTAGACTGCCCTATATTCAAATTTCAATCTCGACTAGAGAAAACGATTTCACTCCAGGACTTTACCAGAATAAGCGAAAATGAACTTATAGAAACTTTTGAGAATGCTAAAATACCGTTCTCAGACTTTACAGCTAGGGTTGTGATGGAGAAAGGTCTAGAATACCTCTTGATATATTTGGAACATGTGGGGAAGTTGACTGCTGAGGATATCCAAAGGGCTGTCCACGATCAACTCTATGAAACTGACCGGGACTACAAAGACCTTGTTGATTTTTTCGGTTACATACCTGTAAAAATACGTCTCTTGCCAAAGGGGACATTTGCTAAATACCTTGAAGAAAAGATTGCCACTGTACCAAAGGTTGACAGAGTTAATATGGAGGAACGGGAATTACATAAGATCCTAAAGTTAATAAAGGAGCCCTAGCATGAATGCGGATGTAAACTTTATAGCGCTAATAACTAACGGTATCATTACCATTTTCTGCGGTGGATTCATATTTTATTCTGTTTATACAAGGAAGTTTACAAAAAACACTTTCTATTACTTGTTAGGTGCTGGTTTCACCTTTTTTGGGGTTCAAATTTTGGCAAGAGCCTTTTTCCCGATTTATTTCCAAATTTATATCGGACTGATGATCGCAATCCTCTTTCTCTTCTCAACGGCATTTTGGAGTCTAAATCGTAAAAGAATCTTTTTATTTTTATTTGCTTCGAGCTATTTTACAGCATTTCTTTTGGTTTTTTGTTGGCAAATGAACTTTATTTCATATAATATCGGTTCGTATTTTGGTATGATCTTTTCTTACGTTCCGTTAGTCATATACGTAATCCATCACAGGGTTAGTTTGGGAAGGGTAGCAGACAAGTTCATTTTAGGATGGTTTCTTTTATTTCTCACAAACTTTCTTACTTTTGGAATGGGATGGATAACCGATGTCTTTGCTGTCTTCTCTAAAATTGTTATCTTAATCGGAGTAATCGGACGAGACTTCAGCGCGTCGATATATCGTATTAGTAGAGAAACCGCCCCCCGTTTTCTACCATCTGATACAGGATATGGAGAAGAAGGTGGGGTAAAGTTAGTGTTCCCCCCACGTGACTCCTCGTATATGGCGAAAACCAATTGGGTGGAGAGAAAAATTCAAGAGAACCTGAAGAAAAGTGTCAACACGTACATATTCTCTTTTCAAGATATTATACCACACTCAGAAATGCGTAGAATGAAGTGGATTGATCCTGAAAAAGTTGAGATTTTACTTTTCTCTGAAAGCGCAGATAAAACGAAAGATGAGTTCATGGGTCTTCCAATGGGACTTCAGGAGATTGGAGCTACATTATCTGGAGTGATAAAAAAATATTATAAATTAGAAAAAGGATGCACGGTTATTTTCACAGATTTATCCCTTCTCATACATGTATTTGGGGTATATGCTGTTTACAATATGTTGTTAAATAAGATGGGGTCTTTAAGAGAGGAAAAAATTGACTTGTTTGCCTTTTTTCACCCTGAAACGTTTAGTGACAAATCCGTCGTTTCTCTCTTCAAAAACATATCTAATGAAGTTATAGAACTGTAACCAGTTCCGTGTGGTAGATCTCGAATCCTTTACCAGTTATTTCATATCTTCGGGGTTGATCATCATGTTTCACACCCCTCATTTTTTCAACTCGAACTGTTTTAATTAACTTAAAATTCTGTATCGTTTTAGAAAGAATTATCACCCCGTCAGCCAAGTATTCTTCCATGTAAAATTCCCCTTCCTCAGAGGACCATTCTGACGTAATGACTGATGTGCAAGAAAGCTTCCTCAAGGCCCTAAACAACTGCCCTATTTCCATCCTCTTTTTGTCTCGAAAGGGTTGATGGACAACAGCGCTCGTGATGGGATCTATGGCTAACCGTTTAGCCTTAAAAGTTTTAACCACTTGTTCGACTTGATTAGAAAACTCAGCCATGACGGGTGTAGAACCACGATATTCCTTTTCTGCATAGACTATTCGGCTTCCGTCAATCACCTTCAGAGAGCCTTCCTTCTCAAATTTTTCTAAGTCCCATTCAAGAGAAAGCATGTTCGCTTTAATTAAATTCAAAGGCTCCTCTAGAGTCACGTAGACTCCCCGTTCTTTATTCTCCAGTCCGTTCACGATGAATTGAAGGGAAAAAATCGTTTTACCTGAACCCGGCCCCCCATGCACCAAGATGATCCTACCTGCTGGAAAACCTCCTCCTAACATCTCATCTAAACCTGTGATACCTGTGGGAATCTTCTTCATCTTTAACCACTAAACTCTTTATCTTGATACCCATCTTTTTAACTTTCCTCAAATCTACGCATTTTGGGCTATTAGGGTTGTTGCGCTAACCCTTTAGATCCCAGCGCACTATCGAAATATGTATCCCTATTTGACCTTATTGCCGTAAAAGGGCTTTTAACCGCAAAGCCTATGCAGGATAGCCAAATGTTATGGCGATAGTTTAAACACAACTGGTAAAACTGCAGAAACATCCACATAAACCATGTTTTCCGCTCCACGAAAAAAGGGGGAGTTTGCGGGGAGATATCTCCATCAAGGATGGGTAAGGTTATACTGGGTCATGCCGCTGCTGCTTCCATCCTTCATCTACAACGTAATAATCTGCACCAAGGCCTTCCTCGACTTATGCATCTCTAGAGTCACTGGAAACAAACAGCATCCATGGACAAAAACCCTTCACAATGGAAGAGGAAACAATCATATACTCTAACCCTCGCTTGTACACCCTAAACTTGCAAATCTTTTAGGTCTCCGGAAAAGCATCACGCCGTTTTTCTCGGTTATGTAGTCGAAACCTATTTTGAGGAGCTCTTTAGCCTCTTTTATAGTTGACACTGTTTCCACCTCAGATTCGTCATCTTTAAAGTGGACTAGTCGAGTGACCTCATCGTGTTTTGGATGTTTTTGTGGCCTAAGAGTTTTTGGGCGAGTAAGATTTTTCGCGTGGAGTGGTGAGTGTTATGCTGAGAAGCCCAGGGTTTTGTAGGTTTCGGGCAACTCTTTCTTTAATTGTGGCTTAGCCGTGGTAGTCGTTCCAGTAGGCATAAAGGAAGTCAAGCCAACCTTGGGCTGCGAACTTTGTTGCCTCGTAAGGTATTAAGCCCCACATCATATGGTAAGACGACGGGAACCATATGCCCATCCCTCGAGCGCCCGTTGACTCCATTGGTTTGTTGTTTCCTAGGGCAACAATGGCTTGAGAAAGCGAATAGGACACAGCGTGGCCCGCAGACATGATCGCTGGATCGGTTGTCATAAGGGTTATGCTTTCCACAAAAGTCGGCAAATCAATGTATAGGTCCCATCCGTATTCGCTCCATGGAAGCATTCCTGCGCCGCGAGCGTTTGTTATCATCCCGCGGTTTGCCTCCATATTGCTCATGAGAGCCTTTGTCATCACAGAGAGGTCTGCTACCACCTCGTCAACTTTGGCAATGTCTATTGCTGAGAGGGTTCCTCCCATGACGCCTCCGTTGAAGTGGGGTCTCGGCTGGTAAAACTCCGCGTAATTGTCCACTATCACCTCAGCCAACTCAAGCTCTGACATGGTCGGGTTCCGGCTCAAATCCTCTAGTATGGTGTGATAGGGATAGCCATAAAGCGGAACATAGTTTTCGCTTCCAACAAGGTAGTCGGTGTTCAAGTCGTATTGGTTGTACTCGTAAGCAACCTCAATCATAGCCATGAGACAAGCGTCAAACGCCAAGATATCGATGTGATGCTTCGAAAGAGCTGTCGCCACCTCTGGGTGAGTCAAATGATCTTCAGGGTGCTCATCCCAGCAGCATCCCGACACATCGTCTCCATGATCCCAGAGAACGAGGACATAATGCTCCGCTTTGAAGTTTTTGATCGTGAAACGTACAAAGGTCTTTAGGGTTTGGGGGTCACCCATGTTAACTTCTACTCCATTTAGTGTGAATTCCTTGACTTCTTCAACGCCGCCTTTGATCACCTTATACATGTACGCAGGCTTGTAGAGGCCGTCCCAAAGGGTAACAACGTTCACTTTTTGGGTGGAGCCAACCTCCTCCATCAACTCAAGACTATAGAGTCCGTAGGGGTCCAGATTGTTGTCAGCATCCATGTAAACCATGAACGTCCAGCTTGCGACACTTTCAACCTTCGCTGCAAGTGACCCTTGAACGGTGAAAACCGCCAAAATCACAAAGCACAGTGCGTAAACTCCGATTTGTTTACTCATCTTCAAGGAATATCTCCTCCCCTTTGCACCGAAAAATTTAGTGCTCCATTCATATAAAACCACCGATTAACCTGTGCGCGTGTTGCAAAACAATTCGCGTTGGCGCTCAAGGCCTGTGTGAAAACATGAAAAAACATTAATTGCTGTAAATTTCTCTTAAAAGTTAACTCTGGTATGGGAGTTTTCTTATTGAGTAGAAAAGCGGTTTTAGGATAGTAGCAATTAGCATAACCCCACCACTCGACTCAGCCGGCCCAGACCACGCCCCGATAGCGGTGCCAAACGCTGCTGGGCTTACTCATTTCATTATCGAGAACACAAGTCACGAACTTAAAAATTGAAATTGTTGACTTTATGAATAGCAACTGAATGGCATAGTCATTCCAAAAAAGAGGGGAGTTTGCGGGGGTTCCGGGAGATGTCACCACTATTGTAGGAAACAATTATATAAACAGTAATCAGAATAAGGCTAACTAGAAATAAATTGGTTCCTATTCCGACTCAGACCCCATGGCTACTTATCCTCTTAATCTTGGCATTGTGCGGATTCGTGATTGTCCTGTTTCTTCCGGCTCTCTGGGAGCTAAAAAGACCAAGGGACCCGGGACCTCGAAGAATTGAGGAAGCGACTATTGAAAAAGATGACTAGACGCGGCTCTCAGCTCCTGCCAGTCGCACCCAACTGACAATTGAGTTTCCCCTTGCATGTGGACGTAACCTAAAAGGATTTAAGTGATCGTTTAAGGTCGCTGAAGAGGATTTTGTGAAAATTGTTTTAAAGGATGAGGAGTAATAAAAGCAGTATTGCAGAGGTGGGCGGTTCTTCGGATTCGATGGTGATCCCCTCATGGTGGACGCAACGGAAGCATTGGTGAGGTACTTCAACGGTTTTAGAAGAACCGCTGTCTTTGCTGTAACTACCGAATGTAACTGTAGATGCGTGATGTGTGATATATACAAAAGCCCCTCAAGCTTCGTGGGCATGAAGGACGCGATGAAGATTTTAGATTTTCTCTCCCGGAACAAGTTCTTAATCGTGTACTTGACCGGTGGAGAGCCTACCCTGCATCCAAACATCGTTGATATAGTGAGATATGCGAATCGCTTAGGCCTTGTAGCAGCGATGACAACGAATGGAACCGCGTCAAGAGACATGATTGCAAGGTTGAAGGAAGCTGGCTTATTCCTTCTTAGCGTGTCCCTTGATCACTGGGATGCGAGTTTATGTGAAAAAATCAGACGGCACAAGAACATAAAGACCAAACAAGAGGAGACGATTAAGAACTGCAAGGAAGTAGGATTGAGGACTTATACCCTAACCTTTCTGAACTCCTTCATTGTTAGGGGTGGAGTTGAAAGAATGGTGAGATATGTGAATCAGCGATTAGGCGTTCCCTTCGGTTTTTGTTATCCAGTTAAAAGCAATGCCAGCACCTACCCTCTTGGTGAAAATCTTTCAGAGGAGGAGATTTCATTTCCGAGCTTAAGAAGAAGCGTGGAAACCCTTTTATCGCTCAAAAAGAGGGGAGACGCCATAGCGAACCTAGGCACGTGCATTGAGGATATCATAAGGTTTCACGAGAAGAGACCTCCAAACTTCTACTGCAAGGGAGGGGAAGACGTGATATACATCGATTGGTCAGGAAACATATATCCATGTTTCATTAAAGAGAAATTGTTCAACGTACTTAACGGCGAAGAGCCTCGCTTTCTTGAAAATGTCATGTGCGATGATTGTCTGACAAACTGTTTCCGAGAACCCTCTGTACTCGCCCAATCCTTTAATCCTCAACTGATTAAGGAAATCCTCTACTCCTATTCCACAAGAAACCTGTTTATCTAATTAGATGACTAGCTTTACGATCTAGCCAACCGAGCCTACCCAATTTTATAGATGTCGTTTGAAAGCCGTCTAGGCATGGCATACGTCACGCGTTGTCAGGTGTTCCTTCAATTCTAGTGAGGGAACTGTCTTGATAAGAGTATTACCTTGGGTTTAAGTTCGTCACGCGACTCATTACCGTTCGCGGATCGGATTAAAGCCTAACGGGCAGTTCAGCCAAAGCGGCGTGATAACCTTCGATGGAATATCCCGTGTTTCTGACGTTTAATTAAGCTTTTAAGATAAAGCCTAATTAAGAAGGTTGTATGGGGTATCAATGCTAACATACATTGTAATACCATCCGTTAACGAGTTGAAAAACCTAAAAGCGCTTAACGATAGGGCTGACGAAGACATTAAAGTCCTTGTTATAGATGAAGGAAACCAGAAAATACGGGAAAGGAACGTTGAGAACCTAGCGCACGTTCCAAATGAATACTTTGGGCCGAGAGAGAGGAAGCGATGGTTTAAAGATAATTTTGGCTCGGCTTACAAGAAATACATGAGCCTTATACCTGAAGGGTGTCATGCCGAGACAAGTTTCGGATTTCTCCTTGCATATACAGAAGGAACTAACATTGTGATAGAGGTAGACGATGATGTTTACAAGGTTGCCAATCTTGTGAAGGAGCACACCGAAAACCTTACCAGAGAAGATGGCATGACCCTTCACGCCAAAGGAAAATGGTACAACACTCTAGAAAACCTAGTGTTAACCGTCGACTTCGCAACATACCCCAGAGGTCATCCATACGATCTGGAAACGAGACAAGAGCATTACTTTTGGACAGAGGGGGGAGGCGAGTGCGTCTTAAATATGGGGCTTTGGCTTGGGCATCCAGATTTAGGCGCGTTAACGCTTGTTTATCACGGTGGGCTCGATGGAAAATGCGTCATAAAGAGCAAAGCGAGCAGAAGGGAAAAGGTAGTTGTTGACGAGGGAACATACTTTGCGGTCTGCAGTATGAACACCTCCTTCAAAACCAGAATAATACCTGCCTTCTACCAACTTTACATGAATATCCTAGGCATAGATAGATTTGACGATATATGGTCAGGGTTATTCTTAAAGAAAATTGTAGATCACCTCGGAGAAAAGATGTGCTTAGGAAAACCGCTGTGTGTTCACACTAAACGAGGTAGAGATGTCTTTAAGGATTTGCGTAAGGAGTTAGAAGGCGTGGTGATAAATGAGAAACTTTGGCGCATAACAGACGAAGCAGAGCTTTCCTCTAAAAGCTATGCAGACTGTTACTTGGAGCTCGCTGAGCATATTGATAAAAACATTGAGAGGCAGTTTAAGGAGCCCATTCACGTTAAGTTCATGAAGCTACAAGTCGAGAAAATGAGAACATGGGTGGAAGCTTTAGACAAGCTTTCTTAAATTCCCTGCATAAACGGGGGCTTTAAACGACATTGAGAGAAAGGTCTTGCCCTAGAGTGAGCGTTGTTGTTATCAATGCCAGAGAAACGAAGCGTCTTGAAAAGTGTCTGAAGGGTCTTGTTCAAACAGACTATCCAAACTTTGAGATCATGGTTGTAGACTGCCAAACTCCTCAGATAGAAAATTGGATCGCAGAACGATTTAAAGATGTCAAAGTTGTTCACTATGAACACGATATAGGTCCTTCAGCGTCGCATAACGTGGGTGCAGCTAAAGCAAACTCTACAGGCAAATACGTGGCCTTCTTAGACAATGACACCGTGGTCGAGCCGAGATGGCTGAAAGAGCTGATAAAAGTTGTGGAGGAGGATGAAAGAAGGGGTGTGGCGCAAGTGAAAATATTAAGGATGGATGACGAAGAACGACTTGATCACACGGGATTGGCCATAGACGCCCTAGGTACATGGAGCACCACATTTAACATGAGAGAAAAAGCTTTCAGCAGAGTTTTCGAAATCTTTGCCGCATCTTTCGCTGCCTGCATCGTGAGACGAGACGTTTTTAGTGAGGTAGGTGGGTTTGATGAGGACTATTTCATTTATGATGATGATACAGATTTCTGTTGGAGAACGAGATTGTTAGGATATGGAGTTGTCTTCGTTCCCTCGGCAAAGGCATGCCACTGTGGGCAGATCGCAAAGGGGTTAAGCCCCAGAAGATTATACCATTCGGTTAAGAATAGAATTTGCACGATGCTGAAGAACTATGAGCAAAGGAACCTCTGGCAAAGAATATGCATATTCTACGTTCTTACGTTGTTAAGCGCCTTTGGGTTCATATTGTTATTGAAGCCAGAGCAAGCCTTTGCTCTACTGAAGGGCTTAGCCTATCCCATTTTAAACTTAAAAACCGTATGGCGGAAGAGATTGACAATACAAATACGTCGTCGCGTTAGCGATAAAGAGCTCTTTCAAAAAGGGCTCTTGAGAAGGGACGTGTATCCAACCGTGTTAGACGTAATAAATAAAGTAGCGTTAATGATATTTGGAAAACAGTGATGCTCGTGATTAAAATCTGTAGTGACCGCTATTGCACCCGTTTCGCGCACGTATGTGACAGATGATTTAAACTGTGGGGCTTCATTTTGTCCTGCGTTTAATTACTGAAGACTAAGGGAATAGTCCTTTTTTTCAAAAGATTTATGTGCAAATCGCTTTCTAAACAACTGAAGCAATCGTTGGCGATGATGGTGACGATCAAAGAGTATCTGCCACCGGTTTCGATAGTTGTTCCGGTTCTAAATGCCGAGGAAACGATAGAGACATTATTGGAATCGCTTTTGAAGGTGGACTATGATGGAGATAAGGTTGACGTAGTAGTGGTTGATGGTAACTCAAAGGATAGAACTAGAGAGATCATTGCAAAATATCCCGTTAAACTGCTGGTTGAAGAGAAGGAGGGGTTAAATGCGGCAAGAAATACCGGGGTCAAGAACAGTAGGGATGAAATCATCATCTTCACGGACGCTGACTGTGTTGTGCCAAGCGACTGGATCAGAAAAATTGTTAAAAACTTTAATGATCCGCGGGTTGGTTGTGTAGGGGGGAACGTGAAAGGGGGTGATGGAGGCTTCTTCTCTCAGTACGCTGACAACAGCATAATGCCTGTTTTGCGATCCTTTGAAAGACGTGAAACGCTGGACATGATAAAATTGATTGCACGTTATCCGGCTGGCTGTAACATGGCGTTGAGACGAAGAGCCATCGAAGAAGTAGGTGGATTTGACGAGGGCATTCGTTATAGCTTCGACGAGGATGAACTCGTAGAAAGAGTTTGTAGAGCTGGCTACAGGATGGTTTTGGATCCCTCTGTTCTCATTTTGCATAAACACAGGTCAACTCTTAAAGGGCTCTTAGAACAAACGTTTAGATATGGCAGGGGAAGCGGTTTTTTGCTCAAAAGGAAAAGGGCAAAGGACGCACTTTCAACATGGTTCCTTCTGAATCTGTTAGGCTTTATAGCATGGCTATTAATAATCGGGTCACTGACGTTTCTAACGCTCACAACAACCTCAACAATCTCTTTTCTATTACTCTTTGGAATCCTGTTTACACCTTTACTTGCCTTATTGGCTTTTTATGGATATGAAGCGTTAGAAAATAAGCGATATGAAAGGATAATCATTTACCCGTTTATAGATTTCCTTAGAATGCTCACCTTCTGCGTTGGGGAATTATACCAATTCATCAAACCAGAAAAGAAAGCGTAAATGGTTTTGAGCGATGCTTCCACGAATGATCAAATCTTATGGTGAATAAGGCTCTCCTTGCTCAAAACATTGCATGCGCGCAGAGCAACCAAGACCACGCCCGTTTGGGCTTCGCGATTAAGTCATTTCCAACAGGCTTCGTGAAAACGAATTAGAATTCTGAGGTGATGTGTTCTAGACCCGTTTTTCATAATGATTTTTAAAAATCCGTTACAGTAAGGAATAGGCGGGTGGGGTGATAGGTGTGGCTAGTAAAGATCAGGCTATAGGTGGGCTCATTTGTGCGGTCTGCTTAGGCGTCGCAATCTGGTATACGCTTGCACTTGCGTTCCCTGGCGTTGTGTTCGGATGGATTAACCCCAGAGATATCCAAATGTGGTTGATCGGAGTTCCAGTTTTCGTCGGCTTGATCGGCGTCTTAGTTGTAGTGGGATGGATCGGATGGACCATGGCCACAACCCCACCACCCGAGCCAATCGAAGAAATCGAACAGAAGGAATAAGAATAAAGATTCAGTTTTGTGAAGCAGGTGGTTTATAAGAGCGATGCTCAGCGAGTTTCTTGGTTGGATAAGAGCCTGAGACTTGGTTTATGGTTTGCTTGCTTTCCTCTTCTTAAAATCTTACAACAGATTTAAGTCGAGTGGAATGATTGTTCCATTTGTGTAGATAGGGACGATGTCGAAGACATTTACCTGAGAGCAGAAACGTGTGTCCTCTCCAAAACCTATGCTTTTAAGGTATTGCGCGTGATATCCTTTCTGAATGGTCTCATGCAGTGATCCACGGGATTGTTTATAGGCTAGCCACGACCCCAAGGCGGCATCAGAGAGCTCAACCCTGTCGGTTGGAAGGCTTTCCACTATTAGTCCTGCGCAAAGGAAGTCTTCTAGAGAAAAGTGTTTTCCTTCTCTTCCAGACAACACCAGAGAAATTCCCAGCCTTTCTTTCTCAGCGATTTTTAAAGCCGCCTTGGCCACCGCCTCTGCGTTTAGGAGGGCTCCGATCAGCACCCACCTTGTTTTTTGGGAGAAAACGATTGCTTTTGTCCCGCTTGTGGTGGTGAAAATTATGCGCTTTCCTCCAATTGCTTGGGGAGAAAATTCGAGGGGCGAGTTTCCTAGATCGAATCCTCTTGGTTTTGTTCCTCTTCTCTCTCCGGCCAGTATGAGCTCGGGGTGATTTTTATGGAGTCTTCGGGCTTCGTTCACGGTTTTTGTTGGGACAATTCCCTCAGCGCCGTTTGCCAAACCCGTGACGATGGTGGAACAGCACCTCAAAACGTCGATGACGATCATAGCATCCCCTCTTTGAACCGCCTTCAACGTGTCCTTAGCGAAAAACTCGAGGCTTACTAAAGGACGCAGAGCCATCTCCTCCATGTTTAATGTTTAAGAAGAGCGCTTTAATGCGTGCTTGTGCCTTGTTTCCAGCCGCTCTAAGGCCCCCCACAGCTCTTCCTTCACGGGCTTAGAAAGGTCAAGTTTGGTTCCATCCCTTCGCAAGATGTAGGAACCCTCCCTCTCGTTCACAACCTCACCGATGATGGATGCTTGAATTCCCCTTTTTTGAAGGGTAGCGGCGACTTCCTCAGCCTTTTCTGGATGCGCTGAAATTATTAAGGCACCGGAGCTGATGGTTTTGAGCGGGTCGATGTTGAGAGCTTTGCAGATCGCCTTCGTCTCTTCATAAATGGGTATTCTCTCTTCATGGGCTGTGATGCCCACACTGGAAGCCCACGCCACCTCCTGAAGGCCCCCGGCGATTCCTCCCTCTGTGGCGTCGTGCATGGCGTGAACGCCCCCCACCTCTAAGGCGGTCAAGGCCTCCTTCACCACACCAATTTTTTTGATGAGTTTTTGAGCCCTCCGAATAAGGCTTCTGCTTACCCTCCTTTGCAAGGCTTCAGCCATTTCGGTGGACAGGATGGCGGTCCCCTCAATAGCGGCTCCCTTGGTCACGATGATATGGTCACCAATTTTTGCCCCGCTAGAACTTACAAACCTCCCCTTTTCAGCCTCCCCGATGGCTGTTGCAACAAGGATGGGTCTGTTGATGCCCGGGGTGACCTCGCTGTGGCCTCCTACGACGGCGATGCCGAGTTCCCTCGCCGCCTCATTGATTTGCTGGGTTATCTGTTTCACTTGGGCGGAATTGACGTCTTGAGGCAACAGCATGACAATCAAGATCCAGAGGGGTCGAACCCCCCTAGTGGCAATGTCGTTGGAGCAAACGTTGACTGCTAACCAACCAACGTTTTCGACGGCTCCAGTGATAGGGTCTGAATGAATAACGAGAACCCTATCCTCAAAGTCGATTACTGCCGCGTCCTCACCTATCTTGGGACCAACAATAACGCGAGGGTCAGGGGAACCGAGGCAACCAAAAACTATTTGTTTAAGTAGGTTGGGGTCAAGCTTGCCAACTGGAAGCGAACGCTGAGCCATTTCTGCGAATCCTCCCTAAGGCTAACATTAACAATAGCGCTCCTAACTTTAAAGAATTAAGAGACTTCCAGATGAGGAATCAGCAGTCGAGGAACCCTTTGTGATTGCTTAATACCTAAGGGATGGAAGAGAACGCCACACCGCCCTCACAACAGGGACCGAAACAACAAGACCCACGGTCATTTGACCGATATTCACGGGTATCTCTGCTATTGCAGCTACACCGAGGAAGAATTGTTCGTAGAGAAAATATCCTGTGACCATTTCTAATCCCCCTACAAGAATTGTAAGGATGAGCCAGCCGAATTCCGGCTCAAAGACAAAACCCGTTAAAGCAATTAACAAGACAGCTAAGGCTCCCATCGAGTACCAAAACATTGGCGGAATAAATAGAATCGAAGTGGGATTCTCGGGGAGATAACCGAGATAAAATTCAACTGGACCACTGTAGTAGAGAGAACCGATACCACCCAATAAAACTCCAGTAATCAAGCCAACTGCAAATGTGAAGGCTTTCCACTGAAGTTTAGAGCCAAACTTGAGTCTTTTACGACCAAGAAAGCCAACAATGCCTCCCTCGCATGCCTTTATGATCAGAGTTGCTGGCGCAAATTGTGGGTAACCTAATAAGAGATCTGCGAACATGGAACCAACGCCCCCCGCGAAGGCCCCGATCAATGGGCCGAAAAGCAGAGCCGTGATGTAGACCATGGTTTCTCCAATGTTAAAGAATCCTCTCGTTTGAGGGACATAAATAGAAAATACCATGGTGGCTACGCATACAAGCGATGTAAAAATGGCTGTGATGGCTAATCTAATTGTTGTCGACGCGGGAGTTGGCTGAGTCATACAAATCAATTAGTATAGTTGCAACTTCACTATTTAAGAATTTTGTACGTAAAGCGTTTGCGTGGATCACAAGAGCACCTTCAACTCGTCGATGGCTTGTAAAGCTCGTTTTCCGCGCTCGGCGATCCTGAAGTATTTTTTTCCCTCCCTTTCGTATGCCACCACCAAGCCTCTCTGAGAGAGGTCGTTGAGATGCTGATATACGGCTGTTCTTGTCATGGTTTTTCCTAGTTTTTTCCATAGGTCGTAGCCGTAGGTATCCTTTCGGCCTAGGATGCGCAGTATCTTTTCCTTTGTGCTTAACTCTAAGCCAACGACAGCGGTTTTTCGCCTCTTCGCTAAAGCTTGTAGCACGTCGGTTGCCTTTAACCCGCTTGCCGTGATGAGACAGACAACGCTGTCTTCCTTCTCGATGACGCCCTGCTGAGCCAGCTTTTCAAGTGCCGCAACCGTGGCCGAGCTCGCGGGCTCCGCGAAGATTCCCTCCAACCTCGCAATTTCTTGTTCAGCCTTGAAGATTTCGGAGTCTTGCACCGAGACGGCGACGCCCTTGGATTCTGTTATTGCTTTGAGGGCCCATCCCCCGTTTAACGGATTGCGCACGAGGATTCCTAAGGCATGGGTGGACGGTTTCGGGGTGGCGAATGGTTCTGACTCATGTTTTAGGTGTGCGCTGACGATGGGTGCGCACCCCTGCGCTTGAACGCCCACCAATTTGGGTAATGTCTCAGTGGTTCTCAGGGCTTGCAGTTCCTTGAAGCCCTTCCAGATGGAATGGATGGTTCCGCCGCCTCCCATGGAAACAATGAACCAGTCGGGCACTCCAAATTGTTCCGCGACCTCGTAGGCGATGGTTTTCTGAGCCTCGATCGCGAGGGGGTTCAGTTCTGCCGTGGCTTGATACCAGCCTGTTTCCCTCGCCAGGGACTCGGCTCGCTGGATGGACTCGTCAACAATTCCTCCGTGCTCCTCAATGACGGCGTCGTAGATGAGCATCTGAGCCAACTTGCCCATGTCTACCAACTTTGGGACAATGATGTGGCAGGTGAGCTCTGACTTGGCGCAATAAGCAGCTAGAGAGGCTCCCATGTTCCCGGCGGAAGCACAGACCAAGGAGTCATACCTCAAGTCTAGAGCATTGGAGACCATTAACGCTGCGCATCGGTCTCGAAAGGAGTTGGTGGGGTTTCGCGTCTCATCCTTTAGGTGCAGTGAGTCTAGGCCTAATTTCTTCGTGAGGCGCTTGGCTTTGTGCAGCGGCGTACCGCCTTCTCCCATCGTCACCATGCTGGTGATTTCTGGGAGTAATGGTTGATACCTCCAGAAGGTGAAGGGACCGGTGAACTTAATTTTGCTCAACCGTTGGAGATCGTAGGTATATTCTAGAAGGCCTCCGCACTCTTCACACTTATATCGGGGAGGATACGGCTTCAGAGTCGCTGAGCATCGACTGCACCGCAGGATAGTCATGTTAGTTAGGCTCCATAAGATAAATAGCATCCATCTAACTTTTCCTTATCGGTTCCTTAGCAAATGTTTAAGAGGGTCATGGAGAGTTATAGGCGAGGACTTACTCTGAGGGACTTTATTGAATATACGCGATCTCAAACCTGGAATGAACCACGTAAACATTAGGGTGAAAGTGCTGAGCATTTCAGAGCCTAAACAAGTCACCGCAGGCACCGGTATTGAGCACGAAATCCTTGAGACGAAGGTGGAGGACGAAACAAGCTCGATGGTGCTGGTTCTGTGGGACGAAAAGATAATCCCCCTCAAGGTTGGAGACGCCTTGCAGATCGAGAACGGCTTCGTAACATCTTTCAAAGGAGAATGGAGGATCAACGTGGGAAGGTATGGCGAGGTAGCGAAGGTTTAGTTGAGATCGGCTTTTTAAGATTAATCAGAGAAGTTGGATGTCCCTTTGTGAGCGCGCCTCAGCTCGAGGTGCCCATCAAGACTTTGATCCCTACCCACTGAACCGCGATGTAGCCCACAAGGAGCTTAAACCATAGAGTTATAACCCTTGTTAGTACGGTGGCTGCAGCGCTGATGGCTGGATGGATACCGAGCAGCGTGTAAAGGCTGGTCATGACGATTTCCATGAGGCCTACCTCGCCGGGAATACCCAAAGGGATGGTTTGAAGAGCGCAACCAATAGAATACACAATCAAGATCGCGCTTAAGGAAACTTGAAAGCCGAGAGAAACGAAGACCAAAAGGACTACGAGCAGATCGAAGAACCAGGACGCTATGGAAAGGGCCACTGGCCAAGCTAATCTCTTGGGGCTTCTGACCAAGATAGCGATTCCTTCGTGAAATGCCTTCAACATTTCTTGGGCTTTAGACCTTAATCGAGTTAGCTGCCAGCGACCCCTGGAAATGAACTCGAGGAAACGTATCAACCATTGAACCATCTTCTCGGCGGCTTCTTCCCTCAGGCATAAATAGCACACGAGAAACAGTGAAATAGCGGTGCCGGTCGCCACAATGATTATAAGGTTTAGGACAAGCCCGAAGGGTTCGTATCTTAAAATGAAGAATACTGAGCCAATGATTAAACCGCTTAAGGTGACTGTCATGGAGAGAATCCTATGGCTTATCACCGACGCTACAACCTTTCCAGCGTTTTCTTCTGCGCTTTTGGACATGAGGTAGGTTTTGGAGATCTCGCCGCTAATGGACTCTGCTGGCACCAAAAGGTCAACGAAAGTGCCTATCCAGGTAAAGAGAAGCGCCTTTTGAGGGGCTGTCTTTATTGAAAGAAGGCTTAGCAGATGTTGCCAAGTTAAGGAATAGAAGGTCATACTCACTAAAACAGCCATAACCGCCAGTGAGTAGTAAAACAGATTGGCGCGATGTATAATCACCGCTATGTCTGCCATGCCAACAAAGAAATACAGATAGAAGAGGAAAACGGATAAACCAATAAGTAATAGAGGGATACCTCGTTTTATGAGTGAGCTCCTTTCCGTGAGCATTTACAGCTACACCTAAACAGCGGATAAAAGGCAAATAATTAATAGGAATTATATTAACCTTTATTGTATTTTTTAGCACGATTGAAAATTTAAAGGCAGGCGTTAATTTCTACGTTAGTCCTAATGGATAAGATTTGATTATTAACATGAAAATGAAATTCGGTGAAATACGATACTTCATTATAGGTGAACTATTAACCGCTGATACGTTTATTGGCGGAAAATAAGGTTGTTTCACCCAAAATTCCTTTCACTCCCAAAGTCACCATCAATTAATGCAGATTGAGAGGTCATCTCTTCGAACTCATCAATTAATCTGTGCAAACACGGATATTGGTTGTACTTTCCTCTCCTCAATCCCAAACTCCAATTTACTCAGGGTGAGTATGTAAAATCAACCTATACCTATTACATATTTGTGAAGAAAGCTAAATGCGTATCCGATGATGGTGCCTATTAAAAAGGTAACTGCCTCTCCGCTTATTTTTTCCAGTCCACAGAGCACACTTATTACAATTATTATGCCTCCTAAAAGGGAAAATACAGCCACCATAGAGCGAAATTTATGTTTAGGTGTCTCCTTAATTGATATTGCTATTCCCTTAATAATCTCCGATATCGCCTCTTTATGATCATCCAAAAACTTATTCCAATTAAATTCTTCTTCACTCATAAGAACAATCCTCGTGATTAACTATGCAATCTTCTATTTTTAAAGTTGATGATAAAATGCTGTTTCTGTAGAAAAGAGGTGGTTCTATATTACCAAGTTGAAGGCTTTAAAGGAGAATGGGGGCTCGCATGCCAAGACTGTGGAGAAGCAGTCAAATAAAAAGCATTACATTGAATTATTGTTCTTTTTTACCCAAAATCTAATCAACCCTAATAGCAATTAACATTTAGTTAGATGAAACGGATTGTGATAGCGATGAGTGAAAGTGAAATTCTCAGAAGATTGGAAAGAATTGAGAGCGATGTAAGTTACATAAGAAGAAGAGTCGACCAGATATATAGCGAACTTCCATAAAATTCCTCTTTTTTCTTTTGCTTCCAACCAATAAGTTATCAGAACCGTTCTTTTAATTCAAATTCCTTGATGAATTTAGCGTCAAGAGCTATTTTAGTGCCTGCTTTTGTAATGATTCTTATTTTTGTTTTCTCTTTTCTGTCTTTGTACCAGTCCCAAATGAGCTTCAACGTAGTGAGTGATAATGAAAGGATGCCTATTACAACTTCAGGTGCAATAACCGCTCTCCTTGGGAACTTTTCAAGTCTAGGGGCTTCTTTCTTAACTATTTTCCCTATTCTGATTCTTCTCACAGGTCTTTCTCTCCTTTTAAGAAGAATAAAGCGTATATCGTTGTCTCTAAGTAATTCCATAAAATCCTCTAAGTCCCTAGCATAACCTACGATTTCGATCTTATACTCATCCTCCTTTTCCATCTATTATCAACCAGATTTATTGATATGGTCTTTAATATTTAAGATTGCAACTTTTTTGCAATTGTGAATCGAAAAAATGCTCACGCCCTTCCAAAAATTTAGTCCAACCCAACCCCAACGATCTGGCTGAAAGAGAAAAGAGAATGTGGTAAGGTTATTGCTGAACCTAAAGAACTGATTAGAATTGTAAGGAAATGAAGAGTTCGCTATACTGTACTTGAAAGTTTGGGAGTATCGGGATGAGGCTCAGTCAGAATCGGCAAATACTCAATGAAGCCTGCACATCTTATGTCGTCATTCTTGTCGTAAATCATTGAATCAATAACCTCTGTATCATTCGTTCCCCAATAGTTCTCGGTGGCGATCATAGCTGCATTGCTGTGACCAATCTCTAACCCTAAAACTATCCCCCTCATGTCAATAAACGAATTGTACTTGACGATTGTTTCAGATTCGCCATAACTCCCCCAGTTTTGTATAACGAAGTCCCTATATGCAGGAAGACTGGCAAACTTCCCCTTGAACAGATTATTTCTTATATAAACCTTAACACTACCGCTATGTCCAACTGAGAAGCCAGCAGCATTCACAAACTTGTTGTATTCAATATGGATATCTTTCTCGGGATACCAAACATAAGAGGGCCATGCTATATTGGTTAGCTCAGAACGCATCAAGCTAAAAGAACCAGGACCACTCGGACCCGACCAAAAGATGTTTCCGTTCTTAATTAAACAATACTCTAAATCCAAAAAAGTGTTTGCATTAGATCCCTCGGCACTAAAAAAATTCGAGTTGCCTCCTCCGTCAAGGACAATCTTGTCATCTAGCGTGCCATGAGCATAGATTATCCCATTCAGCAAAAATAGGTCACCAGCTGTAGGTTTAGTGATTGACACGCCTGGTTCAATAGTGAGCGTAACATTTGCTGGTATCTGGACAGTATCAGTTATGATATATGGGCTATTTTCTAAGGTCCATATAGTGTTTTCCCATATTATCCCGCCAACAGGGGTGGGTGAGGGTGTAGGACTTGGAGAAGGCGATGGCGAAGGAGTTGGTGTAGCTGTAATTGTCCTTGTCACTGTTGGACCAAGAACCGTTTCTGTCACTCTTTCTATACCCCTTGTTTTAATAACATTTGTATAATACCAACTAGAGGCTCCACCGATCACTAACCCTATAACTAGACCTATGACTAATGCCTTAGTAGAGACAGCCATTTTCCTCATCCATGATTCACTATTCCATTTGGTCTTTAAAAAATTTAGCTAGGTTTCTCGTTCTATCTCAATAGTTTGTCATAAATTTAACCTCACATCTCCATCTCTAAATGATCTTACCGTTTCTTTCGTCTCGTTACGGCAAAAGCAGTTACGACTTTGACACCTGCTACAATTATAGAAACTATATCAGAAAGATAAAATATTACTTGCAAACTTAGATACAAATGTCATTCCTTCAACGTGGAAGTCTACTATGGCATTAGATTCCACAAATGTAGAGACTGTGGGCATGAAACACTCAAAGATTATGACGCCATGAGTCTGATCGTCCATAAATACATTAAAGGTTGACTTATTCCTCCTTCGCAATTGACCTGAGGACTTTCCTTCCTAAAAATTCCACGCATTGTTATGGCTCCCAGTCAAACAACTTATTCTCAAGTTTTTAAACGAAATGTTTAATTAGACTCTCGTTCTACGCTCTATCGGGGGATGAAGCGAGGAAATCAGCTATTCATCATTTAGGAATATCTCTTCACTCGCAACAAGAGTTTGCTGATTTTGCTCCGTTGCCATCTCCCACTTCACTCTAGACTTCCTTAAACTAGAAGTTTAATATAGAAGATTTATCTACGCAAATTTTAAATGTTGTTACCTTCAGAAACATAATACGGAGAGACGTATTCCTAAATGACATAATTATCTGATGGGAATTCTCTCCTTCTCAATAAAATTAAAGGAGAGATAAGAATGAAAACAAAAGCGATTACAACAATATTGATTATGCTGTTTCTGGCAAGCATGCTAAGCATGGCATTCATAACGAAAGTCAAGGCTCAATTGACCCTTCCTCCGATTCTAGCAAGTGCCGACGCTTACATAAGATCAGATATGGCTCAATTCAATTTTGGATCTGACGGGGGTCTTATTGTCGGACGATTCCCAGTTGGAGACGGCACAGTTCTTAATCTTATGCGATCCCTTATCACTTTTGACCTGCCAAGTATTCCAAGCGGAGCCGTTGTCACGTCTGCTAAAATGTATATGTACATAGATGGGCTTGGCTACACAGTTGGAGCCCTTCCTAGACCGTTTGGTGCTCACCGCATTACATCAAGCTGGATAGAGGGAGATGGAACAGCCCCCTCTCCCAGCCTAACAGGGGTCACGTGGAATAATCAACCGAGCTTTCTAAATACGCCCACAAGCACCGTCCTTATTTACCCTGGCGTAGTAGGCATATGGGTTAGCTGGGATATTACAGCAGATGTCCAGAACGGATACGTAAACCCAAGTGCGTGGTATGGCATCCTAATCAAGGACGAGCACGAAGACCCACCCATGCATGCATATGTGCATTTCTATAGCAGAGACCAGACACATATCCCATATCTACCGTTCAGACCATACCTTTCAATCACCTATGAGGTCATTGATCCAATCGCCCTTCTGGAAGACCTTAAGGATGAGATAGATGAACTGTCAGACGATGACCTAAAGAAACCTGCGGCGAAGCGAAAGGTTGCTCTTTTAAATAAGGTGGACGAAGTGATCGCCAAAGTTGATGCGGAAGATTATGAGGGCGCCATCATGAAACTGAAAAAGGACATTAGGCCAAAGTTAGACATCAATGCTAAGCAAACCTGGCTGGTAGTACCACACCCAGAACTTCTTACAAAGATAGACGCTGTAGTTGAAATACTCGAAGGTCTGTTGTAGCGAAGCCGATAAGCGGGTATATGCCGCTCTTCCCCCTCTTTTTTCCTAGATAACAAACCTAGAATAGTTCATAAGCGAATAGAAGGCATATTTAAACTACTCCTTTTGGTATTACATGATGGACTGGGTGAGCATGTTGAGGGACCAAGAGCCTTCTGGTGTTCTGCTGGTGTTCTGTGGGAAGGATGGTAAGTGGAAGAAAAAGTTAGAAGAGTTTATGCAACTCAATCAGGTGTTGTTGGCACTAGGAGACGTAAAATACGACGTACTAAGCTATCTTAATGCACATCCAAGCATCCAGATAATAGAGATGTCCACTAGATATATCAAGAAAAGAGAGAAGGGACTTGGACTAAAGATAAAGATCAAATTGAAAGGAAATAGGACTAACTCTCAAACAAATAATCAAAGAATTGGTTTCAATGAATATAGAGGTTCCTTGTTGGTTTCTGGGGCATTGTCGGGATACGGGATATGGCTGATGAGAGTGTTGTGTTGCATTTAAGTGCGATTTTCCAAAATTCCATGTGTTGTACATTAAAGAATTTTCGTGATTTGATAGTATAACAAAAAGGGGCGTAAATACTCCTTCTTTCCGAATATGTCGAGATAGACTTGAATCATTTAGAACCAATGCCTAACGCAAAAGGACACAGTAGTTCAATTCTCTGAAACTTTCGAGTTTGATGTTTTGAGTTGTAGCACGTATATGCAGCAATATCAAATCTGAAATCACCAAAGACTCCAAACAGTTTCTTCCTATTATATCCCCAGCGTACAGATCTCTTTTTCTTTGAAACAGCGATGATAACCTCAATGTCGCCCACCTTCATATTTTCCTCTTTCCTGTCTTCAGCTGTTAATTTTGTTCCTATTTGAGTATCAGTATGAGAGTGGAAGTCCCCCACTGACTCTAAACTCGTGAGCTTACGTAACATATCCCTACAGCACATTTCCCGCTTTTCTTCAACTTCCACCGACGTTCCAGTTCTTTCAGCAGTTTGATAACAGAAGGCTTGTTCAACGATGACTGTGTGTTGAGTTTTATGTCCGAGCAGGACTCCTAAGCATTCCTTTGGAAATACCTCAACAGCAGATACGATCATGGTAACAAACGGAGCTTTATGATGAAGACCTCTGACAATTTAGTTCACCTTTAGCTTGTTCTGTAAGAATTGATCTATAGTCAGTTTCTCGCTTGTACGATTGAAATATTCCCCCACGAGTTCCCTTATTTTAATAGGTTTCAAACCATGCTTCTTACTATAATACTGCGTTATCTTCCATGTCGGTAGAATTATCATACCTCTTGAGAGAGCCCACTTCCTTGCCTCATCGCTGATTTTCGGTGAGACTATGACTGGTGTAACATTCGCCTTAAGCACCCTCACCTCTTGACCATTATGCTCAATTGAACAGCCGTACTCGTGAGAGTTTCTGAGACTGTCATAAAACTTTAACACATGCGCTGATACAACTCCTGTTCGTAAATATTTTGCCTCAATTGGATAGTAGTGTTCGCCGCCAAGAGGAGACATGCTAACAAGCAATATTCTATCGATCTCATGACCACTACTGATACGTATTTGAAAGCTTATTCTACCACTGCGAACAACTGACAGAAACCTCCAGTCGAATGTAAGGTCTTTGCTCATTTCATCCAAACATATCTGAACAATTTTCTCATGTATTACTCCGATGACAATACCAACTGATTTTTTAATGCTTAACCTTTGATCCCAATATTCGATTTCTCTCTTGACATCCTCTTCTGTGAGTTTTTCGCTATCGTATAGAAACACTTGTCCAGTTTTTGAACCCATTTTGATAATGTTCTTAAAGGCACTCGCTAAGACATCTGAATGGTAAGCAACAGAACTTGGATCAAAATTGTACGGTGCGTTTGCGAATATATGAAGCGGTGTTAATCTTCTTTCGTTAGAGTTTTTCATGACTTCCTTAAGAATTGCGTTAGCCTCAGCGGTTAGCACTTCGCCTGACTTTATGAATCTCTCGCACTGTTCTGGTGTTAATCCGTAAACGTATCCGTGTAAGCGCCCACGAAATAGTGTTTCTCGGCCAAGAAAAGGATTCCATTTGCCTTTCTGGACCAAATCCCCCCGCCGTACCATCTGGTATAAACATGTGCTCACCTTAGTGCTATCAAGATTCAGATCTTCAGCGATTATTGTCAGAGTTGCACCAATTCCCCTCTTTTGGAAATACTCAAGAATCTGCCCTCTGGATACAACCCTCTTGTAGTGATCCTTCTGTAGAATCAAACTCTCCTGATACGTTATGAATTGTAATAGCTGTCGCTCTGTGGTTGTCTTCATTGTTAATGCTTCGGTGCTCTTAAATTCCCATTCCAATGTTCGGTTAGAACCTAGCAACGGACTATCAGATTTGATGTACATATATCCCCGAACACGACACCATTTAGCCTTCTTTCCGTGAATTTCGACGTAGTTATAATTCAAAAGGTCTCTCGTTCTGAGTAGAAAGGTTTGATAGAAGAGCTTCTTCAGATATGTGTGTCCGTGTCTGCTGATGTTTATCAATTCTTTTGGAAAGTGCGGTTTGTTGTCTGAGAAGAACTCTCGAACACGGTCAATATCTTCACCATAGACAGAGCTTCCGCTGACCATTCTATACACCTCCCATAAACGTAACCCCACCGACGATACTTGTCTAGGGTATTTAAATCTAATGGTGTTTTACAATAACTGGTTAATAACCAGTAAATACACACCCTTGCTCTAACCTCAGATTCTTCAGCCTTTCCAAAAACCCAATACTAAACCCGCTAAGAATGCCACAGATGAATACGGTAGAAAGTTCATCGAGTTTATTATCCATCTGACCAACGGCGCTAGAAATTCATTGTAAAAGCCCATGTATGTAAAGCTCACGTATCCTAGTGTGACAAGAGCTACAACCAGAGCTACAATCAACACTGCTATTTTCATTGAGTGTTTCGCAAGACTACCAATCAATAGCCCAAGAACAAGCGGTGCAAACATCAGAGTGAACTCCGTCCAAGCGAATTGAAAAACCATTGCTTCTCACCTCCTTTACAGTTATAACTATGGCTCTGCGTACCTTACTCTTCTTCTTCGATCGCTTCGTTTATCTCTCGAATTACCCCTTCAACCACTTTGACCAGTCTAGCGACATCCGCTTTCTTCAAATAAACGACCGCATGTTCGAGATGTCCTGCTGCTCGTTTCAAATGTTTTTCTTCAGACATGTTTCTCACCTCCGTAATTAGTAATCCATAAAGATTCAAAACACCATACACTCTATATGATATACCAACTTAACTTCGCTTCATATGTAAAGGATAAAGGAAGGCTATGTGTTTGAGGTTATTTTGATCACCCATCTTTGTTGTATTTTGATTAAACTCAGTATTTTCAGGTGTTTTCGCTCAAAAATCAACCTCATTTGTAAAAAGTTTGAGTTTTTGACATGTCCTTTAACCAGTTTAACTACCCGGATCTTTCGCTCTTTTATTAATAATTTAGACCTCTCTATGAACAACCAGCGTCTTGAGACCTTTGAAAACTTTCGCATCTGGTGTCACAACGATTACCTTTCGACAGAACTTTCGACTCTCATAAACGAAACCCATTGCTTCTTTGATGTCCTTATATCGGTGTGCCTCTTCTATTACGATAACCCAGTTGCTCAACATCATACGTTTAAAGTTTAGAACGATAAACAACGATGCAATCTCACCTTCGGATGCGGTTGGGATTTCACTCGGCACGAATCGCATTTTTTGATTTGGGACAGTCAGGTTGATTTCAAATCCGACTTTAGGGAGCTCATTATACTCATTGGCTGTATCAATGACCAAAACACTGTGAGGGTTAGTTATCCTTGGGATGATTTGATGCCTAACGAAAAAGGTCTTTCCAGCTTCAGGTTGACCAGTTAAAACGATTGGAACGGTTCCGGACATCATATTCTTTCGAGTGGCAATGTCGTACTCTCCGAGAAATGTCTTCAATGCGAGCTTCACGACATCTTCCATTGCTTGCATACGCATAATCTTCTTCTGCTCTTTCAGCTTTCTGTGTGTTTCGTCACTGAACCGAACAAGATGCCACTTACCACGTCCTCTGCAACCTAAGAGATAAGCGATGTGAATATCTGCCCCACGTTCTTCATCGAGTTCGTAACATTTCTGATTGTCAGTAGATAGACGATTCCAGACTTTCCTAACAATCTTTGTATTTCTACAGACAGGATAATCTTGTTTATCCGAATGCCAAAAACCGAAATGTCTACATGTTGAGCACGTTTTAATCATTCTCTCTATTCTTGCTTCTAACATTTATTCACCTCCAAATAAGGATGATATCACGATAACGGAATGGGTTGGGTATAGGGACTCGCAGACGAGCCACACCGAATATTTTAGACAAGTCAAGCACCGTAATGATCCTATAATGCGAAGACTCTACAATTTTCAGGGGCATCCCAATGGCACCACGTCTGACAAGAATCGTACCGTCAGTCTGACGGGATGCTTTCCCATTTTTCAACGCATTGACAATATCTTCCTCCGAGACTTGATATTGATGCATTCTCTTCTTAGCGTGTTTTGTGACAGTCACTTTTAGCGGTTCCAACCTCAACAACCTCCTTTCCAGCTTAAATTTTACGAAGTCCACACCACTCCAGCTCACATCTCATTCCTGCCTCACCACACTCAAACCTGCGCCACAGACTATGACTCGGACTTTCACCTTCCTCTCTTTCCGCATTCCCACTTCGCATGCATAAGCACCTTTCCGCACAACCTTTCCGTATAGCTTACACCTTCCATCGTCTCTATTAACACGTTGATAGTATCGACACTGACCGCAATATCTCATTTCAAACGACTCCAAACAGATCAAAACGATAAATAATCAAAAATTTGTGTACCTTATTTATATAAAAACGGCGCCAAATTAACTATACCACTAAGAGCCCAATTAGTGCTGGTTTTCCCTGAGTTTTTTGAGTGTAAGTCTAAATTTAGTTTAATGTCAATTTTATTCATTTATGACGGCGACTATCTTATTCCAATTCAATAAACTCATTTTTATATCTGGACGGTCCAATGAAACGATCTACTATTTTTCGAATTTGTCTAATATCATATTGCTGTCTGAATGCTGCATACGAGTCGGGCTTTAGGCAATACATACGAGGCCATCCTGTCTTCATGAGGTGCTCTTTCAGTCCCCGAGCCTGATAAACCTCTTCCTTTTCGGAACGATATAGAGCCCTTTCAATTGTTATCTTAGCGTAGATGTTAAGTATCTCATGTATTTGTCTGATCGAGAGCACAGAGCCGGGTTTAAGACACATAAGCAGGAATTTTATCAAATCGACCGACTCTATGTTTGCCACATCTGGAGGAACACCGTAAACAGCTTGTGGTGGGGTTGTTGGAACATCTGAAGGAACACCAACGTCCCGTTTTGATAGAATAGATGGTGTTGTCTTTGACAATGAGCATACTGTGCATATCTGATACCAGCCTTCCAATCTTCTAGCTGTCCATTGTAGCCATTCATCAGATGTTATTGATTGACTTTCCGCAATCCTCGATTTAATCTCATCTGTCAATGGGATGGCTCGGTTTTTCATATAAAGATTGTAACGTTTGAGTTGGCTATCTTTTGACTCAATCTTATCTCCACGACCATAGATAATTCCGCATCCGGGACAATTAGTGTTGAAATCTATGTTCATCAATGTGTACCATTGTATGAGGTCTTTATGTTTATCGCGGTTCAAGACGATAGTCTCTTTGGGAGAAAAATAAATCAGAAATTTTACCCTCTCAGCATTTCTATTGGCTTCGTCCTGAAATGGTTGTAAGATGACATCATGAAATTTCTGTGCTACTCTCAAACGATATTGATCCTTAGTCTCATCCGTTCTTTTGGGACTTTCCGCATTGTGAATCTTCAGAAATTTTCTAAATGTCGGATGATCGTGGAATACTTCCCATACTCCCGCTGCCTTACTTGGCTGTGACATACCAATCAACCTCTCCAAATTATTAATTTAAATTTCGACATAGAAAATTAGTAACCACCATTAAATTCGTGGATTGTATTTAATATTACGGTGACGGTCTCTTGCCCATCTTCTTAATTCTCATGAGCATTGGAGTACCATCCTTCGCATTCCACGCTATATAATAAAATGGAAGCTTGAACATCTTACCGCCCCTCTCGCATACCTCCATGTACAGCTTCTTTTCCTCATCAGCCCTAATGGTTTCAATATGCGGTTTTGTCTTCGACCTCTGCCAGCCTCTTTTCGGTAATGTAGCTTCGGTATGTTCTAGACCGAGTTCTTTCTTCATGGCTTTCAGCATTACATCTACGGACATCAACATTCACCTAACATATGTAACGATCTACCTTTTTCGGCTCCACCTTTTCTGCTGTATTTAGCATCTTCTCCATTGTATCAACACGTTTGGAAAGAACAACTAGCACATCAAGCAGTTCCCGTACTACTTGCTTCAAATCCTTAATCTCTTTTTCTGACATCTATATCAACTCCTACAAATTTCCACTTGTTCTCAGCGATTTTCTCCAGAATGTGATTATTGGTCAAATGGGAGAGGACACTTGGTAGAGCTTTTTCGCCTTTCATACCGAACCTCACACCAATTATCCCCATGATTTGTTCGAGTGTGAACCCCTTCGTCGCCCAGACGTATTTGAAAGAAAGAATCAACTCTTTAATTTCCTTATGTAGAGGGGTGAGTTTTGGTTCAGCTGTCTGAGGTAGAACTGGAACTTGTATTGGCGTTGTCACTGCCTCGGTTTTCTTAAACTCATCAAAAGCAGCACCGATTGCTTCAGCGGATGGTATTTCTGGTTTCTTTAGCGGGGGTGTTGGTTGTGTTAGTTGTGTTTGAAAAACCTGTGTTGGGTGGGTGGGGGCTGTTTTTAAAATGTGTTTCCCCGTTTCCTCTGCGAGCTTATACAAGAAATCGTATCCGCACTGCTCGTGACATGGTTTTTCAGTATATTTGCGTGTTTCAGCATATTTGCCTATCCTCGAACTCATACTCCAAACCTCCTCTTTGATAGGTTCGCTACAAAAGAAGCACAGTTCTTCACTTGTGGATGGTTGTTGTAAAGTTTTACTTACCCCCCCAACATAGGGTTTTCCAACATTATTAACACAACTAACATCTGGGGGACCTACTATTTCCATTGCTTTATCTAGCATTTCATCCGATATTTTTTCTGATTCTAAGTACTCCACTCTTTTCTTGACCTTATCATCAATGGTTAAAAACAATCCTCCAGATACTCGCTTTATGTTTTTGTTCATTCTGAATCCAAGTTCAGTGTAGTATCGTTTGATCGTTCTGCCTTTTATCGGCTTTAATCCCCTCTCTTTGCACCACTCGTTTAATTCCTCGATGATATTTTTTAGATATGTTTGCTTTGTGCCTCTCATTATTTCAATTTTAACAAGATTCCTGAACTCTTCAAATGCTGGATCATCGGTAGAACGTTCCTCTACAACTTTAACCTTTAATGCCTCAAGTATATCCTTCAGTATATTTACGCTAACTGCTCTTGATACTTGGATAGCAATAAAGGTGAGTTCACTTTCTCGTCCTTTTAAGACTTCCAGAAATTTTCTCTCCATTGGTGAAAGGTTTTTGGTCATCTCGTTGAAAAGTGTCTCACGAACCTTTTCCTTACCTTCTAAAAGCAAGGAATCCACATTGCCTACATGCCGAGATTCCTTTAGACTGTCCAAGTTTTTGACTAAGTATTCCAACCGCCAGAACATCAAGTCAGTTGCAATTTTATGCTCAAATTTTTCTCGAATCATGTTGATTATGGGCACTCGACTATCCATAGATTTTGAAAGCACAATATGTGCTAGTGAACGCTGTTTTAATGCAGGTTCGACGTCATCATAATATGAGTATGACCGTACAGCAAATGATTCGCACATCTCTTCCTCATCGCGTTCTGGATTCCAACGAATGTATGGAATATTTTTGCGGTATCCTACACGAGCCAGAAGATAGGAGAGGTCACTTTCGTCTTGGGCTCTATCAAATTCGTCAAGTCCCCAGTTGGGGTTCCACCTTTTTCCAAGTCTTGCCTGCGATGCAGGACTTACACTGCCTCCCAATACACCGTGATAGGAAATTCCAGCAATTGCCTCAATAAGGGTTGTTTTACCGCTACCAAAGCCCTCGCTACCCACATCAAGATAAAACAAGCTGTCGAGAAACTCGCTGAGACATGATTCCAAAACTACTAATGTGATCACTGGCGAATGCCAAGGCTCTTCATAATCACCAAACGATTCAAAGTAGTTCTTCACCATTTGATAAATTTCATTCCCTGATTTAACTTGATAAGTGCCGTCTATGTAGGCCTTGACATCATGCTTTGACAATCTATGCCACGGAAACACTCTCAACGGTTTTTCTCTAAAGATATATTCCCTCCCATTGATATCTATCGTGAAACTTTCGGCCTCCTCATCAAACGCTGCTTTGCTAACTCCTCTCTTATCCTTCGTAACCCATAGATAGTGCCAGTTGCCTAACGGCTCGTACACAAAATCGTCCTTTATACCGCCAGCAGGATGCAGAAGTTCGCTTTCTGGAGCTTCATCAAAATACGTTACTTCCCTTTTTTCTTCGGGTGGAATATCAGATCGATGTTCGTTTAACAGCTTTGCGATGCACTTCTTAATATTATCGACATCTTTACCTGATAGGGAAAATTTTTCTTTGATCTCGTATAGGCGAGGAATTGCGTCTTTTGGATCTCTTAGATTGGCGAAAAAGTCAATGAACTTTTCTGCCCTTCCCTTCTTAATAAAGAACAAGAAGAACTTCCCGTCAACTTTCAATTCTACGAGTATATCTCCAATTCGGGTTACACCAATTGGCGACATGGAAAGCCAACGTTTTAGAGGTTCTGGAAGTTCTTCACTTGGCAACAATCTCAGCCCCAGCTTGAGTAGTTCCTAACCTTTCTTTATTTTTCCAAGCGAGATACGGACAATGAAAAACCAAGATTTTTTCCTTTAGCTTTTCATCCCAAGGCTCCTCACGGAGCTCGGCTTTGATATCTATATAGTGTTCCGTCGCTTCTTTTGTTGTATCATAATAAGCACAATGCTTATTTCTGCAGATGTCGGGGATGTCACAAATACCATCAAGGATTTGGACCATTGCTATTCTCCCCTTTGCTCTCCTTCAAATGTGTCATGCATGTGAAGCAACACTCCTTTTGGAACATTCCTTTTGCAAATAGATATTTTGAGTGTATGGGCAGGGAAATATTCTGAAGTTCCACTAATAACTAATTCTAGATTCCTCTTTTCGCAGGCATCCAAAAGTTTTCTTAAGTCAGGGAGGCCTAGTGTATAAGGATGAGCGATCAGATAGTGCCCCATACTTCTTGCATGGTCCATTGCTGGATAAGATAGCTCCCTAACCAGATTTGTTTTCCAACGTGGTTTTTCAGTGAGAGACTTCTCTCGTGTATTCTGCACCACACAACTCGTGGATAACTCTATCAGGGGCTTTTGAATCACTCTTAAAATTCCCCGCACTCCAGCAACACCGACAAACATGAATCCTTTTCCTTGACAACCCTCAACCCTCCAGCCTTATCATTGTTCTGTCATCGTTGAAATGGATCTTACCCTCTCTTGAAAGCATGTGTAACTGAATGTTGATATCATCAACTGTCATCTTTGATATCAGTGCCGGAAGATATTTGATAGGAATCCAACCACCATATTTTTGCTTGAGATCTGGTTGTGTTTCAAAGAATTGAGCCACACGCTTCAGTTCCTTATAGAAATCTTCTATGATCTTATGTTGCCAATCTATCTCGTTTTGAAGGTCATGAATGATAACTTTCAAAGATGAAATCACAAGTTCTGGTGGCGTCCCCACCGGATAAATGGCTCCGCTAAATTTGTTTGGTTTTATGACAACAGTTGGATCAAATAGGTACTTTACTGCTCTAGGGACAAAGATTTTCTGGTTGCTGTCCAGATTTTGTTGGAACTCGACCATTATCTCACACCTCTTATTGTTTAAATACCAAGATTGTATTGTTTTAGTATTTAAAATTTGTGATTCATTTGTTTTCTACAGTGCATCCAAAGGTCTTTTTTGGAGTTAAAAATTCAACTTTATTATAATCATTGTTTTTTGATCGGTTTTGGGAATCATATACGATTTTAGCGTCAAAAAGATTAACAATCGTGTCTTTTTAAAAAACAGTGAATACAAAATCAATTGAGTTAGTAACAAAAAAACGGATAGCCTAGTAACAAAAAATTACTCAATCATGCAAGTAACACTTTTTCACAACCCGCCCCCCACTGGATGCTGGTTGGAAAGGGTGGGTGATAGGTGTTTTCCCCGTTTTCACCTGTGTTTTTCGCCTGTAACCTTATATAGTTAGGGAAACGTCGTCGTGGGTGTATAGGTGTGTATCGAACATGTCAGAATACGTCCGAAAGAACATCACAATCAGGAGAGACCAAGCTGAGTGGATCAAGAAGAAGGCTATAAACCTAAGCAAGTTCGTCCAGAACAAGATTGATGAAGAGAGGAGGTCATACAAATGAAGTCCAAAACGTTATTCCCGATAATTCTTTCTTTCAAGTTAATTGCGTTGATATTTGATTCAACCCTGAATCTACCAATTTGGAATTTTGCACTCGATGTGTTCATAGCGATGATGATTGTCGAGCACAAGAAACTCTTCCTTTCATCAATTGTATATAATTTAGGAGTTCTAGTGACAGTTTTTGACCGCATAATATCGCACACAATGATATATTATTCGGTTAATCCTCGCTTTTGGTTTGCCTATCCATTGCTTTGTATTATCGGGATAACCCTCACTGATTTCGTTTGGATATTGCTACTTCGTAGGCTCTTGAAAAACAAATTCAAGAGACTCACGGTGATCGCCTTCGCTTAACACTGTGACCTTTCCAATTTTCTCAACGTAGGGGATCGGTATAGGATCAAGGGTTAATTCTTCTTGTATCTCCTTCGCAATTTCCTCGTTGCTCTTCTCTCTGGCTTCAGGCACCAGCCACACCACAATCACGGCAACTTTTCGGTTCACCATTTTGCTCGGCCTCAATCACATTAGAAACAGTTGATCAATATAATTCTTTTCCTTCTTTTCATTCCAAACATTCAAAAACAAAAGACTTTTATCTAACGCTTGATAGGGTTAGAGATTCCATGCCTGAGAAAATCATTCAGATCAGCAGAATAACATCCAATAGACAAGTTACAATCCCTGTTGAGATAATGAATAAATTGAAAGTTAAGAGAGGAGACAAAATCCTCTGGATAGAAGAGAACGGAAAGATCTTTGTTAGAAAAGTCTAACTTACCAATCGAACACCATGAAGTACAATATTTCATTATAACCTCAATTTTACCATAGTTTTGGTTCTGGTGGAACAAAAAAGAACTCTGACGTGGGTTTGTTTCAAAAAACAACACCGAAAAGGGTTTCTTTACCCGTCCGAACATACAAATGATGCTACTTGGTATTATACTTTTATGTGTTATGTGAAAACGCCACTTCTCAGGAGAAGGGGTTTAACAATTTTCTCCTTAATTAAAGAAGCCATCTGATCAATGTTGCTGAAGGTGTCCGTCTCTAGGGATGAAAAGCCTTCCAGTATCACACTAAGCAGCGGCGCAGAGTAGCCTCTAGGGAGGAAAGACAAGCTCTCCACGACGCTCCTCTTCATCTCTTCACCAAACGTTTTGTCAAACAGAAAGGGCGTGGCACAGCCTGCGGCCTTTAGACAAGAAATCAAGCATAGGGCCTCGGCTAGCGGTTTGCCCCTTGACATTTCCCAGGAGAGCGTGTCGCTTTCGGTAACGGCTAGCATGTGCTTCGCGTAGGCTATTTGGTCCTCAACGTAGCCTCGCTGATAAAGGAGGCGAGAAACCTCGTAGTCCTTCACCGCGATGGATATCAAATAAAGCAGGTTGGTTGCATACTCCGAGGAGACATCGAAGCGGTTAACAAGGTCTAGGAGTGCTGGTGGAAGTGGAAGAAGATAATAGCGTAAACTGCCGTGCAAAACCGAATGCCCCACCTCATGCCGAATCCCTCCCACCTGAACCAGTTTTGGAAGCTTCTTCATCCTCTCAAGACACAAAATGACGCGGGATGTTCCTCGCCAAGCATCATGCATGGCGAAAAACAACTCATCAAAGGAGGCGGAAACCACGCCAACTTCCTCATATTCCTTTGCCGTGAAGGCGTTCACCGACGAGGATCGCTCAAAAACATATAGATCGACTAGAGAAACCTCGTGGGGCGCTAATCGACCATAACACTCTTCCATAATTTCGACAATGCGATCGGTTTCTTCGGCATCAACCTCACCGAATTTTGATATGATGATTTTTGGTTGAAAACGAAGTTTGTTTTGTTCGCCCACCTTTGTTTCACTCTCATTTGAATTGTTTAACGTTAAGGATTCTGAGGAAAATAAGTTTTTGATTAATATAGTATTGAAAGAGAGGTATACTCGTTCCAGCGTTTGATTGGAGGACTCCAAGACTCGGGTTCTGCGAATTTTTGGCCTGTTCAGAAAATCACATTGGACTACTTGCCCTTTTCAAAATTCCGGTTTCGATTTCCCTATTTTTCTGTCTAAGCATGCCTTGATGAAGCCGTAATATTCGGGGTCTGGTTTGCCGGGGCGGCTCTTAAACTCCCCGTGGAACTGGGAGGCTAGGAAGAAGAACTTGTTGGGTAGTTCTAGAATCTCCATTCTTCGGCCGTCAGGGCTTTTGCCCGAGAACACCAACCCTTTCCTTTGAAAGGTTTCCCAATAGTCTGGGTTAACTTCCCACCGGTGGCGGTGGCGCTCGTAAATCTCTTCAGAGCCGTATAGTTTATACGCTAGCGTACCTTTTTTGACCAAAATTTTGTGCGCTCCAAGACGCATGGTCGCCCCCTTATATTCAACGCCTCGCTGCTCAGGCATCAAGTCGATCACGGGATGAGGAGTGGCTGGGTTGATCTCTGTGCTGCTGGCTCCCTCTAGTTCACACACGTTACGGGCAAATTCCACGATTGCTAATTGAAAGCCATAGCAGATCCCTAAGAAGGGAATGTTGTTTTCACGCGCGAAACGGATCGCTTTCATCTTTCCTTCTGTGCCTCTTGGGCCAAAACCGTAAGGAACAAAGATTCCATCATAGTTTTTGAGAAGCTCCCATACACTTGGATTCTGCTCTAGCGTTTCTGCCTCGATGTAATCGATCGACACATGAGCTTCACAGGCAGCTCCGCCGTGTCGCAATGCCTCGTTCATGCTCACGTAACTGTCCACCAAACCCGCATATTTCCCCACCAGTGCCACTCTCACTTCAAAGCGCGGGTTTAAAAGTGAATTCGTAAACTGTTTCCACTCACTCCACTCGGGTTTTCGTTCTGGCAAGCTCAACCTTTTGCAAATGTATTCGCTCATTCCTTGCTCATCCAAGATGAGGGGTACCTGGTAGATGGAGGGAACATTATAGGAGCAAAACACAGCTCTTTCTGGAATCGTTCCGAACAGTGCTATCTTTCGAAGAGCCTCAGAATCGATCATTTTCTCGCATCGGGCAACGATCATGTCTGGTTGAATGCCGATGCGACGCAGCTCATTCACACTATGCTGGAGAGGCTTGGTTTTCATTTCGCCAGTAACGTCTAAGATTGGGACAAGGGCCACGTGAACATACAGTGTGTTTTCAAAGCCTTCCTCCAAGCGCATCTGACGGATGGCCTCAAGAAAGGGCAGTCCCTCGATGTCTCCGACGGTTCCTCCACACTCGGTTAGGACAGCATCAACCTTCGATCGCTCGGCCACCAAGCGGATTCGGTGCTTGATCTCATTGGTGACGTGAGGGACTATCTGGACGCACCTTCCCAAAAAGTCGCCGCGCCTTTCCTTGTTAATGACGGCTTGATATATTTGCCCCGTGGTGATGTTGTTGTCCTTAGGAAGGTTGAGGTTCAGAAACCTCTCGTACCCGCCGAGGTCAAGATCGGTTTCGCCCCCATCATCCGTCACGTAAACCTCCCCGTGGATGTAGGGGTTCATGGTGCCCGCATCCACGTTGACGTAGGGATCGATCTTTATGGCTGTGACCGTGAAGCCTCGAGCCTGAAGCATCTTCCCGATGGACGACGTAACAATGCCCTTACCCACCGAACTCAACACACCACCCGTAACAAAAACGAACTTAGCCATCTACAACCCTTCACGATAACAAAACCATAGACCGCAATACTAGTTAAAATGCTTTTTCACGCAAGGGTCGCAATAGGATATTATTGTCGAAAATAGCGTTAACCCCTTAGGCGGTAGATCAGAGTCTATAGGCTTTGTGAGATTTTTATGTAGATGCCCCTCTTTTAGGCCACATGATTATCGGTATTATGCTTAGGATGGTGATTCCGCCAAAGATGAGGTAAGGGTACGTTGGGCCCAGGGATTCCGCCGCAGCTCCTCCGATGATGGATCCAATGGTCCAACCTATGCCGAAGACGCCTTCCGCAATACCCATGGTGACGGCAACCTTCGCTGAAGACGCCATTTTTGAAGCTATAGAGAGTGACAAGGGGGTAAGTATGCCTATGCTAAAGCCTAGAAGAGCCATGAAAATTAGGAAGGGTATAAACCCGTATAGATACGTGATAGCGATGAGTGAGAGGGCTTGAGTCACCAAAGCCATGATGATAGATTGTTTTTCTCCTATCCGTGTTATGCTCTCGGAAAACCATACAGTTATGACTCTTGCGGTTCCCAGCGTGGAAAACAATGCTCCAATCTGGAACGCATCCATGCCCAGCCCCTCGGCGTATGCGGGGAATATACTGAAAATAAGGCTTATCGTTGTGCTGTACATGACGATGACAAGGTAAATATGGTAAAGATAGACCGGGACACTGCCCTTTGATGAACTAGTTATTTTGGTTGTGATCGGCTGACCCTTAGGCTGATAGTGGAAAAGCATAGCGTATAGGGCTATGATAAAGGCTGAAATACCTACGACTAATGACGTGGAGAAAAGAACTGCAAATCCGAAGTTTTCAAGGAGCAGGCCTCCGATGAAGGGTCCTGCTAACATGCCTAAAGCCCATGAGAAAGAGTACCTGCCCATCGCCTTTATTCTCCCTGAGGATGTGGTGATGTCCACGACAAGGGCTTCAGCTATAGGCCACATGAAGGAATACGCTATTCCGTTAAAGGCTCCAATCATGGTTACATGCCAGACTTCATGGGCTAAAAGGAAGAGACCCGATACATGCGCACAACCCGCCATCCCTACGAGGAAGAAGGGCCTTCTTCCAATCCTGTCGGCTAGCGCGCCTATGATTGCTGGAATTATTATGTAAGGGACTGCCCACGCCACTCCAATTATGCCGAGATCGAAATATGAAGCGCCTAATTGTTGAGCGTACAGTGGAGCTAGTGGGCTGAACATACCTATGCTTAAAGAGATGACAAACATCGACACGTATAGAAAAAGCAGAATATTGCTTGGTGTAGTTTTTATGTTGTCCATCACCTATCACGTGGTTTGCCGCGTCACATTTGATGCTAAAAGTATCGTGCAGGTCACTTTCCTTGTATTACAGGTTTCACGGGTGTATGGCGATTTTCAGATCGCTTTTTGAGGTGGTCAATATTTCGAAGGCCTTTATTATCTCGTCTAGTTTCATCTCTCGAGTTATGAGGGGCTTTACCTTTATGATTCTGGATGCTATGAGATTTAGGGCCTCTTTGAAGTGGGCGGGGGTTGCGTGAAACGTTCCCATAACGGTTGTTTCTCCATAGTGAAGAAGCTCTGTGCTTACCCTGATTTCAGTTCCAGGCGGGCATCCACCGAATTCTAAAACGGTGCCCCCCTTTCTAACCATCCTCAGTGCCTGCTCCCAAGTTGTCGGAAGTCCTACCGCCTCGATCACCACGTCTGCCCCGTAACCGTCGGTCAGTAGCCTAACCATACCCACGGCGTCTTCACGCCTGGCGTTGATGATCTCGTCGGCGCCGAGTTGTTGAGCTACCTGCAAGCGCTCGTCAACAGCATCGCTTATTATGGCTTTTTCTGCGCCCAGCTTCTTAGCTAATTGCAAGTGAAGGAGCCCGACGGGCCCAGCCCCTATGATTGCCACCTTGTCTCCTAGCTTAATGCTGGCTTCCTCGATTCCGTGGAGGACGCAGGCCAAAGGCTCAGTTACTGCTGCCTCCTCGTATGTTATGTGAGGAGGGATTTCCTGTGTGTTGAGCATGACCATACGCGTAGGAATCTTAATGTATTCGGCGTAGGCTCCCCAGAGCCACGTCATGTCCTCGCAGAGGTTGTACTTTCCTTTTTGACACATTCTGCATCGAAGGCAAGGCGCGCTGTTTCCCGCTCTAACCCGCATTCCCTCTTTGATCCATGAAACCCCATCGCCGACTTTCACGACATCGCCAGCCCACTCGTGTCCAAACACGGTAGGGAGTTGGATAACCCGCTCTACATAGCCTCTCTGAAAAATTTTTACGTCCGTTCCGCAGGTTGTTGCAGCTCTCACCCGTACCAAGATCTCGCCAGGTCCTATTTCTGGTATGTCGATTTTTTTGATGTCAAGGTCTCTGACCCCGTATAACAAGGCGGCTCTCATTTTTTCCCTACTCATTCAACACCACCACCTTCAGGCATTCCTTGTTTTTAGCCGCTGTTCTAAACGCGTCGCCGATGCGACTTAAGGGGAAGCGGTGCGTTATAAGCTCCTTCGCCTCGATTCTTCCCGAACTCATGAGGTTTAAAGCTATTCTAGTCTCAATGTGGGATGTGGAATAAGATGGAATAATGTTGATTTCTGAAAAGAACAATCTGTGGGGTTTTATTTGCATATGTTCACCGGGTGGTGCGGGCGCAAATACGCATACGGTTCCGCCCCTACGGCAGACGTTCATTCCCGTCGACAGGGCTTCGGTGTTTGGAGCGGTGACGATAACAAGGTCTGCCCCCTTACCACTCGTAGACTCTTTTACCCCTTCCGCGAAATCCTTACTCCGCGAATCTATTGTTAGGTCGGCTCCAACTCGTTTGGCTGCTTCTAACCGATAAGGGTGGTGTCCGCTGACGATGATCTGGCTTGCCCCGAAGTTTCTTGAAAGCATCGCGTGAATGATTCCAGAGGGGCCGTCACCTATAATGGCGACGGTGTCTCCCGGTTGGACATCGCATTTGTTCAGAGCCCGTATGCAGCATGCGATGGGCTCGATGAGGGTTGCTTCTTCAAAGGAGAGATGGTCCGGGATTTTTAGTGTATCGATCTGAAGGTTTGGGGCTGGAACCCTAAAGTACTCGGCAAACCCTCCGGGGTGTATGCGGGTCTGGCTGAATTTTTCGCACATGGTGTAGGCTCCTCGGAGGCAGTAGTGACAGGTGAGGCACGCGACGTGGTGATGCACAAAGACTCGGTCTCCAAGCTCGAAGTTCTTCACCTTTTTGCCAGTTTTTACTAAGATTCCAGAGGGTTCGTGGCCGAGAACCAGAGGGGCTCGTCCTTTGAGGTACCACTCCATGAGGTCGGATCCGCAGATTCCGCAAGCCTTCATCTCCACGAGGACCTCGTCCGCTTTGATCTCTGGCGTGGGTACGTCTTCGATTCGTATGTCATCGAGGCTATAGTACATGGCGGTCTTCATTTTGGGTCGATGATGTTTTTAGGCCGTAAACACTTAAGGCTTTCTTCTTGTTGGTTGTGAATTTTCTTCCTCTATATCCAGGGGGTTAATAAGGTAACACAAATTATATTACGAGTATTTGGTGGAGTTGAGGTTGTGGGGGACGACCGTGTACGTGACTAGCGTGGAGAGGGTGAGGGAGTACAAGATGAAGGAGGAAGGGGCTCGAGGGGTTAGGGTGAAATACCTGCTGCATAAAGGCGTGGGCGCCGAGAGGCTCCAGTTGCGTCTCTTCACCATTGGTGTGGGTGGCTACACCCCGTTAGAAAGGCACGAGCACGAGCATGAGGTGTTTATGCTTCGGGGAAAAGCTCTCGTTCGAAGTGGAGACCAAGAAAGCATGGTGAAGCCTGGAGATGTGATATTCATTCCCTCGTTGGAGGAGCATCAGTTTAAGAACGTCGGCGAAGAACCCGTCGAATTCCTATGCACAAAAGAGACCCACGAAATTCCGGCTGTTCTGAAGGAAAAATAGCGCTTGTGGCTTATTTCAAGACTCCGAGCGTAGTCATTTAAGGGAATTAATGATCTTCTCTGCGATGAGGATGGCTGCGGTCCTCTGGGCTTCTTCGGTTTGGGCTCCTATGTGGGTGGTGCAAACAACGTTGGGCAACCTTATCAACGCGAGGTCTTCAGGTGGTTCAGTTTCGTAAACGTCCAAGGCGGCTCCACCCAGCTTTCCGGATCGAAGTACCTCTAAGAGGGCCTTTTCATCCACGATAGCTCCCCTTGACGTGTTGATGAGGAAGGCTCCGTCTTTCATGAGTTGAAGCTCCTTGGCGCCGATCATGTGGTGGGTTTCGGGGGTTAGTGGAACGTGCAGCGTGACGACGTCACTCCGCTGCAAGAAACTAGAGAAATCCTTAAGGGGAATGTATTCTGCCTCCAGTTCCCTCAACAACTCGGCGGACGGGGGCGTTCGTTTCGTGATGAGAATCATCATTCCGAAGGCCTTGGCGATTCTCGCCACCCTCTCCCCAATGTTTCCCAAACCCACCGTGCCGAGGGTTTTGCCCTTCAACTCCCAACCCATAAGATCCTTTTTGATCCACTTCCCCTCTTTCATGGTTCGATCGGCAAGAGGGATGCTTCGCGCTAGGGAAATCATCAGTCCTATCGTTAACTCAGCCACGGCGTCGGCGGGTGCTTCAGGGGTGTTTAAAACGGTGATGCCCCTCTTTTCTGCGGTCTCTACATCGATGTTGTCCAAGCCTACACCGGCTCGCCCTAAGACCTTCAGCCTCTTTCCGGCCTCGATGATTTCCTTCGTAACCCTTGTTCGGCTCCTCACAATCAACGCGTCATAGTTTGAAACGGCTCTTCTCAATTGATCGTGGGAAATGGTGGGGTTCACGTCAACCTCCAAGCCAGCCTGTTTTAACTTTTCTATCCCTTCCTCATGAATGAGGTCGCAAACGAGAACTTTCCCTTTCGGCTTCAATAGACTTCGCCTCCTAAAGTAGTGTAACCGTGCTTCACTTATCCTTTTTCTAGCAGAAGGTTCATTTGAGGGTTATGCCCACATTTTGGTGGAAGTTAAGAGCCTTGATGGTGGGCATCGTTGGGAAACCAAACGTCGGAAAGTCCACTTTCTTCAGCGCTGCGACTTTAATTCCGGTGGAAATCGAAAGTTACCCGTTCACCACCATAAAGCCGAATCGTGGAATAGGATACATACGGGTTCCGTGCGCGTGTAGGGAGTTCAATGTGAAGGACAACCCTGTGAACTCGTTGTGCTTGGATGGAATACGCCTAATCCCCGTTGAGCTGATCGACTGCGCTGGACTGGTGCCTGGTGCGTGGAAGGGGAGAGGACTGGGAAACCAGTTTTTGGACGAGATTAGGAAGGCCGACGCCCTCATTCACATTGTGGACGCTGCGGGAGCAACGGATTCTGAGGGGAGACTATGCAAGCCGGGGTCCCACGATCCCGTTGAGGATGCACGTTTCCTAGAAGTAGAGATAACCATGTGGCTGGCTCAAATCCTGAAGAGGGATTGGCCCAAGCTTGCTAGAACAGCCGAGTCGGGTACGAGGGACCTGCTCAGCCTCCTTGAAGATCGGTTAAGCGGATTAGCCATAAGGAGAGTCCACATTATCGAAGCCTTGAGAAGGGCAGAGCTGAGTGCAGAAAAGCCTACCTTATGGAGCGAGGATGACCTCGTCACGTTCCTTGATGCGTTGAGAAAAATCTCTAAGCCCATGTTGATAGCCGCAAACAAGATCGACCTCCCTCCGGCAGAGGAAAACGTGGAGAGACTAAAGGAGCTCGGTTATACGGTTATTGCTTGCTGTGCGGAAGCGGAGCTAGCCCTAAGAAGGGCCGGGGAGAAGGGGTTGATCGACTACAAGCCCGGAGACTGCAGCTTTGCCGTCCTAAATCCTAAGAAACTAACAGAGCCCCAAAGCCGAGCTCTCCAGACAGTTCAAGAAAAAATCTTGCAAAGGTTCGGCTCCACCGGCGTCCAAGAAGCCATCAACATGGCCTTCTTTCAGCTCCTAAACATGGTCGTCGTATATCCCGTAGAAGACCTCGAACGCCTCTCAGACCACAACGGTCGAGTGCTCCCCGACGCGTACATCGTGCCCTACGGAACCACCGTCCGCCAACTGGCCTACAAGATTCACACCGAACTGGGAGAGGGCTTCATCTACGCTGTGGAGGCTCACGAGAAGAAGAGGGTTGGAGAAAACTACGTGTTAAAGGATAGAGATGTAGTCTCCATAGTCAGCGCCAAAAAAAGAGGCTAGCTTCGAGGCGCTTCAGGAAACCCTTCACGAATAAAACTTACTGCTCTACGTTTTACTGGCCGAAACGTCTCTTTCTCCATTGATACGTCCTTACTGCCCTCAACAGATCGATTCTTCTAAAGTCGGGCCAGTAGACATCGAGGAAGCATAGCTCGCTGTAGGCGCACTGCCAGAGCAGAAATCCGCTTAGTCGCTCCTCGCCTGAGGTCCTTACGATGAGGTCGGGGTCCTGCTTGGGAAGGTGGGCGGTGTACAGGTGCTTCTCAAAAAGGCTCTCATTTATCCCCTTGGGAGTTAGTTCCCCCCTTTCCACCTTCAGAGCGATTTTCCTAGCGGCGTCAACGATCTCCGCCCTCCCACCATAAGCCAGCGCCACGTTTAAGAAATGGTCGTCGTAATCCTTGGTAGCCTCTTCCACCTGCCTAACCATTTCTTGCACGCGTTTCGGCAAGAGATTGAGCCTCCCTATGACCTTGACCCGAACCCTGTGTTTATGGACGTTTTCGTCCTCAAGAAGCTCACGGAGCTTTATCTCGACGATCCGCATGATCTCATCGACCTCTTGAGGGGAGCGGAGAAAATTTTCAGTGGAAAAGGAGTAGAGGGTAATCGATTTCACATCCAAGTCTAGGCACCACCTCAGCAGGTCTTTAACCTTCTCAGCGCCATAATGGTGGCCGATCCATGGGTTCAACTGACGCTCAGAAGCCCACCTGCGGTTTCCGTCGAGGATGATGGCGATGTGCTCGGGCTTTATGCCGTCCTTCACCTGATGCCAGAGCCATTTCTCATAAACCCTATATACGCCGATTATGGAAAGCAGTGTCTTCAGCATGGTTTAACCTCGAAACCTCGCGTCCTTAAGTGCGTGTGCACAGGGACAGTGACGTTCGACTGGTAAGTGCTCAATGGTTTCTCTTAAGATTTGCTGGATAAGTGGCACTTTTTCCTTCGCCATCTTGGTCACCTCGCTGGCGGTTAATCGTTGCTGCATCCCAGCCGCCATGTTTGAAATGAAGCATACGGTTGCGTAACACATTTCAAGCTCGCGAGCAAGCACAGCCTCAGGAACGCCCGTCATACCCACGATGTCGCAGCCCAGCCGCCTCAGCATCTCAATCTCTGCGGGGGTTTCGTAGCGAGGTCCCTCCATGCAAACAAGAACCGATCGACTCCACGTTCGCGGAACATGCTTCTTCATGGTCTCGATCAAAAGCGCTCGAATCTCCGGACAGTAGGGCTGAGACACGTCAATGTGTGTAACCGGGGTCTCGTCGTAGAAAGTAAGCTGTCGAAGCTTTGTGAAATCGATTAAATCGTGTGGAACCACCAGATCTCCCGGCTTAAAGTCAAGATTTATGGCGCCTACGGCGTTGGTTGCAACGATCCTCTCAACACCCATCTCGTGGAGGGCATAAATGTTGGCGCGATAGTTCACCTTGTGAGGGGGAATGGAATGGTGAACGCCGTGACGAGGCAAAAAGGCAACTAGTCTCTCACCAACTCCACCAACCGATATGGGAGGCGAGAGCCCATAGGGGGTTCCTACTCGGATCTTTTCAACACCTGTAAGCAGAGCCTCTAAACCAGTCCCGCCAATTATCCCTATGTCAGCCTTCCTCAGTTTCCCCCGTTTCCTCCTCTTTCTCTCTGAAGAACTGCGCGTATCTTCTATGGAGTAGAGAAGTGACCAAAAAGGCAGCCACGGTTAGAAGTATGCCGATGATGGTGGCGGCCACGAGCTCCCACTGTAGGATTTGAGCTAAAGCGGGTTCGATGAGAATCTGTGACGCCTGATAAAAGATTTGTTGTGACCATGTGCACGTAACCATGATGACAATGGTACGCCAAAATCTGGGGTCACGCTCAAAGAAGAAGTGGGTCACTCTGCCAGCAAGTATGACACAGACACCGATGACGATCAAAGTTATGGACTGGGAAATAAACTCGCCCGCCAGTTTAGGAAGCAACGCGAGCCACTGACCAAAATTCGTGGGGGCGGGTTGAAGAATCGGCGTCACGAAGGCTCCCGCTTGATAACAGCCGATTCCGATCAACAAAGCTCCGGTGATGACTGAAAAGGTTGCTATTTGCTTAGGAAGCGGAGGCGGGGAGTACTCTCGAATCCACCTGTAGAGGCTTAAAGCCGCTCGATCAATTCCAAAACCCCTCATCAGGAGGAACCCACCAACAACGACGAGGAACGCAAGCCAAGCATAAAACAAGAGGTTGTACAACCACAAGACGCACAAGATAATCATCAGAATTCCTGGCAAGCCGAGCGTGATTCGAGAATAACGAGGGTTCTCCACGAGCATCTTTAGATACCGAGAAAACAAGGCTGCCGTTTCCTCGATGGATTCACTGTGCTTTATCACGATTCTCTGAACCGAGGTTACCGGAACCCTTGATTGGATGAGCGGCAAAATTGCTTCATCTGTGAAACCGTCGGTGACAAGGATAACATCGCTCGCGGAAAACTTGTCTAACACATCGGTGAGCTCGGATACCACTTTCCTATCTGCCCCTAAACCCCCCAGTTCAGAACCCGCTATGGTGGCGATCTGATACTGTTCATCTTTGGCCCCCTCCTTAAGCCGGTCATAGATCCTCACTGCCTCAAACATGGCATTGGCGTCGGGTTCTTCAGGGTCTCTTAGGGCAAGGCTGATGGCCGCGTTTAGGTTTTCTTCCCTCCCAAGGACTGGAGTCTTGATCCCCGCTTTCACGCCTAGGTCGTCGTCTCGGTCGACGCAAAGGACGAGGGTGCGTTCAGGCTTCTCCTTCGCGGGCTTCGACATCCTTTGTTCTCCTGTCCATTTGTTATTATTCATCTGATGCTATTAAACATCGCTTCTCATTGGTCCTCCGATATCTGGAGTATTGCCGTTGTTTTGATTAACCGCGAGGTGTCATTAATCATTATGTTAATAAATTGACGATAAATTAAAACGTATGTACACAAAATATGTACACGAAATTCACAATCGTACCATCCTTTTTTAACAGGAACGTTGTACTCCTTCTAAGCTCGAGATTTTCTTTGATGTAGATTCATAGTTTTGTTGTCACATTATTTGCGTTTTTGAATTTTTTCGGAGACTATGAAAAAGCCGAATAGTTTTTCCAAAACAGATAGACTTTCGTGTTAGGAATCCAAGGATGCGGAGCATTCCGGCGAGTTTTTGTGTGCGACTTGCGTCATTTAGAATCTAGCACGATCCCTTGCTCAGCGAGAATCTTAAACTCCTCCCATGACAACTTTTCGCCGCGTTTCAGTTTTTTCAATGCCTTTTCCTTCAGCTCTTTGCGAAGCTCAAGGTGGCGTTGGGCTTGCCTTTCCTCCTCTGCTCGATAAAGGACTTGCTTGAGGGACCTGACCTGATGCAAGGTTTCTGCGTGTTTCTGATGGAGCTCTTGGGATTGCTGTTTAGCCTCCACGTATTTCTGATGCGCCTTATTTGCCTCCTCTCGAAAAGCATGAATTTTCTTCAAGGCTTCAAGCATCCTTTCATGAAGCGTTTGGCTTTGTCCGGCGAGTTCTGAGAGCTCCTCATGGCAATGCTGGGCTTTGACCTCCAGCGCTTTCTCCTCAGCCTTTAGCTCGACGAGGCTGTGGTTCAATTCTTGTATCTGCTTGTGAATCGAGAGCTGGGTCTCAAGATGCCTCACTTGATCGACCAGCTGCTTCTCCTCCTTGAGGGTGAGGGGCGTTGTTTGAATCCTCCAGTCAAGGCTTTCAATTTCCCTTTCTATATCGTGCATGTCTCGGGGAGGCCTCTTTTCCGCGAGGATTCTCATTTTTTCTTTCAGCTTCAAAATTTGAGCGTGTATCTCCTTGCGCTGCGCCTTCGCTTGTTCCCGCAGGTTTTTCAGCTCTCGAACCCTCTCATTCAAAGCGTCGCGTTTTTCTCTGAGATCAGCGGCCTCAGTTTGCAGCCCCTTGATCTGCTCACGGATAGAGTTTCTTTTTTCAAGCCATTCCCGGGCTTCGAGGTTCAACCGGTTGCGTTTTTCTTTAAGAGAACTGAGCTCGCGATTTAGCTCTTCGATTCTCTGTTTTAGTGATTCCAGCGATTTTGTCCTCCTACGTTGGCTTAGACCATTCGAGAATTTGTTGGATCAAGGCTTGTCCCTCTGTTGACGAGAAGAGGGGGAGGTCCCAGTTCTCTTTGACTCTCCAGCGGGTTACCGTATGGTTTTTCACCTGCTTTTGATAGGGTTCCCTATAGACGAGGATTCCTCTACGCTGCCAAGCCGGTGTTTGAGCTAGGTTGACGCCGTGACGAAAAAGCATTTCATGGAGATCCTTTGTTTTCAAGCCCTTCAGCATCCTCGCAACCTCCTTGGGTTTGTGGCCTCTCTTTCGCAGGAGCCAGTACCCGTAAGCGTTGTTATGGTTTCGCCATGCATCCCTTTGCCTCTCAAGCAAATACTCTAGAATTTCTTCTTTAGGGTAGACTGTTATGCGTGAATCAAAGGACGCGGTTAGGGGTTTCCTGAAGAGCTTTAGGGTGTTTAAAGAGAAGGAGCTGGATGCGATGCCGGCGAGGATCGAGTTGATTTTTTCAACCCTTCGCCTGAAGGGTGCGGCGTACAAAAAGAGCACATTGAGTTCGTCGCTGGCCACGTAAACCAGGGCTGGGTTGAAACCGCTTTGAAACAAGGCTTTCGCGGAGGCCCCTAAACACTGGGCGAATCTTTTGTCGAAGGGCTTCTCGGCTCCAACTGTCTCGGAGACTGCTTGAAAGCGCCTCCCATCCAGTCGAACAAAGAAGGGAGTACCCGGTGGAATCCGAAGCTGAGAGAAAACTTCGTGTTCCGAATGGTTAGAGCCCTTATTCCAGGATGATCCTTGCATCGACCGTCTTCGCACCCTTCTTATAGACCATGATGGGATTCAGGTCAAGCTCCTTGATTTGCGGGTGGTCCATCACTAACCTTGAGGTGTTCAGCAGAATCTGCACGATGGCGTCGATGTCTGCGGGAGGCTGACCACGATAACCCCTAAGAATCGGGTACGCTTTCACCTCGGTGATCATCTCTTGAGCGTCCAGCTCCGTGATGGGGGCGATCCTAAAGGTCACATCCTTGAGAGCCTCCACAAAGATTCCTCCAAGCCCAAACATCAAGGCCGGGCCGAACTGGGGGTCCTTAGTAGCTCCCACGATGACTTCAGTGGACGAGGGCGCCATCTCCTGGACAAGAACACCCACAATTCTGGCGTCTGGCTTGTGCTTCTTTACGTTCGTTAGGATTTTGTCAAAGGCGTCTTGAACATCCTTGGCGCTCTTGAGGTTAAGGATAACGCCGCCCACATCAAACTTGTGAATCACGTCCGGGGAAACTATCTTGAGAACTATGGGATAGCCTATCTCTTCCGCAAACGTCAAGGCTTCCCCTCTGGTCTTCGCCACCCTAAACCTCGTCACGGGTATTTCATACTCTATGCATATCGTTTTGGCCTCAGGCTCCAGCAGATAGCTCCTCCCATCCTTACGAGCCTCCTCAAAGATCTGGGAAACTTTACCCATTTCGGCATCCTCTTGATACAACTTATGACCTACAAGTATAAAAGACGTAAGTGCGTCTTTACTTCTAACTTTTGCCCAGCTCGAATAGGTGTCACAAGTTCGGCAATGATTGCTTGCGGCACATTATAATTGATCTATGAATCTCGTAATGAAATAGCTGCCTCTTATTTTGTATGATCAAGGTACGTTCTTCTTTTTCGTCAAACGCGTCGGAAATCCTTTGATCGAACGGGCTTGAAAAGATTTGGGTGATGGTTCTAAAAAGGTTTTAGAATAGAGGAGGGAGAGTGGTCGGGCGGGCAGGATTTGAATTCGCCGAGCTAAGGGCTTGCCTCCGCTCTCCTGCGACACTCCGGTGTCTGTGCGCTTGGTAGGCTGAGATGGCGCCCACCTTTGGTAGGCGTCTACAGCGTCTCCGCCAACCACAGTCGTAGTTGGCTCGGAAGCTCTACCAAGCTGAGCTACCGCCCGTTGCCCGACCAAAGTTTTCAAAAGAGAAACTTCCGATATATAGGTTTCGCTATGTAGATTCAGGAGTGGTAGACCTGAGATTAAGCCAATACATAAACACGCGAGTCAGAAATATTGCCCGCGATAAAACAATAGAGGATGGTACATTTGGCGGAAACTGCCCAACTCGACGAGGAGAAAAAAGCTATAAGGCGTATAATGGACAAACTCGCTCCGATCTCGAAACTAACGTCTGGGCTCCTCTGATTTGGCGATTGTTCGGCGGTCTTTCTGCTCCGTCATACTGGGGGATGGCTGAGATTGTCGCTGAGAAAACTGAAATAATAGAGGGATGCAGGGTCTTAGACGTTGCGACAGGATCTGGTGTGACTGCCAGGAAACTAGGCAAGTTAGCGGGCAAAGGAGGCAATGTGTGCGGATTGGACGTTTCTCTTAGGTTTCTTCAGGAAGTGGTCAAAAGAACGAGAAAGGAGGGTTAACAAATACTATATATGTTCGAGGAGACGCGGAAGAACTACCCTTTAAGGACCAATCTTTTGACGCGGTCACTTGCACGTTTGCTTTCACGCTATTCCAATCCGGAGAGGTCATTGAGAGAAATGTCGAGAGTCTTAAAACCCAACGGCAAAATATCCATGATCACCGCCTCTATGCCGAGCTTTTCACCCGAATGGATAAAATGGTCCTCTCTCATAAAGAAGAAACACTTACACCATCGGCACTTCGAAACAGAAGAGTTGAGGGAAATGCTTAAACAAAACGAGCTTATGGACACGAAGGCAAAGAGCTGCGGAGCCTTCCTGCTCGTGGAAGCAAGGAAGATGAAACCCACAACCCCCTCATATATCAGCGCCTATCTGTAGATGGCCCAATTTTTCTTCAAAAGGAGATCGTGACGAGCTGAACTGCTCTTCAAAACATTTAATATGGGCTTTTGTCTCAACGTTTATGGGCCGGTAGTTCAGTCTGGTATGAATGACGACTTTCATGGTGGTCGTCAGTGCTCACGCCGCCTTCGCACGCAAGCCAAAACCGAGAGAGGCGGAAGTCGCGGGTCCGAATCCCGCCCGGTCCACCAAGCACCTTATTTCCCGAAAGAATCTGCACCAAGAGTTTCAAGTTATGCCTACTTTAAACCCTATGGCTAGGAGGCGAAGTCCACTATTATTATGATTAAGTCCTTTTCAGGCACCCCTGTTACATCTAGCTTGCTTACGTCCATGTTATAGAACTTTCTGATTTTCTCGGGGATACCAACCTTTATGGTGGCTCCAGTTTTGTCCCATTTCACCTTTTCTTTTAGGATGGCCCTTTTTTCCCATTCCTCGACGGGGTGGCTTGCCATCCCTATGGAAACCGAGGTGAGGGCGTATAGATGGATGACATCGCCACTGGGCTGGAAAAGATCATCCGATATCTCTAAGGCCTTAGTCTCTTCAGTGGATTGGCTCGACATGGGCCCTATAGACGAGGAAACGCCACCCATAATCATGCACCCACAGGCTTACCTTAACTATCTTCTTATCCTTTCTCCTTAAAGTCTCTAGAATAAACTCTTCCTCATTAATGTATCTCCTCCTTTCCATGGGCATATCCAAGATGATTTGCCTAACCCATGCTTCATTGATAAATCTGTGTCTCTGAAGACTACGTTGAACCGTACGCGTTATCTGAACAACTTTCGGCATCTCAACCATGCTCTTAACCATCAAGTCATCAGGCTTTGATCTCTTTCAGAAAAATATATCCCTAAAGATCAATATCACTTTATTCCCTTTTCAGAGCATGTTCCTTTATAGGCAAATCTCCAACATCAGAGAGACCAATTCCAACCTAGTAAGTGAAAACGAACCCATATGGAATAAAGATTTAGGTTAATCCCGCCCGGTCCACCACAAACAACCCTTTACGTCTAAGATTTTCAGGATGTTGTGGCAATTAAAAAAGAATAGGTTTACGGAATCAACGCTGAAGGCCATCGGCACAAGGGGGAAGGAACAATTTTCTCTTTTCCTCCTTGTCGGACAATAATTTTTCCTTTGAAAAATAAGGGGAGGGGGTTAGGTGCGAGGGTATAGGCATACCATAATGGTTCACGTTCGACACGCCAGAGACGATGTTGAAGATAGTACTCAAAGGTTAAGACTCAAACTTTTGGCTGTTCACAAAGCACAGCTTATTGCACACCACGCCCGATCCCGTAGGCATTACTTGGTCGGCCCTCTTTTACTAGAGCGCAGCTTACCCATCGCCGCAGCACCGGTCCCGGAGCCTGCGAGAAAGCCTCCGCAGACCCCACCTACCGTTTCAGTTATGAAAGAGTAATCCGCGAAGTTTGATGCATATTAGGTATACTTTAAAGCATAATATCTATATAGGCGTCTGAAGTATTAAGATAAAGATATGTCCATTTTGGACATATTGTATACGTGTATAACACAAATACGGTTGAACAAAACTCGTGGAGAGGGCTTAAGTTGAAGACGGCGAGAGCATCCCTAAAGGGCAAAATTGCGTTCACAGTCACTGGCGTCAACTTGAAGAACGTCGAACTCAAGGTGTCCTCCGCGGATCAGGAGATCGCAGTTAAACTCAGCGCCGAATCACTTTTGGTGCTGCTGGACAGGCTTCGCTTTGCAACGGAAACGGTCATTTTACAACTGATAGACCTGAACATCTAATCTAAAGCCGGGTTTCCTAGGATTAGTCAGCGCTTCTTCCGTCTGTTTCAATGCGTTAAGAGGCACTAAGGTTATCTCAAGAAGCTCCGTTCTTCCGCTTCTGTGAATTAACTTTACCTGACAGAGACGAGTGTCGGCGGATGCAAGTGAGGGCTTCTACCCAAGGTGAAGTGACGTTCTAGCCTATTCAGCCCTTTCTTGTTGTTTTATGCGCTGGAAAGAGCTACGGAGCTCTTCTAGGCGTCGACGAGTCCCGTCCTTGACCAGCTCTGAAACGGAGGCATACCCATGCTTGCCTGACTTTACAATTTCCTCGCACTGCAGGTAGAGGTCCTCCGGCAAACCTATCATGCGATATTTCTTCCTCGGCAAGAATGAGACTCCTTTTGACTTAACAATGACATGAGATTGACTAGTTATTGTCTTTCACATATAAAAAGTTTTATAAGCATGATATTAGCAAGTTATAAACACGTTAATGACAGATGATTATTGCTCGGAGGAAAACAAGATTTGTATAAGGAGAAGAGAACAGGTATTCACGATGTGGAGCTAGAGGAGGAGTTTAGGGTCTTGGTCAAAAATCTCGTTCCTATGACCGAGAAGCAGACCCAGTGGATATGGAACGAGGTCGAGAGGCTGACCTACGAACACCCTGAATTAAAGGAGAAGCTCGATGAATGGTCGACGATGCCCGACCTGGAACGTGAGGCTCTGGAGAAGATGCTCGATTATGTGAAGAGCCGTTGCCTGAAGGACCCACCGAGCGGAGTGTGTAAGAGATGAGAAACAACCTAGACATTGCGGCCTGTATCCTTACGATTGCATCAAAACCAGTGAACAAATGCCGCATAATGTACGGGGCAAATTTAAACTTTCATGTGGTAAACAGATATCTCGAGAACCTAATTAAAAAGGGTATGCTGAGAAAGAACGGTGACCGAACGTATGAGCGAACAGATAAAGGGCGGGAGTTTCTCGATCAATATAACCGTTTACAGAGGGTAATGCATAGTAAAAGATAATGTGAATGAAGGGATCTTCGCGGACAGGAGTTAAAAGGAAGCGTGATCTTTGTCCTCCTTTTCATAAGATGCGATTACTACTGACACTACGACTCATACCTAAGGTTCTTATCGTTGGTGAATAAACATCATAGGGTTGTGCCTTTAACGTTGTCCTAGAGTTCTTTTCAATGTTATTGGTACCTTTTTGAAGATTGCTCGATCTTTGAGTAAAGTTTATAATGGGTTAATGACTAGTTAATAACAAGTTATTAAAGAGGTCCCGTATGAGAAAGAGTAAACTCGTGATATACAGCTTATTCCTTGTGGCTTTGTGCCTAGACTTAGGCAGCACCTTTGTCGGAGTTAATGTCATTCGGAGCAGAATCGTTGGAAATTTCATGATCACGTATAAAGAAAGTAACGTTATATACGATATTATTGGCGATGCATTTTGGCCCCTTAACGTCACGGGAAATTTAGGCCTTTTGCTGACACTAACATGGGCAGGGAAGAAAATTTGGTGGAGTTACTACGTCTTACTAATTCCAATCATCGTATACACTATCTGCGGGATTCACAATATCATTCTTCTATTTTAAGGGCTAGAACGCAGTTTGATATCGAATCTAGGTCTCCATTAGGATCTGTAGGAGCTTTGCCACTTTCACCTTTCTGGACTTGCCTTCAATGTGGTAATTCCAACAGCCTAGGCAGACGTTAAGGGTTAGGGAACCACGCTTATAGAATTCCACCTGAACAGGAATGTAGGCGGTCACGAGGTCCCCACAGCAATCACAGAAGGTCATGGGAATCCACTTTCTATACTCGCAAGTCTGAAGTCTTGATTAACTGGTTAATAACAAGTCAATAACCAATTTATAAATCTTGCGGTACTATGGCTTCTAATAACCTTTCATTGCCTGTGACAATGTAGGTGAAGCATGATAGAATGACAACTCTTATCTAGTCTGTTGCGTTGTAGGCTTACGGTTAATCCGTGGAATGGCAACATGAGTGCCAAGAGAACTTCGCTAGAGAAATTTCGATTGAAAAGGGCACTGGAGACGCTGGCCCGTAAAGAAGGAAGGGGAACCGAGCTCGTCTCCCTCTACATACCGCCAGGTCGCCAGATTAGCGAGGTAGTCGCCATGCTGAAGCAGGAGTATGGGACCGCTTCTAACATAAAGTCGAACACCACGCGGAAAAACGTTCAAGATGCCATCGTGAAGGTTATGCAGCGCCTAAAGCTCTTTAAGGAGGTTCCTGAAGACGGTTTGGTTATTTTCTGTGGAGCCATTCCGCAAAACGGGCCTGGGAGCGAAAGAATTGAAACGTACGTGATTACTCCGCCCGAACCCATTCGCATCTATCTCTACCGCTGCGACGCTAAATTTCATGTTGAACATCTGCAAGACCTTCTTAAGGAGAAGGAAACGTACGGGATCATAGTTGTAGACTCAAGCGCCAGCACCTTCGCCACCCTTGTAGGGAGGCGCTTGGAAATCGCTAGAGAAATTACTTCAGGTGTACCTGGGAAGCATAGAGCCGGGGGTCAATCCGCGAGGAGGTTTGAACGGCTGCGGGAGGCGAGGCTGTTGAGCTATTTTAGACGTATTGGGCAACACGCTAACGACATTTTCTTGTTGATACCAGACCTGAAAGGCCTAATTATTGGCGGGCCTGGACCCACCAAATATGACTTTGAGAAGGGAGACTATCTTGATTACAGGTTAAAGGAAAAGATCATCGCCACCATCGACACAGCATACATTAGTGAACAAGGGGTGGAGGAGGTGGTGGAACGAGCTCCTGAGCTTCTTCAGCGAGTTCGTTATGTGGAGGAAAAGCGAATCATGCAAGAGTTTCTCTACCAGGTCGGGCACGACACTGGCTTAGCCACTTACGGTGAGGATGAGGTCAAACGTAGCCTGGAAATGGGCGCTGTGAAAACCCTGCTGCTCTCCGAGGGCCTTAACGTGGTTCGGGTTACCGTGAAATGCACCGTTTGTGACTACGTGAAACAAGAGACCATGAGGGCTCAGGTGGTCCCAAGCTTTGAGCAAAGCCTTAGCGGGCAACCATGCCCAAAGTGCGCGGTGCCAGCCCTCTCCATAGCGGAGGGCAAGGCACTTATCGAAGACTTAGCTGAACTAGCCGAACAGGTTGACGCCAATGTGGAGATCATATCCACTGAAACCGAGGAGGGGCAGATGCTGAAAAACTCTTTCGGTGGAGTCGCCGCCACCCTTCGTTTTAAGCTTCCAGGTTAGTAACCGGCAGTAAACCGGATGCTTGGGTATTCTTGCACTTTTCTGCCCTCACCCTTTTCGGGGAGGATCTTCATCTCTGCTGCTTTGCAGGTTCCCGCTATGTCCTGTGTTGCCTGATTGAGAATGTGGGCGCTCTTTTTGCTCCCTGCGTAAATTATTAGTTTTTTGATAGGTGAATTTAACGGCATCCTTCTCTCCGCCTTATCTTTTCGAACTTCCCCTATAACCGCCATGACTAGGTCTCCGTATTTTTCCGCTTCTTCATCGATTTTGTCCTTGTCTGGAGTGGGCCAAGGCGAGACATGGATGCTTTTGTGTTTCTTGTCTCTTGCGTACATTGCTTGGTATATTTCCTCTGTTATGTGGGGAGAGATGGGGGCGAGAAGCTGCGATGTTCGGTAGATGGCCTTGTACAGGGTATACTGAGCAGCCTTTCTTCTTCCTTCGCCATAGGTCTCTGGCTTGTACAGTCGATGCTTCATGGTCTCAATGTAAGAGTCGCAAAGCACATGCCAAGTGAAGTTTCTAGCTTCTTCAGTTGCTATGTTAAACTGGCAGTTTTCAAGGGCTTCGGTTACTCGTTGAGTTACCCTTTCAAGCTTGCTGAGGACCCATCTGTCGAGAAGCTCCAATTCCGCCTCTTCTTGTGGCGTATAGTCTTCTAGATGTAAGCTGGCGAAGCGAGCGGCGTTCCAAAGTTTGATGAGAAATCGCCACCCGTATTCGACGTCTGACCAACGGAAGGGTATGTCTGACCCGGTCGCCCCTCCACTAGCGGCCCACTGTCTCGTGGCGTCCGCTCCGTATTTTCCAAAAACCTCGGGAGTAGCTATGTAGTTGCCCAGAGATTTGCTCATTTTCCTTCCGTCGGTTCCCAAAACCATGCCGTTAATCAGGCAACTCTTGTAGGGCTTTTCATCAAACAATGCTAGATGGCGAACCATGAGGTAGTACGCCCAGGTGCGGATGATGTCGGCGCCTGAGGGATGTACGTCGGCAGGGAAGCGCCTCCGCCAATCGCTTCTGTCTGGCCAACCAGCATGAACAGCGCATGTGATCGAGGAGTCAAACCATGTGTCCAACACGGCTGTCTCAGGGATAAACTCGTCAAACCCGCATTTTGGGCACCTATCAATCTTGGGTTTTTCTGTCTTAGGGTCTATTGGAACCCATTCGGGCTCGGCGGCGATTGTTTCCCCACAGTTTTTGCAATACCAGATGGGGATTGGGGTGGCAAAAACCCGTTGGCGTGAAAGCACCCAGTCCCAATCGAGCGATTTCGCCCAGTCTATTAAGCGTGTCTTCATGTGGTCCGGATACCATGTGATCTCCAACGCGTTCTTTTCTACGTCATCGGTGAGCACGCGAGTTTTCATGAACCATTGTTTTCGCTCCAAGATTTCAATGGGGGTTTTGCATCTCCAACAAACCCCAACCTCTTGTTGGATTCCCTTAGATTTTTCAAGCAAGCCGTTTTTCTCAAGGTCCCTCACCACCGCCTTTCTAGCTTCCTCCACAGTCAGTCCCGCGTATTTTCCAGCGTTTTCGTTTAATTTTCCCGCCTCATCGATGCAGATGATGACCGGCAGTTGGTGCTTTGCAACGCATTTCACATCCGCCTTATCGCCATAGGTGCAGATCATCACTACACCTGTTCCAAAAGTGGGGTCCACCATACTCTCTTCAATGGTTTTAACCCTTCTTTCTGCAAGGGGCACGATGATTTCTTCCCCGATGTACTGCTGATAGCGTTCGTCGTCTGGGTGCACTGCCACCGTGACGCAAGCAGGTAAGAGTTCGGGACGGGTGGTGGCTATGGTTAGGAACTTGTTCCTTTCCAATTTGAACTTGACATAATAGAGAGTTCCCTCTCTTGTTTCATGTTCCACTTCTGCGTCGGCAATGGCTGTTTCGCAGCGGGGACACCAGTTGACGGCGTGGGTCCCTTGATAAATGAAACCCTTTCTGTAAAGAAGGATAAAGGAAAGCTGCGTCTTTCCCCAGTAGTTTGGGTCCATGGTTTTGTATTCGGTGGTCCAGTCAATGGAGCATCCTAAACGAGCTATGGCCTTTTTCATCACGCCGATATATTTATTTACAAACTGCTCGCACAGCTTCCTAAACTCTTCTGGAGGAACCTCTGTCCTCTTAATTCCATAATACTCCTCGGTTTCCACCTCAGTGGGTAAGCCGTGACAATCCCACCCTTGGGGGAAAAGAACGTTGCATCCCCTCATCCGTTTAAAGCGTGCCGCAATGTCAAAGTATGTCCAGTTGAGGACGTTTCCCATGTGAAAATCGCCGGACGGATAGGGTGGAGGGGTGTCCACGCTATAAACGGGGCGCTGGGTGTCTTCCCAGTCAAAACGATACACGCCTATTTCTTCCCATTTCCTCTGCCACTTCTCCTCGATTTGAAGGATGTTACACTCCTTGGGCAGTTTCGCCATTTGCCAAGCCCCAGCTAACCTTACTAAAGGTTACAAAATAAGTATACAAGATAATTAATCTTTAGCTCCCTTCAGAAACTCGTCTAACCCTCTCGGCTTTTTCTTCGGCCTTTCCATCCGAATCTCCTCACCCACGCTGATGCGCATTCCGTCTACAGCCGCCACGGTGGGGGTTCCAGTTTTTTGTTCAATCAGCTTCGCCTCACGAGTTGGTCCACTGAAGATCATTTGCATCCCGAAGTGGGTTGTCACCGCCATTTCGGGTGTAGCTTCCTCCACGATTTTTATGGCGTCTTCGGTGGTCATGTGTCCCTTCCAAGGTCTCCCTGATGGTCTCATGACGCAGAGCAGGAGGAGCCTAACCCCCTCGTAGGCTTTTCCGATCCCTTCGAAGTACTCAGTGTCAGAGGTGTAGGCTATATCTCCCACGTCTTGAGTTTCCAGTCGGAAGCCAACTGCGTCTGGATCCGTGTGCTCTGCTTTGGTGGCGAGAATTCTCATATCGCCCACATTGAAACTAACGCCTGGCTTTGCCTCTATCACCTTTTCCGGCATTTGCTGATGATACTTGGAAATGGCGGGTCCACAAACCTCGTTGCCGAACAAAACGCTTCGGGGCGCAGCCAAAAGACCCCTTTTCCTCGTCATTCCATGAGTCATAGCCTCAACCATGATCTCGGCGTTTGTGTAGTGGTCCGGGTGTGAGTGGGAGACGAGGACGGCTCTGACCTTTTGCGGGTTTAGACCCGCTTCCAGTGAGTATATTAAGGCGCCTGGTCCGGGATCCAGGTGCATATTGAGGGGGTCCGAGAGGAAGCGGATTCCTCCGGTTCTCCGCTTTTGAGTTAGGGTTGCAAAGCGACCACCGCCTGTTCCTAATAAGATCAGTTCGATTTCAGTCATGCCTCTCACCGCAATGCCCTGGAGGGAGACAGTAATCTAGGTCTCCTTCTATATCATAGGTTCGAAAAGAGTTATAAATTCATTTAAACGTGCGTTAGCCCGCCTCTGTTCCTTAATCTTGAAAAGTCAGCGATGAGCTTTATTATAGTAAGTGTCCACAATAACTGGGAGGGTGCTTCGGTGAGGGTGGTCCTTCGCATCGGTGGTTCTGTGGTGGCTTCGCCCCCGGATCCTCTTCTCATGGAAAAATACGTTCACCTCCTCAAGGGCTTGAGAAAATTGTGTGAGAAGCTCGTTGTCGTGGTAGGGGGTGGATCCGTGGCAAGAGACTTCATAAAGGTTGCTGACAGCATGGGCTTAAGCGAGTCGGACAAGGATGAGGTGGCCATATCGGTCTCGAGGATCATCGCTCAACTCCTCGCCCGAAGGCTCGGCGACCTGGGGTCAAGGGTGGTTCCCACCTCCATAGACGAGGCTCTTCATTCGCTGGAGAGAGGAGAAATCGTGGTGATGGGTGGCCTGAAGCCTGGGATGACCACGGACTCCGTGGCAGCCATGATCGCCGAAAGGATTGAGGCGGATTTGCTGGTGAAGGCAGCGGACCAGGACGGCATCTACACCAAGGATCCCAGAAGATATTCGGACGCGGAAAAGATCGATGAGGTGAGCTTTGATGAGCTCTTCGGGTTGTTTGAGGAGGACAAGCACAAGGCTGGAATCCATCAGATTTTGGATCCTGAGGCGGTTCGAATCCTGCAGAGGAGGAAGACCAAAACCGTTGTCGTGAACGGCTTCGATCCTGAAAACGTGGCCTTGGCGGTGAAGGGAGAGAAGGTCGGAACCGTAATTCTATAGCTTTGCGTTCTTCTCTCTCATAGACCCCTATAGGGGAGGGGTTCAAGGGGCTTCGCGTCTTTTGTGGGATGGTTATCAGTTTTCGATGAGGCTTTTGGAGTTGTTGGTCAAAATTGGTGACTTTTGAATACTTTTAGTTGTTTTTTGTGTTTTGTGTTGTTACGGAACAGTCTCTCTCATAGTCCCCATATATAGCCCCCCGGTGAAGTGGCGAATCAAACGTTGTGAAAGTCGTTGTAAGCTAACCGGTATAAAGGAAACGCTTGATAAGTTCTATTTCCTCCATTAGTTTTGGGAGGAATTTTTTGCAACGGTATCTAAGCATTTCGTGGAATTTTCCTTTTGTTTTTTCGCCTTTGAGACATTTTTGGATGTGTTGTCGTTCTCGTGGGGTTAGGATTCTTTGTCTCATGTTTCTACCGTTACAGTAGAGATGGTCGGGTATGCGGGCAGAAGCTAGGCGCAGAGGCGTAATGAATCAGATAATCCAGCCATAATCAAAGCCTTTCTGTGTGGTTTGTTTAGCACGGATGGGTGCTTCAACTTTCAAGAAGGTCGTTCACCCCGAATTGAAATTCAGGTTAAAAGCGTGAAATTGAGAGATGACTTCGTCTGCTTGGCGACTAAGCTCGGTTTTTCATTTATGAGATATGCGTATCTTCGCCTAGGGATAAGAATAAGGCTCCTCTTCAGGTTGCATACACAACGAAGACGAGACAAGTAGTTAGATGGGTGGAAGAAATAGGCTCAATCAAAGGCTCACACATAGAACATTATCAACACTGGAAAAAGATAATAGAAACCAAGAGAAGTTAAGAAGATAGCTCTGCCAAAGGTGCAGGGGTGGCAGAGCATGGTCAAACCCACAACAGAACAAGAAGGGGCTCGATGCGCGGGACTCAAGATCCCGTCCCGTAGGGGTTCGTGAGTTCAAATCTCACCCCCTGCACCATACTAGATGCTGTTGGAGAAGGCACCGTGAAGAGAAACACTCTTACTCGAATTTCAAAAGAGATGGTAGAAAGAATAAGGCGTACCTTTCTTCCAGTAACAATCCTTAAAGTCTTTGTTCACGGAAGCTATATTAGAGGAGAGGAACTACCGGAGATTTAGACGTTGTTATTCTTGCTAATGTAAAAAATGAGTGGGCTCGATGGCACAGAGCTTTCAGCAGTCTTAGTGAATGTCATGATCTCATTGTTGAGTGTTATGAGAAAGGCATGAGTCTAGAAGATGCGATGCGTGGCCCGTTAGCCCCTGAAATTGAGAAGAGAGGTATTCCCGTGGAATGGGTAACTACCATGAGTTGGAGTGAACTTTGGGGACGAACGACATTTTACATTCCCTATATGTTATTCTGGGATAAGGTTACAAAACGACTTTTAACGAAAGGCATGAAAGGTATTCACATACAACTTGAGACATCAAGCGAAATTTTCACCTCTGTGTCTGGAAGACTTCATATGTGTCAAGAAATTCCAGTCTTCTCGATTTGGTCCAATGAATCACCGCAAGACCTTATTCTTGAACCCACCAAGGATGAGTACGGAGCATATTTAAGCTGGAACATGAAAAGCTCAGAACAAGCATTGCTGATGTTCGCTTTCTGATAACGCTTGGTGAACTCTTGATAGAAAAAAGTCTTTTAGTGGTGCCTAAGGAAAAGTTAGGCGATGTCGCTCTTCAGGTGATTTCGAACACTCCAAAATATGAAGCTTCGGAAGAGCTCTTGCGCCAATCCCTTAGAAAGTTTAACATCCCAGAAAACAAAGTCTATCCGATTAAACAACGAGGGACTAAAATCTGGTATAATTTAGCGCGGACTAAAGAGGAAGAGGTCAAACTGAAAACACGTGTTAAGGCACTTGAAGAAACAAACAAAGCTGAATCAATAATTCAAAAATTTTTGAGAAAAGTCGTTTCTAAAAACGAAGCATCAAAAGTTGACTGTCGGGTCTTAGACCTTAAAAAAGGTAAAGTCATACTTCAAGTGACGAAACCTGCTACTATGAATCAGCACAGCTTCCGCACGATGTGGGAACGCCGCGGCTTTAAAGTCGAGGATATTTTCGGGCTGACGTATGGAAGGAAAGAAGTTTCAATACCTATTAGTTCTAACAAGGACAAATTGTTAGAAGAGATCAACCGATGCTTGCGGGGGTGAATGAAACGAGCTTAGCACAGACAAATAAAGAAATGCGTAAAGAACTTGAGCTATTATCAAAAGAAGCACGTGCGTTATCAGCAATTTACTGGGGACTATTGCAATTTATGTCTGAAGATCAAAGAGATCAAATAAAGTCAGAAGTGAGAAAAATCGTTAGTTCGAATTTTACTCAGGAAGAAGTAAATTCCTACTACAAAAGAAACTCTGACCGCGCATTTCGAACTACTTTAGAATTTGATATTTGCGAAATTATTAAACCTATGAAAAAAGAATGACTTCATCTCATTCTGGTAAGACTTTACACTCAAGGTCGGCTTAACTCCCATGAGCCATTCTCTTCCGTAGGGGTTCGCCGGTTCAAATCCGGTCCGCCACACCATAGTTTTCTTATAATAAAAGGGAGATCTAAGCGAAGTTTTAATAGAGGCTGGGTGGAAGTAGATTACAAGCGGTATTAGGGTGACAGAGGGTTGGTTAAAGCGGTCTTTACCGAAGAGGACAGGAGGAATCTGAAGACCTTAACGGAGGAGGTGCCAAAACTCCGTTCGCTCGTAGAGGAGCTCATCGAGACCTTAGAAATCCTTGGCGATGAAACCCTTATGGAAAGCATCAAAGCCAGCGAGAAAGACGTTCAAGAAGGTAGGCTACTAGGTTTCAAGGAGCTCCTCAAAGAGCTGAGTTTAAATGAGCAAGAAATTTGAGTTGATGTTCACAAAGGAATTTCTTAGGAAATTAAGGGGACTCAACAAGCAGACCCAGATTAGAATACTCCGAGAGTTGAAAATTTTGGAAGAAAAGCCCCTCAGTGGCAAGCGATTAACGGGGCGTCTTAGCGGGCTTCTCTCATTTCGAGCGGGAGAATACAGAGTTATCTATCAGCTCTTAGGAAATAGAGTAATCATTCGAACAGTTGGTCATCGTAGGGTAATCTATGAAAGATAAAATACGCACACACATGGAACTCAAGCCCATTCGGGGAATTCCTTCCCCGCAGAGGTTGCTGGATTCGAACCCACCCGCCGCACCATTTTCTGTTACAGAATTTGGATGAGGCTTGTCCGATTTTGTGTACGTCGTGTATGTAACGGTTAGATTACCATGGTATCCATCGTCCATTTTTTATGATGTAGGGCTTATTTGGATGGACACTTATGCGCGTTTGTGTTGTCACGCGCTGTTGAGGTGAGGGAACTGTTAAATTCCTTAAGATCACTTACCTTGAATCGTTGCTGATGAAAAGTTGGTTGAGAAATGCGGTACGATCATCTCTCAGTTTACGGGTTCGCAGTGGACTACCCTGAGGACTGGAGGGTGGAGCTGAAACCAGAATCTGATAGAAACAGAGGAAACCTTGCATTCCACTCCCCCACAAAGGACAACATGTTCATCTCTTGGGAAATCCTCGAGCGAGTCAAAAGAAGGTATACCTCACTCGCCGAACAAGTAGATGATGTTCTGGAGAATGTCAAGAAAAGCCGCGGCGTGAAGTCTCTTGAGGTCATGGAGAGAAAAGAGCTGGAAATAAACGGGCACAAGGGTGTCTTCACGCACTTAAAAGTGATCTCTATCCACGCCGTCTTCTTCTTTAAAAAACGTGTGATCTTGCAAGAGCTTTGGTCCCTACACGTATACTGTGAACAAACCGCACGCTTTTTCGCCCTCTACGGAATGTCGAGCTCTGAGGAAAGATCGCCTAAACAAGCAGATATTTTTAAGCACATGCAAAAAACGTTCAAATGCCACACAGAGTAAGAGCTATCCCCATTCTCAGTAAGAAAGCAACAAAAATGCGTGGGTATCTGTTGAGAAAATAGAAATTTTAACAAAAGCCAACAAGGTTACACACTTCGCGTAGACCTTCACTCCTCCGGTTTTGCTTCTGGTTTGTAAAGCCTTTTTTCATAGGTTGGTTGTGGCTTGAATTTGCCCCGATACCGCCGCATAGATGATTTCCTGCGCTCCACGTTTTCGAGTCTAGCCCGAGCCTTCGCTATTCTTGTCATAGAAGGGGTTCTTCTCCGGAGTGCTCGGGGCTTAGGTGGTCGAAAAAGTTTCTCAGCCGATCTACGGGTGCCTCTCCCACGTTTCTTGCCAGTTTCCATCTTTGGCCCTGCGACCCTTTTGAACGCTACGGTCCTAGTGCCTAGGTCAACGCTATAAACCCTCCATCCCACGTTCAGCCACGCCTGCGCTTGACCACGACTGGGCGTGTTGGACCACCAGTGCTGATACCGATGGGCTGAGAAAGGAAGGTTGTCTCCGATGATGCCCTCGATTTTTGCAAAGCTAAGGGTGACTCGATCACCGTATTGCGCTCGTCGCGCCAAATACCTGCTAAGCGGACTATATTTGGTTCCTAGCCGCCTCGGTGAAACAATCCTCCTTGCACAACCTAGACAAATGAGGCTGCCATCCTCAGTAAACATGGTGCAGTTTCTACAGTACCATCTCCCGCATCGATAACAACGCCTGAGAGAGTAATACGGAAGGACTGTACCGCATAACCCACACTCGTCTTTCATAAATTAGATATTACCGTAGAATTAAATCAATCTTTACTTCTATCAGATTTTGCAATATTGTTGGGAATGAAATAATTACTATAATCTCCGAAAGCGTATGTACAACCTGAGATTTTACGATGAAGACGGGAAAAAGAGCGGAACTCAACATAGTCGCTGATGCCTTGGAGGTGCTTCCTTTTGCCCAGTGATTACTTCGGGAAGGAAATTGAAATTTTGCAAAGAATCGTTCATGGTCAGAAGGTGAACGCAAAATGGGATTGGGCAAATTTTGAAAGCACGAAAGGCTTCCCCGTTGATGACAACCTGATGTCATGGGTGATTGGTCAAGATAGGGCATTGCAAGAATGCTTTCTCTGCCTCGATGAATGGGCACACAAGCTGAAATGGCTTGAGAAGAAGAAGTGGCACGATGATTGGAAAGACCCGAACGAAATCAAACCGTCATCTAAGACAAAACTAAGTCCTGGACCTTACCTGCTCCTCTTGGGGGACCCTGGGACGGGCAAGTCTCTTATCGGAAGAGCCTTAGCTGAGAAGCTTACCCAAATCTACAAGGAGAAGAACATTAAGCTCTTCGATGTTCTCTGCTGGGGAAACAAAACGGTTCCGAGTGAACCTAAAATCTCCATTCACGAGGCGGGGAAAGGTAAAGAGATCATACGTAAGGAGAAGATTAAGCAGGAAAAGAAGAGGTTTATTATCTCACTTGGTTTGAGGGCGCTTCAAGTATTACTGACAATCTTTGGTTTGGCTCTCCTCTTCATTGGTTTGTACGGCTTATACCACATGTTCTTGTTATGGGCCTCAAACCCCGTGATAACCGCTGACGGTTTGACCTTGCAAGAATTCCATGCTTATAACTTCTTGGAATATTTTGCGGAGTCCTTTCCCTCGCTGATACTGGTTCTCGTCCCAGCGGGTTCATTGTTGTTCTTTGGTGTATTCCTCTGGTGGTTTGGAAGGCTCGGGGGAGGAATGGTTAATTTACCGGGCATCGGCGGGGCACAACAGTCTAACGTGCCTAAACTGATAGTGGACAACTCTTCTAAGCGTGCCCCCTTCACAGACGCTACTGGTCACAGATCGTCTCAGCTGTTTGGAGATATTGCGTGGGATCCGTATCAGACTGGTGGGTTGGGCACTCCCGAGCATCAGAGGGTGACCGCCGGAGACGTTCACAGGGCGTGTCTAGGCATTCTGTACATAGATGAGGTTAAGAACCTTGACCCTGGTGAAGTCGTCACCCTTTTGACGGTGTTGGAAGACGGGCAACTTCCCATAACTGCGAGGGGGCGTTTACAAGGTGGCACTGCTGCCTTGGCTGTTTCCACCGAACCAGTTCCTTGTATGTGTTTCCTTGTCGGCGCCGGCAACTTTGACTCGGTCAGCCAAATACACCCGGCCTTGATGGATAGGGTATATGGTTACGGAAAGGTGGTGAGGATGAACAATGACATGCCTAACACCGTAGAGAACAGAAGGAAGTACGTGCAGTTCGTTGCCCAAGAGGTGCATCGTTTCCATCTTATCCCCCTTAGTAGAGGGGCGTGCGAAGAAATTGTTGATGAGGGTAGGCGTAGAAGCAACAAGAGAGACGCCTTGACCACTAAATTTAGGCCCCTCATCTCTATTATCAAGACTGCTGCCACCCTAGCCATGAATGAAGGGATGAAGGTTGTGGACAGGAGACACGTTATAGAAGCTGTTCAGAACCACTGTAAAACCATACAGAGGCAGATTCTTGAACACCACATAAGCGAGAGAGGAAAACTCTTAGAGATCAAGCCAGAAGGCAGCAAGCTCGGACAAATCTATGGCTTAGCGGTGGTTTCAGACCCCTACAGTGGAGAGATGACCGGCAACGTGCTGTGCGTGAAGGCACACATGGTTAGAAGGAGCGATATTGCCAGAAACTACCCGTTGAAAGGGTACTATAAGGTGACAGGTATAGCCAAGGGGCAGAAGGAGAAGTTCATATCCGACAGCGTTGCGAAGGTCAGAAGCGTCATACTTCAAAAGTACGGCGTGGACATCGCCCAAGACTACTTCACCCACATCGACTTTGCACAAGCCTATGGAGTTGACGGACCATCCGCCGGAGTCACCATGGCTATACTGCTGTGTTCCCTACTGGAAGGTAAACCCATTCGACAAGATGTGGCGGTCACCGGCGAAATCAACCTTGGGGTAGACGATTCCATAATGGTCACCGCCGTAGGAGGGTTATACGAAAAGATTAAGGTTGCGGAAGCGTGGGGCTTCAAGAAGGTGGTTGTTCCCCAAAAGAACTTCGACCACTCCATAGATGCTAAGGACTACAAGATAGAGGTGGTGCCTGGCAAAACCTTGAGCGACTACCTCAGAGAATGTTTAATATAGTTAAAATCGTTGTTTGATGGCGAATTCTAGGTGTTAGTGTAGGTTGAAACGGTGCTAACGGTGTTCTGCTGATGAGCTTTTATATTTAGCATGGATGACTATCTAGTTTCAGGTGTTTGTATGATGGAGCCCGCGCTGGATGAGTTAATTGAGCGTGGTGAGGCAAGCCCCTACTATAGGCTCTTAAACATGAGAATTGAGGAAGTGAGGGACGGCTATGCTCGTTTAACCATGAACATAGAGGAGAAACACCTCCAGTTTTTGGGAACCGTTCACGGAGGAGCCACAGCCAGCCTAGCCGACTCAGCCGCAGCCTGGGCAACATTAGGTTCCACCGACTTAAAGGGCGTCCCAATAACAGTCGAGATGAAAATCAACTTTCTAGCGCCTGTGGAGTCGGGTCAACTGATCGCTGAAGCCCGAAACATACATAAAGGCTTCAAGATCTCCGTAAGTGATGTGGAAGTAAAAGATGACAAGGGACGTTTAATAGCGAAAAGCCTCGTAACCTACTACCTACGAAAAGATGGATAGCAGCGCCCGGGGGGGAATTTGACTGCACGCGTATTTTTTATGTAAGCTAGAAGATTTTTTGTCAAATGATGGTTTGGGTATTCATATGCGTCTGGAGATAAAGTGGACTCTCGGGTAAGAATAGGGCGTCATCTAACTGTAGAAGAGCTTCAGAGGACGAATCGAGGTGAAAACTTATATTTATGGTGGAAATTATTAAATAGTGGTGGAAAAAATGGAAATAGGAGTAGAGATCAGAAAAGTGGATTCCCAAGGCCGTCTAATTTTGCCAGCTGATTGGCGTGAATCTGAAATCGCTGGAGCGAGGGAAGTTTACATTATAAAGCGCAAGGGGTCGTTGAAGATTCTTCCAAAGCGCAAGGTTGACCTGACCGAGTTCTTTGACACAATTGACTTGAGTGTGGAAGCCATTGGAAACTGGAGTGAGTTCGAAAAGAAATTCTATGAGGGTGGTAAATGAAGTTTTTAGACGCTAACGTGTTCATCTATGCCTACTACAAGCCCAAAAGGTCCCTCACCCCAAAGGAGCAACTCATGAAAAACGGAGCCAAAGAAATCATCAAAAACATAAACGAAGGAAAAGAAGAAATAACAACAACAGTCATACACATAGCAGAAACCGTTAACATCCTCAAACAAGGCATGCCACTTGACACCCTAATCAACATAGTCGTCGGTCTCTTTATGCTTGACAACGTCAAAATAATCGGTGTTAATAGAGAAATGTACTTTGCGGCAGCCGAACTAGGGCGTGACCTAAAACTAGACTCAAATGACTCCCTAATAGTAGAAGTCATGAGGTCAAACGACATAAAAGAACTCTACTCCTTTGACCAAGAGTTTGAAAAAATAGAAGGAATAACCAGACTACCAATGACATAATGGTAGCGGGGGGTTGATTTTCAGGAGGTTTCGCGCCTCCTTTTGAACAACCGATCTTTGGGTCTCCCAAAAGGGCATTTATGAGCCCAACGGGTTAACCTGGCTACCCCACCCCGCTACTGAGTGGGTAGTCTCTTCTCTTTAGTTTTATCACTTAAAGGCGAGCTTTACCCAAGCATAAAATCTTAGCCCTTCTTTTTAAGTTTTGCCTTCTAGGTTCATGTTTGCATCAAGATTAGTTTACTCAAAAGCTTCTTCGAATTTATTAAGAAGGTCCTGAGGAAGTTGACGCCTAGAACTCCCTCTGGTATAACCACTTGAGGGGTTCAGCGAGGGGTCAATCTGCAGGATGGGCTGGGCCCTAAATAATTTATTTAAGGCGATAGGATCCTTTGAGGCGGTTACTTCAGCTTCGGTTTTCTCCATTTGAATCTGAGCGTGCGACTTTGTACGTGTAGCGTTAAGAATATAAGTTGTGCTTTAGCATTCTAGGTTGAAGCTGGTGGAGGGTGTGGGCTATACCTATGTGGATCTGGTTGTAAGAGGTAGGGTTTCGAGGAATGTTAGAGCTTTGGTGGATACGGGATCAGCCTATGTTGTAATGGGTCCCAAGATTATTTCTGAGATTGGGCTCCATGAAACACCTTTCGAGGTAGAATTGACACTTGCGGATAAGAGGAAGGTCAAAGCAAAGCTCTATTTGGCTGAAGTAAAAGCTGAGGGTAGAAGGGGGCCGGTCTTCGTGGCAGAGCTGGATGTGCCTACACCTATACTGGGAGCTTACGCCCTTGAAACCCTAGGCCTAAAGCCAAACCCTGTTACTGGCAGGCTGGAAGTTGTGGGACCTGAGGGAGGATACCTACTCTAACATGAAAAAAGAAAGCCCCCAAGTAGACAGGGAGAACAACAGGCAGATAATAAACTAGCCATCGAAAACAAATCTCAAAACCTCACAAAAATGTAAAAGCTATCTCAGCTAACGCTTCCAGAGACGAAGCGAAAAGCCTATAGTCGGCTTTGTTTAGTTATGGTTAGGTGTGCTTGAATGGATAAGCCCTATTTTCGTCCCTTGTTTCATCCAGAGCTGGAGAACCCAATCTTTGTGGAGGGTCTGCCGGGGTTTGGGGGTGTGGGAAAGATTGCTGCTCGACTACTGATCGAGTTTACCCGCGCCAAGCCCTTCACCGAATTGTATTCCCCGTCTTTTCCGGATTACGTGATTGTAAACGCAGATGGAGTTTGCCGTCCACCCCGCTACGGATTCTACGCTTCTTCCATAGGGAAAAAACATTTTATAATTTTAACTGGGGACGTGCAGCCCTCCCTTAACGACATGGTGGTGCATTATCAGTTGTGCGATGAAATCCTGGATTTTGTAGAGCAGTACGGATGCAAATTCATCGTTACCATGGGAGGATTGCCCGCGCCACGTCCCGCTGGAGAGGTTTATGTGGCTGCCACGTCGGAGAAACTCGCTTCGGAAATCGTGGAAAAGGGAGCCATGCTCTATGGGGGCGGAAAGATCATGGGAGCCACCGGTCTTTTGTTAGGGCTTGCAAAAAGTCGAGGATGGGAGGGTGTATGCTTGCTGGGTGCAACAACCGGCGTTAAAACCGATCGAGGAGCCGCATTTTCCGTCTTCAAGTTTCTCGCGAAAATGCTAGGAATAGAAGTGGCGGATGAAAATCGTTAAGAGCAACGCGTAACTATCCATTGCTAAGCGTGGGTTTAACGTGACAAAAAACAAGGAAAAAAGCCCTAGAAAACCCAGACTTCCTATTCCAACGTTGACAGAAGAGGCGCGGAAAAGGTTCGTCAAAGTGATATTAATGCTTCTTGCGGCTTCCCTTACGTTCGGCGGACCTACATACCTGATCTACGTTCTCGAGAGGTGGATCATTCCTCAAGTTCTTCTCGCCCTCCTCGGCCTAGCCTCCCTTACAGCGGGTTTGATTTTGTTTACGCGGTTAATTGGGGAAGAGGGAAAAAGTAAGGCTTCTACCTAGGGCTTCCCTTTTGCTTTATGCTCTGCAGTCTTTCACGTATCACCCGGTTGGCTAACTCTGGGTCCGCCTTTCCTCTCGTCTCCTTCATGACTTGCCCCACAAGGAAGTGAACCGCCTTCTCATCAATAAGGGCGTCTTCAACGGCCTTTGGGTTCTTGGAGAAGACTTTGTCCGCCGTTTTCTCAAGTACTTCACGAGAGGCTATTTTCATTAGGCCCTCCTGTTCTACGATTTGCCACGGGCGTCGCCCAGTTAAGATAATTTCAGGGAGAACTCGTTTAGCGATTTTTCCGCTTATAACTCCCTCATCGATGAGCTTGATCATTTCAACGAGATGTTCTGGGGTGATTTTGGATTCGGAAAGCTCAAGGTCGTTTTCGTGAAGATAGCGCAAAAGGTCGCTCATCATCCAGTTGCTGATTTCCTTAGGCTTATTATACAACTTAACGCATCTTTCAAAAAAGTCGGCCAGTGCCTTATCCCCCACCAAGACCCCCGAGTCATAGCGCGGGAGACCATAAGTCGCTGTGAAACGTTGCATCCGGGCTTCTGGTAGCTCCGGCATTCGCGCCTTAACCTCTCCAATGAAATCCTTGGTGATCACGATGGGAACGAGGTCTGGCTCGGGGAAGTATCGATAGTCGTGTTCCTCCTCCTTGGTTCGGAGGGTGATGGTTATCCGACGGGCTTCATCCCAGTGCCTCGTCTCACGTTCAACCGCAAGTCCCTTTTTCAATAGATCCTTTTGGCGGATGATTTCGAAGGTTAGGGCGCGCTCCACCTCCTTAAAGGAGGAGATGTTTTTGACCTCAACTCTAGTTCCACCAGCTAGGGATATGTTGGCGTCGCATCGCATGGCGCCCTCTAAACTTCCGTCAAAGACCTCTAGATGCTCCAGTATCGACCGCAACCTTTGAAGGAGGATTCTGGCTTCTTTCGAAGAATCTAGATCCGGCTCGGTCACGATTTCTAAAAGAGTGATTCCAGCCCGGTTATAATCAACGAGCGTGTAGGGCGATTGGTCAATGGGCCCTAGGTGGATGAGCCTGCCGGGGTCCTCCTCCAAGTGAACCCGGCTGATTCGAATCTTCTTCCGTTTTCCATCAACATCAATGTGGAGGCGGCCGTCAACGGCTAGTGGAACCCCACCGGCACGGTCGCACTGGGATATTTGAAAGTTCTTGGGCATGTCGGGGTAGTAGTAGTTCTTCCGGAAAAAGGACATGCGATCGGATATCTTGGCATTGAAGGCTAGGGCAGCCATCACCGCGCCTTCAACCGCCCCCTTGTTAAGCACGGGAAGCGCGCCTGGAACCCCAAGACAGACAGGACAAACCAGCGAATTAGGATCCTTCCCCCGATAGTCTGAGGAACACCCACAAAAAAGCTTGGTTTTCAAGCTGGTCAATTGACAATGAATCTCGAGTCCAATCTTCACTTTAGGCAGAGTCATGGCTTTCACTTTAATGGAGGCTTTCGATCCTTATATGATGTATTTTTTTCAAAGGTATAAGCCACTTGGAGCATTACGTCTTCACGAAACGGTGGAGCCATGATCTGAATTCCGATCGGCAAATCCTCGGCGAAGCCGCACGGAATGGATATGGCGGGCAGTCCTGCTAAGTTGACTGGCACCGTATCGATGTCACACATGTAGAGGGCGAGGGGATCCTGAATCTTCTCCCCGATCTTAAACGGGGGGATCGGCATCGTAGGACCTACTACCACGTCGAATTTTTGGAAGGCAGCCTCGAAGTCTCGTCGAATGAGGGTTCGAATCTTGAGGGCCTTCAAGTAGTACTTGTTGTAGTATCCCGCCGACAAGGCATAGGTGCCCAAGATGATGCGTCGTCTCACCTCAGCTCCGAATCCGATGCGCCTATTTTTCGAATAGACGGTTGACCAATCTGCATCGTCGCGGTCGATTCGATACCCATATCGCAGCCCATCGTACCTGGCGAGGTTGGAGCTCGCTTCTGACATGGCTATGATGTAGTAGGTGGGGAGAGCGTATTCAAGGCTGGAAAGAGAAGTTTCCTCAGGAGTGGCCCCCAGTTCCTCCAGCACGTGAATGGCTTTCCAAACCAGCTTCCTCACGGCTTCGCTGGTTCCCTCGCCAAAGAACTCCTTGGGCACACCAATCTTAAATCCTTCAACGTTATTCCTGAGGAGACTCGTGTAATCTCTTGGCGGTATTCTCGCGGATGTGCTATCCTTGGGGTCATAACCAGCGATGACGCTGAGAAATAACGCGCAATCATAAACGTTTTTCGCCATCGGCCCGATCTGTTCCAAGCTGTTTGCGTAGGCAATTAACCCGAAACGGCTCACTAGGCCATAGGTTGGCTTAATGCCGACCGTAGAACAGTAGCTTGCGGGGCATCGTATGGACCCCCCGGTGTCAGAGCCAAAAGCCAAGACGGCCTCGTCGGCGGCGATAGCGGCTCCACTACCGCCAGAGGATCCCCCGGGAACCCTTGAAAGGTCCCACGGGTTGTGCGTTGGGCTGAAATAGCTGGTTTCGGTGGTGGACCCCATGGCGAACTCGTCCATGTTCGTTTTCCCGATGATGACAGCGTCTTCCCTCTTGATTCTTTCAATGACCGTTGCGTCGTAGGGTGGGATAAAGCTCTCCAGCATGTGTGAGGAGCAGGTGGTGCGGATTCCCTTTGTACAAATAACGTCTTTCACCGCTATAGGAACGCCAGCAAGCCTTCCGAGGGTTTTCCCTTTCAGAGCTTTCTCGTCAATCTCCCTCGCCTTCTCAAGAGCCTTGCCCTCCATAAGGGTGACAAAGGCGTGAACTTCATTCTCCACTTCATGGATTCTTTCAAAAATTGAGGTCACACATTCCTCCGCAGTCATCTGTTTACTACGTATTTTCCCCACGATTTCCTCAGCGGTGAGTTTACGCGTTTTAGACATGCCGCTTCCTCCCTACACGATCCTCGGAGCCTTGAGAAACCGCCTCTCCTTTTTAGGTGCGTTTTTCAGAGCCTCCTCTATGGGCAAGGAGGGCGAAACTTCATCCTCTCGGTAAACGTTAACGAGGTCCAAAACGTGATAGGTGGGGGGGACCCTCTCAGTGTTCACTTCATCGATTTTTTCAAAAAACCTGAGGATGTCATCGAATTGTCCGGTGAAGAGGTCCTTTTCCTCCTCAGAAAGTTCTATACGCGCAAGCCACGCGATGTGCTCGACTTCCTTCTTCGATATGCGACGCTTTTTCATGATAAATCCTTGTAAGTAAGGAAGGTGCGTTTCATTTAAAGATTTATGAGGTCCTATCCAGCGCACGTATAGCACTGATTCATAAAGTTAATGAAAGCCTTAAGCCTTAATTTCCCGAGAGATTGTCAGGTCGTCATGGAAGTCATTGAAATAGGAGGAATAAGCTCTAAAATATAATATATGTCCAAAAATATATTTAGTATGTAGGGAATCACATGCCTAAAGAATCTTCTGTTAAAAGAACAACCATCATTTTAGAAGAGGAAGAACGCAGGTATATCGATTCGCTCATTCGAGAGGGTAGGGAACCCGGCATCAAGCCCCTCATATCAAAAATGCTGGACATCTACCGCAGCATGATGATCTACGATTGGAGGTATCCCGGAGAATATTACGCTGGCATCAGCAGGGTGGCTTTCATAAACGTCGAGTTCATCAACATACTACTTCAATACATCCCCGAGGAGAAATGGCAGGAGGTGGGCCAAAAGATCGGGGAAGCCGCTAGGGTTTCCATAGAGGCTACTCTAAACCTGCAGACCACCGACCGAGAGAGGTGGCCTGACGTGTTCAAGCGGTTGCGTGTTCAAGGTTTTGGTGACTTTTACCTGCGAGACAAGTACTTTATAATCAAGGCTCCTTTCATCACTAACCACCAAGTGTTGTGCGGCTTCTTAGAGGGTCTGCTTGGCGTCCGCCTAGAGACGAGGGCGTTCACCCCTCCACTCGTTTTTGAGATAGTTGGTTGAGGAAAATGAGTTCTTTTGAGTTATGGTTTGGGAAGAATTAGCATCCGCTGTTAAATCGTTATTCTGATTCTGATTCACAATCTTGGAATACTTATTTTGAATTCATACACGTTAAATATGCTACCTCAGAAATCTTAGGAAAGAGGTGAAGCCGAGATTGTTCAAGCTGCTGGTTTCAAGGAAAGGTATATCGCCGATTCTTGCAACGCTACTGCTGATTGTCATCGCTGTTGCGGCCGTCATCGTCACCTACGCTTGGGTCATGACCTTCACGTCAACGACCACCCAACAAGCCGGAGCGGTTCTAGTTCGAGAGAATATAAGATTCTACCAGGCGGGTGCAACGAAAAACAGGACCGACATCACCATACGAAACACGGGTACGTCTGATGGAAAGATCGTGGCAATATACTGGTCAAACTCATCCTATGCAGACCTTAACAGGCTGGCAACCGATGAATACACTTTGTCTCCTAATACAGGCGTGGTTAGCGCGGGGTCAAGCATCACTATTACCCTTAAGTGGGGCGTTTCAGGAGGTTCCATCATCGAAGACGAGTGGGTATCCGGGAAAAGCTACTACTTCAAAGTCGTCACAGAAGCCGGACCGTATCTTGAATTTGCAGCGAAGGCTCCTTGATCCACTGAATCTTAGATTGTAAACTACAACTGGACCTACTGCGCTAATACCTTGCCCGTGGTATCCGTTATTTTAAGAATGTTGTCCTTTTTATACCATATTCGCCTAATGGTGATGCTTGGTGTGATGTAAGTGATTGAGGCGCTTGATGGTGCTCGAGTTTTTCTTTGTCTGGCTTTTCTGACCTACGCCTCTTGGAGTGATCTCAAGAAGCGAGAAGTAAGCAACATGGTATGGGTAGCCTTCGCACCATTAGCCCTCGCCTTAACTTCCCTACACTATTTCTTGTTTGCTCCGCAATCCTTGTTTATTTACGCCCTTTCTTTTGCGGCAACGTCAGCTTTATCTATAGTTCTTTTTTACGCTGGGGCTTTTGGCGGGGCTGACGCCAAGGCGCTAATTTGTCTGTCTCTCGCTCTACCCACTTATCCTATCCGTTTCCTCCAGCCCTTCTTCATCACTGTGATTCCTCTTTTCCCCATCACCATATTCTCTAATGCCGTATTATTGGCAGCACTAAGCGTATTCTACGCCATCACGCGCAATTATCTTTGGAAAGGAAGAACCGGAAAGAGGCTCTTTGAGGGGTTTGAAAAAGAGTCTAAGTGGAGAAGGCTTCTGACAATTCTCTGCGGTTACAAGGTTGAGGCGGCAGAACTGGAAAAGGGGGGCTATTTTTACCCGCTTGAAGATGTTCATGTAGGTGAGGAGGGAGAAATCGAAAGAAAACTTATCGTAATGCCCAAGGATGAGAAAAGAGAGGAAGTAATTGAAAGAATTCTAAATGCTGCACGCCGAGGAGAACTTCCGGAGGTGTGGGTTACGCCTGGTTTGCCCTTCCTTGTTTTCATCACCGTCGGCTTCATCGTTGCCCTTATCTTTGGAGACATCGTGTGGGTTATCCTCCGCTCAGCCCTTGGACAAGGTAGCTAACCCTAACTCTTCTAACGAAAGCCCCGCTTAGAAGAAAGAGAAAAACTGAAGGCCTTATTCGTCACCCGACCATGAATCCTGTTATACGTTTCCGCAGGGTGATTTTCAACTATTCCGATTAGCCTTGATATACAAATAACGTATTTAGAATTAGTCTTAAATAGATTCTATACACATAACCCGCACGCGGGCAATGACCATAAATCCATCAGAATTATACTTACCGCCATATTTCTCGTGCGGTAATATTGGTTTTTGCGGAGCATCGCCTTTAAGATATGAGTAGATACATTGAACCGCTAATTGGCAGTCATTAATTGAAGGAATTTATCAATGTTCAACCTGCTGGGGGGATCTGTCCGCAAGGAAAAAGTTTGTTATCCCAGGATCTCATTCGTTACCCCAGTTTACAATGAGGAAAAGCGAATATCACGGTGTATTGCGAGCCTCTTTAGCTTTGCAGCCCAATACCCCGGTTTTTCTGAAATCATCATAGTGGACGATGGAAGCACCGACTATACATACGAAGTAGCTTGGGCAGCTATTAGATTGAGTCGGAAAGAGTGGCCTCGTATAGGTGGCAAACTTGTAAGACATAGCACGAGCTTAGGCAGAGAAGAGGCTATTCGAACAGGCGCTAACCGAGCTCTGGGTTCAGTCGTTGCCGTGATAGATACCGACTCATGTTCGGACCCTATTGTTGTGAATGAATTAATTCCAATAGAGAGGTTTCTGTCCACCAGCCGTATGCACCCTTCGAATGGAAGGGGATGAGCAAAACTGACATCGATAGCCTTAGACCCTATACTCTCAAATTTCCTGTATACTGCAAACCTTATAATGCATTTGCGTATGCCTGACTCCAGCGTACCCTATGAAAAGCCTTCGAGCCTCCCGTGGAACAGAGGAACCCCCGTGGTATCGGCGCTCGTTCCAATCTTTAAGGAAAAGGGTGAATCCATCCTTACGACAGCAAAATGCCTTTCAGCACAAACGTGGTGGAGGCTTGAAGTGCTTTTTATCATAGAACCCGAGGAGGCCGATTTGCTTTCGGAGACGAGGAGGCGTCTGGAGGAAGCAATTATACTCCTTAGAAGTAACGCCATCGGAGCCAAAGTTATGGTTACGGATGGCAAGCTGAAGCTAAAACCCCACGCCTTAAACTGTGGATTGAAGGAGGCTAAAGGCGAAATAATATGCGTTTACGACGCGGACGACAGTTTTCCTGAGAAACAAGTTGAGGATGCTGTAAGCCTCATGCTGGAAAAGGGGTATGATGTTGTTCAACCCAAAGTCTTTAGATCAGGAAAAACTCTTGTAGGAAGGTATATATCGCTTGACACATTTGTGTGGCAAAGAAAGTTTCTCCCAGCTGCCCGTTCTTGGGTCGGAGTTTTTCCACTCAGCGGTGAGGGCCTTTACGTTAAGCGGAAAGTGCTAGAGGAGGTTGGAGGCTTTCCAGAAGTGCTCACAGAGGATGCGTACCTTTCGATACTCTTAGCTGAAAAGAAGAAGAAGTTCGGGTTATTAGATTCAGAAGTCTATGAGCTTGCGCCCAGAAGCTGGAGAAGTCACTTTAGACAGAGAGTACGATGGTTTAGAGGCTATTTGACTTGCCTAGGCAGAACATTGAAGGCGAAAATACCCTTAAGGACAAAGCTCGTCCTCTCCATCCCCTTCCTAGCTCCGATAACATGTTCCTTTGCCTTGGTAACCTGGATGTTCTTTGCAACATACTGGCTTACATGGGCCTTTCTACCCCTAATATGGTTCATGGCTCCTTGGATGCTTCACTGGTTATATACAAGCGCCATATTCTATTGGTCAGCCTTCTTGGCGTACATAGGAAATCCAATAGTTATGTTCAGCTGCATGCACAGCATAGCCAGAACGAGAATGGAGCGCAACGCCCCACTAGCGTTAACCATACCGCTCTACTGGATATTCGTGGGAGCGGCGGCCATAGCCAGCTTCTTTAGAAGCCCAAAATTTTGGGGAAAGACCGAACGATGAGAGACATACCTCGTAGAACTGTAGCACCGTTGGCAAATGTCATCAGATTCCTACTTAAAGACAAGACTGAGCTAGTCATATTCTTCACAGCCTTCCTCGTCGAAATGACCTTCGGTTTTTACTTGCTTTACAAATGGGGGCATACCTTTGCCTGTGGAGATGCAGTTTCACATTTATACATACCCCGAACCCTTTTTGACAACCAGCCCTTCAACAACTTTGCGAACTTAGGCACGGTTTGGCTTCCAATGTTCCACCTCCTAGTTATGCCGTTAATATTGATTGATCCCCTCTACACTACGGGCTTCGCAGGTACCATCATCAACTCATTCGTAACTGGTGGAATCTGTGTAGTCCTTTATAGGTTGATAGGCGAGAAAAAGCTCGGAATCTTAGCCTCAGCTTTGTTCATGTGCAACGCCTTCACCTTAACCTACGGAGCGACGCCCATGATGGAGCAGACAGCCATATTCTTCACAGTGCTAGCTGCATACTACTTCAAGCGTTATTGGGAAAAGGATGACACAGTAGAGTTTATGAAGTGTTCCTTGGCCCTCATCCTCGGTACTTTGACGAGGTACGAGGCTTGGGCAGTAGCGTTTCTAGTCATAATCTTCTTTACGTCAAGAGAATTGAAAAACGGGCAGAGTTATAGAGTTGCCTACGCTCACCTACCTCTCTGGGGGATCGTTTCATGGCTATTTTGGAACTTAGCCATTTTCAGAGACCCCTTAATGTTTATTCGCCAACCGGGCTCCGTCACTTTTGGGGATGCTTCCTTCTGGTTAGTGACAAATTACGTTTTTCAAGGAGTATTCGCAATATCAGGCGCGTTGGCGTTACTTGCGATACTATCTATAGTCCTGCTTTATAGAAAATCATCTCAACTGGCACCGGCCATACTCCTAATATCACCGATAATCCTCCACTGGTCGTTCATGCGCTCTTGGTCTTGGATAAGGCTCTTCTACATGGGCCTCCCAGGATTGGTTGCCCTTCCCCTTCTTCTCGCAAACAATTTTAAAAAACCATTAAAGGTGATGATGATCACCGTCGTGTTTATCACCTATTCTATAGTCTATCCATTTCAAATGTCGGTTGTAACGACCGGGTCAGCATCGAGCATCCTATCAGATATAAGATTTTCAGACGTTTCCACTCGGAAGGGCGAGGTCATGGCAATAAAACAGGTGACCGGAAACCAGCTAACTCTTTTAACGGCGCATTTTAGAGCTCTCTCCCCCCTTTTCTCCGTACTTACAAACACCTCCCCAAGTCGGATATTCGATGAGTATGATTCCCCATTCTATCTTGAAGTGATGGAAAAGCCGTGGAAGCACTGCACTTTCGTTGTAATCGAGAAAACTTCACCGGATAACCCTGAGTTGAAATCCATAAATGACTACTATGAAGAGAAATACTTCATTTACCGCTACTACAACGACAGTGAATGGAGATCAACATTCCTACAACACTATGAACTCGTTCTAGAGACTGAACGTTGTCTTGTATTCAGGCTCGTGGAAAAACTCACTGAACCTCGAATGGATCAGCCACGTTTTTAGGAGGCTGGGATAGCATGGGCGGTAAAAATAGGACACCACCGGTTTTTAAGTGGGAAGAAGCGATACCGCGGTTCACGAATTGCAAAAAAAGCTTCACAAAATCAAAGCTTTTCCAAGCAGTATACTTAGCGCTCGTAAAACGCGTATTTGCTCATTATTTAATGAACCGAAACTGCACCATTTTAAAGACGGATCTTTGGAACGAGGGGGTCGAGTACGATAGAGACTTATTCACCGATGTTTCAAAAATCCATATAAAGAAGAAGCTTTTAGCAGTGGACATCTCTCCGAAGATTTGCAATCTCGGAAAAAAGCGGCTAAACGATAAAACCGAGGTCGTTTGCTCCAGTGTCATGAACCTTCCCTTCAAAAATAAGTCCTTCGACTTTATACTTGACATATCGACGATAGATCATCTTCCTACGGAACAAACGAGGTTAGTAATTGAGAAGTATCGTTCCATTCTTAAGGACGATGGGATACTGTTGGTTGTCTTTGATTCAGGACTCAATTTTGCCATGGAGATGTATCATAGAGTTTACTTGAGGAAGATATACCCTGAATGGACTCTAGTCCCATTAAAAATGAGAGGTTTGCTTCAAATTCTGGGTTTTAAGATACTGGAGGAGTATGGATGTTATTTCATAGGGTTAATAGGAGGAACGCACCGCAGACTTCCAATCCTCGAGAGACTTCTAAAAACCAGAGTTAACGTTGTCTGGAGTCTCTTACAGAAAGTAGAACTATCGAAATGGTCAAAACACCTTTGTTTCCTTGCGCCCCAATATGCCATCATTGCTAAAAAAATGGACACGAAAAGTGAACTAGCCTCAGCTTTCGCTACGCTCCCGGCGAAAGCATATTAGGTTTTGGAGAGAGATTTGGAATTACGCCAAGCACTTCTACAAGCTTACGAAGAATGCTTGACAACACTTAAGTCTCACTAAGTTCTGCCATGGCTACTAACTGGAGATTCAACGGCCGAAGCCGTTGGATGAATGGCGACTTTTCTTTAAAAGCTTAAGGCCATTGAACACAATCAGTAAGAGGGCCGCATCCATGATGGGCAGGACGAGATGGTATTGAAACATGTAAGGAAACATTAGCTGAGGCATGGTAAGAACCATCTCCCTAAATAATCGGTCGAATGTGTAGTTAAAAGAACCTAAAAACGCGATCACAACCACGAAAGTTAGATCTGAAAATAGCCACTTTTTTCGGGTGATCACCCTTTACCGCTTGCTTTCGCCTCCCCAGCACTGTGGCTTAGACAGCACGTCAGGGTTCTTCAGGAGGAGCACGTCAGGCGTCAAGCGCCCAGCCCGTCTTCTAAAGGAGACGTTGAGGATGACGAGAACATGCGAAGCCAATTTGACATTCCCGCTTCCAATCTTTGAGGCGGATAAGGATAGGAACCTTTTAAGAAGGGGGACGGGCAGTTCACTCGGGTTAAGGGATAGGCAAACCGTCGCATACCTTTCTCCCCGTGAAGGGCGAGGACCTCTATCTAGGTTTCTTGTTTCTGTGTGCGGTTTAACCATGAGCTACAACACGACCGAGCTGTAGTAAGTCTTACGATATAAGGCTATCAGCGTGGGATAAAAGGTTTGTTAATCACACCTCAACAAAAGCAAGCCTTGAAAGATCGCCTTCCCTTTGGCACATGTTTTTGGCTTTGAAAGGTTCCGTTCTCGTGATTCCTGAGCCTACGGGGTGTTTGAGGTTAATGTGTTAAGAAGAATCTTCGATAGGAAAAATACGTACACTTGCTTGGCTGATGGGCTCCTTGGAATGTTTTAGCGTCCGGTAGTTAAAAGGTCTTGTAACATTTAGCTTACCTCAATGGTAGGCGGGTGTTCAACTATTATCCAAAGACCAAGGGGAGGGTCTTCGCCTGTGTTCGGATAAATGGGATCTTTCCCGGAGTCGAAGGTTACGACTGCGCCATGCCAAGTCACGTCGAGCGGATCCGTAAACAAAGAGACGTTACCTAGACCCTCAGCCACGGGGTTAAACTCGATTGTTTGAGAATCGGTGATCACGTTAAGAGCGCCCCTCTCCTGACTTGGAGGGATGCTGTCGAAGACATAAAGCTTGAGGTTAGAGCTATCGGTGAACATGATGCCGCTTCCACCGTCGCTCTCTATAAACTCACTCCAATGATGGGCCCAGCCTGTCTCGGAGCCCGAAAAGTTGTAGAACAGACCAGTTGCATTCGAGACGATCGGCATGCCTCCGATGGTCCCGTTCTCTGTTAGAGCTTGACCCCTCCCCACTAAGAGTTGAATGGCACTCAAGTCCGTGATAGTTCTGCTTTGAAGTGAGTTCACGAAGATGGTTCTCAAAGCGTAAGTGTAGTATGTTGCGTTGGCAGGGAGGGTTAAGACGATTTGCGAGTACACATTGGGGCAGTCCGGAGCTCCACCCGACCATTCCGCTTCTTGCTGTACGATGTCTCTCACAATCCCGTGATGTATCACGTAGGCTGGAGCGGCTCCATAATAGCTGGGCTCATCATTGATTCGCAGGAACTGTGCCTCTGCACTGGAGGTCCCGACGGTGGATGTCACTTTAAAGGTTCCTGAAGTGTCGATTTCAACGAGCAGCCTACACCTTCGTATATAGACTGTTGAGGAGTCCTCTCCTTGTTTTCTATACCTAACATAGATTTCTGCGTTTCTAATCTTTGTCCACGTATCCAATATGCTGGAAAGGTCGTATTCCCTCCAATCGTAGCTTGTTGGCAACTCGGTGATGCTGTACCAGCCATAAGTCGTTGTGCCATCGTTTACGCGAAGATCAAAGTAATCATCGCCTTCGGATTGACATTCAAACTGTATTTTCACTGATTCTATTGTTCCGGAGCCTGTGCCGTCTTGAAATCCAAACCATCCTTCGTCTCCTCCCACATACTCATAGGTGCAGTAGATGGAGTATCTTCTACTTTGAATTGTAGGGGATGTTAATGAGCTTGGAAAGCCAGCAGAACTGTAGGTTCGTCCAGTATATAATCCAACCCCGCTCGGACCTGAATCATAATATATTTCTAAGACACCAGAGGCACTCTGCCCCCAAGCAACTAACCAGTAATCCGTGCCGGCCGAGAGTTGTGGGTAAGGTGCTGCAAAATTGAACGTTTGCCAATTGTTAGTTCCTGCGGGTATGGTTCGTTCCTCGGTTTGCGCAATAAGATTATATGAAGTGTCATAGATCGCACAACGCACTCTTTTACTCGCCGTAGTTACACGTAACCAAACTGTTATACTTTTTGCGTTACCCCCGTAAGTGCAAGTGGACCTATAACCTCTAATTCCGTTTTTTATGCTTGCTGAGCTTCCACCTCTTGTTTCGTATCCAAAATTGTCTTGTTGAATGGAACCGGAAGAACTGATGTAGTTTGAGAGGTCATTGTTTAAGTAAGGTGCACTTCCTGTCTCTGTCCAATCCGTATAAGTTCCGTCATAGCTATTAACGTAAAGGCTTTGAGCTCGACTTCCCAGGTTCAAAGTTAGTATTCCATTCGTTAAGATTCCGGTGGCTGGATCATCGTCTTTAAAAGGTGAGTCGTAAGACCTTTGTTCGGCTCTGTCACTTCCGTCCCACCACAAGGTAACCTCCTGAACCTCGTGGTTTACCAGAAATACGATCATGTTTCTGCTGCTGAAAACGCTGTACTTACTACTTAGACCAAGGGGCACCCTATAGTTTGACCCCCAGTCCTCCACCTGAAACGGCACCTCTCGGCTAACCCCGTCGATGGTTTGGTTGACGCGGAAAGATTTCACTGGAATGGGAGGAATAGGCCTTTCTCCGGGTGATAACTCCAGTTCTTGACCAAGCCACCGCAGGGTGCCGTCTTGTAGAGCTTCAACAACAATGGTGCCTCCGGTCAAAGATGAGTAGAGGCTGGAGTTCCACGTCAACTTGTAAGTGTACTGTGGGACTCCTGAAACAAGGGAGCCTTCAGAGAAGAAGGCAATTACCATAATACTACGCGGGTCAACAACTTGAATCGAGTATGCGGCTGGATCCACTCCATCAGGGATTTGCAGAATGTAGGTTCCATCGGAAAGGGCTTGTGGTTCGCTGGCTGGAGGAACCAGCTTCCAAGCTAAGTCAGAATAACTATAACTATAGAAAAAGAAGTTCTCTGTTCCTAGCGTAAGGTAAGGCTTGTTTCCTTCACGCGTAATGTTAAGCCTCGCTTGGCCATCTAGGCTTTCCAAGATTTCAACTTTCAAAAGAGAAGAAGTTTCGTACTTTATCCCTTCTATTCCGAGGCCTGACAAAGAGTAGGTTACTGAGACGCTTCCCATGCTGTGGCTTGTGGGCGCGAACCAGAGAGTGGAGAAGCTTGAGGAATTGATATTAAAGGATGGGTTCCACCCTGGGTGCGAACGAGCGATGTTAATGAACCCGCTGTGAAGGTAGCTTGACGTCAGCTCGTTCGCGTAGGTCGAGTTTCCTGTAACTTGCAGAATTGAGCCATAGTATCCAGTGGCGAATTCGAGGATTCGTTTGATGGACAGGTTCATTTCTCCAATCGAACTCAAGACCTTCGGTGATTGTTGAAACGGGTTGTTACGAACTGCGGCGTAGGTCATTATGACCGCGGCTACTAAAATTATTGCCACGAGTAGCGCCGCAATTATGGAGAACTGGCCTTTATTTGCTCGAGAGTTTTTCTTCATGGCATTCAAGCTCCTCCCTGCTGGCCTACTTGCAGTATAACCAACCTTGACGTGCCACTAGCCCCAAACTCTGATTTGTAGAGTTCTGGGTGGTAGTACATGAGAAGGCCGAGGGCAGTGACTCTTATGTCTGGGGTTCTCGTTAGTCCTATCGCCGTAAGAGTTCCGTGAACTTGACTGTCTGAACCCATATGGCAGAAGGTGGCACCTGCAATCCAATTATCCACGCGCTCAAAAATTTCGCCTCCAGTTGGGATACTGAGACTGTAGACCTCTAAGACGGAGAAGGGTAGCGCACGGGTTGCCGTTTGGTAGGGTGACGGATAGACACCGTAGTAGTTAGAGAAGTAGTATGCATCTGCGGAGAACTCTACCACTCCTGGACTCCCAGTAATCCAATCGTCATCATAATTATACCCCTGGTTGTCGATGCCTTGGAGGAAGGCGTTAAGCCCAGCTGGTCCCACTCGTTTCATTCCGTAAATTCCCCAACTGTTATCACTATCAGCGAGAGTTACAGTGTTGGTGACATAATAGAATGGGTAGCCTACAATGCTGACCCATGTCCAATTGTACTGACGGATTCTTTCGCCAAGAAGATGGCAATACGGTGCGTACGAGTCGTAATCGTCATCGTAGCCTTCTGTCTCACGCGCACCTCCTTCACAATATTCGGCTGGAATAGGGACGGTTTCGCCGAAGGTGTTTATCACCACAGCATCTGTTAGGTTCTCTCCCATAAGCGGCGTTTCGTCTAGAAGGAGCCTGAGATCGGAGGTACTGTTTACGAGGATGGTGTTTTCAAAGTAGGGGGAGAGTAGGTTGTGGAGGTCTGAGGCGAGGCTCTGGGCGGTGTAGCCGGTGATCCACCATCCGTTAGAGTCTTCGCAGTTTAGGATGTAGAGGGTTATCGTCTTGTTCCATTCCTCCCCCACCTTGTGGGGGGTCACCGTGTACGTGACGTCTGGCGATGTCACTAGATACGAAGCGCTTTCCGACCCAACTCCAAGACCTTCTTCAGAGTCCGAGATGGAATGTACTAGGCTATAGGTTATGATTCCACCAGCCTCTTTAATGTCGTATACGGTGAAGTTGTAGACGATGTTGGGGGGGAGAGAAGCGGAGAGGGCGGTCTGAAGATCTTCCCAGGAGGGGTCTGTGGGGTCGCTGAAGACGGTTTTGGTGAGGTCGCCCCTCGAGTCGAGGCTCTGAAGAGTTGTTAGGGCGAGTTCTCGTAGTCCGGGGCTGGAGATGAGGCGGGGCGAAGGCAAGACAGCGAACTGGGAGGCAACAACGAACGCCCCCAACAGGATCACGATCACGATAAAGACCTCAATCGTTCTCATCAAGGCAATCATCACTCCACGGAATCATGAACCCTTTTTGCTTTTGAGCCAGTCACATTACCAAGCTCCATGTTGCCAGCTTCATTTGGTATGACATCTGATTAACGGTTACCTGCCTAAGTTCGGTGGCAACCCACTCATGACCAGACGGATCGCCACCAAATGTTACGGAAACTCCAAGAGCGTTGATTCCCCAAGGCATCATCACAGTTCCAAATCGGTTTCCCCACCGATATGAAATAAACAGAATGCCTGCCTCTGAGGGTCGAAGTTGCGTTGAGGTGTAAGGCATGCCTTCGCCATAGTTCAACTGCCCTGTGGAATTCTCTATTTGAACTGGACGCAACTCAAGGTCCTCAGTCAGAACGAGAAAGGTTGCATTGTAGAAGACATTGGGTACTGGAGTCCCAAAATCATGTACGTCCCAATTATGAGCAAGAATGATAGTTCCCTGGTCAAAGCTTTCGATAAATGGTACGAGGAATTGAGGATAATCATCAAGAGTGTTATGAGAGTAATAGCCGACGCCGTTGAGCCCACCCAGATGGGCATAGACGGCGAATGAGTAAGTGTCCTCGGAGCCATCTATGAAGGGAAATTCTAGCAGTGCTGAACCCGCAGAGTCAGTTTGTGCGGTGCCAGACAGTGCTTGGATAGAGGGAATCTGACCGCCGCCGGTTTTGTTTACCTGATAGAGGTGGTACTTCAAAGTAGCACCACTGAGTGCAAGTCCAGGGCCCCTAACCTCGACTTTCAGCTTCAAAGGATTCGCGTTGACCTCAGACACGGAAACTCTCAATGTTGGTGTAATGCTGAGTTGAAATCCGTAGGACCCATTCACACCCAACATTTTCGTGACAGTTGTATAGCTGACACAGTCAGCGATTGGCACGAGTAAGGAGCCTCCTTCGCCCAGACTAACGTTGTTGTAGAACCTATCTGTCTTAGGATAATAGACAGGATCGTTTCCAGAGGAGGCTAATAATCTCTGTATAGAGAATGGGCTAAGTGCGTAGCCTCCAATTTTTCGATCCTGAAGACCGAAGGCTGAAGGGGTGCTGTTACGTTGCCCCCAGTCTGAGGGGATTCCTGGACTTAGGCACATTCCATCGACGAGGTCGGCGGCCTTCATGGCAACTTGATGGTAGCGTTGGTATGCGATTGCGTTGCCAAGCATGTGGCTATAAAGGCTGAAGGATACCAACAGTACAGATACAAGCAGCACGAGGGAAACCAAGTGGTCTATAGTCACGCCCGGCATCCTTGATCACCCCATAAAGGAAAAGTGAAGGGTGCCATCGGGGTCCTTCTCAGCCTTAATCGCCGCAGTTGGAGAGTTGCTTTGGAAAGTTCCTCCTTCCCAGTTCACATTTGGACCTAGCGTGACGTAGGCCGTCGCAGTATTTCCAGCCTCTTGCAATTTGAGAGTGAGGATCAACACCCAGGCAGAATCAGGGTCATCAGGATCTAAAGGTGGCCCCTGCTCGCCCACGGCCGTGTAGGTGTATAGCTCGATCATCGGAGGAAGGGTTGAAGCCTGAATGACGGTTCCACTTGAGATTTCCTTCTGATTTAGAGAGACATAAAGTTGTTGAATCGTGCTTCCCAAGTGGTTCGCCGCTTCCTGAAGAGCGACTTGCCTGCGTTCGTTTGTCCAAGACGAGGTCATCATGCTCGCGGCTAAGGGAAACACCGTGATCTGAAGCAACAGTAACGGGATCATTATGACGTATTCAATAGCTACCTTCGGCATTTGCAAACCTCCGTCCCAATGTCACTAGGCATGAACCCCCAACTCTGCTCTCACCTTGCCAGCGTAAACCTCGAGTATAGAATCGTTTGGAGTAGCGATCTCCTCCTCAGTGACGGGAAACTGGAAGAAGGAATTATCGAAACCCAAGGTGTCACTCGGGAACTCCACTTTGACTTTGACGCGCGTAACACTGCTTATAGTGTTAGCGATCACGGAAATCCCTGTCAGAGTGGTGGACTGGGCTTTTCTAGGGGAACGACCTTGCTCAAGAACCGGAAGGTATAGCTTGATGTACAAAGTCGAGTCACCTTCCCTTGTCACGTTCGAAAAAAGCGACCTGAGGGATGGCGCAACGACTATTCTTATGTAATTGCCATCATCCATAGGCAACTTTTCAACCGCAAACACTCGAACAACCGGAGCAGACGTACCATTCAAGACAAGGGTGCTGGCTGAGGAAGGAAAAATCAACTCGTAATAGCCATTAAAGAGGGAATACTTCGACACCGGAATGTTGAAAAGGAGAACACCAACTGTATGATTGACGAACGGTTGATAGCCACCTCCTGTATCAACGTATATTTTGTAATTTAGTGCCGAGGACTGAAAACTTACCTCTCCATACCTGCTTGAGTATCGAACCGTCTCTGTGCGTCCCATTATCCAAGCAACGTCATCGATCTCGAGCCCCATCGTCTGCATGAACTGCTTTGCTGAGTTAAAGTCACCCTCCGCAACCTGCATCCAAAGATAATTGTTTGCGAAAGCGATGGCGACGCTGACCAGGACAACGATGGTGCCCGTTATTATGACCGTAGAGATGGCAGGGCTCACTGCCCTAACGCTTCGCCCCTTCCTGTTTCGCCTTCGAAATTCCATGGACAGCGACTCCAACAGCATAGTTAAGCGTATATTAAGTATTGCTAGTCAATATATATAAATTCTGTGGAAAGTGAAGGAAGTGGTGGAAGGACAGAGTTAGCCGCTTTTTCATAAGACCACCATCTGGGGAACGAAAGTGGCTGCCAACAAGGTGATAACGACGAGCAAGGCTGAGTGCTTAAACCCGGCGGCTATGGACTCCTCACTGATCTTGCCAGCCACCAAACCGATCGTGTAGGAGTGAACAATAACTGAGATAGTGAATATCATGGAGATGAACTGTAGATCGACACGAACCGTCCCTGCTATGCTTATCGTTTTAGTGAGGAACATGAGCACCATTAGGGTTGTCGCGGTTAGCAAAATCGCAGCAAAGTAGGGAATCAGAATGTAGGGTCGAACGTTCATCCTCTTCTCCTTCTCCACTTCTTGAGTCATTTGGTTGAACCTCGTGAGCGATTCGATCATCGAGATTGTTCCACCGCCTACGTCGACCGCTTCCACCAGTAGGAATATAACAACCTGAGACAACCAGCTCTTAGTTCGTCTAACGAAGTCCATGAAGACGTTCCTCAATGGAACGCCCCAAGAAAGCTGAGACGATATCTTTTCTAGTTCCTTGTTGAACTCACCATAATCACGCTTTGAGAGGCTCTCAATGCATTTTTCCGGAGCTAGGCCAGTTTTCCTGACTTCAGTTAAGTCTCGGAGAAAGTTAGCTATTCCTCGCTCAATACCCAACTTCCTTCTCGAGATTCTGCCCTGAATGATGGCTGGGGGGGCAGCAGAGATAATAAGTGCGATGGCGATAGCGATGGGCAGTTGAACAACGCCTTTAATAGCGTCAAGGAACGGCACTTGTATCAACCCGAAGAAGCCTGTAAGTAGGAGAAGAACCAAAACAGCTACCAATGAGGATATGCCGTAGGCCTTGTATGGTCGCCAATCCGTGATCGGGGTTTTGGGCTGCATGTCGTGAGCGAGGTAGATGAAGACAATCGAAAGTAGCGGAGTGAAAATGTATGTATACAAGATCAGGCCGGAGTAAAGCGAGATGCCGACGCTGTATATGGATTCCACGCTAAACAGAATGTAGAAACAGAGAGACATGAGAACCATTATGATTACGAAGGATTCCAAGAGCATACCGAGGCGCTCGGCGGCGACCCTAATCCTTAGGGATCGGGTCTTAAAGATTTCGTCGGTTTTTGTTTCAAGAAAGTGTGTAACGTCGCCTCCAGTTATGACGGTTGAGGCGTATCCCGAAATAAAATCTCGGAAAATGTCTAGAGGGTGGGTTTTTGCCGCCTTATTAAGAGCGGATAATGGGTCCATGCCAAAGATCTCCACATCCTTGATCACCTCTGTAGCTTCCTTACGCATCGCGGGCATCAAATCGACCTTAGAAAGCCTCTTGACACTCATGTAGGGTGAAATGCCGCCCGTTGCCATAACAGTAACGTAGGCTGCAGCAAATGGCGTTTCTCTTTCTAAGGCGTGGGCTCGCTCCCCCGCCTTCATCATTGGCACAATCATAAACCCTATCATGATGAACACAGGTATAGGAACCAATACAATTAGGGGGATCCATTTAGTGAAATACAAGAGCACAATCCCTATACCGGTGGCGGGTAGGGTTAGAAGGGCTAAGAAAAACATTAGGGAAATGTATGTTTCAGGATAGATTTTGATCCCTGCCTTCTGCAGTTCGTCTTTGAATTCGAAGACGTTCCTCAAGAATTTCGGGGAGATGCGTCCGAAGAGACGGTGGGACCACCCTTCGAGACTGCTAAGCAGAGGCAAGCGCTTCCACCTTCTTTTCGAAAAATTCCTTTGGTCTGGAGTAGTATTCGGTTATGATCGCCGCGACATCTCGATAGCTTCGTATGTTACGATTCCGCATCCAATGTAGCACATCCTTACGACGCTGTATCTCCTCGGTCAACTCTTCCACATCTGCACCTAGGCGTTTCGATATGGTGGGGAGCATAATCCCTTTGCTTAACGTGGAATGGAAGTCGTCCTTAGCTGGGTTCCAGTTAAATACAGTTCTGTAATCTTCATGATCCGCGATTTCTTTAACGGAAGTTATTCGTCTGTAGGCTTTTAGTTCACCAGCCTGGGGCAAGTGAGCCCTTGAAATTATCGCAACGACATTCATGAGGGGTATATAGGTCGGTGCGATGTCCATGGGCTTTGAGGTTAAGCGTTTAACCGCCGAATCAAGGCTTTCAGCGTGCATGGTGCACATGCCACCATGGCCTGTTGCCAGCGCTTGAAACAGAACATACGCTTCGTTTCCCCGAACTTCCCCGACCACCAGATAGTCTGGTCGGTGTCTCATCGAAGCCTTAACCAGGTCAAAGAGCGATACCTCACCGCTCTGATTCTCCCCCAGACCGTAGCTTCGCCTTGAAATAAGTGAAACCCAGTTTTCATGGGGTAAGTTGAGTTCCGCGGTTTCCTCAATCGTGAGGATCTTACTTCCGGGCCTAAGGAGGCAGGCTAGCGCGTTTAGAGCTGTGGTTTTCCCAGCCGCGGTTCCACCGAGTACCATGATGGATGCCCTGTTCTCTAGGCATAACCAGAAATACGCCGCTACCTCTTCGGATAGGGTTCCGAGGTTTATTAAATCAATGATGGAATAGGGGTCCTCCCGGAACTTTCGGATGGTGAAGGTTGTTCCGAAGGGGGTTATTTCGCGTCTATAGCAAACAGCGAGTCTATGCATGCCAGGCAGAGAGGCGTCCGCTATGGGAAAAGCAGAGCTAACATGCTTCCCACTCATGTGAACCAACTTAACTATGAGGTCATCTACTTCCTCGTCCTCCTTGAAGACTAGGTTTGTCTCAAGGTTCTCATACTTTCTGTGCCAAACGTAAACCGACTTATTGACACCGTCGCAGGAGATATCCTCAATATATGGATCCCTCATCAAGGCGTCGATCTGACCGAACCCCACCAGATCCCTTTCCGCATGATATAAGATCTTCGACCACGAAACATCCGGCAGCCAACCCAGGCTGATTCGATATTTTTCAATGATTTTCTTGGCTTCTCTGTCAAAGAACTCTCTAGGGTTCTTGATCTCCTCCCTCGGCGATCGAATCTCGGCTAGGAGGATTTCTAAGATTCGGTTGTAAATGTCTCGCTCGAAGGGGTCGAGCTGAAGTTCGTCCAAGATATATTTGAATTCTCCTGTTGAGGGGTTCTGTACGATGACCGCGTGGGCAAAGGGTTCATAGAGAGAATTCCTCTCGATGATGTTGTACCCCTTTGGGAGGGGAAGAGGCGGTGGCGGAGGAGGAATAGACTCTTCTCTTCGTTTTTTGGCCTTGAATGAAAAGACAGATTTTAGCTTGGCGAAGGTTATTTTTAACTGTGGCATTGTCTCCCCATTTAATAGAATTCTAGGCTTCTATCTATTAAATATTGCGTCTTACGAAAGCATACCACTGTTCATCAAGCCTAGAAAAAGAGGGGGTTGAGACGCACTGGACTCAACAACATTTATTAAGAAATCGTGTAGTTATGTATACGTGAGGTTGTGATATGGCCAGACAGACTGTGGAAATAGATAAGGAGTTGTGGCAGGAATTTCTGAAGAGGGTGGTCGACCTTTACGGTTCAGCTTACGGTTCCTCAAAGAAAGAGGCTCTGAACGAGGCTATTCGATTGTGGTTAGAAATCAAGGCTGTCACGCTGCCTAAGAAACCCGCGGCCGAGAAAATGGTTGAGCTTTTTCAACGCACAGAAGTAAGTCCGATGGTTCTTGACCTCTTAGGAGAGGAAGAAACCGTTATCCCCTTAAAAGCGGAACGCAATATCCTGATAGAGGCTTTAAGGCAGAGGTTATGATAGTTGCGATTGTTTCTCGACGCCAACATTTTGGTTGACGTGGCTCTCAAGAGAGTCGACACGAGGGGAACGCCTTTGTGGATGGCTTCGACTCTGCTTCTCAATGAGATCTATAAAGGCAGCCACGAGGGATTCGTGGGTGTTCTATCTCTATACATCGTGAGCGTCTTAGTCAATCCGAAGGGTACTAAAGCCGGAGACCTTTTAGCCCGCGAGAAGCTACGCGGTTTCAGGAGCCTTCTCAAAACAATCGACTTAACAGACAAGATCATCGAGGGCTCAATGAAAGAACACAGATTAATGCTTGAAGATGCCCTACAATTTATCACGGCTCGAGTGGCGGGAGCCGAAGCTGTTGTAACCAGAAACGTCCGACATTTCTCCAGAGTAAGGGAAGAAATCAAGATCATGACCCCTGAAGACTTAATGGCTCACTCAGTCTAGAGCAACTGCTAATTTTGAGACATGCATAACCATGCTGCTAGGGCGAGGCCATCAGCCGGGAAAACTAGAAGAAAATGTTAACAAGTGGGGCTTTACTTCTCAGGAGCTTGCGACTCCTATATCCGAGAAGCCAAAAATGGTTCAAAACAGGAAAAAGGAGGAATTATTGTAATCTTGAGCATTATGTAAGGAGAATTATGTCAGAAATCGTAATATAAAGTTAAATGTGTCCAGTATAATATATCAACGCGAAGGTTGTGGAGTTGGCCGGAGAAGAAGACGTTAAGCGCATTCTCACCGACGAAAGAATGTCCGCGATTAAGTCGATGCTGGAGAAGGACCACGCCGTTGACTGCATCTTCCTACTGTATCTTGAGAAAGGTCGGTGGAAGGACGCGAAGGGGTTCATGCAGGATCTGGGGCTCACCATCAGCGATGGAACCTTTAGGGCGAGGATGATGGAGATCGAGGATCTTGGGTTGGCTAGAAGCGTGGCTATTGATCCCTTAAAGAAGTATTATGTGAAGACCGAGCTCGGTGAGAAGGTAGCTAAACTCCTCTTGAGATTCTTTGAAGAGGCTGTCGGATAGGAAGCCGTCCTAATGCGGTAGTTGTTTCTTCCGAATATGATGTACTGAATCGTAAGATTTAAATCTCACGACGGGTTAATCTTCTACCGAACCCTAGAAGGAGGGATAAAATCCAAAATGAGAAAACTCTTCAGAAGTAGAAAGGCGTTAAGCCCAGTGGTTGCAGCGATCATCTTGATTGCAGTGACAGTGGCAGTATCCATCGCAGTCGCCGCGTGGATGGGAGCACTAACCTTCACCTTCATGAAAACAGAGGAGTTAAGAATATCTAGCCACACGTGGGCTTCTGACGCAAGCAACATCGTCCTCAACGTTACGAATACAGGAACAGCGAGGCTTACAATAAGTGAAGTACGAGTGAACGATGAATCATATGGCGAGGGCACTGGTGACGAGGAATGGGAGTGCAGCGCCACTGACAACGTCTTGGAACCAGGTGACAAGGAATATATTACCATACGTGGTCCATCAGGTGGTTTCACAAAGGGAGCCAAATACGAATTCGCCATCATCACAGCGACCGGCAACAAGTTCCTGTACACGGCTGTAGCGCCTTCGTAGACGTAGCGGAAACGTCTACGTTTGAGAGTGGGGGTAGGGAACACACAACTGCCCTCTTTATTGTCCTTGGAGGTGTTCGTATGGTCGTTGAGTTGAAAACATATGATTCGGCTGTGAGGATAGCGGAGACCGTAGATGAGGAAATAAGCCGTACAAAAAGCGTACTAGGTGAGTATCTACGCAGGCTCGATGAGATTCGGGCACTGGCTGAGAGATCCAAGAAGATTCGAGAGGTGGTCTTCAAGCTGGCTGGCAAAAAGGCTGCTCAGGAAACCCTCGGAGAAGTGACCGTCGGCAGCCTCAACGTCGTGTTAGATGCCAATCCATTCCATGAGTTGACCGCCATCGAAGAAGCGGTTCGATTCCAGCAGGAGAGGCTCCTAGACTTGCAAAAATCTCGTGAAGCACTGAAATGGATGGATCAGATCGGAAACACAGAAGGAATTAAGTACCTAGTGCTAGAAATCGACGGCATACCAAAGAAAATCCTGCTCAAGATCTCTTAAAGCCACCCAAAGAAGGGAGAGGGTTGAGCAGAGACGCCTTTACGGCTGCGCTAAGGAATACTCTAAAGGAAATCGGAAACATATGTCCCGACGTTAAGTGCTCTTTTCTTTTCACGACAGATGGTGTCTTAGTTGCAGGAGACGCGCAAGCTGACGACGCTGTGATGGAAAAGGCGGTTCGCTTATTTCAAAACGTGGCAGAAAACGCCGCCATAATCGGAGGCCTAAACACCTTTTCAATCGATGGAGACAATGGCAGGGTCTATGTCTCATGCGCTAACGACATGTACCTAGCTATGGTAACGTCTAAGGACGCAGACATGCCCTATCTACGTTCCGTCACACGCGTGATCATTCCAACAATGCTGAAGCTGCTTGAAAGTATCGTCCCTACCCCCCTCAAATTTGTCCCCTCGCTACAGCTCGTCGCTGACAACCTCAGCGGATTTAGAAGCAAAATCGCTGGCGACACCGTGGAAATCGATCATGAAACCCTAAACCAATGGTCTAAGCTCCTTAATGGCAGGGGTGTCAGTGAGGTTGAAATAGAAGCCTTTAGTGGAAAGCAAGCTCGATGCAGAGTAAGGGCAATTGATGATTCGGCGCTAGAGGGAAAGGGGCTAATAAGAATACCGGAGAAAGCCTTCCAAGCGCTTGAAGTCAAAAAGGGAGAGTTAGTGAGAGTCAAACCTATAGCACATTAAGGGATTTATATGCCTACTAAAAGCGAACCTCAAGAAAAAATCCAAAATTTGCGTCACAATCTCGAAGATATTAAGACCAGAGAAGGGGTTCTCGGATACATCCTTAGGGCTTCGACATCTGCTGCTGTAGACATTAAGGATCCAAGCAAAATAATTGACTATGCAGCATTGTCCGCCACCGTCCTTGAGTCGGGAGAGAAAATTTCAAACATGTTCAACCTCGGCGAAATCAAAACGATCCTCTTAGAGGGCGCAGACACAAAAATCCTATCACTAATAATGGACGATCGTCGTCTCAGCATTTTCATGGAGAAAAACGTTGATCACAACACGATATATGAGGACTTAAACCTAGCCTAAAGGGTCTCCTTTTCTTATAAAAGTGATCATAACGTAGAAACTGAGTGGCTGTGTTTAAAATCCTTAACACTCAGCCATCATTTCCCTTTTGCTCTATCTAACAACTTCCGATAGTGCGTATGAGGTTAGAGTGCCTCCTCTACATCCGTTTCGAGCTCCTTTTCTAACGCTTGTGCCACTTCTTTGCTACTGGTTAAGGAGCTTGCTTTGACTATTCCCGCGAGGCGAATAAATGACACTGGTTTAATGATTATTTGCTCCCCTTTGACTGCCCAAATTAGTTGATCTCCCTCCCTAATTGAGGTCTTTTCCCTCACTTCTTGAGGGATTACAACAGTATATTTTTTCCCTACCTTTGATATAGCCATCCAATCACCAGATTTATATCTTAATCCAGATTTATATACATTTATCTTACTAAATGAGGAATGAGGAAATTGAGTTATGTTCTGAATTTGAATGCTTTTCTGGCTCATCTCGTCGGCACACATCCGAAGCATAAAGCCATTGAAGACAAGCTGTCGAAAGTCAAGGAGATCGTGATTCCCGATATACTCATTATTGAGCTACAATGGGTGGTTATATCAAAGAGGTATCCGGAGATCAGTGAAGAGGTATTTACTAAAACTATGGATGCAATTAAAGCTGACCCATTAATAAAGTTGAAAGCTGTCACGCCTGAAGTGGCGAATGAACAGAGGAAATGGTATGATAAGCTGTCATTTTTCGATGCGTATTACGCTGCCTTCAGCCTAGTGCATAAAAAGAGGCTGTTAACCACGGATCCGGACTTCGAGCCCTACGATTTCGCTGAGGTTGTATAACTCGATTAAGCCTTGATAAGGAATTCGAATTCCTAATAGGAGGGCTTAGTGGCTCTATATAACGCCTATCGTGGCGTTATGTAGGTTTCGATGAACCCTGAAAAATTAGAAACAGAATGGGAAGGAAAGCCCCCCTGAGTTTTTTAACTCCATAACCCATTTAACACTTACCCATCAGACTCCAGTCGTTTTGATGTCCTTCTTGACGACGCATAACAATTTTGGAGAGTTTTGAAAGGAGTTAAACAGATGGGTCCAGGTGACCACGACTTTTAAGGGGATGTGGCCGTTGAGGGAAACTTTTCGCGGTGGAGATGGCGGCGAAGGCGAAGGTGAAACGTTAGCGCTGGTTCAGGCTTATCGTAACCTCGAAGACCTTCTCGTTCACTCCTTGACCCAGCCCTCTCTTGTTCGCCTAGCAAAAATATCGGCGCCTCTAGACTCGCTAGAGAAGGTATGCTGGACGCCTCAACCAGCTTTTCCGAGGAGGATAGGAGGCGTCAAACCTATCTATTTCCTCTCGAGAATGTAGCTGGCATCCTGAGAATGGTTTTAAGTATTCAGTTTTCTATGACACTTAAAGCATAGCACAACCAAGTTTTGGCGCGTGCGAATTTATCATGAATCTTTATAATAATTGGTTTCTCTTGATTTTAGCGTTCTTCTTCGATGCGCTGGATCTTCTTGAGGAAGTTGAGTGCTGATGGGGTAAGTCTGGCTTTTTGACATTCTTTGTCGAGTTGGATGAAGGCGTACTCTGCTAGGAAGTTTGTGATTGTTTCTGCTTTGAATTTGCTTAATCGGGATTTTTCTATGATCTTGTTTAGTCCATGCCATTTTCCGTCTTCGAGCAACTCCAAAAGTTCGTCGATTGATGACACGTCTGTTGCTTCCTTCTAGAGGCAAAAATTAATAGCGTGTAGAGGTTATATAATTTATGATGCTTCTTTTTATACGATTATTCTAGAAAAATTGCAATTTTGTTCCAGAACAGCTTCGGCATCGACTAGAAAGTGGTTTTAGAAATTCGTTTCTTATGTTTTTAGATACGAAATAACGACAAAACTCTTAAGACAATAGAGTCGAGGTTGTTGTCACATAGCTCTAATGATAAGCTTGTAGGCACTGCTGTCCTCGATTTTGTGGGAAAGAAAGATATTGTACTCCATACAAACTTGACAAACTTAAGAAAAACAAAGGTGAGTTAAGTCTTAGCTACTTTTCTTACCGTGTGTAGTACATGGTATGTACGTCGCAAGTCTTTCGTTTGCCATTTTCAAGCCAATTCTGGACTGAACGTTTTGTAGCACGATGTTGATGCCTGGACTTGGGGCGCAATCAAATCCGATAAGGGAATTGTAATGTAAGTACGCGTTCTCCACGATCCAGTCATCGTGGTGGTCAAACAGCCGTATGGCAGAGCCCGTATTATATATCTCGACATTTGCGATGACGATGTGGTCGCTTTGACCCCAAGACACGATTCCAAAACCGCCCCAGTTTCGGATCACTAACCCGTCTATTTTGATGTAGGATTCGTGTCCCAAGTTGAAGCCGTACTTCCAGTCAACATTCTTCTCATCTAATACGGGGGTCTCCTCTGGATAGGCAGCGTACGTAATGTAGTTTCCATAGAATCCGGCGACCGGCGATACCTAGTGATACTTCTATATTTGACTGAACATGACGTTTTGTCTCAAAGCTAATGAACATTCCGTTGGCTATAGCGGAAAGAGTTCTGAAAATCAATTCTGTTAAAAGAGAATAAGACTCTCTTTTTTAGATGGACTCCTCTTCAAGAAGAAACGTTTGTAAATTCAGTATGCGTGTACGTCGCTGTTTCTTCACCCTATGGAAAGCCGATCCATTTCTTCCCTTTTCGTCCTGAGCCTTGCGACGTATGATGATTCCTTCCTTACTTCGTGGGGCTTGTCAGAATAGTGGGTGTGAAAAAGTTTAAATTATAAGTTTAACAATTTCATTCCTAGTGGTTAGAATGAAACTGCGGAGAAAAATCGGACAGAAAGGGCAGATTGTGATTCCTAAGGTTGTCAGAGAGTCTGCGGGGATTAAGCCTGGTGATGAGATTGTGATGGAGATTAGAGAGAAAGAAGTAGTAATCAAGCCCGGAATGGATCCAGAGGGGTTCGTTGAAAGCTTTTGTTCAGTGACTGGGAATAAGTTGACCAAGAAGGTCGACTTGGAAAGGTTGCTGGAGCAAGAGGTTGAGGAAAGATTTGCTCTACATTGATTCAAATGTGTTTGTCTACCCCGTTATCTACAACCTCCAAGTAGTAGATGAGGCGAAAAAGTCTAAGGATTTCTTGTTGGAAATTGCCTTAGGAAAAGTTGAAGCTTACACGGCAACGGTTACCTGGGATGAAGTCGCTTGGGTGGTAAGAAAGGTTTTTGGTTTTGAGTTTTCTGCGGAGGAGAGCAAGAAGTTTTTGAGTTTTCCAAATTTGAGACTTTTAGGAGTTAAGAAGAGCACAGTTTTCAGAGCGCAGGAGTTTGTTGAAAAGTATAGAATGAGACCTAGAGACGCCATTCATGCTGCAGTCGCCTTGGAGAACAAGATAACAACCATCGTGAGCTATGACAAAGACTTCGATGAGATGAAAGAAATAAGGAGAATTGAACCGTAGCGTTTCTTGAAATTGTGGAAAATTGGAATTTAATTAATCGATTCTTAAACGCTGATCTCAGAATAAATTGACATGCATATCGCTGTTTCTTCACCCTATGGAAAGCCGATCCATTTCTTCCCTTTTCGTCCTAAGCCTTGCGACGTACATCAGAAGGGCGAGAATCCTAGGCACGGATACCTTAATTTATGAGGAATCTTATGAGCTTAATTATGGATAGTGACGGATTTGGGTTATGAAACTATATCAAAAAGGTTAATGCATCTTTTTTAAGGTATGAGGAGGTTGTTGTCGCTTATCTGTTTGGTTCCAGGGCTAGAGGAGATTTCATCGAGGGAAGCGACATGGACTTTGCAATCCTGCTTTCTAGAAATTTTAAGGATCCCTATGACTTTGTTAGGCTGATTGGTGAATTGGCGACGGTGTTAAACGTTAAGGATGAGAAAATCAATCTGGTTATTCTGAACGATGCCGATCTTGAGCTGGCGTACAAGGTGATAAGTGAGGGAAGTGTTGTCTTTGAAAGAGACGTTGAAAAAAGGGTTGACTTCGAAGTTCGTGTCCTCAAGTCTTATTTGAATTTTAAGCCAGTTCTGGATCAAAAGCATCATCCAGCCACTTGGATGCCTCACGCCTCCAATAATCTAAAGACAATAACCATTCCACCAAAGCTAACCAAACGCACGACTTAACATACATAAATGATCTTGATAAACCTTCTTAACATTGTCGCAATCTTTTGGTTCTTTCCACATTGTTTGTCGGGATCTGGCTAAACGCAACAGGTTGACTTGAGGATGTAGGTCGCGGTTGAAGCTATTGTTTTGGTGGACTGTGAAATTCTGTAAACTTGTGGAGCACAAAGCTAATCAAAGAAATCAAAACCCAGAGTAATGAAAAGAGGAAAGAAAGAGGAACGTAGAGCCGAAAGGTTGAGCCCCCTCAGTTATAGAAACACGATCAGACGCGCGATCAGATCCCTTCCTTCCAAGAAACCTAAAATTAGTTAACTTTCCATCTACCTTCAAAAGGCGGTATCAGCTGGTTATTCTGCCGGTATTTTAAGATGAAGCCCGGCGACCCGCGATACTTGAGTGGGGGGGTCTTTTATTTAACTGAACATGAAGTTTTGGGATTGGAATGGATCAATAAAAAATCTTGACTGGCATAACTCCTGTTTGAGGTTTTTCGGTCCCATCCTATGCTCGTTTCTAGTCTATTTTCACGGAGCTTAGGTTGCTTATGTCTTCCCATTGGACTTTCATGAGGTTGGGTGTCCCTGCGAGCCTACCCTTTACATGCTTCTCTACTATGGAGTGGAGGCTTCCAGCTTCGACGATATTATCTGGTGCCACGAAGAGGGACACGTCATCCTTGGCTAGGTCCTTTGCTACGCCGGTGGTGTGGGCCATACCGAGGGGCTGTTGCGAAAGCGTAGTGAGTACGCATTCTAGAGTTGGTAACATCGGTTTGGGCGTTGTGAGTGTCAAAGTTGGAGACGTTTGGCTAAGCTGGCTACCATGATTACGACAAGGGCTTCTTTAATTTTAGCAGGCAGCTCTAATTATGCCGAGGAGAAACTTATGACATTATTAGTTTCTTGAGGAATTTGGGGACAAAGCAAGTTTTCGCTCGCCCCCTCTTTTAGGGGCTTGCATCTGAAAATTCTGCTGAAGATGCCTTATAAAGGTGTTTGAGAGGTGATGTTCGTGGAAAGGATATTTAGTGAAATGGGCTTATTTTGGTGAAGGATATCTGAAAATTGGCGGAATATGGTTTTTCACTTTAAATAGTCGTTATTCCGTGAAAATGAGCCGAATTTTTCTAGAACCATGTTCTAGAAGTTTTTGTTTTTTGTCTAGTTTTGTGTTTTAAAACAGTAAATATATACAGATATGTGTAAATTAACCTTATTTTTTTAACTATAACTTAACATAAGTATAGTTACTGTAGAACAAAGATACATGTTTGGTGTTCTGCTTGTTTCGGGTTGAGGATGCGTCGAAGTTTTCGCACCGAAGCCGAGTGGATATTATTGCGAACATTTTGAGTGAGGCGGTTGAGGGCGCCAAGAAAACCCACATTATGTATAAATCTAATCTCAGCTTTAGGCAACTTCAAGCTTATTTGGATTTTCTTCTGGATAGGGGGCTCTTGACCATGTCGGAAGAAGGAAGCGAGGGAAACCCAAATCTTCTCAAAACGACGGCTAAGGGGCGTGCCTTTCTTCGAGCCTACCGCAACCTTAAAGCCCTTCTGACCACATAAGGAGCTTCATTCGCCTTCTTCTTCAATTTGTTGAATCTTCTTGAGGAAGCTGAGGGCTGATGGGGTGAGTCTGGCTCTTTGGCGTTCTTTGTCTAGTTGGATGAAGTTGTATTCTGCTAGGAAGTTTGTGACTGTTTCTGCCCCGGATCTGGTTAGTCGAAATTCTTCCATGATCTCGTTTAGGTCATGCCATTTTCCGTCTTTGAGTAACCCTAGGATTTCGTTCATGACCGACGTGTTCACTTCCTTTAATCCGTAAAAACAGCACGCCAGTTTTATTTAATGCGTAGAGAGGTTATATAAGTTGTGAGGCTATTTTATAGAGGTTTTACATAGAATTTTTGTCTAGTTTTTTTGTCTAGAAGATTTCTTCCGATGTTTTAAATACAAAATATGGGCAACAGTGTTACAACTTGTAGTAGCCGGGGTTGGAGCCATTGCCGAAGAAAGAGAGGATGGTCCGAGAGAAAAAATGGTCTAACAAAGGAGAAATGATGCTCGTGGAATTTAGGGCCCCTAAAGAGCTTGTGGAGGCTTTCGACTCAAATTTGTCGCCTCGTTTCTCCAATAGGAGTGAGGCCATACGACACCTCATGTGGACCTTTTTGGAGGAGTCTGAGAGGGGTTGATATGTGAGGGCGGCTGAATCGAGGCTCCGGATCCTCATCCGCTCCTGTCATGGAGGGATAACACAGTGGAAACCTTAGAGGAATGGAAAAAGTTCGTGGAGGACTTGAAGAACGAGTGGAAGACCTTGTGGCGGGATCGGATCGATGACAAGGTGAGGGCCGAGGGCATCGCCAACCGAGACTACTCAGGGCTGTTTGTGGATCGAGGCACCATCATCATCGCTACCAGAGACTACAAGCCCCCAGATTTCATAGAAATTTTGGAGCAACACAATCCTCCAGAAGCTGGGAGAGTGATTCCTCCTAACCCTTCGGTAGGCGGGTGGAGAAAGTTCGTTAGGACGGTGTTAGGCAAGCAGAAAGACTTTACCATGCGAAGGAGGCCAATTCCTCCAGAGCCGGATCGTAGGAAGGGTCAGCAACCGAAGAAGAGTGGGAGGGGCTGGCTTCACTTCAGAATGCGGCAAGAGTAGCATCTAGCTTTTTATGTTTTAGGTTGAGCTAGCTGATTTTTCGTCTGTTTGAATAGTTGGGGGATTGGATGGTTAAGTATAGGAATAAGTTGCACATTATAGCTGACATGCTGTCCATAGCTAGTAAGGGTGCTAAGAAGACGGAGATCATGTATCGAGCCAATTTGAGTTACAAGCTTCTTTGTCGATATTTAGCTGAGGTTGTGGACGCTGGCTTGGTTGGCTTTGAGGGCAGTGCGGATTGTTATAGGCTCACGCGAAAAGGTCGAGAGTTTCTTAACCAGTTCGGTGAATATTCTAGGCGTCATAAGCAACTCGAAGAGCAAATCAATGATGTGAACAACCAGAGAATGGCGTTGAAAAAAATGATCGACAGTAATTTGAATAGTCGTCCTAATCAGCGAGCAACGAGCAAACGGAGGGAATGATAAGATATGTGTGCTTTAAAATCTTTTTCTGTTGTATTCATCCTTTTCTTTTTCATATTTCCTGTTTTTGCATTTACAACTCTTGCATCAAGCAACGAGGACATGGCTATCTCGACTATCAATAGAGCTGAAGAGGTTGTTGCTCTGGCTTATGAAGGTGTTTTGGAGGCTGAGAGGGCTGGAGCTGGTGTTTCAGGCTTATTGGCTCGATTGAATGAGGCTGGAGATCTCTTGGCTCAGGCGCATGTATCGTACAGGTTGGGGGATTTTGATGGTGCGGCACGTTTCGCTGACCTTTGCAGTCAGATTGGGGAAGAGGTGAGGGTTGAGGCTCGTGGGTTAAGGGGTTTGGCTGTGGAGGAGGCTGTTCAACGTTTCAGGTGGACCATGATTGGATCGATTCTCAGCGTGACCATCATTGTTGGTGCGGGTTTTGCGGGTTGGCGCATTTTTAAGCTGCGCTATTACCGGCGAGTCTTAGGGACGAGGCCGGAGGTGGTTTCCGGTGAATCTTGAGGATTATCGCACCTTGTTTGCCGTAGCCACGTTGGTTTTGATATTGGTGGCTGCGTTTCCCACATTGAGTCTGGTTGTCGCGTTTCCTGGGGGTGCGGAGAGGTTTTCTGAGCTTTGGGTTTTGGGTCCAAACCGTATGGCGGAGGATTATCCCTTTAATGTTCGTGTTGGTGAGGAGTATCGGATTTTTGTTGGCGTGGGCAATCATATGGGCTCTTCATCGTATTACATGGTTTATGTGAAGTTTCGCAATCAGTCTCAGCCCTTGCCGGATGTATCCAATTCTTTGCCTAGTTCGTTGGCTCCTCTTTTTGAGTATCGGCTCTTTATTGTGGATGGCGAGAGTTGGGAGGCTCCGTTAACCTTCGCGTTTCTAGAGGTTTCACGCTTCGAGGATTCTTGTCTTGTACGGCGCATGATGATTAACGATGTGTTTTTCTCGGTCGACTCCTCTTCAAGTTGGGACTCTGAAAACAACGGGTTTTATTATCAGTTGTTTTTTGAGCTTTGGCTTTACGATGTGACATCGCGTGGTTTTCGTTTTCATGATCGTTTTGTTGGGATCTGGCTGAACGTGACGGGTTCTTGAGGGTTGTGAGGTTGTTTGCGTATGTCTCTCTATAGGCCCCTTTATTTGGGTCCAAATATGCTCATGTCTTTTGTGAAACGAACGTGCCTAATGTCGTGTCTGCTTCCCACCTCCATAGTCCTCTTCTGAATAAGCCCCAAGTCTTGGCCTTGAACAGACGCCTCAGGATTTGACTTGAGGGTTAATGGGCCTTACGGAAGGCTTATAACTTTGTATTACGTTTTGTATTACAGTGGCTCTGTTGGGAAGTGGCATGATTAGCGTTAGGGTTCCGAGAGAACTCAAGGAGAGGCTTGAGAAGCACAGCGTCAGCGTCAGTGAGGTTGTGAGGAAATTAGTTGAGGAGTATGTGGAGGAGCTGGAGCGGGTGGACCTTGCTGAGAGGCTTGAAAACTTGAAGAAGCGTTTGGGCGGCAAGGTGGATTCTGAGCTGGTAGCTAGGCTGGTGCGTGAGGATCGGGAAGCTAGATGAGTTACCTTCTAGATGCCTCGGCGCTGGTGCCACTGTTGAGCGAGTTTGGTAAGCAGCTGATTGTTAAGGCTGCTGAGATACGGTTGTTCACGACGGATCTAGCGGTGTACGAGTCTGGCAACAGCTTGTGGAAGCTCTCTACGCTTTTGAGATCCATATCTCTAGAAGACGCAGCTGAGGTCATGGGGGTGCTCAGAGATGTCACAGCAAGAGAGGTCATCCAGGCAACGAGATTTGGCGACCTAGACCTTGCTCGCGCGGTCAAAATGGCTAGCAAAGAGGGGATGACTTTTTACGACTCATCCTATATACTTGTTGCAGAGGGCAGGGGGGCTACCCTCGTAACCGAGGATAGGAAGCTTAGGGAAGCGGCGAGCAAGTATATAGGCACTATGACGTACACGGATTTCCAACGCAGCATAATGCTCGGCAAAGGACAATAATTTATGGCAACGTGTATGGTGGAAGACCTGTGAAAGACATTCTTTCATTCGATTGTGAGGATTGGGAGGCTATACAGGAAGCGGTTAACGGTTACTTAAGGAAACATTCTGAAAAGGGGCATGTGGAATGCAGGGAGTGATTTCGAGCTGATTATAATTTGTTCTCTTTTAGTGCTTGTAGGTAGAGTTCTGTTGAGAGGTATAGGCCTGCGTTAAGGGCTTCTCGAAGTAATTGTGCGTATTCCTTTTTTGATAATATTTTTCTGACTAATGCTAGTTTTAGGATGTAGATGGTGCCGTGGGGTTTTAATCCTAGGGATCGTGCAACCCTTCTAGCTCGAGCGTCGTCCATGAGTATCTTTATGGTGTTCATTTGTTTTGCTAAAAGTATGACTTCTGCCTCGCCCCTACCGATTTTAGCTTCTTCAGCTAGTTTTTCCGCATTAGGTTTGGTTTTAACTACTTTGATCCAGCCTGAGGATATTGCATTCTCGATGGCAATTGCATCCGTGTATCCCTCGGCCTTTCCCTTATTTACTGCCTCGGTTTTTATGGCTTCAGGGATGTGGATTTCTTTGAAAAGGTTGTGGATAAGATTGAGCTTGTTTATGCGGGCGAGATGTATTAGGGGTCCGGCATTAGCTACGATCTGAATACTACCACGACTCCGCCATAGCAGCCTTTAAATCCTCTTCTAAGTCTTCTCGGCTTGTTTGTAGAGAGATCTTACGTTTTACTATGATGTCCATGAGCTCCCAGAGGGATATGCCGGCCGTCTCAGCGGCTCTACCAATCGATATTTTTCCCTCCTGGTATAGTTTCAGGGCGTAGTCTATTTTCCATGCTTGCACTGCCTTGATCAGTAATCGTTTTATTGTTGTTGATTTATCGAGGGCTTCAACTTCAGCTATTCGCTCAACCTCTTTTGCGAGTTCATCTGGAACACGTGTGGTGATAACAGTCATTCTATCGACTCCACATACGTTTACTAACAAACGTATACATAAATTTTACCCTCCATAACACAGCGCGCGCGAAGCGCTAAGGGAAATACTTGTGAACCCTCATGCTGGGGTTCCGCTGGTTGGCACTCACAAAGGGTTATGGAGAGTAAGAATTGGAAAATACAGGGTTATATACGAAATTAACGAGAAAGAGAAAGCAGTTGTTTTCCATGACGTTGACCTGAGAAAAAGAGTTTACTAGAAAAGAGCATGTATGGCAAAGCTGCCGTGAACTTCTAGGATCTATGAAGCATGCGTTTGCTTCCACGCTTGAATGAGGATGGTGAACCTGTCACGCGTGTGTGACGGAGCTTTCTGATGTGACGTTGGATCGACTGAGCGATACGAGAAGCTGGATGATGATAATATTCGATTCTTGAAGGGCTGAGTGGGGGTTTAATAGGCGCAGGGTGGTTAATGGATATGGGATACGTCCGCTTGATGAGGGGTGGTGGCTGATGGTTGAGCGGGTTGAGGAGTTGAGGAGGAGGTTGTTGGATGATGACAACGTTTTGTTGGCCTACGTTTTTGGGTCTTGGGTTACGGATGAAGCTTGGGGTGGAAGTGATGTGGATGTGGCTGTCTTGCTGAAGGATAATTCTTGGGGGAGTGTTAGCAGGCTTATGGGTGAGGTTGCTGAGGCGCTTGAGGTGGGTGTGGATAGGGTTGACTTGGTGGATCTGTCTAGGGCTGATGATGTGCTCAAGTACTCGGTGGTTAGCGATGGTTGTAAGATCGTGGATAAGGGGTTTTATGAGCGGGAGCTTTGTGAGCGGTTGTACACAAAGCTGTTTGACGCAATAACGTTTCTGGATTCCTACGTTAAGGATAGCTTTAACCCGCTACGGAGGGAGGTTTTGGCGAGGAAGCTTATGGCCCTTGACGAGGAAGTGGGCGTCCTGAAAACCTACATATTGAGCAGGACTGCGGCTCAGGTGGAGGAGGATCCCGTGGCTAAAAGGGTGCTTAGAGACTCGCTGAGGGTGGCGATAGAGTCGGCCATCGACGTGTGCAAGCACGTTGTGGCTTCGATGAAGCTTGGAGTCGTGAGGGAGTACAAGGATTTTCCGCTTAAGCTCGCTGAAGCGGGCTTGATGCGCAGGGAGCTGGCTGAGGAGCTCGCCGACTTCGCTAGGCTCAGGAATATTATAGTCCACAGGTACGTGGAACTGGACTACAGACTCCTCTACGGCAAAGCGAAGGAGTTCGTGGAATCCGTTTCACCATCCCTTAGAAGACAAGTTGAGGAGCTTCAATCTGTTAAGTGACTATCTCTGAGACCCTAGATCTTGTGTTTTGTGTTTGTGTATTTGTAGATTAAAGAGGCGTTTATGGATGTTTGTTGTTTTGATAGGTGACCCTTTTTTGATAGTAATGGGAAATAACGTGAAGTATCTTAGTTACGTTCAACATGCTCAGCGGTTGAAGAATATCCGGCGTGAGTGGGGTTTGAAGGGTTGTTGTGGTTCACTCCGCTGGATTGGTAAGATTTAAGATTGACTATGGATTAGTAAGGCAGTAAGATTTATTAATTAGTTTAGGTGAGGGAAAGATGATGCGGTATGGTTGAGATTATGAGGCATAAGATTAAGATGTCGTCTAAGGGGCAGATAGTTATTCCGGGGGAGATTAGGGAGAAGTACGGATACGAGAAGGGTACTGAGTTGATCGTTACTCCCTTGGATGAGAACAGGATTTTGCTGGAGAGGGTGCCGAAGCTGTCGGAGTTCTTCGGTTTCCTCGGGAGCGTTGAGGCTTCAAAAGTTTTGCTGAGGGAGAGGGAACGCGAGGTTCGGGCGGAGATGGAAAGACGAAAAGAGCTTGGAAAGTGAGTTATTGAAAAGGCTCGTTTTTGATGCGGGTCCCTTCATCCTTTTATTCACGAATGAAAGAGGTTCAGACCTCGCGCGGGAAGCTGTCGCTTTACATGAGGGGGGAGAGGTTGAGATTTTCATTCATCCCAACAACCTGGTTGAGGCTTATCGGGTGATTTCCAAGGTAAGGGAAGAAAAAACTGAGTTGTTGGCTAGGGATGTTGAGCCGGAAATGGTGATACGGTCGGCTTACGCGACCCTCAACGTTCTCCAAGACGAGAAGACCACGGTGAATCTTGGCACGCTCAAGTTGAGACATGAGGACAAGCCATGGGGGGATTTATCGTCAGCCGCTCTGGCGTTGCGCCTCTCTGACGAGACAAGAACGCCTGTGATAATATTAGACGAAGAAAAGCACTTTGAAGATTTAAAAGAGGTAACAGCGGTTAGAATCTCCAACCTAAAGCTCAAGCGAGCTTAATGAGTTTTATTATGTCCTCGTCTGCTAGAACTCTGTAGGTATGTGGGTGGGTGTGACTGATGCTTTCTGGTGTGATGTAGCTCCACCGAGCGGTATGAAAAGCTGGGTAAAAAGGCCGTTGATGATCATCTTGGCAGTATTATTGTATAGTTTAGCGTTTTCTTTATTTATGGAATCGTTTGGAAGCCAGCATTTCGGAAGTGTTTGTCGAAGGTGAAGGCGTGGGTAACGCCGTGCTTTTTCATGGCGTTGAATGATGTGCAGTCTGTGAAGCTGTAGCCTTTGTTTTCCTTGAAGTAGCTCCAGGCCTCCATGAATAGTTCTTCGTCGATTCGGATGATTATCGTGAAGGGTGATGTTTGTAAGGCCTCTCCTACGTTGAGGGCGAGTTCGTGTCTATTGAGGACACACTCGATGAAGGCTATTATTTCGTCAAAGATGTAGTCTGTTATGTAGAAGCGTGTTAGTGGGATTTCGCCTCTTCTGATTTTCTCCATGGCCTCAAAGGCTTCAGCGTGGTATTCGTCATCAACGTTGTAGTAGGCTATTAGGGCGGAGGTGTCTAGGAAGATTTTCACTTCAGTCTTTCCTCGTAAAGAAGTTTGTCAAGCTTTGATGAGTCGGTCTTCACCCCGGTCTTCGCTGGCTTTATCTTGAACAACGGGTCCTCCCCAACTGCGATTTGTGTGCTGACCCATTGCTGAACAGCTTCACGTAACCCCTGCTTTATCGTTAACCCCCTCTTCTCCACAACCCTTTGGAAAATTTCGTACTCCCGCTTAACAAGCTCGGTTTGAACAACCTTCCCCTTAGCCAAATCATTCACCTATGAAATGTATAAATTACATGTTTAATAAACATTTTGATTGCATGTTTGAAATTCTGTCGTTCGCGCATAAGCGGTGGCATTTGAAGGATTCGGCTAAACAATGGGAGAGATCATGAGTCCCAAATTAGATACCGCAGTAGTATTAACGGGTGGAGCAGGTACTCGCCTGAGACCAATTACTGATTCCATTCCTAAGGGGATGGTTAGGATTTGTGGAAAGCCTTTGTTGGAATGGATTGTTGATTGGCTTGTGGAGAATGAGGTTAGGAATATAGTGTTTGGTGTTGCGTATCGTGGGGATAAGATCATGAATTATTTTGGTGGTGGAGAAAGGTAGAAGAAAAGGACGAAGGAAACGCTAGAACTGAATGGGAACCGTAACTAAAGACTAGTCTAGTGAGATTGATTTGAATAAAATGAGGGACAAGGATCGTGATTCGACAACGTGTATCAATCGTCGGAACAGGGTACGTCGGCCTATGCACAGCCGTTGGATTTGCCAGCAAGGGCTACAGAGTAATCACATCCACCCATGATCCTGAAAAAGCAATTTCGATTAATGAGGGCATACCTCCCTTCCACGAACCCGGCCTCCAAGAATTGCTGCAAAAGACCGTATCGAAGGGCTACCTAAGGTGCGTGCTAGATCAAGAGGAGGCCGTCTTAAACACGGATATCACTTTCATCGCTGTGGGAACACCCAGCAAGCCAGATGGAAGCATCGACCTACAGTATGTTGAGAGATCAGCTCGCGAAATTGGAAAAGCCCTAAAGAAGAAGAAAGCCTATCATCTGGTCGTGGTTAAGAGCACCATCGTGCCTGGAACAACGGAGAACGTGGTTAAACCAGCTTTGGAAAAGCACTCGGGGAAGTGCTGTGGCGTCGACCTGGGTTTATGTATGAACCCTGAGTTCCTGCGCGAAGGGTCGGCTCTCCAAGATACCCTGTATCCTGATCGAATCATCGTCGGCGAACACGACCGAAAATCCGGCGATATATTAGAAGCGTTATACAAAGACTTCTACGGCGAAAACATGCCTCCAATTATCAGAACAGACCTTCCAACCGCCGAGCTTATCAAGTACGCCAACAACGCCTTTCTCGCCACCAAGGTCAGTTTCATCAACACCATCGCCAACCTTTGCGAAAAAATTCCAGGCGCAGACGTAACGGTAGTAGCACAAGGCATAGGACTAGACAAACGAATCGGGCCATTGTTCCTAAAAGCTGGATTGGGCTATGGGGGTTCTTGCCTTCCAAAAGACGTTAAAGCTCTAATCGCCTTTTCCCAAGGTTTAGGCTATAATCCCGTGCTTTTCAAGGCAGTTGAAGACGTGAACACTTTTCAACCATACCGAGCTGTCGAACTAGCCAAGGAGCATCTAGGCGATTTGCACAATAAACGGATTGCCCTTCTAGGCTTGGCCTTCAAGCCCAATACCGACGACATGCGCGAAGCCGCCTCCATAAAGATCGTCAGCAAGCTTCTAGAAGAAGGGGCAAACATAATTGCTTACGATCCGGCAGCCATAAACAACGCCAAGAAAATCTTTGAGGATAAGATCGAATATGCTCCGTCAGCCATAAAATGCATTAGCGGCGCGGACTGCTGCATTGTCGTCACTGAGTGGGGCGAGCTCAAAAAACTCAAACCCCAGGACTTCACTCAACACATGAAGAGCCCCATAATAATCGATGGTAGAAGAATCTATGATCCAAAACAATTCAGCCAAAAACTAAAGTTCAAAACTATAGGACTTGGAGAAACATCCTAAACCTTATTCCTTCTGTTAATCTCTCTGCGTTGATGTGAAACATATGAACGTTGTTAAGGAGGATGTTGATTCGCTGGTTGGGGTCCTACATGGGCAGGGCGTCGATTTTAAGGGTCAGTCAATTGTTGTTACGGGCGGGGCGGGTTTTTTAGGCTCATATTTATGCGACGTGTTAGTGAAGCAGAAGGCACAAGTCATCTGCGTCGACAATTTCAGCAGTGGAAGGATGGAGAACATTCAACACCTCACGGGTTTCGATAACTTCACCCTCGTTGAGCACGATATCTCTCAGCCGATATTTTTTGATAAGCAGATAGATGTGGTGTTTCATCTTGCAAGTAGGGCTTCACCTCTCGAGTTCGCCAAGTTTCCGATCCAGATCATGAAGGCGAACACCTTGGGCACATGGGTGGCTCTGGGGATCGCGAAGGATCACAATGCTAGGTTGGTTTATACATCGTCTTCGGAGATTTATGGGGATCCAGATCCTGAACACATTCCTACGCTGGAGTCTTATGCTGGTAACGTAGATCCGGTGGGACCGAGGTCGTGTTATGACGAGGCTAAGAGGGCTGGGGAGGCCTTCATAAACGCGTACAGGATACAACACGGACTAGACACCAGAATCCTGAGAGTATTTAACACCTACGGACCTCGGATGCGTCCCGGTGATGTTTACGGTCGAGTGGTATCTCGCTTTGTTGATCAAGCCCTTAGCGGTCGTCCGCTGACGGTTTTTGGGGACGGGACACAAACCAGGGCCTTCACTTACTTGTCGGACATGGTTGAGGGGATTCTTAAAGCGGCATGGACAACTGAGGCTGCTGGAGAGGTGTTCAACCTTGGAAGTAGCGTGGAGACCCGGATTATTGACTTGGCGAGGATGGTCTTGGAGCTGACGGGTTCTGAGTCTGAAATAGAGTTTCGTTCTCTTCCGCAGGATGATCCAAGGAGAAGGTGTCCAAACGTGAGTAAGGCGAAAAGGGTCTTGGGTTGGGAGCCGAGAATTAGCATCGAGCAAGGGCTGTTGAGGACTATTGTGTGGTTTCGCAGATGTTCTCTTTCGAATATGCTGTAGTGTGAGTTCGGCGCGCTAAGGGAAGTTTTGAATGTGGTGGCTTTAGCTGGTCTTTCAATGAAGGGTGTAATTTTAGCTGCAGGTGAAGGTACCAGGATAAGAAAGGTCACCTATGGTGCCTTTCCAAAGGAGCTCCTTCCCATAGGTAATATTCCGACGATTCGCTTTCCGATAGAGGCTATTAAACTTGCGGGTATAAGAGATATCCTGGTGGTGATAGCTCCTCAGACGAAGCACGGGATAATAGATGGCTTGCAAAGTGGAGAAAGATTTGGTGTCAATATCTGTTATGCTGTTCAAGAAAAGACGGAGGGACGTCCAAGCGGGATAGGTTCAGCTGTATTATCAGCAAGAGGCTGGATAGGAAAGACTGAAGATTTCGTTGTCGCTCTTGGGGATTCTATCCTTTGTGATTTTTCGTCTAGGAATCCGTTTGACTGCCTCAAACCCCTGTTGAAGGTTCATACGTCAATGAATCCTATTGCAACAATTCTTGTGCATCCAACGAATTCGGACCCTACCAGGTTTGGGGTGGTGAAATTTAGGCATTTGCAGGAGGATAATGGGGTTTTGTTCGGAGAACTGGAGACTTTAGTTGAAAAGCCGAGTTTGGAGGTTGCCGAAGCCTACAAGGCTAATGGATACAATTACATTGTGGCGGGTTATTACGCTTTTAAGCCCAAGATATTTTCATACATCGAGAGAACGAAGCCTGGGGCGAAGAATGAGGTGCAGATTACGGACGCGATGGCCCTGGCTTTGAGGAATGGGGAAAGGGTTTGTGCGGTCGTTCATGGCAAAAACAAAGGCGGTAACGTCTCCCCCTGTGATTACTGGGATGTTGGGATCCCTGACGATTATAGGGAGGCGAACAAACGCCTTTTAGGCGCGGATCTAGAGCGACTGATGAGTAGCCCAGAGTAAAAACAATTGCAAATGAATGATTTACTCATGGAATTTGTTTAGAGATTATTTTAGCACGAAGGCTCTTTTGAAGGCAGTTAGATGCAGAATAGGAAATCTAAGGCGTCGGCAGTGGATCAGTACATAATACGTACTGTGAGGAATGAGCGTCCGGAAACGGTTGAAGATCTGGTTAAGGTGGTGCGGCTAAGGTATCCTATTTCGGAACGAGAGATTGTGGAGCGGATCCTTTCTTTAGAGAATCAAAGGAAACTGGCTTTCGGGGAGAATTTAACTTCGTCGTCTACGCTGAGGGGTTACCTCTTTTCTGCAAAAGCGTCGTGGTACTGGGTTATTATTGCCCTAGCCATCGCGACCACAGCAGCTGTGTTTATTGTAACTGAAGAGGCATTTCCGTTCATTTATGCAAGATACTTCTTTGGGTTCATCTTCGTTCTATATCTACCGGGCTACTGCCTCATTAGAACGCTTTTTCCGCAAAGAGAACTCGATGGCATAGAGAGAATAGCTCTAAGCATAGGAATGAGCTTGGCCTTAGTTCCCATCACCGGGTTGCTTTTAAACTATACGCCTTGGGGCATAACGTTGACTCCGGTTACCTTTGCTCTGTTGGCCTTAACTATGGCTTTTGCAACTGCCGCAGTTACGCGTGAGCACGAAGCATTGGTGAAAGTAAATCAAGCTAGAAACTCCGAATGAGGGTTCTATAGAATTTTTCTAGAAGATACTTTCACAAGTCTAATTTTTTTGACATTTAGAGAGTGTGGTGATGGCTATCAAGAATAAAGAAGACAGCGATTCCACGATAACAGTGGTGATTCCTGCCCTTGATGAAGAGAGGGGAATCGGTTCCACTATAATAGAGCTTAAAGAGGTTTTGGAAGATCCTCACTACCTCGTGGTTGATGGGAATAGCATGGATAGGACGGCTGAGGTAGCGAGGCGAATGGAGGCGGAAGTGGTAATGCAGGATGGGAGGGGGAAGGGGCGAGCGATCGCTCAGGCTCTGGAACACATTCATTGGGAAACGCGTTATGTTGTCTTTATTGACGCTGATTTCACGTATCCTGCGGAGTACATCCGGAAGATGATTGAGATCCTCAACGGTGATCCGGATGTGGGGATGGTGACCGGGAACCGGTTCAATGAACGCTTCGAATTAAAGGCCATGGGGAACGCTTACTATTTGGGAAACAGGCTTCTCGCTTGGATACAGCGTTCGCTTAATGGGGTAAGGCTTAAGGATCCGTTGACGGGGCTGAGGGTTGTGCGGTGGGAAGTTTTGAGGGATTGGAGGCCGAAATCGAAGGGGTTTGATGTGGAGGCGGAGCTAAATCATTATGTTAAGAGGATGGGGTATCGCATGGTGGAGGTTCCAATAAATTATCGTGAGAGACTGGGGGAGAAGAAGCTTAGGTTGAGACATGGGTTTACGATCTTGAAGAGAATATTATTAGAAAGTCTGGCATCAGGATAAGATATCATTTTATAGCTATAAGGGAGCGTTGCATTCCTAATACATTTCTAAAAGTCATTCCCTCGATTTTAACCCTTGTGTACATGAAGGTTCAAGATCAATTGTCAAGCTTGGGGTGTCTAGGTTGAAGTTGAATCAGACCAAGAGCAAATACGTTCTTTTGTCGCTTATCGTTATACTGGGGGCTACTTTACGAATATACGGTTTGGATAGGAGTTTGTGGCTGGATGAAGTGACAAGTGTCAACCGGCAAAGAGATCTACAATCTCATTTATCACGTATATACGAACCCATGAACCTTTACTTGATAATACTTCATTTTTTCATGCTCTTTGGAAATGATGAATTACCAGCAAGACTGCCGTCAGTTATTTTTGGTGTATTGAGTATCTTACTGATCTATAAGGTTGGAGAACTGTTCTTTGGACGATCAAGAGAGGGGTTAATTGGCGCTTTTCTTTTATCAATTTCGACCATGCATGTCCAGCATTCGCAAGAAGCAAGATATTATTCGCTTTGCACGTTTCTTTCTCTATTATCGCTTTTCCTCTTTTATAAAGCCATCAAGGAAAATGGAAAGAAGCTGTGGGTTGGATTCATACTTTCAACAATCCTAGCTGTTCTATCTCATTGGTACATGTTATTCGTCCCGCTTATTGAAATGCTATTTCTTGCTTTCATACTAATCAAGAATCGAAGCTCGTTTATTATGAGCGCGCGGAAAATTGGTAAAAAGAAAATTTTCCTTCTGATTTTAGGTTTAATAATTATTTCTATATTTTCACTTCCTATACTTCAGGAGGCGTTATATTACATTGAAAGAGAGTGGCGTGCCCATCATCAACCATATGGCTTAAAACCAGCATCATTTTTTCAAGATCTGTTCAGCTTTTTTAGCTTCGGCTTTTCCTCTTCCTTCCTATCTTATTTGTACGGAAGGGTTATAGATGCGAGCTTTCTTTATATATTCCTCCTTTTTTTCTTATTAGGATTATTTACGAGTATTGGGGAGCATAGAGAACAAACTATTTTATTACTCCTTTGGGTTTTCCTACCAGCCATAACTGTTTTCATTTTATCATTTATTTTTGAGCCTTTTGCGATAGCTAGATATTTGATATTTATCCTTCCGGGCTATCTTGTAAGTATCTCGAAAGGAATAAGCAGCATAGCTAACAGCCTGTTGAAATTTTATTATAAAATTATGTATGGCTTTTCTTCAATCCCATTGTTAAAAAGAAAACAAGCGGTAATCAGCTCTACTATAGCCATGGTTGCTATGGTGGCATTCGCAGGGGTAAGCGTTGTCCCATTACAAGAACACTATAAATCACCAAGTGATTATGAAGATTGGAAAGCAGCTGCCGAGTATTTGGAAATCCATTCACGCCCTGGTGATGTCATCATCGTTGAGCCTGATTTCCTTAAGCAATGTCTATTATACTATTATGAAAAGAATTCCAGCACCGCTGATTTTATGAAAAACATTACAATACCAATCGGGTACTCTCTTAAAGATTTTGAAGACACAGTCTCAAAACATGGTGGAGTATGGCTCGTATTGAGTCCCAGACACGTGCGACACGTTAATCCGGAAATCTTGAATTGGGCACAGCTCAATTGTATAGAGGCAAGAAGCTTTACGGGGGTATCCATCTATTCGCACGCGCGTGGGGGATTAATTTTAGTTTCTACACAAAACATGAGTTTTATTGGTTTAGACAGTCCGCCCGGTAAGCCCGTGGCTGAGTTCTGGCATAATAATGACAGCGCCATCTTCAACGTTAACATTTCAAAGGCCGCCAATTACACGATAGCGATTCATGCCAAATCATGGATAGAGAGTGCTTTAGAGCTAGTAATTGATGGCGCATCAAAAGGCATCAAAACGTTTGTTGAGCATGACTGGAGCTATGTGGGGCTTGGTACATTCTATTTGGACACCGGTTTACATGAGATCAAGATAATAAGCAGAGAGGGCGGCGATCTGGGCGATACTAATGTTTCTTTTGACCAAGTCGCCATCTGGCCAGAGCAGTTAAAAGTTCCTATTGCCTAAGAAACAATGATCGCTTAACATTTGATTTAATTTTGGCTAGTACCGAGGAATCTATTTGATAATTGAAATACTATTATGGTCCTTAGCAGGTTTACTTGCATTATTCTATTTCGGCTATTACGGTCTGATGATTTACGAAGCTAAAAAACCTAGCAATATTCGAAGACAAAGAATATTCCCAAAAGTTTCATTAGTTATACCAGCTTATAACGAGGAGAAAATGATTCTTAGAAAACTCATTAACATTCAAAATCTAAATTATCCCAAAGATAAATTAGAAGTTCTAATAGTAGACGATGGATCAACAGATAACACATGTCAAACAGCACAAGATTTCATAAACCGAACCGAAACCGACCCAGACCGAAATACAGGTGAACTTAAATTTCGATTAATTTCTCTACCACAATGGTCGGGTAAGATATCAGCCCTCAACTTTGCATGGCAACATTGCAGTGGGGAATTAGTCATCATTTCAGATGCGGATACCACCTTTGAAGAAAGTGCTATAACAAGAATTGTACAAAACTTTGCTGATCCCACTGTTGGAGCAGTAACGGGAAATTTACTCATGGTAAACATTAATCAATCGCTAGTGACAAGAATGGAAAAAAGTTATCGAAGTATCTTTGACATCCTCAGGATGGGTGAATCGAACATGGATTCAACTCCAATATTCAATGGTCCTATATCAGCCTTTCGGAGAGAATTACTTGACAAGTTACCACCACACACGCTTGCTGACGATACTGAGCTGTCTATTAGAATTAGAGAGAAGGGGTGGAAAGCCAAATACGATCCAGAAGCCGTAGCCTTCGCATACACCCCTGCCAAACTTAGGATGAGAATAAAGCAAAAGTCAAGGAGAGGACATGGAATAGTGCAATCACTTATAAGACATAGAAAAATTTTATTTAATCCAAATTACGGGAAGTACGGCTTTTTGATACTTCCCTGCGAATTTTTTATGCATGCAATTTCACCTGTTCTAGTTATGGCAATCATAATACTATCTCTATTAAGTATAGCATTTAGGCCAGCCATAGTCATGCCCTTCATATTAACAACTGGAATACTGCTAGCCGCAATTTGGTTAATATCACTAATTTCAAAAAAAGTCATGCTGCGTAGTAAGGTAATAAACCCGATAGATGTCTTGACAACTTTCTTAGACCATCAAATATCCCTAACTATAGGCTTGTCTCATCTGCTCATGAGAAGAACCAGCAATAAATGGGAGAAAATCGAGGACTAACACGTTTTATCCCAAGAAATAAAAAGATTCTTGTAGAGATAGCATGAAGCCAGATAGGTGGAAGACGATTTTGATCAACAGTAATCGGTCTTATTCACCTAAGAAAATATCGGTTGTAGTACCAACAAAAAATGAGGGTGAAGTAATTCACGAGTGTCTTTCTTCCGTGTTTGATCAGTCAGTGAAGCCGTTTGAGGTAATAGTCGTAGATGGGCGCTCAACCGATGATACTTTAGAAAAAGCCTGTCAATTTCCAGTTAAGATCCTTGTGGAAAGTGAGCCAACATCCCCTGCTAATGCGAGGAACCTTGGAATACAAAATGCAAAAGGTGAAGTGCTGCTTATTATGGATGCTGACGTAATACTTAGCCACGATTGTCTGAAGTATGCACTACAATATTTTCATGATTCGAATGTCGCGGCAGTTATTCCATCTCAAGAAGTCACAGGGCATACACGTCTTGAAAAGATACAGGCTAGTTGGTTTCTCGGAACTTCTAATCCAATTAGAATGGGGATAGGAACTGTTGCTCCCGTGCAATTTCTTCGGAAAGATATTTTGAGCAAAATAAACTTTGATCCAAGTCTTGGTTATGGGGACGACGCTGACTTTCAAGATAGACTCCAAAAACTCTGCAAAGAGTCAAGAAGAATTGTGTATGCGTCTGACATCAAAATTTCCGTTCGTGTACCCCATACGCTGAGAGAACTTTGGTTACAGTATGTTTGGTATGGGAGGACTTTTCTGAAATATTTCCTTAAGCATCATTCTGTAAAAACATTTCTGAATCTTATCAGTCTCTTGATGCCTGCCGCTTTTTTGATTATTTGCATTGCTTCCTTGATTCTTCCCTTCGTAATACCACTTGTACTCCTGGGGCTCCTCTTATTGGTGATGAGGAATTTAATTGCATGCTTTCGTTCGAAATCAACTTACATTGTTGATTTCCTTTTCTTTGAATTTGTAAGATCTATCTTCTTCATTTGCGGAATAATTCAAGGCTTTTTCTCCGAACAAACAGGGAGATGATTTATTGTTTTCGTGTCTATACGAATAAAGGAGAGTAAGGGAGTTGCGTTGAAAATGCAGCACAAAATAAGTTTAGGTGTCCAAGTTTCAACGATTGGCATTTGCTTTTGGATATATAGTAGGCACGACTTCGATTTGGTGGATTAATCCGATTATGAATTTGGATTATTTCAGGTTCTTCCACTTTGGTTTTGGGTAGGTTTACCATTTCACTTGGTAGGGATGTTCTTGTCGATAGAGCACGATAATAACCGTTCAATGCTGTAATTCTTATGATATCAAAATTGCCTCAATCGACATATTTTCGTTTCTCGATCACTATTCTAGTAGGAATGCAATATTCTGTTCGGAACCCATGAGGTATTCCATTGAAAATGAAGAAAGTATATTCCATCCTTTCTTTCATTTTGGCAATTACAACTCTCTTCTTCTACTTAGTAAGTGTTAATAGAGGCGTCAATCCCCATTTGGCGATGTTCTGGTCACCAATTGTTGTTATCGTCATCATCGTATTGTACCAAATTACTAATATAAGAGAAAAAGATTCATTTTTTGAAAAAATTTTATTGCTAGAAATTTTTTTGATGACCGTCGTATTTCACTTAATATTTGTTATTCCTGTACCTATGGGACTCCGCGGATGGGATTCTCATTACGATTATTATGCTGCAAAAATGGTTATGGAGTACGGGTGGCCTGTGCCACGAGATATTCCCCTCTTGTTACTTACCCGAACTTATTTACAGTGGCCTATGATCCATCATTTAGCAGCAATAACATCAGAAATCACGGGGATCGACCTGTTTCTGGTTGCCAGGTGGTTTCCATCATTTTACAGCTCATTTGCGCTTCCATTATTTTACATATTTACTAAAAGTATTTATGGAGATGAACGAACCGCATTACTTGCTTCGTTTGGTTTTTCAGCTATATATATGTATATAAATTGGCACTGCATAATGTTAAGAGAGTCGTTGGCATTCGTTATTTTTTTAGCAACCCTTTACTCGTTTACAAAAGCGCAGATCGCGCATGAAATTAAATTTGTCATTCTGGGATTCTTTTTTTCAATATCTCTCACGTTCACCCATCATCTAACAAGTTTTGTATCGATGCTTTTTTCCATGGCGCTCTTAATATTACCCAATTTGTTCACCACGACTATTTTGAATCATAGCAAAATTACTGGAAAAACATCACTGCGCTTAACAAAGTATATCTTTCTTTTTACGTTTGTATCGACAATGGCTTATTTGATGCATACGGATGCAGATACGCATGTTTTAACTGGCGTTATTAGCACGATCATCAAAATTCCCTTAAGCGGTTTTGGAATTTATCAAATTTATTCACATGGAGCTCCGACGCGTGTGGTAGTTTCAGCCTATGGCAACTCATTGATCCTGCTAGCATTCGGCACTTTAATTTTGACACATCTTTTCCGAGAAAAGTGTAAAAAAATAAGAGAGGACGTCACATTGTCTATTTTTGTCACTTTATTTTTTGCCATTTCTTTATCGTATATATTCGTCGAAATACTTGCTAGCTCGTTGGAAGTCACTCGTTTTCAAGTATTTTACTGGCCATTTATGTTGATTGTTTCAGCGCACGCAATAACTAAGAACAAAAAAAGGAATATTTTATCTCTACTTTTCGCAATCTTTATTATTCTCCAGATATTCACCATTCCTCCAAACGTATACAATCATTCGTTTCTTCCTGATTACGAGTTCGGTAGATTACGAGAGTACTATTTACCACAAGAATATGCCGCGGTTTCATGGTTTAATTTTTCGGGAGAAGTAATTGGCGATCAGACTGTACGTTCACTTCTTGGTGGGCTTCGGCAAGTTGAAGTGACGGTTCCAACTATCTCCAAGGAATACCTAAACCTTCCCAAAGGATATTTGATGGTTTATCGTAGGGAGAATTCATTTTATGTGCCTGGGGTGCCGTGGACGTCAGAGGGGTTCTTCAAAATTACCCTCGGGCAATTCGATAAAACAAAAAACAAAGTTTACAGCAACGGAGAAGTTATGATTTATAAATAATTTTGGCAATAACTGCCTTGTTGAATAATTATAAATGGCTATGTCATCGTTTACAAGATACTAACTCATCCCGCGTATACAAGTAAAAAAATTGACGAGATTGTTGAAAAAACGAAAAGACGCTGGTTATTATAGTATCGGATAGTGGCATTGTACCTCTATACCGACTTTTAACGAAAGATAAGAATGGTCAAAGTTAAAGTTTTTGCCTCATCAAAGATTACCACGTTGGATACTCTATGTGGTTAATTTTATGTCCCCAATCCTCTAAATCCGATGGTCTTGAACCGTGGGGATAAATAAACCAATGGAAATATGGAATCTCATACTGCTCTAGTAGGTCAACCCAGTGTTGCATCATTCGTAATCGCTCATCTGTAATGTCTGGAGGATTCCAGTCACCAAACCCCAACTCAGTGTTAATGAAGGGTACGCCGAACCGATCTCTAACCTTCACATAAGAATCAGGTGAGTTCACAATATGTATATCAGCCTCATCGTAAGGGTCGCTCCATGCATAACTCATGTGAAAGTGGCGACATTGACACCAGTTGTTTTCTGGGTCAGATACTCCGAAGAAGTTTCCCCAATGGGGGCTGACAATAACTAGATGTTTACTCCCTAAAGACCTACACTGGTCTATCCAGCGTTGGTAGAGACGTTGAGCTAGGGCGGTATCTCTTATTGGTATCTCGTTGTAAGGCTCCCACATAATATGATCATACTTTTTTAGACGATTAATAACGGAAGCCCAGATCTGCAACCATTCTTCCTCATGCTCTTGAAGAGCCGTTTCAGAGTCTTGCCAATTATGGCAATCTATTATCGCATACATTCTTTGCTCGCGCAAAAGTATAACTATGTTCTCTAGTTTATCCAAATTTAGCCCATCCCATGAATAGTACCCAGTGGGACCAGCCCAAAGCGCCGGGCAAAAAGTCACACGAATGGTATTAAATCCTAAGCTCTTTATCTTCAAAATATAGGGTAAAGGATCTGGCTCTACGTTTCGGAGCCCTCCCCATCCACTAAAACGAACATTGAACTTGGTTCCAACAGCCTTAATCATGACCTCTGGTGACGCATAGCTAATTTGCCCCTTAGATGGAACGTAATAAAACGCTTGCATGGCCGCAGAGGATGAAGCAATCAAATATAAAAACAGAGGCAAAGTTAATAATGCATGGAACTTTTTTTTGTATTTTGCCCCGCCCATGTTTATGGTCTCGTAAGATAGACTATATAGAATATGTATTCAAAATATGTATTTAAGTCTTTTGGGATACCACTTATCCATTACAAAGATGTCGCCGCTCAAGAACATATGTAGACTCGACAAAAACAAGATCCTGGAGCATCTTCTTTTTCATTCTCTTAACATCTAAAAAGGGTAATGACATCATCCTCTTAACATCTAAAAATTATCTAATATCTATAAAGGGTAATGAGGAACGGACAATGGAATTGAACGGACTAAACATCATGGTAACCGGAGGCGCCGGATTTATTGGAAGTCACCTTGTGGATAGACTGATCAAAATGGGCAACCATGTCATTGTCTACGATAACTTTGATGAATACTACGTGGGAAAGGAGGAAAACATTCGGAATCATCTTTGTGATCCAAACTTTACTCTGATCAAAGCCGATATACTTGACTATGATACATTACGCAAGGCCATGAACAAAGTTGACATAGTGTTTCACTTAGCCGCACAGGCTGGAGTTAGGTGCTCCCTAGAAAACCCACTAAAAACAAACATAGTGAACACTACAGGAACATTGAACGTGCTAAACGGAGCCATAGCAAATGGTTTGAAAAAGGTCATCTTTGCTTCATCATCTTCCGTCTACGGGGCAACTCAATACATGCCCATTGATGAAAAGCATCGCACGAACCCTGTTTCAGTTTATGGAGTCAGCAAGCTCGCAGCTGAAAAATATTGCGGAATATACAGCGAGATTCACAACCTTCCTACGGTAATACTTCGTTATCACACAGTTTATGGGCCGAGACAGAGACCTGACATGGCTATTCACAAATGGACCCGACGGCTCTTCCAAAATAAGCCTCCAGTAATTTATGGGGATGGAGAACAAACACGAGACTTCACTTATATTGACGACATAATCGATGGAACATTAAAATCCGCTGAAATAGAAGGCATTGAAAAGGAGATTTTCAACCTTGGAAGTGGGTCAAACGTGAGTGTAAACACCGTCGTAGAACTGCTCCTAAAACTAACCGACAAAACAGATATTGAACCAATCTACACAGAGCCGAACCTTGGCGACGTTCCACACACGCACGCCGACATATCCAAGGCAAGAAATCTTTTAGGGTATAATCCCAGGGTAACTTTCGAAACTGGAATACAACTATATATTAAATGGTTCAAATCGGTACTCACAAGTTACATAGGTGTGTGACATGATTTCAGCAATTATACCTGTCTACAATGAAGAAGACAACATTCTGCCGCTCTACAGCAAATTAAAGCCTGTTTTGAATAAACTTGGTGAGCACGAAATAATTTTTGTCGACGACGGAAGCATCGACCACACCTTCCAAAGACTTAAAGAGTGCGCAGAAAATGATAAGATGGTAAAAATAATCAAATTCAGAAGAAACTTTGGGCAATCGGCTGCCATTTCCCAGGGTTTTGACCATGCCACTGGTGAAATTGTGGTAACAATGGATGGAGATCTACAAAATGACCCCAGCGACATCCCTGAAATGGTAGGAAAAATTCGGGAAGGATTTGATGTTGTTTGCGGCTGGAGAAAACAACGAAAAGATGCATTTCTGAGAAAGAGAGTTCCATCTCGGGTTTTCAACTGGTTGACCTCCAGAATGTCGGGGCTCAATATTCATGATTTAGGCACCCCTTTTAAAGCCTTTCGAAGGGAAACAGCAAAGAACATTAGGGGCAGCCTATATGGCGAGCTTCACAGATATATCCCAGTTTTAGCCGCATGGAGAGGCTATAAGGTCTCGGAAGTGGAAGTAAAGCATAATCCTCGGAAACACGGAAAGTCAAAGTATGGATGGTCTAGACTGATCCGAGGCTTCCTCGATCTGCTCACCGTGTATTTTCTGGAGAAGTACCTCTCAAGACCTCTGCATCTATTCGGTACGATCGGGTTCTTATCCATGGCATCGGGAATAGTCATATCCCTATACCTTTTGATCCTTTGGTTTTTTTTCGGGCAACCGTTGGGAGATAGGCCGTTGTTTCTATTGGGAGTCATAATGGTGGTTTTTGGGATACAGTTCATCACACTAGGCTTAGTAGGTGAAATGCTCACGAGATTTCAGCACGAAAACAGTAAAAGCAAACTTTGTGACGTAGAAACTCAGGTCAACTTCGAACCTGAGTGAAACAATAGCCCAAACAACTACCAACCAAGAAGAATGAGGAAGAAGCTATAACGTGATCCGGCTTGAAACTTGGAGAGTTATCGACCACGTGGTGAGTTAGTTGTATCGTGTCTGTATGATTGCTCCAATGCCGTTCCTTGAGGATAGAGGGGCCCCCGTTAGGGTTTATGGAGAAGCTAAAGGGCTCACTAAGTTAGGGCATCGAGTTGACGTAGTATGCTATCACCTTGGAAGAGAGATACCAGAAGTGAAGATTCAACGAATCACAAAGATTCCTTGGTATAGACGAATTTCGGCGGGGCCTACATACCACAAAGCATATCTTGATGTGTTGCTCCTTTTCAAGGCATTTAATGTTATCAGGGGTAATGGTTTTGACATTCTTCATGCTCATCTTCATGAAGGAGCTGCTCTCGCTCAGATTTTAAATGTTCTTTTGAAAATAAATAAGCCGGTGATTTTTGACGCTCAAGGAAGTTTAACCGGCGAGATGATTGCTCACGACTTCATAGAGCCATCTTCACTTATGTTTCGGTTTTGGAGAATGGTGGAGAGCAAAATATGTTACGGGTCTAAGTTAATTCTTACTTCATCTCCCCACTTAATTGAAATGCTGAGGAAGGAGTTTGGCATTTCGGAGGAGAAGATTAAATACGTTCCGGATGGCGTTGATACCGACTTATTTGATCCTAATAGGTTTAATGGGGAAGAGATTCGTCGAGAATATGGGATAAGTGATAATAGTAATATCATTATTTATGCTGGCATATTTACCAGATACCAAGGCCTCAATTTCTTAATTGAGAAAGTCATTCCTCATGTGGTTAAGGAGCGTCAAGATGTTAAGTTTATGCTAATAGGTTATCCCGTAGATGAGTACAGAAGGTTAGCACGGAGGGTAGGAGTAGAGAAATACATATTGTTTACGGATAAGCAGAGATTAGATGAAATCCCTAGGTTTTTAGTTGCGGCTGATATAGCCGTGACGCCTAAATTTATGGAAATGGGAGAAGCAAACCTTAAGATTTTGACATACATGGCAATGGGCCTGCCCACAGTCTGTTTTGACTACATGTATAACAAACAGATGCTTCAAGGCTCAGGTTTAACCACTAAGCCGGGCGATGCTAAAGAATTTTCCGACGCTATTCTGAATCTTTTAGACAATCCGAGGCGAAAGAAGGTAATGGGGCAAAGAGCTAGGGTTATTGCCGAGAACGAATATTCGTGGCTTTCAACAGCGCAGAAGATTGTGGAGATTTATGATAAAGTTATTTGAGTCATGAGATGGGGATCATTTTCCTAAGGCGAACCATGACAGAATTCATATCGGGTTCAGGATATTGGACTATGGTTCATCTGAAAAATCTTGCGACCTTGGCCCGAATCTTTTGGGCATTTCAACGACGTAAATTAAGGTGTTCATATTTCCCAATTCGACTTTGGATCGAGTCTACTAACCTGTGCAACCTTAAGTGTCCCATGTGTCCAAATGACCTTATCGAACCTGAGAAGAAAGGATTTATGAAATTAGATCTATACAAGAAAGTAATTAATGAAATCTGTGATTATACGTACGACATTTATTTGCATCATAGAGGCGAGCCTCTATTGCATCCTGAACTTTTTGAAATGGTGAAATACGCCAACCAGAAGGGTTTACGAACTAGATTGCATACAAATGCAACGCTACTAACAGAGGATGAATCTTACAAATTACTAGAGTCAGGACTGGATTTTGTATCGTTCTCTTTCGATGGATATGACAAGGAATCATACGAAAAAATCAGGGTTGGCGCCAACTTCGATAAGACATTGGGCAATATTATGCGTTTGTTGCAACTTAAGAAAGAATCTGCGAAAACTAAGCCGTACACGATACTTCAATTTCTTGATATCCCTGGCGTAAAAATAGATACTACCATAAAGAGGAAATTCAGAGACAGGCTTCGCTCTTTGCCATTAGATGAAATTCGCGTAATACCTGCACACAATTGGGCTGGTAACGTCAGATTGAACCAGAAAAGCCCTGATCTTTCCCAACGAAGTAGACTTTGTACCTTTCCATGGTACTCATTAACAATTCTTTGCGACGGGACCGTTGTGCCCTGTCCTCAAGACTTCATGGGTGAACTTGAACTTGGTAATGCTAGAACAGATTCTCTACACACAATTTGGAATAATGAGAGGATTGTACACTTGAGAGAAAAAATGATAGGAGGAAAATACAAGGATCTAAAACCTTGCAATACTTGTGATAGACTTTTGAGAGAAACAGTTTTTAGTTCAATGATTCCTAAGCAGAATTTTCTGACTTTTATCCGCGAAAACGTTTTAGGTTATAGTTCGATGAATCGCCTAAGAGAGTTTTTCTCCTCATCGAAGTAAACGGCAAATTTTACTTAAGGAAATTCCAAATGTGAAATTTCAGATATTCGGTGAAAATCCGCCAAAGAACATTTCTCATCCCAACATGCAGATCACAGGCTTTGCTAGCAATCTGGAGAGCTATATTCGTAGGGCCAACGTGGTCATAGTTCCAATAATCAAAGGGGGAGGCATGAGAATGAAAATCATTGAATCCCTTGCATGTGGAAAAACCGTGATTTCGACCTACAAAGGGGCCAGTGGCATCCCTAATATCTTTGGGAATGAATACTTTGATCTTGTGATCACTACTAACACGTTGGATCATACAAAACAACCAGAAACAGAGTTTTAAGGAAAGGAGGTGTTTTGTTTTTGACGGTAAATTGTTGTGGTCCGCTTTGTCGACTTGGAAAAAAGATTCTGGAGAAATTGGGAAGGGGTGATGTTTATCATCCTCATTCCTTTTCTTTTTATCTTTTTTGGTTTATCGCTTCAAAAGATCCGTGATCACGTAACTAGTCATTTCATCAAGCATTTGAATACTTGTTTCAGTGAGGCAAGAAGAAAATTTCCAATGCCGATTTTTGCGTAGAGAGGATGTTTACAACGACATCCCATACTCAGGCGTAATTAAATTTTGAATACCGATCGATCGTGAAATAACAGCCTTCCTTATCTCGTTTACAGAGGAGAGAAAAACCCGTGAAACCGAGGTCCACTAAAAAAATGAAAAAGGTTAGTGTAATAATCCCTGCATACAATGCAGAGAATATAATCAGGAAATGTATCAATAGTGTGTTGAATCAGACTTACAAGAACATAGACATAACTGTAATTGATGATTGCAGCACTGATAAAACTGCCGATATAGTTGAGGGGATGAATTGCAAACTTATCAGGTTAAAAAAGAACATTGGATATGTGAATATATTGAATGTAGGCCTAAATGAGGTTGATGGGGACTATATATATATTCTTGATTCAGATTGTGTAGCTGATAAGGATTGCGTCAAATGGATTATAAAGACTTTTTCCATGGACAAACAGGTCGGAGTTGTCGGAGGCACTTGCACTATACCAAAGGGCTACAAAAATCTTCCAGCACTCGTCTATGACGTTACTGAAAGATTCAAGGACATCAGAGATGAAGAAATTAAAGCTGTGCCATACCTATCAGGTTCAAACCTTTGCATAAAAAAGGAGGTGGTGGATAAAGTAGGTGATTTTAATAAGAATCTCATAAGCCACTGTGACTTTGACTACACCTTCAGGGCCAGGAAGATGGGATATAAGGTATTGTTCCAGCAAAAAGCAAGATCATACCATCATAATGTAAGAAACACTTTCAAAGATTTCTTTAAGCACATTTATAGAGGAGGAATCTATGGGACAATTTTCAGGCTGAAATATAGGGAAGATATCCCGTTTGGCAAATTTTATCCAAGAAACTGGTTTTTGCTTTTGTTAATTTCACCGGGTTTTGTTGCCTTTTCGACAGCTAGGATCATAAAGAAAAATTTGGGGTTTAGGCCTTTAAAAGAAATAATGGTGACCCTGCCTTTTTTAGTTGCTGGTCAAATTATTTGGGCATTTGGATGTATAAAGGGGACATATTGGTTTAAGAGTGGAAGATATGGATAAGAAATCAGCTATAAGCGTCGTACTGATAGCACTAATTCTAATAAGGATTGATATATGGGGATTTCAGAGTCAGTGATCTTTTCGGGTTTTCAACCGTATGCAAGAATACCCCAATTTGTTGGGGCGGCAAATATCGCGGTCTTTCCTCATTCTGGCGGCTTGGCAATATACGAGTACATGGCTTGTGGAAAACCCATAGTGAAACTTAGGTCAGAGAGGTCGGACATGCTTGAACACCTGAAGAGCGGCTATCTTGTTGAGAATAAGACACCTGAAGAGTTTGCGAGAGCGATCATCAGAGTCTTTGCAGATAGAAAGTTATCTATAAAAATGGGAAGAAATGCAAGAAGACTGGCCGTCGAAAAGTACGATTGGGAAAGTATAGTAGATAGATACCTTGAGGCCCTCAAGAATACGATGCATATGAAGTAAGGGATATGAACCACTTAATATTAAACTGTGGGAAAAATGGTTAAGAAACTCTTAGAAATCATTTATCATAAATTATTTTCGGTATGGCAGGCTTTAAGTTTCTCTATCGTAAGAAACAGACCCTACCCCGCCCAGCCTATTCCAGACGTACGTATGATGCATTTCCAAGGACAAAGACATCGATACCCTTTCAATATCATTTGAAAAATATCTTTTTCGGGTCTATAGATGGTGAAATGCTATACTGTATGAATATAAAACATCCAGAAAAATTGAAAGCAGCGTTCAAATCATACGGTTTAAAAAAGTCTGGTCCTTCAAGTTTTTGGTTAAGGAAGAAGATTTGAATTTTGATACATCTAATACCACAAAGAAGGAGGTGGATATTAGAACCATGACTAACTCACCTAGCAATGGATCACGTGGAGGCTGCAAGCAACGGACAAGAAGAAACTGACGAGAGTGGAACGGCCTATTTTGGGGCAAATATCGGGAAGTGGGCTGAGAGCAAATTCTGGAACTACGTTGAAAGAGTAACCGGTAAACGCTCTCTGAAATCATTCATACGGCAAGGTCTACTGTTCACTCTGTTCTCAGATATTCCGAGTATATGGGGGGTTGCCCTAAGAAGCCAAGCCTACAAGAAGGTATTAGGAAGCATTGGCGAAAGCTGCTTTATCGAAAGGAACGTTCGTTTCAGAGTACCAGAAAGGATCTTTTTGGGAAACCGAGTTTATATTGGCGAAAACGCACGTCTTGATGCTTGCTTTACCACCAGTCAAATTAGGATAGGCAACGACGTTTCCATCCATGAACATTCCACTCTAAAAGCCGGAGTAGGAAAAATTATCGTGCACGAGGGAGTTACAATAGCGGGGTTTGTAGGCCTCGGTGGCGATGGAGGCCTACAAATCGGCAAGAATTCGATTATAGCAAATCACGTTGAACTCATAACCGGCAACTACGTTTTCGACGACCCTTCGATTCCCATAAAACGGCAAGGAGTAAAGCTTGGAAGAATAGAAATCGGCGAAGACGTCTGGCTCGGCGTCCACACGACAGTCCTGCCAGGGGTTAGAATAGGCGACGGGGCAGTAGTTGGGGCAGGGTCTGTCGTTACCAAGGACATCCCTAGCTACAGTGTGGCTTTCGGCAACCCAGCTGAGGTCATCAGAAAAAGAGAAAAAAAATTTAAGATTCCTTTTGATGTCGCGTTAGAGAATATGGATCGCGAATTACCGATAATTATCTCTGAAAGAGCTTGTTCCTCAGAAATCGTAAAGAAACGCAATCGTGGAATCATAATCGCCCGGCCATAACCCCACGGTTTCTCAGGAAAACTTTAAGCTTTAAGAGAAAAAGCTTGTATAGATCTCTGGATCCTCGAGTCTCAAGGCGAAAGAGCAAAAGTGTGATAGAAATTGAGGATTTTAGTTACAGGTGGAACAGGATTCGTGGGAAATCATTTAGCAACCCGACTTATAGGAAGAGGACATAAAGTGAGAGTTCTTGCCAGAAAAGCGACGCCCAAGACGGATCATCTTAGAAAACTGGGTGTAGAAATATACTTTGGGGATATAACCGACAAGAATTCCGTAAACAAAGCTGTAGAAGGCGTTGAGCTCGTCTACCATTTGGCGGCTGCATGGCAAGAGATCGCCATACCTAAAAAAGTATATTGGGATGTAAATGTCGGCGGCACCCAGAACATTTTAGACGCTTGCTTGGAAGAAAATGTGGAAAGATATGTTCATTGCAGTACGACGGGTGTGCTTGGTCACATTTCAAATCCACCAGCTGACGAAACTTATCCGTATAATCCCGGAGATATTTATCAAGAAACTAAATGCGAGGGAGAGAAGCTTGCATTAAGATACTTTCATGAGAAGGGATTGCAGGGGGTGGTTGTGAGACCATGTCCAATTTATGGTCCTGGAGACCCCCGGATGTTGACATTGTTTAGAGCTATCTACCGTCAAAAATTTTTCATGATAGGCAGAGGGGATGTTCACTATCAACAGGTATACGTTGATGATCTAATTGACGGTTTTGAGTTGTGTGGACAAAAGAAACGAGCAATTGGGCAGGTATACATAATTGGTGGAAAAGAATCGCCGACCTTGAACGAACTGGTTTCCATCATCGCCGAAGCCTTAGACGTACCCGTTCCGACCAGACGATTTCCGTTTACCTGGCCCGTTTGGTTGGCGGGCTGGGTCTGCGAGGCAATCTGTAAGCCTTGGGGCCTGAAACCACCCATATTCCCCCGTAGAGTGGATTGGTTTAGGAAAAACCGCGAGTTTGACATTTCAAAGGCCAAAAAAGAGCTAGGTTACGAGCCGAAGATCGATTTGAAGACAGGGATGAAAATCACTGCCGACTGGTATAGAAAAGAAGGCTGGTTACAAAATCGAAAAGATCTGTTAAAATACGAAGGTTCAGCTCAATAATAAATGCTGCAGTTTAAGGTTGCGGTTTTGCTGGCCAAAAACATGTAAGGTCTTGTAAGGTCTTGGAAAGGGATTAAGGAAGCAAAATTAGTTGCAGTACACGACATAAATGAAATGGCGGCTAAACAAGTAGCTGAGAAATAGGGGGAGCAGATTTCTGCTATACAGATTTTTCAGAAATGTTAAACAAAGAAGATCTGCAAACAGTTTCCATTTGCACCCCCAGCAACACATATACCTCTTGCCATCCAAGTAGCAAAGGCTGGCATAAATGTTTTAATTGAAAAACCGCTGAGTACTATTTCCGAAGAAGCGAGAAAAAACTGCTTCCTATATCTAAAAATACCCTATAAAAGTGGCTGTAGTTAATAACAATTTGTTTCACGACAAAATACGGAAAGCTCGTGCTGATATAAAGAAAGGATTAATTGGAGAAATCCTAGCCGTAGACATAGATTGGCATATATCTTCGTATCCTCCTCTTAACAATAGTTCACATCGGATTCCTAATCTTCCCGCCGGAATATTTTAGAGTCGCTGTCACACCCTATCTACATACTTCAAGACATTTAGCACTTGAAATAGAGGAGGAAATTGTTACACGAATTCTAAAAAAGGTTTAAAGAAAACTTGAAAGAGTTACCTATTCTTGTCTTCTTACACTCAACCATTTTGATTACCTATATACATGCAATACTATATCATTGAAAAACGGAGATGTAAATGTTACTATTGACCCGCCTTCTACTGAAGTCAACTCACTATAATTCCCTGATTGTGGGTGATACCATTCTACGTTAAATGTACCACTTGTAGATGTCAGATCTAAATTAACTGACCCACCATTTGAGAGATATACTACGTACTCTTTTCCAATATTTACTAAAGCAAATCCATCATTCACAACGTCATTGTTTGGATGCATATCCCAAAATCTAATCTTATCAATGAATTTCCTTAAACCCTTAATGATTTCTAGTTGATCATAGTCATAATTCCCTACAACACGGTCTTTAAATATTTCTCTATAACTTCCAATCTGTCCACCACTCACAAATGTGATCCAGAATTCCCTTCTAGAATCATCGTAAGTACCATCTCCCACCGATGGATTAAAAGTCGTTCTTTCACTCACTAATGGCTTAGATGTTCTGGAATGCAACTCATTAACTATCTGGTTTAGTTTTTTAAAATCTTTAGCATTTACTGCTTGTCTGAAATATCCAATTACATCTATACCAAGGGATAAAATATACTCTGATTGACTGTAATCTCCTCCAAATGGCATGTTAGTTAATAACAACTCAACTTCATGTTCTGATTCATATTGAGCAAAGAAATCTATCCAATGTTGTACCCAATCCCAATGACCAGTAAATTGGGTACTTCCTTCTCCACCATATTCATTGCATATTTCATAAATAATATTTCCAAATTGCATAGTCTCATCAAGTAATTTCTTCACAAATAAATCTTGATAATACATTAGAGTAGAATTAGTAACATCATAGAATGTGCCTTTCCAACTACCATTATATGATGCATCAACATCTGGTAAGTTTGGTATATTATTGACATTGTTATTTGGATTCCAAGGATTTACTGCCCACCTTTCAGATCCTTCCTCAATATAGGGTTCATCCCATATCTCTAGTATCACAAATATACCTTTACTTTCACAATCAGAAAGATATTCTTTCAGTCTAGACCAATAAGAAGGATTGAATTGACTTAAATCATACTTACCATCAGATCGTCTTACCCAAGGTTGATTATCTGAATCTGCAAATGCAAATGCAGTAGCTCTATTTGAATTAGCACCATATTGAATTATAGTGTCATTAATTTCTCTGAATGGGATATCCTTATCACCTATTACTGTCCAGTGACCAGCACCAAATAAAACCATTTGTTTTTTGTTGTATTCAAAGTAATGAGGATTGATGGAACTCTTAAATATTCTTCCTGAAGGTAGAGTAGGAGTTGGGGTTGAAGGCGTAACTGTCTTCGTCGTTGTCACAGTTGGACCAAGAAATGTTTCTGTCACCCTTTCTATTTCCTTTGGTTTAATAAACCAACCAGAGGCTCCACCGATAACAAGACCTACCACAATGCCCAAAATGCTTTTTAAGTACTCCCTTCTTCCACTCAAGATTGTTTCTCCTTGTACTATCTACTAGTTGAAGATTAATAAATTGCTTTCTAAACGACGTTCGAATCCATGCAAATTCCATCCTTAGCGCAGGGATCGGAAGAATTATCTTGAAGACGTCTGGATCGGTGCCCACACGATAGTCTTACCGGGAGTAAAAATAGGTGATAGGTCGGTAGTTGGAGCAGGAGATGTCGTAACGAAGGACATCCCTAGGTATAGCGTGGCGATGGGTGTTCCCGCAAAGGTTATAAAAAAGAGAGGAAGCGAAAGAAGGGCTGTCAAACCAGCAGCTACAAGCTTATCGGTTGTAAAGGGAAGAATCGAATGTGAAAGTGTGTATGCTAATTCCATTTCCATTCGATTTAAATAATATCGAACAAAGTAGAATTGGAAATGGTTATCCCATTAATCTAATCGATGCCCTAATCAAAGAATGCGATGACCTCGATATGACTGTTTTTGCAGATAAATGTAATGGGAAAGAACAGCAAACATACAAAAATGTTAAAATTAAAAGGGTATGGCGTCCAGGAAAGCTTAATCCCTTCAGTTTGTTCAAAGAAACGATCAAGTTGAGACCAGATCTCATCCATATACAATATGTTCTTGGTGCCACGTTTGGTAAAGGTCCGTACCTAATTAGTCCTTTCCTTTTAATGCTCTTCCTCAGACTCGCCAGATATCCGTTACTTATAACAATTCATAATATAATCCCCTTGAATAAGCTAACTTCCACATTTAAAGAGATGTTTAGAGAAAAAAATCCAGTGGAGCCTCTTATTTACGACCTTGGTTATAGACTTGGAACAACATTTATGGGCAAAATAGCCTCAAAAATCATAGTCCTAGATGAAGGAACAAAAAAGTGGGCCATAGAACAATATGGTTATTCGAAAAATAAGATAAAATTAATACCTCACGGGATGCTTGATGCATCTGAGGGTATAACCGTCGAAGAAGCGAAAAAAGCTCTTAATATAAACGAGAAATGGAATGTACTCCTCTTCTTTGGCAAAATCCATCCTCGAAAAGGAATCAAGTATGCAATTAAGGCGCTACCTTATGTGCTTAAAAAACATCCTAACACAGAACTTTTGATTGCTGGCAGCTACTCTGGAACATGGGAAAAAGAGAGTAGATCCTATTTACTTTCCCTTAAAAAAATGACAAAGAGTTTAGGGATCGAAAATCATACGTTCTTTGAGATAAAATTTCTTGGCGAAGAAATCCCAATAATATTCAATGCTGCCGATATTGTTGTACTGCCTTATGTTGTACCTTATGGAGCAAGCGGTGTCATAAAGTTAGCCGCTGCATATAAAAGACCTGTGATCACCGCTTACTCGATCTCCAGAGAGGGAGAAATAACCGATGGAATAAGCGGCGTTCTCCTGCCATCCCTTGATGAGAAAATCCTTGCCCAGAAAATAAATCAGCTTCTTGAGGATAAGTCTTTATCACTTAAGATGGGTGAAAGGTTTTATGAAAGAAATATAAGCTCCTCAGAGTGGAGAAAAGTAGCTGAGGAAACTTTGGAATATTATAAAACTGCTAAATAAATCCTGAGTTAAACAAGAAGTTTTCGGGTAAAGATGGAGCGTCCAATTCTTTGTTTAGGTTTTTCCTAATCGCGCATTTCGAGTAGTCAAAATGTCGTTCCCGATGCGGAGGAGTAAATAGGGAAGATGAACATTTGCATGGTTGGTTTCTACGAACACCCTATCCCTCCTGTACGTGGCGGCTCCCTGGCGATAGTCGCTTATGAATTATCAAGAGCATTCGCGAAGAAGGGGCATCACGTTTCTGTCCTCTCTGTGAGAGATCCCCTCTTGCCAGACTACGAGGAAAATCGAAGAATCCGCTATTTTAGGCTCCGCACGACTAAAGTCTTCCATAGAAACAGCATATTGGAGCGTACCCTTTCTTCCCTGAATTATTCCTTATCTGCCTTGATGAAGATAGTTAACCTCAGCGCGGTCGATATTGTTCACTGTTATGATCCCCTTATTCTTCCCTTCCTAAGGGCGCCAAGGATTCTTCAAAAGAAGCTCGCAATAGTTAAGTTCGGAATGGGTGGATTATCTCAAGGATGGAATGTGCTAAGACGGCCACACTGGAGGTTTCTCAGCCTTGCTGAACGAGTGGTGGTTCCCAGCCAGTTCTTGAAGAGATGCGTTGTCGCCAACCTCAGAATTCCAGAAGAGCAGGTATCTGTCATTCCAAATGCAGTAAATCTCATTAGATTCAATCCCAAGATTCGGGGTGACGAAGTGCGCCGTAAGTATGGCCTTGGCAACTCACCTGTGATACTCTTTGTGGGTGCAGTACAACCCCAAAAAGGGATAGATTTCCTATTGAAAAGTATTCCCCTTGTACAAAAACGGGTAACGGATGTCAAGCTCTTAGTAGTAGGGCCTCTAACTAGGGGGCTGTTTGAAGAGAGATTGAGGCGTCTCGTATCCAAACTCAGATTGCGTAACGTTATCTTCACGGGGACTGTTGATGTCTTCGAAGAGTTGCCCAAGATTTATGCCGCATGCAACGTATTTTCATGCCCGAGTGCTTGGGGAGAGGCTTTCGGAAACGTGGCTATTGAGGCGATGGCTTCAGGAAAGCCACTGGTTGTGACGCGCTCAGGCGGCCTTCCTGAAATTGTGGAGGATGGCAAGGTAGGGTACATCGTTCCAAGAATGCGAGAAAAAGAGCTGGCGCGAGCCTTGATTGAAGCCCTCGAGGACGAGGACTTGCAAAAAAGGATGGGAAGGGCAGCAAGAAAAAGAGCTGAAGAATTGTTCTCATGGGACACAGCCGCGACAAGATATTTAAAGCTCTACGAAGAAGTTATCAGCTCGCATTAAAATAGTCTTACGCCATGTATAGCTGAAGAGTTTTGATATCATCAAACTACTTTCATTTCGACGTATAGGCGATATTGACATGTTGGGACTAGAAACGAGGAATATTTCCCTGACGAGTATAGGGAGGCAAACAAGCGCCTTTTAGGCGCGGGTCTAGAGCGGCTCATGAGTAGCCCAGAGTGATTGGTGAAGCAGAAAATTCGATAGAAAGAAACTCTATAGAATTTTTCTAGAAGATACCATCACAAGTTTTATTTTTTAGGACATTCAAAGCTGTTGGTGGCTATCAAGATGGCTATCAAGAATAAGGAAGCCGGCGATTCCACGACTGGTATCTCTGAGATACCAGTTCTCCAGAAGGGTATCACCTTCACCAACAGAAATGCAGCTTTCATTCCAGGCGATATTTAGGAGAATTAAAAAATGAGGAAAAATTTTGTTCTATTGCTTTTTGTTTCTCTTTTTCTATTATATATGATTCCAGAAACGCAACTCGTGACGCTAGCCTCAGCAAACCCTGAAGAAATACACGAGCCCATTTATTCTCGTTTTGCCGAATACTACGACAACCGTAAGGCAGTTGTAACGGTTACAGCAGACGATTGGGACTCGTCCCCATCGAATTGGCAGGGTTTCGAAAATATGTCGAAAATGCTTAGTGCAAAACATATATACTTCACAGGAGGGATCATAACAGATTTTAATCGTGCCTGGTATGATCTAGGCACTCCTCCTGACTGGACGCAGATTCAACACTGGTTAGATCAGGGGTACCTTGAAGCAGCTTCTCATTCAAGAACCCATCCATTTGTTCCCTACGATGACTACGACTATGAGATAGGTGGGAGCAAAGAGGACATTATTGGTAACCTGACGTTACCGCCTTTTTTCTCACTCGATGGCAATGAATATGTTTACGCATGGATTGAGCCATATGGCCAAAGCAGTGGTACAGTAAGACAAAAATTAGGTTTCTACAAGTATCTTGCAGATAGGGACACTAGTTCCGACAATTTCTATGCGACATGGGATTCAACGAACGGATTATTTAACCGTATAGGTATGTCGGTCGGTCTTGACGGAGTCACGGACCCTGTCTCATTGAACAAGATATTTGATGACGTCTACAACGCAGGCGGGATTTATCATTTTTACTGTCATCCGCGCAACATTGATTGGCGGCCAAACCAGTGCGCCGATCTTCATACTAGCTATATTAGTGGCAGATTCGATGTCTGGTATGTTAATTTTGGGCTCTTGTATCTCTACCGCTGGATTGCCACGCAAAATATAGTTCAGATAACATCCACCGGTTCGGGTCAAGATAAAATCTTCAAAATAAGCATCTCCTCAATAGACCGCCAAAACTATGGGGTCCGTTATCCAGTCACCTACGTCTTCGACATTCCTTCGAGTTGGACAAGTGGATACGTCTACTATCGTTATCGAGAGGCGGATCCGTGGGTGTTAATGGAAAGCAAGAGCTTAACAGACTTTTTCAACGGAGTAGATGCATCCAGGTTTGACTTCACCAGTCACAAAGCGTACGTTTCGGTTGGGTTCGGTGACGTAAGTAATGACATCTATTTACAAATACGCTCTCCTATCGTCCATGACGTAGCCATCACAAGTGTTACGGCTTCCCCGGCCAACGTAAAGGTCGGCGATCCCGTATCTATTAGCGTGACCGTAGTCAATCAGGGCGACTTCAGCGAAATCTTCAATGTCACCGTCTACTATGGCTCAGCCGTCATTGACACACAAGTGAACGTATCTCTTGGCGCGGGATCGACTACAACTGTAACCTTCACATGGGACACGAAAGACATTGCCACTGGCACGTACACCATGAGCGCTGAAGCCAGTGTGGTTCCGGGTGAAATCGACACCGCAGACAACGTATTTATTGATGGTGAGGTGGCTGTCTCGCCTAAGCCACGTCGTGACGGTGGTGGTGACGGTGGTGGTGACGGGAATGAGTCGCCCAGAGCCGACTTCACTTATTCTCCCAGCGCCCCTACAGATATGGACACTATACAGTTCACAGACGAGTCGCACGATCGAGACGGTTCAATAGCTTCCTGGCTTTGGGACTTCGACGATGGCTCAACCACAACCGAACAAAACCCCACTCACCAGTATGCGGACAATGGAGACTACACCGTGATATTGACTGTTCGCGATAACGACGGCGCACGAGACGAGATCACCAAGCAGATCGTGGTGCTGAACGTTCCACCAAAGGCGGACCTCACTATAATATCTCCACCAAAACCACACCAACCAACACCTCAGGACATCACTCAATTCATGGATCAGTCTTTCGACCCCGACGGATCAATCGTATCTTGGCGTTGGGAATTTGGAGACGGAACCATATCCACCGATCAAAACCCAACCCACAAGTATGAGGCCCTCGGCACTTACACGATTAGTCTGGTTGTCACCGATAATGACGGCGCAACCGACACGGCATCAAAGATTTACGATCTACTTCCTCCAACTAGCATAAACGATTACGACGGCTTATGGCAAACTGAAGACTTTACCATAACCTTAACAGCCTCCGATGATTATAGTGGGGTACAAGTCATTTACTATAAAATAAACGACGGCCTAACTGGGAGCGTACAAGCTGACGGCCAGCCACACATCACAATAGAAGGCAGCAACAAACTGGAATACTGGAGCGTGGACGGAGCTGGCAACGAAGAGACTCATCACATAATCGATGTCAAACTAGATAAAACGGTACCAGTCGCTGACGCAGGCGGTGACCAAAGCGTAGCTCAAAACATCGTTGTGACCTTCGATGCCAGCAAGTCCTCTGATAACGGGGGAATCGTCAGCTACGAGTGGGACTTCGGGGACGGGTCCAAAGGAACAGGCTTGACAGCCACCCACACCTACAAAGAACCAGGAACTTACGTAGTCCAGTTGACGGTTAAAGACGCCGCGGACAACAAAAATACCAATTCAGTCTCCATCATCGTTCTCAAAGACACAGACGGCGACGGAACCCCCGATACGACGGATATGGATGATGACGGCGACGGAATGCCCGATGCATGGGAGCTATCTTACGGACTAGACCCGCTTGATGCGACTGATGCGGCTCTTGACCCTGACCTTGACAGCTTACCCAACTTCAAAGAATATCAGCAAGGCACTGATCCAACCTCCTACTTTTCCCCCTTCCCCTGGTGGATTTTTGTTCTGGTAGCCGCATTTGGAACAATTTTCATCATCATCAGATATGCTTTACGTTCACGAAAATGAAGACAGGCCCCTAATCCAAGATCTGGACGCTATTCCCTTTCCGGCGAGGCACATCGTGAAGTCTGAAAGCTATAGAGAAGCTGTTTTCGCAGGCAGGAGATGCGCGACTATAGTCAGTTCTAGAGGCTGTCCATACCGATGCGTATTCTGCTTATGGCCCAGAACCATGTACGGCAGAAGGTCCAGAGCTAGAAGCCCTGAAAACGTTGTCGACGAGATTGAACATGTCGTAAACGAATACGATATCGATGAAATATACTTTGATGACGACACCTTTAATTTGAATAAGAGTAGAGTGATGAAAATTTGTGAAGGAATCATGAAACGCTACATTGACGTGAAGTGGATGTCCCAGTGTAGAGTCGACAAAGTTGATCTGGAACTCCTTAAAGAAATGAAGAAGGCGGGCTGCCATTACATAAAATACGGTGTTGAGTCTGGATCTCAGGGAATGCTTGACGCGATGAAGAAAGGTATCACCTTGGAAGATGCCAGAACGGCTTTCAGATTAACTAGGAAAGCGGGGATTAAAACGCAAGCATTTTTCTTATTCGGCCTGCCCTGGGGCACTCATGAAACAATCAGGGAGACAATAGAATTTGCAAAGGAACTAGAACCAGACAGCGCCCAATTCGCCATAGTGGTTCCTCACCCTGGCACAGAGCTCTATAACATGTGCCTAGAGAAAGGGTGGCTAAAGTATGACTCTTGGGAAGACTTCGACTGCCGCAAAGCCCTCATCGAAACAGAGAACCTTGCAGCTAGAGACGTTGAGGAATATCGCATAGAGGCGTACAAAAAATTCTATTATGTAGAGACCCGGGTAAATTTAGAACCCAAATCTTAGGAAAGAAAAGAGTGGTATCGAAAATCAATTTTGAAACAGAAATAGAGGGCTGCAATAGAGGTGCCATGGGCCTCAGCCTACGTCAGCCCAATATCATAACAACAACCGCTATTCCGGCAGATATAGTCCCTCTGTAGCAACATATGCCAAGGGCTTTCTTGGAATAATGGAGCCAGTATGTCTAATACGTACTATTGATTCCCTTCACTTTCGTATAGCGGTACCTCCTACTAAGTGAAGACGAATAATTGGTGGGTTCCTTGAGCTCGATAGATGGGGTCTTAGTGACAGGTGGGGCCGGTTTCATTGGAAGTTTCACCGTCGACCTACTCGTCGAAAGAGGCTATGACGTAATCATACTAGACATCTTAGAGCCTCAAGTGCACCAAGGAAAAGCGCCTGAATATCTAAACGAGAAAGCCAAGTTTATTAAGGGCGACGTTAGGGATAAGGAACTCCTAACGCGGTTAGCGAAGGAAGTTGACGCCGTAATCCATTTAGCCGCTGCTGTCGGCGTGGGACAATCCATGTACCAGATAGAGAAATACATAGAATATAACACACGGGGCACAGCCACACTACTAGACATATTGGTGAACAAGGAGAACGACGTAAAGAAGCTCATAGTAGCCTCCTCAATGAGCATCTATGGCGAAGGAAAATACTACTGCGAAAAATGCGAAGCAAATAGGTATCCCGAGCTTAGAGGCGAAGAACAATTGGCAAACAAAATTTGGGATCCGTTATGCCCAGAGTGTAAAACGCCCTTAAAACCCCTGCCAACCGACGAAGACAAGCCACTCATGCCAACATCCATCTACGCCCTCTCAAAAAGGCACCAGGAGGAAATATGCCTCCTCACAGGAAAAACATACGGCATCCCCACAGTCGCTCTACGATACTTCAACGCATACGGACCCCGACAATCTCTCACTAATCCATACACAGGCGTGTGCGCAATCTTCACTAGCCGCATACTGAGTAACAACCCACCCTACATATTTGAGGATGGAAAACAAACACGCGACTTCATTCATGTAAAGGATGTGGCAAAAGCAAACCTACAAGCATTAGAATTTAACAGCGCAGATTACATGACCGTAAACGTTGGAACAGGAAAACCTCTCTCAATCAGAAAACTAGCTGAAATACTCATAGAGCTTTATGGAATCAAACTCCAACCATACATATCAAGTAAATACCGTAAAGGAGACATCCGACACTGCTACGCCGACACACAAAGAATGCACAAGCTACTAAACTTCAAGCCTACCACAAACTTGCGAGACGGACTAACCGAATTGACGGAATGGGCCAAAACGCATAGATGGGAAGCGGCAGACCTTTTCAATAGAGCCCTGGATGAGCTCAGGTCAAGAAAACTTACAACCTAGCTCCGTGTGGCGTCTACCAGCTAGAGGTGCAAACAATGGGTTTCTCTTACGCAAAAATCCATTAACCCCGCCAAAGTCGGATGAAGTCAACCTACTAGTAAATAGTGGAGCCATATTCACTTCCATACCTATGTGTACATTACGAACAATACTGGAGTGTAATAACATGAAAATACTTTGTTTTTTTCCTATCGAACGTCCAGTTGAATCTAGATTAATATTTACAGGTGGGGAAATGAGATTCATTGAGGTATGTAAGAGATGGGTTCAACTTGGACACGAAGTCCATGTAGTGGGGTCAGAATATGCTTGCCGCTTGTTTGAAGAATATGGTTTTAAGCCCCTTGCATACGCATATAAGCCATCATTCAGTGCTCCTATGATAAGGCATTATACTAGCATTAAAAGAGCCTTGAGCAAAGTTCCTGCAAAGGACTTTGACTTCATTTATACTCATGAAACATTCATCTGCACTGTTACCTCTGTTCTTATGAAAAAGAAATTAAGAGTTCCACTTGTTATCGGATTTAACCTCCTTTGCCCATACGAGACGAGTGTCCTATCCTCGCTCATAGGGACATATCGCTTTTGTGAAACCAGATTCGTCCCTTTGAGACTAGGGCGTTCATTAGGACTAGCCTTTCAGACATACTTAAGAAATTTACTTTCGAGAAAAATAGATCTAATATTTGCTGTCTCAAAAGTTACAAAAGGCCTGCTTGAAAAAATGGGAGTGAACAATGAAAGAATATACGTTGTTGGACCTGGCTTAGACTTCGAATACGTCCAAAACATTAACCCTGAAAATAAACGCTATGATGCTTGTTTTTTAGGCTTGATACAACCGAGAAAAGGAGTATTCGATTTGATTACCTTATGGAGAGAGGTTCTAAAGAGAAAACCTGATGCAAAACTGCTGATCATGGGAGGAGGTCAGAAACTAAGTATAGAAAAAATGAAGAGTCTAATCCAGAAATACGACCTACATGATAACATTAAAATGACGGGTTTTGTGTCTGAAGAGGAGAAATTTAAGTTGATGAAGCAGAGTAAAATCTTTATCTTTCCAAGTTATCATGAGGGTTTTGCGCAAGTTATCTGCGAAGCCATGGCATGTAAGTTACCGGTGGTTGCTTATGATCTTCCAGGCTATAAGGAATGGTATGGAAATGATGTGACATACGTGAAAAAGAGGGATATGAACAGTCTGTTAAATGCTACTTTGACTTTATTGGAGGATGACACGTTGCGAAGAGAGATGGGCGAGAAGGCACTGAAAAGGGTTAAACAGTATGATTGGAACAAACTAGCTAAGAAGGAAATAGACATCATAACTCAAAAACTCTTTAACTCGTAAAGTTGTAACATCAAACTTATGAACACCTAATTAATGCAAAAAACTAGAACTTGGGATTATTTATTTCACAATATTTTATCAGCGCGCGCCTAAGGACGAAGATGAGAGCTCGTAAAGAGGAGAATCGTAGTTCTGTTATGCACACATTTCGAATTTAGTAATATGGTCTCCTCGGAAACAACGCTATTAAAGATACAGAATAAATGTTGTCTCCGAGCGGACAACATTGCTTGAAAGAAAAGAAATTCTAGTAACAGGAGGGGCTGGGTTCATAGGTTCCGAGGTGGCAGGGGTACTCTTGAAAGAGTGCGAAGATGTCACGGTAAGAATTTTTGATAACTTTTGTTTCGGAGGTCTCTTCAATCTTCACAACCTGTTAGAATCCGAACATGAAAGATTGTATGTAACCAGAGGCGATTTAACGAATAAGACCTCAGTTAAGCGGGCCGTTAAAAACGTTAATGTAATAATCCATTTAGCTGCACAAGCCTTTATACCTGAATGCTACAATCATCCGGAAAATTTCATCAACTCCAATGTCATTGGCACTTTTAATTTACTAACATGTATTCCTAACTCAAAGATCGAACGTTTTGTTCATGTCTCCACATGTGAAGTTTATGGGGCAGCTAAATACCTGCCAATAGATGAGAACCACCCGACGTGCCCCCACTCCACCTATGCAGCGAGTAAGCTTGCCGCGGAAAATCTGGTTTTTACTCTACATAAAGAGAGGGATATACCCGCAGTTATCCTTCGACCCTTCAACACGTATGGACCCCGAGATTCTCATCCTCGCATAATTCCTGAAATCATTTCACAGCTGTTTAGGGGAAACATATTAAGGCTTGGAGATACATCCACTACGCGAGATTTTTCTTACGTTTCCGATATCGCCAGAGGGATCGTCAAAGCTGCCGCTACTGATGAAGGAGTAGGAGAGATCATTAATTTGGGAAGCGGGAAGGAAACTTCTATGAAAGAGCTAATTGAACTGACCGCGGATATCATAAAGGGAGACTGTTATCGACTTCTCGTCGACAAGAAAAGGCTTAGACTCTACGATGTTGAACGCTCATTTGCAAACATTGCAAAAGCTGAGCGCATCTTGAATTGGAAACCAATTACGAGCCTAAGGGAAGGACTGGAGAAGACCATCGAATGGTACAGGAAAAGTGGATCAAAATGGAGATGGGAAATGAAAGACTACGCGAATCCATACATTGACCAGTAATTTGCCTTAATTAAACTGATACGCATCGTCCGTGACAAGGTGTTACAAATGTCCCACACTCCACACGGCATGATCCCCTTATCTGATACCTACATTGACGAGGCTGACGTACGAGCAGTCTCCAGTGTCGTGAGGTCTGGCTGGTTTACCGAGGGCGAAAAAGTCAGTGAATTTGAAAATGCCTTTGCCAAATATGTTGGGACTAAGTACGCTATCGCCGTGAACTCCTGCACATCTGCCTTACACCTAGCTCTCGCCGCAATAAACATCCAAGATGGGGACAAAGTAATAGTTCCCTCCTTAAGTTTTGTAGCCACAGCAAATTGCGTGCTATACCAGCGCGGGAAGCCTGTTTTCGCCGAAATAGACCCAACCACATACTGCTTGGACCCGAGTGATGTCCAAGAAAAAATTGACACAAAAACAAAAGCGATCATTCCCGTTCATTTCGCTGGCCACCCCGCTGACATGAAACCCCTAACCGAGTTGGCGGAGAATTACAATTTGAAGATTATAGAAGACAGCGCTCACGCTGTTGGAGCTTTGTATAGAGGCAATAAGACAGGGTCGCTAGGGGATGTCGGATGTTTTAGTTTTTTCTCTAACAAGAATATGACAACCGGCGAAGGTGGAATGATCACAACCAATGACGATGAGATCGCAAGAAAGGCTAGGCTCATGAAATCACATGGGATGACTAAGGGTCATTGGGAGAGATATCAACAAGCTTCTTGGATGTATGATGTCATAGCGTTGGGTTTTAATTTCAGAATGAGCGAGATTCAGGCAGCTCTAGGCATTAGTCAACTCAAAAAACTAGATTACATGAATGATCTAAGAGTGAGAAATGCGCTCAAGTATACTAGTTTGCTAAAGAACAAGTATATCGTCACGCCTCATGTTATGAAAGATGTAAAACATGTTTTCTATGTTTATGTAATAAGGCTAACCGAAGAAGCTAGTATGTCTCGAGAAGAAGTTATAGAGAAGCTAAAACAGAATAATATCTATGCTGGGGTGCATTACCCACCTATTCACCTGTTTTCATTTTATAGAAGTCAATTTGGGCACCGCGAGGGAGAGTTGCCAGTAACTGAAGAGGTGTCCAATAGGGTTATCTCTTTGCCCATGCATCAAAATTTGAGCGACAAGGAGATAGAGTACGTAGCGAAAAGAGTGATCGAAATTGTCTGTTGATTGCAAAAGTCATTCATTTTTCTCATTAACTTGATCATTAATTGTCTTCAAAAACAGAACTGCGGGTGTTAGAGAAATTGCATTTCTTCCATAGAGCGTGGATTATCCGCTATATCACAAAACATCTTAGATCCCAGTCTCAACTACGTATGAGAAGGTCTAACCTAGAGAAACTTGAAGACGTAGTTGCCCCTCCGGGTTATCAGGTGAGAACATATCATGAGGGGGATGAGGTATCATGGGCAAGAATTATAAATTCTTCTTTTAAAGAAAAGGGCTGGAACGCTGAAAAATGCCGGAAACTTTTGACCAATCGCATGCAGTTTGATCCACAAGGATTTTTCTTCGTTACGTACCGCGGCAAACCTGTTGGAACTGCTTGCGCTTGGCGACAATCCGCAGACGAGACGAAAGTTGGGTATGTCCACATGGTGGGAGTGATGCCAGAACATCGGGGAAAGGGATTAGGACGCCTGTTGACCCTTTGTACGCTGCACTATTTTAGGGTTAAGGGTTTTCAGGAAGCCATACTAGATACGGACGACTCAAGAATTCCCGCTATAAGAACCTATCTCAACCTCGGATTTGAACCCGTCTACGGAGAAGAAGATCATCGCAATCGCTGGAGGATCATATTTGAAAAGCTCGGTTGGAAGGCTAAGAGTAAGAAGTTGACTTGGAGCTCAAACACCATTCTTTCTTAACTTCCATGCAGTATTAATCAAGATTCATTCTTCATAAATTATATTCCTCTGGGAGGCTGTAGTGAGTGATAGAGATGCTCGATGGAATTAAAGACGGGAATTCTAGGTCTAGGCAGAGGGGCCGCTTATTTCCAAGCATTTAACCGTCACAGAAACGCGGAGGTTGTGGCCATTTGCGACAAAGTGATCGAACGTGCTGAGGCGTTTGCAAAACAAACTAAACTCAAAAACTTCTGCAGCGACTATCAGGAACTATTGGAGCACGACCTAGACATTGTGGTAGTTTGCACGCCTCCCATATATCACGCGGAAAACGTGATAGACGCCCTAAAAGCGGGAAAACACGTGCTAAGCGAAGTTCCCGCCACCTATAGCCTGGAAGAGTGCGAACGAGTAGTCAGAGCGGTCGAGAAGACCGGGCTAAAGTATATGCTGGCGGAAAATTATCGCTTCTTCGCATATATCGAATCCTTGAAAAAGATGATCAACGAAGGACGACTAGGCGAAATCATTTACACTGAGGGGGAATACGTCCAAGACTGCCGGGACCTGATGAAGGAGGATGATCGGCTCACTTGGCGAGCCACCATGCCCCCGATATATTATTGCACCCACAGCCTTGGACCCCTTCTATATTTGATGAACGATCGATGCGTGACCGCGACCGGACTGCACACGGGGTGCAACGTTGCACCGGATCTAGGTGCCATTGACATGGAGGTAGGGCTCTTCAAGACGGAAAGCGGGGCAGTCGTAAAAATCCTCTGTGGCTTTTCAATCGTCCGAGAACCCACGCTGGTCTGGTATTCCCTCTACGGCACCAAAGGGTGTGTAGAGGGTAAGAGGTGCGGTTGGGACAAATTCAAAGGATACTTCGAAAACAGGATGAGGGGTCTTTGGCGTTCGAAACGCGACATGATCCCCAAACCTCTTTCGATTCCACGCGTGAGGGCTTCTCCAGAAGACCTCATAGTCGACGGCTTCATCCAATCCATCATCAATGACACTAAACCGCCTATAGATGTATACGAAGCTATGGACTACACTGCCCCGGGAATCTGCGCACATAGGTCTGCACAGGCAGGTGGGAAGGTCGTTGAGGTGCCAAATTATCGGAAAGACGCAACGTAAACACTTCAGTCCTTTGTATTTCTAGTTTGACGGGAATTGGATAATCGATACAGACAAAATTGGAGTGCACCACCATGAGGAATTATATAACACGTTTGAAACGGTTCGTTGGCAAGAACATACTTCTGAGGCACCTTCAGACGCCGTACATCTACGACGAAAAGGAACTAGCCAACCTCAAACAAGTCTTAGATAGCAAAAATTTGGCAGCCCATGACACCGGTTTTGTTGGCAGGTTTGAGAGAGAATTTGCCAAGCGCATAGGTGCAAAGCATGGAATCGCAGCGAATGCTGCTATGTCGCTCTTACACGCTTCAATCAATGCAGCGGGAGCAGGCGTGGGAGACGAGGTGATATGTGATCCTATTGTGCAGTTCCACGCCGTTGCAGCCATGTATAACAATGCTCATCCGGTCTTCGCTGATGTGGATCCACGCACATATTTGATAGATCCTGCTTCGGTTCAGGAGCGAATCACGAAACATACCAAGGCCATCGTCTGCACTAACCTGTGGGGAGTGCCCTGTGAGTTGGATGCCTTGCGGCAGATCGCTGACGAACATGACGTTGTTCTCATTGAGGATTGCGCCCATTCGCTCTTTGCTAAGTTTAAGGGAAAGAACAGTGGAACATGGGGACACATTGGTATCTTCAGTTTCTGTTATGGCAAACATCTTTCCACCGGTGACGGAGGCATGGCTGTGACCAACGATGAAGAGCTAATGAGGAAGATCCGTGCGATGATAATTTTCGGCGAAACCCCTCCAGAGTTAGCATGGAACTACCGAATGACAGAACTTGTTGCAGCAGTCGGACTAGCGCAGCTGGACAAGGTGGAGGGATACATTAATCTGTACAACGCGAACAGTAAGATCCTTGATGAGGTTGTGGATGAGTGTCGATGGCTGGAGCGGCGAATGGTTCCGAAGGATCGCACTCTTTCGGCTTACATCTATGCGTGCACCTTTCGTGGCGAAGATCACGGAATCAACTACGACGATTTTAAGGACGCAGTTGAAGAGGTAGGAGCCTCTGCTGGTTTCGGCTATACCCAGTTGCCTGCTTACAAGTATAGGTTTTTCCAGGTACCACTTGCGTATGGTAATAAAGGATGTCCTCTAAAATGTCAATACTACAAAGGGAGCTTCGAATACATGGATGGCTTATGCCCGGTGGCAGAGGATTTGATTCCTAGGCTTGTCACCATCCGAGTTATAGCCCGCCAAGATGAGGTCTTGAAGAATGCAAATCTGCTACGTAAGGCGATTCGGCGAGTGGAAGGGAAATAGGACTTGTTTAAAACAAGCGACCTTAGAGATAAGATCTTCGAAATTGTTGAGAGGATGCAACCCGTCACGGTTTTAGAGGTCTGTCTAGCTTTGAAGAAGTATGGTATCCAAATATCGGAGCAGGAGACATTGGAGCACATGGAACGACTGCGATCAAGTTTCCCCAAAAAATTGGCTCGTGCTGGCCCGGATAGGTTTTGCATGATTTACCTGCGTTGATGTCTAGATGAAAAGGGTTTGCCATCTCCTTTAAGGTTAATACCTAAATGCGCTCTTCAAACACAAAAATCTCAGAACGCTTATGGTGGTTAGCCATACTCTTCAAATGGAGTTAAGAGATATAGTCAATCGAATCTGCTTATGCAAACTTGAGGAGCATAAAGTAAAAAATGAAGCCTCCATTTTTTTCCCTTCCACGGAGCGAGATAGCCTTAAACCTCAAAGGCATCGCCGTGCTACTTGCAACCCTAGCCATCTACCATCAAGACTTAACCATAATCGGAAATGAGGCTATACGAAGCGAACTCATGAGCCACATACTCGCCATCCCCTTCCTACTCTCCTACCTGCTCTACCGAAAAAGAAAAATGCTAAAAGCGGTTATCCCATTCGAAGCTTCCGCTCTCAGAGGAAAAACAATCTTCACCGATGAACTCTTCGGCATCACACTGTGTCTCCTAGCCTTCCTACTATACTGGCACGGATCCTACACCTTTCATCCCCTGGAATACCACATAGCCTCCCTGCCGCTCTTTGTTGCTGGATGCGCCCTAATAATATTTAATGCACAAACGCTAAAGGTCCTAGCCTTCCCAATAGCCTTCCTTCTTTTCTTGGTACCTCCACCACTTGAAATGATCTACGCGGTTGGAACGACTCTCTCCACCTTCAGCTCCCAAGCCGCCTGCGCCTTCCTCAAAGCCATAGGCTTGCCCGTCAACCTAGCAACCCAATACGGCACACCAACCATAGTCCTCGAAAATTCTGGAGGCCTGCCACTCACATTCGCCATCGACATAGCGTGCGCAGGCATCTACTCCCTAATAGGATTCACCATCTTCGGAGCCTTCGCCACCTACATTACAAGAGGAGCCCCATGGAAAAAGGCAACGATGTTCCTCATAGGCTTCCCACTGATCTACGCCCTCAACATCACCCGAATAATCCTCATCGTACTCATAGGCAACCAGTATGGAATGGAAACCGCCATGCAAGCCTTCCACCTACTCGGAGGCTGGGTCCTCATCTTTATGGGAACCCTCATCTTGCTAACCCTGTCCGAAAAGGTCTTCAAAATCCAACTCTTCACCCCAAAATCAAAGACAACGCCCTGCAACGATTGCAGCCAAAACCCCGCCATAAAGCAACACTTCTGTCCAGCCTGTGGAAGACTCGTAAACCCCGTAAGCATCAGGCTCTCTAAACGAGACCTAAGCAAAATATTCATCCTCGTAATAAGTGCGATTCTCATCGCTAATCTTCAGGTACCTGTCTTCGCCTTAACCGAGGGACCCACAGAAGTCACTATCAAAACGCTTGGCGTAGAACAAGCCACCACACAAATCTTGCCAGAAATTCAGGGATACACCACCAGATTCATCTATCGAAACAAAGAATTTGAGGAAATAGCCAAACAAGACGCCTCACTCACCTACGCATACCTACCAACTGACGAAACGAAAATAACTATATGGATAACTTTAGAAATCGCCAAAACAAGAGGATCCCTGCACCCATGGGAAGTCTGCCTCATTACATGGCCGCTACACGAAGGGTACCAACCACGAGTAACGCAACTAAGCCTAAGAGACGTCCAGCTCCTACAAAACCCGCCAATAACAGCCCGCTACTTTGCTTTCCAAGACAAAAGATCCAACCTAACCCAAGTGGTCCTCTACTGGTATGAAGAGTCCTTCTTCAACACTGGTACAAGCCTAGAAAAAGAACACGTAAAAATAAGTGTCATCGCCTTCGCCAAAAACCCAGAAGACGTTCCTTCAATCGAAGAAGAGCTCCTACCCTTCGGCAAAGCCATCGCCAACCACTGGCAACCCATCAAAACCTGGTCTCAATTCACCCTAGCCATCGCCCAACACGGAACCATCCTCATCACAATATCCACTGCTCTACTCGCAATTACCCTAGCGCTTCATGTTATAGAAAAGCGGAAGGAAAGAAAATCTAACCTTAGAGTCTACAATAAACTCGCCCTAGAGGAAGAGAAACTAATACTACAAGCCGTTTATCAAGCCGCTAAAAAAGACGAACCCACCGCTAACGGAATAGCCTTATGCTATCAAAGGCTCGCGGGAAAACCCATCGAATCAAGTCTCCTCCTTCAAAAGCTCAACGAAGCCGAGGAAGCAGGCCTCGTAAGGAAGGAAATCATCAGCCAAGATGACGAACCAATGCTCGTTTGGAAGAGCCAAGTGTCTTTCTAAACAAACAATCGTTTAAGCAGATCGAGATCTGAATTGAAGAGAATAGCCAAAATTGTCTGAATACACAAACATTTTAGAGAATATCATTGTCCGATAAAATGAGCACTCCACCGCAATGAGGACAAGTTAGCGAAAAAGAACCATCAGACTAAAGGAAAAGGGTTTGTTCATTTTTGCAAGCATGAAAATGTTAGATGATGTTCTAACGGAGTGGCCGAGAAGAGAGGCGAGAAGCTTTGAAAGTTCGTGAAGGCCTACAATTGGATGTTTGGAGGCGAGCTGTTACTACTTATGCTCGAATCACGTTTAGATGCGCGACTAAGCTCAACGTGGCAGTAACTAATAAGTGCAATATGAGATGTAAGACCTGCGGTATTTGGAAGATCTACCAAAGGGAACCAGAACTCGCCAACAAAGAGTTGAGGATAGGTGATTACGAAGAGTTCTTTAGAGCGCATAGTGCTTGGAACTGGATCAGCTTTACAGGTGGTGAGCCATTCCTAAGAGATGACTTAATTGACATTATGCTTACTGCTTATGAAAAATGCAAAGAGCTTCACATGATTTCCATTATCACTAATGGTTATCTAACGGAAAAGATAGTGGACGGTGTTCAAGAATTCCTCTCAGAGACGAAGTTACCGTCCTTCCATTTTAGCGTTAGCCTTGACGGCTTACCATGTGTTCATGACCTGATCAAAGGACGAGTCGGATCTTTTGAACATGCTGTAGCTACATTTAGAAAACTGCGGAAAATAAATGATAACCGGCTCAAGCTTCATTTTGAATATGTGATCTCGAAATTCAATCAAGGTAAATTACCAGAACTGATAAACCATTTAAACTTGACCCGGAACGATTTCATACTAACTATCGCGCAAAACGCCTTTATCTATCGCAACAGATTTTGGGAAGTGAAACCGAATCAAGACGCACTTAACTCGGACATCGGATGGTTTCTCTCAAATTTCAAGATTCGTTCCAGCCATGATATAGGACAGTGGCTGTTCCTAAAAAATGTCATCAAGCGAAGGAGGATCCCCTGCGTTGCTGGCAAAAACAGTTTTTACATGGACCCATATGGCAAAATCTTTCCCTGCATTTTTGTTCAAAGGGAAATCGGAGCGATCGAAAGGAATGTGATTAATACCTTTGAGCCTGATCCCAATTGTCGGTGTTATACGCCCTGCGAGAGCTACCTCTCTCTCTTGTTACACTTACCCGAGGCATTTTCTCTGTCTGCCACATAAAGGGAATCAGCCGCTCGTTGACGTCTTATCCAAAGGGTAATATCACAACTGGGGCGTTATCCATTTATATGAATCAACACCTCCAATACACCCAAAATTGCCCTTTCACAATTCATGACCTTATTAAAACTCTGGTTAGAGACAAGGGGATTAAAAATTGAAAGCGGAAAAGTTTGGTATTATAACTGTCACCATCTTGGCAGTGCTTTTAGTGTTCGCATCGGCAACGAACACTACATTAGCTCAGTATTCCCCGCCTACGCCCCCAACCGCGATTATCATCAGAGAAACTCCTATAACGGTCTCCTATACAGAACCGCAACGATCCATCACCATCGATATAACTCAATTCGACCCCGAGCAGGTGGTGAAGAAGATAACACTTACTTTGAAGGAGCCAGCGCCCACAGCCAGTTTTACAATATACCTACTTGCCGAAAGGCCTCAGGAGGTTCCAGAACCCAAAGGTGAGGTGGCACTCCTCTACTTTACCATCCGGGCCCACGAGGCATTACTCGAGAACATTGATTCCGCAAAGATAACCTTCGCCATTGAGAAGACTCTTGTAAGAGAAAGGGGCATTGATGAAAAGACCATTACACTAGATTGGCTCTTCGAAGGTGCATGGCAAGAACTGCCAACTAAGAAGGTAGACGAGGATGAAAGGTTCCTGTTCTTCGAGGCGGAGTCTCCAGGGCTGTCCCACTTCCCGGTCACCTATGCTGTAACACCTTTCCTATCCTATGTAACACCTTTCCTGTGGTGGATCGGAGTCATAATTGTGATAGTAGTGGCAGCAATCATTGTGGCAGAAATGTACTTACGGAAGAAGTATGTAGCGCCCTAAAAATAATTAAGGTCTGGCTAAATCATGAGGTCCGGTAATTATAATGAGTTAGAGGAACGTAAGGAAATCCTTGCTGGAGCAGGGCTTTACCATCCTGATCATCGCTTTTACGCTATACCTCTACGAGGAGATCTACTTTTCATAATACCACTTCTATTGTTGATTATCATAACATGGTTATACACCCTCAGTCAGAACAGTGTGCATCTTGAAGCTTTAAAGCAATTTATCAATTGGCTGGTTAAACCTGAGCTCACGTACACGCCATTAAACTTGAACGGCCTACTTCCAGCTGCTTTAGGAACTATCCAAATACTATTCACGGGTGCAGTCGTGGCAAAGGCGCTTCTACCTGAACTAGAAGATAAGTTCCAAGCTAGGCTTGTAAGCCTTGCCTTGGGTTTCGGGCTTACAGGCTTGACGGTAACACTCCTTGGTTATCTAAGGCTGTTATACTTTGCTTCTCTCTTGTTGACACTATGGGTTCTCACAATCTTTTTTTGCGTCTTCGGCTTCCGCAGAAAAAAGCTAAATGCTATAGGACCGTATCTGAAAGAATGTCTTTACCTGTGGAAACCTGAGTTTAAGCCAACCAAATTCGAGTGGACATGGATGCCAGCAACAATCATACTGCTCATCTTCCTTGCTGCCTATTATCATGCTGTGATGTTTCCCCCATTAGAGTTCGATTCGATAATATATCACGCACCTATGGCAAGCATCCTTTTCAAAGAGCATGGTTTGCCGTTTATAGCGGGTGGAGGGGTTGGAATTGGGTCGAGTGCTAACTACCCTCCTCTATTCTCCGCTCTAGGATCATACTATTATTTGTGGATAGGTTTCGTTCAAGATTTGTTCCTTAGACTTATAACACCAACGATGGGCCTCTTATCAATCCTCGCGACCTATAGCCTCGGTAAAGAGGTAGGAGGAAGGAAGCTGGGCATCGTATCTGCCTACCTCTTTTCCGCGGTACCTGCATACTTAAGTTACTCTACACTAGCTACACAAGAGACCACGATAACATTCTTTCTGGCTATGGCCATCCTATTTTTAGTGAAAGCAACCAGCAAAGGGGAGAAGGGTAATTGGATTACGAGTGGGATCTTCTTCGGTTTTGCGCTCCTCACATCCTACCAAGCACTCTACTTCATTCCAGCTTTGATTATATTATTGGGTTATCACTGGTTCAGGAATAGGGATGTAGCCTTTGGGTTAAATATCGAAAAGGTTTTCGTGCTGATCTTTTCGATGGTGATAATAGGTGGTTCACCGTACATTAGAAATTGGGTGATACTCCACAACCCAGTATATCCCTTCTTTAGTGAACTTTTCGGTAGCGAGTTTATTTCCCCTTGGATGCATGAGTACACGAAGCGAAGTTGGAACTATGTTGCATCATACATCGCTACTGGTAATATCACCCCCTCAATGTTTCACTTCTTGTCCTCCATTTTTGTATACCCTTCCTTTTACCCGTTGAACTTTCTCTTAATATTTCCAGCAACTTTGGTATTTCTCTTTAGCAAGGTGAGAGTGAAGGCTGTAATCTTAGCCTTCGCCTTAATTCCTTCTCTAGCCATAATTTTGAATCAACCGTCTTTTATCAGATACTTTTGGTTAACGATGCCCTTCGTCTCCGTGATAGTAGCTTGGATGTTCCTACAAGGATTTGAGGCATGTAAAAGGCTGCAACATCACCTATTCATAAACCCTACCAAATTGTTCAAAGGAATCTTGTTGGCTTTGTTATCTGCGATGCTGATTTTTACACTACCCGTAAGTATAAGCGGTTACGCATACTGCTTTATTGTACCTTTTTGGTCAAAACCTGACCAAAGTAATGGATATGATTACATGTGGTATACCAGACATCCAAACGTGGACAAACAAAGCTTATTTTATAAGGCATATGGTACTGATGCGTATGCTTGGGAGTGGCTTAACAATAATATGGAGTATGGTGATAGGGTTGCCACGTATGAAACAAGGATATACTACATTATGAACGCAGACTACGAGGCAATATTTTCCCTGGATAACATGGAAGCCCAAGAGCTTTATCAAATAGGTGATATGAATAGGGCAATTTTATTTCTGCAAGACAATCACGTGAAGTATTTTTTCAGAAGAGCAGAAGAGATAGAGGAGCAGATAGAACTATTTAATCAATTGCCTCTCAGAAAGTTCCTATCCTCGCCCCGGCTTCCATTAGTCTTTGAGAGCGGGTCATCGAAGATTTGCAAGGTTGGACCCTTTGCTATTGACCCCATAGTAGTCGATCCTTCCCTAGCTTATATTGGGCCAAATGGTTGGTCTGATGTAGGAGAGATCGAAGGTGTTGTTACAAGATCGGTAATTTCAGGTAGCGCCTCGCCTCGCCTCTATGTTGTAGCCTCTGACTTAATGGAAGTGAATATTCACTACCTTGATAGAGGTCAGGGTAGTTTGACAATTAATGTTCATGATCCATATAGCAAGAGATGGATACATAATTACGGGGTCATCAAGAAAGAAGACACGGGGGAATGGAAGTGCCATGAGCTTCTAGTACCGATTGACACGAGGAGAGGATTCGTCGAATTAGGGCTTTATGCAGAAGGAGAAAACTTTGTTATAAGCAAAATCTATGTTGACCGCGTAGAATGTAAGGGTAAGGTGACCCTCACCTCCCTTGAGAAAGATGGGATCACCAATTCAACAACTCCCCCATCCCTCATGGTATACTTACCCATCCTAAGCGGAGGAGAGAGACTTTACGTGTCAAGTTGTTCTTATGGAAAGAGGATCAGTATCGAGATGTTTGAGGGATACATACCAATAAATATAACCACGGATTGGTGGCAGAGACATCGAATGGTTGCTCGGTCACCTGAACTTCCCGCTTTTGGTGCCGAGAACCCTAGTTTGTCTTGGGAAGCTGAACAAGGCATTTATACCCTTGTCATAGTCTTATGGGACGAGTACAAGCCTGACACGAAGATCGACTTTTCGATAGCTGTCGATGTCGGCTCTTCATTTTGAGAGCTTCACCTGACTGGTATGGTAGAAACTTTATTGGTGGTTTGACATGGGCATATCTCCTTACCATCTTTCCATCGCATTATCCGCTATTTCATATCCCGGTTGCAAAAACAGAGAATGGTTTTAGATGAAAAAAGGGAGGAAGAATAAATGATAGAGTGGATTATATTTGCCATCGCGATGGCAACAATAATTGCTCTTCTCCTTTCCCTACTATACATGGACTGGTTAATCCATACGCTTTATGACTTTGGTCTCCGATTTAGTTATGAATGGGCAGGTCCTTATTACTCAACATTAAGGCTAGGCTTTGCATTGTTAAGTATCATAGTAATAGCCTCACTTAGTATGGTTATACTTTATAGAAGGCTCTCGAAAGTCAAGAAACCTGGTATAGAAAGAGAGCTTTATTCGCAAACTCTGATGAAAAGGGTGCAACAGCTGAGGCTTGAGCTGTGGAAGTATAAAAGAAAGCCCTCCGGAGTAGCTGGTCACCTCCTCCTGCTTCTCGGGGTAACAGCTTTCGTCTCATCCGTCATATACGAGTCATCCATTCTAGCCTTCATTGGCCTAGGGCTGGCCTTTTGGGGCGTCCTGTTCTCATTCACAAGACCCATAAGATACGTCAAATCCAGCCTCCTAGATTCTACTGCCATTTCCACGCTTACGAATATTGCCCGAGTAATAGCCGACTTAGGCTATAGAGGTAAGGGCATATACTTGCCCCCACGATATCTTAAGGGGCTCAAGGAAGGAACCATATTCATCTCATGTAAAAAAGACAGCACTATGCCAACCGTAGGGGAAATAAGTGAGGAAAGCATCTTCATTAAAAATCCAGAAGGAATTTGTCTCACCCCCTCCGGGCTAGGCCTTGTAAATCTCTTCGAAGAGGAGCTAGGAATAGACTTCGCCAAAGTCGACCTGGATTACCTACAAGGCAATCTACCTAAACTTTTTGTCGAAGGATTAGAGATAGCTGAAGACTTCGAAATGAAAACGCGAGGCAACATGGTCCGCGTAAAAATGACAGAAACCATCTACAAAGACATCTGCAACGAGATAAGAAAACTTCCAAACATTTGTGGTTCCTTCGGCTGCCCCCTATGCAGTTCCATTGCGTGCGCGCTAGCAAGATCCTCCGGAGAACCTGTCGTCATCGAAAAAATCAAACCATCTGCTGATGGCAAAATGATTGAAGTCTACTACCGAATCATGGGAACAATTCCATCTATGATCTCTAAAGAGCAAAGGGTGGTAACCCTTATAGAGGCTCCCCCTGCAGAGGCTCCCCCTCCACCTCCTAAGAGGTTAGCTCCTGAAGAGGTTCCCGCGGAAGAGGTTGTCATATTTCTTTCGTTGACGAAATTGATTGGCCTAGTCCTTGCAGCTATCGGAACGTATACTCTGGCCTGGGTTGGCTGGTTAACGTGGTATGACATAACCACATGGGGCAAAAGCCTCCCCTTGATTTTCTTTGGCTCCAGAACCGGTGAGGCCATCAGTCTAGGAATAGGCATGAAGGTAATCCACTATCTTCTGATGGGCGTGCTTCTCTTTCTCTCAGGTGTATCAATACTCTTCCGAAAAAGGGGAGAATGAGAAAATGCAGTTTCCCCTAACCTTCTGGGACATCAGCCTCTGGTTGGCCATCACTGCCATCATCCTACTCGCCACATCCGAACTGATCTCACCACACTACGGACAAACAAGCCTAATTATCGAGAAAAGAAGACTAAGACACGCGGCCCTTTTACTCGGCGTACTATTCATGTTCACGGTCCTCATACGGATCTATACAATGCTTTGATAAACTTCAGCTAATACATTTTCCTTGAATTGTGAAAAGTTCTGAAGAACTCGACTTCGTTTCTTTGATTAATCTTGTAGGTTGTGCTCAGCTTGGAAACCAACAACATCGCTAAGGGAACCCTCCAAATAACATCGACCAACGCCGTTCAATACCTAGTCATAGGAATCTTCTATATCGTCGTCACAAAAACAAACGCCCTAACCCCAAAAGACCTAGGAGTCCTCTCCATCCTATCCTTCCTCGCCTCCACCTTCTCCCTCTTCACCCTGTTTGACCTACCTACTGCCCTGACAAAGTTTGCCTCCGAAAACCTAGGAAAAGACCAATTAAAGGAAGCCGCCGTGATCCAAAAAACCGCAACAAGAGTCATCCTAATACTATCCATATCGGGCTTCGCGATCACAGCCTTCAGCTCAGAAACAATATCGCAGTATTTTTGGGGCACCCCCACCTACGCGCCCCTCATAATTCTGATGGCTATTCACGCACTCCTCTTCAACCTAACCACCCTTTACAAATCTAGTCTACAAGCCCTCTGCCTCTTCCGAAAAATGGCCACCGTAACCCTCGTATACATGGTTTCCGGTCGAACCATGGCAGCCGCATTGGCCCTGTTCCGGCTCAGCGTTTCAGGCGTATTAATCGGCCACATAGCTGGATCTCTCATAGCAGTAACCGCCGCCATAGCCTTCACACGCGGAAAACTTCCAAGCTCAACCAACAGTGCACCCATCAAGCCCCTACTCAGCTTCAGCTTCCCTCTCTTCCTAAGCTCCCTAACCTTACTCGTCCTGAACTGGGCAGACATCGCAATCCTAGCCTCAATGACCTCCAACTACGCCCTTGTGGGAATCTACCGCATCGTAGTCAGCAGCATAGGCGTACTCTCCGTAATCTATGCCCCCATCATGGTCACCATATTACCAGTGCTCTCAGCCCGATACGGCCTCGAAAATCCCAAAGGCGCAGACAAAATTTTGAGAACCGCAAGCCGATACCTATTCTACGTTATGGTTCCTAGCTGCATAGGATTGGCAACCATAGCCCCCACCGCCCTAGACTTCTTCTACGGACCAGACTATACGTTGGGAGCCACCCCGCTCGCTATACTATCTATCTCCATAATCGTCCTTGCCCTCTATTCGCTCCTTACCACAACACTAACCGCCCTCGGGGAAACGAAACAGGTGCTGAAAATCAATATCGCTTCGGCCCTCTTCACCATCGCCTTGCTCATAACCCTCGTGCCATTCTTTGAGGCGGTTGGGGCTGCCCTCACTCGCCTAACCGTGCAAGTGATAGGCCTCGCGCTAGCGTTTTATATGCTTCAGAGGTACGTAAAGTTTCAGCTAGACAAGGAGGCTGTATGGAAGTCAGCCGCGGCCTGCACAGCCACCATCCCAATCCTCATCCTAATCGAATCCACAATCAGCAGAAAAATCCCAACAATTCAGGTCCTAACCCTAGAAATCCTAGCAGCAGCCTCCATCTACCTGCTAGCCCTCTACGTCCTCAAGGCCCTCAACAGCCAAGACTTCGAGCTGTTGAGACAGGCGTTTCCCAAGGCCTTGACCAAATACATAAACATTTTAGAGGGCCTCATCGTTCGATAAGACATTCATCCTTTTGCGAATTCTAGACGATTTGATAGGATTTGGAGTAGAATTGGAATCTTCTGGACTAATGTGCGCAATAGAAGACACTTCTAGAAAATAAGTTCACAAGTAAGATATTCTAAAAGTTCTAGACATTTCTAGAAAATACATAAGTCATTTTATTCTTTTGACTTGAGATCGAATGAGCGAATCAACATGATTAACGACGTATTGGATGAGAACCTCCGAATCCCGCTTGGAAGGGATGAATTGATTAAGGTGAGGACTCGAGCCCTTAGGCGCGGGGTTTGGTTTAGGGGGTTGACGAGGGCTGAGCGAGCAGTGGTCGACTTGACCATACGGGTTGTGGAGAGGGTGCGAAGCCTCCTGCTGGCGAAGGTGCTGACTTCGGTTGTAGAGAAGCTGCTGGATGCCATGGGAGGGGAGGCTGCCCGTTTGATGAGGACGGTTGGACGCTCGATAGCCCGAGGGTTGAGCGGAATCGCCCGAGGCTGGGGGAACAAGTCGGCTGTTGGATGGGCGGAAGAACCCGGCTTTATACAATATTTGAGCATAATGCACATGAACACTCCAGCGCTGTTCAAAGTTTAGAGCCAAGACTTGTAGTCATCGCATGCTGTACGAATTAGGTGAGTGAAATTCGATTATCGTCAACCACGATATTTAAACTACAAGGTGAGAGAGCCGAAAAATGCACATAGGCTTACTCAACATAGGTCATAGAAAGGCTTTCCTTCTCTTGTTCATGCTAGGCTTCATTGTTAGGCTGATACCTGAGGTCTTGTCGTACCCGTATCCGATAGGCTTTGATACAGTATATTATGCGGCGAGAATAAAGAATGGGGTGGTATGGTATCACTGGTCGCAGGTGTTTTCGACGTGGCTGCTCTACGCAATGTTGATACCACTTTACAAGATCTTGCAGGTTGACCTGTTTCTCTTCGTTAAGCTGGTGGCGCCCACCTTGTATGCGCTAAACGTGTGTGGGGTCAACTACTTTGCTAGAAAGGCACTGAATTGGGAAAGGAAGAAAGCGTTATTGGCGGCGCTTCTCTTTACGCTTCAGCTGGCCTCGTTGAGGCTATCATGGGATTTATATAGGAACATGCTCGGGTTGGCGATTCTCCTCTTCACTCTGCCATTAATTCGTTATATGGAAACAAAGAAGAATCTTGCATGGTTTGTTCTTCTTTCCATGCTCGTTGTGTTTAGTCACGAGTTGGTTTCGGTTATCATGTTCACCGTCATTATAGGAGTGACGATAAGCGATTTCCTTAAAGGTAAGAAAGTGAGAACGCTCAAGGTTTTTGCGGCCATATCCCCGGCTTTAGCCGTATTCTTAACAAGTGTTTATCTAAGAATGTTTCCTGTGCCAGTTCATATGGAGACGAATGTTATTAGTGCTGACACGTATCCCATACAGGAAAGTGGTTTATTTTTCTTGGTTGATTATTTGGGTGTGGTATCCCCGGGCATGTATTGGCCCACGTATTTGGATCTTGTTTCGGATGTTTTATCGCGTTTCGCCATTCTCTATTTGTTCTGTCTGCCCTTCGCTTTTGTCGGCTTCTTCAGAGATCGCATCCTTGATGGTTGGACGCTGCTGCTTCTAGTAGGAACCTTCGACTCTTTGATAACGCCCTTCTGCGCGTTGCATTTATGTACTAGGTGGATGTATATGCTGGTTTACCCATTCACCTTCTACACGGTAAATGGCATTAGAAGAGTTTTGGAGTCAAATCGAAGGTGGTTGCGGTGGATAAAAATATCGAAGAGAACGATGTTTGGGTTTCTGTTGTCAATGATTATCTTACAGCCGCCACTTTTTATGGTTGTGAAGTACTATGACTTTGGGGCCACTCGTGTTATGAAGTTGGAAAACACTGTTCCTTTGCAGGATGTGGAGGGGACCATCGAAGTTATAGGGTGGCTAAATAGTGTACAGAGTGGTTCATGCGTGCTTGTGCATGAATACTTCTTTCGATGGGCAGACCTGTATTTAGACAAGAAATACACGATCGTCTATTACTTTAGAGATGTAGAGGGGGCTTTAACCTTGGCATTGGATCGTCATTTCGACCCCATATACATGATATGGTGGAACGAAAACGTGGAGTGGTACTTCAATATTACTGTACCAAAGCACTTCGTACCCGTCTTTAGTAGCGGAAGAGTTTCTGTTTTCGAATATCGTAGCTCATTACTCGCTTGAAATTCTTCGGAAATAGCAAGGGTAGAAGGTTCAGCTTACGAGTTTAATAGGATTCTATAGGTTTTGGGCTTGGAGGATGCTTGTCTTGTACGTCGCATGATGATTAACGATATGGTTTTCTTGGTTGACTCCTCTTCAAGTTGAGACTCTGAAAACAACGGGTTTTATTTTCAGTTGTTTTTGAGCTTTGGCTTTACGATGCGACTTCGCGTGGTTTTCGTTTTCATGATCGTTTCGTTAGGATTTGGCTGAACGTGACGGGTTCTTAGGGTTGTGAGATTGTTTGTGTATTTTTCTCTGTTATAGACTCCCATGGTCCCCCCTATGGTTTTCAACATAGTTGGATATTTGGGTCCAAATATGCTCGTGTCTTTTGTGAGACGAACATGCGGCTTCGTGAACTTTTGGGATCTATGAGGTTTGCGTCCATTCTTTGAAACGTTTTAGCACTTCTGTTGGGATGGGGTTTATGTATTTGAGGCTTGTGTGTTGGCAGAGTTTTTGGAAGTCTGTGTCTGTGGTTAGGATGACGGATGCTTTTTCTTGTAGGGCTGCGGCTAAGTATACGCAGTCGTATACGTCGTGGTTCAGCTTTTCAGCGAGCTCAAAGCTTCTAGTTATGGTTTGTTTTTGAAGGCAATAGTAGTGTGGACGGTCGTATTCTTTTATGAAGTGCTTAACTGCCTTTGCGGTCTCATCCTTGTCGCATCCCCATTTTTCGGTCATTATCCAATAGGCCCTTATGGGCAGGATGTCCATAATCAGGGGGGTGTATGCCCCTCTCAATCCTTCCTCAACTACTGGAGACACATGCTCATTTCCGGGATGGTCGCGGACCAAAAATATTGCTAATATGTTAACGTCCAGGACTCTCTTCTCCCCAGTCACCGAAGGTGGCCTCCCCCGCGTCTAAAAAGGATTCTTTGCCCCAATCTTGCTTCTTAGATTGCACCTGGAGGGGCTTTGGGATTATGGGCTTCAAGAGTAGCATCCCCTTTTCCTCTACTAACTCGAATTCTGCTCCGGGCTTGAGGCGGAGCCTCTCCCTCTCTTCTGAGGGAATCAAAATTCTACCCCTTTCATCCATCTTAGTCTTTCCTATATTCCTTCACCCACAAATATATGATTTTTAAACCCATATAAAGCTTTATGAATATACCCACTTGGCTCATATCCGAAAATGATTAAGATGTGAAGAAGCGTTCTGTAGGGTTTTGATGTGAAGATTCCGTTGGCTAGGCCTGTTTTTGATGAAGAGATTAAAGTATAGACTGGGATTTCGATTTAGGTTGTGGAGAGCGTTAACTATATGGGTTTCTCTTTGGCGATGAATCTCTTTAGGAAGACGTTGGTGAAGTTTATTATTGTAAATCCCACGATTTCCCTTGAGTGTGGATCTATTCTAACTATTATGTCATCGTTTGCTTCCTCGGAGATGGCTACTTTTGGTTTCCCTAGGGAGATATCCATAACGTCGTTGTCTTTATCGTAGAATAGCATTATTGTTTTCTCCACAAAACCTCACCTTTCCGAATCCTTTGTGATGTGCGCACGAGTAAGCTGTGTATTTTTTATTCGGGTTTCTGTTTATGTCTCTCTGAAAAGTGTAGTATTGTTAGTCCGATTATTTTTCCGTTCTTGTATCGGATAACTACGTCGTTGTTGGTCAATTCTGAGTCGTCGGCTAGGGTGTCTGGGCTGAATGATATGTAGAGCACGTCGGCTTTCTTGTCGTATTCTACGTCGACCGCTTCGGTGCTGAGGGCGACTATCTCGCTTTTTGCCATATTACGGGTCTCCTCCTCAATAATTTATGTGCTTTGGAGGTTAAAAACGCTGTGATGATGAGTTCCTTATCTTCACGATACACGACGATCATGTCTTTGGGTCCTAGAGGCGTTTCGGTGTAATGCTTTATAGCCAATAATTCACGTTTATGACCTTTAATTATATAGTCGGGGCTTTCGATGGTTTCCAGAATCATATGTTCGCAGCCTCTTAGCTCACCGTGTTTGCGAATTATTCTCTCTAGTACGTCGGAGTGAAGTTTGACTTTAGCACCATGTACTGTCTTTGCAGCTTTAAAGGATAAAATGTTGATCTCCTCCACGTAGAGATCATCGTTGAGATGCCTTCCGCATCCTTAATGCGGAGAGAGATAAGTTGGGAATTAGTGCTCTTAAATTCTGCGGTATGATCCGGAGCGTTCGCACGCTGTTTTCGGCTTCTATCTCGACAGCATGGTTGTTTCGTTAAGATATAAGGAAGCGTTGCGTAGGGTTTGGTATGAAGGTTTCGTTGGTTAGGCCTGTTTTTGATGAGGAGGTGAAGAGTGCGGCATTGGGTGCTTTGCAGAGTGAGAGGTTTGTGATGGGGGAGAGGTTTTGGCGGTATTGGCGGAAATTATTCGCTTGCTCTTTCCTCAAATTTACTGAGGGTTTGGAGAAAGGTTTCGCATGCGGCTTTCATACGCACATAATATTCTGGCTTTCCCGTCTCCTCAAACTTATTCGCCATGAGTAAACAATGATCAAGACTGTGCAAAAGTTCTTTTCGGTCCTCTTTAGATAGTTTTTCAACCATCTTTTGAATGTCCTCAAACATTCTAGCCATTAGCTCATCCACCATACATAAGGAAAAAACGGAGTTATTTGCTTTTCCTTAGCGGCTCAATCATACTCCGCGCGGGCGAGTTAAATAATTGTCCGGTCAAACTTTAAGGATGTGCAATAGAAGTATATCCATGCCTGAGAGGGGCTGGTACTCGCTCACAGTCAGGGAGGAAACGCTAGAAGGGTTAGGAAGCAGGCTAGGGCTAGAGGGTTGACGGTGGACGAGCTCATAAACGAGCTCTTGACCCCGGCCTTAAAGAGCGTCTGGCTGACATGCAGCCTGTGCGGAGCCAAGATTAAGACCAGAAAATGCCAAGACACATGGCCAAGGTTCATCCGAGAACGGCTGGAAAATGAAGCGGAGAGTTGACGGGTCAAATCGCCAACAATTATTTAACCAGCCCGCGCACGTAGAACTTTGTACATACAGCTCGGAATCGAGAGGGTTTTAGTTTCATAGTCGATTCGTCGGAGTGTGGTGAACAGGACTGTTCAGTATTAGGCGCAGGTCTAGAAGGCTAATAAGTAGCCCAGAAAGCTGAAAGCTTTGGGAGTGTAAGATTTCCGGTTCTAGCTTTGGAGTTCATTGTTTGTCCATTTGCTCTTCTTCTTAGCCTCGCTTCACTGATCTCGTATTCCTTATTTGCTCCTAGTGTCTGGTTTCTTTCGTTGATTGCATTAACAGTAGGGTCTAAGCAAGGTAATTAGATATAGGGTGAGAGAAAGAAATTGAACGTAGTTTTAATTGCCCTAACTGTTCTGATAACTATTATTTTCGATTTACTAGTTACATCTAGCTCAGTCATGCCATTTAGGCTCATTTATAAAACTCCATCATCATGGACCACTGCCAAATCGACGTAAACGAAAGAATCACCGACAGCCTCATCGCACCCCACTCCAAAATCGTCTCCACCGCAAACAACAAGCCCAGCGGCAGAAGATTCATCCTAGGCGAGAGATCCCACGTCGAGCTGTAAATTTCATAGATTTTAAATAAGCGCTTGACTAAAACATCTAGATAGTGATTCTATTGGGCGTGGAGTCGAGGAAGTGGATAAACGAAAACCTACCTAAACTCAGGGAGAAGTACCCAAATAAAACGATCATAGTTTGCGATGGCAAAGTTGTCAAGGTATTCGACGGGACCATAGACCCGATCCAAGTGAATGAAGCGGCCAGGCAAATATGTGAAGGCAAAGATTGGAGCTACACCTTTGTATCAGAGGAAGAAGAGTACATTTTATGATCCTTATTAACCAAGAAACGCTGCGAACTTTTCGAAGCCATCGTGGACACAGGAGCAACGTTCTGCGCCCTAGCAAAGCACATAGCTGACGAAACAGAGACCCCTTCATGAACCAATACACCTATGGCAAGTGAACGGCCCCCTAACTCTAACAAAAACCAAACTAAAAATCAGGCATGGAAAAAGCGAACACCACGTAGACGGCGTCATCGTCAACATAGCCAGAAACTACCTACGCCCAGCAACCCAAGATGAAAAATGCAAAAGACCCCTCACACCACACCCACTATCAAGCCGCATAATCGTCGGCAAAAACTTCTTAGAAAAACTCAGCGAAGAAAAGCGAAAAGAAATTCTTTTATATCTAGTCCCCTAGCATTCCAGTTGTGATCCAAATGCTGGAAGGAATCCAAGTCAAGCCCATCAAAAGAAGACCTGACATGCGTAAAAGTTTAAATTATCAGGCGCGATAGCCTATGCTGGCGAATAGATTTGACGGTTGATGTACTTAAGGATTTTCAGGTGGATGAAGAAGCTTACCGCCGCATGAGAGAGGGTCTCTTAAAGGAGTATAGGGGGAAGTGGGTCGCTGTCCACGAGGGCGGGGTGGTTGCTGTTGGCGACCAGCTAAGCGAGGTCATTAAAAAAGCATTCAGCATCGTGGGTGACTCCCCCTTCTACATCACCAAGGTCGGTGAGGAAGCCAGGGTTGGACGCCGCATCTACAGGTTTGGATGAGGAGTACACACCCCCATTCCCTTGGTGCGCTGTCACGCTCACGGACCCATTTAAAAGAAAGACCATCTCCACAAAAGGGTACATCGACACCGGCAGCGATGGAAGCATAGTACCCGCCGAGATTGGTAAGGAGCTCAACCTTCTGAGGTACCCATTGATGCGTGTAGAAGCATGCGGCATCGGCGGTAAACCAGAGGATCGGATCCTCTACGCCGCCTACGTGAAAGTCAACGGCATTGAGGTGGCAACCGTTGTAGATGTAAGAAACGACGTGAACATCGTCCTGCTAGGTCGAGATGTGCTACAACACATGAAAGTAACACTCGACTGGAAAAGGAAAAACATCGAAATAGCAGACCCTAACGATAAGCCCGCTCGCACACATGAACCAACGCCAAGCTTCTCAATCCATGAGACATCCCAAAATTCTTAAAGAAGGCGCGCTAGGTGGCGAGTTAGAATGCTTAGGGGAATCATTGTAAAGCCCTCAGGAGGATATTCGACGAAAGAGGATTCTTCACAGAACTCATGAGGAATGATTGGAGAGAGCTCTTAAGAGGAGACGAGATAGTTCAAGCAAATCTTTCCATAAGCTACCCTGGCATAGTCAGGGCTTGGCACCGCCACCTAAGAGGTCAAGTCGACTACTTCTTGGCCCTCAAGGGAGCCATAAAGATCTGCTCCTACGACCAAGAATCAGGCGAACTAACCGAAATAGTGTCAGCTGGCTACGAACCCCAAATAGTTAAGATCCCCGGAAAATACTGGCACGGCTTCAAAGTCGTCAGCAATGAACCAGCATGGCTCATATACTTCGTCAACAAACTCTACGACTATGAGAAACCCGACGAAGAGCGCAGACCATGGAGCGACCCCACTATAACGCCAAAATCTATCAACGGCAAAACCGATGACCCCAGAGTCGGCAAGCCCTGGAACTGGCTAGCGATACCCTATAAATAAATGATCATGAATACCTATATGGTGTGGAGTGGATTTAATGTCTGAGCACCTGCTGGCTTTATTTGATGAGCACGATAAGAACTGGTCTTGGTTTAGGGAGCATTATGACGAGTTAGTGAAGAAGTTTGACGGCGAATTCGTAGCGATCCATGAACAAAAGATTATTGACCATGATAAAGAGATTGGTGTATTAATGAGGAGGGTTAAGGCAAAATATCCCGCGGAACACGTCTTTGTGGATTTTGTTAGCAGCGAAAAGCTGATGCTGATACTATGAAGATTTTATGCTACTTTGACAGCAGGTTCGAGCCTCCAGCCCCCTTCGTCAGAATAACCGTTGACTTAAAAAGTTTGAATATTAGGGAACCACTTCACTTTCACATCGACACTGGAGCCTCCATAACAGTTTTGTTAGATAGGGACATTAACTATCTAGGAATAGATGTAAGAAAGCTGAAAAAGGCTGAGAGAAACATCGGCGGCTTAGGTGGATTAATCAACACCTACGTGATTGAAGACGCCACATTATTCTTTAGAACTGAGGACGGAGAAGTTATCCAAGAAAAGCTACGATTATTCGTTGGTGTGCACGATTTGTTAAAGCTTTCTCCAGAAGAAAAACTACTCATCATGCGGATGCCTTCACTATTAGGCAGAGATATAATTTATAGGTATAGGCTCGTGTGCGATAGAAACCGCAACGAAGTTTACCTAGAGCGTTAAGCAATATAACTTTGAAAAGAGATAAGCGTGAAAGCGACGTGGCTAATTGTTGAAGATGCTGGTCACAGGCGGCTTAGGCTTCATAGGCAGCAACTTCATACGATATCCTTACCGAATATGAAGACATCCAAGTAACAAACCTAGACAAGCTATCCATAGGCTCCAACCCAGCGAACCTAAAGGATATCGAAGCGGATCACAGGTATAAGTTTGCAAAAGGAGACATAGCCAATAGAGAGCTTGTCAAAAATCTAATTAGCCAAGTAGATGTTACTGTCAATATAGCGGCTGAAACCCACGTAGATAGAAGCATAGCGAATCCGTGGCCCTTCCTCCACAGCAACACCCTCGGAACCCTCACCCTACTTGAAACTACTACAAAGCTTAAAAGGAGGATTGTGCACGTGAGCACCGACGAAGTTTATGGCGAAATCACTTCATAATAAAAATGAAAGGAGGTGAGAAGCAAGAATGGTAGTCGCTCGTTTGACGTTTGTGAAGACAAAGCCCGAAGCTTCTACTGAAGAGATGAGGAAGATATGGGATGAGAGTGTGGTTCCTGCAGCCATGACTCAGAAGGGTTTCTGTGGTGGCTTCTTACTCTCACTGCGAGATGACAATGAGGGTATAGCTGTGTCACTTTGGGAAAGCGACAGTGATGCTGAGGCAGGAGAGAAGAGTGGATATTATCAGGAGCAGGTGAAGAAGTTTGCGCCTGCGTTCACAGCGCCGCCAGAGCGCAAGCTCTATGATGTCATTAGTAAGATTGTCGTTGTAAAGGTATGAATAAACTCAAAGAAATATTCTAGCCTTTTCCGATCCAAAGACGACGCACCCCTAGAGAAGCCTTCCATATCTAAATTCCCAATATGCTCTTTTTGGTATGTATGCTTTCCTTGTCTCTTTAGGTAAGACTCTGATTCCATTCCTTCTTAGAATTCTCCATAAGGCTAGGAATTCCCGTATAATAGGCTAAATAAGCCTTTCGAGCTTATCTATAAACTCTTTAACGGCTTCCGCCCCATCCATTACTGCTTCAGGAGGCAGAATCCCTTCGTAAAAGTTTTGGTGCAGATAACTCGCCTGCAAAAAGAGCCTCGTGAGCTCGGGGTCTTTCATCTCACTACGCAGTTTTGTCACAAACTCCCAAAGGTCAACATGAGTTCTAAGCTCCACACCCCTCTTAGCTGCCACCACCTTCACCATCTCAGCCGCTGCCCCCATAGTTTTTCGCTTGCTTGAACATAGTCACCCTTAACCAAGAAAGTCTCAGCATCTTTAAAGTACTTCCTCATAAGATTCGAGTAATGCTCAGCCTTCTCACTCATACCCCCTAACCATCCAAACGAATGTTCCACCTATCTCTTAACCCTCATGGTTTGAGTTAAGAGTTTCTATAATTTCCCCAACCATCAAAGTCCAATACCGAATCAGGAAGGAATAAGAATATGCAGTTTCCCCCATCTTTCTAATCCTTGGATTAGTCTCAGTAGGTTATATTTAAGAATCTCGCGGAGGGGTTCGCTGGGATTCTGTTCCACTAATGCGTGGAGAAATCCGTCCAACAAGATATAACCTGCATCAACCTTAAAATGGGGATGCAACGGCATGTCGATAAGTTTGTTCAACCCTTCCTTAGTCAAATCGTAGTCCAAACTAAGAGTTATGATACTCAACCTTTTGAATCATAATGCTAACCATCCAAAAACGTAAGCTTCGTCATCTCTTAACCCTTGTGTTATAATCTAAGGATGTACACATATAGATAAATTATAGAACATCCATCTAGAATAATGTTCTATTAAAAACCTTCACAATCATAATATAATAGTTGCTACAAAATAAATTGGAGGCAAAAATATCTATGAGTGATAGAAAATTGAAGAAGGGAATGCTAACTCTGCTACTGATAGCTACTCTAACTTTGATGGCAACGCCCTGTGTCATGGCATCACCTGGAGAGATATGGCCAACCGACTCCCTAGGAAATCCAAAAAGTGAATTTGGCGTATCTGACGACGTCTATGTGACGGGCAGCGGCTTTTCAGCCAACACGGAAATAATGATCTACGTCATGGACCCGCATCTTGGCATCGCTGTAGCAGGCAGCTCTGTCGTCACCGGCATCGATGGCTCGATCCCAGTCACCTTAGTCTGGTCAGGCCCCCTGTACAAGATAACCTACATGGGAACCACCATATACCGCTTGAGAGACTATGAATACGAAATCCGGGCCGACGATGGCGATGCGTTCAATGTATTCACTGTCACATATCCCGAAAGCCGCCACCATAGCACCTCGACTCCTGAGCCGACTCCTGAGCCCAACCCTGGGCCCACCCCAGAGCCCGTAATACCTGAGCTCGGAACCATGATCCTAATGATGGCCATGTTCGGCGCCCTAGCCACCGCATACCTCGCCAGAAAACGCATCCACTAACTTTCGAAGGCGTAAAGGGTATATCTTCTCAGGTTTTCACGCAAACATAGCGCAAAGCATAGTATCGAACCTTTTTAACCTATCTACGTTTTTATTGAGCTATAGTTGACTAAACCTTTTACAGAGGATAAGGCATGCGAAATAGCCTGCAAGAGCTGTCTGCTATGGACCAATTGATAATAGACATTGTTAAGAATAAAAATCCATCAACCGTGGAACAATTAATCAACCTCATTCAGCTAAGGCGCCCTCAAACCGACGAAGAAGAAATCGTGAAATACATCCTACATCTAGAAAGACAAGGAAAGATCGTCTTTAAGAAGGAATCCCCCTTCCCCCACACACTAACAAGTTACCTCGGTTCCCCTCAAGCCTACTGGTATTAGGTCATCATCGCCCTAGCCCTCGCAACCACAACCCTCGTCTTCACCATTCCAGAAAACGCAATCCCCATCGTCTACGCCAGACACCTGCTCGGATCCATCTTCGTCCTATGTCTGCCCGGCTATGCCCTCATCAAAGCCCTCTTCCCAACCAAAGAACTCGACAACATAGAGAGAGTTGCCTTAAGCATTGGAATGGGCCTCGCCCTTGTTCCCATCACCGGCCTCCTCCTCAACTACACCCCATGGGGCATAAGAGTCACACCCGTCACCCTGAGCCTCCTCGCCCTCACCACCATCTTCGCCACAGCCGTCATCATACGAGAACACCAAGCCAGATTGAAAGGCAATAGCCCGAATATCGAAGGTCGCGAAAAAACTTAAATTTAGGAAACCATAATTGTGGTAATGGTGATGGAAATGGTACAAACCGTCGCTATAGATCAGCAAGGTAGAGTCGTAATACCGAAAGAGTTGCGTGAGCGTAAAAAATTGCAAGGCGAAATTGAGATCATCGAGGTTAAGGAGGGATTATTGCTTCGTCCACTTCGCCAAGAATGGGATAAGATTTTCGATAATAAAGCCAAAGTTAACTGGCATAAAGCGCTCGCAGTCTCGTTAGAGAGCATTTCTATAGATGATTTGTTGTTTGGTGGAAGCTGATGCCTCAAAAGGTTGTCGATACAAACCTTCTCTCTTGCGCGTTGCTTGAAGACCATCCCGCATCCAAAGCTTGTGAAAACTTCATTAAAAGCGAAAGCAAACGTCGCCGATTATTAACAACGCCCATAACCCCCTTCGAAGTTTACTATGTCCTCTGGAAGGTGTATGGATTAGAGCAAAGAGAAGCCTTCGAGAAAGCATCTCTACTATTTGAGGCCCCCCTAGACTTCACGATAATTGATGAAACACATTCCCGAGAAGCGTTAAAAAAGTGCGTGCAATACGGTATAGAGGCCAATGATGGCCTACTTCTTTACGCATGTCTGCACCATGGAATACCCTCCCTCGCCTCCGACGATCAAAAACTATTAGAAGCCTCCCAAAGGGAGGGAATCTACACACAATGCCCTGTCAACAAAAACTTAAGAGAGAAAATGTCCATTTGGGAGAAAGAAATGTTAGCTGAAAGGGGGCTGCCACGAATCCTCTATAGAATCTATCATTGGCTTTTAGGCATCAATCGTGAAACCGCTGAGAAACTTCGAGAGGCAACAAGCAACCTAAGGCAACTGCCCTAACACCCTCAGCTTTGATCTTTGTCGTGAACTACCCACGCCTAAAGGCTGTGGGCTTCCACCCTCATCATTGGACTCAGGCTGTCCGTAGGAGTGGTTCTGGGCAAGTTCACGGTTGCCCCTGGCTTAGAGACCAGCCCTAAGCCTCGTTTCATTATGTTTCTCGCTCCGTTGTAGTCGGCGTTGAGTTCTGCTCCACAGGAGCATTTGAACAAGCCATTTCGCCTTTCTCCTGCTCCACCACACATAGAGCAGGTTTGACTTGTGTAGGCTTCGCTCGGTGTAAATACAGGGATTCCAAACCATTTAGCCTTGTATTCGATGTAGCTTGAAAGTTTGTGATATGGGAAACTGTTTAGTTTGCGGTTGAACCTTCGCCCTTTGCCATTTCTGTTTCTTAAGTTTTTCAGCTTTCCCATGACTATTGCCGAGTTCATTCTGTTTGCCTCTTGGACTATGGCTTTAGAAATTTTGTGGAGTTCGTGGTTGACTATTCGTTTCTCATGGTTCCCAACCCTTTTGACAGCTCTCCGGTTTGGCAACCTTCTCCGCAGATGAAAATAGTGTCCCCGGACGGCTCTAAGCCTCCTTCCATAGAAGTGTGTCTCATTTGTTTTCGAGTTGACGGTTACGGCGATGTTGTGGATGCCTAAATCCACCGCTAGAACACTATCACAATCAGGTTTAGGCTCAACTTCTCTTTGAACAACCATGTGCAGATAGAAATTCTTGTTACGCTTGAAAAGTTTGGACTCACATATTTCCATGTCTAGCTCTATCGGGCAGTGAGGCTTGATGGCTACCCAGGCTCCACCTCTCCTGCCTTTGACTGGAATCCTTGCCCAATACTCAGCAATCTTCGTATCCCGCCGTTCCACTTTCAAAAGGTCTTTCCTAATAGAGAGCGGATATTCCTTGTTAGGTTTAATCTTCCTGTAGAAGCGTTTAGCTTGCTGTTTGTTAGCTGAGTAGAGTTCTGCCTTCTCGTCATGCAGGAAACGTTGAAGATCATTGTATTCTTGTTCCAGAAGCCGTTGCTTAACCCTAGTCAAATGCACAATTTTAGCTTGAACAGTTTTCTTAGCCTTCAAGGTCACAGACCCTAACCTTAACACCTGCAACTCTAATTTAAATTTGACGCCATTCATCCCACCCTTAAAAGGCGTGGGATTTCTGGCTAACTTTGATAAGAAGCCCTCACAGAGATGACTAGGGGACGCAAACATGAAGAGGTAGAAACCACGTACGCTGTCGGACATCTGGCCCTAGGATACCTATCTGGCAGAGTGGCATCTAAACTTCTCAATGTAAACATAAACATTCCCTTACTGTTCGTAGCTTCTGTTATATCGGATGTTGACCTGTTAATACCCGGCCTAGAACATCGAGGACCCACCCACTCCCTCATCTTCTTCCTTCTCTTCTTACCTGCCTTCGCGCTCTACGGGAAAAGAGCTATGCCCTACTTCATCGCCTTAGCCCAACACTCCATTATAGGAGACTACCTAACAGATGAAGGCATACAACTCCTCTGGCCCATATCCTCCTATCGGTACGGCGCAGGAATCAAGATAATAAGCCTAGCCAACATCTCCTTAGAATGGGCCTTTTTCCTTATCTCCCTTATCATCATGTTCAAAACAAAGGATACGTGGATCCTACTCCAGCACCCCCCATCAAACATGCTCCTCTTCATACCCGTCTTCACGGTTCTGCTACCCCCATTCTTCAGCTTCCCTCTATCTGTCCCCTTACAACTCATCATCCCCCACCTCACATATCTGACCCTCTTCACTGTCTCCATTATCATCGATCTTAAATCCAGTTTAAAAACGATCTGACACGCTAGCAAAAACTCAAAAAGAGATATGAAGACACTCAACAGGAAAGGAGATGATGCTTCGTGGATAAGGATCAAGCTGTTGGTGCATTGATTTTTCTGGTCTGCGCCATCATCGCAGTCGCATACCTTGTTGCACTAATCTTTCCAGGCGTCATAGTGGCATACCTCAAGTCGACATGGACAACGCTAACAGTCTCCAGCCTTCGATACTGGCTGGTTGCGATTCCAGTTCTCGTCGCCTCCCTCGCCATATTGGCTATTGGAGCCTGGATCGGCTGGACCATGGCCACAACCCCACCTCCAAAGCCAATCCAGGAAATCGAAACCCAGGAAATGGAATCATAGACATTCCCTGCGGCGTAAATTAACTCAACTGATACCTCTTTAGGCGTATCGACCGGTTATTCTGCCGGTACACGAAAAGGGAATCCGGCGACCGGCGATACCTTATTCTAAAGCATCCCAAGAACACACCAAAAAAGCCTGCTCTATAGATGTCATGTTAGAACCGTCCACTAACTCTCGAGGGCCTTGAAAGGGTTGTTAGAGAGGTTCATCCACCCATTGTACGTTAACCTTTCATAAGCATCCAAATAACCATATATACAGGCAGGTTTATAGATTTGGCTGAGACGGGGTGGTTGCCTTCGCGAAACCCAGCACAAGTTTCCGTAGAGGCATGGATTCCGTAAAGGTTCTTGCCAAGGAACTTGAGAGTAGGTTAGGGGACGCTATATGCATGATCGTCTTCGGTTCATTCGTTCGAGGGCGAATGGATTTTGAAGACATCGATTTGTTCATTTTAACGAAAGACTACCATGATATTGAGAACCCGTTAATCACCGACTCCCATACGGTTGAGGTTCATTTAATGAGTTCAAAGGAGTTAGAAGAAATAAAGAACGAAAAAATTCTTTACGGGGTTTGGAGAGATGGAATCCTGCTATATGGCGACCCAACCCCAATATTTCATAAGCTTAAAGCTTTCCTTGAAAGATACTATTGGAAGGTAGATGATTTGAGAGTCGAAAGAGCTTGGCTCGGATTGGAGGATGCAAAGAAGAAGCTTGAAGAGTACAAGAGGGCTGAAACTGACGTTGAGAGAAGCTATCACCTATCAACGGCTTGCGAGCATGCTTTCCACTCAGCGATCATATCCACAGAGGAACTCCTCATCAAGAATAAGTATCCAATCCCGGGTGATCATGGAGAAAGATTCCGCGCACTTGAAGACCTTTCCAGAAATAATAGTGAGGTTGCTAGATTGAAGCTTAAAGAGCGCCTAGGAAGCCTATTCACCGACCTTCACGTTCGTGGCTACTATAGAAGCACATTAAGTCCTAAAGAAGCAGAAAGATGCATCAAAAAAGTTGAGAGCTATGTGAAGGATGTGGAAGAGCTACTAGATAACTAAGTCAGAAAACACACGCAGGCATGTGCTCAGGATCCATCTTCCCCTACAGCCACCGCACGCGCCGAGTCCCAGAGACATGATTGCGGGGGATGGCCAGCGCGTACTCAGGGATCAACCGGGTGGACCTGCTGTCTCCTCAAGAATGTTTGTCCTTCTGGGCTCAGTGCAAAAAGATCGGCTCAAACGATGTGGTCGTCGTCGATGGTGCATGCGCTTGGACCCAGGTCCTCATCACTGCAAGACCAATACAAAACTCCGGTAAGAGGCCTCTACAAGAGACCCTCAAATCTACCGTGAAACTTTTTCTTCATAATACAAACTAATCGCGCCTCTAAAGGCTTAAGAAAGTAGTTTAAGTATCGACTGGTCGTTCTGCCGGTGTGCAAAAAGGAATCCGGCGACGGGCGATACAAAAGTGTAAACGATGCCCTATATTTCCATCAAAGTTTTATTTAGTTTTGAATATTGATTCGATACGAGGAATAGGAATGTCTGGTCGAAGAATTGCTCTCCTTTTTGTGTATGCTTTCGCCTCTATGATTGTACCGGTAGTTGTTCTTCTCTGGGTGAATGACATTTTGAATCAAGCTTTAACTAACTGGATTGTAAAGAATCTTCCAGTTACTCTTGTTCTGATCTTCGTTTATGCGTTTGGGCAAATATATATCTGGACCATGATGGCGTCATGGGCTGCTGCTGTTCAACCAGCAACAGCGGAGAGGGTTTCCCTTCAAGAGTTGAAGACGAGGTTGTTATCTTTGAACGTTGAGAGACTCCCATTTAAGGTCGTACAAGATCCCGTGGAGAGTAATAGAATTACAGCTAGCTGGAAGATTGTAGATGAAAAATGGATTGAGATTTTTGCAGCATGTGGATTACGGACGCAGTATGAGCTTAGAATGAAGTTTTTAGAAAACAGATTCACTGTGTTGGCTCAGGACAATTTTCGACGATTGGAGTATACCCATGGAATTGATGGAGTAAGAGTAAAATCTACTTCCAAGTTCTCTTTCTTTAAGGGTATAAGCTTCTTCCAGTACGAGAGAGGAGCGAAATACGGAATCATCTATAAAGACGGCAAATTAAAAATCGACTATGCTTACAATTATAGGTTCAACATAACTGAAATCAAAAACCCTATCATAGAAGTCATAACAGGTTCGGGATGGGAGTTCAGACCCACAATATTCTTGTAAAAAGGCAGGACCGAATACTTAGCTAAATTCAAATAGCCTATTATAGTTATTAAGTGTGATGCATCTTGACGTTTAAAATTCATAAAAAGCTTTGTTCGCTGCTAAGCTTAATATAGAATATAATTCGGCAACATACGGTTGGACTCCTCCAACGTCCATAAGTGATGCCATAAGTGATGCTGACGACTTGCTTAACACAAGTATTTATCCGGGACATGTAAGAGGCAGTAACCCTAGATGTGTACATAGACCTACTATGTTAGCTCTGGCCGAGACCTTAGACAACTTCAATAACTACGGCCCATAACCCTCTCCTTTTTCTATTTGAGGAAAACACTTTCGCACTCAAGATTAAAACAGAAACTATTGTAAGCGATACTGTTATCTATGAGGGTTCTCAACCATTACGGGAATTCACTTTGATTCCTTCACCGTCACTATAAACAGAAATGGTATTGGGATAATGGTATCTCCCCACCTCAATAGGATCAGTTATCCTTTAGAAACAGGCACTATGGAGACTCATTGAAGACAATGTGGTCAACAGCAACGGGATCGGGATTCTGGTTAACCCCTACTATTAATTTTGTTCACCTTTCATAATCTTCCTTTTTTTGAGGTGGGGTTGTGGCCATGGTCCATCCGATCCATCCCCCTATGGCTAAGACACCGATGAAAGCGATGAAAACCGGAACCCCAATCAGCCACATTTGGACGTCCTTGGGGCTCATCCATCCAAACACGACGCTGGGAAACGCCAACGTGATGGTATACCAGACCGCGACAGCCACGCAGGCCACAAAAACAAGCCAACCTAAAGCTTGGTCTTTGCTGGCCACACCATCACCCCACCTACCCGTTAGTTATCGTGAGCCTATTTTAAAATCATTATGAAAAACAAATCTAGAAGATACTTCTTGATTTGTTTTAATTTCTATGCCCACAATGCCACGGATTCGGCTTCCCTCTGAACGAAGCCAGTGAACATAAACCGCCTTCAAACCTCTCAGTATCGTCGGGTCATGCAGCCAATGCGAAGGCAATGGAACCTGGGCGGCCGGCGATACTTAGTGTAAACAAACGAATAACTAAAACAATGTAATAAAGATTATCATGAAATGCCCCGGCTACAAATTCTACTGCAAAATTGGTTTTTCTACCATGATCAACCTGATCAATCGACGATAATCATGAATCTGCCCGATGCGGATTCCCCTCACAAGGGCCGACAACTGGGCGATGATGGATTGCAACAAGTGCCTGAAGTGCTGAGCGATTTGTCCGGTTAAAGCCGTCAAGATCGAGCTCTTCGGTTATGGTTAGCGCCCAAGATAATCGAAAGCCTTAAGAGCCTGCAAGCCTTGGCCGAAAACGTTGTTCCCCCGTTCAAAACAACCTAAAGACATTGCATATACCTCGTTCTCGATAATGCCGCTACTGCATTTGCTGCAAGAGGCTTACCACGCGACTTGCAGTGTTGGCGTTAGGCTTTACTTCTCCGAGTTTAGTTACGGAGTCTCCAATCCTCTTGCACTCAGAAACGGCCGCTCTATAGTTTAGCTTCTTGGGTTTCCTTCCTACAAGCCGTTTAAAGTTTATGGAGTATATTTTTTCCAACACGCTTCGTGGAAGCTTCAATCCTCTAAGAGGAACTTCTGTGGACTCACATGCGAAGAACTCTTCGTCCGTCTCTAAAAAATTTCTTATAACCCAGGCCCTTCTCACTGCCTGAAGCAATGGATCTTCGCTACAGATATCGGTCCCATACATGATTCGATCTTAGTAGCGAATGAAGAACTCTCTCCAATTTCCCCAATTCCTGGAAAAATTGTAATACATTTCTATTCCTGGCGCTAAGTCTAGATGCACGTTCTTGTGGCGGTTCAAGAAGCTTGCGGCCCTCTCCAAGTCCGCTGATAGGAAATAAAAGTGGGCGAAGATAACCTTGAGATCTGGGAATCCGTCAAGAACATTTTCAACCTCAGCGTAGAGCTGTTCTTTCTGAGGGTAGGTAGAATCATAGAACCAGCCCTTCTTCTTCGCCCACTCGGGAACCTTTTCTATATCCCAGAATTCCTCGGGATCATTCACGTGGAAAAGAATGGGGAATTCCAAGGACTCAACATGAGAGAAGTATTCCTCATAGAAGTTGCTATCAAAGGGTATCAGAATAACCTTTCTCAGAGTGGGTTTTCCCTCCACCATCTTGATGCCGTCAAATCCAACGTCCATAAGGGTGTCTGCTCAGGCAAACTAGGCTTAACTTGCTTCAAACCAGAGAACACCGCTGAGTAGTCTAGGCCACCAAAGGCGTAAAAACGATTGGGATATTTTGCCTTCAAGTAAAGAGCCTCAGGATTAAAGTTTACCTTTTCCCTGCTCACGTTGCAAGCGATGCTAATCTGGCGCAACCCCGCTTTATCAACGATCTCTAACATTCTTTTCGCTGAATGAATATTCAAAAAGTGGGCATGACAGTCGATGAGTGGCAAATCCATGAATTTAGACATATCCATTCCTAAAAATCCTTTAAACATAGCCTGAGCTTCATTACAAACTTTTCGGTGAGGTTGAAATCATCACACCGCCAAAAAGAAAACGATAAAGTACCGTAACGGCCGTTAGAGCCTCTTCACGGGAGAATTAAACTCAACAACCTTTTATGCGGAAAACTTCTGGCTTGGTGATTGGTCCCTTTGTTGCTTCCAATTTACTATTTAGGTGGTTTGTTGTATGAGAATCAAGAAGGAGCCGATTCAACCGCCAAAGATAAGGATTGAGACCCGAACCCTGATAGAAAGGATCCAACAGCTCGAAAACGAGAAAGAAATGTTGAGGCTTGAACTATGGAAGCACAAACAAAAACCCTTCGGAACAGCCGGATACATCCTTCTGCCTCTCGGAGCAACAGCGCTCGCCTCATCCATCACCAAACGAACTTCGCCAAAGTCGACCTAGACTACCTACAAAACAACCTACCTAGGCTTTTTATCGAGGGATTAGAAATAGCCGAAGACCTAGAAATGAACACAAACGGCGACATAGTCCACGTCAAGATAACAGAATCCATCCAACAAGACTTCTGCAACGATGTCAAAAACTTTCCTCAAACCTTTGCAACTCCCTCGGCTGCCCCTATGCAGCTCCATCGCCTGCGCCCTAACCAGAGCCACCGGAAAACCCGTCATCATCGAAAACAACCAACTATTCGCACTTTAACACATCTTTCTCGATCATTACTATACGTAACCTAAAAACCTTTTAAAAGCTGTTATTGAAAAGCAACAAGAAACAAGCTGATTGCAGAATAGGGAAGGAGGGGTAGGATCTACAACTCGATCGATCGAAAGCAATTCTATAAATAGTCCTTAATGTGCAGAGTCCTAAGCGCTCTTTTGCTGTTTCGCAAATTCTTTCGTCAGCTGCAATGAAAGGGACGTTTATTTTGTCAGCAAGAAAAAGATACGACGCATCATATATAGCATTTTCCTTTTATACCCTTTAGAAGGTACAAGCTTTTATACTAGTATTTAGATTTTTACTAGAAATGACATATAATAGGAGGATTGACGTTGGCTAAGGTGAAGGTTACAAGGAATTATCAAGTTACGATACCTGAGGATGTCCGTAAGAAGTTGGGCATAGAGGAAGGAGACTACGTTTTAATCGAGACCTGGGGCAAGGCGCTGGCCGTTATGAAGCGGGTTGTGCCCGTTGAGGATTTAGCTGGTGCTTGGGACGAAGAAATGGACAAGATGATGGAAGACGTGAGGAAATTATGGAAGACGTGGAAACTGTAGGGGCCATCTGTGTCGACACAGATGTCATTATAGACTACCTCAGGGGTCGGGAACCGGGAAAATCCGCGTTTGCCAACTGGAGGAAGAAGGCCGAGGTTCTTATAACCAGCATCACCGCTTTTGAACTATTATTGGGGGCGAACCTTTCATCAAAACGTGAGGAAAGGATAATCCAAGTTGAAAGTTTGCTCAATCAACACGAAATCTTAGCCTTTGATCGTGACAGCGCAAACGAAGCAGCCAAGAAGGGGGCAGAATTGAGAGTAAAAGGCGCCGTAGTGGAGATTCGAGACCTCCTCAACGCCTCTATATGCTTGTCAAGGAAAATTCCAATCTTAACAAAGAACAAAGCACATTACGAAAAAATCACAATACTAAGAGTACTGACCCCATAACCATCAAAGCTCACAACGGAATCTCCTAAAGGATTGAGAAAATGCTGTTTCCCTTAACCCTCTGGGACATCAGCCTCTGGCTAGCCGTTACAGCCATCCACCTCCGAACTCATCTCACCCCAATACGGAAGAACAAGCCTCATCATCGAAAAAAGACGACTAAGACAAACAGCGTTAAAAATCGGCACACTATTCATAATCACCGTCCTCATATGAATCTACGAAATAATAATCTTGTAAAGCCATCCTTAAGATTTTATGACTTACCAGAACTAACATTATTGCTTGTAAGACTGTGGTCATCGCTATTAATCATGTTACATTCAGGAAAGGTTATAGCAATCGTTTGGAAAATAGGTAAAACCTAATACAGGAAAGAAAATTGAGTCAAATTTTCTAGAAGATAACCCTATGAAAAACTTTCATACAGCGTATATAAGCATAACACGGAAATTAATTGTAAAGGAATAGGAGGAACAAAATGAAAAAATTAGGGCTTGTAGCGTTACTAGTTGTCTTGACGTTGATCGTCACCGCTACGATAGTGCAAGCGGATCCATGGAGTGCCGTAGATTCGGGCTACACTGTGTCCACGAACTATCATGGACAGGAAATTGATATAACTTCCCCGCCCACTGACCTATTTGCAAAAGTTGGAATAAGGACATCTGTCCTTGACAAATTCGGTTTAACATTAGATGAAGTCTACGTGGAGTTGAGAGACCCAAATGGCAATGTGGTAGATGACTACACCGTTGACTCGTTCACTCTCAGTTCTTCCCCCAAGGGGAACCCTATCTTATATGGGGAGACCGGTTATTCTGCCGGTGAATGAAAAATAGAACCCGGCGACCGGCGGTGGTGAGTGTGAACGTTTCCCTCTTCATGGGAATTGTTCAGCTGTCTCTCAGTCACCATCATGGTCCCAGCTAACAGTTATGTAATGCTCAACCTTGCGACTCATAACGCTAACCATCCTAACGTGGCATCGATGAGCTATAGTGAACTATAAATTAACGACATGCGTGACCGTGACGATATAGAAGATTATTATATAATCATTTTAGGCAAATTTTAAATGGGGTGGTCTTATAGAAGTTTCTCATAGAAATTTCATGAACAATCTAAAGAGCGTATCGATAGTAGTACTCTCTTTTCTGCTCATAAATTCGGCGGCCTTCTCATCGAGAATGCCAATGGTATCGGCACAACAAGAGCTTAATTTCGCTGAAGCCGTTGTGATAGTTAACTCGGCAAGCGAGAGCTTCCAAGACTTCCATAGATACATCAAACCTTATCTGGATCATTTCGGCATACCCTACTCAACCCTTGACATCTCCACCGCACCAATAAGTGCAGACGTCGCGAGGTATTCCCTCATCGTCATAGGCCATAACAACCTTGACCCTCACCACGCTTACCTCGACTCGGCGGAAGAAGGATATATCAGAGAGGCAGTTGACCAGGGAGCTGGCCTAGTAAACTTCGATACGGTTCTTGCTGCGGACATGCCACCAGAGGTCACAATCAATTGCTGGGAGGATGAACATCAAGATCCCGTACTAACAACGCTCACTGATCCCTCGCTTCTTAATCTCTTAGATGATCGCTGGGACGAGTTTTGGTGGTCTAAAAGGGACTATCCAGGTGTGTTCGGCGGAACCTCTGAAACCCTACCCGTGATGAGATTCTACGCAACTGTTCCAAACGGTCGATACAACATAGTCGCTAACCTCTACCATTCGAGAGACTACAGGTACTATTGGGGATTTCAACGCAACAATACTCGTGAAGAATTCTTTGATCTGACTTACGGTGAAGATTTTGTTGAATGCAACTTAGGAACCATAACTATAACTAACGAACAATTTGAGATATATGTTGATCACGCCGATCTTCTTTCAGGGCAAGACTACTTCTTTGGCTGGGCTTGGATAAAGTTGTTTCCCCAAGCCTCCAGTCAAACAGATAGGTATCAGTACGTTAAAGATATCTTCAATTTTACTTATGTGAGTTCCATCCCCGCGGACGCCATCGAGATAAGCTCAGGCACAGGAAAGGCAACATCAAGCTCTATATTATACAATTTTGTTGGCACTGGCATGGATACGGTGCGACCAAATTCGGTGTCGTATGCCCTTGACGGCCGCGGTGTGGCAGAGGCAACATCAAGCTCGAATGTTGGTAGCGATAGCAGCGATTGGAGCGTCTACTCCTCCGAGCTTCTCGCCAACCCCGGCGCCGAGCTTGGCAGCACTAACGGCTGGATTGCCGTGGGCCCCAACGCGGCGAGCTTCGCGGCTGGCTACGACTGTCCTTTTGGTAGTGCTGGACCCCACACAGGATCCTACTGCTTCTATTGGAATGGCCCCTCATCTTCCGGCGACTGGGCTTATCAGGAGGTCGACCTGTCGCCTTGGCTCTCTAAGGTGCAGGATGGGGAAGCCCAGATCCTGGTTAAGGGATGGTTGATCTGCTCCGAATATCATGTTCCTCCTTGGGACACCGTCAGGATGAAGGTCGTGTTTTACGACGGCTCTAACCAGGAGATTGGCGAAGCCACGTATGACACGGGTGCGAGGGGAGACCTGCAAGCCTGGACCGGGTTCGGCGTTCAAGATTATCCCGTTCCTACAAACGCTGTGAAGCTGAGAGTCTGGTTCCAGACTTATGAGGACGGATGGGACGCCGGGAACGCCGACGACTTCACCCTTAAGATCAGAACCTATGAAGGAGCACCAACGCCGACCCACATATTAAGTGTTGGCTCGTCTCCCGTCACCGGCGTTTCTTTCACCCTAGACGGCGTTAGCCACGCTACTAACTACACAGCGGTCCTAAACGAGGGGGATCACACGGTTGCCATGCCTTCAACGGTTACCCAGGGGGGAACCACCTACAACTTCACCAACTGGGAGGATGGATCTACCAATCCAGCTCGGACCCTAAGCCTCATAGCGAATATGACTATAACCGCCTACTACGAGGTCGCTCCTCCGCCTGAAGAGGGCTGGACCCCCTACTCCAGTGAGCTTCTCGTCAATCCCGGCGCGGAGTTTGGGAACACCAACGGCTGGGTTGCCATGGGTCCCAACTCAGCGAGCTTCGCTGCTGGTTATGATGCCCCGCGGGGAACCGCGGGTCCCCACACGGGCTCCAACTGCTTCTTCTGGAACAGGCCTTCGTCCTCCGGCGACTGGGCCTACCAGGAGGTTAACCTCTCTCCCTGGCTCTCTAAGGTGCAGGATGGGGAAGCCCAGATCCTGGCTAAGGGATGGTTGATCTGCTCCGAGTACCATGATCCGGCTTGGGACATCGCCAGGATGAGAATCGTGTTCTACGACAGCTCCAACCGGGAAATTAGCGGAGCCACCTATGACACCGAAGATAGAGGAGATCTTCAGGTCTGGACCGGGTTCGGCGTCCAGGACTACGCCGTTCCTGCCAACGCGGTGAAGTTGAGGGTGTGGTTTCAAACCTACGAGAGCAATTGGGACGCCGGGAACGCCGACGACTTCACCCTTAGAATCAGAACCTATGAAGGAGCACCAACGCCGACCCACATATTAAGTGTTGGCTCGTCTCCCGTCACCGGCGTTTCCTTCACCCTAGACGGCGTGAGCCAAGTCACTCCATACTGGGAGGCTCTGGAGGAGGGAAACCACGGGGTTATCATGCCTTCAACGGTTACGCAGGGAGGAACAACCTACAACTTTTTGAAGTGGGAGGACGAAACCACCAGCCCCACCCGAACGGTAAGCCTCACAGCAGACACGACGATAACCGCCTACTACGAAGCCGCGCCAGGATACTGGAGTCCCTACTCCGGCGAGCTTCTCGTCAATCCCGGCGCCGAGCTTGGGAGCACCAGTGGCTGGGTTGCGACGGGTCCCAACGCCGCGAAATTTGCGGTTGGCTACGACTGTCCCAGCGGGCACACGGGTCCCCACACGGGCTCCAGCTGCTTCTTCTGGAACAGGCCTTCGTCCTCCGGCGACTGGGCCTACCAGGAGGTTAACCTCTCTCCCTGGCTCTCTAAGGTGCAGGCTGGGAAAGCGCAGGTCATGGCGAGGGGCTGGCTGGTCTGCTCCGAATACCATGTTCCTCCTTGGGACACCGTCAGGATGAAGGTCATGTTCTACGACGGCTCTAACCTGGAGATTGGCGGAGCCATCTACGACACGGGTGCGAGGGGAGACCTGCAAGCCTGGACCGGGTTCGGCGTTCAAGATTATCCCGTTCCTACAAACGCTGTGAAGCTGAGAGTCTGGTTCCAGACTTATGAGGACGGATGGGACGCCGGGAACGCCGACGACTTCACCCTGAGAATCAGAACGTACAGAGGATTAGACGATCCACCAATCCACACGTTAAGTGTTGGCTCGTCTCCCGTCACCGGTGTGTCTTTCACCCTTGAAAGTATGAACTCTGTCACTCCCTTCTCAACGACTCTAGATGAAGGAAACTATACTGTTACAATGCCTGAGTTAACCGTTGTCAATGAAACTCACTACCGTTTCAAAAGTTGGGAAGATGGTTCTACGAGTCCAACAAGAAAAATGAATCTGGTAAGTGATATGTCTATTAATGCATATTATGAGGAAATAACTCCTCCAGCTACGTACGTTTTATCAGTATTCAGTTCGCCTGTAACAAAAATCTTATTCACCATTGATGGAACCGGATACGTAACACCCTGGAGCGGTGCTCTCACTGAGGGAACACACGCTATTTCCATGCCCTCAAGTGTTACAGTCGCGGAGACAGCCTACGGCTTTGTCAGCTGGGAAGACGGCTCCACCAGCCCAACCCGAACAATAAGCCTCACAGTGGATATGGCGTTGACATCCTATTATGAAGCTGTTTCTCCACCACCAGTGAGTCATTTCATTATAGCTGCACAGCCCGCTGGTAACGTGATTTCACTGAAAAGCAGCATTAATCCCTTAGGAGTAGAGGCGTCTTCCGGTTCTGAAATTTTGGCAACAGCGAGCTCTCAGCCATTGCTAATCGTTAAAAACTATGGTCTAGGAAGGGCCGTACAGTGGACATCTTATAACTGGATGAAAGCTGTGATTAAAGGATACGTTTATGGCCTGGATGATCTGATCTGGAGAAGTTTTATCTGGGCTGCGAGGAAGCCCTTTGTAATGCAGGGGATGCCCCCGTTCTTAACTATGCGAGTTGACGACTGCAGCGGCGGAGCCCCCTATCAACCAAATTTCGGCTACGTCTCTATAGCTAACAAATATGGGATAAAGCCTTGGGTAGGGTTCTTCCTTGACGACATAGACTCGAGCGAGGCCCAAGCCATGAAGTCACTGGTTGATTCTGGCGGAATAACGGTGGCCGTGCACGCAAGGACCTATCAGATCTTCTTCTACTTTGACCACCGCGGTGTACACGACCTCCCAGACAGCACAGTCGCCCAAAACTTTAGAGACGCGGACGCTTTCTTTGAAAAGTACAACATTTCGAAGTCAAAGTTCTTGGTACCTCACTATTACGAGATTGGAACTAATGTTTTTACATATTTAACCGATTGGAATGTAGAGTTTGTTGGGGTTGTTATAGGTGTTGGTAGAGGCTATGAAACCTCGGGCGCCTCTTTAATGGCTGGACCTTATAGGTTATATGAAACGCCTAGTGATGATGGTGGCGGCAATGATCCTCTCTTTTTCGCGGACTGGCTAACCATCCCCAACCATCCAGAGCTTGATAAGAAGTTCTTCAATTTGGTGACGGAAATTAGGGACAATGCGGGTTATGAATGGTATCCAAGCAATGACGTACAAGGATCAATAGATAGGGGGTCTGCTCAGGTAAAGCGAGCCTTCGACAGCATGGTTGTTGCCTGCCTCTTTACCCATGAACAGGAAATCAACGGGATCGGCGGTGGGGTTACCCCAGAAAATTGGGATGCCATTCTAGCGGGCATCATGAACAACGTTGCCTCATACAACCCCATCTGCGTTACCATGGACTACGCGGCGCGATATGCTAGAGCGGCATATACCTCACGGGTCTCAAGATGCACGTATGACCCCAGCACAGGCAGACTCACCATAACCTTCAGCGGAGAAGCGGACATACCAACAAAGTTCTACCTCTTTACCGAAGAAGGCGGACAGATACAGGGCAAACTGGTTGATGCGCCCCCGTTTACCGGAAACGTTACGATCACACAGTAAAAACGTCACAAATTGGGTGCTACGCTTGGAGACCAACAGCGTAGCCAAAGGAACCCTCAAATTGCATTGACGAACGCCTTCCAATACCTAATCATCACGCATCTACTTCATGCTCACCTACATGTTTCTGTCCAACATAATAACTCTGTGCAACTCCACCCTGCAAGCACTCTACCTCTTCGGAAAAATGGCTACAGTAACCATCATACTCATAATCTCAAGCCGATCAATAGCGGCCATACTAGCCATGCTTCACATAGGCACACAAGGAGTATTAATCGGCTACATAACCAGATCATCCGTAGCTCTGGCTGCTGCCATGGCCTTTATGCGCGGCTCAAACTAAAAGCCCTAAACAACCAAGACTTCGAACTACCGAAACAAACCCTCCAAAAGCCCCTAACAAGATACATCAGCATCCTCGAAAGCCTCATAGTTCGGCCCTAAATTTAACCCCAAACCCAAACCCCAAAGGAAGCGCGCGCGCTCCTATGGAAAACGGTAGGGGAAAGCGCCACAAACGCCCTAGGCAGCCAACCATCACGCCTGAAAGCCGATTAAAGTCTTCCGCTCCAGCCTTTTAAGCTTTCTACTAGAAAGACCCCTCATAGCATACCGCTCATAGAACTCTCTGAACCTCTCATCATGCAATCTAGCAACCTGAGCAGCCTGAACCACAACCCAACGAACCAGCTTGCTTCCCTGCCTGGTGATCCTGCCACCCACCGTCTTCTCACCAGACTGCTGGACGCCAGGAGCCAGACCAGCCCAACTCACCAGCTTCTTATCGCTGCTGAAACGACCTATATCGCAGATCTCAGCAACGAGCAGTGAAGCAGCAAAGTAGCCCAGCCCAGGCATAGTCATCAACAGCCGAACTCTCTCATCATTAACAGCAACAGCAGCAACCTTAGCCTCCATGAAGCCGATCTGCTCATCTAGAGCCTCCAATAAAGCAAGGTCACTTTTCAAAACAGCGTCATCAGTGAACCCAAGCCTCAAGCCGTGAGGCCAATCCAAACCCTTCTTACTGAACAATGTAGGATAAGGAGATCTCAGCCCATGCTTATCCAGAAGAGCGTGAATCCTGTTCTTAACCACAGTCCTCACCTTTACCAGATGGATCCTGTGACGGATGAATTGCCTCCTATCACGCTGCCTCCGTGTTGGAACAAAGCACAACGGCAGCATGTCAGCCCGTAATCGCTGAGCAAGGATCCTAGCATTCACTTTATCAGTCTTAACCCTGGCTTCAGCGATCAGTCTAGTCTTAGAGGGATTAGAGAGAACGACCTGAATGCCACGGTCCTCCAGAGCATCGTAAAGCCGAATCCACAAGTTAGCTGTAGACTCAACGGCAACCAAGACCTTATCCCTGAAGGCCTCAATCCTCATAAGGAAATCGTCAATGCCCCTGGGGCAGTTCCTGAACGAGAACTCATCAACCAATTCACCTTCATCATTCACCACCGCAGCCCTACAAACCCTTTTATGCACATCCACTCCAACATACATCACGAGTGTTCACCTCCTTCACGGTTGAAAGGTGGCTTACAGGCGGCAAGCTCCTATAGGGTGTCAAAGGACCAGTCGGGAAGCCGCTAGGTCAAGGCCCAGTCTAAACACGGGTCTCATACGGACCAAGCGCGCGCCAGGGCTAAGCCACCCAGAACACCCATGACGCAAACCTCAAAAACCGTTTTCCATTCCGTCTAAAAATTTGCTTTTCTGCCGACGGTTTGAAACTGGAAAAATTCCAAATCTTTTTATCATTTTCCCCGCAAATTGTTAGGTGGTGAGTGATGATTGAGTAGAAAATTGAATGTTGCGTCTGCTTTGCTATTCATCATCTGGATATGTCGCGCGGGAGCAGGATTATTATGGGTTTCGGGGGAGAAATGTCCCGTATGAAAGCTTACTCTATAACTCAAACTTAGAGTAGCTACTTGATAATATAATAGCCAATGTAGATACACCAAAGAAAGGTCATGATTAATCTGATAGTTAAAATCAATAGATAGAGTTGAAAACTTCGTTTTTCACGTCTGAAAATCAAAAGAGGCAGATGGCATATAAAAATACTTGGAATCGTTACTAGTAGGTAACTAAGCATGGTGAACCGGATGACTTCTAAAACATTGTATGCTGATTGAATAAAAAAGGACATAAGAAACATCGACAACAAAAATATTACTGCGGCTGTTAAAAGTCGTTTATTTTTTAACAAGATAAATTCCTTCAGCAGCCCACGATGATAGATGGTATCATATACTACATAGGGAAAGATTAAGTATAGTGCAATAGAAAGAGTAGCATTTTTATAAATAGTATCAAAAAGAAAAACATTTAAAAGCATAATTAAGCAAAGATATTTAAGAAATCTCAAAAAACTGAATAATATAAGCTTCAAATCTCCTATGCTAAGAGAATATAAAAGAGAACAAGTCGTAAACGAGATAGCAAACAAAAGCGTTAAAGGTGTTTTAAACAGGTTTAAAATCAGATATACGCAAATCAAATACCAAAAAAGCATGACGAAAACAGCGGCTTTCCTTTCATCAAAATAGATAACAGGCCTTAATCTGTACAAAGTAAGCAAGTGATCAAAATTCTTATACTTATCCTTATCTTTATAATAATCGATGAAATCATTTACTATATAAACTACGAAATACAAAAAATGCATGCTGACGGACGTTAGCACTAAGGTGGAGATTATTTTTTCAAAAGAGATTTTTATTAAACCAGAAAAATAATATATAAATACACTAAAAGTAAGAATAGTGAAAAAGTCGGCTAGATTTGATATACACCTTTCTATTCTATAGGTTAATATGTTCAGTAATAAAGTGACTTTCTCTAAAGTGTTCAAAGTCAACCCTTTCTCGGTACGTGTATTATTTGAACATTACCTATCGTACTGTATTCCCGTTCAGGCGAGTCCTCTATTATGATGACCTTATTATAACGCTTGCTGAGAAGTCGAAGAATTTTATGTTTTTCACCGTATAGATCGGCAAAATACTGGAATCTCCCATTCTTATAATATGTTTTACTACTTATTACAATATTAAAACCTAAATCTTTAAAATTTTCAGCAATAATGTCTAGCGAGGCTGTAATTAACATATTCTTTTTCTGGAGGTTACTTATGTATTTCATTAATGTGTGGTTCACATATCTATCCCTGTTTTTCTTAATGTAGCTGTAATACTCCTTTGAATGTCTTTGCAGCATCTCTTTCGGTTTACCCTTAATGCATAACAGTACGAGTAAAGCTTTGTATACGTCCTTTTTGGAAAGCTTATTTAGGAAAATTACAGGCATTAAAATTCTAGAAAATATTGAATATTTTCTAGGGGTAACAAACCTCAGGAAGTCAAATGTGGTGTTAGCATTAACTATAGTAAAGTCCAGGTCTACGACAATGAGCGTTTTGCCATTAAAATTTCCTTTCATCTTTTAATTTCACCAAAATACTAAAAAATGCGCGCCTTCTAAATAGCTTAGGAATACAAATACGTTTCTAACCTCCCTTCCGCGCGTAATCTGTTATTATCCCCGAATGACAAGGTTATACCTTACAAATCACCCATTTTTTCTCTATATTACGGTTATGAAGGTTTTTACTAGAAGATTATTCTAGACGATTTTTCTATAGGTGACGTTAGATTATAATTTCGTAGACAGGGATGAGAAAGGTTAGGCATTTAGCTAGATAGTTAGAGAACCAAGCCGATGTTTTGAGAACGCTTTCATTCAGTGTTTACATTCGATACATTCAACCATTTCAGCCAATTCCTTAGAATCTCTACATTATAGAAGAATGGAGTTGGATTGATCGACAATATGTGTTCCATACTGACCTAATTTCAATTTCCCGCCTGTCAAGTCGTTTCCAGAAAGAATATTGTGGGTTTGGGCCCTAAATTTAACTCAACCAATTACGCCTTACAGCTACTCAAGTATCAACCGGTCATTCTGCCGATATTTTAAAAACAAACCCGGTTGTTCGTAACGCACACAAACTCGTGCTTAGCAGTTTGCTGGGCGCTGCCACCATCGGAACAACGCTCTCTATAATATTTACGGTTCTGATCTATCCGCCTCTGATTAGTAGTTTCTTCAAAATTGAGAAAAATAAGGTTGAAAGGAAGTGCAAATTGTCTTTCGCTCTCATTTTTCATGTTTCCTCGGGAAACGTATCCCATATCCTGTTAGATGTCGTGAACCACCCGGATAATCCCCTTTTCTGGCCTTTCTCACAATCAACCCCCAGCCCAATCTGTCTGGCTATAGGAGAAACAAACGCTTCGTTGATCGCTAACGCAATATTAACTGTCCTCTTTATCGTTTTACTCATTAACCAACGTGTAAATCTCTGGGAGAAGCTACTGGTTGGAGAATGAGATGGTTCCGAAACAATGAAACTCGTGAAAAAAAGAGGGGAAATGCGGAGGCTCCGCCTTCTCAAAATTAAAGAATGCGGCTCACGAAACTGAGCCTCAATACAATCCAGTATTAAGTCGTGTTCCGGATGGTACATCTGAATTCCTCTTCACGTTGGAGTGATCTCCGATTACAGCTGGATCTCCGGCGACGTCACCCAGCTGGCATCTGCTTCCTATCTGAACGTCGTTGCCTAAAACGCAATTCGCGATGGTGCTTCCTTTTCCCACCTTTACCCCGCTCATTAAAATACTTTTGATTATTTTCACGTTCCTTCCCAACCTAGAACCTGCGCCTATGTAAACGTAGGGTCCAATTTCAGAGCCGGCTCCAACCCTGCATGTGGGATGAAGCATTGCTGGAAAGAAAGTATCAAAGTCTCTTGACTCAACCATGCGGCTTTCTCTTTCTAGAAAATACCAATTGATGTCCATCAGATCTTCTATCGTTGTTAAGTGAAGACGATGGTTAATGAGGAAGCCGGAAACCACCAATCGTTTATCGATCATCATTTGGATCGCGTCCTGGATCTCGTACTCACCGCGGGGAGACAGCCCAACTTTTCGAAGAAATCGGAAGATAGCTTTGTTGAAGACGTAGATGGGCATGCTTACGATGTTGCTTGGGGCTTCCTCTGGCTTCGGCTTTTCCACGATCTTCTCGACGCGAAGGCGCCGGTCGATTTTTACAGAGCTTAGGTTGCTTACGTCTTCCTGTCGGGCTTTCATGAGGCTTAGTGTTCCTGAGAAACCGCCCTTTAGGTGCTTTTCCACCATGGACAGGAGGCTTTCAGCCTCGACGATGTTGTCTGATGCCATGAGGAAGAGCGTGTCTGCCTTGACTAGATCCCTGGCTGCGCTGGTGGCGTGGGCCATGCCAAGGGGCTGGTCCTGAAAGGCGTAATGGATGCATAAACCAGATCTTGAGCCGTCTTTGAAGTGGGATTTGATCTTTTCGTTCTGTGGATCTACGACTAGTATGACGTTTGAGAAGCCGGCCTTGCGTACCGAGGATAGTACGTATTCTAGGATGGGTTTGCCTAGGATGGGTAACATCGGTTTGGGCGTTGTGAGTGTTAAGGGTTGTAGACGTTTACCTAAACCCGCTGCCAAGATTACAACAGGAACCGCTTTGGTTATCATAGCTGGCTCTAATTACGCTTTGAAGAAATTAAGTGTTTTGAGGAGAAAATGGATAGAGATCGTGAAGAAGCTAGGCGATGGACGAATTAAGCGGCCAAACCGACACCAAGTTTGGGATTCTAAGACCTTTATGAATGGCTTAGGAATAAACCCTCCAAAACAACGCCTATAACAACGTTGGTGAACATTAAAAGTCTTTGACGGAAATAGCCCTCTAGACCGGTATGTCTGTGCCTCTTACTTTACCTATTTCTAACATTAAAAGACCTTTCTTGCGCAACTCCTTTTCTAGAGCAACTTTTTGTCCGTTAGGGTTTGAACTTCATTGACTAGCTCCGAAAGGCCTTCTTTCTGTATGCCGGAGATTTCTGACACTGATCCGAGGTTTCAATTCGGGGAATTAATGAACTGCGTATTCTACACGAGTCATAACCCTCAATTACCTTACCTTGCAGCTTATCTATTGAGTTTCATTAAAAAGAAAGGCGGGCTTCATGTGAGTGATTGGAAGAATTTTATCGTTTCAAAAAGCCCTTTTACAGATTGACGGTGAACAGTTCACGTATTCAAATTATCAAACGATACTGCAAACACTCAGAGCCATTGGTATGTTAAAGAAAGAGAACCCCAACAGACCTGGGAGTTCTGTCTATCCTATCCTTCCTCGCCTCAACCTTCTCCCTCCTAACCAGGATAGGCTTACCCACAGCCCTAACCTTCTTCTACGGCGCGAGCTATGCACAGGGAGCAACGCCGCTATCCATACTATCCCTCGCCACAATCATCATAGCCCTCCACTCACTCCTCACAACAACCCTAACAGCCATAGGAAAAACAGGTCAAATCCTGAAAATCAACACCATCTCAGCCCTCTCATCCATCATAATGCTCCTAGCCCTCGCACGCCTAGCCACACAAGCAATAAGCCTCACCCTAGTAACCTACGTGCTTCGCAAGGAAATCAAAGTTCAGCTGGATCGAGAGGCCGTTTGGAAATCAGCCATACCCTCCATCACAACCATCCCGTTCCCACTTGCGCTCGAGTTGACCATAAACACAAAACTCCCCACAACTCAAACACTAGCCATAGAAATCCTGACAGCAGCAGCAATCTACACATCCTCACTTTACGTTCTAAAAGCCCTAAACAACCAAGACTTCGAATTGCTAAGACAAACATTTCCGAAGCCTCTAACAAAATACGTCAACATCCTCGAAAGCATCATTGTTCGATGAAATATCTACCTCTGATGCTGAAAACCTTGTGGCTAAAACTCTTAGAGAGCTGATTGAGGTAGAAACAACAATAGTAGTTGAAACGGCGATGCTTCAACATTAAAGGAGGTGATTCCTCGTGGATAAGGATCAGGCCGTCGGTGCATTGATCTTTCTGGCATGCGCCATCATCGCAGTCGCATACCTCGTTGCACTAATCTTTCCAGGCGTCACAGTGGCATACCTCAAGTCGACATGGACAACGCTAACAGTCTCCAGCCTTCGATACTGGCTGGTTGCGATTCCATGCTCGTCGCCTCCCTCGCTATACTGGCTATTGGAGCCTGGATCGGCTGGACCATGGCAACAACCCCACCTCCAAAGCCAATCCAGGAAATCGAAACTCAGAAAATGGAATCATAGACATTCCTTGTGACATAAGCCAACTCAATTATCTCTCTTTAAGCGTATCGACCGGCTATTCTGCCGGTATACCATACAAGTCCGGCGACCGGCGATACCAAGTGTAAACCTTGTAATATTTTCTACAAAATAATGATGAATCTTGACTGCGTACATCTTGTCAATGTTTTTTCAGCTCCCACCCTATGCTCGTTTTTCTGGGTTCAAGTTTTTTCATGGTTTCTTTCAACATTTTATCCATTTTTTTCATGAATTTGTTATCGGCGTAGAGCGTAATACCCTCCGTCAGCGCGTCTAATGCCGTCATTCTCCCGTGTGCGAGCATTTCCTCAAACTCTTTACTAGTGTATATATGGGGCTCGATCGGGAAGCCCATAATCACTGTGTATAACAGGTCCCATCGGTCCTTGTAATTTAATGGCGCGTTGTCGGAGACCATAAGTATGTCGAGGTCGCTGCCCTTGTGCCAATCCCCCTTCACAAAACTGCCGTATAAAATGACCAGTTTTGGTTTGAGTTTGTCTGCGGCTTCCAATATGAGCTTTTTTAGCTTTCCAACAACCTCTTCATACAATTTATGATTTTCCTCGCTGAATTGATGCACCTTTCTGAGTCCTCCCTTGAATACAGTTTGTAGCTGGGCAGGGAAACGCTTGGATGCAGGTTGGGGTATCTAGGGGGAGCATAGTGCTTGTCTAAAAGGCGGGCGTCTCCATAAAGCTCCTCAAGCCCTAAACTAGCCACTCTCCCCAAACTTTCAAGAAGCTCGAGTATAGAGTGGCCTTTGGCCTCGACTCTATTTAGGTATAGGGTCGCCTTAACAGCCTTTTCAGCAGCCTGTTGAGAGTGGAAGCAGGAGGCGGAGTAATGCTCACTCCTTAACAGATCTTCTGCAACCCTTAAATCCTCAAAAGCATCATCCAGCCACCTTGATGCCTCACGCCTCCAATAGTCTAAAGACAATAACTACCCCACCAAAGCTAACCAAACGCACGATTTAACATACATAAATGATCTTGATAAACCTTCTTAGCATCGTCGCCATCCATTGGTTCTTTCCATATCGTTTGTCGGGGTCTGGCTAAATGCCACAGGTTGATTTGGGGATGTAAGTCACGGTTGAGGAGGCCGAAGCCATCGCTAAACAGTGAGGCGGCCGTCCTATCGCAAAACCGTGATGAGAGCTGTGATAAACCCGATCGTCGGAGCGTAGCGAACGCCGATGGCTGAAGACACCGCTAATGAAACTCTGTCAACTTATGGAGCACAAAGCCAATCGAAGAAATCAAACCCATAGTTAATGAAGAGAGGAAAGAAAGTGGAACGTAGAGCTGTAAGGTGGAGCCCCTTCAGTTACAGAGACACGATCAGACGAGCGATCGGATTCCTTCTTCAAGAAACCTAAAATTAGCTAACTTTCCATCTACATAAACTAACTTCAAAAGATGGTATCAGCTGGTTATTCTGCAGGTTTAAGAAAAAGGAAATCCCGCGACCGGCGATACCGAGTGCAAACGATGCGAAAAATCTGCCTGCATATGTTTAGTTACAGATATGTATTCTTCATCGTACGGAGTGAGAGACACTTCTTAACGGCCTATTACAACGAACTCCTAGGAAATCATAGTGAACTGCCCACTCTTTACCCGCCCTAACTACCTCTTGAGGATCCTTTCACGCCAACTATCCCGACAACCATCACCATGTACGTCGCAAGTTCCTCGCCCATCCCCTATCCCTCGAAACCCTGAAAAACTGCCTCAATAAAATAGTATGCACCATCCCAGAATGTTTAAGTTTATCCTGCGACGTACATACAACGGTGGTAGCGGTCAAAACTGGCCTGGCCTTTTATTAATTATTTTAGAATCCCTCTAAGATTGTTTCCATTCATTTTGATATGTTCTAGTGTATTGTCATCTATATTTTTGTTACATCTAAAAAACTGAGGAGTTGAAAAAATATAGAATCCAAATATTAAGTATCATATTTTTTCTATTATTATATTTCAGATATTACCTTCTCCTTGGATATCACACCGTTTACGGCTCTAATACGCTCAGATTTCAGAGCGTTGTTGTGAGAACGGTTGGAAGGTCGAAAGCGGAAACAGGAGAACCGGAGGAGAAAGCTAAAAGGATGTCAGATGAGGAGTTTAAAAAGCATATAACCTGCGTTTTCGTCATCTTCTCGTTCAAATGTTTTCAAACGTTTCCGCAAGTCTTCCAGCTCCTAAGCCCCCAGATCCTTCAAGTGGAATTGAAAGAAGAAAAAAGCAAAGGAAAAGGGGCTGAAAGCGATACTTTCAATCAAGATAAAAAATACGAGAGAAGGTGAGATAAGACTATGAAAGACCTTCCACGAGCTGGCTTTTCCAACCCTTTCGGGTATCCTGTAGAAAAAGGGTCTATAGAATAGTTTCACAACGCTTAAACGTCAACTCTACCATTCATCCTTCAAACGACAATGGCGTGATTTGTGTGGATTTTTGTCCGAGTTGTGGAACACGCTTGGTTTTGAATAAGACTAAGAGAATCCGCGCCACGATGACCCTCTTATGCCCCAAATGTGGATATTCGGACTCTTCGTGGGTGAAGCGGTATAAATTGTACACACCTATGGTTCGTCCCTCGGAAATTGTGGTCTTGGACAGGAAGTTGAGGTTGAAAACCCTTCCAACGGTGAAGGCCGCTTGCCCAAAGTGCATGAACGGGGAAGCTGAGTGTTGGACGGTCACCTTTGGATCCGAGGGAACGGAATATGTTTCATTCTTTAGGTGCACCTCTTGCGGTCACACATGGCGAGAGAGGGAATGAACATTTAGGATTATTCGTCAACTTGTGTTTCGTTTTTCAGTCGGTTTTCCACTTAACCTTATTAAAGCAATAACAAAATCGTAAACTCCACTCAAATCACGACGAGTTAACTGGGGAACCTTCAACGACTCAACGCGCGACTCGGCTCTCCTAGCGATATGGAGGAAAACTAAAAACGCTTTCATTTTTCACTTTAGGCGATGATATGAACATTTGTTTCCTTCCAAATCGATGAGTAGGTTCGTGAAAATCTAAATAAACAATCTACAGGCTATAACTACAGATAATATGTTACAACATCATAGAAGATCGAGCAATTCGTGAATATTCAATTCTCCTTCTCTATCTAAAGCCTGGTTTTCTTGTGTTTCCCGTAACCTTTAGGGGCGCTAAAACCTGTTGTACTAGGCGCATGGCACGACTCTTGCCCGCTCTTATAGTAAGCAGTCTGATGAACAGATCTGATTTTCAGAGGACAAATCGGTGTCAAATATCCACTCAATCCTTCAAAAGCAAAAACTATAATGGTGTTCTTTACTTGAGCAAAGTAGGTAAGAAAAATCTCTATGCTCATAGTTTCGTTTTTACTCGAATTATTTCCGCCTTTAGACGCATTTTGCTCATTGAGACCATATTGATGCCTTCAACTTAAAATATGTTTGCCTCGTAATCAGAGTTGTTAAAAATGAAGCCTATTATTTGCCACTCGTTTCGCGTAGGGCTTTAAGGAGTTTTTGCTCGCCTGAATGGATTGAGTGGATTATTTATTTCAAGAATACAACTGGCCTAAACTCCCAGCCTGAGGCAGTTATTATGTCAATTATTGGTTTCTTTATTTCAGCCATGTCAAAGGTGTAGTTGTAGGCGTAATCGATTTTGAGCTTCCCATCTTTGTAGATCACGCCATATTAAAGACCTCTTTCATATTGGAATAGGCTGATTCCCTTAAAGAATGAAGATCTAGATCCAAGTTTTACTCCTTTTCCACCCACGCCGCCAACATACTCAAATTTCCTAAAGCTGTCCTGAGCTTTCACAACGCCCTTGCCTTTCACAAGTCCCATTCTAAGCTCATATTGCATTCTAAGTCCTCGTGCAGCAAAAGTTCAATCCACTTTTCATCCACAATCTTCCATGAAACTATAATCCTATTTGGGTCTTTAGAGTCCTGCACAACAGCAAACGGAAGCTTATCATCATTTGACGAGAGCAATCTTTTCCTCAACTCTTCACTAGACAATCTCACCTTGCTTCGTGGCTCAACCGCTGCAGCCCAAGAGCCCATCATAGAAAAAATTAAGAAAACTTGGGCAAATCCGTAGGCGACATAGCCTAAAATCGTAACTGCGAGGTTATTCTCCATCTAAGAAGTTAACGCCTGACCCGTATACTCGTTTATTACCAATAGCAACACAACCGGAAAGATCATAGAGGCGAAAGCATAAATGAATAAAAAAGCTATTCTGCGCCCGACATCTCTTATATCACCCTACATCTTAAGCTTTCTTATATGTCTTTCTTTTTTATTCATTTCCACGCAACCTCACACAAAACCTGTGTGGAGGTTACGGCTCTCTCGCCCTGCTCTATGCGCTCGAGGATTCGTCTGGCGTTTTCGCCGAATTGAGGATGGTTTGTGGCGCTGTAGATGAATACGTTTGTGCCCACAAACCGTTTCATTCTAACTCCTCAATCAGCTTCTTCCTAACCTGCGTTCTAGCTACTTCCTTTGGTTCTTCGATCGGGAGCTCCACCTTTACACTGCCATGCAAGGCTTCTGTTGTTTTTTCATACTTTGTGACTAGAAGGAGAACTATCTGTCCTCTATAATCTCTAATAATCGGCCTCGAACCCTCCTTCACCTCGTATTTATCTCGAAGCTCCTTAGGAAGAACTATGCGGCCATACTTTCTAATTTCGAGGACAACGTTATCACCGGCATATAAATGAAAAAATGGCAAACAAAAAATTTTTGCCAAAAAATATCAACGCTGTTAAGAAAACGATGGAGAAAAATATTATGAGGAAAGCAACTCTGCCTCGCTGTTTAGTGGCGAATAGGAGTAGCGTTTTGCTGTGAAGGTTCCGCTGTCTAAGCTGGTTTTGGTGAGGAAATATGGGATGCGGATACACCAAAGAAGTTGAAACAGAACGTTACATTTATATTGTTTCGTGTCGCTTTTTCTGTAACGGTGAACAAGTTGCAAACCATAACAACCAGGGTTCCAGACGAGATATACCAAGATATAAAGAAGATTGAGAGCGAGGAAAAGACCGAGCGAGCAGAAGTGATCCGCAGGTTACTGGCTGAGGCTATTAAAAGATGGAAGTTAAAGAGAGCACTAGACACGTTAAGAGAAGAAAAATTGACACTGAGATCCGCAGCCAAATTAGCTGGCCTAACCTACATAGAGATGATGAACGAGGTCGAAAAGGCTGGCATACCCATAAACTACACCATATCGGACTTGCAACTCGATTTGGAAGCCTTTAAGAAGAAGGAAAAATGAGTGGTCGTTTGTGACTCAGGTCCGATAATTTACCTATCAAGGATCGGACAAATCCAACTGCTAAAAAAGCTTTTTGGCTCCGTTCTTATTCCTACATCAGTTTATCGAGAAACTGTGCAAGAAGCAAAAGCCCTGCGAAAGCCCGGCGCATCAACCATTGAAAAAGCAATAAACGATGGTTGGATCCGGGTCATTAACATAAGCGCGTCTGAAATGGATTTAGTGAAGAAATTAGCCGAAAATGAATCGATTGAAGTGGAAGACGCAGAAGTAATATTCTTGGCAAAAGAGCACTCTACCAGTTTAGTAACAAACGACAAATGGCTCGTAAAAATCGCTCTCTCTCTGGGGATAGATGCTTTCTGGACAACCACACTGATACTCTCAGCCGTAAAGAAGAAAGTACTAAGCAAAGATCAAGGTAGAAAAGTATTAAGAAAACTGGTTCTTTCAGGATTACATTTGCGAACAGACGTTTATGAGGCCATTCTGAGTGCACTAGAGGAAATCTAGTTAAAACAGGAAAACTCAAAGTATTTTTGTCAACTCAACTGAATCCATCCTTCAAGCCGCCTATGTATCGATCGGTCATTCTGCCGGTATATCAAAAAGGAAATCCGGCGACCGGCGATGCTGAGCGTAAACCTCGCGAACGCCAATCCAAGTTAAAGGGTTAACCGACGCAGAAGAACCCAAAATGGAAAGGCCCTTGACCTTCAAGCCATTCTGGCTTGGGTTAGATGGCTATTGATACTATGACATAATCATATGGAGTAAAAGTCCCGACTTAACTGATTGAAGAAGTTAAGCATCGCGGGGGTGAGCTTTGCTCTTCCCCTCTCTTTATCGAGTTGAATAAAACCGTATTCTTCCAAGAAGTCCGTCACTATTTCTACCTTAAGTTTACTTATTCGGGTTTTCTCCACGATCTCATCTAAATCACGCCATTCCCCGTCTTCAAGTGACTCTAAGATTTCTTCAACGACTGACAAGATCGGATCTTCCTTTAAAAGCAGAGACTAACCCGAATAGCTTTAGTTATAGAATATACAAATAACATTTATTGTACAAATTGTCTCTTATTATCGGATTTTTTCTCCGCTTTCAGCAACCGTCTATCGTTGAAATTGACATCTATTTTATAAAAATTCGGGTATTCTCGATTATTTTTGACATATCTATTTAAAAGAAAGCCGGTGAAGTCAGAAACGTTGTCTTTACATAAATTTTACATAAATCTTTAGATAAATTTTATAAGTAATTGCAAACAACTGTAACTCACTTGAAAAGAATGTCCGCCACCGATGAAACGAGAGAAACCGTAAACATCCAATCAGTGGTGAGCTTCAAGGACAGAATAGTCTCCGTTCTGAAACGTTCTCCTGAACCTGTAATCGCCCTCTCTGCAATTTTTCACGCTCTTGGATACACGGGTCTGACTGGAATTGGCTGGGGAGTTCTGGCAGGTTTCATCGTGTCGGTGGCTATAGAACTGGGATATGAGGTTCGCCAAATCGGCGGCAGGTACTTTCTTTTCAAAAAAGGTGGTAAGTAGATGTATTTAGACACAATTATGAAAATTCTGCAAGCGGCCGACGGGGGCGCCCAAAAATACATAATGCATCAATGCAACCTCAGCTCCAGGCGACTACACGCTTACCTAGATTTACTCGTCGACCTGGGTTTCCTAGAGTCCATCGATCTGAAAACAGAGAATAAAGGCGATTCCACGGTGTTTAAGACAACCAGCAAAGGAAAAGCCTTCATCACGGAGTATCGCAAACTAAAGGCGCGTCTAGTCGCCTAACCAAGCGGTAGAAATGTGGGCTTCAATTGGGCGATAGAAATTGCTATCTTTTGAACTCACGTTTGCAAAAAAGGATGTGTACGTTAAGAAAGTAGACTCTTTCTACGATTCCGATGAAAAAGATTACAATTACTTTTCATTTCTTTGTCTGGTCACATTCGGATTGGAGTATCAAAAAGCAAATACAGTGTCCTCTGTGTTATATCAGTTGAATTAAGGATGAAAGTTAGAGTTTTCACGCAAAACATGTGCCAAGAAAACGTGTAAATTTAAAGTCTTTATACCTCACAAAACAAGAAAAAGGGGAAGATTAAGGAGAAATTCAAAGTATCCCTTTTTATCTAAATTGAGGGTGGTTTGTGGACACAAACGTATTCATTAATAGTGCCACAAACTGTTTCATTCCAAGTCCTTAACCGGCTTCTTGGCTCTTCAATCGGAAGCTCCACCTGTGAATCAAGAGAAACCGACGAATCAAAGCTAACTGAAAACGACATAGTAGTCCGGTAAGACACGGAAAGGTCGTAAGCCTCACAATAATAAGCTTCTCAAAAAGACTAAAAACCGAAAACTAAACAACCCACTGAAGACAAACCACCTCCGAAAGGCTTTTCACTTTTGCGCACAAATTTAGCGCTTCACAACCTTCACTCGCAAGATTCCCCCTCATCATAAGACTCGCAATATCTATCAAAATCGACCAATCGCTCTAGTCTTCCTCTTCTTCTGGCGGCTTCTCTGTATAGAGCGTCACGTAAACAACGTCTTTAGGCTCAATTTTAAGCAGCTCCACCACCAGTTTCGGAATGGTTATGCGCCCGCCTTCAAGAAGCTTCGCATAAAACTCTTCATCATTATAAGACCTAGGGTTATAGACCCTCACGTATAGACCCTCACCCGGATCCAACTTATGCTTTCACCTCACCAAAGTAGGAATTTGAACACGATTGTATCTCTGAAGCCTAGCATGAAACGATTCCCTCCCAATCAACGGCACGGACCTTCACCATTCCTAATCTCTCTACACCTTTTCAATTCATAATTAACCCTTTCAATTCATAACCATACGTCAACTGCGCCCCTTTTAAAAGCTATTACTGAAAAGCAACAAAGAACAAGCTGATTGCAGAATAAGAGGGGGGACCTGCGACCTATAGACTCTCTATTCTGTTATGCCGGCTTTCTAAGCTCCTTCAAGAGCTCATCTTTGACATGGTCTGTAAACACCAACTTTAGAGCCTTACCTAACATACACGTTTCCAAAAGAGAACGGAATAGGGTAGAATATGCTAGAGCATCCTTAGCCGCGTAAACCGGTGAACAGAAGAAATGGTCCTTGCATCGGGTCCTCATAAATGAAACAACCGTAGTAACATGTCGAGAAATGGAATGTTTCGCTTTAGGAACACTCCTTTTAGGTTTCAACATGTGATTTATAGACGAGTGCTATAGAACTAGCTTAGCGAGGATTAAGATTGGCTGAAAGAGAATGGAGGAATACGCGTAAACGCAGGGATCGCCTGCACATAATAGCGAAGATACTACAGATAGCGAAGGACGGCGCCCTAAAAACCCCCATCATGTACAAGGCAAATCTAAGCTTCGCCCAGCTGAACGAGTACTTATCCTATCTCCTTGAAATAAAACTTCTTGAAACCATCACAAAGGATGAAGAGATAATCTACAAAGCGACCGGTAAAGGCTTAAAATACCTTCAAGGTTATACGAAAATCAGAGATCTGTTTAAAGAGGAAGAAGTAACATCAAGAACTAAACTCACCAATTCATGGTAACATACTTCGAAATTGTGACTGTTAGACGCGATGACAGAGGCACTCAAACATCTCTAAACGACTAATCTAAATCAATGGCAAGATTCTAAAACGCCCGCGCTAAGCGGTTAAGTTCCTTTCATCAATTTATTATATTCTTTACTTTGAATACTTCAAGAAGAGAGATTTGAACTCTTGCATTCAACCTCCAAAGTATTACATGGACAGAAGACGCATGTTACATTAGATAGTTCTAGGTGGCAATGACCTAGTTCGCCCTTGCAATCTTTTATCCTGCAATCAGTAACTATCGGTAGCTTCTTCTTTGCCTCGCTTTTAAGGAAAAATAATCCACATTGTCCTTCCTTGGCATATCTACACTGTTCCATCTTCAAGCCGCCGAAGAAAGTTATGCTGCTAAGAATTTCTACCAGAGTCAGGGTATCTTCAAACCCATGCTTCTCAAGCTTCTTTAAGCGCTTCTCAAACTCTTCTAGACGGTTCATGTGCGGCTCAGCCTCGGTTCAATGATTTATTATGACAGCTCATTAATAAACTCGGATATACAATAATTGTAAGAACCAACTCCCATAAAATAATTTGCTAGTTTAACTATCGATCAAGAAAGACATAGCATTAATTTGTTGATACCTAGTCACTCAAACTAGATTTATAATAACTTTAAGAAGTCCATCCGGCGTGCTAAACTATAATTTAAAGCCTTTTGTCGACATCAATTGACGAATTCTACGTTCGTTACTATAAACGGTGCGACCGGAAATATGAAAGGCTTCACCAATTTCGTCCTTCGAAGTCTTCATGCTTTTACTTTTACAAATGAAATAGAAAGCCCCAGCCGCCAATGATATAGGATTTCCGCTTATTTCCTTCTGGATTCTTGCGAGCAGTTGTTCAGCCGTTTGTATCAATCTGGCGTCGGATGTCAGCTTCCAACCGCACTTCCTTAGATAATCTTTCGCCAAAAATGTTCTGCGGATTTTGATCATTTTGTTCATAGTCCAAGCATATTTCATAACTAGACGATGGTCAAGAGAGAGCTTTTGACAGATCTCTTTCAAGGGTCGCATCTCATTATATTTTTTTAATACAAGGTAAACCAATGCCGCGATGGCTTCCCTCTTGTTCTTTCCAAATCTTTGAGATCGAAAGAACATATCGCTTTTCAACCTAATTACACGCGCTGCCTCCTCCCTATAGGGAAAATTAGGGAGATTCAATTGACACGAAACCGTTCGTAATGTTGTCAACCATTCTCTAAGCGTGTCAGAGTCATCTTCATTCCAGTTGGAAAACCATCTAGGCGTCCAGTTAATGAAACCTTGACTGGCTCGGGCTCGACTTACAACCAGGCCGCATCTCTTGCAGACAATCTCGCCGCTTAACCCATTAGGGAAGACAAGGACGCCATGGCATTCCGGGCAGTTCAATAGATTCCCTCTTATTATTCAGGTGGTTCGCTCGTAAAGTGCGATATTACGATATAGCCATACTTCTTTAAAACAGATGTGAAAGAAAATTCCCTAGGTAAATTCTACGAATTATTTCTATAACATTTTCCGCGTTGTTCGAAATATGAAGAAAATCCACTAAAACAGTAGTTTCAAATATATAGCTAAGAGTCCTGAGAACACAACTGTGCCGATGTAGAAGTCCAGCATAAATAAAGTTGTTTCCAGCATCCTTAACCCTTTTGGGAAATGCTTCAAGCAAAACCGATAACCGACAATGAGCGTGGTTAACATGCATCCTAACAACAGTATCCTAAACACCACCCAAAACTGAACTCCCCACATCATAACTACTGGGTTTAACTCAACGCATCCAACCCCTAGACCCACTACTGTGATCAAGGCGTCAAGTAAAGTAAACACCGCAAAGGCAACCAGAAGATTTAGATAAACCATTTCTCAAACCAGTAAATGGCAATTCTTTGTAATGCAAAAGAGGTAAATAACGTTTACCCCTTATTTTCGAGGTTAAAAATACCTACAGCCTAGTCAACGCAGCATTACTACACCACTTACCAAAGTCGCGTGAAAGAATATAAACAAAGCTTCTCCATGAATATATGGTGACAGTTATGGGTGAAATTCGGGGCGTTGTATCAGGGGAGATTGAGGAGAAGTTTAGAAAGTTGGCTATGAAGAAGTTTGGATATGGAAAAGGCAGTCTCTCTAAGGCGTTGGAGGAGGCCCTGCGCCACTGGATTGAGGGTCACCGGTTTATTGTAAAGGGTGAAGGGGCGGCTCGTGTGGGTTTGGTTTATAACGAGGAACGTGTCGAATGAGATATTTTCGCGTGTAGAAGGTTTTGTTGTATTTTTGCTCAGTATATATGCGTTCCACCTATGATGTATATACGGAATGAAACATATGAGGCGCAAGAACTTTCATGGAATGTTGGCAGTATTTCTTTTTTTCGTATTTCTATCTTCAACCGCTTCAGTGGCTTCATTAGCATCAGAATCATCGGTGCCGTCTAGGCTGCAAGTTTACGTTGGTCCTCCTAGGGTTCTTGCTGACAGTGGGGTCTATGATTCCGTTTTGGTGCAGTTGCAGGACTCCAGGGGTATGCCGGCAAGGGCGCCAGAGGACGTTGTTATCAGGTTGTCATCGTCTAGAACCGACATAGGTTCTGTTGATCCAACAGTTACCATACGCTCGGGAACGACCCAAGCTATGGCCAAGTTTTATTCGACATACACAGCGGGTTCTACAACAATAACCGCTATCGCGTCTGGTTATACATCTGGTCAAGCAGTGATGTCCACCGTCGGACCGATACCGTCCAAAATCGCCGTGTACACCTTACCCCCGGTGGTTCCAGCCGACGGAAAGGCATACGACTCGATTGTTGTGCAGTTGCAAGACTCAGCTGGAACGCCTGCTCGCGCTCCAATTGGAGATGTCAGCCTAACCTTGGCATCCTCTGATATCGCGGTGGGCACCGTTGATCCTTCGGTGATCATACAATCCGGTAAAACATATGCGGTGGCTAAGTTTCATACGACTTACAATGAAGGCACCACGACCGTAACCGCCGTTTCGCCTGGTTATGCTTCTGGGCAAACCATAGTGAAAACCTATGAGACTGGAGGGTCACCTTCAAAATTGAAAGTTTATGTTGGTCCTCCAAAGGTTTCAGCCGAGGGTGCCTCTTATGATTCGATCTGTGTTCAGTTGGAGGATTCTCAGGGAAGAATAGCGAAGGCATCCAAGGAGATAAAGGTGACTCTGACGTCCTCCGATATCGCGGTTGGAAACGTTGATCCTTCGGTGACCATACAACCCGGTAAAACATATGCGATAACAAAGTTCTATTCAACCTATAGATCTGGGAGTACTGCGATAACCGCCATTGCGCCTGGTTACATGTCTGGGGAAGCAGCGATGGCTACCTTCGGACCAATACCATCCCAAATTGCCGTATATGCTTTACCTCCGGTGGTTCCCGCTGATAGAGAGGCCTACTCTATTATAGTGCAGTTGCAGGACTCGGCCGGGAGTCCTGCGAGAGATCCGGTCGGCGACGTTATCATGATATTATCATCTTCCAATACCGACATTGGAGACGTGAACTCGACTGCCGTTATTTCTTTTGGCGATACGCATCTTATGACGAAGTTTTACTCGAGCTACAAGGCTGGTTCTACGATGATAACAGCTGTTGCCTCTGGCTACGCTTCGGGACAAGCAGCTGTGACGAGCTACATAATTGATCCGCTTTTGACTGTTTCGGCCGCGGCATATCCAGATTCCATCGGGTCTGGTGGTCAGGCAACAGTAAGGGTTTATGTTACTCGTGACACTCTTCAGCCTCCTCCCCCAGTCCCCGGTGCGACCATCGAGCTTGTGTCTGACAGCGGTGGGAGCTTCTCGTCCATAACGGACGAAAGAAACGGGTATTATTCAGCGGTTTTTACGGCTCCAGTTGTGGACGCGCAAACTGTTTGCACCATCACGGCGGTTGCTTCAAAGTCTGGGTATGCTGGTGGGGATGGTCAGGTGAAAGTGACGGTTAATCCCGTTGGTAGCGGTGGGAACATCCTTATCCAGGTTAAGAGTTCGGATGGGAATCCCGTTGGCGAAGCAACCGTTTTGTCAACCTCCCAGCCCAGCGGGCAGCCTCCTCTGAGTGGTACAACCAACAGTGAAGGCTATGTGGAGTTTAAGGACGTTATGGCTGGTTCTTACGCATTCTTAGTTGATAAAGCCGGTTTTGATACAGGCGAGACACAAATAAACGTTGTGGAAGGCCAGACGGTGGGAGCGACCATATTGCTCTCAGCAACCCCGTCTCCGGTCGATGTGTGGCTCCTACCCTTCGCCGTTATTGCGGGTGTCGCTTTGGTCGCAGCAGTTTTATTTGTAAAGTGGCGTTCAAGCAAGAGAAGACTACCAATGAGAGGGAGATAGTGAAAATCAAGAAAATCTGTTGCGTGAAGGAGCTCTTCGGTTTGAAGAATATTCCGCAAATGAAAACTTATTGAGGTTATACGTGAGATTAGGGGCGTTGCAACAGATTTTCTGATTATCCCGTGTTTAGTAGTAAATTCTTACGGCTTTCACAGTTTATAAGCAAACTGTCTGAATGAAAGATTGAAAAATATGGAGGTGGAAGATTGAGAGGATTCATGGCTAAGCTTAGAAGGGATGCTAGGGCTCTTTCGCCGATCTTCGCTGTGCTGTTGCTCATCGCTATCGCGGTGATTGCGGGCATCATCATCTACATGTACACTTCGGGCTATCTGGCTTCGATGATGGGCGGAGGCACAACCGGACAAGAGAAGGTTGCTGTACAAGCGGCAGAATACGCAGGTGGAGCCATCGCGGTGTATGCCGTAAACACTGCTGGAGGACCCAACGTTGAGATTACGGGTGCTATCCTTAGGGATTCATCGGGTAACGCTATAGACAGAGACATTTTCGCGACGCCAGTTACTCTGACGCCTGGAACATTGACAAGGATCCCGGCGACGGGGGGGCTCGCATTTACAGCTACATTGACACCTGGTGCGACGTACACGGTGGCGATCGTCAGCAGCAACGGCAACCAATTCGTATCCCCATCATTCAAAGCATAGCCCACCTTTCCCTTCTTTCTTTGAAAGAAGCGATCAAAAGCGGATAGCCGCATACAATACGACCCTATGAGGACGGTGAAGTATGTTGAAGATACGTGGTAACCGTAGAGCCCTTTCCCCAATTTTTGCCAGCCTCCTAATCCTAGCCATCGTAACCGTGCTCTTCATCCCCGTCTTTATCTGGTCCACCGGACTCACGGCAGAAACCAAATCTTTCTGGGAAGTCTCAGGTCTCATAGCCACCGAACGCATCGTCATAGAAGAGGTGAACCTAAGGGGCGGAGTAACCAGTTGCACCATCTACATTCGAAACATCGGCAAAACGGCCATCATCGTAGACAACGTCTTCGTCTCGGCACCCGACGGCACACTATACAAGTACGAGCGTGCGCAAGCGCAGTTCTCCACCGACTTCGACTCCGTGGTCCAAGGAGACCTCATGACCATCAACATTCCCGACCTAGGCTTCACCCCCACACTCGGTGACACCTACACAGTCAAAGTGTACACCACAAGAGGCATCGGAGACACCTATCAAGTCGTCGCATAAGTGGGGAGAAAGAGCTTGAAACGCAGAGGCTCCCGAGGCCGAAGTGGCATCTCCACCATATACGCATCCCTACTCTTCCTTCTTTTAGTCTTCTCCATCCTCATTTTACTCTTCTCAGCCTTTTTCGGCTACAATTACGCCGTAGAAGAACAAATGAGAATCGAGCACGAACGCTCCCTAGAAAAAATCATCATATCAGGACTAACACTCGACGATAGCCAGACCAACATTACCCACGTATTCATCAGCAACACAGGAACAATCACCGTCAAGATCAGGGCAATATACGTCACCAACCTCACCGCGACCATCCTCGTGTGCGACCCATCCATCTATATGGACACCCTTATAGAGCCTGACGAATCCCTTCGTATTCCCCTCTCCGGTGGAATCATCTTCGAACCTGAGGCTAAACTAATCGCCGCAACAGAAAGAGGCGTAAAAACCAGTGAATACGAAGGCCTCCTCATCTTTGGACCCCCCAAGCCTCGCTGGAAGTACGACCCCAACAGGTTCTATATTGGCCCCCTTATGCTACAGTTTAATGCCTTTTGGTACAGGAAGACCAGCCAAGACGGAGTCCTGGACCCTAATGACCCCTGGCACCCTGGCTGGACCATCCCGAGGGGCTTCGGATACTGCGCCTGGAACATCACCATCATGAACATCGACGACCGAAACATCACCATAAACCGATACTCAAGCTTCACCGCGGTCCCCGTTGACTCACCTTCCAACGAACTGTCTTGGTACCTAGAACCAACGAGCCAAACAAACTACACCCAGTTCATAGCCTCAAACCAAACTGTGGACATCCTTTACATCTGGTCAGCTCCCAAAATGTTTCCCGAGGAAGGGGGACAAAACTCCGCCACGAAGATGACCCTCCCGGAGTGCAGGTGCATGGTCTTCCTAACCTTCTTTGGACTCTTCCACGAACACGACGGAACAACAACCACCTACGCCCAAACGATACCCTTCGAGGCGGCAATAACCGTTGAATAGCGGTGAAGGAAAGAGAACCTTGAAAAAACGGGGAAATAAAGGAATATCGACCGTATTCGGATCGATTCTCGTCATGATCCTAGTCTTAGGCCTCGCAATGACCCTATTCCCATCAATCTACCGGTACAACTACTCCGTCCAAGAGGCCATCAAAGTCGAAGAAGAACGAATGCAAGAAAAAATAATTCTCTGCGCACTGGCCACAGACAACTCAAGCGGAACCGAATATGTTTCCGCGATTTTCGTCAACAACACAGGCACAATAACATCCAGAATCAGAGCGATCTACATAGACAACGAATTCCTATGCGACCCATCCGATCCAAGCATAAACCCCGACGACACGTACATAGACTCCAGAGAATCAAAATGGATCATCCTGCCACCCGGAGTCGAGTATGACCCAGCAGCCAAGCTAACAGTCGCCACCGAGAGGGGAACCAAATCATCCGAATACGAGGGGATCCTAAAACAGGGCGGTGAGCCTCCCCCCTATGAAGCCGGTAGATTCTACTTAGGACCCCTAATGCTGGATTTTAATAAGTTCTATTACACGAACGCGACCAAGGAAGGTTCCTACGATCCATGGTCCTGGCAGCCCGGTTGGGAAATAGAGGTGGGCAGAGGGCCCATAGTCTGGAACATAACGGTGAAGAACATCGACGACCGAAGCATCACCATAAACCAGTTCTCAGGCTTCTGCCTGGTGCCCAACGATGAGCCAGATAATCGAAGGTGTTGGTACCTTGAGCCACCTCCAGCTTCATTCACCAAGCTCATAATGCCGAACGAGACCGTCCACCTAATCTACATATGGAACAAACCAAAAAGCGTGTCAACCAATTTCGCTCAGAGCATCTACAGCACGGCCTGTCGCAACAAAGTCTTCCTAACCTTCTTCGGATTCTTCCACGAACACGACGGAACAACAAAACCCTACGGACAAACAATACCCTTCGAAGCCGTCCTCTGTGTAAGGACCGGAGGAAGCGTCCAAATCACTGCATGGCCAACCACCATCCCCACGAGCTCCACCATATACTCCACAATAACAGCCCTCGTCCTAAACAAGTATGGGAATCCAGTATTCGATGCAAACGTCACCTTCACCACAGACCTAGGAACCCTCTCATCCCCCTGGGCAATCACCGACGCAAACGGAATAGCAACCGTCACCCTGTACCCCTCAATAACAAGCGGAACAGCCACCGTAACAGCCACTTGGGAAACCCTATCCGACACCACAACAGTAACCATCACATCCGACCCCCTCTACGTCACGACAGACAGGCCCACCTACTCCCAAAACGACACGGTAAACATCTACGGTCTCCTTCGCTTCGTCAACGGAACACCCATCGCAAACGCTATCATCAACCTAAACGTCACCGACCCAAGCGGCGCTAGCATATGGGATACAACCGTAACAACAGGCTCCGACGGCATGTTCACATCAAGCTTCGAGTTGGTCAACGCCGTCCAAGGCACCTACACGGTATACGCCAAATACGAAGAAGAATACGTCGCAACGTCTATTTTCGATGTGAAGTAGGTGAAAAAATGAAAATCAAGATTGTCAGAAATAGAAAGGGCATCTCTCCATTATTCGTTTCAATCTATTTAGCCATCATAGTGGTCGTCCTCCTCTCCGTGCTCTTCACCGCCCTCAACACCTACGGCTCATCCCTAACCGAACGCATGAGAATCGAACAAGAGCGAAGGCAAGAAAGCATCGGCCTCATCGGACCAGAGGCACTAAACATGACCGGAGGAACCTTCGCCGACTGCCTACGAGTCCATAACACAGGCTCCATAACCGTCAGAATAAGGGCCTTGTACGTGGGTCACAAATTCGTATGCGACCCATCCAAGGATTTAGGCGCAGGAGACGCCTACATAGAGCCTAAGGAAACCCTATGGATCAGGTTATACCCCTACGCACGCATCGAACTAAATTCAACCACGTTGAACGCTTACTGGACCGTGACCACAGAAAGGGGCACAAAGTCATCCGAGATAGGAGCCAAACTAATCTGGGGAGAACCCTGGGTCCCAGGCAGCCCAAAGAAGTTCTATATAGGTCCTCTCATGCTCATATTCGATATGTTCCACTGGAGAAGCGGCACAGGTCCTTGGCAACCCGGTTGGACCATCCCCAAGGGCACCCCAAAAGTAACCTGGCGCATACTCGCAGTAAACATCGACGACCGAGACATAATTATCAGTGAAAAATCATGTCTAACTCTGATCAGCAACGACAACGACCCAAAAGACCCCTTGACATGGTACATCGACCCCACCCTCGGCGACCTCACCTTCAAGCCGGGCGTCTTCAACTTCGTCTATTACACATGGGACAGACCAATCACTGAGACCGGCGCTAAACAAAAAGCCGTAACAGGCATGAAAGAATCAACCACATGCATAAACTTCCTCACCTTCTTCGGATCCTTCGTAGAACCAAACGGCGACCTCACATCCTACGGTCAAACAATCCCCTTCGAAGCCGTGCGCGTCACCACAGAAAAGATGGCCGGCTCCGTGAAACTTGCCTCAGACCCAGAAAACATCAGAAATGACGGGGTCTCCAAATCGACCATAACCGCCACGGTAACGGATACTAGCGGAAAACCCTTATCAAACGCCTGGGTAGACTTCTACACGACCATCGGTACGCTATCAACAACTCACACTACAACCGACGCAAACGGAGTCGCCATCGTGACCTTGACCTCGTCGACAACCAAAGCGACGGCACACGTCTATGCCGTATGTCAGGGCGTGGAAGGAACATGCAAAGTGAATTTCACACCAGCCACTGGAATAAAGGTAAGTGCGGACCCACCCAGCATATCCAAGAGCGGAGGAACCTCGGAGATCACGGTTCAACTCATCAAAGACGGCGAAGACATCCACCAATCGGGAATAACCATAACCGTTGAAATATCCTCTTGGACCGGCCCAAGCGGTAAGAAGCCAACACTCACCTACGAAGACCAAAGCGGAGCCTCAGTGACAGTCATCACGGATCAGAACGGGAAGGCAACCATCCTTCTCACAGCCCGAGGCGCGTCAGGCAAAGCCACCATCACGGCCTCAGCAAGCGGGTTGGATAGCGGCAACGTTACGGTGAATGTCACATGATTAAAACCTGCCCTAAAATTTTACATTGTTTATATCGACTCCTCAGAAATGAATAACAGATGGATGCGAAATGTTCTCCAGAAGGGCTAAGGATAAACAAAAGAAAACAGAAAACCCCGAATCTGAAGCCCAAATAGAAACTGTGCAGCCTCAACCCTCAGAGGAAAAGGTCCAACCGACTTTCAGAGAACACTATCCCTTGCTGGAGCCCTACTCTCGCGCCGCTATTATAGAGGACACAAAGGAACGAGTTCAATATTTGTTGTTGGAACCTACCCTAACCCCGGCCGATGAGGCTTGGATCAGCCAAATCCGGAGCATCCTATGGGACGAGCTCACCCTAAGCGTCAAAGAGTTCGAAAAAAAACAGGAAGCTGAAGAATTTTTGAAGGAAAAAGTGATGGAGACGGCGAGGAAGTACAAGATCAAAGCGGATCCTCACACGTTAGGGAAATACCAATATTACATCACCCGAGACTTCCTCAACTTCGCCAAGATAGATGGTCTCATGCGGGACGAATACATCGAAGACATCTCATGCGACGGCGTAGGAAAACCTCTTTACGTCTGGCACCGGGTATACGAATCCATCCCAACGAACCTCATATTCGAGACACAGGAAGAGCTGGACAGTTTCATACTCAAACTCGCCTACCTCTGCGGCAGACACATCTCCATCGCCCAGCCCCTCCTCGACGGCACACTACCCGACGGAAGTCGAGCCCAGCTCACCTTCGGCAAAGAGGTCACCCCAAAGGGCAGCACCTTCACCATAAGAAAGTTCAGGGGAAGCCCACTCACCATAACGGACCTAATCAATTACAAGACTCTGTCACCAGAAATGGCTGCCTACTTTTGGTTCCTCATCGAAAACAGACATTCGGTCATGATTGGCGGAGACATCGGAGGGGGCAAAACTACAATGCTCAACACGTTCAGCCTCTTCATTAGACCGAACCTGAAGATTGTGAGCATTGAGGATACTCAAGAGATTCGATTACCCCACGAGAATTGGCAGATGATGGTTACTCGACAAGGCTTAGTCACAGGCGCGGGAGCGGTTGGAGAGACAGGTCTGGGCGCGATTAGTATGTTTGACCTTTTAAGGGCTGCTTTCAGACAAAGACCCGACTACATCATTGTTGGAGAGATCCGAGGAGAGGAGGCTTACGCCCTGTTTCAAGCCATGTCGACCGGGCATCTTGGTTTGACGACGATCCACGCTGAAAACGTTCAAGGCGTTCTACACCGCCTTACAACCAAGCCCATGAACATCCCGCATACCATGGTTGAGAACCTCGATGCCATCGCAATTGTTCGCAGAATGGTTATGGAGAACGTCTCAATAAGGAGGACAATGTCAGTTTCCGAAATGCTCGGATGGAATCATCAGAAGAATGACTTCAAGATCCATGAAGTGTTCAGATGGAATGCAAAGGACGACACATACGAATATTCTGGAAAGAGCTGCTTGCTGGAGGAGATTGCACATCAATGGGGCTATTCCATGAATGAAATCGAAGCGGAATTGAAGAAGAGAAAGGTTATTCTCGACTATCTGGTGCGAAAGAACATACGCACCTACGAGCAGGTTTCAGCCATCGTAATGGACTACTTTTCTGATCCCGAGAAGGTCTATCGCAAGGCGAGGGTGAGTTAGAATTGAAACTGGAGCCATGGACGTACGCTTTCAAGCTGTTGGGCAAGAGAGTTCAGGGACTTTTACCATATTTCGAAGACCTCCATAACCAGCTAAAGAAAGGCGGAGTGAAAATAGCTTTTACAGCATACCTCTCATTCATGATCCTGGCCGCAATCCTAGCTTTCATTGTTCCCATGATAATCTTGACCTTTTTGTTACCAAACATCCTACGTATCAGTTTCTTCTCCATGGAGAATTTTCTACTTAGCATCATGTTCGCACTGTTATCGTCAGTCTCTACATTCATATTGCTCTATGTTTATCCGGGAGTGAAAAGTAGCAACAGGAGAGTTCCAATAGAACTCAATCTTCCGTACATCTCAAGTTTTATGACCTTGCTTTCGAGTTCAAACGTACCGCCGAGGCGAATTTTCCGTTCTATGGCTAAAATCGACACTCTTCGCGAAGTCCATCAGGAATTCGGCAACATAGTTAGAGATGTAGAAGTTTTCGGCCAGGATTTATTGTCTTCAATTTTGGAAAACGTGAAGTACTTGCCATGTAAGAGGTTGCAGGAGGTTCTTACCGGATATGTGGCAACAATTAGAACAGGTGGAAACCCAACAGAATACCTGCGGATATCCACTGAGAACATAATGAAGGAAAAAATGGTCAAGCTAGACTTGATGCTGGAGTCACTTTCCGCACTAGCTGAAATCTATATCATGATTTTGGTGGCCATGCCTCTACTCTTCGTTGCGCTGTTTGCAACCCTTGGAATGTTAGGCGGTGGTGGCGCCATGAACCCTGCGCTAATGCTTTACCTTTTAGCATACATGGGCATACCAATCATGGCAATCATCCTAATCGTAGTCATATCTACTTTCACCACGAGTTGAAGATCATGAAAATCACGAGAAGAACCCTCAGAAGAATAGCCATAGCGTCTTCAGTAGCGGCCACCGCCTTACTCATAGCTTCAATATACTTCTACGGCTCCTCTCCAGACCTAGACTACCTTCTTGTCGTGGTCTTCACGGTAGGAGTGGCGCCAGCAAGTGTTGCGAGTATAGTCCACAACAGATGGAAAAACAAGATAGAGAAGGCCATGCCAGCGTTCTTAAGAGACTTGGCTACGTCGCTTCGAACTGGAGTGCCAATATTCGCAGCCTTGGAACACGCCTCCAAACGGGCATATGGCCCACTAACAAGCGAGCTTGAGGTGCTTATTGCCCACATGAGCTGGGGCATGAACTTTGACGAGGCGTTGATAGAACTCAGTGACAGAGTTGACTTGCCTCTAGTCAAAAAGGCAACAGTTCTAATCTTAGAGGCAGGCATGCATGGAGGAAACCTTTCTAACGTTTTTGACTCAACTGCCCAATATGTAGAAAACGTCAACGCTTGGGGTCTAAGGAGGAAGATGCAAACAATGCCCTATGTAGCCATATTTTACTTTTCAGTCGTCCTCTTCCTATTCATAATCATATTGATTTCGAGAATGATTTTCGTCCCCATAAGTGAATTGGCTGAAAGTGGTGTCCCGCTTCTTAGACCGATACTCACCCCAATACAGGCCAGAAGAGTGTTTCTACACACGTCATTATTAGAATCGTTCTTCGGGGGGGTTTTAGCTGGAAAGATCAATGAAGATTCATTCGCAGGCGGGCTAAAGCATGCGATGGTTTTAGCAATAGCCTCCGGTGTAGCATTCTTCCTTTTCTTCCGATAGACGAGTCTCTCTCAGTTTAAATAGATTCTCTATAGAATGAATTGTGGGATTTCAGGTACGAATAATGCCAGTGTATTGTGGAGGGATGCGCTGATTGGAAATTCTGGACGGCTTCACGCTTATTGCGGTCTTCGTGACGTTCGCAACAGCCAGTGCGCTGATCTGGTTATTTTCTTTGAAATGGTCCCCGAAAAAAATAATCAAACAGAAGGAAGAAGGAAAAGCAGAAGAACAAAAACTCCCATCTACCAGACTAGACTTCGACGAGATTAGAGGACTCATGCTTACCAAGCCAGAGGCTGAGGAAGAAATTAAATTAGAAAGAATGAAAGCTTACATCGAACGCCCTACACAGAAACTTCTGCGAGGTCTCCTGGAAAGCGGGGGAAAGACAGAAATCCTCCCCACCTATGATCCATCCTTCGGATTCAGATATAAAGCCCTTGAGTCTGCCTTCGATGAAAATGTTTCACCAGCAGAAGCGGAAGAGCTTCTAGAACGGCTTAACCACCTCGAAATTCTTAGAAAAAACTTCTTCGACACAGTTTCAGCATGTCCTGTCTGCGGATCAACGTTTCTCACCCTACACTACCGCTGTCCAAAGTGCACCAGTCGCCACATTGTCAAAACCGGCTTGACTGAGCACATCCCATGCGGAAACATCGAAGAAAGAGAAAAGTACTATTCTGGACACTGGAAGCCCACATGCCCTAAATGCGGAGCTAGATTAGTCGAAGGCGAATACAGAGATATGGGTCTTTGGTATATCTGCAGGGAGTGCGGGGAAAAGTTTGAACACCCCCACTTAAACCTGATTTGCCGCAAGTGTGATACCCAGTTCACAACTCAAACAGCAGTCGTACGAGAAATATCGAAGTATAGTCTTAACCCCGACAAAGAACAAGAGATCAGGCAGAACGTAACAAGCTTAGAAAGCATTAACGAGCTTCTAACCGAGCTCGGCTTCGGTGTTGAGATGCCAGCCTCAGTGATTGGAGAAAAAAGTGGCATTCAACACAACTTCAGCCTCATAGCCAAGAAGATGTTTGGAAGCCGTGAAAACATTGTAGCTATCGATCACGCTGTGGGAGACATCGAAGTGGGCGCATCCCCGCTGATACTCTACACTTATAAGATATCAGAAGTAAAAGTTGATTTGCCGATTTTCGTTGCCATTCCGAAGCTAAGTGAAGCTGCAAAAAGAATAGCACAAGGCTACAACCTATTGGTCATTGAGGGCATTCCTCAAAATAAGGAACAGCTAGCTATGCTGCAGGATGAAATTCAAAAGAGACTAAGCGAAAGAATCGTTGAAGAGGGTGGAATAGAGCATCCGCGTTCGCCGGATCTTGAAATTATACATCGGGCCATTCGTGGACAATAGTAGATGTTTGGAAAGATCGAAAAGTAGGTTTGTGAAGCATCCAAATGGGTCGGCCACGAGCGGGTAATAGCTACTGGTTGAGGCGCCGGATTTGGGAAAGAGTGCTTTGGTAACTCCTCTTTACATCTCTGTGGCGTGGATCATGCTCGTCAGCTATCAGTTGTTCACGCAGAAAGCTGTTGACTCTGTTGTCCATATCATCGCCGCGTTCTGGCCGTCGATCGGGAGGTGGATGACTGCCCATATGGGCGTCATAGTGTTTATGCACGCGTTCGCCGGGGTTTTTGTGCTATCTTCACTGATCCCCTTGGAAGGAAAACCATTAGGAAGCTCACTATAACAACAGGTGTGGATAAGAAACCTTAATATGCATAAAGGAATGCAATGCATGAATCGGCATACAACCTAGTTCTAGACAACCTTTCATTTTGCTCCGCGCTCGCTATAAAGTAGTGAGGGGCTCATTCCGATGGCTTCGGAGCCGATTCCCTAAGGTTATGAAAACTACCGAATTCGATATATTGCCAAACCGACCGCATATCTTAAATATTAAGATACATTAAATATTTTTGCGTTGGCGGTGTGTCTAATGTCGCTGAAAAGCCAGACGACTACCCTGAGGATTTGCGGAAACTGCATGTATGCTAGCCGAAAGCTGGAACCCTACGAAATTCGGTTCTTGACAAGAAAGGTTCATTTCAACCCACAATACTTGACTAACTTGGTTTTATCAAGAAGATACGCTAAGCCGTCAAGAGACGAGAAGGTACCTTGCCGAAGAGAAAACATAAACGTCAGCTTATTAGATGAAGCCTGCGCCTTTTGGAGGCCACGCCGCCAACGCTCCCAAGTTTAGTGTTTAGGGTCTTCTCATTAATAGCGCGCGTTACTCTTGCCAGTAGCAATTAAATCATTGGTGGATGAACCCGTGCGTGTGCGCGATTTGTTCGCAGATTATATTTTATTCGTTGTTGTGGCCCAGAATGATAACGTCGTAAGGAGGGCAACTTATGCGATAGATCTTTTTGACGATGAATTCTAGGTCCGAAACTCGGCTCTTTATCTCTAAGAGCCTCTCGGTTAAATCCTCATTGTTCAGACCCTTCTTGACGTAAAATCACTCGGATTGGATTGCATTATTAAGTAATAAAGTATGAATTACAATATAGGAATGGCAGGGGTAGATTCGAATTCCATTAAGTATTAGCTTCGAGTTTCTTTAAAGCGGCATTAATTAGTTTCAAATTTTCCATTAAACTTCTGTTGGCAACTTTTAGGATTTAGATCCATCGTTATAACAGTAAATCTTGGCATACTAATTTAAGGTACAAAGAAAAGCCATGGAGGATTTATCATTAGCCGCCCTAACGTAACGCCTGTCCACGAAACAAGAACGCCTATAATAATATTCATAAAGAACACTTTGAAAATGTAAAAGAGAAAACAGCTATCAAAATCTCTAACCTACTTGCACTAGCATCGTCCGATAATTCTGCCAGTAATTTAAAAAGGAAACTGGCGACCGGCGATACCGAATCTATTTATGAAAACGATGGCGAAAACGATTATTGAGCCGATGACCGAGACTGAGAGAACTCCAATTATGAGAAGGCTGTCTCTTGACTCCATTGCTTTTTGAACGTTTATCGTCTTTACGGTGATCTGGGTTTCTCCTATGTTCCTGCCTCATCGATGGCAACTTTAACCGTTTGTATGCCGATTCATGCATTGCGTTACTTTGATGCAGACTAAGCATTCATCGGGAATTGTATCATTCCTTGGAAGGGTTCTTAAATACCCAAAGAAATGAGGACATGCCTCAGAACCTATTTCTTCCGGACTTTTTTGATGTTCTTCCTTCCTCGCTTGATTTTCATTTTGAATCCTACGACCGGTTTCGGTCACGTTGAAAAGCTTCGATAAAAGCCTTGAAAGATCCTTTTTTCTCTCTTTAGTTTTGGGGGTGGGGAATATTGGTTGTTGTTTGGAGGGAAGTTGTTGATGGGTGGACGGTGTATTCTTCAAACCCCATTTCTTCTTTAAAATGTAGGCGACTGCTTTGCGAGTCTTTTCGACACCATACTTCCGAATGAATGACTCAATAAGCTCACGATTGTATTTTGACTTTTTCCGCCAAACACTAAGACTTGATCTGGTGAGCGCGCGCTCTGCGTCGGCTCTATATTCTATGAAATCAATGGCGAAAACGATTATTGGGCCGATAACCGAGACTGAGAGCGCTCCAATTATGGTAGATGATAGAAAGAGGTCTCTTGATTCCATTGCTTTTTGGATGTTTATCGCCTTTACGCTGATTTGGGTCTCTCCCATGTTTTCTGCTTCATCGATGGCAAGGATTTTTATTGTATGAAAGCCGTCATTAACACTACTGGTGTCCCACTCATAAGACATTTCTCCGGATGCATCGAATACCTCGTTGTCTATGTAAAGAAGCACCCTAGCCAGATGAGTATCTGAGACGGTAAACGTTATTTTCCGTACTCCCGCCAACTCAGCTCCAGAAGATGGAGCGTCAACCCATACCTTCGGTGCGGTGTTGTCCACGGTCACCGTGATGACATCCTCAAAGGCGTTTCCAGCCTCATCGTAAACAATGAGCTTAATCGTGTGAGGGCCATCAGTCAATTTTGTAGTATCCAGCGCATAGGTCTGTGTGCCGCTCCCACTCCATGCGTTAATTAGAGCCTCATCGATGTACAAGTTTATGGGGTGAAAGTTAGCGTCTAACCCGTAAATAACGATGTCGTACATTCCTTTCACATAGGCCTTCTCCATGGGTTTTGTTATTTCAATGATCGGTGCAGTATTGTCAATGGTTATGGTGATTTTATCGCTGGATGTGTGGTTTAGTAAGTCGTACGCTTCAACTTTGATTATATGGTCGCTTTCAGTCAGAGCGGTTAACCAACACGACGTGCTCGTCGTCTTCATAACTTCAACATCGTCCAGATAAACCCTATAGTAGGATATTCCCGACCCCCTGTCGCTTCCTATCCATTCCACCGTAACATCAGTTCCCATCGTCACGCAGCCGTCCTTAGGGGATGTGACCCTTACACTAGGCGGGGTAAGATCCACAATGATGCCTATCTGGTCGCTGGCAAAGTTGCCTTCTTTATCGTAGGCCGTCACAGTCACATTATTGAATCCTTCGACGAGACCTAACAACTCCCACGAGACATCTGTGGTGTTGATCACAGGCTCGTTGTTGAGATAGACCAAATAATGATCAATTCCTGACTCATCATCGACGGCTGCCCACCGTACCGTAACGCTGGTGCTTGCGATCAAAATTTGAGGTTCAGGGCCTGTAATGGAAATTTTTGGAGGAGTGACGTCGGGTGGAGGAGGCAAAGGCTCAGATCCACCCCCAGGCCTAGGGGTTGGTGGAGGGGCGGCTTCTACACAGGTTATGATGATGTCAAAGCTGAAGGACGATATCCCTGTGATGCTAGGAGACACCGACAAGGTCAACGTTACTGGTATGACACCGTTTGGGTTGATTGGTTGCCCATCGTAGTTCCAGCTGAGACTCATATATTTGGAAGCGGTAGATGGGCTCCAATTTGTTGTGCTTAAAGAGAGGCTAATAGTCACATCGCCCTCATTCCTAACATAAACCGTAACCGTCTTTACGGCTCCCGCCTCAATTGTACCCCATTCAATCGAAGAAACCCTATTACTGCAACCACTATCCCAATAAACACCAACCCCCACCGTCTCAACCGTTGCCGCACAAGGAGTGGGAACCGCCCCTCCAAAAGCGAGGGTGGCCAAAATTACGGCAACGAGCGCAATTATTACCGTTGAGACCTTTGTGTTCCTTTTCAGAAGATGTTGCACCTGCAACACCCAACAGTTATTTCGTAAGAATTATGTCGCACGATACAATTTAAGTCTTATTGTCGACTCGTCGTACATAACTACACATACCTAGGGCGTGTTCTCTTATCCGCTCCCCATCATGACAATGTCAAAGCTGAAGGTTGATATCCCTGTGATGCTGGACGATACGGACAGGGTTAACGTTACTTGTATAACACCGTTTGGGTTAATTGCTTGCCCATTGTAATTCCACTTGAGACCTATATAGTTGGAAGCGGTGGGTGGGCTCCAATTTTTCAAATCCATGGAAAGAGTTATCGCAGCGTTTCCCTCATTCCTTATAAAAACTGTAGCAATCTTCGTTGACCCCGGCTCAACCATGCCCCAATCAATTGAAGACACTCGGCTGGTGCAACCAATGTCCCAATAAACCCCAACCCCAACCGCCTTGACCGCCCCAACGCTGGGAACAGACACGCTACTCATCAATAAGGCCCTGATCGTGCCGCTAAAAGTCATCATAACCAAAAGAACGGCCGTTGTCACCATTATCATCAAGGTTTTTTTACGCGTTACCATTTTTTCCACTCATATATCAGCAATATGTATTAAGACTCAAGATTTACTACTATCGTTTTTTGTATTTAAGTCTTACGATTAAACAGTTCTACGCAAACACAACAACACTTTCGGAATTTTGACGTAAATTATAAAAATTTCCGGATATTTTCCAGGCCTGCTTAGGTATCGCTCGATTGTTCTGCCGGTATCCAAAAAAGCTCGGCGATCGGCGATACGAGGTGTATAGCCTGAGAGAAATAATCACCTGATCACACTATTTTGAAAGAGATGAAAAAGTAACAAGCTTCCAATTATGGACGAAATTTTCGCTCCAAAGTCCTATGGTCATGCTTCGAATCTTAATCCAGTGAGACACATCTAACACGTTAAGAATCGATAAAGAAATAGATCCAAATATATCATCCTCAGAAGGTACATTGAGCGTTTAGAGAAAACGAATGAAGCCAATAAGCTATTCGCATTTGATATTTCATTCAAGCATGGATTAGAGCACGTTAGACATACCAGACTAGGGAACTGAACTTGGGGGCCTCTCCAAAAAGTTGATCGTGAGAAACCCCTCCTACCCTCCCCTACCTCTTTAGACCCCTCTAGACTCATCCGAAAATCTTTCATACATCAGACTCCATACACCAGCGTACCCGCCACAGAGAACACTGCAACCACTATCCACATCACGTACACCAACTCCCTTTCCCTCAAAGGACGTATACGAAGAAGCAAACACCGAAAGCTCCACACGGTGGGGGCAGGAATCGTGCCGTCAGACCCCATGGGCGCCTCTTTAGGAGGGGCCTCACCCCTCAACTTCCCAATAAAGAACAACATTGCATTGACGGTGTGAGGGATGAACATAAAGAAGACAGCGCGCTCAAGATACGCAAGCATGGCACAGCAAGCGACCACAGAACCCATTCCAAAGGTTCCAACATCCCCGGGGAAAACACGAGACGGATACCTATTGTAAAGCAGGAAGGCCATAACTGCTCCGAGGAACGGAATCAGAATAACAGCCCCCGTGAGCTGCTTTCCTCCCTTAACCAAGCACAAAACAGATAAAGCCAATGCTATAATAGCCGTTGAACCCGCCTCCAATCCATTAAGACCAGCGAACATATTCACGGCATTAGCACAAGCAGTGACGATGAACGGGAGCATTAAAAAGTAAAAGAAGACACCGAAATCCACCGGTTCTCGAAATCCTGGTATCCACATGGTTGTTCGACCGAGACGCATCACAGCCAAGGGAACCCCGCAAATCAAGGGGGTTAAAATCTTTATGCTCCAACTTGTTTCGTAAACGTCATCAATGAACCCGATGAACGACGAAAGAATCACGGTGGCCGCTGTGCCAATGATCTCCTCCTCTAAGACCTGACCGACGAATGGAATAAAAACGAACAACCCGATGAGGTACGCTAGCATGAGAACCACGCCTCCGCACTCAGCTACCTTCGGAGTGTTTGGTTTATGAACATCCAAACCGACCATGCCAACCTCGCGTGCCCTCTTAATATAATGGGGCAAAAGAAGTAAGCAGATGAAAAAAGCTAAAGCGAAGCTTAATATAAAAAGCGGTTCCAGCATCCACTCTTCCTCGTACACCACAATTTGGGTGATTAGATTAAAAACTTTGTCTTTCCCTCAACGCGTGCAGAGTGGTTCACCCCCGAAGAAGAAAGATCCTTGTATCCAGTTAACCTCATGAACGAGACAATTTCGGTAACATTATGTGTTTTGGAATATTTTCCCTTTGGGAACACTCCTTTTAGGTTTCGACATTTAGTAGTGTTATAGAGGACTGTTATAGAACAACCTTAGCGAGGATTTAGATTGATCAAAGGAGGCTGGGGAAACCCGCGTAAACGCAGGGATCACCTATACATAATCGCGGAGATACTAGAGATAGCGAAGGATGGCGCCCTCAAAACCCCAATCATGTACAAGGCAAATCTGGGCTTTGCTCAGTTAAATGAATATTTGTCCCTTCTTCTCGGAATAAGGCTTCTTGAAGCCGTTATAAAAGATGGAAAGACAATCTATAAAACAACTCTTAAAGGCCTAAGATATCTTCAGAGTTACATGGAGATCAGAGGTCTGTTAAAGAAGGAAGGAGAAGGCAGTTTCAAATACTAGGCTCGCTACATCATCGGTAAAGCTCATGGCTAAGCGGAAAAGAATCATCGATTTTTGTCCAATTTCTAGGGATCATTTCTAAGGCTTAGGATGCAAATTTGAGGGAGAACTGCCTTCCAACAATATCTTAGGAAATGAGGGAGTTGCCGTACGCTAAACTACGTTACGCGAGCAGAGGCTTATTTATTCCTCTAGGATCTTGGCGGTGACGCCATCCATTTTGATGATCTTCTTCTCGTTGGTCTTGGCGTTTTGGAAGGTGATTTCATAGATGGGAGTGTATATCACGGCGCGTTCAGAGACTTCGAAGAGTTCTGACGCGATTCTGTCCACTTCTGTGGGCCTTTGGGCGATCTTGGAGCGTAGAATCTCTATCTCCTTGTCGGGGGCGATTTGGAGCTCACCTATCTTTTCTTTGTACTCGAGGAGTATTTTCTTGGGGTCTTCCTCGGAGGGGGCGAAGGGCATCTGCTCGAATGGGACTTCTTGTCCAGCCTTGTCGAGGATGAGGTTTGCCTTTTTCTCGTGGGAGAAGTGCTTCTCGGCTTCGAGTGTGATCGCTCCGTAAGCGCCCTTCTCAGGGTCGTTCATGATTTTGGGTTTGAATTTTTTACCGAGGATAATGATTTCCTCGGTGTTCTCGTCGACTTGGAGAGTGAAGGAGTACTTACGGTAGTAGTCGATGGAGTACTTTCCGTCTAAGAAAATGTAGGGTTGATAATGCTTGTCAATGGAGACGTATTGTATATCCTCGGGCTTGGGCTTTAGGAAGCCCATCTTAACGAAGAGTTCCTTTTTCATTCTTTCCACGGCGAGCTTGATGACTGTGGGGTCGATGCAGGTTTTGTAAACGATAACCCTTCTGTCAGGTATCTTTTCGGGTATGGGTGGATCCCCTTTATGTGTCATCAGGTCTGACTCCGAACGTGTATATCACGAACACATTAAGTAAACTATCTATTAAGTCTTACGATACACTTCTCCATATTTCGGATAAAAGAATATTTCCAACCAAAGAATATCACCGAAAAAGAACACAAAAATTTATTCACAAGCACAAACCATGTAACAAACCAGAAGGTGGAATTAGTCCCACTTCTCCCTCAGCAGCTCTCTCCTAAAGTCCCTCATCCTGTCCGCCGCGTACTTCAAAAAACGCAACTCCTCCAACTCATTCCTCAGCCTCCTAATCTCCTCCTTCACCCTCTTCAAAAACTCCTCCTCGTCCAATCCGCGATTCCCCCGGTTATCCAGAAAAGGCGATAAAACAGTTCAAGGGCTGAGATGGCATCAGAGGCAAACAACCACGCGAGCGAGGAGGGATCCCACATGGATCACCATTTCTTTTCGCCGTTAGCACTCCACCGCAAATCACGCATTTGCCCACAATTCTTCAGCCCCAAAGATCATCTGCCGTCGTAAGACTCCATATACAATGTTTTGGGGTCTATAAAAACTTTGTTAATCAAACCTACAAAAACGATGTCGCAAGGCCAACGTTTAGATGCAGACAGCCGTTGGAGAAGTGCTTTTAGTAATGAAAGGTTAAGACATGCAACATACTTGCCAGATGCGGTGAAGTGAGGAAAGCCAGAATGTTGCTTATCCTATGGCTAAGACCCCTTCAAAGATCTTTTCTTCCGCCACGCTCAGTTCTTTCGATAGCCAAATCTTCAACAGTTTTGCGTCTCGTGGGAACTCCCCACTGTAGGTGAGAACCCGGCCGTCTTTCAGGGCGTCGGCCTGAAAGGCCTTTTCGGCTTCCTTGAATAGGAAGGAAACGGTCTCCGAGCCTGATGCTAGGACTTTGAAGTCTTCCCAGTGTTTGCATCTGACGATGACTGGGGGTCCGCGAGGATGTGCTGGTGGTGGCTCGCGGGGGGTGGAAATAAATTTAATGATGTTGGATATTTCGGTTTGGATGGTTAAAAGGCGTTTCTCTACATTTTCTATTTTGCCAACCAATTCTCCGCTTTCGCCGATTTGCTCGGTTATCTTGCCTAGTTCGGTGATTAGGCGGTCCAGGTCCTTCTCATGCTCCTTGAGGACGTTTATAATGAAATCGAGGGCTTCGAGGGCCTCGTTTTGTGGGGGCTTCTTGGCCATGATTCTTCCCTTGCTTAAGTATTATGTTAGGCTTTGTGTAAATAAATGTAGCGAATCGAGAAACTGTATCGATGTGAAGGCGCGCTCATACTAATTGGGAATTAAAATCACGGAATCTAGATGCTACGTTATTTTGTTTTCGAATAAATTTTCGAAGACCCCCTATAAGGAGGTCTAATAAAAGAGACCCCGGTATAAAATCCCTCTAGTAGGGAGGCCTGGTTTTGGTGGTGGTTAGCTGGCTTTTGTGCGGTTGTGTGGGATAGTGTGGCGTCACTTTGTGGTCAGTTCTATTGTTCTTTTCTTGGCAATTTCGAGGTTGCCTTGATTGAGAATTTGCGCGATTTCCTCTGCCTCGCTCTCTACGGCGAAGATCAAGTAAAACTCAACTAGATGCAACTCTATCGTTTTTCGGATATGCTTCAATAAAGCATTTAGCTTTAATAGAATTATGTGGTTCGGTAGCCCGATGGGTGAACCTCGCCAGGCTGGAGATATCCCTTGCAATCCACCTCTTTTTTGGGGGCGCCTATTGCAGAGAATATGAGGAAATCACCTAAGGACTGGCGGACTATATTATAATAAGAAATCGTCTGTCCACCAGCACCTAATACAAAGCCTTACATTGACGTTTCATCGCTAGTCTATGAAAATTTTGTTGTAGACATCGTTTAGACCCCATCCATACCCGAATGCCATGGTGAACACGTATAGCAGACTGATGGGGTCGTTTGGCAACGTGAGCGCTGGAATCATTTGTGTAGCGATGATTAAGCTGGTGAGTAACGCTAACAGGGATGTGACCGTATACCTTTTATTCCACTCGATTTTTTCGCCTCTCTCAACAGCCCTTAGCTTCTTGCGCCAATATGGTATCATTGTCCTCGCAAATATCGCCAGCAGAATCCCTGAAGAAGCCGCATTTCGTTTATTTCACCTTCCAGCCGGCGTTTGGCTTTCTTGCAAGTTTTTTTAAAACCATTAAGGAGCGGTCTGAATCGGAATATACTTTCGCCGGCTAGGAACAGCTGTTTTCCTAGGAGCTAATCCGCCGCAGTCTCCTCCTACGGTCACCTTGCTACGATTTCTGTATTCGAATAAAACCGCGAAGATGGCCCATATCCAGGATTCATATTTCAAGTTCATAAACTAGTTAAAAGCAAATGACCAACAAATGCTCAAAGTGGATGGAGGGTGAAAGTTGAAAAATGTGTTGTCCCCCGCAGGACGTAAACAACTCGAAAAGAGAGTGATGGAGGCCTTCGCAGACGAAGTAAAAGTGCTTTCACAAGAGCTACAACAAATCCTAGCCGACGACCTCGTCACCGCCTTTCAGAATCGAATGGCCTTCCTGCTAAGAGTTCAATCCAAACGGGCCCATTAGCAGGGCTAAAACGACCAAAAAACGTAGTTTTAATCCATAAACAATTTATACTTAATCCGCGAAAAATAAGAAGAAAAGGGACCTGAACATGCGAAGATCAAAACTTGAGATGTACATCGACATTCTCAAAGTTCTAGCTCGCCACGGATCCCTAAAACTCACCCACATCATGTACAAGGCCAATGTCAACTGCAGCGTCCTGAAACAATACTTAGACTTTTTAATCAAGCAAAACTTAGTGGAAGAAAGAACCGTCGGTAAAAAAAGAATAGTCTATGCCATCACCGATCGAGGCAGAACCGTGCTGAAGTACTTTAGGGAGCTTCAAGCAACACTTCCAATTATTGAGGAAGCCCGTTCCCGCCTCCCTCCATCACTTTACTAACCGAGCACGCATCAAACCTTCGCGCGCTTCTATTCGTCATATTTCGCGACCTAAACCAGAGTGAAATACTAGATCCGTTTGTTAAACGCTCTGCACAATCACTTGCCATCGAAACTCAATGTTGTTAATTTGCAATAGTTTCCTTCTTGGAATATTTCTGAGGTTGAAACACGACTTATAAGCGATACTGAAGGTACAATATTCTGGATGTTGGCATTGTTTGAAGAAATGGCCCTATTTGCCGTTCAAACACTCGTGCGCCTTTTCTGGTTTGCCATACTCTCTATCGTGGTTTCTGGTGTGGTTTGGGTAAAGGCAAAGTAGGATACGAGTGCATAGCGGCAGTTTCTGTTTGGTCATCATTTTATCCGAAATATGAAGAGGTGTATCGTAAGACTTAATAGACAGTTACTCCTAGATTTGTGTAGTTGTGTTATACACAGTTGGAGATCTGAACCGTGACAACGGCAAGGACCATCGAGAGAAACGCCACCCAAATACTAGAGAAGATAAAGGAAAGCCTTGATCGACTAAACGAAAAAATGGAGGTAATGATCGAAATACAAAAGCACAGCGAAAAGGCAAATCAAGGCATACCCGATGTCCTAGACGTAATGACTCTGCTCTCTTTGCCCGATCACCTAAGAAAGACAGCTGTGACCATTTCTAGACTTGATAACGCGACAGCTGAGGAGGTGGCTGAACAAACTAAACGGGCGAGGGCAGTTGAAAGCGGCTACTTGAACCAGCTAGTATTGATGGGATACTTAAAGAAGGAGAGAAGGGGACGTAAGGCCTACTTCTATGTTGAGAAGGAAACCTAGGGTGATGGATATGGGAAAAATCATTGCGCTCCACTCCTACAAAGGCGGAACCGGTAAGACGCTGCTATCCATCAACTTAGCAGCAATGCAGGCCAACAAGGGAGAAAGCGTCTGCCTATTAGATCTGGACTTCCGCGCCCCAAGCCTTCATGCCGCCTTCAAAACCAACAGCACCGAATATTGGTTGAACGACTATCTCAACGGCGCTTGCGAGATCAAAAAGGTTTTGATCGATCTTACCCAAACGCACACCGAAAAAGGAAGGTTCTTGGTCGGGCTGGCAAACCCCACCACCGAAGCCATTCGAGAGATGTCAGCGAAAGATCGAAAGTGGGAGATGAAGGCTCTAGGACGGCTCTTATCCCTCAAAACGTCGCTCCTCAACGACATGCACCTCGACTACGTTATCCTCGACACGAGCCCCGGACTCCAATACTCATCTATAAACGGCATCGTCAGCGCTGACATTGTGCTAGTAGTTACAAGCATAGACGCGTCAGATATAGAGGGGACCCAGCGAATGATTCATGAACTCTACGAACTCTTCGACAAGAAAACCGTTCTTATAATGAATAAAGTGCCCATTGAAATGATGTCGTCCAAAACCGAGAAAAGGAGTCTGTGTAGAAAACTCGTAACCGCGTACAACCTTCCTCTCTTAGAGATCATCCCCTGCTTCTGCGACATACTTCGAGCCGGAGGAACACAGATATTTGCCATTGAAAAACCAGACCATCCCTTCATGAAAATCCTAGGAAGAGTAGCCACGAAAATCAAAAATTTCTAGCCTTAAACGTCCTCTTATGCGCATCTTTTCTTAAGTATTGTTGACTGCTATTCAAGCCGTGAACAAAAGAAAGACCAGGAAAACAATATTTTTTCCTCTAAGATCAAAGTTGTTGCTACAGTTATACCCCGATAAGAAAATCAGTTATTTTAAATACCACGCAAGTATGTTTCTGATAACCCTGTCAGAATAGCCGTGTTCCTTCAGCATTTTCCTAACGTTGATTTCATTCATGAGCTGTGAGCACTCCGTGACTCTAAATCAATGTCCTCGGGGAAGCTTCTATTTCCCAATATCTTTCTCCCCAATTTCTTGTTGAAGCCTCTTTGCTTTTTCAACGTACTTTCTGAGCCTCCTAAGCTCAATCTTTCTTTCAGGCAGAGTTTCAGGGGCGTATAGTAGGGGCAAAACCGCTAAGAAGAGGAAGAAGCTAGCCAACGAGAAGGCACTAGACGGTTGAATAAACGCAACAAGCGGAGCTGAAAGCCTTCTCACTATTTCAGCAAGAAAGAAAGGGGTTGCCCCCATTACATAGTACTTCTCTCTATTGCCAGGTTGGGACATGTCTCCCCATAATACTAGGATGAAGGTTACAAAGAATATCGCCCACGATATACTTTCAGTGGTGAGGAAAAAATACCAGGGGAGCAATGCCTTTGGAGCAATACCTATCATCGCGTAGGCGATTCCCATTGTGACAAAACCATAGAGCACTACTCGCTTTCGCCCAATTTGATCGCATAATAACCCTGCGATCAGGGTGAAAAAGCTACCAATTACTGGTGCAATTAGTATGTACTGGAAATCCCCAAAAATATAATCAAGAATAGGCATCTCGAAATTATCTATGAGATTGAACATTAACCAGGCAGTAAAATAGAGAGCAAAGGATTTGTTTTTTAGAATTGATCCAAAAGAGCTTTTCTTGTTTATTTCTGAAAGGGTTATTTCTTTTGGTTTCAGTAAGAACACAACTAATCCGAATGCTCTCCATCCAGCGAAAACCAATGAATTTGTCTTCAAATCAAACATACCAAATGAAATTGCAAAGAGAGGGGCACTTAAGTTGGTGACTAAGAATGTTATGCCGCTCATTTGCCCCCGATTTTCAATGTGTGTACAATCTGCAAAATAAGCAAGACATGAGGGCATACCTAATCCAAACGAAGCCCCTAGGAGAATGCTGATTAACAGGGCATGTGTCACCATGAAACCGCTAAAAAACGCGGGCAATGATGTCGAAATTGCTCCTAAGATCGTCCAGAAATAAAGAAATTTAGGTCTACTTATCTTGCTTGATAAAATCGAACCGACTAGGCTAGATCCTATTATCGCTGAATAATAGACTACCCAAATAACAGTATTTTGTGTATATGTCACCTGAAGATCGCCTAGAATTCTTTCTATAATTAGTGGTATGACGTACCACCATGAGAAGGCATTAAATAGTAAAAAGATGGCTGTGAAAAGGTCCTTTTGAACGATACCGGGTTCCCCTGATGGCTCTCTAGGCATTCTTTACCCTGCTCTTCTCACAGTGCTTGTCTTATCTGCTCGTAATTACAATTTATCGAAATTAAGGATTAAGAATTAGGGATTCAGGTTCCGAATATGAATTTTTAGATTCTGTAGATGTGTACAACAACATTTATATGTCTATCTGTTGAACAAATATAACGTGATTAAGTTGTCCAAGAAAAAGAAAATTCCCGTTACACCTGTCAGAAAGTGGCGCTAGCTAAATCTCGCCACTCGTCAAGAGGCAGAAGCACGGATTTCGTTAGAAGTTTTAAGTATTTTGTATTCTGCCGAAGTCTATTTACACGGTTACAAGCGTTTTCAGCCAATTTGCGCATTATTTTTTTAAAATGATCAAATCCTCCTGCCTTGTCAGCGACTGATAAAATTGTCTTTGCATCCCTTTTTCTTATCGGTTTTTTCTGAAGAATCGAACCAAGTGTAGATTTGATTTTGGGGTTTTGTAAAGCATAAAGTATCGGTAGGGGAAAACTCTCCCTTTTGATTCTATGGACAGCCTCATCGAAGTCAATCATATCCATCAAGTCATCCCTTAATATCATCATCATACCTAGAAGCCTGCCATATTCCCTTAAAGCCCTGATTTCTTCCTTTGAACCCCCGCCAAGAATGGCGCTGATATGCGTACCAGCTTCCACATCAGCTGCTTTCTTCCTCACCATGTACAGATATTCGTCTGGTGTAACATCTACTCTTCCTCGAAAACGGAGTTCCAACGCTTCCGCATCGCCTAGCTCGAAGAATGTCTTCTCAATAATGTCAAGGATGGTAGCTACCTTCTCAGCGGGGATCCCTTTCTCAGCCGCTTCATACAACAGTTTGAAGCCTTTAAATAAAAGCGCGTCCCCAACAAGCAAAGCAATGTCTTTGCCAAACTTACCAAGAACCGTGGGGCGAAGCCCCTTAATTTTTGATTGGTCGATAATGTCGTCGTGTATGTCTATGGCTCCACTTATCAATATCATGGGAACGGAAAAGGGTGTTGTTATGTCAGGATCTCCTCCGACGGCTTCGCAAGCAAGAGAAAGTAAGGCCGGCTCAAATACATTGTGCCAATATTGAGTCATGAAGTAGGTTAAGGCCTCGCGGGCTTCTTTGCACTCGATCTCCTCTTGCAGGATTTCGTTTCTCGCTGCTTCTAAGGCTTTGCTTCCCCTCTCATTGAGGATCTTCTCCACCTGCTCCGTTATCTTCTCTTTGGCACTTTTTCGTTTCTTTGGAGCATGCTTCATCTTCGGGTCTCCTGGTCTCTAATGTTCAGCATTTGTAGTTGTTCTCTCAAGAAATTGTGGTAGGATTCAACGAGTTGCGTCCCCTTTGGGGTGATTTCATACACTTTTCTCATTCGCCTCCCCCGAATTTCCTTTTTGCTTGTGAGAAAGCCGTCGGCCTCTAATGCGTTGAGGAGAGGGTATAAGGCTCCATGTCTAAGCTTGACGTTAAACAACGTTTCTACTTTCTTGATGATCTTGTAACCCCACATGGGCTCCATGTGAATGAGTCTAAGTAAGAGTATGTCCAGAAAATCCTTGGCAAACCGCTCCCCAAACTCCTTTACGTATGTTTCAGTCAACATCTCACTTTCCGTTTTTGTCTGGTTTGTTTTCTACTCAAAAGTAAAATCTTGGCTCTATTTAAGCATCCCGTACTTAAATGGTTTTATATGCTTAGGTATGCCTTGAGTTCACACAAACCTTTATATTCGCGTTTCGAGTATAAGAGAATCGATATGTCCCAAATTGGACATATTGTATACGGGTGCAACGGCAAAACTGTTTAACAACACTACACGAGGGATCAAAAATGAAGGAGCGTAAACTGAGGGAGATTCAGACGAAACTCATGAGGGGACTCCTCGACTTCGTGATCCTTCAATTTTTGAGCGGCCGTTCCATGCATGGATATCAAATCATCTCGGATCTTCGAAAGAATTTCGGGGTATACTTTGGCCCCAGCACGATTTATCCACTTCTTTGTGCCCTTGAAGAAAAGGGATACATTAAAAGCCATTGGGACCTAGAGAATGATCGACCAAGAAAAGTGTATTGCATCACAACCCAAGGCTCAGACCTGCTGAACTGCACCGAAGATTCACTGAGCCAGATATATCGAAAACTGACAATGGGGGTTGGCAGGTTCACGCTTGACAACCATCTATCTTCAAGGGTCCTTGTCAAACCACAAAAACTCCGAAAAACGCTGAATTTTGAACAAGAATAAACAATCCATGTTTGGATCAGCTTCCAGTATATAGTCGATTGTATCCGTAACTTTTAATATACACCCAAAACTAGACCCGAACTCACTTCTTTTCACATAAGAATCTATAAACCCTCACTTCATGAGGATCCGATAATGTAATTTGCAAGCAGCAATTATTAGATTAAGGTGGTGGCTCTTTTGGAGGCTGACATTCTAATCCGTGACTGTACCATTCTCTCAATGGATGGTAGGAGGATCATAGAAAAGGGTCTTGTTGCAACAAAAAATGGCAAGATAAGTTATGCGGGAAGGGAGGCTGGCGCTCCTCCAATAAGTGCTGGAAAAGAGATAGATGGTCGCGGAAAGGTGGCTACCCCCGGCTTAATAAATTGCCACACCCACCTCTCTATGACGGTTTTTCGTGGAATAGCGGAAGATCAGGAGCTAAGGAGGTGGTTAAGGGAGACCATATGGCCTTTGGAGGCGAAGCTTGCGGCTGGGGATGTTTATGATGGGGCTCTTCTTGGCTGTCTCGAGATGATTAAGAGTGGCACCACGTGCTTCGCTGACATGTACTTTCACGAGGAAATGGTGGCCAAGGCTGTTGAGAAAGCCGGGTTAAGAGCGGTACTGGCTCCCGGGATCATTGAAGGGGAAGACAGCAAAAGAGGGGAAAGAATGTTAAAAGAGAGCGCCGACATCGCTCGAAAGTTTCATGGATATGCCAATGGGAGGGTTAGCATCCGCCTGGGTCCTCACGCAGTCTACACCTGCGGTCCTGATCTCTTGACGAAAGTTCAGGAGAGGGCTTCAGCGCTTAATGTTGGGATTCACGTGCATCTAGCAGAGTCAAAGGATATGGTGAAATTGGTGAAGGAGAAATATGGTCTCACTGAGGTTGAGCTTTTGGAAAGCATAGGTTTCTTGAGGCCGGATGTCCTCGCTGCTCACTGTATATACCTCTCCGACAAGGAGATGAAGCTGATGGCTAAGCGTGACGTTAAGGTGTCCTACAATCCGGTTGCTAACATGAAGATTGGTCTAGGTGTCTCCAAGATCAAGGACCTTATAGATTTTGGAGTAACCGTGGGCATAGGCACGGATGGACCTGCCAGCAACAATAGCTTGGATATGTTTGAGGACATGAAAATAGCCGCCCTTCTTCAAAAGGTCTACTATATGGACCCCACGGTTTTGCCGGCTGAAAGGGTTTTGAAAATGGCGACATTGGATGGGGCTAGGGCTCTGGGACTTGAAAAAGCCATAGGCTCGCTGGAGGTAGGGAAAAGAGCTGACATTATTTTGATAGATTTTAGGAAACCTCACTTGACACCTGCGCACGATGTGTACGCCAACCTTGTTTACTCGGCTCGCGGAAGCGATGTGGACACAGTTATTGTTGATGGGAACGTATTGATGGAGGGCGGGGAAGTGAAGACGCTTGATGAGGAGGCTGTCATGGAGAGGGCTCAACAAACGGCTTTGGATGTCTTGGCGCGATAAACTTGGGCTAGACGTTATTATACAAAAGTTGTGTTAAACAGAATTATGCACGCGTAACAAAAACCATTTAAACCTTGAGTTATGTGCTTAAAACAAAGTCTCTTTGCGTTTATTTCTCATTTCTTTTAACATAGCTTCAGCTTCTTCCTCCATTATTTCCCTAAGAAAAGGATACTTTACCAAGTATTCCTCAAGAGTAATACAAATCACCTTCGCTTGTTCTAACGTCAAAGGCACAATGCGAGCCATGAACTTAAATTCTTCAATGATTCCTTTTCGATTCATCACAACCTTAACGACTATTGTGGAGATAACGTTTTTGCAGAGATTTTTGTATACATCAGTTAATCTTTGGTTTAACGTAGAGTAGACACTCGTAAACAGAAAGATTTTTTATACAAAAATATGTCAATTTAAAACCGGATTTCTTTATCTTAAAGGATACATTAACGTGGTTCAAGATACCATCGAGGTCTCGACGCGGAAAGGATCGTTTTGGGCGTTGACACAGATTACAATACCTTGCGCAAGTCGATTAAAGGACAAAATATTGGACGAAGTGATCCACTTCCGAAGAATAGTCTTAACCTAGTAGTTTACAGCACATCCCGTCTATTCATTAATTTTGGCGACATCGAAGATGCCTTTTGGGTCAATTGGCTCTGATTGTTAGACGCCGACTGCAATCCTAGCCGGTTTTCCTTCAACCGAAGGCTCATAGGATTAAACGTTCTTCGCGGTGCTTTCGTAGGAGATATGGTTACATGGTTTCTAGGGTTCTTTCGGATGGGAGCAGGATGCTGTGGGGCATCGCTTCCTTGACGCCGGATTCGGTTAACACTGCCAGTTTCGCTTTTCTCTGCAGGTCTTGAATCGTTTTGGCGCCGGCGTATCCCATGGCGGCTCGAAGTCCTCCAATGAACTCTTGCACGACGCTGGCTACGTCTCCTCTGTACGGGACCCATCCCTCCACTCCCTCTGGGATTCCTTTCGCGGGTTGGTAGCGGTCGATGGCGAAGCGCTTCGCTCTGGCGGAAGGGCTTCCCATCCCTCGATACTGCTTGTAGTAGCGTCCGCCTATGGCCACGAGCTCTCCGGGAGCCTCCTTACAGCCTGCAAAAATGTTTCCCATCATAGCTGTGGAGGCGCCGACAGCCAGTGCCACCGCAACATCGCCAGGGTTTCTTACTCCGCCATCAGCGATAATTGGTAAATTAGCGCCATAGCTTGTTACAGCATCGGAGGCTTGGGCGGTTGCGTAGAGGGTGGGAGAGCCCGCCCTCGCTGTTTCCATGGTAGTGCAGGTGGAGCCGGAGCCTATCCCAACCCGGAGACCGGCAATTCCCTCAAGCTTTGTGATGGCGTCTTCAGCTGCTTTGTATGTTCCAATATTCCCGACCACGACGTCGGCTTCAATTTCCTTTAGCATTTTCTTGGTTGCGGAAAAGCAGCTTTTATTGTGGAAGTGAGCTACGTCTATTACAAGGATGTCCACATACTCGTCGAGTCGTTTTGCTCGCTCAAAATCAAGGGGGGACGTTGCCGCTGCACAAAGCAGCTGTCCGTTCTCGTCTCGAGCGGCGTCGGGGAACTTTCCCTTTAGCGTGATGTCTTTGACGGTGATTAAGCCGCGTATTGCTCCTTGATCGTCTATAACGGGCAGTTTCTCGATTCGATGTTGCTGCAGAATTTCCTTCGCCTCTTCGATGGTGATTCCCTCGCGAGCCACAACCACGTCCTTTGTCATCACATCCCTTACCTTTAGATTTAAGTCGGAGAATCGAACGTCTCTCCCCGTGACGATTCCGATGAGCTTTTCCCCCTCAATCACTGGAAGCCCAGAGATGTTATGCTTTTTCATCAATTCAAGGGCGAAGGCCACGGTTTGACCCGGCTCGATCGTGATCACGTCTCTAATGATGAAGGTCTCAGCTTTCTTCACCCGCTTAGCCATCTCGACCTCTTCCTCAATGGAGCAATTCCTGTGAAGAACCCCTAAGCCGCCTTGTCTAGCCAAGGATATCGCCATTTCGCTTTCGGTGACCGTGTCCATGGGGGACGAAATCAAGGGGATGTTCAATTCGTAATTTATTGTAGCTTTAGTTCGCACATCAACCTCCCGGGGCTCTATCTCGGTCCAGCCGGGAAGAAGAATTACGTCTCGAAAGGTTAACGCAGCCTCAATCTTAAAGAGCTTTTTTCTAAAAAATGGCTTAGACAAAATATTTCACCCAATTTTTAATGTGAGAAAACTTAGGCGATTATTTAAACTTTGTCAGAGAGCTTGTCGATTAATCCTGCGATACATTTATCTGTACATCATATCACTTATTTTTGCCATCGGGATTATGGTTTCAGAGAAGTCCCCTTGGTGTAGAGCTTGCCGATCATCCGCGTCATAAGCCTCACAAAAAGATTTGAAAAGGTTACGGCTGTTGACCACTTGAGTCTTGAGATTGAGGAAGGGGAGATCTTTGGTTTACTTGGCCCTAACGGGGCTGGGAAAACCACCACTCTCCTCATGCTCACTACCGTCATTAAGCCCACTGAAGGAACCGCGATCATTGGTGAGTATGATATAAGAAGCGCGCCGGACAAGGCTCGTCGGTTGATTGGAATGTCCTTTCAAGAGCCGAAGCTACTTTGGATTAGTACACCTTGGGATGTCTTAAACTGGCACGCAAAGGTTTGTGGCCTTTCCACGTCTGAGCGAAGGCAGCAAGTGAGATGGGTAATGGAAGAGCTCGACTTGTGGGAGGATAGGAGTAAGAGCGTTCACGACCTTTCAGGGGGAACGAAAAAAAGGGTCGAGATCGCAAAGCTTCTGATACAGAGGCCTAAGATAGCGATAATCGATGAGCCCACCTCACAAATAGACGTGGTGGGTAAACACAAGATATGGAATATGATTCGAACGCTGCGAGAAGAGGGGTCCACCATCCTTCTGGCTACCAACGAGCTTTATGAAGCTGATCAGCTCTCGGATCGCGTGGCAATTATGCACAGGGGCAGGTTACTCGTTTGCGACAGTCCTAGAAACCTCAAGGACAGCATACCGGGCGGAGACATCGTTGAGATTCGGTTAGAGAGGGAAGTGGGGGAGAGAGCCTTAGAGGAGTTGAAGGGTGTTAAGGAGGTCGTCGACGTTGTACTCATCGAACCAAACCACGTGAGGGTTTATCTTAATCAAGCAGAGAAGGTGATGCCCCAGATAATGCGGATTTTCCTTGAAAGAGGCTCATCAATTTCTTCAATAAACATGACTGAACCCTCCCTCGACGACGTATTCCTGCATTACACGGGTCTCACCATAGAAATGGCCCAGAGAAGAACCCTGCAAAGGTGAATGAATGACCAAGCTATGGCTAGTGGTCGAGCGAGATCTTCGAACGTTCCTTCAGTACAAGTTTCTTCTAATCATGAGGGCGATATGGTTTGTGGCGCAGATCACCTTCTTTGGCTTAATTTCTTCGCGCATGGTTATCGTGCCAAATTACTACAACTATTACGTAGCAGGAGTTGTTGTGATGCTACTTTATTCCACCGCCATGTTCATCGGCTACGACATCTTCGAGGAGGCGGAGCACGGAGTTGTCGAGTATCTGCTCAGTCTTCCCATCTCTAGAAAAGAGATGGTGTTGGGCAGGTCTATCGGAGGGGGCATAAGAAGCTTTGTTTATGTTGGCCCTCTGCTGGGGGTCGTCCTCGCCATAATAGGGATCGTCAATCCCCTAAACTTTCTAGTGGCGTTTGCGTCGCTATTCCTCTTCGCGTTTGGAGTTTCCGGGATGAGTATCGCACTCGCGGTAGGCATTAAGTCACACGACAAATACGATATCCTTCTGGGGGTCTTAGACGCGCTCATCGTCCGATTAAGCACAACCCTCTATCCGAAGGCGTTCATGCCCAACCTCTACTCCGCAATTGCCGGGGTTAACCCGCTGACCTTTGCCTCCGACCTCTTCCGGTGGGGTGCTGGACTAGAATCGGTCTATCTAACTGGTCCCTTAACGGCAATCATCGGACTGTTTCTGTTCTTCTTCACCTTCACCTTCCTCAGCGTCACCATCTATGAAAAGAAGCTGGAGGGGGGAGGCTGGGAGTAGGCGAATCATGAAGGCCATCTTACATCTTTTGGAATACGACTTCAGCAGATTTTTACGCTACAAATGGTGGATGATGGGATTGATAAGCATGAACCTCGCAGACCTTTTCATCATGGCCATAGTGTTCACGAAGATGGTGAACCCAAACATCATCCTAAATTACTTCCAGTTTTTCTCGCCGGGAATCACAATCACGGCCTCCTTCGCCGCTGCGTTCACGATCGGGAGAGAGATCAACTGGGAGGTACGTGGCAGCTTCTCCCATTACATGCTCAGCCTACCCATGACGCGACGGGAACTGGCGTCGGGAAGGATGCTCAGCGGAGGCTTAAGGGGGATGATCTACATGTCTCCCCTCCTCCTAACCACGTTCATCTTCCTAGGGTTTCCAACGCCGTTACAGCTCCTCACCATTCTAGGAGCCATGTTTCTCCTTGTCGCCGGAACATCTGGCCTAAGCATCGCCATCGCCGCCTCCACCAAAAGCTTTGAAAAGTTCGTGACGGCGAGGGGAGTCATCTACTACCTGCTCTTCTTCTGCAGCACCGTCTTCTACCCCATAAAAGCCATTCAAGGGGTCTTGCCTCAGCCCTTAATCTTGCTCGCCCAACTCAACCCCCTAAGCTGTGGCGCTGACCTCATCAGAGCATACCTCCTAGGCAGCCCGCCCTTCACCACTGATCTACTACAAAATCTACTGATTTTTTCAGCGATATTCATGGTGAGCGGTGCTGCTGCCTACATAAAAATCATGGAACACGACTGACAAGTCACTGAGCCTTTCACAACTTCCCTCTGTCAGCGTTTATGTCAAGCCTCGGCCTTCACCAAAAACTCTTCAGCGCTTTTCACCACCAAAATTGGCTATGCGGTTCAAGAAGACGGCTTTAACGCTGGCTTCCAGTAAGACTTGGGGCCTCCTTAATAGAAGGGATTTTAAGAGGGATGACTGGTTATTTAACTTGCCGCACCCGAAGACTTGTGAGAATCGAGGTTATCCATATGAGCGGAGTGGAGTCCCTCTTTGAGCCTAGAAGCGTTGTGCTCATCGGGTCCACTAGAATTCGAGAGAAAGTTGGAATGACCTCCCCATGGCTCTTCGAGAGCGTCATCTACAACGTGACGACATTCTTCGAGGGAAAGACCTATGTTTTGGACGTTGAGGGAGAAAAGGGCTATGAAGCGCTAGAGGAACTACCGGAAACACCGGATCTCGGCGTCATCATGCTTCCACCTAAGCTATCCCTGCAACAATCGGAGAGATGCGCTAAGGTCGGCGTGAAGGCGTTAGTGGCGATAACCGGCGGATACAAGGACCACCAGCGCCAGCGGTTAACAGACCTCAAAAGGGAGTACGGCATTCGAATACTCGGCCCCAACACGATCATGGGGGTCATAAACACGGCCAACGGGTTAAACACCACCTTTGAGAGGGATGTCATGCCCGTGAAGGGAAGCATCGCTATTATATCTCAAAGCGGGGGCGTGGGCGCCTGCCTCCTAGACTGGGCGTGCTATTACGGAATCGGCGTCAGCAAGTTCGCTTTCATGGGTGACAAAACCGATGTTAACGATGTGGATCTTCTTCAATACCTTAGCAAAGACTCCAAGACGAGGGTGATATGCCTGTACATGGAGGGAATCGAGCAAGGACGAGAATTCATAGAGATGGCTCATGAGGTTGTAAAAAGGAAGCCGATCCTGGCCCTGAAGGGCGGAGTGACTAAGGAGGCGGCTCGAAGAGCCCTCTCCCACACCGCGTCCATAGCCGGTTCAGACATCGTCTTTGACGCCGCCTTCAAAAAGGCTGGAATCATTCGAGTTGGAGACGTGGAGGAGTTGCTGAACGCGGCCATCGCGCTGGCAAAGCAGCCTCCATTGAGCGGAGACAACGTCGCCGTGGTGAGCAACGTGGGGGGACCAGCCATACTGGCCGCGGACGCCGTGGCGAAAAGCGAACTGCAACTGGCAGCGCTTTCAGAAAAGACCAAGCGAGAGATAGAACAGCGCTATCCTGGGGTGGAGGTGATCAACCCGATAGATTTAATTGCGGACGCTAGGGGTGAAAGGTACTCCGCGGTTTTGGACCTGGTTTTGTCGGACTCAAACGTGGATGGGGTCATGGTCATAAACATGCTGAAGTCTTGCTTTTTTGAGCCGGAAGACGCGTTGGTGATCGCTGAAACCGCAGAAAAGCATCCCAGCAAGCCTGTGGTTGACGTTCCAGCCGGCGGAGAAGACTTCATGCTTGTCTACAAGGTGCTACGAGACACAACCGTACCCGTTTACAACCTACCTGAAAAGGCTGCGAAAGCGCTAAAAGCGTTAAGGGCATACCACAAGGTGTTAGAAAAGCTTCGTAAATAGGGTTCAAGTCCTGATTAGTGCCCTATACTTTCCTGCTCTTAGGTTTCGCAACAGGAAGGGTAGCAGAAGCCAGCCGAGGAGTTTTGATGAAGATATTTTTAAGAGGGGGTGCGTTTCATGAAATGTAGGGCAGAGGCTTCATGTCTAGTCCGGTTTTCAGAGCTTTGCTTTTGGGGTTACTTTGGGAGTTACTCATGCGTGTGGCTTAAAACGTTGGGGAAAGGAGGCGATGATCACTCAGCATCTCAATGAGAGTGTAAAGGAAAGCGTATTAAACTTGTGTAGGGACATTGCTGGTTCCCGTGGCATCGTTACCGCAAGTCTATATGGTCCCGGGGTTTGCGGGTATGCCGATGAGAAAAGTGACGTGAACGTTTTGCTTGTGCTTCGCAACTACCGGCCTAGACTAAAGGGTCATCTTAAGCCTTTAAATGGGATTAACGCCTTCATTTTGGTTATTGATCAAAGGATCTTCGAAAGGGACATGGAGCAAGGCTGGCTCGGGGAGTTTGTTGCTGAGAAGATCACGGTTCCTTACGAACCCTTAATCAACGAGGAGTATTTGAGATGTCAAGAGGTGAAAGTTAAAAAGCGGATCATCCGGGAGCTTTTGGAAATCATCGTTTCGGAATTCCCTGAATTGTCCCATGAGCTTTTCATCGAGGCGGAGTACTTCATGTATGAGGCCATGATGCGAAGGGCCCGTGTGTTTCCACCCATAACCTATACCTTCCTGAACATATTAAGAAGAGACGTGAAAAGAAAAAATACGGCATCAATGATGGAGGGGTACCTGAGAGCCCTCAGCGAGTTGGCGGAAGAGGGTCATATAACCTTTTCCAATGGATACGTTAAAATCACACAAGGCTTCATTGACGCCATCAAAAGCCGGAAGCTTCGACTCCCCATTCTCCTAAGGTCGGTTCAGAGGGCGGCGCTCCTCCATATTCTTGGCGTGTTCCCTGGAATGATGAGACCCCTCGTACAGGAAGAAGAAATATTCATGAGATTCCATCAAGAGGTTGAAGCCGAAGAACTGGTTTTCCAACTCGAGGACCCAAGGGAATACTTGCTAATACCAACACCCCTCGGATTTGCGGCGCTTTCAGACAAGACCACCATCCAAGACTTTGTGAGAAAAACAGTTCCGAGCGGAGAGGTTTTAGATATGGAAATCGAGGAGATAGGGGGAGTTTTAAACGCGGTCTACCTCCTCACGTTTAGGAAGGACCACGAGGAACAGAGGGTTGTGGTGAAGAAGTTCAAGGACTGGCTTGGCGTTAAGTGGTTTCCACTGGCCTTATGGGCCCTGGGCACCAAGGCCTTCGCCGTGCTGGGGCGGTCTAGGCTGGAGAGGGAATACGCCATAAACCAGTTCCTACAAAGCCAAGGCTTCTCTGTTCCAAGGGTTCTCTACGTGAGCCCTCAAGAACGCCTGATTTTTGAAGATTTCATTGACGGAGAGAACCTAGCAGAAATCATCAAGCGGGTCATTTCATCTAAGCGAGAGGCTATGAGGGAAGTCGCCTTAGTAAAGGAGGTGGGGAGAAAAATCGCGGAGGCTCACAGGCTCGGCGTTTCCTTGGGAGACTGCAAACCAGAAAACGTCATCGTCACAGAGGATGGAAAAACGTGTTTCGTAGACCTTGAGCAAGCATCAAGAAACGGAAACCAAGCTTGGGACATAGCAGAATTCCTCTATTATTCGGGGCACTATGTTTCTCCCATCTCATCAGCAAAAGCCGTGACGGTAATTGCTAACAACTTTATTGAAGGGTACCTAGAAGCTGGGGGAAGAAAGGAAACCGTAAAGAACGCGGGGTCAGCGCGATACGTAAAGGTTTTCAGCGTTTTTACCCCACTCCACGTTATTGTAGCCATTTCTGACCTCTGCCAAAAAATGGGAAAAGACTAGAGAAAAGAATCCAGCGATACCCATTAAAGGTTATAAGATTAACTATACGTGGTTAGGCTAACGAGGAAGCGAGATGCCAGAAAAGAAAACGTTTCTCACCTTTTATGGTGGAGTAAACGAGATTGGTGGAAACAAGGTTTTTTTAGAAGACAAAAAAGTTAGAATCTTTCTGGATTTTGGACAGTCCTTCACTGCGGGTGCAGACTATTTCACAGGCTGGCTTGAGCCCAGAGCCATAAATGGTTTGGGAGACTATTTTGAGTTCAATCTGTTGCCAAAGATAAAGGGAATATATAGCAAAGAACAACTGGTGTTCACCGACCTTCCATATACTAAGCCGAAAATTGACGCCGTGTTTCTGTCTCACGCCCATGTGGACCATATGGGGCACATCACATTTATTGACGAAAAAATCCCCATACATTGTGGTTACGGAACAAAGATATTCCTTAAATCGATGGAGGAAACCAGCTCCGTTAGTTTTGGAGAACATGAATATAAAACATTTAGAACGGGAGACAAGGTAGAAATGGATCATCTGGTGGTAGAACCCATCCACGTTGATCACTCTATTCCCGCTTCCTACGGCTTCATAGTTCACACGTCTGAAGGCGCAATCGTGTACGGCGGAGACCTTAGAGCGCATGGACCTAGAAAAGAGATGACGAAAGAATTTGCGGAAAAGGCATGCGAATCTGAGCCCGTAGCGATGATAAGTGAAGGAACTAGGATGGTTGAGGTGGAAAGAAGAAAGAACTACTCTGAATCAGAGGTAAAGAAGCTAAGCAACGAGATTGTCTCCGAAACAAAAAAGATAGTGTTTGTTGCCCACTACGGGCGAGATATGGATAGGTTCAGAACATTTTACGAGGTAGCTGAAGAGAATGACAGAAGATTTGTCGTATCTCCTAAAACCGCCTATCTGCTAAGCAGACTTCTACAGGACAAGCGCCTTCGCCTTCCAGACCCCATGAAAGATGAGAACATTCTAGTTTACTACAAGAGGAAAAAAACGGGATGCTTCGAAGAGAAGGACTACCACGTTTGGGAAAGGGAGTTCATGGAAAAAATGGTGAACCACAAGTTCGTTCATGAGCATCAAAGCGAAATAGTTATGGACCTGGATTTCTACCAATTCGCTGAATTCATTGACATAAGGCCCGAGTCTGGTAGCCACTTTATTCACAGCATGAGCGAACCCTATAGTGAAGAAGACATCGAAGACGAAGTTATGCATAATTGGCTAAGGCACTTCAAAATTAAATTTCACCAACTCCACGCCTCCGGCCACATGAACAGACGCCAACTAACAGACTTCATCAACTACATTAAACCGAAACAGATTTTCCCAGTACACACGGAAAACCCAAAACTCTTCAAAAAATTAAACAAGAACGCACGATTGGTCCGATATGGAAAAAAGTATATGGTGTAGAAAAAATGTAACCTTGAATCGGTTGTCCGCATCAACCTTTCTCTGAATCCATCAAATCGAAAGAAGGAAGCGCCGCTTTACCCCCTCATTTTATATCGGCAAAGAACATAACATTCAACGAATTCTTGGAGGGAGTTGTTTGGAGGAGATTAGAAAATTTTTGGAAAAGCATGGTGTGCCGGGGAGAGACCTCTATGAGTTGCCGACATCTGAAAAGAGGTTTCCTGATGGATGCCATTATAGGATCGAGGTTTCCGGTGTTGAGCGGCCCTCAACCCTGGAGGCCCTAATAGACGAGATGGAAAAGAGGAGAGTCCCGGTTCATAGGATAATCTCTATGGTGATGGGTGCAACGCTTCTCTCAGACGATGAGCTAGAAAGCTTCGCGAGGATGGCTAAAGGCGCTAAGCTTGAGGTCATTGTGACTCCGGGTCCTAGAAACATCTGGGATCTAGGGGGACAAATCAGGACGCCCGAGGGGGCGCTTTCTGGGCTGCGCTTCCGGGGGTCCGACAACCTCGTCTACGTCGTCGCAGACATAAAGAGGGCGATCGATTTCGGCTTCAGAGGCTTTCTAATCACCGATGAGGGGCTCCTCTGGCTTCTAAGCCAGATGAGGAAGGCGGGGGACATACCCAAAGATGTGGTCTTCAAGGTTTCGATCTTCGCTGGTCATGGAAACCCCGCGGGAGCAAGGGTTCTAGAGATGCTTGGCGCGAATACCTTTAACCCTGTGGGGGACTTGACGCTCCCTATGCTAGCGGCTATAAGGAAAGCCGTCAACATGCCGGTCGATGTGCACGTTTATCTGTTTGACTCGTTCGGCGGCTTCGTTCGATTCTGGGAAACCCCTGAGATCACGAGAGTAACCGCACCTTGTTATTACAAGATTGAACCTGGACCCAGCGTTGGTTCGCTGTACAAGCCATGGGTGAGTCCGGACCATCTCGCCTTCCTCGCGAGGGAGAAAGTGAAGTACGCCGAGATCATCGTGTCCCTCATAGAGAAAAACTATCCAGAGGCCAAGCTATCTAAGATGGGTCCACCAGACTTAGCGATTCCCAGACCAAAATAAAGCAATCTTCCCCTTTTCTTCCTCAATACAGTTTAAATAGATACAAAAATATGTGTCAGCTGAGATTACATACTAGTCATATGAAAAATACGGTTAGAGGTTTTGTGATGTTTAAGCCTCGAGGAATTATGCCCGCCTTGGTTACTCCCTTCACGAACGATGGGAGAGAGCTAAATGAGGAGCAGTTGCGGAGTCTTGTTAGTCGCTGCATCGAGCAGGGGGTAAGCGGGGTCGTCCCCTGTGGCACCACAGGCGAGTTTGTAAACCTTACGGTGGATGAAAAGAAGCGGGTGATTGACATCGTTGTCGATGAGGTTAACGGCAGGATGGCGGTGGTTGCGGGTACAGGAGCAAGTGGAACCGATCAAGCCTTGGAAATGACAAAGTACGCGAAGGATGCGGGAGCGGACGCCGCGTTGATCGTTACCCCGTTTTATCTCAAGCCTACGGATCGAGGGATCTACGAGCACTTCCACACCATCGCCACCGAGGTAGATTTCCCCATCATCCTATACAACATCCCACAATGCACCGGAGTTTGGTTAACGTGGCAGATGGTGGAGGACCTCGCGGAAGTCCCCAACATAGTCGGATTAAAAGACAGCAGTGGAGAGCTAAAGTACATTCTCGCCGTTTTAGAAAAGGTTCGGGATAAGATCAACGTCATGTGCGGCTACGACGAGGTGGTTCTTTCCGCCTTAGCCGCTGGCGCCTCTGGAGCCATACTAGCGAGCGCCAACTTCATCCCAGACGTATGGGTGGAAATCTACAACTCGGTTCAGAAAGGAGATCTAGAAAGGGCTCGTGAGCTGCAGTTCAAGGTTCAGAAGATCGCCAGAATCATCGCTAAGAGCGGGGCCGTCGGAGCCAAGGAGGCGTTAAACATGATGGGCATGAAGGTTGGACCCGTGAGAAGGCCGCTGAGCGTTGGTGGGGAGCTTACCTACGAAGAGCGGGAGGAGCTTCGTCTCGACCTAGAAAAGATAGGGAAGATCACCCCTAAGCCGATCAGGTTCGAAATCGAGGAAAAGGTCTTGGAAGAGCGCTTCGCCGCCATCGATATAACGCCAGAGGTTATCCGTAACTTTCGCCTACGCGTGGGCGAAGCCCTAGCTGGAAAGGAGCCCGAGGTGGCGCACATCGATCTGCTGATTGGAAGAAGGGACGGGCCGGTGGGTGAGGCCTACGCCAAGGCAAAGGCCGCCCCAACGCCTGGCCATGAACCGCTCGTTGCCATCCTAGAGCCGAACCTCATCGTCAAGCCGGTTACACTGCTAGTTCCCACAGTCACCATCAAAAGCATGAGACAGGCCAGCATGGTCTACGGACCGGCGCAAGCGGGCGTGGCGAAAGCTGTGGCCGACAGTCTCGCAGATGGGACCATACCCAAGGCGACGGTCGAGGACTTAATCATTATCGCCAACGTTTTTGTTCACCCAGCGGCCGTAAACCGCCACCGGGTTTACATCAACAACTACAAGGCCATGCGGCACGCAGTACGAAAGGCCATGGAGGGAAGACCCACCGCCGATGAAATCATAGAAAACAAGGAGAGGGCCAAGCACCCCTTCAAGTACACTCCGTAACGTCGGCTCCGCAACGTTATTATTTCGCCAGCCAATTTAGTGAAACGGTAGGCTTCACCTTGTCTCGAACCATTAACGAGGGTGACAGCGTTCTGCTTTATCTCGACTGGAGGAGAACCTATCTCGTTACGGTGGAGAGGGAGAAGAGCCTCCACACCCACAAGGGCTTCATTCAACTGGACCAGCTGATTGGAGAAGAGTACGGGACGAGAATTGCAAGCAGCATGGGGGTAGAGTTCGTGGCGTTAAGGCCCACCATGCGAGATCACGTTTTCAAGATGCTGAGAAAGACTCAGATAACCTATCCGAAGGACATCGCCCTCATCGTCATGTTCAGCGGGATCGGTCCAGGCAACCGCGTGGTGGAAGCGGGAACAGGAACAGGCGCCCTCACCAGCGCCCTCGCCTTCTACGTTAAACCCACGGGGCACGTGTACAGCTACGAGATCCGCGAAGATTTCATGAGCACGGCTCTCAGAAACCTGAAGAAGGCCGGCGTGTCGGAATATGTAGACCTTAGAAACAAGGACATTACAGAGGGCATCGACGAGACGGAAGTGGATGCCGTTGTTTTAGACTTAGCAACCCCTTGGCTGGTGATCCCCCACGCCTACTCGGCGCTGAAGGGGAGCGGAACCCTCGTCTCTTTCAGCCCCACTATCGACCAGGTTGTGAAGACTGTTGAGGCTCTGAAGGAAAATGGATTCGTGGACATCGACACCATCGAGTGCCTCATGCGGAGAATGCAGATTGAGAGGGGGAAGACTCGACCACAAACCCTCATGACCGGCCACACCGGCTACATCACCGTTGCACGTAAAGCCCTCAACCAATAGGCTCTTTCACTAGGTTATTTTCCAGCTTCATAAGACGAGAGCGGGAAGATGATATCTATGATTCTGCGTTCTCATAGAACTAGGTGAGGCAGTGACGAGATAAAAAGCGCTAAACTATCCTTCTCTTATAGTACTGTGCAACGCCTAGCCCAACCACGAAGCCAAGCATAAAAATGAAGCCAGCATACGCCAAGTTCAAAGGAAAAGGTGCCACGCTCACAGCCTCTACCTCTGCCACCGCCTTTTGCGTATCCTCGGCATAAGTCTCAGGAGCGGGAGCAGGTTGAGGAACTGGTACAGAGGCCAAACCGCGCGCGGTGGATACCTCTGATGGGTAGAGCATTAGGACTGGAAAAAGCATGACGATGGTGCCCAGCAGAATCGCCGTCACCACATAGGCTAAGGTTTTCTTCACGCTTTATCGCTCCATCATTATGAACGGTCGTGACAGGTATTTAATTCTACACTTTAGAACAGCCCATTTATGGTTTAAAACGGTTTTTCCCTCCAAAGCCTTAGAGTTTCAAACCATAACACGAAGCATGCGGCGAGGCCAAAGATGATCGCAATAATGTTATGAATGCTACCGCTGTGCCCGTAGAAGATTAGGTAGACGATGAGCATGGTTGAAAACCACACGGAATAGAAGAGGTAGCGGGGAACGAGATAGCGACCCATCTTGGTGAAGAACCTCAAGATGCCCACCTTCACCTCCTGTGTTAGGAAGTATTCGCCTGTTCTGCTTTTGTCCACCAGCCCAAGCGAGAGGAGTTTATCTAGGTGGTGGGCGGCAACGCTGGGGCTGGAAAAGCCTAAGGATCGCTGAACCTCACGAACGCCCACGGAGGAACTGGGGGACTTCAGCAAATACCAGTACACGAGGAGGGTCTTCCCCTTTAGCTCAGACTCGATCACCGCCAAATCCGATGGAGAAACGCTTGACATGTACTTCGCCGAAAATACATTATCAATACCCATATTAAAGTCTAATACACCAGAAATGGCGCTATCCACTCCGAAACGTTGATATCTCATCCTACTTGGTCGCTCGCTAAATCTAGACCACCAGAGTTTCGGATAACTTAAAAATAAATATAGAATAAATTCTGTTGAGGGGCTGCGAGATGAAGTTCAACCTAGCCTTTATAGGGTTCGGAGTTGTGGGGCAAGGCTTCGCCCAAATCCTGATGGGAAAAAGAGGCCTTCTGCGGAGGAAATACAACCTTGAATACGAGGTGGTGGCCATATCCGACATCAAGAAGGGTTCAGTTCTCGACGAGACCGGGCTGAACCTGCCGTCCATCCTTGACCTCGTTAGTAAAACGGGAAGCATTGAGGGCTATGAGGGTGGGAGGAAGGGGCTCTCCAGCCTGGAGACCATCAGGGAGAGCAACGCCGACATCATTGTGGAGGTTACGTGGACGAATCTAAAAACTGGGGAGCCAGGCTTAACCCACATCAAGGAGAGCCTCGCTTCGGGCAGGCACGTGATCACAAGTAATAAGGGACCTATAGCCGTGGCCTATTCTGATCTGAAAAACCTCGCTCGCTCACACAAGGTTTTCCTTAGGTTTGAGAGCACGGTTTTAAGCGGCACCCCTGCTCTCAACTTGGGAATGGAGAGCCTCGCCGGCCTTGACATAAGCTCTGTGAGGGGCATCGTGAACAGCACAACCAACTACATTCTCACTGAGATGGAGAAGGGGAAAAGCTATGCTGAGGCTCTGAAGGAGGCGCAGAGGCTGGGTTACGCGGAGGCCGATCCGATGATGGATGTGGAAGGATGGGACGCCGTAGGGAAGGTCGTGATCCTGGCGAACACAGTTATGGATGGCAACCTAAAGGTGGACGATGTGGAGCGCATGGGAATAACGGGAGTCTCTTCTGAGGATGTTGAAGAGGCGAAGCTTGAGGGGAAAAGGATAAAACTCATCGCTCAAGCTTGGAGGAAGGACGGCCTAATCAAAGCCAAGGTTTCACCGGAGAAGATACCCCTCACCGACTTCCTAGCCCACGTGGATGAAACCCTCAACGCCTTAACCTTCACCACCGACGGGCTTGGAAAGGTTACTATCATTGGGAGGGGAGCTGGCGGCGTCGAGGCTGGCTACGGCCTCCTCAGCGACCTCATAGCTATCAATAGCCACTTATCCTCTCAAAGGGAAGATAGCCGCTGCTCAGGCAAAATGCATGAAGCTAACCCTAGTGATAGGTGAAGGTGGGGAACTCGACTCGCAACCCTATCCAGAACGAGAAACTCTTAAATCAAGCAGTGCAGTAGCCCAAAGGCGGAAAAAGCCGGCCGGGGTAGGTATTTTCGACCGGAAGTGGAGATATCCCCCGCAAACTCTCCTTTTTTATGTTTTGGTTGAATTACTTAGATGAAGTTTTAGTTTGAGGGGGGACTGGCGAGGGTAATGCACGCGCATGGATAAAGAATTTAAGTGTTCAGATGCGTTATACAAGTGGGTCAACATGACTGCTAATGAAGTTCAGATGTTGTTGAGGGATGCTGAATATCTTTATCAAGAGGCGTTAAAGGAGCTTGAAGCTGGGAAACTAAGGAAAGCTGCGGAGAATGCTTGGGGTGCCGCGGCTAAAGCAACCGACGCGCTGCTTTATGCACGAGCAAAAGTTGAGGTTGTTAGAGGTTTGGGAAGAACTAGGGAGCTGTATAAATTAGCTAAAGCGGATCAAGAGGTTAGGGAACTTAGGTTAACAAAGGAGTATAACGACAGAATACTTCACCTTCATGGTAACTGTTTCTATGAAGGAATTTATGAGATACCCGATGTTGACCTAAAAGAACTAATAGTTGAAACTAGAAAATACATAGAAAATGTAAAGAAGTTAAGTTTAAATGAATAGTGAAGAAAGAGTTATCTCCCGCAAACTCCCCTTTTTATCAAAATCTACTTCATTTACAGTATTATAAATCAACCCTTATCGGTTTGATATAATAGTTGCATAAGTTCTCTTTCAACTTCATATTTTATTGATCTCTTCGAGGGAATGCTTTTACATTTCTCCTCAGCGTCGATCTATAAATTTATAGAGTCGCCAATGCAATGCTTATTGAAAACGCACACGTCGCAAGTGCTCCGCGTCAATCAAAAAGTTTTAACGCTATTAGCGCTGTTTGGGTCTTTGCAACCATCCGTTTGCTTCGTGTAGTCGTCCTTCTTTTAGGATGTAGTTTTTGTTGGCTGGTAGCTTTTCGTAGAGGTCTGTGGTGGTGAAAATGATGGTTGCACCTCTTTCTTTGTTGATTTGGTGGAGTAGTCCCATGAATAGGGCTGAGTTTTCGTCGTCTAGGCTTGATGTGGGTTCGTCGGCGAGGATTATCTTTGGGTTGTTGGTCATGGCTCTTGCGATGGCTATTCTTTGTCTCTCTCCTCCGCTGAGGGTTTCTGGGAATCGGTTGGCTAGGCTTGCTAAGTCAAAGTATTTGAGTAGGTTCATTGCTCTCTTTTTTCTTTCCAGTTTTTTGGTTCCTGCTAATGCTAGGGGCAGTTCTATGTTTTCTAGCACGATTAGGGATGGGATGAGGTTGAAGAACTGGAAGATGAACCCTATGGAATGGAGTCTTAGAGCTGATTTCTGGTCGTCGTTTAATTCGTTGACGTTTTTGCCGAAGAGCTTGACGTTTCCTTTGGTTGGGGCTTCGAGGAGGCCGATTATTCTGAGTAAGGTTGATTTTCCTACGCCGGATTTCCCTCTTATGGAGATGAAGTCTTTCCTTTTCGTTACCTTTCTAAGTTTTCATGCTTAGTATTTTGTCGCATACTTTCAGGGGGAGGTTGAACAAGTTAGAGAGAGGTTCCAGATCACCTAACATTTCTTTAAGGTTGTTTATGTCGACTTGTGTGATGGCTCCTGTGAGTGGAGCGGCGGCAAGGTATGCAGCTAGGAAAATGGTTCCGCCAGCTATTAGTTGTATCCAATTTTGAAAGTTTAGTTGGGATGTGATTATGTAGGTTGTGGTGGCGGCTATTCCTGAGCTCAGGCATATTTTTGTTGACGATGGCCAGTCGACGGTGATGCTGTAGTTTTTTTTGATCCACCATAATCCTGTCGCCAATGATGGGATGCTGGATGCGAGGGTAGTTGTTATCAGGCCGAGGATTCCGAACGTAGGGATTAATACTAAACTTAGTGGGAGGCCTAATGTGAGGTTGAGCAGGGTTAGCTTCATCGTAACCTCTGTTTTTTCCTGGCCGTTGAGGAAATTTTCGAGACTTAGGCTTCCTGCGGCGGGGTAGAGGTAGTTAATGGCGTAAAGGGTTAAGAAGAGTGGCGCGAGCATGTACTTTTGACCAAATATGGTAGAAACGAGCGGCTTTGATAGGGTCATGATGGCTGCAGTCACGGGTATAGTCAGGAGTGCGGCGTACTTGACTGAGGATTGGAATACGGTTCGTAGAGTTTCGGTTTCGCTTTTTGGGTTTAGTTTGGAGAAGGCTGGAAATAGTGTGGTAGTTATTGGTGTTGTGAAGAAGGTGATGAGTACGGCGAAGTTTACGGCTGCTTGGTAGTTGCCTATCATGAGGTCGCTGCAGTAGATGGCCATCATGAAGTTGTAGAACTGGGCGAGGAATCCACCTAGGATGGCGGAGATGGAAAGTGGCAATCCGTATCTGAGCATTTTTTTAATGTTTTTGCTGAGTTTGGGTTTGTTGTCGTCTGTCCCGTGGGCTTTTTTGTAGAAGATTTGGTAGAGAATGGCGATTCCGAGTATGCCAACTGCAAGGAAAGCCACAGTGTATCCAACTATTGCACCAAAGGCTTCGTAGCCTAACAAAACGAGCGTTGGAGCTATCAGAGTCCTGAGGGAGGATTGGATGATCATGGTGAGGCTGTTGAACTCCATTCTTTCGAAGCCGATGAAGGCGGATTGTGAAACTGTTAAAAATGATCCGGCGAGGATGGTGATCGACGCGATCTCGATGAGGTTTTTCATTTCGGGCCTGTGAAATATGTTTGTGGCTAGGAAGCCTGCAAAGAGATAGCAGGTGAGGGTTAGGACGGTGCCGAGAGCTGATTCGAAGAGTGCCCCTGAAGCTAAGATGGTTTTTATCTCCGCTTTTTTGTTCTCTGAACTGTATTGGGCTAGGTATTTTATCATGGCGGAGTTGGTTCCCCAGTCCCTGAAGAGGCCGATGAAGGCTGGGGATATGAGAGCAATCGTGTATAGTCCATACTGGGATGGACCTAGGAGTCTTACTACGAGTATTGTGCCTATAGCTGATATGAGGGTAGAGAGGGTGACGCCTAGAAATAAGTTGAAACCGCTTTTAGCTGAGAGCTTTGCCATTCTGACTGCCTTGTTCACCAAATTCTTCCCCTAGACGTCACGTTTCCACGCGGTGAAGTCGCTCATGTAGCGGATTTTACTTGGAGCACTTGTCGGCTGAGACAAGTTGGCATACTTCAACTATCATGTACACCAGTTCTCGGGACTTGAGAAAGGTTTCTATTTCGCGGCGGATATCCCCAACCTTTCCGTCTTTGCAATCCACCCATATAGTTACTCTTTTCATGCAGTCACCTCCTTGCAAAATTATTGGATGGTTGCGAGCTGTTTTTTGGCCTCGTTGTTACGGATGAGAGCTCTTTATGGCGGAGAAGAATTTGTCGGCGGCCTGGTATGATTCGAGGGTTCCTATGTCCCAGAGATAGTCATTAAGCATGTAGCCGTAGAGTGGTTCTTGTTTGTGGAGCCACTCGATGAATCTGCCTGGTTCGTCTGTTGGTAGTCGTAGCTCTAGGTATTCTTTAAATCTATTGCATATTCTTGCTGGGAAGGTGTGGATGCATGCCCCAACGAGGGTGGTTTTTGGGTTTGAGGGTTTTTCAATAAATTCCACGATTTTTCCCTCGTTATCTATCCTAACGGTGGCGCCGCTTCTTGCTTCGTCTATGCTTTCTGCGTGGTACAGAGCTATGGTGGGAACACGCTTTTCATGGAAAAAGTGGAGAAACCCCTTTAGATTGTCAGTGGTGAGGTTGTCGCCAGCCATCACTAACGTGTCCTCGTCGATTCTTGTTGCGATGTTGGCAAGAGCCCTTACGGCTCCTAGCTTTTCTTCTTCTCTTCGCGAATCATCTGGTATAAGTTCTACGTTCGGATACTTTCTTGTCTCTAGCCAGGACTGAAACTGAAGCTGAAATCTTAGGTTGGTTAATATGATGATCCCGGTTATAAAAGGGCTCAACGGGATAAGCTTCTCAATGATGTGATCGATCATCGGCTTACTGGCTATTGGCAGGAGGGCTTTAGGCTTGTTTAAGGTAAGAGGCCAAAGCCTCTTAGCATACCCACCAGCTAGGATGATAGCAATCAACCTAGGCTCACCCTTCTTGTCTTGTCTAAACTTTGATCTTCATTTTGTCTTCTGCGAAGATGATTTCTCCAGCGTAGCGGTTAGTGACGTCTCGGCGCATTTCTTTCTCTTTTCCTAGACATTCTGAGGCATTTACGTGAAGATAAGTCTCCTCGCTTCTATTTGGTTGCTAGTGTAGCTGTGAGTTTTGCGCAGAGGTGTTCGCCTTTGATGGATTCCTCGTCTGGGAGTGAGCATTCTAGGATTGCTATACAAACGCTATCGATCAACAGCTTTCATTTTAAACCATCCTTTGTAAAAAACTAAGGACACCGCAAATAACAGACATGTCATGGGAGCTGTTCCCCACACCAACCCTCCCACTGAAACAGCGCTCCTTTCAAATTCGCTAAACTGAAGCATTGGAACTCCCTCCTTGTACCACACCGCAGTTGCACCACCTGAAAGCGTGCGCAGCTTAGCAAAGTTGTGAGCCTCAAGAATCGGCTCGTAGAAGGGGTCTGAGCAGAAAACCCACTTTAAGCTGTAGCTCGAAGCATCCGACAAGACGTTGTTCAGGAGAGACAGCCCACCCTCACCCATAATTTCATAGTAATACTTCGAGGCGTCTATAATCCCCAGCCCGCTTTCTCTCAAAACCGGAAGCAACCTCCCGGTATAATAAACGCCGTCCAGCGTCGTGGCGTTCACCATCATACTCAGCCTAGCCAGCTGGGCCTCACCAAAGCCCAATGTTAGATACCTCCACCTCCAACGACCATCCTCATCGAGGAAGGCTTTCACCTCCTCTAGCCCAACCTTCCCAGGATGTCCAAAATACACAGCCAAATTGCTAACCCACCAACAGTTCACGGCCAACGAAACAATCAACCCCATCAAAAGAAGCTCGCTCAACCTAATCTTCGTCAAAAGATCCTTCGCATATTTACATATCAAACCGGAAATAGGCAGCAGTAAGACCCCTGCCCACAACGCGAACCTATCATAAGTAATCCACTTCCACCAATCTCCAAGAATCAGGGGAAGGGACGTAGTCCCACCTAACCCCATCAAGAACATGAGAAGCCCCACCAAAAGCAACGGGACCTGCCTCCTATTCTTGACCGCGAAAACGCAAGCAAGCGGTATAAAGACCAAGAAGACCCCATACATGTTCCAGAAGAAAAGGTCAGTCCTACCCACGTCTGAAAATACCTCCCTCGAGCCGTGGTATATCGGAGCCTGCATCTCGGCGCCCAGCAAGAAGGCCCAGAATGGATAGACAACGATGAGGCAAACCAGCCCACCAACCATCGAAATCAAAATTAATCGAAAAACGATCTTCCTCCAGTCTACCCCACCAAATGACTTCAAAATCACCATAACCAAGGATAGCAAGAGGCATAACGGCAGAAAGAACAAAGCAGAAAAATGATGAGAACTAACCGATACTCCCAGCAAAGAAACAGTCAACGCAAGATCCACCATCTTCCCACTTTCAAGGAAGCTATACAGGCAAACTGATGCAAAGAGACTGGAGACCAGCCCAAACAACGTCGTAAGCTGACCGGAAAAATATGCAGTTTCACCTACCGAAGGCAAGAAGACGCTGAGAAGCGAGGCGAAGCCAGCTGACTCATCCGACACAAACATTCTAGCAAAGAAATAAACTGCTACCGGCGTCAGGACCATCAACACCAACGAAAATATCTGGTAAGCCATCTCCATCCCCAAAGCAAAGGAAAGCAGGGCGAGGCACTGATGAGCCAGAGGCGGATAGGTGGTCACGTAAAAGCCCCCAAACCACCTGGGCTCCCAGAGGCTGAACCAAGAACGCACATAGTGGTCCGCAAAAAACATGTGAGTATAGGCGTCGTAACTCCACCTATATGCACCGGTTAACATCAAAGCCGAGTGGAAGACGAAAGCAAGAGCTATAGCCAGCAGTAAAAGCCTGCTTGCTCGTCCTATGAACCTGTCAACCGATTCTCTAAGTCTGGCTAAGCCTTTCCCAAGCACTTCATATACACCTGGAAATATTGCCTAGCAACTTCGCTCCATGTCCTAGATCTAGCAAACCTCAAGTTTTTGTCCTCAATCTCCTTAACGAGACTCGGATTTGAAAGTAGCCTCCTTAAACAATCCACCAAAGCATCCGCATCCCTCGGAGAGAAAACAAGCCCTCCAGCCCCCTGCTCCATCAATTCCCTGAACACGGGCAAATCTGCCATGACCGTCGCTTTTCCAAAGCCCGCAGCCGTGTGAAAGGCCCCACTCGTCCCAGCACAAGAAGTGTAAGGAAAAATCACAATGTCTCCCTGAGAGAAGAAGGATGATAGCTGGCCTTCTGGGACGTAGTCGACAAAAACGATGTTTCCATTACCATTCGCCATCCTCCTCAGCCTTCGAGAGTAGCCCAAAAACCGGGGATGAGGGCTGTCGGTGATGACGAGCTTCAAGTTAGGGTCATTCATCCTTTGAAAGGCATCAATGAGATACTCTACTCCCTTATTCGGACTCAGAAAACCAAAGAACACAACGGTAGAATTGTTATTACAGTTATTAGAAGAGGCACGATTACCCATGAGGTTCACTGCCCCGTGTGGAACAAAAAGAAGGTTCTTCGGTCTGCCAAGCAAGTTTTTGACAAGGCTGACAGTTACGTGACCTCTTGTCGCCAAAAACTTGCCTAGAATCAAGCCTAAGCGGTTCAAACGGGAGTTTTTGACGCCGAACTCTTCAAGATTAGTGCCGGTTCCAAAATAGTGGAAGGTGGTCACCACCCTAAACCCCAGGACTCGGCAGATCGGAATGAGGCAGAGGCTAACCAGGTTTGCGATCCGACTGTTCCCCATCGAAAAAAAGTTTACACTGAAATGAACCACATCTGGCCTGAGCCTAAGCAACTTGAAGATGAGCAACAATATCGACAGAGGATCGTCTGGCCTCCATGTCCGAAAAATCGTGGTCTTCTCTGAAAACCTCTCAACCTTAGGGCCATAACCATTAGCCAAGACCAAGACCTCATCAATCCCGTCAACAGCATCCAGCTCCTTCACCAGCCGGTAGCCGAACTCGCTCAACCGAGCCCTACTCGGAGGGTAAGAAGACACGAAGCAAACTCTCAAGGCTCGAAAGCCTTTAAATTCTTTTCAGTGAGCATGCTTCTTGAACGAGTAGCTCCAGCTAGACCTCAAGCTGTAGACATAAACAGCTATCCTGCCACTTCGGCAAACCTCTCTGAAAGACGAAGAGACTGTCGGTTGTCCATGCCACCCAAAGCCGTTCACCCACCATACGAGATAGATTTCATCGCAGCCAAGCTGAGTCGCCTCTCTCGCCACTTCTCCCGGGTTTCCATACTCATAATGTATAATTTGATCCTCGTCAAGCATCAGAAGCGCCCATCCATAAAATACTCGATGAGTAAGCAGACGCGCATCCTCATCCATATCATTCTTCAGCCACTCCAGCACATTAACGGTGTCTTGACAATCCCTTAGGGGCACAGTATTCTGCAACATAGACGACGGCACGTAAACCTGATACTGAGGAATTGCAAAGTACGGGAACCCATACTCATACGGCATAGTCATGAAACCCACAGTGAACATCCCGACGGTTAAGAGCAGGAGCAGTCTACGATAATGAAGCTTAACATTTGTAAGCACCTCTACCGCGTAGAAGGAGAGGGGATACGTGAGCATCAAGGTCCAGCGATACCCACCGAACTCTGCGCTTTGAGAGACCACGGGGAAAAGGATAGCTCCTAGACTCCAAAGCGTCCAAGACTTGATCTGAAAGTTCTTCAGAAATTTAGCACCCTTTATTGCTAAAGGCAGCAGAAGCAGGTGACAGTAAAGAAGGAAGCCCGCCATATTAAGGGCCATATCCGGATACGAGGAAAACCCGAAAAGAGAAAGCCACCCATCAGACTCTTTCCCTGGGAAGCTAACAAGCCTTATAACAAACTCCCCCGACGACACCCTGCACTTGGCGTAGAAAACGAAAAGAAACAGTAGCGCAGCTGGCAGGGATGCGAGGACCAAACCACGCGTCTTGACGTAGTCCTTTTCAAAGAATGAGCGCAAAACCATAGCCGCGACCACAACAAGCATGATCACAGTTACAAGTTCATGACTCAGCGTCACTAAAATCATGATTAGAGGAAGCACTAGCTTTTTCCAATCGTTGAAATCTCTATTGAGCATCGTCAAGGTTATGAAAAGAAAGATGAGGGCCAGCTCGGTTCGAAGAAGATCCCATGAAATCCGAAGGGCCACAAAGTACAAGGTGACAAAAAGCGTGGCGAAGAAGCTCTTTTTCGGAGACCAACCTAAGGCGCGACTCGCAAAACCGTAAACGGCCAGGGAAAGGAAACCGTGCAGCAAAGGACCGACGACCTTCATTGTAAACATTAAATCGACACCAAAAAGAGTGGGTAGAGTGAGTACACAGTAGAGAAGGGGGACAGCTGCCACAAAATTCCAAAAATCTACACCGTGACGTACCCACGAGTAAACGATAGGAACATAATAGGCTATGGGGTCAAACCCCACAATACACGACCCCATAAGGACCTCGGGGACAGCTCGCATAACCAGCGGTATCAAGAATGCAAAAAGAACATGCCGAATCTTACCTCTGGTCTGAAGGGTCGTCTTAACAAACTCCTCAACAGGACGGTCAGCGCGGGATAGGGCGCTATCAACCATTATTCGTGGTCACTACCCGGTTTTCAACGATTGTGCCTTGCCTTTACGGGAGACACCGCGGTTTTAGTTACTTGGAAATGCTTATTCAAAGCAGGGATCTGCGGTTGAAAATGGTTATGAACGTTTCTGAAGGCTAGGAAGGCGAAGGACAGGCTAATGAAGTAGCGTATATAACCCGAATAGGTTCCCACGGTTTCTACCCATGCCCCGTGAACTACCATGTATAGATTGCGGAGCGCGGCGTCTGTCCAGAAAATGGGAATGGCGAAGTAGATGTATGTGGCGTGAAAGGCTGTGAAGAGGAGGGGGAAAATCCAAAGCTTCCGATCGAACCTCTGCGATAAGAGGGTTAGCGGCATGAGCGATGCAAGATACTGCTCATTAGTCACTGGAGCGAAAAGCATCCAGGTGAGCATAATCATCACCACAGAGTTCAGCATCGGTTTCCTTCCCCTAAGCACCACGTATGTTAGCGACAGAAGAGCTACAGCAAAGATTAGCGTAGCAACCTTCGTGACCGCTGTCTGAAAGAACATTCCCTGTACGCTCGAGACCACATAGTACATATTCATCCCATTCACTGGCCTAGCTCCCTGAAAAAGCATGGCGTCAAGGAAACTGTTTGGCGCAACGAATAGGTAGGAGATGACGGGTAAAGAGGCGACGGATAGACCCAGAATGAACTTCGTAAACTCTCTCCAGCTGGAAAGGGACCTTGCTATAAAGAGGGGAAGCAGCACTATGGTGTATATCTTAATCAAGCTTAACCCGTACAAAAAGCCTGAAAGAATTCCTCGCTCACTGAAGCATAGATATGACGCTAGTAGGAATAATCCTACGAGAGGGTCAAAGTTCCCCCACATCGCCGTGATGAATAATACATAAGGGTTTAAAGCGTAGAATAATCCGATTTTCGGCTCTCTCTTAGATAACAAGTAGATTACTGCAACATCCGCCAAAATAATGGGTATCTTGATCAAAAGCAAGAAAACATAAATCTGAGGGTAGAGTATCACGGGCTCCACAGCTCGCAAGTCTAAGATGTTTTCGAAAGGGAACATCAAGGTGTACAGTCGGTAGAAGGGGGCGAAGATGAGGAGAGTCTGGGGGAGGTAAGCGAAACCATGATAGTAGAAGGGTAGACCGGTGCTCTGCCTCAGCATTGAAGTCCTCTCAGCGACATACTTATACACGTCTTCGCCATTCAGGAACTGCCGCGAAGCCTCCAAGATGGTGCCTATGTCCCACGCATGCATAAAGAACGGGGCGAGAATCAGCCTAATGCCTAGCCCTATTAGGACGTATTTTAACCAGGAACGCATATCTTCTAACCCACAAGTATACTAGCCCAAAGAAAACGCTAATCAAGGGATATGGTAGATTTTTGTTAGCGATTTTCAGGGATTGGCTGGCGTTATCTAAAGATATCTTTATTGATAGATTTGATCCCACGTAGTGGATGATGATCTTGTTGAGCCCGTTCAAATCTCTGCACACCTCGATGTTCAAAGGCTTATCAGTAAGCCTGAGGACCCCTCCATACGTTCGACCCCCATCCTTAAACTCAAAGCTTAAGGTCTCCTTAGGCTCAACCTTCAATGGTAGTGGCCTGCCTCTATAATCATTGCCCTCCACGCTACTGAAGTACCATCTCCAAAGGGTTAGCCTCAACTCTATGGGCTGATCTGATTCGTACCTCACTATGACTCCTTCATCTGTGACCGTGATCGATTTCATGAGCTGAGGACTACCGCTATAAAATACGGTCAGCCCATTATCCATTAGCCGTTCATGGCTTTCAAAGTCCTCATAAAGGTTTAAGCCGTTGACGAAGCTTTGATGGTCGCTTAGCTCAACCATGTCGACTAAGGACTTAATGGGCCACCCTTCCAGTATGAAAATGTGTGGCTTATCAGTCCTGATGGTGTCATCGCTGTACTTTACATAGTAGGTCTCATCTTGATACACAAAGGTTCCCGGAGCCTGGCCATCCCATCCCCTCCGGCAGATAAAGGGGGTAAGGCTCAGAGATATAACGAGGAGGACAAATAGAACGTCTACAAGCGTCTTCATTTCACGTCTAGCTAGGGGTTTGTTCGGCATACTACTAGTGCGCCCTGCTTAGAGACCACTCTAAAGAGGTTCGTGTCTGCGCATACGCTGAGGTCGCCAGCTTCCATGACGGCTAGCAGAGGCTTGAGGCTACTTATATTCACGCCTACCTCATCGCCTTCACTCCGGAGTCTCAATACCGCTTTAACCCTGTTCTGACCATACTCCGGGTCGGGCCCTACCTCCACGTGTATGGGTTCACCGATGAATCGAACTTCAAACTCACCGGAGCCCAACTTCAGCTTGATCTCATCCCCTTGAATCGTGTGATCGAGGAAGAGGATATCCCAAGGTATCCAGATGGTCAGGTTCATGCTCGTAAGCGATGAGGAGGTTTCCGTCGGAGCTATGGCGTATCGTAGTTCAATGGATCGCTCTGACTCGGTCAAGGACTTGTTGATGTAGAGTTTATCTGTCTTGTATCCGATCAGCCTTACTCCATCCACGGAAGATTCGTCGAAGCGCACCTTCCCGCTGCTCGGCGTCTCCACAGAACTGTTGCCCAGAGCGTCGAAGAGTATTGGGTTAAACGAGTCCTTTGTGATCAGAGATTCCACAGGATCGACCAAGGATCGATCCAGAAAACCCATTGTACCAGCTTGAGCCACCACATATTCTATGCAGCGATTCGTTATGAGCTCAGGTGTGTAGGCGATCCAGAGAGGCATCTGAGAGCGCTCCTCAGAGTTGATCGAGACAACAGCTTTAGCTTCTATGGCGCCGCCAACAGGTGTGAACTCCGCCTTGATCATCACGTGTCCTTCATCATATTCTTCATGCATGAGGCTTACGACGTTTCCTGAGAAGGATATCTTGGTCTCCCTTCCATCGATGACCAATGTGATTTTATCATTTGTTGTTTCGAGCACCCTCACCTTCTTCCACGGCTCAACCCTAACCGGAAGCTCCAGACTAACCAGTTCCACTTCCGTCTTTGGACTAACCCGATATTCCACCCTAAGGTGCGGTTCCGATGTGGAAACCCGTATTGTCTTTTCGAAGAGTAATCCATGCGTTTCAAAGTGCTGTACGAGGATTACTTCCGGCTGAGTATCGGTGAGCCATCGGTAGCCGCGGTATACTGCACGATAGGGGCTTTCAGCCCACTCCTCACCCTCCTTGATCAGCCTAACCCTCACAGTGGAGTCGTCAATATAGGCTATCGGCTCGTACCCTCCTCCATCATAATATAAGATACACGGAGCCTTCGATGTAGAGAAGGGCTCCCACTCATCCACCAGCAAGCTTGGAGTCAATATTCTGAAGCTCGTCGACTCTAGCGTCGCCGATGCTAGAGCTTCATCCAGCCCTCTGAAGCCAATGAACCTTCTCCCCGAGAAGGCTTCGAGCCATGCAGCGACTACAGGTTTCGAAGATAGAACTGCTTCTTCGTGTATATTTTCATCCATCCATTTCAAGGCTGAAGCGATCTCTTCATCTGTGAAGTATCTCGAAACTGAATACTTATTGTATGTTGATGTCGAGGCGCTATAGCCCACAACTACCGTGGAAACCGTTAAAAGGGCTACGAGAAATATAGCAGCGAGTTTAGGCAGGTCTATCACTATCTCCACTACTGGCCTATTATCGTCAGCGTTTACTTCATGGACCGAGAAAGATTCTCTAAGCCATAATAGTGGTGACGCAACCAAGAGGGCCAAGATCGGAGTTGAGAGTACGTGGAGCGAACTGAAGGCTGGGACGAAGAATAAAGCGAAGGGCACTATAGCTAAAGCAAGTAACACCGGCAAGGCTACCAACTTAACCCTCTTCAATAGGGTGTATATCCCCACAACCACGCCAACCGCCATAGATAAAGTGAACCAAAAGCTTTCAGTCCATATACCCGGGTTGACCCCGAACACTTGACTTTGGATTCCTAGCGAAGACCCAAGGGTTAAGATCAACAAGAGAGGTAGGATCAAGGCGCTTGCCAAGAGGGCTAGATATAGGGCTGCCCTTGAACCGCTCTTGAGGCATTTGACTAAGAAGCTGAGATACGCGGTGAAGAGGAACAGCCCCAATATGAGGCTGTAATTGCCGATCATAAGAGATGCTGTGACCGCAGGCATGAAAGCCAATATCCACGCAGACGCCACACCAACGAGGCGGCTTCCAGTCAAGGTTAACGATAGGGAATAGACAAGTAGAGGTAGAACGCTTAAGAGAAATGTAGGTACGAGCTTGAGGGCTGTAATTAGGTCTACGTTAAATACGTGCATTGCGAAGGAGATGAGCCAGTATAGAGGCACCTCATGAAAGGTGAGGCTATCAGCGGCCCACACACGTGCTAATGCACCGTAGTGTACTGCTGCGCCTAAACCGGGAAGAAGCCGCGAAGCCGACATCAAGCCGTAGAGATGGATGAAAAGGCTTACGGAGGCTGATAGAGCGAAGAGAAACGCTATAACCCTTGACACGTACTTCTTCAAGCTAGTCCCTATTCACGCTTAGGTAGTGAGGATAGAAGGCTGGTGTCAAGTAGCTCCCGATGAGCAGGAGGGTCAAGAAGAGGCCTATGATCGCTCCGTTAAAGAGCATTCTTGTCAGTGTTCCCTTTGTTTCACTTGCCTCACGATCCATGACCCATAAGTAAAAAGCGGAGCCTAGCGGTACCCCTATAGATGAGAGCTTGAGAAGGTAGACCAGGAAGTCGATTCTAGGGTAGACCCCCTCCCCAAAAACCGCGATATTGAACGTCATAGCCATCGGAGCGTAGATGAAGAGGATGAACATCATGGCTACGTGTGGCTGCATCCTTAGCATTTTAGTGAGCCCATAGCCGACTGGTATGGCGAAGAAAGGCTGGAGGATAATGATGTAGTAACTTCCAATTCCAAAAGAGGCTAAGAGTGAAAGACCCACAAATAAGGCTATTAAGAGGATTACGTCGCTAACCTTTTCATTTTCTTTCACGGCTAGGTAGGCGATGGCGGAGTAGGCGAAGATATACCAGTATTCGGGCCTGAGGTAGCCTAGAAACCACGTCAAGAACCCTGAGGGCATGGTGTTTATAATGAAGAACTGCCAGGCTGAGGTCTCCATGCCAACCACGCCCATACACCATTGCCCGTAATCCGCTGCCATATATGCTGGGTCTAGCCTGCTGAGAATCAAAGCTGGTAGGTCTAGCCTCGTGACGAGCAGGGCCGTTAGGGGGAAGACAGCGGACATGGCAAAGACTAGGACGATCGGCTTGAGAGCCTTCCTAAAGAACCCCTTGTGGAGGCTGTAGGCTAAGAGGAAGAGCGGAGCCACCACGCCGTTGATCTTGCACAGCACGCCCAAAACGGCGAGGAGCCCTGAGAGATACAGCCACCTCTCCTTCCCGCAACCCTCGTAGACGAGGAGGCAGTAGTACGAGGCGAGAAGGAAGAGGGCAACCCCGTTCTCAAGGAACGCCATTCTGTTGTATATGAAGGCAGGGAACATGGCGATAAAGTAGAGAGCTGACGCTATCGAGGCGCCCCTACTCCTAAACTTTCTCATCGAAACCAGGTAAACTAACGCGGCAGTAAACGATGCGGCTATAGCCGACGGCAGTCTAACAGCGTAGGGAGAGCCAAAGGCTCTGACAGAGAGGTTCAGAAAGAGAAGAAAAAGGGGCGGCTGATATAGCGGGAGCTTATTAAACAGGTTTTCTGAAAACCTAAGCCAAACATAGGCTTCATCGCAGTACAGCCCTTCAGGATTCCCTCCCATCCAAGGAGCGCCCTCAGGGAAGTAGGGCATGCTGTATAAGCGGTAGGTCCTTGTGGCGAGGGCTATGAGGAAAAGCGAAGCCAGTATCGCTGGCTTATAGACTCTTTTTACAAAGCCTGGGGCTTTCAGCGCTACTCCAGCCACGGTCAGCTTAACCTTCACGTCGGGCACAGGTTTGTACTCACTACCCTCAGTTTTCATAACGCCTCTGCGCATTCTGTTGCCATACAAATCTCTGCAAGGTTATACTAAGCAAAGTTCCTACATATTCCAACACTGCTCTCTTGCTTAACTTCGATTTGCCATTATTTCTTTCTTTGAAAATTATTGGGCATTCTGTTATCTTAAGACCTGCCTTAGCACATCTATATAGAACCTCGATCTGGAAAGCGTAGCCCTCTGAACTAATCTGTTTTTAAGCCAATCGATCTCAAAGCGCTAACCTTATACGCGCGAAAACCGCTCGTCATATCCTTAACCTGACACCCGTCAATTCCCTTTCTAAGAAGTTAGCTGCTTTACTAATTGCCCGCCGCGTGGCAGACCAGCTATTTATACCACCGCCCTCTACGTATCTTGAGCCTGTTATAACGTCGTAGCCTTGTGAACATAGGGTGAGGTTCTTCGTTTGTCGATGATGGGGTTAGCATTGAACCGATAAAATATAGAGAGGTGGTTTGAGTGTTAAACCCAGCCAGAGATGCTTTCATGTTCAGGGTTGTGGTAGCAACGTAGTATCCATTGTCCACAAGCAGCTAATAAGGCCAAGCCGTGTTTACCACAGACTTTGCGTTGGCCACGGACATAACATCCTCGCTCTGCCATGAACCTTTCCATCAGCATCTCCACCCTCTTGTTGATTTCACTCTCTTCCATTTCCTCTTTCGCTTCGCTTTCTTCCATTTTTATCGCCCTCTCAATCTAAGAAGGATCGGAATTTGTCTACGATTTCTTTGATTCCGTCGTCTAGGGTGTAGTTTGTTTGGAATCCTAGCTTCCTTATTTTTGAGTCGTCCAGCGTGTAGGATAGTTGTGGCTGCTCCACCTTCTTCTTTTCTATTTTGAGGTCGGGCACATGTTTCTTGATGGTTTCAATGAGCTCGTTTAGGGACGCGTTTTGCCCAACCAAGTTGTATATCTCTCCTTTGGTTCGTTTGTCTGATGCAGCGAACAAGAAGCCCCTAACAGCGTCTTTCACGTGGAGGTATGGTCTTTTCGCTTTTTCGGCTCGTATCCACATGGTTAGCGGAGACCCTATGCACGCTAGATATGTAAATCTATTTGCGACGGTGTCGAATCTCATGGCTGGAGCGTATCCAAATACAGTTCCGAGTCTTAGCGCGGCGGTATCTAGGCCAGTCTCTTTGCATGCGCGGATGCATTGCTGTTCGGCTATCAGTTTGGATTCTGCGTATGGACCGGTTGGTTTGCATTCATGCTCCTCAGTAACGACCCCTTCTGTTGGCCCATAGACAGCTGCGCTGGATGAGTATACGAATTTTTTGACGCCAACTTTCAGGGCGTGATCTAGAATCTTCTTGGCCCACTTGACGTTAACCTCCATGGTTAGCTCCTTTTTCTCGTAGGATAGGGGCACGCTCGTTATGCCCGCGAGGTCGAAGACTATTTCAACATCTTTGAAGGCGGCTTTTAGGGGTTCGGCTTCTTTTATGTCGCCCTCTACAAACTCGTATTTGGTATTTAACGGCAAGTGCATTAGAGAAGCATACGTTTCCCTGAACATGTTGTCGATGATTCGGATGGTTGCTCCCTTGAAGTGGTCGTGGTTTGGTAGGCTTCGTATCAGTTGTGAGCCGATGTAGCCAACTCCACCAGTCACTAATATGACCATTCCTAGTCTCCTATTTGTGCGGTGGTTTTTCCCAATTGTAGGGTTGCCCTGTTTTAGGGTCTATGATGGTTGGGTCATTCCATGGTCTTCTCTCTTCGTCTGGTTTTTTGTGGTCGTATAGTCTTGTGACGAAGTATATGGTGAGTGAGGGCTCGTTCCCGACGGTTTTTGTTCCATGCCAGTATTGTCCGGGGATTCTGACGACTTGTAATTTATGCTCGCTTGCTATGATCTCGTCTAGTTGTTTTGTCTTTTCGTCGTAGGCGCAGATTTTCATGGCTCCTTTCACTACAATGAAGTAGTCTACTTGTCCTCGTAGGTGTCGGTGCCATGCTCGCACTATGCCAGGATAGCTGTAGGAAAGGTTTGCTTGAGCTATCCACTCGTCTCCAAGTAGGTCTTTCCAGTCTTGGCGTAGGATTTCGCTAAAGAATCCTCTTTCGTCTGGGAATTTTTTTAACTCGTATATTTTTACTCCTTCTAACATTTAATCACCTCTTTATACGGTTATTTTTGATCGTTCGCCTATGATGAATCTGTAACCCTTAGGTTTACTATCTTGATTTATTATGGTCGAGTGGGGGCCTATGAGGCTGTCTGTAATTTTTTCATCTACGTCTATGAGGCAGTTGCCCATGATTATGCAGTTTTCGATTTCGCCTCTCTTTATCACGACGTTGTTGCCGATGCTGGTGTAAGGTCCGATGTATACGTTGGCCTCCACTATAGTGTTTTCTCCAATGGATATGGGTCCCCTTATTATGGAACCTCGTTTAATGATTGAGCCTTTTCCCATGTATAGCCTTCCTTGAAGTGATGCTACGTCCTCAACTCTTCCATTTATTTCATGCACAAGCTCATCTAATACGAGCCTATTTGACTCCAAGATGTCTTCTGGGGTTCCTGTGTCTTTCCACCAACCCTCAACAAACCTATAGCCAACATTGTATCCGTGATCTAGCAAAAGTTGAATGGCTTCCGTTATCTCTAACTCACCCCTCCACGAGGGCCTTAACCGATTGATCATTTTGAAAATTACCGGGTTGAAGAAGTAGATGCCGCTTAGGGCGTATTCGCTTGGCGGCTTCTTTGGCTTCTCGATTAATCGGATAAGTTTTCCGTTTTCGTCGAATTCGGCAACTCCAAATCGTTGCGGATCTCTAACTTTACAGAGAAGAGCCATCCCATCGTAAGAGGAGCTCTTGAACTCTTCTACATATTTCTTCACGCCTCCCTTTAACAAGTCATCTCCAAGGTGCACAATGAAGCGGTCGTCGCCTACGAATTCTTTGCATAATCCTATGGCATGAGCGATTCCCTTTGGCTCACCTTGATAAATATAAGTTATCTTAGCGCCAAATTGGCTTCCATCTCCATAGTGCTCTTTTACCTTCTCAGGATAAATATCTGCTAACACGATTGCTATGTCTTGGATTCCTGCCACGCGTAAGCTCTCTAGTACGTATTGTGAGATGGGCTTGTTTGCGACGGGTATGAGCTGTTTAGGTCCGGTGTGTGTTAATGGCCTGAGCCTGGTTCCATGGCCCCCGTGCAAAATTATACCCTTCACTTTTCAAGCCTCCTAGATTAAATGCTCTTTGGCATCTGCTCCTTCATTTTCGTTAAACCCTCTTCTGCTGTTAGGAATCTCACCTTTAACTCCCTCTCGGCCTTGCTCACGTCTAAGCAGCATTTTTTTGGTCTTTCAGCTATCTGTTTAAACACGTCGCTTGTTACTGGTTTGATGAGGCTTCCATCAAGCTCAAAGATCTCAGCAATCTTCTTGGCGAAATCAAATCTGTTAATGCAAGTCTTCCCAGCTGTGTGGTAGAGCCCCTGCTTTTCAGATTTGGAGAGAATTAACAACACCTCTGCTAAGTTGTCAGCTAGAGTGGGTGAACTATATTGGTCGGTAACGATGCTAATCTCTTCTCTTCTCTTCAGCTTATTGATGGTCCATATCACGAAGTTCATGGATTTTCCTGAGCTTGACCCCAAGCCAGCTAACTCGCCAGGGTTCCATCCATAGATCACGCTTGGCCTTGCGATAGCATACTCTATACCTGCTTCTTGAACGACGTTCTCTCCCTCGAGCTTTGTCTTCGCATAATAATGAAGTGGATTTGGAGCATCCTTCTCCGTGTAAACCCCCTTCTTCCCGTCAAACACGTAATCCGTCGATATGAAAATCATTTTAGCGCCAACCTCTCTACATGCACCAGCAACATTTCTGGTTCCTTCGACGTTCACCTTCCAGGCTTCGGCTTGATGAGCTTCACAGTAATCCACGTTATGAAGTGCCGCTGTGTCGATTACAACATCTGGCTTAAGCTTTTTTATGAGGGTTAATGTGTCGTCTCTATTGCACTTATCTGACTGTATGAAGCCACAGCCCTTAAGCTTTATCGGGCGGAAATTATATGTAGCGAAGGTCTCAAATTTTTCTACAGCTAACTCAGCAATCTTAAAGCCTAAGAGACCGCTACCTCCAATTACTAACAATCTCATAATTCTCACAGGATTTAATCTTTCTTGACTGCTTTAATCTTTAACAATAGATCATTTGCGAGCCCATATCTCTGACATAAATCATAGTTTGGTCATAAAAGCACGCGAATCACTGATTTAATTAGATTCATCAGAGCAGACAGCAATGATATGTTGCGGTGGTAAATTTCGATCGATCAGTACCTCAAGTTTGTAGGGTCGATGATGATCAAGGTACGACGCTTTGACTATTGAGTCGACCTCTTCTACACTCATCCATTTGTATCGGGTGAGAATGAACTTGGTCATAAAAGTCAAGAACTTGATCATAGCTGCGTGTACCTTTGAAGAGGTGGAGTTAATAAATGGGTCAAAACGGATAAACAGGTTATATATTAATCGATCTTTTACTGTTTGCGGGTCCATGCCGTACATAAATACTTCTTTAAATATCTTGTTTAGCATGCTCCGAAGTTCATCTATTTCGAATTCTCTTACATGATACGGATTCAGTGGTTTCTTTGATCTTGGGGATGAAATGTGCTTATTTGGGGTTGAGCAAATGAAAACTCCATTATTCTTAAGTATTCTTCGGCACTCACGTAAGAAAAGCTCAGGTTCCTTTAAATGTTCGATAACGTCGAAAGCGGTCAGAACATCTATCGAAGCACAACGAAATGGCAGATAATGAGCATCCAGCACTACGTAAAATAGACCGTCACTGCGATAATGTTTGGCGCCATATCTTATCGCCGTTTCTGAAATATCTCCTCCAATAATAATACTGGCTCCTTTTTTGGCTAGGCAAGCAGGACCATAGCCTACACCGCATCCAACATCTAAAACAATTCTATCTTTCACAAATTCCGAAGCGAAAAGATACCTACTGACGCACGCTTCAAGGGCAAAGCAAGCAGTATGTTCCAGAATCTCATGGTCCCACCCGCATCTGACCTTTACGTCGTTGGTATAGGTAGGGCTGCCCATCTTATCATCTGTCGAATATTCGCTTGCTTCCATCCCTTGTGATACCTATGCTAGGTCGTTGATAGATGTTGCTTTGCCTGTGCCTATGTTAAAGATATGGCATACCGTAGGAGATACGAAACAAATCTTTATCTTCTATTGAGACTCAGACCAGACCCCGTTTCCATCAATTTCTTCAACTTCGTGGTTTTAGCTACTATGACCACGACTTCGGGTTTTAACCTAAGCGGAAGTACCTCAAATCTTTTTTCGAGGGTTTCGTCAAAACATGTGCCCCTAAAGGTCATAGGACTCCAGTTCTGCCTATGGACTAGCTTTCCTAGAGATATGGCAACCGGCTCCAGACGGGCTTGGTTTAGGATTAATGTAACTAATCCTCGGATAAGTCTCAGAATCAGAGATTTTCCACTTAGCTGAATTTGGCCAAAAAGTTCCAATTCTCTAAAGTACTTTTGTACGAGAACTACGATCTCATTAAGTCCGAACTCTTTGACATGAAATCCCCCTAACCTACCCAGGGGGGACGTAACGTCTTTGTTGGGAGTGGACAAAACAAGTGTGCCCTGTTCTTTCAAAACTCTGACGTATTCTTGGAGCAATCTCTCATACTCTTTGATATGCTCAATGGTCTCAATTGACAAAACAACATCAAAAGCGCTATCTTTGAAAGGAAGTCTCGTTCCATCAAGAACTATAAGTTCTAAATTTTCTCTTCGTTCACTATACTTCTTTCCGCGTTGGATGGCTTCCGAAGAAAGATCTCCGCCAACCACTCGCGAAGCCCACCTTGAAAGGTAATTTGAACCATAACCAACTCCGCATGCTACATCTAACACAAATGAGTCTCTAACGAACTTCCGTGCGAAGACATACCGTTGTAGGGAGAGATTATATATCTTTGATGGGATTTCAGCTCCCTCTAGAAAAAGTTCACAACTGAGACCACGCTTTGTAGTCATGATCATGCTACCCTCATGCTATAATCGCTTGGTACATATGATTTGATTGCCAATCAGTCAGCGTAGAGGCAAGAAAAGTGAGGCATTTTTTTCTTATACGGCATTTGCCTCCCCTGCCTTAGCCAATCTCGTATCTGAACTCAAGATGAGAAGCTTCATTAGCGTATATGATATTTACGATGTCATTTAATTTGCTTTCTAACGAAGACTGCCATGGATATTGAGGAGAAAACCGTAAAAAGGTCACTCCCGGCATGAATTCTCGCCAAGATCTAGCGGAATAGAATTGAACCACCAATAGGAACGATTCGTCGTACGCGATGGATTGCCCAGCTGAATAATGAGATACTAAGAACTGTGCCGCGTAGACCGCATCACGACCTACTTGTCCCTCGGACAAAGGAAGAGGAAGATGTAATGGGGCGTATATAGTTGCTAGCAGCACCAGCAACGTTACTGTCACTGGTAGGATGAGGCGAGGTTTGAATATTGAAATTGGCAATTTCCGCGGTTTCAGACAGAGCGTATACGCAACCAAGAAAAAAAGATAGAGATACGTATACTCCCCAAATCTGGCGAAGGCGCTAGTGCTTCCAGGTGCTGCCAGGTCCGATCCGATCCCAAACCCGAGAGCTGACGGAATCGATGTTGCGAGAACGAACAACGAGTAGCCTATCGGCCTGTTCGTAACTGCGTTATTACGCGAAAACAGCGCCCTTACTATTATGATGATGCCGAGTGAGCCTACAAAGACATACACGATTCGCGAGGTAACGTAGGCGATCTGTAGCCAATACCCGAGCAACCCTGTGATACCCTGCCCTTTCGCCCTTAAAAAAGCCCTATGTACATTGGAGAGCACAAGCGAAGGGAACGAGCGCGTAGCTTGGTAGAAGGAAGGTATTAACCACGTACGAGCATTACTATAGATGTAGTATCCTGCGGCGAACGTAAGGGAAATTACACAAATCTCGGCGATTATGCGTGTGGTCTTGACGCGGCTGTGCTGTTTGATTCTGACTAGAACCATCAAAGCAACAGCTGAGATAGCGAATGATACTGTATAGGCAGGGTCTCCAAGTGTAAGCGAAGCTAGCAACATGGTCGTAACTGCTATGTGCTTTCTGGTTCTGATGATGGGGCCGTGAGTCAACGTTTTCAACAGGAGCAGGTGGAGCGTGAGCATGACAACTAGTGAATAATGGTATGGGGTAGGAAAGATATCCGTGAACTGGGCGTTAGTTACCATTCCAAAGAGCACCGAGAAAAAAGCGAGCTTGCTATTGCCTGAAACTTCCAAGAAGATTAAGTAAAGTACCATCACGTAAAGAAACGTAAAAAAGAAGGTTAGCATTGAGCCAGCCATCAACAGGTCTCCACTAGTTAGCAAGCTCAATTGATCAGCTGAGACAAAGAATACAGGAAACGACAGATACTCGAACTCCGTCGACGCAGGAATGCGCCCCTCAATCAGCACTCTGTGGGCCGTTCCGAGATGCTGGAAGGTATCAGGACTCTCGCTGTAGGGAAAATCAATTAAACGAGCGAACCTCAACCAAAAGAAAACTGCCAAGGAAAGAGCGACGACGGAAACATACACGTAGCTCTGCTTCGGCACGAATCTTCGACTGCTTAGTGGTAACTTGGTAACCTCAAACCTTTATTTAAAGCTTCAAATGCTTTAAGAAATGTCCTATGTTGAATGAATGCTGGGGCTGAAAATGAGCACCTGACTGATGGCGCTCCATCTTGGACTTTATCTCGCTGTCTAATGGACGCAGGATTTGGCTCCATCCGTAATTATCTACCACATATCTTCGAAGGAGCTCTGATCTCCTCTTCAATTCGTCCTCGTGCGAGAGCGCATACCTTAATGAATTAACAAACGCCGAGACATCATTGACTGGGCATAACCAACCAAGCGTGCCGTTATCTGTTATTTCCCTGAGTGAAGCTAGGTCAGATCCGAGTGGTACGACTCCGAAGAATGCAGCCTCCAGAGGTACATGAGCGAATCCCTCCCACCGAGATGGATGAAACAATATCTTCGCCTTTCTATAATATTTGTATAGTTCTTCTCGTTTCTGTAAAAAGCCCATATACCTTATCCTACGCTGCATTGCTTTGTTTTGCTCTAAAAACCTCCTTAGCTTGTTTGCGAAGGCTGTTTCGATTGTGCCAACCAGCAAGAGCCTCCATTGAGGGAAGTCGCCAGCTACTCGTGCGAAAGTCTCTAATGCGACTTCTGACGCCTTCTGGTAGGTTCCGATCCTACCAACGTGCAATATCAGGCTGTCTTTTTCACTGGAACTCACTGGGTAGGATGATAGCCTGTTCATATCAATCCCATTCGGTATATATCTTATTCGCTTCAGCCGACTGCGCGACAAGTATTTGAACGATTCCATTGTTTCTACGCCTATAACGTCAAGAAAAAGAGAGGCAAACGACGATAGGAAACGATAGACGCTAGGCGGGAGCTTCCTGCGCTGAGCCTGCCCTGAGTCTGTAAGTGATATATCCATATTCAAATAAACGAAGCCATTTTTGTTGAGGATCTTGTAGATTAGGCCGACAACTAAGGATTCGGGGCTCATCATATGAAGGGTGAGTACATCAATCTTCTTTGCGTTCCTGAATAGAAAAGGCAAAGCGTCCAACGCCCTACCCAGCGGCAGACAAGTTCCGCATACTCTTCTGATGAACTGCATTTTCAGTCCCGCAACGTCTGTTTTAAGGCCCGGGTACACTCCGTTTTTGTAGCTTATGATGTATGAGTCGTAACCATAGTCTCTCTGCATGATGAAGGGAATCATGCCCTCTGCTTTTGTCAGGTGTACATTCTGTGCCCATGGGGAGAAAACATAGAAAGAAAGTTTAACATTCGATATCGATGCTACCCCCTCAGCTCCAACCATTTGTATCAGCAGCTGAGCCAGCTGATTTATCGTCGTCGGCACTTCCGATGAAGCCCGCACCTGTAACGAGAACCCTACGATAATTCAACAGTGAAATTCCACTCTACACTTCTCGATCTTGCCAAAGGTGTTCGAAAACACAGATCCTTCCACTCTCACTAACGGAAACAAAATCATTTGGAACTATCAACCCGTACCATCCAATGTCCTCGTTCCAGGCGGAATAGACCGAGCCCAGATGCCACAGCCCGAGGACACATACTTTAGTTTTCATCTTTTATCCCAAACTCCTTATATCTAACCTCTCTTACCCGGCAAAACCCGCGTAAGAAAGCTAGATAGTAGGCGTGGCTTAAAATACCCCTCTTTATAGAACAGCCTCAAAAGGCGTAGATGACGCCACCTTCTTGACCTATTATATTTGTCAAATACTCCTGATGTGTATTCAACTAAGTCGCCCCACTCCTCTTTAGTCAACTTAGTTGTTAGGAAGATATCAGGGCTCTGATGGAAAAAGATTCTCCAATCTATATTTTGGGTCAGAAGTCCTTTGGAAAGACATTCCTCGTAGAGTTCTGTCCCCGGATAAGGAGTAACAATACTGAGATACGCCAAATCCGGCTGCAGTTCTCTCATTAGGGATACTGTTTTCTCAACCTCGTCTTTGGCTTCCCAAGGGAAGCCAATCATAAAGAAGGCGTTAAAACTTATCCCCGCTTCTTTCATAATCCTTCGGGTATCCTTGATCTTTGGGATAGTAACCCCTTTTTTTATACGCCTGAGCGTAGCCTCATCACCCGATTCTACGCCCACATTACAAAATTCGCATCCCGCCGCCCTCATTCTCCGAGCTAGCTCGTTGTCAATAAGCCCTGCCCTAGTTTCACAGCCCCAAGTAATGCCTAATTTCCCCTCCTTCAGCAAGTCACATATTTTTAGCACATATTGTTTGTTTATGGTAAAAGTATCATCATCAAAATAGAAATACTGAGTACCAAAGGCTTCCTTAGTTCTTCTAATTTCAGCTACTACATTCCTTGGAGACCTATATCTAACCCTTCGGGTCCATACTTTGTGCGAGGCACAATAGGTACACTGGTAAGGACACCCTCGAGCGGCAAATATTCTGCCAAAGGCAGAAGAAGGAAAGGTCTCCTTTTCGTACAGCAGATGGCGGGCAGGGAAAGGCAACTCATCTAAATTTTCGATGAGGGGTCTATTAGGGGTGGAGAGGATCTCATTGTTATGGCGGTAAGTGATGCCCAAAACATTATCCAAGGGTTTTCCAGACTTTAGCTTACTGGCCAGCTCCAGCAAGGTATATTCTCCCTCGCCTCTGACCTCAATATCAATCTCTTGATGGCGTAACATATCCCCAGGCAATATAGTTGGGTGCACTCCTCCAACTACTACTGGTATAGAGGGGTCAAGTCTTTTAACCAGTCTAGCTATGTTCACCGCCGAGCCATATTGCCCAGTCATAACTGTTATGCCTACTAGGTCAGGTGCTTGATGGGTGATCACTGCTCCTATTTCTTGCCATAAGGGATGGTTCAGGTCCTCCAAAATGTGGAGATATTGCTCATAAGCGTTGAGCATACTTCGAGCGCGCCGGAAAGGGAAAGGCAGGGACAGCTCTCTATAATTGTAGTCGCTGTTATATACTACTACTTCAAAGCCATGCCTTTCCAAGACCGCCGCCAGATAACTTAACCCTAGCGGATAGAAAGGCATTAATTCCCCCCTTAGCCGGGACCAGGCCGGATTTATGAGTAGAATCTTGAACATATTTACATATAGATTCGCTTAATCAAAGCCCTCGTCAGCACGGAAGCGCGCTTTCAAGCTCAAGGCTTTAGATCTCTGTCCGAAATTGTGCCGCAACTGTTCGTTCCTCAAAAGAATCTTGATTTTCTATCTTTCTACGCCTGGGAAGAAGCCGCCTTTAGGGTGAGGGTAAGCTGGCGAGCGAGCGCGCTTCATAATTATCGCGTGCTCTTTGAACATTTATTGAATGTCTGCGTAATAACACACATAATGCCCCAAAAAGGGGGTTTATCATCAAGTTTTTTCCATAAGAAATAGTATAGTAAACCCACGAGAAAACGCCTAATAGGCAGACGCCCCAGAGTCATGTATTTGAGCCAAACTTCACAGTTATAAATCCCTACGTATCTTGTTAAGCCGGAAGGGAGAACTTGTTGAAGTTCCTCTAAAGTCGAATATCCATTGGAAATGTGCTCAGCAGTATTAGGATCTTCCACACCGAATTTTCTAACGTGCCATTCCTGAAATGCTTTGTCATATTCTGGCCCACGATACAAGCCATCTGAGCTCGAGATAGGAAACCTAAAGATAACTCTTTCACCGACTCTGAGGAGTTCCTTGATGGCTACATTTCTAGATTTTTTAGGTATATGTTCGAGTGTGTCAATACATATGACTGCGCCAAATATCTTGTCCCTAAAGGGGAGGTTGGTGCCGCTAGCAACAAGAGGAGAAAACGGACATCCACCCGACACAAAAACATCGCGTTTAATATCCACAGCTACAAGTGGAACCCCATTCGTCCCTAGAAGCAAACTAAGTATAGGATAAGAACCTGAGCCAATTTCCAAAATCATGGATGGGTCTATGCTGGTTCTTCTTAATTCTAGCGCAACTTCGCGCCTCCTTTTCAGAACATCGATACCACAAGGATGAAGAATTATGTCAATTAACCTGTAGGATTGACTACATCTATCAAGCTGACAAAGAAGTCGTGTTAGAAATTCAAGCCATGCATCGAGTATATATAACGACTTTGGTTCATGCTCTCTCCTCATGAAAGAATGAAAACGTTTCGTTGTTACACTAATATAATACGATAGGATACTCAGCGACGTTAGACCGCACCATGTCCCCATAACTTAGAGGCTAAGCGTGGATGAACGATGATCTTTAGCCGTTTTAGCTCGATATCCGAACGTTTTCTCGCCGATTGCACTTCTACCCTTCTTCTCCAAATGTCACGCAGATGGGTAAGGACCCACAAGAGAGCTCTGATGTGGGCTTTTCCAACGAGCGCATTTCCCTTATAGCAGACGTACAGCGCATAAGCAAAATACAAGAAAGACAGAATTCCGGAGTAGACGAATAAATTCTTCAATTGGTAGTTTTTGATATTAGCCATTAACCGATTTCTCGCACTGAAAAAGGAATATAGCCACGGTGGCAATTTACTTGTGGTCGCATAGGCTTCATGATGAATGATCGATGAGGGAACTCCGACTATTCGATATCCATAGAGCCAAACCCGCCAGCATAGATCTACGTCTTCATGTAGAATGAAAAAGGTTTCATCAAAACCTCCTATGTCTTCGAAAACCTTACGTCTCAACAAGATGCCAGCACCCGCAAAGAAGATGTTGACTCTTTTGTTTCCTTTTTCCGCATAAGAAAAACCGAGAACATCCCTATGAGCACCCATCGATAGCGTTTTCCTCTTATTTAGCGCACAGGTTGAGAGCTGCTTAGAAGCAGCCATGCCTATACTTTCATTAGCTTCTACGGCGGAGACCAGCTCTTTAAGCCAATTCGGCTCACATTCCATATCGTTATTTAATATAGCAATGTATCTTGAGTTCGTGCTGCAATACTCAAGTCCCCGATTAACTCCTTCACCATATCCGAAATTTTTATTCATCCGAATTATCTTTAAGTGTTGGTTTTTTTCAAACCTTTCACCGACTATATCAGCGCTACCATCTTTTGACCGATTATCAACGAAGAGACATTCGAAATTTGGATAATTCGTATTAAGGATGGATTCAAGGTACTTGAAAAGCCTATCTCCTAAGTTAATCACGCCGTTATAATTCACGACTATAATTGATACCATTTGCTCGTGTAGGTGGTATGCCATGAAAGCCGCCTTCAGAACGATTACGTCATTAGATATATCATATGAAAGCCATTTACACGCCAAATTTAAGACTTCTTGACGCACCCAGTATCGAATCCAGCCAAACTAGCGGTAATGAAAACTGGTAGAGTTTCAGCCGTAGCTCAGGACTAGCTCCGCAAAATCTCATGCTTAAGGTAATTTCGTGCATTATCCTATCCGCACGATACTATCAACGCTTATGCGAATATCCGTGCTATTTTTAAGAACTAAGATGCCATAAAGCTTCTTTGAGGAGTGATGGAATATGATACCATATGTTCATGATAAGGCTGTTGGTGCAGTAAGGGCATCTTTTAATAAACATGGCATATAACCTCTCCCGGTACTTCTGTGAGAATACGATCGCTTCTAGTGCATTCTTTCTGAGACTCCCAACAGAGGGTATAGCCCAACATCCAGGATATATGTTCCCGTACGCATCAATGTATATACTTTGAAAACCAGCTGTACAAGGGACTTCCCTTCTTAATCTGGGGGTATCTTCGCCACAAAGATAACGTTGAGCATATTCAAGCGCTAAATGGGTCACAAAAGGAGAGATGGGAGGGCTCTTCACTCCATGCAAATAGGTAATTATTTCATCAATATCTTCACGACTTTTCATAATCAGTACACGTTTATCGATTCCCTTAAATTGAAAAGATACAGTCTCCAGGATATTGGGGAACCATGTTACGTTTAACTCTTTGCATATTTCGATGACCTCCGGGATGCAACGTATTGTCAGCCAAGTTAAAGTGGTAGATACGGTTATATCCAAGTTATGATGCTTGCTGTCTCTAACGTTAACCAATAATTGCAGTGCGCGGAAACTTTTCTCAAAAGCTCCCTTAATACCCCTTTGTTTATCATGGACATCACCAATTCCGTCTAGTGATATTGAGATTCTATTAAGCCCGTTTTCCAGAAGCTCTCTTGCTTTGCTCTCAGTTAATATTAATCCATTCGTCAAGACGGTTATCTTCTCAAAGCCTAATTCTCGAGCCCTCTTTATAAGAAGTGACAAATCCTTTCGCAGAAGGGGCTCCCCTCCAGACCATCCAATACGTCGAACACCTATCTCTTTCAATTGCTTCATAATATCTAACATTTCCGAGGTCGTTAATTCTCCGGACCATTTCTTTCTCCACATAGCGCATGTAATACATCTACTATTGCAATTATGTGTCGCGTTGATACATGCTGAAGCTGGACGAATCGGAACGAAACGTAGTGACGTACTTCCAAAGCTAAAGAAAAGCGGTTTATACCATTCTGTTAATGCCTCCTTAAGGATATAAGATATTTCCATCTAGATCCTCCTGATGGTTAGCATGCGCTAAGCTTCTTTAAAAGCTAAACATACCGTGGTTCTTATTTTGGAGCACGGAGAGATAATTGTGCTTTAATAGCCTCTTCATAGGACAATCTTGACCATTTCCCAAACCGTGATAAAGGTAATAATCCTTTTTCTCTAACAGTAACCCTTTGTTGAGTTATTCTATTCTTCTCTCATCATAAATGGCGCCGCGCATGCTAGGTTATCTCAAGTACGCGTTAAGTAGTCTTTCTATCATTCTTTCCCAGGAAAATTCTTTCATCGCATATTCTCTACTATTTCTTCCCATCCTCTCTATTTCCATGAGATTTTCCAGCAAGTATTTCATCTTTTCAGCGAGCTGCTTTTCGTTACCAGGCTTTACAATAAAACCGTTCCACCCATCTTTGATCTGCAAAGACGTGCTTCCTATTCCCGTCGCGATTACAGGCTTACCCGAAGCCATAGCTTCCGAGATAACAAGTGGACTCGCCTCCATAAGTGAAGGTAATACAAATATGTCACACGCGACATAAAGCTTCCTCAAGTCTTCTCGAGGTAAAGATCCAATTAAGTGTACATCCTTCTCCAGTTCAAGATCCCGAATAAGATTTAATAATTCCTCAGAATAGGGACTATGAACGGTTTCTATACCGAATTCCTCAGCTGGGCCTATCAGCATAAGTTTTACATCTTCATAGCATGCTTCCTTTACCAATTTGAAAGCTCTTATGAGATAATCTATACCTTTATGCCTGGTAATTCTTCCTACAAAGAGGATGACCCTTTTGTCACTGAGATTATATCTCTGTCTTATCTCATCCACTTCAAGATGTGGGGTAAAATAAAATGTGTCAACACAGGCTGTTGGTATAGCTACGACGTCCTTGGAGTTTTTCTTTATGGCTCTAAGAATTTCCTTCCTGATCTTTTCTGTAGACACTACTATCCTACTGACTCTCTGAGCGAGTTCATTCTCTATTCGGATTGCCAGCCTGTCTAAAAAGCTACGCTGCTCCTTCGCACGCCGAGCTGTGTGAGAGGTATAAATCATCTTATTTCTTAGGTTCTTTTTTCTCAAAGTCAGAATAAAACCGCTAACAGAATAATGGAGCAAAATTAGGTCAAAATTCTCACTTTCTTTATTAAGGAATCGAGTTACTGCATTTGCGAAGGAGAACTGATTTAACAAATCCCTAACAACTAACGAGAGCGTAATCAAAGAGGAGCTGAAGGATAAGATGGGCACTCGGAAGCGATTTGCATTCAGTCTTATTATTTTAACGCCATCTATCATTTCTTGTAGCGGATCCAATTTTGAATATTTCCTGTCAAGTATGATGATCTGGTATCCTTTGTATGAAAGCCGCTTTGAGGCTTCAAAGATATAAGATTCAATGGCTCCTCCCTTCTGAGGGGGTATTCTCACCTGACCAACGGAAACCTGAAGGACCATCATTTCCTAGCCCGTGGCATCTGTTTATTTGTACCAGGTGAAGCCAGCCCCACGGCGAAGCCGATGAAAACTGCTGCCATCACTATGGTCGAGATAATTAGTCTTCTAATGGCTAACTTAGGTTTCCTTGCCGCAAGTAAGACAGTTTCAGGAAGAAAAATGTTTAACACTTTAAGTAACAACTCCTTCTCCAGTCTCGTTGAGTCGATTGCTGGCACAGATAAACGCCAGATGATTGACCTGTTATGTCCAACATGAAGTGCTCGCTTTATTATTGCTTTCAGAGTGCAACTTGCGGGTCGAATCTTGTGATACGCTTTGGTTCTCGGATTGTAGATGATGTGTTTGCGGGTTCTGCTTATAACACGAAGGGCCAATTCGCTTTCTTCCCCCCCTAATCTTTTCCAGTTTGCCACTTCCGGATAATCCCGACGTGGACCAAGCGAAACGTTGTACATACCTGCTAGTTCAAAGGCTTGCTTCCTCAATGCAAAGTTCATCCCCGCAAAAGACTGTACGGCCACAGATTGCTTAGCCCGCCAGTAGGTACCCCCAATAACCCATAGAAATTCAGTCGGCACCCAGTCAATAGGCTGGTTATTCAGCAGAGGTACTGTGCATCCTGTGACGCCAACAACGTTCTTATCTTCGAAGGTTTTTATCAATTCTTCTGCCCAAGCATGATGCAATAGGACATCATCGTCAAGAAATGCTAAGATCTCTCCATGAGCCCTCCTGGTACCCGTATTTCTGGCGGAAGAAGCGCCTGCATGATGCTCATTCAAAACAACACAGACCTTATCCAAACCGATAACTTTGATATAACTGAGCAGTCGTTGCATGAGCTCTTCTGTGTCACAGACTAAGATTGTCTCTATTTCTTGGCAAGTCTGCCTTTTGATGCTTTCGAGCAGTTCCCTCAAATTTTTCAATCTTTCGATTGAGCCTACAGCAACTATGACAGAAATCAGAGTTCCTTGGCTGCTCATAAGCATTATCTTAAGTATAAAAGGGGTTGCTTAGCCACGAAGTCTCTCCATTACCACGACAAGTAGATCCTTAAGTCCCTGCTTAGAGTCGGAAACCTTACTCGACCCGCTCCTCCTCCCTTCATCCCCGTGTGGAACTTCGACCACACATAGCCGCATCTTCTTTAATTTCACATAAAATTCTTGCTCCATCTCAAAGCCTGAAGTGTAAAATTTGATTCCCTGCAACACTCGCTTCCAGAACGCATTGTAGCCTGAACATAGATCCGTATAATTGGTGCCAAATAATAGATTCGCCGCAATAACAAGTAACTTGTTTCCGAACCACCTATGCCATCTCATGTAGGGCGGCCGTCCAAATTTCAATCGAGTACCCTTTGCGAAGTCATAGCCTCGCATCAGCGCATATGTAAACCTGTGAATTTCCTCGGGGTTTGTCGCGCCGTCGGCGTCAAGCGTTACTATTATATCCCCAGTAGCCTTCTGGAAGCCACACTTCAACGCATCCCCTTTACCCTGTCCGTCTTGAAGAAATATCTTAGCATCTGGTCGTATGGTCTGCGCGACTTTAATGGTATTATCTGTCGAATGACCATCTACCAAAATTACCTCGTCCACCCAGTCGGGTATCTTAGGAAGAACCTTCGGCAAATTGCCCTCTTCGTTCAGTGTACATATTACTACGGAAATTCTCGGATATACTTTCATTCGATTCTGAAGCTGGTTTAAGAAACTCGTATACTCCGATACGCCTCTTCCGACCCCTACGTAAACAAAACCCATCTGAATCATCTGCTCTGAGTCCAGCATGTTCTGGGCGTCAATCACAACCGGTTTCCTCATCATCGATTTGATACGTGAGAAATCTAGCTCTTTAAACTCAGGCCAACCAGTCACAAGAACTAACGCATCGCTGCCACTAGCCACGGCATAAGAGTCGGAACAGAACTCAAATTCGCCGTGAATCTGAACTTCGCGTAGGTCAGCTTTAGGATCATAAGCTTTAACCCTAGCCCCGCTATCAATTAGATCCCTGATTATTTCTAACGATGCGGAGCGGCGAAGCGTGCTTGTTCCCACCTTATACGTCAGTCCTAGTATGCCGACCGTCAGGTTCTGGAGCGATCCATATATCCTCCGTAACTTTCTAGCGACGATTCGGTTCTGTTGTTGGTTCACCCTCAATACGCTGTTAATCAAGTGCGTTTGGTAGCTGACTTCCTCTCCAAGGTTTTGGAGCACCTTAAGATCCCTAGCCAATGTGCCACCCGCAAAACCTAAACCCGGTCTCAGCGGCGCCTTGGAACTTATCCTGCTGTCTAAATGCATTGCTTCCGCCACCTTCATGGCGTCGGCACCCGCTTCATCGCAAAGATTGGCGACTTCGTTGATAAAGCTGATGGACGTAGCTAAGTATACATTAATGGCGTGTTTGGTCATTTCCGCTGTTCTTAAATCCATCCTCACTTTCGGTGTTTGAATAACACTGAGAAGTCCCTCCACCTTGGCCTGTGTAGCAACGCTATCCGATCCTATAATAATCATATCTGGATGTCTAAAACACTCTATAGCCTGACCTAGCCTCACGTTTTCGGGAACGTACGCTATGCCAAAGCTCAGATAAGGCCTCTGACTCCTAATGATAGAAGATATCTTTTCACAAGTCCCAACTGGAACTTGGCTACTTACAATAACCATCGAACCATCCTCTAAATACTCGCTCAGTTCTGCGCTCGTCCTAAAGATCTCAGAAAGATCGACCTCATCCCTTGTATCAACACGTAGGTCAAAAGTTATGAACACGTATTTTGCACCTTTCAAGGCAGAATCGAGTTCTGTGGTGTAGCTTAATCGCCTTGACTCAAGGTTCTTCGTCATCAGCTCAGCAAGGCCAGGCTCAAACAGAGGCGGAACGCCCTTGTTTAAGTCCTTTACTCTTTTAGGATCTTTATCCACTCCAACAACACAATATCCTAAGTCAGCTAAACAAGCCGAAACCACAGATCCCAGATGCCAGATGCCAACCACACAAACTTTAAAGTCCACACTCATGATGTGATCCTACTTCTTCCCGGGTTGACGTTCCGTGCGAGTAAAGAAGAAATCGTCAATACGCCTCAGCGTGTACAGCTCTCTCCCCATTATCTCCTCAATCCTCTCCTTGCTCATGCCACGCCAATCATCCCATACAGCACTTATCAACCTTCCAGTAAGCCCATCCGATTCATCCGACGCCAGAAAAACAGCCAGACCCGCAGGCACCTCAAAAGGAGTCCCCCTCCCCTCCTTTACACGCCTCGACAAAGCCAACTCTTCATCGCCCGCAGCCTCTCCAACCGCCAAGACCTGGTTATGCATCCTTGTGCTAAGAGCTCCAGGAGCTATAGCGTTAACCTGAATATTAAACTCCTTAACCTCCTCCGCTAAGGTTTCTGTGAAGCGCACCACAGCCGCCTTTGAAGCGGCATAAGCAGAGAACCTTGGCCTCGGCCCAGTAGCTCCTCCTCCAGAGAGGTTAATGATCTTCCCTCGACGACGCTCAATCATAATGGGCAAAACCATTTTAGTGCAAAGAAATGTCCCGATCAAGTTAATGTTTATAGTCCTAATCCATTCCTCAACATCGTTATCCACCACAGGCCCGACCGGTCCCAAGATTCCGGCATTATTCACTAACACATCCACCTTACCGAATTCATGCATAGTCGATCTGACTACCCTCTCCACATCCTCTTTTTTCGAAACGCCCGCTTCAAGGGCGAGAGCTCGACGACCTAAGGCTCCCACCTGCGTTGCAGTTTCCATTACTTCAGATTGAGTGCGTGACAACGCCACCACATCCGCTCCCTCTCTAGCAAAGGCAAGAGCAATAGCCCTACCAATCCCTCTACCTGAACCAGTAACGATGGCAACCTTATCCTTCAGCTTCGTCAGAAAGCCCGCTTGCACCAAGCTCTCATATTTGAGATGATGCTTAAATCTGCCGCTTCCGACCCACACTGAGCTTCAAAATCACTTCTTCTAGGTTGACCTCAGTATTTTGTCTATATCATTCAAGTACGCTCTAACCTTTTCCAGCTCGTATTTTATATCCTCTACGTCGATGCTGCCTTCGTAAAACACCATTTCGTGAAGGTGTCTCTCTCTAGCTCCGTACCTGTCCCTAAACATCGATTCCCCTATTTCAGGAAGCTTCGTTTCCAGCTCTCTAAGCATTTTCCTGCGCTCCCAGTGGCTGGATGGGAGCTTGCCAGCCAGCTTTAAAATTAGGGCGTTTGTTGCTTGGATCGTGGCGTTCCATGCCTTTTCAGCGGAGTCCCTGATCTTGTAGGGGTTGTTTTCTTTGGCTCCCTCCTCAAACTCCTTGAGGGACTCCTCATGAAACCTGCAAGCATCTTCAAAGTAGATAGCCACCCTATCGATTGCCACGCCCCCATCACCCAGTAGCCTATTACGTATTCTGACGGCTATAGACTCTTTTAAAGTTAGCGTGTATGCCAAGGGTTTGTCAGCCTCTTCTCTGCCCATAGATAAGTCCGCTTGAGCCCCTCATCCAAGCTTACCCTTGGTTGCCACCCCAACAGAGCTTTAGCCCTACGTATATTCGCCGTTCGGCTAACAGGACCAACAGGCTTCGTAAGATCATACCTTATCTCGATGCCTTTTCCAGACATTTCAACTATCTTTTCAGCTATCACTTTGATCAGAACCTCTTCGTCTGAGCCTACATTCACAATAATGGGAGGGTTAGAGGCCTTCTCCTCAAGTCTAATCAAGGCTTCAACACAGTCTGAAACATACATGAAGGACCTTGTTTGATCCCCAGAGCCCCAAACAACGAACCCCTCCTCAGGGTACATTACGGCTTTACGGATTAAGGCTGGAACCACATGTGCTGTCTCATCCAGAGGTTCGCTGGGCCCATAGGCGGTGAATATCCTTGCTATACCAATGTCCATATCCCTCATCCAGCCTAACTGTATTTCTCCTAGAAGTTTCGCATAACCATATCCACCCTCGGGATTATAGTAGCTTAGGTCATCCTCGGATAGGACCACACCAGGCTTCTGCTGCATGTCTATAGGGTAGACGGAGACGCTTGAGGCGTATATTATCTTCTCGACACCAGCCTCCACACACGCCCTGAACACGTTGACATCTATCACCAGGTTGTCCTGCAGGGTCCTAAGCTCAGCCAACTCGCTGCCATGCAGGTACTCAACGCTGCCAACCCTAGCCGCCAAGTGATAAACCACACCAGCACCCTCAACAACCCCCAAAGCCCGCCCATAGTTCCTAAGGTCGATCTTAGGACATTCAATACGGACGCCCGAATCAAGGAGGTTACGAACGCTACCCCTAGAGAAGTCGTCAGCCACAACAACCTCCCTACCCTCATCAACCAGCCTCCTCGCCAGATGGCTCCCAATGAAACCCGCGCCACCCGTCACAACGGTCCTCAATCCTTCCACTCTCTCTCAACAATCAAGCGTATTTCGCGATAGGCTTCATCTATCCCTAGGCTCAACCCAACATCCTTAGAAAGTCTTCAATTTTGTCTCTCTTAGCCTCTAGATAATCGAGCCTCGTGAAATCCTCAAAGGACTTGTTTCACTCAGCATCCTTCAAGCCAAGACCTTCCGCGATGGCTTCCACCGTAACCTCAACCACCACCCTCACCGCCACACGCTAAACTAACAAACACCTAGAAAATATAAACTTAGTACCCATTTTGAACAGACTATCATAGCAACATCCACACGCGCGCCAATAAACCACCTGGCAATCGTCTCCTCCTCGTCATAATCCTTAAAACGACGATACACTAACCGTATCTACTTCCAAGTCGTTTCAACAATGCCAGAGCCAGCTATACGTTCATCCTTAGTTAACACCTTCGCCTTAAGGGCTTGAGCAGTTGCCACAACAATCCTGTCATGAATCTCAGATAAGGGAATCGCCGGAATCCTTTCAACAACCTCTAAGGTTAGGGATGCCGGAAGAAAATTTTCGCCGATTCGCAACTTTGAAAAAAGTTCGTTAAAATCTAAGGCAATCTTCCTTTTTTCAACCAGGTGTACGCATTCAGCCAACGCGATCGTTGGAATGAAAATAATGGCTCTTCCATGCTCCGCCTCCGAAAATACCTTATTCGCTCCCTTAGGCAAGCGGTCCAGAAGATAAAAAACCCAAGCGTGAGTATCCACAACGTAAAACATTACTTCAACTCGTGCCTAAATAAGGCAGACTTAGCCTCTTCGATGCTCTTTTCAAGCTCATCTACAGAAACAAGCAGCTTAGCTGTGCCCCTTAAAGAAATCAAAGTGGGCTTCACCAGAGTTTCAGACCTAAACGATATCAAAGCCTTAAGCCTATCAACCTCCCTCTCCAGACTCTCAACCCTCTTCACAACCACATCATACATAGAGGCCTCAACACCCGACCTATCCTCAGCCAATACCCAACACCCACATCTTAATGTTATTACTAACAGCGCTATTTATGTTTTGATCGCAAACGTCCCTTGATTATGGCGTTCCATGTTCTCCTGAAACGCCTAGAGTGAACGGAGCGTTTCTGAACCTTTCCGCTGAACTCGTTGTATCCCTTCTGCATGCATGCATTGCCAATAACTATGCCTCAAGAGGCACCACTATCTCATGTTGTAAAATCCTTGAGGCATATTCAAGGGCCGCTTGTATATCCTCCCGAGTCAACTCAGGATACTCCCTCAAAACATCATCCACACTCATCCCAGCACCCAAAAGCTCCAAGACTAAGTAAACAGGGATGCGAGTACCCTTTATAACCGGCTTACCAGACAAGACTTCAGGGTTTATAACAATGCGCTCAACGCCCACTCCGCTCACCATCTACATTAATATGAATTGAACCAAATAAATCTTGAGACCTAAGAGCTCGCAGTTCTTTGCGAATTTTTTCAGCCCGCTCTTCAAGATTCTCCAGAACAAATAAGCCCGCACCATTCAGTTACAACAGTCTTCAAGGAATCACGCTCCAACCCACAAAGACGACACGCCTTCCAGCAACCAAGCATAGCAGAGAACCCTATCTCTTAACCTCGTTCAGGGTCCATCTCACAGTCCGTCTTATAGCTTCCTCAGAAGAAACCTTCGGCTTCCAGCCCAGCCTCTTGATCCTGTCTATCGAAAGAACCACGACAGGGTTGTCGCCTATCCATCCCCTCGGTCCACCTGTATACCTTCGCTTCACGTTCCTCAAGCCCATCTCCTCGATCACAATGTCAGCCACCCTGTCAACCATAGTCTGCTCCTCGATGGCTAGGTTGAACACGTTCACGCTGCCTGAGGCCCTCCGATACCCGATCATCATCCCGTCCACGCAGTCCTTAACGTACAGGTACTCCTTGCTCTGTCTTCCATCCCCCAGGATCTCCAGCTCCCTCGGGTTCCTCTGCAGCTTGTGCACGAAGTCCCAGAGCACTCCCCTCCTGCATCGTTCACCCACAACGTTGGAGAACCTAAATGACCAGAACTTCAGTGGCGAGAACTGCGTGTAGGCTTCCATGTAGGCCTCGCAGGCCAGCTTTGAAGCCCCGTAGAGAGAGGTTTGGACAGGGGAATAGTCTTCGGGGGTTGGCATCACCTCGGCCTCTCCGTACAGCGCCGATGTAGAAGCAAACACTAGGTCCTGAACCCCATTCTTGTACATGGCTTCGAGCACGTTAAGGGTTCCAACCACGTTGTTCTCCAAGTCCGCCCTGTGATCCTCTAGGCTCCTCCTGATGTCCGCGTGAGCCGCCATGTGAAAAACCACATCGTGCCCAGCGAAGATTCGGTTAAGCTGACCCGCATCCCTGATGTCGACGTTATGAACTGTGAGACGAGGATTACCCGAATGATGCTGAAGGTTTTCCAAGCAACCACATGACATATTATCCACAACAGACACGAAGTATCCTTCACCAAGCAGCCGATCAACAAGGTGGCTTCCAATGAAGCCTGCTCCCCCCGTCACTATTGCCTTCATAGCCTCTGCTTCCTTGCGCACTTACGAGATCAGTGACGAAGACATCTTCAACACCGCCTCAGAAGAGGAGAAACGCTTCGACTCAACAAGTATCCTCCATGACAAGCTCAGGATGGACTCTTAGTATCGTGTACCTAACCTTGAGCGACCTAAGGACAGCTTCTAACTTCTCCTTAACAGGCTCGACATCCTTTTCTTGGCAGTCAATCCATAACGTTATCCGCTTCATCACGCTTCTCGCCATCAATCCCTAAGCCTTTTGCGCATTTCCCTCTCATCATGTTCCTAACTAGACGCAGCTATACGTCCCTCAGCCTGCTTAAACTCTTGCCAAGCCTGGTCAAACTCTTTGATGGTATCCTCCGTCTTCCAATGGTACGGCATCTGGACCAAGATCTTGTAGGGTATGGTTAATACGTGGGCCCCAGCCACAGCCGCCTCGTTCACGTCCTCAGGTTTACGTATGCTTCCAACAATGATCTTCGTCGCAAAACCGCCCTTGTCAATGATAGTCCTTGACTCCCTGATAACCCCTTGAACGTCTCCGCCAGAGTCCCTCACACGGTTGAAGAAGATGCTCGCATAGGTGGCTCCGGCCATAGAGGCCAGCAACACCTGGTTCGTAGTCATCAAACAGGTTGCGTTCGTTTTGATGTCCCCTCTGCTGAGCCTATTAATGATTCGAAGGCCTCTGCCATCCCCAAACATCGGAACCTTAATCACGATGTTCTTGGGGTTCCAGCTGGAGTACTCCCTAGCCTCGTCAACCAATTCGTCGTCGCTACCAGCAGTTTTCGTAAGCTCCACGCTCAACGGTCCATCCACCAGAGACAGAATCTCGAAAACCCTATCCCGGAAGTTGACGCCCTTCTCAGCCAAGAAGATCTTCTGGTTGGTGGTGACCCCGCTGATGATGCCCCACGGCAAGATCTCCCTTATCTCCTTCACGCTTGCTGTGTCAAGGAATATTTCCACTTTCGTTCACCTCTTTTTCGATTATCTCAGACCCATGAAGTAGGCTAGGAACAATGAGGTCGGGTTTAACAACCTCATGCTCCATGAGCCTACACAAATCACACTTCAAATAACCTATCAAGATGGATCTACAGCCAACAGCCCTGCCAGCCTTCACATCCGTCAAGCTATCCCCAATCATATAACACCTTGAAAGGTCCAGGCCCAAATCCTTCGCAGCCCTTAAAAGCAGACCCGGCTTAGGCTTCCTACAATCACAATTAGCCCTATACCTAGCATCCCTCGCCAAGGGATGATGAAAACAATAATACTCTGCATCTATATGCGCACCTCTCTTCTCAAGCTCTCTCTTCATCTTCGACCTAACCTTCCTAAAGGCCTCCTCGGTCATCTTTTCCTTCGCTATGCTGGGCTGGTTCGAGACAACAACAACCTTCAAACCTAGCTGGTTGAAAACCTTAATCGCCTCGGCGACACCAGGCAACAACCTAAACTGCTTAGGACTAAGAGGAGAATCTAACACACCGAGCTCCGGGAAGTAAACAATTTCGTTAATAACGCCGTCTCTGTCAAGGAAGATAGCTCGTTGCCTCGTTGCCTCTTGAGCTAGTGCACGCTTAATCATTTACTATCTTCCGATTCTATGAGCTCGCATACCTCGACTATCGTGTACCTAAGCCCTGCTGAACTCAAGAATTTCTTAAGCTCCTCAAGAGCTCGTTTAACGTTGTCGCCTTTACTATCCACCCAGACAATGATGCGTTTCATTTCACGATTCAGCTATCGATTCACGTAGCCTAGCGCAGATGAGGTGGGTCAGCACCACATGGAAGCCTTCCACATGCGGCGTCGAATTTATGGGCACAACTATGCAAGCGTTAGCCATCTGCTTTAAGACACCTCCATCGAAGCCAGCTAACCCAACAACCTTGCCACCGTTATCCAGAACAAACTTGGCTGCCTTCAGAAGGTTTTGAGACCAAGGACCTGCCTTCTCAGCTCCTGAGCCTCCGTGAACACTTATAACCACGAAAACGTCGCCTTCACGCATAAGATTCTTTAGCTGCTCCACGTAGACGTTCTCCCAGCCGAGGTCGTTGGTAAGCGCCGAAACTAGAGGGATATTATCCGTCAAGGCCACGGCTCGAAACCTCTTCCGTGCCTCCACCGAGGTGAATTTCGCTAAGTCGCTTGCAAAGTGGGTGGCTGTGGAGGCGGAGCCGCCGTTCCCAGCCAAGAAAACCTGTTTTCCATCTCTCCAAGCCTCGTATAGGAGCTCTATAACCCTCTCTATGTCCTCCCTTGAGATACGCCCGATTATAGACTCCAACTCTCGAAGGTAAAGGTCGATCATCTCTTTGTTATCCATAAAACCACCTAGAGGTTAATGATGATCTTCGAGCCCTCGCTTCCAAGCCTAAACCTAACCTCCTCCAAGCCCTCCCCAATCATAGCCTTCCTCACACGATCCTTACTATTCTCGCAGTAGAACATGAGGAAGCCTCCCCCTCCAGCTCCCATGATCTTACCACCTATAGCACCGCTTTCAAGCCCCATCCTATACCACCTATCAATAAGAGGGTTGGACATCTTAGACGACACGCTCCTCTTAGCCAGCCAGTGCTCATGCTGAAGCTTACCAAACTCCGTTACATCACCCCGTTCAAGGGCTCTCTTTACCCTAAACCCTATCTCCTTCATACGATGCATAGCCTCCACGCTTCTAGCCTCATCCCTCTTGACAGCGCTCTGCTGATCCTGAAGCACGTCAGAAGCTTCTCTCTTAATGCCAGTATAGAAAAATAATAGGTTGTTCTCAAGCTCGGAGACAGCCTCAGCCGGTATTTTCAACGGAGACACCTCAACCCTGCCGTTTCTATCTATGTTAAGGCACACAAAGCCTCCAAAGGCAGAGACATACTCATCTTGCTTGCCGCTAGGCTCCTTAAGAATCTCCATGTTTATTCGGCAGGCCTCCTCAGCCAACTCTTGATGCGACGGATTTTTGCCACTATACATGTGCAAAGCGTGGAGGAGACCAACCGTGAAGCTGCCGGAGGATCCAAGCCCCGTTTTCGAGGGTACGTCACCAATCGAGACGATTTCAAGGTGATCCCTAAGCCCGAGAAGCCTCAAAGCCTCCCTCACTGTGGGATGCTGGATACGGTCAACAACGTCCACGATCTCGGTTATGGAATAGCTTAAACGAACATCCTCCTCAAATCTCCTCTTCACCACCAAGTACACGTACTTATCAATAGCTGAACTTACGACAAAGCCACCGAACTTAGAATAGTAGGAAGGCAGGTCTGTCCCACCTCCACCCAGTGTCAACCGGAAAGGAGTTCTACTAATAATCAACTTGGTGCAACCATCAGTATTCTTTACTCAGACCCTTGATGCAGACCTACCGTCCTTCGTACAACTCTTCTAAGGAAGCTCCTAAGCCTATCTGAGTACCTGTTCACAAAGACGGCCCCAACCAATATCAGCGACACTGCGAACCCCTCACTCGTAAAGATAGGGGCGTCTAAGACCGTAAAAGGAGTAAAATTCGTTGTTTTTGTGGACACGTCTAGGCTCGCCTTTAGGTTCACGCTTTCCGATACGTGGACGCCCCCGCCTAAGCTTATGAAGAGGGACCATCCCACCAGCGGCCAGAAAATGGGCGTGTAGGTGGTGAACAAGTCCAGCAAAAGATGGCTCAACAACCCCAAGGTGGCAAGCAACACAAACCCAAGCAGCCTAGGCCTCACAACCCTAATCAGCAGAAGCACTATTCCACACAAAGCCAAGACCACCACAAGCGAATGCGACGTAGACCTATGCACCCCAATCAACAACGCATCAAAGTCTGGGAGCAGTGCTATAAACGAAGCCAAAAACGCCTCCCTAGGCCTCCTAAAATACGAGAAGGCCGCGAAGGGTATCACAAAGTGTAAAAGAAGCTCGCTCAACGCCTCGCCCTCACCTAGCATACTTCGCTAAGGCTTCAACAGCTAGGACATGGCGTGAGAGCTTCTCAGCGGACGCGGCAACCGGAACCCCGTTGCTCTCCAAAGTTCTATTCAGCCTCGCATAACGCTCATAAAGTCTATAGGCGTCCTCCAGGCTTCGGGCCCCGATCCAGGGCCTCGTCGGCTGCAAAACAAGCAGAAAGTAGCCTCTACGCTGAGCTATGCTCGCAAGCTCCAAGATTGGCAGGGGGTCCCTCGAAAGTGAGCTAGCCAATACGAGCTGAAACCGCTCGCCACCCTCACTCAACATCTGCTCCAAGACCCTGTAGGGCTCAGTAACCGCCCCCTTAAGCGCCCTAAGCTCAGCCTGAAGCAGCTCACGCAAAGGCGTCTCATCCAAGCCTTCAAGAATCCTCCTAAGCTCACTGACTGTCTTAGGCTCGAGAACACCATAAAGCTCCTCAGGAGGAACCTCCACAATCTGCAGCGCATACCGCAGGGCCAGCGCAACCGCCAGCGCCGGCTGAACACGAGGAACACGCAGCAAAACCCTTTCACCGTCGTGAACCATCAACCCAAGCGGAAGGCCTTGCTCCGCCACAGCCAACACCGAGTTCAAGAAGGCCGAAGAAAGCTCATCAAGGGAAATAGGGTCAGGCGCCGCAGCCTCATACACCAAATGCACACCAGTCCCGCCCCCAACATAGAACTCCTTCACCACCAGCCTCCCGAGCCTCGCCGTCGCCTTCCAATCCATGTGGCGAAGCATGTCACCAGGCAAATATTCCCTCGAATCCGCATAATCCAACCCAGCGCCCTTCAGCACAGTCGGCGGCTCCCCAACACCCAAACCTCCAGCAGCCAAAAGAAACCTGGCAGTAGCCACAGCCGCAGCCAACACACGAGGATAAACCTTCAAAGCCAACCTGAAAGGAAGCTCACCGACACCCTCAACCAACCCAAGCCTGCCCCTAACCCAAACCCTCAACGTCTCGCAACCATACTGACCAGCCAACCTTGGCAGAACCTCAAGCCTCAGCCTAGCTACGCCGCGTCCAACCGCCAAGCACCCAAGGGCCTTCCAATCGAATGGGTAAATCCCACCATTAAGAGGACTCTCAAACCGAAGCGGAAAACCAGCTGACAAGCTTACCTCAAGATCGCAACTTAAGGGCTTCCCTGCAAAAGTCGTTGCCTCAACCGTGTCCGGCTCAACCTTAACAAGGCTTCGCAGCCTTCTAATCACTCCTCCGACAGCCCCAACCTCGTAAAGCAGCAACAAACCCAGAGCCGAGGCTCCAACCAAGATTAACAGGTCCCTGAATAACAAAGCAAATATGCCAAAGGATAGGGAAGCGTAAATTACCTTCCAACCCCTTTTGGTGAGATTTCCTTCAGGTAAAACCTTATGACTCATAGCCCTACCGGTTTTGAGGCTCAAGCCCCTTTGGAACAGGCGTTTCCTTGAGCGCTTCCTCGATCAATCTATCAGCCGAAACATCCTCAGCCTCGGCTTCAGGCTTCAGCTGAACCCGGTGAGGCATGACGTAGGATGCAAGCGCCTTCACGTCATCCGGAATAACGTATTCTCGACCTTCCAGCAAAGCCCTCACCCTTGAACCCTTAAAAAGCCAGATAGAGGCCCTTGGGCTAGGTCCATTACGGGCGTATGGGCTGCCCCTAACCTTGGAAACAATGTTAACGATGTACCGCTTGACCCTCTCGTGGACGTATATTGACTTCGCCAACTCAACGAGATCGATCATCTCTTCGGCATTCATGGCTGGATCAACATTAAGCTGCTCAATCCAGTCGATGCGGCTGACAACCTCCACCTCCTCATCCTCACTTGGGTAGCCAACATCGATCCTGTACGCGAACCGGTCAACCTGCACCTCGGTTAGCGGGAAGGTTCCAGCCGTTCCATAAGGCATTTGGGTGGCGATGACCATGAAGGGCCTCTCAAGAGGGAGCGTGTTCCCCTCAATCGTCACCTGCCTCTCCTGCATGGCCTCAATGAACGCGGCCTGAACCTTGGGGGTAGCCCTATTCAGCTCATCCGCCAAGATAACATTAGCAAATATGGGACCGTGTCTAAGCTTGAAACTGGCATCCTTAGGGTTAAAAACATACGTTCCAATTATGTCAGCGGGCAAGAGGTCAGGGGTCATCTGGATCCTCTTGAACTTCCCTCCAATAGCCTGGGCAAAAGACCTCGCCAACATAGTCTTACCGATACCCGGAACCCCCTCCAGCAGGACGTGGCCCTCAGCGAGCAAGGCCACCAGCAAAGCCTCTACGACATCCTCCTTCCCAACAATGATCCTGCCCACTTCCTCTCTGATCATGCGAATCCTACTAGCCGCCTCACCTAGCTCCATGCTCACCCCTCAAGCGTTTCAGCTTCTCGAGCAAAGCTCTGTCCCAATCCGGATGACTACTCAAGGCATCCTCCACCTCATCGCTCTCATCCCTTATCCCTTTCTCACCCCACCTAACCTTTAAGATTATTACCGCAAGCACAGCCACCAGACCATACTTTACCTCTGTCGCACCAGCAACCTGATACGCTCGCGCAAGAACACCCTTAAACCGCGTCAGCAAGGAAGGGCTCCAGCGGGATACATCCACATAAACAACTCTACCGTTAACCAGATTCTTCAACAAAGCATCGTTGTTGTCCCTATCAAGCATACTGTTGATGAAGAGGCTGGAATCAGAGATAAGAATCAAGTTACCCCCACCATATTTGACCTCAGCCATCACGGGGAAGGGGCCAACAAGCTCAGCCTCCTCCGGGGGAGCACTCGTACCATTGCTCAAATAACTGAAGGCAGTGGAACGGGCTAGAACCCTTACGTCATGCCCAACATCAGTCAGCACAGTCGCATAGTTGAGTGTTAGAGCTGATAGACCGCGGGTGTAGGGCGAAAGCGTGAAGTCTATCATCCTCGGCATCCGGGAGTCCTTATCCTTGAATAGAGGATCCAGCAAAACTTCACCTGAAAAGCGCACTTGAACGCCAAGCCCTTCAAGCAGACCGTTGCTCACGCCAAAATCTTCAGCGAGAACCACCAAGCCACCGGCCTCTAAGAAACCCCTAACTGCATCTACGTCCTCATCCGTGAAGGTTTTTGAAGGACCTAACATTAAAAGAGTCGATTCAGAAGGTTTCAGCACCACATTCAACAACCTCGCCAAGTCTGTAACTTCGAAAGGATGAACCCTAGAATCCAGCTCCGACAAGCCGTTCCAGAAAGGGTTCTCTAAACGGAAGTCGTCCAGAGGAGGCATAGCCCAAGCTAAGCCTAGAACAACTATGACAGCTATACCCAATCCAAGAATTACCGTTCTTCTAGCATTCAAGCCTTCAAGCTTCTAAAAAGTATCTTAAAGCACCTCTTAGCCAAAGACTCTTCCCCACGCCCACGAAGAGGACTATAAAGCCACCTCTCATACAGCAAGCTCAGACGCTTAAAAGAAGCGAAAGGTTCGACCAACTTCTTCCTCGCAACCCCAAGATACTCCCGAATGGTAAAGCTCGGCTCCATCGCTATCCCCGCAAACTTGGAGACCACGGCCACAGCCTTCCAGTACTGAGCTTGCACGCCCACAAGCTCCATAGCCCTCACACGCTTAGAAACTTCTACCTCCTCTAGAGAAGCCCTCTCGTATCCTCGTCGGCGCCTCTTACCTCTACTCGACGCAGACGTTAAAGTAGCCCCGAGCAATGCACCCGTGAGTACTTCTATGCACCCGAGCACTGCGCAAACGCTGAAAACGTTGGCGATGAAGACGCTTCCCTCCTTTAAAGAGGGTGTGATCCAAGGCTCCTTGGGAAACACCAAGACTGTGTACGCGTATTGAGCGGTAAAGGCGACCAGCGGAACACTGAGGACGAACTCGAAGGAGCCGTCACCGGAGCTCATCGTGGACGATGACCATTCGCCAAATCGAGCATCCACCCTCGAACCCACAAGCGGACTTCCATCTGGGGTAACTGCTTTACCTCCGATCGTCAGGCTCTGACCAGACAGGGCAAAGCTGGGTGCCTCCAATTCCACCTCCGCAGGAACCCTTACAACATTCAGGTCAAGCGTGGTGGATGCTGGCCCCACAGCCCCTCTCGGAGGAGCCTCAACCTTGATCATTGCCTCGCCACTGGGAGAATTGTGAGGCACATGAAAGTCTGTTAAGAAGCTCCCATCAGTATCCGTCACTGCCTCAATCACCTGCCCCAGACCACTAACTCTAATCTTAAAGCCGGAGAGCGGCTTATTGTAAAGGGTTAGCCGCCCTAAGGCCGTGAAACTCAGGCTTGGATAGACGTTCCTCGGCGCCTCAGCCGTCAAAACCGGCTTATCATACCTAAGCTCAATAATCAACATGTCCGAGGAAGAGGGAACGTAGTGCCCAAAGTCCAAGTCCCTAGGAAGATAAGAGGAGTGAAGGACCACCCTATCCGTATAGACGTACGGCACGCTAAACCCAAACGAATAGCTTCCATCACCATCCGTAGCCACATTTCCTATCTTGGCCCTATCAAAGTAGATATCAACGGCTCTCGAAGATAAAGGGCGATCATCAACTGTGGTTAGGAAACCCCAAATGTTTAGCTTCGAGCCCAACGGAACCTTCAAAGTATCCGCTTGAATCGTCAAAACGGTCTCTACAAGCAATGTGGACTGAAACGCCTCAACTCTCTTAAACATATCCCATATCTGAAAGGCGTAGCTGTCGATTAAAGCTCTAAGCCTAACAATCTCCTCAAGAAGGGGCGCAGGCGACACGCCCAGCATGTTTCCCAGCTGCTTAACAGAAGACTCCAAGTCATTAACCGTCCGATTCGCTCTAGCCAACAGAAAATTAGCCTGCTCAAGCTCACCCTTTGCGTCGCTCAACCTAGCCCTCTCGATAAGGACAGAAGCGTTACCAACGTGCAACTTAACCTGGCTCAGATCCTCAGCACCCTCCTCCAAAAGCTCGTTAAAACGCGATATGATGAACCGAAGATCCGAAGGGGCATGCAGGTAGGCCACACGCCCGAGCTCCGACAACACTTCATCCCAATCCTCAGAAGCCAAGGAGCCTAAAATTCCTGAGTAGAGGAGGAAGAAGCTTGAAGGCAGGGGTGGCTCCTCACGGAGCTCTGCTGGGTCAACATGACGGGGAGGAGGAAGCCCAGCTACCAACGGCAAAACACCCAACGACGATATGAGGAAGAATGCGGCTAAGCGTTTCTTCCACAAATTTGCTACCAGAGAAGTATCTCAGCAACCTTGAAAGCCACGATCAAGCTGAAAGCAATGAAAAGGGCGACACCCACCACGTCTGGACCTCGCCTCCTAGGACGAAAGACCGCCAGAGTCACGAAGTAGCCAACCGCGAAGAGGCTCACATACACGTCCAGCCTCGCCTCCTTCAAAGCTGCCAACCCCACCACCGTCAAGAATAGCAACGAGGCAAAACTAACCACGTACACCTTGTGCTTGTCCATGCTAGGATATCACCCTAAAGACCACCCTAACTCTCTCCCCATCAGCTTGCTCTTCATCAAACACAACCGGCACCTCTAGGCATGAGGCAAGCACACACCCAGCAATACTCGTCACCAGAGAACCCAAAGCCCTTCTAAACCTCGGGGAATCAGTCCTAAGACGAGGCTTCACCAAATCAACAACAACCTTATCACCTTCCCCAACAGCTCTCACCGACTCTACAGCCTCAACGAAGTCAACGAGAACATGCCTCAAAGCGTCCTCCAAGCCGGAGCCCGAGCTAAGTTCAGAAAGCCTAATTAACTCGGAGCCCGGCGGGAAAATGAGCAAACCCGGAGTGCCGTGCACTTCTGTGATGACGCGCATCGGCGCCCTCATCACCTCGCCAGCATCTGGAAGATGGGGATTAGACCTCAGAGGCACAAACACGTAAACCCGCCCTTCCCTAGGCGGAAGATAGAAAGCCTTCTCCATCACGTTACACTCCTCCAAAAGCGCCTCCACATTCACGCAAGAGCCCTCCACCATCGCCAAAATTGCCCTTTTAGGAACAGGACTTGAAGGCGTGAGCACAATCGTGGCTCCAAGAATGACGCAGGCAAGCCCGAGCGCCGTCAAAGGCACACTTGAAAGAACCCAATAAGAGAAGGCTGTGAAGGGTACTCCAAAGAACTCCAGAGCCAACCCGAACTCCACGAAGCGATCCGATTTTATTCTATCTGAGATAGATCTGAGATTAATTCTGGGCACGCTCTTTCTTCAAAGTTAAGGATAAATACACACCTACAGAACATACCGCAATTCCACACAAGAACGCGAAGCTCACCCATTTCAGAAACCAGTAGGGATCAGCCCACTCCAAGCTGAACTGAAGACCATAATCGTAAAGGGCTCGATGAATAATCCAATCAATCATCAACAGGCAAAAGAAGACGCCAACAGTTGAAAACAACGTCAAGCCCAACAAAGCGTCGCGAAGCATACTGAGCCATTTCTCTTTCGGTTGGAGACGAAGCTTACGCCTCCACACCCGCTTCAACCTCCATCTTGAGATATGTGAACCTCCTGGCCACCGCTACCGCGGCGAGCGTGATTGTTAGAAGCGCAAGCGACATGAAAATCGTGTCAAGCCTGATTCCCCAAGGCGTATAATTGAGCACCAAACCAACCAGAGGAACGAGGGCAAGGCTCAAGCCGATCGACAACGCCAGCCTCTCCAAGGAATCAAGATCCTCCCTCTTTGGGTAAAGCGCCTCAATCAAGGCAAAGCCTGGAAGGTAAAGAACAAAAAGAGAACCCGCCACATATCGGAAGTAAACGTAGAGCGAGACCTGAGGCATTAAGTATATGGCAAAGCCCGTGGCGACTATGATGAGGGTTAAAGCCCAAAACCACAAGCTATAGAAGGACCTAGCATACTGTGCCAAGCTGGACGGAGGCTTAGGGTTAATGAGCCTCAGCTCGTCGTGTCTCCAAAGCTGGTAGAGACGTCTAGCCACCTCATGTCTAGCCACCCCCAAGCTTTCAGCCTCCTCCTTCACCAAGGACTCAACACTTGGGTTAGGATTCTTCTTCGCCGCATCTAAGATAGCCCTAGCTATGCGCTCATCCATTGCCCACACGCCTCAAGGCACTGCTGGCTTGGTTACATTCAGCCAAAGCTGACACCATCTCCCATGATACTCAAAATCACGAACATCTTCACTATAGACCCAAAGCTCAAAGACCAGCCTATGGTTCACCCCAGGCTCCTCTATGCTTAGGGTAACAGGCCTGGTCCAATTCTTCCCGTCTTGAAGTACAACCTCAAACCTCGCAAACACCGGAACATCCATCGGCTCCTCAGCGTTAATCGACGTAGTTCCGTTCCCCAGCTTCACCAAAACAGCGTAATACATTACCTTACCCTCGTGGTTCCCCACATACAAGTACAGAGTGAAGGGCTCCCCCACGATGAGCTCCCTAGGATAATCCCCAATCTTCATCTCTGGACCTAAAACGCCGAGCTCGGAAAAGGGTTCCACAACCCTGCCAGCAAAGAAAGTTTGGGAACCAACAAAAACACCTGCTACAACAAGAACCGCGAGAACGACAGCCATAACCTGTTCATCTACAATCAAGCTTTCACCTTCCACCTCCGCTTGCTCCTAACCCACAACCGCCAGAAGATCTTAGGCTCGTAACGCCATACGATTACACCTAAAGCCATAACCACACCTACCACAAGCCAGCTTTGAACCGTGCGGGCCTGCATTGCAGACATCCCACCCTGCCCCACGACTGGCGCCCTAGCAACAACATCCTCAACCTTCGAAAGCGCCTCCTGCAACACAACCTCATCTTTTCTCATCTCACCCTCCTCAAGTAGAATCAAAGCCTGATTCAGCTCACCCACAAGCCCAGACACATCTCCACCTAATCTCTCAGCCTCAGCCACAGCCACATAGGCCTCAGCCAGCTTAAGCTGCACCCTCTCCTTCAGAGCAGTCTCACCCGAGGCCGGATTTGAGGCAGCCATGAGGAAGACTGAGATTAGAAGTAGGGCTAAAACCAAAAAGAGCCTATGAAGACGTTTCAGTATGATCAGAACACTTCTCAAGCTCTTTTATTCCAAGCACTGTTGGCCATTGCCCCTGTTTTCACGGTTTTCACCCACTTCTTGGGTCTTCTCAAAACAATCTGAACCAGCGCGTACATGGCCATGAAGGTTTGAAGACTCCAGTAAGCGTAGATGAAGGGCAGCCATAACAGGTTTGTCATTCTCCTCGGCTTTGTTACGTGAATCAAGGCTACTCCAATTATTAACAAAAGGACCATAGTGAGCAGCGATGTGACCTGCGCCATGATCGTGGAGACAGGGTCTGGTTGAAGCGGAACCAAAAACGTGTATACGGTCGTTAGATAACCCAGAAAGCACGTAGCAAACATATATGGTCCTGCTAAGGTAAGCTCAGCGTCGATGTTCCTTCTCTCAAGCTTCGTGACAAGCTTTCCATATTTTAAAGCTATCTCCATGCACCCCCTAAGCCACCTCATTCGCTGCCTCATCAGCTGCGTGAACTTCGCCGGGTTTTCCTGCCACGACCGCAGATCTGGAGCATACTTTATGTTATAGCCTTTCTCCGTTAACCTAGCCGACATCTCCACATCTTCCGATAAGGCATCCTCGTCCCACCCACCAACCTCTTCCAAGACACTTCTCCGAATGAAACAGCAGCTGCCCGTCAAAGGAACAAACAAGTTGAGTACATCCTTTCCTCGAAAATAAACCTCAAAACGCACCGCCTCCTCATACGAAACAAACTTAGTCAGCATATTCTCATCAGCATTTAAAGAACACGTCGTCCCTTGCAAGGCAGTAACTGATGGATCCTCAAAATACTCAGCCGCCTTAATCAAAGCGTCTGGTTCAGGAACGTTGTCAGCATCAAACACGGCAACGATCTCCCCTTTGGCGTGTTTAATGGCGTAGTTCAAGGCGGAAGGCTTCCCGTCTGATACCGGCTTATGAAGAAGCTTCATCCGACTGGAGAATCTCCCCACGTATTCTTTGCATTTCTGCACCGTTTTGTCGGTTGACCCGTCCTCAACGACGATGATCTCCCTCTTCTGCGGGGGATAATCCAATTTGGACAAAGCCTCCAGAAGTCTGCCTATCACCCTTTCTTCGTTTTTCACCGGAACCACAATAGAAACTGTAGGCAACCTTTCTTCACTTTGCCTTGTTACCTTCCCCCTCTTTTGGCTTGATCGTCGTAGATGTTTAAAACCTGTGGCCATAATGGGCACGTTATATAGGATCCATAAATAAAGAAGGGAAAGTATGCAAACAACTACGATACATGGAGGGCTCAGTTTAGCCCAAACTCCACATGCTAGCCCTTTCAGCTTCCTCAGCGCGCCTTCGGGCCTCAAGCTCGTTCCTAAGCCTCTCCAGCTTCTCTAGGCAGGCCTCCCGTATGAACGCTGTCTTGGTGGGCCAATAGCCCAGCTCCATCACTAGCTTTTCAATCTCCTTGAGGAGGCGGGTGGGAATCGAAATCGAGGAATAAGGCTGCGTACTCTTTTCCTTTTTATCGTTGTGGATCATACTCATCACATTTCAATAGGTGAGAAGCCCTATTCTTTCCAGGTAGTCCCCAACCATAGTCTCATAGTCTTTAAGCAGCCCATTCACCTTTCCCTCGTCCCTCTTCCCAGAGATCAAGACGTATGCTGAGGCCACCGTATCCATGGATAGGAGGATTAAGGTTTCTAAGGGGTTATCACTCCTCATTCGCTGTTTATACCATTTATCACGTCTCAAGGTCTCATCGATGTAAGCTTCTGACAGTCTATAATAGGGCTCCACGTCCACGTTGGGAAACCTTCCTCTCAAAAGGTCCAAAGCTAAGCTCTCTAAAGAAGCCTTAACCTCCAATAAGTTTAGGCGGGCCAATCTTGAGGAAGGGTTGGACATGCTAAACCTTATTCATCTCTTGTGGAAGGCGCTATGAGGGTCTGTTGCTTCCCTTGTACGGCGTCTTCGATCTTCTTCTCGACCTCGACTTCCTCGATGGGCTTTGGAGAAGGGGTTGTGGCCATGGTCCAGCCGATCCAAGCGCCAATACCGAGCACAGCCATGAAAACGATGACCACTGGGATGGCTACTAGCCAAAATTGAATGGATGGAAATAGAAACAGCCCCGCGAGGTATCCAACCGCCACAGCTACGCAAACTAGTAAAATGAGCACGCCAACGATTTGATCCCTATCCATGTCCCTTGCTCCAATTGTACGCTTTACGACGGTTTGTACTTATCCATGATGGTTAGGAAACGGACGAAGCCCTTGTCCTCCGGCCACTTAGCGGCGGACTTGTTGCCCCAGGCTTGGGCGATTTGGCTGAGCTTTTGGGCGAGGCGTAGCCCAACCGTTTCCATTTTGTAGGCAACCTCGCCTATTAGGGCTTGTATGCCCCCCATGGCATCCAGTAGCTTCTTTACAATGGGCAGGAGGAGCCTGGCTAGGAAGAGGCTGCGAACCTTCCCTTTCACCACCACTATCACGAGTTCCATGAGGTTCCGCTGATCCCTACTCAACTCATTGAACCAAGCTCTACAGCGCCGGGCCCTCAGCCTCAACTCAGCCAGCATATCTCGCGTGGGATGAATATCGCCCCAAAACTTCACGGCGTCCCCACCCAACCAAACCGCCCACCACGGTGAGACATCATGGCTAAGATGACTCCACTTACCATCTCTAGATATTCTATGTCGAAGACAAAACAACCCAACGTAGCGGAGGGGGACCATGCATACAGCACCCTTAACGCACATGGTCGTCTTGTCATTTAAGAGATATTCAAAACGATGTAACAGCTTTTATATCGAAAAGAGTAACAGAATTCGTGTCAAAAAAAGAAACATACAACGCGCCATTCGTATGGATACCTTCCTTCTGCACACGGCCAAACCCTACATTTCTTTTAAGAGTTTGTCTATAAGATCTTAAGCGTTTAACAGTGAAAATGCCCCCGCAAAATCCCTTTTTTCTGTTAATTTAGCCATGCTTCATTTTCTTCTAGTTTTTCCTGCACGACTTAACTCCGCCTATTGGTTCAAAGTATTTCCTTAAACACTTCTCAGAACAGATCTAGGTCTTGACTATGGCGTCTTTAAATAGAACCTTCAGGGTTTCTTTTCTGTAAACCACACATTTGCCCATAAGACAAACATACTAACGGCTTAGACTTCAACCTGCCCCTTTCTTGGCTCAAATATGTAACAGAAATCAGTAGAGTGAAAATCTTCAGCAAACGATAATAATCACCTGAACGCCGGGGGTTCATCTCGTGGCGCCGGGGTGGGATTTGAATCCACGCTATCATGGAGATATCTCCCAAAATTCCCCTCTTTTTTCTGTTTTACAGAGTAACTAGGTAAGTTCGCATTTAGAGGATGGTAGCCCTGGGAAAACCATCGTCTAGAGTAGAATTTGTACTTATTCCTCTTTTTTGTTCATCAAGATAGAACTGCTTTTGGATGATTGATTTGTTGATTTACAACGATCTTTCCAGATGCAGATCGCGCATTGTGGTTTAGGTTGACGTTCATTTTCCTCGGTGGCTAGCTTTTTAAAGTGGCACTTGCCTTCAAAAGCACAGAAAGCGATCGCATTGCGGCGTAAGATCGCATGCGTTTTCACTTATGCTTGTCTCCAAATTTATTTAAACTCTTCGAGTTTTTGTTCAGCATCTTGATCGGGCATCTTGCTATTTAAGAAATATTCAATACAATGTAACGGCGCTTGCATCGGAATCTGACAATGTTGAACAATAATCTTCGACTTTCTCAATTTCACCTGCAAACTGAATGCGCGCAGTGTATAAGCTGACTCTTCTAGGTCGAATCTATGTTCGATTCGAATATATGCATACTTGTTAAGACGATATACTACTACTTCTAACACTCCAGATTTAAAGACTTCTTTTAAAAAGAAAGAAAGACAGGAAAGAGGCCAATGTTGATAGGAAGCGGTATATCTTCATGTTAACAAGGCTATTACGATGCGGCGCGTTTCAAGGAAACTAGAGGAAGCAAGCGGTTGAAAAAGAATCTCGTTGCCAAAGTTGTTGCGGGTCATCGAATAACGATGCTGAAGAAATTTGTGCGGCTATCCACAGAGAATTCGGGATCTTGCTCAGCCCTGGTTCCCATCTATCTCCTTCTTCACTTCCTAGAGGATAATAAATTGATAGAATCACGCTTTGACCGAGGGAAGATAGTTTACCAAGTAGCCTCTAAAGGAAAAGAAAAATTCGAAAAAGCATTCGTCGTCTATAAAGCATCCATCCAAAAGATGTCACATTTTGTAAAAGTCCGCGGAGGAATTTCTCCTTAGCTTACACTGAATGTGCTGCGCCTTCATCTTTTTATGCGGTCAAGTAATCTTTGGAGAAAACCTTTTTTGTGCACTTGTGCGTGCATGTTTTCAGGCACTACTCTAAAGAACTTTTTGTCAAATGTTGGATTGAAGTTGGGATGATCCTCTCTTAACCTGTTAATGGCATCTTCGAGGCATTCTTCCCTTGACTTACCTTTTGCCATACCTTTTCTCCGGTAGGTGTTGTAGTAAAACCTAAGTTTGTTTTGGTTCGACCCCTTAGAGCCTTTGGGTATATACTCTAGTTCAAACCTTATGATTCTGTTGATTTCTTCAATTTTCACGGTCAGCCCCATCTCCCTTTCAAACAAATTCAACAATTGCCCATCTAATCCTCAAGGATAAGTGTTTATGAGATTTTTCATAAAACGTTTGGCAAATCATCCGAATCCAACATACACTTTTGGGAAAATCACGGGCTCACGGATCTCTTCCATTATTTCTTCAATCTTTCTTTTTAGCTCTCTTATTTCTCCAGTGCGAAGCACCGCCACATCACTGTCTGATCGCTCATTTTCAAGCAAAAGAAGAAGGATTTCCTCTTTCCCCTTCAGATACTTCTTTCTTTCGATGGTTAAGCCTTTTATTTTGTCTAGGGCTACTTCAAACAGGATCTTAGCTGGTTTTTTCCGGAACAGGAAGAGCCTTTTGTTTGTAAGGTAGAGATATCCTGGTCTCCAGACGCCGGGAAGAGACGTATCGTGATAATAGTGCGAACCAAATGTCTTGAGGACGATTTTTTCATTCTCATCTAATGTGGCTTCTTCTTCGCTGTTTTCTAGGGCGTATCTTCTGATTTCTTCGTCCCATGCTTCCATCATTCCATAGTCGAGCATGGTTGTCATACCGGCGATGGCCGCCTTCAAGTTAACGCCGATCAGGGGCACTCCGGAAACCGAGATGACAAGGTCTGCATGTAGGATGACTCCCTTGACCAGTATTCTGTCAACAAGGTCTACGAGTGCACTGTTTCTTGTGGGCTCCAACTCTATCCTTCTCCATAGTCTGCCTCTAGCAAGTTTATCATTTCCTTGAGTTTATTCATCTCTTTTCCTAGGTCTTTGTATGGTGCCTCTTCGAGCTTCTTAACCGCTTCTCTAATCTTCCCTCTCTCCTCGCTGGAAACCTCATCCCCCAGTCTTTTCTCTACCGAGGACACCAGTGTCCTCGCTTGACTTACCTTTTTCACCTTCATGGTCACTCCTTTCACCAACTCCAACAGCTCATCCGTGTAATCTCTGATTTTCTGAGCACTATTACTGTTCAACGCTACTCTTAGTTTCTCCAAGGTTTCTTCGAGTTTCTTTTTTTCCCATTCAGAGATTTTTTTGCATATTTCATCCATCGATTTCTCTGTCCCATAGATAACAGCCTTTGCTCGATTACAGATTTCAACAATTTTCTTTCTCCGCTCGTCCATATCGTCAAACTTGGTTGCGTCGATGATCATTCTCGTGATTTCCTCTTTTGACAGCTCCTTTGGTTTGGTCACCTTGATTGCTTCTTTTTCCCCCGTTTCTAAAATCTCAGCGGAGACCGTTAATATGCCATCGGCGTCAATTTTGAAGGTGACTTTAACCTCTTGCTCATATCTGAGAGCTGGAGGGATGCCGTCCAGCTTGAACAAACCCAGGGATATGTTGTCCTTCGCCATCTCCCTCTCTCCTTGCAGAACATGGATCATCATCGACGGCTGGCCATCCTCTTCGGTTGCAAACACCATGCTTTCCTCAGCAGGGATGGTGGTGTTTCTCTTAATCAATCTCGTAAACACTCCGCCCGAGGTCTCCACACCTAGCGACAGGGGCGTGACATCCAGCAGCAGCATGTCCCTTATCTCACCTTTTAGAACGCTGGCCTGAATTGAGGCGCCAATAGCGACGATCCCCATGGGATCTATGCCTTCTTCGGGTTCCATTCCAAAGAAGTCTCTGAAATACTTTCTAACAATCGGCATCATAGTCGGTCCGCCTACCAAAACAAGTTTGTCTATATCTTGGGGTTCTAGCCCTGCGTCTTTGAAGGCCCGCTCCAGGGGGTATCGTAGTCTGTCAAGTTGTGGTTTTATGAGTTCTTCCAGTTTGTCTCGGGTTAGAACGATGTGTGGGTTGAGCGATCCGTCTATGTTGAGCTGGGTCTTTAAGGTTGTTGAACGTTTGCTGGAAAGATGGATCTTTGCCATCTCCCCAGCGTCCCTGAGTCGGTTCAAGTTTCTTCCATCGTCTCTTAAGTTAACGCCATGTTTTTCCTCAATTTTGTTAACGAGATAATCCAGGATTACGTCGTCCATGTCTTTGCCGCCCAGATGGGTGTCTCCACTGGTGGATATTACTTTGAAGATGGCGTTATTCATCTGCAAGAGGGTTACGTCGAAGGTTCCAGCACCTAAGTCCAGCACTGCTATCTTTAGGTTTTTTCTGATCCTGTCTAAACCGTAGGCTAACGAAGCGGCTGTCGGTTCACTAATGATCCTTAAAACTTCAAGCCCAACTATTTCCCCTGCCTCTTTTGTGGCGTTCCTCTGGTTATTGTTGAAGTATGCTGGCGCCGAGATAACCGCTTTGTCTATTTTCTCTCCTAGGTAAGCTTCTGCGTCCCTTTTTATCTTCTTTATTATTAGAGCAGAAATCTCCTGGGGAGTGAACTTGCGGCCGTCTATGTCTACAGTATAATCTGTGCCCATTTTCCTTTTAATCCACCTCACCGTTCTATCCGGACGAACGTAAGCGTAGTCCTTTGCGTTCTTCCCCACAATTATTTCACCGTCTTCTTTAAACGCCACAATAGAAGGAAACATTTTTCCATACGGGGTTGGCCCTTCAGACGCTGGAACAAGCCTTATTTTTCCATCTTTCATCACAGCGCCAGCGGAGTTAGTGGTTCCAAGATCAATCCCCATTGTTCGATCCATTACAATTCCCTTTTAGAGACTGCTTCAGCTAGCCTTTTCCTGTATCAGAATAGTTTCTTCAACCTTTGATTTCTCTAGGGAGCAGAGGTAATGCTCGCAGTACTTCGTCAACGTGTCATGTGCATTCTTTATCTTCTTAAACTTCTCTTCGGCAAAGGGATCATCGGGACGAAGGTCTGGGTGGTATTTTCGCGCCAGCCGATCGTATGCCGAGTTTATTTCGGATATGTTTACCTCTTGACCTAGCCCTAAGGCTTTTCTGGCTTCTTCCAGGGTGTTAAAATCCATCTTTTTTATCTCGATCTCGGTGAAATTGTATGGTGGCAAGGGGCCGACGGCGAGGAACCTGAGTTTCTTCTGGTATTTTCTCTCAAGCTCGTCTAGTTTGCTGTAAAATTCCTGTTCATGTTTTTGGTCTACTAAAAAGGAGGCGTTCATTACGGTGTCTTGATCCGTGATTTTGTTTTCTTTGAGCCCGTCTGACAACCTTCTTAGGACACCTTGTAAGTTCTCCACGTATTCTTTCTTTCTTTCGTCTAAGGCTGACTTGACCTTTCTTCCAAGCTTTATTTTGAGGGATTGATCAGAGGTCTTCTCCTTCGCTTCCGCGCTCAATGTTCGTATTTCTTCGTTTTCTCTTAAGACGTCGGCTAGGATGGCATTGTCCCATGAGATCTTGACGTTGATCTGTAGCTTGTTGTCTATTTTCTCCAGCGTGTTCTTAAATTTCATCCAAGCTCGCTTCAAGATATTTTCTATCTCCGCTTCATCCTTAGTTATGACCCCAAAACCCATTGGGATGATCGTGTGGGTCTCCATGATTTTCCGCAAGGTCTTCTCGTGGGTTAGGGCTTCTTGTATGTCAATTTCGTAATCCTCGGGGATGTCGCTGACCACGGCGCCAACATCTTCGTATTGAACGGTGTATACCTCGCCGTTGCCCACTCCAATGTTGCCGAAGCTTTCTCTCTTCTCCGTTTCTATTATTCCGTACAGGTATCTTCCAGTTTTCACCTATTTCACCTTCTATCTCCTTTTGACCCTCCGACCTCTCCTACAAAGGAATAAGGCGGCCAAGGTCCAGTGAATCTGACAGCAAAACCGTCTCTTTTGTTGACCTCTCCCAGCACGTTTCCTAAGCTTTGAATGTTATCTTTATGCGCAAGGCAGGCTAGGTTCAAGATCATCTGCTTGCCCTTCCATTTCTCGGGCACTTCTTTTTTTGTGGAATCAAGCTTCAGGTCGTCAACAAGCTTTTTGATCTGATCGTATAGTTCCTTCGCGTACTTGTTTATGGACAACTCCTTTTCAAGGTGTATTCTTTTTTCCAATTTCTTCTTAAACAAGTAGGCCGCTCCGCTGCTTTTGTTTTCCAGATCCCTTTTGAGTCTCTGAATTTCCTCACTTTCCTCTATCATTTTGTTAACAAAGTCGCTCTCGAGGAAAAATTGAACCCCGTACTCTGCCTTCCCTTCAAGCTTTACCAGCAGAGCTTTAAGCTGGTGGTATTCCTCGCTGAGCCACTTCTTCACTGTTTCATCGCCTCCCTTGAAAATGGTGTCGAAGGTTAGAGGAATCACTGTGCCGAATTCCTTAGTAGCCAAGTCAATCACGTATTGATGCGTCAAAATCCACTCCCCTGCTTTACTCTTATCCTCCGTTTTGTAGGGCTTAGCCTCGCAACGGTGGACCACTGCGCCTATATCGTTAAAGGCCACAGTGTAGACAAGGTTGTCTTCGATTCCAATCTGCCCAAAATCCGTCTCTTCGCCGCTGTTAACTATGCAGTAGAGATATCTTCCCTCTTCATAATCGTTCTCTGAGGCCATTTTTAACTCACCTTGGCTTGTTGACATCTTTCTGGATTAGCCATAACGTCGATGGTTTCCTCCACCAGTTTGTCAAGATCAGACCGCACAGATCTGACTAAGTCTTCGATGCCGTTTTCCTGTTTTATGTGCTTAAGCGCCATATCGAGTTCCATCAGTCCCTTTCCTAACCGTTCAATCTCCTCCTCCTTTAGTCTCCCGGACTCCATCCTTCGTAGCGCTTCTCTCTCAAGCGCTTCTTGTATAACCTCGACCAGAGCCACAACTAATCCAAGGAGCCCAGACTTCAAGTTGTCTTCATCGATTTCTATTGGCATGCTTTTTCATCCGATTTTGTTGAGTTTAACTTCTAAAACGCTGTTGTTGATAGTTTTTCTCACCTTCTTTTCAACTGGATAAAAAAGGGGGACCTCCCTGTAGTATTCCTTTCCGAATATTATGAGAAAATTGTCTTTCACTTTAACTTCGACGTTTTCCTCTTGTAAAGGTAGGGAGGCTATCACTCTCAAAACGTTCTTCTCGTCAAGGATGTCTATTAATCCGTTATTGTATACGTTGTTCATCAGTTCTTCCTTCAGCCACCAACTGAACACGATTTTTTCGCCAGTCAACGGATCGATCTTGGAGCGTTCAAACGTAATAATGGGCTCTCCTATGACCTCTCGTGCTTTTGGGTTTATGACTTCTCTGATTCTGATCAGCACTTCCATATCCGAAGAGGCGCAAATTAGATCAGCGAGCTTTCTGATTCCTGCATGCCTTTCTCTTAAAAGGTATGTTATGATCTGTCTGCTTTTCTCATCTAACGTTCTCATAAGTATGTTCGTCTTCCTCGTCTTCTCTGAGATATTCAACTATTGGATCTCCACATTTGCGCCGACCTTCATCGCCTTTCTCTTCTTTGCCTTTGCGCTCTCCCATCCACACCACGGGCACGCAATGTTTAGCAGCTCCTCCCTATCAACTCGCTTGCCGCATTGTGGGCACTCCTCTTTTTCTATCATGGCTTCTTTCCAAGCTGCTGTTTCGAGGTTGGTTCCTGACGGAAACTCTAACCCGTATTTCGCCGCCGTTTCAAAGGATGCTAGGGCAGCTCTTATTTTGATTCCGAGTAGTTCAACGCCTGAAACGTCGATGGTGATGTCTGCGTTGATCACTAGTCCTTTGTCTAGAATTCTGTCTATCGCACCTGCCAGGCCTGAGGAGTCATCTTTTTCAGGTGTTAATGTTGTGCTTTCCATCGTTTATCTCTCATCTGGCCTGTAGTTCCATCCGCACCAAGGGCAGCCTTCTTCTTTGAGTTCCTCTTGTCTGGACTCCATATCGCAAACTGGACATGATTGCTTTGTTGTCAAATCTCGCCATGCTGGCGTGTTAAGATTGGTTCCTTCAGGAAAATCTAAACCCATCTTTTCAGCCGTTTTGAAGGACGCGAGGATGATGTGAGCTTTGGCTCCTAAGAGATCGAGGCTGCCGAGGTCGATTCTTACACTTGTATCGACTGCCACTCCTTTGTCCAAGACTCTATCGAGGAGTTCCTTCAAGCCAGTTTCTTCAGGTCTCAATCTCACCATCCGTGAGAACCTCTTTGAATTTTTGCGCTTTCCTTCTCAGCTTCCCTCGTTTCTTCAGCTTTTTCTCGAATCTTTTTCAGCACCGAGATTCCCATATGGCTACATGTCCGTATTGTCGCTGAGCCTACTCCGATCATAGTCCCAGCAGGTACAGCTATAGCCGATCCAAGCAGAACCTCTCCGGTTGCATCAACTTTTATGGGTGGAGCTGTATAACGAAGTTTTTTAATCCCCTTTGTCCTCGGAATGGGATGTTTGGCAAACTGAGGTGTCTTTAGTATGTTACTTTTTCGAGGTTTGATTACGCGTTTCGTTTGTTTCAGTTTTTTGAATTTACGGTTCAAACTATCTACTTCCCTCCGACACTAGCCGAGTATGTTTATCCTCTGGTTGAGGTTCGTTCTGTTTATTCGATTATTCATTTTTAGTTGGTGGTTCAGTTCCCCGTTTCTCCTCTCGTATTCCTCCTTTGTTATTTCGCCCAGCTCGTAGAGCAGCCGGTTCTCCTTTATTTTGTTGTTAATCTTTTGCTGGTTCTCCTCTTGTCTCACATTCTCAACGTGGTCTCTAATTGTTTCCAAGAGCCAGATCATGTCAAAGGGCGGTATGGAAAGACCGAGCATTCGCAGGAAAATATCGTCTATGAAAAAGGGCATCTGGTTTCACCTATTTTTACTTATTTCCATGCCCTCTGCCCCGATTTTTATATAGACAAAATTGTAGGGCGCCCACGGTCCGCTGTACAGAAGCTTTAGCACGGGGTATTTTTCTTGCAGGTTCGTCACCTCGTTTGAAAAGGCGTTCATGTCTTCTTTGTCGACTAGAAATGATGCGTTTAAAAGCAGCCTATCACTGAATAGGTCACCCATGACCGCCTGCTTTGCCCTAGTGTTTAGTGATCCCAGGATGTCTGAGACGCACTCCTTTCTTTTTTCATGGTCAACAAACACGATGTCCTTGTTAAGAACACCTTTTACTCCAAGTTCAACCATGTTGTCTACTAGCTTCAAACACTCCCTTGCCGGATCATAGGCCTTCCTCAGTAGGCGCCTTAGAATTCTTTCGTTTTTTATCGTTGTGCCGAATTCCGCCGGCACAACCGTGTGCTCCTCCATTACTTGCCTTAAGACTGCTTGATGCCTCCTTGTGTTGTCCTCGGTCAGTTCGTAATCCTTCATGGAAGAATCGCTAACCACCGCCGCAACGTCTCTGTAAGGAATAGTGTAGACCTCACTGTTGCTCATACCTATATTTCCAAAACTCTTTTCTTTGCTAAACGGTATCACACAGTAGAAATACTTCGCCTCTTCCTCTCTTCTCTTCCTTTTTTCCTCAGCCCTCCTCGAGGCCTCTAGTTTCGCTTTCTCTGCCAGTTCTTTAATCTCAAGTGAGAGCTTGACTGCCTCCTCATATTCTGCCAAGTCAAAGCTTTTGTCCGCTTCCGTTAACATTTTGTTTATTTTCTTCACTATTTCCGGAACATATAGAGAGGCTTTTGTTTTCTCCTCAATTTCCTCTACAACCATTCTTACGTTTCTTATTGCTTCCCTTGTCTTCTCTTGTTCTAGCCTTTTCTCCCACAAGAGTTGTGCCTTGATTCCTTTTCTTCTCGCTGCTTCAGCCCATTTTCTCTGCTTTAATAACAGATTCTGCTCCCTGATTCTTTCCCTTTCCCTTTTCAAACGTTCTTCTCTTTCTTTGAATCTCTTTTTTCTAAGATCCTCGTATTTTTTCTTAGTCATTTCAACTTACCTCCTCATTTGTCAGTTCTTGCTTTAGGTAGTGGTTCAAGAATTTGCGAGCTTGAATGTGCTCATTAATTATGCTTGTTATCTTCAGTTCCGCGTCCCTAGCAGGGGCATATATCTTTGCCTTGCCATATTTCTCGGAAGTTAACAATCCCTTGTCTTTGAATGACTGAAGCAGAGGATAGATGATTCCTGGGCTGAGCAACACGTCGAATTCCAGATGTATGGTTCCAATTATGTCGGTTCCACACATTGGTTTCTTTCGTAGAAGAGCAAGAATTATGGTTTCCAGATTGTCTTTCACCATTTTTTCGACAGAGTCCTCTGATAACTTTGATCTGTCAAGCAGATCCCCAGATAATAACGTTAGGTCACTGGTTGTGAGGCGAAGTTGGTTGTGGTGCATTGCCAGTTGTTTGATTGCTTTAGGGTTAAGCTTGGTAACGTCGTAGGTGCACAGGCAGTTTATGGAGTATTTTTTGCTTAGTTCGTTTAGGTAACTTTCCCTTTCTTCGACCTCTGCGTCTTCTTGGTCAAGTATTGATCCAGCGTCTATGACGATTCGTATTTTACAGTTTCTTTCGTTTTCGAGGTTTCTGATCTCTTCTGGTTTGATGATTTTTAACTCAACATTTGTGGAGTTGAATTCTTGAATCAGGGATGTGGGATCATCTGTTGTTACGTAAACTATCTTTTCATCGTTTCGGGTAGAAATCAAAAAAGCTCTTTGAATGGTGTATTTATCCACCTTTGGGGTGTAAAGATGGAGTGTGTGATTTACGCCTTTAACACTCGAGTCAGGCCGTAACTGCGAGTTGAGGGATGTCATTTCTTCTTAACCTTTCAACTGGATTACTGGCCTTGATTCTTGCAATGGTTAACTGTATTTTCTCGCCCGTACGTTGAATTTCGCTCTTCTTGTGTCCCATTTTCCCTTCCAAGTTAATTCCTTGGCTATCTTTTTTCTCTCCAGTGTATCCATGCCAGTCATCGCTTCGCCCCTCTCCTTCGCTTCGTGTACTCTCTCCAAGGCTTTTTCTTGTTGCTCCAAGGTTCGTTTCTTTTGAGCCTTTATTCTCTGCTCCCCTATTCTTCGCCTTTGTTCTAATGCACGAGACCTTGCTTCTAGCAAGCGAAAGTGTCTATTTAGGCTTCTCCGCCACCAGTTTCTCTTTTCCATTACTGTTTTCCTCATGCAGTTACTACCCACTCTTCTTCTGCTGCTGGCATCATTCTGTCGGATCGCTTCCTGATCATCTTCTGTGTCCAGCCGATTAATTCGCCGTTCTTGTTGAGTCTGATCTCGTATCTTCCTAGAAGGTCTTGAGTGTCTGGTACCGCCTTTCTCTCCAGTGCTTCAACCGTAACTTTCCATTCTCCCTCTTTTTGTTCGACGCCTATGATTGTCTCTGGCTCTTTGGATATGTACTTCTTCGCTATGAAAAGTGCTAGGTTAGTGATCTTTTCTATCGGTGCCATAGGTTTTTCTGCTGTCATTTTCCTTCCTTCCTATGGAACATAAATAAAGCCTGAATCGCCGACTTTTATGGCGGCAACTTCTATCCCTTTCCACCTCTTTATTCCCTCTTTTAGGTTGTATTCATCTAGGTTGCCAGTTATTTTGTAGTGTTTGAGAAAACTGGCTAGTCTTCGCCGCCTTGCTTGGCTGCTGTCTCTGCTTACGGTGTTTACGTTGAAGGTTCCGTCTGGTTTTAGGCAGAAATAGAAAGTTTCCTTTATTGTACTTCCATCCTGAGCTCTCAGGGTGATAACAAGGGCGTCTGTGTCGTTGAACTTGAGTCCCCTTGGCTTTCTGCGCCAGAGGTCGGAGATTTTGTAGATTTTGGCGTCCTGGATTGTTGCATTAACTTTTTCCAACTTAGGCATCTCCATAAGTTTCGGCGAGTATTTCTCCTATGAGGTCACTTTTTTTGAGGAGTTCTTTTGGTTCTCCTATTTTTGTCGCGAGGACGTCCATGCATATCTGTTCAAGGTCTTCTATTGAAAAGCCGTCCATTGCTCTTAGTGCTTGGCAGATCATTATTTCTGCCCTTGTTCCGGGTTTGTAGGGTTCGGGCATTTTCTCTCTGATTATTCTAACTGCTTTCACCACTTTTTTCGCTTCAGAGGGCGACATGCCGGTGTGTGCCTGAACGATTTTTACTTCGGTGTCGGAGTCGTAGTAGTCCATGTAGATGTCTACCATTCTGTCGAGTAGGGCGTCTTGAGGCCTATGTACTCCTGCATATTCGATGGAGTTGCTTGTGAATATGAGGTTGAAGTCTGGATGGACTTTGATGTATCTTTCTTCTCCGAACATTGTTGGGAGTTCGAGGATATGTTCCTCTAACACTGAGAGAAGGACGTTGTTTGCTTCTGGCTTGGCTCTTGAGAACTCGTTGTAGACCAGCGTGTAGCCGTATTTGCACGCAAGCGTCAGTGGATTGTCAACCCACGTATATTTCGTTCTGTCTTTCGCTAACATGACGTTGTGAACGAACCTGTCTCTCACGCTTTCGGCTTCCATCTCTGAGTATCCCCCGATTAGGTCTGTTGTCGTCATTTGTTCGTCGCCGTTTATCCAAACCGTGGGTCTTCCCATCTCCTTTGCAACTTGCAACGCTAGTGTTGTTTTCCCACAGCCTGTTGGTCCTACTATGTGGGGAGGGTATCCCACTTTAATCCACAGCTTAACTCTGTCCTTTAGTCTTCTAACCTGCTCTGTTTCAACAAAATTTTCAATAGTTGGCACCAGAAACTCTGCTTCGACGCGTTCGATTGACAATTCTGGGGCTCTTTTCTCCAATTCTAGTTTTGAAAACTTTTCTTCTGCCGTTTCATGAATTCTCTTTCCTCTCACTACTCTCTTGTGGGTAGGTACGTATTTCATCTTCAGAGTCACTCTCTCTTTTTGAGAGGGTGTGACTTACTTACTTAAGTAATATTCAAAAAGTAGTTACGAGATTTGTGTCAAAAATTGAAAATCACATCTAGAAATGGATGTTTTTTAGGCCTGTTGTATCCAAAGCCAAAAAACAGTTCAAAGGGGCAATTTCTGACCCTGACAAAGGCAAATTGTTATGCCTCTTTTTGAACCAAATCTCTTACCCACATCGCGCGAACCATTTGTGGACGAAGAGCAAGGGAAAAGTGCTGTATTCTCTCTCTAAGTTTCCTCAGCCACTTTACTTTTTTGTCCCTCTCTCGGGCGCGCAAACTACTCGTGGGCCTCATACTAGGCAGTTTTTCTCACCTCCTCGACTTTCTCTTGAGTCAGACCGAATTCTTGAATAAAGAATGGGGAGATGGAGGAAAATATGGCTTCTCCTTGTGTGCAAAGGGAGGTTGCTCACCCGAAGAAATCCTTTACGTATGCCTGGTTTTCTTTTATCTGCTCTGCGATGGCTGACTGCATAGCTGCGACAGCGTCTTGGTGTTTCTTCATGTGATCTCTAATGGCGGACTGTATGGCACGCACACCTGATTGGATTTTGGCAACTGCCTCTTGGTTTTCCTTCATCTGCTTTGCGGCATCCGACTGTATGGCACGGGCGCCTGAATAGATCATACCAGCAGCTTTTTGAATTGCCGCTATTTTGCCTTTAACGGTTCTGGGGCTCACTTTTTTTAGCACTTCTTTCACTGGCATGGCGGCCATTCGCATGGGCTTCGCTTCTGGAACTTTTTTCGTTGGCACTGCTCGAACAGGCTTCTCTTCCGCTACTTCTTCAGCTTCTTCTTCAGACATTTTTATTCTTCCCCTAAAGAGGGCCGCGTCTTATCAGTCAGCTTAAGCTGCGGGTGCAGGCACTCCGATTGCCGCTTGCTCTACCTTTGTTATCTCTTCAGCGTAGTGCAGGAAGGTGTCCACTGACGCGACTACCACTCTTGCTTCGATGGTTAGGATTTCGATGCCAACCAGAGAAACTCTTGCCCAAGCGTCGACGACTATTCCCTTGTCAAGTATTCTGTCAAGAACCTCGGCTAAGCTAGAGACATCTGGACTTTGCTGTACCAATATCATCACCTCTCACGGTTTTCATTTTTATTCGACGCCCTCAAATGTGGCATCTTTCTATTTAAGAAATATTCAAAGCAATGACACAGCTTTCGTATCGGAAATCGATACGTGAAACACATTACGCTTCACAGCATATTTCAAATTGCGAAACAAAGCCTATACTCGCTTTTTGCTGCATCTACATCGTACCGAAAATCACCAGATAAGAATATATTACGCTCAAGAGCATACTGGAGGCTTAGAACGGAATCAGATGTGGATTCCAGATCTAATAAACGCAAAGAGGGTAACCGTTTGGTGTGGTTGATCTGTCAAGCGGCTCTCGGAAAAGGGAAAAACAAGCTCCTGGTCAGGGGTTTTCAGGGAGCTGAATGGGTTTTCTGCCCTCTCGTAAAAAGCATAAAAAGAGACAGAATCAGCACACACCGATGCCAAGGATGCAAACACTTCATCCGCCTTGAACAAACCCACATCCCCCAAACACGTACAATAGGGAAGACATTCTTTTTAAGATCAGCCACATTAAAAGGCGCCTTCCACGTTGCAAGACCATTAAGTAAACCGAAAATAACACATCCACACATCACAGTTTTTCCTTACGTACCTAGCTTGATGAGGGAAAGGGAACCACTTATCGATGTCTTCGAAGAAAAAGATCACATAATAGTCTTAGCGGAGCTACCCGGCGTGAATGAGAAAAACATAAACATAAAAACAGACGAAAAGACTCTAACGATAAGCGCATATACCTCAACAAAGAAATACCTAAGAATAGTCCAGCTCCCAGCTCCTGTCAAAAAAGACGCAATCAAATACACTTACAGAAACAACATTCTACAAGTAAGACTAGAAAGGCTATGAACTACAAGGAAGCTCTAACTGATTTCGAGTTAGTGATAAAGGCTAAGCGAAACGCCTTAAAAGAAGATTCAGTTAAGACAGTTTCCGAAGTGTGTATTTGGTTGAATCTAAACTTTAAGAGAAAATTTAAAAGAGCTATGAAAATCAATTGACTAATTGCAGAAGACGGAGCTCACTTGCGATGAAAACTTTCGTGGAAGAAATTATGAGGGCTTATAAGAGGAAAGTGCTTTTTACTCGCCATGCATTAAATCAGATGAATTTATCAGAGAGAATGATTTTGAGACAGGACGTTTATGAGGCGCTGGAAAGTGATGAAATTGTGGAAGATTATCCAAATGATCCACGTGGTCATAGTTGTTTGCTTATGGGCAAAACTCGTGGAGGAAGGGTTATTCACATGGTTTGTGCGCCTAAGGAGGATTACTTGGCGATAGTAACGGTTTATACGCCAACTTTATTAGAGTGGGAACCAAACTTTAAAACACGTAGAAGAAGGTGAAGCTTGTGGAATGTTACTATTGTAAGGGTAATATGGTCAGGGGGAAAACAACTTATACAATGAATGGACGTGGATATCATTTCCTCATCGATGAAGTTCCCGCTTGGATATGTCAGCAGTGTGGCGAAGTTTATTTTGAAGGAGAGGAAGTCGATATCATCCAAGACTTAATTGAGACGCTTAATTCAAAACTCCTCAAAGCTCAATTGACTAAACCAAAACCTCTGACGTAGAGAGCTCTCAGACAGGTTTTGAGTTAGCAATAGAAGCCGAACGGAACGCGTTAAAAAAATTCTAAGAAGAACCGTCTCTCATTATTTGTAAATATCTCCATGTTGTTGCGCCGGGATTGGTTCAGATCTCGCTTAAATTCCAGCATTGAGCATCATTACATAACTGTGCCATAGGTGACAACCTTTCGGTTTGTGAAGGGCGTTAACTAAATCGACGCATGAGAATTTCAAAGGTTAATGAAGTTCGAATCCTACCTGACTATCCCAAATCAATCGAAAGTATCAGCGTAAGACTGCAATTCTAAAATGCCATTAGCAACATGTGAAGACAGAGCTAATGTGCGCTGCTCGGCAACAAGCCAGACACAAGCTGGTTTATCGTCTCCGTTAACCTGCGAAGTCCCGACTCTATATCCCCTCTAGACACGTGTAATATGATTTGGGAAGCCTCTTTCCTCAGCGACGCGACTCTACGACAGTTTTCACAGTTCCAGTTTCCTTTCTCATAGTCTTCACATGAAAGAAGGGCATCAGCCATCTCCATCAATTCCCTCGCCTTAGCCGCTTTTAAAGCCACATCCTCTACTCTGTTGATTCCCTCAGTTAACTGCTTAATCACCCGTTCCATCTCTAAATACTTATGACAACTCATTCTTTGAGGGTGTTTAGCAACCCTGAAATCCTTCGGATGAATGGCTATTTCTATGCCAATGGAGTCACAGATCTTGTAATATTTTCTTGCTGCGCCTAATGGGCTCTTTCTCCAGAAGCTCTCTATCAGACCCGCCCTCTGAAGAAGGCTGAGGTGCTTCAGGATGGCTGGTTGTGTCACATCCAACTTTCTAGCTATTTGAGAGATGTAGTGAGGCTCCTTAGAAAGAAGGGTTAGTATCCTTCTTCTGGTTTCGTTTCCAACGATTTGGAGAACTTTTTCCATTGACTTCATGTATATGCACTGCCTCAAATTAGTTATTAAAGAAAGGTTTATATACCTTTTGTTATAAACTAAAAGTTAGCAACTGGTGGTCACGTGGCGCAGCACACACAAAAAGCAAGCATCCTAACACTACGGGTCGCCGAGGCCTCTCAACGGGACTTCGGCCGAGGAATAGCCAGAATCGACCCGGAAGATATGAAGAGAATAGGTGCGGAGACTGGCGACGTTATTCAAATCACCGGAAAGAAAAGAACAGCCGCTAAGGCCATGCCAGCCTACCCAGAAAATCGAGGCAAAGGCCTCATCCAAATCGACGGGATAATAAGAAACAACGCATTCACCGGAATCGACGACAGCGTCCGCATAGAGAAAATCGAAGCTGAAAAGGCGGAAAACGTTGTCCTAGCCCCTCTAGAGCCAACTCAGCCATGGCTCAGAGGGGAGAAGTATGGAGAGCATACGAGGAGGCTTTTGGAAGGCCTGCCGCTGGTTGAAGGAGACCGAGCGAGGCTGAGCCTTCTGGGGACAAGCGTCTCCTTTGTCGTAGCCCGTCTGAAGCCGAAAAGCGCCGCTGTGATAGTGTACCCCACAACAGAGATAACGATACAGGAAAAGGCAATAGAAACTGGAAGAAGAATCGGTGTCACCTACGAAGATGTCGGTGGGCTCGACGAGCAAATCCAAAGAATAAGGGAAATGATAGAGCTTCCACTGCGGCACCCAGAGGTTTTTGATCGTCTGGGCATAGAACCACCAAAAGGTGTCTTGCTACACGGCCCACCAGGCACAGGAAAAACACTCATCGCAAAAGCCGTAGCAAACGAAACCTTCGCCACCTTCATAAGCCTCAGCGGCGCAGAGATTCACGGCAAGTATTACGGAGAATCCGAAGCCCGCGTGAGAGAAATCTTTGACAAGGCTGAACAAAACAAACCGTGCATCATTTTCATCGACGAAATCGATGCCATAGCACCAAAAAGAGAAGAGGTGCATGGGGAAGTCGAAAAGAGAGTGGTCTCTCAACTGCTAGCGTTGATGGATGGGCTGGAGCCAAGGGGACAGGTGGTGGTTATAGGAGCAACGAACCGACCTAACGCTCTCGACCCAGCGCTTAGAAGGGGAGGAAGATTCGATCGAGAAATAGAGATAGGAATACCCGATAAGAAAGGACGATTCGAAATCCTTCAGATTCACACCAGAGGAATGCCACTCATTGAAGATGTAGACTTGCAAAAAATCGCCGATCTGACCCACGGGTTCACCGGCGCAGACATCTCAGAACTGTGCAAGGAAGCAGCCATGAAGGCATTGCGGAGAGTCCTGCCTGAAATAGACTTCGAAGCCGACTACATTCCCGTAGAAGTCCTTAACAAACTCGTGGTCACCATGGAGGATTTCCTCGACGCCCTGAGGTTTGTAGAGCCTTCTGCCATGAGGGAAGTGCTCATCGAGACACCCAACGTCACTTGGAACGACGTTGGAGGCCTTGAAGAAGTGAAACAGTCACTTAGGCAAGCCATCGAATGGCCCCTAAAGTATCCCGACATCTTTGATGAGGCTGGAGCGAAGCCCCCAAAGGGCATACTGCTACATGGGTCCCCAGGCTCAGGCAAAACCCTTCTAGCCAAAGCTGTGGCGCGTGAAAGCGGGGTGAACTTCATCAGCGTTAAGGGTCCAGAACTTATGAGCAAGTTCGTAGGTGAATCCGAGAAGGGAGTAAGAGAAACCTTTAAGAGGGCAAAACAAACCGCTCCCTGCATCATATTTTTCGACGAAATCGATGCTCTGGCGCCAAGGCGTGGAAGTGGAATCGCAGACTCCCACGTCTCTGAAAGAGTTATAAGCCAGCTCCTCACGGAAATGGACGGCCTTGAGGAACTCCGCGGGGTCGTCGTTCTAGCCGCAACAAATCGAATGGACCTGATCGATCCCGCGCTGCTGAGAGCTGGAAGATTCGACCAGCTTCTCTACGTCCCACCTCCAGATGAAGAGGCAAGACTAGCGATCTTTAAGATTCACACTAGGAAAAACCCTCTCGCTAAAGACGTTTCCTTGCAGAAACTCGTTGCAGAAACCGAGGGATGCATGGGATCAGACATAGAGGCGATCTGCAGAGAGGCCACAATGCTAGCCATTAGAAACTTTCTAAACACTAGTAGAAAACAAGAAGCTGAAGGAAAACCCTCCCAACTTGAGGTAACTATGTCGGATTTCCGACAAGCCATCAAGAAAATCAAAGAACAGGGAGAAAGCTAAGAACAACCTGGGAGACTATTCAATTGAAAAAGCCAACTGCCAAAAAAGCGAAAGTCTTAAACAACCCAGAAGAAACCAAAGAATGGATCAACCAAACACTCAAGAGAATTCACAGAAAAATGATCGAGTTATTTGGCGTTGATTTTACATACTTTAGCGACATCAAAATAATCAAACAGTCGGACATTTTCAAACAACTAACCCAACGCATACAGAACGACCTCAAAGAAAGCGGCGTGGTGTACAGCGACATCCAGTGGAAACAAATCTGTGAAAGCTTCTCAAAAAACAGAGTCGCGGGATTTTTCGAAAACCTTGCCTTTTACAACCCAAAAGATGATGTTTTGTACATGAACGAAAAAATGATGACAAACCATCCAGAAAAAATAGTTCCTGTATGCACCCACGAGCTCTCAGAAAAACTCCTGTCCACTTATCTTCCCCCACCGCTAAAAACACCTATACGCACTCTGGTTGAAGCATACATCGAAGCAAAAAAGACGAACAACACAAGAAAGCTCTATGAACTTTTGAACACACATACAGACATCATTTTCAAGAGCGTTTTCAAAGAGGGATTCTGTGAAGCAATAGCGCTTCAAACCTTGCGTCACATAGACTCTGAAATGAAAGCAGCATCTCTGGAAAGGGAGTTACAGATAGGGCACTCAAAATGTATAGACTTGCTCTTTGACCTAGATAACGCAAAAAAGAATGTGGAAAGCGTAGAAAAAAACCAACCCCGAGTGGACGAAAAAAGACAAAGAACACAACCAGTGAATGAAAAGAAACTAGTCAAAGAAATTCTCAAAATTTCTCAGATGATCAAAGGGCTTTCATATTACTTAGGCTATCCACTTGCCAAGGCTGTTGTGGAAAAATATGGAATTAAAGGAGCAAAGCTTGCTCTGGAAAAATGCCCGCCGCTTAAAGCCCAATATTTTGCCAATCCACAAGCGTATCTAACTCAGTTAGAAAAACTGACAACGTTAATCGAATAAAGGAGGTGAAAAAATGGCGAAAAAAGAAAAAGGGAAAAAATTCGGGGCAGAAAAAGACCTTGAACAACTAAAGAAAGAGATCACGCAAAAAGGAAAAGAAATTGAACAACTAAAGAAAACCATAGAAGAGATGAGAACACAAATCCAAGGAAAAGAAAAAACTGGCGAAGCAGTAGAGCTAGGCAAAATATTCGACGACGTTTCAGAACTGCTCGATGTCGGTTTCAGCATATTTGGCACGGCCGGCAGGATCCGAGGTGAAAAATCTAAAGGTAAAGGATTATTTGGACTAATCAACGATCTGGCCAAGCTGGCAGAAAAGTCTGAGACATACCAAAAGAGAGTTAATCTTGGGAAAAGGGGGGTAATCGACTTCCGCGTGAGCTCTCGCCCGATAAGAGAATCCTACGTGAGAAAGCAAATGGGTCGCCTGAAGGTGAGCAAGACTAAGAAAGAAACACCGCCTACGCATACACAAATGCCTCCAACAGCCGTGTCAATAACGGAAAGGGAACCCATCGTCGACGTTTTCGAAGAGAAAAACCACGTGAGAGTGACAGCTGAGCTACCCGATGTCAAAGAAGACGAAATAAAGTTACAAATAGAGAACAAAATCCTTACAATAAGCACTGATACTTCAGCGGGTAAATACTACAAACAAGTAGAGCTTCCAACCCCGGTCGAAAAGGACACTATTGAATCCAGTTATAGAAACGGTATTCTTGAGGTGAAGCTGAGCAAGGCAAAAGGTACTGGAAAGACGTAGAAAAGCGTATAGAACAGATGGGCATTGTTGTAGCAAAGAGCGGGAGTAGCAAGACCAATCCTCATGCTTGGCAGAAAAGCGCAATAATTTGCACCAAGGTGAAAGACAAAAGAATTGATTTACTTTAGTATGGAAGAACTAGGAGATCTACGAGTTTGAGGAGGAGGTGCTAAGAGCTCGAACCGGACGAAAAGAAGGTTCTGGATTACATTCGAGAACATAAGAGCGAGATGGATGTAGAGAAATGCGCAAGGGATCTCAAGCTGCCTCTGAAAAAAGTTAAGAAAGCAATCGACAAGTTGAAGAAAAAAGGTTTGTTGAAAATGCGCGCAGGAAAGTCCAGTGTACAATTGAGATTTGAAGCAAGTCGGATACTTTTGTCTAGACTGTTTTAGTCGGATTCCGAATATGTACAGTTACTCCTAATTCATACTCTACTTTCATAGAAGTTAAATCGAATAACCTTGAAGCCTTTACTTGGCACGAGCAAACAAAACAGGAAGTGCTGAAAAAATGCTGTTGGCTTTGCTGCTACTGGGTTCTTGGCTTATCTTAGGAGCATACAGCTTTTGGTTCTTCTTCAAAGCAAAGACGCTTCAGCCCTTAAGCTTAGACGACCTCGCCTTAACCTGGAAACTGCACAAACAACAGACAGGATGCAAAGCATCACGCATCCACTGCTTAATCACAAAAAGCGACGAGATTGTTGGATTCAAATGCGAATGTGGCTATGAATTCCTACAGAAACGCCTGATGACCCAAAAAGCCCGTAAGCAGCGCGTCGCCAGGGAATCCCAAGACCTCCACTCCTTGAGGAGTCTATCCTATGAGGAGAACACATCAATGCCCGGTTAGGGAACACGTGTGCCCAACCATGTCTATGGAAAGTTGGAGTAAAAACGATGATCATAGCGGTTCACTCGTATAAGGGTGGAACGGGAAAGACGCTGCTCTCGGTGAATCTGGCAACGATATATGCTAGTAGGGGTAAAAGGGTCTGTCTGCTGGACTTAGATTTTCGCGCCCCAAGCCTTTGCTCCATTTTCAAAAGTGGCAAGAAATGCTGGGTAAACGACTATCTGAACAGGGTTTGTGAAATAAATGGTGTGTTGAGAGACTGCAGCCCCAAGTGTATAACGAAGGGAAGATTGTTTGTTGGTTTGGCAAATCCGTCAACTGTGGCCATCAGGGAGATGTCATCCAAAGACAGAAAATGGGAAATGAGAGCTTTAGGCCGACTTCTCTCACTTAAAACTTCTCTCCTTAACGATATGCACTTTGATTATGTAATCTTGGACACTAGCCCAGGTCTTCAATATTCCTCCGTAAACGCCATTGTCAGCGCCGACTTTGTGTTAGTGGTGACGTCTGTGGACAAATCTGATGTGGAGGGGACCCAGCGGATGATACGTGACCTTTACGAACTCTTTGAGAAGAAAACAGGAATCATAATAAATAAAGTACCCTCTGAATTTCTTTCATCAAAAACATGGAAAAGAAATCCAATAAAGCTTGAAACACACCAGCTGCCCATCATTGGAGCCGTGCCTTGCTCTTGTGACGTACTTAGGGCTGGGGGAAAATACGTATTCGCTTTCGAAAAAACAGATCATCCATTCACAAAAACATTGCAAAGAATAGCTACAAAAATCGAGCATTTCTGATAGGTTACCCTGTTAAACGAAACATTCCCAAAACACTCCATAAACCAAAAGGATGAAATCTCTGAAATTTCTCCTATGCTGCTCTGCCATTGTATGTCTACCGCTTCTTCTTATATAAAACCGCAATGTAAAATTAAAGTGTGGAACTCTAAAATTTTATTAGTAACTATCGAAACACAAACAATGAGCTGAATGATTGATGAGTAAAAATATTAAGAAAAATTGTCCGATAACTGGGTCAGGTGAAATAACAACAAAATTCTTTGACCCAAATGAGCTTGATACATAATAGTCGTTTAGGGTGATTTTATGGTCATATACTTTGTCAAAGTAAAGGAAAAGGTAGAAAAGAATTGATCAACACTTATGCGCGCAGATGTTTCAGTGTCTAATACCTCTTGGTTTTTGGAAAAATGATTTCTATACCTGCAGCATTAGCATTAGTTCTTTATATTTGAAGTCCGACTCTGAATATAGCTTGCAATGGTGGCTTTGTCTCCTCGCACGCGCCGAAACTTCAGCCCCCTTTTCTACTTCGTGCCTTTTTCTTTCACATTCAAAAGCCTTTCAAATGCTTTCACTTCTTTTCTAAGCGTAGTCACTGCATTTTCTAAGTCGTTAACCCTTGCTTCACCCCTTTTTTCAAGGTTCTCTATCTCTGCTAAAAGACTTGATTTTTCCTTCTCTAACTTCTCAATTTTTTCTCGCAGATTTCTTATTGACTCCAATAGACATTTCCTCCGTGCGAGTGCTACTCTACCCAGTAGCCGCCAGCGTCTCGGAAGATAACGCAAGCATGATTACAGTAGGGGCAATTGAAGCTTAATGCTTCCGTGAGAAAACCCTTCTTTTCTAAGAGTTCTTCTTTTTCTTTTTCTAAGATCTCAATTCTCTCCCGTAACCTCTTTATGTTTTGCAGCGATACTCCCTCGACGTCTCCCTCAGCTGGTTCTTTCTCTCCCTTTTCTTCTTCAAGCCGTACCACCATCTCCCTAATCTCTTCATGAGTTATGGCTCCCTCGCGCATCTCCTCTGCTCTTTCCTTCAAAACCTCAGCCGCCCTCTCAAAATCTTCTGGCGTCTCCAGCTTAGGAGCCTTAGGTGCAATCGCGGGCAACACTTTTTCAGCTGCTCTAATGCGCATTTCATCGACCCTTGCTTTCAGCTCCTGGGTACGTGTATCGACAATCTTTTGTGTCTCAGCTACGGTTAGTTTCCTCTCAAGAATTTCATTTATAGTGAGCACCGCTTCCTTGATGTTTCTGTCTATCACACTTTCGAGTGCCACTATGTGTGACATCCTGATCTGTTTGGTCCACACCGCTTTCTGAATGTCTGCAGGAAACTTGAATACGTTAAGGTGTGCCAAAACCCAGCGAGAATCCACCTTCAGCTGTTTACTTATCTCCCACGGTGTCATACCTTCATCTTTGAGCTTCTGGAAGTACCTCGCCTCCTCCTCGACGGTGTAGTTTTCTCGGATCTTATTCAACTTGTACACTAGTAACCTTGCCTTTGCATCGTCTGCATCGACTACCCGGACGGGTACGGTTTCCCACTCAAGTTCCCTAAGAGCTCTCCACCTTCTTTCACCGTCAATTAACTCGTAAAGATCACCCTTCTTACGAACCACTAAATCGCTGAGAAGCCCGTCCTTCTTTATTTCCTCCTTTAGACCATCCATATCGAAGATTAGCCTTGGCTGGTACGGGCTTGGCCGAATTAAATCTATATCTATCTCCATCTCTTATCTTCCCTTCTCTAGCCTCCTTATGAAAACAATTTGAAAAACCATCATTTATTACTTAGGTTTTATTCCAATTTGGATATTTACTCAGTTCAATGTTTCTGTTTTCTTCCTCGTGCCCTCTCACCTATCAAAATTGAACACGAAGAAAATTCGCTTTTTATCATATCTGCACATATTCTCGCGGAATCTCTGCAATTTTGACTTGTTCAGTTAAAATCGTTGTTGAGAGATCGGGGTTTTGCTAAATTGTTTTTACACACCGGAATATGTTCCGGATTGAAAGGAACTGTTGGGAGCGGTTCGTTGACTGTGAAGTCACGTAATTGATGTGATTGGGGAGGCCAAAAGAAGGAAGAATCATCGAGCACAAATGGATGGAAGAAACTCTTAAGAAATCAGGATAGAAATTAAGGAACATCTTTGAGAGGGTCAATGACCGCATGCGGAAGGGAATCAAGCTTTACCTTTAAACAATCGATGTCAAAGTGATAGATAGCTTGTCACTGTTTCTTTTGCAAAGTAGTTACACTACCTTTAATAGTCTGGATACATTGTAGGGTTTATATGTACAAAAAAAGACATATCGTATATGAGTACGGCAAAAGAACTGTTGAACAGAAATGCGGGTGTAAAAATGTTGGATTTGCTTTCCGAATTCAAGAGGGCTCTCTTGGAAGCTATGGATGAGGGTTTAAACCAGGTTTTGGGTGAGACTGCCACGCGTACCATCTATTTCCATCTTCAACGAAGATTCCGCCTGAAACGAGAAGACATCCCAGAAAACCTTGAGGTTTTTGGGTTCGCCTTGGAAGGAACTTTCGGGGCAGGAGCACTGGTGATAGAGAAGACAATCATGGAAAACCTTTACTCGCGGCTCAGCCTCAAAAACAAAAATCTCAGACTAAAATACGAAAATGCGGAGCAGTTCAACTTCATAAACTACATAACGGATTTGAAAAGCATCTGCTGAAACTCGGGGTAAAGAATATGGATAGAAAAAGTTTGGTTATGACGGTTGGGGTTCTAATTTCAATAGCTGCACTTTGTGCTGCAGTTGCCGCATACCTACGAGTTCCGAGTGAACAGACCAAACTAACAGAGCCTCCAGCGGTAATTGAGGAATTCGAGGGACCTATCTATGCTGGCACAGGCACGGGTTACATCATTGAGTTCGAGAACGGAGTTAAGTTCTACTTTGCAGGCGATACCGGTCTATTCGGCGACATGAAATTTCTTATGGGTGAATTTTACAAGCCTGACGTGGCATTCTTACCTATTGGGGATGTTTACACCATGGATCCGAAGCAAGCAGCTTTTGCAACGACTTTAATTAACCCCAAGTACGTTATACCCTACCATTACCATACTTTTCCAGAGTTGACGCAAACCCCTGAAGACTTCGTAAGTCAGCTTGAAGCGTATAGAAACCAAAGAAATACGACGGCTGAAGCAATAGTTCTCCAGCCCGGCGTGAAGCGTGAAATCGAAGGCATAAATGTGACATGGCTTGGACACGCCTCAATGCTTTTAGAGTCGGTTAACGGCGCAAAGATTCTTATTGATCCATGGCTAGTGGCGAATCCAGATTGTCCCCAAACATACAAGAATATCGCGGTCTTCGGCGACATCGATTTAATTCTGTTGACGCATGGTCACATCGACCACGTTACATACGAGGAATTAGACGAAATCGCCAAAATGTATGAGCCGGTGATAATTGCGCAGTGGGAGCTTGGCATATACCTTCAAGACCATATTCCTATACCTATTGCACTGATGAACATTGGTGGCAGTTTTACTAAAGACAACTTACTGGCCCAAGGAATTGTGCCGCCGGAGATCGTTAACTCATCGAAGATTGAGGGCATCAAAATCACAATGGTGCAGGTCTTCCACAGCTCAAGTCCACCGTGACCAAAAGGGAAGTTTAATGAGAAAATCCCTTTCAACAAGAATAGGAATCCTTGTTTCCCTATTAATAGCTTTGAGTATTTTTTCTTTTGTTTTTGTTCATGTTACTTTTGAGGCAGATAGGAGAACCCAAGAATTAATTGAGGAAAAGAGAAACCTTAACGAGATATTGGCTTTTAGCATCGAGTCTGCCGAATATCAAGCTTTAACGTGGTATAAGAAATACATTGTTGAGAAAGCGGCTGAACCTGAAGATGTAGTCTATTGCAGGTTAGTGAAGCCTGCTGGCGAAGTCTTCTTATCCAGCATCGAGGAAGAACGTGGCTTATACATAACGGATCCCGCCATTCACACAAACCGAACACTAATCAGAAATGATGTTTTTAACGGAGAGAAAATAATTGTAGTTATTTCCCCTACCTATCGCGGTCAAACGCTATGGCTTGGCTTTTCACTAAGCAAAGTCAATGCGGCTGTCATGGGAATATTAACTCAAGCCGTCATAATGGCGGTCCCTGTCATCGTAATTTGTGTTTCAATATCATATTTCGTTATTTCTCGTTCCCTCAGCCCCATCAAAAAGCTAACGAATATTTGCAAACATGTAAGCGAGGGGAATCTCAAAGTCCGAGCAGATGTACAAACGAGCGACGAAATTGGGGTGCTTTCAAAAACCTTCAACAATATGATTACTAGGTTAGACCGTGACATAACGGAAAGAAAGAAAATACAAGAAGCATTAGCAGAGTCAGAAGCGAAATACAGAACATTGTTTGAAAGATACTCAAGCTTGATAAACGACGCTATCGACTCGTTGAAAAGCGGGATACTTATCCTTGACAGAGATTTCAAAGTCGTCTGGATCAACAAGGCGGTGGAAAAGTTCCTCGGAGTTGACAGAGACAATCTAATAGGAGAAGATAAACGCAAAGCCATTCAAGAAAAAATAAAACATGTCTTCGAAGACCCCGAACGATTTGAAAAAACATTGTTCACTGCCTATGATAACAATACACACGTTGAAAATTTCGAATGCCATGTGCTCCCCACTAAGCATAGAGAGGAGCGATTTCTAGTACACTGGAGCATCCTAATAAAGACTGGCGCCTACGCCGGAGGACGAATCGAACACTACTACGATATCACCGTTCTGAAACAGATAGAACAGCAACTTCTTAAGTCTGAGAGGCTGGCCGCCATTGGAGAGGTAGCTGCCATGGTGGGCCACGACCTCCGCAACCCATTGCAGGCCGTGCTCGGCGTACTGTATTTAGCGAAGAAAAAGTTGGAGTTTATGCCCTCTCAGCTTTCGGAGAAACAGGGCGTAGAGATGCTGTTGAGAACGATCGAGGAACAGGTGGAGTATATGAACAAGATTGTTTCTGACCTTCAGGATTACGCGAGACCTGTGAAGCCTGAACCTGTTCCGACCAGCTTACCCCAGCTAATCAATGAAACACTTTCAACGGTAACGGTTCCTGAGAACGTTAAAACCTTCGTAGAGGTTGAAAAGGACTTTCAATTTCCGAAGCTGATGGTTGACCCCGCAATGATGAGGCGGGTGTTCACCAACCTAGTCACAAACGCTCTGCAGGCCATGCCGGACGGAGGTCAACTGACTATAAGAGCAGCCAGGAAAGAAGAAAACGCATTGATAAGTGTGGAGGACACAGGTGTAGGCATACCCGAAGAAAATCTGCCTAAACTTTTCGAGCCATTATTCTCCACCAAGTCTAGGGGGCAAGGTTTCGGGTTGTCTGTCTGTAAGCGGATAGTTGAGGCTCACAGCGGCAGCATCTCGGTGGAAAGTGGGACGGGCAAAGGCAGCACATTCAAAGTGAAGATACCACTTAGAAGGAAGGAGATAATTCAAGGTGGAGATTTCCAAGCCTCAAGAGAGGTAAATGCGTCTCTTGCCTCAACGACGTATGGTTACAATGGAATCCCTGAAAGCCAGCAAACCCATTCTCGACACCGATAATGTTAAGAGTATTGCCTAACCGAATTTCTAAACTGTGATCGTTCACCTTAAGGGCATCTAAGGGAGAATAGCTGGCCCAGCTCCTTCACGATTTCCCAGCCCGCTTCTATAAAACCAACCGATATAATCATCGGCTTGCCACCATGATGATGAGAGAACAGTTACGCTAGCCTTACATAAGAGCACGCACTCACATCTTCAGTCCTTCCATGGAAAGGGAATAGGGGAAGTATAAACGTCACCAAAATCCTCTAAAAAAGATCTTTCAGCGTGGCTTTCATCGAAACTTTTCAACATGACTGAAAACATTGCTGGTAAGATTCAAAATGAAAATCAAGTGACGGAGGAGGAACATCAAAAGAGTTCGGAAGAAACAAGTTCCGAAGCTTGTCCCTATTCCTTTGGGTATCTGAGAAGCCTTCCAAGGAACGATCCAATTCCTGACGAATGCTTAATCTGCATAAAAGTAGCGCAATGCATAAATCGGCATACATCTTAGTTCTAGACAATAGCGCTCGATATAAGAAAAAGAAGTGATAGACAGATTGATATTGGGTAGAATTCAAGGCATCAAAATCTTGACGAAGGACGACTCAATAGTATCCAGTTTTCAAGAGAGGATTATAAATATCAGCTTTGAAGAGAAACTTTAAAATCTCTGCTATATTAGCCAAAAGTGGCTATTGCAACGACCCAGGGCAATATTGCGAGAGGAAAAAGAGGAGATCTGGTTAGGAAGCTTCTGTCTATGTATTATGGCGTTAGTTATCCGAGGAGCTAATCCAACACCAACTTTACTGTCATTGCCTTATCTTTTTCGTTACGAAGGCTGTTACAGTGTTTTGAATATTTCTTAAATACTAAGATGAGTTTCATAAAAAAGAGAACGAGAACACTAGGAAAAAGGGGAGAGCGGATGATGGTTAAGAAATTTGCTTTGACTGCCTTTTTCCAGTGCTCTCGTTCTCGGCAATGCTTGCGGCGTAAGCCGTAAGGCCGTACGAATCAACTAAAGGGAGGTTCTCAAGGAGAAAGAGGGTTTATGTCCTAACCGAGAAGGGGGAAGAAACCGTTAAAGTCATTCTAAATGCCTATGAGAAGATTCTGAGCTTTATGGCAAACCTACTAAAATGAATAAGGCTCCTTTTATGGCTCCTCTGTTACCGTGACTTTTTCGACCTTTTTACACCACGGGATGGGCAAATCCTTGAGCTCCTCTCTTATCTCCCTCTCGATTTCTTCATTTGATACTTCCATACTCTCTTCAACAAGAGAAATAACGATAGTAGCCTTTTTGGTCAATTTCATCACACACATCACACATAGGGTTTATCACGACGGAACATAAGATTTGGGAGGCACTTATGCCTCAAATTGGGTTCAATTTTTCTCCTTTTTGAACCTTATCTTGTGAACGTACCAAACATAATGGTGCCTAACAGAGTCTTTGATAAAATCCGCGAGACTGGCGTACCCGTATTCGGGATGCGCTCTGATGAGCTCTTCAACCGCAGCAATCATTTCATAAGGCAATTTCACGGTCCTGTAACGCTTAACCATCGAAACAACCACACCAAATCTATTGCAAATAGTTGAAAATGTTGCGGCAATCATGTAACCGGAAAATATGTCGACGGTTACAATTTCCAAACCAAAGCCCATGACTGTATAATATAAATCGATAGATCCTTTTAAGACCTAGGCATGTTGAGGAAGTCAAGGTCAACTACTCCTTGCGAGCTAATTAGAAGGTTACTTTAAACGTTAGTAAAGTGCCCAGGACGCTTGCTAGCTTGACCGTGTAGGTTATTCCTTTCGTGTAAGCACCACTCACGTGTGCTACTCCTAGAGAGGCTGGTGCTATCTGAATGCCTTGGCTGAGGAGGACGGGCACATTGTTCACGTAGGCGTTGGTGATGCTCGCCACGTTGTTGCCTGTATTTCTCACGAAAGCTGTTATATGAGTGGTGTTGATGTTGGCTGATTCGAGCAACAGTAGCGAGAGCTGAGTGCTAAGGTTGGTCTTCATGCTTTCGACGTGTGCCATCACGTAGTTGTAGAGCATAATGCCTGAAGCTGTTGTGACCATCACCATCAGCAGGACGGCTAACACCGCCGAAGTGCCTTTCTTCCCGACCAGTAGGCGTCTCATACACTCCACCTCCTTAGTGTAGTTGTGTTCTACCCATATACAATATGTCTTTTTTTGGACATATTCACACATACTCAAATATAAACACACATATTAACATAATGTAACCACCACACGAAAACTATGGTGACAACAAACGCCGGGTCCTTGTCGGGGGTTCCGAAGTCTATTCTAACATATCTTTTATGCCCATCAGAAGTTTCATAGACATATGTGTGTATTAGCAAACCATTCATGATTCATGGAAGATTTGGTATCTTGGTAAGAAATAACGATAGTGGCTTTTTTAGTCAATTTCATCACACGAATGTATTTTAACACGAACCAAAACATAATGTTTGGGAGTCACTCACGCCTCAAAATAGCTTTATTTAAGATTCCCTTATCATCGATTTCTTTAAAGCATTTACGTATTCAATGCAGTTGAACTGCTCCGCATTTTGGAGTTTTACTCTAGGACTTCCGTTACGGCTAAGGTGTCTGTATAGATTTTCCATGATTGCCTTTTCTATTACTAGTGCTCCCACGTTAAAGATTCTTTCCAAGGTAAACAAAAACTCTTCAAGATGGTTTGGGATGGCTTCCCGTTTCAAATGCAGATAAAAATAAATGGCTTGTGTGGCAGTTTCCCCTAGAATTCGTTTCATCTCCTCGTCGATGGCACATAACAAAATCTTGTCGAACTCTTCCTTTCTCATTTTCAATGCTATCTCCTCAACCCGCTATCCTTTATCGATGCTTTCCCCGATAGGAATACTCGTGAAACCTTTACAAACTTGTTGTAACCCTCACAATCATCCAGTGGTGACACCTCCTCCCTTTTCTAAGGGTATGCTAAGGCTCACTTTACTGGCCTAGGTAACAGCAGAGTAATTAGGGCGCACAAAGCTGGATTTTGAGAAAATACTCCCACGTCCTCACTCGAATCCACACTGAAATCATCAGGTTTCAGCTCCGTCAAAAGAAACTCGCGGTTGTCGACACATAAAAACAGAACGGGAAACCGAACATCCATATGCTCGACCTGACAGATATGTTCAAGCTCTCGAGATAAAGTCTCATTAAAAGAATCGATTGGGGTCCCAATTCGAACATTTACACCACTCTCAACCGTTTTGTCAAGCAGCTTGCCAACTGTCTTATAAAACAGAACTAAACCTTTCTCCGTGGTTATGACATTAACCGACCTTTCCGCTCGGCATAACATTTCGCGGATACTCCGGATTATCTCTGGCCGCCTTCGGATGATCCAAACATCTCCCCTCTCTGGTTCACCTTTCAAACTCGTTTTTTTGTAGGCTTCTTCTAAAAGCTGTAGCAACCTATCTGATTCTACTAGGGATATCACCCTGTCAGAGGTTTTCTCCCTAAAAGATTGGAGATATGGCTTAAAGGCTTTTTCAGGGGATGTAGGAGCGAATTTCCGTGGCTCTCCCACTACCTCTACCACCAGCCCCCTTTCCATCAGCTTCTTCAAGGTTCCATAAATCTTGGTTCTGGGAACACCACAAGCCAAGCTTAGCTTCCTAGCCTCAGAAGCACCATGCGTGACCAATGATAAATAAGCCTTCGCCTCGTACTCCGATAACCCAAAGTTCTCCGATAGCTTCTCCCACGAGAGTATAGACGGTGATGCTTCGACTTCCAATCTCAAGAGTTTCCTCCTAGCCGTCGTGCTCTAGTTTTCGTGCCCGTGTCTTGATCCATTCTGTGACCTTCTATCTACCTGTTGAGGCCTGCCACCATGCCATTTTGCCAATTAGAGGTTTCCGGGGTTGTCGGATTTAAGTTGTATGAAACTGAAGTCTGAATTAGGAGTAATCATATATATTCGGAATCCGAATCGAATACTGCACTCATACAGAGAGTTTACCTCGCCATGCTTCTAGACCTTCCAGAAAAAACGGTGCGGTTTGCTTAGGATTGAAACGTATGAGAAAACCAATAAGCCTTCTCTTGTAACTTCGGTTAATATACTCGATGTGGTTAGAAATAATTGTCTTGAGTACTTTTTCATGTTATATTTCTAAGGTGATTTTGAGGAATAACAGTTAAATTACTTATTTGAGCACTGTTAATCCTCTTTCTGTAATGGCGTAAACGACTCTTGTTTTGTGCCTTTTTTTGTGCAATGCTTTTTGTTTAACGAGGTTGTGCTGGATCAAAAAGTACAAGCATTGTTTCAAAACAGTACAGTTTACGTTGGCCTTATGCATGACGTGGGTTAGCTTTGAGGGTCCATTAACGAGCCAGAACCTTTAGGATCTCAACGTGCATTTCCAGCCTTGACCTTCGCATACCACAACCTTCTCCTTTATCATGTTTCTTTTAGATGTCGCGTTCTAGTTTTCGTGCCCGTGTCTTGATCCATTCTGTCACCTTCTCTTCTGTCGTCTTCTCAGCTTGACTTTGCTCTTCTAGTTTCTCTTCTATGAGCTCTAGGAGTTTTTCGGGTTTGAAGGGTTTGATGATGTATGCGTCTGCGCCTAGGTTTAGGGCTTCCACGGCGTTCTCCAGCGACGGATATCCAGTAATCATGATCTTCACCATTTTTGGCAGGTTCTCGTGCATCGTCGTGAGCAGCTTTGTGCCTTCCATGTCCGGCAGCTTAATGTCTAACAGCGCCAGGTTGAAGAACCTAGCCTCTGACTTTTCGATGGCTTCTTGTCCAGTTTTTGCGGTGTCCGTGTCGTATCCCTTCTGTTGAAGTATGGTGCTTAGAGTTTGGCATATGTTTGCGTCGTCCTCCACAATGAGGATGCTGAGCTTATCCTTCATCAAGTTTTTCACCTCCATTCTCTTGCCGGATGGACAGTTTAACCGTGAAAGTTGACCCTTTCCCTTCTTCGCTTTCTACTTGGATGCTGCCGCCATGGGCTTCGACGAACTTCTTGCAGATTGGTAGGCCCATGCCCATGCCCTTAGCCCTCGTGGTGAAGAAAGGCGTGAAGAGCTTCTCCATGTTCTCTTTCGAAATGCCTACGCCTGTGTCCTTGAAGCTAGCTTCAACAAAGCCATTTGTTTTCTTGGTTGAGACCGTCATTGTTCCTCCTTTCTCCATCGCCTGAATTCCGTTTATGGCTAAGTTCAGAAAGACCCGTTTTATCATGTCTATGTCCACTTCTATCTTTGGAAGGTGATCTAGTTCTGTGATGAGTTCCACGTTTTTTCGTGCTCCAACTTGCGACAGAGCACTCTTAACTATGGCGTTGATGTCGGTCTTCTCTAGTATGGGTTTTTTCGTTGATGCAAAGTCTTTTAGGTCTCTTATTATCTTGTCGGCGTAGTCGACTGAATCGTTGAGGACCTGGAGCATTTCCATCGCTTTTTGGGGAATTGGAATAGGGGAGGGAAGACGTGACAGCTCATTGTTGAGGTAGTATGCTGCGTTTTCTATGGCTTGTAGGGGGTTCCTCAGGTCGTGTCCCACCATTGTTGCCAGTTCGCCTATGGTTGCTAGTTTTTCTAACCTTAAACGCTCCTCCTCCATTCGCTTTCTTTCTCTAATATCTCTGGCAATAACCAGATCTGCGGGTTTTCCACGGTAATCGATCAGTTTGGCACTCACTTCAACCGGAACTGTATGACCGTTTTTTGTGACAATCTCTATTTCATATATTTGAGGGACGGTTTTACCTTCTAGTCTCTGCTTATATCTGTCCATCACGATTTCACGATGTTTTTCGGAGATGAGTTCTAGAAAAGGCATTCCTAACAGTTCTTCCCTCGAGTATTTTGTGATCCCTTCAGTCTTCTTGTTCACTAAAACGAACACGCCGTCCTGTAATATTAGAACTCCATCGTTTGCGAGTTCCAATAACGTGGAATATCTTCTCTCAGACTCCAGAAGTTCTTTGGTTCTCTCTTCAACCATTTCTTCAAGTTGGTGAGAATACTCCTCCAGCTTCTTTTCCATCTGCTTGCGTTCTGTGATGTCTTTGTACAATATCACATAGCCTATCCGTTTACTTTCAACGGTGATGGGGGCAGCAGATATGGACACTGGAACTAATGACCCGTCCCTCCTCTTTCTGATAGTATCATGATGATAGAAATATCCTTCCAGGGCTTTTTTGTCCACCGTCTCGGCCTCTTCCATCTTGTCCTTTGGCACTATCACGTCGTTGATGCGCATGCCTTTGATTTCATCTAGAGAGTATCCGAAAAGCTCTTCGAAGCGTGAGTTGACATCCAAAATGTGAGAATCTGAATCCAAGTAGACAGCAGCCTCAGGATTACCCATAAACAATTCCTTAAACTTCTCCTGGCTCTCCCGAATCGTTTGTTCCGCCCGCTTGCGTTCCGTGATGTCACTGCCTACAGCAATGCTACCTACAGGGTTTCCTTTTTCGTCCAGTATGTTATTGGAATACCACGAAATCGTCTTCAATGTTCCATCTTTGCATCTAATGATTGTTTCGAAATTTTCTACTCGTTCTCCTCTCTCAATAATTTTTTTAGCTTCAGCAAAAATTTCAGCACGGTATTTCGGGTCTGGATAAAGCCACTCCCAAATCTTTTTATGCCCAATAACCTCTGCGCGAGAATACCCAGAAATAAGCTCCGCGGCACGATTCCACAAAGTTACATTTCCCTCTGCGTCAAGGAGATCAACCCAGACAACCGCCGTGTCAATAACTTTGCTCTGAAACTCTAAAAGATGTCTCGCTTGCTCTTCTGACCTCCGTAACGCTTCTTCCTTCTGCTTGCGCTCGGTGACATCTTTTATAATAGCAGCAAGACCTATTGGCTTGCCATCAGCTCCTTTTACAACAAAAGTGGTTAACAAAATAGGAACACAGGAACCGTCTTTTCTGACGTATTCTTTCTCATACTCTGCAGGTTTTCCTGTTCTCAAAATCCTTTCTGTTGTTTTGGCTTCGTATTCGTGGTACTCCTTTGGTGTTATATCCTGATATTTTTTCCCAGCTAATAATTCCTCTCTTGAATAACCGGTTAGCTTGCAAAAGGAATCATTAACATCCAGCAAAACTCCCTCCAGACTGGCATACCCAATGGCATCTTTGGAGGAGTTATATATCCCACTGAAACGCTCTTGTACTTTTCTAATCTCTTCCTCCGCCTGTTTGCGTTCGGTGATGTCATGGATGATGCACTGGTATCCCAGAATGCCTCCGTCATCGGCCCGCCATACGGTCGCAGTGAGCAGGCAGTCCAACTCTGTCCCATCCTTTTTACGGAGCTTCACCTCACAGTCTCTAACAGATCCCCTTCGCTCTATCTCCTGCTGATACCTGTACCTGTCATCAGGATGAACATACAGCTCCCGGACATCCAGTCTTATCATCTCCTCTCTGGTATAGCCAAAGAGATCCGACGCAGATTGGTTGGCCTCAACGACCTTGCCCTCTCTGGTTGTAATTAAGATCGCGTCTCTGGACCTCTCGAAAAGGGTGCGGTATCTCTCCTCGCTCTCCCTCCTCGCCTCCCTCGCCCGCTTGAGCTGGTAGCTTTCCATAAGTTCCCACTCTCCTCTCCTCCTAATAAGAGCGAATCGATGGTTGCGGACCACATCTATGACTTCGGATGCTCCGCATCTATCCAGGGAATAGGTGCAAATGGCCATCATCTGATATTTGCCGATGACATTATTTACCTCCTCTTCATACTCAGTGAAAATTTTCCAATCTCTTTTTTCAAGCCAAGCGGTATTACCTGTTACTCTAATGCCGTCATAACCCTTAGCCAAGGCTTGATTGAGTTTATCAATCCAGGCATTAAGAACTCTCTGTAAGTTGAAAGCACCGTCTTTGAGATACCATTCGGTGTGCGGAACGATCTCCATTTGTCCTTTTATTAAATATCGATCAAAATTAGGCACAGCCCTTCTCATTGCTTTTTCCGCTTCTTTTTCACTGAGACCTTCTGAAGTAACCCACATACAAAACTCATTGTTCCTCAAGCCCTCGGCAAAGTAAGGAACCAAAATCTCGATCAGATCTTCTCTAGTTTCGTAGAGTTGACAAAGATGCGTTCCCCAAGGGATGTTGCCAGTCACTTCAATTCCCGATTTTCGTAATGTATCTGTTTCCTTCTCATCTCTCAACAGCGATTTGGTTTTCACCTTTTCCTCAACTCCTTTACGCAATCTAAAAACACGTAACCTTCCTTCTCCATAAATTTCAACCCAAGCTTACGGTATAGATTATTGAGAATCATTTTCTCTATCACTGGAGCCGCTGAACCCAGCAGCCTCTCTAAACCTGCAGAAAAGACGTCGAGTTTCTCAGCAATTTCTCCGCGCTTCAAATGGGAGTTGTTCTCTAAATAATCGTAAATGGCCTCGGTGCCAGCCTCTCTGAAAATCTGATTCATCGTTTCATCTACCACCTCGAGTAGCAGATCGTCCAGCCTTTCCGTGGCGTAAAGCGGATTAGTCATCCCAATAACTTCCGCTACCATCCATTTTGCCTTGGCATTATGTAAGGCTGGTGTAACTATGAGTGATGATGGTCAGTGACAGTCTCTGTGAGTTTAACCCAATCGATAGCCGTGACATGCGTCAAAACCATCAGTTGCAAACTGAACGTTCCTCTTTCAACAATGGAGCCAAAAGCTTGAACTTAACCTCATCGAGTTCATCGAGAAACGAGAAATGCTTCTCCACCTCCTCGTATTCTCGTCGTAGCCTGAGGCATAAACGTTTAAGGCTGGCAGCTTCGATAATCTGTGCCCCTCCTGAACCAAGCAACTTCTCCAAAAAGGCATAGAAAGCCTCGATCTTCTCGCCAACCCCTCTCACCTCAATGATACGTGCCTTTCCATGAGTCTATAGATTAACACGGAGAGAGATTCCCCAAAGATCAGCCTTATGGTCTCATCCGTCGCCTCAAACAACAAATCGCCAAACCTCTTTGACTTCTGGTATTGCTATTAAATTTTCGGGTGTGAAGCGGCAGTATCCAATCTCATCGAATTCTCGTTTAGCGTCTCTCCATTCCTGCTCTGTGACCACTCGCTGGGCTGCGGGGAAAAGTATGTTGTTTTCCTTAAAAATATGGCTTGAAAGAATGCTGTTTAAAGATTTAGCGGTTTCACCAAGTTGCCTTTTGAAGTCTTGAAAGCTTAGGGTATTGTATTTTTCAATGAGATTTCAATGAGATTGTGGAGCTGTTTCTTTTTGTCTCTTAGCTGGTTGTGTTCCATCCACATTATTGCAGGAGGTTCTCTTATTCCATGCTTCTCTAAAATGGGAAAAAGCACGTTTTCTTCTCGCAAGTAGTGTTTTTCCGCGTCTAAGAAGTCTTCCGATATGTGCTTCAGTTGCGTTATGTCCTCGCTGATCTGACTTATATCTCCTGCTTGCTGAACACTACTCACGATGGTGTTAAGTTTTTCCAAGAGTGTAGCAGAATTTTGTGTTCTTCCATAAGGATGTTGATCGGATTTTCGGGGGCGGTCTCCAGCTTTTGTTTTTCTAGTTGCTCTCTGAAAACGGTTAGATGAACGTCGCATAACCTTTGGATTTCTCTCTAGGAACCCTTTCCTTTATAAGTCCTTGTTCAATCTTGGCAATTTCTAAGGGGCTTATGCCCTCCAAAACCTGTTTGAACCTTTCTTTAACTTCTTGTGGCGATGCTCCAGCGTGTAACTGCTTAATCAACTCCTTCAGCATTCCCTTCTTATTCCCGGTCAATTCAACCATTCTTCTCCCACCATTTTTAATGAACAGTGGTTACATGTATTAAAATGATGAGGCTTTTCGGTTTTGTTTGGTTGAGTTATTCGCTGGATCCACGTGAATTACACAATGTTGACATCCTGTCTCTCGACTAACTTTTTCCTTAACCTCCTCCGCTATTTTATCTGCTTCTTCTATGGGTGTGCCTTTTGCCACCTCCGAGATCTGAAACAGTATCTCGCCTTCAGGGAGGTAGCTGCTGTCGATTAACCTGGCCTTTCTCACCTGGCCCTTCGAGGCTGTGAAGCTCAGCCTCGTGTGGCTCGCGTGGGCGACGATGTCCCCCCCGGCAGGGTTCAATAAGACTCCGTAGGGCGAGGGGTTGCTGATCATCTGGTTGGTCACCACGGCGGCCATGTTGAACACCCTCGCGAGCCTCGCAAGAAAAGTCTGCTCGGTGTCAAAATAGAGGGCTCCGGGCTCCAACCCACCCCGCTCCCTTGGAAGCTGAACCGTGCAGCACAACTCATCGGCGCGGATGAACGTCAAAGCAACCATGTCCCTAGCCTGCTCGATGATCTTCACAGCCGTGGCCTCGCCCACCCCGGCTGCCACCACATCCTGAACAGTGGCTATGGCGAGCGACTCAACGGTGCAGATGCCCCACCTCACCAGTTTTCGAGCCGTCTCCGGCCCTATCCCCTTAATGCTTTCCTCCAAATCTCCAGCGTAAGACAAATAGACAGCCTCTTACACTTATAATAGATGTACAGCTCGATGTCCGTGCTAGTGCATTGGCCGTCCCACGGCTTTGGCAACGCTCCACCTGCTTGGACGAAGCCCTCCCTCTCCCAAAGAAATCCCCAACACCGACACCCCTAGCCAAGCGCGAGGAGGAACGGATCTAGGGGCTCCAGCCAAGCCACATCCCTCAAGGGAACCTGACGCATCCTCCTTTTGGCTGGAATCTTGTAGCGGAGGAAGCTGGGGCTTCCGTGAAGGGCCTCTACAACCCGAACATTAACGATGACGGATCCGTCCCATAGGTGTAGGTTCACGTGTCGGCCCACCACAGCCCTAGCCGAGTTAAGGTCCAGCCTACCCCCTTTAGGCAAGATGCGCACACCGCCTAAGGGGTCGCATCCATACACTTTTAAAGCCGTCGATGCAACGACAGCCCACAGCGGGGGAGAGCTAAGTGAAAGTGTCCACCATTGATTGCATAGTTAAAGAGAATCGAGAAGGTCACGTTTACCAAGATTGACCAATGGCTTAAGTAGCGCTATCCCTCTTTTTTGTTTGAGGCTCAACTTATGGCGGACAAAATAAACCCAAACTTACAGAGTGAGAAAAGTATAGCCGTAATGAAAGTTCGAGCTAAGCTGCTTAATGCAGCCAGATGGTGGTTTAACCGGCATGATTTTACTGAGGTCCATGGGCCAACGATAATTCCTGCAGTTGGAGATTGGCCTAACTCATTCGAGGTTAAATATTTCGATAAAAAGGCTTACCTTACTCAAGGGCTGCAGCCCTACGCAGATGCCTTTATAGCAAGTTTAGGGAAAATCTACACGATCGCCCCCGCCTTCCGGGCAGAAAAGCTGAGAACGAGACGCCATCTAACAGAATACTGGCGAATAGAAGCGGAGGCTCCCCAGTGTGACTTGGATGGCATCATTAGGATTCAGGAGGAGCTGGTGACACGCATCTGCCACAGTTTGTCCAAAGAAGCCATAGAGGAGTTGAAATGTTTGCGACGTCATGCTAAGGACCTAACAAAGGTGCAGACACCCTTCCCCAGGCTAACCTATAATGAGGTTATCGAGATGCTGCAAAGGGATGGACATAACATCCAGTGGGGAGAAGAACTGAGCTGGGAACTCGAGAATAACCTTAGTTTTCGATTCAATCAACCGTTTTTCATTACGGAGTTTCCAATCGGCATCCAAACGTTCTTCCACAGATCTCATCCTCAAAGGCCAGAGCTGACCTTGTCTGTGGACCTGCTTGCCCCAGAAGGTTATGGAGAAATCGCTGGCGGCGGGCAAATGATAGACGAAAAAGAGGTGTTGCTCAGAAAGATGGCGGAGGAGAAGATAGAAACCGAGGCCCAACGATGGTACATGGATCTTAGACGATACGACTCTATTCCTCACTCGGGATTTGTGATGGGACTTGAAAGGTTGATCCAGTGGATATGCAAGCTTAAACACATTAGAGAGGCTTCAGCGTTCCCAAGACTATTTGACAGCATTTATCCCTGATTTTGCGATCGTTCTCGTGCAATCTTCTTGATGACATTCATATATAATTTTAATTTTATTCTTTCCCGGAAATCGGAGGATAACAGTTCTGGAGCCAAAATTAATGGTATGTTTGAAAGGAAGATCAATAAGCAACTTACAAGGGAGCTAATCATTAGTGGGATCTGAGATACTTGATATGTGAGGAGACTTCCAGCACCTGTAGCCAGGTGGAAGATTGTCAATCCAATAGAATAGCTTTTAGCGCAACTTTCGTTGTTGGCTAGATCACCCCAAACAACAAAGAGATACAGTGTCATGAGGATTCCCCAATTAAAGCCGGATGCAACATACCCAAAACATAAAATCTCATAGTTTTCGACCAACCCCTCAAGAGCCGAGCTAATTCCATATGTAGTAAGGCTTAAAACTAAGGGTAATCTTCGTCCGAAGAAGTCTGCAATTGTTCCCCCGCCCAAGGCTCCGAGAACAGCCGCAATTAGTTGCAAAACGATGAGAAACAGGTAAAAAGAAGATGGAACTTGTTGTAAAATATGAAGTGATATATTTCTAGTCAGTGTTGCATTAATTAAAGAAAACAGTACCCAAGGAATTGCGTAAAGAAGAATGGTTCTTTTCTCAGGATGATGTCCTTTTTCATCCTTCTTTGTTGTCAACATCGCTTTCTTTTCTGGCCTTAATAATTTAATTACCAGTGTTCCCAAACTAAGAATAGCGCTTACCATTATAGTTCCAGAAAAATCAAAGGTTTCTGCCATCCAAAATACGATTTGAGAAAACGGTAAAGAGAAGAATCCGACGAGACCAGCCACCCGACCCCTTTCTTCAGATACGGTTAAGCTCCAGAAATACGTTAAAAACGCCAACTGGCCTATACCGAAAAATACCACCGCTACGAAGATGACTATTAATCTGAGAATCACGCTTGGCGTAAATAAAAGAAAAATGGTTGCCATTGAAGTGACTATAGAACTTTCATAGATGATACGTATTTTGTTCAATCTATGGATGAAAAAACTGGCTAATAATAATGTAATGGCCATGATAAAATTAACAGATGCATGAGTCATTAGATAAGTCTCAGCGGATGAACCAACGGCACGCCACACAACATAGACGGGGAAGACACCGTACCACGTAAAAAAAGCAAAGTAAAGAATTATGATTGCCAAGAAGCCACGTTTAGTCAGTCGAACACCGGTCATCAGCATGCTCAATTCGTCACACCCCATTTTATTCAGAGTCAGAATCAGATTTAGATTTCGATTCAAAACAAGCTTTAAAAAGAAAACGGGGCACTTTCACAAGATGATGGATAATGAAAACTCTTAAGGAAAGAATAGCGGATGTGTCGTTGTACCTCCAATCTTTGATGGCACCGGACTTCTTTCCGAAGGTTCAAGACGCGGTTGAGAGAAAGGACAGGAAGCTGCTTATGGAAGTGTGCAGAAAAGCCAAAATTCCAGAGATTTACTTAGGCGTTGTTGTACCGGTGTTGCTCACCGTTGGTCCTGTGGGGAAATGGCCATCTACCTATTAGCTCCGCTATGCTTTCAATGTCGATAGGCTTTCGATGAAAAGTTGGGGTTGTGCTTCCACAAAGAATTTGAGCGTTTGAGTAGCTTGGTTTCTTCTCTTCAATTCAAACAGTTCCTCTTCTGCCCTTTTGGTAAATTTTCTGATATTTTTCATGCTATTGTTTAACGCTTTTGTTTCTAAGAAATTTTCTACAATTTCCTTTATGTCGGTTGGTTCAATTGTATTTTTATTTGCCAGATCTTCAAGTTTTTTCCGAATTTTTTCAGAGCGTTTCCTCGCCCACAGTAGGGAGTAAGGCAATGCGCCACTTCTTATTTTTTCAGCCAGCTCTAGCGTCAAGTTAATGGATACCTGGAAGTCCTTCCATAATTCTAAAATCGTGCCGAGGTATAGCCCATAGTTACCTAGGTGTTTGACTTCCTCTTCAGAACCATTACCTAGAAGTGCTCCAATTTTGAGACACGTTTCCAGGTTGGCGGCCTGCCTCTTGATCACCCAAAGCTTTTTTCTGGGGGAAACATCTCCCTGCCTCCGTAATCTAAGATTAACTGTTTCAGCCTTGGCTATCTTCGCCCAAAAATCCCAGAACAGCTTGGTAACAGTTTGACGCTTAATTTTATCTATGTCCATTTGATTAAGAATAGAAAAGGCTTTAGCCGACGCAAGTCCACCGATCATCAACGCTATGCCTTCGCCGAATTTCCCAAGAAGCGTCGGCTTAAAGGCCTTAGACATGGTTTTATCTACTATATCGTCCCAGATGTTAAAGCTCAGGGTCATCAGGTCCATAGCTAAACCAGCTTCATAGGTGATGTCTGACCGTCCTCCCACTGCCTCACAAGAAAGGGCTACCAAAGATGGAGTGAGGGGATCACGCCAATTTTTCGATACAAACTCTAGAGGAGGCCGTAGATCCTTCAAGGCAGCATCTTCAAGCAATATTCTCCTAGCCCTATCTGCTACCACTCCTCCATTGTCTTCAAGAATCTTATGACAACGCTCCTTTAGGTTATATTTACCACACATCCTAATCAAGAATATTTTATGTTAACTCTCTATTATAATCCCCTGTCAACCTCTTATAATAGAAATAGGGTGACGTACGAAGAAATACCAAGGCCATGTGACTCTCCGACGTACAACACGGACCATTCCTTAACATCCAACTCTATCCACTAAGAATGAAAAGTGCATACACTTTTAGAAAAGATTTATATTGTTGTTGTATTAGTGTATATACATTAATACACCTTGGCTCAAGATGACGGCGGTTGGAACGGGAAACAAAAAGTCGCCAACTTTGGATGTAAATGTTTTGTTGAAGATGCTAGTTGATGAGCTCAACCAAGTGAATAAAAAACTTGATTCGCTGGTTGAGTTGAGTGGAAACATGCTAAGGATGCAAGAAGAGTTTCTTCAAAGCATGGCGAATAAAAGTTACCGAAGGAAAGCCATCGAGCTTGAGCCCGATGCTATGACGTTATTGTCCTTACCTAGATCCTTAAGGAAGACTGTAATGGCTTTATACAAACTGAAGGAGGCGACAGCTGAAGACCTTGCACGGGAAACAAAGAGGTTAAGAGCTGTAGAAAGTGCGTCTGCAAACCAATTAGTAAGGATGGGATGCATCAAGAAAAAGCGGGAGGGTAGGAGGGTGTATTTCTACATTGAATGATTCCTTTGGAGATTAGAGAATGAAGGGAAAAGTGATAGCGATTCATTCATCACGGGGTGGGACCGGTAAAACTATGATAGCGTCAAATCTAGCAGCAGCTTATTCAAGTAAAGGATTAAACGTCGCACTTTTGGACCTCGATTTTCGGGCCCCGAGTCTAATAACTGTGTTCTCTAAGGGGGTCAGGGGCCATGTCAAACATTGGTTGAACGACTTCATGAATGGCCGAAGTAGGATAGATCAAGCTTTAGTTGACGTATCTAAAGAGTATAATCTAAGGGGATCACTGTTGATAGGATTGGCAAATCCTGCTATAGAAGCGATTCGAGACATGATGGGAAAGAGTAGAGACTGGGAAGTGTCGGCCGTCAAGAAACTTTTCTCCTTGCGGTCTACTCTTTTTAATGACATGAACATAGACTGCTGCATCTTCGACACTAGCCCGGGTATTCAATACTCATCCATAAACGCTGTAATCAGTTCCGACTTGTCCATTATAGTAACAACTTTGGACTCAGTGGACATAAAGGGCGTACAAAAGATGCTCACAGAATTTTATGATGCTTTCGAAAAGAGGACCGTGGTCTTAATGAATAAGGTTTTTCCCGAGACACGAATTTGGTCAAACGAGAGACAAAAAGAATTAATCAGTAAAATGGAGAAAGCTCTCAAACGTCCCATAATAGGCGTAATACCTTGCTATTGTGATGTGCTTCAAGCTAAAAGGTCTTCGCTCTTGGCCATTGAGAAGTCGGACCACCCTTTTCTAAGAAACTTGCAAGAGGTTGCAAAGAAACTTGAGCATATAGATTAGATAAATAAAAAGGAGGAGGTGTTTTGGAAAGGGAGGTTTTGAATGAAATGCATCGAAGGATGGTTAAGAGTTTCTTAGATGCTATTGTTTTGGCGAAGTTAAGAGAGCAGGATAGCCCCATGAGCGGTTACGATGTTATCGCATCTATTCATAAGAAATTTCGTATTTTGGTTAGTTCCGGCACAGTTTATGCCCTCTTATATTCTATGGAGAGGGATGGGATAATAAGAGGCAGGTCGAGTCAGAGAAAAAGAGTTTACACACTGACCGAAAAAGGCGAGAAGAAAATCAAAGCCATCTTAGAGGCAAAGGACAAAATTCTGGGGTTAATGGTAAACCTCTTAATATAAGCAAAATAAGCTCCAAGCCTCGGTAACCGTGACCCTCTCAACTTCCTTCATCCATGGAATTAATGCCGGATACTTCGAAAGCTCCTCCATGATCTCTTTCTCAATCTCCTCGTTCACCTTCTCAGCACTTTCCTCCACAAGAGAAATCTCAATAGTAGCTTTTTTATCCATTCACTGCATCCTAAACTCCTAATCTAATTTTCTCCTTCCAAATTTTATTCCAAAATCATATGTTAAAAACTAGAATTTATTCTCAGCCGATAGAGCAACGAACCCGCAGAGTTTCAACTCTTGCCTGCCCCCTGGGAGATACTAGCTTTCCCTCTAAAATGGGTAGACCTTGTTTGTGTTAGGAAGCCGGAATGCAGAGCATCTTAGCCAGCTTTTTGAGCGATGCCTCATCTAAACATCTGTCGAACTTTTCTTTTAACATATAGGCTTGGTGGCCGGACCATAATCGTTTGCAAACATTTTTTCAAAGGATTATAATCGCGCGAATTTGCAAGATTTAAACGTAAGAATACATCTACCCCGGGTTACCATAAAACCGTGGACAGGTCGAGGTTTAAATTCTCGGTTTTGCCTCGTTCTGTTTTCACAGGTTGTACTATGCACACACCCTTGCAGACAGATTTTCGGAAGCAAAACACACAGAGCTTATTTCAGGAAGTTTGAAGAAATCTTATAAAACATTCTATGATAAGTCCAAACCAACACGTGGAGGAATAAAGCTTAATCTGTTCATACCATTTATTGAAATGAGCATAAAAAGTCTAGAAGAGAATGGTTACCTTGGTTTTATAGCGCGCGCAAAAAACAGTCTATCTAAGCTTGATTGACTCGATAGAATGCCCTAACACTTTAACAGCCAAGTAAGTTCTCTATTGGCTGAAATCTATCGAGGAATACTTAAAGGGATTAGGCGATTTGAAAAGTCGAATAACAAAAATTAACATCCCTAAGAACATGAATGATATTAAAAAACCCTAACTACTTATGAAAAAATCAAGAAGCAACTAAAGGAGTCACCTAACAAGATTGAGGAGTTGCAAAAAAAGATTGATCAAGAAGTCTATGCATTATATGAGATGACTCAAGAGAAACGTGAGTTCATAGAAGCAAAATCACGAAATGGTACAATGAAATTTAAGCTCTTTCATTGGAAAATACTACCAAATTTGACATGTTGCTAAATCCGACTTAATGTATTAAATATTAAGATATAGTACTACGCTTTGGAGGTCAATACGCAAAATGGAAGGAGGGAGAAGCATGTCTAGGAAAATAGCCATAATTGTGATAGGCCTCGTCAAAGAGAGTGCGGAAGTGCCGAACAACGAGGTTGAAGAGGAGATTCTGAGGGAACTCGGTGAGCTGATGGTTCCCTGGATGGAAAGGGTGGACAAGGTTACGGTTTTAGAATCCAACGAGAATTAAGATCGGACGACGCAAGCCATTTTTAGAATCGCCTTCTTCCTCTACTAACTCTTTCTGTAACGAGATGCCATGAATAGTCAGTATTTTAATCCCTTAAGGGCTAACTTCCGTGCATAATGCAGAAGTGCCGACAAGAATGCTGCTTCAGAAGGTTTTTTGATATTCGTGAGCAAATTCATTGAAAGCTTTTCTGATTGTTGCGCGTGCTCAGCTGTTTCGATATCATCTAACACTCTCGAAGAGGCAATCAACTACATTAAGAAGCTGTGTGGAACAACTGAGGGAGTATTCACAGCTTCCTTGACGCCGATGTTTCTCAAATCCGTTATGTAGTTTATGAAGTTGAACTGCTCCGCATTTTCGTATTTTAGCCTGAGATTCTTGTTTTTGAGGCTGAGCCGTGAGTAAAGGTTTTCCATGATTGTCTTCTCTATCACCAGTGCTCCTATCCCGAAAATTCCTTCCAAGGCGAACCCAAAAACCTCAAGGTTTTCTGGGATGTCTTCTCGTTTCAGGCGGAATTTTCGTTGAAGATGGAAATAGATGGTTTGCGTGGCAGCCTCACCCAAAACCTGGTTTAAACTCTCATCTATAGCTTCCAAGAGAGCCCCCATGAATTTTTTATAGTCTTCTTCTTTGACGGATAGAGATGTTTTCATGAGAAACACTCTCCTCATCTTTAAACTTCTTTGATGTACGAGTAGTGGAGACCTAGATTTTGTAGAGCGTTAGATATCGAGGGCACAATGCTGGTTTGTGGGCATTTGTGGATTTTTTGAGTTACCAGGCGTTTTTGTAGGAACTCGTAGCCACACTCACACTTGAATCTAACAACATCGTTGTTTTTTGTTAGTAAGCTGTGGATGCGTGATGCGTTACATCCAGTCTCTTGTTTGTGCAGCTTCCAAGTTAAGGCGAGGTCGCTTAAGGTTAAGGCCTGAAGTGCCTTTGCCTTGGCGAAGAACCAAATGCTGTATCCCCCTAAGATGAGCCAAGAAGCACCCATCAACAAATCCAACATTTTCTTACACCCGCGTTTCTGTTCAACAGTTCTTTTGTTGCACTAGTATACAATATGTCTATTGTCAGACATATTGGCAAAATATACTTAATACCGCGGTCTATTTAAAGATACTGTAACTACTTTGCGAAAGAAACGGTGACTACGTTCGTTCTCCTTGACCATCGCACAATCAGCACCCCGTTTATACTTGTCATTTAGTCTCCTTTCAGAATCTTAGAACCTGACTAGGACTTCTTATCCTTATTTTGAAAACCAAGTTTCCGTTGCCTAGAAGCCAGAAGAAGGGGGACTTGGTACATTCCTCCGGAAGAGACGTGGGACGGCTCGCCTCGCCATTAAGACCTCGCCAATAAGAAACCAACATTCCAGAGATGTTAGGCCAGTGTGCCAGATTGCATACACCGCCTCATCCTCAAGCTGTACGCAAGATCACTTGGGCTTTCATCTATACTTTGTCTCCAAGTTTGTTGGTGTTTTTGAAAGTTACTTTATTTTGCCATTTAAGAAATAATCAATTAGTGAGCTTACGCAAAAATATTTATTTCATCTAGGAGCATATCTAGTGCCGACTTTGGCCTTTACGTGCCATAACCTTTTCCATTGTCATGCTTCTTTTAGATGTCGCGTTCTAGTTTTCGTGCCCGTGTCTTGATCCATTCTGTGACCTTCTCTTCTGTCGTCTTCTCAGCTTCTCGTTGCTCTTCTAGTTTCTCTTCTATGAGCTCTAGGAGTTTTTCGGGCTTGAAGGGTTTGATGATGTAGGCGTCTGCGCCTAGGTTTAGGGCTTCCACGGCGTTTTCAAGGTTGGGATAGCCGGTGATCACGATCTTCACCATTTTTGGCAGGTTCTCGTGCATCGTCGTGAGCAGCTTCGTGCCTTCCATGTCCGGCAGCTTGATGTCTAACAGCGCCACGTTGAAGAACCTAGCCTCTGACTTTTCGATGGCCTCTCGTCCGGTTTCCGCTGTGTCGACATTATAGCCTTCCGATTCTAGGATGTCCTTTAAGCTTTTGAGGATAGTCTTGTCGTCGTCCACGACTAGAATGCTTTTCTTCTCCACCTTAAATCACCTCCTTCGTTCTAAGCATCTTCGCTTTGAATGTGCTGCCTTTGCCCGCCCCACTCTCCACCGAGATGCTGCCGCTGTGAGCCTCAACTATCCGCTTACAGACAGACAACCCGAAACCTGGCCCCCTAGACTTGGTGGTGAATAATTTTACAACGAAATAGCCAACCTTCCAAAAGAATAATCTGACTTTGAAAGAAATCCAGCATAGAGAACCCTTTAATGGCGACATCAAGGCATTCATCGAGGCTCTCTGCTTCAAAAAGGTTGCTGATCAGATAACTCACCGCAAGAGGCCCTCTTTCCTCTTCCCTATTAACGACCTCATGCTTTTTCAACCGCATCTTTTCCTCAGCTCCTCTATGTAATCTGAAAACTTGTAACCTTCCTTCTCCATAAATTTCAACTCAAGCTTACGGTATAGATTATTGAGAATCATTTTCTCTATCACTGGAGCCGCTGAACCCAGCAGCCTCTCTAAACCTGCAGAAAAGACCTCGGGCTTCGCAGCAATTTCTCCGCGCTTCAAATGGGAGTTGTTCTCTAAATAACTGTAAATGGCCTCGGTGCCAGCCTCTCTGAAAATCTGTCTCATTGTCTCATCTACTACACTGAGCAACAAACCATCTAGCCATCCCATTTTGGATTTTTCTAAGGTGCGAAGCCGCTTAGTCACCCTAGTAACTCCTGCCACCACCTGCCTTTTTCCTAGTAGAGGTCTCCGGGGTTGTCGGATTTAAGTTGTATGAAACTGAAGTCTGAATTAGGAGTAACCATACATATTCGGAATCCGAATCAAATACTCACTCAGGAGACTGATCCTCAAGTGAACCGATAAAAATAAAGATAGAATCTGATTCAGAATCAGAACTATACGGAAAAATTTTATAGAAGAATCTACGGCATTTAATTTGGAGTCTGATTATTTGTCGGAGGAAATGATTGAGAAGTTGCGTAGGAGATTAATTAAGAATTTCATGGATGTGTTCATCTTGGCGGAGTTGGAGGATGGCCCGGTGAGCGGGTATGATGTTATCTATGATCTTCAGAAAAGGTTTGGTGTCTTCGTGAGCTCGGGCACGGTTTATTATTTGCTGTATTCCATGGAGAGAGACGGCTTGATAAGTGGTAGGATGCAGCACAGAAAAAGGGTTTACACGTTAACGGAGAAGGGTGAGGAAAACCTCAAAACCATCACTAAGGAGAAAGAAAGAATCCTAGGCTTAACGACAAAACTACTCGGCAGCTAAACGTTGCTTACTCCACCTTTTTCTAGCAGTCTTAGTCTTTATTGGAATTTGATATCAAATCCAGTCTTAATACAGATTCGGATATCCTCATAATTGTTTAAGCTAATGTTCAAGTTGCTAACTTTTGCAAGTTTAAGGGCTTTGTTAAAAACAAAAACGGAGAGAGGACAATTCTAATAGAATCGAATATCTCTGCATGTTATTTTCATGTTGGAAGGATTTAGTTGATAGGAAACTAGAGGTTGAAAGGAACTGTAAATAGGAAAATTGAGGAAACTAGAGGTTGAAAAAGAATTATAGCTTCATTGCCAAAGTGGTTGCAGGTCGCCGGATAACGATACCTAAAGAAGTTTCCCAAGTTCTTCAGATCGAAGAGGGTGACCTCGTAGATGTTACGGTAACAAAGTTAGAGAGATGATCTAAAGTCAAAGGTGGAAACATTTAGTTGAGAAAGCAAATGCTTGATGAGCGGATTACTGAAAAGCAAGTTAAGGCGTTTCTAGATATCGTCGTCTTGGCGATGTTGAACGGTCAACCAATGCATGGCTACAAAATCATCGCGGCTATTCACAAGGAGTTCGGGATCTTACTTAGCCCAGGTTCCCTCTACCCCCTACTCCGCTTCTTAGAAAGGAATAAGTTGATAGAATCACGCTCCAACAAAGGGAAAATAGTTTACAAAGCAACCCCTCTAGGAAGAGAAAAATTCAAAAAAGTATTCACCGCCTATAGAGTATCTATCCAGTGCATGTCGAATTTTATAGCGGCCCACGGGTACCTTTCCTCCTAGCTTACGCAGAGATTCCAAATAGGTTTTCTAATGGGTGTGTAAAATAGAAACTTCACGGGTCTTTGGATTCCTTCTATTCTTTCTTCAATATTTTTATCTCCGCCTCGTCTTTGGCTATGATTTTGTTCCAGCAGTTAAAGCAGCGAAACACACAGGCATGATAACGAAATTTGGTATTGTAATCACCCAGGAGTAACAACTCCAGATGAGTTCGTCGACTCGTCACCGTGATGACGAGAGAACAGTTACAGTAGCCTTAGATACATCTCAAATTTTAATGTACATCAAATGTATCTGCGTTGGAGTTGTGTCTAACGTTGCTAAAAAACGAGACGGCTACGCTTAGGGTTTGCGGAAACTGCAGGTATACCAACCGAAGACTCGAATTCTTTGAAATCCAAATGTCGAAAAGAAAGACTCATTTCAAGCAGCAACACTTCTCCCACTTAGCTTCGTTAAGGAGATATCCTAAGCCATCAAGAGACAAGAAGGTGCTCTGCCAAAGAGAAAACATAAAGGTCAGCCTATTAGAAAAGGCCTGCGCCTTCTGGGAGCCACACACTGACAACGCAGGAAGCTTAGAAGAGCACTACTGATAAAGGAGAGCCAACAACGAGAAAGAAAGATGTCAAAATTGTAAGTTAGAAATTGACTCCTTTTCTTTCGTAGAAGTCATACCATCTCCAAATCTCCTTGATAGCTTTGTCGGAGTATCCTACCTGCTTCAGCATAAATCTGAAAGCCAAGGGTATTTTCAGCTTTGCCACCAATCCCATCAGGAAACAGTCTCAAGAACGTGAAATTAAGAATTCTGAATTCCAAATTCTATTTTCCGGTATGGCTCATCGCGCGATTCCATCTCCGAATCATCAAAAGCTAGACTCCTTTGACCAGCAACAGTTTTTTGCACTGGTCGTAAGTTTTCCTAGCTCCCTCCAAAGCATCATCTTCCCATAATTCTCCAATTGAGATGAGAGTTCACATTTTTTACATTGACAATGTATAAAGGTTGACTAGTAATCTTTAGAGAAAGACCGTTTCCCCCTTTGTGCAGGTTTCATAGACAAGTCCTATTTTCTCTTCCATATTTTGTTCGCTGCTAAAATTCCAGAAATCGCGGATGCGGAAAGGAGTAGCTGAGTAGCCATGTTCCAGTAGCCAAACAGTTTGTATTGATACATCCAAACCCACATAGACATCGGGAACCTATCCCCAGCATTCCAGATCAAGAAATAGATGATGTCTTGTGTCGAAATCAGAAAAATGACTAAGAGGCTCAAGCCTAACTTCAGAGACTTGTTAAAGTACCCCATGACCACAGCAAAGAACACATAGGCTAAGATGTAGATAATAGTCCATTCACGGAACCATAACTGAGAGAACCTTAAACCATGATCATAGAGCATACAATTAACCACATAGTCTATTCGAGTCATGATGAGAAAGAACCCTATGACTATGGCTAGGTTAATCAGAGACTTTTTTGTCATTTACTCATTATTCCTTCCTCTGATACGTAAAAGGAGTGTTCCTTCCGAAAGAATATTCCAGATTGGGATACCTTGAAAAAGAGTTCAAAACAACTCTTAATAAAACCGCCTAAGAAATGGCAGGGTTAAGACAAAGCTCGAGCCGATCCGATTCGCCGACCGTTACCCAATTTATCCGCATTCAATGCAATAAGAAATCTATGAAAAAGTCTACCGCCTTATATAGCGACCCCGCCTTACCTTTTAATCGCCAAGTAGGCGTCACTGAGGCAGAAGGCACGAAAAACTTGGCCGAAGTGGAGTTCCGAATCGAAAAGCGGGCTGCGGGGGCCACAAAGCCAGATCCAGCGATCATCAAAGGAAAAATCGTGGAATACGCTTGGTGGATGAAAAAAGAAGGTTATGCCCGAAAACCATACGAGGAAACCAGGGCTGTTAAAGAGCTTTGTTGGTCAGAAAAGCTGATCTCATGGATCCGGAGTCCGTCAAAGAAGTGTTGGCCAAAGAGAAATCATGGAGTCAAAACAGACGCAGAAACATTATTAACGCCTACACGCTATTCCTTAAAGTTCATAGGCTACAATGGGAAAAACCCAAGTGTCAGGTAACTCAGAAAATACCTTTCATACCAACTGAGCAGGAACTAGACGCACTTATAGCTGGATGTGGAAAGAAAACTGCGACTTTTCTTCAGCTACTCAAAGAAACGGCCATGAGATGTGGGAAAGCCAAAAGAGTACTATGGACAGACGTAAACTCAGAAAAGCGTCTCATAACGTTAAATCAGCCTGAAAAAGGCAGCAACCCACGAGTCTGGAAAGTCAGCCAAAGACTAATTGGAATGTTGGATAACCTACCGAGGAATTCACCTAGGATTTTCGGAGATGGCCCAATAAATTCAATGAAAACAACATTCCTCAAAGCCAGAAAGAGACTTGCAGCTAAACTTAAAAACCCACGGCTGCTCCAGATAAGCTTTCACACTTTCAGACATTGGAAAGCTACAATGCTCTATCATGAAACAAAAGATCCCTATTACGTTAAAGATTTCCTCGGACACAAAAGCCTACGAAACACAGAGATATATATCACCATTGAGCGCACCATATTTGAACCCTCGAGCGATGAGTTCACGGTAAAAGTGGCAAGCAAAACTGAAGAGATCAAGTCACTGCTAGAAACAGGCTTTGAGTACGTATGTCAAAAAGACGACCTGATGTTCTTCCGAAAACGAAAATAAGACCGACAACAAAAAAGTAGTCGGAGTCAGCAAAATAGTGGCCGGGGTGAGGTAGCCTGGTAGCCTACAGGCCTGTGGAGCCTGGCGCCCGGGTTCAAATCCCGGCCCCGGCCCCACACCCTCGAACGCGCCGTGCTGTCGAGGGCGTTTCCGTCTTTCGGATCGTTTAAACGCCTTACCGCTTCGATTAATGCGTTTTCGGAGACCTTTGATATGTTCAGCCCCATTTGCTTAGCGGTTTTTAGAAGCTCCCCGTCGATGTAGAGGCAGGCCGACCTCTTTCTTCCCATTCCGCCGCGTGCCCCCATATGGTATCATGCGTTTCCAGATATTTAATATCCTCTAAGGGAAACGTTAAGGCGGTGGCGTGTGCGGTATGCTCGGGGGCTCGGTGGGTACGCGTGGATATGTACTATACAAAGTTTCTGTAGAATGCCTAGACTAGACCGAAACCCTAATCCTCTACTCTGATTACTATTATACGGTGATTGAGTTGGGCATGAGAAGCGCTAAGAAAAAGCCAATGACCAAGAAAGAAAGAGCAGAGAAAAGAAAAAAGCGCAAGGAGAAACGCTCGAAGAAGTAGTTGTCTAAAATCAGTTTGAGTAAGTATATTGTTCTAGGAAATATGAGATTTGCGTGGAATCAGCTAGGTGTCCATGTTGCCCGGATTTTTATTCCACGCAGCAAGCACATCGATAACCGCCTACGGCATTGCAACAAAGCGACCCGCGCGGTTCTATCTGATCGCTGTCGCTCTTCACTTCTCAAACAACTTTTCCGCGCTATTTGGCCCATTCTGGTTCATAGGCGGAATCGCTGCTATAGCAATAACATGTTTCCTTTCTTGGCGTCTCTACCACAAAACTTCACAAAGAATTGTCGATTAGCAACTAGTGCTGATTAATAGGCTTTTCTTCCAATGTTCTTCCAGCCCTATCTTTCTCACTCTTACTCGGGAAAGGCAAACCCTAGACACCATATTAGAATTATCCCGAAGATAAACAAGAGGAACTGGACTATTGATTTTACGAAGTCTTTTTCCTTTTGCATTTCAGGGATCAGTTCAGAAGCGGCAAGGTAAATGAAGCCACCTGCCGCGAAGGCGATAATGACACCGACGAAATTTTCTGTGTACGTCGAGAAGAAATTTAAAAAGAAGGCTCCCGCGACAGCAGTTAGTGCGGATATGAAGTTGAATATTAGAGCTTTATATCTTGTGAAGCCGCCATACACCAAGACCCCGAAATCCCCTATTTCTTGAGGAAGTTCGTGGAAGGCTACGGCGACGGTAGCGGTTAGTCCTACCGGTATGCCTATGAAAAAGGCGGCGGCGATCACCATTCCATCGAGGAAGTTGTGGATTCCGTCTCCGAGCAAATTTAGATAAACAAATTTCTTAACAGTCATTCTTTCGTCGACCTCTGATTCGGGTTCATGTCCATGAACGTGGCCATGGAACCAGTAGATAAATCGTTCAAGGAAGAAGAAGCCAAGGAATCCTAAAGTGATATAAACGGGGCAAAACGCAGCCGCTTCTTCGGCTAATTCCGCGGCTTCCGGGAGTAGGTCTAATAAAGCTGCTCCTAAGATGGAGCCGGCTGAAAAGCTGAGGAGAACAAACAGGGTTCTGTCTAGGGTTTTTTCGCTTAAAGACAGGGCAAACACCCCGATCAAGGATAAGATACTGATTGCCATAACCGCCGAGACCGCATAAAACAAACTGGACATTTCTTTCCCTCTTCGTTATGTCCATTAGCCCACTTATGAAGCTAGTGGAAACAACGTTAAGAGATTTATAATGCACGATAAATAGTCTACATGGGCGAGAGCGGTTTCAATGAAGGAACGGCGTCTACCCAGAGATACGAGGTCTCTTGGAATAGCCTTGGGTATAACCCTGACTTTTTTCGTTGTCGAGTTAATTGGTGGGATTCTCACAAACAGTTTAGCCCTTTTAACAGACGCTTGGCACATGCTAAACGATGTCTTCTCGTTGGGCTTTGCCCTCCTAGCCGCTTGGATTGCTCTGCGCCCCGCTACCCTGAAGAGAACCTATGGATACTACCGAATAGAGATTCTAGCAGCGTTTCTAAACGGCATTTTCTTGTGGGTTGTCGTAATCTTCATTTTTTACGAGGCCTTTCATCGGATTCAACATCCCCTGGAGATACAAAGCCTCAACATGCTGATCATCGCCTTCTTAGGCCTCATAGCCAACGGGCTTTCTGCCCTGGTCCTTTCGAAATCAAGGGATGAGAGTATAAATGTTAGGGGAGCCTTTCTGCACGTGGTTTCTGACACCTTAGGGTCTCTGGGCGCCATTTCCGCAGGATTAATTATGCTTTTCTTTGGATGGTACCAAGCGGACCCTCTAATCAGCATGCTAATTGGTGTATTGATCTTCTATAGTTCTTGGAAACTGGTCCAAGACTCGTTGAACGTTCTACTGGAAGGCGTCCCTCCCCATATTGATTTAACTGCCTTGGAGCGCAGGGTAGTCGAACTAGAAGGCGTAAAAAGCGTCCATGATCTCCATGTATGGTGCATGACCCCGGCTAAGTTGTGTATGATGAGCGGCCACGTGGTGGTAAAAAAGGGGACGGACAGAAAGAAGCTAACCAAGACTTTGATCGATATTTTAAAGGAAGAGTTTGGAATAGACCACACCACCATCCAATTAGAGACGGAGGGGTACCCCAAAGCGTGGGGTGAACATTAGAGAACTTTAGCGCCACTTAAAAGCTTTAAATAGCGAAATCTGCTGACCCTCAACAGTCTCGGGCTCATAACATTATTACGATTTTCAGATAATTATGACATATGTTATATTTAATTTTCTCGTTCAGGACTGAGCTAAACTTATGAAATTCTCGCTCCGGCATTTGAACGCTAGAGGGCGGTGCTTTTCTCTAGGCATTCTTTGCTTTGGCTAAGGATCTTGTCTATCTCTTCCTTAAGCAGATTCTTAGGTCGATACCCCACAATTTCACTAACGGTCCTACCCATACAAAAGAACTTCAAGGTGGGGGTACCCATTACCCCGTACTGAATAGCTATGTGCTGGTTTTCATGACTCTCCAAGACGTTTAGTTTAGCAAACTTAACCCTACCCACGTATTCGTTAGAAAGTTCGTCATAGATCGGATTTAGCGCTCTACACCAGCCACAGTGATGATGCCAAAAATCAACGACAACCGGAATGTCAGACTCTAGGACTTCCTTCCTCCACGTCTTAGCGCTTACCTCCACGACACTGTCAGAAGACATTCCTATTCACCCCTAAGCACCGGTTTTTATCAAAACATGCATTAATTAAATTTAGGGTCTAAGCTTTCCGGATTTCGATTTTTCCTAGTTTGTTGTCTATCCCTGTGAATAGGACGGTGCCGTGAGCCCTGAGCAATTCGTTGTATAGATCCATTGGATTACTAGCTTTAATTAACATGTTGGCGTTGTAGGCGCAGACGGCGATGATAGGGATGTCGAAGGCTCTGTGTAGTGATCTCTCGTATTCTATCAACTCTTGGGTTAAGTTGTGCTCGAAGAAGCATGCCATTTCTCCGGCGCCTCTCCATCCTTTAAATCCCTTTGTCAAGGCTTCATCGTGCATTTTGTTTATTAGACCCAGGGTGGTCCGTATGTTAAATTTTCCTTCTATAATGTAAAAGTCGTTGCATCCCAGGATACGTAAGGCACCTGTTTTCTCGTGTTTCTCTACCTCAATACTGAATCGTTTCATGGCGTCTCTTATTTGACTCGGTTTCTCCTCTGTGGCTATATACACTGCAGCCTCGCCGTTTTCTAACCCGGCTTTAAGGTAGTTGAAAAGAACGTTGTACTTAGCTTCTGAAGACTCGTACAAAAATATTACGTGGTTCGTGGGTCTCAAATTCCTAACGAAGCGGATCGCCTTTTCGGCAACGGCCTCAGTTTCGATGGTTTTCATGTCCATGGAAGTGTGCCATAGGCCTTCGAAATTCTTTTGCAATAGCCCGACGAGGTTTTCGTCATCGGTCCATAGATAAGGGTTTTCCCCTATGATTGGCTCTATTGAAGTCGCAACTAATGCTTCCTTGTAGTCCACAATCATGTAATGACTTGATGGCTGATCCACATACTTTATGTCAAAAAAGGATCCAAATAATTTGGATTCTTCTAAAATCCTCAGAATCGAGTCATCATGCTCGGTGACGTCTAAAATTATGCGAACCCTTGCCCCTACAACTTCCTTAAACTGTTTAATATAACCAGTGAAAACATGCAAAAGCTTATCTCTGGATGTGATGACATCAATCGCTCTCTTAGCGTTTTTAACCATAGTCAGTTCCTTATTTATTATTCCTTCCCTATGGGATATCAGAGCGAAATGGACTTCTTCCGATATTGGTTTCACTTTATATGCCTTGAAATGCTTCAGCAACACGTCTTTTTTAGCCATTAGCGCAGAAACTCTTTTTTTGGCGATGTCTTGTTCACGTTTGATCAGAAGAGAAAGCGCCTCTTCCACCGGTGTAGCTCTGATTCTGGTTGGTTTGCCTAATATTTTTTCTATCAACCCCAATTTTTCAAGCTTCGGCAATATCCTGTAAACGTCTTCTCGACGCACCTTTGACACTTTTGAAACCTGGCCAACTAAAGCTAGACCCAGTTGAACTATGGCTACGTACACCTTCGCCTGATTGTGAGTGAGTCCAAAATCGGATAACATCTCAGCGCTCTCGTCTAAAGACTCCAAGATAAACCACTCGATTTGTTGTTGCTGTTGTATCACAGTCACATACATTTAAATGTTTCCACTTTCCACGAAATTAGAATACTAATTGAAAACCGGGAGGAACACGCTTGGAAACTCATGTCTTTAAAAGACTGTGCACAAAAAGAATTGTGTTGAGAAACGTTATTGAAGTCGATGAAGAAAAGCCACTATTTCAACTCTTCTTTTTGAAAGACGACGAAAACCAGGACGTTGAGGTAAAAGAGGTTAAAGAGATCGATTTTGCAGAAATCGAAAAGCGTCTAAAAGACGGAGAATCGATCTTCATCACGCGTAAACGCAAGCAAAAACTGAACACACGGTTAGTTGCCGGGAAAGATGCATCAGAACACTGGTATTTTTCTCACGTATAAGGAAGCAAATGTAAGGTGAAAAATGTGATTGGAAAGCGGGTAGATGCATTAGATATCAGGGAAACTTTGAAGGAACATCAATATTCAGACAAGGCCATCGCACAAATCTTGAAGTGGTATGTCAATAACTCCCAAGCGAGCAATGAGAACGTGAGTTATAGAAGTTGGATGGACGTTATTGAATGCATTCTTGAAAAAATAATAGGTGGCTCGGAGAAGACCCGTGTCATGCATCAATGCAACCTCACTAACGATAAGTTTCAAGTTTATCTCGATTTTCTTTTGAGTTATGGATTCGTGACGGAACTTCAAGAGACTATTGAAACTACCGAAAAAGGGCTTGCTTTCCTAAAAGACTATCGCAGGTTAAAAGCGTCCTTAAGGTTGTTTGTTGAATGATGAGGTGTGAGCATATGATAAAACGAACTCGACAAGTAAAAGAGCTCTTAGTCTCTAAAAAGCCGTTCACAAATTTGTATGAAATAATAGCATGTTCATGTGAGAGAGGGATGCGAAGTTATAGTCTTCAAAAAATTAAAGGGAGGTGAGAACGTATGGTGTCGAAAGAATTGTTAGACATGTTAAACAAAGCGATCGCTAGAGAATTGCAGGTTTCGATACAGTACATGTGGCAGCACGTTCGGGCTAAGGGCATCAAAGGCGCTGCCGTGGAATCCATCTTTAGAGAGACCGCCATCACGGAAATGAAACATGCAGAGAGCATCGCTGAGAGGCTGAACTATCTCGGCGGAATACCCACCACGAAACCCGACCCCATATTCGTTGGCGACAACCTCAAAGAAATGATACAGAATGACGTTAAGGCTGAGGAAGAAGCATTGGCTCTATACAAGCGAACCATTAAGGTTGCGGATAAAGAAGGCGATATTACGACGCGAACGCTCTTCGAAGAGATATTGGGCGATGAGGAAGAGCATCACGACATCTTCACGAGACTACTAGAAGAATGGGAGTAAAGGAGGTGAAAGAATAGGCGACTTCAATTAACAATATTTCTGCTTAAGTTGATGGAGGTTAAATTGAGCGTGAGGTGAGATACGTGACTAAGAAGGGTGAAGTATACCTTTGCGAGATATGTGGGAACAAAGTAAAGGTGCTAGAAGCAGGCGTTGGAACCCTGGTTTGCTGCGGGCAAGACATGACCCTAGTACAATGACCCTTTAACGGCTGTGAACCGCCCTCCAACACCAACAATAATAAACGTGAAAGTCGAGGGATCAAAAATCTTCAACTATGACAACTAGCGAGGAAATGCTTTTTAGGTTCTCCCTCTAAGTTAGTTAAGGAAGAAGAGATGCCCAAGATACAAATTGACTTAGAGTTGTGCGATGGCTGCGGAATATGCGTCTCCGTGTGTCCATCATACGTCTTAGAACTTCGCAACGGAAGAGTAACCGTTGAAAACCCCGAAGTCTGTTTAGGCATCAGGGCAAAACCGCTTTGTTCAGAATGCATCGAGACGGAAGAAGTATGCAGAGGATGCATTGCCTGCGTTAGAAACTGCCCGACCGCTGCCATTGAAATACTTGAGACCTAAGCATCGACATCCTTTTAGATACCATTTTCATAAATTGTTGCAAAAAATGAGGAAATGAGATTTGGGAACTATCTTCAACAGCTATTTTCTTTTTTTCTCCAACAGATTTTCAAAGGCTTCTTCGTGTTGTATTTCCTCTGACAGTATGTGCTGTATTAGGTGGAAGGTTCTTACATCCTTTTCATAGCAAGCAGCTATCTTCATGAGAAGACGATTGTACACCTCGATTGCGCATCCTTCCGCGTCGGCAACCGCGTTGAGTACGCCTTCAAGGTTTCTTTCGTCCTTGGGAAACACGACTTTCTTGCAGTTCGCTATCTTCAGTAAATCTTCCAGATCTCTTTCCGGTTCCCCTCCTAATTCGAAGATTCTGTCCGCTAGTTCTGACAAGTGCTCAAATTCTTCTTTTGCGATTCTATCCAGTTCGCTGGCCACCGTCGGGTAATCCGGTCCCTCAACGAAGTCTGCTGCCCAATTATAATGGAAATAAGCTATCCACTCGTCAGCGTACGCACTATTCAGATCTTTCAATAATTCCTTGATGTCAACTTTCACTATCTCTCTACCTTTCTTTCCCATAATAAACACCTCACGTAGTTTTGGTTGGTACGAATAAAAACCTTTCGAGCTAATTACACATTGCCTGCGTTACCTGCTTTTCAATAAATGGAAAATTGTTATTAGATGAGCGCCGGTGACTATGAGGCGGTAAAGGGTGAAAACCAAAAAATAGAGAATAAGTAGATTTGGAAGGATTTCTGTATGGGCTACGATCTCTCCGGCGATTATTTCTGCGTTGAAGGAGCAGCCGAGCAGCCTCATTCAAGCCTTTTGTTTGCTTCGTCCCAGTTAACGATGTTCCAAAATGCATCAACAAACCTGGCTCTCTCGTTTTTGTAATCAAGGTAGTATGCGTGTTCCCATACGTCGAGAACCATTAAAATCCTGAACATGGGGTAAACGTTGGTGTTGTGCTTTTCTATTTGCATTATTATGGGTCTGTTGGTTTGCCTGCAGAAAGATAGTGCTGCCCAACCAGAGCCTTCTACACTAACAGCAGCTTGAGAGAATTCCTTTTTGAATCTTTCAAAACTTCCAAACTCCTTCTTGATAGCATCGCCTAAAACTCCACTCGGCTTTCCACCGCCTTTGCCAGCTGGTGCTAGATTAGGCCAGAACAGTGAGTGTAGTAAATGCCCTCCTATGTTGAATGATAGTTCCTTCAAAGTAGATTTAACGTCTATATCCGCGCCTTCTTTCCGTGCTTTATCCAGCTTCTGAAGTATTGCATTGGCGCCATTAACATACCCTTGATGATGCTTCTGATGGTGTATCTTTAATTGCGCTTCAGATATATGTGGCTCCAAGTCCCCGTATCCGTAAGGCAGTTCCGGCAAGATGTAAAACTTGCTCTTTTCCATACTCATCACACCAAGTTATTTAGTTATAGACATCGTATTTTAACGTTTATGACGTGTCGATGATAGGGAAAATACGGAGTAATTGACGAAGAAAACGGAATCGAAACAAGAGGAGTTTCATCGTCGACCGAGACGGAATAGTAAGGGGCTGTGAAGTGTTAAACGCCTCGGTTGGGCGAAGCCTTAAAGAAGCATTCCGACAACTCCAAGCATTCAAATTCGTAAGGGAAACCGGAAAAGTCACGCCAGCAGGACGAAAAATTAGTGACATCCCGTTTTCCAGCCGACCCCGGATTTCTGTAGCGAAACTCTAAAACTTCTAGAAAAAAATAAAAAATGAAAGGCCCAAAATATCATAGTCGGGGTATAATTGCGTAACGCTGTTGACGGCGAGAATTAGCCTATTGCGACTGGTCTTCCATGTCGAATTTTATTCTTCCACGGTTATAGCTTCCGTGGGGCACTGAACCACGCAGGCCATACAGAGAATGCAGTCATCTGCTCTGACGGGAACAGATTTCTGTGTGTCTGGATATTCAGGGAGGTCTTGAAGCTCGAAGACCTCGACGGGACAAACATCCACGCAGACACCGTCGCCGTTGCATTTAGTCCAGTCAACCGTAACCTTTACCATTTATTTAACCTCAGCTTAGTTCTTATTCAACACATAAGATATTTTAATACTTTACGTTGCATGTGTTTTTGGGCGTCTTTCTTTATCTAGCCTCAAAAAGATTTATAACATAACTTAAATTCTAAATTTTGAAAAACCTAGAAAAGGAGCGAAAATTTATGCCAGAAAAAAAGGAAGCTAGCGATAATAGTTCGCATCGGCCTTTCTTGCCCTATCCAAAACCGTCTCTAGGTCTTTGTCAAAAACCTTCCACTGAAGATGCGCATGGGTGTCAACTAGCATTCTTTCAACCTTAAACAGTTAGCGGTTGCCCACTAGAACTCGAAGGGTATCTTCGAAAATCTTAAAGGTGTGCTCATCGTACAGGCAAAAGACGACTCTTTGGAGTTTTGTGGATCCTTCTAGATAGGCTATGGTGGTGGAAAGCATTATCGTGGCACACCGATCTTTTGGGAAACCAAACACTCCCGTGCTTATCGCTGGAAAGGCTATGCTTCTTAAGTCGTGTTCGTCTGCCAGCTTAAGCGAGTTCAAGGTTGCGTCCTTCAACTTCTCGTCTTCATGTTCTTCACCATGCACTGGACCGACCGCGTGAATCACATATCTTGCCTTCAGGTTTCCTCCCGTGGTAATAACCGCTCCACCAACATGTGTTCCACCAATCTTGTTGCACTCCTCTTGGATCTTTGGTCCACCCTTTCTTCTAATCGCACCGGCTACCCCGCCGCCAAGCTGCAGGGCAGTGTTTGCAGCATTTACTATGGCGTCGGTGGCTAGCTCTGTTATGTCGCCCTTAACCAGTTCTATGAAGGTTCTATTGATCTTGACCTCCATACCTCCATATCTCCTAAACACTCGCTTCTCTGACACATTTTATCTCATGGCTTTCCGAAGCTCTGAAACGAATGTCTCCTCGTCTTCTGCTAATCTCTTTTTCACTTCTCTCCAAGCAGCTGGACAGTTCTTGTACTCTACGTTAACTATACGGTGAATGACCCTGTCAATGTCTCGCTTATTCTGTTTCGTAACCTCTATTCCAGCCTTCTTGAAAATGTTCTGAAGATGCCTAAAATAGCAAGTCATAAGGAACACCTCCACTACCGTTTATTTCTGATATAGTTTCTACTTTATAACTTTCTTGACAAAAAAGGTATTCAGAGGTTCTTGCTTACTTTCGAAAATTTATTCAGTTTCAAACTCCAAATAGTAAAAACGTGATGCCTTGTGAGTTTGTTCTTTGGAGCTGAAACTCGGAACATAGGCAGAGCCAATGCTTATGTGCTTGGCTTATGCTGGGATAAAAGTTCATCCTTTAGAAGAGGTTCAGCAAAAGCTCCTAGAATGATTAGGGATTATACAAGTTCAAAGCTTTACAACCCCTATACCGAAGCTGGTGTGAACATTAAAGATCATTGGAGGATTTACGATTTAGGTGATGTGGATCCGCCATCCATTATGGATGCTATCGCTATGGTTAAGGACATGGTTGGTAAACTCACCAACTCTAAACTATACATCTTTCTTGGAGGAGATCATAGCGTCACATATATAGCCTTAAAGGCTTTAAAGGAGACTTTTAATGGTTCATGGGGCTTAGTGTACTTTGACTCTCACCCCGACTTATACGAGAGTTATGAAGGAGACCCCTATTCTCACGCATGTACCATACGAAGAATAATTGACGACGGCATAGTCAACCCCAAGCATATCATTCAAGTTGGCATTAGAGCAGCCACAGCTGAACATCTAGATTACGCTAGGAATAAGGGTATATACATTTTCAGCACTTCTGACGTTTACAAAATGAGCGCCAAGGAGATATCGTCAATCGTAAAGAAGGTTCTCGGCAGTATTGATAACATATATGTATCCTTTGATGTGGACGTTCTTGACCCTGCCTTTGCACCGGGAGCTGGAAACCCAGAGGGAGGAGGAGTAACATTACGGAACCTGATAGACATAATTCATGAATTTAAAGGATTAAACATACAAGCTTTCGACGTAGTTGAAGCTAACCCAGACTACGATTGCGCTGGTATAACCTTTTATAGCACATCCAAACTCGTTCGAGAATTACTGGGGGTTACTGCCTCTAAACTATAACTCTTCTCGAGAAGAAGCGCCTCATTTTCTTTACATACTCCTTCGTATGGCATCGGATTTCTGCAACCAGACCCTGCAATGTCGTAAAAATCAGAAAGGCTCCTTTCCGGTCCTCTCGCGCCCTTGGAACCTAGCAACTTAGGTTAAGTCCCTGCCCGCTCTCCAAGAGCGTGTTCTTGATGATCTGAGATTCATAATTTTTAAAATGCTATTGGGGCGAGGATAGTTCGGTGTGTTTATGATCCTGAAGGTTGAAGACGTGATGGTTGAAGACGTGATAACCGTGGACGCCGATGCGACTGTGATGGAGGCTGTAGGGCTCATGAACAAGCATGAGATAGGATGTTTAATCGTGACGAGGAAGGGGAAGGCTATCGGGATCGTGACCGAAAGGGACCTGCTGAAGAGGGTTTTAGCCAGGTCCCGAGACCCGAAGAAGATGAAGGTTCGGCAGATCATGTCGAAGCCCCTTATAGTTGGAGAACCCGAAATGGACGTTGAGGACGCTGCAAGGTTCATGTTTAGGAGGAAGATCAAGAAGCTTCCCGTGGTGGAAGGGGGAAGCCTCATCGGCTTAGTAACCCTCACAGACCTTGCAAGATTTCAGCCTCAAATGATTAGGATGCTAAAGAAAATTTCCGCCAGAGGGCTTCCTCCAAGGCGGATGAAGAAAGTCCTTGATTATTACGTGGTTTAAAATGAAAGTAAAATGAAGAAACAGCTACGATGAGCTTAAAGCGTAGGCGAAGATAACTCGTTTCTTCTTCTCTTTGGCTCGTTGTTGAGTCGCCCGCAATTTGTTAACGGGGTAACGTTGTGTGGGGCTTCACCTAAGCCTTGAGGACTGAAGGCACTAGCAGATGCAGGCGTAGTTTGGGTGAGGGAAGTCACGTAACCTTGAAGGGTTTGTATTGTGACCGTGGCGTTCTTGTTGCGATAATCGGTCCAGTCCCACGCGCACATGAAGGTGACCGACGCGTTTGGATGGAGAGTGTAGTTCAGCGGAGGGCTCACCTCAACTACTTCCTGGGTTGTTTCGTTTTCCATAGTTATGGTGATCCTTGTGACATTCACGTATGTGGGAGAGAGCTCAGAGTTTTGAACAGTGGCGTTAAAGTGACGGGTGTCAGCAGTGTTGAAGAGAATCTCGGTGATCGTTAAATTCACGGGAGGGGGTGCCGCCTGAGTATGGTATGCCACGTAACCCTGCAACGTATGGGCAGCGATCGTGATGTCCTTGCCTTGATACTCAGTCCAGTCCCACATGCATGTGAGGGATATCGACTCGTTGGCGTGAAGCGTGTAGGGAAGGGAAAGAGTCATGTTTTCAGGCGGAACCGTTTTCCCATCTATAACAACGTTTGTGACGTTGACGTACGTGGCAGACGAAACCGAGTTTTGTAGGGTCATGTTAAAATGTTTAACGCTGATCGCGGGGTCAAAGTTCACCGCAATTCTTAGGTCCACGAGAGGCGTCACACGTGGGAAGGTTGCACCTGACCCGTAGTCAACGAAAACGATGATTTGCACGGTCTGCCCAGTGTAGTTTCCCCAGTTCCAGAAGCACCTAAAGGTTTCAGAGGCGCTTCTCGCAAGCCAATAGGGAAGCGAGGGGTATGTCTCCCTAACCCTGTGAAGAACGCCGTCCTCTGTTGAAACCGCGATTTTCGTGATCGTCGCCTCTGAGGGAGAAAACGAAGGGTTTAGGAGGGTGACGTTGAAAAAGGTCGCGTCTTCAGGCACGAAGGTGGCGTTGGTTATGGTGATGGTGGTGACTTCAGGAACCTGGATGTGCAGGGACTCGTAATAGCCGATCACCCACAGATAAGAAAGGAGGGCACCAATGATCACGGCAACCAACAACAGTAAAGCGAGCGACAACCTCGAAAGAGCCCTCGCGTTTCGAATGAACCTCATGCCTTTCCCTCATGATGAACTTTCAATTACCCTTCTTGATATTCAAACTTTTCCCTTCCCCTCGCCAAAAATGCACCTGAAAGGGAACCTTCAAACCTCAATAAGTTTCTGTAGAGGAACGCTTATAACCTGATAGGAGGAAGTATCTCTCGGCGGGTGAGTGGTCCTCCCACCCGTTCCGCCATAAAAACCCCGGCGTAGGGAGGTGAAAGATTGGACATTAAAGACGTTAGCCTAACAGCCATCTTTGCGAGTTTATACGCGATCCTTGTTGTTGTGTTGGCTCCCATTTCCTTCGGTCCAGTTCAGCTCCGCGTTGCGGATTGTTTGATTCCATTGGCGGCGCTATTTGGATGGCCTCTAGTTGGTGGGGTAACCATCGGTTGCTTCGTGGGGAACGCATACTACTGGATTGGCGTCTATGACGTTGTCTTCGGTCCCCTTGCAAACCTCATGGCCGCGAGTATTATCTTGTTGCTTAGAAAACGCCGATTGTTGGGATGTGTTGTTGGTGCTCTGCCCATCGGCGTCATCGTCGGTGGGTACTTGTGGCTCTTCTTCCCACCACCAGATTTTCCTGGATTAAGCCTACCTCCATGGGCAGCGATGATCGTCAGCATCACCGTAAGCAGCTTGATAGCTATGGCAGTGATCGGCTACAGCCTACTCAACGCATTAAGTCGACCGAGTATCATTAATCCCTTAAAATCTCGTGGATTAAAGGTTGTTACAGAAAATCAAGGATGATCTGAGCTTGGATCTTGGCTCCATCCTCTACCAATACAAACCGCACTTAGGAAACTCCTAAGACCCAGATGGGTTACAGTTAAAAGCCATTTAGAAATCATAGTGTAAGGAAGGTGAAACAAAGGTTTGTCCAAGAGGTTCACCGCCAAAAACGTGGCTTTAGTTTGCTGTTTTGCATCTGCATACGCCGTTCTCTCCTACTGGTATTTGTTTCCAATAATCGGTGCTGCGGGAAAATTCATTACCATGGCGGTTATCATGGCGCCATTAATTGGAATAGCGCTTGGTCCATGGCTCAGCGTAGCCGCTGTGGTTCTAGGTGGAATCATTGGGTTGCCCATGACGCAAACGGGACCCTTTGGCGCCGCCAGTTTTGTTCCAGGGGCTTCTGCTGCCCTGTGTTCGGGTCTCTTATACAATGGTAAACGGTGGGTATCCGCCTTTCTCTACTCAGCTTTGTTGCTGGTGTTCGCCTTTTACCCGGTGGTGGGTCCTGCTTGGTTGTATCCGCATTTCGTTTGGCTTCAACTTGCCGGGTTGGCAGTGTTGGTGTCTCCGTTGCAGTCAAAGGCTGCGGAATTTGTGCAGAAGCGCGCAAACTTGTGGGAGTTAAGTCTTGGCGTCGGCCTAATTTCTTTCACAGCAACTCTGTTCAGTCACGTTGTGGGGAGCATGATGTTTGAAATCCTATATTGGCCGATCGTTTTTTCTGAACCAGATTTTTGGAGGTTCCTTTGGCAGAAACTCACTTTTGTGTACCCTTGGGAGAGGTTAATCATCACCCTAATGGCCACGATCATAGGGGCGCCACTGTTCAAGGCGCTTAAGGCTTATGGATTTGAAATGGGAGGAGGGACACATGCAACTTTTCGGGATACGAACCAAGCTGATTGAACCCGGAGAAGACCTCGTTAGCGTAATTCTGGATGCCGTACGAAGGCAGAGGCTCACCATCGAGGATGGGGACGTTTTGATCATCGCCAGCAAAGCCGTCTCCGTGGTTCAAGGGCGTATTATGAGACTCAGTTCGATGAAACCCTCTAGGAAGGCGAAGAAACTCGCTGAGAAGTATGACATGGAGCCCAGTTACGTGGAGGTCGTGTTGCAGGAGGCACAGAAAGTCTATGGAGGGGTTACCAAAGCAATACTGACACTAAAAAACAACGTGTTAACACCCAATGCCGGCGCTGACCACAAGAACGCCCCAAAGGGCTGCGTTGTCCTTTGGCCCAAAAATCCGCATGACGTTGCGGAAGACATTCGAAGAGAGATCTTGAAAAGGACTGGGAAAAGGCTTGGGGTCTTGATCGTGGACAGCCGGGTCACCCCCCTTCGTATGGGAACCACCGGCGTCGCCATAGGAATAGCGGGATTGGAACCCGTCAGAGACTGCCGAGGTGTCAGAGACCTTTACGGAAACCCAGTGCTCATCACGAGACACGCCCTAGCAGACGACCTCGCGAGCGCAGCCCATCTCGTCATGGGAGAAGTTGATGAGCGGGTACCCGCCGTTCTCGCTAGGGATGCCTCAATGAATCTAAGCGAAGAAGTTGATCCCGACTTGGTGGTCATCTCAGCTGAGGAATGCCTCTTCATGAGTCTTATTGAATTTTAATCTCCCCATTCATGTGTTAGAGATACATTGTTTGCCCCATCGTTTGGTTATATGAGTTTTGGGTCTAAGCGTTTTATCCAATGTATTTTATCAAAATCCTTGTCCGCAGATATAATGTTGATGATCCCAACCCTTTTCATAACTGCGGCATGGGCACAATCGTAAGGGCTAATCCTAGATTCATCGAAAATGCTTGCAGCGTTTCTGACATCCAACGGATCAACTTCGTGGATCGAGATGTCCAAGGAAAAAATCGCGTTAACAACTCTTTTCACCTCGTTGCCCAATCCGTATTTCCTCAAGGCGTTGACTAGCTCAATGATAACTAGAGCTGAAGTGACAGCCTCTAGTTCACCTCTCACTACTTTCTCAAGGATTTTGGCACAGGCGCTCCCGTATTCACGATCTGCTATTTTTGCATAGAAGAAAACGTTGCTATCGATAAAACAGGCCGCCAAAACGTTACCTCGTTTCAGCCTTCTCTTCTAGTTCCCTTATGGGAACATGACGCTCAGAGGGAATCTCACCAACCAACATCTTTAATGGATCCTTTATCCTTCGAAACCTTTTCACGATGATTTCCTCCTCGCTGACACTCTCCACCATGACAACCTCCCCTGGTCTAAGGCCGATTTCTTCACGCACCTCTTTCGGAATAGTGACTTGGAACTTGCTTGTAACTTTCGTCTTTGGCATGGTAACCGTAGAAATGGAATAGCATAGAGTATATAAGTATACCGCATACCGTTTGAAATAAACCTCTAATGTTGCTTCTTGCATAGGGGGTTAAACGTTATCGGGCATCAATTATGATAGTGGCTAGAACTTACATGAAGCGTTCAAGTTTTGTTAGTCCGAGGATCTCGTCGAAGTCTAGTCCCAAAGCGTCGAGGACCTGGTCGAAGGTGGAGTGGAGATATGCCACGTACTTGTCTACGTCCACCTCGCTTTTGGAGGCCAGCTCCACTGGCTTTACATGGGGCGCTTTCGTAACCTTCACGAAGCTTATGAGGTCTCCTGCCTTCAATTCACGATCCCTCTTTTGAAGAAGAAGCGCCGCCTTCACGTGCTGAGGAGTGGTCTTCACGTATTGCTCCGGAGCAGCCCCAAGAACCACATGGAATGCAAGCTCATCCAACGGAAATTCACGTCGCTTCAGCTTTAAATAGCAATTCCGAATGATCTCTCGAATCCCCTTTTTCGCCGCCTCAAACTCTGCTGGAGACTTCACCTGTCCCAGTCGCTCCTCCAACTGAAGAAAAGCCTTCTTGATGAAGACGGGGATGTGCTTCTTTTTTCCCGTCAGTCCCTTAACATCAACGCTTCCATCGGGAAAAACCCCGAGGTAATTCTTTTTTCTAGAGCTAAAAACCGAGTAGCGGTAGACCTTATCTACGTCTAATTCCATTCCAATTTTCTTCTCCGACCACCTCGCTAGGCTTTCGATCTGATCCTGAGAAGGAGCCTTCAGGAAGATGCTGTCCGTGTCTCCGTAGATTACGCCGATTCCCAGCTCTCGAGCCATGCCTATGGTTTGAGTTATGACATGTCTTCCGATGGCGGCCGTGGCCTCGGCCACCGGCGGACAGTAGAGATCGAAGGCTTCGGCGCCGAACACCCCATAGCTCGCGTTGAGGATCACCTTAAGCGCGCTTTGTATTACTCCATACCAGCTTCGCAGCTCGTTAGACAGTGTCTTATCCTTGGATTTTGGCTTGTACCAACGAACCCTGAGGTCTCTGAAGGATCCTATCAGCAAGCTTTCGAGTGCCCTTCGTTTCTTGCAGATCCAGTGGGGAGTATCGGGGACCTTGTTGTCCCTGCATTCATCATGTGGGCAAAGAATAGACTGGTAGCCAAGATTGTAAACCTTAATGATGGAGGGGTACAGGCTGGGGAAGTCCATCACCGCCACGTTGAAGTGTACGCCCGGCACAGGCTCGACTACAATGGCACCCTTGTACTTCTTCCCCTTTATGATGGCCTTTGTGGCGGTCGTTCCCTTAAGGGCGAGAATGTCCTCCGTGTTGGGAATCAGCATGCCCCTTCGACGATGCTCATGGTGGAGAAAGCTTCGAATCCATCGCGAAACCCCCTGGCGGCTCACGTCCTCCATAGGCATGCGGCTGATCCTCGTTATGGCTAGGATAAGCTTCATGACGAGGTCGTCGTCAAAGGTGGTGAGGGCGAGGGCGATCTCAGCGTCTCTCAAACAGTATCGAGCGAGTTCCGTGTAGGTTAGTTCAGAAAAGGGCTTAGCTAGCTCCAGTTTTGCTAGCCCCACCAAGGCTTTCCCCAAGTCTTCCAGGGTGACGTCTCGATACCTTTGACCGAACGCATAAACCTGAATTGACCTGTTGAAGAAGAACTTGTAGAGGTCGATGTGAATTCCATACGTGAGCAGGCATATTCTTTTCCCAACCTCAATGGGAACTGTTTGTCTCCTTATGCCCAGATTTTGGGCTCTATGCCATAGATATCGAAGGTCAAAGTCGTCCCCGTTAAACGTGATAACGAAGGGGTAGTCCCAGAGTGCCTCAAAAACTTGGAGGAGGAGCTTTTCCTCAGAATCATAATACTCAACGCTCACGTCAAGGGCCAGTTTTTCAAGCCCTTCTTTGGCTCCCTCACGCTTCAAAAGCAGAATCCTCTTCTTCCCGTCGGATCCCAGAAGAGCCGTGGCGATGACCGGGTAGGCGGCTTCGCGAGGGTCTGGAACACGGGTTGGTATGGGCGAGAGGACCTCGATGTCGAGGGCCACTCTACGGAATGGGGGGGCCGGATACTCTAGGAGCCTTGCCCACATCTCTACATATTGCAGGAACTCCTTCGGTTCATCTTGGAACAAGCCGAGAATCCTTTTGACCATCTCCTCGGAGGGCTCGTGCCTAACCCCAACAAGTTCGCCGTCCTCGATTTTGTACATCATGCCGGGAGCTAGGTTCCTGTCGTAAATGTAGCTTTCATAGTACTTGATGGCGGCTTCCCAAACCTTTGCCTGCTGTTCTCCGGCAGCTACTTTGGGGTAATCTTCCGGTATAATGTCTCTTATGCAGCCTCTTGCGCGACCTCCAATCGCCAAGGGGTCCTTAGCCATTATCTTCGTCAAGGTCATTTTCCGCTCGAGGAGAGGGTCATACTTCTCCATGGGTTCAAAGTGATCTAATCCGGGATGTGACATTAGGCGATCGATTTTTTGGAGTTCGCTTGGCGGGAGGTTGGTGAGGCAGTAGGGCTTGTGCCCGGTAGTGTCGTACCAAAAATAGATTTTTTCAGACCTTGGCTCGTACAGCTTGATGCGAGCGGACTTCCTTTCACCGTCATAAGTGGCGGACACAAGATATGAGGGAGACAACTCACGGGGGACCTCAAGATAAATCATACGATGTTGAGGAATGCCTTCTCGGGAAAGGCTGTGCGTGGAGGGTAACGAGGATATGGTTTGCTCCTCTTTCACGGTCTCCGCGGTTGCAAAGAAATCATCCAGATGCCTCTTTACCATTTTTTATGTCCCATTAACTATACGCTCTACACCGTTAAAAATGTCTCTAATCAGCAATGTGATTGTTAAGCTTTTATAAACAGCCTGTTCATTCATAACGTGAGGTTAAATTGTTACGGGATGCTTGGACCCTTGCCATAGAAACGCTGAGCTGGATGGAACTGAAAAGGCTGGGTGAGCGCCTAGCCTTGGCAAAGGCAGCGAAGCAGTTGGGAATAAAGGATCCTGAGGCCATCGGATTGGCGCACAAACTGGTGTGCGAGACGGTTCGGAGACAAAACTTCATCGACTTTCTCATAAACTCGGCGTTGGCGCCTCGGTCACTCCGCGATTTTAGGCTGGGTCCACAATCCTTTCTCCGCCTGTATACTTACGAAACGAAGATGGTGAACGGAGACTTTGAGAAGGCGGTAAGCATAGCCCGAATGGGTCGTTCCATTCTGGGCTGGCGCGAAGTGCAAGAAATTGAGGAAACGCTCGGCGAGATATTGAGCACACAGCCTGACCTTGTTTTAAAGGGGCTAAGCGAAGAAGAACGAGTAGGGCTGTTAACCTATCACCCTGCATGGTTTGTGAAATACTGCTTCCGACTACTTGGGAGAAGGGAGGCATTAAGGTTCTTAGAGCACGCTACAGAGATCCCGCCCACCTACATAAGAATAAATACCTTAAAAGCGCCGGAAGAAACCTCCCTAAAAAGGATGAAGACTGAAGGGGTCACCCTTGAAAAGGTGCCGCAACTCCAGCACGCATATAAAGTGATCGAAAGCCAAAAAGCTCTTACAAGAACACAAAGCTTTCGTAATGGACTTTTTTACATCCAAGACAAAGCCAGCTGCCTCGCCTCAGAGGTTGCGGATCCCCAAGCCAGCATGACGGTGATGGACGTTTGCGCCGCACCGGGAGCCAAAACCACCTACATAGCTCAGCTAATGGAAAATAAGGGTATCATCTATTCCGTCGACTACTCGAGGCGAAGGATGAGGATTTGGAAACAGGAAATTAAACGCATGGGTGTCCGCATAGCCATTCCGGTGATTGCAGACGCGCGCAAGCCTCTACCCGTGGGGTCCTCTGCAGATTTGGTGATCTTGGACCCGCCTTGCACGAGCACTGGGGCCTTCAGCAAGATGCCCTCCGCCAAGTGGAGACTCACGAAGAGATCCATACTACGCATGGCGAGGTTTCAATGGGAAATGCTGAACCAGTGCGCGGGACACGTGAAGGAAAATGGCTTCTTGGTCTACTCTACGTGCAGCGTCACCCTGGAAGAAAATGAGATGCTAATCGAAAAATTCCTAAAGTGGCACCCAGAGTTTAGGCTCGTGGATGCTATGCCAAGAATTGGCTCGCCAGGAATGCGCGGACAAAACCAGTGCCAAAGACTTTACCCACACCCCCATGAGTGCAATGGGTTTTTTGTTGCGAAGCTTATAAGAGAAAGCCTTGATTAGCGACAATATGGCGACGGGAAAAGAACGGGTTTAGATTCGGAAAATCTGTAAGCTTGAGGAAAAACTTACGATTATTTGCCAAAGCTCTTCTTGATACCCTTTTAAGACGGGTCTGTGATGAATGTGAGGACAGAATATCCATCGAGTCAAGAAAGAAAAACCTTAACCAGATATGCAAATAGTTATAAGTATGTGGCGGTACGCCAAGGAAAGCGTTAGGCGCAAAGTCTTAGCTCGAGAACTATCTGACGAGCTCATAGAAGCGACGTTAGTGGAGCCCGATTCTGTTGTGGCAGGCAGAGGTAAAAGGTTAATAGCTCAAAAGCTTTTACTGAAAACAGACTTAGGGAAATTGCTTATAAGAGTGATTTATGAAGAGATTCAAGGCGAGAAAGTTGTCGTCACGGCTTACTGGGCTAGGCCAGAAAGGTACCGAAGGGGATGATTACGTTGAAAGTTGAGTATGATAAGGATTTAGATATACTTTATATACGTTTTAGGGAGGGAAAATACGCCTTTAGTGAAGAAATGAATGACAATACGATCGTAGATTTCGGTCAAAACGGTGAAATACTCGCCATCGAGCTTTTAGATGTTTCAAGAATTCTGGGTCACGATCTTCTAAAGAAAACTCTAAAGGCAGAGGAAGCTGCCTTTACATAAAACCCTAATCATTTTGCGCAAGCGCTTAAACTAGCCTTTCCGTGCCCTTTCTATGTGACATAGCGCCTCAAATATCGTTTTTGCGGCTTGGATGGCGGTCATGCCTTGATCGTAGTGAGGCGTCACCTCGACCAGATCGAAGGCGACGATCCGATGGTCGCATAACCCGCATAGGATGTCTAGTAACACGTGCATGCTTAGGCCGTCGGGTTCCGGGTTTTGAACCGCTGGCGCATAGGCAGGGTCAAGGACATCCATGTCGACCGTTAGATAGATTTTTTCGTAGTCGGCAAGGAGCTTCACTGCGTTCTCTATTGTTTTCTCAACGCCGTCCTTCCTGATTTGTCGAGTGGTCAAAAACTGGATGCCAAACTTTTTTGCGTAGTCAAGCTCTTCCCTGCACACGGCGCGGGTGCCTACTTCTAGCACCTTCTTGGGGTGAATCTGCTCGTGTATTCTTCGCATGAACGTGGTATGAGACAAGCTTTGTCCCATGTACTCGTTGCGCAGATCTAAATGAGCATCGAAACTCACCACAACAGCGTTTCCGCCGATGCCCCGCATCGCACCCAAGGTGATAGTGTGTTCCCCTCCCATCAACATTGGTAGTTTCCCTGCCTTCAAGAGGTCTCTTGTGACGAGCTCTATTCGTTTGAGAGTTTCGTTCACTTCCCCGACGACGTGGAGATCACCTAAGTCGTGGAGTTTCAAGTCCTCTAGGTCGATACCCGCTCTGAAGCTGTAGGTTTCGATGTTGAGGGAGGCTTCTCGGATGGCGATGGGCGCAAATCTCGCTCCTGAACGGAAGGTGCTGGTGGCGTCAAAGGGTATCCCCAGAGTCACGTATTCGGCTTCTTCAAAGGTTTTTTGGAGACCGCTGAAAACGGTGGATGGAGAGACGAAAAGCTCATGGTAGCTCATGGATAGCATCTTCCTTCTTTCTAGATTTTATTTAAGCTATTGCCTCTAAATGTTTTCGCTCTCCCTGCGAAATTCATTTATGACAGAGTAACTCCTCCTTTAGAGCACGACTCACGTATTACGACGACCGCGTGGTCTATCTAACTCAGTACGCTTACTATCACTGCGAAAACAACATCACGAAACATCCTACTTAATGGCTACAGAAGTGCTGAGGGTTACCACGCGCACTAGAATAATACTATATCAAACCTTGTTTTTTAAGCTCTATCAGTATTTGTTTTCCCTTTTCGCTTAAGATGTACTTTTTCCATGTCCTTTTTTTGGGGGTTATGGAAATAACTATTCCCTTCTCCTCTAATTCTTTTAGGGCACGGCTGATGTTTTGAAATGAGCGCCCAACTTTTTTAGCTATGCCTGAGGCTTGTAATATTGTGCAGTGCTGAAATTCTTTAATTACAAAGATTCTACGGTCAACACCTAGGACATAACGGATTAATTCTTGAAGTGGCTCTTCACCTTTCCGAAGCATATTACCCATAAAAGTGATAATTTATGAGTATTATTTATATTTTATTAGAAAAAAGGCAAAGGACTCGTAAGAGCCTTAAATTTCTCATAGACTTTCATAATTTAAAATAAACTTAATAAATCTTATCATAAAATATATTGTCAGCCTTCGACACATCTCTAGGCGATATTTTGTTGGGTATCCTGCGATCCATGTTATGCTCTCACTATGTTAAAGCTCGCTGCTTTTCTCAGTCTATTCATGACCGCGAGGCCCAGACCTTTCAGTGTTATTCCTTCCGCGATGATTATATCAACTTTATCTTCATCGAACTCTCTAAGAAGCCTAAAAAGGTTCTTGGCAATCGTAGCTAAATCTTCCCTGCTTCCGAGGGACTTGACAATATTCGCGCTATACGCGGATTTGCTTTCATCCGTTGCCATGATGCCCACCCTCTTTCCTTTCTTCGTATACTCATTGGCGAGTTCCTGAACCCCTTTTATAATAGCGTTAAGTTCTCCTTCAACTACCACTACCTCAGCATCCGGCGCATAATGCTTATGTTTCATTCCGGGGGAACAAGCTCGAACTATATGTATTTCCTTTTCCGCTACGGCGACTGGATGTAATTTTACTCTCCCTAAAACCCTTTCCAGTTTTTCATGAGGAGTGCCTCCCGGCCTCAAAATCTGAGGTGGGTTGGTGGTCATGTCGATGACAGTAGATTCTACACCGATCTTTGTGGGTCCAGCGTCTAATACGACGTCTATTCTTCCTGCAAGATCCTCTATGACGTGTTTGGCAGTGGTTGGGCTAGGCTTTCCCGCAAGGTTTGCACTCGGCGCCGCTATCGGCGTCTCCGACTCAGAGATGAGGGCGAGGGCAACCTTATTATCGGGCATCCTAATTGCCACAGTCTCTAGACCTACAACGGTTACGTCTGGCACCACCTTAGATCGTTTTAGAACAAGCGTTAATGGTCCCGGCCAAAACTCGTCCATCAATTTCTCGGCCGCTTTCGGGGCCTCCCTCGCTAACCTGTATACCTCTTCACTATCAGCGACATGCACTATTATAGGGTTGTCGGGAGGCCGCTTCTTCGCTATGAATATTTCCATAACTGCTTCTGGGTTTAGGGCATCTGCACCGAGACCATACACCGTTTCTGTGGGAAAGGCAACGGTGCCGCCCTTCCTAATCACGTTGGCGGCAATACGAATCTCATCCATTTCTGGATGTTCAGCACTCAGCCTTAGTACTATCGTTTGTTTCTTCTTCCTCTCTAGCTCATTTGACCCCCCGACCCAACCGAAGCCGTGAGGATACCGCACCCCCTTCTCCACCAAGTTATTCCCCTAAATCCCATCTATCCTTAATGATTTGACATAAGATTTATTAAGTTTATGTTAAATTATGAGAATGTATGAGAGGAGGTGAAAAAACTTTGGTGAAGTGTGCTGGATGTGGTAAGGATATTCCTAGAGGTAAGGAAATTATAGTGAAGGGTAAATCCTATTGTTCGGTGTGTGCAAGAAAGGCTAAAAAATAGGATGATGATCCAACGAGGGAAAATGAAAAACCCAAAATTTTTGGTATTGTTGTTTTGGTTTAGAGGAAAACAGGATGAGCAAAGTTAAGAAATGGAGTGAGAAACGCGTTGAATTACTAAAAAGGCGCATAGTAGGACGATAGCCAATGAGAACTAAAAAGGCTCTTTTAACCTGCCCAAGGTGCAACGCCCCTGTCACTTCTGATGAATACATAGGAGCCAGCTTCCTCTACAACGCCCAATATTGGCATTGTAAAAATTGCGGAGAAATTATCATGAGAAAAATGGAAACAAAATAAATGAGTAAATACGTTTTCATTACAGCAGTTCTAGTTCCAGAATCCAATAAAGTGGTGAACCACCGCTTGCGATAAGTGGTCATATATGAACATTGCCTACCTCATTGGGATTCTAGTGGTTTTAACGGGTATCGGGGTAGTTATATGTAATTTAGTTTTTCCGCAAATCCGAGAGGCTGTAGGAGTGCCATACACCTATGTGGGTTTTCTGTTAATTGGAATCGGTGTTATCGCTATATTCGCGCGCGCGTTAATCTCATATTATTTAAGATCAGCGAAGTTTTATTGATCGTAACCCCGCGCCAAGTGATGAAAGTGGCGCTAGCCTGTAATATTGGGCGGTACTTTTTGATATACAAAATTCTTACCTTGGTGATTCCCGTGATAATGCCGTACCTATCATGGTGTCTTCGATTAGAATTGTGAGAGAATATGAGGGAGCAGTTATAGGCGCGCGCTAAGAATCCCACAGACCAAATGATCTATCTTCTTAATTGAACCCATTCCCTCGCCAATTTTACAGCTAATTCCCCTCGCGTTAGCTCTTTTCGAGCCTGCATCTCTGGTTTTTGATGGAAAACCAACCCTAGGAAAAATAGCCCCAGTATTAACCAACCTAGACTCGAATCTGATTCTTTTCTTTGTCGTTTCTCATCATCAAGTCGAGCATGAAAATCGTTCGTATGCTCTTCCAGCTTGGCAATCTTTGCTTTGTTCTCATATATTATAGGGCGTAAAGCGTATAACGTATCCAGCTTCCTATCGACCTCGTCCAATCTTTCGCCATGAATTCTTACCATTTCCTTGATATGATGAACCTCTCCCTTAACTTGCCGGTGATCAGACCATAGAGCTTGATGGTGAGAACCGAATTCTGTTATTATGTGTCCATGAGCTTCTGTCTTTGCCCTTAGAGTTGTCAAATCTGAATCCAATCGGTAAACATCTTCATCCAATTCATCTAGCATGGAAAACTTTGAAGAGCAATCAAATGGACACTCTCTCTTTTGGGCGTTGTCATCCTCAACCTCTTCTACTCCAAGCCTACTCAAGATTTGTTTTGTAAGCTGATCAGATGAAGACATTTTAAACCCTCTCCCTTCTAGCTTCTAATTGCTCAAGAACTCCTACCACCACATCCTCGATCTTCTTGTCAAGTTTATTCTCTAATTCTTCTGTCTTAGTTAATTTTAGCAATAGCCCAGAAACTAATCCGCTTAACTCCCCTACTTTCGCTTTTAACTCACTCACTTCTCGCCATAGTTGTTCATTACCAGCCATTTTGTCAATCTGTTTCTCTTGCCAAGCAAGTCTCTCCTCGATTTTCTGTAACTTGGGGCTATCAAAGGAAGATGAGCTAGTGTAATCCTTGCCTTGAATTTTTCGCTCTGTATTTAGCGAAGGCTCTTGGCTTACCCCCTCTCCAAGGATTACGCGGTTCATACCTTCCTTCAAAACGGAGTAGAAGGAAACGCCGTTTCTCTCGCAGTAGTCGCTCAGAACCTTAAACTCCATCGGGCTCAGCCAAACTTGCACCTTTTTCCTTTTGTCCATCGTATACTTCCATATTGTACTCCCAATATACTCCCCTATTACCTCCTATAAAGCGTGGGTATACCTACTCTTATATGGGAATTATATCAAAGTAAAATATGTGAAAAATAATGGGATGCGTTATAAGCACCAAACTAAAACGTGAGGATTACCAGAGGCTAAAAAAGGCATGTATCAAGTCTGAGTGTACACGTTATCGTTTTGTTCAGAAGGCTGTTAAAGAAAAACTACGGGACTTCTATGACCGTAAGCTGAGTATGAATGAGGCTCTGACAACTGAGGAAAAACGCTTCATGCAAGAGTTAGATGTTATTAAGACCAAAATTCTGAGTTACGTGGAGAATAGAGTTGGTGATATGCGGTGCCCAAATTGCGGAAAGCCTTGGGTCGAGCACGATTTGGAAACGATAATCGTTTTTGTGAAGGACGCAGCTCGTGTTAGGTTAAGCCCGTGTAAAGATTGCGGAAAGCCTCTCGTCGAGCATGATTTTGATACTATTCTTTGGGCTTTCGCGCGCGAAGTCCTACACTAAGAAAAAGTGAGGAAGATGAGAAAGAGGAGCAACCCAGTACGGAAATGGGTGATAGAATGAGTAAATGCATTAAGATTGTTGAAGGCATAAACAAGGAAGAAGAATGTGGGTTCTGTGTAGGCATCCAGCTCGAAGGACTTCCTGACGAACCTGAAGATATTGTCGCTTTGTGTGTAGGAGAACTGAATGAAAACGGACACCCAAAAGAACAACTGTTCCTAACCTTAGAAGAGGCAGAAATACTGGGCATGGCTCTAATCCGAACACGTGCATATTCTATTACATACAGCAGAAAAGGTGGGAGGAAAGAAAGTGGGAAAGCGCAATCCACAAACAAGGAGACGTAACCCACAAACAAGACGTAGAAGAGTGGGACGACCCCCCAAACCCATTTTGCTACCTGAGTGCAACCTAGAATTCGCCAGAGGAATATACACAGGAGAAGGAACCTTCTGGTGCGCCAAAGACGACAAAAAAAGACGCGCAACCCCCGCCATAGCCGTAAGAATGACCGACTGGGAAGCCCTCAAGAAGCTAGAGGCTTGTTTCGGCACCTCCGTAGGCAAATATGTGGACGTAAAAGGAGAGCGCTCCATAGTCAGAGTGGGAACAAAAGCCCTAGAACTCGCTGAAAAACTATCCGTAACAAAACAAAGAAAAGACCAAATCGAAACCGTCATAAAACGATGCCGAGAATACTGGAAAAAAGGATACAGCAACCGCATCCCCTAAACCAAAATTTTTTAAAATAGAGCATAGCAATTGGCTAAAGGGGCGTGAGGAATGTCGTTGAAATCGAAGCTTAAGGTGGAGAAACTGGGAGTGGTGGCGTTCTCCCTTTTCTATGCGGTGGCGGGAGCAGCTCAAGCTTTCATCTTAGTGCTCTCCAACTTCACTCTCGTGCCCGTTGGATTTTTGGCGGTTTTGAGCTTGGTAACCGCCTATGGCTTGGTGAGAATGAGGAGATGGTCAGTTTTCCTGACAGCTATTCTCTTCTTTTTAGGGATAACTTTCGGCGCAATCACCCTCTACTCCTCTATTATGCGACAAACCTTCTATCCAAGTTTAGAGGTGCTGTTATTTCACCTCACAATAATTGCATACGTGATCATGACAACCGTCGCCTTCATATACGTGAGGGCAAATAGGGAAAGCTTTCAGTGAAAGGAAAACTGTCTACATCACCTTCTCATAAACCTGTTTCCATGCTTTGAAGCTTCTTATTGCTCCAATGAGTGGGGTTAGATAAAGCCGCCGTGACCTTAACCGCACTCTTCCTACGCTCACTTTCACCACCATCATTCCATCGAGACCGTGGCATACAACGGTTTGAACAGATACACGGTTACCTCGTCTCCTATGCTAATAAACTGTTGGCTCTCATGTATCTCCACGAAGCCGTCGGCCTTTGCTAGCGTGGTGATGGCTCCCGATAACCCCAGAGGGACCGGCGAGGCCAGTAATCTTCCTGACTTGTCCTGAGTGAGTTTCACCATAACGAAAGTTCGACGCCCACGTGCTGCAAACATCTTCTCAGTTGTGGTGGCCTTCACCTTGAAGGGCGCTTCCTTTGGTTTTCCGGCCATGCTACGGATCAGGGGACGAACAAATTGATAAAACATGAGTAGGGAGGATGTGGGGTGGCCGGGGAGGGAGAAAACCGGTTTTCCGTCAATTATTGCGATGGTGGTGGGTTTTCCGGGCTTTGAGGCTAGTCCGCAAACAATAACACCGGGCTTGCCCAATTGGTTCAACGCTTGGGGGATCACATCGCTGGGACCCACCGAAACTCCTCCCGAGGTGACAACCACGTCCGCAGAGTTCAGTGCTTCCTTGATCACTGCTTTGAGTTGGTCTACATTGTCTGGAACGATTCCAAAGTTGACTGGTTTCCCGCCACACTCCGAAACCGCTGCGCTCAGGGTGTACGCATTGATGTCGTAGATTTTTCCGGGTGGGAGGGGCTTTCCAGGCTCAGCGATTTCCGCGCCCGTGGAAATAACAGCGGCTCTTGGTTGTTGATACACGTCAACTCTTGTCCAGCCCAGCGCCGCCAGAACTCCTATCTCGCGAGAGGACAATGTCTGACCCCTCTTAAGGATGTTTTCACCCTTACGGATGTCAGAACCTGCCTTCATCACGTTCTCTCCCATCGCGACCGGGCGATAGATAAAAATGTTGTCGCCCTTCTGAACAGTGTACTCTAGCATCACCACCGCATCGGCGCCTTGTGGCACTGGTCCACCCGTAGCTATTTCGGCGGTGGTGCCATTTTCCACCACGATGATGGTTGTTTCACCTACACTTACGCACCCACAAAGCTTCAGAGTGACAGGTCGATCTTCGTCGGCGCCAAACGTGTTTATGGCTCTCACGGCGTAGCCATCCACAGTCGCTCGATGAAAGGGCGGAACGTCTATCAACGCCACCACATCATTCGCTAGAACGCGGTTGTGGGCCTCAGAAACGGAAACCTGCTCCACACCCACCGGTTTTGAGGAGAAGCTTTCTTTAAGGATTTGTTTGGCTTCCTCGATGGAAAGCAGTTTTCTAAACAAGCTACGCTCCCTCCACCCTGTCAAAAAGATGCACGGTAACCGGTTCGCCTTCCGCGAGGCCCTCGCGGTCTTCGGGGATGATGACGTAACCGTTTGCCTTAGTCATGGTTGTGAGAACACTCGCCCCCTTTATTCGAACGGGTTCAGCGAAAAACTCGCCCTCCCTTTCAAAGGCGTGAACCCTCAAGAAAACCCGCCGACCTAAAACCGACGGAACCCTTCGGGTTAACCTCGCCTTAAGCAAGGGTCTAGGCTCGCTTTCGATTCCTAACAACTTTAGAATGAGCGGTCGGGCGGACACCTCAAAGCCAATCATAGCTGCCACCGGGTTTCCAGACAAGGCTATGATAGGCTTGCCGTGAAGAATCGCCAGAACTGTGGGCATGGCTGGACGCATGGCTATCCCGTGCACGATCACTCCAGGTGCTGCAATTTGGTTAATGGCTGCAGGAACGAGATCAGCGTAACCTACGCTTGTTCCTCCAGTGGTGAGGACCACATCCGCCTTATCGACTCCTTCCTGAATCTTGGCTTTAATCTCGTTTAGGTCATCCCTTACTATGCCGAGATCCAGATGGTCTGCGCCGAGCTCCACGCATAGACGAGAAAGGATCAAGCGATTCACGTCCACCACTTGGGCTGGTTTAGGCTTGCAACCTAGCTCCACCAGCTCGTTACCGGTGGATAAAATGGCAACCATCGGCTTTTTTACCACGCTCACGTGCGTTCTTCCCAAGGCAGCTAACAAGCCAAGGTGGTGCGGTCTCAGTCGGGTTCCCTCCTTTACTGCGACCTCACCCTTCTTCACATCGTCTCCTCTTCTAGAAACGTTGTGGCCTGGGGTGACAGAGCTCCACACTTGAATACCGCCTCGAACCTTCTTCGCGTGTTCCAGCATCACCACAGCGTCGGCGCCGCGAGGAAGAGGACTTCCAGTCCATATCTGCCTTGCCTCCCTTTCATCGATTCGGTCTTCCCTGGTTAGCTTGAGGACCTTTGGGCTAAACTGGGAGACTCCGAAGGTGTCCTCTGCCCTTAAGGCGTAGCCGTCTACGGCGGATCGATCAAAGGGGGGCAGGTCGCTCTCAGCCACCGCATCTTCGGCCAAAACTCGACCCAGCGCTTCGTGAAGAGGAACTCGAACCGACGCCAACCTCTTCAATCTAAGCTCTTTCAGGAAGATGGAGAGGGCCTCATCGACGCCTGTAAGCCTCTCAAACCCCCTAAGCCGCGCCAAGTCTCACACCACCAACCCCAAGACACTATACGCACAAAAACTTATCGCCAACCCAGAGACGCTTTTCCGCAATTGAAAAATCGACAGGCTAGCCTATTTCCTCTGAGTATAGGGTTAATGGATTTTCTCATCAACCGCCTCGTTCGTGTGCCAAACGAGGACTAAGGTTTTCCTTTCCCCTCTAACTCTCTCAACACCATGTCTCGCATTTTCCGAGCGTCTATGTCAAGGATCGGGCTTTCACTAATGACCACGGGCCTTAAACCTAGCTCCGCTATGAGGGATGCCAAGGGCTGAAAATCGGGCCCGTACTCCACCTGGTCCATGGTGTGATGACGTCTCTCCCCCTTCTCCGTAAACTCCACTCGAGTGTAGTGGCAGTGCAGATTTTTTACCGCGTCAGCTCCCAGCCGCTTCTCCGCTTCATCTATGACTTTACGAAAGTTGTCCGTTGTCTTTAGTCTGCCTTGTTCTCTGGCGTGAAGGTGGGCCCAATCTATGATTGGTTCCGTTGACTCCACTCTCTCACATAACGCCAGTATTTCGTCCAAGCTCCCCAGTTGTGAAGGCTTCCCCGTTGTTTCAGGTCCGAGATGAACTTTGCCTAGTCCGAGTGACCTCATGGACTCGACAACTTCGCTCATTGCTTCTGCACAGAGCTCAAGAGCCTTCTGTGCGGTTGTCTTGCCATAAAAACCGGGGTGAAAAACCACCAAGTGGGCGTCCATCCATTTTGCGGCCGTTGCACAAGCAATTAAACGATGCTTGCTCGCCTCTATGGTTTCTCTTTCCCCACAAAGGTTGATGAAATAGGACCCGTGAACCGTCAACCACACGTCATGTTTCTTGGCGTTCGCTCCAAGGGCTTCTGCGTCCGCCCTTTTCATCTGAGGCTTGGCTCCCCAGCGAACAGCTTGGTACTCAAAGGCGTCGAGACCCTCGTCTTGAAGGTATCTAGGAAATTCAACGACTGGGCGCTTCAGATCCTTAAACGCTGGAGGAACCCCAGCCGGACCAAACCTTGGACGGTCAGCCACCCCGTCACCTCCGATTCTCATCACGTACAGCAAATAACTCATTAGTTAAGAAATGGTTTTTCATGTTTTGCGGCGGTATAGGCGAGAGGTATACTGGCCATATGCAAGCGCCACGATGGCGGAGAACCACGCCGCAGCATTTTGGCAAAGGGCATACTTCCAAACAAGATCAAGTTTAGCTAGTGGCCCTACTATGGGGGCTCCAAAGCCCTCGAGAGAACTTCTGAAACCCGGTGCCACAGCAACCAGTGCGCCGTTGACGGTTGAAGCCAGCCACCCTATCGGAGACAGGACTTGTCCTATCTCTCGGGCTTGCCTCATCGTTTCTAACACAAACCCTTGAAAGGAAGGATTTTCCGCGTAGAGCCTAACAACCATGTCGTGAATCAGCCTTGGATACACCAAGGCATAAAGCATAAAAATGGACGCTAGAAAAACCGTGAGAACGGTTCCGGTGCTTTTGATGGCAGTCCTCGCGAAAAACAGTCGCTGCATTACATTTGAAACGCTGCGGATTCGGAGAACAGCAGTGCTTGCTCGACGATGCAAACCTTTGAGAGCTCGGCTCACCCTTCGAAATCTCCTACCTATTCCCCTAGAAAACCTTCTAATTGGCTTGAAGCCTTTTTCCAGGGCCCTCGGGTATCGCCTCTCTCGAGTCGTTAACGACCTCTTAACGGGCTCTACCCTGTGGGGCACCATAGCTATGTATTTTGTGAGATGCATCCAGCTTGCGACAAGAACCACAACCACACCGAGGGGTATGACGTGAAACAGCGGGCTAACGGTTATGGTGAAAGATAAATTAGTTAAGGGAACCTGAAAGGTTTCCGTAAATAGAGACTTGTCCACTAATCCAAAGGATGAGAAAAAAAGAACCAAAACATACTCAATAACGATGGCCAGCGCCGAAAATAACACCATCGCCGTGAACCCCTTCGGCGCCGTCCACCTAAAGAATAAGGGTTTCCAACGTTTCTCAGAGGACACGCAACCCACCAAGTTCCTTTTCCATCAATCGTCTTTTAGGCATCTTACTATTAACCAGACTTAAGATATCAACTTTCCCGTTAACCTTTAATATTATTAAATATTTTGTCGGTTTTCCTCTTCTCTACCAAAATCCTCGTTTCTCTCTGTTTCAAGGAACTAACATCATTGCCAGCCCAGAGGCTATGGGCACCGTTATGTTGTCGCTAATTGGTAGGGGAAGGCATTCCACCAGCATCCCTATGGCGGCGCCCGCCAATGCTTGTATGGGGTTCACGAAGGGCAGGGCGCCCATGAAGGCGAATAGGAATCCAAAAATCGAGCCTTCCACTCTTTTACCTTTGTTAATGGGGAGCACGGTTCTTCCCAGCTTTTTCCCAAAGAGGGTGGCGAAACCATCGCCTAATGTGAGGATCATGGTAGATGCGTAGTTGATGGGTACCGGGAAAAGGGTGAGTGAGATCATTATGCCTAGGGCGAAGTAGACGGGGGCGGTCGCAAACTCGTGGAGCTCTGGCCTAGTGGCTACCCTCCATGTTATCGTGGAAAGTATGGGAATGTTGATTCCTTCCAGTCTGGCGAGTTCAGATGCTATGTACAGTAGGGTTACAAGGAGTATTAAGAGGGAAACCACGTAACGATTTAATAGATACATGCAAACCAGCGGCACCAAAAAGCCGCTCAAGTGAATTGCCTCACGGAAAACTTCGCTCCTCGAGAGGGCAGGATAAGAAGTTTTCGACGTCTTCCCGATTATTGGGGGTAGGGTTTCGGATAAATCGCCTTCAATAACCAGATCGGATTTAATGCGTACCATGAAATCGGGGCTGTATCCAACCCTTAACGCGCAGAGGGGAAACATTGGCAAGTTGTTTCGGTCGTCAACAACCACAACGCAGTCTCGTGGCGACAGGTTCTCCTTCTCCATAATCTTCTTTAAAACGAGCGCTTTTCCATTAGGCTTGATTACATCGCCTTCGATCTCACCCGTTAGATGACCGTCCGTTGTCTCTAACTCAAAACCATAGGCATAATCCGCATTCAACCTAGCTGCCAAGTCCTCAACAAAGAGTCTGGGGAGCCCTGAGCTTATGACCGCTGTTTTATACCCCAACCTGTTCAATCTTTCAAAGACCTCCGCCGTACCCGGTATTAATGGAACCTTTCTAAAGAGCTGAAAGAGGTCATCCACCGTGAGCCCTTGGAAAAGCTTGAAAATCCTTCTAAGGGTGGATTCGAGGGACAGCAATCCAGTCTCGTAGAGGAGACCTGTAACAAGGATTTTTACGAACCTCCAGAAACCCAGTCTTCTCGAGGCTTCAAAGAGGAGATAACGCCTCTTTGGCAGCAACACTCCCTCGACATCGAAGACGACTAAGCGGTTAGACCCGCTCAAATCCTCGCTCTCGGCAACCAAGAAGAACGTCCCCATATAATGGTGTGTTTTTCGGTTGAATAGTTTTCTGTCAAATATTACGACGTGCCCTAACGACAGAAGGCAGTGACATCAACATGAAAGAGAGAAATTTCTGAAATTAAAACATGGTTTATTCCGTTCCAAGTGCTTGTATATGGAAACAAGGAGCGCAGATAGGGTTAACACAACATCTAAAGAAGCTAGTTTTAACATAACATAATCGGGTCTCGCCCACTATACCTTCTCTTATTCACCCAATAGACTAGAACCCAGGAACCCCCTATCTTATGTTTTTTAGGAATGAGAGCTGGCGGGAATTTCTCTTTTATTCTATGATTTCACCCCGTGTTTCCAATAGATGTCTTGTGTAGTATCCTGCACCAGTAGTCTGATACGCTAGGTGAACGAATTTTTCTAAAGTCTTGTACGTATCTTTGTCTTCGGCAATTTCATTTCTCAGTTCAGAAAGGTATTCAATCAATTTTTCAGAAAAGTTCGGAGGCATCTCAACTGTGATATCTCCTCTTTCTAAGTGTTCTAAGCGACCATTTAGTGCACCGTAACAGAGTTGCAGAACTGCGTGTGTAAGCAAAAGTTGTCCGTCAAGAGAATAGCGCATCAATCGCTCAAGTGTTGCATATGATGCACTGAAATAGTAAAGTTTCTTCTTAGGATTTTCTTCCTCTCGTATTTTTTGTATGCAGAAATCAAATTCGCTGATTATGTATTTCTTAAAGTCTTCAGGTATCTTCAAGATTTATATCTCCATGATCCCTAAGTTACCCAGGCCGTTTGCTGTTTCCAGATATCTGGATAATTTACGGTTGCGGTAGGTGGGAGTTCACCGATAGCGGAAGGAAGTTCACCATAAGTTGTCACGGCTCGTAACATGCCAATTGGTATCTTGATTGCGTCAGACATAACCTGCACTAACTTTTCAGGCACATTAAGATCGGTTGCGAGTTCAGAAAAACTTCTAAGTCCTCGTCTACTAATTGCGTCAACAACGACAGGAATCATTTCTAACATATGAGATGGCTTAATCGTGTCTATAGACTCTGCAGGTAAAGAGACGTTAAGAGTTAATGCTCTTTCTCTGATAAAGTGTGTCATGTCGCCTAATTCTTCTTCGAGTTCTCTGATCAATCCTGCATGTTTATTTTTTATTCCCTCAAACTTCTTAACAGCATTGATAAATGATCCGGGGCTTATTCCTTCAGCCATCGCTTTTGCATATATAGTTGACAAGCTTATTGATAAGAGTTCGACCGTAATCTCCTTGCTTCGTGTAAGAAGAAAATCTAGCGTTTTTTCGGGTCTGATTTCCATTAGAGCTTTCAAAACCTTTTGCTTAGTACTCAACTTTAAACTTCGTGCATTGATCCAGTCATATCTAGTCTTCCTCTGGATCCCGCATTTTCGACAGGCCTCTGATAGGCTTCCACACGCTTCCTCGAGGTCCTGAAACAGCTCTAACACGTCCTCTTTTGACAGTAAATGAGCATATCTCTCTGCCAAATAGGCCAATGTCCACCACCTCCAGACCGTTGTATACTATACTATACAGTAATAAATATTTTGTTATGCAAATATTATTATTATAACTATAGGTGGACCCGGTTGAGATGTTCAAGTGGCAGAAGTTTTCTGGCGTCTGCTAGAGATTCCGATGCCTTAGAAAGGCACCTTAATACAGCTATCTCTAACATTAGACGGATACTTTTTCCTCATCCTGTCCTCATGTTTTCTACGTCTCCATATCGTTTGAATGCTCTTGGAGGTATAAGATTCTACGTTCAATACAGAATTTATCAGGTCAACAGTCTTATTTGGCATCTTAATTTTCCACCAGGTCTTCATGGCCGTTATGATGATAGAAAGATTTTTTTGAAGGAGGGGAATTGGTGCCGCAAGACCCTCTATCATGAAGCATTACATGGAGTATCAATCTTTACGGTGCCAAATGTGTATCAATCTGTGACTCGAAGACACCAATTCTTAAGTGAGGGCCTAACAGAATTTTTGACGGGATATATACTTTTTAGAGAACACGATGAATGCTATAAGGCCTGGAAAACAAGAACTTTCGAGGAATGTAAGATTTCATATAGGAATCAAGTAAAATTATGGTGCACTTTTTGCAATTTCATTAAACTTGAAGAAGTTATAAAACTGTATTTTTGGGATGGCACTGGTAACTGGAACGAACGTTACAGTCGACTTTTAACCGCCATTCATAACGAAGGTTACCCAAATTTTCGTGATGTACTGGTCTTAGGAGATGACACGGAAATTCTATTTACACAGGAATGCATAAACAATTTCGGTAGAGATTTCCAAGATATCTTAGATTCGAGAAAAAGTCTTGATTTTACCTCTATCAGAATATAGGTATGGCTGATTTTTTATCATTACCATGAAGGAGAGAAATGTTCGGAAATTAGAACAGTGTGTTCTAAAGCTTAGCATAAAATATTCCGCTTACCAAGACTAATGCGGTGAAATGAAATGAACCTGAGAGAAATGCGGACGTATGTGGTGATCCTTGTTTTAGCCGTCGCTTTAGCCAGCATGAGCGGCTATTTGGTTGCGGCTGCTCAACAACGCAACCCCCGAACTAATGAGCCCTTTGTCGTCATAGGAGAAGAAGGAACGGAACAACCGAAAACCTTGGTGGTTACAGGCTACGGCTGGGCGAGTGCTGAGCCGGATATGGCAGAGGTAAGCCTTGGGGTCTTGACGGAAGCCGCCACGGCAACCGAAGCCGTTCAAGAAAACGCTGAGAAAATGAGTGAAGTCATCAATGCTCTAAAGGACCTAGGGATAACGGAGGACGACATGGAAACCCAGCACTTCGGCGTCTACCCAGTGTACTCACAATCCGACCCTTCTTGGGTCATTGGATACAGGGTTAGCAACGTGCTCATCGTGGATGTTCATGACCTGAATATGGTTGGTCGAGTCATTGACGCAGCGACCGAGGCTGGAGCTAACCAGGTTCAGGGAGTGACCTTCACCCTTTCAGAGGATAAATCCCAGACAATGAAGTTGGAGGCTTTGCAGAAGGCTGCTGAGGATGCTAAGATAAAGGCGGAGACCATAGCTAGCTCTTTGGGCGTAGAGATTGTCGGTATTCAATACGTTAGTGAAAGCACCGTGTGGTACCAACCCTACAGGGTCGACGTAGAGTACCTGAAAGCTCCAGAAACACCCATTATACCAGGAGACGTCCAAGGAAGCGCTACGATACAAGTGACATACATCATCCAGTAGTTTCACCCTTTTTTCTATTTTCATGTTGCATCAAAAGGTATTGAGCCCTTTCCATGTTCGCGCAAGGTTTTCTAGAATTTCCAGCTACCATTCTTAAATTTTAGGTTACATCTTCGAAGGTTAAGAACGAAAATGAACTCCTCACCCTTCAGTCAAGGGTTACGCGTATTTTCTGTAAGGACTCGGGTAAGCCCCTCCATACGGGGCAGGGAGCGGAAATTCATGTCCACATTTCGGGCACTTCGCCCTGTCGCATTGAACGAGAGATGGGCATCCTGAGCATGCGAAGGTTCTGCCGTAGGAGATGTCGAAGGTGAAGCCGCATTTGGGACAATGAATTATCCGCTTTGTCTGGGGCATGTAGACCACTTTACTTTTGACCTTTAGAAAAACCTTTTTGTGCTATAAATACGTTATGTGTGGACACTTGAGCATCGAAGCTTCGCTACTTTCCGTATGGCCTCTAAATTCAGCTTAACCTTAACAACCTTTTGCGGGCTTTGATCGCTATTTCTGGGTTTTGACTGTTCCCTTGTGTTGAGATTAGCTTCGAAATGTTCTTTTTAATTCGTAGTGTAAATATTTACGGGTTTTACAAAAGCTTTTTTTTAAGAGAAAGCCCATAGGCTATTGTGCATTTGAACACAACGTGAACACAAAGGCTTACAGCGTGTTCAGCCGGTGAAGGAATGTCAAAGGCTTCAAAGACTCGGCGGAGCGAGGTTTACAAAAACCACCGCGCCCAATTGCTTCTCAGCAAGTTCGTCAGCGGGGAGCTTAGTAGGTTGGATCCGGCTTATGACCCCAGATACGGATATAGGTACCCTGTCGTTGAAAAGATCGTGGGTGAACCAGCGAGCGCTGACGAGTTTTTGAAGCACCTTTTTGAGGCTGGGGTTCTGGAGAGAGAGCTCTATGACAAGATTGTTTACTGTCCATCCTGCAGTTCCGCTAACATCTCCATCCACTACTGCTGCCCCTACTGCGAGTCCTTTAACGTTAAGAAAAGTTCCTTAATCGAGCATATTCCATGCGGATACATCGACACTGAAGACCGTTTCCTGGCTGAAGATAAGCTTGTGTGCCCGAAATGCGGTAAAGAATTAATTAAGCCTGACGTGGATCATAGAAAAGCGGGCGTGTGGTGCGCGTGCAACGATTGCGGCAAGAGCTTTGACATTCCAGTTCCCTCCCATTTCTGTCGCGACTGTCATCGAAGCTTCACTTTTGAGGACGCCCTATACAAGGACGTGTACTCCTACAGTGTAAACGAGGACGTGATGCGGGAAGCGGCGTTAGGCTTGGTCCTCATCGCCCCAATTAGGGAGTTTTTGCAGGAGCGCGGTTTCGAGGTGGAAAGCCCGGGCTTCCTGAAGGGGAAGTCTGGCGCGAGTCACATGTTTGACGTAACAGCCTCCCCTACAGGAACAGTTGGCGACGTAACCGTCATTGACCTCGCCACCTCAACCGACGACGTTGCTTCCGAGCAGTCCGTGATCGCCATGTTTGCCAAGGTTTACGATGTCGCCCCCAACAGGGCCTGCTTGATCGCCATCCCCAAGATGAGTGAAAACGGGAAGAGACTAGCAGCCCTTTACAAGATCGAGTTGATCGAAGCAAAGGATCAAAACGAAGCCATAAAGGCCCTAGAGGCTTACATAAAAGAATAGCCTAGCCTCCTGAGTAAACCGCAACATTTCCTCGCTCAGTTACCACCTTAACCGTATACTGCCCATCGGGTAAGAGAATGTCGGTGCTAAGATATGACAGAGTTTCTCCTGGATTTATGAAAAGGTTTATGTCGTAGTGCTGATGGCTCGTTGAGTTAATGACCCATAAGGAAACCAGATGTGTAGTCATGGCTCCCTCATTCTTGAAGACAAATAGCATTCCGTCGAACATTGCCCTAGCGCCCAGAAAGTCGATGTTAATGGTCGTTTGGTTGTTGTCAGGTTCTTCGTCATGAAACTTTATGTACATGGTGCCGTCGTCCTTTACGTAACTGCGCCACTGGTCTGTCAGGCTCACGGCGTAGTAGTCCCATCCAGTTGTGGGCATGTGTCCTGCGGTGGAGTTGAAGCCGCTGTCGCTGTATGTCGCATCTGCCCAGTTGTAAGCCTTCAAATACCAGTTCTCGACCGTGTCATTAGCCATGTATCTCAATTGTATTTCAACTGTTTCGATGTATGCAAGAGGATATGTAGACAAATCTATGGTAAAGGTTCCGTTTGAGTCAAGTCGATGACCTGTATAGTCGATGGTGGGACTTAATTCCACCCAGTCGGCTTTAAAGTCAAAACTTGTGTTAGTCGCCTTGACTCCCTTGACTTTCATTTTCCAGTAACCCGTAGCATCTCTGAAATGGGTGGGATTCTCAGTTATGGTTTGGCTTTCGGTTTCATCTGTGTTTGGGGTGGCGCTTGAGAAGTAACTTACGTATCCGTTTCCGCTCGTTGGATAGTCCCCAAGGGTATAATTATACAGTTGTAGCGTAACACTCACTGAGCCACTTGTCCATGCACTGTCAATTATCCAAGTTAATTGAATCCAATTTTCCGTGTTGCTTGAACCTACGAATTCAACTTCCATCGTGTATTCATCAGACCAAACATGCAGCAGTGTGACATCTATATTCCAGTTGTCTTGAGCGGTATCGCCTGTTTCTGTGCCTCCTTTAAATCTAATGGTAAATGTTGAGGAGGCTAGGTATGAAGAAACTGAAGCATTGTTCCATCCACTCGTAAGATCTGGGAATAAGTTTTGCCATGCTGTACCGTCCCAAACATCCACTTGAATGTCCTCTGACCCCATCGTTCCTCCGAATATGCAAAGTTCCTCGTTGGGCAGATCATATGTCGCGTTGGTCCATTGAACTTCTAAATCTAATTCATAATTAGCTATTCCTGTTGGCAATTCGATGATTTGCCAACTATGATCGGATGTCTGTCCGGTATACCATCTTTCCAAGTGTAGGTTTGTTGTGTTTGTGATTCTTTCTATCCAGAATGGTCTGGGAAAGTAATCTCCAGTCCCAGTAGAATCACATGTAGTAAATGAAAAAGCTCTATTCAAAGAAACTGAAGTAATTGTTATGTCTTTTGTATATTCTGTCGTAACAGTAGAATCATGATTTCCTCTTTGAACACTCGTTCCAGAGGGCATTTGTATAACGAACCATCGGACATAACATATTCCAGTAGTTGTTTGTCTAAACCACCGGATTTCCGTAGAACTTTCTAACCATCCTCTTGGAGAAACTTGGGCTAATCCATTTGCAGTAGCTCTCCACGTAAAGTAAAGCCAAGTCCTCGACAAGTCTACTGAGGTTATACTTTGAGTTGTAGGATTTGATGTACTTACCGCCGTTTCTCCAGTTTGAATTGTTGTTTCATCATTGAATTTTACTACAAACCATTCAACAGTTACTATTGTTCCAGTTCCTTCTCTTTTTAATCTTAAGTTAGTAGCACTTGTTAATTCTCCAGTAACAAAACATTTGTTATATTGAGTTCTATCAGTTCCAGTTGATCTTCTGGACAAAAATACAACACATTTGCTAGTGTCTGTAACATCAGTTATAGTCACATCTTTTTGAGTTTCTGTTGAGGCGAACTGTGTGGTTCCAGATTGAACGCTTATTTGTGTGCTTAAGGCTTCGATTACATACCAGCCAAAGTTGGCGGGATTAGTTGTTCCTACCCTATCGAAACGTAGTTGTGAAGCAGAGTTAAACTTCCCACTAACAATAACATCTTGTTCGGGTTGAGTTCCAGCAATACCTCCTCCAAATTTTACGAAAAGAAATGACTTGGATAAAGTAACGGGATCAATATTGACGGTAGTGTAAGTGTTTCCTAAGCCGATAGATCCTGTTCCGGATTGGACTTTCCAACTCGGAACAGTGTTTTCTTCTGTTAAAGTATCATAAATTGAGTCTGGGCCAGCTTGTTGTGCTGAGAAATTGCTGTGTGTTCCTTTATCAGCAGAAGAGTCCACATCAGATGTATTATTGTCTACAAAATCTGATGTGTCTGTCCCTGAGGAGTAACTCCTGAAAGTCATATAGATACCATTATTTGAAGTCAGATCTGAAACGCTTCCTGACACCCAGCTTGTTGAACCACCAAGAATGGATCCGGAGGGATAGTAAGATAGAGCGCCCGACACAGCCTCAGTGAATGCCTCATAACTGTTATCAATGGCTTGCGTATCCGTGTAGGTGCCACTAATGCGGCTTCCCACATTAATTGTGTATTCGCTTTGGGTCACAAACCAAGGAGAAACACGAGCAACATCAGTTATCGTTATGTCTTCCTTCATTTTCTCCCAATCAAGTTGATTCATTTGATAACTCCATAAAACGACGTTCGACGCTATGACTGTGATGATCACTAGGCTAAGCACGACGACGATGATGTTGCTAACGCCACGCCTATCCTTTCTAAGACGGAGACTTATAATAGTCCGCAACCTGTGTCCCCCTACTAGTTACAACGTTGATGTGATACATGGAGCCCGAATCCCAAACGTACGTTACATTTAACCAACCGTGGTCTTCGAGACCCAACTCGAGCGGCGTGAACGACTCTGATATGTAGTTCACGTATACCGCGGCGATTTTGATGGGTGTCCTGCCCGTGTTGCGAAGATAAATCGCGATCTCTCCGGTCTTGAACCAAACGTCCTCTACGATGAAGCGTTCACCCATGGTCTCGCGAAGGTTGCCCGTGATAACGTATGTTGCGGTTATTGCGATGGACATGCCCGCTACTGCAATAACCGTTAGTAGTAAACTGCTCAAGACCGGGGTGATTCCTCTTCTGTTCCACAAGATTTTCCTCACTTTCATGACCCCTATATGATGAATTTGAAGGCTAGATACCCAGACGTTAGGAGGATAACGCTGTGTTTTAAGCCAGCACTAACGGTGCCCTCACCCATTTTTCCAGCCACAAGACCTCCGAAGAAGGCTTGAATCGTGCTCATGTGGAAGAAGACTCTTCTGGCTTCCTCTGGCGTCAAGAGGACAGACCACATGATGGGAAGTTCGGTCATCTGTACAAAGAAGGTTTTGAAGAGCATGATAATGGTGAAGAGGAAAACGAAAAACGCAACGTAAACGATCGCAATGTAGGGCCTTGTTTGGGTCTGTCGCTCCCTTTCAAACGTTAGGGTCCTTTCTATGAACCCTCCTAGCGGGCTGAAGACCCTCTCAATTCGTCCCCCCGATCGACTGGCTTCGATAACAAGGGGGACCGATCGCCGCGTCAGCGCCGTGTCAACGTGCTTGCCAAAGGATTGAAACGCCTGTTCAAACGATGTCCCCCAAGACATTTGAGCTACCATCTTTTCCAACTCTTCCGTTAAGGGGCCATAGCGTCGTTTAGAGGCTTCCTCTATGGCTTGTGGAAGGTTCATGCCGGTTTGTTGGGCTTGAACAATGCTCCGAAAGAGGTCGGGTAGGTGTTCGTCCACGGACTTCTTCCAACGATAATCCACATAATCCAACACGGCGGAAGGGAAAACCGTGATCACCACCGCAAAGAGCAGGTACTCATCAAAGAGGGGCTTACCCCAAAGCGTCGTACAGGCGGTTACCACTATGGTCACGCCTAAGATTATGGATACGATCCAAGCCATTTTTTTCTCCCAAGTCTCAACTTTCGGCATGCTTATCGCCTTGGATAAACCACGTCTAAGACTATGAGAAACACGATCGAACCGATCGGAATGCTGAGATAGGTTAGGAGGTATAGCAGCAGGCGAGGGTCGAGCAATCCCTGTCCCCCGCCGCCCAACATAGCCATCACTGCAAGCATCACCACGAGAATGAGGGGTCCCGCAACCAGAAGAGTAACGTAAAACTCCGCCAAAACTTGAAGAGTGTCTGAGAAACGACGCAGAGCGATTCGTTTTAATCTCATGTACTGACGCGATCGGTCCGTGAGATACTTCGTTAAGCCTCCCCCAGAGTGAATGGTGGCTATGAAGCCCTCGAGCAGCTCCTTAAACATTACAGAGGGTGTTCGATTGGAAGCAGCCTCCAAAGCTGAAAGAACGTCAAATCCTAAGAGCTCCACATCCCGTACAACGGTTTTAGCTTCATTTGTAACCGCTAAAGGGGCGTCAACTTGAGCTAAGGAACGAAAAATTTTGTCCGGCGGCACTCCAGCACCAGCCAGTATTGCCATGTAACCCGTGGTGAAGGGAAGTCCGTCCTCTAAGGTTCTTTTCAGGTTGTCTGCTCGATAAATAGGATAAACATAAAATCCAACTATGGTGAGGGCTCCACTGAGTAGACCCGCTCCTATCCCGAAGAGCAGAGACGAAACAAAGGGAAGATGAAAGATGAAAATTAGTAGAGGAGGAACCAGAATTAGAACGAAGACGGAAACCAGCAAGGTTATGAGAATAGCTAGGCTAACGTAGGCCTTGAAGCTAATCCTCATTCCAGACCTTCGAAGGTTCGTGTCCATATCCTTAAACAAGGGCAAGAATCGGGCGGTTTTTTCACCAACTATTCCGTAAGCAATTGCCTGAGGCTTGGTCACGCCTAAGCGAACGCCCTCAATCCATCGATGAAAGTGAACAAGAACTGGGGAGAAAAATGGGCCAAACGCATCCTTGACGTGTTGATATGCCCTCTTAACGCCCTTTCTGGTTTTCTTCACGCTCATAACCTTCCCAGCCTCGCCTTTCGATACACTCGGGAGGGGTCAGCATAGTATTCCCGAATCACGGCGGCAACGTCCGTGTACCTTCGAATGTTCTTCTTCACCATCCATTCTAACACCGTTTTCCTTCGGTGAAGCTCCTCCTGGACCTCCTCCTCTCGGAGCCCCATCTTTTTCATGTTCCTCTCCAGAACGTAGCTACGACCAGAGTGCGAGAAGGCATCACGTTTCGCGTTCCAACAATATAATTCGTTCGTTGAGAGCTCCTTCGTCTTAGGGTTCAGAGCCACGATTTCTGTCACGGTGAGGGCTCTCCTAGCCGGTTTCCCCCCAACTTCCGTCCGCAACTGAACCATCACAGCGTCGATCATGGTGAGAAGGGGCCTCGGAATATTCATGGGCTCAGACTCTAAGCGGTGAATCACAGCATCCACGGATTCGGCATGAACTGTGCTCATTCCTAAATGTCCTGTAGCCATTGCCTGAAACAGCGTGTACGCCTCCTCTCCCCGAACCTCGCCCACGATAATGTAGTCGGGTCTCTGCCTCACCGCCGCCTTTAAAAGGTCAAAGAGCGTGATGGCGCCCACCCCTCCCCCCTCGGACCCAAAGCCTGTTCGCACGACCGATGGAATCCAGTTCTCATGGGGCAAGTTGAGTTCAGCCGTGTCCTCCACACTCACGATCTTTAGTTCAGGCTTTATGAACATCGACAAGCAATTGAGCGTGGTTGTCTTTCCTGCTGCCACACCACCGGCTACGAGGATGGACGCCCGGTTCTCGATGGCGTACCAGAAGTATGCGGCCATGTCTGAAGAGATGGTGTTGAATGAGATGAGGTCTGAGATGGTGAGAGGATCGACACGAAAGCGACGAATCGTGAAGGTTGAGCCCCTTCGGGTGATTTCGCTTCCGTAGGTGAGTTGAAGGCGGCTTCCATCCGGGAGAGAGGCGTCGAGTAGCGGCGTCGCGATGGAGATGTGTTTTCCCGCGAGGTAGGCCAGCCTAATAATGAAGGAGTTGAGCTCGTCGGCATTCGCGTAGACGATGTTGGTGGGTACGGATTCGTGTTCTCGATGCCAAACGTAGATGGGTATGTTGACTCCGTCTGCAGAGATGTCTTCTATGAGATGGTCTCTCATGAGGGGATCAATTTTTCCATAACCAATGAAGTCCCGTACAATATAGTACATGAGTTTTCCGATGGCTTCCTCAGGAATTTTTATGCGATAATCGTTGATGATTTCTCGAACCCTGCTTTTCAGATACTCCTCAGCCGTCTTCCTTGTTTTAAGATCCTTAAGGTTAACGTCTATTTCTTCGATTAAGAGGTCCTTGATCTCCTTAAGCTGGTTTTCCTCTTCTTCAAGGAGGGTTGGCTCAATTATCTCGTATCGTATTTTTTGTGTGGCTGGCTCCCTCACAATGGCGGCATAAACGTACGGCTCATAGATGGGGTATACTTCCCGAAACACGGATGGCCTCTTCTCCAATTTTGGCTCAAGCTCCATCCGCCTTCCCTCTTGCCTCTCTCGTTTCATTTTTCTATGGATGATGAAATCGCCAGCGTAGCTACCATTCCAAATTCCGACTCTGAATATGTATTATATAACAAGACTTAATAAACTCTATGAATGCTAAATAACTTAGGGCTAACCGTCGCTCGAGGACAACGTAGGCTAAGAACTTTTCAGTTAAGCGTTTAAGCTGCCCAGAAGGGTGATTTGCGTCTCATCATGTCGACGAATTCATTTAATGCGTTAAGTTCGTCAGGGGATAAACGATCTTGAAACCTCGTTAGCAAGGCTTTTGCGTGGGCTTCAGGCACCTTAACGTAGAGTACGTCCCCCTCATAGATGTGTCGTCCCACGATTGGTTTGTCTAGGGAGACAGCTACCTGCATTCCAGCCTTTGCCTCTGATATGGCTTGTCCTCGATCCTGAATTTGCATGATTTCACCGATTTCCCTTCCGTCCTCCCTAACAAGCGAGCATTTGGGTTTAACCTGCCCCGCCAAAACCTCGACCCCCACGATGGCAGGCTTCGCCCTCCTAAACACGTAGCCGGGAAGAAGTCTTATTTTGCTCGGTCTGATTGTTCGATCAAACTCCTTTTGTAGAAACTTTTCTCGCTCCTTCTTCATCCACTCAACATAATCGTCGATTAAGTGGTAAATAATGTTGTGTTGGAAGATCGGAACACCTCGATCCTTTGCTTCTTCTTCGGCGTCGGGCAACGTCTTAACATTGAAAGCTAGGATGACTCCGTAGAGTGGTTCATGCTCCTTGACCACGGTTGCCTCTGTGACATCTCTTTTAGAGACATCTCCCACGTCTGCTAATCGTATGGGAACCTCGCTTCGCCTTAAACTCTCAGCGATAGCCTCAAGGGAACCCAAGGCGTCGGTTTTCAGCACAACCCCGTCGACATCTATGGCTATTCTGAGTTTCTCTACCTCTTCTGAAACAGACTTAACGTATTCCTGAGGGAGGGCGTCAGGTGGGACTACGTAAAAGGGGGCTCCAGCCAAGGCATGTTCGAGGTTCGTTGCTGCAACTTTTATCCCGGCCGCGGCTGAAACCGTGTCTACCGAGGAGAATTTGTCTCGAGGGTCTCTAATCTCGTCAAGGGGCTTAGGCAAGAGGACCGCGCGAACCTTGGTAACGATGGCCTCCTCCTTTCCTCCGACAACAACTACATCACCCTTTTGAAGTATTCCATCATAAATAATGGCGTTAACGGTGGTCCCAAGCCCGGGTTCCTCCTTCACCTCCAACACCGTGCCCTTTGCAGGGCCCTCAGTGACTTGGAGGCGGGATCGCAGATATTGTTGAGTTAGGCCGATGAGAACCGCTAAAAGCTCGGGTATGCCTTCACCGGTTTTGGCACTGGTTGGAACCATGGCCGCGGTTCGAGTAAAATCTGATATTTTGTCAAAGCGGTCGGCTCGAAAACCAAGTCTGGTGAATATTCCCATAATCGCGTATAAGCGCTCGTCAAGATCTTGACGAACATAGGGGTCTTGACCTTCATAAGACTCTAAAAGGGGCTCGTTTGGCATTGATTTCCAGCCTGGTAGGCGGTCGATCTTGTTTGCTGCCACGAGAAAGGGGGTTTTTCTTGCCTTGAGGATGTCGAGGCTCTCGTAGGTTTGAGCCTCAAACCCCTTCAAGACATCGATGACGAGAATGGCGATGTCCGCTACTCCTCCTCCCCTTTTTCTAAGGTTGGCGAAGGCCTCGTGTCCCGGGGTGTCGATAACGAGCAATCCTGGTATTTGTATCTCGGTCTTGAATATTTTTAGGAGAGGCCCACAGATTTCTGCAAGTGTCTCCACAGGAAAGAAACTCGCCCCAATGTGCTGAGTCATTCCTCCAGCCTCACGGGCTTGAACGCTGCTTTTTCTAACCTGGTCTAACAAAAGAGTCTTTCCAGTATCGACATGACCCAGCACACAGACGATGGGTTGCCGTATAGGCATGTTTCCTGCCTCTGCTAATGTAGCGATAGTATGTCATTTCTTCATTGCATGCGACCGAATTGGAGACTTTAATCCTTCTCCTTTAACGGTTCTACCATTATTGACGCATTAATCTATATAAACCGTTTCAGGCTTTTCAATCTCTTTTTGAAGCATTTTTTACTGCATCATACGGACTTCTTAATACCGCAAGCAGTGGGCTTTTGAGATCGAAAGATTTCGTCGGGTTTAAAAATTGTTTCCATTTCTTTCTTGGCATTCTCGGGGCTGTCTGCAGCATGGATGATGTTAGTCATCACGCCCCCTCCGAAATCGCCGCGGATAGTCCCAGGCTCAGCCTTGGCAGGGTCGGTGGCACCGATCGTTTTCCTCACGAGGGAGACCGCGTTCTCTCCTTCAAGAATCATGGTCACCACCGGGCCCGAGGTTACGAACTCTACCAAACCCTCAAAAAAGTTCTTTCCTCTATGGACACTGTAGAGTCTCTCAGCCGTTCCCTTGTCGAGCATAAGCATTTTCATGGCTAAAATCTTTAGACCTTGCGACTCTAACCTCTTGATCACCTCGCCAGTGAGGCATCGAGCTACGCCGTCGGGCTTGATCATGACGAAAGTTTGCTGCGTCTGACTCCCTCCCAGGGGCTTCCGGCTGAAAGTGAGGTCTGCCTTCAAACTTTCCCTTTTTCTTCTTTCCCATAATACCTTGTCCATCGAAGCTTGCGCGAGTCTCGTCCCAATTTTGTGGAGCTTTTTCTGCACTTGCTGGAGCAAAACCATAGAATGGATCCATCGTTTCTTATGTACATGATGCCGGTGCCTGATGGAAACTCGTGTCCGCAAAAGGAACAGCGTCGAGGCTTTGGCACCGGCAAACCTCCTTTTCGTTACCGGATCTTCTTGGCTTCTCTCTCTGTTTCTTTCAACATGAGGATGTCGCTGGTTCGCACCGGACCCTTCACGTTTCTGGTTATAATGCGCCCCTTGTCTCTTCCCGCTAGCACCCGAACCCTAACTTGGGTGATCTCCCCAGTCACCCCTGTCCGACCAATCACCTGAATGACCTCGGTGGGTATTAACTCTCCTTCTGCCTCTTCGCTCACTCGCTACGGCCCTCCTTCTTCAATTCTTCAACTTGACCGGAAATTTCCTTTATTAGAGTCGAGGCGTCACCAGCGTCGGTGATGCATGCCGCGGCGGCCGGAACGTCTATTCCAGCTGAGGATCCGAGTTTTCCCTTGTCTGGTACGAATACGTAGGGGATTTTGCGTTCCTCGCAGAGCAGTGGGAGATGGGCGACCACTTCTGGTGGGTCCACATCTTCGGCTATGACGACTAGCTTTGCCTGCCCCCTCTCCACAGCCTTTGTTGTTTCGTTAGTGCCCTTTCGTACGTGGCCTGTTTGGGTCGCTATCTGTAGGGCTTCATAGGCCGCATCTGCAACCTCTTTGGGTACGTCAAATTTTACGTAAAACGGCTTGGACATAAGCCTCACCCCTTTCAAACGCAGAGTCTTATCAACAACACACATTTATCAATGTTTCGTCGTTTGATTCCATATTTTTGTTGCGGCGGAAATTTTTTGATCTATCTGTATGGAGGGGTTGGTTAGCGGTCTGCTATCGGTGGGCGAAGTATGCGGTTAGCTTCTTGTTTAGTTTTTCGACTCGTGTAAATCCGAAGCGTTCAAACTGGATGACATCGTTGAGGCGCAGGGTTTTGCAGTTACCTTCAGCGATGCCTTCTGCTACAGATGCGTCGGGCATGACGACTTCGCATGGGATGTCGGCGCCAATGGGAATCCAATGGATTAGGGGCGCGTTCGTTTTCTTTGCTTCCTCATAGGACTCGCTGTGGAAACCTGCGTCAATCCAGTGTCCTTCAACCTTTTCGACTTGAATGTTGAAAAGTCCCATAAAGCGTATGACTTTACCTGTTTTTAGGGAATCCGTATCATCGCTGGAGACCCAAAATGACGCTTCGCCTTCTATGGGTTTTATCTCGAATCGACGAAAGCCTCTTTCGGGATAGTCCGGATGCAGAGGTAGCTTAGCGGAGAAGGCATGTGGAACTTCTTTCACGGTCAGCTGTATCGGGTTGTGTACAAAGAAGTATCGATTGGCTATGGGGTCGACGATTTTTCGGTTATAGGCGTAGAGGTTTTCCCAGCTCAGGACCACATCGGCGGTTTTGGGCCCCACATCGATGATCAAGCGCCGAATCGCCTCCGGGGTGAATCCCCTCCTTCTCAAGGCGGAAAACGTGGCAAGCCTGGGGTCATCCCAACTCTTGAAGACGCCTTCCCTCATTCCTTGCACGATCTTGGATTTGCTGAGGAGAGCCCCGGTTATCTTGAGCCTGCCGTAATGGATGGCTTCGGGGTACTTCCACCCGAGGTGGCGGTACATGTACTCCTGCCGCACCTGATTGGTTAGATGCTCCTTTCCACGTATGATGTGGGTTATGCCCATGAGGTGGTCGTCGACGCCGCAGGCGAAGTTGTAGAGGGGCCAAACGCGGTATTGACCTCCCACCCGAGGGTGAGGATACCTCCTAGTGTCAATAATTCTCAATGCAGGCCAGTCTCGAACAGCGGGATTTGGGTGTCCTAGATCGGTCTTGATCCTCACCACGGCTTTTCCTTCTTGGTAAGTTCCGTCGAGCATGCATTTCCAGCGGGAGAGGTGCTCGTCCGGTGTTCGGTCTCGACAGGGGCATGGCTCTTGGACTGTCACCTTTTTACGAAATTCCTCGCGTCGGCAAGTACAAACGTAGGCGTACTCTTCCTTGAGAAGCCTTTCGGCGTGCTCATAATAGATGGGAAGTCTATCGCTTTGAATGAACTCGTCGTCCCATTTGCATCCAAGCCAGATTAGGTCTTCGCGTATGGAGTCATAGAAGGGCAACGCCGGCCTTTTCAGCTTCGGGTCCGTGTCTTCAAAGCGTAGATAAAAGAGGCCTTGATGCATTTTTGCATACTCGTAGCTGAGGACTATAGCCCTAGCCGACCCAAGATGCAGGACACAGTCAGGGTTAGGTGAAAAACGGGTAACCACCCGCTCATACTTCTCCACCTTTGGCAGAGGTGGAAGCACCCTCTCCGCTTCCACCTTTTCCCTGACTAAAGCCTCTGGCCACCTTTCCTCCACCATCTTCCTTTGCTCATCCAGAGGGAGTCTGTTCACTTCCTCAATAACTTCAGCGATTACGGAAATGGTTTCCTTTATCTTCGCCTTCAAGCGTGGTCGTTCGGCGAGCAGTTTGCCAAGGACGGGCTGCACTTGAGCCTTTCCATCATGAAGAAGCGCGTTTAAAAGCGCAATTTTTCGTATGGCCTCTATATCTTCCGCTCTTTCACTCGAAGCCAAGGCTTCCACACAATTTAAGCTAATATTTTCTAGCAGTGATAAGGTCGGCGAGACTTATGAGGTCTTCCTTATCCTCGGTGTCAGGGAAGACCGCGAGCGCCATCCTAGACCTTTCAACGTATTCCCTTGCCCTCCTCTCGGCATAGCTGATTGAACCCAGGGAATTGATCAAATCAGTCGTCTGTCGTATCTGCTCGAGAGGGGCTGACTTGTTTCCCAACGTTTCCAGAATTTTTTCCCGCTGATCCTCTGAGGCATGCTGAAGCGCGTGAACAATGATTAAGGTTCGCTTTCCCTCACGGATGTCACTTCCCACGGGCTTTCCGAGATCCCTCTCATCCGCTGTTAAGCCTAAAACATCATCGATCAACTGGAAGGCTACGCCAGCGTACTGGCCAAACTTTCCTAGGTGCTTGACTTGGCTCTTTTTTGCTCCTCCCACGATTCCGCCGCATTTCGCGGAGGTTTCGAAAAGGGCTGCGGTCTTCAGGCGTATCATTTGAAAACACTCGTCTTCGGAGATAATTTCTCTACGCTCAAACGACATGTCAAGGGTTTGCCCCTCACATACGGCGACAGTGGCCTCGCTGACGCACCTTAACACTTGTAGGATGCGCCCACGGGTCACACGACGAGGGTCCGTGAACTCGGTTATAGTTTGATAAACCTTGGCGAAAAGGAGGTCACCCGCCACGATGGCGGTGGGAATATCCCACTTAGTGTGCACCGTGAAGGTTCCTCTCCTCTTTTCGTCTTGGTCCATGATGTCGTCGTGGATGAGGGTGAAGGTGTGGAGAAGTTCGATGGCTGAGGCTGTGGGAATGGCGTCTACTTCTCTTCCTCCCACGAGCTTGCAGCTCTTTAGGACGAGGTAGGGGCGTAGCCTCTTGCCCCCAGCGTCGATGATGTGGCGAGCCGCTTGGTAGAGCAACCTAGGCTCACGTTCGAGATCAACGATCTGCTTAATGAAACGGTTCACCTTCTCCGTTGTTTCGGCTAGTTGAGAAGCTATGCGGCTCACACCCTTTGCCTCGCGTAAAGTTCAGGCTGAAAACCTCGTGCTTGCAACCATTCGGCCGTTTTCCCGGTCACCACGACAGGGACCTCCCTCAGCTGGGGAATGGCCTCTGCTCCCACAAGGAACATGGCGTTTCTCAACTCCTCAGTGACGAGTTGAAGCGCCTTTTTAACCTCCTTCGCGCCCTTTGTGGCGGGGCCCAAAATTGGTGAGGACATGCTCGCTAAACTTCCGCCCAACGCCAAAGCCTTCGCGACATCTATTCCGGAGCGCACACCTCCCGAGGCAAGGACAATTAGACGAACAGACTGAACCACCTCAATGAGGCTCGCCGCGGTGGGTATGCCCCAGTCCCAGAAGGTTTCGCCGAGCCTCTGACGAAATTCGTCCTGGAGCCTCTTGGCTCGGTGATACTCCACGGCAGCCCAGCTCGTTCCGCCGACCCCAGCCACGTCGATGGCCGCTACGCCTGCAGCCTCCAGCCTCTTGGCTTCCTCCGCTGCTATGCCTGCACCCGTCTCCTTCACTATGACTGGAACCTCAAGGTCTTGAGCAATTTCTTCTATCTTGCGGAGAACCCCCGCGTAGTTCGTTTCCCCCTCGGGTTGAATCGCCTCTTGCAATGGGTTTAAATGAATGGTTAATGCGTCGGCGTCCATCATGTCCACGGCTTTTTTTGCTTCCTTGGCGCCGTATCCCTGGACAAGTTGGGGGGCTCCGATGTTGGCGATGAGAAAGGCGGTAAGTGCCTTCTCCCTCGTAATGGCGAAGGTTCTCTCCAGCCTCGGGTCTTCGATAGCCGCCCGTTGACTCCCAACCCCCATCCCCAACCTCAGTTCCTCAACTGCCTCAGCTATGGCAGCGTTGATCCTCATGGCTTCTGAGGTGCCACCAGTCATTGCTCCCACAATGATGGGGGCAGCGAATTTGTGACCGAAAACTTCGGTTGAGAGATCAATTTTTTTCCGTTCGATTTCGGGTAAAGCCTTGTGCACAAGGAGGACATCCTCGAATCCCGTGGTGGCTTCCCAAGCTTGGACGTTCTCGTCTAAGCAGATTTGAAGGTGACTGGCCTTCCTTTCCTCGATCTGGTTAGGCAATGGTTTCACTTCCCTCAATTATCGTTCCAACAACCCCCTCACCCTTAAGGGCCTTGTAAACGTTGCCGGGTTTTCCGGCGTTCAAGATCAGCGCTGAAACTCCTCGGTCGATAGCGGGCATCAACTCAAGCACCTTTCCGAACATTCCTCCGGTTACGTCGGTTACTTTAGGTTTCTCAATTCTGTGTTGCAGTTTCCTCAATTCCCCTAGGGTGATGCGTTGAATGAGACATGCTGAAGGATCGGTTTTGGGGTCTGCAGTGTAAAGCCCGTCAACATCCACGCCTACTATAATGCGACCCGCGTCGAGTCGAATGGCGAGGAAAGAGACGAGCTGGTCGCCAGACAATATGGAGAAACCCGTTTCAGAATCGAGAACGGCATCTCCGTAAAGAACTGGCATAAACTCCAATTCGAGGAGTTTCGTTAATGGTCTCTCCTCCATGAGGTGGATTCGACCCAGTTTCGTGATGATGCAGGAAGAAGGTGGTACCGCCACCGCTGGAACACCCTCATCTATCAGGGCATCCACAATCAACTTGTTTAGCGTGACCATTGCTTGATGAGTTTTCGAAAACCCCATAACCTGCGAAGGGTCCTTGTAGCCGTCCTGTATTCTATACTGCTCAGCAAGCGGATGCCCATAAGAACCGCCGCCGTGAACGAGAACGAGGCGAGGAACCTTGGCTTGAGAAATCTCGCGAGCCAACCGCTTTATGTCTCGCAGGCTGGGGGTCAGCGGCTTATCCTTTCGAGTGATCACAGACCCTCCGAGCTTCAGAATCTTTGGTTTAACCCTCACACCTCACACCCTCGTTGGTTTTTCTCGCCACGAAGGCGGTTCCCCCAATCCGCTTGATAGCTTCCACAACAGGCTCCGTCTTTTCTGGGAGGCACAGCGCTATCATGCATCCTCCCCCACCCGCACCTGTGAGCTTAGCTCCTAACGCCCCAGCCTTTCTCGCTGCGTAAACAAGCCTTTCAAGGGGTTCGTTAGACACCCCAATGGCACAGAGGAGCGCATGGTTAAGGTCCATCAGCTCACCGAGGGTGTGAAGGTCTCCGGTCTCCAAGGCTTCAACAGCTCGGAGAGCGATCTCTCCGCCGGTTTTTATTATGGGATCGATGATAGATGGGTATTGCTTCCTTCTTTTGCTCACCATAGCAACCAGTTCGCCGGTGGATCGCTCCACTCCCGTGTCGCCGATCACGAGGGGCATATCCTCTTTCACGTCTAGATGTGTGAAGCCCTTGTCTTTGCGGAATAAGAGGACCCCGCCGTAGGTGGAGATGGCCGGGTCTATGCCTGAGGGGGTTCCGTGAACGAATCGTTCAGCTTCGTAGGCGATGCCGTAAACCTCCTCTATGGATAGCTCCACGCCTAGAAGCCGGCTTACGGCAGCCACCACCGCAGCCGCCACAGCCGCTGAAGAACCTAGACCGGCAGCCACCGGAATGGACGAGCGGATCTCCACGCTCACACCGGCTCCTTTCTCGGAACGATCGAAAACCCTTTGAATCGCTATCTTGACGGGCTCGAGCTTTGTGCGGGCTTCCTGGCCTCCGCGTTCTGGTTGAAAGTGTTCTCCTATGAAGAAGCCAGAGGACCCCAAGTCGAGGGAGTTGATGTATATGCGCTGGTCTGCCCTTAATTCCGCTGAAGCTCGAGCTCGCTTATCGATGGCGAGGACGATAGCTGGCTCACCGTATACGACAAAGTGCTCTCCGAAGAGAATGGTTTTCGCCGGCGCTGAAGCCGTAACCCCCAACAAATCATCCCACAGTCATTTTCTAAAGGAGACGGAGGCGTAGCCCACCACCGAGGAGAAGTCTCCGGTCACGTCGCCGCTCGTTTTGTAGCACAGCAACTCAGCCCTTTCAGCGCCTAAGGCTTTCGCCGCCGCCATCACGGCGACGACGGGGCCGTAGCCGCACGCGGATATGTATTGGGACTCTATGGTGGAGTGAAACTTCTCCTCATCCAGCTTCAAGACGGCGTTGATGGCCATCTTGTCCTTTCGCTCAGCCCTCCCTTGAGGCTCATAATGAGTCATGTCAGTAGAGGCAATTACCAAGGCATTCCTTCCCGACAAGGCTTTCGCAACCGCCCGCCCCACCTCACGACTGGATTCAAGGTCCTGCATGAGAAAGCAGATGGGCACAAACCTGAAGGCTGAGCCGTACAGGTATTGAAGGAAGGGAAGCTGAACCTCAATGGAATGCTCACGGGCATGGGCTGAGTCGTCTACGTCAATGACGCGAGACTCTTGTAGAATTTTGGTTGCGGTAGGGGTATCAATTTCCACATCTCCCAAGGGGGTGCGCCAAATCCCCTCCTTCATGATCGCCAGGGCGCTTCCAAATCCGTAATGGTTGGGGCCAAAAATGACTACGATGTCCGGTTTGCCATCCATCGCGAGATGGTAGTACGCGTGGGCAGCTACGGGTCCAGAGTACATGTATCCCGCGTGGGGGCAAACGAGCCCAACCATGCTTTGTAGGCCCTTGTCCGCAACCTTGGGAAGCCTTCCGGGTCCAAGTTTGTGAGTGAAGCATTCTTCGATTTGAGATTTCAGTGTTTGATGGGTGCCAGCGTAAAACATTCCAGCTTGACTTGGGCGTCGAACCTTCAAATAATCTCCCCCGCTACTCCTCTGCTTTTTCTAGTTTCACTTCGAAGTCATCAATGGACAAGCTCAGGTCCCCGTCTGGAGGTAGCTCGCCTCGTTCGCGCAGTATTTGCCTAGCTAGGAGCCAGTAAATCACCGCCAAGGCTCTCCTGCCCTTATTGTTGGTGGGTATAGCGAGGTCCACGTCGCTGAAATCGTTGTCGGTGCTACAGAGCCCTATGACAGGGATGCCTATGCTGGAGGCTTCCTTGACCGCTTGCACGTCAGCCCTCGGGTCAGAAACAATCACGACGCCCGGCTCGATACGGTCAGGGTAAAGGGGATTTGAAAATAGTCCCGGAATAAAACGCCCAATGATGGGGGTCGCCCCAGTCACTTCACAAAATCTCCTCACAGGGTCACGTCCATACAACCTCGCTGCTACCGCCGCGATTTTAGGTGACTCAAATCGTGCGAGAAATTTGGCGGTGACGCGTAGACGTTCGTCAGTTTTCTTGACATCCAAAACAAACAAGCCATCCGGTCTAACGCGATAGATGAAGGGATTCATGTCCCTTGTTTTCATTCTTGTGCCGATGTGGATGCCCGCGGATAGGAGGACGTCTCGAGAAAGCAGAAGCTCCTCCTCGGCAGGAACCTCAACTTCTTCATTCTTGTCTGACATTCAACTCTCTCCTAAAATTGGAGGGCAGCCATTTTAGCCCTCCTCCCAAGCATTTCCTCTATGCGAATGAGCTCATTAATCTTTGCCACCCGAGTCCCACCCACCACACCGGTTTTGATGATGGGACACTGAAACGCTATGGCTAGGTGGGCCATGTGCACGTCGGTTGTTTCCCCGGATCGATGAGACATGACCGGGGCGTATCGCGCCTTCTTAGCCATTTTGGTGGTCTCCCAAGCATCCGTGAGGGTTCCCACCTGGTTCATTTTTATGATAATTGCGTTGGCAGCGCCAACTTTCAACCCATGGGCTAGTCTCTCCCTGTTTGTTGTAAACAGGTCGTCTCCGCAAATAAGACACCCTTTAACCCTTTTCACGAGTTCCGCGAAGTCTTCGAAACTTTCCTCATGGAAGGGGTCTTCCACGTAAACGAGGCTGTAATCTTGAATGAGGCTTAGCACAAAATCCAACTGCTCTTTAGCGTCTCTTTTGACGCCGTCTCGAGCATACACATAACAACTTTCTTTAGGTCTCCACAGGGTAGAAGCCGCCATGTCAACACCTGCCCTACACTCAACCTCCAACTCCTCAGAAACTTCCTTGCACGCCCTCACCACAACCTCCAGGGCATCCTCACTTTTTACGCTAGGAGCCCAACCCCCTTCGTCTCCCCTGCCACCAGTGAAGGTTGCGTCTAGTTTTTTGAGAAGGGAACCAACTCTTTGATGAACCAAAACGTTGGCTTTCGCAGCATCCGAAAAGGACTCCGCCTTAAGGGGTAGAACCAAGAACTCTTGTATGTCTGGTGCTTTCCCATGCGCGTGCTTTCCTCCGCCCAAAACGTTTCCGAGGGGGTGCGGAAGCTCGCTCGCTAGGTAGCCAGCGAGGTGCTGAAAGAGGGGTATACCGTATGAGGCTGCAGCAGCGTCTGCCGTGGCTAAGGAAACCACATAAGCAGTGTTTCCACCAATGTTGCTAAAGTCTTGGGTTCCATCGATTTCATGAAGAAGAAGATCAATTTCCTCTTGCCTATCCGCATTCAAGCCAATTAACTCTGGAGCGATGAGATTCTCCACCTTTTGTATCGCCTGATCCACCCCGCCCTCGGGGCACGGAACCACCTCAGCCCTGCCTCTGCTGGCTCCGGCTGGAGCAGAGGCCCTCCCAAACCCTGTTGTGGTGATTACTTCCACCTCTAGGGTTTCTTCACCTCGACTGTTGAAGGTCTTTCGGGCTAGGATGTCTTCAATAACGGTTGACACGTTTAATCCTCCATTAAGGTGTTTTGGCTCGCCTCTTCTTTACAGCTTCCTCGTAGAACCGAAGGACCTCATCGATGATCTCCACGTGGGACAGGAGCATGCGGCGGCAACAATAGCGGGTCACGCCCATGCTATCCAGAACCTTTCCCGAGTCTTCCCCAGTCTTCACCCTTTTCGCAAATTCCTCCCACTTGTCGCCGATCAAACGACCACAACTAAAGCAGCGGACAGGGATAATGATTTTGTTTCACCTCCGTTGACACCGAATCATTCTATGCGACCCTCTAGCCTAATGTCCAGCATTAATTAAACTTTACTCTTTCGGTTCCGACTTACCGGCAGTGTAAAATTGGCGTGTAGATGCGCTAAAATGAATCGGTTAGGAGCGTTGCTATCTGTAGCTCTTTTGATCCCTAGCTCTCGCGCCGGGACCACCAAACTTCTTGGGCTCCCTTCTCCTAGCGTCCCCGGCAATCATGGTTCGGTCATATTCTGTGAGGAGGGTTTGAAGACGCGTGCTCCTTGTCCACTTCACCAGCGCCCTAGCGATGGCTGTCCTCACGGCTTCAGCTTGCCCTGTGAAGCCTCCGCCAGAAACTTTCACGTCAATGTCAATTTGCTTCCATACCTCGTCGCCAGCTCGGAGGAGAGGCTCGATGATTTTGTCGCGGGCGATTTTCGGCTCTAAAATCTCGACGGCAATGTCGTTTACGCGAATTCTTCCCCTTCCAGGTTTAACGGTTGCTCGGGCAATGGCGGTTTTCCGCTTTCCACTGGTTAACAAGATTCTCTTAGACTTTGACACTTCATTCACCCGCCGGGGTCCACCCGATGTTCCTGGCTAACTCCTCCACAGTTATATAGGGACACCTCAGCTTTTCAGCCTTCGCATCGGGTATTGTTTGCGTCTCCTTGCCCTTAAACCCTTCAGGAACCCCAAGGAAAACCCGAAGCCTTTTGTATGCTTGTTGCCCCTTAGGCTTCCTTCGAGGAAGCATGCCTCGCACGGTTTTTCGAACGATCCGATCCGGCCTTCTGGGGTGGAAGGGTCCCTTCCTCGGGTGACCAACGTCGAGGAACGCCTTAGCTTCCCTCACTCTGCTCAGTCTTCTGCCGGATATGACCGCCTTCTCCGCGTTTACGATGATGATGTTTTCACCTTGAAGGAGGCGTTTAGCGATGATGCCGGCCATTCGCCCAAGAATCAGCCCCGTTGCATCAATCACCACAGCGGTTTCCACGGCCATTGGTTTTTCACCCAATGATCTTCACGTTGGTTCCCTTCGGGTTTTTCTCCGTTAGCTCAAGGATTGACAGGCATTTCCCCTTAGCCTTCAAGATTTTTAGTCGCGCCCCTTCGGAGAAAGCGAAGGCTGCCACGTGGATGGGATGGTCCATTTTTCCCGCTCCCAGCACTTTGCCCGGTACCACCACGGTCTCTCCATCCTTTGTGTAGCGGTTCAATCGGCTGATGTTTACGGCTATGCTTCTCCGTCTTGAACACGACAAACGATCCGCCACGCTACGCCATATCCTTGCTTCGCCTTCCCGGGACTTCTTTCTCAATGATCGAATCAGATTGATTAGCTCTGGATTGGTTGTTTTTTCGATCGACGAATCCTCCTTTGCCGCTGTCTTCCAACCATGTTACATGTTGTAATACCTATTTTAGATATATGCCTTCCTTGATGTTTGAATGGCATTTATCAGATAAGGAATGTGAAATAAAAATGTTTTTCCAATACCAAAAAGAGTGCCCGCATCTCAGTTGAATGAAATATATTTCACCTTTTTGGGCATTAATTTGTAGACCCTACCAACCCTCTCCACCATTCTCTCATGTAGCCCCTTCTGCCTTGCCCATAGAGTAACAGGACCTAGACCGACACAATTTCAAGGAGTAAAGGTATCGTTTGTCTCACAGCCAAAAAACAAACATTGGCTGGATCTTGCTCCTTCGTCGGGTTTCCATCCTGTCTTGGAAGGGAGGAACCACGAACCAAAATCGCCTTCCGCCATTTTCGCATGGATTGCTTATCCTTCTAGAGGCAAAGATTTCAAATTATGTTACAAGTTACCGGCAACCTAAGTAATATCATAACATTTTTAAAAACGTAGGAGTTATCCGTATGGGACAGGAATCTTCCATTTCTTCAGTGTTTCCCTATATAACGATACGAGTTCTTTGGCTTTCTCTGCGCATTCTGCAAGCTTAAACTGCTTACAATTATATCCTAACGCCTCTTTCATCAGTTTGGCAGCTTTATCTGTAAGAACCGTTGTTCCATCATCCTTGATTTTTTCTATGCCGTCAAATCGTGCTGCTTCCTCATTTATCTTTATCGCATCATCCAACGTTAACTCATCAGGTAATACGACCTCTACTCCCTTTGCATTTATACGAACCGGAAAACCTCCTGGTAATCCACGTGGTCCTGGCGCGTGGCTCAATTCGTTAGTATCAAAATATACGGCTAACATATTCTTTACGAATGATGCGGCAATATCGTATTGTAATGGGGCTCCTACCCAACGCTCCTCGATTCTATAGAGGGGTGGTATAGCTTTTCGTATCTCCTTTGTTGTAAACTTATCGGTAACATTCTTGTCACGTACAAGGATCTTGTACCGGAAGGGCGCCTTTCCAACGGTAGTAATCACTGCGTGATGTGCTAATAAGAAAACCGTAACCTCACGCATGGGCGCCTTCAATTTTTCACTTACAACCTTCTTTATTTTTGGTACTAAAAGATCAAGATTGCCCCCTCCGACGGTTGGAGTCAAACCCACTTTCGAAAGTATGGGAGCCACAGCATCATTATAACATGCATTTGCAACGGGTACATCTAAGCCAGATTTCTTAACAGCTTGCATCAATTTGTAAGTCAACGTCAAATGACAAGGAATCCACGGTCCAAGTCCAGCTTCTAGAACTTTCCTTCCTATTTCTATTGGCAGTAAATGCGGGAACCACCAAGAGGCTAACGTTGTGGCGTTAAATATTAAACTAGGCTCGACCTCCTTTAGTAACTCTGTTGTTCCCTCTATGTCAAATAAGTCAATCTTAACAAACCGAATATCAGGGTAAAAGCCTGAGATAGCTGCTCCAGAGATTGTGTTATCTACTATTTCTTTTCCTCGCTTCTCATCAATATCCGCCGCAACTATTTTACTAATCCCATGTGTGCAAGCAAGTTGCTGCAGTACGCTAGTTCCAAGAGCACCTAGCCCTATAATGAAGATACCTTCGGCCATATAATCACCCACTTGGCTTACGTTCTATAATTTTTACTATATATATTCTATGCGTAATACCGTATGAAGACAACTGTACGACCGATGGAGAGACATGGTATGAAGAAGACGGCAACGGTGATCCTTCGTTTCATTCTGGAAGCACTCTATATACTTCATGGTGCGTAACATCACAAACATACAAACGTTGATTTAAAATACATAAGAGGAAGATCGCAGCCTGCATGTATGCTTGTACTGCTTTGCGTGAGTTCTACGCGTTCTTTTCCAGCAAGCACCCCGAATAAACCTATTTTCCACGTTCTCGTTCTCCCATCATTTGACTGAAACGAAACGTGTTTCGATGCTACAACATAACAAATAAAAGGGGAAATTACTTGACTCCAACTACATTGACGATCTTTCCCTTCCGCTTGGCAGCAAAGGCGGCTATGGCTATCGCTGACACCACCACCACGAGGGCTATCACCAGTTCCGGCGTAATGAACGTGGGACCTACTCCTCCTACCACCCTAGGCACTATTTGAGTGCCGGATGGAACCTCCACCGTGTATTGCGGCGTGACTTTCTCGGGCACTTCAACGCCTATGGATGGGTCATGCGTTAGGGTTTCTTCAAAGTATGGGTAGCAGATGAAGAGTCTCATGTGGGCTCCGGCCTCGATGTAGGAGGCGGTGACCGGTTTTTCCTCGCCATCTACCTCTGCGGATGCTACAAACTTGAAGAAGCCTGCTAGCTTGTCATCTTCCTCTGCAAATTGAAGCCTGAAGTGTTCACGCAAACTCTCTTTCACAGGTATTGGCTTCTCATCCCCTGTTTCCGTGTTGTCTGGCCCGACGGATACGCGATCACCATCAACAAGCATGTAGGTAGCAGTCGATGCACTCTCAATTTCCTCCGGCTCGCTCTTCACCACCTCCATTTTTTCGATGTTGATGGAGGCGAGGTTTATCCACAACGCCAGCTTGGACTCCCTCTCCGGGATTTCTATATCATATGCATCCCGCAGGGCAGATAGCAACGGCTTAACCGTGTCAATGTTCCACTCCCAGTTTTTGATGGTGAAGTCCATTTTCATCTCGCCCTTGCCAACTTCGTAGGTGAGGTCACCGGAGGTTTCAGTGACGGGGACGTTATAGAGTCGACACCTTATCGTAATGCTGTCTTCTTCGAGCCAATCAAAGCGAGGTAAATACGACTCAACGAGGTTGAAGGAGAACGCAACGCCGATCGCTGTTGTTCCGTCCGGAGCGGTAATTTGCCCATTCTCCATATCGGTGAGCGTCCACTTGCAGAAGCTGAAAGGCAAGTAGGGTGAGTGCCAGTCCCTGAAGATATGGACTATGTCCTCGCGGATTTCCTCACGCATCATCATCCACTTTAGCTTAAGGAATCGCTCACGTATGTGTTCGGCCACCGCTTGGTGCCTTCTCTGATAGTATGGTCTATCGAAGGTGAAGTACTCGATCAGCCCTTGAAACTTGACCACGTATATCCTCTCTTTCTCCTCATTATCCCACCACAAGAACATTGGTTTCCTCTCACCAGTGGCGAACAGTACCGTGATTGCGTCGTTTTGGAGCATTTTCCACCCATCTTCTTCCTCAGTTGTCACCTGCGTAGGTTGCGCAATCGCTGAATGCGCCAGCATTGGAAGGGCTAACGATGTCAATAGAATCGCTAGAAACATCGCCGCAAATCGATTTTTCCCCATTTTCAAGCTCTTTCACCGAAATAATCTTGGAAAAAGACGTTTTTAAGTGGATCGTTTCGGCAAAACTCGAATTTTGATTATTGAGAGTTCTAGAAACCTAGAACTTCACCTTAGCCGTCCCAGAAGTATCAATAAGACGATGTTGAGGTATAAAATCGTGAGGCTCACGATGATGGACCGATCAAGGCGCAAGCCTTTCCCAAAACACAAGGCAGAAGACAACAGCAGTAAACCCCAGATTTGAAGAGCGAGAAGAAAATACCTAGCAACGTTCGGGGGGACAAGTAGGTAGAGGTACGGAAACAAGGCTAGTGGAAGCGCGGAAATGCCAACACAGGTGAGTAGCTGGAGATCACCACCCACTCTTCGGTAGAGCACGTAGATAAGAAGGTCGGACAGCAGAAACATCCCAATCCAGTGACAGAAGAATAGCGTAACAATCGTTTCAAACGCGTGGGTGGAGGGGAAATAAAAGAGTAGTATAGGCTCAACTTTGGCAAGAGCCGCCCCCACCGCACCGAGGGCCAACACCAGAATGGCGACCGGCAAAAACCTTCTTGGTCGAACCGTTTTCACGAAAACTGGAGAGAGGAAGAGCCATCGCCCTACACGGTGGCTGAAGGCCTCTCCAATTTCTAGAGCTGGAGGCAACGTTCCATCCTTCAATACCTTGTACAAAAGCCTCCCTCGGTCGTTCAACAGATATTTCCTATGCTTGTCTTGAGTTAGGAAGTCGGAAAGCATGTCGAGATGATAGTATATGGTGCCGACGCCGAGGCCGAGGTCCTCCCGCAACTCCTTAAAACTAACCTTACCTCAGGTGCCTAATATCTCAATTATTCTGCGACGTGCCGGTTCCCTCAGCAAGGTGTAGTATCGTGATATGTCCTCCGTAGCCGTCACCTTCCTTTGTTAAGCCTTACGTAAAATATATGCATTGAGAAGGAACCGCAATTATTAGCAGTTCAGATAGGCTTCAAACTTGAAGCATCCATAAACCGATTTTAAGGAATTCTGCAAAATTTCCAAAAATTCCTGCGACATACCTTGGTTGCATATTCTCTAACTCTCTTTCACTGTCAACTGGTTCAGGAATTCATTGAACTTCTCGTCAAGAATCTTAAGGGACTCAAGCAAGATTCGCTCAACTGGAAGCGCCCCGGTTGACTCCGCATCCAAAATAAACGAGTTTTTATCCCAAGCTACATCGATGGCAGGTGGGCTTAGGGGACAGGCGCCCACGCAATCCCTACAGAGGGTGCACTCAATAATGTTTTGAGTTTCTATTCTCTTTCCAACGTCTACAAGGATTTTCTGAGGACAAATCTTCACACACTTTCCGCAAGCGTCACAGCGCTTAGCATCGATTTTGATTTTTGGCAGATGCTTATAGGTGCACATGGAGACGGGCTGCCATTTTGCATGCACTTTTCCTTTCCCCAGCCGAGCGTACGCCTCCAACCTTATTTTCTGATCAGGTGCCAGTTTCACGATGGAAATGTTATCGCTGACGGGTTTGATGTCCGGGTTTTCTGACACTAGGTCCCTGGAATACACCGTTTTTATTCCCTCGGTGGCTTCTACGTCCAATGTTAAAACTACGCGACAGAGGTTGCATCCAAGCTCGCTTTTACAGGGGCACTTCTCAGGCAGGTTGTAAGTGTCTAAATCCGTCTTGAGGGGGATAAGCCCGAGTCTATGGGCGAGAATTTCGTCATGGAGCATAGATGAATTTTCGATAATCACCGCCTCATCAATAGCCATGGAGGGAACCTCGGCGAGCATGATTCTGCGTAACGCGTTCAAATAGGCAACGTCGACTCCATCAATAATCAATCGCATGGTGAGATCAGTCTTCTCAACCACTCGAACCTCCACCATCCACGCCCCCCACATAATCGCTCGTAAAGGGTGCTAGACCCTGCGACCCCTACGTCCTCCCTTTCTCCTCGTTCCGTTGTGAGGAATGGGTGTTACTTCCTCGATGCGACCGATGCGGAATCCAGCTCGGGCAAGGGCTCGTATGGCGGCCTGCGCACCTGGACCAGGTGTTCTAGCGTCGGATCCTCCGGGAGCTCGAACCTTGATGTGTATGGCATTGATTCCCTTGTCTTTTGCGATGGCAGCAACGTGGGCTGCGGACCGCATAGCAGCGTATGGCGATGATTCTAGGCGGGCCGCTTTCACGAACATGCCTCCGGAGGCTTTAGCGATGGTTTCAGCGCCGGATATGTCGGTGACGTGCACGATGGTGTTGTTGTAGGAGCTGTACACGTGAACGACTGCCCATCTTTCACCCTTTTTGCTCACGACTCTTCCTCCATCTCTGCAGCGGAACTAACAGATTCTCGCAGGGGGTGATCAAGGTTTGATAGGGGGCTGATTGGGGCATAGGCTATTTTCGCTTCCTCGTCCCTCAGAACCAGATAGCTTGGGGAGGAAACTCGTTTTCCTTCAATGGCTATGTGGCCATGCGTGATAAGTTGACGAGCTTGATAGACGGATTTGGACAAGCCTTTTCGAAACACGAGGGTCTGAAGTCTACGCTCGAGAACTTCTTCCAGGGTTAGGTCTAGAACATCGTCTAACACAGAAGTTTCAGGGAGAATTCCGAGGCGGTGAAGCCTATCGAGAAGTTGTCTTTCCATTTTCCTCCTCTCATCAGCGGGCATACCTAAAAGCGATCGAGCGATCCCTCGAAACTTTGAAAGCATGGTTTTGTGACGCCACAATTCCCTTTTATTTCGCAACCCGTATTGACCCAGAAGTTTGAGTTCTCCCTGCAAAACATCGGTTCGCCAAGGAAACCTCGAGGTCTCATATTTTTTCCGCTGCTTTTTGGGATCGCCCATTAAACGGCCTCCACCGGCTTTTTCTTCACACCCATAGCCTTTCCAACCCTGCCCGTTGTTCTGGTTCGCTGTCCTCGAACCTTCAACCCATAAGCGTGACGAAAGCCCCTCCACGACCTGATCTTTTTCATCTGATCTATATCCGATTTTGTTTGAAGAACTAGATCAGAACCGATAAGGTGAAGACTCTTTCCAGTCTCCCGGTCCTTGGGGCGGTTAAGATACCACTCCGGAATGCCGTATTTCAGGGGGTTCTTTATGATGTCCTCAACCTTTTCTACTTCAACCTCGGAGAGAAAGCCTAAGCGGTTTTTCGGGTCGATGCCGGCTTTTTTCAAAATCACGTTAGCCAGATTGATCCCTATACCCTTAATATCAGCTATGGCGTGACCTACCTTTTTGACGCCGTCTAAGTCAGTATCGGCAATTCGAATGATGTGTCGAAACTCCTTAGACATCTTGAACCGTCCATATACCCCTTTGAGCTAACTACGAAGTGACATGTAATTTATTTAAACTTTACTTCGGGCGATTACCAAAAGAAATTCGATGTTTAGGAAGGAAATTAACAAAAGGGTAAGGCGATTTTCTTAACTACTCATTCACGAAAGTTAAATCTTTAACGTCGACTAGTGTAACGGGAGGTTGACTACGAAATGAGTGGTGCAGTGTTGGAAGATCAGATCGCTGAAGCTTTCGAGAAGCGGGGCTACATCGTGTTTAAGCGAAGGAACCACTGCGACGTTCTAGCCGTCAAACCAAACATGGCCCTAGCCTACCTCGTGGAATGCAAGGATTATCAGCTATCGTCCAAACAACAGCGTCTAGCTGTAAGGGAACTAAATCGAAATTACACCCACGCCCTCGAACTACTATTGGAAAATCGCCTCCACCCCCAAAGAATCTTGAGGGTTCTAGTGGCCCACGCCTTCTCCTATCAAGCCAAGAACATCCTTCAATACACCCCAACCGATTTCCTAAAACACATCCTCTCCTAGCTCACAGAAACCGGAGAGCTAGCACCTGTTCACTTGAAGGCGCCATTTTCAAAAACTTCATATACAGATTTCGAGCCTATAGCATGAACGATGAGGTAGAAATTTGCCTTTAACTCCCTTCCATTACCCCGTGGCTTACGCCCTTTACAAGCTTAACAAAAAACTCAGCCTTCCCGGATTGATCGTGGGTTCGATGTTTCCAGACCTTGAGACAGTAACTCTATATGTTTTGCTCGGGTATAGGTTTCCTGAAAGGATGTTTCTTCACAGTTTGCTGGGAGCCACAACCATAGGGACGGTCTTCTCCGTTGCATTTACGGCATTGATCTATCCGAAGTTATCCAGTTATTTCTTCAAGATCGACAAAGTTAAGGTTAAAGAAAGGTGTAGGATCTCCCTCGGTCTCATCTTTTCATGTCTCCTCGGCAACCTATCCCACGTTTTATTGGACGTCATAAACCACTCTTATAACCCCCTCTTCTGGCCCTTCTCGCCACCAACACCCAGCCCGATCTGCTTTGCATTGGGAGGCATGGTAAACTCGTCTTTGATCGTGCACACGCTCCTCGGAATTCTCTTTGTCGCACTGTTCATTAATCAACGTGAAAATATTTGGGAGCGGTTACTAGTGGGATAATAGGCACGACACAGATGCACTCATCATCCCTTACGGTTCAAACCCAGTGCTTAATCGAAAACTATCCGGTTACACAAACCCTGGTTTCGTTTAGAGGCTGCACGCTCGTGAACCGCAGCCTTATATCTTTTAAACTTATGAAACTTCTTTTTAAGTGAACTATTGGAAGCAACAAGGGATGTGTACCGAATGAAAGTTCTAGTTTGTTTAGAGGTTGGTTTGGGTGGGACGGGAGCTTTTGTTCCAGATTGCCCTGGTTGTTGGGTTTTTGGAAGAACTCCTAGAAGTGCCTTAAAGAAAGTGAGGGCTGCTGTGGTTGAGTGGATTGAGTGGCTGAAGAGGCATGGCGAACAACCTTGCATCAAGGCCGACGAAGTAGAAGTCGTAGAAGGTGAGATTCTCCGCGTCACTTATGATCCGGTAGAGGCTGGTAAGCCTGAGCCATTGTTTTGGTCAGAGGTTCTCCCGATTAGCAGTGAAGATATTGAAAGGACAATAAGGTTAATGGAATATTCTCGCAGTGACTTGCTGAAACTTGTTTCAGCCTTAAACGGAGAAGTTCTTGATTGGCAACCACCTGAAAAGCCTCGTACGATCCGAAACTGTCTGAGACACATAGGAATCGCAGAATGGTGGTACATCACGCGTCTTGACATAGATTTACCCGAGGATTTCCCGGAAGATGTTTTCGAGCTACTTCATTCTACAAGAGAAGCCGCACTGTATAACTTGCAAAATCTACCGAAAGAAAAGTGGGGTGGAGTATTCCAGCCAAGGAAGTATGTGGCCCCGGAAGCGTTGGTCTGCAATCTCTGGACAGCTAGAAAAATGCTGAGAAGATTTGTTGACCATGAAAGGTTACATACAAGATACATCGAGAAGGTCCTAAAAATGTACCAAAATAGTAAGTAACAGTAGATTCAATACGCTAATTCTAGGGGTTATCTAGGAAGAAGCCTAGAAAAACAATTGAATTGCTAGTAATGTGGCGCCGGGAATTAGATCCAAACCTAGGTTTAAATCCTTGTTTTTTGCATAGACCTAGAAATCTTAGCCAAAATCCATTTGAAGCTTGAGCTTTACTTAAAGCGCGCGGCTCAGAGTCTTTCTTTCCTTTCTTTATATCGTGGCTTGTGATAAGTATTAAAAATCCATTGATTGAGTCTGTAAGTTGCAGAAGCCAGTTAATGTTCACCTTTGGTCAGACATAGCCTTGTCAAGCGACTCTCCATGGCGCTTCTCCAAAAGGTCTTTTATGCCATTGTATGGGAAACAATACCAACCATCTCGTTTGTAGCAATAGTTGCAAAAACGAGCAGAAAAGCCTCCTTTCCTCACGCCTTCATCGTGGATTTCTTCACAGAGTTGTCTAACCTTATCGTACAACTCTTTAGGATATTTCGACTCGAATTCTTGCCACTTCAATCTCTTCTCCCTCAAAACGGGTACTATGAGTGTAAGGAATTTTGTGCGATTTTAATATTACTGTTGCGCTTAAGCGCATTAGTCTACTTTTCTGCTACATTAGTTTTAATTGCGCATACACAAAATAAGGCTTAGATCAGAAAGGAGCCTTTGCCATGCGAGACTATTCAATTAGAAGAAATCTAAGTTACATGGCGATGGCATTTTCCAGACCAAAGCAACTAATTGATGCCTTTCTCAAAGAAACTTCGTTCCTCTACAGTATATTTCCTCTTATTCTATTCACAATTTTGTTCGAAATTGCATATGTATTGGACTATCTTTTTGGAACTTCAGGGTTCTTTCACATACTTGCAGACATTTTGGGGATTCCTGATATCCAATACAATCTATATCAAATATTCCTCTTCCCTATCGTCCACATTGTAGATTTTCTTGTTTTCGGTGGAGTAATCTATGCTCTCTCAAGGCTTTTGCGGCTATACAAGGTTAATACTATAAAATCTGTTTTCTTCTTCATGTTCATCTGGAATACGATTGGTCTTCTTGGGTTTATTACGGAGAATTTAGCTGCTTGGTGGAAGCTGGATTTTCTTCTCTATGCTCAACCAATATACTTAATGATTTATCTTCTTTATTCTATGGAGTTTTTTCATAAGCAAGCTGAGATAACCAGGCGAAAGTCGTTGGTCCTTAGTGTGGCAAGCGTGATTGTGTTCATACTTTTTCGAATGATATTTCTTGGGTAATTGCTTTGTCGACTAATACATGCCAGCAAACTTGAAATACATTCAGAAAAACGCGCGCGCAACCAAGGATTTAAACGTGATTTGTGTAGTTTGGCGCCGGGGGTGGGATTCGAACCCACGCGGCCCTTGCGGACCACAGGCTATCTCTGCAACTCCAGGCGTGAGCTCTGTCGGGACAGGACTGCTCCCTACCGGATTTCCCGCATCGCCTGCCCTAGGACACCCCGGCGTGCTGCCTTAGATAAAGGGGGAGGCCATGTTTTTTAGCTTTTTGAGAGGAGAATCCGATAGCCGCCTTTTCTCGCAAGTATGTCCACGTTTCCGAAAGCCCTGTTCATGACTTTAGTGAGTCTTTTCCCGCCGATTTTTGATCGAACAACAACTTGTAGTAGTCCATCCTTGACAAGGTGTTCTGGGGCTTCTGTGATGAGGGGCCCAACGACTTTCATGCCAGCGGTGATTGGGGGGTTTGAGAGGATGGCTTCAAATCTCATGTCTCCTACAGGCTCGTAGAGGAGGCCCTGCTTCACCTCCACGTTTTGAAGAGCATTTCGCTTGGCATTTTCCTTAGCCAGCCAAACCGCTCGCTCGTTCACGTCAGTCATGACCACCTTAAGATTTGGATTAAAGGTGGCTGCGGCTATTCCCACAGGTCCGTACCCACAGCCAACATCCAGCACGCTTCCCGCCTCTGGAAGGATCATGAATTCGATGAGGAGGCGCGTTCCGGGGTCGATGCGGGTTCTGGAGAAGACCCCCGAGGCGGTTACGAACTCGAAAAGCCTACCCCTAAAGTAGGTACGAAGGATTCCCAAATCCGGTTTAGACTTTGGGCGTTTAACAAAATAATGATTGCTCATAGGCCACTACGCCACATCTTAGGATATACGCCCCGAGGCATCAAGACCCGTTGAGTCTTAGCCACGAGCCCGTGGTCCATCCTCAAAATCTCTTCGGTGGATGCCAGCGCCGTCGCCAGCGATACAGCCTCGCCCTTTTGGGTAAAAACCACGACTGCATCCTTGGGTTTTATCTCCGTTTCTAGGGATAGGACGCCGGGCGCCGCTAGGTGGGCCCCGTGGCAGAGGGCGTCTACCGCAGAGTCGCGTATGTAGATTTTTGGGAGCGGTTTCAGTGCCTCCTCCATGGGGTATATGAATTTTCGAAGCAGTACTTCATCGTTGGTTTCTTGCCACAGCGTGAACATGTAAGATACGTCGTGCAACGTAACTAGCCCTTCGTCCTCAAGGAAGGGCCCTGCCCTTGTTCGGCGAAGCTCGCGCATATGGGCACCACAACCTAACGCCTCCCCCAAATCATAGCAGAGCTTCCGGATGTAGGTTCCAGCCTCGCATCCCACCCTAAAAAGGACGTTCTTTCCATCTGTTTCAAGGAGGTCGAGATAGTATATTTTTCTGGTTCGAAGCCTCCGCTTGACTGAGGCTCGGATGGGCGGACGTTGATAAATGGTTCCGCAAAACTCGTCTAGAGCAGCTTTAATTCGCTCCTCCGGCACTTGAGCGTGGAGCCTCATGACACAAACGTATTCCTTCCCGGACAAGAGGAGGGCTTGAATCACCTTGGTGGCTTCTTCTAGAGCGATGGGTAGAACACCGGTCACCTTGGGATTTCCCTGACCTTACTAGGTCTCTAGGGTCCCGCCGTGACCAGCGTGCTCGAGGCTCAAGAGGCGCTTAACCCAAGCGGTTACCTCATGGCTCGATGGGCCCGCTGGCTTGTCCAAGTTGATTACTCCAAACCTAACGTAGTCTTGAGGGGGGCGCTCGTCGGGTTTCTGCCCAAAGCGTGGGTCCGTTTCCTCTTCAGCCTTAACCATAAGCCTTCGCTCGATTTCCCAAGGTGCTTTAGTTCTCGGCATCACGATCCCTAAAGATGGAAGGACTTGGGGAGTTAAAAAAGTTGGGTAGGAGGCATCCCTTTCCTTGGTTCAAGTCCTCCTATGATCATCACGAGCTGCTTCATTTCTCCCTAGGATCAAGAAATTTTTAAACGGTTCTAAGTTACACTATGCTATGGAGGTTAAAGGATGATTTCTCCAAGTTTGAGCGATATCATGACGAGGAATGTTCTGACCGTGCGTCCCTCAGATTCTCTACAACTTGTGCAGCGTTTAATGGCTCGTTATCAAATCAATAGATTTGTTGTGGTTGACAAGAAACATAGGGCGGTTGGCATGCTAACGCAAAAGGACCTTATTCGAGCAATAAGCGAAGATAAGACTGAAAGGGGGATCGACGAGATACCGGTTTCAGAAGCTATGACGAAAACGTTGATTACCGTGACTCCTCAAGCAAAGGTCTCGAGTGCCGCTAAAACCATGCTTGATAAGAACATTAGCTCGCTCATTGTTGTCGACGTAGAGGGCAAGCCCGAAGGAATAGTGACTAAAACCGACTTGTGCCGATGGTACTATCAAAAATGCTACGGCTACTTTAAGGTCCAAGACGCCATGACGAAAAACGTTATAACCGTTAAGCCCTCAGTCTCGATTTTTACAGTTGTGGATTTGATGAATAGGAATGCGATTCATAGAGTTGTGGTGGTGGAGAACGACAAACCGGTGGGTGTGGTGACGGCCTCAGATTTAACTCTAACCAGCGCCATCTTGAAGCCTTTACATTTTCTTCGAGGCAAAAAACCTCTGATGGTTAAGGGAGTATTCATTGTTTCTCCAGCCGCCGTGTCTTCGCTGACGGCTAGGGACGTGATGACTGCGGATCCCCTTGTTCTGAAGGAAGAAGACGATTTAGGTGAAGCCTCTCGAATCATGGTGGCTCATCGAATAAGCGGGTTACCAGTTGTGAATGCAGAGGGCAGGCTAACAGGCATCCTCACAAAAACGGACATCACTAAATCCGTTGCAAAAATGGGTTAGAATCTCTCCCACCTATGTTCACAACAAGAAACTGTTAAATGTCAATTGCGTTCTTGCCCTTCAGAAGCAAGGTGCGATGCCTAAGTTAGCCTTGCGTTAGGCTATCAGGTTACCCTCACAACAGAGCAACTGAAACCCGTTGAGCTCTTGATGATAAAATTCAGTCGAAGATCACTGCTTATAGGGGTCGAAAACAGAGGGAGTATACCCTTTAATTACCGGGTTAGTAAGGCTACTAGACGATTGAACATAGATGGGTTATGTTTTCTTTAGGTTCCGGCTTTTCGTCTTCTTAGGGCGAGGTAAAGTGTGGTGGCTAGGAAAGCGACCGTGGTTACGATGAAGGCGTACATCATGGTTGTTCTAGTGTTCAGATCACGTACGGCTGTCTGGTATTTAACTTCCAGGGCGCTTTTGGCAGCTTGTGTTGATTCAAGCTCTGACCTTACCGTATCGAGCTCTGACTTCATCTCATCGAGGCGAGACTCTAGGGCCTCAACTTGAGGTACGATAATGTTAACTAACCTATCGAAGTCAGCCTTCAATTTATCATACTGTTCTTTCCAATAGTTTTCTTCTTGATGGATGGCAGGGCCGCCAACTGCCAAAGACCGGCCCCCCTGAACAAAGACGCTGAACGAAATGCTCGCGGCAACCAGTGACAGAACAAGTATCAGTAGGGTTTTCTTCATTTTTTCCCTCCTCACTTTAAGTTGTTATGGTTGCTTGGTATAATTAGTTTTTGCTTCTCTAACATGGGTTAACAATCAAGAGCTGAGATTCATCAAGGCACACCATGTCACTTGTGTGTGTAGGGGATGAGGCAGAGGAACTTCACCGTCTTTTCACCAGTGTTTTTGAGCTGATGCTTCTCGTTGGGGGCAATGAAGATGACGTCGCCCTCCTTGAATCTCCTTTCTTCCCCCTCGCCAGCTAGGAGGCCCTCCCCCTCCAGAATGAAAACCTCGTGCTCCCAGGGGTGACTATGAAGGGGACTGTGCCCCTCGGGCTCCATCTCAAAGAGCCTCATGGCAAAGTTCTCCGCTCCCATTTCCTTCGTTATCAACGACCGCACTTTCAATTTTGAGGCTCCTTCCTCCGCTTTCATGGCTTCAACCTTCTTATAGTGGAAGATCTTCATACCATTCACCTATTGATTTGCATGTCTTTCGCTTGAAACATTAGATGATTAAACCTTATATAACATTCTTTAACTCTTCGCAATCGATGGTAACTTTTACCACAATTGGGATTTTGGATGAAGACAAGCCTTAGCCTACCTGAAGAGGTTGCAAAAGCCGTTGATCGCATTATTAGTCGGCCGGTTCCCTGCCGGACTAGCGAAGGAACACAAGTTTGACTGGATAACGCAGACGCTGGGCGATTAAAAGTATATGAAATAGAAAGCTATACAAGGCATTACCACGTATTTCAAACAGGTTTGGTGGTGTGAATGTTAACAAGAGAAGAGGCCCTTGACTTGATTAAGAGAAACGTCAAAAATAGAAACATCGTTTATCATATGCTCGCTGTGGAGGCCATCATGAGGAGCCTAGCAAGCCACCTTGGGGAGGATGAAGACCCTTGGGGACTCACTGGCTTGCTCCACGACATAGACTACGAAGAAACAGAAAGGACGCCAGAGAGGCACGCGACCCTAGCCGAAGACATCCTAAAGAACACTGTTCCTAGGGAGGTCCATAGGGCCATAAAAGCCCACAACTTTCAATACACCCAAGTTACGCCCGAAACCAGGATGGAAAAGGCCCTCATTGCCTGCGACGCCATTTCAGGCCTTCTCGTCGCCTGCGCTCTGGTGATGCCCTCCAAGAAGTTGAAAGACGTGAAGGTTGAGACGGTGACCAAGAAGTTTAAGGACAAGGACTTTGCGAGAGGAGCGGATAGAAAAAGGATTCTCTTCTGCGAGGAAATCGGGATCCCGAAAGAAGAGTTCTTTGAAATCGCCTTAAACGGACTTAAAAACATCGCCACAGAGCTAGGTTTATGAACTGCCTCACAGCTACCGACGTCTTAGGAGAGGCGATGCGTGGCATATAACCAAAGGCTACGGGGATGAAGAGCCTGTCTTTAGGAACGGTCTTCAAGGGAGTCAAGGGGACACTCCAGCAATGCGTTCAGCGAAATGGGATGATCATAAAGGCAACGACTCTGGCCTTCTTCACGGTCATTTTCCTCTCAATCCTTTTAACGGTCATTGTTTTCTCCCTGTTTCCTGAGTTCTCAGACTGGTTTAGATCCATGGCCCAGTCGGAGGGGAGGTACATCGTCATCCCACCCCCATTCACGGAGAACTTATACTACTATATTCTTCTCAATAACATAGGTCATTTTTGGAACCCACCGAGGATGCTCGTGTGGGTTCCCTTCTTGGGAACCCTCATTTTAGGCTTCGAACTTCTGTTTAACGGAGGGATTATAGGGGTCGTAGCCACCATTGCTGGGATGACCCACGGTGCTCTGTATCCAGTTGTGGGATTGATCCCCCATGGCATAATCGAGATTCCTGCCTTGATCCTCCAGTTTTCCTCCCTTATACGCTGGCACGCCACCACGATAGACACGATGATAACGAGGATAACTGGCGAAAAGGTGGACCGCGTCAAGTTTGTGCGAGGCGTAAAAGACACCGTGATTCTGGCGATGGCCTCCGTAACACTTTTTATTATAGCAGCCTACATCGAAACATATGTTACTCCACAACTACTGAAGGGGTCGCAAACGGCTTGAAGAGTAAGGAAAACGGGTGAGAAAATCTTCTATATCGCGACTGACTCTAGAGCGCTTAATAGCTCATCTTCGATTTGTATGTGATACTTGAAGTGCTCGTTGGAGTCCTTCAGCAAGACGTAGAGCCAGTAGATTCCGAACAAGCCTAGGGTGATTATGGTGAGGATCAGGTAGAGAACAAAACTCCTGTCGGGCAGGACCTCGGTTCTTCGAGGTAAGGAAAAGGTGACACCACACTTGTTCAGCACGCTTTTCACGTCCTCCCAGAAGCCGTCTTCCCTTCTCTCATGTTTGTAGAAGTCCTTCATTAAGAAGTAGTTGACGTACCAATGCGCAAGAATTACAATCGCGGATAGAATAGCCCAGAGCACGGCGTCCTTTTCGGTTTCCTCAGCTCTAACTTCCCTCACGGTTCTTTCGCAGGATGACAGCTCCACTTCCACGTTAACCTCCTTCTTCTTTGCTAGGGTTCTCAATGCACTTATAACGTCCTCGATGAGGAATTGCTGTCTTTTGAAATGAGTGCTTCGCCTCTTGACAAGCTTGTAGATGAGCACTATAGAGACTATGAAACCAACTATACCTAGCAAATACACTAGCGCGATCCATATGACAAAGGGAGCAACTATTAACTCAGGACCGGGAGGGCTAGGAGGGCCAAGGAGCATAGGGGCGGTGGTAATGGCCCAAAATACTGCCGCCAAAACTCCCAGAATTATGGCAAGAATGGGTATTAGGTAGACGAGGAGCCAAGCGTTCGACATCATAGGGTCCGATTCAGCACGCATCCCAATGTCTTTCCTCATATTCTCGATCTCAATACTCAACTTCTACTCCTCGCGTTTGCATTTTGATCCACCATAATTGAAATTGTGTGATATATTGCTTGTCCTCAAGGCTTTTCCCTCAAACCTAATCTGTTTGCGAGTATTTGTGACCTGTCACTCACGATGAGACTGCCTAAAAACAAATATTCTTCAACCCACCCATTCTTTCCCATGAAGGTTGTGTTTTCTGAGCGCTGTTTGGAGTATTATGAACCGTGGCATCCCGAAAGTCCAGATAGGGTTAGGGAGGCTCACAGCTTCCTTAAGGGCGAGGGCTACGTGTTCATTGAGCCTACGCCGGCTTCCTACGAGGAACTCTTGAGGGTTCACACGGCGGAGTACATAGAAAGGATAAGGAAGGGAAACTTCTGGGACTCGGACTCTCCGCCCTATGAAAACATTTATGAATACGCGAGGCTCTCGGCTGGCGGTGCCATTCTAGCTGCGAAGGTGAACGGGTTCTCCTTGATGAGGCCTCCGGGTCATCACGCGGGCCTTTCTGGAAGGGCTTTAGGCGCTTCATCCCTAGGTTTTTGCTATTTCAACAACCTCGCCATCGCAGTGAGGAGCCTAGGCAAAAACACGTTGATCCTAGACGTTGATGGCCATCACGGAAACGGGACCCAAGACATTTTCCTAGGAGACGAAAGGGTGAGATATATCTCCCTCCATAGAAGTCCCCACTACCCGGGAACCGGTCTCAGGTCGGAGACAAATTGTCTCAATTTTCCCCTGCCCAGAACCGCTGGTGACGAGGTGTACCTTAAAACTCTGGAGAAAGCCCTCAGCCAGATAGATGTGGAAGACCTGGAGGTGGTCGCCGTCTCAGCTGGGTTCGACGCCCACGAAAAGGACCCCCTCGCGTCCCTGGGCCTAAGCTCTCAATGCTACCGAGAAATTGGCAGAAAAATAGGGTCCCTAGGCCTGCCAATCTTTGCCACGCTAGAGGGAGGCTATAACCCCAGAGACTTAGGGAGAAACGTCCACGAGTTCCTTCGAGGATTAGAAGAAAAACTCTAGAACACCGTCCTTCAGAAAGTTAAGTCTACCAGCGTTTTATTTCTCTGGGGATGCTTGGCTCTTCGTCCTTTTTCTCCGCTTGTAGATATAGTAGGTCGGGACTCCGATGGCCATGAAGGGCGCCGCTATGATCACTAGGGTGATTAGCCCTTGAATGACTAGGATCATGCCCCATAGTCCAGCCTCGATGGGTGCTCCCCAGTCCACCTTTGGAGTTTCAATCCAAGGTTTTGGGGCAGTTTCGGTAAGGGAGATGGTGATGGTTGCGAGATCGACCCGGTGTTCTATGTATTGAATTTGGCCTGTGAGCCTCTCGATTTCACCTCGCACTCTGCTGAGCTCGGACTCTACCCTAAGCACCTCGTCCACGGTGGTGGCTATGGCTAGGATTTCTAGGAGCCTTTGCTCCTGTCTCTGAAGGTTGTTTAGGCGAGCCTTGAGGTCGATGTATTGCTCGGTCACGTCCTCGCCCCTCACCTCTTTGCTTTCCACCTCTCCAAGCCCTTCGATCTGCCAGATAACCGTATAGAAATCTGTCTGTGGAACCCGTAGGGTTATGATCCCCACCTTCTGCTCATCCCTCCTCGACGTGGAGACCCCTGATACGAAGCCTCCAACGTCTTCGGTTATGCGGCGGATCTCGTTTATCGCCGCGTCCACGTCGCCAACCTCTAGCCCTAAATTGGCTGTATAGATCACCATTCTGCCAACAGTCTCTAGTTCGGTCGGTGCTTTCTCCACTTCTCCGGGTAGCGGCGTTGGCGCTGGCGTTGGTGCAAGTGGTAGTGCTTCCCTATATAGGAAACCTCCTCTGTAGAAGGCCAATCCTAAGATGAAGTCCGAGACAACGATCCCCACTAGAAAGGCGATGACAACGAAGAGAAGCGTCTTCTTTGGGAGTCTTGGAATCTCCAGTTTTTTAATTCGCTTCATAAGTCATCGAAATGAACTTAGCCAACCAACGATTTAAACCCAAGGTTTAGAACGGCTCGTCCAAGTTTTAGAACATCAACATCTATGTTAGGCTTCCGCCAAGATTTGCTTCTTTCGCTTTTCATGAACAGGAACCGCCTACAAGACGTGGAAGAATGTGCCAACAACACAATAAAACTCATTACAACTCAATCTTCACAGGCTCTCGTAGAAAGCTCAGTGTTTCTTCGTCGAGTGCCTCCGTGATTTCCTCGTCGCTGTTTCCCCGTTTGATGTTGACCCTCTTTTCGGTGGGTTCGATGTGGTTTATATTGGCTCGCCTTCGTTTCACGCCCGTCACCTTTTGAGGACCAGTAACGAGGACGAAGTTCTTGTCGATGATGTCCACGATGACGCACTTTCTACCGGACTCTCGACCAGTAATCTTGACACACACTCGTCCTACCTCTATCGCAGGCAAGTTCAACCCTCCTTACCGTTTACTGGACGTGCTTATCTTTATATTTTACTCCTTGTAGGCGGATGGATAACGCGTGGAGAAAGGCATGCATGTAAAAACTAATAAAGCGGTTAACCAAAAATATTGGCTCGAAGGATGGAATTGAACGTTAGAGAGCGCTTTTTGGCAACGATGCATTTTGAGGAGTCGGACAGACCGCCACTGTGCGAATTCCTTGGTTACTGGGCTGAGACCATTCAAAGGTGGTACAGGGAGAGCTTACCAATCGGGACAGACATTGAAGAGTACTTTGATTTCGACAGAGGCTTGACACCTACCCCTTGGAGAATACCTACACCACTGTCATTCTCGCTGTCAGGTCTGGTGGACGTAGGCGGAGAGATACCCATCGATTTTGGACCTGTTCCAAGATATGGGCCTAGGGTTCTGGAGGAGAACGAAAAATACCGAGTAGTAGTGGACGGAATGGGGATTAAGAAGAAATTTTTGAAGGGGAGGATAACGGGTATGCCCCAATTCTTGGAATACCCGGTGAAGGAAAGGAGAGACTTCGAGGAAATGAAAAATAGGTTTGATCCAAATGACCTGAAGAGATATCCAGTGAGCTGGGGGAGCGATATGATAGATTACTATAACAAGAGGGGTTTCGCCCTGAAAGTGCAATTTCCGGGTTTCTTCGGTTTCACAAGGAATCTACTAGGCACAGAAAGGTTCCTAATCAGCTTCTTTAGAGATCCAGGTCTGATTTGGGATATCATGGATTTTTGGGGAGACTTTGTTACAGAGGCCCTCGAGAAAGTCGTGGAACGAGTGAAGATAGATTACGCCACGTCTTGGGAGGACATGGCGTACAAGAGCGGTCCTCACATATCCCCTAAACTCTTCAGGGAATTCATATTACCTCAATACAAGAAGGTGACAGGCATGCTTAGAAGAAACGGAGTGGACATTATCCTAGTAGATAGCGACGGAAACGTGGAGGTTTTAATTCCTCTGTTCCTTGAAGGAGGAGTAAATGGGATATATCCCTTAGAGGTCCAAGCAGGAATGGACGCCGTCTTGCTAAGGGAGAAGTATGGCAAACGCCTATTAATGATAGGAAATATCGATAAGAAGGCGTTGATTGCAGGACGTGAAGCGATTAGGCATGAAGTTGAATCAAAGGTTTCAAAACTGATCAAAGAGGGGGGATATATACCAAGCATAGACCACGAAGTACCTAAAGACGTCTCATTTTCCAACTACACCTATTACATTAACCTCTTGAAACGTATATATTTAAAACTCTGATTCGCTCTTAGTAGAATTTCCACTTGTCTCTCTTTAACCAATAGAGTCACAGATCCGGATTTCTTCTCTGAGATCTCTTTATAGCGTCGAAGGGAAAGCGTGCCAATGACTTGAGCGTCTATGTGTACTGATTCGTCCATTTTTTGCAGAAGTTTACCCCTTCCACGGCGTCTTTGGCAGCGGCGTCAGCGCCGATCTTCTCGGCATACTCTGAGGTGATGGGTGCTCCTCCGATAATTACTTTCACCTCGCCTCTGAGGCTGGCCTTTTCAATCTCCTTGATCACGTTTTCCATCTCCGTCATGGTCACGGTCAGTAGCGCCGACATGGCTAAAATGTCTGGTTTGCGTTCGCGCACTGCTTCCAAGAATTTCTCAGCCGGTACATCGACCCCCAAGTCGATCACTTCGAAACCTGCCGCTTTTAGAAGCGTTATAACCACGTTCTTGCCTATGTCGTGTAAGTCACCTCTAACAGTGCCTATGACAACTCTGCCGGCGGTCTTCATGTCTCCCGCCTTTAGGTGGGGCTCCAAGATTTTCAACCCTTCCTTCGTAGTTTCTCCCGCCATGATCAGCTCGGCCAGAAAGTACTCCCCTGCCTCATATTTTTGACCAACGATCTCCATGCCCCTAGCCATCCCGTCAACAAGAGCCTTGTAAGGGGGAACCCCGAATTCCAACGCGTCCTTACACGCCTTTTGCACACCCTCGATGTCAAGGTTCACGATGGAATCTCTCAACTCATCTAAAATTTTTCTTGCAGCCAAAGTGAAGCACCTTGATTAGCGCGCACTGAAGAAGAAATGATGGTGAAGTAACCCGCGTGTGGGTTTAATGCCTGCACAAGGGGTAAAACTATGCCGCCCCACCCTGCGCATAGGGGTTCTATAAGAGAGATTCATCCTCCACATCCTCTAAATGGTAAGAGATTCTTTGACTCGCGTTTATAACCTTACCGATATTGAGGCTTGAGGAGAAGGCGTTCAATGACCAGACAGAGTGTTTGGAAGACCTCTTCCACGCCTAACTCGTTAGCGTCGAGGACCATGCCAAAGGGTGAGAAGTCCTCCCCGAGATCGAACCCGTAAAGCTTTTTGTAGATCTTCTTGGTTTTTTCGTCTTTCTCTTTTAGGGCATTAAAAGCCTCTTGCAAAGTTATGTTGTCCCTATCAGCGATTCGCCCTGCCCTCACCTCGGGGGAGGCCTCCAACCACACCTTGAAGCCCTCCTTTAGCAACCAGGGCATCGTCCAGCTGTCGAGGACAATGTTTCCCCGCTTCGCCTCTTTGATCAGCCCCTCGTCAACCCTCTTGTCAAACTGGGGGTCTGCCATTCTTTGTTCAAGAAATCTCGTTCCCTCCTGGGTTTCCCACCATCCCCTTCCGCCAGGCTTGTACCCCGATGCGATGGCTAAAGCCTTCAGCGCTCCTCCGCCGGAAAGATACCTTAGCCCGTATTTCTCAGCCAGCCTTTTCGCTATCGTGCTCTTTCCGCACCCAGTCATGCCGGCTACACATATTACAATTTTCTGTTTCTTCCTCTTCGAAGCCATGCTAGATGCCCCTTGCCGCGTTCTTCAGCAGGTCTCGGAGGCAGTTGTGGCAGAGTTGGCCGCCGTACATGCGCTCTGTTCTCCTCTGGCTTGCAGGAAGTCTGCGGAGCTTGGACACAGTCAAGTGTGGAACCCCTGAGAGGACTCGGCCACATTGGGTACAGCATGAGACACCGATTTTTTCCTGCTTGTAATGGGTTTCCGTGCGACCTCCAGGAAGTCGAAGGGGGCGGCGTTTCCTGCTTCTCGTTCGTAGAGAGGGCCGGGGCATCTATTCAGTCGCCTCCATTCCTAAGCCAAACACGCGTGAAATGAGTATTCCAGCGGCAAAGGAACAGACTACATACCACGAGAAAAGGTTCAAAGGCATCGGTTCGCCAAACCAGGGGAGGTAGGCAACGGTCTCTGCGCCAGTGAAGGGAGCGTCGAATAACTGCCAGTAGAGTAGTCTGCCAGTTAAGGGTAGCCAAACAAGGATAAAGAGAAGCATAAAGAGGGGGAAGGTTTTCATCCCCCGGAATTGCTGCGAAGCCGCCTTCATTTGGAGCTGTTTGATTCGTTTTTCCTGTTTTTGAACCTTTCTAAGGAGCTTCTTGTCGCCAGTTCGTCTCGCCTTATTGAAGTCAGAGGTCCATGCGCTGATCTCGCGTTGCCAAGCTCTAAGTTGTTCAAGTTGTTCCCTGCTGACAAGGCGACGATTGATGAGGGTTGTGAGGAATACCATGAGTATGGAGAGACATAGGATAAAGATGGTTGAGGCGGGAATCGTTGCTAACCAGTCTGGGAGCATGTGACCACTACTCCAACAGTTTCAGGATCTCCTTTGCTGCTTCCACCTTTTTTCCGTTCGGGTTTTTAACGATTTTCACCGATGCACCCGTTAAAACCGAGCAGGCAGCCGCTATAAGCCTTGAAAAAAGGAGCTCTTCCGCTATTTCGCTCTCCAAAACCTCGTCTCGCCTCCGGGTTACGTCTTTTAGCCTGCGAAAAAGGATCTCGTGGGGTTCTGCCTCAACGAGAACGAAGGCGTTAGGGTTTAGGAGCTGCAGGACGTGAAAGGGCAGGCCCGCCCAGTACCCATCCACGGTTTTTATGGACATGTGGGTGTCAACGATGACGTCTCCCTTAGCCTCTGCCACTCGTCGGGATATGGTTTTGGCTGCCTCTGCTTGAAGGTCACGCTGAAAAGATAGCTTCGATTTTCTCAACTCGTCCCTATGGAGAGATCTTCCCCGCTCTTGAGTCAACTCAACCATGATGGACCCATAATTTATCACCGTAACCCTTCTCCCGGACTGCTGGGCGAGCTTCAGAAGCTCCTTGCAAACAGTGGTTTTGCCGGTTCCGGGAATCCCCGTGACGACCACAACCCTATTCAAGGCTCACTCCCCCAGAAGCCGCCGTATGGCGGGATACATTTCCGCAACGCGCTCCCGCATTAAAAGCTGGTAATACTGATACAGGATGCCCACGGATAGCAAGACGCCCATTCCTGTTCCGAAAACTCCGAAGAAGTCTGCGACTGCGGCGATCAACCCTACGATAAAGCCTCCGAGGATCGTGACCGTGGGGATGTAGCGTTTCAGAAGCGATTCGATGGGTCTGTCAGACCTTCGGAACCCAGGAATCTGCATCCCGGCGTCAACGAGTTGTTTCGCAACGGTTCTCGGTCCCAAACCGCCCACCTCCAGCCACGTGAGGGAAAAAACAACACAAAATGAAGCCATGATACCTGCATACGCAAGCGCCCGCAAAGGATTGTTTACGACGTCCGAGAAGTTTCTGGGTGAAAGCACATAGTACACGAGGCCGCCAACAGGTTGGGGACCCTGCTCCCCGCTCTGGTATTGACCAACAAGATCAAGCCAAAAGTTGGTGCCTGGAGATGGACGGCCGAGGTAGCCCCAAAGAAGCTGAGAAACAAAATATACGTTCGCGAAGAGAGCGGAGGCAAAGATCACGGGTAAGTTGGACACGTACAAGAGCTTGATGGGGTATCGAGCGCGGTAACCTCTATATTGAGCGTAGGAGATGGGCAGCTCGACCCTAACCCCCTCCACATAGATTACCACAAGGAAGACAACTATCGTGGTGAAAAAACCTAACATGGCAGGGAGGTCCCCTTCCCTGATGAAGGCGTTGTTCAGGGGCTCTCTGTTTAAGATCGTTTGAAAGAGCGCAACTAAAGCTCCGTGGCTCTTTCCGTCCGGGGACACTCCGGGAAACGGGTCTAGGCTGTCCCACAAGATATGTTGAGCCACCCCCGCCATGATGAAGAGGCTGATTCCGCTTCCGATCCCCCAACCCTTTTGTAGCATTTCGTCCAAAAGCATCAGCACCAGTCCAGCGGCTAGAAGCTCGATGAAGATGACGATGGATTCTCTCAGGTCGAGGGGGCCGTAAACTCCCCCGATGAGGTACGCGGAGGCCTGAACCCCGATCATGATGATGGAAAAGACTTTGCTGGCAGAGGTAAAGAGGCTTCGATCCTCAGGGTCAGAAAAGTCGCAACCTATCATCCCAGACCCGGCGAGAAGCTGTAGGATGAGGCCCGCGGTCACGATGGGGCCGATTCCCAACTCCATCAGAGAGCCTCGATGCGAGGCGAAGATCACGCGAAGGTACGTGAGTTCCCATCCTCCGCCCAATCCGACTTTGTAAAGCGGTACCTCACACATGATCAGGTATAAGGCTAGGGCCATGGCGGTCCAGAACAGCTTTTCGTTAAACCCCACCCGACGCTCAGGAGGGGTAACCTCAGGCACAAACCTAGAAAGAGGCTTAAACATGGTGAGGAATCTACCTGCCATGGCTTGCTTCACCCTTCATCCATAAGGCAAATTACCATCGAGTAGTAATTAATTTTTAGCTTATGAACTAGTCGGTCTTCTCTAAGATTCTTCCGCCCGCTTCCTCTATCTTTTTCGCTGCAGCCTTTGAGTGGGATGCGATCTTCACGAGGAGGGGCTTGGTTACGCGGCCCTTGGCCAAGAGTTTGTCATATCCTAGCTTGTCGAGGTCTAGGAAGGTTTTCCTCTCCTTCTCCTCTAACCTTTGTTCCATGGCCAGTTTGTTGGCTAGCTCCTCAAGTTCCCCCACGTTGAGAATGTTAACCCTTTGGCCTAGGCTTCGCGGAGAGGTGAATCCCCTCTTTCCAAAATAGTCGGGCTCATACTTTACCACGTAGGTCCATCCGTGCTTGTTATAACCAGACTTTCGTCTACCCTTCGCTCCGCGGCATCGATGCTGTCCAATCTGGCCGTAGCCGTGGGTTCTGGAGCCTCGTTTTTTTCGGGTTTTTCGAAGTTTGTGTGGCATGGGCTCTCCTCATGTTGATGTCTTCGAGCGGTTCAACGAATCCTTCTCATAACTATGGTGGGAGGGAATTATTTAAGCTACTCTAAGAAGACCTTTTCACCTGTAAACCTTTCTTCGATAAGCTTTCTCAGGCGCACCTCAAGGACTCCGTTTTTATAGGAGGCCCTTGCGGACTTGGGGTTTACCCTTGCTGGAAGCGCCAGCTCCTTGTGGTATTTTCGTTGAGGCGTGTCTACAGAGATAGTCAGGTGTTCTTCGGTGGTGTTAAGGTTGATGTCGTCTTTCTCCACGCCAGGGAGCTCAGCCACAATGACCACATCTCTATCCTCCTCCATAACATCCACGAGGGGCTCCCTCTCCTCACGAATCTTGGGCCCAGAACGGTTGGCTTGGACGTTCCCAAACTCGCGAATCACCGGCTTTCCGTCGGGTCCCATGGACAGGGAGAAGCCGTAAACATAGGGTCTAGGGGTCCTCGCCCCCTTTGGAGTTGTCTCGAAGGCTTGGCGCATCATCTTCTCCATCATCTCCTCGATCCTGTCAAACTCCTCAAAGACATCGAACCACGGATATGGGCGCTTTCTTCTCCTTCTTTTCCACCAGTCTTCGCTCAACAAGCTTCCTCCTTAACAAGGATTGTGCTGACATGGTGACTATAAAACGTATAGCTAGGTCATACGTTTTATGAGTTCGTTGATGGCTTCTCCTCTGTATCCTGTTACACCGCCGGCGGCGTAGCTCTTTTTCACCTTCCCCTTGTACCCCTTTTTTGGTGGGTGAAGTCGGAATAGGGGCTTTATGTTGGGTAGTTGACTAAACTCCACCTCCAGTTTGTGTATGGCCTCTGCTAGGTCGTCTAACGATTTATAACCGACTTCTTGGGCGTATTGGTCGGTTAACCTTTTGTTGCCGATGAGTCGACCCCTCTTTTTAAGGAGGAACCCTATATTTTCTTTGGAGACCTCCCCCCAGGTTGCGTGGTTTTGAGCTTTTCGTAGCATGCCGAGGTAGGAGGGTCGGTCGTCAATCAGGGTGGCGTGGCAGTTGCGATTTAGGTGAAGCATATTCAGCGTTTCGTTGATTTCTCGAAAAATGTCGCTGACCCCCCGAACCCGAACAACCGCCAAGCACCTTCTCTTCTCCTCCATCTCACCCCACCCAGTCCGCAGGCGTGACAAGCCTGTACGTTTTTTTAAGAGCATCAAAGATGGCGTAGGCAAAGGAGGGAACCGTTCTGGTGGAACCAAAACTTCTCGTCCAGCAATCCTTGATCCCAGCGAGCCCAAGGATGATCTTGGCCGACTCGCTGGCAACGATTCCTAGGCCTCGGGGACCCGGGATGAGCACGATCCCCACCCCTCCACACTTGCCCCGAACCTTAAAGGGGAGAGAATGAGGCTTTCCACAGCCACACTCCCAGCTTCCACATCCCCGACGAACAATAGTGACATTGAGGCGCGCGTCCATAGCCGCCTTCTCAATGGCAGTGCGCACCTGTCTAGCCTTACCTGAGCCTAGTCCCGCGTAGCCGTCGCGGTTACCAACCGCCACTATAGCCTTGAATCGAGACTTCTCCCCCGCGTCGGTTTGCTTTTGCACCAAACTTATATTGATAACCTCTTCCTCTAAGTCTGGAAGGAGAACATCCACGATTTCGGGCTCACGCATTTTCAATCCTTCCATAAAAACCTCTTCCATGGAGGAAATGTGACCCTCCATAATCATTTTCCCGAGTTTAGTGCGGGGCGTCCAACCCTCGATTTTTTCTTTCACCCTTTCCTCCTTAGAAGTCATTCTTTCTCCCCCTCAAATGATGAAACGATCTTTTCCTTTGTCAAAGAAAAGTGTTCAGAGAGTTGTTCAGGGCGCAGTCCCCTTGACAGATACTTGGAAAACCTCTGCTGATAGGCGTCTGGGTTAGAGGACAATCGATTCGCATAATCAACAACATGTTCCCCGCGTATTCTCTTTTCATCTGGCAGCACAACCTCGTCATGTGGAACCTCAACACCCGCGTCCAGAGCCCCCTTCAACGCAGCAAAAACTCGCGCACCTCGGGAAGGCGACTGCAAGCCCGTGTCTAAAACCGCTCTTTCCAAGCCGCGGGCAATCGCTCTATAACCGCACAAGAGCCCAGTCAGATAAGCCGCTGAGACGTTTCCACAGTCGCCTTGCCAACCGAAGGCTTTCGTTAATTCACGAGAGTGAGCAGAAACAAGGACCTCATCACCCGTCGCCTTGGCTTCAACGACTTGGACGATCATGTGCCTTAGGGTCCCTCGAACCACCAAGCGGGGCAGCCTAGACAAAACAAGGGCTCTTCTTGACCGGTAGTTACTCTTTCCCTCCTTTCTTCTGCGGAAGGGAACGCGATAGCTGGGTCCCTTCGCCATCACCGCCTCCTCCACAAGCCCCGCGTCTCAATGTAACGCTCCAAGTCCGCGGTAGACTCGAAAACGCCGCCGCCCGCCATGCCATAGAGGCGACGATAAACACTTTCCGTGATCGCTCGTTCAGCCTTCAATTCACGCAGTCTCTTCCGCAGTGTCCGAATTTTTTTCATCCACGCCTCCTTTTTCGAAATCTTTGCTCGAGCCGACCCGCTTTTTCTTCCCGGTCCCTTCCTTAATCCCTTCCTTTTCTTTTCTTGTAGAACACGCGCGCGAGCGCGGCTTACCCCCTTCTTTGGGACAGCTTGAACAGTCCCCTCGTGAATTAGCCTCCGAATTCCCTCTCGAGTAATCGCCGCTTCGACTTCGTCAGTTCGGTCTGGGTCGATCCAAACTCGGTCTTCACCCACCTTGAGAATCTCGGCCGCTAAGCGGCGTTGGCTTTTGAGACTCAACTCTCTTCGCTCCGGTTTATGCTTTTTTGGCCTCCTCCTCTTTTTCCTCTTCTTCCACTTCTTTCTTGAGCTCCTCAACCTCTTTTGGGTTTAGAAGGTGGATTCCTCTCTCCTTGGCTCGAGCAGAGATCTCCACTCGTTTTCGCGCTCCAACCCTATGGGCGATTCTGGCGGCTTGGGTTTTGGGATCGATTTGATCAAGGTCGTCCACGTTCTGAACTAAGACTTCCAAGTATCCGGAAGGGTGGAGCCCCCTCGCCTCCTTGGGACCACGATAACCAACCTGTGCGGACTTGGGCCAGCCCTTAACCTTCTTTCGCATCTTACTGTCTATGCCGCAAGGTCTCCTCCAGCCCTCTTTCAATCTCTTGTAACGCCAGCTTTCCTGTCGCCTGAACTTGGGCTTCTTGCTTTTAACGCGTTCTCGCACCTTTAATGCTTGCTCTTTTTCAGGTGTTTCGGGCCTTTCCTCGCTTCTCACGCTTCCATCCCCTTATGCCGTTCGTAAACGTAGATGCCGTCGAGAAATACTCGAGGGTCCTTTCTTTTCACCTTGGTTGCTCTTTCTATGTTTGCAGCGGTTTGGCTGACATCTTCGATGCTGATTCCCTGCACAATAACGTCTTCATCCTTTACCACAACCTTGGCGTCGCCCATGATCTTGGCTTTGCGGGGGCTTCGTTCTCCGGTGAAGTTTTCTATCGCCACAGTTTTCCCCAGTACCTTGACGGATATGGGGAAGTGGGAGAACACGATCTTTAGCTTGTAGGTGAACCCACCGGTTACTCCTGCTATCATGTTTCGAACATGGGAACAAACGGTTCCCACGAGGGCTGCCTCCCTTTTTCGAGGCCACCTCGCCTGAATCTTTAGCACGTTTCCCTCCAACCGGAGGGATATGGGAGCATGAGAGAAGTCTCGAGTTAATTCACCCCCCTTGCCCCTCACGGTGACAACTCTTCCCCTTATCCCGACCTCCACATCCTCCGGAATTTCAACGGATTCAACTGTCTCCACCGCGCGCATGTTTAGCTCTCCTAATAGACAAATGCGAGGAGTCGCCCTCCAGTTTTTCTTTCTTTAGCCTCCCGGTGAGATACGACCCCTTTGGGGGTGGAAACCACTAGAACACCCACGTCTCTAGAGGGGAGAAATCGTTTCTCCCAAGCTTCAAACTCGTGGGCTTTCACGTGGAAGCGAGGCTTTACGGCGCCACACCTGTTCACCCTTCCGAGAAGTTGCACCTTGAATTTTCCTGAGCGGCCGTCATCCACGAACTCAAATTCCCCAATGTATCCGTTTAGCTGCATCACCCTCAAAACTCTTCCCAGAAGTTTAGAGGCTGGGCTAATCACGCATTCACGCTTGTTTCGAATCTCGTTATTCACGACGATGGTTAATCCGTTTGCCAACGTGTCCATCATAGTCAAGCTTTTAATCCCCCTACTCGTATTTTTTGAAGCCTAGATCTTTGGCGATCTCCCTAAAGCATTGACGGCATACATATAACCCATATCGGCGGATAACTGGACCGTAGGAGCCGCATCTTCTACAGGGTCGACTACCCTTACCATACTTTCTCTCCTTTTTAGGCTTCTGCTTACCCAAGTAGCTCACCGGCCCTACGCGATTTCAACTCCAAACTCGTCTTTAATAAACATGGTTGCTTCATGGAGCGTTATCAAGTGACTTGACCCTATCTTGGACTTAGCATGACGCCGTCGTTTAACCCTGTACCCGGGTCTACCAAGGGTAACGGAGACATCCATGCCGTGTATGCCGAGTTCAGGCTCATATTTGGTGCCGGGTATCTCTATGTGTTCCCTGATTCCAAAAGAGAGGTTGCCATAACGATCGAAGCAACTCGCTGAAAGCTTATTGTCAACTGCTTGAAGAGCCCTCTTGAGGAAGTTCTGTGCTTTCTCCCCTCGAAGGGTTACGAGGCAGGCGATGGGCTCACCCCTTCTGATGCCGAAGTCCCGTATGGTTTTTTTGGCTTTTCGCTTACAAGGCCTCTGCCCCGTCAATTTTTCAAGAACCCTTGCCGCCTTCTCAAGAGGTTCTCCAGATTTTCCAACCGAGATGTTCACCGTTACCTTTTCGATTCTTGGCTCAAGCATTGCATTTTCACTCCACTTCCTACGGATTTCCTCTTCAGACAAATCATTCGGCCTCCTGCAGGGATATGGAGGGTTCGGTGTCGCCAACGATAAATATATAATCGAGGGTCGTTTGGAAGCGGTTTCCCTTCTTGTCTTCGATGGTGACCAGCGAGCTTCTACGATTTTGGCCAGGTCTTTGTTCTATGGTAACGATCTTGCCCCACTTGCCTATGTTCTTGCCGTCAACAATCATGGCAGGTGCACCTTCGGTCAACCTAAAATGTCCAGCCACTTCCTGATCGGGGATGCTCATCTTCAAGGTTTCCAGTGTTTGATACAGGTCTTCCTCAGGCTTTACGGGATCCTTTACTCGAATGAGTATGTTTCTTCCATCGTGAAGGTTAAGCTGTACATGCCCGCCTTTGATCACGGATTTGTTTTCAATCCGACAAAGCTTGAATCCTACCTCATCCTTTCCGATGGGATGAAGGACCAAACCCTTTTGGGAGGGCAAGATTCGACAAATCTTTTCCGCATCAGGGATGGAGACAACATCCATCAAACCTATTGGAAACCTTCCTTCCCGTTGGACTTTTCCATCTACTCTAATTTTTCCTTGTGAAATTATGGCCTTGGCCTCTTTTCGCGTTTTTGCAAAGCCTAATACGTCGCGGATAATAAGCGCGAGGGGTACGCAACTTGAAACGGGGTGGGGACCCGGCTTAGGTTTCACTGTCCAAACGAATTCCTTTCGATGGATGGGCCAGAATCTTGGCGCCGGTTTTCGCTTTAAATGTTTCCTTCCACCCTTCTTCCCCAATCTACAATCCTCCACTTCATGTCGGTTCTAGGTCCTCTGTTAGAGGCTTCGGCTCTGCTTCTTCCACTTCTTCCGCGGCTTCTTTTTCAGGGAGTTCAGCCTCCTTAGCGGCCTCCATTCGCTTCAACGCCTTCTTACGCCACTTGTCGTCAAGGTTGAGACGAGTGATCATCACCTTGGATGGTTGAATTGGAACCAGCGTGGTGGATCCATCTACCTTCTCTCGGGTTATGCCCTCAATAAAAACTCTATAATTTTTTCGATCAACTCGAGTGACCTTTCCCTCGAATCCCTTGTGGTCGCCCCTCATAACCCGGACGGTGTCGCCAACCCTCACTGGAACCGAGTTCGTGTTGTGGGATGATTTTAGGTCTGGTGAGAGGGGCGCGGAGAATCGTTTGCCTCTCTGGTGGTGAGGGGCTTGATGCAGTCTTTTTCGCTGTTTTCCGGGTTTGGTTGTTTTCACTGTTTTTCACTCTCACACGATGATGCTGGAGGCGCTCGCTATCCTAGGCCACCGCTCAGCCGCCTCCCTAGCCACGGGGCCCCGGATCTGCGTCCCCTTCATTTCGCCTTCCGGCGTCATGATAACGGCTGCGTTGTCCTCAAATTGAACCCATGTTCCTTCCTTCCTTCGATACGGTCTTTTCTGTCGAATGATGACTGCTCGAAAAATTTTCTTTCTCATGTCGGGTGTCCCTTTCCTCACCGAAACAACTGCCATGTCTCCAACAGCCGCTGATGGGATACGCCTCAATCGCCCCTTATACCCTATCACTTGAATTAACCTTAGTTGCTTGGCCCCGCTGTTGTCAGCGCATTTGATTACAGCGTTGGCTGGCAATCCTCTTGAAATTTTAGGTCTTTGACCAATCATCCCCTTGGCTATCCAGACACGCGCTTTGGCTCTCGCCGCCATCTCATTTTTCCCCCAGTTTTTCAACCACTACGAAGGAGACGGTTTTGCTTATGGGACGGCATTCCGCTATCTTCACTTGGTCCTTCTCCTTAGCGTTAATGCAAGGAGGGTTGTGGGCGGATATTTGGCTGCGTCTCCGCTCGTAGCGTTTGAACTTTGGTACATAGTTCAGATAGTCACGTCGCACGACGACGGTTTTGTCCATCTTAGCGCTCATGACAACGCCATCCAGCACGCGTCCTCGAATGGAGAGGGTTCCATGGAAGGGGCAGTTCTGATCGTTGCAAGCCTTTTTGGGCTTCTTCAAAGTAAGAGCTGCCACTTACCACCGCCTCCTAATTCTCTTCTTAATTCGATTTTCAGGCCGTCCGACAATGGCTTTCCCGTCGATCTCTATGACTGTACCGTCCGGCATGGTGAAATGAAAGACAGCTACCCTCTTAGTGACGATTTTTCTCTTGTTCTCATGTCGGATTACCAAGGTGTTGCGGGTCTCATCGATCACCCTGCCCGCGATGCCTACATAGTTGGGGTGCGAGCTTTTTACGACTCTGGCGTTCAGCCCAATAAGCTCGTGTTGCAGTATGGTGAGGGCAATTTTCATTTCTTCCCAACCTTCCCAAGCCTTTCTTCATGTTCAATGGTGAGAACGCGGGCGATGGTTTTACGGAGTTCTCGTATACGAGCCGGATTTTCAATTGCCCCGCCTGCCTCAACCATCGTTTTCAATCTCACGAGTTCGGTTTGTAGCTCTGTTAGCTTTTTCTTACGGTCTTCGGAAGACATGGCTCGAATATCCTTTTTCCTTAAGATCGGCATGCTACTCCTTGGCCTCCTCGGTTTCCACAGCCTCTACCGTCTCTACCGCCTTTGTCTCTTCTAGCGGGGCCTCTTCGATTATCTCAACTTGGTCAGGAAACTTCGCCTCTGGGGGCATTATTTGAACCTTGATTCCGTAAATGCCCTGTTTTAATTGTACGTGCGACGTAGCTTTCCTCAGGTACTTTGTGGCGGGGTCTCCGCTTTTGGGTAAATATCCCGAGCGAAACTTTTCATATCGAGCCCGATCTGTTCGCAGTTTTCCGCTTATGATGATTTCGGCTCCTAATGCTCCGGCTTCCATGATTTGGTTCAAGGCCCAGAAGCCAGCTCTTCGAAAGTGCACTCCTCGCGTTAAAGCTGAAGCCACGCGAGACGCTACCACGTGCGCGTTGAGTTCTGGAACCTCGATTTCAGCCACGGAGATTTGTGGGTTAGAAACCTGGAACTTTTCTTCCAGCGTCTTTGCGAGTTCTTTTATTGTCTCCCCGCCTCGTCCGATGACTAGGCCGGGACGCATAGCATAGACTACTATGTGAGTGCCCAAGGGGGTTTTCGTTATATCCACTCCGCCATATCCAGCCCTCTCAAATTCGTTCCGCAAAAATTCGTTGATTTCTGCCTTTTTTAGAGATTCGCTTACAAAATGTTTAACCACTGACATTACGCTTTCTCCCTTTGCTCTAGAACCAGCTCTATATGACAGAGGGTTTCAAAGCGGGGTGATGACCTCCCAAAGGCCCGTGGGATGGACCTCTTGATTTTCATTCCCGGGTAGGCTGACGCGTGGATGATTCGAAGCCTTTCCATGTTTAGCCCCCTGTATTCGGCGTTTGCCTCGGCTCCCTCCAGCACCTCTAAAACCTTTCGAGCAGCCTTCACCGGATACCTGCCCGCGTAGGCCTTTTGCAGTCCACGCCGGTGTCCTGCCTTTTTCTTGAATCGACGGAAGGGAACAGGCTTCTTCTTTAAGATGACCTGCTGGAGAAAATCCTTGGCTTCGTCGAGGTTCATCCCCTTTACTGCGTTGCACACTTCCCTAGCTGCTTTATGAGATACTCTAAGCTCACGGCCACTGGATTTCACGGTTTTGTCGGGGTCTAAGCCCGTTACCGAGTATCCCCATTTCGGCACTGTTCAGCACTCCAACTGTGCAAATCAACAGAAGAAAGGTAGTTTATATGCTTTTTTATCGAAGAGCGCAAAACATCCTTAAGATGGGATAGGTTGTTTCGTCATTGGTCTCGCACAGACTCGCCGAGCTTTAAAGGGCTTCTTCCATTATGATTTTAACGATTCTTTTTCCAGCCGAGCCGTCCCCGTAGGGTGAAAGCGAAGGAAGCTCCCCTTTTTCCTTTAAGGTTTGATCCATCGTCGCTAGGATTTTCTCTTTTTCGACCCCCACCACCCTTGCAAAGCCCGCTTCCACGGCCTCAGGCCTCTCGGTGGAAAGTCGAATCACCAAGACGGGCTTCCTAATAGGGGGTGCCGTAGCCTCCTCCTGCAGTCCCCCAGAGTCCGTGAGCATCATCTCACATTTTTTCATGAGCACTAAAAAGTCGAAGTAGCCTAAAGGAGGAACAATCTGAACGTTTTCTGAGGAAGAAAGCTTCTTCCATAATCCTTGTTGGCGTAGGCGTTTTCGGGTTCTGGGATGAAGAGGATACACGATGGGTAGGGGAGCCTCAATGAAAGCCTCAACAAGGCTTTTGAGCACGGTTCGGTCGTCGACGTTCTCGGCGCGATGAGCGGTTACCAGCGCGAACTTCTCGAATTCCACCCTTTGTAGGATGCTAGACCTTCTTTCAGCCATTGGAAGGTGCTGGATCACAGCATCAATGATCGTGTTTCCCGTCACGTAGATTTTGCCCCACACGCCCTCTCTTTCCAGGTTTTTTCTCGCGTTTTCAGTGGGGGCAAACAGGTAGGTGGAGACGTGGTCCACCAAGCGTCGGTTGTGCTCCTCTGGCATGCGCAAGTCGAAACTTCTGAGACCGGCTTCCACGTGACCTACTGGAACGCTGAGCTTTACCGCGGCGAGGGCGGAGGCTAGGACCCCGTTGGTGTCACCCTCCACCAGCACCAACCTTGGCTCAACCCGTTTAACTACTCTCTCGATGAGGGCCATGATTCTGCCTGTTTGCAGTCCAGGGGAGTAAGCTCTCACCTTGAAGCCGTGGTCGGGCTTGGGAAGCTCCAGTTCCTCGATGAATTGCTGGGACATGTTGTAGTCGTAGTGTTGACCGCAGTTAACGAAAATGTAGGGAACCGAGTTCTCCTTTAAGGCTCTTATGACGGGCGCCATCTTGATGATTTCCCGAGGGTTACAAGCCCTTTTCAGGTCTGGTGCCCACGACTACCATACAGGCTTTACTAATGGTATTCACCTCCGCCCTAAGAGCTCCATTTTTCATCGGCATATTTTCTCACAACTACCATGAAGTTCGCAATACAATTCCGTGCTTTCCATATCTATCCTTTTTTCCCTCTTCCTCACCTCTATGGCGTAGACTTCTCTATCTATTAGAAGGTATGTTGGTTTACGCGGTTTGATTGGCTATTGTTTTTTGCCGCACTTTGGACAATAGATGGCTTCAGCCATCATTTCTGCTCCACAGTACACGCAAAACTTCTTTTCTATAGCTTCTTTGGGTGCCTCGAGTGCCTCGGTTTCCCCGGGTTTTTCGGGTTTCTCGACTGCTGGCTTTTCTGCCTCTGGAGGAACTCCTTCCAAATACGTTAAGGATGCTGATCGTGCACTGAAAACGCCGAAGATAGGAGCGATTATAAATGAGAGAATCCAACCGATTGCGGGAATGCTCCCTATAGCGCCGACAATGATTGCGCACACGAACAGAACTATGAGCCATAGAATATACGCTCCCCAACCGATCCTTCCAATTATGCCCAAGATTTCTCCAATGGCAAACGCTTTGCCAAAACTGTCGTTCTTGACCATGTGCACAATGGCCATGGCTAATATGATGGCAAGGAAAAACGCTAGGAGCAAACCAATTATTAGCATAGGAATGGCCAAAAGCCAACCGACCAAGGGCGCGCCTGGAAGGGCCATCCATGCGAAGCCCGTTAGAAACGCGAAGGGAACGATCAGGATAATCGGGATTATCATGTATATAATGGCTACAACGACGATTTTTAATCCCTGAACCCACAAACTCCCATAGTTTTCTAAACGCGGAAGCTCCTTGGAATCTGGAGGCTCCTTTATGACTCTGCTCACATATCCTGCAACAATTAGATTTACGATCGGAATGATATTAAGGACGATCAATATCAGCAAGCGACCGAGATCGGCGAAAAGGATCTTCGTATAATCGATTGAGTTCGTCAGATTTTTGTCAAGCTTCAAGCTTCTCCCTCCTTCACACTAAATTTGACAAACAAATTATAATGCTTGGTCTAGAAATAGTTTCCTATAGCAAGGCGGTTTATTATAGGAACGCTTTCATGAGGGCTTCTAGGATGCTTTGGGCGCACTGATCCGGATCTAGTTTGTCGGAGTCCACGGTTACCTCGGGTTGTAGGGGCTCTTCGTAAGGGACGCTCACTCCAGGCACGCTGACGCTCTCACCCGTAAAAGCCTTTTTATAGATGTCCTTGGGAGCGTAAGCATACTCCTTTCGCCCAGTCTCCCTCTGGATGCAGACCTCTAGGGGGCATCGGAGATAGGCTTCCATGAACCTCGGCATCTCCCTTCGGGCGTGGTTTCGATACTTTCGGAGGTTTGCGGTGGCATCAATGATGACGTTGACGCCGTTCTGGGTGAGGAGCTTAGCCACAAATACGATGGCCCCATACACCATGTCCCTCTCTTCCTCCGAATACGTGGGCTTCGGGGTCACAACTTCACGCAACATGTCCGAAGAGACAACCTGAGCATGAACCCCCAGCTTCCCCAACTTTTTCAGCAACGCCTTGGTAACCGTAGACTTACCACAACCCGGAAGACCAGTGACCCAAACGCACCACCCGCTCTGTTTCATCAGGATCAACCTTTAACATGATAGTTTCTTCTATGATAAAAACTATGGGAAGGCCTATAAGCAAAATGAAGCAGAGAAGACCGGGCGACGTACATCCTTCCGATTTCTAGCTCTCAATGTATGAGTTGATGTCTGCGAGGTCGATTTTTTCGGTTCTGAGAACGTTTCTGATGAAGCTGAACAGTTTTGCACGGACATCCAAGGAAAGGCTTGGGTACCAAAGGGGTGAAGCCATAACCAAGCCTCTCCACGCGCAAAAGGGCTGTATCGCCGTCAGCATTTCCTCGTCTCCAGTCTTGTCTAGGTAATTTTTCCAGAAGAGGTTGAACAAGATTTCAAAGGGTCCTGTAAGCTTGCCGTAGGTTTGCAGCGAATAGAAGAGGTAGTTCATGGTCATGCAGCTAGTGTCGTCGCCTGGCTCCCCCCACTCCCCCCGGCTGCGGTCGAGAACCGTGAAGTCCACGCCTTTACGAAACAAAATGTTCCAGGGGTGGTAGTCCCCATGAACCCGCGAGCACCGGTGGGCTTTACGCTTGAGCCTCCACCTCCACTCCACGCACCTCTTCTCGATTTCAACGATTTCTCCCTCCGTGATGTAGTCGAGCCCAGGTGGATAGCTATCGGTTAAGCCCATGATACACTCCCCGTGCCCCAGCAAGTCTCGCATCCGCCTAACGTAGAGCTCCGGCGCACCCTTGACGGCGTGAACTTTAACAATGTAGTCGGAGAGAGCTTGACAACGATCCCTGTCCAGATTCTCCAGACTTTTCTGCTCCCTTATTCGGTCAAGGTCTCGATAGTATGGTTTTCCCTCCACCATCTCGGTTACGATGAAGAATTCAGTGCAGTCTCCCACGGATTTTAGGTTTCCATCCAAGGTGAAGGCTCCCACATCCACGGAGCGAACGTGTTTTGGGAGCTTATTGAAGCTAGAGTGTTGCCAGAGTAAAATCTGAGCTCGGTCGGAAAAGTGGTCGTGCCCAAAGCCTCCGGGACGTACGGTTTCCAAAACCACCCTTTTCGTTTTCCCTTGAACAACCAACTCGATTAAATAAGGAACCCCGTACCCGAATCCCTTCAACTCCTTCCCAAGTCTCTTCCTCTTACCCAACTCACCCACATACCGAATCTCCACATCCGCCTTGTAGACGGAGCAAAGATACTCCCTCATTTTCTCTATCTGCAACGCGGGCATGTTCCAACTTCCCATAATTGACTTAAGGAAAGGTAAGTTAAATTTTTGTGTTTCTTGCTTAAAATGAGTAGTAAATTCAGACTTCATGAAGGTAAGTCGGGTTTTGCGAACCTCTTATAAAGGGCACATCCTTAATTTTGCACCTCAACAAAGGGGTTTAGGCTGGGGGTTAGCATCCATGAACTTGATCATAGATGGTGGAACCGTTGTCACGATGGGTCGTGAAGGAATAATTCGAGAGGGGGCCGTTGTTGTCGAGAATGGTCGCATAGTGGATGCGGGTAAGGGTGCCAAGCTAAGACGAAAGTATTATGGTTATGAGAAGATCGATGCCAAGGGAAAAGTTGTCATCCCGGGTCTCGTGAACACTCATCAACACGCGGCGATGAGCCTTCTCCGAGGTTACGCGGACGATTTCCCCCTCATGGAATGGCTGGAGAACTGGATCTGGCCCCTAGAGAAGCACATCACGGGTCAAGACATCCATGTGGGCGCCCTCCTAACCGCCGTGGAGTCCATTATGGGCGGCACGACCACGGTTAACAGCATGTACCATTACGTGGCGAGCGGCAGTGAAGCTGAGGCCTTCGCTCAAGTGGGCCTTCGCGGAGTTATTGGTCATGTCTGTTTCTCTTGGAGGAAGGAGGAGGATATCAAAGCGTTACGGGGACTCGCTAGGGACTGGCACGGCAAAGCCAACGGGCTCATTAGGGTGAGTGTAGATCCCCACGCTGCCTACACCGTCGACCCTGAGTACATGAAGGAGCTGAGGATCATCACTAAGGAGCTGAACGAAAAGTATGCCTCACCTGACTCCCCCATTATGTGGCACACCCACATCGCCGAAACCGGAGATGAGCCAGAAAAGATTCGCAAGGCTTTCAACGTTTCCGTTGAAGACGGGGTGGCGAAGTACCTCGATTCCTTAGGCGTGTTAGGAAGCGATGTTATTGCCGCTCACTGCGTGTCGCTTTCCCCGGGGGATATAGAGATTCTCAAGGCAAGGGGAGTGAAGGTTTCCCACAACCCCGTCTCCAACCTGAAGCTGGGTTCCGGCGTCAGCCCCGTCCCCAGCTTGCTGAGAGCCGGGGTGACCGTTGCCCTAGGCACGGACAGCTCCTGCTCCAACAATAACTCAGACATGTTTGAGGTCATGAAGGTGGCGGCTCTCCTGCACAAGGGCCTTCATAAGGATCCAACCCTGTTATCCGCCGAGGAGGTTTTGCGGATGGCAACCATAGAGGGCGCCAAGGCTCTCCTGTGGGATCGGCAAATAGGGTCCATCGAAATCGGTAAAAGCGCCGACTTGGCCATTGTTGATTTCAAGAAGCCCCACCTATGCCCCTTGTTCAACGAAATCAGTCACCTTGTGTATTCGGTTAGGGCGGCTGATGTGGAGACTGTTCTCATCAATGGCAATGTGGTCATGGAAAATCGAGAACTCACAACCATAAATGTTCACAGGGTTCTGGAGATGGCAGAGAAAACGAAGGAAAGGCTCCTAACGCGCCTCGCTCAAGGATAAGAATACTAGCTACTAACTACCGCTATAGTTAGGTTTTCAACTCCACGGGCGTCGGCTTCTTCGTCTTCATCCCAATCTTCGTCACTTCAGCAATAACCTCACTCGCATCCAAAATCTCCAACAACACAGGCTTTCCATCCTTCGTAAAGTGAACAATGATAGGGCCCATCTCCTCAGCATAGTCAACCTTTGCCTCAGAAACCTGAATCAACAGCACATCCGACTCACGATTATAACTAACCTTCATATCTTTCCCTCCTCGCCGGATAAAACGTCACCACGAGCTTTCTATCACCAGCCTTCTCATAAACCACCCGCAACACATGCTCCTTATTAAGTTTAGCCGAGGCTATAAACCTACCCTTCCAACCAACATCCACCCTCTCCGGACTCTCCAAAACCCTAACAACCTGTCTCTTGGAAATCGACAAACCTAAACGCTTCAAAATCTCAAACTTCCGCATAGCATGGTCGGTGAATTCCACTCTACGAACAGACAAACGGTTTTTCACTCCGCAGTTCCAAAATAACCAGGAGATTTCATTAAAAGCTTATCGATTATCTTTGCTCACACCTTGACCAAACGAAATCCAACAACTCATAAAACCCTCATGCAAGGATAACAGCCATTGTATTAATCGTAACTGTTTATTAGTGGAGAAGAATAAAAGGAACCGTGGTGTTGCACGTGTCAAGTTTCAGGATTAAGGATCCAAGTCTCGCTGCCAAAGGAAGCCTCCTCGTTGAATGGGCCTCGAGGCACATGCCGGTTGTCGATCAGATCAAGCGCCGATTTATGCGGGAGCAACCACTGAGAGGCGTCATGATAGGGGCTTGCCTCCACGTAACCAAGGAAACTGCAGTGCTCGTGAGGACGCTTACAGCTGGAGGAGCCGACGTTGCCTTATGCGGTTCTAACCCCCTGTCCACCCAAGACGAGGTGGCAGCGGCGCTTGCCGAGGAGGGGCTCTCTGTGTACGCGTGGCGGGGTGAAACCACCGAGGAATACTATTGGTGCGTAAATAAGGTTATTGATCACACGCCCCAAATCACGTTAGACGATGGCGCCGACCTAGTGAGCACGATTCATTTGAAAAGAAGCGAAGCCTTGAAGAACGCAAAGGGCGGCACCGAGGAGACAACCACCGGAGTCATGCGCTTGAGAGCCATGGAAAAGGCGGGGGCGCTCAAGTATCCTATCATAGCTGTGAACGACGCCTACACGAAGTATTTGTTCGACAACCGTTACGGGACAGGCCAAAGCACCATAGACGGAATCGTTCGAGCCACCAACGTTTTGCTGGCTGGAAAGAACTTTGTGGTGTGTGGCTATGGGTGGTGTGGTCGTGGGCTCGCTCATCGAGCGAGGGGCATGGGCGCCAACGTCATCATCACTGAGGTGGACCCCATAAAAGCGCTGGAAGCGGCTATGGACGGCTTCCAGGTGATGTCCATGGATAAAGCCGCACAGATAGGCGACATTTTCGTCACCGTGACAGGAAACATTAGCGTTATCCGAAAGGAACACATGCTCAAGATGAAGGATGGCGCCATTCTCGCTAACAGCGGTCACTTCAACGTGGAAATCAGCATACCTGATCTGGAGAGTGCATCATCTTCAAAGAGAGCTCTTCGACCCCACCTGGAAGAGTACAGTCTTCAGGATGGAAGAAGACTCTATCTGCTCGCTGAGGGGAGGCTCGTGAATCTCGCTTCGGCAGAGGGTCACCCTTCTGAGGTCATGGACATGTCCTTCGCAAATCAAGCCTTGTGCGTTGAGTATTTGGTGAAGGAGAGAAAAATGGAGCCGAAGGTCTACAGCGTGCCGAAACAGATCGACGAGCTCGTGGCGAGGCTAAAGCTAGCGGCAATAGGAGTGGAAATCGACGAGCTTATGGAAGAACAAAGGAGGTACATAGCCACTTGGGAAGCCGGGACTGTCTGATTTCAATGACAAAACTTATAATAGGGTATTAAGTAAAAATGGCTACATTGTGGTGGTGAGTATGGTTAGTAAAGATCAAGCTATCGGGTGGCTGATTTTCCTAGCATGCGTAGTTGTCGGAATCGCATACGTCGGCGGCTTTGCAGTTGTAGATTGGGCTCTTCGATTCTGGTTAATCGCCATTCCAGTGATTCTTGCCTTCCTCCTTGTGTTGGGAATCGGGGCTTGGATAGGCTGGACGATGGCTACAACGCCGCCTCCGAAGCCAATAGAGGAGATCGAAGCCGAAGAGAAGGCTGAAGAGGAAAAGAAGCCAGAAGAGGAGAAGGCGGAAGAGAGAGAGGAGTGAAGAGGAGAAGCAAAACCTGATTTCCTCTTCCCGTTGGTTACGCGAGTTGCGGAGCCTCCATGAGCGGGGTTAAAGGCTTAGTTCTCTGCGGTGGACCGGGCAAAAGGCTTAGACCTATCACCTACTACTTTCAAAAGACCATGGTCCCCATAGGGATAAAGCAGAAGCCCCTCCTAGAGTACGTGGTTCGGCTCTTCAAGTTTCACGGAATCCGGGACCTAGCCTTTCTGGTTAGCTACAAGGCAGAGCAGATTGTGAACTATTTTGACGACGGATCCAGATTTGACGCGAAAATCTCCTATGTATACGATGATCCACAGTTGAAGGGGACAGCGGGCTCTGTTCTTAATGCTTATGCCAAGGGTACGGTGGGTGTGGAGGACACTTTACTTGTATACTATGGAGACATTCTTACCAACATGGATCTACAGGATTTGTTGCGTTATCACGAGAAACGAGAGGCCTCGGCAACAGTCGCTTTATCCTTAGGCTTTACAGTTAGGGTTGGCTTAGCAGACATGGACAAAGATAACAAGATTCGAGGTTTCGTGGAGAAGCCAAGTTTAGAAAAGCCTGTGAGCGTGGGACTACTGGTTTTCAAGGGTGAAACCCTGAAGGATATGGAGCGATTAAAAAAGAGGGGGCGTGAATTGGATCTGATGAGGGACGTGGTCCCCTACCTCATAGAGATAGGCAAGCCAGTCTACGGCTACCTTTCAGACGCCTTCTGGTACGATGTGGGTAGCACCGAGGCATACGAGAAGCTAAACCCTCAACTCGTTGAAAACCGCCTATCCTACCTCTTCTAACGATTTTAGCCAATTGCACGTATGATAATGACGCGAGCACCGTCGAAATTTATGCGCTTAGTTTTTCTTTTGTGAAAGGAATTATAAATCCGGGAGTCCTAAATAGTTTAGTCTCTAAGAAGAGACTCAGTGAACTATGCCGTATCGTGTTGGAAGGTAAGTCATGTCATATACGAGCTTGATCCTGCCCTACGCTGTTGAAGACGCCGATAGGAAAAAGCCTTTCACCCATGATATGGAAGTCGCAGCGATTCTTTGCTTAGCCGAGGCAGAACGGAAGAAGCTGGGGATTCTAGAAGTCTCGCCAGAGAGGATTTCGTTCATCTCGAAGCTTTATTACCCCTTATGGGCGGTTCCTTGGGAGAACGAAGGCTTCATTGTGGATGGTTTGGGATTTCTCTCTCACACCATTGTGCATATGAAGCCGCCAGACGTGAAGCTTTTCACCGAGGACATCAAAAGGGACACAGCGGTTCGTAAGCTCTATCGAAGCGCTTTACAGAAGCATGTCCAGACGTTTAAAGACTTCATCGGGACCACTCAAATTCCCATCGAGGCAGTGATATCGGATAAAAAGCTGCTGTCCGCCATTTTCGAATACCTCGAGCAAAGCTTCATGTCTAAAAGGAACGCGGCAGGGCTCATTGGTGTTGCGCCTCCCAAACTTAATGAAAAGGCGGCACGGGAAGTAGCCAGTAAAATCATTGACCACTGGGAACAGATTCAATCGGAAATCAAAGGTTTACAATACGCTATTGGCGTTCTTAACGAAGAAACCAGTTTTCATGAGCGTAAAGTCCTTCGCGAGATCGAACAAGCGCGGGGAATGTATGAAAAAGAGATACTCCGTGTCAAACCCCTCATAGAGAAAAGGGTGGAGCGATTGATAACGGAGCGGGATGCCAAGGTCAAAAAAGCAATCAAAGCCGCTGAAAGAGAATTGATAGTCACCCTCAAGGAGAGGGATAAGCAAGAAAGGAAACTACATAAAATGGAGCGAAGCAAACGCGAGTTCGAGAGGAAAAGAGACGCTCGCAAACGCAAGGGTGACAAACCGGGCGAGTCTTACTGGGGTAACGAAGTAAAAAGATGCAAAATTAAGATGTCTGAAATCGGAGAAGTGATGGAAGTCCTCTCGCGTCATATTGATCAAGTCCGCAAACAAAAGGAGGTTACGATTGAAAAACTGAATAAAGATTATCAGGCCATGATTGATAGAGAAAGAGGGAGAATTGCAGACCTCGAGGCTTCTCGTGACTATGAAATTGCGATGAAGCAAAAGGAGATCGAAGAACTACGGTCAGAGGCTTCCTCGATAATAAACCCTGTAGGACAACTTATTGAGCAAAAAAGGCTACACGCGTCTCAGCTTAAGGAGGTAACAATTCCTTGGAGACCAGACGAGGTTACACTAATTTGTGTGCCCTTTTGTCTTGTTCAATACGAAACTCAGGCAAAGTCCCGAGGTAACTTGTACGGGCCTGTGATCGCCATGGGCTACGAGGGCATTATAAAGAGGATTCAGAAGGCTATTGGGAGCTTCAGCCTCGAGTACCGAATCAAGCTTCTTTTGCGTTCCAGGTCTAGCGAATTGGAAAGGATGTTCACTTCGGTCCTTGCCAAAAAAGCGCGGGAGGACAAGGACCTCGAGGAAATCCTGCATAGACTGGGTTATTCCAACGATCTCCTCAGTGTCCCTAACTTCAGAGAGGTGTTAGCGAGGGGGATGGAAGAACTAAAGGGGGAGGGTTGGGTCAACTCAGAAGAGAAGGACGCCATCTTAAACGCTTACGCACGCCCTTAAACCGCTGACTGTTTCGTAATAGTTAATAAAACTCAAGTGGTATAGTTTCTCACCGAGGTGACGCAAGTGACCGTCGATGACAAGTTGGTGGAACGAAAACTTCTGTTGAAGCGGGCCTACCCGAGAATCGAGCTGTTTGAAATCGGTAAAGCACTGAATCTCCCATACTTCAATCGTTTCATGAGCGGATGGGAAATCGATGAGGAGGAGGCATCCCTTGAGATAGCATCAAACATAGGCGATGCGCAACTCAAGGAAATTTTTGAAAAGCAGGTGCCCCGCGAGTGGACCGTGTTTAGGGGCAGGTACTACACGTTTGAAAACGGGGTTCTGCGCCTCGAAGGATCCTGGAAAAGGGTTCAAGCAAGCATCCATCATGTGAAGAAAAGGTATGGAAGGAATGGTGTTGCGGTTTTAAGGACGCTGGTGGAAACCGGCGAAAGCTGCGGCTTAGGGGAAATAAGGAAAAACCTGAGGAAAGAGGTTGATCCCTACCCCATTTTGGCGGGACTCGAGGAGTTAAAGGTTATCGTCACCTCGTACAAGGGCGATCGTTATCAAGAGTGGAAAATACCGGAGGAGACCACTTCATTGATTCGGTCAGAGCTGGGATTAGCGCCGCGTCCCACTCCTCCGCCCTCGGAAGTAGCTCTACCCGGCGCGCCCCCGGTTGAGGTGGAAAAACCAGACTATGTGTGGACGGAGCGTCAAAAAGTTGGGGAGATGGATAAAGAGCTCAGCGAGTACGTAAACGGGTTGCTAAAGCGTCGACTAAACGCTATTATCAAGTTTGGAAAAACTTTCTCGGTCGCTTCCTTGGCGGCTTACCTTCAAAACCTCTTCGGACCCATCCTATACTTCGATAGTTTGTTGAGCATTATCCAACAATACGCACTGGCTGACACGGAGATCACTCATCCACAAGGAAAAACCGGGATGCGAACGGGATGGTCCCTAGCCTTGTTCGGCGAGCCGGGCACCGGAAAGTCCTTTGCAAGTAGGGACATAATTCTGGGTAAGCCTGACGCAAAGGTTCCACCCCATGGAATCCCTGGTAGGAACCGCTACTGCGGGGGGATGTCGCCGGCACGCTTCACGAGGATAGGGCAGGCTTACGTTCAGCGAACCTTCAACTTCATTGTTCCGGAGTTTAACGACTGGTTTAGGTACTCTGGGATGGTGGACGTCTTAAAGCTTGCCATGGAGCGGGGGGAAATCAAGTATGAGCTGCATAGGGAAGTTGTTGGTCCCTATCGCTTTGAATCGTTTCTCAGCGTGAACTATAATACCGCCGTTTTCGGAAGGGGGTACGAGGTCACGGTAAGCGACCCTAATTTTAACGCTATCGAGGATCGAATGGTGTGTCGCCTCCACCGCCTAACCAAGCAACGCTATGTTGATATAGCCCAAAGCCAGATGAGGCTGGCTCTGGGAGAAATCGACATCGAAAGGGGAGCCCAAGACATTAGAGACCACGCCGCGCTGGTGTACGCCATTGAAACAGGGCACCCGCTAGTGAGGGGTCAGTTTCCCTACAAGCCCGTGATGATCACCCCTCAAACCTACGACATGATTAAGGAGGCTAGGGAAGGCATCATGGAACAAATCCCTCAGGAAGTCGTGAGGTTTTCGGCTCGCCTAGAGGACCGGGCCATTCGTTTCGCCTGCGCCGCTTCCCTCCTCAATTACTTCCATTCTAATCTGGATTACATACCGATGAGTGAGGACGCTCTCAAGTATGCCATACAGCTTTATGTTGAAGAGGCCTCGGTGAGGTCTCGGGAAGAGTTCAAGCCTGAAGAGGTCCTAGAGAAACTGTATTAAGTCGCTTAAGGATTCTGGCGCTTTTGGGTACGTGGGAGGTAAGCGACGTCTTTTCAGCTTATGCTTGCGCTTTTGATCTACGTCAAGGTGGATGAAGTGAAACTCCAAGCCGCAGATGGGACACGCCCATACGTGCCCCGTATCCATCTCCAGTTTCCTCTTTTTTGGCTCCAGCATTTCTTTCTCTTCTATTGTTTTCAGTTTTTCCTCCGGAGACACGAGGGAAAGGCTCCAAGCTCTCTCTAATAAGAACAGGGTTATCATCGCTTTTTCATCCTCCTTCTTGGTCAAGGTGACCCAGTTCTTTCCAGGCGCCCTCTTTCCCGTCGCTTCTTCATAGGATTTAACTTCGAAGTTTTCCCGGATTATGCTTGGGACTTCGTCGATGTTATTTACGACTTTTCGACGAAGGCGATCCATTTCGTCAGCATAGGTTAAGGATATAACATCGTAAAGCAAGCCCTCGATCACGCTTTTTTGAAACAGCATGGTGTTTCCCTCCAGCTGAGCGAAGCGCCTTCCAGACGGACACTTCAAAGCCCTCACCATCACCTTTCCCAACTCCTTGTCTGAGCAAGCCTTAAAGAGCCATTCTCCCGTGAGAAAATCCCTGACCCGATAAAAGCGCGCCTCTCCCTCCCGCAACTGCCGCAAGCTCAAATCGAACCAAGCGTCCGCTGGCCTCTCCTCGATTCTAGTGATCTTGATTCGGCTCAAGAACTGCATCCGGCTCCTCTCCTTAACAGACCACTTAACATTTGATCATTGGTAGCCTTAAGGTTGTGGGTAACAATTTTCTTTCGACTGCTTATCTGAGGGAAACCGTTGCGGTTATAGCACGTTATACCCGTTTTTCGAACGTGCAGGCCTAACAAAAATCATAAAGAAAAAGCCTGATTCCAAGATTCTTGAGGCTGTTGGAAAAATTGAGGGTGCGGATTGGGGTCTTAGTGAAGTTTGACTTCGTTTATGGGTTGTAGGTTCTCTAGGTCGTTCATCTTGATCTTCTTGTCCGACATCGTATAGAGCACATGGTCTATGTAGAACGATCTCTTTACATAGTAGTCGCCCTGCGATTCTGCGTCTTCGAAGTGAGTGATGTCTCCTTTCAGCATGATACCGCTTAGGGATACGTTGAAGACGTAGGCGCCTTGCCAAGTCGTATATTGGCCCTTCACCACAGACTCCGTCGAAACTGGAATCACGAGGAGGTTCCTCGACCTGTCAAAGAGGAGCGCCTTATGATCCCACAGGATCGGGGAGTCAGACCATGATCCCTTGTCTCCCACCGTGTACTTGCCCACCTCCTCCGGGTCGCTGACATCGCTGACATCAAAGAGGGATATCTTCAGGTTCATGTCTTCCTTTCCTATGCCTATGATGTGATCCTCATCGTAGGGGTGCAGGTAGCTGGAGTAGCCAGGTATCTTTAAGAAGCCCAGAACCTCTGGGTTTTCCGGGTCTTTCAAATCTATCACGAAGAAGGGGTCAACCTGCCTAAAGGTTACGAGGTAGCATCGGTCTCCCATAAACCTAGCCGAGTAGATTTGTTCTTCTGGGGCTAGGTTCTCCAGCCTCCCAACCGTCGTCAGGTTCATGTTAAGTATGTAAATGTTGTTCTGGGATGCTGGGGCTTCCCAAGTTGTGGTGGCTATCCTGAAGTGGTCGTCGTACTCGTCCATGGAGAACTGGTTCAGCACGTAGCCCGCTACCTCACCCTCCGCCACGCACTCTATTTCGTCGTCCTCTATACTGATCCTGTATATCAGCGTCTTCCCGCCCTCTTTAGTGAAGGTTATGTAGATATTGTCCACAGAAACATACATGCAACTCGCTGACCCCAACAGAAACGTCTTGTACGCTGGCGGCAACTCGTCGTTTTGAATATCTATAGCCACTACGGTTGTGAACGCGTGGAAAACATCGTCAGAGGCATTGGAATAGTAGATGTCGGAGGCACTTATCTTCCTAGATGCGTCGCCGAAATAGAATTCCGGAAGGGTCACCTCGACCTTTACCTCACCTCTGACCTCAATGGGTTGGATCGCTGGCTGATTTACCACCATGTAAACGTGGTCGCCTATCATCCTCGAGTTGAAATAGTATCCGTCAACCGTGACGTTCCTCGCTAAGACAGGGTTCGCCCTATCGGAAACATCATAGACCTTCACAGATGTTAAGTCCTTAAGTGGTGGCGGTATTGGCGCTATCTCAGATGCTACTTCCTCAGGTGGCGATACGTATAGAGGCCTTATTTCCATGGGGCTCTCAAAAACCGCGAGCTTATTCTGGTTTATGAAGATCTCCATAGGGTTTCCATCGAAGCTTATTTGGGAGAGAATTGTGGCCTCTTCTGGGGGGTATACCCTCAAAATGATAAGCCTGTTGCCTGAAACAACATATGCGTATTCCCCATCGGTTTTCACGATGTCAGCTTCATCCACCCCCTCAACCTGAATATTCGTTCTTGAATAGTCAAGGGTGCTTACAACCGCCGCCAGCTCTCCAGGGGCTGGTACAGGGGGTAGAAGGGTCTTCTCTTCAACTCCCCAGTATGGGGGTCTCTCCATTCGCGCCATGAGAAAGTCTCTCAGCTCCTCGTAGGACGAGAACGTTTTCAACGGAGTCTGCCGAGCAGTGGGCTGGGTGGGTTGAAATCTAGCGATCTCTGTTCCGAGATGGTAGCAGACCGCGCTCAATATTAGGGCTAAGAGAACAGCCGTAACCCCGTACGTCAGCGTTTTCCGCCTAATCTCGCTATGCATTTTAAACACCAACCCTAATACAACACACAACCCCTATTTTATACTAGTTTTTAGTACACCCTGTTCTAGAAACTGGACAGGACAATGCCTATGGAACATTCAAAGCCAATTTCATGAAGGCGTTCTCCTGCTTCCTAATCTTCTCGCGGGCTTCTGTTTGTCTTTAATCGTAAGTGGTGCGGATTGTTAAAGTGTGCAGAGTCTTGCACGTTAGAAACTTTTTCAAAGGTATTTCGGCAGGCGACTACCGCGAGTGCTTTTATTTTCCTAGCTTGAGGAAGGCAACCATGCCTGTGATGGCAATTATTGATGTTATCGCACTGTAGCTTACGGCGGTTGTTAGGTTTACGTGTTCCCACAGTGTTCCCACAGCTGTATTGGCTACGAGAAAGGACATCCCTGCAACGAGGTAGTAAAGCCCATAGGCCGTGCCCCTCAAATCCTCACGTGCATATGCCGGAACCAACGCCCTCTGAACGGTCTCCACGATCCCCACGTAGGCTCCGTAGACAACGGCTATAAGAAAGGCGTAGAGGGGATTTGCAAGGGGTAGGGGGAGAAGGAGGGCCGATGCTAGGAAGGTTCCATAACCCATGACGAGGGCCCTCTCCTTTCCTATCTTATCAGCTAAGAGGCCCGCTGGTATGGCGATGGCGGTGTGGGCCACGTTAATCACGGCATACACCAAGGGGACGAGGGCTTCTGGCACACCGACCTCCTTTGCCCTCAAAAGCACGAAGGAAAAGTTGAAGGCTCCTATGGAAAAAAGGCCCACAATGAGGAGAAGCACGGAAAATCTACCCCTAAGAACAGTTTTCATACCCCTTAGTAGCCTCAGTTCCTTGGACCTGCCCACTCGTTCCTTGACGAAGATTAGGAGGATAGGCAGTGCTGCAAAACCGGGTATGAAGGAAAACCAGAAAACGTCTCGCATGGATAAGCCAAGGAAGAGCATGAAGGAGGCAAAGACCGGTCCTAAGATAGCTCCAAGTTGATCGAGGGTTCTGTGAAGACCGAAGGCTGCACCCAAGCGCTTCTCGGAAACCAATTCGCTGAGGAGAGCGTCTCGAGGCGAAGTTCTAACCCCCTTCCCGATCCTATCGCTAACTCGGATTATTAAGGCGTCAATTGTTGTTTGGGCCACGGAGAAGAGGGGCTTCACGGCGTTAGAGAGTGCGTAGCCAATGAAAACTATCGCCTTCCTTCGTCTAAACCTGTCTGAAACGACCCCCGCAACCGCCCTCAAGCTGTAGCTGAGGGCCTCAGCTACACCTTCGATGACGCCCAGAACGGCTCGAGTGGCTCCGGGAAGCCCAAGGATGAAAGCAGGCATGATGCTGAAGCACATCTCGGTGGAAACGTCGGTGAAGAAGCTGACCAAGCCTAAGGCTAGAACATTTCTAAATGCTCTAACACCTGATTCCTTGCTGTTTTCAGTTTTCACTTCAACACCTCAAACTCCGCATGTGTTCAGGGACCCTAACGTACACTTAAATCATTTACTACGTCTAAAAGTTTTCAGTTTTATGCAGGAACAGACGTTTCAACAATATTAAACGTATCGACGGCTAATGGAGGGCTGCGAGGAACCCACGTATGTTGTCCTTGATGGATTGAATTAGGGGATGTTTCACCTTCTCCGGAGCTTTCAGCTTCTCCAATCGGGCAATTCTGAAGTAGATAGGAGGATGAGGGTCCCACCCCATCCATCCCTGGATCCTATAGGCGGGTATTCGTTCAAACTGCAGTTTACGAAATCCTATCTTTCGCAAGGCTTCCGCCAAAACCTTGGGTTGCCCGATCTTAACTGCAGCCTCCAGATCCGCCCTAGCCTCAAAGAACTTAGCGATGAAATATATGGCCCCAAGGGCGAACAGAAGGTAAAAGTATCCAAGGAAAAACAGGAAGGGCCAGAAAACGTACACCCTAAGCAGGTACTCGGCAGCGGTTAAGGAGAAAAGAACGAGGGGATCTCTCCCCTTGAGATGGCTAAACTCATGCCCCACTACGCTGAAAATTTCATCATCCTCCAGTTGGACGAGCAGCCCTGTGGTGATGAGTATGATCCCGCGTTTTGGGCTTGGCCCCGAGGCTGCCGCGTTGGGTAGGATCGTGTTTGCAATGACGATCTTGGGAATTGGAAGGTTGAATCTTTCTGCGGCCTTTTTCACAATTTGATAGACGTTCACGGTTTTTGTGGACATGTTCTCTGGGACGCATTTGAATCCATATTTGGAAAGAACTTCATCGGCCGTTTCACAATCTACCGCCTTTCCAACAGCTAACGTTTTTTCGTAGATCTCCCCCTTTATCTTGATTAACGTGTCTCTGCTGTATTTTTTATGGAATTCTTTGTGCTCTTCGACTGGTAAGTGGTACTGGAAAAGGTGAATGTTAGGGTTTTTCTGTGTGACTCGCCAGTCTCCCATCCTCATAATGATTTTGTCTGAAAAAAGAACCATGACGAGTTGGAAGGCGACGAGCGCTATGGGCGCATACATTCCCAAGACCATGAACAAGAGAATGCTAGCAGCCATAAACATGATGAAGAGGAGGAGCATACTCTCGGTGAACATTCTGTAGACGAGGTTCTTTCGTCTTAAGGGAGCCTTCTCCGGTATGACTTCTTCACCCTCAATCCAGGCAAAGTATAGCGTGGTTCTTCTAACCTTCTCCTCAAACAATTGAACCCCGATGATCAGGTCTTCCTTAAGATGGTCTAGCGCGATTTGAGGAACCGTTTCATCGCTCGGGATCATTTTCACCTGAATCGGCTTCCCAGCCCTCATTTCAACGTCGATGTGCCACTTTCCCTCGGGTCCGAGCGCTGTGAAGGCAAGAACATGATCGTTATCAACGATTGTTCGCTTGACGTTTGTAAAACGTTCTTGCAGGGGAAGGATATAGTTCTGATGAATAAATTTGAGTAGGTCGTCAAGATACGCTGTTGTAACTTCGGTGTCTATCGTAAAGGAAACGACTGCCTCAGACATTAGTGCCTTCCTCTATCTAGTAATTATAGGATTTTCGTTTCATATAAACAGGTTTTAATAGAGCACGCCTTAACACACTAAAGCTCTTTGATTTTTACCTTTAGGGGCTCTGCGCCAACGATCTCAACTTCGGTGGGGCTGGTGGTAACCGTGTCGATTAGCCCCTCAATCAAAATCTGTTTTCCGACGGATCCTCCAAGCCACGTTACCCTGCTTTTCGTTCGTTCAATCAAGCCAGCAGCCTTCAAGACGGCTAGAATGTCGTATAAGCGTCTCTCGGGAACAATTTTCATCAACTCCTCTATCGAAATCTCCCGCCTCTTGGCTACGTTATCGACCACGGTTTTGGCGAACTCAAACACACCCAAGGCTCATCATGTAAAAGATGCGGATACTCCCTAATAACACCTTCACACGTTATCCAATCCAAGTAAGCTTCATACCTTTTCTATCATCGAAACACGTGTATTGTGCGCGTCTGAGGTTTCAATAGTCAACGCTTTTGGCCATTTTTGATCATAAACATGAAAACTAGAGCAAAATTTAATAAAACTTAATAGGGAAAAGATTGGTGAGTATTGGCGGTGCAAGTATGGAGCCGAGCAAAAAGCCTTTGAACGTGTTAACAAAGCAACTCAACACGTATGTTGCCATCACTCTGAAAAATGGGGTTGAGTACAGGGGCACCATGGCCCGATGCGATGGCTACATGAACATCATCCTTAATGGGGCCTCAGAATACGTCAAAGATCAATTAATCGCCAATTATGGGAGCATACTCGTTCGTGGAAACAACATCCTCTACATAGCTATCAACGTTCCACGCAGCAAATAGGCTTGTACTTTTGTTATAGATTGTGACGAGATCATTGAAACCTGAGAGCAAGGAACCGTAAAAGAGAGTCAAAATACCAGTTGGTTGCACCATTTCACGGTGCGCTCTTTTCTCGTTCCTTTCGATACTCTTTCACAATCGTTTCAAGCTTTTCGAGAGCCCTGTCCTTGTCCGCCTTTCTCAGCTCTTCCACAGCCTTTTGGAGGTTCGATGCTTGAGCGTAGGGGTAACCTTCAATCCATTCAATTTCAATCTTGTCGGCTGGAACAATCGGAATATCGTATTTCGTAAAGGTTTCTAGGGCGTGATGTGCCATGGATGTGCGGGTTACAATGATCCTTACACCTCTTTTCGCTAGCGTCTCTGCTGTGGTGGCTCCTCCTCCGCTTGCATCGAGGAGTATGACGCTGTCCTTCGGCTTGATCTCGTACAACTTGAAGGCGTTTTCCAAGCCCTCTTTAGTGAAGGTTTCGATGGGCTTGAGAAGAATTAACTCTCCCTTGGATTCGAGTTCCCTCACGCGTTTTAACGTATCAAACCGTTGTTTATACTCTTCCAGCTGAGATAGGGTTGATGAGAGCCTCCCTTTCAGAACGTCGATTTCATCCAGTATTCGTTGGTATTCCCGCTCTCGCTGAATCTGCGCCATCTGCTCGCTTTTTGTTTCCTCGATTTTCTGCTGAAGCGCGGATATCTCCTGCCTCAGTGCCTCAATTTGGAGACGCAATTCTTCATTTAGGGTTTTGTAGCGCTCAGACCTCTCCCGCTCCTGAAGAACCCTTGTCTTAAGCCGTTTGACGAGATTTGTTAGCTGCTCTTCTTCAGGGGCTCTTGGTTTCATGACGGGTTTGGACTTGGCTGCCTCAGGCCTTGGCAAAAGAGATCGGATCGCCCTTTTGATGGAGTATCCCCTTATCACCATAGCCTTCACTTCATCCAGGGGAACGTCAACACCGGTTTCTTTAACGTGCGCCTCGATTTGTTCGAATTTGTTTTTGAAATGCTGGTGTGCCTTGATGGCTGCCGCCAGCGCGTCGACTTCGTGTTTGTTCCTCAACTTTAGTTCGTGTTGTTCGGCGTATGTTCGTGCTAGGAGCTCTTTTTCGGGTGCACTTAAAGGGATGATGGGGGTGAACAACACCGCGTTTAGGCTTTTTGAAATCTTCTCCACGAGTTCAGGGGCAGGAGATACGTCGCTCGCTATAACGACTGTCTCACCAAGGTCTAGGATGGTTTGGAGGAGGTCTTGGTGGGTCCACTCCCGCTTGCTTCCGACGAAAACAAGGTTTCCGTCGAGGGTTAAGACTGCGGCGCCGCAGGTTATGCCCGGATCTATGGCGGTGATCAGCTTCCTCACGTATTCATGCCCCCTTCACATGGGTGAAGGCTTCCTTAGGCTTCACTTTTAGCCCGTGTTTTCTTCGGAAAAATCGCACAACGTTTCTGACATCTCGGTTGAGGAGCTGATCCGCGTTGGGGTGGTCGCGTTTCACGTACTGAGGCCAGTCGATGATGAGGATGTGCCAGTCGGGCTTGAGGATAACGTTAAACTCGCTGAGGTCTGCGTGGATAACCCCAGCTTCGAGGTAGGCCTTGCGCACATGGAAAAGGATCTCGTTGAGCACCTTTTCAGGGTCTGGAATCTCCACATAATGAAAGAGTTCAGCTCCTTCGATCATCCCCATGACGATAACGTGTCGGTTTTGTTGGATAGGCTCGGGAACCGCGACCCCATGGGGATAAACAAGCTTCAGCGCCTCAAACTCCTTCTCCGCGGCCAGTCTCGACTGGAACAGCCAAGAGACACGGCGCTGATCAGCTATATAGCCCCGTTTTCGTTTGGTCTGACGAAAGCTTGTACGTCCTAGCCGGTGGAACTTGACCGCGACCTGCTTTCCGTCTGGTGTAAGCGCGTCGTAGACGTCAGCTTCTTTTCCCACGCCTAGTGGTTTGCCGAAGGCTTCGAGGACGTTGGCCCTAACGAGGGCGTTGATGGCGAGGCAGTCGTATCCGGCTGTGTTGAGGGTGTATCCGGTGTAGGGTCCGGCCCATCGCCGGATCAAGCCGAGTTGGGTTAGGCGGGACAGATGATAGTTTAGCTCTCGTTGGGTGAGCTTTGACAGCCTTCGAATGGCGTCTTCGGGCACGTATTCGTAGCGACTCATGGCGGACTCAATGGCTGAGAGAGCCCTAAATTCTTCGGGTTCCAGTTGGCGAAAGGCTTGGACGGCGATATTGGCGGCGGACATACAAGAAGGAAAGAGTGACGGAATCATTTAAGCATTTGACAGAACATACCCGTGGAAAGCGCAGAGACGCATAGACGGGTATAGGGGATAAGGGGTCTTGAGATGCGGCAAATATGCCACATAAGAATGAAGGGAGATTGTTTGTTACAGATTCACAACTTTAAGCGATTTCACGGATCTTTCAACCATTTCAACTATATTGAGGTCCTCTTCTGCCTCAGCCACTTCTTGCGGTTTAGCCATGGTGGCCGGCTTTCTGGGTGCCGCTGAGCATCCCATCGCCCTCTTGGCTGAAGGCTCATAAGTTCCGATTTTCTGCGCGATCTGCTCGGTTTCGGCCTTGTCAAAGCCTAGGAGAGGCCTATGTATCGGGTACTTCGTCGCCGCCGTGTTTAAGACTCGCAGGTTATGTAGCGTTTGACTCGCCTGCTCGCCGATGGCTTCGCCGGTTACAATTCCCTCTGCTCGCTCCATTTCTGCTATTCGCTCGGCTATGTGGTACATCATGCGCTTACAAAAGATGCACGTTAAACGTTCGGGGCACTTCTCCTTAAACTCGGTCAAGTTCTGGCCGTGGGGCACCACGTACACCGTTCTAGGGAAGCCTATAGCCCAGTCAAACAACACCCTAGCCACGCTTAACGCTCGCTCGGTTGTGCTCTCGTCCGTGAAGGGACTGTTGTCAAAGTACACGGGCACAATAGGGCAACCCCTCTTCATGGCCAACCAGCAAGCCACCGGCGAGTCTATGCCCCCACTGAGCAAACACACCACCTTCGGTTGAGTGCCCAGCGGCAGACCACCCGCCCCCTTCACCACTTCCGAATACACGAAGGCTCGATCGTCCCTCACCTCAACTCCCAGTTTCATGTCTGGATTTTTCAAATCAACCCTCAGCCCAAGGTCAGAGAGCTCAGCCAGTATCTGGCGGCCTACTTCCCTGCAAACGTCGGAGCTCGTATAGGAGTGGTCTCCTACCCGTCGACACCTTACGGCGAAGCTGTCTCCCTCACTAAGTGTTAAGCTCGCTAGAAAGACGCTCTTGGCTACAATGTCACTCATCCTTGAGGTGGTTTCTAGGGCTGGGGAGAGGGAAGAGACGCCAAACACTCTAGAAAGTTTTAATGAAGCCTCCGTCGCCGCCGGGGTCTCCAAGTAAAATCTGCCGTGCCTTCGAAGGATCGTGTCGTAAGGAATTTCATAGCGCTTCAACGTCTTCTTAACGTTGTTTAGCAGGAGGCGTTCGTATGCTCTTCTCGTCCAGGCGCCCTTGATTCCGATTTCTCCTCCGTGACGGACGATGACGGAATCAAATTTCACAGGCTTGCGCTGACTGAAACTCGACCGCATAGTTTCTCTTCCAGTATGCAAGTTGTTGAAATCTCCTTAAATATCGATACCGTATCCAGCGTCAGACCTTGTGCCAGAGCATCTGGAATCCATCTAACTTCATGGTGATTAAGCCTCGCTGCCTTTGGCGGGCACCAGTCACAGGTGGAGTATCCATCCCCAAACTCCAGTAAAGCCCTTCGCGCCTCCTCGGTGAGGACCCCTCCCCTCTGAATGGGGTGTAGGTTCACGTATCGTTCCTCAGAAAATTCTCGTTGTAGACGCGAGTAGCGTTGCAGCCTCTCCTTCGGTATGGTTGGCATGTTAACCACCTTGCACGCTTTTTAGGATGATATCTACGCTCACCTACACCTTGCTAACGAGCTCTATGACTCTCTCCCTATCTTCCGAACTTAGCTCATAATCAGGAGCTGTCTTCCGCCAAATTTGTTCCACGCCAATCAAAGCATTTATCGCGTCGCGCGTCTGCCTCACAAAATCCCCCATGTTTTTCATCCTCGTTGGAGCCGGGGAATAAGTTTAGATCTCGGTTTAAATTCTCGGCGAGTTCTGCGAGGACATAAAATGTAACTCGTAGAGTTTAAGGTTTTTGTCACAGAAAAGTATAAGAGCGTATTCGTATATTCGAATATTTGAGGATAGATAACTATGACAAAGGAGAAAGTTGATCCAGCAGTTTTTCAACTGCATGCTGAGATTTGCAAGACATTGTCGAACCCGACTAGGCTAATGATTCTTAATTATCTACGAGGCGGCGAGAAATCGGTGAGCGAGTTAGCGGAGTTGATTGGAGCGCGGCAAGCCAACATTTCTCAGCACTTAGCTGTATTAAGGCAGAGGGGAATAGTGACAGCGAGGAAGCAGGGAGCAAATATCTACTACAGCGTTGCAAATCCCAAAATTATCAAGGCCTGTGACATCATTAGAGAAGTTTTGGTGGAGCAACTCTTGCAAAGAAAAGAGCTAGCAAGAAAATATGTAGTGAGGCGATGATATGAGACTTCTCACTCTTCATGTCGACTACTTCACCTACACAATTACTGAAAAAGGGAGATCAAAAGTTTTCGAAGACCTCGACCCTAATTCGCGAACTACTGTGGTTAATGAAGCTCTACTCGTCCTTGCAAGCGTTGAGAAACAAGACGAAATTAACCCAGAAATTGTGTCGAAGAAAGCTACGGAAGAAATATCTAGTCTAGCCAAACAGCTTAAGGTTGACACAATCGTGTTACATCCCTTCGCCCATTTGTTCGCAGAATTAAGCAATCCTGAAGTTGCGATAACAGTGTTGAAACTCGTGCAAGAAGAGTTGCTTGAACGCGGCTTTAGGGTTTTCAGAACACCTTTCGGATGGTTTAACACATTGGAGTTGAAGGCAAAAGGACATCCGCTGTCAAGGGTTGCAAGAATTATTTCTGCAACTTGAAAGTAATATATGGAGGCGAAGGCTTGGAGACATTAACCATGATTGTTAATGGCTCTCCATACGGTGACGAACGAGTCTGGAACGCCTTGCGACTTGCATTAACTTCGATCTCTTCTGCCGTAGGAATGAAAGTGTACGTCTTCTTGCTTGGAGACGCTGTGACCGCTGCAAAGAAGGGACAGAATACGCCTGAAGGCTTTTACAATTTAGAAGAAATGTTACATGGCCTCGTGGGACAGGGAGCCAAAGTCGCCGCTTGCGGTACTTGCTTAAACGCTAGGGGACTAACTAAAGAGGATTTAGTCGACGGCGTTGAAATGGGCTCCATGATAATGCTCTCCCGTTGGGTAAAGGAAAGCTCGAAGGTTCTATCATTTTAACGTGTGAGGAATGGACATGTCTAAAAAGAAGGGAGATTTGATCTGGCTACTTGTGCTCTTAGTAGTGTTGGTAGGCATCCTGCCCTTATTCATGTGGTGGCTTTGGGCTGGGTACATGCCTGGAATGATGGGTATGATGGGATATGGATGGTGGTTCACGCCTCTGATCGCTATCATGTTTCTGGTATTAATAGCGCTTGGAGCCTATTACCTAATCACAGGGCTTGTTGGAGAGGGCATATCCGAATCAAAGGACGAAGGAAGGGCCCTTGAGATACTGAAAGAACGATACGCTAGGGGCGAGATCACGAGAAAGCAGTACCTTAAGATGAAGGAGGAGTTGGATCATGAGCCGAGATAGAAACAGGGTAACGATAGGAATCGCCCTGATCACCATAGGTTTCCTCGGACTTCTAGTTTTCCTAACCTCATTTACCATCTGGGGTTACCCCATGTGGCACGGTGTAGCAGGTCCAATGATGGGGAGGGGCATGATGCCAACGCCGATGAGAGGAGGATGGAACTACAGAGAATTAAAGGAGGTAAGGGGCACAGTCGAGAAAATAGGGTGGATGGAAATAGAACTGGAGGTTAAGGGGGAAGAGGTTGAAGTACACGGTCCTCCCTGGTTCTGGCAGAGGGTCGGAATAAAGGAACGCGATGAGGTAACAGTTAAGGGCGTTCTTGTTTCCATGATGGAACCTGGAAAAGGCCAGCATGAGGAGCTCATACCCTTTGAGCTAACGATAAACGGAAGAACCTATGGGAATGCAAGTGTAAGAATTCCGGTTTGGATGCAGGAAGCCTAAAGGAAGAGAGAAAAATGATAACAGATCCTATGAAGCATCTCAAAGAAGGTGGATAATATGGGGCAATGCTATGGAGATGAAAACCGGGACAGAACTGTTCTTATACTCGGCGGTGGGATAGGAGGACACGTTGCCGCCAACGTGTTAAGAAGAAAACTGGGCAAAGAGCACAAGATTATACTTGTTGACAGGAAGACTAAATACGAGTTCACTCCTTCATATCTCTGGCTTATGATGGGCTGGAGGGAGCCCCATCAAATCACTAAAGACCTAAGCCTGCTGAATAGGAAGGGCATTGAGTGTATTAATGGTCAAGTGTTAAAGGTTGATCCGGCCAACAGGCTTGTGAAAACAGACGTTAAAGAAATTGCCTACGACTACCTTATAGTGGCCCTGGGGGCGGACTTAGCCCCGGAGATCATGCCTGGACTACAGGGCGCAGCCCACCACTTCTACGAGTTGGAGGCGGCGGTGAAGCTTAGGGATGCCCTGAAGGTTTTCTCTGGGGGGACCATAGCCATAGGGGTTTCTAGTACACCCTTCAAATGCCCGGCAGCACCTTATGAAGCAGCCCTTCTCCTAGACTACCATTTCAGGGAGAGGGGAATTAGGGATAAAGTTGATTTTCAGTTTTTCACACCTGAGACCTTACCCATGCCGGTCGCCGGCCTAATGATAGGTAACATGATAAAGCAGATACTGGAAGCTCGTGGTATAAACTTTCATCCAAACTTTAAGCCAACCTCTGTTGACCCGGAGAAAGGAGAGATATCCTTTGAGAAGGGGGACAAGATAGGGTTTGACCTCCTTATTGCGGTGCCTCCACACAGAAGCCCTAGCGCAGTAAGGGAGGCAAACTTAACCGAAGGCGCACCTTGGATACCCGTGGATAAAAGGACGCTGAGGACCCGTTACGATGATCTCTACGCCATTGGAGATGTGACTGCAATAAAGCTTTTCGACGGAATAGCACTGCCTAAGGCAGGGGTTTTCGCCCATGGCCAAGCCGAAGTCGTAGCCCATAACATAGCCGTTGATATCCAAGGCGGAGAGAAGAGGGAGTTTGACGGAAAGGGTTACTGCTTCATAGAAACGGGCTTTGGAAAAGCCGGTTTTGCCAGCGGAGAGTTTTACGCGGAGCCTAGGTTGGTCAAAATTAAGAGCCCAAGGGTAAGTAGGATATGGCACTGGGGAAAAGTCCTCTTCGAGAAGTATTGGCTGTGGCGATGGTTCTAGCGAAACAGGAAGGTGAGCCGGGGGTGGGAATTGAACCCACGTGTAGCGGGTCTGCAGCCCGCCGCCTGAGCCGCTCGGCCACCCCGGCAAACAGGTTTGAGAGGCATCGTGGACAGTTATAAATTTTGTTGATGGTTTCCGCCCTTTCAGCCGCTGAGGAATTATAACACTGTTATAGATTTAAGCCTTGCTCTATCTTCGCGGCACTTCAGGACACATATCACAGGCTTCTGGAACGGAGATAATATCTTTATGTAGATCGCAGACAACGTCCCGGGTTCTCAAAGCCACACAGAGCTCGCAAAGCTTCAGCATGGCATCGATGATGGAAAGCTTCTCGGTGGCTATGCCTTGAGCAACCTCACTGGCGGCAGACTGAACTGACGGTATGGATTCCAGCTGTTTTATTCTCCTGTCTCCTCGCTTCGAATAAACATAATAGCTGATGGCGGCCTGCGTCGTCCCAAGCTTTTCAGCCACCGTTGTCTGTGAGAAGTGATACTTCTCGATAAGCTCCTTCGCCACCAAAGAACGGAAGGCGGGCAACACGTATCTCACGACGAGTTCGCAAGGTGGTCTCAACCTCATTCCTCAAATTTATAACGTTGTTATAACTTATAAACTTGTTTCATGTTTCTCGATATCGCAGGACCGCAAGTTGTTTTCCAAAATTCACTTAATCCTTCCTTCATGCATGATATACACAGCCATGATGGAAGTGGCACTGCGTACATATTGTGATTAACCAATTTCTAACGGTATGACCTTCAGTGCTTTTTCGCTCAGTTGTAACGCTGCCGTATCCATCCCATTCGTTAACGTTAAGTCACATAAACACTTATAATCTGTCATTTTTAGTTGTCAGATATGGGTTGTCAGGTGTGCCGTGGTTCATTGCAGGGAATCCGGTTACGGAGACTTGTTGCGTGAACAAGCTCTACGTTTTCTGTTGCGGCGCCGAATAGACTCCTGTTGCATCCTATTTTACGGGAGTTTTGATTCAAGTTTTTGGATTATTTTGTTGTAAACCCGTAACGCGGATTTTTCGTCTTTCACATTTTTTATCAGCATCCGCCCGCGGTTAAATAGGCTAACCTCGATGCCCCCGTTGTACTGAAAAACGATGACGAGGGATGATTTTACGATGATCTTAAAGTAGTTTTTCAGCGTCTCGTACATTTCTTCGAGTCTTGCATCGATGGGTTTTAGGGGGTTAACATTCACTGTGTTGCGTCCGCATAACCACACTAGTCGTTCTCTGGTCTCGAGAGGCTCGATCACTTTGGCTTGGCAAACTGGGCAATCAAGCCTCTTAAAGATGTCTATCGTGGTGAAGTACATGTCGCTGAAGTCGCAGACCATCAGCTTACCCTTCAACGAGTCTCCCATTCCCACTAGAAGTTTTATGGTCTCCATGGCTTGCATTGTTCCGATGATTCCGGTCGTTGCGCCCAGCACCCCACGTATATCGCAGGTTGGCAGATGGCGATCATCGAGGCTCGGCAATACGCACTCTAGGCAGGGGGTTTCGGGTGGAGTGAAAACGGAGAGATTTCCTTCAATTCCTATGGCCGCTCCAAAGATGTAGGGGATCTTGTGCTTAACGCAAGCGCGATTTAAAAGATACCGTGTTCGCATGTTGTCTAGTCCATCAACGATGCAGTCCACGCCACGAACAATCTCCTCCACATTACCTTCTCTCACATTCTCCGGAATCGCCTCCACCTTCACGTAAGGGTTCATATGCTGAATTCTTTCCGCAGCGGCTTCAACCTTCGGATATCGCAAATCGTCTAAGCCATACAGGATTTGACGGTGCAAGTTATGCAGCTCAACGGTGTCCTGGTCCACCAAGCGTATGTAGCCGACGCCAGCCATGGCTAGGTAAAGCGCAGAGGCGCTGCCAAGTCCACCCAAACCCACTATGACCACTTTAGAACGTCTCAATTTTTCCTGACCTTCAGGACCAAGCTCAGGGAGAACAATCTGTCTGCTATAAAACTCATTGGGATTAAAGGGGATGCGAGTAACCATAACCTTTCCCTCTGTCTTAAAGTGGTCCTTTGTATTCAGCCACAGCTGGGCAACCGACGCATTGACCATTTTCGTAGCGAAGACAGTCGCTACATTTTCTTCCGCAGGGCGTCAAATCGTTTTTCTCTGGGAAGACGCGAAGGCTGAAGGCTTCAGGATATAATGGAGGCCTTAAATGGTGCACATATACTATGCTAACATCGGGAAGGTCTCGGAGACATTCAATTGTCGATCCAAGGGAATTTTGATCCTCGCCGTATAAGAGTATAAGTAAGTTGGCTTTTTCATTAAGCTGAAGAAGTGTCAGAACCCGTGGGCATTCCGATAGGTTTCTTTCCGTTTGTTGCTTAAGACCGCCCTTAACTTCAAAAGCTACCAAGGCTGTTTGAAACCCAAGTTTCCCAATGTTTATGCCCACGTTAGTGCTGATGATGTTTTCTGCAGTCAATTTCTTTAACCTGTTAATAATTGTTAAACGAGAAACTCCAACGTCCTTCGATAACTGAGTAGCGGACCGCCTCGCATCACTCATCAAGGATTTAATTATTTTGAGGTCAATCTTATCTAACTTCCGAGACATAAGCAAAACCTCAACACATGACTAGTTTTTGATTATCAATTTGTAAAGTGATATCCATAAGTTATAAAGAATTTGGAAATTGATTATCGATTCTGATAAATTTCTAATGAAGACCACGTTATCTGTTGCAAACTTCATTTTTCTTGCAAAGCTATTTAATATTCTGGAAGTAAAAGGATTTTGACGATGCATTCAGATAGGGGCTACATAATGTCCAAGGAAGCCAAGCCGGAGTACGTGAAGAAACGTGTTTTAATTCTTGGTTGTGGTAACATTCTCTTCGGCGACGATGGCTTTGGTCCAGCAACTGTTCAATATATCGAGAAGAAATGCAAAATTCCAGACGACGTACATGTTATGGACGTCGGAACCGGAGCGAGTAAGGTGCTTTTTACGCTGGCTTTAAGCGAGATAAGGCCAGAAAAGATCATCATTCTTGATGCTGTGGACATGAAAAGAAAACCTGGAGAAATCTTTGAAATTCGGATAGAAGAATTGCTGGAAAGTAAAATCAGCGATTTCTCAACGCACTTGTTTCCAGCAACGAATCTCTTGAAAGAACTGCGGGACATATGTCGTGTGAACATTACCATCCTTGCATGTCAAGTGAAAAGGATACCCAAACTTGTCAAACCGGGTTTATCTAATTCCGTGAAGAAATCGATACCAAAAGCAGCAGAAATCGCTCTGGAACTAGCGAAATAATAACTCCCTAAGGTATTCTCTCCTTACCTATACTTCTTTACTCCGTAAGTGCTGCATTAATCATGGCCGATATTTGGTCGAGCGTAAAATGTTTCACATAGATGCATTTGGGCGGGCACGTGGCTGCGCAGGCACCGCAACCCTTACACAATGCATCATTTACTACTGCGCGCTTTTTAATCGCACCTTTCTCCTCGTATTCTTCAATGGTAATGGCTTTAAACGTGCAAGGTTCCACACACATTGCACAACCGTCACATTTAGTTAAATCCACATAAGCAACAATTGGCTCCAGCTCGACTTTGCCCTTGGCCAATAATATTGCCGCCTTAGCCGCTGCCGCGCTCCCCATGGCTGCGCTGTCAGTGATATCCTTAGGGCCCTGCGCTGTACCAGCCAAGTAAATTCCATCTGAAGGGGTATCTAAAGGTCTAAGCTTGGCGTGGGCCTCTTGGAAGAAACCCTCAGTGCCCCTCGGAATCTTGAGCTTGGTTTGCAGATCTGAGGCATCGGCAGGTGGTACCATACTAACGTTTAAAACCACGAGATCAGCGGGTACTGCTATAATCTCGTTATTAGTTAGTACGTCTTGAACGGTCACCGTCAAGCCGTTGGGGTTGTTTGAAACTATAGGCGGTGCTTCGGCTTTGTATTCAATAAACAAAACCCTCGATTCGCCAGCCTTTCTGTAATAGTCCTCATGTCCCCTTCCAAACGTTCGTATATCACGATAAAGATAATAAACCCTGGCGTCAGGGTATCTTCGTTTAATCTCTAAAGCGTTCTTAAGGCTAGCCATACAGCATACACGAGAACAGTACCTATTGAGCTGCTGGCCGTCTTTGATTGGTTTATAAATTCCAGGTTCTTGCCTCGCCCCGACGCAGGAGATAAACACCACGCTTTTAGGGGTAAAGCCATTAAACCTTAGTTCACCGTTCGCTGGGCCATTCTTGTTTAGTAGCCTTTCAAGCTGAGGCATTGTTATCACATTTTCATATGTTTTGTAGCCGTACTCGCCCTCTGATGGGTCATATAGGTCATGGCCTATGGCGACGATGATTGTTCCGACGTCAACTTCCATTTCTTGTGGCTGTTGCTCAAGGTTGATCGCCTTCTTTTGGCAAACCTCCATACATTTTCCACATTTATTGCAGTTTTTGTTATCGACGAGATACCTTGTGGGTATAGCGTCTGGAAAGGGGAGGTAAATGGCTTTCCTTTTGCTTAAGCCATAGTCAAATTCGTTTGGGACTTCAATGGGACATGCGATCTCACATTCACCACAAGCATCACAACTCCCATCCACGTATCTAGGTTTAATGGTGATTTTCGCTTTGAAGTTTCCTATATAACCGTCCACCATACTGATTTCAGAGTTTGTTAGAAGCTGGATTTTGGGGTGAGATGCAACTGGTTCCATGAGTGGCTTTAACACTTCGAGGGCATATTCATCCGTTGGGCATAATTTGTTTAACTGTACCATCCTACCTCCTGCGTAAGGCGCCTTCTCTATCAGGTAAACGTCAAAGCCTCTTTCAGCCAAATCTAAGGCGGCCCTCATACCAGAGATGCCTGCGCCAACTATCAGGGCTCTTCTTATAACGTTCACCTCTCTCTTTTGAAGGGGCTCCAAAAGTCTAGCTCTAGCAATAGACATTCTGATTAAATCTTTAGCCTTTTTTGTTGCTTTTTTAGGTTCGGCTGCGTGAACCCAAGCGCACTGTTCTCGGATATTTGTCATTTCAAAAAGGTAGGGGTTTAATCCGCCTTCATCGACCACTCTTCTAAAAGTAATTTCATGCATCCGTGGGGAGCATGAGGCGACGACCACTATATTTAGCCCGTGTTCTTTAATGTCCTCCTTAATCATTGCTTGTGCTGGTGCGGAACACATGTAAACATAATGTTTAGCAATGGCAACATTTGGCAGTTTTTTCACATACTTTATAACATCCTCGACGTCAACCACACCAGCTATGTTAACCCCGCAGTGACAAATATACACACCTATTTTAGGCTCTTCAGACATTTCCTCGCTTTTCTCCTTGAAGATTAAGGAGCTTTCATAACTAGAGCTTTAGTCATTTAGTCATCCCAACTTGAATGGACTGGGGCCGAGTTTCTTGATTTGTTCAGTCATTTCTCGAATAATATGGGCGAATTTCTCCCCTTCACCGCTGGAAACCCATTCTAAGCGTAAGCGCTCACGTTCAATGTCCATGTCCTCCATCATCACCGTCAACGCTTCAACACGACGCTCTGTCTTTAGGTTTCCATCGGTGTAATGGCAGTCTCCAGGGTGACATCCGGCTATTAATACTCCGTCCACACCCCTCATGAGGGCATCCATTACTAATGCCGGATGAACCATGCCAGAACACATTAATCGTATTATCCTTACGTTAGTAGGATACGACATTCTGGAGGTCCCGGCTAAATCAGCGCCTGCGTAGGCACACCAATTACAACAAAAGGCTATTATAAGGGGTTCAAACTCTCCTTCCTTCATTAGCCCACCTTCGTGTAGTAACCATGCTGCATAGGTGTTACACTAAAAAATATATAGGTTTTTCTATTAATGCTTAATAAAATGTATATTAAACTTGTTTTTTCTGTACGATTTGTAAAAAAATTTATAAGATGTGCCCTTAATAACATCATATTCTAAATTGGTGAGAAGGTTATGCCTGTAAAAGTTGTTGAAGAATGGCTGAACATGTGTGGAGGATGTGAATGTAGCATTCTGGACGTAGGTGAACCGATTCTAGATTTGCTACCACAGCTGGAGTTTGTCCATATTCCCGTTTTGATGGACCACAAATACTTTGGACAAACTGGTGCTGGCACGAAACTGGAGATTCCAGAAGCCGACGTTGGCATGATCTCCGGAGGCATCCGAACTGAAGAACATAAAGAAATAGCCCAAGAGATGAGAAACAAGTGCAAAACCCTTGTGGCGTTTGGTTCATGTGCATGTTTTGGCGGCGTTCCGGCATTAGCCAATATGTTCGTAAAAGACGAAATTTTTGACAAGGTCTATAAAATTACCAAGAGCACTGTTCCTGGGGAATATCCTTCCGTAGCCATTCCGCCATGGACGGATCGAGTCTACGCCCTAGACGAAGTGGTTAAAGTCGACGTATCTCTGCTTGGATGTCCTCCTCCTCCAGGTCTCATTGTCGACGCAATAACTGCTATACTAGAAGGGAAACCTTTCAAGCTTGAGGAAAAGGCTGTATGCGAAGACTGTCCACTGAAACGAGAAAAGAAAGCCATAGCAGCCATAAAGCGACCATTAGACAAATACTGGCCTCCCAAGGATGGACGTTGCTTACTTGAATTAGGATATCTTTGCTTAGGACCCGCCACTCGGACTGGCTGTCGTGGAAAAGAAGACATTCCGAGGTGCATAGCGGGTGGCTTCCCGTGCAGAGGATGCTTCGGTCCAGTTCGTGCTGGAGGTAACCAGATGGTAGACATGATGGGCGCCCTTGCGACGATAGGTTTAGACGTGAAGACAATACCCGATCGCCTCGCGACGTTTAATCGGTTTGTGGGAGCCCACAACATACTTAGGCCCCGCAAAGCTTGAGGTGAGAAGTTTGACTAGGGAGATCGTCATTCAACCCGTAACTAGAATTGAGGGCCACGCAAAAGTTGTGATCCAACTCGATGATAAAGGAGATGTGGCCGACGCAAGAGTGCATACCCTTGAGCTTAGAGGATTCGAAAAGTTCTGCATCGGTCGGCCAATCGAAGAACTGCCACTAATAACGACTAGAATCTGTGGAGTCTGCCCCTGGGCTCACCATATAGCGTCAGCAAAAGCTACGGACGCCGTTTTTGGCGTAGCCATCCCTGAGACTGGCAAAAAACTTAGGGAACTCGCATATGTAGGAGACAAGGTTATGGACTTTATCTTACAGTTCTACATTTTGTCTGGTCCCGATTTTGTCATGGGCCCGGACGCGGACTACCCCGTTCGAAATGTTATTGGAATAGCGAAAGCCAATCCAGACCTTGCAAAAAAGGTAATCAGACATCATCATCTTGCGCATAGAATGGTAGAACTTGTAGCTGGAAAAAGGATACATCCCGTTGCTGCGGTGCCAGGTGGCTTCACTAAACCCTTAACGAAAGAAGAAAGAGACCAAGCGTATGAAATGGCTAAAGAGCTGTTAGACTTTGCAACGTTCACCATCAATAATGCGAAAGAAACCATCTTTCCTAAATACCTTGACATAGTGAAGTCCCTCGCTGTCATCAAAACTGGCTTTTTGGGGCTGGTAACGGAAGACGGCACACACACCTTTTATGATGGAAAGCTTAGGATGATGCAGCCAGACGGCTCCTACGAGGATTTTGCACCTGAAAACTACTTAGACTATATAGCAGAGCACATTGAACCTTGGACGTATCTCAAATTCCCCTACTACAGGAAGGCTGGAAAACTCGTTCTCGACCCAGACAACCCGGTTGGAGTTTATCGAGTAAATACGCTGGCTAGAATAAACGTCTGCGACAAGATGCCGACACCACTCGCTCAGAAAGAGTTAGATGAGTTCAGGAAATTATTCGGGCGACCAGCCCAACAAACACTGCTATATCACTGGGCTAGGCTGATTGAATTGGTAAGCGCTGCTGAACGCGCGATACAATTGCTTGAAGATCCTGAAATCACCAGTGAAAACACGAGGGTTTCGGTAACGCCTCGAGCTGGTCGTGGAGTTGGCGTTGTAGAAGCCTCTCGTGGTACGCTGATTCATGATTACGAGGCTGATGAAAACGGGATGGTCAGAGATGTCAACTTAATTGTTGCTACGTGTCAAAACAATGCAGCCATCAATTTAGCGGTTAAGAAAGCAGCCAGAGAGCTTATTAAGGGTGGAAAGTATGATCAAGGGACCCTCAACAAAATTGAAATGGTGATCAGACCTTATGACCCATGCTTAAGCTGCGCCACGCACCACCTATCCGGCAGAATCGCAATTAAACTAGACATATTAAACTCTGAAGGGCAAGTTATCGATACTATGGCTAATTAGTTTGTTCAGCTAAGTGGTGAGGGACATAGTTTGGTTTTAGCATATGTTTTAGCAAAGATGGATGCCGGGAAGGAAGAGGAAATATTTGCAAGGATTAAGAAACTAGGAGAAATCGAAGAGGCCAGCGCAACCTATGGGGTATACGATCTACTCATTAAAGTGAGATTTGATAAAATTGAGGAGCTCGATAGTTTCATATTCGATGTGGTGCGGCGGATTCCAGGCATAAAAGAAACTGTGACTATGATCGTCGCAAAAACTGTAGTCCAATAAATGGGTGATGTGGATGTCTAAGATGAGTTGCAGGGAGTGTCACTTTATCAAAGTAAGCACTAGGAATATTGATAGTTTGATAGAGAAGGTGAAATTGGCCATAGTGGAAATGGGTGTTCCATCTGGATACGATATTAATCTCTACAAGAATGTTTATGCATGCTGTGGAGTGGGTGGTGTAAGTCTAATTATCGAGGTTACAGGACCAGAGGAGAAAATAAGAGCCATCGATTTGAAAGCGGTGTCCAAAGTCTTAGAGATATGCGAAAAAGAGGGCCTTGAACATCATACCATGGAGCCGCTGGAGACCATGTAGTACATTTGTCTAGGGAAAACGAACGCAGCTAGAAAGTAAAATTGCTAATAGTCTAATCCTTAACTGATTTCTTTGATCAGTTTTTCAACTTTCTTCCTGATTTCACCTCGGGCTTCTCTGAATTTTTAACAGATTTTCCCGAGGGATCCTCGATGTCCCATTCCCCGCCTTTACGAAGGGTGCCGACAAACATAGGCTTCGCAACCCGTCGATTCCAATTTCTCGCATGACCTCAACCGCTTTAGAATTGACTTGTTCTGCTCGTTTAACGCCAGCGCTGAAAGCCACAATTTTGCCCGAAGAGAGATTTTTATTATAACATTTAAATTTATGTCTCAGATTATTGAGTTCACAGAGGGTTATCATATCATATGTCGCTCCAATCGATGTTTACCAGCGTGGTGAAAAAATACGACCTACTCAATCACATACTGACCTTGGGGCTTGATGAGGTTTGGCGTAAGACCTGCGCCAGAGAGTTTGCATATGGTAAAGTTATAGTTGATCTCTGTTGTGGAACTGGCCATCTTTCACAACATATCTTAAAGCATGTTGTTCCAGAGACCTGTGTGCTTGGACTCGACTTCAGCAAGGCGATGCTAGAGAAAGCAGTCAACAAAAAACTTGTAGAAAAACGAAAGAGACGTCAAATTGATACTCGGCACGATAAGGTAGGAGTGGACGCGCATGATGTAAGTTTTATCCTTGCGGATTCAGCGCACCTACCCTTCAAAGATGAGCATGTTGACTGCATAGGTATTTCCTTCTCCCTTCGCAACCTCGTCTATAGAAACCCTCAAGCGAAGATGTGCCTAAGAGAGGTCGTCAGGACGTTGCGGCCTAGAGGAAAGTTCGTATGTGTTGAGACTAGTCAACCAAAGCGACGCCTTTTGAGAGTTCTCTATCATTTATACCTCCAAAAAGTCGTGCCTCTTGTTGGTTGGCTTGTTTCAAGGCAAAAAAGCGCCTACCAATACCTTGGAATATCTGCAACAAACTTTCCTTCTGCAGAAGAGATTGCAGACATGTTGTTAAATGGTGGATTCCGAGAAGCTTCATTTAAACACTTGACTTTTGGAGTAGTTGCGTTGCACGTGGGGGTAAAATAGACTAGGCACAAAGTGTGCGCGTCTTTAGTCTCTTTTGCGATTTTTGGGAAAGAAGCTTCCTTATGTAGATAAATTCGCGGCGTGAGATCTCTCAATTTCGGAGCAAAAAGTATTATATAGGGAAAGTATTATATATTAGAAAACTTCTAAAAAAATAATAAAAAAGATAAATATGCGCTGTGGTGATTGACTTGGTATTGCCATTCGATTATTTGGACAGCATGGCGTGGGACATCGTTGTAAGCGCGGTGTTGCTGGGTATCGCTGCAATAAGACTTCCCTATAAAGCGTCCAAGGATTCGGTGGAAGAAGGGGGCAGAAATCTGAGGATAGGATTCGCCGTTGCCATAGGAGCATCTGGATTATATCTATTTATCACCGGTATGGCAATAAGCTTCACATGGCCTTATGCTGCCAGTGGCGGCGTCTACAATATACTGTTTGGCGGCGCGGCTGCACTTGGCGGTCTTGTGCTTCTAGCAACCTCTGCAGCATTGTTTCTTAATGGAGGCTTGAGCGCAGTTTCCTATTTTGCTGTTGTCGTCGGTTTTTACATAGTTGTGGATGCCATCGCAATGGTAAACTATAGACTCACAAGGTCACCAGAACTATCAGCTTTGGCATATCTCTCGTCGGCTGCTGCCTCATTTCTCTCCGTTCCAGCTACTCATTCGGACAACAAGTGGCTGAGATGGCTTTTCGCAGTCTTTGCTTTCCTATTTGCAATCGCTTGGTTATACCAAGCAGCGCTCTTCACTTGGGGACATCTTGCACCCCCACCGCCGGCATAGCCGATGTCGTGTGAAGCTACTTGCAGTGACATCGCTCCCAGAAGTTCGATGCCAACAACCACATTTAAGTAGAGTTTCCTTAAATAGGTTAAAAACGCGGCGGATCCAAATTGAAACAAGAATACTCATTTAAAAGCCACCCAAAAGATGCTTTCAAATCATACATTTCAGAAACAAAAAGCCTGATTGAGGCTGAGCTGACTAAACTTGTTTTTAGGCTTTCTGATCTCAATCTTCATCGTCAAATTGAGTATGCGGTTTTGTCTAAGGGAAAACGACTTCGTCCATTACTTGTCATTTTGTCGGCGGAAAGCGTTGGCGGAAATCGTAACAAGGTAATGCCTCTGGCCTTAGCCTTTGAGTTCATGCACACCGCCACTTTGGTTCACGATGACATAATAGATGGAGATGAACTCCGCAGAGGCATCCCAGCACTTCACAAGAAATGGTCGGTTAATGAGGCAATTTTGACAGGGGACGCGTTGATTGCCTTAGCGGTTAACTTGGCATCGGGTTATGGAGAAAAAATCCTAAAGGTGGTGTCTCAAAGCGCGCTTGAACTCTGCGAGGGCGAACATATGGACATCTCCTTCTCATTGGAAACAGCCACGGAAGAGGAATATTTCCGAAAGACCAGAGAAAAGTCGGCATCTCTCTTCCGAGCGGCAACCTACAGCGGCGCCCTATCAGGCGGTGGCAAACCTCATGAAATTCATTGCCTGTCCGTGTTCGGAGAAAACTTCGGCATAGCCTACCAGTTAAGAGATGACGTTTTAGATCTAGCAAATAAGGAAAACTTAGCTTCGGTTTCAAAAGACCTGCGAAACGGCCGAGCAACTCTACCACTCATTCACTCATACATCGTAAGCGAGGCTCAAAAAAGAGAACAACTAAGAAACAACTTGCGAGCCATAAGCGAACAAAATCCGGACATAAACCCTGTATTCATTGAGAACGTAGCAAAAATTCTAAAGCAAAACGGTTCGTTCAGTTACTGCGAGCAGAAAATACATGAACACGTGCAACAAGCGGTTACGTGCATCGCTCCCCTTAAAGACACTGAATACAAGGCATATCTGACTCTCATGGCAAACGCGCTGAAAAATCCGAGGCTAAGGCTCGTATAAATTTCGAGATGAGTTGGTGAAAACCAAGTTGAAGACAAAACTCAGAAGCTGGGCGATGGAGCTAAGGGCTCCTTTTCTTACAGCCACCTTAGTTCCAATTTTTCTAGGAACTTCAATCGCTTGGGTGCGGAACGCTGTCTTTTACCTCGAATATTTCTTGTTCGTTCTCGCCGGAGGCATCTTTCTGCATTTGGGAACAAATGTAATCAATGATTATTTTGATCACAAGAGTGGCAATGACGAAATCAACAAGGAGTTTGTTCGACCTTTTAGCGGCGGCAGCCGAACAATTCAGTTAGGTTTGCTAACCCCACTAGAGGTTCTCTGCGGTGCGTTGTTGTTCTATGCCCTAGGGATCTCCATAGGGCTCTACTTAACGTGGACTAGAGGATTGTTTGTGCTCTTTTTAGGGTTAGTCGGAGTTTTGTCAGGCTTTTTCTACACGGCTCCACCCTTCAACTGGGCGAGCAAGGGAGTGGGCGAAGCCTTTGTGGGAATCAATTTTGGAAGTTTAATGACTCTAGGTGCCTATTACGTCCAAACCCAGAAGGTATCCATTGAACCTTTCATAGCTTCCATTCCAGTTTCGCTACTAATCGTAGCGGTTCTGTACATCAACGAGTTCCCCGACTACGACGCAGATAAGGCTGTGGGAAAGAACACGTTAGTGGTGAGAATGGGTCGAGAAAAAGCAGCGTATGGATACATTGCTCTAATTATTGGAGTTTACTCATCGATTTTGCTGGGCATACTGGCAGGGATACTGCCCCCTATCACTCTGATAGGATTCATGACCTTGCCGTTCGCAAAAAAAGCCTCAGAGCATGCCCTCAAGTATCACTCAAGCCCTTTTGACCTTGTTCCAGCTAACGCCTCAACTATACTCTGCCATCTTCTCACCGGCGTACTGTTATCAATTGCATACTTAGTGGAATGGTTAGGCATGCAGAATGTGGTTTATGTTGCCCTTATTCTCGGGGTTTTCGCCTTACTCACAATTTATACGTATAATCATGGGGACCGAAAGAGAACAGCTCTTTAGGTTGAGAAAAGCCTTGATTACAGGGCTTCGCACTTCGTAATTTTCACGCTTGCAATGACTTCCTAGCTTTCCACAAGTCGCCGACTTTAGAACTAAAGATCAAGGTGAGTACTATGTTTCCAACAGTTAAAACGCTGATGAAGACTCTAATCCATGTGGTCAAATACAGTATAGCATACACTACACAAATCAGAGGAGAAATCATTGAAGCTACCGCACCCGAGGCAAACATTATCGCCCGTTTGTGAGGCGATATTTCCTGAAGCGATGCATTGTCTACTTTTATGCCTAAGACCGGAACTCGCCTCGCAAGCGAGGAAACAGCTGGCAAATTTAGTTTCACAATGCTGGACCTACCAACAAAGTAGAAAAGGAAATTCACGCCCAAGATTTTTCCCAAAACAAAATGCGTTAGGCAATGGGAAAAGAACCAAAAGCAAAACCACGCTGCCAACAATAACAGGATGTTTAACACAGGATGAAGCGAAGAATTTGTAAAGTATAAGAATAGCAAGCCAAATGCTATGCCCGCGGTTTCTATGAGGTTGCCCAACCAAATCGAAATCCTTCGCTTGGAGAAAGATGGAAACGCTTGAGACAAGTCTACTTCAACCGGAGAACGGTTTTGAGCCCTAACAATCTCTGCTATTTGAGGTTGCCATTGTGGTTTATACACGAACACGTGATTTCTTAATAGTTTGGAGGGAGATACAAGTGTGGATGCCCACGATTCCTGTAATGTCCCTTATCTTTGCAATAAAGTCGTTTAGAGCTTTCATGTCACCGAACGTGGATTTCAAAAAAACACCGCATCTTCCGCTTAGGTTGTAGGATTCTATCACTTCGTCAAAGTTTACAATTTTCTTGATTATCTCGTCTGCGTGTTTTAAGCTTGGATAAACCGTGATGAAGGCCGTGATGGTTCGCCCTAAGGTTGCCTCATTAACATCTATCGTGAAACGTTCAATAACCCCTTTCTCCTTAAGTCTGACAACGCGTTTACGAGCAGTCGACTCCTCGATGCCCAGTTTTTGTCCAAGCTGCCTGTATGAAATTCTGCCGTCTCCTTCGAGTATCTTTAGAATTTGTTGGTCAACGTCGTCAATTTTCAACATTCTTAGCACTCCGCATCGCCGCATTGTATTTAATTTAAAATTATCAAAATTATCTAATAAATATTTCCTTTTATGGGAAAAAAATGATTCCTTTACCCTTTTTTAAGCCTTAAATACACAAAATTATTACAAATAAGATAAAAATAATAAATATTAATAAGCACCGTTCATATGTCATATCTCAGTGCGAGGAATAAGGTTGATCGAAGCCGAAGCGTATCGAGCCCTTTCAAGCAAGTCAAGGCTGGATATACTCAAGTTGCTGTATAGGAAGCCTATGAGTGTTGAAGATATAGCGGAAAAGCTGGGTCTTCAGCCCATCACTATTCGGCATCATCTCCAATCTCTCGTGGAAGCCGGCTTCATTGAAGCCACCGAGGAAAGAGTAGGTTCAGTTGGGAGACCCAAAATCATTTACAAGATAGTTAAGGAGCCCCCGCTGGTCAGTTTTCCAAAGCGTAGATATCTCATGCTGAGCGGTTTCTTGATAAACACGCTGCAGTTCTTGCTCGGAGCCAACAGAACTAAGAAAATTCTTAGGAAAGCAGGACTAGACATGGGAGAAACCACCGCAAAACGTCTAGAGTTAGAACATGAGATAAGAGAATGGTCCTTAGAGACATACGAACAGTTTTTCGTAAAGGATTATCTAGAAAAAATGGGTGCCGAACCTGAAATTGTAGAGGTTAGTGACAAGAAAATCGTCTATCGTTTGCACAACTGTCTCTTCTTTGAAATGGCCGTAAAAATGCCAGAAATCATGTGTGACACCCTTCACGAAAGTTTCCATGAAGGGCTAATCAGAGCTACAGGCAAGGAAATGAAGATAAGTCGATTGACTTGCATGGCTAAGGGCGACCCCTACTGTGAACACTCATGCGAATGGATAAAATAGTTGGTAGTAGAACAGAGTCTGTTTTTGGGATGTTATTGCACCATATGCCGAAGCGCTTTCGTCCATATCAGCACGGCCAGGTAACCTCCTAAAAACCCGCTTATCACGCCTACTACAAGAATGATGATTTCTAAGATGGGGTTTCGAGGAAGTAGCGCTAGAACGTGGACCGTGAAATAGTAGCTGGTCAACCCGGTGATGACTGTGCTAACGGTCATGGCACCCACCAACCTCTTAGCTCTCACTCCATCTTCTGGAGCCGTCACGTGGAAGACAAGTATGAAGCCATCTGTGAGGAGACCATAGATTAAAGCGAAGGTCACCGTGATTGGGGCTAGGGCGGGTCTTAAGAAGATCGTTAAAGTCGCTCCGATTGCCGCCACTTTTGTGGCGCCAAGCGGTCTAGAAAGAAGAGCACCTAAGGCCAGAAACAGCGCTTGCATGACAACCAACATTTTATCCAATGGTGAGGGCAATAAGCCCTTAGAGACGAACACTGAAACCCCAAAGAGGGCGATTAGAGTTATCCTTCGTATATTTCCTCTCAAACCCGGCTTCGCACGCAATTTCATGGTGCCCAATTCACCACATTTCTTCACTAAACCTCAATATACCTTTTCTCAGCATGGTCCATTGCTTTAGGGAATCAGAAGTACATCAATTATCATTGCCATAAAAATCATTGTAAGGTAGGGACTAGAAAATTTGAATACGACCCAAGCTTTCTGTTTCGTTGGGTAGAAGAACAGCCAAAAGTTCATCAATAGCATTACACTTCCAAAAAGACTTACGGTCACTAAGTAAACTATCCTGAAAATGTTTAAGAAATAGAGCCAAGCTGAGAAGATTACGAGCAAGACCGACGTAGAAACGATGCATCTTACAGCCTTTTTCTCCTCGATGACAACTGGAAGCATAGGAACCCTTGCTCTTTCATAATCTTCTTTGTAGCGGATAGCAAGGCTCCATATATGGTTCGGTATCCAGAGAACAACTAACGCCGCTATAAGAACCGGTGCCAAATCGATGCTGTTAGTAACATAGACCCAGCCGAAAAAAGCTGGTAACCCGCCGCTAATCCCACCTAAAACTATGTTTATCGGATTCCTTCTCTTCAGTAGCAAGCTGTAAACGACAATATTGTCGAAGACCCCAAGCAACATAGAAATGAAAGACAGAAAGTTTCGCAACCACGATAGTGCCAGTGATATCGCTATCAGAAGGATTCCAAAGTACAAAGCCTTCTCAGGAGGGTCGATTCTCCGAGAGGGCAACGGTCTGTTTCGGGTTCTAGCCATAATCAAATCGATATCCCGGTCTAGGTAGCATGTAACGACGTTGCATCCTGCGCAACCCAGCGTGATGGCAATGAAGGCAGAAAGCCAGATTTCTATTGTTAAGTTAACGACGTTCAAACCGGATGCAACGATCATAGTTGCAACTGAAGTGAAAACAAGAAGAAGGACTGTTTTCGGCTTTGTAACTTGTAAATAACTTCGAATATGTATCATCCAACACCATCTTGTTGGCTTATCGAAAAGTTGCTTCACTAAATAAAAAAATGGGTGGTAAAGCCTACACAAAGAGTGTTTCCCATTTTAAGCTGGCTTCGGCGAGCAAAGTACCGATGATCACTGAAATACTGAAGATGATCACCCATGTCTTGAGGCTACCGACTTCTTTTTTGCCTCTTAACGCGACATAGCCAATCAGCCACAGTATTATCCATATTATGTAGCTGTATAGCCAGATTCCTGAAAATTTTCCCGCTGGACTATACACTTCGAGGAATGCTAGTGGTTTCCTGGTGTACACAAGTACTCCGAGGATTATTGAAGCTATTGAAGTGCTGAGGAACATTGCGGCTAGGCTGCCTGAAACCTTCATTTCGGACATGGATTTCATATATTTCACTTCACTGAGGCTATTCTAGTTGGAATGACGCCGGCACCGATCAAGGCTAGTCCCCAGAGTATTCCTATCGCTAGCATTATCAAGAGAGCTCGTTTCACCGCTGGCTCTTTCACTGTGTCCGCTCCATAGTGCCACACAACATAAGCGACGGCTGTAGCTATTAGGGGTCCAATCAAACTGGCGTATTCCATAGACTCGAAGGCAACTTCGTGGGCCCAAGGAACTTTTTCAAGTATTATTGTTCTCGGACTGTCAGGCGTCTTGAGTCGATAGAAAATGTATCCATAACCACCGGTTAGGTTCAAGAGGAAGACTATGAAGACTGTCCCTAGACAAACCCACTTGAGCATGCGCACATCACTATTACTGAGATCTTTCGCAAACAGCAATACTCCAACCATTAATGCAGCAGCCATCAGAGCAAGCGTTGCTAGAAAGCCATGCAACAACATGATGATTTCCAAAGGCGTCATGTTGCATAACTCCCAGACTTTATTCTAACTATTTTAATAATAAAAAACTTTGCTATAATAAAAAGCTTCCTATTATGGGATAGATAATTCAGGTTATAGGAATCATGTCTTTCACTGGCCAGTTTGTTTTTGGGGCCATACTTGGGTACGTCATTATAATGCCCGCTAGTGTACGTGCTCTTCTCTTGGCCTCTCGTTTTCTAGGGATGCCTCTGAAATTTGACTTTGCAGAGTTTTTTCACTTGTTGTTGGCGGGCTTCTTCTGTCCGGCTTCATGTTTACATTCCCAGTTTTCCTTGTTTTGTTGGTTAAAGCAGGGGGTATGAAGACGAGTTACGTCACTCGCAATAGAAAATACATATACCTAGCCTAATATCCTAATCAGTATTTTCGACCCCGACCCCCACCATAATTTCTGAAGTTACGTTAATCACAGCTATAATAATTCTAACGGAGGCAAGCGCTCTCATAGCTCGCCGGTATGAAAAGGATTGACGGTCGTTTAACCTCGCTACGAGATTTGACTCGGCGCTTTTAGTTTCTTGAAAATTTTATTTGGAGAGACTACGTTTCTGTGCAGTCCGAGCTCTTTGGGTGGTAGCCCAAACGCCAAGCCTATGAGTTGTGTGATGTAAAGCACTGGAAGTCCAATGTCGATGTCAAAGTGGGATTCTATGTCTTTTTGTTTGGCGTCGAGGTTGAAGTGACACATGGGACAAGGCGTAACTATACAGTCAGCTTGCGCATTCTTGGCAGTGAGCAACGGTCCCTTTGTCATTTCCATCATAACTTCCTCATCCGTTATGACCAGCGAGGCTCCGCAGCAACGAGTTTTATCAGGGTAATAAACTGCTTCTGCTCCCAACGCTTCAATCACCTTATCCATCGATGTAGGATTCTCGCGATCATCAAACCTATGAATTCCTGTTGGTCGAACAATTAAGCAGCCATAGTAAGGTGCAACCTTCAAGCCTTTCAAAGGAACGGTGACTTTCTGACGGATTTTGTCGAATCCCACATCATTTGCGAGAATATCTATATAGTGTCTGATTCTGACTCTGCCTTCATACTTGAGCCTTGCATCATTGATTATCTTGTCAACCTTTCCCTTCATATCCACATTCTCTCGAAGCATGTTATGCGCTCTAGAAAGGGTGAAGAAACAGGCGCTGCAGAGCGTTACGATATCCATTTTCATGTTTTCCGCTAGAGCAAGGTTTCTTGCCGACAAGGAAATGGACAAGAGCGGATTATAAGCATAAACAGCGTCGATTGCGCCGCAACAGTTCCAGTCGGGTATCTCAACCAATTCAACATCTAAATATCTGTTCACGGCGTTTGCTGACATGGCGTATTCTTTGGCTGAGGAGTGAATTGCACAACCTGGGAAATATGCGTACTTCATTTCTGAGCCCCCTCATTCAAAGCGTTCTTAAAAATCTCTGAAAACCCGGTTGACGAGTTCAGTTTGTAAGGTCGAAGCTTCAACTTGCCCTTTCGGAACATCCGTATGCCCAGAGAAGCGTTGCGTAGTAGCTCGCCTAGACTGGTCTTGTTAATTAGTTTCATCTTAAGTTCTGGTTCATGCATCCTGCCGTATTTGCCCACAACCTCAGCGAATGCCTTGTGAAACTTGGGTTTAAGAGCTATGGGAGCCTGCACATTATTCTTCATAGCCATGTACTTGAAGCCTGACATAATCGCTGGAATGTTTAGGCCTCGTGGGCAACGCGACGCGCAGGTATAGCATGAAGCGCATATCCAGATGGTAGAACTTGAGAGAACCTCTTGCTTAAGTCCTAAATGTGCCATTTTTAGGATTTGCATTGGACTGTAGTCCATGGCGAATCTGGCGTGGCATGAACCAGCACAGACACCGCACTGGATGCAGTCAAGAATTTTGTCTCCGCCCGGCATCTTTTTGATTTCTTCTATAAACGTGGGGTCGGTCATTTGAGTGGTGATTTGATGGAATGAATGGGGTCTCATCTTATTTGCCTCCCGCCAATACCTCAGCTATTTTTTGACGCTTTTCTGGTGAGATGCGTCCCATCTTTGATATTCTCCCATCAAAGGTTCGGAACAAGTTCACCACCTTATCGGATTGGGGTAGAGTTGTTGTAGTTGAAACTACCCGCAGAGATTCGACGCCAAACTTGCCCAACTCTTTCTTCATGTAGTTGACGTGTTCTCGAACTTGGTTTTCTCGGAACGGGCTGTCATCTCCTTCGATCAGTATAACGCCGTCAGCGCCGCTAGCAAAAGCGTGTAGAACATGCTTCAAACCAACTCTTCCCGTACTGGGCACGGCAATTATTTTCACATTTGGTGTGTAAGATACTCTAGTTTGTCCTGCAAGGTCAGCGGAGCCATACGCCGTTGTTTTTTCAAGGAAAGCTATGATTCTTGGTTTATCACCGTCTTCTTCACATGTCCCTTGAATCTGCGCCATCAGCTGGGCGTCGGTTGAATGCTTCAAATCAATAGCCTCGTTAGGACACCTGGGCACGCAGATGCCACAACCCGTGCAAGAGATCGAGTTAATGACTACACCGCTAGGTGTTAACTCTACAGCCTTTATTGGGCAATATTGTATACATTCACCGCAAGCGTTGCATTTCTCTGGAATAATGTAGGCGATTTCCGGCGACACCAAAACTTCGCCCCTGCCCAGAAAAGTTGCCACCTTAGAGGCGGTTGCCATGGTTTCAACCGTGGTTTCTCGGATGTCTTTTGGTCCAAGCGCACAGCCAGCTAGGTACATGCCTTCCGTCTTTGTGTCTACGGGTCTGAGTTTGTGGTGTCTTTCTAGGAAGAAGCCGTCGGGTCCGAGGTCTATGCCCAGCATTTTGGACAGTTCGCTTGTGCCAACATTGGGCAACAGCGCTGGGCTGAGCACGACTAGGTCAAATGTTTCCTCTATTTGTTTGCTTAGTATGGTGTCCTCAGTCCTCACAATTAGATTGTCGCCGTTGGGCGCAACCTCGGCGACTCTTCCTCTAATAAATTTCACGTTGTGTTCTCGAGCGTCAGAATAGAATTCCTCGTAGCCCTTTCCATGCGCCCGAATGTCGGTGTAGAAAATCCAAGGCTCAGCGTCGGGCACGGCTTTGAGAAGAAGCAAGGAATGCTTTATAGCGTTCATGCATCCGATTTTGCAACAGTACTGAATGCCCCGGTCCATTCTGCTGCCCACACAGAGCACAAAGGCGACTTTCTTAGGGAGCTTGCCATTTGATGGTCTGTGGATGTCTTGCAACATGAGTCTTTCAAATTGAAGATTGGTAACCACGTCAGGGTGAAGACCAAAACCGTATTGGCTGAAAACGTCCCAGTCTTCAAAAATCTCCTTTGATAAGCTGGGGTCAAGCTGCTGATAGCCCGTGCAAACAATTATGGCGCCAACGTTTAGTTGTCTTATCTCTTCCTTCTGATCGAAGATAATAGCCTTGCCCTTGCAGAATTTTTCACACACTCGGCAGACTCCTTTGTTGAACCATAGGCAGAGGTCTTTGTCGATAACGTAGGCGTTTGGAACAGCCTGCTTAAAGGGTAGATAAATGCATTTTTCTTGCATCAAGCCTTCTTCAAATGCACTGAATTTTTTAACCGGGCATACTCTTGCGCACTCACCGCACGATGTGCATTTCTCTTTGTCAACATATCTTGGTCTTATTCTAACAGTAACCTCGTAGTCGCCTGGCGAACCACTTATGGCAATGGGCTCAGCCATATCAATGATTTCTATGTTGGGATGTTGAGAAACATAAACCATCTTAGGTGTAAGAATGCACGCTGAACAGTCAAGTGTTGGAAAGGTTTTACTGAGCTGAGCCATGTGCCCGCCGATACTTGGACTCCACTCAACTAGGTAGACTTTGAAGCCTTTGTCCGCCAATTCGATGGATGCCAAAATACCTGCGACTCCACCTCCAACTACGAGTACGTCTCTATTCACCCGCTTACTTTCTGGCTCTAGTGGCTCAAGATAGTTGGCGCGTTCCACTGCTCCGCGAACAAGAGCGATCGCCTTTGATGTCGCCGATTCCTTTTCGTCATGAACCCAGCTGCATTGTTCTCTTAGATTCGCTATTTCAAGGCAAAAGGGATTCAAACCCACTAATTTGACCGCTTGCCTAAATGTGTCAAGGTGCATTCGAGGCGAGCATGCCGCCACTACGATCCTATTAAGTCCATGCTCGGTTATTCCCCTTCTTATCATTTCTTGCCCAGGGTTACTGCAGACGTATTCATAGGTCTCCGCAACCTTCACTCCTTTAAAAAGTGCGGCGGCTTCCTTCACCTTTTCCACATCTACAGTGTCGCTTATGTTTCCACCGCAGTGACAGATGTAAACGCCTATTTTAGGCTCTTTCATTCCTAAACCCCTCTAGCCAGACGCGTTTGACTTGCATACTCCGGAATTAATGAAGTGGGAATACAAATTTATAAATATTTCATTTTTATAATAAAAAATATTTTTATAATGCAAAAAACTTTAATTATGCTGATTCTTCATCTATTATCGAAGGGGTGAAGTAAGGCTGGAAAAGGTGGCTTTTGCTCCGAAGGGAACGCAGTACAGAGTAAGCACACCCAACCTTGAAAACGTGAAAGATTTTCCATATACCTTCAAGTGGACTAAATTGCCGGGCAAAACAATAGCGATCTCAAGAGTCATAGTAACGCTCATCAATCCAGTTAAAGGAGGCGAGGGTGACATAATCTTCAGCGTGTTTACCGCAAGAGAAAGCTTCAGTAGAGTGTTCCGTTCCATTAGCGACCTTTTGAGATCATGTGACAAAGTCGAAACGCAGAGCATCGTCAAAGAATCCGTATCGAAGTTCCACTTCGATATCCAGCCTCCACTGATGCTGGAAAACAAGAATGACCGAGTTGAATTGAGCATAAAGGAAAAGCCGAATCTTGCAGACGAAAACTACGCTATGTGCGAGGGCTGGCTGTACGACAGCGAGGAGGTTATGGTGAAGGAGATCATGCGACCAACAATCGATGTAAAGGGAAACATTCCCGTGAGCGAAGCCGTCAAGTTAATGATAGAGCGTAAAATTGGCGAGCTTCTGGTGCAGAGATATGAAGATGTGATGCCAGGACAAACCTTTGGAATAATTACAGAACAAGATCTGCTTGAGAAAGTTTTGAGCAAGGGCCTAAACCCCCAAAAAACCTTGGTAGAAAAAATTATGAGCTCTCCCCTCATCACGATTAATGGCAATACGAGCTTAGATGAAGCTATTGACATCATGATTAAGAAGAAAGTTCGCAGGCTTCCTGTAGAGGAAGCGGGAAAAATTGTCGGCATAATAACTGACCGAGATGTAATCAAGGCTATCCCATTATACTTTCGGGGCGCATCAAAGAAGCGCATATTCATGGACTTTTAAGAACAAATAAATACTTCTGAAACTAAAGCTTAACAATATCAGGTGACTTATTTAGGCCCCTAACCCTAGCATTTTGTAAACATGACGAATACAAAGTAGGATTAAAGCTTCTCGTTCATAGAGCCGTTGCGGCCGTTGCGTCACATCCTGGCACATAATGCAGTTTTCTGGAACAGGGTGACATTTCTATGAAAATCGCAGATGACGTCCTAGTCCCGCAATGCTATGCATAACTCGCAAAACTTCAACACCATGAATGTAATCATGTCATGGAGAGAACCACCAGCAGCAATTGCATAGAAGAGAATTGAGAAAAAACATTGGAGCAGAACATCCAACGGTAGCCAGACCATAAACGGCACCGTAAAGGAAAATACCGAAAAGTTCTTCATTTGGGAGCTCTTGGTATCCAAAACGTTGGAAGCTTGACCTTAATTATCATGTATTCATGAGAATCGCTATTAGATCCACCACAAGTTTAATGAGTGGTGTACTGAAATGCGAAACTGCCTAGCGTAGAGATATGTTTCCGCAACCTTTACCCCTTTGAAAAGTGCAGTAGCCTCCTTTACCTTTCCAACGTCTACCGCATCGCTTATATTCCCTCCACAGTGACAAATATAAACTCCAATTCGAGATTCTTCTGACATCATTTTAACCCTCCATGTTGACATGGACTGCCCTCAAACTACTTCGGGGATAGGAAAGATGACTAACGCAATGCCTTATTCCCAGACTTTCTAATTCTTTAAAAATCTCGCCAAAAATACGCGAGTCGCACGCTTCGACATCTTGCTCCTTCTCGCCGTCTATAGTAATGTATAGAAAGAAGGTGTCTCCGTATATTGCATCAATAGGAAAGTTGCATTTGCACGTTGAACATTCTTCAGAATTTTTTACGATTGACTTAATTTTCTCAGCGACATATTTGACGGCCCATACCCTTTTGAACTGCCCTGTAAAGACAACGTAAGAGCGTCTCGCTATATCCCATTTAATAGCGTCGCTCAATTTTTAACCTCTAATACGCGTCTCTAATTAAGATTATCCGAAGGCAAACATATAAATATTTATTTTTATGATATTTATCTCCATTATGTAACTTATGTGGTGGGAGATTTGGTTTCTGCGTATGTCATGGTGAAATTGGAGGCTGGAAGGGAAGAGGAAGTATTTGCAGAGGTCGAGAAGTTGAGAGAAATCAAAGAAGCCAGCGCAACTTATGGAGCATACGATCTACTTATTAAAGTGAAGTTCGAGAAAATTGAAGAGTTGGACAGATTCATATTTGATGTGGTGCGGCGAATTCCAGGTGTAAGGGAAACGGTAACCATGATCGCTGCAAAAACCATAGTCCAATAAATAGTAGGGCCGCCGCATGATATTGCCATTGGTGTCAAATATCCAATCTACGACATCTCAGAGGTCGTCGCCAAAGCAACTTAGTTTGGCATTGGATGGGTAGGCTAATCTTCGGGCAGGAAGCCACTCCTACCGACGGGAACTAAATAAGTTTCACTATATGCGTTGTTGAGTGCCCCATGCATGGTAAATGGGTTAACGAGGTCATTCTAGAGAGGCTTCCCCCGTTCAGCTGGGTTCCCCGGGGCTATAATGTTGCGTTACAGTTGTTCATCATGGAGATCATCGGGATAGCCATAGCTGTGTCATTTGCCATGCCCAACAGATCGATATTGTACGGCACGTTGGCCATATTAGTGGTTACACTTTGGAGTTTTCTTGCTTTTCACATCCCGTATACCGTCCGTCGGCTCAAGCTGCCTTCGGCCCCCTTGGAAAGGAAAGTGATCAGAAAATACAAGAAACTCTTATTTAGCCCGCTTCACTACGAATTGGTGATAGCGGCCGTAATCCTTCTTTCCATTGCATCGTATCTTGTTCTCTTCGGGCATGATTTGGTTGTTCTTTGGCTTGGAGAGAATCTTAATCCAATCCTTCTGACCTTGGTAGCAATCCTTCTTTGGGATGTCTCATATAGATTAGGACTGGGTTTGTGGTCCGCTATTGTCGCATTTAGACGCTCGATGGACTTGTTCCATGTCTCCAAAATGCGAACTAAGATGCGCTATACTGCCTACAAGGAACTAAAAACCTTAAAGCGTCTAGATCTAATCAACTTATCTTTCGGCTTGTCCTCATTGCTGCTTTACCCTCTGTGTAGTGAAGACGCGACCTTTTTTGTGGGCCTTTTAATGTACACCGCTGTCGTCTTCCTTCTCTCAACGTCTTCCTTAACCGTGATCAGTCGGATTCCGGGCTTTCCACAAGAAGTTATTTGGCTCTTGAACGAAGGCAGCTTTGGGTATATTGGCACATCTGATGCAGGGATGAGCCCCCACTTAACCCCGGTCATCTTCGTTTTTGACGGCCCCAACATATTCTTTATTGTCTCTAAGATCTCGAAAAAACTTTCTAATATACGGGAAAACAACAAAATAGCCTTTCTCGTGGATGTGCGTGACCCAAGCAACCTTTACAACAACCGCGCAGTTATGTTTCTTGGAAGGGCAAAAGTTTATAGTATAATGAATGCCACCCTTGAGATATACCGGCTCCTTAGGGTGAGAGGCAAATTCTATAAGAAATACCCAAAATATGTGCACAGATACAAGACGGAAGAGGAAAAATTGCCTCTCGCTTGGAGAACCACTCTTTTTGTTAGCAGAATGCTCGTCAGAGTAGACGTAGAAAAAATGGTGTATTGGCGGGAAGCCCGTCCGATCGGGTTACCCCTCAGGTGATCAAGCATGAATAAAAAGAGAGTGCCTCCCGAAATGCTTCAGGTCCTGAAGGATTGTCACTTCGCATACCTATGCACCACCGACCGCCATAACCAACCACATATAACGCCGATGTTTTTCATTTTTGACGAAGAAACCCGAGACATCTTCACCATCACTTCTCTCAGATCTAAGAAGATGAGAAACATACGTAACAATTCTCAAGTCTCTTTAACCGTTGATGTGAGAGACCCCGAGAACCCCTTCAACAACAGGGGAGTGATGGTGCAGGGTGAGGCGAGAGTTGAAAAAACTATCGATTCCCTATCAGCCGTTCGGGATAAGGAACTCATGAGAGTTTACGATGCCTTTAAGAAAAAATACCCTGTACTAGCGAGTCAAGTACAAGAAGCAACTCAAATTGAATACCGAGGATTCACAGAGGCACTATTGAGGATTTGTGCACGGAAAATGGTTTATTGGAGGGGACCCCGTTTTATAACCTCCAACTTTGATCCACAAATTTAGGAATATGTGCTGAGGAATGTCGGAACTACCTGACGATGATCGTAATTGAAGGGCCATGATGCGAAGGCATTTTTATGCACTTACTTGAAAGAGAAAATGAGTGTCAGTTATATCTGTCTAAGACAAGTGCTCATAAAACGAATTGGGGGATGGCGATGTTTGAGCTCATAAAGCCAGATCAGAAATTAAATTGCCTAGGTCTTTACTGTTCAGAGCCAGTTTTCAGAACTAGAATAGAAATCGACAGGTTGGCGGTTGGTTAAGTCTTGGAAGTTCTTACCTGTTCGCAAGGGCTCTCTATAACGGGATTGTAAATCGTGCGAAGTAAATTGTGATATTCTGTAAGGGAAACTTTCCCTGCCACTTATCATCTTATCCACTTCGTTTATGGCATCTATGATGATTGCTTTCTCGGAAAGGAGCGACTCAAATTCCCTATCGACAACCCTACTGATTGAAGATTCCTGAATAATCAGTTTGGCCTTTTTCACTTCCTAAAGCTCCATCTTCAACTTTACATTACCTTTTTCTTATGAGTATGCGCCATTTTCCGTCTTTATCAGTTTCCACCTTTACCAGTTCCATCCCCAGCTCTTTTGCTGCCATAATGATGTCTATCTTTGAGGCTTCATGGGTCCCTATCACCACGAGAACTTCGCCTTTTTCCAGCTTGTCTAAGCTTCTTCTGGCTTTTACTAAAGGCACGGGGCATACTTCACCACTAGTATCCAGTACTGTGTATGATTTCACCATTTAATCGCCCTCCAAGTTAACTTTCAATTCCTTAACATTTGGAAGTTTTTCAAGCCTCTCCTTTATTTCCTCGAGAATGTAGTTTTTGAACTCGTCGTCTTTTGACATATTCAGATCTATCTCCACCCTGCCATCCTCCACCCTTATTTCCTTTACTATACCGGTTCTCACGATGTCCATGCCTATTCTGGGGTTCATCACATGCCTCAGCTTGCTTCTAACAAAGCTCTCATCTATTTTCGGAATTTTTACTAAGCCATGCCTTTCCTCATAAGTTCTTATGGCTGAACGCAGGCCGTCGATAGAAAGCACCGCGCAGTGCATTTTCACTGGGGGCAAGCCACCCAGCATATCAGCGATTTGTTTGAAAGTCAGCTTCTTCGCCTCTTCTATCGTTTTTCCTCTCACCGCCTCGGTCATTATTGAGCAAGTAGCGATGTTTGCGGCACAGCCGTAGGATTGAAACTTTATGTCCGTTATTTCACGGGTGTCCTTGTCTATTTTCAAGTAAATGGTTATCATATCTCCGCAGGCTAAGCTGCCTTCCGTTGCCTTCGCATCAGGATTCTCGATTTCCCCAACATTTTTAGGGTTCTTGAAAAGCTCTCTAAGCTTTTGTGAATACATGGAGTACAAGGCTCTCACCTTCCTAACGGGCTTATCTCCCTAAGTTTTTCCACAACTTCCCTCACATTTTCAATCGTATATCTTATTTCATCTTCAGTATTGTATTTACTTAACGAAAATCGTATAGAGCCGTGGGCGTCCTCATGTTTCAATCCTAAGGCAAGGATCACGTGGCTTGGCTCTAAGGTTCTGCTGAAGCAAGCAGAACCAGTTATGACAATGATGCCCCTCATGTCTAAATGCAGAAGCACGGATTCACCTTCCACATACTTGAATGTGATGTTAACATTATTACAAAGTCTTCTTTCTCCTCTAGGCCCGTTTAACCTTGACTTAGGTATTTCAAGTAAGCCCTCTATCAAACGATCTCTCAGTTTTTTCGTATGCGTTATTTGCATCTCATCGGCGATCTCGACCGCCTTTCCAAAGCCGACGGCCCCAGGTATATTTTCGGTTCCGGATCTTAATCCGAGCTCATTATACCCACCTTCTATGAGGGGCTTCAGGCTTACGCCCTTTCTTACATACAAAGCACCTATCCCTTTCGGACCGTGAATTTTATGAGCCGAAACGGAGAGCAAGTCCACCTTCATTTTTTTGACATCAATTGGAACCTTTGTGAAGCTTTGCACAGCGTCCACATGGAATAAAACCTTCTTCTCAGTGCAAATCTTTCCTATTGCATCAATATCTTGAATAGTCCCTATCTCTTGATTCGCATGTTGAATGGAAACGAGTAAGGTTTTTTCATTCATCTCATTTTGTAATTGCTTAATATCAACAAATCCTTCCGCATCCACATTCAGGTACCTCGCTTTAAAGTGTCCAGTTTTTCCTAAGGACTCAATCACACCCAACACAGATTTGTGCTCAATCTTCGATGTGATCAAATGTTTTTTCTCTTTACTAGCAAGGGCTGCACCCTTTATTGCCAGATTATTACTTTCTGTTCCTCCAGAAGTGAAAATGATTTCTTCGGGCTCAGCCCCAATACTTCTAGCAATGACCTCCCTCGCCCTTTCTAAGGCTTCCCTCGCCTTCAAACCAAAGGAGTGCCCGTATTCCGTTGTTGGGGCTCCGTAATATTCCAAAAAATGTGGTTCCATAGCTCTTAGAGCTTCAGGGTCCAACCTCGTAGTGGTCGCGTTATCTAAGTAAACGGTTTTTTGCATAGGTAATTATGAATTAATAACACTGTTATATATTTAATGCTTGAACTCTGCAACTCCAAAATCATTCATGAGAGTAAACTTTATGAGTTTAAAATTTGATATAACACTGTTATAAAATGGCTGGTTGCTCCCATGAAAGAACATAAGGAAATTGATTATGAGGAATTGAAGAAGGGTGGGTACATTGTACAACGGGATCCAAAGTATTTCACAGTTAGGTTGCGTGTGCCTGGAGGCATCCTCACCGCTGAACAACTAATCGCGCTTGGAAAGGTCGCCAATGCATATGGGCAGGGGCATGTCCATCTTACAACAAGACAAGGGGTGCAGATACCATACGTTGAATACGCGAAATTGGGTGAAATCACTGAGGAGTTAAAGGAAATTGGAACTCCTCCTGGCTCTTGTGGGCCGAGGGTCAGAAACATTTCGTCATGTGTCGGGTTGCCGGAATGTCCCTACGCCAACATTAACACATACGAGCTCACAAAGAAAATTGATGAAAGGTATTTTGGTAGAGAACTCCCAACTAAAATAAAGATCGGGATCACGGGTTGCCCTAATTCTTGTGGAAAACCACAGTTGAACGACATCGGCATCATGGGAGTGGTTGAACCTAAAATCGTCGACCAGAAATGCGATGGCTGCGGAATCTGCGTAACAACTTGTAAAGAGGGCGCCATAAAAATCTTGAATGGCAAGGCGGTAATAGATTATAACCGATGCATCTATTGCGGTGAGTGCATAAGAGTATGTCCCCTAGAAGCCGACGTCATAGAAAAGCAAGGCTACACGATTTTCATTGGAGGAAATGTTGGCAGGCACCCGAGATTTGCGCACAAGATTATTAGCTTCGCCGATGAAGAAACCATTTATAGGGTGATTGAAAATTCTCTCAAAATATTCAAGGAAGAGGCATCACCTAAAGAGCGCTTTGGGCACTTAATTGACAGACTGGGTATAGGCGAGTTCTTGAGAAGAGTCTTGGCGTAACCGAAATAACTTATGAGAAAAACTTAGACTTATCGTGTTCCTGCCGTAGCGCAGATTTCGTTCATGAGATCTGTGGTGCTTTCTTCGATGTTCAGCCTGAAACTGAACTTACTCGTTGTTTCCGTTAAAAAACTGCTCAGCTACATGGGCATGCATCGAGGTAGTCTTACTAGCTAATTTCACCTTTAAGGTACGCCTGTGTCCTTGGTTCTCTAGGGTTTGCCAGAACCTCTTCCGCCGGTCCGTGTTCAACCAACTCACCGAGGTAGAGAAAGACTACATAATCAGCAAGTCTTTTTGCTTGGCGCAAGATGTGGGTAACGAATACTATCGTGTAGTCTTTCTTAAGGGTAACGAGTTGCTCCTCTATATGCCGTGCGGAAATTGGGTCAAGGGCTGACGTGGGTTCGTCGCATAGAAGAACTTCAGGCTCCACGGCGAGGGCTCTAGCCAAGCACAACCTCTGCTGTTGCCCTGCGGATAGCTTTGAGGCAGGTTCCTTAAGTCTATTGTTCACCTCGTTCCATAGACCTGCGGCTCGAAGGCAACGCTCAACTATTTGATCTAATTCCCTTCCGTCTTTTACTCCGTGGATTCTTGGGCCGTAGCCTATATTATCATAAATTGACATAGGTAGCGGATTAGGCATTTGAGCAATAAATCCCATTTTCTTCCTTATATTAGTGACATCCACCCCATTATCAAAAATGTTAATGCCGTCGACTAACACTCTGCCCGAAACTTTAACTCCGTCATGTAGGTCTATCAGTCTGTTAAGACTTTTTAGGAGGGTTGTCTTTCCGCAGCCAGAGGGTCCTATGATGGCGGTGATCCGTTTTTCAGGGATGTGCACGGTTATATCCTTTAACACGTGATGCCCTTCGTAAAGGACGTTAAGTTTTTGAATGCTTATGTGTGGTTTAAGCATGCTCATTATCTCTACCTTATCACATACTTTATGAATCTCTTTGTTAGGAGTCTGGAAGCTATACTTAGTGATAGGACTATAACCAACAGTATGAATCCAGATGCATATGCCCTCTGCTGAACTTCAGGAAAGGGAGTTCCAAGTTGGAAGAAAACCGCTAGTGGTAATGACGCCGCGGGGTCAAACAGTGACCGAGGAACATAGTCAGTGTAGCCCGCGGTAAACAACACAGATGCGGCGTCGCCGATGGCTCTGCCAAATGCCAACAGGACAGCCGTTAATATTCCCGGCAACGCTTGCCTGACTACAACGCTCAGAGTGGTCTCCAGCTTCGTTGCCCCTAATGCGTAAGATGCCTCCCTCAACTTAAGTGGAGTCATTTTAATCACCTCATCCATAGCCCTACTCATAATTGGGAGCTCTAGCAATGTTAATGCCATTATCCCTCCTAGCAATGTCGCATACATGCCTAAGTATATCATAATGGTGAAGCCAAAGACGCCGTATATTATGGACGGAACACTCCACAAGATATCCAGAGACTGCCTAGTGAAACTCGCCAATCTAGACATTCCAGCGTACTCATTTAGATACAGTGCAATTGGAAGGCTAATAACAAGGGCTATAATAGTTGCTCCACCGGCCAAGTATAGAGAACCGACTATGGCGTTTAGTATTCCACCCTCCTTTCCTAGATAATACCCTCCTTTCGGAGTTTGAGTGAGCATCGAAATGCTAAGGGCAGGCGCGCCCCTGAAAAATACTACTATGATTACGGCCAAGAGGCTTCCTACAACTATGAGCGTGGAAACCATCATCAGTCCCTTAAAGAAGTGCTCTTCAAGCTTTCGCTTATCCAATTGTATACCTCTTCTTAATTCCTGCCAAGATAATCCATGCCATAACGCTGGAGAATAAAACTACAAGGAGTAAAAACAAGGCTGCAAGCATGAGCGCTGAGTCATACAAGGGTATAGACATCATCTCGCCATAGTTATTGGCTATCAGAGCAGGTAAAGGGTAAGCGGGGTCAAAGAGCGAGGATGGAACTTTAGGCACATTTCCCACAACCATGAGTACGGCCATGGTTTCGCCAAAGGCGCGACCGAAGCCAAGGATTATGACGGCAATAATACCTGGAAGAGCACTTCGCATGACCACATGCTTTACTGTCTGCCATTTCGTAGCCCCTAAAGCCAGAGAGGCTTCTCGAGCCTCCATAGGAATAGTCCTAATAACTTCCTCTGAGACGGAGATTATTGTGGGAAAGACCATGATGGCAAGCACTATGCCTCCTGCGAGCATGCTGTAACCCGTGGTGGTAACTTCTGCCAGGGGAGCCACATAATCCCTTATCAGAGGCACCACAAGTAGCACACCCCACAGCCCATAGACCACTGATGGTATTCCAGCAAGCAAATCTACCATGGGTTTTATTATTCCTCGAACCCTATTTGGCGCATATTCTGCGAGATAAATGGAAGTCAAGAGAGAAGGGGGTATTGATAAAACCATGGCTAGGGCTGTTACCCATAGGGTGCCTATGATGAATGGGTAGAAGCCGAATTCTCCCTTCCAAGGGTGCCATGAGGATGAGAGAAGCAGCTCACCTAAGGGTTGGGTTGTCAAGATCGGCATGGACTTCTGAAAAAGGGCGACCGCTACGAGGAAGACAATTAGGCTTGAGAGAATTGTGGCTGAAAACATGAGTTTGCTGGCAACGAGGTCCTTCAATTTTCTTGAATTCATGTCATCCCTTCGGTTGGGAATGTCACTCCAGTTTCTTTAGTTGTTCGTTAATTACATCTTTAGAAAGTGGTACGTATCCTACTTCTTCAACGTACTTCTGCCCGTCGGTCAAAATCCATTTTACAAATTCCTTTGTTACGCCAGTGAACTTACCTTTGGTCACAAGGTGCAGATTCCTCGCTGGCGGGTGTGGATAGATTACCTTGGCTATTGCCTCGACGATCTTATCTTTGGTGCTGTAAAAGTCCTCCTCCGGGTCAATTCGCCCGTTCTCATTGATATCGATGGGGATCACCACTATTCCTTCGACTTGGCTCTTGGTTTTTATGTCATAAGCATAACCTATATTATTGAAGCCTATTCCCAAGCGATCTTTTCTAACCGCTTCCAACAACCCAGGATCCCCGTAGACACCAACTCCTCGAAGGTCCTCCTGCCTCTTCCCCAAGTAATTTGCCCAAGTCTCTGCGGCGCCGCAGGAATCAGACCTTATGTACACATGGATTTCATCCGTGATTTCTGGTCTACCAACGACCTGCCCCCATGTAGTTACGTTCCCAGCGATGTAAATGTTGTAGAAGATTTGCCTAGCTACTCCCTTGGTTAGAATGTCATTCAATACAGGATTATCCTTGTTTATGGTCGCAACTACAGCATCCTTAGTCACCGCGACATAGTACGCACCCTTTTCAACCTCTTCAGGATAAATAGTTCTGGAAACCATGCCTATGTCCACTAACCCTGCGAGGGCATCGGACATACCCTTACCCGCTCCTCCAGCAGATACCTCAATCTTTACCCCTGGGTGAATCTTCTGATACTCTTCAGCCCACTTAACCATCATTGGATAAAGGGCCCATGCGCCCGACACCTTTATCGTACCTTTCAATTCGCTTGGGGTACCGAGATAGCTGTATGCAACGATAGCCGCTATGATAACTACAACAGCAATAGTTACAATTTTTCGATACATTTTAACCACCAATATTATACCAATACCAATAGTAGACCAACACAAAGATATTTAAGTTTTGAGTCAATACAATATCAATATATGGAAAACATAGTTATTATTGAGGAGTCAAGCGTCACAGTTAAAGGTTACCGCCACAGAACCACAATACCTCGACGAGTATTCCAATTCCTTGCCCTGAAAGACAAGGATAAACTGCGCTGGATCGTCTTAAAGGATGGAACAATAATCATAAAAAAGGTAATTGATTAGAACAACGCTCAGCCCCAGCGCCCCGATGCCCTATTGAGCGTTGCTGTCAACGTTTATTTTGCCGGTGGTTCGGGATGGTTTAGGGGAGTTCTCCCAATTCTAGGTCCGTACTTCATCAGAATTCTTGCAATTTCTGGGCGCATTATCTCTGCTGGCGGCTCTAAACCTTTCGCAATCATTCTCCTTATCTCTGTCATACTGGTCTTTACATGGTCATTGAGAAAGTGACCGCAAGTCTTGTCGGTGGCCATGCGAGCACAACGCTTACAATAGAAAGACTCTCTGAAGAGTATAGGCTCTAAGCCAATGTCTAAGCTCTTAAAGATTTTATGGGCTCCATAAGGGTCATAATAGTTTCCAACGCCTGCGATATCTCTACCAACTATGAAGTGAGTACAACCATAATTCTTTCTTACAATTGCGAGAAAGATAGCCGCTTTAGGTCCGGCATACCTCATAGCTATTGAGAGCGTAGCCAAAACAACTCTATCCTTAGGATAATATTTGTTAACGAGAAAATCATAAGCCTCAACTATGGCTTCTGGCGGGAAGTCATCCTCCTTCAACTCGCCGATTACCGGATGGATTAGAAGTCCGTCGACGATTTCTAAAGCACACCTTTGAAGATACTCATGCGCCATGTGAGGCGGGTTTCTTGTCTGATAAGCAGCTATACTCTCCCAACCTCTCTCTTCAAATATTCGACGAGTCTCTAAAGGCGTCAATTCATACCTATCAACAGGTGAGCTGATGCGTCGAATCAGATCGATCCTGCCTGCTAAGAGAACATCTCCCATGTTATACACCTCATTCACGCCTGGATGGTTCAAGTCCAAAGTTCCGTAAACTTGCCTCGCCATCTCTTTTTTGTCATAACCAAATTTTTCATCAAGGTGCAATATCGCAACGGGTTCTCTAGCATAAAATAGGGCTACTCCATCTCCTTCATTCAACGATTTTACAGTCTTCAAGTTATCCTTGCCTCTTGGAGCGAGGACAACAGGTATTGTCCATGGGAGCCCACTCGCAAGTCTCTCTTTATATAAAACTTCCTCGTAATCCTCCCGGTCCATAAAGCCCTCTAGAGGGCTGAAGGCTCCTATCGCTATCTCCTCGGCATCTAAGGCTGTCCTCCTATCTATAATAATTCTTGGCATTTCCTTTACGTCTTCTACTCTTCTCCCCTTCTCTTCACCTGTTAAGACTCTGCTGACAAGTCTTCCTCCATACGGTTCAGAGACCATTCATTGTCCCCCTCTGCATTAATCTTTTGCCTTAAGGACGAATTTACCCTTCTCCAATCTGCGGTGCAGTCCGCACTCCTTGACATTCTCCCGTTCCCACCACCATCTCCCAGCCCTTGGATCTTCACCAGGCCTAACTGGTCTGGTGCAAGGCGCACAGCCTATGCTCGAGTACCCCTCATCATAGAGGTTGTTATAAGGCACATTATTCTCATGTATGTATCTCCAAACTTGATCGGAACTCCAGTCTGCCAATGGATTTATCTTCACTATTCCTCCGTTGACTGTATCGATCTCAACCTTCCTTATATCGGCGCGAGTAATAGATTGCTCTCTCCTTAAGCCTGTGATCCATGCGTCCAGCCCAGACAAAGCTCTACTTAATGGCTCCAATTTCCTTACCTTACAGCATAGCATTCTAAGCTCAACACTCTTATGAAACAGATTCAACCCGTGCTCCTTGACCGTCTTCTCGATGCTCTCGGCTTGGGGAAAGTATACTTCGATCTCTATGCCATACTTCTCTCTAACAGCATCCATTACATTATAGGTTTCTTGATGCAGCCTACCGGTATCCAAAGTGAAAATTCTTGGTTTTGAATTCATCTTACAAAGCATGTCTATCAAGACTATATCTTCAGCTCCGAAGCTAGAGGCAAGCGCCATTCGGGGGTGAAACTTCTCTAGGGCCCATTTCAAGATCTCTTGTGGTTCTTCCCTTTCAAGGCGCTCAGCGAGAAGGGTTATTTCAGCTTCGCTTACCTTTGGCATACAATTCATCATTCAGCTCTTTCTCCTCAAAGAGAGTAAACTTTATATTTATAACACTGTTATATAAATATAACGCCGTTATAGAAGGTATCTTAATGAGTGAAGCTGAAAAGACTCGCGAGCGCTCGATAGCTTGGTCATCCTTGTATAGGAGGGAAGATTGGTGGGCGGTTTGGCTGGGCTTCTTTATATTGGCGCTAGCTTCAACGCGCATCATTACGTGGTTACCGAAGATCAGCGGATGGACGGCTAACCCAGACATTGCTGTCAAAGCTGGCGACATACCCTACTTCATACTGCTGGGACTCTGCCTTCTAGCATTGACAAGCATTTCAGCGCTAGCCATGAAGGAGAAAATAAGGGAGTACTGGGCCGGCTTCCCCTTAATCTTCTTCCTCGCCTTCCTAGGCCTCTTCCTATCCAACCAAAAAATCATTCACGAGTGGGGCCTTGAGTATGTACTCTGGGCGCTGATCTTCGGGCTACTAATCAGCAACACGATTGGCACCCCAAAATGGCTTAAACCAGCGGTAAAGACTGAGTTGTTCATAAAGGTCGGTCTCGTCCTTTTGGGTGCCGAGATCCTCTTTCACATAATCTTAGCCGCAGGGGCCTTCGGCATGGCCCAAGCTCTTATCGTCGTTTTCTTGGTTTGGTTCTTCTGTTACTTCCTTGCAATGAAGGCTGGGTTAGACAAGGCCTTTGCAAGCATACTGGCTGCTGGTGTATCTATCTGTGGCGTTTCTGCGGCGATCGCAGCCGGAGGCGCTGTCAAGGGAGACCCTAAAAAAGTAAGCTACGTGATTTCATTGGTCTTGTTGATCGCGATGCCCATGCTTATAAGCTTCCCTTTCATTGCTAGAGCAATAGGCATGCTTGATGCCGTTGCTGGTGCTTGGATTGGAGGAACGATCGATACCACACCTGCCGTGGTGGCAGCAGGTGCACTTTACAGCGATAAGGCAATGTATGTTGCCTCTATTGTCAAGATGTCCCAAAACGTGTTGATAGGAGTCACCGCATTTCTGCTAGCCTTATATTGGGTTCTTAGGGTGGAAAGAAAGCCGGAAGAAAGGCCGAGCCCCATGGAGATATGGTACAGATTTCCAAAGTTTATACTGGGGTTCATTATCGCGTCTATAATATTCTCATTGCTACTGGTTCCCACCATGGGTGAGAAGTCAGTGAGCGCGATATTGAGCATCACCAAAGGAATACGCGGATGGTTCTTTGCCATGGCCTTCGTCTGCATCGGACTTGACACAAAGTTTATGGAACTTGTAAAAATTGGAAGCGGAAAGCCCCTTATTGTATTTCTCGCAGCTCAAATCTTCAACATCTTCCTCACATTGCTTCTAGCCTACGCGCTTTTCGGAGGCATATTCTCCTCGCCGCCTGTCTAGTCTCAAGTAGAGATAGGTGACAGGGTTGGAAAAATCTCGAAAATGGCTTAATCTTAGTACCAAAGAAATTGCTTTGGTCTCCACCTTGTCTTCGGTTTGGATAGCTTCACAGATCTACTTGGGGCCCATTATCAGTCAAATTACTCAGGTGCATGGGGTAATACAACACCTAGTTGGCTGGCTTCTTATGTTGATCTTGGCAGAACTCACTGGAAAATTCGGTAGAGTCTCAATTATGGCAGCGGTTGCAGCGTTAGCCACAAGAGTCATACGTCGTTCAGCGGCACTGTATATATGGGTTGTTGGATTAGGATACGCTCTAGGAGGACTAGTGTTTGACCTACTGTTCTTTACGCCCATTGCAAATAATCTTGAAGGGAAAACCCGAAAAGCATATCTCTTAACCATTTCCGCACTATCAGGAGCAGTGGTACTTGTTCCTTACTTATTCTTTCAACTTTACACTTTAGGCATCTACACTTTCATCGCCTTTACTCCACAATACGCCTACTCCCTGATTAAGGACACCGTTTTAAGCTTTCTAGGAACCCTCATCGGCCTCTCTATTTCACCGCAAATTCAGGCTTGGAGCACAAAGATAAGGGTGTAAGAGTGCTGAATGAAGTAAGTGGCACGGTGAAATTAAAGCTACGGTAAGAGTGCGAGGCTAATTTTAGTTACAAGAGGATCAGCGAATCCACCAGTTTCATGAAGGGGATCTTTCAGAAGAGGAACTTGAGATTTATTCACGGAAAATTCGATATTTTTATTCCAATTGGAATAAAAATATCAATAAAATATTAATATCAGATATTAAATTCATAACGCCATAATAGGAGGAAACAAAACTCGAGAAAAATAATTACATCAGAGCACTTAAGTGTAGGGAGTGCGGCAAAGAATTCCCTCCAGCCAAGATTTACTTCTGTGAAGATTGTTTTGGATCCCTTGAGGTAGTCTATGATCTTGACTCCGTAGAACTTGATAGAAGATCGTTCATGAACAGGCCGAAGACGGTTTGGCGTTATCATGAGCTTTTACCACTTTGTGACAAAACGAAGATAGTGGATCTTGGCGCTGGATACACCACCTTACACAAATGCGACCAGCTGGCAAAGAGCCTTGGATTAAGAAAACTCTACGTCAAGGACGACACGGTTAATCCAACTGGTTCCTTCAAGGATAGACCGGCAACCGTTGCTGTGTCTAAGGCTCTGGAATTTGGCGCCAAAGCTGTTGGGTGCGCCTCTACAGGGAATTTGGCTGCAGCCACAGCTGCCCACGCAGCCAAGGCTGGACTTGCATGTTACGTGTTCATTCCAGCGGGTATTGAACTTAACAAAGTTCTCCAAGCGGCAACATATGGAGCCAAGATCGTGGCTGTTAAGGGAACATATGATGATGCCAACAGGCTCGCGGCCCAAGCATCAGAGGAGTACGACTGGGCATTGGCAAACATAAACATCCGACCATACTATGTAGAGGGTTCAAAAACGTTGGCGTTCGAGGTGTGCGAGCAGTTTGGATGGAGGACCCCAGAACACATAATAGTTCCCGTGGCCAGCGGGGCGTTACTCTGTGCCATATGGAGGGGCTTCAACCAGTTTAAAGAACTGGGTTTAATCGACAACAAAGAGATTAGGGTAACAGGGGTCCAGCCCTCTGGCTGCTCTCCCATAGTAAACGCTTTTAAATCCAACGCCCTCGACGTGAGACCCATAGAGCATCCATGCACGATTGCGAAAAGCTTGGCCATAGGAGACCCGGGAGATGGAGCCTACGCTTTAAAGGTCATTCGTGAATCAGGTGGAGTGGCCGAATCTGCTTCAGACAAAGAGATGTTAGAGGCTATTCAACTCTTAGCCAAGACGGAGGGGATTTTCGCTGAGCCTGCTGGCAGCGTAACAATAGCGGTCTTGAGGAAGCTCGTTGAGCTGGGAGAGATTTCCTCAGACGAGGAAGTCGTCTGTTGCGTCACAGGTAGCGGCTTCAAGGCGGCTGAAACTATACTAGGAAGCATCCCTAAGCTCATTGGAATAGAGCCAACCCTAGATGCGCTGGCAAAGATCGTAGGTTGAGGGAGGAACGAAGGTGGGCAAAGTAAAGGTACCTTTTATGGGGCGCTAGTGAGGGCAACCAGCGAGAGGGAGGATGTAAGTATCTCATGCCCATTGAAAGCAGCAGGGTCACGGTTCGAGTTTCTGGTTCCATAGCAAACCTTGGATCGGGCTTCGATGTCTTTGCACTATCCTTAGCCCATCCCCACGACATGGTAACCGTAGAAACAGTTTTAGACAAGAGGATAAGTCTTCGGGTCTCCGGTTTAAAAGCTGATTCGATCCCCATTGAGCCTGAAAGGAATACAGCCGGTCTTGTGGCCAAGGCCTTTATTCAAAAGTTTTGTCTAGATGTTGGCTTTAGAATCGATATTAAGAAGGGCATTCGGCATAGTTGTGGTTTAGGAAGTAGCGGAGCTAGTGCTGCAGCAACGGCTTATGCGATAAATTATCTTTTAGATCTTGGCCTTTCAAAGAACGAATTGGTTTCTTTAGCGGCTTTAGGGGAAGTTGCGTCTGCAGGTTCGCCGCATGCTGACAACGTATCGGCGGCAATATTGGGAGGATTCACGTTAGTCCGCTCCTACAATCCGATGGATGTTTATGCCGTGGATCCACCAAAAAATCTGGGGGTTTGTATAGCTACACCAAAGATCTCTTTACCACCAAGAAAAACGGCGGAGGCACGCAAAATCCTCCCCGAGAGGGTGACTTTAACTCAGCTGACTCATAATGTTGGTCACGCTGCCGCACTTGCCTACGGCATGGCAATAAAGAGCCTTCCCTTGATAGGGCGAGCGATGGATGACCTGGTTGCCGAGCCTGTTAGGGTTAAGCGTATACCTGGTTACGAAGCCGCCAAGAGTAACGCCTTGATACAAGGAGCCGTTGGAGTAGCCCTTTGTGGAGCCGGTCCCTCCATCGCCGCCCTTTTCGATTCTGGAAAGCAAAGCCCTGAACCCATACTTGCGGCTTTAGAAGAGGGATTCAAATCTGCCGGAGTCGATGCAGAGACCTTCTTCACAACACCCGGAGAAGGTGTTCAAATAGTTTAGCGGAGGAAAAATTAATGAACATAATCATGAAAGGCTTTGGAATTGTTGGCCAAAACGTGGCTGAGACGCTCGCAAAGATCATAGATTGAAAAGGAGGGAAGAAGATGGGTAGAGTGAAGATAACCTTTTATGGGGCATTAAGGAAGGAAACTGGAGAAAGGGAGACAGAAGTGGTGGCATCAACTCTGAGGGAAGCGCTTAGCAGATTAACCGCAAAATACGGAGAACGTTTCAAGGAAAGAATCTACGACGAAACAGGAAATACGAGAAGGTTTATCAACATCTACGTTAACGGCAAAGATATGCGCTTCCTCGACCACCTTGACACAACATTAAAGCATGAGGACGAAGTTTTGATCATTCCAGCCGTCGGCGGGGGCTAGGCAGTGTCCACCGCGTCTAGGAAAGAGGAGCTTTCAGAAGAGGAACTTGAGTTTTATTCAAGGCAGATTGTCCTCTTAGATATAGGATATAAGGGCCAGTTAAAGCTCAGTCAGGCCAGAGTTTGCGTAGTGGGGCTGGGAGGGCTAGGCTGTCTCTCAGCGACCCAATTGACGGCTATGGGCATTGGACATCTACGTCTAGTTGATAGAGATGTGGTTGAGCGATCAAACCTACATAGACAGCATCTGTATGACGTAAACTCGTTAGGCTACCCTAAGGTTGAGGTTGCAGCCAAGAAATTGAAAGCCTTAAACCCTAACGTGGAAGTAGAGCCTATAACTCTTTCATTGAACGTGGACAATGCCTTAGACATCATTAAAGGGGTAGATGTTGTTATCGATGGTCTTGACGCGGTGGAACCTAGGTATGCGATAAACAGGGCATGTGTTAAACTCAAGATCCCCTACGCATTCGGGGCAGCCATAGAATCTTTCGGAAACGTATCTACAATAATTCCTGGCGAGACGCCTTGCCTTGAATGCCTGTATCACGGCGTTAGAGATGAAGATCTACCCACATGTTCCGTGGTAGGAGTGCTCCCCCCAGCTTTATCCATAGTCTCTAGCTTACAAGTTTCCGAAGCGATCAAAATAATTATGGGGAAAAAGCCCAGTTTAGCAGGTAGGTTGGTGTGCGTGGATCTTCGAGACATGTCCTTTGACCAGATACTATTAGTTCGTCAGGAAGACTGCCCTGTTTGCGGTGAAAAGCCCAGAGGCTCCCCATTGTCTCTAGAACGAAAATTTGTTGAGGAAGTTTGTGGAAGGGGCGGGAAAAGAACCTTTATAATTAATCCATTAGAAGACCTACGATTAAATATGAAAGATTTACATGAGTTCTTAATGAAAAGGCGTTTTCAAATCAAGGTGAAAGCCAAGCTTGGCATAACCTTCAATTATAATCAAAGGATTACTGCAAGCGCCCTTAAGAGTGGCGTTGCGATAATAGAGGGAGTCAACGATAGGGATGAGGCAATCGAAGTCTATAAAGAAGTTATATCAGATGGCTTAGGCATTTCATGGTCACGAATAAAGTAAATATTAGCTACATAAAACCATCACAGCCGGGAATTAGATGGAAAACGAATGGGAACCACGAGTGCCTTTGTTAATAAAGCTCTGTTCAGATAAGGCGGCGTTTGAGGCTCGAATACAGCAGAGGATCTTTTTTAATATGAATGAAATGAGGAGGTTGTTTGAAGCTATAAAAGATCATGAGATAATGGTGTACACTCCACACATTATTATATTGAAAAGTTGTAAAGGGGCAGAAGTGACGTTCTCTAAGGATGGAAGGATGTTAATCAAGAAAGTCTTAAACGAAAATGAAGCCAGGATGGTTGCATACGACGTGCTACGAATAGCATTAAAAGCATCAACGATCTCAAAGAAAAGCTAACAAAATTCTTAAACCTCAAGGATTTCAGCGCCATTTATGTCTCGTTTAATCATATCTTCTATGCAAAGCCCTTCTTCGGCCTCCACTATTTCCTTTGGACTGGCGTGGGTTCGAGGTCGCCTTGGTGGGGCACTACAGCAAAGAGCGGGTCTTGCTGATATCTCGAAAGTTCCGATCTTTCTCGCTAAATGCTCCACCTCCAATTTATCCATACCAATCAACGGGCGCAATACGCAAACTTCTGTTAGAGCCTCATTTTCAACACGCAAGTTGCGTATGGTCTGGCTGGCGTGCTCGCCGATTATTTCCCCGGTCACAACGGCTTCCGCATCCTCCGTATTTGCCACTCTTTCCGCCAGCCGATACATCATCCTTCGACAGAGGATGCATGTTAACTTCCTGGGGCAATTCCTTAAGATGTCAGCTAGATCGCCTCCGTGAGGAATCACATAAACCTTAACATGGCCCTCAGGTGTGTATTCGCTTAACTTCTTTATAGCATCTAAGGCCCTCTGTTTGGTAGTTTCACCCGTGAAGGGATAATTATCATAATAGATGAATATGGGAACGCAACCTTTCTTCATAGCCAGCCAAGCTGCAACTGGTGAGTCTATTCCACCGGAGACAAGGCATACTGCCTTGCCTTGAGAGCCGAACGGCAGGCCGCCCAGGCCAGAATATAAAGGTAAGGATACATAAACCTCGTCCTTAAAAACCTCAACCGAGATACCAATCGCTTCGGAATCCCTCGTTACGCTCCCTGTTTTAATTCTCGCTGACACAACTTCGCTTAGTCTCTCAGCAAAAGCCCTACTATGTTTAGAGTTCTCGGCGCTATTGATGCTGACAATGCATACCTTACCCATTTTAGTTGCTTCTTCCACAACTCTTAATAAATATGATATTACTCCCTTAACACTAGCTTTCAACTTTACCGCGGCTCTTATGTAAGATACACCAAAAACCTTGGATGCAACCTTGACGGCTTCCCCGACTTCGTGAACTTGGATTATTATCTTGCCGTTTGCTCTCCTTTCTAACTGGTGGGATATCTTACGTCTAAACATTGTAGTCGTTATGTTGTTAACCAAACTTTCTACGTTCTTAACAACACCTAATCCATGGCATATAATCAGATAGTTAGGCTTAACTTGAGCATTTACAAGTAACGAAAGGTTTTCTGCCGTTAAGGCGTTTACCATGTTTATATTTACTTTCATGCAGTTTCCTAATCTTATAACTGTGTTATATTTTATAAAGTTGAATCCTTTTAAGCGTTTGGAGTCTACATCTATACGGCCTGAGTTAACGTTAAGGGAAGAATCTTTCGGCTTCAAATCATTAATCTTATATAAGATATAGAAACTCACAAAACCTAAGCTTTGCCACATAGTCACTAGCTCTGCGATATTAAGAATACGGGCTGACATCACGCTGCAAAATTGATCCTTCTGTCTCTTAACGTCAAGTTAAATTAACCAACTTAAAGCTCAAGATTTTTTAGTTTCCATTCCATTTTTCTATTAGAGGTGGTTTTATGGAAGCCGTTGTGGTGATAGACATGCTCAACGACTTTGTTACGGGCATGCTGAAATGCGAGAGGGCTGAGAGGATCATCCCCAACCTAGAGAAGCTCATTCGGGCATCGAGGAGAAAGGGTGTGCCAGTGATATACTCTAACGATGCCCACCTGCCTAAGGACTTTGAGCTTAAGAAGTGGGGGGAGCACGCCATGAAGGGAACCAAGGGTGCAGAGGTTATTCCCCAACTAAAACCAGAGAAAGATGACTATATAATCGAAAAAAGGACGTATAGTGGTTTTTTCGAAACGGGGTTGGATTCCCTGTTGAGAAGCCTTAACGTAAACACCTTGATCCTAACGGGATTACACGCTAACATGTGTGTCAGACATACGGCTGCTGACGCCTTTTTCAGAGGCTTCAAACTAATCGTCCCTAGAGACGCGACAGAAGCGTTCACCGAAGAAGCGTATCAAGAAGGTCTAGAGTACCTAAAGAACGTCTACGATGCGGAGATTACAGAAACCGAGAAAATAACCAAAAAATGGAAAGAGGAATAAACGGGGAGGTAAAGAAAATACCGGGCATTTGTTGCACAACTCAGGCAGGTCCGCAGAACTATTCATCGATCAAAAAACACTTAAAACTTTCAATTAAGCAGCTTGAAAAGTTTACGCATGAAATAACAGTGAAAACTGTGTAGTTGTTGGTAGCTTGGGATACATTTGGTACTAGCCGACTGCTGTCACTCCTAGGGTTGAAAGGTCAATTTCAATGTTGTTGCTGATTGTCGTAGGCAGTTGCGGAGGGGGATATTCTGGGCAGCCGCCACTTATGCCCCTAAAGGTTTCAAGATCCCATTTCGTTCCGCAAGCGTCGCAGATCAGATATTTTCCTTCACCAATGTGCATACTGAAGCTACCGCACGGTTCGCAGGTCCTGATGCTGGCTTTCACATTGCCTGACGGCGTATAGAGAAATATCAAAGGCAGATAGTTTCCACCCTTATACAAGTTCAAGGGGATGATGCGACCTTGATACTGCAATTCGTTTGTCTCATTTGTAAGTTTTACATCCACAAAGACGATCTTTTTATCTTTTATGAAGCTATAGGGTAGTTGGATTTTGGTTCCGCCCCCGGTTATAGTTGGGTTATAGAAAATCCCAGTAGCATATGTTGGATATGCTTGCGGCGGTGGGGGCTGCGGTGGAGGTTGCGATGGGGACCCCTTGGGTGAAAATTGCCAGACGGCAACTGCTCCCACAACTCCGATAAAGAGTATCGCCACCAGCGCCTTTATCCAACCCGGCGTTCCCTTCTTTTTCCTATAGATCGGCGTAGGCGGAGGATGTGGGATCCGCCCTTTAGGACCGCGATGTCCACGCCCTTTTTTCTTTCTACCCACTTTTCATCTCCTTTCCCGATAAGTTCGTTGCTCATTTTCGACTACGCACCCATCAATCATTTGTAATGCCCTGTTAGAAAGGCGAGCTTTTTCATATAGATCCTCAAGCTCTAGTAATCGTTTTATGCGTTCTCCTATTCGAGGATGTTTACTGAAGATGCCGCCCTTGACCGGGTTTTCTATAAAGTTTGTCATAAGGCTGTTAAAGAAGTTACCTTTTGGATAGATGCTTTGTGTTTCACTAATCTTTATTAGTGCTGAGATTAAGGCCTTTGGTTTACCAGTTAGCTTAGCGCTCCCCTCGTCAGCTAGGAATTCCCTCTCACGATATATAGCGGGCTCTATTAGATAATTAAAGACATTGAAGAGAGTTGCAAACTTTAACCCCGACGCTAATGTTCTGATTAAACAGTCATTATTCTTTATATGAGAGATCTCATGTCCAATGCACGCGTCTAATTCTGTTTTAGATAAAATTTCAAGTAGGCCTACTGAGACCATAAGAGTTGGATTTGTTCCACCAACCGTGAAAATCAACGGGGTGCTACGTTCGATTAGGAAAAGTTTCGGAGTTTTCACGCCAGCCCCTTTTGATAAGCGATTTAAAGTTCGATAAAGATTTTTCACCTCGCTTTTCTGTAAAGGTTTAGCGTGATATGACCATATTGCAATTTTATCACCAAAACAGTAATTTATGAAGCTGCTTAAAACAGATATTCCTAAGGACACGGAGACAAATGTGATGAGAACAGTGCAGAGAATGACAATATCGGTCAATGCTATGTAGACTATGGAAATCCAGTGAATAAAGCAAGGCGGCAAGATCCAAAGCATAATCAAAACGGAGCCAAACAGTGGAATAAAAAAGAGTGATGTTCGAATTTTATAAGCTTGCTTTTTCACTAATTTAAGACAGGTAATGGTTCCGATTAACATTACTATGGAGAACCAGACAGTGTAAATGTAAGGGAGTATACAATCGGGCACATAAATAACCATAAAGTTATTCACCTTCTTGCACAGATTTCCTTAGATAGCGCTTAAACTCTTCTAATTTTTTTCTATCATTAATCTCCATGCGATCGACAAGATATGACATGGCAGAGTCTCCAAATGTTTCAAATAACCCTTTAAGAACATCTCTGACCACGGTGTTTTCAAATTGTCTCTTTGTAATCGCAGGTTTATATTCATAGTATACGCCTCTCCATTTTTTTAGCTCTCGCGTAACTAACCCCTTTTCATATAGTCGGTCTAGGACTGTGGCTACTGTCGTGATGGCCACCTTACGTTTTTCGCTTACTTTTTTGTGGACACCCTTAACGTTAGCTGGGTCAAGTTCCCAAAGCGCCTCCATAATGTCCGCTTCTAGGTCACCTAGAACCTTTGATAGGTTCCTTTCATGTGGCTTAAACTCAACCCATTTAGCTTTATCAGCCAACCCCAATCAACTACTACCTGTCGTTATCTTTATATTGTTAACTACAATTATAATATGTTAAATTTAATAAAAACCTTTGCGGGGCAAATGCTTGCGGGCAATCACTCTTGTCCTAAAAAATTTTTCACGCAGAAAGGGGCGTATGGTCTTCAATTCCATAGGATTAATTCTTGCAATAGCTGTTATAGTGTCAACCTTCACAGTAACTCACTCCATGCAAATCCAGATTAGTGATGAGGTTGAAAAATTTGGAGCGAACATAGTTGTAACTCCTAAGTCTCAGTCAATAAGCATTCCTTACGGGAACGTCGTGGTTGGAAGTGTAGTAATATCTGAGAGCTCCATTGACAAGATTTATACAATCCCTAACCGAGGAAACCTTCGAGTAGTCTCACCGAAACTTTATGGACAAACCCAGTTAGGAAATAGTAGTCTACTGGTTGTGGGAATAATTCCGGAAAGAGAGGCTACATTGAAGAAATGGTGGAAAGTAACTGGATCATTACCCCAAAATGACACTAACCAAGTACTTTTAGGCTATGAGATAGAGGCTTTTCTCCGTTTTTCAGTAGGATATACCGTTATGATTAAGGATATAGCGTTTACCATAACTGGTGTTTTAGATGAGACGGGTTCAGTGGATGATTACTCATTATTTATGCCGTTGCATACAGCTCAAAGATTGCTTAACCAAAGTGGAGCGATTAGCGTAATTGATGTTGGGGCAATTTGTAAGAATTGTCCAGTTGAGGTCATATCGCAACAAATTATGGACGCCGTACCTGATGTTAAAGCAACCCCTGTGAAGCAAGCTGTCGAGACTAGGATGAAGGCTGTTGAACAGACGGCCAATTTCTCGCTTCTTCTAGCTTCAATAATTCTTGCTGTCGGATGCGCCGGGGTGATGAACACAATGTTAGCTTCTATTCATGAGCGGATAAGGGAAATCGGCATTTTGATGTCACTAGGCGCTGATGATGTTCACCTATACAAAATCTTCATTTTAGAATCTTTAATCTTAGGTTTGATAGGTGGTATAATTGGTTGCATCGTAGGTTTGTCATCGTCATTAATAATTGGACCCATTATAATGAGGACCACTATTAACATGGCAGAAATACTATACGTATATCCGGAAGCATTTTATATATACCCTCTTTCTATCGCTCTTTCTGTAATAGCATGTCTCACGTCTAGCCTTTACCCCGCTTGGAGAGCCTCGAAGATAGACCCCGTTCAAGCGTTAAGAACGGTGTAACAGTATGATACTCATGAAAGAAGTGACTAAAATTTACGGCATGGGAAGTGCACAGGTCTTCGCCTTAAATAATGTAAATTTAGAAATCGAGGAGGGGCAGTTCTTAGCCGTGATGGGCCCAAGCGGATGTGGCAAGTCTACCCTCCTCTATACGCTCGGAGGTCTATTAACCCCGACGAAGGGCAAAGTGATAATTGATGACGCATCAATTTACGACTTTAGCCTTCGATATAGAGCCAAATTTAGACGAGAAAACGTCGGCTTCATCTTTCAGACGTTTGAGTTAATACCATATCTAACTGCCCTTGAGAACGTGGTAGTTCCGTTATACCTCTCTAAAGTTCCATTAAATGAGCACGAGGAGAGGGCGAAGGAAGCGCTTAAGCGAGTGGGATTAGCAGATAGGGCATCACATAAACCATCCGAACTGAGCGGAGGTGAGCAGCAGCGAGTCGCCATTGCTAGAGGCATTGTAAATAACCCGCGCATCCTTTTGGCAGATGAGCCCACAGGGAACCTGGATCGGAAAACAGGCAACGAGATTATACGGCTCTTACAAAAGTTGAATGCCCGACATGGGCTTACATTAATCATAGTAACGCATGATTCTGGTAAGGCAAAATATGCCGATAGAGTGTTAGAGATGATCGATGGACACATAGTTAAAGATAGAAAGGTTAACTACAATTCGTAGTTAACTTTATATTTGTTGCGTTCCAATTAATAACCGTGTACTTCGCTCAAGGAGATATTGAATATGACGTGTCATCATGAACATGAGAAAGAAAGTAAAGATAGCAAAAGTTTGTGGAAGGACGTTATAAAGTGTATATTGATGCATCCTTGCTGTCTCATACCTCTTGTGATGGCATTAATCTTGTTGCTACAAAGTCTAGGGCTCATTAGAGCCTAAGATATATTTCAATTCATCTAGGTGATAGAAAATGAAGAAGAGAAAAAGATCCTTCGAAAAACCGCGAAAGCCGCCAACACCCGTTAAACCTTTGCCTGCACCTCCTAAAAAAGGTAAGCCTATCTTAAAGATAGTAGTCGTCGCCATGCTAGTAGTCATTAGCCTAGGAGCTGCTTTGTTCTATATGAACCCGACGGTAAAGACCATTACAGGCACCTTGTATAAAAATCCAACAGTGAATGGTAGTAAAGTCATCGTTTCATATGAGTTCTTGAAAGGGAACAGTTTAGTATTTGCTGATGTCGAATTTTCCCAAAAGCAGGGTAGTCTAACATATCAAGGTCGAACATTTTGGTTTGAGTTATATAGAAAAGGCGAATACCTACCCTTAATCTTCTGGATAGCCCCATCTGGCGTTGTCAAGGGTGCAGCAAGGGTCTGTGAACCCTGCTCATCTTTCAGCATGCACATTGAAGAAAAGCTATTTTCAAAGGAGCTTGTATGCGATGCTTGTGGTTCTCGATGGAACCTCGAGAACCTTGCAGGCATCAGAGGACAGTGTGCCGGTGAGAGTGTTTACGCTCCGCCACCAATCATGTCCACATCGGTGGTTGGGGATAGAATAGAGATAGACATTTCACCGTTGGGAGTGGCAATAACTGGCTAAGAGCGACTAGTTATGGGAAGGAGGAAATTAAGGGATATTAGCCGAAAAGAGAGGAAACGTTTATTAAAACAAAGACGAGAAATACAACGGGAGATCCAACGTCAACGATTTTTAGAAAAGCAAAGAGAACGTGAAAAAAGAGACGTGCGTGACGCCGCAATTGGATTGGTTGTAATGTTAATGTTCTTTTCAATAGTTACAGTTCCAACATACAACTGGTTTATAACGGCTACCACAACTCAAGCAAACCCAACATCATCACGTTTCTCGGAAAATGAAGCCCTCCAAATAGCTTTTAATGATCAAAACGTTAAAGCTCTCATAAATGAGTATATAAGTAAGTACGGAGCAACACCCACTACAAAAGTCAGTAAATCAAGTGAAAATATATACGTCGTATTTTTCTATAGAAAATACCCATGTCATACCGAAAACACTCCATGCTTAAAAGCAGTTATCGACCTTCAGCGACGAGCTGTAACGAGTGTAGGGCCCATCAGTTGATTAATCTTTGAATACATTAGTATAAATCGAAATAAACATAAGGACAATTATACCTGCTGACAAAATTGACGTTAATATAAGATAATATACGAATGGACTTATTTCACCTGCCTCTAAAGGCGGCGCAAATAAAAGATTTATCCCAGCATATGCAAAGAGCGGGCCGGTCAAATTCTTCTTGGCTAAATGGTAGAAATACCCGAGGAAAGCCATGAGAACCGTGTTGAAGCTTATGTATCCAATCATGTTAAATAAAGAGTATTCAAACACGCTACTCATGTACGGGTACGTGATCAATACGCTGTAGAATAATGAAGAGATGGCTATTGAGCTTCTCGTGCTCATGCCTAATTTATCCGTCAGGTGGTTCTGAAGGTAGCCTACACAAAAACCCACATCAAATAAACCGATGAACACTAAGCCGAAGTAGGCCACAAGGGCAATAAGATATCCAAATGATGGATACCGTTCTATTTCTAATATGGTTTCCGCGGGAGGATACACAGCTCTTAGAACTAATCGTGCCATACTATAAATAAGAAACCAAAGAACGACACCTACTAAAGCGTACTTTAAACTCTTAACTTTTTTAAAACCTAACTCTGTAAAACCAGTTTTTTCTACCGCTCTTAGATAAATGTAAATAATGGCAAGTAAAGTCCCAACACAAATGAGACGTAAAGACCAGAACATTATGAAACCTAATCGAATAAGGCTAGCCGTACTAATATAAAAGAATGCGGAAACCATTACAATTATGGCAATTAAAGTCAACTTTTTAAGAATTTCTTTCGTTCAATAGTCGCCTCCATATCTGACTACAAATTGTAGTTTACATATATTAGTTTTATTAAAAGGTGGAAGACGCTTTCCATGAAATCTCGCACATAAAAACAACGATTGCCTTGTCAGAACGTTGGCGTCTAGTCTAAAATTTGCGGCGTACATGTCCTATGCACCATTCACATATGCGGTTGCGCGCTGAAATATACGGGAAAACTCAAGAATATCATTGCTTAATGAAATAACAATAATTAATTTCCTTAATGCGAATGTACTAACGAGTAAGAAGACATAGTGGATGCATAGCTGAGAAGTTACCTAAGGGAAGGGGTGTGATTATTCGATTGACAAGTAAGCAACTGCGTTTGCTAAAAGAGGTTACCAGAAAGAGTTTTCCGGTTGAGGCTTGCGCCATTCTATTCGGAAAGATTGCTGCTGAAGAAGCTATTGTAACTAAGATCGTGGTGGCACCAAATATTTTACAGTCATCGGTAAGGTTCAAAAGGTAGCCTTAAAAATTGAATAATCCAGATGGAAACGAATAATCTGCGCAAGCTAATTGGCGATTACTCCTCAATTTTTCTAAATACTGAAGAGGCTTGTATTCTCAACCCCGTAGCTATCTTTATGCGGAGTTCGGATCGTTAACCTCGGAGTCAGTGGTTGCGTAAGATTTATTAATTTATAACGCTGTTATACATTTGGTGACCTACTTGAGGGATAATGTTTGCCCGGCAAGTTAAGTTTTCGTCAGCCACAAAGCCTATTATAATCTCACGATTGAACAATCGAATAATGCAAAGACGAGTCATCAAGAAGATTAATTTGTTTCCACTGTTGATAAGGGCAAGATTTGCACCAATAAATAATTTTACAAGTGTTGCTCAGGTTTTTAATCTGATCGCCGGGGTGGCCGAGTGGCTTAGGCAAGCGGCTGCAGACCGCTGTACGGGGGTTCGATTCCCCCTCCCGGCTTCAACTGAAGTGGGAAGACCTATTGTCGATAAGAATTTCTTAGAGGTGACATTAGTTGAAAACGTGTAGAGACTGGAAGAAGGTCGACGAAACAATAAGGTCGTATCTTGGCCTTAGATACCATTTGGTTGGCGTTAAAATGCAAAAAAGTGAGATTAAAGGACAAGGGAGTCAGCTTAAGCCTGAGAAGCCGATGGCATACTGCCAGATGGTTAGAATTGCTTCTTTGCGAGGGAGAACCTTCCTCTACGATATTCATGATGAAGCTTGCCCTACCGCCGAGGTCGTTCTAGGTTTTCGAGCACCAAAATATGCAGCTATCGAGGCGCGTGTGAAGCCCTCTGACACAAGAAGTGTTCTGGTCACACCTTTGAGTGAAATGAGTGAGGAACCTGACGTTGTCTTAGCTACCCTTACCCCCAAACAAATGATGGACTTAACAGTTATCCTGCAGGCTGGAAAACATGAATTTTTATCCGTGGGGTTCAGGGGAGAAGCCGCCTGCGCCGAGTTTACCGCCAAACCATACATGGAACGCAAACCAAACCTGTCTTTATTGTGCAACGGGGCCAGAATGATGTACTCAGACTTTCGAGACAACGAGCTCATCTTCGGGGCTCCGCCAGTGATTTACATTCAAGCCGCGGAGGTTATGGGGAGAATTACGAAGACCGGCGGAGCCCTCTGTGGTTGCCGTACAAGTGATATACCCACAGAGATTATAAACGGGTTCGAAAAGGCGGGCTTATCAAAGGGTACAGACTACTTCTTTGGAAGGGTCGATGGTAACAACATCAGGGCATACCTTAACAAGGACTTTCAAGGGAGGCTTAAATTCGTCACATTTCATCTACCACTAAAGATGGCCTCTGAAAGGGAAGCTAAGGAAGTCGTAAAAAGGCTTAAACGAGCACTATCTAGACCCTACCGCGTTAGCTGGCGGAGCTACTGGTTAGATTTAACCCTCACAGCGAGCGAAGATGAAATGGGTATGGATCTTCTAGACGGAGAAAGCGTTGAGACAGCCATAAAGAACTTTATTAATAGAACAATGCAGCACTTGACTAGAATAGGTATTGAAGTGTGAAGTAAATGGTTTCCAAAGGGCTCCAAAGATACGAAAGAATATGGAATCAATATAAAGACTGTATTGTAATTCATCCCATCATGACCGGGGGAATCTTGCCCGATGAGGTTCAAAAAAGGGTTTTCGAGGAGAAGTGGGCTAGGGTCGGCTATGCTGTGTGCTTTGACTGCCTTGAGGGAAGATCAAGCCTCATAGCAAAGCCGCCTGTGAGGGAGTTCCTCGATGACATAGCGGGCTTCTTCGGGGGAGACACGGCTGAACACACGTTTGGATGCCGAGCAGCCCAGTTTGCGGTCATGAAAACAATAAGTGATTATCTGGGTGGTGAAGGCGCGAGGGACTACGTAAAGGTTGTTGTGACGGATCCATTGTGTCATTATACAACCGCTATTGCCGCCGAAATGACCGGCTTCCGATTGGTGGAACCTCCGTATAGTGGATATCCAGAGTACAAAATAGAGGCCAAGGATTTCGTAGGAAAAATAGAGGAAATACGTAAGGAGACAGGAAAGCTGCCAGGGTTAATCGCAGTGACCCACGTTGAGCCCTACTATGGAAACATGAATTCAGCAAAGGAGATCGGGGAGATAGCCAAGGAGTATGAGATCCCCTACATGGTTAACGCAGCCTACACAGCCGGTGTTCTGCCGGTGGATATGAGAGACTTTCAAGCTGATTTCCTAACCGTGTCGGCGCATAAATCAATGGCTTCCCTAGGACCATTAGGCTTCCTCGTGACGAACTATGAGTGGGCAAAGAGGGCCTTTAAAAAATCCGCCATCATGCCCGATTGGAGCGGGAGAGCCTTTGGAAAGAAGCTTCCTAACCTCTTTGGCTGCAGCGTAGGGGGAATCGCCCTCATTTCAGCCATGTACTCCTTCCCCTACGTGGTAAAGCGCGTAAAAAAGTGGAACGAAGAACTGAGGAAGGTTCACTGGTTTATCAAAGAAATGGAGAAGCTTGACGACATCATGCTGATCGGAGAAAGACCCCACAGACACCATCTGCTACACTTTGAAACCCCCATTTTCTGGGAGATCTCAAAACACCACAAGAGGAAAGGATTCTTCTTAGCTGATGAAATGATCCAGAGAGGAATAGTTGGCCTTCACAGGGGCCTAAGCAAACACGTAAAGCTTTCGCTGTATGGGCTAAGCTGGGATGAGGTGAAGAAGGTGAGGGATGCTTTTTATGAAATTGCAGAGAAATACGCTGAAGAGTTTAACTTGGCGCATACTTTCCCTAAAGTATCAGCTGAAACACCAACATTCCATAGAGAGGAGGCAAAGTGACGATAACTATAGAGCTGTTTTACTCACCCATGTGCCTATACTGTCCAGAAGCAAAGAAAATCCTTATGGAAATTGCTGAAGAACTTGATGAAAAAATTCAAGTTAAAGAGATTAACGTGCTATCCTCCGCTGGGTTAGAAAAGGCGGAAAGATACGGCGTTAAAGGGGTTCCTACGATAATCGTTAACGGCAGAGTCAAAGTCGAGGGTGTACCTGCAAGGGAGAGATTACGCAAAATCATCCAACAAGAATTAAAAAACTTTAGAGCCGCTTGATTATTAAACCAACCAAGATTTAGCAGATCCTTGATGAAAATACTCACAGAACATAACTGCGGATTAGCAGGTTCGGCAGTTTAGTGGAAATGACATTATTCTGTTTTTCTCCTACCGTTGGGCCTTTATGTCTATGATCTTTCCACTAATCATGGTTCTTTCCATAAACTTTGCTATCTTCGAGTAAGAAAACCCCGTCTGTTCCTGATACAAAACAATCATCAATAGTTTCTATCATGGGTTGCCCACAGCACTCTGGATTTTTCATAGTGCAAATGGACTCAGGTGCACAGCAAGGCTCAAAATCGACTTTAACGACTCTACCACACTTTTTGCATCGGAATGTTGGCATATTGATGCCTCAATAGCTCTTTTGCGTTCTTCACAGCGGTTCTGCTGTAAATGAGGTAGGAGAACCAAAATTTATTTTTGCATCGTTCTTAAAATTGCTTCGCGAAATTTGTCGTAATCCATAACCTTTTCCCACTCAAAGTTACCACATCCAGCTCCCAATCCTAGGATAATTGTCGCTCTATCTGGCAATATTGACTTAGGCTCGTCTCTAACGTTAAGGGATTCACCAGATCGTATCTAAGCAGTTACAGTCACCTTGTTTGTAGAAACTCTCTTTAACAGGATTGTAGGTCATATAGAGTAAACTATGATACTCTAGGTAAGGAAACTTTCCTTTACCACTTATTGTCTTATCCGCCTCGTCTATAGCATCTATGATGTTCGCTTTCTCGGAAAGAATCAACTCGAATTCTCTACCAACAATTTCACTAATCGAGGATTCGACGGTTGATTGGAAAGGATATTAAGGTTAAAAACTCACGATTAGGTTGGTGGTTAAATGACACTGGAGGAGCTTTACAACCTGTTGTTTGGCAGCTACAACCCCATTCAAAAGGGACTGGTGATCTTAGCCCTGATCGCATTTATCGTCCTCTTCATGAAGAATCCCGTAAAGGGACGTGAAGCGACACAGGACTCTTTTGAGACCTTTGCAAACGTTCTCCTTTTGATCTTTGCTGGCATCGCCTTGGGCTCAGTGATTCAAGCGGTTGTGCCGAAGGAGGTTATAGCAAAAACTCTAGGTGGGGAATCGGGCTTACTGGGTATCTTGCTAGCCACAGGCTTAGGCGCGGTAGTTCCGGGAGGACCCTACGTCGTTTATCCTGTCCTCGCCTCCCTATACGCGGCAGGAGCCGACATCAGCCCCATCATGGCCTTCATCGTTTCCTGGTCCACCATCGCCCTCGGCAGGGTTCCCTTTGAGCTTGCCTTCTTCAACCTAAAGATTGTGGCGACGAGAATCCTAGTGGGCATACCATTTCCCATAATCGCGGGATACCTAACCAAAGTGGTGTCAAGCTTGATCTCTTAGGTTAGACCCTGAATAGGTTGTTGATTCACAAGCCTCTTCTTCCATTTTAAAGTTGTAGACTTACTTAACAGGCTTCTTGCAAGCTTTGGCGCAGAAATAGTGCTTTCTCTCATTTACATTTTCATGTATTTATGTGGGTTCTTTTCAAACGCTTCTTTGCAACCGGCGGCGCAGAAGTAGTAGGTCTTTCCCATGTGCACCGTTTTGTACTTTGCTGTTTTCTCATTCACTTCCATCCCACAAACAGGGTCCTTCGCCATGCATTCCCACCTCCTCTTCCCAAACATATTTTTATAGTTTGAGCAGTTTTAGAGTTGCCGAGTTGCTCACCACAAAGAGAGAACTGAACGCCATGGCTCCAGCCGCAATTATGGGGCTGAGCAAACCGACCGCTGCGACTGGAATGGAAACCGTGTTGTATATAAAGGCCCAGAAAAGGTTCTGTTTAATCTTCCTCATGGTCGCCTTGCTAAGTATGATTCCCCGTGCCACATCGCGTAAGTCATCTTTGATAAGGACTATGCCGCCAGTTTCTTTAGCGATGTCAGTTCCGCTACCTATGGCTATGCCAATGTGGGCTTGGGCAAGGGCTGGAGCGTCGTTGACACCGTCACCAACCATGGCAACAACCTTACCCTCGCTCTGCAGTTTCTTGATGATATCGACTTTTTCCCAAGGCAAAACGTTGGCGATAACCGTGTCCATGCTCAATTGGTTGGCGATCGCCTTAGCTGTTCGTTCGTTGTCGCCTGTGAGCATGGCAATTTCGAGTCCCATGTTCTTGAGTTGCTTTATGGCTTCAACCGCGTTGTCTTTAGGCGTGTCCATAGCCGCGACTATTCCCGCGATTTCACCGTCCACAGCAAGGAGCATAGCAGTTTTTCCGTGTTCCTCAAGTTTTGTTAGATGAGACTCTGTCGACTCCTTAATGCGAATCTTATTCTCTTTCATGAGTCTGCGATTCCCGAAGAGAATTGCATGACCCTCAAAGGCTGCTTTGACACCGTGCCCTGGGACTGCCTCAAAGGATTCAGCATCTGGAATATTGAAGTTAGCCTCTTTTGCTGCCTTAACAACGGCTTCTGCCAGTGGATGCTCTGAACCCTTCTCTGCAATAGCCGCGAATTCTAGTACTTCTTTTTCACTGTAGCCCTCAAACGCTATTATGTCGGTGACCGAAGGCTCACCCTTAGTCAAAGTGCCGGTTTTGTCAAACACTACTGTAGTCAGTTTTCTGGCGTTCTCGACGTATTCACCGCCTCTGAGCAGTATTCCATGCTCGGCGCCCTTGCCAACTCCAGCCAAAATGGCGGTGGGTGTGGCTATACCCAATGCGCACGGACAAGCGATGAGAAGTATGGCTAACAGCACGAGAAAAGCAAAGGAAAAGCCCCTGGAGACCAGCCAATAGGTAAAGGCTATTGCTGCAACTGTGAAGACGGCTGGGACAAAGTACCCGACAACCCGGTCTGCCAGTTTCTGAACTGGTGCGCTAGCCGATTGTGCCTCTTCCACCAAATGAACAATCTGCATGAGTGCTGTGTCTTCGCCAACCTTAGTCGCCTTGACCTTCAACAAACCCGTCTTGTTGATTGTGGCGCCTATGACTTCGCTGCCCACGTTCTTTTCAACTGGAATGCTTTCTCCAGTGATTATTTTCTCGTCAACCGAAGAGTAACCAGCAACAACTATGCCGTCTGTTGGAATCTTCTCGCCCGGTCTAGCAACGAACACGTCACCGACCTGAACATCGTCAATTAAAACCTCAACTTCCTGCCCGTCCTTCAAAACCCTCGCGATCGTTGGCTGGAGTTCGAGCAGTTTCCGAATGGCTGCAGCCGACTTCCTCCTTATAGTTTCCTCAATAAATTTGCCCAGCAACACGAAGGCTAGAATTCCTATGGCGATTTCCATGTAGCCGAAGCCCTCAGACCCTAGCCACGGGAAAAAGGCGCTAACTGCACCGTACCCCCAGCCGGCTAAAACGCCTGTGGTTATGAGCACATCCATGTTTATGGATCGATTTTTGAGAGCCTTGTACGCTCCGCGATGGATGCTCCATCCCGCTATCCAAACGATTGGAGTTGACAAAATGAAGAAAGCTAAGTCCCAAGCCGAAATTCCAACTATCCTGAACGCCATGATGGCTACGGCAAGGCCTAGCATGGCTACAACACGCAAAGCAGCGACGCTAACAACTCCTGCGAGTGCCAAGGCGACTCGGCGTTTCATGGCTTTTAGTTCTTGTTCGGGTTGTTCGTATGTTCGGGCGCAGGTTTCGCTGCAGAAATGGTATGTTCGATCTCCAATCTTCCGTTTAATAGCGGTGTCCTTGTCTACAACCATACCACATACAGGGTCTCTGGGCATGGCATCTTTCTCCTATGCTATATGTACCTCTCTGGATTTTCTTTAAATGCAGATTCACATTCGGAGGAACAGAAGTAGTATGTCTTCCCCCGGAACTCCATCTTGTGTTCGGTTGCTTTTTCCTCAACCTGCATACCGCAAACAGGGTCTTTAGTGCCTTCCTCAACTTTTTCATCGTACGCGTGCCCGCCTCCACAACAGCCTCCTCCAAAACCTCCATGACTTCCATGTTTACCGTGCATCAGTTTCATATCTCCTAGGAGCCCTAGGCCGAATCCTATTGCTGGGGCAATAAATGTCCATGGTCCGCCGAGCATGGAGCCTAAGGCGAAACCGGCAAAGAGTCCTAAGCAGCAAAGCATCCTGGTCACCATATAATAACTGTGTTATAGAAAGATATAAATATTTCTTTTAAAGATATATCTTTTAAGGTGTTATAATATGACTGGCGAAGAGATCGACGAGGTCGTTTCGGATTTTTCCCGATTTTACATACTAACAATTCTGTATGAAGGAGCCGCCCACGGCTACAGTATCTTAAGCCAATTCAGAAAGAAGGTTGGAAAAGAAGTCAGCCCGAGCTTGGTTTACCCGTTTCTCCAGCAACTCGAAGAAAAGGGCTTGGTGAAACACACGGTTAAGCCTGTAGGTGAGAAAGAAAAGAAGGTTTTCGAACTCACCGAGGAAGGAAAAGAAGTCTGCACACGCCTGTTTAAACGTTTCGCCAACCTTGTCTCAATTGCACTTGAGCCCAGCCTCGAAGTCTGCGCCCACTGCGGCTGCAAAGTCTATGAGAGCGGATATAGAGAAGTTATTGAAGGGAAAGAAACAACCTTCTGCTGCATACATTGCGCCCAATCCTACAAACAGGAGAGAAACGTCACCCGTGAACGACCTCTTTTCAGGCGAGAAGTTGAGTGATGGTGAAATGGCGAAACATTTTGTTTCTGAGACAAAAGGGGTTTGATATCATTGAGAAGAGAGAGCAAGCAGCATTAGAAAACAGAAGGGATGTCTTATGGAAGAGTACGGTTATGGGCAATGGGACCTAGTGCTTTGGAATATAGTTTTATTTAGTCTCTTTCTGCTTCTCATACCTCTTAAGAAGAAAGTTGAGCAGCGTTCAGCAGGCTTTTACTTGGCTTTCATAATCGCTCTGTATACTGAAATGTACGGATTCCCCTTAACCATCTACACCCTAACGTGGCTATTTGGATATCAAAATCCTTTAACGCACATATCGGGGCACATCTTGGCAGGAGTAGTAGGAGAATACTTATTCTTTTCCTTCCTTCACCCTCCTTCAGTAATAATGATTCTTGTTGGGGGGCTCTTAATATTTTTTGGTTGGAGAAACATATACGCAGCCAAAGGCGAGCTGGTAACCAAGGGCATTTATGGATATGTTCGTCATCCGCAATATTTGGGGTTCCTACTGCTCACGTTGGGTATGCTCGTTCAATGGGTCACTCTCCCTACGCTTCTAATGTGGCCAATCCTGCTGGTTTTATACTACCGATTAGCTAGGGGGGAGGAAAAAGAAATGGAGGAGAAGTTCGGAGAAAAATACCGAAAATACAAACACAGGGTTCCCATGCTTGTGCCATTTCCGAAGTTGAGGTTTAAAAGATTTAACTCTTAGTTACTAGGCAAAGGCTATTAGGTCCTCAAGGAGCCGGTTTCAAGGAAGGTTAGCTTCTTAGCGCGCGGTACTATCACATCTTAGAGCCGTGGGAAGTCGTATAGGAAGCATGGGCTAGACATACTTTTCTTCGATCGCATCTTGGTCAGTTATTATGCCGAGCATTTTTTCCTTCTCCCATACGTGGGCCTGCGGGCCTTCTTCTAACCATTATCAATGACCTCGTCTAAGCTCGTATTGCCACTAATCCCAATGGGGGGAGTGTCATACCTCTTTCTACCAAGGTTTTGGGGTTTAGGCCCTGCTCAAAACTTTTCAAGTAAATCGATCGATCACTCTGAATGGAAAAATCGCGTAAATGAAGCAAAAAGCGAAAGGTTTAATTATAACAGTGTTATAAACCATCAATAAGAAATTACGAGAGCTCGCAATCTCTGAGATGAAAAATATGTACGAAGGACTATTTCCCAGTTTTCTGATAGCGTTTAGGGAATCGCTTGAGGCGGCCCTAATAATAGTAATAATGGCTGTTTATCTCCGAAAAATGGGAAAAGCGAATTTGAATCGGTACCTTTACTTGGGGACTGGTGTTGCTATTTCAGCAAGCGTCATACTGGCTGGGTTTGTTCAAGTGGTTTACGGTGGCTTGGCCGGGATAGCTGCAGAGATATTCGAAGGAACCGCATCTCTTGCAGCCACGGTGGTTTTAACTTATATGATATTTTGGATGTCTGAGCATGCAAAAAAGATAAAGGGTGAACTACAAGAAAGGATCGACGTAGCAATCACCAAGGGGCAGCTATTCGGAATAGCCACTCTAGCCTTTGTAGCTGTATTTAGAGAGGGCCTTGAAACTGTGCTTTTCCTAACCGCCACGTTTTTCTTAGACCCATCAGGTGCGATGGTTGGAGTGCTGATAGGCTTTGTGGTTGTGATTATATTAGCGGTGCTTTTGATGAAGGGAGTATATCAGCTTGACATTAGAAAGTTCTTCAAATATACGAGCATAATATTGATAGTTTTTGCGGCTGGATTAGCTGGCTACGGCATCCACGAGCTCATAGAGGCTGGAGAAAGCGCCGGAGTAGAATTCGGAATACTAGGTCAACAGGCGTTTAACATCAACCCTGAATTGAATCCGGATGGGACTTATCCCTTGTTACATGAGAAAGGCGCTGTTGGTTCCATTTTGAAAGCTTTAGTCGGATATGACGGTAACCCTGAGTGGTTGAGGGTTCTCGTGTACATTGGGTATTGGCTAGTAGTAGGTACATATCTTCTAAAAACCTACAAAAAGACGTGAAAAGGTAAGTAGTCCAATAAATCCCTGAAAATACTGGTTGAAACAAGATAGAATGTGATCTAGTCTTTACCTTTTTTAGTAACGTATCTAGGGCAAAACTTATTTATAACGGCGTTATATAAAACTACGAGGGTTCGTAATTTCATCTGGGTGAAACATCATGGAAGCCGAGGAAACCACGGTCTCCAGCGAAGCTGAGGAATACCTTGAGGCGATCTACCGCCTAGAGAAAAAAACAGGTTCTGCCAAGACTATGGAGCTTGCCCGTCAATTAAAGGTGGTGCCCGGCTCAGTCACGAACACCATAGAGAATTTAGAAAGACGGGGTTTAATTATACATGAACCTTACAAGGGGGTAAAACTAACAGAAAAGGGGCGAAAATTAGCCTTAAAAGTTTTGAGGAGACATCGCCTCGCTGAACGACTGTTAACGGACGTCCTGCACCTAGATTGGAGCAAAGCCCACGACGCAGCTTGTAAGCTTGAACACGCTTTCTCCGATGATGTTATCAAACCTCTTGAAAAGGCGTTGGGGCACCCGAAAACCTGTCCTCACGGGAACCCCATACCCACAAAATGCGGAGGAATTTTCGAGGAGAAATTAGAGCCCTTAACAAACCTCAACCCACAAGAAGAAGGGATCGTGGTGAAAATAATGGAGGAGGAGTCTGACCTGTTACGGTACCTCGCCACGCTAGGTCTCACGCCTGGGACATCCGTAAAGATTGTGGAGAAGGCTCCACTTAACGATCTCATAACCGTGGAAGTGGACGGAACCAATCATGCGTTAAGTCACAAAGTGGCGTCAATCGTCGAGGTCAGGAAAGCCTAGTGGAAGGTGAGGTGATTACATGGAAAGACGAAAAGGGGTGGAGAGGGTGAAACTGCCTTTAACCGCCCTACGGGATGGAGAGAGTGGAATCATAACTTCCATAAAAGCGGGTCGAGGAGGAGGAAGAGGAGGGAGAGGCTGGGGATTTAAAAAGAGGCTTATGGATATGGGTCTAACCCCTGGCACCAGAATAACGGTTGTGAGATCAGCACCCTTTCATGGACCCTTAGAAGTTTCTGTGAGGGGTTCCAGACTGGCTCTGGGTAGAGGTATGGCCGAGAGAATCTTCGTGGAGATAAAGGAATGACTGAGAGAAAATTAACCATCGCTTTGGCTGGGAACGCGAATGTGGGAAAGTCTGTAATATTTAACCAACTGACGGGTTTGCATCAACACATTGGAAACTGGCCCGGCAAAACCGTTGAAAGAGCGGAGGGAACCCTTCACTTTAAAGGCTATACCATAGACATCATCGACCTGCCCGGAATCTATTCCCTATCAACCTTCTCCATAGAGGAGTTGATTTCAAGAGAATACATTGCAGTCGAAAGGCCAGACTTGGTGATAAATATAGTGGACGCTTCGGTTCTTGAAAGAAACCTGTTCTTCACGCTGCAGATAACGGAGCTAGGAACCCCAATGGTCATAGCATTAAACCAAATGGACATGGCGAAGAAGAAGGGAATAAAGATTGATCATAAAAAACTGCAGAAACTCCTAGGGATACCAGTAATTCCAACAGTGGCCATAAAGGGAACGGGTGTCTACGAACTGTTAGAAAGATCCGTTGAGATAATCGAGAAAGGAGGAACAAAAACCCCCGAGATAAAGTACGGAAGAGAGATCGAGGAAGGAATTAAAAAGATCGCCAAATTAATTGAAAAAATTCAATTTAAGTATCCAGCTAGGTGGACTGCAATAAAGCTCCTAGAAGGGGATGAGCAAGTCGAAAAGGAGATTCGCGAAATAAACCCTGAGATCCTGTCAATTGCAAAAAAACTTGTGAAGGAGATCGAGGAAATTCATGGTCATTCCTGTTCTGATGTGATCACATCCGAGCGATATGAGGTTGCAGGCAAGATCGCCAGGGAAGTTCAACAAATAGTGCCGCAAATAAGACCACCGGTAAGGGAGAGGCTACACACTCTAACAACCCATAAGATCTTCGGCTATCCCGTAATGGTCATGGCGCTTCTCTCAATGTTCTATTCCATATTCACCTTCGGAGACTATAGTTCTGGATTGTTGAGCGATCTCTTTTATGGTTGGGAGCCGATCTTTAGGAGCTTATCTGGAGCTGGAATTGTGGGAGAACTCATCTGGGGCGGCGTCATGGAGGGGTTTATAGCGGGCGTTACAATAGCACTGCCCTACATAGTTCCATTTTATCTCGTATTATATGTTCTGGAAGACTCGGGGTACCTCAGCAGAATCGCATTTTTAATGGACACCTTGATGCACAAGATAGGCCTACACGGGAAAGCCTTCATTCCAGCAATGCTGGCCTATGGTTGTAATGTTCCTGCGTGTTTGGGGTGCAGGATAATGGAGACCCAGAGGGAGCGACTCCTCGCCGCCTTCGTCGTCACGCTGGTGCCATGTGCCGCAAGAACTGTTGTCATACTCGGCTTGGTTGGAGCGTTCGTTGGCTTCCAATGGGCATTGGCGTTATATGTTATCGATTTGTTGATCATTTTCCTCCTTGGAAGGGTAGCCTTCAAGACTTTACCCGGCGAGCCAACAGCTTTGATCATGGAGATGCACGATTACAGGGTGCCTCATCTTGAAACAGTGGCCAAGCAAGCATGGTTTAGGGTGAAGGAGTTCATCAAGGTCGCGTTCCCGCTCATAATCGTAGGCAGCGTCGTGATTAAGGTGATGGAGATCTTAAACTTACTAGAACCCATCGCAAACATTCTTAGCCCCGTAACCGTTACTTGGCTAGGATTGCCCGCCATCACAGGAATAACGTTAATTTTTGGGGTTCTCAGAAAAGAGCTGACATTGATAATGCTCGCAACCCTTCTTGGGACAACGAATTTTGCGCAAGTTTTAACCCCGGTACAAATGATCGTGTTCGCCCTAGTGACGATGCTCTACATACCTTGCATAGCAACCATCGCTGCCCTAGCCAAAGAGTTTGGCTGGAAGAGAGCGCTATTCATTACAGTGTTTGAGATAATTTTTGCAATTGTTGTCGGTGGAGTAACCTTGAGATTGTTGGTGCTCGCAAAAATATGGTGAAAGAATGAAAATGAGAATAATGCCGTCTCTCGCGACCACGGTGCCACAAGGCCACAGAACCACGATTTGAGGCTCTCTCCTTCATATAGTGTAACTTATTTTGATAGGACTAGGGGGTATAGGTGCGAGGGTATAGGCATACCCTAAGTTTCAATAGGACTAGGGTAGAATCGAAGGGATTTTGGGGATCTCTCCAGCATGTGAAATGTATGAGTGAATCTATTTTGACGTTTCAGAAATCCATTCATCCAGTTTCTTTCTCGCTTCTTCGTCACACATTTGGACAGGTGGATGTTTCATGAAATATGCAGATGCGTAGGTTAAATTTCCACCTATTCCTTTGTCTAAAGCCAATTGGGCGCATCTTATTGCATCTATCGCTATTCCACCGGAATTTGCCTTATCGTCAACTTCCAACCTTAGTTCCATGTTGAAAGGAATGTTAGCATACATTCTTCCCTCAATCCTGATAAACGCCAGTTTGGTGTTCCCCAAGAACGGGATGAAATCACTCGGTCCGATATAGATGTCATCATCAGGCAATTTCAAGTCATCAGGGATCAAACTCTGGACAGCTTCTGTCTTGGATATCTTCTTACTCTGCAATCTTTCTCTTTCTAACATGTTCGCAAAATCCGTGTTTCCACCGACGTTTATCTGATAAGTTCTGTCTATCACCGCTCCTCTGTCTACGCATAGCTTGGCTAAAGTCCTATGTGTTATCGTCGCACCCAAAACTCCCTTAATATCATCGCCTATCGCTGGAAGATTCTTCTCTCTGAACCTCTTCTCCCAAACTTTATCAGAAGCGATAAACACGGGTATGCAATTGATGAAAGCGCAATTAGTTTTAAGAGCAATGTTGGCCCAGAACTCGGTTGCTTTCTGACTTCCTACCGGTAGATAGTTGATCAAGATTCTTGTGTTTTTGTTTTCTATCTCTTCTATCGCCTCTTTTTCTAACTCCTTCACTTTTTTGGTTTGTTTAATGGGTTTAATCATACTCGCAACATACACACCAATACCGTCGAGAATAGGACTTTCTCTAACTATCACGCTGTCACAACGGGAAACGCTGTCAACCCACTTAACATAATTTGGATCCGAATATATTGCCTCACTTAACGACTTACCCACCTTATTCTCTCCAACATCGAAGGCGCTCACAAACTCTATATCCTCTATTCCATAACCACCAATCTTTTCATGCATCAAACCTATCTTCTCAGTCTTGTTTCTCTTGTAATATTCTATTCCCTGCATTAAACCAGCGAAGCAATTTCCTACTCCTATCACACCGACCCTAATTTTTTCCATAAATACTTTTATAGTATTGTAAAATATTTAATAGTTATGGTAAGAGAGCCTGTAGAAAGACTTAAAGAAAAGGTGCTGAAAGAAAACTTATGGATTTTTATATTTAGACTTCTCAAGGAAAAAGATGACTACGCCTACGAGTTGAGGAAGAGGGTTAAAAGAGACTTTGGCTTTTGGGCGGGAAATGTTACGGGATATAAAGTTCTGTACTTGCTTGAGAAGGATGGTTATGTGAAATCATACATGAAAGGAAGACGGAAGTACTACAAATTGACGGAAAAGGGATTAAAACAATTGGAGAAAGCCAAAGGTTTCTTTAAGGAAGTTTACACATCGATGTGAGAATAAGCTGCCGACCTCAACGGATCTCCTTATCCATCGACTCGCGTTTAGCTTAAGATTCTTATCTGTATTTCTTCGTTGCCACTTATGGGTACGCCCTTCAAGGTTGAGACCATGCCCAGAACGGAATTGCGGATAATTTCCGATACGAAGGGCTGAATGGGGACCTCAGCGTCATCAACTGTTATTCTAGTTTTCAATTTTGACCTAAGTTTCAAGGGGATGCAGTCGTTTAATTTCGCCTTCCTCCTGTAGATGGTTGCCGCCATTTCCTCGCATGTAGGGTGCGCGCACTTTCCGCAGTTCAGCCCAGGAAGACGGCTGAGGATCTTCGAGATCTTATGTTTCCTTGTGATATACCTTAATGTTCGCCCAACCAAAATCTTGGAGTCCTCCTTTATTCTCAGAATGGGTTTTCCCATGGGCTGAGCGGAGCAGAAGGCTATGACCTCTCCCCTCGTTTTCTCCCTAAAATCCTCGTACTCTTCTTGATTCCTAATGCACAATATCTTGCCCACGTGTTCATCGTTTAGGACCAGCCAAGAAAACCCTTCGAGGATTATGATGTCGGTCTCCGGCGTAAAACTGAGTAGCCAATCGAGTGAGAACCTTTCCGCTCCATCTTTCATTAGTATGGCGGTTTCTACATCCGAGACGCTGACCACGGGGTTTGCGCCGGCGGCTGAGTGCCTCCACGTGTCCTTTCCCTTAATGTCCATTGAGAACCCCTTTTGGTTGACGTGTTTGGCAGTTGCTACACGGTATCCCTTCTTCGTTAGGTCCTGTACAATACTTTCTATAACGGTTGTTTTCCCAGAACTCTTACGGCCCACCACACCTATTATGGAAGCTTTTGAGTGCATAGTTCACTACTCCCTTCTCGTAGCGTATTAGAGAATTAATACATAAAGAGTTATTTTTATTAATTCTCATGAGAGGCATGGAACTGTTTTATTCATTAACATTCACGACAAGAAAACCTGTGAAATATATATAGGAAGCCGACAATTGTTTGAGGGGATGATACATGAAAAAGATCGTTTCCATGGGTAGAGGGGGCAGTGGCAAAACGAGTTTTGTCGCCCTCATGACTAAGTACCTCATCGAAATCGGTGAGGAGCCCTTACTTCTCGTGGATGTAGACCCGGACCAAAACTTGGGAGAAATGGTTGGAGTAGATCTGAGGGAAAAGGGGAAGGAGACCATATCCGAATTGCTGATTGAAACCTTTTTAGAGGAAGGAGGCACCACGGTCGGAATAGCCCCCTCGGAAAGGATAGAAAGTAAAATTTGGGCGAGGGGATTATACGAAGGAACTTTCTTCGATCTGATTGCAGTCGGAACAAAATTTATGGAGGGATGTTACTGTCTACCGGACGCGGCTTTGAAAAAAGCCTTAGAAGGTTTAACGAAAACATACAAATATGTTCTTATTGATTCGCCGGCTGGACTAGAACACTTAAACAGAAGGATAGCTTCTCAGGTAGACGATATATTTGATATAATAGATCCTTCCCAAAAATCCTTTAGTCACGTGGAGAGAGCATACAGAGTCGCCAAGGAGGTTGGGATAGATTTTAAAAATTTCTATGTTGTTGCAGGCTACAGAGTTCCGGAGGAACTAGAGGCGGAAGTTGAAAAAAGAATAAAGCTAAGGTATCTAGGAAAAATCGCGTATGACAAGGAAGTTGAAAACTATGCCCTCTCCGGGAAATCTCTGCTCGAAATAACTTCCTCATCCCCAGCGTACAGTTCAGTAAAGGAACTTATGAAAAAAGCGGGCTACTATTGAATCAAAAATGCTTGAGATTGAACCTAAACGATTTATGAGCGCTGAGGAAACGAGTCAACTTTGCGATAAGGGATTGTTGCTTCCATCTTTCGCATCTTAACTTTACAACAATTGCCTTGCTCGAATGCAAGTTTCTGAAGGCCACAATTTACCTAAGTTTTACATTAGGAAGAAAGCTTTGAGCTACTGTTAGGAATGTTCTCATTTCTTCGTCTGTGATGGGTTTCAGCTTGCTAAACTTTGGGTCCAGAGTTTTCTTTCTAAGACTGACGTCGAACTTCTGTAAAACGTATTTCTTGCAGTCCTTTATGTCGCGGCATATTTCTTCTATGTCCTCCTCTTTGTGGATTGTGGGAACTACGGTGGTTCTGAACTCATAGTCTACCTTCGACGTCAATAAGGTTCTCACGGTTTCCTTCACTTTCCCAAGAAGTTTCTCTGCGTTGACACCAGTTGCTTTGGAGTATTTCTCCACGGTCAGCGGAGCCTTGATGTCCAGGGCTATGTAGTCGACCAGTCCCTTGTCGATTAGCTCTCTTATCATCGTGGGATTGGTTCCGTTGGTGTCTACCTTGACCAGGAAGCCCATTTCCTTCAACTTTGAGCAGAGGTCTGGCAAGTCGTTGTGAAGCGTTGGCTCCCCACCGGTGATGCACACCCCGTCAATCCAACCTCTTTGCTTCTTTAAACGATTTTCCACCTGTTCAAAGGGGATCGTCTTCACTCTTTCAGGGTGAAGAACGAGGGCGACGTTGTGGCAAAAGGGGCAACGAAAGTTACAGTTTGGGAGAAAGAAAACTGAGCATACGTTCCCGTCCCAATCCACTAGACTAAGGTTGGTAACCCCCTTTATCTCCATTCATCAATCACTTCTTCGCGAGGGACATGATCAGATTATCGGCATGGGCTTCCTTCAAAGGGATGAAGGACAAGTTATTTAATAAATTTTTAGCAGCGCATGCTTGGTTGCGCTACAAGCCAGGGATTGGTTGTAGAAATCAAAATTGAGTACAACCGATGTACCAGTTGCAAGAAATGCGTTGAAACTTTGTTTTAGAATGGTTTGAAGACCACCCGACTGCAGCAAATCCAGGCAACTGTTCGGTATGTTTCGAATGCGAATTGAGTTGTTCTGCTGGCGCGATAACTGTGGAAAAAAGGCTTCACAGAGTCATCTCTACCGCGTAACTTGATGGTTAACGACTTACGCTCTTCTTCTGCGTTCGATCATAACACAAAGTGCGTGCACTACGTTAATGCCGTTGTTGTCGCAAAATCTGATGGCTTCTTCAGACTCTGAGCCGGGTTGCATCCAAACTTTCATGATTCCGAGTCTCTTGCAAGTTTTAACGATTTCCTCGGTAACCCTTGGTGGAACCACAACATTGACAACATCTGGTTTGGTTGGCAAGTGTTCGAGTCCCGGATAGCATTTGTCACCCAAAATTTCTTCAGCGTTTGGGTTTACTGGATACGCCTCATATCCTGCTTCTTTCAGGTCTTTGTACACTTGATAGCCATATTTCTTGGGATCTTTGCTGGCTCCCACTACAGCAAATACGTTTTTCTTATCCAAGAATTTCTTGATTAGTTCCTCATTCATCGTGTTTCCCTTTCTTTAATAGCATACTAAAGATGGGGTGTTATCTTCGGCTCTAACACTTTTCTAGGCATGGCGCCGATGATTCGGTCCACGAGTTTTCCATTCTTAAACACTAACAGCGTGGGAATGCTCATGATCTGATACTGCATAGCGACCTCTGGATTCTCATCTACGTTCAGTTTTCCAAACAAAATTCTTCCAGCGTAGTCTCGCGCCATTTCCTCTATGATAGGGGCAATCATATGGCATGGAGCACACCACGCTGCCCAGCAGTCAACCACCACTAGAGGGTGGTTCTGGATCATTTCTTGAAACGTGGCATCAGTTACGTTGACGGGCTTATTTAAGGCAGATTCCCCTTGTTTTTGGGAAACCGCACCCTTCATCATTTCTTGCAATTTTGCCTGCTTAATCCTATCCAGTTCCTCATCTTCCTTGTTCTTCAACCAGACACCTCACAACGCTTTGACGTTTTTGTACAAATAGGATTCCCTCTTAAATTTTCTCCGGTAGAAGCTCTGCCCGTAGTTTCAAAGGCGTTTGAAGAAGTAGTAACCTGTAGTTCTAAGAACTATTGCAGCAAGTTCAGTCGTGACGTGACTGCTTTCCCTAGTTTAGGGGCCCAGTGTCACAGATTCTTCCATGCCATTCACTTTACGCGCATATAACCGCCTACTATTGATTTAGGTGATCGGGTTGTGGCGGAAAAATTTTTAGGTTATTCCTAAATTCTCTTTTCAGTGGTGTTGCCTTGGGCGCTGAGCGGGGAATAACTGTGAACGAGGGGAAGTATCTGAAGTTCATATACAGAAAACAGCTTGAAGAGTTCGACGTTGAGCCAGCTTCGGTTACTGAAATGATTGAGAAAATGGCAGCGAAGGGGCTTCTCCACTATGCACCTTATCGTGGAACAAAGCTTTCTGTTCGCGGTCGAAAAATGCTCGTTGGCTTCTTAGGTTTGGATGCACCTACCGCTTGCAACGAAGCTTTTAAATTAGAACTCGCAGTCACTGACAGAGTAGTAAACTGCGTATGTAAAACGTTCAATTACCCAACAATTTGTCCATGTGGCGAGCCTATTTTTAGAGACAACAACTGCTGCGGGGGAAGGTGAACAAGAAATGCTTTTATTAACATGGATTTTAGCTTCAACTTTGTTAGTTAGCGGTATATCCCTAATCGGAATTTTCTTCTTGTCAATAAGTGAAAATTTGTTGAAAAAACTATTGCTTATGCTTGTTAGTTTCGCTTCTGGCACCTTGTTGGGAGGAGCTTTCCTCCATCTTATACCCGAAGCTTTGTCTGCTGAAAGCGAAAACATGTTCATTGTCGTTCTCGCTGGCATAGTTGTGTCTTTTCTGTTGGAGAAGTTTCTCTGGAGACACTGCCATGAAAGGGAATGCCCAGTTCACGTTTTTGCATATTTGAGTCTTCTCGGCGACGGAATCCACAATTTTATTGACGGAGTTATTATAGCCGCAAGTTTTTTCATAAGTGTTCCTTTAGGGTTGGCTACAACTTTGGCTGTTGTCTCTCATGAAATTCCTCAAGAGATAGGAGATTTCGGCATACTTGTTTATGGAGGCTTTGGCAAAGTTAAGGCTTTATTCTACAATCTTCTATCGGCACTTATGGCTGTTTTTGGAGCTTTGCTTATGTATTCCTTTTCTTCTTATCTTCCAAGCTTAACCTACTTCTTGGTGTTTGCGGCTGGCAGTTTTATTTATATAGCCACCACAGACCTGATTCCAGAATTGCACAAAGAACGCGACGCGCGGAAGTCCTTGGTTCAGTTTGTTTTGCTCTTATCGGGCATATTGCTGATGTGGGTGCTTAAAGACTAAGAACAGTCTACTTGTCGCTTATTTTTCATGTTCAAGAAGCGCTTTTGCCTATTTCATGAATATCTATGATGCCTTTAGATATCCGAAAACTGGCGCAAGAGTTAGCGGCCAGTTTTCTGATCTGGTCGGCGTCACCTTTGACGGCTATAGCTCGAGGCAGTCTCGCTCGCTGAGGTGAACGTGCATAGATGAGCAGACCACCTGTATTTGTGTTGAGTGGCTAGCGAGTCTTTTTGGCTCTCTACTTAGAACTGTATTCCTGTTCTCTTAATGTAGCGAACGCAGATCTCAGCCAATGCTGAGCTAATTATGGCTTCGATCGTCAATTTTACCATGATGGGGGTGAGAAGCATCCAAACTACTGTTTGCGGTCTCTGCATGAATATCGCAAACCAAACGTAATCGGTAACGAGGACATAGGGTGCCTGCACGCACCATGCCAAAATTCCTGAAAAAAGGGGCCTCAACTTCTTGGCGAGAAGGCCAGCAGCGCAACCCAGTATGGCGAGTCCACCAACGACAAACGGGATCTTCGTGAAGCTCATGTACAAACCGCCAACAGCTCCCGTTATTAGCCCAGACGCGGGTCCAGCGAGGATCCCGGAAATGAAAATTGGTAGCTGTGAGAAGTGAACTGAGGTTTCAAATGTTCCTAGAGCTATGGGGATAGCCATTGGTGGAACTGAAAGGATGTTAGCTAAGGCAGCCATGAGGGCCGCAAATGTTAGGATTTTTATTCTTCTCATCAAAGAAAGTCTCCGAAATCAAGTGTTACGAAAGATAAAATTAGTAACACTAATATAAAAGCTTTGCCTTCATATGATAAATAATTGAGGGGGTGACGATGTGCCTCAAAAACAGAAAGTGGTAAGGTTTAGTGTATCACTTCCACCCACCTTGGTGAAGGAGTTAGATGAATTTCGGAGGAGTATGCAATATGATAGCAGATCAAAAGCTGTTCATGACGCTATTCGAAATTTTATCAGCGAATATAGGTGGATGCAGAAGAAAGACGGAGAAATAACGGGCGCTGTCGTTATGCTCTATTACGCAGACAAGCCTGGCTTATTAAACAGAATCATGCAGGTTCAGCACAAGTTCGAAGATGTGATCTCATCAACCATGCATGTCCATTTGACACGAAATAAGTGTTTAGAGATAATAGCTGTAAAAGGACACGCCGAAGAAGTTAGGAGCCTAGCCCAAGAATTGACGACAAAGAAAGGCATAAAACAGTTAAAATTCACAGCAGTTGCGTTGTAAATTCTAATGGAGTTAAGATTGCATGGACAAACTTGAGCAAGGTCAGGAAAAAAAGTTATGTGACCTCCTAAGTAAGGCTGAAGAATTTCACGGCCACATGGGGCCATTCCTTGTTATAGGCGTTAGAATGGGGCTCATCGGCATTAGGGAGCTGGGAGCGAAAAGGAATGACGAAGAACTGTACGTGACAGCGATGGTGAAGCCCTCCGTTCCGTTTTCATGCTTCGTAGACGGGATTCAGGTGGCAACCCACTGCACGATAGGAAACAGAAAGCTAAGGCTAAAGCGTTCATCAGGCATTGCAGCGAGATTCGAGCTTCAAAACGGAGGGCAGGTGACTGTTAGGGTTAATCCAGCTGCGTTTGGCAGACTGAAGGATGGGTTGCTGGCTGAAGAGTCTTCACCCGAGGAGGTTCAGAAGCTTGTTGAAATTATTGCTTCCATGCCTGAAGAGGAGCTGTTTATAATAGAAGGTAACTAACGTTTTTCTAAGATTGATGCTCTACATTCAAGAGGTAAGGATGTTGGACCTAACACTCGCCAAGCTCAGGTTGAAAGAGAAGAATCTCACCCTCTCCATAGTGAAGGGGGGTAAGGTTCTTTTCGAAACCCAGTCTCACGGCATAATTGGTCTTCTTCAAGCCATCGAAAAGCTTGGTGAAAAGTTAGTGGAGTCTTCTATGGCGGATAAGATTGTTGGGCGGGCAGCGGCTCTGCTTTGCGCCTATTCTGGGGTGGCTTCGGTGTTTGCGGTCACGATAAGTGAGGAGGGAAGAAAGGTGCTGGAGGATAACCATGTCTTCTATGAGTTTGAAAACCGAGTTCCCAACATCCTTAACTACAAAAGAACCGATTTGTGTCCCTTTGAGAAGCTTACCGCTGCTTTGGCGAATCCGAAGGAAGCCTATGAAAAGATAAAATCCTTTGCGGGTTCCGCAAGAACTAGTGGGGCTAGTAAGTAGGCTGGCACCCTTGACGGTTAAAGAAGCCTTTATATGAGGTGAGTCGATTAATGCTCGAGGGAATGGAAATGTGTGAGTTTAGCGTGTTCTTTAGGGGAGAAGCCGTGTTTAAAGATGTTATCTACGCAAAGGCTGAGGGAAACAAGGTGATTCTTAGGGACGTGTTAGGAGTTTCTAAGGTGCTGGGGGATTGCAAAATCGTGGAGATCGATGTTACTTCGGAGCGCCTCGTCCTTTCGCCGTCCAGTTAAATATCGCATGTAAAATTCTTTGTTGTTGACACAACCTGGGTCAGGCGCTAGTATGTCTCCAAAGTACCCTAAGGCTCTGGCTCTGCAGCCCCCGCAAACGTATTTGTATTCGCATTGCCCGCAGTGACCCTTTAACAGTTCTCTGTTCCTGAGCTTCCACAGAACTTCACTATTGTGCCAGATGTCTAAGAACGGGCGCTCCTTGACGTTTCCAACCACCAGATTAGGCATAAAAACGCAAGGGGTGACATCCCCGTTTGGTTGGAGGGCGCCATAGAGCCTTCCGGCTCCGCAACCGCCGATGAACTCCGCCAAAACATGCAGGTCCCAAGAGGGTTGACCAACATAAAAGTGGGTTGGGGCAACAGCCCTTCCTCCCGATATGGCTAGGCATACTCTAGCGAACTGGGGAGCCGTACTCAGGATTTCTATTCCGTCTTCTCTAGATTTTCTAAATAGCAACTTTAACAGTTCTTCCCTTTGATCCGGAGTTAGATCTAACTCACTAATATTCTCCGCTCTCCCGACAGGAATGAAGTTGAATGTTATAAACCTCTTGGCTCCGACATCCCTCGCCAACCTTACCAGTCTCGGGATCTCATGCAAGTTAAACCTCGTTACTGCTGTAGCGATGCAGGTGAAGAATCCTTCTTTAACGCAGTTTTTGATTCCCCGCATGGTTTTTTCAAAGGATCCGGGTATCCCTCTAAACTTGTCATGAACCTCAGGGGCGGCTGCGTCTAAGCTTACTTCTACATATTCTACGCCGCTTTCCTTTAGCCTTCTCGCCACACTTGGGGTTATTTGTGTCCCATTTGTGGCTAGGGCAACATACATCCCTCTCTTCTTTGCCTCCGCAGCCACCGTGTAGAAATCGCGGCTCACAAGAGGCTCGCCACCGGAAAAGGCAATCGAAACCACCCCGGCTTCAGCGAGGTCCTTCACGACTTTTATTTTTTCCTTGGTGGTTAATTCGTTTAGCGTGGACCTGTCCGCCCTTTGATAGCAATGCTTGCACCTTAGGTTGCAGGCGTTGGTGTAGTTCCAGACTACGAGGAAAGGAGCATCTAAAAATTGGGGTTTTTTTACACCGTACCTTCCAATGCCGGAAAGGACGCTCACTACCCCTCTTCTCACTATGGGGTCTTTGAAATAGCCTCTAAGCTTTTCAATGTCGACATCGAAGGGTACTCCGCTAACCATCAGAATAGCCGATACGATCCATGAGTAAAGGTGGCAAGAAACGTTGTGCGGTGTGTCTTCACACGCAAAAATGGCTAACGCGTGTTCTATTTTCTTCACACGGCCATCCCGACAGGTTTTTAATCCCATCTGTAGAACGTTACGAGAGATGGGGTTGTTCATCACAATCTTAAGCATTTTTAAGGCGTCTGCAATCATCTAACGCCCACCTCTCGTGACCATGAGTATCTAGAATTTTTGAAAACTAAGTGGTGAGAAATAAGTTTTTTGTGCTAGCTTTCTGCTTCGGGGAGTGAGGGACTTACGTGGCGTACCAGCCTCGTCGGCGTTTATCTCATTCCCATCTGTTATGCTCGTTTATCGGTTGAGGCTGCTAACAGATTTAACTGATACCTGAGTTAGGGTTGATTATGCCTTATGGAGATTTAGAAGGGAAATGTGCAAGAGAGAAGACCCTTAGTGTGTGTAAAGTGCAACTCAAGTCATTTTTGTAACGCATCTTGGAGAGGCGAAAAATCATGTGGAATAAAAACACACGATCACATCCCCATGAAAAGCTAGCCGCCGCCACAACAGTCATCTCATTTAGAGGGCGGCTATATAAGGGTCTAGGAAGAAAGAGAGAACAAGCCAACAAAACCAGCTTAGAAATGTTTAATAAACCCCGATAAGCCACATGAAGTAGACGAGGAAGATAGAATGCCCAAGGAGTTCACGTATTGCGGCTATACACTCAAAGAGCTGCAAAGCATGTCCATGGACGAGTTCATCCGCTTGCTTCCCTCAAGGCAACGTCGAAGCCTGCAGAGAGGACTGACCCAAGAGCAAAGAAACCTCATCGAAAATGTCCGAAAGGCTAAGGAGGACTTGAAACAGGGACAGAAAACGCCTGTGAAGACCCATGCCCGAGACATGGTGATTCTCCCGGAAATGGTCGATGTCACCATCCTCGTCCACAATGGAAAGGAATTCACACCCGTGGAAATAGCTCCTGAAATGATTGGGCACTACCTAGGCGAGTTCTCCATCACCAACAAGCCTGTCAAGCATGGATCACCAGGCATCGGAGCATCAAGGTCGTCCATGTACGTTCCTTTGAAATAGCAGAGTGTCTTGAGTTTTAAAGCGTGAATACCTAACCCTAAGCTTCCTCAAATCGCTATGACGAACTTAATATCTTCCCTTTTCCATTCACATACGGGAAGACCATGCGAATTTTGAAGGCAACAGTGGAGAACATTCTGGCTGCTTCAAAAATCGTGAGGAGGGGAGGGCTAGTCGTATATCCCACCGACACGGTGTATGGGCTGGGCTGCGACCCCCTCAACGTCGAGGCAGTTAAACGGCTTTTCAAGGCGAAGGGTGAAAGGAAAAAGCCCCTACCCATACTGGCGTCAGATATCGAACACGTGGAAAAAATAGCCTACCTATCGGAGAGGGCCAGAAAGATCGCGGCTAGGTTTTGGCCTGGGCCACTCACCCTCGTCGTTCCTAAGAAGCCCGCTCTTCCAGACGTTGTTACTTGCAGCCTAGACTCGGTGGGCGTGAGGATTCCAAAGCATGACATAGCCCTTCATCTTATTCATTTGTCAAAGGGTCTCCTCGTGGGAACCAGCGCCAACAAAACAGGAGAGAAACCGCCGCAAACCGCTTATGAGGCTGCTGAACAGCTGGGGAAAGAGGTAAACGTAATCCTCGATGGGGGACCCACCGCCCTCGGCACGCCATCAACCGTGGTTGACCTAACCTCAGAAAAGTCAAAAATCCTTCGTGAAGGACCGATACGTTTAGAGGACATTCTGCAAATTTGAACTCTCTAGAGGATTTTGAAGATGGTACCGAAGAAGGGGATGGGTCCTTTATATAGGGTCTATGACCATCAAGCGTGTATTTTGAGTACCTCGTGGGTGGTTTATGGGTGGTTTTTGAATTCCAACGGATTTATTTCTAAGGTTCTTAGCTGAAACAGAGCTCATTTCAAACCCTTCTCAGAAAAAATACACTCCCTCTTTTACATGATGTACTCCGTATATTTGAAAAATTTCCTTGCAGAGAAGATTTAGCTAGCGCTGGGTTGCCAAAAGAGCCGCGTGCTCGATCACTAAATCAATTAGCGCCTCCTTTTCAAGACCCTCTTTCCTTAGCTTGGCCTTAAGTTCTAGGTCAGAAATGTTAAACAACCTTTGGATGCCTTCAATTTTTTCGTCGGTTAGTTTGAGGGTGTTGTCGTCGCGTTCGCCAGATATGATCTTAGAGATAATTTCTAGGGCTTCGGTTGCCTTTTGCAGCGTTTCAGCTATAATGAGAACAGCGACTTGTGAGGATTCGGGTCTAATTCCCAGGGTCTCCACAGCTTTGGTGATTTGACGTTGGGCCGAGGCGAAAAGTAGTGCTTCCACCGCCAAACTGTTTGAAATGTTTTGCTTGTTTTTAAAGGCGTTTAACGCGTTTAAGGCGGCGAAATAGAGGTGCTCCCATCCCGCTATCAAGGTGGCGTCAAAAAACTGGACGTGAGCTTCCTTCACCTTCTTTCGAACAAGATTGAAGAAGCCGTTAACGTCCATGATTTTGACGTTTCTGAAGCCTACTATGGCGACGTACATGTTGAAGTCTTCTAATTTTTGGATCAAACTTGGCCCTCAAGGATTTCTCGGATGAATCGCTCTACAAGCTTGCGGTCTAACCCGTATCGCACCAAATTTTCCTTGGCTTCCTCAATGGATTTTCCTTGATCCTTATACTTTTCGACGATGTTTCTAACGGTTTCTTTTCTTTCCCAGGGGAAGATGACCCATAAGCTTGTTTCTTTTTCGTACCAGTCTGGGGTTAGGATGCTCCAGGGCTTATAATAGATAGTTGCGACTTTGACCTCGGTTGCGCCGTGTTCCTTCAGATGCGACCGAACGAGGTGGAGACTTTTACCCGTGTCTGCAACGTCATCCACCACAAGAACCTTCTTACCCATCACTGACACAGAAACGGGTTGGGTTATCACGGGCTCACCCTTGGTTTCGGCAACTCCCAGGTAAAATTCAGCTTTAACGTTGGCGAGTTCAGGGTTTTCAAGCAGATCAGACATGATGCGTGCTGGGGGCCATCCACCCCGTGAAATACCCACGATGACATCGGGCCTAAAATTGGCTTTTCGGATTCGGTTGGCGAGATTTAACAGCAGCTCATAAATTTGCTCCCAAGAAGGGACCTCAAATTCCAACTCCGAGCTCAAGGTTCTTCTCCCCGGGAAAAGCGGAATAAAAGTGAAGCAACAAGTGATTTAAACCTTGTCGCTTCAAAGGTGTGTATACGAAACTTAATTTTCTGCCTCCTAATATTGTATAACCGCTTGAAGGCATCAACTTAAGGGATGCGTGGGGTTTGGTGGAAATCATTGAGTGTGTGCCGAATTTTAGCACATCCGATCCTAAAGTCGTGGAAGCGATTTTAAATGAAATAAAGAAGATTGAGGGCGTTTTTCTTCTTGACTATACCTATGACGACTACTATAACAGACTTGTTGTCACTTACGCAGGGAATAAAAGCTCGGTTCTTTTAGCAGCTCTAAATTCAGCGATGAAAGCCATCGAACTCATTGACATGACTCAGCACAAGGGACAGCATCCACGCGTCGGAGCCGTGGACGTCGTACCATTCGTCCCCATTAAAGATGCTAGCATGGAAGATTGCATTGATCTAGCGAAAAGATTCGGGAAAGCGCTAGCTGAAAGATGCGGAGTCCCTGTCTATTTTTATGGAGAGGCTGCCACCCAACCTGAAAGGAGAGATCTAGACTGGATTAGGAAAGGCGAATACGAGAGCCTCCATGAGATGATCAAGAGGCCAGAGCGGAAGCCCGACTTCGGACCGGCTTCACCTCACCCAAAGGCAGGTGCAACCATAGCCGGCGCCCGCAGGGTCATGGTAGGCTTCAATGTCAATCTCGGAACACCAGACATAGAAATAGCCAAGAAAATAGCCAAGGCTTTGCACGCCAAGAAGGGAGGATTAGCCTTCGTAAAGGCGATGGCTGCAAAAATCCCTGAGAAAAACGTCACCCAAATCGGGATGACTATCAGCAACTTTGAAAAAACACCCTTGTACCGAGTCTTTGAACTGATTAAAATCGAAGCGGAACGATACAATGTTCCCATAGTTGGGTCAGAATTCTGTGGATTGGCTCCTTTGCGAGCGATAATGGACGTAGCTGGGTACTACCTAAAGATCGACAGTTTAAACGAGGACCGAGTGCTCGAGATAGCTGTACAAAAAGCCTCAAGAAGGGCGAGGTAAAGTGGCTAGAGAAGAAATAGACTTATTGATCGAAAACGCAAACGAACTTATCACCATACGAGGGGGAAGTCAAAAACCTCTTCTGGGCGAACGCATGAAGGATTTGGGAATTATTAAAGGCGGAAGCTTAGCAGTTCACAAAGGAAGAATCGTTGACGTGGGGAGAAGGCAGGAAATCAAGAAGAGGTTTGAAAGCAAGGAAACACTGGACGCCAGCGGAAAGGTGGTTATGCCGGGCTTTATTGACCCTCACACGCACCTTGTTTTTTCTGGCTCCAGAGAAAACGAGTTTGAAATGAGGATACAAGGTTTCACATACATGGAAATTTTAGAGAAGGGAGGAGGAATCCTAAAGACGGTGAGAGAAACAAGAAAAGCCAGCGAGGAAGAATTACTCGAAGCTTGCAAGAAAACGTTAAACATTATGTTGGAATATGGAACCACCACCGTGGAAGCCAAGAGCGGCTACGGATTGACCGCAAGCGATGAAGCAAAGTGCTTAGAGGTTGTGAAGCTTTTAAACGAGGAACATCCCGTCGATATCGTACCGACCTTTCTCGGAGCACACGCTGTTCCGCCAGAGCATAAAAATAATCCAGACAAATACGTGAAACTCGTAATAGACGAGATGATCCCAATGGTTGCGAGACATGGGTTAGCGGAGTTTTGCGATGTCTTTTGTGAAAAGGGAGTTTTCAGCATAGAACAGTCTAGAGAAATTCTCTTAAGTGGCAAAAAATACGGTTTAATTCCTAAACTACACGCAGATGAAATGACGAAACTTGGAGGAGCTGAGTTAGCCGCAGAAGTGCAAGCGATTTCAGCGGATCACTTGTTGCATACCTCTGATGATGGCATAAAGGCGCTGGCAAAACAAGGAGTAATTGCAGTCCTTCTTCCAGGGGCGTCCCTCTCGCTTATGACGGAAAAATATGCTGATGCCAGAAAGATGATTCGGTGGAGCGTGCCCGTTGCTCTAGGAACTGACTATAACCCGAGCTGTTTGGTGGAAAGCCAACAAATCATAATTGCATTGGCTTGCCGCCAAATGAGGATGACACCAGCGGAAGCAATAGCGGCTACAACAATAAATGCTGCTCACGCCATAAAACGGGCGCATGTTGTAGGAAGCTTAGAACCGGACAAAAAAGCGGACGTCATCGTCCTAGACGTTCCAAATCATAGATTTTTAGGCTACCGCTTCGGTGCAAACCTCGTGGACAAGGTGATAAAAGACGGAAAGCTCGTCGCTGATGAGGGTAAGCTCCTTAAAAATCGATACTCAGCTTAGGCAAAGATTATTACAATCTTTTCCACTCTAAGGTTTGATAGTGAACAACTTGCTAAAATTAAAAAGGTAAGGACCCATGATGATAAAGAAAAGGGTTGTTAATAAGCCTGACCGCCCTCTTAATGTACTTATTAAGGAAGGCTACTATAGCCCTACAACAAGAACAGTGAAGGTTATTAAAGGTCCTAAACTCCACTGTGCAAACTGGCAGATTGAAGGCATACTTAGAATGCTATTCAATGTCCTCGATCCCGAAGTTGGTAAAGACCCAAAAAACCTTATCGTTTACGGTGGAATGGGAAAAGCCGCACGAAACTGGGAGTGCTTTGAAAAAATAGTAGATACGCTACTAACTCTACAGCAAGACGACACCTTGGTCATTCAAAGCGGGAAACCAGTCGCTGTGTTTAAGACCCATAAATCAGTCCCAAGGATGGTGATGTGTAATGCCATGCTCGTCGGAAGATGGGCCACCTGGGAACACTTCTGGGAGCTCGAAAAAAGAGGATTAACGATGTACGGTCAATATACAGCCGGATCATGGAACTTTATTGGCATTCAAGGAATTCTTCAAGGAACTTACGAAACCTTTGGGTGTTTAGCCGACAAACATTTTGGCGGAAACCTTGAAGGCAGGTTTGCCCTCACTGCCGGTATGGGCGCGATGGGTGGAGCCCAACCGCTCGCCATTAAAATGAATAGAGGAGTAGGGCTCGTAGTTGAGGTCGATGAAAAAGTTATTCGAAGTAGGATTGAACACGGCTGGCTTGATGTATGGGCAGATAATCTAGATGAGGCAATCGACATGGTCCTAAAAGCCAAAGAAGAACGAAAGGCAATAAGTATTGGGTTATTAGGAAACGCAGCAGAGGTGTTTCCTGAACTTCTACGACGAAATATTATACCGGATGTGGTGACAGATCAAACTCCTGCTCATGACCCTTTAAGCTATATTCCAGCTGGGCTGAGCGTTGAAGAAGCCATGGAATTAAGACAGATGGAGCCAGAAAGATATGTGAAAATGGCCTTTGAGTCGATGAAGAGGCACGCCGAAGCTATTGTTGGTTTTGTTAAATTAGGGGCAATTGCTTTTGAGTATGGTAACAACTTAAGGAAAAATGCTTATGAGGCTGGTTTGCAAGAAGCTTTCATCTACCCGGGGTTTGTTCAAGCCTATATCAGACCTATGTTTGAGGAAGGAAGAGGGCCTTTCCGATGGACGAGTTTGCGAGGGGATCCGGAAGACATAACTAAATTAGATGACGTCCTCATCAGGGAGTTTGGGTACAACAGCAGACTCGTGCGCTGGGTTGAGAATGCCAGAAAATACGTGAAGTTTCAAGGCCTGCCAGCAAGGGTTTGCTGGCTTGGATACGGAGAAAGAGCTAGGTTCGGTAAAATCGTTAACGACATGGTGGCTGCTGGCGAGACTGGACCGATATGGTTTGGGCGAGATCATCTTGACAGTGGAAGCGTAGCTTCACCCTTTAGGGAAACGGAAGGTATGAAAGACGGCAGCGATGCCGTTGGAGATTGGCCGATCCTAAACGCCCTACTGAACGTTGCAAGTGGCGCCACTTGGGTGGCGGTACACCAAGGAGGTGGACAAGGTATGGGATATAGCATCTCCGCTGGGTTTGGAATGGTTTTAGACGGCACCAAAGAGGCAGAGGAAAAGGCAGCTCTTCTCTTTACCCTTGACCCAGGTTTAGGAATCGTTAGACATGCTGACGCAGGTTATGAAACCTCAAGAAGAATAGCTGTAGAAAAGGGAATTGGGATGCCCATGCTAAAGTAATGAAATCGACATAAGGACTCAACTGATACAAAGCGCTCTAGATTCTTCACGCCAGTTAAACGCGACCTTATACGGATTCCTTAAAAATATAGCTGTCATCAGGTTCATAATGTAAGCATCGAGACTCTACAACACTCTTAAATTCACAGTATTGATTTTATGAATGAAGGAGGAAGGAGATTATGAGGAAGGTGCTTATCGATGGACAGACCCTAACCATAGAGGATGTGGTCGGGGTAGCGCGTCACTATGCTGAAGTAGAATTTCCGCAAAACGTTAGAGAAAGGGTGGAGAAATGTAGGCAAATTGTTGAAGAGCTTGCGAAGGAGAAGAAGGTTGTTTATGGCGTTACCACAGGGTTTGGAGCTTTAAGTAGCGTAATCATCCCGCCAAAGGGCATCAAAGAACTGCAGTCGAATTTAATTAGGAGTCACTCCGTCGGTGTTGGAAAGCCGTTGGACAAGGATGTGACACGAGCTCTGATGCTACTTCGGGCGAATACGTTGGCTAAAGGAAACTCGGGGGTTAGATTAAAGACTCTAGAGACTCTGGTTCAGATGATTAATAAGGGAGTGCATCCCGTGATTCCGGAAAAGGGTTCTGTAGGCGCTAGCGGAGATCTCGCCCCGCTGTCACACATGACGCTCGTGATGATGGGCGAAGGCGAAGCCGAGTATAAGGGAAAAATTATGAGCGGAAAAGAGGCCATGGAAAAGGCGGGGATCAGCCCGGTAAAGCTTGACTCTAAAGAGGGACTGGCTTTGATTAACGGCACGCAAGTGATGACAGCGATCGGCGCGCTAACGCTTTACGATGCAGAGCGGTTAATTAAGACCGTTGAAATCGCCACCGCGATGAGTCTTGAAGCATTAAGTGGAATGTCTGACGCCTTCGACGAACGAATCCACCGAGTAAGACCGCACCCAGGTCAAATAACTAGTGCAAAAAACATACAGTCGTTAATAAAGGGAAGCCAAATTGTCAAATCAAGCAAGGAACTGGTAAGGGAAAGTGGGATGAGACCACCTCATGACCCATATAGTTTACGGTGTGCCCCCCAAGTCCTGGGTTCCATTAGGCATGCTATCGCTTTCGCAAGAAAAGTGGTGGAAGTAGAGGTCAACTCAGCCACGGACAACCCCCTAATCTTCGTTGAAGATAAGGAGTGTTTGTCGTGTGGAAATTTTCATGGACAACCAATATCGATTGCCATGGACTTACTAGGAATAGCACTATCTGTAGCTGGTAACATTTCTGAAAGAAGGATCGCGAGGCTCACCGACGAAAACTTAAGCGCAGGGCTCCCTGCCTTCCTGATTCATAAGGAGGTGGAAAAGGGAATACACAGCGGGTTCATGTCCGCTCAAATAACCGCGGCTGCTTTGGCTTCAGAGAATAAGGCTTTGGCGCATCCCGCCAGCGTGGATTCGATCCCAACCTCGGCAAACTTTGAGGATTTCGTGAGTATGGGACTTATCGCAGCGAGAAAGGCGATGGAAATCCTAAGAAATGTAGAGCACATCATAGCCATCGAACTGTTATGCGCGGCTCAAGGAATAGATTTTCGAGGCCCTGAAAAGCTTGGAAAAGGAACCAAAGCGGCCTATTCCGCGATACGAAAGAGGGTGCCCACGCTGAAGGAGGACAGGGTAATGCATAGAGATATAGAAACGATGGTAGAGCTGATTCGAGGTGGAGAACTCGTGGACGCCGTAGAAAAAGCACTGGCTAGGAAAGTGTAGTAGGCTGGGAAACTGCTCGATTACGCCAGTTCTTGCAAGGCTCTTAAGCGCTTCACTATGTTGGGGTGTGTGGAAAAGAGCTCCGCCATTCGGTCAAGCGTGGTCACTTCTCTTTTAAGAACTTCCTCCACGAGCCTTTGGTCGGTCATGGGCGCCCTCGCTTGGGCTATGGCCATCGCATCTGCCTCTGCGTGGTCTGGGTCCGATATGAAGAGGGTTTTGAGGGAGCTAAAGCCGCCCGCATCCTGGTGGATTCTCTTCATCCTACCGGTTGAGTATTGTATCTTGGCTAGGGCTTCAGAGAGTTTGCGGGGTCCCTCTTCGATGGCTGCGGCGCTGTGGCGGTCAGCATAGTATTCGCGTAGTCGGCTGAGGTAAAGGGTGAACATGGTGAGAACCAAGTATAGGAGCATGCTCGCCATGCCTATAATCGCGGCTCCGCCGCCACCTCTCTCATCTCTGCGCCCAAACATGGAAGAAAGAAGCATAGAGTAGCCGATGAAGTAGAATAGGGCCGGCAGGATCGAGACGAACATCATCACTTGGACGTCTCTGTGCTTTAGGTGGCCGAGTTCATGGCCTATTACGGCTTCGACTTCCTCGGCCTCAAGAGTTTTCATGAGTTCGGTCGTAACTGCTACTCTGCTCCCGGCGATGGGTGAGCCGTAGGCGAAGGCGTTAGGTATGGGAACGTGGGCTATCATGACTCTGGGCGTTTTGATGCCGCTTTTTCTGCTCAGGTTCTCCACCATTCCGTAGAGCTCTGGGTTTTCTGTCTTCGAAGCTTCTTTTACACGGTACATGGCGTCGATGATGTAGGGGGCTATCAGCCATTGAACTAGGTTAAAGAGCACGATGATGAAGGGTAGGATCATGAAACTGATGCCTGCTAGGCTTAGAATGGCGGCGAAGAAGAGGGTGGATATTCCGATGATGACGGCTACGGTTCCCAGCATGGAGGCTCGAAGCTTCCACAAGCTCATGTCTTAACTACCTCAGAAGTTTGAGCGTAACGAGAGCTTATATTCTTTACTCTTGGTGCGTTTAGGAAGAAATTTTGGTATTTATAGAGGAGGGTATATGCTGAGGATAGTCTAGCCTAGGGTTTTAATGGGATCCTGCATTTTCCTCCAACAATATTAACCAGTTTTCCGTGGTTAGTCCTTCTTCGGAAAAACAGCTATAACTAGGGCAATAACTATTCCGATGCCTACGAGCATAGCATACATGGTGAGGTCCCAGAGGCCTAGGAAGGCTTCGTTGGTGGAGTTGGTCAGGGAGATCCTTCTCGATATCGTTGTGCCAGCACAGGAGACCTCAACCTTGTAACGATCTTCGGGAAGTTGGGTAAACGTTACCTTCCCAGCCGTCCCCGTCATTGCCTCGGCAACTGGACCCTCGCCCGATCGGTAAACGGTGACCCTAGCCCCTGGAACTCCCATGTCAAGCACGTTCTTCACCTCAACGGTCAAATCGTAGACGCTGCAAGAGATGGTGTGCGTGTAACCCGATGTCACGTTTATCGATCCGCTGCCCACCTTGACATCCTGCCAGTAGACGGAGACGGAGTAGGTCCCGTATGGTATCTTATTCAGGTGAATGGTTCCGTCACCATCCGTATACAGCGTGAGAACGGTTCCGTTGGCACCTTCAAGGACAACTTCCGCATTTTCTAACGCGTTGCCAGCGGCGTCCTCCACCTTAAACGTGACGCTGTGAGCCATAGAAACGACTGTAAAAGCGTAAACGTTGCTGTCTGCCCCCAGATAGTCCCCGTGTCCAGACCAGCTTGCCCTAACGTAGTACGTGCCAGCCGACTGAGGAGCCCACGCATAAGAATAGTGTCCATCGGAATCTGTCTCAACTATGGTTAAAACATTCCATGAGGACCCGTCCGAGCTAGAATAAATCGTGACGTTTTGATTTGGGTAAGAAGGTGAAATCGTTCCGTTGATTAAGACGCTGTTTTCGAGAATCACTGTTGTGGACGAGAGCGTCAAGGAGATGGAGGAGGGAAGCAGAGCGCCATAACTCGACGAGACCTTCTCAGGCGACGACTGCTCACTTTTCTCGAGCGTGATAACCTTCACTGAGGCGTGTTTCAGGGTGTCTGGGCACTCGCCCACCCTCCACCCGTTTTCCCAATCGCCTCCGGTGCATTCAGCCACATAATACCGCTTTCCGTCATAATTGCGGTAGTAGAGTGCAGATCTGGCGTCCTGTGGTTCATGCGATAAATTGACGCCAACATTCATGTGACTTTTTGCCTCATAATACAACAAGACAACGTCTAATCCACCAGCCTTCATCACTGACGCTGCTATGAAGGAAAGAAGGTCGCAATCGCCCTCGTTTTCAACAATAGTTTCTATGGGGAACTTTTGAGGCACGCTCTCCTCGTAGGGGATTTGATGAACAATCATTAATACGCCATTGGCAAAGTCTTCATCGTCGCTGTAGATGCTCCAAAGACTGTCGGCTGTGGGAAGGAGCGAGGTAGGGGTCACAAATTTTGCCAGATCAGTGTATGAATAAATTTCATGGTCTTCACTTTGATAATAGTCGTATAGTGAGGAAGTCACTGAGATCGTTAGCCGGTAACGGGTAGAGCTCTCAGGATGATCGAGCAGCTCATAAGTGTAATTGTAGTTAACCGCAAAACAACAACTGGGTAAGAATGAGACCGCTAAGAAAAACACCAACACTGACATCGTCATCAGTCGGCTCAATCTAAGCATGTTATCCCAGCCGGATCACAAGCACGCTCTGTCCAAACAGAGCAAGGAAAGATCTGACACTTAATTCTTCCCTCATCATCGATATATGATATATTATTATTTACGATATATTCCTTTCTGCAGGTTTTGCTCCCTCCATCCTGCTATCCCATTGACTTAGAACCATTAATCACCCCGATACGAAAATGGATCCGTGGGATTAATGTCTACGGTTTTTGAAGTATATCGGGTTTAAGGCTGGGAGGGTTTCAGGCGTGTCATCTGGTGTGGAAGCTCGGCACCAACATCAGAAGCCAAATCGTTATCGCAAGCACAACTATGTAGACTCCGATGAGAGCCAGCTTCCTTCTCCACCCGTAATTCGGCAGGAGCCTTGGGACTCGCCCGTATGTTGAGGGTAGGAAGGGTATCATGTATGGTACTCTCCGCTTGTAGCTTAGATAGGATTCTCCAAACTCCTTGTCGAGAGACGCCTCTTCACTATCTGCGAGAAGGACGTACACGAAGACCAACAGAGTCCAAGTAATGACATCTCCTATGCGAATTCCGTAGCTGTTCAGCATCAAGAGCCCCAAAGATATGATTGCTATCCCAAGGTGTTGTGGATGTCTAACGTATCGGTATAACCCTGTTGTGACGAGCCCTGTTTTTCGAACCTTCGCCCTCACAATCTGTGCCATACCTATAACCAGAAGGATAAACCCAACCCCGATCACGAAGGGAGCCAGCTGTTTGACCCAGTAAGTTCCGGAGATGTAGCTCGTAATGAAGTACCATTGCGGGCCGAAGTACTCTGCGATCGGGTCCCACCACCAGTATAGGAGATGATAAAGTAAGGGAGAGACGACCAACAAAGGCCAGATCATGGGCTCTATTATCCCCGCTACGATTGGAAGATATATCGCTATGCTTGAACCCACAGCCCCTATCCATCTCCTCTTGAAAAGACTTTTAAGGCCCATCGCCTTTGTCCCCCTTATCATAAAGAAGGAAGAGTGTTTTATTATGCTATGCATTAGAACGGCTTGTCTCCTTTTAGAACAAAAGAACAGGAGAGGAGTACGAAGCAAGGCAAACCAAGCTTGTGGTCAAGCCTTGTGGTCTAATAGGAAAAGGGTTAGGGAAAGCTTTTAAGGAGGTTTAGAAGTTTAGAGCTATGGTGGTGAACTTGACGAAAGTGAGTTTGTACATCGATGAGGAGACGTGGCGCAAGTTTAAGGAGGAGGTTTTTAGGAGGCATGGGACCCTCAAGAAGCTGAGTGGTGAGGTTGAGGCTCTGGTGGGAACGGTTCTTATTGAGGATGCTTTAGTAACTGCCTTCAAAGACTTGGGAATTGACGCCAGAGGCACAATTTCTTCAAAGGAGGTGGAGCAAGACAGGCCCCTCTTAAAGGGACCGCCATCAGAACAGCTGGTGAGGGGGATGAGGGGGAAACGAATTGCTGAAAGTGTACCTTGACAGTAGCGCCATCGTTAAAAGATACGTTACCGAGCCAGGTAGCTTGGCAGTGGATGAGGTCTTCCATAGAGCTGAGGCTGGGGAGGCCATCGCTACTTTTTCTCTCTGGAATATCGGTGAAGTGTTGGGTGTTTTAGATGAACGACGTAAACGGAAATGGTTAAGCGAAGATGAATTCACCACAGCTTTGAAGAAGTTTGCTGACGAACTTATCAAACTTTTACGTTTAAGGTCCATCGAAATTGTTCCTACCCTCACTCCTTTACTCACCGAGACCTGGGGTCTAATTCTTAATTATCACATTTACGAAGCCGATGCCCTACAGCTCTCGGCATGCGGCAACAGCCGAAGCGACGCCTTCTTAAGTGGAGACAAGGGGCTGGTAAACATTGCTCGGAAAGTCGGGCTAAAAGCTTTTGAAGTTTCCACGGAAGAAAAAGAGGCAAAACAATTTTTGAACAACGCTAAAAGAATGAGCCATCCAAAGAGTTAATGCCTCTTACAATCACCGTAGCTGCGGACAGTAGAAAATTTTTTCATGAGTTCTTGGAGTTTCTCTCTCACAATTCCGACCAGTTTTTCCGTGACCAAGCCCTCGGCTACTGCGTCGTCAAACTTCTCCTCGTCCAGCACCTTAACTCTGCTGTCTGGCCAAATGCAAACATCCACTTCTAAGTCTACGTAACGAATCCCATAGGGATACAGCTCTATGGGCGTGTTCAGGTTGATGTACGTTCCCTTGTGTTGGCCGTCTCTGGAGAAATACTGGGTTTTGAAGTGCCACTCACCTATCCTAACCTCGGTGATGGCGTAGTCACCGGGCTCTTTACGGGTTTGGAGGCCGTCGTAGAACCCCTCCCCTCTGAAAACTCGGCGAAATTGAATCAAGGACTTTTCGTGGTCGTAGGCTTCGATTAAGGCGTTTCCCAGGTGGAAAACCCTCCCATCTAGCTTTGCATGCATTATCTCTATGGTAGAACCCTCGATAGGGTACTGTGCCTCGGTGGTCTGTTCAAAAAGGTCTTTCACCTCCTCACGGGGACAGCCCTTCTCCAGCAACTTCTCCGCCATGTCTAGGGCTGATGAGACTTCGTTTCCACAAGCCTTGTAATAGTGATGACCATCCATGGTTGGAGCTACGGAACCTCGAACCTCATCCAGTTTCTTCTTAGACGAGGCGGGGAACTCCACGTCCATAAAGTGGTTTCCCTCCCTCAGGGTGGCGGGAGCCTCCACCTGCTCAGCCTTTTCCCTAAGGGCTTCTCCCTCTTTCACGAGGCCGGCTATCTCGTTCCTCAATACGTCTGGGGGCTGATCCGCAGAGGCAGTGCGCCAGAGAATGCCCCAGTCTTGGGGAGCCAGCTCCTCTCCAAGCTGGTGAAGGCGGGATCGCTTCTGACTGTCTCGAATCTTTCGGCTGATCTTAACCTGACGACTCGGTAGTAGGACTGCGTACTTTCCGGGGATCCTTATTCTCGTAGTTAAGATTGGCTCCTTGGTCCACGTTCTCACTTGATCAACTTGAACAACCACCTGCCTTATGTTAGGGTCCAAAACCTCCCCTTCAGCGATTCTTCCTATGGCGGGTCCAATGTCAACTAAAACTGAGTGGGTTACGGGGTCCGCCCCCTTTATCAGTCCCTTGTAGGTTCCGTCAACGCTGACCGTCCACTTCCTGGTGATGACATCGTTGAGGCAAGATTGGAGAATGGATTTGAAGGCATTGATGACCTCGGCGTTTCCGAAAGCATGAAACCCTTGGCGATCGCGTCGATCATCAATATCGAGGTCAGGCGACTCGTCTCGTTCCTCTAATCTGAGTCTTTCCTTTATGGTGACTGATGGCTGAACTATGTCGAAGCCGTGATCCAGAAGAAGCTTATTAGGTATCTGGTTACCAAGTTTAAGGAACATGTTTTCAGAGTTTTTAAGTTTAGGTGTGCGGGGCGAGAAACCTAATGCCTCATTACAATCTAGGAGTAGCTTTGTTAGTGCGGTAGAATAAATCCCTCTGATCCTAACTTTCCAATTAACCAAGTTAACTATCCTCTCAAATATAAGGGCTATAGGAAACTAAAGTATTTTATGAAATTGGAGAATCTTAAAAGGCTTGAGCTTAGAAGATTTTTAGTTAGCATCCTCAATAGATGTGCAAGTAATTTTTCTGGTGACTTCCTGCTATGCGTGGGCTTCACTGCATGAGTTTCCAAGAGTCTTTGAAAGGTTCTCCAGCCTTTAATCTCTTCAGACCTTGCTACGCGTATCAAA